>Ga0308157_10000009_pt1 | contig 1093591 bp, 961 predicted proteins | sample PhyBR1_FD_201035 | JGI IMG/M metagenome (GOLD analysis project Ga0308157, IMG submission 201035) | Phyllosphere microbial communities from UC Gill Tract Community Farm, Albany, California, United States - DLSLB.R1 | ecosystem: Host-associated > Plants > Phyllosphere > Unclassified | place...
TTTTAACTCCCGTTCTATCTGATGCTCAGGTGGAGGAAGCAGTGAAAAAATTTGAAGATCTATTGACTTCAAACAATTGCGAAATCGTTGCCAAAGAAAATTGGGGACTTAAGAAATTGGCTTATCCTATCCAACTGAAAAAAAATGGTTTTTATACCCTGATCGAATTCAAAGGAGAAGGAACTGTAGTTGCTGACCTAGAAACTGCTTTCAAACGTGATGAGAGAGTGATCCGTTACCTAACGACTAAACTTGACAAGCACGCTGTAGATTATGCAGTAACAAGAAGAAGCAAACTAAAATCTGCGAAAGCTTAATTCATTAACCCTTAAAAAATTTAAAACAATGGCAATAGACGATATGGCAAAACAAGCCTCTGCCGGGGGCGAATCAGAAGTAAAATTCCTTACTCCACTTGATATCAATACAAAATCTGAAAAGAAATATTGTAGATTCAAAAAATTCGGAATCAAGCACGTAGATTATAAAGACGCTGACTTCCTTCTTCAGTTTGTAAACGAACAAGGTAAAATCCTACCAAGAAGATACACAGGAACTTCTCTTAAATACCAAAGAAAAGTATCTGCAGCTATCAAAAGAGCAAGACACCTTGCTTTGATGCCTTACGTAGCGGATCTTTTGAAATAAGAACAAAATAATAAAAGAAGAGAGCTTGCTTTCTTCTTTTGTTGCTGAATAAATTAATTAATTCTAACGATTTAGATAAGAGATAAAAGATCTTAGATAAAGGATTAAATCTTTATTCTTATTTCTTTCTTCTTGGCTCTAAACTAAAACGGACAACAACAATGGAAATTATCCTAAAAAAAGATGTAGAAAACTTAGGACTTGAGTTTGATACAGTAAACGTGAAACCAGGTTATGCAAGAAACTTCTTGATTCCTCAGGGTTTTGCATTATTGGCAACTCCAAAGAACAAAGCTCAATTGGAAGCTACTTTGGAATCCAGAAAAGAAGAAGAAGCTAAATTGGTTGCTGCTGCAAACGCTGTAGTAGATCAATTGAAAAAAACTTCTATTACTATCCCTGCAAAAGTAGGTGCTGGTGATAAACTATTCGGTTCTATCAACAATGCTGACCTTGCTGCTGCTTTGGAAAAAGCTGGTGTGAGTGTTGACAAGAAATATATCAGAATCCCTGGTAACACCATCAAAAGAACAGGTAAATTCTCAGCTAACATTAGACTTCACAGAAATGTTGAGTATAACTATGAGTTTGATATCGTATCTGATGCTCCGGTTGAAGCTCCTGCTAAGAAAGAGGAAGCTCCTAAAACTGAAGAAGCTTAAGATTACAAGATACTTCAAAATAAAAAACCACTTCAATCGAAGTGGTTTTTTTGGCTAATAATTGATTAAGATGTTTTTGGTTTCCAGGAATTGAAAAATTCTTTTACTTTTTCAAAGCTATAGCCGTTTCCCTCTTCCAGCACCCCACTATCCTGAGTATGAATCTGTTTGCCATTTTCATCGAGAATTATAAAAACAGGATAACCCAGTTTATCTCCCGGATTACCATAGGCTGCAAAGACTTTTTCGTTTTTATTTTCGGGCGACCAGTTCAAATGATAGTAGATAAAATTATTATCAACAATTTGCTTAAGTTCTGCTGTTTTCTGAACGTAATCATTAAATCTCAGACACCAGATGCACCAGTTGCCGCCCGCTTGTATCAATACGTTCTTATGTTCTTTTTTGGCAATGGCAATTGCATTTTGTATATCAAGAGCAGCGTTCGCTTCCGGATGATATGGTTTGGGCAATCTTGCTTTTTCCTCCGCAGCTGCTTTCTTTTTTGCCTCAATCTGCTCTTTTGACAAAGTTTGATCTGCCGACTGGGCATTATATAAGGAAAATAACAATAATCCTCCGGCAAATAATAATTTATGAAATGATCTTTTCATTAATAATTTGATTTTATTAAGCACGAAGTTAAGCAAAAATCCAGCCATTTTTCAGTATATTTGCCAATATTAATCATACATTGAATCAATTTCTATTTAGCATATTACTACTAATTTCCAGACTTTCTTTAGAAGTATTGTATATATTTTCGGATATCATGTTTTTTCTGAATTATTACATTATCGGATACCGAAAAGCTGTTGTTATTGAAAATCTTAAAAATGCGTTTCCGGAAAAATCACAAAAGGAAATAAGAGAGATTTCCAAGAAGTTTTTTTCTAATTTCTGCGATTATCTGGCTGAGATGCTCAAAGCGTTTACAATTTCCAGAACAGAATCAAGAGTAAGAATGCAACATCTGAATCAGGATCTTTTTCATGAAGCAAAATCTGAAGGTAAAAATATTATTCTGTTATCCGGTCATGTCTTTAATTGGGAGTGGTTTAATGCCCTGGCTACGATTATTCCTCAGAAAAACTGTCACCCTGTATACAGGAAAATGAATAGTGAGTTTTGGGAAGAAAAAATCAAAACGGTCCGTAATAGATTTAATAATAAGTCTTTAGAAGCCAATGAAGTCATCAAGCATATTTTCCGCACGCCTAATGATGGCGATTCCGTGTATATGTTCGTTGCAGATCAGACGCCGCATTCTTCTCACGTCAATTATGGTTTAAAATTTCTCAATCAGAAGACACCTGCTTTTATCGGTTATGATAAATTATCTACAAGAATGGATATGGTTTTTATCTATTGCGAGATGAAAAAAGTAAAAAGAGGTTTTTATCAGGTCAATTACCATAGAATTTATCCGGACGGCGGACATTTTGTTGAACACGAAGTGGTAAGGAAGTTTCATAAACTGCTGGAAAATACCATCAGAAAACGGCCGGACAACTGGCTTTGGTCACACAGACGCTGGAAATATAAAGATGCAATCAAAAAATATGACGAATGATGACACTTGCGATTGCCATACTTAACTGGAACGGTAAAAGCTGGCTGGAACAATTTCTTCCGTCAGTTATTCAATATTCTCCGGAAGCGGAGATCTATGTCATTGACAATGCTTCTTCAGATGATTCTGTCCGGTTTTTAGAATCTGCTTTTTCATCAGTTAAAATCATTCGGAATAAAACAAACTCAGGCTTTGCTGCTGGTTATAATGAAGGTCTGAAAGCTATTAAAGCTGATATTTATTGTTTGTTAAATTCGGATGTAGAGGTGACAGAGAACTGGCTCTCTCCTATTTTTGGTCTTTTTTCTGACAATCAGGATATCGCTGCAATTCAACCTAAAATTTTGGATTATAATAATAAGCATCAATTTGAATTTGCGGGCGCAGGTGGTGGATTGATGGATAATTTAGGCTACCCTTATTGCAGAGGGCGGGTTTTTGATGATGTTGAAACGGATAGAGGTCAATATAATGCTGAGACTGAGATTTTTTGGGCATCTGGCTGTTCATTATTTATACGTTCAGAAGATTTCTGGAAAATGAATGGTTTTGACGAACGTTTTTTTGCCCATCAGGAAGAAATTGATCTTTGCTGGCGATTAAAAAACGAAGGCAGAAAAATTTTCTATACAGGACAATCTACCGTTTATCACGTTGGCGGCGGAACGCTTAATAAACAAAATCCGAGAAAAACTTTTCTCAATTTCAGAAACAATCTGACGATGCTGGTTAAGAACTTACCGGCTTCCGACTTGATTCCGGTAATATTTTCAAGATTGGTTTTAGATGGTTTTGGAGGTTTATATCTCGGGTATAAGAACGGATGGCCACACCTTTGGGCAGTTTTGAAAGCTCATTTCGCATTTTACGCTCAGATTCCGGAATCATTGAGATTGCGCCAGAAAAATCAGATCAAATTTTATTATCAATCAAAATGGTTGATTTTTAAACATTTTTTAGGTACAAAAAATAATTAAACTGATGGATTTTATTGCCTTAGATTTTGAAACTGCCACTCATGAGAGAAATTCCGCTTGCGAATTGGGAATTTGTATCGTGGAAAATGGTCAAATCAAGGAAACAAAGTCCTGGCTGATAAAACCACCATCATTTCCATATTTCAGTCACTATAACATTGCAGTTCATGGCATTACGCCGGAAGATGTACAGCACGCTCCTACTTTTGCTGATGTTTGGTACGAAGTGGAAAATCTGATGTATGGTAATCTGATGATCGCTCACAATGCTTCATTCGATGCCGGCGTACTGAGAAATTGTCTGGATCATTACGGTTTTTTTCGTCCGAACCTCAATTACCTTTGCAGTATCGGTATTGCAAAGAAAGCCTGGAAAGATCTGAAAAGTTATGGTCTGAAGAATCTTGCTGAACATCATCAGATCAAATTCAACCATCACCGTGCAGATGCCGATGCAGAAGTTTGCGCAAAGATCTCTCTACTGAGTTTTGAAAGGCTGATGATTACAAATAATGATGAAGTAAGAGATGTTTTCGGAAAAAGATTTAAGATTTTATAGTAAAATATTATTTATTATTTGGGCAACTATTCCGTCCTCCGTTCCCGCTTTTTACTCGTCGTATCTCCTCGCAAAAAGAGCTCCACTCAGGCCGGGCAGCAATAAGATTCACGTAATCAATTACTGAGAACTTCGGAAACAAGATTGAATTTAGGAATATCAACTTCAAAATTTTGTTGATAAGAATTTTCAAAAATATAAAAACCCTCCATATTCCCAACACCGGATTTCAGAATAACATTAGAAAAATATTTGAAACTCTCTCCTGTTTCCAGGATCGGCGTAAGCCCGATTACACCAGCACCTTCCACTTCAGTAAACCCGAATCCCAGATCATAGATCATCCATTTTCTGGACAGAAGTTTTACCGGTACATTACTAAGATTTTGTATTTCAATATGATACCGAAAAACAAAACGGTTTTCAGAAGGATAACTGTTATGGTTATCATATTCTGTGGTTACACTGACCTTGATTTCTGATGTAATTTTTGAGACCATTCTATTAGGTTTTTAATTGAAAATACAAATATCCCGCCGAATTTTTGATTAAAAAAAAGCGCTTGGGTTAAATCTGTTTTCAGTATTTAATTTGATTTTATTCAATCGGTTAATTTTCTTAAATTTGTGTATCTAAAAAAGTAAAAAAGAAAATGAATTCCTACAAAAATCCATTGGAAGAACGCTATTCCAGTGAAGAGATGCTATTTAATTTTTCGCACAACAATAAGTTCCGGACCTGGAGAAAGCTTTGGGTAGCGCTTGCTGAAATTGAAAAAGTTCTCGGTCTCGATATTTCGGATGCGCAAATTGCTGAGCTTAAAGCTAATGTCGAAAATATCGACTATCAGATTGCTGCTGAATATGAGAAAAAATTCAGACACGATGTGATGGCTCACGTTCACGCTTATGGTGACGTAGCACCTGTCGCAAAAGGAATTATTCATTTGGGAGCCACTTCGGCGTTTGTAGGAGACAATACAGATTTAATTCAGATCCGGGACGGACTTTTAATTTTAAAGAAAAAGTTGGTGAACGTGATGAAAAATCTTTCTGATTTTGCGCTTCAGTATAAAGATTTACCGACTTTAGGTTTTACACACTTTCAGCCGGCTCAGTTAACAACGGTTGGAAAAAGAGCAACACTTTGGTTACAGAGTTTAGTTTTGGATATCGAAGAATTGGATTTCTTCTTGGAAACATTAAGATTCAGAGGTGTTAAAGGAACTACAGGAACTGCTGCAAGTTTCCTTGAGCTTTTCAACGGGGATTATTCTAAAGTGAAGCATTTGGATAAAGAATTATCTAAAAGATTCGGTTTCGAGAAAGTTTTTGGCGTTTCCGGACAGACTTATGACCGAAAAATCGATGCAAAGGTTGTGGCTTTATTAGGAAATATCGCACAGTCGGCTCATAAATTTACCAACGATTTACGTTTACTTCAGAACCTTAAAGAGATTGAAGAACCATTCGAGAAAAACCAGATCGGTTCATCGGCAATGGCATACAAACGTAATCCGATGAGAAGCGAAAGAATCGGAGCACTGGCAAAATATGTAATGTCTTTAACCACAAGTTCTGCAATGGTCGCTTCTACACAGTGGTTTGAAAGAACCCTGGACGATTCTGCAAACAAGAGATTAACTATTCCTCAGGCGTTTCTGGCAGTCGATGCCATTTTACTGATCTGGAACAACATTATGAACGGAATTGTGGTTTATCCGAACAGAATCAACAAGCATATTATGGAAGAGTTGCCTTTTATGGCGACAGAATATATCATTATGGAGGAAGTGAAAGCTGGTGGCGACCGTCAGGAAATCCATGAAATAATCAGAGTTCACTCTATGGAAGCTTCCAAAAAAGTGAAAGAAGAAGGAAAAGAAAATGATTTGATCGAAAGAATTCTGAATGATGATTCTTTAAAACTGGACAAATCCAAATTGAAAGAAGTTCTGGATCCGAAAAATTTCATCGGCTTTGCGCCAATTCAGACAGAGGAATTCATTGCTAATGAAATTCAGCCGATCATTGATGCGAATCAGGATTTGATAGGCCTGGAAGCTGACCTTAAAGTATAACAGCTTATGCAGTCTTTGGGCTGCATATTTTTATTTAAATTTAAAACTAAACAACTATTTATGACAAAAACAATTATTTCGGTTTTATTAATTTTAACCTCTGTCATCTCAAATGCACAAGACCGGGTAAATTTTACAGAAAAATTCAAAAAAGAGAATCAGGGAAAGTATAAAATCGAAATCAATGAGGCCAAGGAATTGATTCACATTATGCTTGCAATTACCAAATCCGGATTGGAGAACGATGATATGATACAGCAGAATGGCCAGTATTATAAAGATGTTCTAACGCATTTCAAGCCTTTTAAAGAAGAAAAGATCATCAAGACTTTTGATTCTTTGCTGGTGGCTTCGCCTTATAACTATATTTTCCTAAGCGGAAATGGCATTTCTTATGATTTCAAAGGAAACAAATTGGTTAAGAATGAAATCTTCGATTTTCCTGCCACAGGTGTTTCAGGCATTAAAATCACTGAAAATCCAGTCACAACTTATAAAAAAGCAATTGAGGATTTTGCGGTAAAGTCTAAGTTCAGAGAATTCTACAAAACACAAAAACCGTATTATTCCCAAATTATATCCGATTACGACAAAAAGGCAAACCTTGGCAAACAGTGGAAATGGCTGGAGAAAAATTTTAAAACCAAAATCAACAGCTACATCATTTTCTGCTCACCGCTTATTAACAGTTTAAATTATACAGGAGATTTTGACAATAACAATTTCAAGCTGATCTATATGGTTCTGCCGCCACTTGATCATTTTGAAAAACTTTCGGAACTTCAAAACGAACTGTTCAATACAAGAGTAATGTTTACAGAGATTGACCACAATTATGTAAAAGCGCCAAGTATTGCGAACAAAGAAGCTATTGATCAGTATTTTAAGGACCGGAAAATCTGGACAGACGAGAACACGGAAGGTATTTTTGCCTATCCAAATCCGGTAAAAGTATTTGATGAATATATGACCTACGGCGTTTTTGTTTTGTTCTGCGAAGACAATTATGACCAAAAAGATTTCCTTGAAACTAAGCAAAGCATCATTATGCTGATGAAAGAAAGAGGTTTTCCTAAAATGCAGGAATTTACCGATAAACTGCTGAAAGTGCGTGCAGGAAACCGGGATAAGAAAGTTGATGACTGGTATCCTGAATTTTTAAAGCAATTCGCTGAATAAAAAATAAATCTAATAAAATCCTGAACTTCGGTTCCAGAATCTAAGTAAAAATGAACAAAAGAATTTTCGTGGAAAAAAGAGGAATTTTCGATGTGGAAAGTCCAAAAATTTTTGATGAAGTAAAATCGGTGGTTCCGTCTGTCCAAAGCGTAAAAGTATATAACGTTTACGATATTTTTGGATTAAACGATGGTGAATTCGAAAAAGTAGTAAACAGCACTTTCGTAGATCCGGTTACGGATATTTTGATCGAAGAAAATCCTGCGAAGGGAATTCATTTCGCATTGGAATTTCTGCCTGGCCAATACGATCAGCGTGCGGATTCTGCTCAACAGTGCATCGCTTTATTAACTGGAAATGAAAAATCTAAAGTAAGAAGTGGAAAACTAATCGAATTTGAAGGCGTTTCCAAATCTGATTTAGTAAAAATCAAAGACCTTTTAATCAATAAAGTAGAATCTCAGGAAAAAGATTTAACGATTTTAGATATTCCTGCGGAAGAAGCCCCTTCAAAAGTAATTGTTCACGAAAACTTCATCCATTTTGATGATGCTCAGCTTGAGGAATTCTTTAATAATCACGGTTTTGCTTTAGGGTTAGACGATTTGAAATTCATTCAGGAATATTTTAAATCCGAAAAAAGAAATCCTACGGAAACGGAACTTAAAGTTTTAGATACCTATTGGAGTGACCACTGTCGTCACACAACGTTTGAAACAGAATTGTCAAATATTGAATTTGAAGGACAATTCAAACATACACTAGAAACGATTTTCAATGATTATATCGAAAAAAGAAAATTCTTAGGACGTGAATTGAAGCCAATCTCTTTGATGGATTTGGCAACGGTTTGCGGAAGATATTTCCATAAAACAGGTCAATTGGAGAACTTGGTGGTTTCAGACGAGATCAACGCTTGTACGATCCAAATCGAAGCGGAATACGATGGTAAAAAAGAACCGTGGTATTTATTATTCAAAAATGAAACGCACAATCACCCGACAGAAATCGAGCCTTTTGGTGGGGCTTCAACTTGTTTAGGAGGAGCGATCAGAGATCCTTTGTCCGGACGTTCATTCGTTTTCCAGGCGATGAGATTAACGGGTGCTGCTGATGTGTTGGAACCGGTTGATCAGACATTATCGGGGAAATTACCTCAAAAAACAATCACAAAACAGGCTGCAAATGGCTATTCTTCTTACGGTAACCAAATCGGTTTGGCGACCACAATGGTTTCTGAAATTTATGACGAAGGCTACAAAGCAAAAAGAATGGAAGTTGGTTTCGTTGCCGGAGCGGTTCCTGTAGATTGGGTAAGACGTGAAAAACCTGAAGCTGGCGATTCAATCATCATTTTAGGAGGCGCAACAGGTCGTGACGGAGTTGGTGGCGCAAGCGGAAGTTCTAAAGAACAGGACGAAACTTCGATCCATACAATGAGTTCTGAAGTTCAGAAAGGAAATGCAGTCGAAGAGCGTAAAATCCAGAGATTATTCAGAAATCCCGAAGTAACAAGATTGATTAAAAAATCGAATGACTTCGGAGCTGGAGGCGTCTCTGTAGCAATCGGTGAAATCGCTGATTCTTTGGAAGTTAATCTGGATGTTTTACCTTTAAAATATGAAGGTTTGAACGGAACGGAACTGGCTATTTCCGAATCTCAGGAAAGAATGGCAGTTGTGGTTGAACCAAAAGATAAAGAACAGTTCATCAAATTCTGTGAGGCTGAAAATATTGTTGCTGTTGAAGTGGCGAAAGTAACAGATTCCGGAAGGATGCAGATGTTCTGGAAAGGCGATAAAATTGTTGATCTTTCAAGGGAATTTTTGGATACGAACGGTTGTTCAAAAAGACAGGAAGTCAAGATTACGCATCTTAGTGAAGTAAAAGAAGAAACTCCTGCATTTAACGAGGAGAATTTTTTAAAAATATTAGCTGATAAAAATGTTGCTTCTCAAAAAGGATTGCTGGAAATGTTTGATTCTTCTATCGGTGCGACTACGGTTGCGATGCCTTTAGGTGGAAAATACCAGCAGACTTTGATGGAAGGAAGTGTTCAGACATTACCGATCATCGGAGCAAAAGATATTGAAACGGTTTCTTTGGCAAGTTGGGGATTCGATGCAGAAATTTCTAAGCAGAATTCTTTGTTGGGATCTTCTTACTCAGTCGTAGAAAGTGTTGCGAAAATCGTTGCGATGGGTGGCGATTATAAAAATATCAGATTCAGCTTCCAGGAATATTTTGAGAAATTGGGTCAGAATCCTGAAAAATGGGGCAAGCCTTTGGCTTCGCTTTTAGGGGCTTACGATGCTCAGATCAACTTCGGTTTGGCTGCAATCGGAGGTAAGGACTCAATGAGTGGAACGTATCAGGATCTGAATGTTCCGCCAACGTTGATTTCTTTCGCTTGTGCAAACGGAGAAAAGAAAAATATTATCTCTCCGGAATTTAAACAGACAGGAAATAAAGTATATTTCTTCAACCATATTTCACAGGAAAATGGACTTCCGAACTATGATGCTTTAAAAACTGTTTATGAATTCATTTTCGAAAATATTAAAGCTGGAAAAATCGTTTCAGTAAAAACGGTTAAAGAAGGTGGAGTTGCAGTGGCTTTAGCAAAAATGAGCTTCGGAAACAGATTAGGTGCTGAAATTACAGTTGATGAATCTGTTTTATTAGCTAAAAATATCGGTAGCTTAATCATCGAATCTAAAGAAGAATTAAGCTCTGTAAATCTTCAATTAATCGGAAAAGTTGTTGGAGACGAGGTGTTAACTATTAACAATCAACCAACAACAATCAACAAATTATTAGCTGCGAACACAAACACCTTTGAAAATCTTTTTCCAACGGTTGAAAAAGAAAAAATAACAGTTGAAATTGATGAAAGATTAAACTCCATCAACCCAAGAAATATCACCATTAAAAAACATGGAATCGCTCAGCCAAAAGTATTCGCCCCAGTTTTCCCGGGAACAAACTGTGAATATGATACGCTGAACGCTTTTGTGAAAGAAGGCGCTGTAATCAGCAGTCTGCCTTTGATCAACATCAATCACCAATTGTTGGATGAAAGCATTGATGCGTGGGTTAAAGAAATTAAAACTTCCCAGATTTTAGCTTTCTCAGGAGGTTTTTCTGCGGGTGACGAGCCGGATGGTTCTGCAAAATTCATTGTCAACTTTTTGAAAAACGAAAAAATGAGAAATGCCGTTCACGAATTGCTGGACAGAGACGGAATGATTATCGGGATCTGTAACGGTTTCCAGGCGTTGGTTAAATCCGGACTATTACCTTACGGAAGAATAAAAGATCTCGATGAAAATTCTCCGACCTTGGCTCACAATGCGATCAGAAGACATATTTCTCAGATGGTGAATGTAAGAGTTGTGAATGACGAATCGCCTTGGTTGAAAGGAATGAAAAACCAGGTGTTCACCATTCCGATCTCGCACGGAGAAGGTCGTTTTATGGCTTCGGAAGATGAAATCCAGAAGTTGTATGAAAACGGACAAATCGCAACACAATATTTAGATTTGGATGGAAACATTGCGCACGGAATGCCGTTCAATCCCAACAATTCTTTATTCGGAATTGAAGGAATTACCAGTCCGGACGGAAAAATCTTCGGTAGAATGGGACATCCTGAACGTTTTGCAGAAGGTTTAATGAAGAACATTCCTACTGCGAATTACCACAATATCTTTAAAAACGGAGTGGGATATTTCAAATAAGCTTTTGCAAATGGCAATTAGCTTTTGTATTTAAAATATAGCATTAAACCTCACAGGTTTTTGAAACGTGTGAGGTTTTTATCATTCCTACAACTTATTTTTTGAGTATCATTCCAGTTAATATTAAAATGAAAATGGCTGTCATCAACGGTAGTGACTTTTCTGATCTGCAGGGTTTTTACGAAGAAGTTTCTCAACTTTTTATGAAAGATGAGAATTGGAAAGTAGGAACTCTGGACGGGTTCAATGATATTTTATACGGATTTCAGGGTGAAATTATCTGGAAAAATTCCCGAAAGTCGAGAGAAGATTTAGGTTTTGATGTAACCAAAGAATTCTATCATAATAAAATTCGAATTGGAAAGCCTTTCAGTGTAAAATTAATTCAGCAAAAACTGGATGATTTAATCAATGGAAACGGTCAAACCTTATTTGAAATACTAGTAGAGATTATAGAATCTCATCAAAATATAAAATTGATTTTAAGCTGATTATCAGAAGAGAAAATCATTTAGTTACAAAACGACCGTTTTCAAACCAAATAACTTCAGCGGAAATCTCCCGCAATTAGTGGGAAACCAAATGACTTTTACTTTGGTCACAAAACGAAGGTTTTCAAAGCAAAGTAAAAGTCATTTGGTTACAAAACCTTCGTTTTGTAACCTTCGTCAAAGTTATGTAGGTTTCAAAACTACTTGCGAAGGAAAAATGACGTTTTTCAGAAAATAAATTATTTGTTAACAATATTTTTCTCCAATTCAGGAAAATCTTTATTTTTAGCCAAAACAAAAAAATGTCATATTATCCTTTAACAAGTATACCAGATTACTATTCAATAGACGCTTTATTAACCGACGAACACAAGCTTATCCGAGATTCTGTAAGAAGCTGGGTAGAAAGTTTTGTGATGCCGAAAATAGATGAAGCTGCGCAAAATCATACCGATATTCCGGGATTGATGAAAGAATTGGGAAATATCGGTGCGCTTGGTCCTTATATTCCCGAAGAATACGGCGGTCCGGGGCTGGATCAGATCTCCTACGGGCTGATCATGCAGGAATTGGAACGTGGTGATTCTGCCATTCGTTCTGCCGCATCTGTTCAGTCATCTTTAGTGATGTTCCCGATTTTTGAATTTGGTTCTGAGGATCAAAAAAAGAAATATCTTCCTAAACTGGCTTCTGGTGAAATGATCGGATGTTTTGGTCTTACTGAACCCAACCACGGGTCAGATCCTTCTTCTATGGAATCAAAATTCACGGATGAAGGCGATCATTATCTTTTGAATGGCGCTAAAATGTGGATTACGAACTCTCCTCTGGCAGACATTGCTGTCGTATGGGCAAAAGGTGAAGACGGAAAAGTAAGAGGACTGATCCTGGAGCGCGGAATGGAAGGCTTTACAACGCCGGAAACACATAACAAATGGAGTCTCAGAGCTTCCAAAACAGGCGAACTGGTTTTCAACAATGTGAAAGTTCCTAAAGAAAATATGCTTCCAAATGTTGAAGGTCTCAAAGGGCCTTTGTCTTGTCTTAACTCGGCAAGATATGGTATTTCCTGGGGTGTTATCGGAGCTGCTATTGATTGCTATTGTACGGCTGTTCAGTACACCAAAGAGAGAAAACAATTCGGGAAGCCGATTGCTTCTTTCCAGCTTCAGCAGAAAAAACTGGCCGAATTCTTAACCGAAATTACGAAAGCTCAGCTGCTTTGTCTTCAACTTGGAAATCTTAAGAATGCGCATAAAGCGTCACCTGCACAGATTTCTATGGCCAAGAGAAACAATGTGAAAATGGCGATTGATATCGCAAGAGAATCCAGACAGATGCTTGGCGGAATGGGAATCATGGGCGAATTCCCGATGATGCGCCACGCAGCCAACCTGGAGTCTGTGATAACTTATGAAGGAACACACGATATCCATTTGCTAATTACCGGATTAGACATTACCGGAATCAATGCTTTCGGATAGAATCCAAAATAAATTTTGAAATATTAAAGGTCACAAAATATTGTGACCTTTATTTGAATTATAAGTTTTTTAAATCAGACATTTTAGAATAGACAATTCCCCTATTTTCAAATAATACAAATGAAGTTTTTCCATCATTCCATATCGCATTTTTATTTTTAATAATTGGTTTTCCAAGATATGAATAACTCGATATTTGCGATTCCATGCTAACTTCCTGATCATATTTGAAAACTATTTCGCTGATAAGACCTTGTTTATTGATTACAAGTTCAATAGATTCAGCACCACCAAACACATTTTCTTTTAAAAAATATCTGTTACCGCTCAATACGGTTAAATGTTTATATTGATGAATACTATTTCCTAATTCAATTTTACCGTATTGATATAAGTTTACATACCGAAATATTGATTTTGAATTAATATTTGACACTGAACAAGATTGTAAAAACAAGATTAGCAGAAATAAATAATTTCTAATTTTCATAGTCTGAATATTTTGAATTATAGCCTGCAATTAAATTACCAACTCACCTTCTCTTTTTCTTCAAAAGGAATCTTAGGATTCAGAATTTCAAAAATCAAATTTTTGATAGACTGTTCTACTTCCGAATCATTAATATCAACAAAATTCAGTTTTTGTGGACCATTGTTCACCTCTGCAAAAGACCAGATTGCGGTTTCGATATTGGCTGGATTGATTGCAAGGACATTTTTAATACAGTATTTGTAGATAGAAAGCTGCAATGCCTGTTTATAATCGTCGCGGAAAAAAAGTTCGGGAAGTTTTTCTTCTTTGTTTTTCCCGAGGTTGATGGTCAGGTTTTTCGGTTTTGCAGTTTTATAGTCGATAACCCTGGTGATTCCATCAATCTGGTCAATACGGTCTATAAATCCGTAAAAACTGATTTTATCTGTTCTTTCTTCGTCAAGAAAAAAATCACAGTTGATCTCTCTTTCCAGATCCAGGATCTGTAGAACAGAACCTTTTCTTACCAATTCCAGATCATATTCCACAATATTCCGCACTACCCTTTTGGCAATTTCTTTATGGATATAATTCATTCCTCTTTCATAGAATTCCGGCTGATGCTTTAATTTATCTATTGCAAAATCTATTGCTGCATCTGTTTGTTTAAGTAAATACTCTAAATCATTTACAGTTAATATTTTACCTTTAACAGGTTCGTGTAAAAACTGCAAAGCGAAATGAACCAGATTTCCATAATTTCTTTGTGACAGCTCTTCTTCTATTTCATTGGTTTCTCTGGTTTTCAAAATATGATTAAGATAGAAATCGATAGGATTATAGAGATAAGTTACGAGATGCGAAGCAGAAACCCGGTTTTTCCAATCATTTAAGAGCCGCATTACTTCATCATTTTTTTCAATCTTCATCAGCTGTTGGGAAATAGGTTCAGAAGAATTTTCGATGATGATATGTTCGATGTTGTGCGGGCTTTCCATTTCCAGCTGTGTAATGAAACGGCTTTTTTCGCCTGTGTTCACGCCTGAACTTAATGCATTATAAAGCAAATGGACGTTTTCCGCATTCTGAATCAATCGGTAAAAATGGTAAGCATAAATGCTGTCGTTCTCCAAAAATGTATTCAGCCCGAAATTTTTACGGACATCAAACGGAATATAGGTATTTTGGGTATTTCCCAAAGGTAATTTACCTTCGTTTACAGACAACAGGATTATATTTTTGAAGCAAAGCAGACGCGTTTCCAAAAGACCCATTATTTGAAATCCGGCCAATGGTTCTCCCACAAAATCAATACTTTCCGAATTTACCAACTGATTGATAAGCACTTCCAGCGTTTCTATTCTGACATCGATCTGATAAGGCAGTAACTGGTTTTTAATGATTTTGAAAACATTCTCAAACAAGGCAATATTCTCATACTGAATATCATCCAAATCCTTAAATTTGAGCTCGTAACAGAATTTAATCAACAGATCTAAAAATGTCTTATAGTTTTCAGGCTTATTTAAAAGCTTGAAATAACTGAGGTTTCCGAGTAATTCTTCTAATAAACTTTTAGAAATATAAACAGTGTTTCTTTCTTCAATTGCGAAGATAAAATTCCGGATGATTTCAGAATCGCTTTCATCATTTGGCAACTCTTCCAAAATGGGCAAAACATCTGCATAATAATAACTGGATGATTTTTTTTCCTGTTGCTTCTGAAGGTAGAACAGCTTTTTAATTGCATTGCTGAAAGACAGATTTTTTAGTGGAAATCCCATTGTGATATTCACACTTTCAACTGCATTCAAGCTATCTAAAACGGCTGGTAAAAGGTTTTCGTCCAGCAAGACCAAAGCAGTTTCCGACAGTTCGTTTTCAGGGATTTTCTTCAGGATCTCCGGAAGAAATTTGGCCTGAACAATGTTCCCCGAAACTTCATAAGTTTTAATATTTTTAGGTTGACTGAATTGATTTTCAATCCATTTAAAATCCCGGCTGTCATTGAATTCTCTCCATTTCAAGGTTTCTCTAAGGAACTTTCCCGATTCCTGTCTTTCATCATCAATATAATACCGATCGGCCTGGAAATAAGCTTCCGCTTTGTTCCATTGCAAAAGCTGACTTACAAGATACTCTTCAACTCTTGATAACGCATTGAAGCCGCAAAAAATAAATTGCCGATCGGTTCCTTTGGCAAAGTTTTCAATTGCGGAAAAAGCATCCTGATACAGCATTCCGGAAGTAGCGAGATTTTCCTTTTTCAGTTCGGATTTCAGAACCGGCAGAAACTCATTCATCTTTCGCCAGAAATTGAGGTTTCGTTTTCTTGGATTATCTTCGTCGCCCAGATTTTCGCCCCAGTTTTTGATGCGTTCCTCATCCAGCATCCAAAGCAGGATCTTCTGGTCATTGTCCGAGAACTTCATCATATCGTCCCAGTCTTTCTGTAGCGTCGGGAACCATTTCAGGAAACCGGAAAAATCTTCGGAAGCATCAATTTTATTATAAATCCGAAATGCAAATAACCAAAGTGCGATGCCTTTGATTTCCACATTGTCTGACAGCCCGCCTATAAGTTCGTCTATGGTGACGAAGTTGGGTAAAAGTCCTTCATATTGTTTTTCTTTCAGGATTCTTTTGATGAAAACCATTGGTCTTTTTCCGGGCAAAACAATATCCAATCCGGAAATGTCCTGATGATTTTCTAATAATTCCGAAATAATTTTCTGAAGAAACTGCATAAAAAAGCCTTTAAAAACTTAAAGGCTCAATTTAGATATTTTTTTGCTGATATTTCAAAAATTAATTGGTGAATGTATTGGAATTTAATGCAAGGTTCACAAAGTTTTTTTTAAAGTTACTGCAATAGTAGCGGCAACCTTTTTTTGCGTTGGAAAAACCTCACAGGTTTTTAAAACCTGTGAGGTTTAGCACAGGAAAAAAAGATATAGTACTTACACTTTGCTCAGCATGAACTCCAAGCGGGATTAAGCTCATAGAATCTACTCTACCACCACTTTTTTCTGTAAGAAAGTGTTTGCACCAGCGGTGTCTTTCCCCGTATAAAATTTGAATGTATAAATTCCGGTTTTTGTGGGTCTGAAATTGACCTTGCTTCCATCAACATAAGTGCCTTCCAGGCAAGGATTATTGGTTTTGTAGGCAAAGTTGGCAACCGTTCTCACCGTATCGTTTGTGTATTGATAATCATAGCTGTAGATGCCCTCGCAGCCTTTCCGGAAGGTGGAGTAAAGTTTCATTTCCTGGGTTACGCCGATTGTCATAGTATCCATCGGGATATGTACACTGTCGATTTTAGTGGCATAAACATCTGTGATTTCGGAATAATCATCATTATCCTTACAAGATACAACCAATGCTGAAAACAATGTCAACACCGATAAAATAAATACGTTCTTCATAATTGTTTTTGATTTAGTTATTAAAATTACCTTTTGATAAATAGACTACTTTTTTTGTATCAAAAAATTCGCCATCGAAATAATTTTTCAGGCTGTAAATTTCGCATTTCAAACCTGCGAGTTCCTCTGCCAGGTCTCCGCCTTTGAGATAAAGGACGCCGTTGTGTTTCGGATTGAATTGGTCTTTTTCAAATTTCCCTTTCAGCCAAGTTAGGAAGACAGGCATCTGCGTTACGGCTCTGCTTACTACGAAATGAAATTTTTCCTTCAGCTGTTCCGCCCGCATATGATGTGCTGTAACATTGCTGAGTCCGAGACTTTCCGCAACACCTTTCACTACCGTGATTTTTTTTCCGATACTGTCTACTAAAGTGAATTGAACATTTGGGAACAAAATAGCCAAAGGAATCCCCGGAAATCCACCGCCGGTTCCGATATCCAGAATTTTTGTTCCGTCTGCAAATGACATTACTTTTGCTATTCCCAAGGAATGAAGAATATGTTTCTCATAAAGGCTGTCTGTATCTTTTCTGGAAATAACATTAATTTTTTCATTCCATTCTTTATACAATGTTTCGAGTTCGGCAAACTGAGCTTTCTGCTTATAGGAGATATCCGGAAAATATTTTAAAATTAAATCTAAAGACATAGGGGCGAAATTATGAAAAGATTTTCAGAATTGTTAATGTGAACCTTTATTTAAATAAAAAAAACCATCAATAAATTGATGGTTCTTACTCTTTCAACGTTTGTGTTACTTTAAAACTTTTTTGGTCATCGTTGTATTCTTAGAAATCACTTTTATAATATACATACCTTCCGGTAAGTTGGTTTTATTGATTAGAACTTCTTTCTTTGCATTTTTAGTCGTGAAGATAAGTCTACCAATACTATCATAAACGCTCACTTCATCCAGATTGTTTTCTGATTTTACAATGAAATTCTGATTATCCTTATAGACAAGAATTCCATTTTTGGCTGCATTGTCTGTTGCAAGGGTTTCAAAAGGCTTATAAATCACTTCAAATCTATCTTCATACTGACCAGAATTAGTGTAGAAAGTATAAGGAGCTTCTGAAATATTAAATGACTTACTCAGATATTTATCTTTGATATAAACTGTCTGTTCCGAGGTGAAGATACCTTCACGATCTGTAAGGCTTATCGTATAATTTCCGGATACTGAAGCTTTGAATCCCAGTTTTGCATTGTCATCATTACTGAATTCAACACCTTTTGCCTGGATTGCCAGCTTATGATTATCCAATACGCTCCAGAAAGAATCACTTCCTATGGTTAGCTGATCTGCATCATAATCATTATCGAAACCGTTGGTTGCATTCTGAATGTAGCCTATGAGTATCTCATTATTAACATCCGTCGGAGACTTGAATTCCAGCCAGAATCTGTTCTTTTGCCCGCCTTTATTATAATAGTTAGCAGTATTTGGGTTTCTCATTGAGTTTTTGAAAACCAAAGGCTGATTTTTTCCTGCTTCTTTTGCCTGAATAATAAAACCTTGTCCTACAGATATATTGCCGTTTGGCTTCTTGTTATTGTATCCGAAGTACGTTGCAGAAGTTCCACCTGTAGAGGTACAGATTGCATAATTGTTTCCCGAATATCCATTGCTTTGCTGTGAGATCACATTGCCGTCATTATTGGTCCAGAAATATGCAATCCCGTACATTTTTGAACTGTTCTGAGCGAAGAGATCATCAAAACTGATATTTGAAGGATAGGGGTTTCCTACCATATTGTAGCCATGCTTTGCATCAGTCCATTTCAAGTTATATGAATTGATATCACCATTCTGAGGAGTTCCAACAAACTGAAAAGCTGAAGGTAGTGTTGAACTGGTAATAGTAGCCGGAAAACTATTTTTACCACGAATAGCATAACCTCTTGCCGGCTGGAAAACGGATGATGAATTCAATGTTATATCATTGGCAATAGACGTTACGAAATAGTCATTCGCTTCATTGTAAACATAGAATCTGTTCCAAGGCGTTCCGTTTCCTGTTGTAGAAGCCTGGTTATAACCATCGGAAAACTGATAAAGGTTCTGTCCGCTTACCGGAGATGACCAGTAATTATAACCCATTTTCGGGATGACAGCCTGTTTTTTCACTGTAACATTTCCAGTATTCTGGGCATTTCCGTTTTGCAATAAATTTCCGTTATGCTCAACTGAAAATGATGAATCTGCAGTATTGTTGTTAATGATCTGACCATTAACGGTGATATACCCGCCACTATTTACAGTAAGTGTACCACCGGTGTTGATTGTAAGATTCTGGCTTTCAAAATTCCCGTATATTGCTGTATCATAATTTGTTTCAATGACTGCATTTTTTGTAGCTGTTGGTACGCCGTTGCTCCAGTGCGGGTTAGCACTGTTTATCCAGGTAGTATCATTGGATGCGAAAACATAATTATAATAAATACCGTCTATTTCAGGCCCGGAACCACCAGGAAGATACTGGAAAACATATTGTACGTAATTGCTGTTATAGAAATACAATCTGAGGTAGATCTTCTCGCCAGGTCCGACTTTCAGACCATTGTCAAAATTAAAGGTATATAGTGTATAAGTACTGTTTACAGTTCCTGTTGCCAGAACTACACTTGACGAAAAGTCAAGATTCTTAGAGTAGCGGATCTCGTAAGTTGCACCATTTGTCCCTTTACCTACAAAACTGAATGTTTTCGGCTCGATAGTTTTCCCGGTTCCCGAATTATTAAGGATAAACTGAGCGTATCTTGATGTGTTTATAGTATTTCCGTTACCGGAGCTTTCAAGATAATAAGCTTTGGGATTCACTTCATTCCCCACTGCCAAAGTCATACCACCTGCAGTAGTCATTGTTGTAGAACTGATAAATGACTGGAACGGTGTAGATGTAAAATCATTCTGATCCCATCTTACAAGAGGTGTGGTGGTATTAACAGTATTATTGATGCTTACTGTTGCCGTGTTAGAGACACCATATTCATTTGTGATATAATAAGTAAAGGAATCCGTACCTACATAATCCTTTGCCGGGATATAGTTGATAGATTTATCAGCATTCAGCGAAGTAACCCCGTGAGAAGGCTGAGTAAATGTCAATGTAGTGATCTTATTGCTATAATCATCATTGATCAAAACATTGATGTTGATATCATTATTAACGATATTACTTACTGAATCATTATATGCAATAGGAACTGTGGAGCTGAACTCCAGGTTACCAGTAAAAGCAGGACCGACAGTGTCAGCATTCTTCAGCAATATCTGGAAGGCGTTCCAAGTATTGTACACATAGACTCTGACATATACAACCTGGCCATCAGTAGCAATAGGTTTAGAAAAATTAGTAAGTGATATTGTAGAAACAGTATTGTTAACGGTAGTTTCCGGAAGCAGATTAAAGGCTGTGGTAAAATTGCTATTCAAAGAATAATCAACCTTAATTTTGGCATCACCTGCATCAGTTCTGCAAAGAAAATTGAACTCAGACAGGTTCAGCTTATAACCGTTTTTAGGGCTGATGGAAAACTGGATATACTTGGACTTATCAATTGTCTGAACGTTTTTATCCGGCCAGCCTGTTGTATGGAAAGCATTATATCCGCTGATATTAAGATACTGTACGTAGGACAGGCTTGCAGTGGAAGTCATATTACCAACAACAATATGGCTGTTATATACACTTGGTGTAAAATCAGAGTTATTCCATCTTGCTAAAGCAGCATTTACATTATCAATGACATTAATGCTAACAGTAGCTTCATTGGATAAACCTGTAGAGTTAGAAGCTTTATATTTAAATGTATCTGCTCCTGTGTAGCCAACAGTAGGCTTATAAGTAACGTTTGTGGTACCGTTTACAGTAATAGTTCCGTGAGCCGGCTGCTGCGTAATGGTGATTCCGGTAATGGCAGATGTGGAGACATCATTGCTCAGAATGTTGAAATCAGTTTCGTTATTTTTATAAGCACTATAACTGTCATTGTTTGCTGTAGGGACAGCAGGTGTGTCCACAGAAAGTGTACCGGTGATGTTTGGACCAGTTCCTGTACCACCATTTGGTGTGTAAGAAAGGTGGAAGTTGTTATAGGTGTCATAGACATAAAGGCGTACGTACACCGATTTCCCGGAACCGATAAGCAGATTGCTGAAAGATTGGGAAATTGTATGCCAGCTTGCACCGTTTACGCTGGTTGAAAGTAATGTCTGCGGATTGGAAAAATCAGCATTTGTAGAATATCTGATCTCAAACTTGGATGTTCCGGACTGGTTTCTGTAAGTCAGGTTAAAGGCAGATAAGTTAAGTTTGTAGTTGGCACTTGGCGCAATCTGAAACTGAACATACTTGTTAGTATCAATAGTGCTGGATGATGATACTCCTGAAATCATAAGGAAAGTATCACTCCATGAAGTTGGTGAAACAGAAACACCTCCGGAAGTTGTTATGCTTTGTGCCGTAACATTGCTTACTGCCGTTGGTGTAAGATCATTTTTATTCCATCTTACTAACTCTGTTTGTGCAAAGAAAAAATTTGCGAGAAAAAGTGCAAAAAGTAAAAAATAATTTTTGTTCATCTTCTTAAGTTTTTGAGCGTGCAAAATTAAAATTACAGATTCATTATTCGTATTATCATATGTTAAGATTTTTTTCAAGCAATAATTTTAAGATTTTTAAGGCTGAAAAATTAACATTATGACGATTCATTTTTATTGTAAAATCAATTACAATTATGCTATCGTTAATCAGGGTGCAATATTATTAATAAATCCGAAATAAAAATGTGTTGAAGTAGGTAAGCACCTGTATTTAAAGGAAAAACTATCCCTGAGGATAGTCTTTGTATGGGTAATGTAGTAGGAAAAATTTACGAATTGCTATTTAATTTCAGGAAAAAATCTTTGCGGTCTTTTATTTCCAGGATATTGTAAATGTTCTTTAAGTGATATTTTACCGTACTTTCGCTTATAAAAAGCTTATCAGCAATTTCTTTGTTGGAAAATCCTTCTGCAAGATGGATTAAAAGCTCTTTTTGTCTTTCCGTTAATTGATCCGAATCAAGAAAAAAATACTTTTGCGAATTCAGCAATTTGATATCATCATCAGACTGGGAAAATGAGTCAATTTCCTGTTTCATTTTTTCAAGTGTCTCCTCCATCCTCAGTTTATCTTTTTTAATTCCGGACGTTTTTTTATAATAATAAATAATTATTATAATAATAAATATTATCAGAGAAATGATTACCAATGTTCTTTTCGATATATCAGATTCCTCTTTTATGGTCTGCTGCTTTTCTGTATATACTTTATCAGTAATATGCATTTCGGAGACCGTGGAATTGATATTTTCCAATCTTCGCAGGGAGTCAAGTTTGGAACTTATAATGTAAGCTTCCCCAAACATGTTATTTTCTTTATAGATTTTTTCCATCTCTGAAGCTGTTAATATCTTATATTTCAAGATATTGCAACTGTCGGAAATGCGCATGCTTTCGTTATATATTTCCCTGGTTTTATGTATGTTCCTGCTTTTGCCATACATATTCATAAGCTTAATATAAACTATAGGAAGATTGCAAGGACTTGCAGATTTCATGATTTTCAGAGCATCATTGTATTTTTTTTCTGCTTTGTCAAACTTCTTATCTAATGAAAATAAATACCCTTCCTGCATTAAAATATAAGACTGGTCTTCCGGGTAAGGGTTGTCATAATCCTGAGCAGCGAGATGATCCATAGCCAGCTGGCATCTTGTAAAATCGCTATTGTCAAAATATACAAAGGCATATTCATAATCAATCCTCATCAATAATTTATCATCAGGTAATTGTTCTGCAATTACTTTTGCTTTGTTCAGATTATCAATACACATCGGGTAATCTCCTACGCTTCTGTAAGTGCTTGCAAGAAAAAAAAGAACATTACCTTTCTCTTCCTTGGAGAGGTTGTCTTTTAGAAGTATATCTGAGAGTTTTTTTTGAGAAACTTTGTATTTTCCTTCTCTGTTATTCTTGATAACTTCTGATTCTAGGTTGTTTAAATTAAGATTCTGTCCTAAAATCCAGATACAGAAAAAAAATAAAGTTGCTGAAAAGTATTTCGGAAATTTGTGTATCATCAATGCGTTATGGTTTTACTTCAAATAGTTATATTTTGTAAGTTTCCGCAAAAATAATTAATTATTCATATATATTACTAATTATAATAATTATATTAATCAGGAATTATATAATTATTCAATATTCTTTTTTCTTTTGCTAATCCATAGTTTATATCATATTTTTTTTGTTTAAAAATTTTTACCCCTTTCACTGTCTTATGATATAAAAAATTATATTTGTCCTACAATGTAATTCTATAAATAATGAGTAAAATTTCTGATAGATTAAATAGGTTGAGCTATTCTCAGACCTTTGTAATGAGTAATAAAGCGCGCGAGATGAAAGCCGCAGGAATAGATGTAATCAGCTTAACTTTGGGCGAGCCGGATTTCGATGTTCCTCAAAAAATCAAGCAAGCTGCTTTTGATGCCATTAATGAAAATTACAGCCACTACTCTCCTGTTCCGGGATTTTTGGAGCTAAGACAAGCTATATCGGAAAAACTAAAAAGAGACAACAATCTTACTTATAAGCCTACACAAATCTGTGTTTCCAACGGTGCGAAACAATCTATATTAAATGTACTTACGGCTGTCATCAATGATGGTGATGAAGTGATCCTGCCCACGCCATATTGGGTTAGCTATGATGAAATGGTTAAGCTGGTAGGAGGAAAATCCGTATTTATAAAAACTTCTATTGATACAGAATTCAAAATAACAGCAGATCAACTGGAAAAAGCGATTACTCCAAAGACAAAAGTTTTGCTGTACAGCTCTCCCTGCAATCCTTCCGGAAGCTTCTACACAGGCGAAGAGCTGGAAGCAATAGCCAATGTCATTGCCCGGCATCCTCAGATTACCATTATTTCGGATGAAATTTATGAATTTATAAACTATGGAGGCAGCCATGTTTCTATTGCAAGCTTTCCTCAGGTTTATGAACAGACTGCAGTGATTAATGGTATGAGCAAGGCCTTTGCTATGACCGGATGGCGAATTGGTTATTCTGCATGTCCTGAATGGCTTGCGAAGGCCTGTGATAAAGTTCAGGGACAAATGACCAGCGGCGCCAATACAGTGGCTCAGAGGGCTTCCATTACAGCATTGCAAATGGATCCGTCGGAACTGCAATATATGATCAGGGAGTTTCATAAAAGACGTGATCTCGTTTTTGATCTGATGAAGAATATAAAAGGTTTCACCTGCAATCTTCCAAAGAGCGCATTTTACTTTTTCCCGGATATATCTTATTATATAGGAAAAAATTTGAACGGAACTGAAATAAAAGATTCTGATGACTTCGCCATGTTCCTTTTGGAGAACGCCAATGTTGCTTGTGTTGGCGGTGTAAGCTTTGGGAGTCCTGAATGCATCAGGTTTTCTTATGCCGCTTCGGAAAAAGATCTTAAAGAAGCTATGCACCGGATTAAAAAATGTCTGGATCAGTTTTAAAATTTTTAGTAACAACCGTTTCATATCTGAAACGGTTGTTATTTTTCAAAAACTTTGTTCACAAAGACTTGCCCACCTTTGGCATTAAGATGATCCTGATCCCCAAAAAAAGCATTATCTTTCTTAAAAATATCTCTATAATTAAGGACGTCTAATCCATTGGAAATTAAAATTCTATCAGCTCCATAATTTCTATTTCCAATCTTTTTAAGATAAGATGGTGAAAGAGGAAACTGTATCCCGATAAGTTCTATATTGTTATTTTTACAAATTCTGATAATATTCAAAAACGTCTTTTCAAGTTTTTGACTAGGTTTTTTTGAAATAAACTGCCCCTCGATCCTTTCTTCAGCTCTCTTCAGTTTTTCATTTTCTGAGAGTTTATTCCAGATAACTTTATTTGTTGTCTTCTGTTGCTGGTTTAGTAATATTTTAAGCTTATCTTCTAAATAAATCCTGAATAAACCATTTATCTTGACCTGAAGAATCGGAAAATAGTATTTTATATACTTTTCATTGAAATAATTAAAATTAAAATCAGAAGTGTATATGATAGTTTTATCCATATTATTTGAGATTTCCCTGTACGGGCTGAGCATATGAAGATCTGCACTTATAAAAATCCTTTCAGGCTTGTAATTATTTCTTATAAGAAAATTGATTTTTCTTTCGATGTCGAAATAAGAATCACTATTTCCTGAAAAATTATACACGCCATATTTTTCAGCAAATTTTTCTAATGAAGCACCATGAGAATCTGACATGATAAATACTTTATATTTTTTGTCCGGTATTTTTGTATAATCTCTGTAATAATTGTCATTAGCGAATATAAATACAACAATATTGAATATAAAAGCAATACCAAGAAATGCAATGATATTTGAAATGAATTTTTTCATATTAATCCTGATTAAAATTGAAAATAGATAAATTCGACACTTTCTCCAAAATAACCATAGAAATAGATGATAAGAAGAATCAAAATATAAAATACCCATCTTGTATATTTTGACTGAAACTTCCGAATTCCTTCCAAGGCATAATTATACTCTCTCCCAAGCCATTCAATTATTACAAAAAAAACAATCAGGATAAAAGTTGTCCAGGCCTTTTCAGGCTCACTAATTTTCGGAATACTAAAAATTGACTTGGAAAACAGTCCTGAAACATATTCAGATGCTTGTCCGATGCTTTCTGAACGAAAAAATATCCATGCAAAAGCAGTTAAAGAAAATGTTATCAAAATCTGAATAATCTCATTGAACGTTGGTAATAATCTTCCTTTTGCTACAATCTCTATATAATTACGGTTATTTTTTGTGATGATTGACGGCAGTATATATAATGCATTTAGCAGTCCCCATACGATGAAGGTCCAATTGGCACCATGCCAGAAACCGCTTACTATAAAAATAATGAATATGTTGCGAATCTGCATTCCAATACCGCCTCTGCTTCCGCCAAGTGGTATGTATAAATAATCCTTGAACCACGATGAAAGAGATATGTGCCAGCGTCTCCAGAATTCCGCAATGTTACGGGAAAAATAAGGGAAGTTAAAATTTTTGAGCAATTCTATCCCAAAAAGACGTGCTGTGCCTAAAGCAATATCTGAGTAACCCGAAAAATCTCCGTAGATCTGAAAAGTGAAAAATAATGCACCAAGAGCAAGTGTACTGCCATTCAGTTCAGCGGAATTATTAAAAATCTGGTTTGCAAACTCTGCACAATTATCTGCGATCACTATTTTTTTAAATAAGCCCCAAAGTATTTGTCTCAGCCCGTCAGCTGCATTTTCATATCTAAAGATGCGTTTCTTTTTTATCTGAGGCAGCAGATGAGTTGCCCGTTCTATTGGTCCAGCAACCAGAAGAGGGAAAAAACTTACAAATACGGCGTAATCAATAAAACTTTTTTCTGCATTAATTCTATTATTATATACATCTATAATGTACGATAATCCGTGAAAGGTGTAAAATGAGATACCTACTGGCAAAATTATATCAAGCATCATGGGGTTTACACTCCAGCCGAAATTCGAAATTGCAACAGCAAAAGATTCTGCAAAAAAATTATAATATTTAAAAATGCCTAAAAAACCAACATTTATAATTACACTTAGCCAAAACCAGAACCGTTTGATTGTAATAAACTTTGAATTCTGAATTTTAATACCTGCGAGATAATCCAGTGATGTCGAAAAAAGGAGCAGGAAAGTAAAGCGCCAATCCCAACAAGAATAGAAGAAATAGCTTGAGAGAAGTATTAAAATATTCTGATGCCTGAGATTTCTATTAAAACAAAACCAATACAGTATAAATACTATTGGCAGAAAAATGGCAAAATTAATAGAGTTAAATAGCATTATGTTTTTGTGCGCATTAAAATTATAAAAAAAACACGCTTCCATTAACAAAACGGATTACCTTTCTAAATAAAATTAATTCTCTGATTTTCCTCATTTGATTTGTAGATTATTTATCTGAAATTTGAAACAGCGTAAATAAATTTATCGTCTTTTATTGCGATAGATTTTATATATCAATATTCTGTTTTCAATTTATGTAATCTTTATATTTTTGTACCTGAAAATTTTAAACAATCTTTAAACTTAAATATTATGTCATTAGTAGGTAAATTATTTCCGAATGTAGCAATCGATGCAATGAGCGAAATGGGTGATGATCTGAAAATCAACATCTTTGAAGAAGCGGTTAATAATCAGCAAAAAGTTCTCCTGTTCTGGTATCCGAAAGATTTTACTTTTGTTTGCCCGACTGAACTTCACGCTTTTCAGGAAGCGCTACCTGAGTTCCAGAAAAGAAACACTATCGTGATCGGTGCTTCTTGCGATACCAACGAGGTTCACTTTGCTTGGCTAAACACGCCGAAAGACAATGGCGGAATTGAAGGTGTAACTTATCCGATCCTTGCTGATACGCACAGACAATTGGCAAACATCCTTGGAATCGTAGATCAGGATCTGGAATTTGATGAGGAAGGAAATGAAGTTTATACAGGTTCCAATGTAACCTACAGAGCAACTTACCTTATCGATGAAACAGGAAAAATTTTCCACGAGTCTGTAAACGATATGCCGCTTGGAAGAAACGTCAAAGAATACCTCAGACTGATTGATGCTTACGCACACGTTCAGAAGCACGGGGAAGTTTGCCCGGCTAACTGGGAAGAAGGAAAAGACGCAATGAATGCTGACAGAAAAGGCGTTGCAGAATACTTCAGCAAAAATTAATTTAACAAAATAATAGATGTATCAGTTTAACAATTTACCAATTTTTCGATTCATTGTTAAACTGTTACATTAATAAATTAAAGAAATTATGTACATTGAATTAACAGAAGATAATTTGCAGCAGATTGTAAATGAAAATGAAAAAGTGATGGTTCAGTATGGTGCTACCTGGTGCGGAAACTGCCGGATTATGAAGCCTAAATTCAAAAAACTGGCCTCAGAAAACGATTCTATCCCCTTCTATTATGTAGACGCAGAGAAACTTCCTGAGAGCAGAAAGCTGGCGACGGTAGATAATCTTCCGACTTTTGCTGCATTTGAAAACGGAGTTCTGAAAAGCCAGGTTCAAACCAATCAGGCCGATAGTCTGAACACACTTTTTAATGAAATCAAAGGTTAAATTTTAAGATTAAGATACTAAAAAGCTTTAAATCTTATAATTTCTAAATTTAATACAAATGAAATTACCAATCATAAGACAATTCTATCAGAATCAGACGCCGGAAAACCTGGAAGCAACACTTGAGGTTTTGGAAAGCTTCTGCGAGTTCCGTAATGTTTCTGATGAGGATATTAATGTAGCTGGGGAATTGATTACCAATATCTGCGGTGCTCTGGAAGTTCACGCCAATGTAAAAAGCGGAATGAGTGAGAAAGATGCACTCAATTCTTTCGCACAGAAAGTAATGGGATCAATTGATAAATAATCTAAACACAAAATCTCCATAATCCTAAGACTTTAGAGCGTTCTGAAGTCTTTTTTTTATTTTTGAAAAAAAATTATATGATTAAAAATATAGTATTCGACTTTGGCGGCGTATTGATGGACTGGGATCCGAGATATTTTTTCAGAACCTATTTCAATGATGATGAAAAAATGGAATGGTTCTTAAAAAATATAGCCAAGGATGAATGGAATATAGAACAAGACCGTGGGCGAACACTGAAAGAAGGAACCGAAATACTAATAGAGCAACACCCAGACTGGGAAAAAGAAATCCGTGCTTACTATGATAACTGGACTGTAATGCTGAAAAGTGACATCCCGGAAAATGTAGCAATTCTTAAAAAGCTGGAAGGAAAATATAATTTATACGGCCTCACCAACTGGTCTGCAGAAACTTTTCCATACGCACTGGAAAACTATGAATTTTTCAGGGTGTTTGAAGATAAAATAGTTGTTTCCGGAACTGAAAAATTAATAAAACCGGGCAAAGAGATTTTCGAAGTGCTATTAAAGCGTTATGATCTGACGCCTGAAGAGTCGGTTTTTATAGATGATAATGCTAAGAACATTGCTACTGCCAAGGAGTTAGGTTTTGAAACCATTCACATACAGCAGGAAACTGACCTGGAAGCAGAACTTAGGAAACTGGATGTCAATTTTTAAGAATCATCAGACTCCTTTTATGATTTTGGAAACCATAATGTTCATAAAGTTTTTTTGCTTTTTCATTATGGTTTTCTATTTCCAGAAGGACCACAGGAAATTTTTTTTCAGCTGAATAGTTTTTTACGAATTCCAGTGCTTTTCTCCCAAGAGATTTTCCCTGAAACTCCGGTTTAACATACAATTCATCCAGAAACAAAATTTCCCCTCCAAACTCGAAGCTGAAATATTTTATCAGAATGATATATCCTGCAATTTGTTCCTCAGCAAATATTTTGAAACACTCGCCATAAGTATCATTCTGAATAAATTTTTCAAAGTTTGCAGTGGTGAGACTTTCATCAAATGGATACTCATCGATAGCATAAAAGTCCCTCATCATCATACATAATTCAGGGATATCCGAAACTTCCGTTACAATAATATCGCATTTCATCCGTAGTTATATCTCAAATTTTTTCTTAGCCAGCTCTTTTCTCACTCTGCTCAGACTTTCCGGCGTAATTCCAAGGTAAGACGCCACCATCCATTGTGGCACTCTCAGCATCAGGTTAGGATATTTCTTTAGAAAATCCAGATAGCGTTCCTCTGCCGTTGTGCTGATTAAAGCATTCACCCGGTTTTGCAGGTTCTTGATATGATTGAACATCAGCCTTTGATTTTTTTCTGCTACATCAGGATAGATTTTAGAGAGGTTTTCAAAAAAACCTTCCCGTGTCACCACGATAATGCTTTCCTCAATCGCTTCAATATAAAACCTGGATTTTTCATTCAGGAGCTGGCTGGTCGTATCAGAAATAATCCAGTTTTCCGGAGCGAACTGAATCACGTGTTCTTTTCCTGCTTTATCTATGGAATACATTCGCAAAAGACCTTTTTCGACAAAAAAAGTACAGTCAGAGATCTCGCCTTCCCTCAGAATAATCTCATTCTTTTTAGCATGCTTTATTTCGTAAAACGAAGAGCACATTTCCAGGCTTTCAATTGGCACGCCTAATATTCTGGAAAGATGATTCCGAAAATTATTATATTCCATTTGTAATTTTTGTTAAGTTTCAGAAGCTTTATTAAATTTTATCCAGATCGATATTCTGATGAGAAGCATTATAAACCGCTATTCCGTTTTCTAAAACAATAAGCTGCGGGCTTTGATGAACAACGTCAAAGCGGGATTCTATCTCGTTTGAAATAGCTCTGTGCGCCAGAAGATCCAGGAAATAATAACCCATGTTTTTATCAGAATTCTGCATTTGTTTTTCGAAAGAACGGAGCATTGTTTTGCTGATAAAACACCTGGTAGAATGTTTGAAAATCAAAACTTTTCCCTGAAATGATTTTTCTATTACAGAATCCAGATCTTTCTGAGATTCTATTTTCTTCCAGAGCGATTTACTGTGATCCTGCTCTTCTTTTTTTCCGAATATTTGATCTAAAAATCCCATAAAAATGATTTAGGTAAAATTATGAAAAATAAAATTTATTTGATCAATGGTGATGGAAAAGATGTCCGCCTAAAGCTAATGCAATACCACAGATTACTAGGACAATTTTTTGCCAGTCCATCTTATGATTCTTGTTGCTCTCAAAAATAATTACTGAAGAAATATGCAGGAAAATCCCGCCAACAACAGCAAGAAAATAAACCTTAAGATTTTCATTAAAATATTTGCCGAGAAGCATTCCTAAAGGTGAAGCCAGGGCGAATACCAAAACAATGAGCCAGAATTTTGTAGAAAAATTTTTGCTATGCGCCAGAAAGCTTCCCAAAACAAATGATATCGGAATATTATGAAACAAGATTCCCAGCAAATAAGGCGATATTGTTTCCTGTTCGTGAGACAAAGGAATTCCTTCTATAAAGGCGTGTACGAAAAGCCCAACAATCAAAGCAAAGGGAATAATGGAATGATCATCGGAATGGTGATGCAAATGGCCGTGTTCAAAACCTTTCGTAAGATTTTCCAAAAGCATCTGAATAAGGACGCCAATAATCACAAAAATCCCGATATTATGATCTTCAGAATGATAAACTTCCGGAAAAACCTCATTAAGGCAAATGGTTATAAGAAAGCCGGCGCTTAGAATCAACAAATTTTTAGCAAACTGCTGCTTGCTCCCAAAATACTTTCCGAGAAAAACACCAATCAGAACGCTTAATATTAGAAGGATTATTATCATTATTAAAAATAATTATTAAACCGGTCTTTTTCTAAATAGATTAATGCAGCGCGGCGATGTCTTCTCTTCAAAATCATTCAGTTGGTAGTCGCCCCAACGTTTTATCAGTTCAAATCCAAATTCATCAGCAAATTTCAGGATCTTTTCCGGAGATGTGAGCTTCACACGTTCAAAAAAGTGAAATTGCTTTCCCTGATCTTCAAAATCAATTTCTTTTAGAATATATTCACCTTCAATATGCTTTTTGATATTGAAAACAATATTTTCTTTTTCGATGCTGGCAGATGGTGTAATGACGCTTCTTACATACTCAGCATTGAGAAAATCAAGCACAAAAAAACCTTCGGTTTTCAGAACTTCGGAAACGGATCGGAAAACATTTCTGTCCTCTTCTTCAGTTTCGAAGTAACCAAAACTTGTAAACAGGTTGAAAACAGCATCCACAGGCTCACTTTCAATCCTGTTTCGCATATCATGAACCCGGAATTCTAAAGATTCGTTTTCAAACTTTTTATCATAGCTGATGCTTTGCTCAGAAAGATCAAGGCCAAGAACCTTATAACCCAGTTTATTGAGATAAACCGAATGCCTGCCTTTCCCACAAGCGAGATCTATGATACTGGATTTTTTTTCAAGCTTCAGAAATCCAGTGAGCAAGTCAAGAAAATTCTCTGCTTCCTTGTAATCCCTGTTGCTGTACAGAATATGATAATATGGCGTATCAAACCATTCTTCGAACCATTGCATCCTGCAAAAATAGTGTTTTTGGTTGATTGTTTATAGTTGTTAGTTGATGGTTTTTATAAGTTGTATCGATTTCTATCAACCATAAACCGACAACCAACAACTAAATTCCTTATTTTTGCGGTATGAATACAGACAATCTGCAGATACAGATCAAAACATTTTTCGGACTGGAAGGCGTTTTGGCAGAAGAAGTAAAAAAATTGGGTGGTAAAAAAGTGGAAGCTAAAAACCGTGCAGTAACCTGCGAGGGCGATCTCGGCTTTCTCTATAAACTCAATTATTCGTGCAGAACTGCGCTGAAAATTATTATCCCGATTTTAGAATTCAAAACTTTTAATGAAAGTAAGTTTTACGATAAGTTATTCAAATTTGAATGGGATCAGTTCCTGGAAAAACATCAGTCATTTGCGATAGATGCGACTGTTAATTCTGAGCGGTTCAGCCATTCCCAGTTTATGACGCTGAAAATGAAAGACGCTATTGTCGATTATTTCCAGGAAAAATATAACATCAGACCAAATGTTAATAAAGATAATCCTGACATCAAATTCCACCTCCATATCGACAGAGAATTGGTAACCATTTCTTTAGACAGTTCCGGTGATCCGCTTTTCAAACGCGGTTACAGGAAAGAACAGACTGTTGCTCCAATCAATGAAGTTTTGGCCAGCGGAATGCTTCAGCTAGCCGGCTGGGACGGAAAAGGTAATTTTTTGGATCCAATGTGTGGTTCCGGAACATTATTAATTGAAGCGGCGATGATCGCAATGGATCTTCCTGCTCAGATTTTCAGGAAAGAATTCGCATTCCAGAACTGGAAAAACTATGACGAAGATTTATTTCAAAAAATTAAGGAATTCAGAATCAACAGGGTGAAAGAATTTACCGGAAAAATTGTAGGTTATGATATGGATGCCAGAGCACTGAATGTCGCCAGAACCAATATTGAAGCTGCAGAAATGGAAGATGTCATCGAGGTGAGAAAACAAAATTTCTTTGAGTCTGAAAAAGATATGTTCCCTTTATTAATGGTGTTCAATCCGCCTTATGATGAGCGAATCTCTATTAATGATGATGATTTTTACAAAAAAATCGGTGACACTTTTAAACAGCACTACCCCAACACTTTGGCCTGGCTGATTTCGGCAGATTTGGACGCGCCAAAGAAAATCGGACTAAGACCATCCCGAAAAATCAAGCTATTCAACGGAAAGCTGGAAACGCGGTTTTTGCAGTATGAGATGTATGACGGGACAAAGAAAGTTCATAAGATTAAAGAATGATTGGTACTTTAGTCGAATTATTTTTTGAGTTTTTCAATCTTTTTTCTAGTGGAAATGGAAAAAAGAATAATAATAAAGAAACAAGAGAACATTTTAAAAATTTGAAATAGAATTTTATATTCGATCTGTAAAATCCAGATTTTCTCTTTTGGAAAACTCAACAGCAATAACAACAATCACTTCCCTGTCATTATCATAAAAATAGTGTAAATGATAAGGGAATTGTTTTATAAGATGCATTCTTACATCTTGATAAATCACATCGTTCCCATTCGGATTTTCTGAAATAAATAACTTCGCTTCCCGTATTCTCATTAAAAATTGTTTCGCAAGATTTACATTTATTTCTTGGTAATATTCCTTTGCTTTCTTAATATCAATTTTTGCCAAGTCAGAGATTACTACTTTGTACTTTTTCATAAATCGTTTTCCAATTCATCTATAAAGTTGTCAAAATCTGTAGCTTTATCAGGATTTTTATAATATTCTGATTTCCTTTCATTGATCTGATTTTTAGTATCTTCAGAAATCTCAAAATCATTATCTGATGGCAAAATGATGACTTCTACCCTTTTCGCATTAAAACCTTCTGGAAGTGTAATCTGGAAAGAATTATCCTTCACATCAATAAATTGTCTGATAGCATTCATTATTATAAAAATATAATCTAAGATACAAACTTTAGTTGACTTAATATTTTATAGAAACTGAATTTATTTTAAATTAATTCAATTTTAGTACAAATTGAAACCTTTTCCATACTTTTGAAAACGATTTTAAATTATTAAATTGAACCCGACCATCTCCATCATCATCGCCATCTTCAACAGGAAAGACGAACTTTTCGAGCTTCTTAATTCATTATCTCATCAGACTGATAAAAATTTTGAAGTTATCATTGTGGATGATGGTTCCAAAATTGCGCTGCTCCCAACAGTGGAATTATTTCAGGAACAATTAGATATTCAGTTTTTCAGGAAAGATAATTCAGGACCAGGACTAAGCCGGAATTATGGCGCAAAGCGTGCGAAAAATGACTGGCTGGTTTTTGTAGATTCTGATGTGATTGTAGAAACTGATTACATTGAAAATATCAAAAAAAATCTGACCGAAAATCCTGCTGATGCTTTTGGCGGCGCAGACAAGGCGCACAAAGGCTTTAATCTGATGCAGAAAGCCATTTCCTACTCTATGACCTCGGTTTTCACAACCGGCGGCATCCGTGGTAATAAAAAAGCGGTTACCAGATTTCAACCCAGAAGTTTCAATATGGGCGTTAATAAAGCGGTTTTTCTGGAACTTGGCGGTTTTTCAGACATGCGGATCGGAGAAGATCCGGATTTGTCTATGACACTTTGGGAAAATGGCTACTCTACTAAGTTTTATGATAACATCGGTGTTTATCACAAACGCAGAACAGACTTCGGAAAATTCTCAAAACAGGTTTACCAGTTCGGTTGTGCCAGACCAATTCTCAATCAGCGTCACCCGAAATATGTCAAACCTACTTTCTGGTTTCCAAGCCTTTTTCTCATAGGTTATCTGGTTGGGATCATTCATTTTTTTGTCTGGGAAAACGGACTGATTCTCGCATTGTACGGACTTTATACGTTTCTGGTTTTTATCCACGCTTTATTGGTGACTAAAAATGTGAGCATTGCATCAATGGCCGTTATTTCTACTTATGTTCAGATGTTTTCTTATGGTTATGGGTTTCTGAAATCCTGGTTCAAGCTGAACATCCTGAAACAATCACCGAAAGAAGCATTTCCAAAACATTTTCATTGATATCATAAGAATTTAGCTTTCAATAAAAAAAGCTTCATAACAATATGAAGCTTTTAAGAAAATAATATATAACCTTAGTTTAGAGAAACTATTTCAAATTAATAAGCCTGTTAAAAACATCACCGTCTTTAGTTACGCTGATAACATAGGCCGGAGAATTATTGGCATTCAAATCAAATTTAAGATTGATCTCACCATTTTTTGCTTTAACTGTCTGGTTGTAATATTCATTGTTAGCAAGATCTGATATGGAAACATTGATGCTGTCTTCAACATTGTTCATATGTAACTTTACAATATTGTTTTCTATGGTATATTCCGGTTTGTTAAAAGCCAGAACGGGTGTTTTTCCCGCTTTCACATTACCGTCTTTATCAATGGTTACTTTATATTTTTCGATTCTGAAATCCGACTCAGCTACCAGAAAATACTCACCTTCCGAAAGGGTGGAAAGATCATAGGATTTCTCAACATTTGCTCTGTTACCGATATTTTCTGAATAGATTTCATCTTTTCTGTCGTTATAGAAATAAAGCGACACGTTCTCTGCGTTGAAAATCTCAAACTTTAAAGTCTTGGCATTGACTTCTGCTAATGAGATTGAAAAGAATCTGTCTTTTGCTGCAATGTTTATCGTGAAAAATAAAGCACTTACAATCAGACTTAACTTTAATATACTTTTCATAATAATTGATTTACTTGATTAATAATGAAGCAAATTTATAAAGGAAGAAAGTACTGTGATACCATTCAATTTTCAAAAATATGTGCTATTTTAACATTAACTAAATATTAATTCAATAATAAAGATAATTTAAAACACATATTTATTATTTCTTAACTTTGTGCTATGAAGCATTATAATCCGGTTTTAGAATCTGTGAGCCCTGATGTGGGAAGCAGCTTTACTTGTCTCAAATATCTTCGTAATGAAAATATAAAGACCAATTTCTGGCATTATCACCCGGAAATTGAGCTTATTTTTGTTTATAAAGGCTCTGGTAAAAGGCAAATTGGCAGTAATATTTCTTATTTTACAGATGGCGATCTGATCCTTATCGGAAGTAATCTTCCGCATTGCGGGATGACGAATGAGAACACAAAAAATGAATACGAAGTGGTGATTCAGTTTTCTAAAGAATTTCTTGGACAGGATTTTTGGAAGGCTGTAGAAATGAGCCGGATTTCTGTCTTGCTGGAAAAAGCAAAAAGCGGTATTGTTTTCGGGGAAGATTTCAAAAAAGCTGTGAAACCAAAAATTGATGCATTGACAGAATCACATTCTCTGAACAAGTTGCTTCTCCTGATTGAAGTTCTGGATCAGATGTCACTGACTCAGGATTATAAAATCCTGAACGCTTCCAAATATTATCTGCAAACGCAGAAAGAAGATAATGACCGTATTAATGTTATATTCAACTATGTAAAAGATCATTTTAAAGAACAGATTACCTTGGAAACTGTAGCAGAATTAGCCAATATGACAGTTCCTTCCTTTTGCCGCTATTTCAAAAAAATAACTAACAAAACCTTTACGCAGTTTGTCAATGAGTACCGGATTACACACGCACTGAAACTGCTGGCTGAACAACCGATGAGCATTACGGAAGTCTGTTTTGACAGTGGTTTTAACAATTTCAGTTATTTCAATAAGACGTTCAAAGAACATACTCAGAAGAGTCCGTCACAATACCGGAAGGAGTTTAGCAATATTCTGGCTTGATAAATTAAGAAATCACATTAAAGTATTTTCGCATTTCTTCCATTGTTCCCAAACTAATCCGTGTCCATTTTCCGCTGTCTTCATAGGTTTTTCCGCCAAGGATTTTGGCATCTTTCAACTTCTTAAAATAATCATCTTTATAATTTTCCAGCGAAAAATAAACAAAATTCGCGGATGACGGAATGGTTTTGATTCCCTTTTTGTTAAATTCCGAAATCGTAAAATCTTTTACTTTTTGATTACTATCCAAAACCTTATTTATAAATTCCTGGTCATCCATTGCTGCAATTGCACCAGCCATTGTCACCACACTGATTTCCGCACCACTCCAGCTTTGCAGTTTTTTCAGATTACCGATCATTTCCGGATGTCCGATGGCATAACCCAATCTTGCACCGGCAAATCCGTAAAGCTTTGAAAAAGTCCTTGTAACAATCAGATTTTTATTTTGATTAACCATATCTGCCAAAGATTTCTGACTCGTAAATTCGATATAAGCTTCATCTACCAGAATTGTGATATTTTCTGAAACCGATTTGATGAAAGTTTCTATTTCCTGTCTGGAAAGCAAATCGCCGGTTGGATTATTCGGATTGCAAATGTAAATGAGCTTTGTGTCTTTTTGGATCGATTTTTTTATTCTCTCTAAGTCGATTTTCTTTTTTTCAGTCAATGGAATGACGGATTTGGACATTCCCAGAAATTCGGCAATTGGCTCAAAAATGGTGAAAGACGGATTCGGAATTATAATATGACCTTTGTTTATGGAAACATATTTGGTAATCAGTTCCAGCAGATAAGAAGAACCGGCAGAGACCAGTATATTCTCTTTTTTGACCTGATTATTTCCGGCAATTTTCTCACAAAGAACATCATCAAAACGAAAATCATACATCGATGATGCGCTGAGATTTTTCTGCATTGCTTCCAATGCTTTTGGCGAAGTCCCGAATGGATTTTCATTAAAACATAACCGAATTGTAGAATTTTCCTTGATCAAATCCTGAAAATAAGGTGTATCTCTCGCAAAAAATTCCAATGGCGAAAGTGTGAGCGCTGCGCTTCCAAGGAAAGCCGTTTTCAGCCAGTTTCTTCTGTTGATATGCATATCGGAAAATTATTTCTCCGAATTTAAACATTTTATAATATTACAAAATAATATTAAACTATTAATTTAATTCACTACAACAGCTTTATAATCATTCAGTTTTCCTGATCTATTCACAGATCTCACCACAATTGTGGACAATTTTTTCCCATTAGATTCTGAAGGAACGATTTTGGACAACATCTCTGGAGAAAGGATTTCTGTCTGCCAATTATTGCCATATTTCAGATATATGACGTAGGACAATGCTTCAGCTTGTTTATTCCAATTCAATGAAAAATTACCTTGCTGTTTTTTCCAGGTGACATCCAACTCCTGCAGATCTTTTGAAGACAGCCATTTGGTCTCAGGAATCAGAGCTTTATCTTTATATACATTGAGCTTCAGTTCATCCTGCATTGCTTTGCTTTTAGTGATTCCTGCAATGCTCCAATGCACTTCGCCTGTATTATTTTTCACGATTTGTCTTGTGACATCTATTTCTCTTGCAATTTCTGAAACAGGATTCGAAGATTTTACAGCAACTGTATTGAGCCCAGGCCAAAGATGGCGGCCTTTCATATTTTCATCATTCCACCATTGCAAAAGAAGTGGAAAGCTTTGTCCTGCTGATTCAATCGGCCAGTACAATTGTGGTGTGAAATAATCGATCCAGCCTTGATTCAGCCAAAGTTTTGCATCCGCATACAATTCATCGTACTGAGAAGACCCTTTAATTCCTGTAGGAAAACCCGGTTTCCATATTCCAAAAGGACTGATCCCGAATTTAACATCATTTTTCTGAGCCTTGATCTCATCATAGATTCTTTTCACAAATTTATTGACATTGGCCCGTCTCCAGTCTGCCCGTGAAAGCGTTCCGCCGGACTTTTGATAAACTGTCCAGGATTTGTAATCCGGGAAATCTTTGCCACCATTATATTCGGCATAAGGATAAAAATAATCATCAAAATGAATTCCGTCCACATCATATCTGGAAACAATATCTTTTACCACATTAGATGCCTGATTTTGTGTCCGGTCATCAGCCGGATCGAACCAATACATTCCGTTCTGAAGTTTGACAACATTTTCTGGCGATTTCTTAACCATTGATTCTGATGAAATTGCACCACCATTGGAATGATGAGCTCGAAACGGATTAAGCCACGCGTGGAATTCCAAGCCACGTTTGTGAGATTCTTCTATCCAAAATTCTAAAGGATCATATTCCGGATAAGGCGATCTGCCGGTTTGTCCGGTTAAAAAATAAGACCAAGGTTCGTGCGGGCTTTTATACAAAGCATCTGCGGATGGGCGAATTTGTAAGATCACCGCATTGAAATTCAAACTTACCAATAAATCCAAAAGCTGAATCGCCTCTTGTTTTTGTTGATCTGTGGAAAGATTGTTCCGGGAAGGCCAATTGATATTTGCAACCGAGGCGATCCAAACCGCTCTGAACTCTCTTTTGATTTCCGGCAGATTGATGTTGTTCAAGCCTGTAATTGGTTTAGGCGGTGTTTTGATTTCTGTTTTTGCAACAGGTTTATTATTTCCAGGTTTTGTGACAGGTTTTTTGGTTTTGGTAGCACAGGAAACAACAAAAACTGCCAGCAAAAATATTTTGATAAAAGATTTTAAACGCATAGTCTGCAAAACTAAACGATAAAATGAGAAATACAAAAAAGCACCCGAATAATTGGATGCTTTTATAATTTATTAACTTTTTTTATTCAAAAATAATGGTCTTATTTCCATCAATAAAAACCTTGTCTTCAAAAACCAGTTTCAATGCATTGGCCAAAACAATTCGTTCTACATCTTTTCCCATTTTGGCGAGGTCTTTTGCTGTTTTGGAATGGCTTACTTTGATAATATCCTGATAAATAATCGGACCTTCATCCAGATCATCGGTCACGAAATGTGCAGTTGCTCCTATGATTTTTACACCTCTGTTAAAAGCCTGTTTGTAGGGATTGGCACCAATAAAAGCGGGAAGAAATGAATGATGGATATTGATAATTTTTGCCGAGTAATCTTTTACAAAACCTGGAGAAAGGATTCTCATGAATTTTGCCAGAACCAAATAATCGAAATTAAAATCTTCGATTTTTTTCCTGATTTGATTCTCGTGCTCTTCTCTTGTTATATTTTTGGCAGGAATATGGAAAAAAGGAATGTCGAATTTTTCGGTGAGATCTTTCAGATTATCGTGATTGCCAATAACAGCAAGAATATTAAAATTAAGATCTTTGAACTGGTTTCTTATGAGAAGATCGGAAAGGCAATGATGTTCCTTTGTGACCAAGACAATGATATTTTTACTTTCATTTTTGCTGAGTTCAATAGAACATTCTCCCAACTGTTTTCTAAGCTGATTAATCACAGTTTCAGGATCGGCAATCCCGGCGACTTCAGTTCGCATAAAGAACAATGCTTTTTCATTATCTACGAATTCATCATTCTTAATAATGTTTAGTCCGTTTTCCAGAAGTATCTCGGAGATTCTGTAAACAAGACCCTTCTCGTCTTTACAGGTAATTTTTATGGTAAATTTTTTCATTATGTGTTTTTTTCATTTATAGGTTCAAATCCTCTTATTAAGTCTCTGGCGCTGTGATGAACCATAAGGATATGAACTTCATTTTCAGAAATAATTCGATAGATAATTCTATAATTTCCCTCAATAATCTCACGGATATTCTCATCTTTCTTCTCATCCACAATTTTTCCAATGTAAATATTGGATTTTATCATTTCAGTTTTAGTTTGAATTTTCACAATCTGTAACTGAGCATATCTTTTAGAATCGCGAGAGATATAGTCATAGATATCTTTTAAATCAGACATTGTTTAATTCGAACCATTTCTAAATCTCATTTTTTAGGTCTTCCTCATTTATTATCTCATTTTTGTCAGACTCCTGCAAGCTTTCTTCTAATTTTTCAATAAAAATTAATCTTTCGATAACCTCTTCAATGGTTATCTCATCAGGAAAATCGTCAATATGTTTTATCAGTTTTTCTTTAGTTATTGTCATAATCTTTGCATTTATTAAGCTAAATTAATCAAATTAATTCAATAAAAAAGTCCTCATAATTGAGGACTTCAAAATTATCAGGATTAAGCTTTCGCCTGTCTTTCCAATCTTTTTCTTTCTTCTTCGGAAAGGATTTTCTTTCTCATACGGATGAAGTTCGGTGTAACTTCTATCGCTTCATCGGCCTGGATATATTCCATACATTCTTCCAGAGAGAATAAGATCTTCGGTGCAACACCGGTATCTTTATCTTTTCCGGCTGCACGCATATTGTTCAGCTGTTTGGCTTCCACAATATTCACAACCAGATCTCCCGGTTTGTTTTGCTCGCCTACAATCATTCCGGTGTAGATTTCCTCACCCGGATCCACGAAAAACTTACCTCTGTCCTGTAGTTTATTAATTGAATATTCAGTAGCAGGTCCTTGGGTTTTACTAACCAATACACCATTGTTCCTTCCCGGAATTGCGCCTTTGAAAGGCTTATATTCTGTAAAACGGTGCGCCATAATCGCTTCACCTGCAGTTGCTGTCAACATCTGGGAACGCAGCCCGATCAATCCTCTGGAAGGAATCTCGAATTCCATATGCTGCATCTCACCTTTAGTTTCCATAATATGAAGGTCACCTTTTCTCTGAGTAGCCAAATCGATAACTCTGGAAGCAAATTCTTCCGGAACATCAACAACCAAAGATTCATAAGGCTCCAATTTCTGACCGTTTTCATCTTCTTTCAAGATAACTTGTGGCTGACCAATCGTCATTTCATAACCTTCTCTTCTCATTGTTTCGATCAAGACCGACAAGTGAAGAATACCTCTACCAAAAACCAGGAAAGTATTTGCATCATCAGTTTGCTGAACTCTTAATGCCAGGTTTTTCTCTAATTCTTTAGTTAATCTTTCCTTTAAATGGTTGGATGTAACATATTTTCCATCTTTACCGAAGAAAGGCGAATTGTTGATAGAGAATGTCATATTCAATGTCGGCTCATCAATCGCAGTTCTTTCCAATGGCTCAGGATTTTCAAGATCTACGAAAGAATCACCGATCTGGAAAGCGTCGAAACCTACAACAGCACAGATATCACCTGCACCAACTTCAGTTACTTTTTTCTTTCCAAGACCTTCGAAAACGTAAAGTTCTTTTACTTTCCCTTTCACAATTTTTCCGTCTGCCTGTGCAAGACCGATCCATTGAGATTCCTTGATTTCCCCTCTGGTTACTTTTCCGATTGCGATTCTTCCCAAGAAAGAAGAATAATCAAGAGAAGTAATTTGCATTTGCAGATTACCTTCGGTTACTTTAGGTTCTGGAACGTATTGTAAAATCCCGTCCAATAATGGGAAAATATTATCAGTTTGTTCTAATGAAGTGTTGAACCAGCCTTGTTTGGATGACCCGTAAAATGTTGGGAAATCCAACTGCTCTTCTGTTGCATCCAGGTTGAAGAACAAGTCAAAAACCTGATCGTGAACTTCGTCCGGACGACAGTTTGGCTTATCAACTTTGTTGATAACAACCAAAGGTCTTAGGCCTAATTCCAAAGCTTTTTGAAGTACGAATCTCGTCTGTGGCATTGGTCCTTCGAAGGCATCTACCAACAAGATTACACCATCAGCCATTTTAAGAACTCTTTCTACCTCACCACCAAAATCGGCGTGACCAGGAGTATCAATTACATTGATTTTTGTGTCTTTGTAATTTACAGAGATGTTTTTTGAAAGAATGGTAATTCCTCTTTCTCTTTCAAGATCGTTGTTATCCATAATCAACTCACCACTTTCCTGATTCTCTCTGAAAATGTTGGTTGCGTGAATAATTTTGTCAACCAAAGTTGTTTTTCCGTGGTCAACGTGTGCGATAATCGCTATATTTCTAATGTTTTGCATATCCGTTTTTTACGCGTGCAAATGTAGTGAATTTTTGTGGGATGATGAACTGTGACTCAATTATTTTTAAAAATAGGGCTAAATAATTAATATCTAATTAAAGCTTTGTTAATCAATAAATTAAATCAAAGGCTTCTTAGGATTTCTTTTCCATTAACAGATTGCGTGAAAATCAGGTAATGATTTCCGCCGTCATTCAGCTTGTATTTTTTCTTGATGTCTTCCGGTTTCAAAGGATAATTTTTGGAAATGATATTATACTTCTCTCCTTTTTTTAAATCCTTGGCTTCGATTTTTTCGATTTGTAAAACGCGTCCCGGGAAATTTTCAGCTTTATGTTCTGAAGTATAAAAATGAGTATTGGGATGAAGTTTTTTCAATCCGAATCGTTCCGAAATGATATTAAATGCACCAGCTTTCAGAATTGAATTATTTGGAATATAAAGAAAATCCAGGCTTTCTGAGAATTCTGATTTTGCGAATTTTTCATCAGTGGAATTGAATAAAAATTCCGGTTCATCAGATTCCAGATTTACACAACGAATCTGAATGTCTTCATTCTTTGTTCTTTGCTCTTTATTCTCAATAATTAATAAAAGTTCTTTGACTTCATTTCTAACGGCAATAATTTGAATTTCACTAATGTTTTTCAATTCAGAAATCAAATATGAAATATCAATCAATGGCGATAATTTCACCATAATTTTATCTGAAATTGAATGTAATTTTTCTTCTATTTCTAATAAATTTGGTGATAAATCTTCAAGCAGGAATTTCTTTTTATTCTGTTGGTCACGTCTAGCCGGATCCAGATAAATGACATCAAATTTTTGCTGATTATTTTCTAAAAATACTTCCAGATTTTCATTGATAAAAAGGGCTTTTCGATTTAATCTGTTCCAATTATTCTCAACAATTGAAATCAGTTCCGGGTTTTGTTCAATCAAAGTAACTTCCTCAAAATCCTTTGATAAAAAATAAGCATCAATCCCGAATCCGCAAGTCAAATCGAGAAAAGATTTTCCTCTGAGATCCTGAGCTTTATATTCTGCGGTTGATTGTGACGAGGCCTGTTCCAGATTGAGATTTGGCGGAAAGACAATTCCTTCCTCCAACAGAAACGGAAATTTTTTTTCGGCTGTTTTTTTACCTTTTATCTGCTGTACGATTTCTGCCATTAAAACATCTGTAAATGGCGATTTTCTCAATAATAAATGATTTAAATCAGAATTGAGATTCTGATATATAAAATCCTGAATTTCAGTTATAAGTAATTTTATAAAAGACATTGATTTTTTATAAATTATAGATCATATAATCCAGATCTTTAAATCTTTTAAGCTTTCCTGCTTTCATTAATAATTTTCTCGCGGTGTTTTTTGCCCCAATCCTGAATATGAACCAATACAGGTTTTAATGTAAGACCATATTCGGTCATTTCATATTCTACCGTCACCGGAACAGTTGCAATAGCCGTTCTGGTTATCAGCCCGTTTATTTCCAAATCTTTTAGTTCAAGACTAAGCATTTTGGGTGTAATCTTTCCGATATCTCCCAATAAGTCTTTAAATCTCTTTTTTCCGCTGCATAAGCTATATAAAATGGGAAACTTCCATTTTCCGCCAATAACTTCCAGTGCATCCATTACCGGCTGAATTTCTATTTTCTCTTGCATTACCTATTATTTAAATAACTATATCAAAGTATACTAATATACATTTTATACACTTATTGCAAAAGTATAGTAAGCATTTTAATTTTGCAATACATTTTTAAAATAACAAAACGAATGAATACAACAAAATTCACATCAGACAATACAGCTTTATTGCTTATAGATCACCAAGTGGGAACAATGAAACTCATCAAAAATATTCCCCTGGAAGAAGTTGAAAAGAAAACACTGGCTTTGGCGAAAATGGCAAAGGTTCTAAATATTCCTGTTATATTTACAAGCAGTCAGGAATATGCCGCACAAGGACCTTTAATGCCCGCATTAGCAGAAATTCTTCCTGAGGCATTCGAAAAAAGAATAAAAAGAGAAGGAATTGTAAACTGTTGGGAACATACAGACTTTCGGGATGCAGTTTTGGCTACGGGAAAGAAAAATTTAATTATGGCAGGAGTAACAACGGATGTGTGTCTTGTTTATCCGGCTATCAGTGCTGTTGAAGAAGGTTTTAATGTACAGGCTGTAATGGATGCATCCGGTTCTCCGTTTGATTTAAGTGAAAACCTAAGCCAGCAGAGAATGGCAAAAGCAGGAGTTGTTCTAACTGCCACTAATACGCTTATGGCAGAAATTGCTGAAGATTGGGCAAGACCGGAAGGCGGAGAATTATTAGGAATCTTGTTTTCTGATGTTCTACCGTCTATGGCATAAATTAAGAATAAATGAGTCCTTAATTTAAGGATTCATTTATTTTTTAAAATAACTTTTTTATGTTCACAATAAATAAGGCTTCTGAAAGACAAAAAGCCGGACACGGAGATTTTCATATTGATATTGTAATTCCCGGAAGAAATACGGCTGATCAAGATCTTGGATTTTATAATTTAGGCAGATTTGATGATGCTCATCTTAAACCGGGCGCATTTGTAGGGATGCATCCTCACAAAAATGACGAAATACTTACGCTGATGCGAAGCGGTACAATGCTACACAAAGACAGCACGGGTAAGGAAATCGCAGTAACACCGGAGAATTTAATGCTGATGAATGCAGGAAGCGGTATTTATCACGAAGAAAGTATTCCTGCTGAGAGGTTTACAGAAGATGTACGGCTTTTGCAGATTTTTATAAGACCCGAGAACGAAGACGATCCGCCTCAGGTACAGTTTGCAAATGCCGGAAAATTAATCAAGAATGAATGGCGGCTCGTAGCAGGCGTAAAAGGCAGTAATGCATCGCTTGAAATCAAGAGCAATATTTTGGTGTATGATATGGAAGCGGAAAAAAACAACATCAGATTACCAAATCCTTATTTTGAAAATTCTGTATATTTTATTTATATTTTCGACGGAAAAGTGAATGTAAATGAAACTTCCCTGCAGCAAGGTGACAGCATTATTCTTGATAATAAGTCCCAAATTTTATCTGTAGATGAAAGCTGCATAATGGTTTGCTTTGAAATTGATAAAAACTCAAAGTTTACAAGAAACGGAATGTATAGCGGAATGAAAAGATAAACAAAAAGGCTGAAATCTTAAACTTCAGCCTTTTTTATAATTTATCTTTTCAAAATCTTAAAAGCAATATCTCTTCCGTAACTCTGCATAATGGCGAGATTAATCCAGGAAAGGGCAAATTTTTCCAAAAGCTCAACTTTGTCAGACTTTCCAAAATCTACACAAGAGCCGAAACCACAATCCAAAGCAAGCCTTTTAGCGACTTCTTTTGCTTTTTCGCTGTCTCCTGCCATAAACATATCGATTCCTTCACCATTGTATTTCGGATCGAGCATATTTTCAAAACCTGTGGTGTTAAAACATTTTACGATTTCTGCGTTGGTTTTATCTGCCAAAGCGTGATACACTGTTTTGTAAGGTTCCGGAGACTTCATTACTGCATTGGTAGCATCAATAATTACTTTTCCTGAAATATCGCCTAACTGTTCAATCACTTCAAAAATCGCCGTTGGAGGTGTTGCGATAAGTACAACTTCACACTGCTTCACGGCATTCTCGATCACTGCAAAGCGATCTTCTCCGATTTTTGTTGCAAGGGAAATATTTTTTTCACTTAAAGGAAACTGTGCTCCAATCAAAACGTTATGCCCCGCTTTTATCCACTGTTGAGCTAAAACTCCGCCTACATTTCCTGAGCCGATGATTGCTATATTCATACTTTTTAGTTTAACGTGAAATTTACGGTAATTATTTATTTAATGAATCTAAAACTAATTCTGCAGCAGCCGCTCCTGAATTTTGCTGTTGTCCGGTAATTAAATTCCCATCCTGAATAGCGTAAGAACTAAACGGAGCTGCAACCTTAAAAGTAGTTCCTTCAATTGCTTTTGCTTCAGTTTCTATTCTGTAAGGCTGAATTTTAATTCCGACAGCCTGATCTGCAAACTCCTCTTCTGTGTCCGCAAAACCTGTCCAGGTTTTTCCCTTTACTAATAATTCACCATTTGATTTTTTAGCTTCCAGTAATAAAGTTGTTGAATGGCAGACTGCTGCGCTTGGCTTTCCGCTTTCATAGAAACTTACAAATAATTGTTCCAGATCTTTGTTTCCTCTGAAAGTGTACATCGGCCCCTGACCTCCAACCAGAAAAATAGCATCATAATCGTTTGCATCAACTTCAGTCAGCTTTTTTGTATTTTCAAGCATTGTGCTGAATTCTGGCTTTTGCAAATATCCTAACGAAATAACATCGTGAGCAGAATATCCGCTTTCATCCAAAGGATTGGAATAGCCGTCCATTTCCAATTTCCCGCCTTCTGTTGAAACCAGTTCCACATCATAACCAGCTTCCTGAAAAACTCTTAAAGGATGCGTGAGTTCTGCTGCCCAGAAACCAATTGGCCAACCTGTTTGCTGGCTTACACTTGGTGAACTTGCCACCATCAGAATTTTACCTTTTACAGCAGCTCCGTGAAAATGAACGTAGCTATTGACTTCTTTTACTTTTTCCATCATTAATTGTTTAAGTTAGATTTTTGTTTTTTTTTAAGTGTGTTTTCGCCCAATCTCAAAGTGCATTAAATAATAATTTTGATTGTTTCATTATTGCTTTGATTTTTGATTAAGCAAAGTTAATTTCAGTTTGTAATAAAGTCAATAATGATTATATTTGTTAGTATCTAACAAAAATGTAAGTATGCCGGATTTTATAGCTGACAAACACCTTTTTCACAATCCTGTAGAGTTCGTAATGAGCAAGATTGGTGGCACTTATAAAATGCCGATTCTGTGGCGTCTCAAGGATAGAGCCTGGCGGTATTCAGAATTATCAAACATCATCAAACATATTTCTGACAGAATGCTTTCCAAAAGTTTAAAGGAACTTGCGGATGACGGCTTTATTTCCAAAGAAATATTTCCGGAAGTACCTCCAAGAACTGAATACAATATTACAGAACGCGGTAAAAAAGCTGTAGAAATTATTTCAATTTTAAGAGATTACGGATTTGAGCTGATGAAAGATTTTGGTCTGGAAGATTAAGAATATTACGCAGATTTCATATTATCACCGTCTTTTGAATGCAATCTTCTAAAAACAAAACCGGATAAAATGGTTAGAAAACCTACAACCAGAAACGTGTATCGGAAAGCATTATGTGTCTCGTCATGAATAAAGGAACTGTCACCCTCGAACAATTTCAGAACTATCAATCCGAAAGAAACCCCAAATCCAACCGCAAACTGTTGATTGACAGAAACCAAAGAGTTTCCGCTACTTGTGTGATAGGTTCTGAGATCGGCAATTGAAATAGTATTCATAGAAGTAAACTGGATTGAATTGAAAAATCCCATGACCAAAAGTATCGGCACAAACCAATAAATAGAACTATTGACATCCGGAATTGCAAGACAACAAATTAGAATCCCGATAATAAATGTGTTGGTCATCAACGTTTTACGATAACCGAATCTATCTAATATCCCAATGACAAAAGATTTTCCAAACATTGCCGTGAGAGCCATTGGTGCTACAATCCAACCCGATGTTAGTGCCGATTGGCCGTATGAAATCTGTATCATTAGCGGAACCAAAAGCGGAACAGAGCTGATTCCCAACCTTGTTGCCAGATTGCCTAAAATCCCAACCCGAAATGTGCGAACCTGAAAAAGATTTAGCGGGAAAATCGGATTATTATCTCTTTTGGCGTGTTTGTAATAGTAAAATAGCATTAGAAAACCCAACATTAAGATCAATAAAATAGGAGTAATGTTTTTAGTATTTCCCAGCAATTCTAATGAAATGGAAAGCAAAAGAGAAGCTGCTGCAAATATCAAGAAACCTTTTAAGTCAAAATCGATAACGGGAGATTTGTAATTGGGCATACATTTGAAGCTCAAAATAATGCCTAAAATACCGATGGGGATGTTGATTAGAAAAATCCAATGCCAGGAAAGATAATCCACAATGTAACCTCCAATCACAGGTCCGAGAATAGGGCCTATCAATGCCGGAACAATGGCATAATTCATCGCCTTCAGTAATTCGCTTTTATCAAAAGTTTTAATCAAAGCCAGCTTTCCGACAGGCGTCATGAGACTACCGCCAATCCCTTGAATGACTCTGGAAATAACTAATTGCGTAAGGTTCTGGGACAGTGAACAAAATAATGAGCCAACTGAAAATAAAACTAATGATGCAATAAATATCTTTTTTGTTCCGAATTTATCTGCCAAAAAACCGCTGACAGGCATAAACAAAGCTAAAGTTAAGACATAACTCACAATTGCATTCTGCATATTGAGAGGTGATTCCTGCAAATCCCTCGCAATTGACGGCAATGATGTATTGAGGATTGTTGAATCCAACATCTGCATAAAAATAGCAGTTGCCAGTATAAATGGCAATATCTTTTTGACCGAATCCGAAGCATTTATCTCATTCATAATTTCCAAAATAAAAAATCCGCTTTTAGCGGACCTAAATCTATACCAAAGGCTCTTGCTGGCTCAAACAATGGAAACTTCCCAATCCCCAGATAATGTCGGTGGAATCTATCCCGACCACTTCCCTATCTGGAAAACATTTCTGAATAATTTCCAAAGCTAATGAGTCTTTATCACATCTGTAAGTCGGTACAATAACTGATTTATTGGCGATGTAAAAATTGGCGTAAGAAGCAGGCAACCGTTGCCCATCACAGTAAACCGGATCTGGCATAGGTAATTGTATGATATTCAGTTTTTCGCCGTTCAATAAAGTCATTTGCTGAAGTTGACGAAGATTATTTTGAAGAATTTCGTAATTATCATCTTCAGGATCATCCTCTATCACGGTGAGAACGGTATTTTCATTCACAAATCTGATGGTGTCATCCACGTGTCCGTCTGTATCATCACCAACAATTCCGTCATCAACCCAAAGAACCTGCTTCTGTCCGTAATATTTTTTCAGATACTCTTCCACTTCTTCCTGAGAAAGATGCGGATTTCGGTTTTCATTAAGCAAACAGGACTTAGAGGTCAAAACCGTTCCGGCACCATTAAACTCGACTGAGCCGCCTTCCATAATAATTCCCGGATAAAGAACCGGTAATCCTTTTTCTTCAGCAATCTTGGTCGGAATTACATCATCCAGTTCAAACGGTGGATATTTTCCGCCCCACGCATTGAATCCCCAATCCACAATAATTTTCTTGGGTTCTTCTTCGTTTTTATTCACTAAAAATGCGGGGCCGTGGTCTCTGCACCAGGCATCATTGGTTTCGTGAAAATAGAATTCTACTTTGGAAATATCTGCGCCGGCTTTGGAAATATGTTCCATTGCAAAAGCCTTCATTTCCTGATCTTTGACAATGATGCAAACAAATTCACCTTTTGTTAATTCAGCGATAAATCGGGCATAAGCAGGATAAATCAAATCGATTCTTTCCGGCCAGGATTCTTCTTTGTGAGGCCAGGAAAGCCAGGTTGCTTCGTGTTCTTCCCATTCTGCGGGGAAGGTATAGTCGGAGAGTTTGAGAGTTTGAGGGTTTGAGGAATTATCGTTATTCATTTTATTTGTTTCCAAAATTATTAAGTTCATTCTCTATTTCTTCAATGGTTGGAAGTGCGCTTTTCAAATTATCGGGAAGTTTTTCTACAAATTGAATTTCACTGATACCAATTGGTTTGTTGATGTCTCTCAAAGCAAATTCTGCTTCGATATTATTTTTGTCTTTGCACAATAAAATTCCGATGGTTGGATTTTCCGATTCTTCTTTTATCAAACTGTCAACAGCAGAGAGATAGAAGTTCAATTTACCAGTATATTCAGGTTTGAATTTTGAATTTTTTAATTCGATGACAATATAGCATTTGAGCTTAATGTGATAAAAAAGCAAATCAAGATAATAATCCTGATTCCCAACTTCCAAATGATATTGACTTCCAAGGAATGAAAATCCTTTTCCCAATTCCAAAAGAAATTTCGTAATATGATGTGTCAATTGTTTTTCAATATCTCTTTCTCTGAAATCGGAATCTAATGTCAAAAAATCGAAAATATAAGGGTCTTTCAAGGTCTGATTTGCCAAATCTGAAAGCGGTTTTGGCAAAGTGCTTTCAAAATTGTTGATGGATTTGCCTTGTCTTTCTATAAGATTGCCTTTGATTTGCAAATCCAGAATATCCCTGCTCCAGTTATTTTCAATACATTTTTTTGCATACCAAAACCTTGTTTTTTGGTCTTTGATTTTTTCGATTAAAAGGATATTGTGTCCCCAAGGTAATTTTGCAACAGTCTGTTGCAAAATTGTAACATCCTGATATTCTTTGGCGAATTTCAGCATATAACTTAAATTCCGTTCAGAATAACCTTTCATATTTGGAAATTCCAATTTCAAATCCTTTGCCAATTGTGGAATAACACCGGAAGACCAGCCTTGTTCATTTTGTTTCTGAGCGATAGAGTTTCCAATTTGCCAGTAGAGAAAAATCATTTCGGCATTCACAGACAAAGCAGCCTTCAGCTGTGAGCTAAGGATTCTTTGTCTGATGTCTGCGAAGAGATTTTGGTAGATATTAAGTTCCATCAATTTATATCGAAGATGAAAAATTACTCCTCATCAATAAAACGTTTTGTAATCGGCGAATAAGTCTCGATTCTTCGGTCTCTAAGGAACGGCCAGTGCTTTCTCATATAATCGGTTTGAGCCAGGTCAACTTCTGTTACTGCAACTTCTTCTTTATCGTGTGAACCAAGATATAAAAGCTTTCCCTGAGCATTCGTTACAAAACTTCCGCCCCAGAATTTCATCGCACCATCCTGTTCAAAGCCTACTCTATTCACAGAAACTACAGGAACGCCATTTGCAACTGAGTGTGACCGCTGAATGGTCTGCCACGCATTATATTGGTCTTGATTCGTTTCTTCGTCCTGGTCTGTTGCCCAGCCAATTGCTGTTGGATAGAACATAATATCAGCTCCCATTAACGCTGTGATTCTGGACGCTTCCGGATACCATTGATCCCAGCAAATTAGTACACCGACTTTCCCAAATTTCGTAGGAAAAACTTTGTAGCCTAAATCGCCCGGCGTGAAATAAAATTTTTCATAAAAAGCCGGGTCATCCGGAATGTGCATTTTGCGGTATTTACCGAGATAAGTTCCGTCTGCATCAATAACAGCCGTTGTATTATGATATAGACCTTGTGCTCTTTTTTCAAATAACGAAGCGATAATCACGACGCCTAATTCTTTAGCAACGGGAGAAAGCGCATCCGTTGACGGACCAGGAATCGGTTCTGCCAATTCGAAATTATCATAATCTTCTACATCACAAAAATACAATGATGTAAAAAGCTCCTGAAGACAAACGATCTGAGCACCTTTTGCAGCCGCTTCTTTTATTTTTTCAATGGCTTTATTCAGATTCGTTTGCTTATCCGCAACACAAGACATCTGAACTGTTCCAATTTTTACTTTTGACATTCTAAAAATTTTTACAAAAATACTAAGAATCTAGGGAATCAAAAATTCAACCAAAATAATTTGCAGATATTTCCAAAAATTAATGTCATCATCCATAGTTTCTATGATTCTTAAGACTTAAATCCTTGAATAAATTTTACCTTTGCATCAAATTAAAATGTGACAGAATTATGATGAATTATCACACCAGAAAATGGATAAAACCAGAAGATCTGAATCCCAATCATTCACTTTTCGGAGGCCGGTTATTACAATGGATTGATGAAGAAGCAGCACTTTATGCGATTATTCAGTTAGAAAACTCAAGAACGGTTACAAAATATATTTCTGAAATCAACTTTGTGAGCTCGGCCAAACAAGGCGACATCATCGAAATTGGAATCGAAGCGGTGGAATTTGGGAAAACATCATTAACACTTCGCTGTGAGGTCAGAAATAAAATGACACATCAGAAAATCATTACAATCGACAAACTGGTTTTTGTAGCATTGGGCGAAGACGGAAATCCGAAACCGCACGGTAAAACAAAAATTGAATATGTGGAAGACAGACTTTATGTTAAAAATATAACACCAGAATTATAATAGAATCTAAATTAGATTCTATTTTTTTGTTCGATAATTAGGCGGTGTTACATAATCTCTTCCGAAAATTTTGATTAAATTCGTGAAATTTTAAAAGTTTCAAATGAAAAAAATCTTAATAGCAAGTTTGTTTTTATCCGCAGGTGTTTCTTTTGCGCAGCAATACGGCGGAATGTGGATCCCGACGGAAGTGAATGAGAAAGAAATGAAAGATCTGGGAATGAAAATATCTGCCAAAGATATTTTTGACCCAAGCAAAGCAAGCATCAAAGATGCGGTTGTACAGTTTGATGGTGGTTGCACTGCGGAAGTCATTTCCCCAAAAGGACTTTTGCTTACGAATCATCACTGTGGTTATGATAATATTCAATCACATTCTACTGTCGAAAATGATCTACTGACCAACGGTTTCTGGGCAAAGGATATGAATGGTGAATTGCCAAACCCTGGTGTGACCGTCGATTTTATCGCTGACATCAAAGAAGTCACCAAAGATATTTTAGCAGGAACTGAAAATCTTAGTGGAACCGATCTTTCCAAGAAAATCAATGAAAATATTGAGGCTTATAAAAAAGCTCAGAAAATAGAATCTTATCAAACTATTTCCGTAAGACCAATGTATTATGGAAACAAATATTATGCTTTCGTGATAGAAACCTATAAAGATATTAGATTGGTAGGTGCTCCACCGTCTGCGATTGGCAAATATGGTTCTGATACAGACAACTGGGTGTGGCCAAGACATACCGGCGATTTCTCAATGTTCAGAATCTATGCCGATAAGAACAACAAACCTGCAGAATATTCCAAAGACAATATTCCTTATACACCAAAACATTTCCTTCCGATTTCCATTAAAGATAAAAAAGAGGATGATTTCACATTCGTGTTCGGATTTCCGGGAAGAACTACAGAATATCTTCCTGCTATTGCAGTAGAAAAAATTATGCTGGAAACAGATCCGGCAATGATTGCCGTGCGTGATGTTGCACTTAAGACATTGGATGAAAAAATGAGAATTGACGCTGCAACTAAAATCAAATACGCTTCCAAATATGCCAGAATCGCCAACTATTGGAAAAAATGGATCGGCGAAGTAGAAGGTCTTAAAAAATCCAACGCCGTTGAAAAGAAGAAGCAATATGAGCAGATGCTGATTTCCAAAAATCCTGCAATCAAATCTACAATTGATCAGCTGAATCAGAAATATAACGAACAGGCACCTTATAATCTGCACAGAGCTTATTACTCGGAAATTGTGAGAAATTCCGACACCTTTACCTTAGCCGGAATCTTCAATAATTATATCCAAAGCTATGAAGCCGGAAAAATGGACGCCAAAAATGTAGAATCTCTGAAAGAAAGACTGAAAGAAATCTACAAAGATTATGATGCCGAACTGGATGCAAAAGTGACTGCAAAAATCCTTGCGCTTTATGTCAATAAAATCCCGGCTCAGTTTATGCCAAAAGATTTTGAGCAGCTGAAAAGCGAAAGCAGAAACATTCCTATGATGGATAATGTTTCAAAAATTTCTATGATCACTGGAAGATCTAAAGATGATAAGAATATTGCTAAAGACATCGATAAAGCATTTGCGGATCAGAAAACATTGGTTGAGAATCTGAAAAACGACCCATTGATCCAGATGTTTGGCGCTTTTAAAACTTCTTATATGAATACTACTGACAAGCAGGTTACAGCTTTACAGACTGATATCGACGCTTTACAGAAGAAATTTATGGCGCAGCAAATGGAAACTGACAAAGACAGAAAGTTTTTTCCGGATGCCAACTCTACGCTTCGTGTCACTTACGGGAAAGTAAAAGGCTCCAATCCAAGAGATGCAGTCTCTTACGGCTACCAGACACATCTTGCCGGAGTTATGGAAAAATACATTCCCGGAGATTATGAATTTGACCTGCCAAAAAAATTGATTAATCTTTATAATTCCAAAGATTATGGCATCTACAAAGATAAAAGCGGTGATGTTCCTGTGAACTTTACAGCGACCAATCATACAACAGGCGGAAACTCCGGAAGTCCGGCTTTAGATGCTTACGGAAATCTGATCGGCCTGAACTTTGACAGACAATGGGAAGGAACAATGAGTGATATCAACTATGACCCAAAACTGTGCAGAAATATAATGGTAGATACCAAATATATTCTTTTCGTGATCGATAAATATGCCGATGCCAAATGGCTGATTAACGAAATGAAAGTGATAAAATAATTATATCCTTAAACCAATACAGCTTAGCCAAAGATGATTATCTTTGGCTAAGTTTTTTAGATGAGTTTTAAAAATAAGTTTTTTCGAATTTGTAATCTGCTTGGTGAGAATTTTTCTTTCAGCCATTTTTCCGGTTTGTTACCTTTTGATGATGTAATTGTGGTTTATCATTTGGTTTCCGATGAAGATCTGAAACACGCCAAACATCTTTTTCCCTATCGTTCGGTAAAACAATTTGAAAATGATCTCGATTTTTTTTCCAAACATTTTGAACTGGTTGACTGGAATGATTATTTGAATAAAAAAAATACATTCAAGCCAAGATTATTACTGACTTTTGACGATGGGTATTCGGAATTTTATGATATTATTTGTCCGATTCTCGTTAGAAAGGGAATTTTTGCGATGAATTTCATCAACCCAAAATTCATTGATAATAAGGAAATGATGTGGCGGAACAAAGCCAGTCTTCTGGTTTCAAAAATCAATGAAAGCGATGAACTTCAAGATAAAATATTCCAATGGACTAATGATGAGTTAAAAGAAAACCTTTCTTCCATTTTGAGCATCAGTTTTGAAAATCGAAATCAGTTAGATGAAATTGCGGATTATCTGGATGTTGATTTTGACAAGTATCTCAAAACCAATCCTGTTTATATGACTCTTGAACAACTTAATAAACTTAGAAATGATGGTTTTGGTATTGCTTCTCATGGCTGGGATCACCCGTTGTACAATCAGCTTTCTGTAGAAAAACAGTTAGAAAACACCCAAAAATCACTGGATTATATGAAAGAAAATCAATTCTATAATGATTCTTTTGCTTTTCCATTTACGGATCATTTGGTTACCAATCATTTTTTCGATTCGGTTTTTGCGCAAAATCCGGAGTTGAAATTTACTTTCGGAGCGGCTGGCCTCAAAAAAGATTCTTACTCCAGAAACATCCAAAGAATCCCGATGGAAACAGGAAATTACCTAGCGGAAAAACTACTGAAAAACGAAATCATCTATTATCATTTTTTAAAATTATTCAATAAAAACATTATCAATAGAAGCTGAAAAATTATGCTTTGAATAAAGTGTTTGCTATATTTGCTATAAATCAATGAGCGGTGATTAATATTGTAGGATTAAATAAAACAAAGCTAAACGGATTTACAAAAACAGAGGAATTCAGAAATTTTGAGTTTGCACCAATTTCTGAGCTAAGAGAACAATCACATATTCATAATCCTCGCGCCCAAGACGATGATATTTTACTATTTCTGGTTTATGATAATCAACAGTTAGCAGGCTATCTCGGTATCCTTCCGGATGATGTATTTATAAAAACCGGCGAAAGAATACACTTCGGATGGCTTTCTACTTTGTTCGTTTCAGAAAAACACAGAGGAAAACAGATTGCTCAGCAATTGCTTTACGCCGCAGAAAAATCCTATAATCAGAATTTGTTAATTACTGAGTTTACGCCCAGTGCAGAAAGACTTTATCGAAAAATAGGTCTGTTCGAGGATCTTACTTCTAAAAATGCTGTCCGCTATTATTATAAATCTAATCTTGCAGAACTTTTACCTTCAAAGAGAAGCTTTTTCGATAAAAATAAAGACTGGTTAAAACGATTTGATCGTCTGATCAATTTTTTTATTCCTTACCGCTCTAAAGGCATTGATAATCTTTATAAAATCACAACATCGATTGATACAAATCTCAGCGATTTTATTAATCATCAACATAAAAACCCGATTGCAAGAAACGCAGAAGATTTTCAATGGATGCTTCATTATCCCTGGATTTCCACAGAAAAAGAGCAGCCAGATTATCTATTTTCCTCCTATTCAAAAGATTATAAGATGTTTTGGGTATCTGTTTATGAGCATCAGAAAATAGTATCAGCGATGCTTTGTTCGCTAAGAAACGGTCATCTGAAAGTGCTTTATTATTTTGGAAACACTGAAAAGGTTTCGGGAATTCTTCCAAAAGTGATCAGAAAATATAAAATCAAAATGATGACAATCTATGATGATCATCTCAATATGGTGATATCGAAAAATAGAACACCCAAGCCAATTTATAAGCGTCCATTAAAACGGAATTACCTTATCCACAAAGCATTCAAAGAAAAACTTGGAAAAGATTTTAATTTTAGTTTTACTGATGGCGACGGCGATTTTTCTTTCACATAAATTATTTTTCACAATCACACTTTTTTCTTCGGTGTCGCTTCAATTCGTTATCCCAAAATGGATATAGTTTTATAGCCATATAAAAACTTGCTGCGTGGAGTTCTTTATGTTTAAATACCAGAGGAAATGCATTCTCACTCCCCAAAATAAGCGGCCCGATCCTGAAATAACCACCAAACTGAAGATTTTTATACTCTGATAAAGTCGTCGAAACGCCATAACCAATTGCAGCCTTTTGCACAGAATAATTAGCATTAAGAATATTATTCCGCTTTACAGAATTTTCGAAAACCGGAACCCGCTGGATCCAGTTGAAATTAATATAATGATGTTCTTTTACTCTTTGGCCATAGTTCAGGTTTATACTTGTGGGCAATCCTATTTTGAAACCATAGTCTTTTAATGATGCATTAGCATCTCCGTATGCTTCGGTACTCAAAGTCTGAAAAAATTCTTCCGGGCTGTCAAATTTTCTGTTTTTGAAAACAGGATTATTCTGAAGCCAGACTGTATTCCCGTCTTTGAAAACATGATTAAGTCCCTGCTTAAAATTAACATAGCCAAGATCAACAAGATTAAAGGCAATTTTGTAATTATACTCTTCTTCACGCTTATCTTTATCAATAACTGCTATTCCCAGATCCAGTCCTATTCCGCTTCCGTTTTGCTTGTATTCATAGCGTTTGCTCTGGAAATTGTAATTAGTTATATAACTTGCAGATAAGTCATAATCTGTAGCATAAACATTTCGCAGATTGGTGTTTTGAGCGACAGTTGGTTCTGATGAAGTAAGCTTCAGATCACGGCCGACAACATTAGCTGCGTCCAGGCCAATTTCATATTTAATGTTAGCTCCTAAAATCCATTGTTTTTCGGATTCCGGAAATATGGTTGTTGCCAGGTTTAGCCCGATTTCGCCCCAGTTCATCACAGTTCCGGAAAAGGGTTTAAAAGCATAATCATCAGGTTCCGAAATTCTTTCATTATTATATCTAAAATAATTATCCAGATTTAAAACTGATGCCTGTGTTCTGAGCCTGCTGAATATTCCAAAAGCATATTTTTTTTCCTTGATTTTAGCCGTCATAGATAATGAAGGTCCCAATATATCAGAGCCGAATAATAGGTTAGCCTTATTTTTATTGTAAAAATCAAGAACATTGGGTTGTGACTGTCCGGAGATATTTTTATTCGGATTTGCAGTAACAATGGTTGCATTGCTTAATCCCATAATGCTCTGCTCAGAGATATAAGCATAATCATTCTGCAAAAGAATATCTGCAGCAATCAGATTAGCATCCCACGGATTTGGATTCAGGAATGGCTGCGTCGGAGCAATGACTGCTGAGTTTATACCGCTATAGCTATCATTCAGGAAGCCCAGATTATTTTGTGCCGATATGCTCATTAAGCATAAAAACAGCAATATGATGCAGAAAATTTTCAACATTAGCGTGGTCTATATTCGATAAACTAAATTATCTATAAAATATTGTTGAAAAAATTAAAAGCAGATCTATTTTATCTATTAAAAAAATTCAAACACTTGCTTAAATTTTAAATTGTTTTTACTAGATTGATTTATGTATATTTATTTAAAATTTCAAAATGTTATTAGCAATTTTACTACCATTTGTTTCTTTTTTCGTCCGAGGAAAAATTATTACATCCATTATCTGTTTTATTCTGCAGATTACAATACTCGGCTGGCTTCCGGCTGCGATCTGGGCTGCATTATCGCTCAATAATGCGAGAGCAGAAAATAGAAACAAAGAATTGATACGCGCCATTCGGGAAAATCGATAATAAAAAAAGTGAAGCACTTCTGCTCCACTTTCATTTTTTAAATTCTTTTCTGAATAAAATTAATATCCGAAAATCTCTTCAAGACTTACTTCTCTGAATTCGCCCATTTTGTTGATAGAATCCATATTCAGATTTTCCTTTTTCCCGATAATCGCCGTATTATATTTTAACGGCTTAATATCAGAATTATAAAAATCTGTGAGCTGAGGTAATGTCAAAGTCTGAATCTCTGCGTAAACATCTTTTCTGACATCATAATCAATCCCTAATTTCTTCAGGGCCATTTGGTTATAGAAAATATTGGTTCGGTTGATTCGGTTTGAAGCAATCTGCTTTAAAGCAGAACCTTTCGCATTCTCAAACTGTGCAGGAATCTGTGGCAATTCCACCATCAGGTCATTCATTGCAGCTACGGCTAGGGGAAGCTTATTTGCCTGTGTTCCGATATAATTGGTGACATAATTCGGATGATTCTTTTCTGTAGCATTGGCATAAGAAACATAAGCCGAATAAGCCAGAGACTTGCTTTCTCTGATCTCCTGAAATACGATAGAAGACAACCCACGCCCAAAATATTCATTAAAAACACTCGCTTTTCCGAAGTTGGTAATATTCACGTTGCCGGCTTTAGCCACTTTTGACATTTCCATCTGCACCATATCATAGTTGGTGAAATAAACTTTGCCTTCAGTTGCCGGTTCAGGATATTCTTTTGCTTTGGCAGGCTGGATTTTTGTATTACTGATAAATGGTTTTACCGCTTTTTCAAGGCCTTTCTGATTTTCGCCGTAAAGGAAAACCTCATATGGATATTGATTCAGGTTTTTGATTTTGGACATCAATGCATTTACATCAATACTCTGCAGACGCTCTTTTGAAATCACGTCGGTCATCCTGGAATCTTTCCCGAATTTCGCATAATTAGCCAGTGCAGACATAATTCTGTTCTTATCTTTCTTTGCCACTTCCCTGGATTCCAAAATGGTTTTAACGGTCTGGTCATAGATGGCTTTATCCGCTTTCACGTTATTGATCCAGTGGTTCATCAGCTCAACACCTTTTGGCATATTGCTTTCCAGTCCGCTTAATGTGATGATCATCTGGTCATTGGAAGTTCTGAAACTATTGGTAATCCCAAGTTTATAGAACTCTTCTTTCAGCTGTTCAGGTGTATATTTATCAGTACCCAGATATTGAAGAACGGTCACACCAAGCGCCAGTTCTTTATCATTATCTGTCCCGAACGGAAAAATGTAATTAACCTGAGCCACCTCATTATAATTATTTTTGACAAAACTGATCTTTTTGTCTTTGATCTCAGATGTGGCAATAGCCGTTTTGAAATCGATGAACTGCGGCTTGATATCGGATGATTTCGTGTTGATGATCTCTTTCAGAAATGCAGATTGCGCTTCTCTGTTCAGCTTGATAGGCGTGATGCCCGGATTTTCAACACGTACCAGCTTATCGTTAACGCCTTTTTCCTTGTAAACCACCACATAATTATCTCTGAAAAATTCATTGGCAAATTTCACCACATCCGCCTTAGTAATCGCTTCATACTGGTTGATCTCATCCAGCTCCTGTTCCCAGGTTCTGTTTTTGATGTATGTCGAATACAGCGTTGTAGCCAGTCCGTCTGCAGTTTCCCAATTTTTCATTCTCTGCACTTTCATATCATTGATAATCGCATTCAGCATCCAGTCCGGGAACTGCCCTTTCTTGACAAGGTCGATCTGTTCCAGCAATAGCTTTTTGGCATCATCAAAGCTCTGACCTTCTTTTGGAACTACAGTCAGAACAAATGCGCCATAAGTTTTAAAAGGTGATTCATAAGCTCCCGCTCCTAGTGTCTTTTGTTTTTGGTTGATGTTAAGATCTATCAGCCCGGCGTCACCATTATTGCTAAGTATTTCTGCGACAATATCTGCCAGTCTGGCTTCTTGTGTTCCATAAGAATCCGTTCTCCAGGCCATTGTCATTCTTGGTGTGGTCGGGCTTTTTACAGTTCTGGTCACGATGCTGGTCATTGGTTCTTCCGACACCATTTTTTTCATCGGCAGCTCTTTGTATTTGAAGGTTCCGAAGTACTGATCTACCAGCTTAATGGTTTTGTCAAAATCCAGATCACCTACCAATACTACAGCCATATTATTAGGGACGTAATAGGTATCAAAATATTTGTGAATAGCCTGCATAGAAGGATTCTTCAGATGTTCCGATGTCCCGATAGTCGTCTGTTGTCCGTTAGGATGTTTTGGAAAGAGCGCTTCCATCATTGCATAGTTCACCAGTCTTCCGTCATTATCCTGCGCCCTGTTAAATTCTTCATATACCGCTTCCAGCTCGGTGTGGAATAATCTCAGAACCAATTCGGAGAAACGTTCTTTTTCCACTTTCAGCCATTTTTCCAGCTCATTGGATGGGATGTTGTTTTTATAAACTGTTTCATCCAGCCAGGTGTGGGCATTAGTTCCTGTTGCGCCAAGAGATGATATCGCCTTGTCATATTCATTAGCAATCGCATATTTAGAAGCTTCCTGGGAAACTTCATCGATCTTCTTGTATAACGCTTTTTTCTTTTCCGGGTCTTTTTCAGTCTTGTGCTGCTCATAGAGATCAGATATCTGATTAAGCAACGCTTTTTCCTTTTCCCAATCCTGAGTTCCGAGGTGGGATGTCCCTTTGAAAACCATATGCTCAAGGTAATGCGCTAATCCTGTATTGTCACTTGGGTCATTATTAGATCCTGTTCTAACAGGTATGTAGGTCTGAACTCTTGGAGCATCATCATTTTTAGCAAGATAGACTTTCAATCCGTTTTTCAGGGTGTAAAGTCTTACGCCGGACTGGTCATTTTTTACGGTTTCATAGGTGTAACCTTGTTTATCGGTCTGGATTTGGGTTTCAAATTTCTGTGCCATTGAATTCATCATAAATAATAGTGAAACTGAAATAAAAATTTTCTTCATATACTATACTTTTATTTTTTTAATTTTTATTCGGGGCGTAATTTACGCAACAATTTATTAGTTGACAATTATTGTTGATTGTTACTTATGATGTTTATGCTGACAGCTCGCAAAGAAAAATCCTGTGTGAATAGAGATTTTATAGAAGTAGACAAATAATTTTTTGATTGTTTGATGAAAGAAAATAAAAAAAGACAAACTATATTAAAGTCTGCCTTTTTAATCAACGTAAGATTATTTATTTTACAAATACAGTAATAATTTTTTCATCTATGCCATCGCCATCCACATCATCATAGTCATCTACAAACTGAAGTTCGTTATTGGTTCTGCTGATAACTTCCACATTCTTGCCATCTATCACCAGTTTTTTGGCATTATGGTCATATGAATAGGATACTGTTTCAGAACCAAGATTTTCACAATCCAGCGTTGCATTCAGATCGTAGATTTGTGAGGTCATTTTATTATCAGCCCTGAATTCAAAGGTGCTGGCCTTGTGACACGCAGAATAATCTGTATTTGAAAGCGTCGTACCATTGTTTGCTACCACAATTTTTCTGGAGGGACTCCAGACACCAATTATTGAAAATTCTTCCGTTCGGTCATCATCTTTAGAGCAGGCGTTCCACAGGAATAAAGCAGCGCATAAGGGCAACAGCATTTTTTTGTTCGCAGTCATTGAATTTATCATCTTATAAATATAGAGAAAAATATACAAATGCTATATCACACTCAGAAAAGCCATTGTATCTACATTATCCGCATAGGTATCTAATGAAGGATTTTGAGTTTCTCCAAAGCGGATCGCATCTAATCCTGATTCGGATTTTGCAACTACAGCCTGGATATCATCTTTGTTCTCTTCAAGGTATTTTACGGCATCATCAAAATTGCTGTATCTTGAAAAATTGATTACGGACAAAGGACTGAACAGCTTTTCATCTTCTTTCAGCATCACAAAATTATTATCCCAGAACAGATCCTGATTCAGAAGGTAAATTGCTCTGTTATAATCATAGTTATTGGCGTATTTATGATGATTAATGATATCGCTGTAGTGCACAAAACTTTCGAAAAGCCTGTCCAGACTGAAATTTTCTGGAATCAGAATTTTAGTAACGTTCCTGCATCCTAACCCGAAGTAACGGAAAATATCATCCGCTAATAATCTCAGTTCCGCATCAGTTTCATCACCTGTGAGCACCGCTACAGATGTTCTGTTTTTGCGGATAATACTCAGGCTGTCCTTGAAATAGTACTCCAGATATCTGGCGGTGTTATTGCTTCCGGTTGCAATCACAGCGTCGAAGTTCTCGAGTTTTTCCACGATGTGGTATTCGATGTCATTATTGGAAAATTCATTCCATAATTGCAAAAGATTAGGCAGTATCAATCGGTCTTTTGATGATAATTTAATAACCGGAATATGATTGCTGAGCACTACTGAAATAATATCATGAAAACCAACCAGCGGGATGTTTCCGGCCAAAATCAATCCTACTCTTCTGGGTGTATTGGAAAGCTTATACCCGGAAAGCCATTTTTCGATGTTTTCCTTCGTGAAAAGTCCTGACCATTGTTTCAGATTATATCTTTGGTTCTCCTGGGTAAACCAAGGGTTTTCAAGTTCGGAACGTGTCATGAGATAAGCCAGTCGTTCTTGCTTTTCATTATAGTTATCATCATTTTTCTGAATAAAATCTTTAATGAATTGACCTAATTTTTCAAGTCCCAAAATTTTGTTTTCGTTCAGCATAGCTGGCTTTTTTTTTGTAATTTTGCACAAAAATATAAATAAATATAGCAATGGCTATTAAGATAACAGACGAATGTATAAATTGTGGCGCTTGTGAACCGGAATGTCCGAACAACGCCATCTATGAAGGAGCAGTAGACTGGAAAGCATCAGAAGGAACAGCCCTGAAAGGAATGGTGGTTTTGTCATCCGGCCTTTCTGTAAATGCAGATGCCGCTCAGGAACCCGTTAGTGATGATTATTACTTTATAGTTACAGATAAATGTACGGAATGTAAAGGTTTCCACGAAGAACCACAGTGTGCCGCTGTCTGCCCTGTAGACTGTTGTGTGCCAGATGAAGATCATGTAGAATCTGAAGAACAGCTGCTGGCCAAGAAAGCATTTCTTCACAACGAGTAATTCTGCTTCTGGCCTATTGCAATTGGCTTTTAGCTAAAGAACTATTACCTAAATCCTAACACCTAATTACTTACAATAAATGAAAAAACATAATTTTAGTGCAGGTCCCAGCATTCTTCCTCAGGAGGTTTTCCAGAAAGCCGCAGAAGCTATTCTCAATTTCAACGGAATGGGACTGTCTATTCTTGAGATATCACACAGAAGCAAAGAATTCGTAGCGGTAATGGATGAAGCTAGAGCTATTGTAAAAAGGCTTATGAATCTGGGCGATGATTATGAAGTCCTTTATCTTCAGGGCGGCGCAAGCCTTCAGTTTCTTATGGTTCCTTTTAATCTTCTTACAACCGACGGGAAAGCGGCTTATACTGATACAGGAACCTGGGCATCAGGCGCAATAAAAGAAGCTAAGAAATTAGGAAATATAGATATTGTGGCATCTTCAAAAGACGCGAATTACAATTATATTCCAAAAGATTATAAGGTGGGTTCAGAGTATGATTATTTTCACTGTACATCCAACAATACCATTTTCGGAACTCAGATCAAAGAATTCCCAAAAGTTGATACTTTGATGGTTTGTGATATGTCATCCGACATTTTCAGCAGACAGTTGGATTTTTCTCAGTTTGACCTGATCTATGCCGGTGCGCAGAAAAATATGGGTCCAGCTGGGGCCACTTTGGTAGTGGTGAAAAAATCGATTCTCGGAAAAACGGGAAGAAACATTCCTACTTACTTGGATTATGCTGTTCATATCGATAAGGAATCTATGTCCAATACACCTCCGGTTTTTGCCGTCTATGCATCTTACCTTACTTTGAAATATCTGGAAGAAAACGGAGGAATTGCTGCTGCTGAAGAAAAAAATAACGCAAAAGCAAAATTGCTTTATGATGAAATCGACAGAAATCCTAACTTCCAGGGTGTAGCTGCGGTTGAAGACCGTTCTTTTATGAATGTGACATTTACCCTAACCGATGAATCCAAAAAAGAAGTTTTTGATACGGCCTGGAAAGCAGCAGGAATCAGCGGACTAAACGGACACAGAAGCGTTGGTGGCTACAGAGCAAGTATCTATAATGCAATGCCCATAGAAAGTGTACAGGTTTTGGTTGATGTGATGCGAAGTATATAAAATACGGCTTATAAAATTCAAACGTTCTCAGGTAATTGAGAACGTTTTTTTGTTAAATTAATGTTAATTCAGATAAATTCCGTATCTTAGCCCACCTTTATTTTCAGATTAAACAAAATAAGGGAACCCAGTTATAACAGCATTTTTTCATTAAACAAATGATTGTATTAGCCAATGATGGAATCTCGGAAAACGGGATCGAGCTTTTAAGGAAAGACGGTATTTCTGTTTTAGATGCCAGAGTATCCGCTGAGCACCTGAGCAAATTCATCAATGAAAATAATGTTGATGTTCTTCTTGTAAGAAGTGCCACACAGGTCAGAAAAAAGCTTATTGATGAATGTCCCAATCTCAAAATTATTGGACGGGGCGGTATCGGTATGGATAATATTGATGTGGAATATGCCATTGACAGAGGTATTTATATCATCAATACTCCTAAGGCTTCCTGCAAGTCCGTTGCGGAACTGGTATTTGCGCATTTTTTTTCATTGGCAAGATTTCTCCACGAAAGTAACAGGCTGATGCCTCTGGAAGGTGAGACGAAATTCAACACGTTAAAAAAATCTTTTAATAACGCTACAGAACTCTCCGGAAAAACGCTGGGTGTTATCGGAATGGGAAATATAGGACTGGAAGTGATCAAGATGGGAATCTCACTGGGGATGAACATCTTAGCTTATAACAGAACACAGAAGACCGAAACTGTTGAAATTTCTTTCTTCGATGGACAATCTTTGCATTTCGAAATTAAATCCGTAAATTTAGATGAGGTTTTAAAAAAATCTGATTTTATAAGTATCAACATTGGGAAAACAGATCAATATCTTATCGATGACAGGGAGATTAAAATGATGAAGGATGGCGTTTTTATTGCCAATACAGCAAGAGGCGGCATTTTGAATGAAGTTGCACTGATTGATGCTATTGAAGCTGGTAAAGTTGCGGGTGCTGCTTTGGATGTTTTTGAGAATGAACCCAACCCGGAAATAGAAATCCTCATGAATCCTGCCTTATCGCTATCTCCGCATATCGGAGGCAATACGCTGGAAGCTCAGAACAGAATTGCTGAGGAGCTAGCAGAGCAAATCATAAAAATAAAAGACGAACTATAATATATGCCAGTATTTAAACCATTTAGAGGAATCAGACCAAATCCTGATTTTATTGATGTTTTTCCTACTTACTCTTTAGATAATTTTACTCAAGAAGAGATCAATAAAAAAGCACAAGTAGATGATTCTTATATACAGATGATAAAGCCTGCTGTTGTAAGCAAATCAAAAGATGTAGACCGAAACCTGCGGAAGATAAGATCTAATTTCGAAGAGCTTTTGCAGGATAAAAAGATTACGCAGGATGATTCTGCTTATTATCTTTATGAGCAGACGCTGCCGGACAAAACAAGTTTCCGAGGCCTGATGGGGCTTGTAAGCGTGGATGATTTCTGGGACGGAAAAATAAAGAAGCACGAATCTACCATAACAGAAAGAAGAATGAAAATGGCGCATTATCTTGAAAAAGTAGGCGTACAGGCAGAGCCGGTTCTTCTCACCTACCATTCCAACTCCAAAGTAGAGCTTCTGATGAATCACGAACAAAAAAATGTTCCCATCATCAACTATACCGACGATAAAGGCGTGAGGCATAAAATCTGGAGAATAGACAATCGCCTCAAGCTGCAGCAGTTCAAAGAAGTCTTGGATCCCATTGATTCATTCTATATTGCAGACGGGCACCACAGAATAGGTTCTGTGGCAGAATATGCCAAAAAGCAGAGGGAAAAATATAAAAGATCACACGGGACAGAACATTATAACTTCGTTTACAGCTTCATTGTCTCTAACCAATCTATAAAAATCAATGATTATAACAGGCTTCTTAAGGATCTCAACGGTCTTACGGAAGAAGAATTTCTTAATAAACTCAGAGAAGATTTCCAGATCCACGATAAAGGTGAAGCGCCATATTTTCCTTCTCAGAAATTTCATATCAGTATGTACCTTGGCGGAAAATTCTACAGTCTCCATGTGAAGCACAGCATCCGCGAAGAGCATAAAAATGGCAATGACTTAGACCATCACCTGGTAAACAAATATATTTTTGAAAATATTCTTGGAATTGAAAATGCCAAACATACCGATAAAATTATTTATCAGAAAGGTACTTCCGATATCAAAGGTATTACAGAGCTGAAAGAAAAAGTAGACAGCGGAGAATATAAAGTAGGTTTCGGAATCTATCCCATCAGTTTTACAGACCTTCTGAAAATTTCAGATAAAGAGATCAAGATGCCTCCAAAATGTACATTAATAGAGCCAAAATTGATCACAGCTCTGATAATGTATGATATGAAATAAATTTTTCCCGGTAAAAATTACAAGACAGCATACAGCTGTCTTTTTTATTTTAAGTTTCTATTTTGGCTGTCAAATATTTAGGCAAAGATATTATTATTAGCATTGAGAATTGAAAAAATAATTAACAATAGTTAATTTTTATTTTTATCTTTACTCAGCAAAACACAAAGGATATATTAAAACTAATAATTATATATGTATCCGAAAGAATATATCAATTGTGACCAGGAACCAATACATATCTGCGGTGAAGTCCAGGAATATGGATTTTTACTGGGTTCACAAGATTCTAATATCACTTTTTACAGTGAAAATAGCTTAGATTTTTTTTCCGTAGAGTTTGATTTTCTTTTGGGAAAAAATATCCGTGTACTGTTTGCAGAATTTGGAATCGATGTTAACTGGGATAATTTTTCAGACAATGAAACACTTGCTATACAACACATTAGTTTCAAAAATGAAGAATATACTTTAAGTATTCATACCAATAAAGGTTTTACTTTTTTCGAGATTGAGAAAGTGCTTCCAAATCATAAAATCAATAAAGAATACGCAGCAATACAACATATACTCAGAAACTCTAACGAAGAGAACATCTGGAAAATCCTGCTGCAAGAAGTTCAGGAAATCATTGATTTTGACCGTGTGATGATCTATCAGTTTCTCTACGACGGAAGCGGACAGGTCATTGAAGAACTTGTAAAACCGAATCTGGAAAGTTATCTGGATCTGCATTACCCAGAGTCTGATATTCCGGCACAAGCCAGAGCTTTATATCTGAAAAATCCTGTAAGAATCACGTCCCACGTTTCCGGAAAGACATACCCGATTGTAGGCATTATTCCAAAAGAAGCAATTGACCTTACCTACAGTGTCACCAGGGCATCCTCTCCTGTTCATATCCAGTATCTTAAAAATGCTCAGGTTGAGGCCAGTTTCAGCACGTCAATAATTGTGAATGGCGAACTTTGGGGTATGGTTGCGTGTCAGAATTCAAAACCGAAGCATTTGGATCTGCAATCCAGGCTTCTTGTAGAAACCCTTACCAGAACATCTGCCAACGCCTTTGCCTCCTACAGATCTCTTGAAACATTGCAGGAATATCAAAGAATCAATCTTAATAATATCACGCTCCGTCAGAACCTTCTGAATGATGAAAGCTTCGGGAAAGCTCTGGAACACAACATCAAAGAGATTATGGACACCTGCGATGCTGACGGCATTATTATAAAAATCAACAACGAGATCCTGACTGCCGGCAAAACGCCAAGCCACACCGATATAGAAAGAATCATTGACTGGAGCCGAGAAAACAATCATAGCTTTGAAGAAAACATGTTTGTTTCCAATACATTCTGCCGCACCATAACAGATCTTGAAAATCCTGAAATCAGCTGTGGTATTATCATCAGTGTATTGGGAAATAATACATCGGATATGCTGATATGGCTCAGAAAAGAACAGGGACAAAAGATAAAATGGGCCGGAAAACCAGAAAAACAAACAATTTCTGAAATTAAAGACGGCGTAGAGATCATTAAATTCTCGCCCAGAAAATCATTCGAGGTCTGGAAAGAGTATGTGAAAGGAACATCTCTGCCCTGGAAAATTAAAGAGATAGAATCCGCAAAATGGATAACATCCGTTATTCTGAAAGCTTCGCACACCAAATCTTCGCAGATTCAGGATCTGAATAATCAATTAAAGGAGCTTAATGGTGAGCTGGATTCTTTCTCGCACACCATTTCTCATGATCTTAATACACCTCTTACCGTTATAAAACTCAATGCGCAGCTTGCTAAAAAGCTCCCGGATCAGGAAAATGTGCATAAAACGCTTGATAACATTATCAATCAGGTGGATACTATGAGTGACATGATACGGAATGTTCTGGAACTCAGCAAAATTAAAAAGTCTGAGATCGAACTTAGGAGTGTAGAAGTGGATTCGCTGATCACAAAACTCGCAGAGGATTCTAAAATAAGTTTTGAATCTCCGCACACAGATATCATCATCCAGAACACACCAGAGGTTTTAGGTGACCAGACTATGGTTTACCAGGTGTTTGGAAATGTGATCGGCAATGCCGTAAAATATTCTTCAAAATCCCACCAGCCGAAAGTTAAAATTATTGGCGAAATTGCTGACAATGTTGTGATCTATAAGATTACGGATAATGGAATCGGTATTGATAAAAAAGAATCCAAAAAAATGTTCAAGATCTTCAGCAGAATGAGTAATGCAAAAGACTTTCATGGCAATGGCGTCGGTCTTAGTATTGTTCATCATCTGATGGAAAAAATGGGCGGAAAAATATCCTATGAAAGCGAAAGTGGAAAAGGAACTACCTTTATTTTAAAATTTCAAAAGCCCAATTATGATTTCCTCAATTCTTAAAGAAGAAACAAAACAAGAACACGATAAAACTGAAGAAACCTTACAATCTAAAAAAATATTTGACAGATCTTACACACTGGAAGATTATAAAGAACTTTTAATTCACAATTATTTCCTGATCAGCAAATATGAACCTCAGGTCAATAAATTATTAAGCAGTTATCCTGAACTGAAGTTAAATGTACGTACAAAAATCAATGCAATAGCTAGGGATCTTAGCGATTTGGGAGTAGGAATTAATTCTGATAACTCAGCTGCTAATGATCTTAATAATGAAGCCGAGGCTTTTGGGGCGCTTTATGTGATGGAAGGATCTACATTAGGCGGAAATGTGATTGTAAAGCAGCTTCGGAAAAACCCGGCGTTCGAAAATATCACTTTTAATTACTTTGGAATCTATGCTGAGAAAACCGGATTATTATGGCAGGAATTCAAAGCTTTTTTAGATGAAAAAATTAATGAAAAAGATTATGAAAGCTGCATTTCCGGTGCAAGAAAAGCTTATCAGATATTAGCATAAAAAAAGAGCGAAAATCAACTTCGCTCTTTTATTTTTTTATTTACTGATCTTTACCAGTTCAACATCGAATACCAACCAGGCATTTGGCGGAATAACACCACCTGCGCCTCTTTCGCCATAACCAAGTGCCGGCGGAATCAGCAATGTTGCCGTTTCACCCTCTTTAAGAAGCATAATACCTTCATCCCAACCTTTGATTACCTGTCCAACGCCGATAGGAATATCAATTGGCTGGCCTCTTTTGAAGGAATTGTCAAACTCATCACCATTAATTAGCTTTCCTGCATAATGTACAGCAACGGTCTGCCCTGCTTTCGGTGCTTCACCGCTTGTAGTTTTAGTTACTTTATAGTAAAGTCCGGATGGTGTAGACTGCATTCCGGCTTTCATATCGTTAACCAATTTTTCCTGGTTTGCAGCAAACTCCCTTTCTTTTTTCAGTTTCTCTTCTTCCGCTTTTGCAAGATAAACTTTATTCTTCTCCTGAATTTTGGATTTTCCTTCGTTAAAGATTTTAGCCGCATCATAATGCTTATACTGATCTCCTTTGCTGAAAATAGCAACTTTGCTCAGCACAATATCAGTTTTTGGTTTGTCCTGAGGACCTTTTTCTACTTTGGCAATAGAATCAATCACGGCTTCTCCTTTTACGACTTTGCCAAAAATAGTATGTCTTCCGTCCAGCCAAGGTGTTGCTACTTCTGTAATGAAAAACTGTGAGCCATTGGTATTAGGGCCGGAATTAGCCATAGAAAGAATTCCTTTTCCTGTATGCTGAAGATCATTTTTCTCATCATCAAACTTATAGCCGGGATCTCCCATTCCTGTACCCTGAGGATCGCCTCCCTGGATCATAAAATCCTTGATAACTCTGTGAAAGATGGTTCCATCGTAGAATGGCTCACCTTTTTTCTTTGCTTTGTTTTCTATTTTCCCTTCAGCAAGTCCGACAAAATTAGCAACAGTTACAGGAGATTTTTCATCTTCGAATTTTACCAAAATGTCACCTTTGCTTGTTGTAAGATTACCATACAATCCGTCTGGCAGGCTTTTGTAAGTTTCTTTGTCTATTTCCAATGTTTTACAATTTAATAATGTTAATAATGTTATAGATAATGCTATAATTTTTTTCATTGTTTATAAGCGTTTATATTTTTACAATACTTTTACTTTGATGATAAGCGGCATATCGTTAGATATTTTTTTATTGTCGCCATAAGTTCCGTAAGCCAGAACAGATGGCACCAGGATCTCTGCCTCCTCTCCTTTTTTTAGATACCGGAGAACATCTTCCACAGCATCCATTTCCTGAAAGTGGCCAAATTCTACATCAATATTTTGGACAGGCCTTTCATAGAGTTTAACTCTGTCAAAATCATAAATAAAATATTGATAAGAGACTTTTTCTCCATTGTTTTTTCTGGGTTTATTTTCCAGGCCCGCAATATTGACCCAGTAATTCATTCCCATAGGATAATAGCTTGTTTTTTGGGCCTTGATCCAGTCTTCAATCTGTGCCCTTTCTAATGTATTCAGGTCTTTAGATCTTTTTTTAGAAGTCTCCAGTTCATTATCTGACATAAACTGGTCTTCCGGATGCTGAGCAGGCTGCTGCTTCGCACAGGAAACTAATGCTATTAAAGATATATAAATTAACTTTTTCATTGTTTTTAGCCTTACGAAAGGTTGGGAAAACTTTTGCGAAATTAAGAATTTAAAAGGACTTATCACCATCATAAAAAATAAAAACCGGAAACTAATTTCCGGCTTTTATCTCTTAGAATATTTCAATTACTTAATTCTGTAAACTGTAGGCTTTTTCTTCTACCAGCACTCTCCATCCAAATGGATCTTCTGACTGATTGGTCTGGATATTTACAAGGTCATTCTTCAGCATAGCCGCAAAGCTTTCTTCTTCTGCAAGCTGAGGCAATAATAAATGTTCCCCCTGATATCCCAAAGCCTGGAATATGCTTGTAACCACAGCCGTTCCTACACCCCAAACCTCTTTCAATGTACCGTTTTTCTGAGCTTCTATCACGTCAGAAACTTTTACGTTGTCTATAACAACTTCGATTCCTCTTTTCTTAGCAAGCTGAATAAAACTGTCTCTAGTGACGCCATCCAGGATTTTGTCCGAGGTTTTAGGCGTATAAATCGTATCATTGATTCTTACAAAAACATTCATTGTTCCGCTTTCCTCAAAATATTCGTGGGAACAGTCATCTGTCCAGATAATCTGCTCATACCCTTCTTCTATAGCTAATTGTGTCGGATAAAATGATGCCGCATAATTACCGGCAGCTTTTGCTGCACCCACGCCGCCACTTGCCGCTCTGGAATAATGGTCGGCAATTTTCACAGATACTGGTGCGGTGTAATAATTCTTGGCAGGTGTAGCCACAATAGCAAACATATATTTTTCAGAGATTCTTGCTTTCAGAGCTTCTTCTGTTGCAAATAATAATGGTCTCAGATATAATGACATTCCTTCTCCGTGCGGAATCCAGTCTCTGTCTATATCTACAAGAGCTTTTAGGCCGCCTATAAACATTTCCTCTGTAATCTCCGGAATAGCAAGCCTTTTAGCCGATTTATTGATACGCTCGAAGTTTTTTTCCGGGCGGAACAAGAAAACCTGATTGTCCTTATCCTTGTAAGCTTTCATCCCTTCAAAACAAGCCTGTCCGTAGTTTACACCCATCATTGCGGGAGTAAAACCAATCGGGCCATATGGAACCAGCTGCAGATCTCCCCATTTTCCGTTTTCATATTCACAAATAATCATATGATCTATAAAAGTATTTCCGAAAGAAAAATTATTTGGATCAAATGAAGAGACTCTTGGGTTTGAAGTTTTTTGAATTATCATTTTTTAATTTTTTAATGAGGTATTACAAATATATAATAATTTTTTAATAATCAAAATTTAGTTTAAATTTGTAAAAAAATACTTTGAAAAGAGAATTAATAGACACTAAAGACGGAAGTAAAACTTTATTAATCAAAGATTTAGAAGAAACCTACCATTCAAAACATGGAGCTTTGCAGGAAGCAATTCACGTATTTATTAAAAATGGAATAAATTTAATTAATGATTGTGAAATTAATATTTTAGAGTTAGGTTTTGGGACAGGTCTTAACGTTTTAGTAACATTTGATGAATATTTGAGAAATGATAAAAATCATAATATCAATTATTTTGGCATCGAAAAATATCCGATTTTTTTACAGGAAGCTGCAGAATTGTCTTATTCTGAATTATTTCCGAACAAAATCCTGAAAGATCTTTCTTTAAAAATTCATGAAACTGAATGGGAAAAACCTGTAAAAATTGATGACAATTTTACCCTCACGAAGATCAAAGATGATTTTTTTAACATAAAAAATCTTAATTTACCTCTGATTGATATCGTATATTTTGACTGCTTTGGTGCGAGAGTTCAGCCGGATCTTTGGGAGCAGGAGATTTTTGAGATTGTAGCTTCTAAGATGAAGACGGGCGGATTGCTTACAACCTATGCATCTAAAGGCAGTGTAAGAAGAATTCTTAAAGAACTTAATTTCGAGGTAGAGAAAAAACAGGGACCTCCCGGAAAAAGAGAAATGATCAACGCCTGGAAAAAATAATTTTACTAAATTAGGCATCACAAATCCGCATCTATGATAGATAAAATTAACATTCGTGTTTATGCACTCTGTATAAAGGACAAAAAAATTCTCGCTTTACACGAGGAATATGCAGGAGATTTCCTGATAAAATTACCTGGTGGCGGACTGGAATTTGGCGAAAGCACGATTGAGTGTCTGAAAAGGGAATTTCAGGAAGAACTAAATCTGGATATAGAAGTTAAGGATCACTTTTACACGCAGGATGATTTTCTGGTGTCGAGATTTCGGGATAACGAGCAACTTTTAACCGTTTATTATCTGGCAGAAATCCTCAATGAAGAAGATCTTCTAATTCTTGATCCTTGCATAGAAAAAACCGAATGGATCCCTTTAGAAGGCGAAAATCCTTTTCCTTTACCTATTGACCAGCGTGTTTTCGAAATAGCAAAACAAAAATTCCTGAATTGATACTCAGTTTTTTTTATCGATTAATTATTTTACCTCTTCAAAATTAATATCACCTTCATATTTCCTGTCAATAATAAGAATCATTGCTGTCTGAGAAGTATAAGAACGGTCAGCACCGACTATTTTCCTGTATTTCACTTCGAGAATGTTTGCATTTTTTCTTACCGAGACTGGTTTTAACTCAATATTTTGAGTTGAAGGATCTTCAACCTGAGCTACCACAAACTCTCTTGAAAAATCTATTGGTGTCGGTTTTCCATTCTCTCCCATTGTGGTTGCCATTCCAAAAACTTGGTCAAATTCCTGCTGGCTTTCAAATTTCGGACTATCAAGAGCGGCATCAATATTATTCTTTACAAAGTAGTTTTTCGCTTCCTTGTAAGGAATTTCCTCGTTAAGCCTTGCATTTCCTGGTTTTCCCGAACTGCAAGAGACTATAAAATAAATTGAGAATATAAGTATTGCTATCTTTTTCATTTAGATTATGTTAAATATTCCAAAGGAGATCTTCATATTTCTTCATGATAATTTCCTTAGAAAATCTGGATTTTATGGACTCTTTAATATTTTCCTTATCTACGGTTTTATAAAGTGCATGTTTTATCCTTTCGGCAAAATTATCATAATCTTCTATGCTTGCAATTTCTCCGTTGATCTGGTCGATTATAATTTCGTCTATGCCGCCCGGACAGTTATTTGCCAAAGAATAAACACCGCAAGCACCAGCCTCCAGAAGGACATTGGGAAAACCTTCGTATCGTGATGACAGTATAAATAAGTCAGCATATTTCAGATACTGATATGGATTACTTTTCTTTCCGTGGAAAATAACGTGATCAAGACCCAACATTTGCTTCATATCATAAAGCATATCTCTATCCTTCCCGTCTCCCAGAATATGAAGCATAATATTCTGATTTTTCAGCCTGCTGAAAACTTTGAGAAGATTATCAAAACCTTTTCTTGCAGACAGATTTCCAATGGCTACAATATTTTTATGCTGATGGGAAAATTCTGCAGGTCTCTCCGATTCATTCAGTTTTTGTTCTATAAATGTTATATCAACAGGATTATTGATCTTTACCAATTTATCTTTTTTAATAGAAAAATTGCTTATCAGATCATTTTGCATATCATCACTTTGCGCAATAATCTTATCATATGAGTTATAGAAATTGTAGAAAAATTTAATTTCTTTTCTCGTAACATGTTGCGAAACTACATTAGTTTCTCTGGCAATGAATTTCGTTTTAGAAAAAAGTTTGGTAAAAAGAGAGAGATAAGCATTCACCTCACCAAAACCGGAAAACACAATATCCGGTTTTCTTTTTTTGATTTCGATTAAAATTGGTTTAAGAGAATGCCTGATTCTTGGCGTTTCGATATCAATGATTTCAACATCCTGCTTAAGAAGCTCAAGATATGGCCCTTCTTTTCTGAGCAAAAGAATCGACGGGGAAAATTTTTCTCTGGGTAGGTGATTGGCAATCGTGGTTACGATGCGTTCCGCTCCACCCGTTTCCAGATCTGGCAATATGAAAATGACTGATTTTTTCATTGTTATAATAATTCCGGGAAATCCTGAGAATGATTGTTCAATATATAATTAACAAGGAATCTGTTATCTTTTCTGTCAAAGAAAATGTACCAGGTCGTGTTTTCGTTAGCCTTATATTTAAAGTAGAATGTTCCAAATTTTATAAACTTATCCGGAGATAATTTTGAGATGGGTTTATCGATATTATTTCTTATAAAATCATAAATTCTTTCTCCGTATTCAAAAGCATTTTCCTTAAAATTGAAATAGTTATTTTCAAATAAAACATCAATAATCTGGTTAATCTGACTCTCAAATTTCGGACTATAGAAAATTAATGTTTCCAAGGCAAATTGCTGATATGGTTTAAGGTTCTGCTTTTCATTTCCTGATGAGAAATTGCTTTTTCCCATCTTTCCTCAAAATCATCCTTGACAGCATATTCTGTTCTGGCTTCATAAACAGAATTTTCGACATCATATTTAATATCTAATAATTTCTTAATGACGTCTTCGTTTTCCAGATTTTCGACCCAATCTAAGATCTCTTTTTTTTGTTTTTTAAATATTTCATTCATTTGTTTTACGTGTTTTTAATTAGCTACATCACTAATGAATTTAATTCTGAGAATCCTGACTTCTTCATCTGTAAGGTCATCCCCATATTCTGCAAGCAGTGTTTTCATACTGTCACTTTCTGAATTTTTCATAAAATCCATAAACTCATCTATAATGTCTTCATCAAAATTCTCATCAATATAATAATCAATGTTCAATTTTGTACCCTGATAAACAATGCTTTCCATTTCAGAAAGCAGTTCGCTCATAGAAAGATGCTTCGCTTTTGCAATATCTTCAAGATCAATTTTTTTATCTGTATTCTGAATGATGAAAACTTTGTGACTGGACTTGTTCGCAACTTGTTTCATCACAAGATCCTGCGTTCTCTCAATATTATGATCTTCTACATATTTCTTGATAAACTCAGCAAATTCTTTTCCGTACTTTCTGGCTTTTCCTTCGCCAACACCATAGATTTTGGCGACTTCCTCAACTGTAATAGGATACTGAACCGTCATATCTTCCAGGCTCGGATCCATAAAAACGGTGTAAGGCGGGATTCCGTGTTTTTTTGCAACAGTTTTTCTGAGTTCTTTCAATTGTCCGAACAAAATCTGATCCAGACCGCCACCAGCCTGTATCTGTACCTGTTCACTGTCTGATTTTGATTTGATCTGGTTAAGATCATAAGTTCTGTCTTCCGCTATCAGGAAAGAGTCCGTATAACTACCGTTTACAACCTGAATTCCTTTTTCAGAAATCTTAAGTACACCATAAGTTTCTATATCTTTTCTAAGGAAATCCTGAACAGTAGCCTGTCTGATAATAGATTTCCAGTAGTTATCCGATTCAGACCTTCCAAAACCAAAAAAATCTGTCTGCTCCAGTTTATAAGATTTTGTGACCGCAGATTCTTTTCCTACAATAATCGATATCAGATCCTTAGTACGGAATTTTTCTCCCAGCGATTTTATCATTTCAAGAACTTTTTTCAGGTCCTGCGTGGCATCTTTAAGCTTTGGCGGATTGGTGGAATTGTCGCACATATTAGCACCTTCACCTTTTACCGGATCAAATTTTTCTCCAAAGTAATAAAGCAGATATTGCCTCCTGCTCATTGACGTTTCAGCATAGCCGACAACTTCATTCAGCAGCTGAAGACCGATTTCTCTTTCAGAAACAGGTTTCTGAGCCAGAAATTTTTCCAATTTTTCGATGTCTTTTGGATCATAAAACGCAAGACAGTAACCTTCTCCGCCATCTCTCCCGGCACGTCCGGTTTCCTGATAATAACTTTCCAGAGATTTCGGAATGTCATAATGGATTACGAACCTGACGTCCGGCTTGTCAATTCCCATTCCAAAAGCAATGGTCGCAACAATCACATCCACCTCTTCCATCAGAAACTTATCCTGATTGGCAACCCTAGTTTTCTGATCCAGACCGGCGTGGTAAGGCAAAGCATTAATCCCATTGACCTGAAGAAGCTGTGCAAACTCTTCCACTTTTCTCCGGCTCAGGCAATACACAATTCCGGATTTCCCTTTATGCTGATTGATAAACTTGACGATCTCTTTATCGACATTAATTTTCGGACGGATTTCGTAAAACAAATTGGCCCTGTTGAAACTTTCCTTGAAAACTAAGGCATTGTTCATACCGAGTGTTTTCTGAATATCGTCCTGAACTTTAGGCGTTGCCGTTGCAGTAAGAGCAATAACTGGAACATCGGCTATTTTATCAATAATTCCTTTCAGATTTCTGTATTCCGGGCGGAAATCGTGTCCCCATTCCGAGATGCAATGCGCTTCATCAATAGCTACGAAAGAGATTTTTACAGCTTTCAGAAAATCGAGATATTCTTCTTTTATGAGTGATTCCGGTGCAACATACAGCAGTTTGGTTTTGCCTGCTGTTATATCGTCCATTACTTGTTTTGTCTGGGATTTATTTAGTGAAGAGTTTAAAACGTGGGCCACACCTTCATCGGAAGAAAGTCCGTTTACGGCATCTACCTGATTTTTCATCAGGGCAATAAGCGGAGAAACCACAATAGCCGTTCCTTCAGAAATCAATGCCGGTAATTGGTAACAAAGAGATTTGCCACCGCCTGTCGGCATCAAAACAAACACATCTTTACCATCTAGTAATTCTGTAATAATCTGCTCCTGTTGTCCTTTAAACTTAGAAAAACCAAAATATTTTTTGAGTTCCGCAGATAAGTTGATGTCTTTTGTGCTCATCCTTTGATATAGTTTGCTAAATTTGCATTTTGTTGAATGTTAAACATTTTCAATAAATGAGAAAATTCTCAGTTAAAGGGATAAAAAAATGAAGCCCGAAAACTTCATCTCCTCTTGAAAATTATTAGCGTGAAGATACGAAATAAAATATTATCAGAAAAATAATCAAATATTTTTAAAATTTTGGATCCGAATGAAATTCTGTCAAATGCCCGCCAGGCTTTGGATATAGAAATAAGCGAACTTAAAAACCTGCGAGACAGGCTGAATGACAGCTTTATCAAAAGTATTCTAGCGATCAGTGAATGTAAAGGTAAACTCATTCTGGTTGGTATCGGAAAATCTGCTCATGTCGCCAATAAAATTGTGGCAACGCTTAATTCTACCGGAACACCGTCGCAGTTTTTACACGCAGCAGAAGCGATTCATGGCGATCTTGGTGTGATACAGAAACAGGATATTGTGTTATGTATTTCCTACTCAGGAAACTCGCCCGAAATTGTAAATCTGTTGCCTTTTCTGAAAGAATATTCATCAGTTTTAATAGGAATGACGGGAAATCCTGATAGTAAACTTGGAAAGGCTTCGGACATCATTCTCAATACTCACGTAGAAAAAGAAGCCTGCCCGAACAAACTGGCACCTACAAGTTCTACCACTGTTCAGATGGCGCTTGGCGATGCTTTGGCAGTCTGTTTGATGGAACTGAAAGGATTCAAGGATATTGATTTTGCAAAATTCCATCCAGGTGGAAGTCTGGGTAAAAACCTGACAGCCAAAGTGGAGCAGTTTGTTTCGCAAAACAAACCGCAGGTGTCTTCAGAATCCGGAATTCGGGATGTAATTATTTCTGTCAGCGGATCAAAACACGGAATTACCGTTGTTATTGATAACGAGAGTATTACTGGTGTTATTACTGACGGGGACATCAGAAGAATGCTTCTTAATCAGGATGATATCTCACAAGTAAAAGCGTCCGATATCACAAGTAAAAATCCTAAAATTATTGATAAAAATCAACTGGCAAAAGATGCGATGCAGATTCTGAAGGATTTTAATATTGGTCAGCTGATTGTTACCGATAATGGAAAATATTACGGAATCATTGACATTCATACGTTGCTGGACGAAGGTATTAATTGATTGAAAGTAGCAGAGTGAGTTTTTCTATATTATAAAAAGTAGTTAAAAATCGATTATAAATCATAATATATCATTTATAAAAAATAATGAGTGAAGAAAAGGAAATGTCCTTTCTGGGGCATATCGGAGAATTGAGATCACATTTGGTAAGGTCTATTTTAGCGATTGTCGTTCTGGCTATTGTTGTAGGTTTTAATATCAATTGGGTGATGGATCATATTTTCTTTGGACCTACAAGAGGGGATTTTCTGACTTTCAGAGTTGTGAATATCTTTTCCAGAGAACTGACCGGCAATGACAGTTTTATATTGCCTGCAAAATTCAGCGTTCAACAGAAGCAGCTGTTCCAGCAGTTTAATGTAATGATGGCCGTTTCCATTTTTTCCGGGTTGGTACTGGCTTTTCCGTATGTCGTTTGGGAAATTTGGAAATTTATAAGCCCCGCGCTTTTACCAAACGAAAGAAAAAATTCTATTTTCTATATCAATTCTGTCTGGGTCTTGTTTATGTGCGGAGTTTTGACGGGCTATTTTCTGATTCTTCCATTTGCCATCAATTTTGGATTGCTTTTTAAAGTCTCGGACAACATTGTCCAGCTGTTTGATCTATCAGATTACACAACTTTATTTCTTCAGGTCACGCTCGGGATGGGCGTGGTTTTCCTGTTTCCAATTGCAGTTTATATCCTGACATCGATTGGGATTCTTACTCCGAAATTCCTGAGAACATACAGAAGACACGCTATAGTGCTGATAATGGTTGTAGCGGCAATCATTACTCCCGCAGATGTGCTGAGTATGATGGCGGCAGCATTGCCTTTGGTTCTCCTTTATGAGATCAGTGTCATTATGTCCAATGTAATCTATAAGAAAATGCAGAAAAAAGCGGCAAAAGATCTGACTCAGAATAATTAACAAAAAAGCATCAGTTAGTCCACTGATGCTTAACAATTTCTTTCCTGATTCTGCTGAGCGATGTATCTGTAATCCCCAGGTAAGATGCCACGTTTTTCAGTGGTGCAAATTTCAGAACATCAGGTTTTTCATTGATCAGTGCAAGATAGCGTTCTGTTGCAGATTTGGTGATCATTTCCACAGACCTATTTTTTAAGTAAAATAATTGATAGGACATCCAGGCTCTTCCCCATTCCGTTAGTGCCGGAATGCTTAAAAACAATTCCTGAAAATCATCATAATTTATTTTCCAGACTGTGCAATCCGTTTCTGCCTGGATATTTTCGATAGAAGGTATTCTCTGAAACAAAGACGAAGCTTCTATAATGATATCATAAATCGTGAAGAAATTAATCGTGATATCATTATTATCAGTATCGAAAACAAAAGAACGTGCAATGCCGCTTTCCAGGATAAAATATGAATTGGAAACTTCGTTTTCTTTCTGAAAGAAATCACCTTTTTTAAAATCCAGTTTTTCGTGTCTTGCAAATATCAAATTCAGATCTTCTTCGGAAAAAGCGGGATGCTGATAAATAGCTTTTAATGTGTCCATAAAATAAAAACGGAAAATCTAAAATAGCAGATTTTCCGTTAATATGAATGACTTAATTAAATTTTATTTCAACGCTTCAATTACTGCTTCATAATTTGGCTCCTGTCCTATTTCAGGAACCTGTTCCGTATAAATTACTTTTCCGCTTTCGTCCAGCGCTACAACAGCTCTGCTTAAAAGACCTTTTAACGGAGAATCATCCAGTGTTACACCATAATCTTCCCCAAAATTCCCTCTGAAATCTGATAAAACTTCAACATTATCCAAACCTTCAGCTGCACAAAATCTGTTGAGCGCAAAAGGTAAATCTCTGGAAACGTTGATGACAACAGTATTTTCCAGCGAGCTCGCTTCCTTGTTGAATTGTCTTGCAGAAGCAGCGCAAACACCCGTATCGATGCTTGGAAAGATATTTAACAATACTTTTTTTCCTGTATAATCAGCCAGATGCTTTTCTGATAGATCAGCTCCTACTAAAGTAAATTCCTGAGCGGTAGCTCCTACTTCCGGCAAAGTTCCAACCGTATTGATAGGGTTTCCTTTGAATGTAATTTGTGACATTATTTTATATTTTCTTCAAAGTTAATCTATAGATATTTTCTAATCAAAATTATTATTGATTTTAATAAACTTTTAACCTGATATGTTATAAATCACTATCCGATTCTGACAAAAAACACTAAATTTGTATGTTTTGAAAAAAGAGTAAATAAAATCAACTACTATAATGTCAGAAAAATCAAAAATTATCTACACGCTTACCGATGAAGCACCAATGCTTGCAACCCATTCCTTTTTGCCGATTGTTAAGGCCTTTACTTTGGTTGCAGACGTAAACATCGTTCCAAAAGACATTTCACTTTCAGGCAGGATTCTGGCCAACTTTCCGGAGTTCCTGAAAGACGATCAAAAAATCGGGGATGCTTTGACGGAATTGGGTGAACTGGCGACTACTCCGGAAGCGAACATTATTAAATTACCAAATATTTCAGCATCTGTTCCTCAGTTGGATGAGGCAATTGCAGAATTACAAGCTAAAGGTTTTGCAGTTCCAAACTATCCTGCCGAACCAAAAAATGATGAAGAAAAAGCAATCAAAGCTAGATATGCTAAAGTCCTTGGTTCTGCAGTAAATCCTGTTCTAAGAGAAGGGAATTCAGACAGACGTGCGCCAAAAGCGGTTAAAAATTATGCTAAAGCCAACCCTCACAAAATGGGTGACTGGAGTGCTGACAGCAAAACTGATGTGGCGCATATGACCAGCGGCGACTTCTACGGAACAGAAACTTCTACTACAGTTGAAAATGATTGTAAATACAGAATCGTATTCTTCGGAAATGACGGTTCGGAAAAAGTTTTGAAAGATTTCGCAAACCTAAAAGCGGGTGAAGTAATCGATTCTTCTGTAATGAACCTTAACTCATTAAAAGCTTTTGTGCAAACTGCTATAGATGAAGCAAAACAAAGAGGTGTAATCCTTTCTGCTCACTTGAAAGCAACGATGATGAAAATCTCAGATCCGATTATCTTCGGAGCTATTGTTGAGACGTTCTTCAAAGATGTTTTCTCTAAATATGCCGAGACATTCAAATCTCTGGATATTAATCCAAATAACGGATTACAAAATCTTTATGATAAAATTGCAGGAATTCCTCAAGAAGCAGAAATCAAAGCTGATATTGAAAAAGCTTTGGCAGATGGACCAAAAGTAGCAATGGTCAATTCCGATAAAGGCATCACGAATTTCCACGTTCCTTCTGATATTATTGTGGATGCTTCTATGGCTGCATTAATCAGAAATGGCGGAAAAATGTGGGACAAAGCTGGTGCAGAAGATGATACAGTTGCTATCATTCCAGACCGTTCTTACGCAGGATTTTATCAAGCAGCCATTGATGATATGAAAGCTAATGGAAAACTGGACCCGACAACAATGGGTTCTGTTCCAAACGTTGGTCTAATGGCTCAAAAAGCCGAAGAATACGGTTCTCACGATAAAACTTTCCAAGCTGAGGCGGACGGAACTATCAAAATTCTTGACGAAAACGGAAATACTTTGCTTGAGCAAAAAGTGGAGAGATCTGATATCTTCAGAATGTGCCAGACTAAAGATGCACCAATTCAGGATTGGGTAAAATTAGCGGTGAACAGAGCAAGATTGTCTGATACGCCTGCGATTTTCTGGTTAGACAAAGCAAGAGCTCACGACAGAGAAATCATCAAAAAAGTTGAGAAATATCTTAAAGATTACGATACAACCGGACTCGACATCAGAATCCTAGATGTGAAAGATGCAATGACAGAAACGCTAAAAAGAGCAAGAGAAGGAAAAGATACCATCTCCGTTTCCGGAAACGTCTTGAGAGATTATTTGACCGACCTATTCCCTATTTTGGAATTGGGAACTTCTGCAAAAATGTTATCTATCGTTCCATTGATGAATGGTGGTGGTTTATTCGAAACCGGAGCCGGAGGTTCTGCACCTAAACATATCGAGCAATTCATAGAAGAAGGATATTTGAGATGGGATTCTCTTGGAGAATTCTTAGCACTGCAGGCTTCTTTGGAACATTTGGCTCAGACTCAGAACAATCCGAAAGCTCAGATTTTGGCTGATGCTTTGGATGAAGCTAATGCTAAATTCCTGGCAGAAGACAAATCTCCGGGAAGAAAATTGGGAACCATCGACAACAGAGGTTCACATTTCTATTTGGCTACTTATTGGGCAGAAGCTTTGGCCAATCAAAGTAAAGATGCTGATATTGCTGCTAAATTTGCACCTGTTGCAAAAGCTTTGACAGATAATGAAAGCAAAATCAATGAAGAGCTCATTGGCGCTCAAGGAAAGCCTCAGGAAATTGACGGCTATTACAGACCAGATTTTGAGAAAACGGACAAAGCAATGCGTCCTTCTGAAACATTGAATCAGATTGTAAACTCAATCTAACCTGACCTGTTAAAATTAATATAAAACCCTTGGCAAATGCTGAGGGTTTTCTTTTGATTGAGTAATTTGCATAAGAAATTAATTTTACGTTCTCAGAATGAAAAAAATCTTCATTTGCTGCCTTTATGCAGCCGGAGTTTCGGTGTTTAATGCACAGGGAAAAATTGACAAAGCCATAGAAAATCTTGAAAAAAATTACGGTCAGGAAAAAGTTTATATTTTGACGGACAAAGACCAATATGTTGTTGGTGACAATATTTATTTCAAATCTTTTGTTTTTAACGGATATTCACGGGCAGAATCACCCACGACCCTTTTTGTAGAGCTTTATGACCACCAGAAAAACCTGGTCGATAAAAGAACGATCTTTCTTACGAATGGCGAAGGTGATGGAACATTCAACCTGACCAATGCGCTAAAAGAAGATGTCTATTACATCCGTGCCTATACAACCTGGATGGCCAATTTTTCGGAGGAATTCAATTATCTGAAAGCAGTGCCGATTTATAATTCAGGTTCTGAACAAAAATTAGTTTTGGATAAAAATACAAAATGGACAGCAGGCGTTTTTCCGGAAGGCGGAACTTTTGTTAATGGACTTCCCTCCAAAGTAGCAATAAGGATTTATTCTCAAGGAACGCCACCGGCAAGCTGGAACGGCTATATCATCGATTCAGAAAAACCCAGTGAGAAATTGGTCAGCTTTAAAGGCCTTGATCAGAATGTAAGTTCATTTTCAATCATACCAAAAACAGGAAAAATATACAAAGCCATTATTGAAGATGACCAAGGTCAGAAACAAACCATAACATTACCAAAAGTATCGGAAACGGGAATCAATATTCAGGCTAACAGCAATTCTGAAGGTATTCAGTTTAGTATTAAAAGTACTGGACTCACAAACGGTTTACAAGGTTATACAATCGTCGGAACGATTAATAACCAGCTGGTCTACAAAGCGAATATAAAAGCGAATGCGCCGGATGCATCTAGCAAAATCCCCATCAAAGCGAGCGATGATATTAACGGAATCTTACAATTAAGTGTCTTTGATGATAAAGAAAATCTGGTTGCAAAAAGATTATGTTTCATTAAGCCAAAAAATCTGAGCATCAGCCAGCCGGATTTTGTAGACATATCGCTGAACAATCAGCCGCGGGCTTTCAACAGTTTTGATCTGCATCCGGATGCAGATTATCAGCATTACACGGTATTAGTTCGGGATGTTAATAATGTTCCTGTCAATCAAAATAAGGATAATATTCTCAGTTCGCTTTGGCTTACAGGAGACCTGACGTCCCGTATATTTTCACCGGCACAATATTTTGCTAAAGATGCGAATGCAGATGCGCTGGATGCGTTGATGATTTCGGAACAATGGAAAAGATTTGACTGGAATGATTTATTGTCCGGAAAAACACCGGAAGTCAAATATATTCCTAAATCTAACCTCAGTTTTAAAGGCCGCATCACCAAAAACAGCATCGCACTACCAAACACTACTGTAAATCTTTTATTCCAAAGCAACAATGTGCAAAAGGGAATTTCCCAGGCACAAACGGACAACAATGGTTACATCTACCTGGATAATCTTAGTTTTAATGAGCCATTAACGGTGTCTTATTATCTCAATAAAGAAAACACTTCGGATACTGATAAGCTGAGTATGACATTCCAGACACTCAATGAAAATATTCCTTACAAAGGGAATTTGCCTGCCAGTAATTATCATCTGACCGCAGACAAAACGCCGGTTAATCCAGCTGTGGCAAATGCTCTGCAAAATATTGCCAATCAGAAATCCATCCGGAATGACGAAATCCAGATAGAAGAAGTCAAGCTTACCGCTAAGAAAAAAGATCTGACAGCAGAGCTGGACAAGCAGCTTTCCAGCGGCAGATTCAGCAGTTTCAATGCAACTATTTTTGATTTTGTTAATGAAAATCAGGACGCACAGACTTCACTGAACGTCCTTCAATGGCTACAGGGGCGTGCTGCCGGACTGACCTTTACAATGGATAATTCCGGGAATTATATCCCGTCCATAAGAGGATCTCAGGCAAAGCTTTTTCTGGATGAGATTCCCGTAGACGCAGGTATGATCAACTCAATCCCGATAAGCAATATTGCAATGGTAAAAGTGCTGAAAAACGACGGCCTGGCGGGTAATGCAGTTGCGGTATATACCAAGCGCGGCAATATGGGAAGCAATGCCGATGAGAAGAAAGATTCTACCAATAAAACATTGCTTAGAGGTTATGATAAAGCTATTGAATTTGAGCAGCCGGACATCACCAGTGACAATTACAAAAAAATCATAAAAGACACCAGAGAATTACTGTATTGGAATCCAAAACTCTCTGACGAACCCAATGTACCGCCAAGAGCTAAATTCTTCAACAATGACGAGGCTAAAAACAGGGAAATCATCATCATCAGCTTCGATAAAAATGATAAAATCCTTTTTTATGATGAGATAAAATAATGCTAAACAAGATTTAATTTTCCTACAATTAAATTGATCATAGGGAAAACTTCAAAAACACATTCTTATATAGACTTTTTTTCGAAAAAAGAGATTAAAGCTCAATGAAAAACTTCCAGAATTCTGGAAGTTTTTTCATTAATCAATAATAATTTTTGATTAAGGTTCAAATTTATAAATATTTTATTACATTTAAAACAGGCACATCATTCACCTAAGTAACTATGAAAAGGAAGATTTTAAAACTGATTATTTGGAAATTTTAAGTTTTAATGTAAAGGCTGTAACGATTTTAGTTAAATCTTAGCATAGTGTTTGTAATAACGATTTACATCAACCAAAAATACTTAAGTTATGCAGTTTATAGATTTTAAAAAAGAACACTTTACGCGACCGGCCAGTTCTAACAAATTCCTGCTTGACATTCCCAGAGATGAGATTGGATTCGCTGAGATTGACATTAAGCAAGCCGTGGATGACGGTCAGTATGAAGAAATTGATTACGAAATTTTCGATGACTTGGACAAAGTTATCATTAAAATGAGAAACCCAGCTGATATTAGGGTGAATTTTTAGGAAATGATACTCATAAGGACAGAAAATTTTCTGTCTTTTTTATTTAGTTAAAGAAAAGATTATTGATTCAATTTCTTTCGCTTTATTTACGGTTATAAAATGTCCGCCGTTTTTAATAACAAAATCAGTTTTCACATTTTTTATTGGAATAATTCTATCTTTATTACCGTGGATATGGAAACATTTTTGCGGACTGATTTCATTTTTCCAGTTTACAATTTCGTTAATTGCCCATTTTAAAAATTTTAAATCAGTATCTTGAAGAATGTTTTTGAGCAATTTTTTTTCTGAATCGGAATTAATTCCAAATAGCCAATTCGTTATAAAATTTTGTTTTTTTAAAATTGAATTTGGAACCAGTTTGTTAAATTTTAATTTTCCAGCCAGTCTGAATATTAGAGGAAGTTCAAATTTATTTTTTGCTGATGCAATTAGAATAATATTCTTTACTTCCTTTATTTTTGAAATTTCAACAGCCAACATTCCACCAAAAGACAAACCGATAAGAATTGGATTTTTATCTGTTATAGTCTCAGAAATTCTAAGCGCATAACTTTCCAGATTTTCATTTTCTAAAGGTTCAATCCAATCCATAAACTTTATATTTAAAGTTCCGAAATCTATCTTGTCAAAAACTCTTTTGTCAACTCCCAAACCACTAAAAATATAAATCTTGCGCATTGAATCAATATAAAAATCCTCAGACAATTCTGAGGATTAGTTGTTATAACATTTTAAGATTATTCACTTCCTGTTCTGTAAGGATTCTCCAATGTCCGCGCTTGATGTTTTTCTTGGTCAGGCCTGCAAACATGACTCTGTCCAGCGCTTCCACTTCGTATCCGAGTTTTTGGAAAATTCTTCTGATCACCCTGTTCCAACCGATGTGGATCTCTATCCCGATTTCATTCTTTGGTTTCCCCTCGATGTAAGAGATGCTATCGACTTCTGCAACACCTTCCTCCAGGCGAATGCCATCCGCAATAGATCTTAGATCCTCCGTAGAAAGCTTTCTGTCTAGCGTCACGTGGTATATTTTTCTCATATTGAAAGACGGATGCGTCAGCTTTTTAGTAAGATGTCCGTCATTAGTCAGTAAAATAACACCTGTTGTTTGTCTGTCTAGCCTTCCAACCGGGAAAATTCTGTATGGAGACGCATTTGCAGTAAGATCCATTACCGTTTTTCGCGCTTTTTCGTCTTTAGTTGTAGAGATATAACCTTTTGGTTTGTTCAGAAGAACATAAACCGGTTTTTCCGGCGTGATATTTTGTCCATCGAAAACAACTCTATCGGTTTTCTGAACCTGGTAACCCATCTCAGTTACCACTTTTCCGTTCACTTCTACAAGGCCTTGAGTAATCAGTTCGTCAGCTTCTCTCCTACTGCAGATTCCGGAGTTAGCAATATATTTATTAAGTCTGATGGATTCTTTAGGAACTGATTTGCTAATCTTATCGAATCTTCTTTTCTGGATAAAAGATTTCGTTTTATCTTCATCTTTTTCAGCCCTGCTAAAAGGTTTCTTCGTACCAAATTTTCTGTCGCCATTTTCATATTTGTCACGGCTGTCAAAACGGTCTCCGCCTCTTGTAGTTTTAGGGCCTTTAGAATTTCCGAAAGATGATTTTCCTCTGCTATCGCTGGAGCTGCGGGAGTTTCCGGAAGGTCTGCTGCCTCCAGATGGTCTTGGTTTTCTGTTTCTACCTGATTGATTTCCGTCTCCGCTCATTTTTCTAAAATTTTTGCAAAGATAGTGAATTAGTTAAGAAATCGCTATTTATTTGGAAACGCAAAAGTCGATGAAGATACAGCGATTGCATATGACAAATAAAAAAAAATAAATATCTCCATATGAATTCCGAATTATGAGTTGATTTTTACGAAATTTGAGAATAATGTAATTTAATTATTTCTTCTATAAAATATATAATCCGTAGCGATAGGTTCCAAGCCTGCTTGTTTCATCAGCATTGCAATCTGGCCACGATGATAAGTAGAATGATTGATAAAATGGAAGAAAATCTCTTGAATTGAGTTTTGAAAATCATCTCCTTTTGAATTTCTGTAAACGATGATTTCATCAAGGTTTCTTTCATTAAGAATTTTGACGCTGTGATTGTAATTATCAGAATTAATATTCAATAATGAATGATCATCATTAATTTGCCAGACTCCGAATGTATTCTCATCAAGAATTCTTGCATTCCAAATCTGATGGGCATTCAGAATGTGATTGAGGAGATTCTTACTTTTCTCTTGCCACACAGAACTATTCTGCAGAAAATTCTGAATTAATAATTGATTGAAATGCAGATTATATTCTAACAGATCTTTAAAATGTTCTTTCATCATTCAAACATTTCTGCCAGACGAACCGCTTTGATTTCATCATAATTATAAAGTTCATCAACTGTTTTCTTGACGTCCAATTTAGGATACAGATTGACACCAATCAATTTGATTTTGCCTTCTTCTACCCAACTTTGCTCTTTCGCAGCCTGGTCAACAATCTTCTTCTGAATGTCTCCGGATTTCAGTAATTGCAGATAACCGCCTTTTTCTTCAAGTTCAAGAAACAGTTTCCACGATTTTTCGGCCAATTGCTGCGTGATATTTTCTACAAAATAACTTCCGGATGAAGCATCTTCAAAAACACTGATGATACTTTCATAAGCCAAAACGATCTGTTGTTTAAATGAAATTTCTTTTGAAAGTGCTGTTGAGTTTTCGATTTTAAAATCATTAGCGAAAACTGCATCTGCACCGGCAATCATTGCGGAAGCCAGTTCCAGAGTAGAGCGGATCAGATTATTTTCTGGATCACCCTTTGTTTTATTTCTCAGTGAGGTTTCTGCAAAAATAAATGGAATCAGATCTTTTTCAAACTCTCTGGAAAGCTGATTAAAAAGGTATTTAAAAGCTCTGATTTTCGCCATTTCAAAAAAATAATTAGACCCGATGGCGAACCGGAAAACCACTTTCTCAAGTATCTCCGGACCAAATTTTTCTGTCAGTTCTTTTGATTTCGCCAGAGCAAAAGCCAATTGCTGAACAATGGATGCGCCTGCATTTTGATGAAGACTTACATTGATACCAATCTGTCTTTCAAAAGCTTTTGACAATAATTCGCCTGAAAGATGTTCATCGATCTCAGCCGTTTTGTCATCAGAAAAAACATCAATTAAAGAAAAATAACGGTTGCTTTCTTCTGTCAGAATGTGTTCTGCCAAATCCGGATTGTTAATGAAAATCGTTTTTTCTTCTAATCCTTCAACATTCTCATTCAAAAGAAATGCGAAAGCGTGCTCCTCCAAACCATCTTGGAATTCAGCTACAAGGTGTGTGCTTTCTTCAACCTTTGGAAGGCTTTTTGAGTCAGAATTATATTGATAATAAGGCTTTACAGTAATGCCTTCCAGATTATCTTTGGATAGAATTTCATAAATATTTTCTGTTTTGAGCTGCTTTTTTACAAGCTTTTCCCAATCTTCCAATGTATTTTCTATGAAACTCATTTGTTTATTTTTTTGCGATTTTAGAACTGTCCACTACCAGTATGAAAATCTCCTCATTGGGTTTTTTCATAAAGTAATTTTCACGGGCGTATTTTTCTTTTTCCTGTTTGTTATTCATAAGTTTACGGAAAAACCTATCATTCTTTTCGTATTCGCTTTTATAGAATTCAAGCTGATTTTCATAGCGTTTTATCTCACCGTTCAGCTCATTGATAACCAGAAAAGAAGTGCTGTCAAAAAAAATCATCCAGACCAAAAAACCTGTCAGTGTCAAAACATATTTATTGAAAACATAGGTTTTAAAAAACTTGAGCGCTGGTGACTTTTTCTTGATATCTTTAATCAGCTCCTTCATCTTAATGGACTTTTTTGAGTGAATTATTGATTACAGTAGTTAGGAAGTCAATCGCTACAGAATTCTGTTTCATGTTCGGGACAATAAGGTCTGCTTCATTCTTAGAAGGTTCTATGAACTCCTGGTGCATCGGCTTCAGAGTTGTCTGGTAACGGTGCAGAACTTCCTGCAGATCTCTACCTCTCTCCTGCGTATCTCTGCGGATTCTTCGGATCAGTCTTTCGTCAGAATCTGCGTGAACGAAAACTTTCAGGTCAAATTCTTTCAGTAATTCTTTGTTGGTCAAAACCAAAATACCTTCTACAATCAGAACATTCCTTGGTTCCACAGTCACGTGGTCACCCGTTCTGGAGTGTGTCACGAAAGAATAAATAGGCTGTTCTATATTCTGATGATTTTTAAGTGCTTTTACGTGCTCCAACAAGAGCTCAAAATCAATGGATTTCGGGTGGTCATAATTAAGAACCTCTCTTTCTGACAAGGTCAAATTAGGATTATCGTGGTAATAATTATCTTGAGAAAGCACATTAACGCCTTCTAAATTAAGCTGTTGAAGAATCTTATTAACAACAGTTGTTTTTCCGGAACCAGTTCCTCCGGCTATACCAATCACGAGCATCTAAACATTTTTTACAAAAGTAATTATAATTTCTTTTTCTGTGTAATATAAATACTAAAACTGCACAAAAAAAGCTGCAAATTGCAGCTTAATTTTATCGTCTCCCATTATTTCTTCCGGATAGATTTTCCCTCTGCGGCTGTGTCTGCTGTTGCGGAGTTGCCTTTATGTTATTTTCATTCCGTCTGTTTTGCTGAGCTCTGATATTGGGTTGAGTACTATTAGGCTGAACTCTGATATTATTCTGCAGCCTTCCGGGCTGTGCAGCAGCATTCTGATTATGAAGAGAGTTCCTCCTTGGTGAAATTATTACATGATTTCTGACATTGCTTCGGGAATTATAAATGGTCCCGTTTCTGTAAAAACTTCCGTTATTATCCAGGTAAACTACATTCGGAGCATACCAGTACCCATCAGGCGACTGGTAATATCCGGCTCTGTATCCGTCTGAATAGCCTTGCGAATAAGGATCATTGTAAGAATAAGCGTCTGTTGTGGCCATACAGGAAGTGAGACTTACTGCAAGAATTGCTGCTATTATTTTAATTGACTTTTTCATTTTACTTTTATTTATAGTTCTACATCTGTGTACTATAAATTGCAAAGAATCTGCCAATGCTTTGATTATAAAATTATTATCAACAACTAAACTATTTATTCTTCAGGAGAAATCCCTAAAATATAATAGAAAACAGCTAAAACTCTGGCGAAAAATTCTCTTGTGTGATTTCGGTAGAAGCTTTCATTTTTGCTGACGTCCTGAGCGTCATATCCCAAGGCATTCATTCCATTATTTCTGGCAAAAAATAACGCGCGAAGGTTATGAAAACCTTGTGAAACGATGATCACGTTTTTTTGTCCGTAAACATTTTTGCACCTCAGAATGCTTTTATGGGTGTTAAATCCTTTCGGATCTTTGATAATAATATCTTCCGGAACCCCTTCATTATAGACCAGGAAATGTTTCATCGCTTCCGGCTCATCATAATTCTCACTTTTCTCTCCGCTTACAATAATTTTTTTGATTTTTCCGTGGTGATACAGTGTGCCCACAGCATCCATTCTTGCGGTGAAGTACGGATTGGCTACACCGGAGCGCATCTTTGGAGAAGTGCCTAAAACCAGCGCACAATCTCTTGGCGGAACTTTACTGATTTTGTTATAGGTTCTTCCGCTTGTTAAGGCAACAACCCAGACGTTGGCTAATATCAACAGCAAAATTCCGAGCTCCAATAGCCGGAAAGTTATTCTGAAAAAATTAGTAATAGCCCGAATCATTAATTAATGCAAATCAAAATCTAAAGATACGTTTTTGCTCATTGCAATGGAAACGCAAGGCAAAATTTTTCCCTGGGCTTTTTCATTTTCCGTAAGATATTCATCCTCTGTCATATCTACTTTTCCGTCTTTCAGATAGCAAAGACAGCTTCCGCAGATTCCGGATTTGCAGGAATATGGCAGTTTATAGCCAAGATCTAATAACTGCTGCAGAATTTTACGTTCATTATTTTTGAGAATGATGCCGTCTTTTTCAATATGATTGAATTTAATTTTAACATTTACATTTTCAATCAAAGGAAATTCTTTTTCCGTTGGATAGATATCATCATTAAAAGCTTCAAATAATTCAAAATGAATATTCTTTTTCGGAATTCCGTGGCTGTAACAGGCATTAGCCACTGATTTTATCATTTCGCCTGGACCGCAAATCAGCACTTTATCCGTACTGTCCCAGATTGTGGATTCTTCATCTTCATCATCCAGATGCAGGATCTGATTGATGATCAAAGAGATTTTCTTTTCATCCAGCCGTCCCTGGAACAGCCTGTCTTTAACAGGTTCCTGTGATAAAAAATAATAAATCTGAAATCTGCCAGCATTTTCTTTTTGAAGACTCTCCAATTCATTTCTCAGAACAATATCCTCATAGCTCTTGTTTCCATAAAACAGGAAAATTCTGGCAAACGGCTCTTCGTGCAGAATATTCTTAATATGGCTGATGACAGGTGTAATGCCAATTCCGGAAGCAAAGGCAAGAATCGTTCTTTTCTCGTTAGGTCTGGAAGGAATAAAAAATCTTCCGGACGGCTCACTCACAGAGATTTCATCACCGATGTTATAGTTTTCAAAAAGAAAATCGGTAGAGCTATTTTCGCCGTTTATTTTGATTGCCAGCTGTATTTTATTTTCAAATGGCGCTGAAATGAATGAATAATCATTCTGTACTTCCCTTTCGTAGAAATGGTATTTCAGTGTTACATATTGTCCGGCTTGGAACTGATATTGAGACTTAAGATCTTGCGGAACTTCCAGCTCCAACGCAAATGCATTTTTGGTGAGTTGGCGTTTTTTAGCTATTTTTAGCCTGTGAAACTGGGGCTGCGTTGCGATTGTTAATTGATTCTCCATTGTCAAGAATCAAATTTAATGAAATTTGACTTAAGAAAAAATCTAAATTTAAAATCTTGAAAGAACAAAACCTTTACATAATTGCAGGGTACAACTGGGCAGGTAAAACCACTGCATCTTTCACAATATTGCCCGAAATATTAGATTGTAAAGAATTTGTAAATGCCGATGAAATAGCAAAAGGTCTTTCGCCTTTTCAACCAGAAAAAGTAGCACTTGAATCTGGCAGAATTATGCTTAATCGTATTGATGAACTATTTTTACAAAATGAAAATTTTGCATTTGAAACAACCTTAGCAACCAAAACCTACAAACAGAAAATTTTAAAGGCAAAAGAAAAAGGTTATAGCACAACACTACTTTTCTTTTGGTTGAAAAATCCTGAATTAGCAATCGAACGAGTAAAAATAAGAGTCAAAGAAGGCGGACATCATATTCCTGAAGATGTTATTAGGAGAAGATATTACAACGGAATTTTCAATTTATTTAGTATTTATCTCCCGATTGTAAATCAAACCTTGATTTTTGATAATTCCGAGGGCAAACACATTCTCATTGCTGAAAAAAATTCAGATACAGAAATCAACATTTATAATCAAGAAAAATTTAACGAATTAAAAAGCTATTATGACAACAGAAAATAAAATAGAAAGACGCGAAAAAATACTCAAAGGCCTTGAAAAAGCCTATGAAAAAATGTTGGAATTCAAGAGAAAAAGCAACAGCGAAATTGTTATTATTAGAGAAAATAAGATTGTTAAAATTAAACCTTAAACTTGATTCAATGAGAAAATTCCTGATATATTCCATATTATCAATCAGCCTTTTAGCTTGTAAAAAGAACGATGAAAAAGTTGTAGAGACTAAAGCAAAAGAAGATTCAATATCTGTTGAACCCAAAAAAACACAGGCAGACGTAGCAGAATTAAAAGAACTTTCCCCGGAAAAGATATCGGCGGTTCTAAAATCAAATAATTCCGATACAATTTATGTAACCAATTTCTTTGCAACTTGGTGTGGGCCTTGTATGCAGGAAATCCCGCATTTTAAGAAAATGATGGAAGAACTGGCGAATAAACCCGTGAAGTTTACTTTCGTAAGCCTTGATAATAAATCCGATTGGGCCAATGCAGTAAGTGATTTTGCTGATGAATATGAGATCCGTAAAAATGTAGTTTTGCTGGACGGAACTCTTTTGAAGCCGGAATTTTTCAGGCAAAATTTTCAATCTTGGAATGGCGAATCTATTCCTTTTACCTTGATCAAAAAAGGCGATAAATCGGATGAAACGGTTGGTTCCATGACTGAAGATGCTTTGAACCAGAAAATTTCTCAATTTCTATCTGACAAAAAAGTTGCAATTAATGAAAAACAATTATTGATAGATGGCGGAATTTTTAATCAAAAGATAGATTAATTTTGAAAAACAAATTTGGAAATATCTGTTTATTTATCATTGTTGGGATCGTCATTTCATTCATTATCAATTTAAATATTGGCTACGCAACACTAACATTTTCCGACTTTTACGATAACTCTTCTAATCAGTTTCAAATTGCCGGATTCAGGATCAACCGTGCTTTAGCAATGCTTTTGGCAGGAATTGCGATCCCGACAAGCGGATTTCTTCTGCAGGAATATTTTAAAAATCCTTTGGCTGGCCCGGATGTTTTGGGAATCACATCCGTTTCCAGTTTATTTGTCGCTTTTTACATCTTTTTTTCGCAAGATATCCTCATTCCGGATTTCTTGCAGAATAGTTTCATCAGCTTATCATCCATTATTGGAAGTATCGTTTTGATGATGATTTTGCTGTTGTTTTCGAACCGATTCCGGGATAAAAGCTTCATTATTATTTTTGGATTTTTGATTTCAGCCTTGGCTGGCGCGGTTGTTTCGTTTCTTCAGTTTTATGTGGAAAGCCAAAGCCTGAAAAACTATATGCTCTGGACTTTTGGAGCGAATAATCAGGCGAATATTATCCAGATTTCAATTCTTGCAGTTTTAATTTTTATTGGTTTGATGTTCACATTCAAATCCATAAAACCATTGATCGGAAATGCCTTGGGAATCGCCTATGCCCAAAGTTTTGGCATCAGTCAGTCTAAACTGAAGATCAGCATTATTGTCGCTTCTTCCCTGCTTTCTGCTTCTGTTACAGCTTTTCTGGGACCGATTTTATTTATCGGCGTTGTTGTTCCACATTTTTGCAGAATGATCTGGAATCCCGCACAGCTCTGGCATCAGTGGATTTTGAATATGATTTTGGGCGTTTTCATCATGCAGGTTTTCTCGATTATTTCAGAACTCAGTCAGTTTCCGATTAATATTATCACCACTTTTTTTGGAATTCCTGTCATATTGTTGATGTTGATGAAAAGTAATAAATAGTTTTATCGCAAAGACGCAAAAATTGATTTTTAAAACTGATGAAAGTCGCAAAGTTTTTTATCTTCGATAAAAAAACACAATGGATGAAAATGAATTGGCTAAAATCGTCGTTGATTTAGGATTTAAAATTTACAAAAACTTGGTGCAGGTTTATTTGAATGCGTTTATGAGGAATGCCTTTTTCACGACATTAAAAAAAATTGGATTAAAAGTTGAAAAACAGAAGTCATTATCCATAATTTATGATGACTTGGTAATTGAGAATGCTTTTAAAATTGATTTTAATATATAAAATTTATCAAAGATAAATCTTTGCGACTTCTAAAAATAATACAATAAAGAACTTTTGCGCCTTTGCGATAAAAGAATATGAAGCATTTCTTAGAAATAAAAAAAACATCTGTTGGCTATTCACATCCTTTAGTTTCAGAGATTGATTCTTCATTGGAACTAGGTGAAGTTTGCCTTTTAATGGGCAATAACGGCATCGGGAAAACCACGTTAATCAAATCTATTCTCGGACAAAATAAGCTTTTAAAAGGTGAGATTACTATCAATCAAAAATCAGTTCATAAACTGGACTCTAATGATATTGCTTCTCAGATTGCCGTTGTTTTTTCCAAGGCTGAAATTCCGGAAAATTATACCGTTACAGACTTGATTTCATTAGGAAAATATATTCATTATCCTTATTATTTTAAACTGAATGAGACTGATAAACAGGAAATCGATGAAATCATTGACAAACTTAATTTATCAGAATATCAGAATAAAAAACTAACTGAATTATCCGACGGAAACCTTCAGAAAGCTTTTATTGGAAGAGCTTTAGCCCAGAATTCCCCGTTTATCATTCTGGATGAACCAACCACTCATCTGGATGAAGAAAATAAGCTGATGATCCTTTCACTTCTTAGAAGTCTCGCAAAATCAGAAAATAAGCTGATTCTTTTTTCTTCCCACGATTGGCGACTGGCGAAAGAATTTTCCGATAAAATCTGGTGGATTAAAGATAAAAAACTCATCAGCGGAATTTCAGAAGAAATCATTCTCAGTAATCCTGAACTGATCACACCAAAGATCCTAAACTTTAATCAAACCTTTCATCCACCGCAAATTACAGCACCGGAAATCCAGAAGGAAATGATGTTTTCATTTCTGCAGAAAAATTTCGAAAATGATCTTCATAAAATCAAATTGATGTTTAAAAACGATTTTTGGGAAGTTATTTCGGATAATTTTTATGACAATTGTCATAATTTTACTGAAATTAAACAATCCCTGAAAAAGCTTATTACGACTGACAATTTCCATTAAATTCATTTTACATAAATTTATTTAATGTGATTTGCATAATATTTAAATAGTTACAAATCAATAAGTTAAACATGATAATCTAAAAATACTATGCATGCATAGTATTTTTTTTATATTTGTATAGAACGCTTTAATAAACAGTTTATGGAAAAGAAAACCTCTGAAAAAGTTGAAAGTGTTGACCTGATGCTCAAGTCGGCCTGGCTGGCTGTTTCTAAGATGTATTCGGATCAGGCGTCATTATACAACTCAACTGCAGTTCAGGCTCTTACACTATTAAAAATAGATCCTAAAGAAGGAACAAGAAGTACTAATCTTGGTCCCAAAATGGCCATTGAACCCACTTCTCTCACCAGAATCATCAAGCTTCTGGAAGACAACGGCTATATATATAAGGAAAAAACAACCACGGATAAAAGAGAAGTGATCATTAAGCTTACAGAGAAAGGATTGAACTCCAGAAATCTGTCTAAAGAAGTGGTGCTCAACTTCAACAGAAAAGTTCTGGAAAGGATCGCGCCGGAAAAATTCGAAATTTTCAAAGAAGTGATGCACGATATTCTAAAAATAGCCAATGAGCTGAATAATAAAAAGTAATGTCACAAAATATAAATCATAAAAATATTATCTAATAATGAACAGAAAAATAAAACACGTTACCGTTCTTGGTTCCGGTGTGATGGGTTCCGGGATTGCCTGTCACCTCGCTGGTAACGGCATTCAGGTTTTGATGTTGGATATGCCTCCGAAAGATTCGGAAGGTGCCGACAAAAAAACGAGAAACAGCGTGGCACAAGGTCATCTCGCCAATGCTTTGAAAAGCAATCCTTCACCAATTTATGACAAATCTTTTGCATCCAGAATTACCGTTGGAAATTTCGAAGATGATTTGGAGAAAATCAAAAACTCGGATTGGGTGATTGAAGTAATTGTTGAAAGACTGGACATCAAACAATCAATGTTTGAAAAAGTGGATAAACTTCGCAAACCAGGAACTTTGGTCACTTCTAACACATCGGGAATCCCGATTCATTTGATGTCGGAAGGAAGGTCAGAAGATTTCCAGAAACATTTCTGCGGAACGCACTTCTTCAATCCGCCAAGATATCTGAAATTGTTTGAAGTAATTCCAGGTCCGAAAACAGATAAATCCGTGATTGATTTCTTTATGTCTTACGGCGAAAAATTCCTTGGAAAAACGACGGTTCTTTGTAAAGATACGCCAGGTTTTATCGGAAACAGAGTCGGTGTCTACTCGATGGCGAAGATTATGGAACTGACGGAAGAAATCGGTTTGACCATTGAAGAAGCAGATTCCCTGACCGGAGATTTGCTGAATCGTCCGAAAACCGGAACTTTCAAACTCGGCGATTTGGTTGGATTAGACACGGCTTTCAACGTAACCAAAGGACTTCAGGCGAATCTTAAAGATGATGAAATGGTTCAGGCACTTAAAGACTCGAAAACTCTGAATTTCCTGATTGAAAATAAATTTCTTGGTGATAAAGCTAAAAAAGGATTTTATTACAAAGAAAAAGATGCCGGCGGCAATGTGAATCGTTTTGTTCTTAATTATGAAACGTTGGGCTACGAACCGACAAAGCAGCCAAAACTGCCTATCGTTGCAACAGCGAAAGAAGCCGGAAGTTTGAAAAACCGTTTACCGATTTTATTGAAAGACCAATCCAAAGCTGGAGAATTAATTAGAAAACATTTTGCTTCGCTTTTCGCTTACGTTTCTCAACGTGTTCCGGAAATCACGGATGTGTTCTACTCTATCGATGATGCGATGAAAACCGGTTATGCCTGGAAATACGGGCCGTTCGAAAACTGGGATTTTGTTGGTGTCCAGAAAGGAATTGATTTGGTAGAAAGTGAAGGCTATAAAGTCGCTGATTGGGTAAAAGAAATGCTGGCTTCCGGAAACGAATCTTTTTACAAGCTGGAAAACGGAAAGCAGTTATTCTACAATCAGAATACGAAAACTTACGAACCAATTCCAGGGCAGGATGCTTTCATTATTCTAAATAATATCAGAAAAGAAAAAACAGTTTGGTCTAATTCCGAATCTGCATTAATTGACCTTGGCGACGGTATTTTAAACTTCGAATTCCGTTCAAAAATGAATTCTCTTGGAGGAGGCGTTTTGGAAGGTCTTAATAAATCCATCGATATTGCAGAGAAAGATTACAGAGGTTTGGTGGTAGGAAATCAAGCTGATAATTTCTCAGTCGGTGCAAATCTCGCAATGGTAATGATGATGGCTGTTGAACAGGATTGGTACGAGCTGAATATGGCGATTGCAATGTTCCAGCAAACATCAATGAAACTCAGATATTCATCAATTCCGGTAATCGCCGCACCTTTCGGAATGACACTTGGTGGTGGTTGCGAATTCTCTATGCACGCTGACAAAATTGTTGCTGCAGCAGAAACTTACATCGGTTTGGTTGAAGTTGGTGTTGGTTTGATTCCTGGAGGTGGCGGGACAAAAGAATTTGCATTGAGAGCATTGAAAGGAACGCTTCCAGACGATGTTAAGACCAATCATCTTCGAAATTATTTTATGAATATCGCAACGGCAAAAGTGGCAACTTCTGCTCACGAAGCTAAGCAAATGGGAATTCTGACAGATAAAGATATCATCGTTGTCAACAAAGACAGACAACTTGCAGAAGCCAAACGTCAGGCGATTGTTTTGGATGAATTAGGATACACACCGCCAGTTCCTGAGAAAGTTAAAGTTCTTGGAAACGAAGCAATGGGAATGTTCTACGTTGGAACTGACCAAATGGTTGCAGGTGGTTACGCATCGGAACACGATAGAAAAATCGCAAATAAAATCGGTTACGTAATGACCGGCGGTAATCTTTCTGAGCAGACAGAAGTTTCTGAACAATACTTATTGGATTTGGAAAGAGAAGCATTTTTATCACTTTGCGGAGAGAGGAAGACTTTAGAAAGAATCGGTGGAATGTTGAAAACAGGAAAACCGGTGAGGAATTAGGAAGCTCCGTAGGAGCGACCTGTTAATAGATAACAATATTATCGTTAAGCGGAGCCTCGTAGAGGCGACCTGATAATTAATCCAAAAATGGCAAATACCTATACACAAATTTATATTCAAATTGTCTTCGCTGTAAAAGGAAGACAAAATCTGATTCCAAAAGAGAATCGGGAAGAACTGCATAAATTTATAACAGGTATAATTTCTAATAGAGGACAGAAATCATTCGCCGTTTTTGCAATGCCAGACCACGTCCATATTCTTGTAAGTATGAATCCAAATATTTCAGTCTCAGATTTAGTAAGGGATATTAAAGCTGGTTCATCCAAATTTATAAATGATAAGAATTGGATTAACGGAAAGTTTAGCTGGCAAGAAGGATACGGGGCATTTTCATATTCCAGAAGCAGTGTGGATGCTGTCGTGAAATATATCTTAAACCAGGAAGAACATCATAAGAACAAATCTTTCAAAAACGAATATTTGGATTTTTTAGAAAAATTCGAAATCGAATATGATTCTAAATATTTATTCGAATGGATTGAATAAAATTATCAGGTCGCTCCTACGGAGCTCCGCTAAAATAAAAATACTATAGCTATTAACAGAAAACCTCTACGAGGCATATCAAAAATAATAAAATCAAAAATATGGAAGCATATATAGTAACAGGATACAGAACAGCAGTTGGTAAAGCGCCGAAAGGTTCTTTGCGTTTTACCCGTCCGGATGATATGGCGGCAACTGTAATTGAACGTCTGATGAAAGATGTTCCAAATCTTGACCCGGCTCGTATCGACGATTTGATTGTCGGTTGTGCGATGCCGGAAGCAGAACAAGGTCTTAATGTCGCAAGACTCATTTCACTAATGGGATTAGACACAGACAAAGTTCCGGGTGTGACAGTCAACAGATATTGCGCATCGGGCTCAGAATCGATAGCGATTGCAGCGGCAAAAATCAAAGCCGGAATGGCAGAATGCATCATCGCCGGTGGAGCAGAAAGTATGTCTTATATCCCGATGGGTGGCTACAAACCAATTCCGGACACAGATTTAGCCAAATCAAACCCCGATTATTATTGGGGAATGGGATTAACGGCAGAAGCGGTTGCCAACGAATTCAAAGTGGGTCGTGAGGAGCAAGACCAATTTGCTTATAACTCTCATCAGAAAGCGATGAAAGCTATTCAAGAGGGTAAATTTGACAATCAGATTGTTCCGATTGATGTGAAATATAATTTCCTTGACGATAAGGAAAAAATTCAGACCAAAGAATATGCGTTCAAACAAGACGAAGGTCCACGAGCTGATACTTCAATTGAGGCTTTGGCAAAACTTCGTCCTGTTTTTGCTGCCAATGGTTCTGTAACAGCAGGTAACTCTTCTCAGACTTCTGACGGCGCGGCTTTCACAATGGTAATGTCCGAAAGAATGGTCAAAGAATTAAACCTGACGCCAGTGGCGAGACTTCTCTCCTATTCTACAGTCGGAGTTCCGCCAAGAATTATGGGAATTGGTCCAATGTACGCTATTCCAAAAGCGTTGGAACAAGCTGGTCTTAAACAATCGGATATCGATTTATTTGAATTGAATGAAGCGTTTGCTTCTCAATCCGTTGCAATCTTAAGAGAACTGAATATCAATCCTGAAATTGTCAACGTAAATGGTGGCGCAATCGCACTTGGTCATCCACTTGGTTGCACGGGAACAAAACTGACGGTTCAACTTCTTGACGAAATGAAACGCAGACAAAGCAAATACGGCGTTGTGACAATGTGCGTTGGAACAGGTCAGGGTGCGGCGAGTGTGTTTGAGTTGCTTTAAGACGAATAGATGATAGACGAATAGATAATAGACGGATAGATGATAGACTAACTGAAAAAATGAAAACACAACAAATGAATGAATTTAAAAGACACAATTTTAAAAAGCTAAAAATTTGGCAAATGGCAATGGAATTATCAAAATTGACTTTAGACCTGACTGATACTTTTCCAACTTATGAAAAATATGGTTTGAAAAGTCAGATGGACAGATGTTCAATTTCAATTCCGTCAAATATTGCAGAAGGTTCAAGTAGAACCAATAAATCTTTCAGTCACTTTTTAGATGTTTCTTTAGGTTCATCGTTTGAGCTGCAGACACAAATTTTATTAGCGAATCATCGAAAATATTTATCCGATGAACAAACAGAAATCTTCGAAGTCAAAATTGAAGAATTTCAAAGAGCAACAATGGTATTTCAAAATACTTTAAAAGATTAGAAGATGATAGACGGATAGAAAATAGACGAAAAAATGCTTAAAAATATTTCAATCAAAGTCTATCATCTATCCATCTATTATCTATCATCTCAAATTAAAAAATTTAAAATCACAAAATAAAACATTATGTCAACAGATACAAAAACATTAGACGGCGGCGAATTCCTTGTTAGGGATATCACTGCTCAGGAAATTTTCAGCATCGAGGAATTGTCCGAAGAACAAAAGATGCTTCGTGATTCTGCAAAGGAATTCATCGATAAAGAAGTGGTTCCGAATAAGGAAAGATTCGAGAAAAAAGATTACGCTTACACGGAAGAAGTGATGCGTAAAATCGGTGAAATGGGATTCCTGGGAATTGCTGTTCCGGAAGCTTACGGCGGATTGGGAATGGGATTCGTGACCACAATGCTGGCTTGCGATTACCTTTCCGGTTCTACAGGTTCATTGGCAACGGCTTATGGCGCGCATACCGGAATCGGAACGCTTCCTATCCTGCTTTACGGAACCGAGGAACAAAAGCAGAAATATCTTCCGGACTTGGCTGCCGGAACTAAATTCGGAGCGTATTGTTTGACTGAGCCGGATGCAGGCTCGGACGCCAACAGCGGGAAAACAAGAGCTAAACTTTCCGAGGACGGAAAACATTATATTATTAATGGACAAAAAATGTGGATTTCCAATGCCGGATTTGCAGATACATTTACTTTGTTTGCTAAGATTGATGATGACAAAAACATTACGGGATTCGTTATCAACCGTTCTGAATTGGAAAATCCGGAAAGTCTGACTTTCGGAGAGGAGGAACACAAATTGGGAATCCGTGCGTCTTCTACGCGTCAGGTTTTCTTCAATGATATGAAAATCCCTGTTGAGAATCTTTTGGGCGAAAGAAATAACGGTTTCAAAATCGCTCTTAATGCATTGAATGTTGGTCGTATCAAATTGGCAGCAGCCTGTCTGGATGCGCAAAGAAGAATACTGAATTACTCTTTAAATTATTCATCCGAGAGAAAGCAATTTGGCGTTTCTATAAATACATTCGGCGCAATTCGAAAGAAGCTGGCAGAGATGGCAACCGGTGCTTTCGTGAGTGAAGCGGGTTCTTACAGAGCAGCGAAAAATGTGGAAGACAAAATTGAAGAACTGGTTGCCGGTGGAATGAACCACGAACAGGCAGAACTGAAAGGTGTGGAAGAATTCGCGGTTGAATGTTCTATCCTGAAAGTTTTCGTATCAGATTTAGCACAACATACAGCAGATGAAGGGATCCAAATCTACGGCGGAATGGGCTTCTCAGAAGATACACCTATGGAAGCGGCCTGGAGAGATTCAAGGATTTCCAGAATCTATGAAGGAACCAATGAAATCAACAGACTTTTAGCCGTTGGGATGTTAATCAAACGGGCTATGCAAGGTAAAATCGATTTGTTAACACCGGCGAAAAACGTAGCCAAAGAATTGATGAGCATTCCGTCTTTTGACATTCCGGATTATTCGGAATATATGTCTGAGGAAAAAGAAGTGATTAAGAACTTGAAGAAAATATTCCTGATGGTTTCCGGTTCTGCCCTTCAAAAATATATGATGGAGATTGAAAAACAACAGCATTTGTTACTCAACGCTTCCGAAATCCTGAACCAAATCTATATGGCAGAATCCGCCATCCTGAGAGCTGAGAAACATTTCTCAACAGATTCTGTAGAAGCGGCAATGGCAAGACTAAATCTTTACAAAGCGGTTGAAATCATCACCACCAATGCCAAAGAAGGTATCGTTTCTTTCTCCGAAGGCGACGAGCAAAGAATGATGCTTGCCGGATTAAGACGTTTCACAAAATACGTGAACTCACCAAATCCAATTGCACTAACAGAAAAAGTTGCTGCTCATTTTATTGAGAAAGGTTCTTACTAATAATTAATCAATTTGATTGAAATAATAAACCCGCCTAAGAGATTTCTTAAGCGGGTTTTAATTATTTAAAATCAAACGTCTTTAGTGATTCATCTAAAATTTTTCTAAACAAAGATAAATTTAAGTTATATTCATTTAAAGGAGAAAATTCAAACAAAATATAATCATTGATTTCGTGTAAAATACTAAGTGTAAACTGCATTGGGTCAACAAATGCTTGTAAATCAATTTCAGGATGTAAAAGACTAGGCAGAAAATATCCTTTACCATCTTTAAAATTGTTGAAGCTATTAAAATTAGAATGCACTTGCTCACTACATAGTATATAGTATGGTCTATATCTCTCCATTTCAACTTTTTCTTCAAGTAATTTAAGATTTGCTTTTTGTTTTCCTGGAAATAAATCATTTGCCCAACCAAATTCATTTTCTAAAAAATCTTTTCCATATTTTTCATTTATTTCATTAATTTGATTAGCAATGATTTTGTCAGTTGATTTTGGCAATGGAGGAAATTTTAACAGCTTGTGTGTATTATTATAACTTTGGATTTTCTTTTTGGAACTCCTTGTAGAGTGAAGAGAAAACTTCTGAGCTAAATCATTACTATTTTCAGTGGCTAAAATTAATAAAGTTATTGCATTTTCATAAAGCGAACGCCAGATAATCATCGAACCATCAATATGACCATTAGCTAATAAGTCATTAATTTGAAATGCTTTTCGAATGATTAAGCCATACATTAATATACTCACTTTTAAAGTTTGATCTATTCGTTTTCTAGGGATTCTTTCAATTATCTTCTCGTACAGTATTGAGCATCCATTTAAATATAAATTGAAATAAATAAAAGATTTTTTATTATGAATTACAATCTTTCTTTGATTTCTAAAATGACTTTTTAAGTATTCATTAATTTTGAATTTGTGATTTTTCACATACAAATCTATACTTGTTTCTTCATAATTCTTTAATAAATCTTTTATTTTTGGTTCTATTTTTTTTACAATTTCACCCTCTGTTAAAGTAGATTCTTTTGCAAAATCTACTAAAGCTGAATCAAAGATTTTATAGAAATCTTCAAAAAATAAGTCTTTAATTTCAACGCTTTTAAATCTTCCCATTTTTATTAAAATATTTAATTTGATAACATTAAATCTACAAAATTCCGATGACGCAAAATTGCAATCCGTGAATATCAAAATAAAAAATTACTGTCAATAAAAATAATCTTCTACTACAAAAAGAAAACTCCTCACTGAAAGTAGAAAGTTAGCAACCGCAAAGAGAAAACTCTTAACCCGATGACGCGGATTTGCAATCCGTGCCTACTAAAATAAAAAATCATGATTAATAAAAATAATCTTCTCACTGAAATCAGAAAGTTAGCAACTGTAAAAAGAAAACTCCTCACTAAAAATAGAAAGTTGGCTACTGCAAAAAGAAAACTCCTCACTGCAATTAGAAAGTTAGCATCCGCAACTATATAATGCTTTACTGCAAGTATAAAGTTAGCTCCTGCAAGCATAAAACGTCGTACTGTAAGTATAATTTTAGCGCCTGCAACTATAAAACTCGTTACTGTAAGTATAAAGTTAGCTACTACAAGCTTAAAACGCCTTACTGCAAAAACAGCTAACAACGCTAAAACAAACTCAACTGTATCCCGTCATTCCCTTTCTGCGGTTTAGCATCGCCAAAAACAGTTTTCCCACCAAATCGCCACGAGTTTTGTCGCTCCTCTTCTATCACTTTTTCAAGATTAAAATCTGGTGTGAAATTCTCTTCAGTTCTCAAAGCAATCTCGTGTAGTTTTTTAATCGCTTGATTTTTATCCTGATTTCCCAACTTCGATTTCTCGATGCCGGTTCTGAGGATGGAAATCGTTTCGTCATAAGTTTTAGTCGGAACAGGAAACGGATGACCGTCTTTTCCGCCGTGCGCAAAAGAAAAACGCGCAGGGTCTGTAAATCTGGAAGGCGCCCCGTGAATCACCTCACTCACCAAAGCCAAAGACTGCATCGTTCTCGGACCAACACCTTTTAGCATCAGCAAATCTTCAAAATTTTCAGGTTCATTTTCTCTCGCAAGCCAAAGAATATTACCCAGCTTTTTCATATCAACATCACTGGCCAAAACCTCGTGATGAGCGGGCAATATCAAACGCTGAAAATCCTGCATCCATTTCTCAGAATCGGTTTTGGTAATGCCAACGATGCCGTTTCGGTTTTGTTCCGCTTCGGAAGATGTGAGGTTGAGAATATTTCCACGATTAACGCCGGAGATTCCCGTGTGAGGCTCATTGACAAAAGAACTTACATTTTCTGAAAGCCAATGATAGCGTCTCGCCGTGCCGTCAGAATCGTGCATCCCTTGCTGAACAACCGCCCAATTCCCTTGGTCAGACAAAATAAAATTATGCAGATAAAGCTGATAACCATCCTGAATCGCTGTGTTATCTACCTTTGCAGAAAGTTTACTGCAACGAACCAATTCATTTCCGTCAAGTCCGGTGGAATCTGCAATTTTCAAAAGTTCATTTGGTGCATCTTTGGAGAATTTTCCTTTTCCACCGGCAATGTAAATTCCGAGGGATTTAGAATTTGGATTGATGGCTCGTTTCAAAGCACCCATCACAGACGTTGTAATTCCTGAAGAATGCCAGTCCATTCCCATCACCGCTCCAAAACTCTGGAACCAAAACGGGTCGGCTAATCGTCGTAAGACTTCATCTTTTCCGTAATCTGCCAGAATTACTTCCACAATCGCCAGCCCAAGTCTGGACATACGCTCATACAACCAGGGCGGAACCTGACCGTAATGAAGGGGCAAATCTGCAGTTCCGGAACGTTTCATTTTTTATTTTTTAATCGCAAAGGCGCAAATTTCATTTAGCGATTCAACTCTTTCAAGACGCAAAACTTTGCGACTTTTATAACATAATCATTTAAATTTCTTTTGCGTCTTTGCGATAAATTACTTCTCGAAAAAAGCATTCAGACTTTCAAGATTCTTTTTATCACTTCCCGCAAACACCTCTTTATCAGTAACGAAAACCGGACGTTTTAAAAAACTGTAATGGTCCAGAATCAGCTTCTTAAAATCCTTTTCCGTCAATGAATTGACATCAATTGCTCTTTCCTTGATTTGCGTCGATTTTTTACTGAAAAGTGCTTCGTAAGATTTCGTTTTTTCATACATCTCTTCCAGTTCGGCTTCGGTTACGGGCTGCGATTTTATTTCTCTCAGTTCCCAGTCAGACAGATCAAGAGGTGACATTATTTTCTTGTTGGTGCCGCAGGTTTTGAGATAGAATACTTTTTTCATTTTTTATTAGTCAAGAGATTTAAAATAGAATTTGAGAATTACAAATTTAATGCAAATGTCAAAGGAATAAAACATAAATATTGAAGTTGTAATCTAAAAATTCTTCCCTATTTTTGATACGTAAAATGAATAGAATGGAAAACAAACCGGTGACGTTTCAGTTTATTTCTGAACCGACAGACGTTAATTTCGGAGGCAATGTGCACGGCGGAAGCGTGATGAAATGGATAGACCAGGTCGGTTATGCCTGCGCCAGCAACTGGTCCGGAAGCTATTGCGTAACTGTTTATGTTGGCGGAATCCGGTTTTATAAACCCATTAAAATCGGTGAAATTGTGAAGCTGGAATCTAAAGTGATCTTTACGGGAAATTCCAGTATGCACATTTCGATTGATGTGTTTTCCAGAAATGTGAAGGAGAAGAAATTTGAAAAGCGAACGCACTGCATCATCGTATTTGTAGCCGTTGACGAAAACGGGAAATCCATCGAGGTTCCGAAGTGGAATCCTGTCACAGAAAAAGAAATCCAAATGGAACAATACGCCATCAAACTCAAAGACCTGAGAAAAAATATAGAAGATGAAATGAAACCTTTCCTATAATTTTTTGAAAAAAAACATTGCAGAATTAAAAATCATTTCTAAATTTGTCCCAATGAAACTTATGAACAACAATAACTGGTGGTGGCTTTCAAACTCTTTGTCGGGTCTGAAAGGATTATCGGTGTTCTAAAATTCTGAACTAACTATAACTCAACCATAATAAGACTTTGACAAAATTTGTTGAAGTCTTTTTTTATTAATGGCTTCGACAATCATTAATAAAAATGAAATTATTTAAAATGAACTTGGAAAACATAATTAATATAAAAACTGTCGTCAAATCTCAATTAGCAGATTTGTTTACACCAATCGGGATTTACCTTCGTCTTCGCGACCAGTTTCGTGACACGATTCTTCTGGAAAGTGCTGGAAATCAAAATTCTGAAAATTCGTTTTCTTTCATCTGCGTGAATGCCATTGCCGGAATCGAAATCCGCAATTACGACGAAGCCGAACTGAAATTTCCTCTGGAAAATCCTACAAAAATCAATCTGAAAAACGAAAAATTATCAGACTTGATGCAGGAATTTTCCAATTGTTTCAAATGCGAAAAACCCAACCACGAGATTGGAAAACAGGCGCAGGGATTTTTTGGCTACACAAGTTATGATGCGATTCCGTTTTTTGAAAATATCAAATTCAAGGAACAATCTGAAGACAATAAAATTCCGTTGATGCGTTACAGATTGTATCAATATGTGATCGCAATCAATCATCATAACGATGAAATGTTCCTGATTGAAAATAAAATCAATGGATTGAAATCAGAACTTTCAGCATTGGAAAACATCATCAACCAAAAAAATGCTCCGGTTTTTCCTTTCGAACTAACCTCAGAAGAAACTTCAAATTTGCAAGATGAAGAATTTCTGAAATCTGTGGAATTTGCGAAGAAACATTGTTTCCGTGGTGATGTTTTTCAATTGGTTTTAAGCAGAAGATTTGAACAGAAATTCCAGGGTGATGAATTCAATGTTTACCGGGCTTTGCGGAACATCAACCCTTCTCCTTATCTATTTTTCTTCGATTATGGCGATTATAAATTGATGGGATCCAGCCCGGAAAGCCAGTTGATTATCAAAAACGGAAAAGCCATTATTCACCCGATTGCAGGAACTTTCAAAAGAACTGGAAACATTGAAAAGGATTTGGAATCGGCCGAAGAACTTAAAAAGGACCCGAAGGAAAATGCCGAACACACAATGTTGGTAGATTTGGCAAGAAACGATTTGAGCATTCACGGAAAAAATACAACGGTTTCCAAACTGAAAGAAATCCATTTCTTTTCTCACGTCATTCATATGGTTTCAGAAGTCGTAACCGATGTCAAAGAAGATCAGAATCCGTACGAAATGATTGCCACCACTTTCCCGCAAGGCACTTTGAGTGGCGCTCCAAAATACCGCGCAATGCAATTGATTGATGAACACGAGAAAACATCCAGAAGTTATTACGCCGGTTGTATCGGCTTTGTCGGCTTTGACGGTAGCTGCAATCAGGCGATTATGATTCGTACTTTTTTAAGTAAAAACAATACACTTTTCTACCAAGCCGGCGCGGGAATCACCGCAAAATCGGTTGCGGAAAGTGAATTGCAGGAAGTTAATAACAAATTAGGCGCTTTGAAAAAAGCTATTTTAAAAGCAGAGAAATTATGAAAATATTAGTATTTGATAACTACGACAGTTTCACATACAATCTCGTTCAAATCATTGAGCAGATTGTCGGAGAAAAAGTGGATGTTTACAGAAATGACCAAATTCCGTTGGAAGATATTGGAAAATATGATAAAATCATTCTTTCTCCCGGTCCGGGAATCCCGGAAGAAGCTGGAATTTTGTTGGATGTCATTAAAAAATATGCGCCTACCAAATCCATTTTCGGCGTTTGTTTGGGACAACAAGCGATTGCCGAGGCTTTTGGCGGAAGTCTGATTAATTTGTTAGAAATCTATCACGGTGTTGCGACGGAAGCTGTTCAGATCAATGCTCACAAAATTTTCAACGGTTTACCGGAAACTCTGGAAGTTGGCCGATACCATTCCTGGGCCGTTAATCCTGATGATTTTCCTGCAGAATTAGAAATCACCAGCGTTGATAAAAACGGAATGATTATGAGTTTGAAACACCAATCTTATGATGTTCACGCAGTTCAATATCATCCGGAAAGTATTCTGACGCCCGATGGAAAACAGATTTTAGAAAACTTTCTCAATAATTAAACACAAATGAAACAAATCCTACAATATCTTTTCAATCATCAGACTTTGACGAAAGCCGAAGCCAAAGCGATTCTGATTGAGATTTCACAAAATAAATTCAATGAAAGCGAGGTCATTTCATTCATCACCGTCTTCCTGATGCGCACGATTACGCTTGAAGAACTTACCGGTTTCCGTGAAGCTTTGTTGCAGTTGGCAAAACCTGTCGATTTGGGAACCAAAGATCTGGTGGACATCGTTGGAACCGGCGGAGACGGAAAGAATACGTTCAATATTTCGACTCTGGCGAGTTTCATTGTTGCAGGAACCGGACAAAAAGTAGCTAAACAAGGCAATTACGGAGCATCTTCCATTTCAGGTTCATCCAATGTTTTGGAAGAATTGGGTTACAAATTCAAAGCTAATTCCGAAAAATTGAAAGCCGATTTGGAAAAAGGAAACATCTGTTTTCTGCACGCGCCGCTGTTTCATCCCGCTTTGAAATCGGTTGCGCCATTCAGAAAACAGCTTGGTTTAAAAACTTTTTTCAATCTTCTGGGACCTTTGGTCAATCCTGCACGTCCCGATTTCACAATGATTGGCGTTGCAAATCTGGAGATTGCAAGAGTTTATCAATACCTTTTGCAAAAACAAAAAAGCGAGTTTATGTTGGTTCACGCTTTGGATGGTTATGACGAAATTTCTTTGACTGGTGACACGAAAATTTTCAATAAGCACGGAGAAAAAATCTATTCCGCCGAAGATTTAAAATTCAAGAACATTGCACCGGAAAGTATTTTCGGAGGCAATACAAAAGAGGAAGCTTCTAAAATTTTCCTTCAAATCCTGGAAGGAAACGGAACTGAAGAACAAAATTATGTCGTTCTTGCTAATGCTTCAATTGCTTTGGAAAACACCGAAAAATATGGAAATTATGAGGATTGTCTGGCGCTAGCAAAAGAAAGTCTGGAAAGCGGAAAAGCGTTACAAAGTTTGAAAAATGTTATTAAGTAACTTGAACGTTTGTCATTCAGAACGGAGCATCGCGGAGTGAAGAATCTTTAAATTAGAATATGAAAACTTTAGGAACGCATAAATTATTTCGTTTATATTATGACAAATAAGAATAAAACAGTTCTTTATACAGGAATAACGAATGATTTGAAAGGCAGATTATTTTGGCATATGAATCCTGAATCTCATACTAACCACTTCACTTATAAATATAAATGCTTCTTTTTAATTTATTACGAATTTTTCCAAGATGTAGACCAAGCAATTGCAAGGGAAAAACAAATAAAAGGTTATTCACGAATGAAAAAAGAAAATCTCATTAAAAAGATTAATCCTAATTGGGATTTTTGGAATGATAAAATTGAATAAATTTCTAATAAAAACATTAATTCTTTTCGAACTAAAATATAAAATCTAAAAAGATTCTTCGCTACACTACGTTTCGCTCTGAATGACAAAATCCAAAAAAGAAAGTAATATGAACATCCTAGATAAAATCATCGCACGAAAAAAACAGGAAATTGCTGAAACAAAATCCAAAATTTCTGTTTCCCAACTGAAAGATTCTGAATTCTTTGGAAGATCAACTTTTTCGTTAAAAGAAACCATCAAAACAAAATCCGGAATCATTGCAGAATTTAAAAGACAATCGCCAAGCAAAGGGATTATCAATGACAAAGTTTTGCCTTTAGAAGCGGTTTCACAATATGAAAAATTCGGAGCAAGTGCTGTTTCTATTTTAACTGATAAAGATTTTTTCGGTGGAAGTTTTGATGATATTTTGAGTGTCAGAAATCATCTTAATATTCCAATTCTGAGAAAAGACTTTATGATTGACGAATACCAGTTTTACGAAGCCAAATCCATCGGAGCCGACGTTATTTTGCTGATTGCAGCTTGTCTCTCTCCAACTCAGGTTTCGGAATTTACAGAATTGGCGCATTCCCTAAATCTTGAAGTTTTACTTGAAATCCATTCCGAAGGTGAATTAAAACATATTAATAATGACGTAGATTTTGTAGGAATCAACAACAGAAATTTAAAAGATTTCAAAGTGGATTTACAACATTCCGTCGATTTGAAAAACCAGCTTCCGAAAGATATTTTGTCTGTTGCAGAAAGCGGAATTTATAATGTAGAAGATTTCAAATTCCTGAAAGGAAAAGGTTTTGACGGGTTTTTGATGGGCGAATATTTTATGAAAAATGAAAATCCGGGAGAAAAGTTTGGAGAATTTGTTTCTAATGTAGCAATTTAATAGTTTACCAATTATGGAAAGCCAAAAGCCAAAAGCCAAAAGCCAACCGCTAATTAAAGTTTGCGGATTAACCCGACTCAACCAAATTGACGAATTGATTGAGTTGAACGTTGATTTTCTGGGATTTATATTTTATGAAAAATCGCCGAGATATGTTCTGAAATATCTGAGTTTAAAACAAATTGCAGAAATTCCGCATTTTAGAAAAGTTGGTGTTTTCGTCAATGAAGATTTAGAAAAAATTGTTGATATTTCAGAAGTGGCAAAACTAAATTTCATTCAACTTCACGGCGATGAAACGGAAGATTTCATTTCAGAATTAAGACAAAGATTAAACAGAGAAATTAAAATTATAAAAGTTATCAGAATTGGAAATCAAACTTCTGATGAATTACAAAAAACCATCAATCAACAACCGACAACAATCAATTATCTTTTGTTTGACACAGATTCTAAGGCATTTGGTGGAACAGGAAACGCTTTTGATTGGAATGTTTTAAATGATATCGAAATTCCAATTCCTTATTTTTTAAGTGGCGGAATCTCATTGGAAAACTTCAATCAACTGACAACTATCAACCATCAACCAACTGCAGTTGATATCAATTCAAAATTTGAAATCGAAGCTGGAAATAAAGATTTAGAAAAAGTAAAAGAATTTTTATCATTAATAAAAAATGAAGCATCATCAATATAAAAGTAAAATAGTCTGGACAGGAAACACCGGCGACTCCACGAAAAACTATCGTTCTTATCAAAGGAATTATGCAATTTCTGTCGATGGAAAAGCTGACATTTTGGGTTCATCTGACCCGGCATTTTTAGGAAATCCAGGACTTCATAATCCTGAAGATTTGTTGTTAGCTTCGGTTTCCTCGTGTCATCTCTTATGGTATCTTCATCTTTGTTCTGTGAACAAAATTCTGGTTTTGGAATATGAAGATTTTGCAGAAGGAACAATGATGGAAAATGAAAACGGAAGTGGAAAATTCAGTGAAATTATTTTGAAACCAAGAATTGTTGTTGCTGAAAAAGAAATGGTTGAAAAAGCGTTTGAACTTCATCATAAAGCGAATGAATATTGTTTCATTGCCAATTCTTTGAACTTTGAAGTGAAGCATCAACCAGAGATAACAACAAAATAAATTGAGAAATGCAATATTCTATTAAACGCTCAAAAGACTTATCAAATAACGACATCGAGCTAATTTTAAAATCCTGGGAAATAGAAGATTGGCTTGATTTAGATTCTTCGAGTTTCAAAATGAAATTTGAAAATTCTGAATTTCATTTTTTAAAAAACGATGACAGAATTGTTTCGTTGGCAAGAATCAATTTTGATTTCAAACTAGAAATACAAGAGAATTTACACAGTTTTTCTGAACTTGTCGGATTGGTTTCTGTAGAAAAAACAAAAGGATACGGCAGTTTTTTGATTAATAAAATAGTGACTAATCTAAAAGAGAGAAAAATTGAAACCATAGGATTTTGTAAATTGGAATTAAGACCATTTTATGAAAGGAATGACATCCAAATCCTTTATGGAAAGGGAATTTTCATAACAGAATTTAATAATAATAAATGGATAGATTCCGATGACGATGATATTTTAATCATCAATACTTCCGAAGAAAGCATCAATATATTACGAAGTCTGAATGAACAGAATAAAGCAATTTTAATATAACGACTTAGAAAAATTTAAGAATAAATGAACTTTCAAAACCCAGATAAAAACGGTTATTACGGCGATTTCGGCGGTGCTTTCATTCCCGAAATGCTATATCCAAATGTTGCCGAATTACAGGAAAAATATTTACAAATCATCGAATCTGAAGAATTTCAAACTGAATTTCAGGATTTGCTGAAGAACTATGTTGGTCGCGCTACTCCACTCTATTTTGCGAAAAATCTGAGCGAAAAATACCAAACTCAGATCTATCTTAAAAGAGAAGACCTCAATCATACTGGTGCGCACAAAATCAACAATGCTCTTGGGCAGGCTTTGCTGGCTAAAAAATTAGGAAAGCATAGAATAATTGCAGAAACAGGAGCCGGACAACACGGCGTTGCAACTGCAACTGCCTGTGCTTTGCTCGGTTTGGAATGTATTGTTTATATGGGCGAAATCGACATCCAAAGACAGGCGCCAAATGTTGCCCGGATGAAAATGCTGGGCGCAACTGTTATTCCCGCAACTTCGGGCTCCAAAACCTTAAAAGACGCTGTGAATGAAGCTCTAAGAGACTGGATCAATAATCCTTCCACAACGCATTATATTATCGGCAGTGTGGTTGGTCCGCATCCATTTCCGGATTTGGTGGCAAGATTTCAATCAATAATTTCAAAAGAAATCAAGGAACAACTAAATGATAAAATCGGGAGAGAAAGCCCGGATTATGTGATCGCCTGTGTTGGCGGCGGAAGCAATGCAGCAGGAACGTTTTATCATTTCGTGAATGAAGAGAATGTGAAATTAATTGCTGCGGAAGCCGGTGGTTTGGGCGTTGATTCGGGAAAGTCTGCAGCGACAACTTTCTTAGGAACTTTAGGGATTCTGCACGGTAGTCAAAGCCTTGTGATGCAAACCGAGGACGGACAAGTGATTGAACCGCATTCTATTTCCGCAGGTTTGGATTATCCCGGAATTGGTCCGATGCACGCCAATTTATTTAGAACCAACCGTGCGGAGTTTTTCAGTATTAATGATGATGAAGCTTTGAAATCCGCATTTGAACTGACTAAAACCGAAGGCATTATTCCGGCTTTGGAAAGCGCACACGCTTTAGCTGTTCTGGACAAGAAGAAATTTGAAAATGATGATGTGGTCGTGATTTGCCTTTCTGGTCGTGGTGACAAGGATATGGAAACGTATCTTCGAAAGCTGGATGATGGAAGTCCGATGACGGATGTTTCTTAATACTATAAAATCATTTATAAAAAATGTATAATATTTCCGCTGATTTCGATTATTGAACAGATAAAATCTGTATAATTTGCTTAATCTCTGTGACACTAAAATTAAATTAAAATATGAACAATCATAACTTCCAACATCCAGCATCCAGCATCCAGCCAAAACTTTTAAACATATATTTCACCGCCGGAATTCCAACTTTGGAAGACACGGGAAAAATTGCCAAGCTAATTCAGGATTCCGGAGCAGATATGATGGAGATCGGCATTCCTTATTCTGATCCTGTTGCAGACGGACCTGTGATTCAGGACGCGCATTCTCTGGCATTGAAAAACGGAATGTCTATTAAAAAGCTATTCGAGCAATTGGCCGAAATCAAAGAATCTGTGACGATTCCAAAAATATTAATGGGTTATCTGAATCCGGTTCTTCAGTTTGGATTTGAGAACTTTTGCCAGAAATGTTCAGAAGTAGGCGTTTCAGGACTGATTATTCCTGATTTACCACCCGTTGCCTTTGAAAAACAATATGTTGAAATTTTGAAAAAATACAATCTGAATTTCACGTTTCTCGTAACGCCGGAAACTTCGGAAGAACGCATTAAATATCTGGATTCTCTAAGTTCGGGATTCTTATATGCCGTTTCCAGCTCATCAACAACAGGAAGCGATAGTGTCGTTTTGAAGAACGAAAATTATCTCAATACGCTGGCTTCATTGGATTTGAAAAACCCAGTTTTCATTGGTTTTGGAATCAAGAATAAGGATGACTTTGAGAATGTAACGGAAAAAGCACAAGGTGGAATCATTGGAACTGCTTTTGTGAAAATTCTATTGGAGAATGAAGATTGGGAAGCGAAAGGAGGAGATTTCATCAAAGGGATAAAATAAAAATATCGAAGATTAAATTACCAACAAAAGCACTATAGTCTGCGAGAAAATAATTATAATAAAAAAGAGTTTCAAGATTTAGAAACTCTTTTTTATTATTTTGTTTCAGGATTATAAGGAAATCTTATGACTGCTGACTTCATCAGGGATTTGGTGAGCGCGTCTGCAGAAGCAAATGTACCGCCATTCTCCCACGTATAATTCCAGAACATTCTTCCGCTCGCCTTGTCAATGATAGAAATATCTGCAGTAGTAACTTTGGAGTTGAAAGCCGGTCCTGCTAAAAGGTTTGAGAAAAAAGCTTCCGCATTGGTCAATGGTTTTGCCATTGAAATTTTAGAAACCACAATAGCGTCGACGCCAAGAACTTCTGCTATTTTTTTATAAGGTGTCTGGGATATTACGATATTGTTGTTCTTCAAAATTTTATTAGTAGAATCGTTAGGAAGAACATAGATATTGAGTTTTTTCAATTTTATCCTTTCCTGGAATCTGTCGTACAACCCGGCCTGCAATTTCACACTTTCCAGTTTTTCCTGGGCTTTTACTTTATCGGCTTCTACAGATTTCTTGATCTCAATTAGTGCATTAGTTGGCAGGATCGCTATAGTTTTATGCTGCTTTACAATCTGTTCTGTGTTTTCTGCTTTATAAACAGGTTCACAAGAAATTGCAAATATCGCAACCATAATCAATAAAAAGTGCTTCATAGTTTTTTTTGCGAATGTAAATAAAATATATTTGCAAAAAAAATCAATGAAAAAACTCTTTGCATTAGTACTGGGAATCGCAAGTACAGTTGTTTCTGCACAACACTTTAATGTTGCAGACTATCCGAAAGGCGTTTACGAAACTTTTGAAGATTTCAGAAGCAAAACACCTTCCAAACAAGTTAATCTTTCTGAGGCTTACACTACGGATCAGGTTGCTTATCGCTTTAATGATATGGATGATAAAGGCAAGAAATTCAAAAAGGCATTTGCAATTTCTGACGGGAAAAATCTATACATCCATGTGGTGAATCTTTTAAAAAAATTCAATTCAGAAGATAAAGGCCAATCATATGATGGCGGCATTTATTACCTGAAAGCTGAAAATCACGGTGGTTATCTTTTTGTGCGTGACTATTTTGTGAGCAACAGTGCAGCAATGTGGGGCGGTCTTATAGCAACTGCAGCTGCAAGAAGACAGAAAGCAGTTATCTATGAGGAGGATAAGGAAAGCTTCAATATGTTTAAAAACATTGACGAGTTCAAAACTTATATGGAAGTCAATTATCCTAAAGTAGCGTTGGATCTTGAAAAGAAAAATGCCGACGGAAGCAAGAAAGAAGAAATTGATACCATTATCAAAAACCTAGATAAGATCAATTAACAATAAAAAAATCCCGGAGAATCTTTCTTCGGGATTTTTTATTCTTAGTCTCTTTCAAAAATGGTAGAGAATGCCGATGTGACCAGTGACAGCAATATACTGAACAGCAGCGCCCACCAGAATCCATCCACCTGCATACTTCCCATTACGTAAGCCGCAAGCATTATTATCAAAGCATTGATAACAAAGGAGAACAATCCAAGTGTGAGAATCGTAATCGGCAATGATAAAATTGAAAGAATCGGTTTTACAATCAGGTTCAAAAGACCTAAAACAATGGCGAAAATAATAGTTGCACCAAAGCTGTCAAAATGCACACCTGAAAGAATCTTACTGAGCAAAAATGCTGAAATCGCAGTGATCAGCAAACGGATAATAAAGTTCATAGTTTAAGGTTTTATTGATTATTCTTTTCTATTTCAAAAACCAGACCTAATTTTTAATTTTCTGGTAAACTCTCACTTCTTTATATTGTAATGCCTTCTCGTTCCTGAATTTATCCTGAATTAAAATACCGGAAAGATGATCTGTTTCGTGCTGGAAAATCACTGCCGTAAAGCCTTCCACCATTTCATCGTGCTTATTGTTATCAAGATCATAATATTCCAGTCGGATGCTGTAGCTCCTGTAAAATGCCTCCCTGAATTTGTCTATAGAAAGGTCGCCTTCCGGGCCTTTGTTCAGGAGTTCGGAACGCCAGATGATCTTCGGATTGATAAAATATTCCACAGGATAATCAGTTTTATCAAAACGTTGCACCAGGATCACCCTTCTATTGATGCCAACTTGCGGCGCAGCAATGCCAACACCGCCTTCCGTAGCTGCCAGAGCCAGTCTCATACGTTCGATAAGAACCGGAAGTATTTTATCTTTAGGCGAGATCTCCTGTGACTGAGCCAGTAAAACCCTGTGCTGATGTTCATTATTGATCTGGTATATCGGTAAAGCCATTTTGGTATCACCTGCCAGAATGAAGGCTTTTTCATCTTTCGTAAATTTCTGAGAAAATCCATTAACACTTACAAGAAGCATCAATATAAAAGTAAAATTCAATCGCATCGTTTATTTTATTGTCAAAGATAATATTTTGATTTCATCAAATCACTACGTTAGATTTGGGCACCTTTATCCGTCCTCCGTTCCCGCTTTTTTGTTTTTCCAAAGAAAAAACAAAAAGAGCTCCACTCAGGCCGGGGTGCGCTTCGCCGATTAGACATTGAGAATTTCGAATCACATTTAGCACAAAATCAAAGTTATCTTAAAGCTCAAAAATGCCCTTTGCCAAGTCCGATGGATAGGACGTTTACTGAATGTGATAAAAACGCACGTACGTTTTCACTAAAACCACCGTACGTTTTGTTCAAAAGATACGGTGCTTTTTATCAAAAGAAACGTAGATTTTTGTCGAACTATCGTCAGAAACAAAAACGTTCCCCAGGAAAAATCCTGAAGGAACGTCAAATAAAGAGAGAAAAATGTAACAACATACATCGGGTTTCACCCGACGCTATTAATCTTAAGCCACTTCGTGGCTTACCAGACTAAATATTATTTCTATTACGCTAATCAATGACTTCATTCTTTCTTCTGTTGAAAACCCAGAAGATGATTGGGAAAATCAGAAGCGTCAAAACCGTTGCAGTAATCAATCCGCCAATAATCACTATTGCCAAAGGTTTCTGAGACTCGGAACCGATTCCGGTAGACAATGCGGCGGGAAGTAGTCCAATAGAGGCCATCAAAGCCGTCATTACAACCGGTCTGGTTCTTACCTTCACGCCTTCCATTATGGATGAATCGAGAGACAAGCCGTTCTTCACATTCTGGTGAAACTCGGAAATCAGAATTACACCATTCTGGATACAAATCCCGATCAGGGCAATCATCCCGACTCCGGCAGAAATCCCAAAGTTCATATGCGTCAAATGAAGCGCAATGATAGCACCGATAAGTGCAAACGGAACATTCGCCATCACCAGAAGCGAATCTTTCATATTCCCAAACAAAATAAACAATAGAAAGAAGATCCCAAGAATACTGATAGGAACCACTTGGGCAAGACGTTTGGTAGCACGCTGCTGGTTTTCAAACTGGCCTGTCCAACCAATGGAATAACCGTCCGGCAATTTGATTCTCGCCACTTTTTTCTGGGCATCGGCAATGGTTCCGCCCAAATCCCTGTCGCGAATCGAAAACTTAACCCCAATGTAACGTTTGATATCATCACGATAGATAAACGCGGCACCGTTATCCTTTTCAATGGTACTGATTTCTTTCAGCGGAATTTTTGCGCCGTCCTGCGTCGGAACCATCAGTGCTGCTATATCTTCTTCATTTCTCCTGTAATCTTCTGCGTAGCGCAGTCTGATCGGGAATTTTCTTTCGCCATCAAACATTTCGGACGCTGTTTTCCCGCCAAATGCCATTTCCAGAACCGCCTGGGCATCGGCTGGCAATACGCCGTAAGCTGCCATTTTATTCCTATCCAGCACAACACTGATCTCCGGCTGACCGATATTCTTGATGATTCCCGGTTCTTTTACACCATCCACATCTTTGATGGAGGCTAAAACTTCTTCTGCCAATCTATCTAATGTGTGAAGGTTATCGCCATAAATCTTGATTCCGTTTTCTGCTTTGAAACCGGCCACAGCTTCCGCCACATTATCAGAAATCGGCTGAGAATAATTGAAGGTAATGCCCTGATAATTTTTCAGTTTTTTATCGATCTCTTCTACCAATTCATCATAGCTGATTTTCCGTTTCCAGTCCTCCCTTGGCTTCAGGCTCACTGCGAACTGAACAAAACCGAATCCGTTCGGATCTGTTCCGTCATTGCTCCGTCCTGTCTGAGCCAGAACATCTGTCACTTCGGGAAAAGTGAGGATTTCTTTTTTAAGATCGTCGGCAGTTTTCAGAGATTCTTTAAGGGATGAGCTCATCGGCATTTCTGCGGTGATCCAAAGTGAGCCTTCATTGAGCTGAGGTAAGAACTCGGTTCCGAGGAATTTTGCTGAGAATAGAGTCAGTGCTAAAACGACTGTAGAAACGATCAAACTCATTTTCTTATATCTGAATGTAAACCGAAACCCCTTCATTACATAGCTATCCCAGAAATTTACGAACGGATTGTTCTTTTCACGCACATTCTTTTTTAACAATAGATGCGACATTACCGGAACCAAAGTCAGCGTAAATATTAAAGCGCCCAACAAGGCAAAACCTAATGTAAATGCTAATGGAGAGAACATCTTACCTTCCACTTTCTGGAAAGAAAAAATCGGCAATAATGAAGTGATGATGATTAGTTTTGAGAAGAAAATCGCTTTTCCGAGTCCGGTTCCGGTCTGTTTGATCCAGCCGGCTTTCGCCATCTTGTTGAAGCGCTCCATGCCGTACTTGTGAGCTTTATGATCCAGCATTACAAATAATCCTTCCACCATTACAACGGCGCCGTCTATGATAATCCCGAAATCAACTGCTCCCAATGACAATAAATTGGCACTCATTCCCGCCATCCTGAGGCAGAAAAACGCAAATAACAAGGATAACGGAATGATGATGGAAACAATAAGAGTCGTGCGCCAGTCGGCCATAAAAATCAGGACAATCACTGTTACCAGAATGATTCCTTCCAACAGATTATGCATTACCGTTTTGGTGGTGAAATCCATAAGATTCTGGCGGTCATAAAAGGTTTTCATCTTGACATCTTTCGGCAGAATCTTGTTGTTAAGCTCATCGATTTTAGCTTTTACCGCGAGGAGAACTTCCTGCGCATTCTCGCCTTTTCGCATCACCACGATTCCTTCTACCGTATCTTTTTCTTGGTTTAGTGAGGCCTGTCCCACTCTTGGAAGCGAACCTTCGTGTACATCGGCTACATACTTTACCAGAATCGGATTTCCGCTGTCATTATGAATGGTAATATTCTCAATATCAGAAAGCGATTTCACCAAACCGATCCCACGTACTACGTAAGCCTGGCCACTTTTCTCGATAACATCTCCACCTACATTGAGATTGCTGGCAGAAACAGCATCTAGAACTTCATCGGGTGTCAGATTATATTTTTCTAATTTTCTCGGATCGATACTTAATTCGAATACTTTATCCTGACCACCGAAAACGTTGATATCTGCAACACCCGGAACACTTCGGAGCGCTCTGTCCACCACCCAGGTCTGCAATGTCAGAAGATCTCTGGAATCCCTGTCTTTACTTTCCAGCGTATACCGGAAAATCTCACCTGTTGGTCCGTAAGGCGGCTGTACCTCCGGATCAATGCCTTCCGGCAAACTCACCGTTCTCAGCTGGTTATTAACCATATTCCTGGCAAAAATATCATCTACACCATCTTCAAATAAGATCTTGACAATGGAAAGTCCGAACATTGTGGTACTTCGGACGCTGGTCTTTTTCTGAACCGGACTCATTGCCAGTTCGATCGGTGTGGTGACGAAACGTTCTACTTCTTCCGCGCTTCTCCCGTTCCACTGCGTGATGATGACGATCTGGGTATTGGTGACATCCGGGAATGCTTCAATCGGCATATTCCTGAAACTGATAAAACCTGCCACTGCTAAAATGGTTACCCAAATGAATGTGAAGGCTTTATTTTTAAGAGAAAAGGCTATGATATTTTTGATGAATTTGTTCATAGGGTTTGATTTATGAGTTTATTGCAATCTATTATTAACGCAAAGTCCGCAAAGTTTTTTTTGACGAACTATGTGTTTTTTAAGTCGCAAAGCCGTAAAACTTAGCAAAGACTAAAAATTGAATCGCAAATGCGTGAGGGCGAAGGGCATTGTTGGAGCTCTCCCGATAAAAACTTTGCTAAGTTTTTATCGGGAAGCGACTGCCCGCAGACCGACCCGCTTGTTTTTGCCTTGTTGAATAGTTCTTTTGATTGACTAAATGTGATTGGCAAAAACAAAGGGACACGCCCAAAATTTAATTATTCAAAGAGCGGTAAATCAATAACTGATTATGCGTAACTACCGTTTCTCCTTCCGCTAGACCTTCGGAAATATAAGTGGTGTCTGAATTTTGTTTCAGTATTTTGATCTCTTTGACTTTGATGTCCGTCGGAGATTTATAAACAACGGCAAAGTATCTGTTATCGTCAAAAATCACTGCTTTGGAAGGAATGGCCAGTGCGGTCTCATTTTCTGAAGATGAAACTCTGACAGTTGCTTTGCTTTCCGGGATCAGCAATCCCTGAGAATTATCCAGCACTACCCTTGCCTGCATTGCATTGGTGTCCGGGTCTATGATTTTGAAGATCTTGTCAATCTTGCCGTAAAATACTTTATCCGGATATGATAAAGTCGAAACCTGCGCTTTCATTCCAAGGCTGATCTTATCTATATCGGCCTCATTAACATTCATAATAGCCCAGACATTTCTGGTATTGGCAACATCAAAGATATTTTCACTTCTGTCACTTCTGAGCTCCATATCCTTATTAATGTCCTTATGAACAATGTAGCCATTAATGGGCGAGATCACACTGTAGATATTTCCTTTTCTGACATTATAAACCGTACTCACAGCATTTGAACGATGCAAGGCATCTTTGGCTTTCTGCACTTCGCTTTGGGCTTCCAGAACATCTTTTTCGGTATTCAGCTTTCCGGCATACATTTCCTTAGCTACCCGGAGATTATTTTCCGCAACAGCAAGATCGGTTTTTGCATCGCTTACGTCTTTCTGAACTTCTGCAAGCTCCGTGCTTCTGATGGTAGCCAGAACCTGACCTTTATGGACGTAATCTCCCAGTTCAACATTCACACTAAGAACATTGCCTCCCACCAGAGGAAATATGTCGATATACTGGTTTTTATCCGCAGAGATCTTTCCATAAAAACTGTATTCATCTTCTATGAATTTTTTTTCTACTGTAGCAAAAGTCGTTGTTTTCAGCATTGTTTTGCTTAGTTCAAAGCCTTTTTCCTGCACAGGAATACTGTCTTCCGTCTTGGAACAGGAAAACAGAATGGATAATACTACAGGGATTAATATTTTTTTATGCATAGCAAACTTATTTTATTTTAAATAGATAAAAGATAATAGATGAAAGATAATAGACTTACAATCAGTTGTTTATTTATTGGCTTTTATCTTTGAATTATTCCAGATTAAATCCTGCACTAATAAAAGATTTTGGTCTGTACAAGCCGATTAATCTGCTCCGCCGAGATCATAATCTGCTTTTTCATTTCATAAACCTGCAAAACGGTCTGTCTGTAACTCTCCATAAAGTCCGTAAAATCTATCAGGCTTATGTTTCCGTTTCTGAAATTTTTCAGAATACCGTTATAGACAGTCTGCAGATTCTCCAAATCAACAGGCTTCAGCTGAAAATACTGATCATAATAATTTTTCCAGGTTTGGTATGCTGATTCTACCTGCGTTTGTAAATTAAGTTTCTGATATTCGGAGTTTTTTTCATTCTGCTGAATGGCAAATTTTGCCTTTTCCACGTTGCCTTTATTAGCTTTCCAGAGCGGAATCGGAATTCCGATCTTCAGATTGATCTCATTTCTGAATGTTCCAGAAGCCTGATCGTATTCGGCTCCAAGATTAAGATCCGGCGTATTGAGCGATTTTTGCCACTGCGCATACAACTTGCTGTTGTCTATCAGTTTCAGATTATAGAGATAGTCCGCATTATTCTGCAAAGCTTTTTCCTTGAGAATTTCCATATCTCCGAAAGGCTGTGATACTAAAATTTGATTTTCTTCAGGTTTTGAAATCTCCGGAACAATATTGTCAGAAATCCCCGTCAGCAGCTTCATGTTTTGCTGAAAGCCAAGAATATTATTATTGATCTCGATCTTATCGTTATTAAGCTGAATAACGATGCTCTGTAGTCTCACATAATCTTTGAGAGAGATATTCCCTTTATCTGTCTGAACTTTGTAAGCTGCTAAAAGCTCATTCATATACCTGAGCTGCCCATCTATGCTGATTTGTTTTTTTTGTTCGTAGATCAGGTTATAGTAAGTATTTCTCAGTTCCGAGCGGAGATCAAAAAGCAATTGGTTGAACTGGAGCTGAGAAAGTTCTTTACTGGATTTAGCAAACTGAATTTCATTTCTTTTTTTTCCACCGAGATAAATGAGCTGTGTGATTTCTGCTCCTTTTGATCTTCCGGCGTCAAAAGCTCTTTTGTCCTCAGGATTATAGGCATTGATGTAACCTTCTATCTGCGGCAGTTCCCATATCCTGGCCTGCAAAATATCTGCATCTGCCATATTTATATTATACTGGGCGGCAAGAAGCTGGAGATTGTTTTTTTGAAAAGCGACTTCACAATCCTGAAGAGACATCTGCTGCTGTCCCGATAGACAGACAAATGCCGAAACGGATAACACCAGCGTTGTAATTTTATTCATTTTTATCTCGTTTTGGTAGGGCAAAAATGAATTTTTCAGATTAAAACGGACTTAAATGCGCCTTAAAAAAAGCTTAATTATGGGATTTGATGATGAGTGAATTTTAAAAAGTTTGATTTAAATTCTCACAGTCACAGGAAGAATTTACTTATTAAAAGTTACCGTAAAAAGATTCTGATTTTCTGCTGTGGAACTGTAGGAGATCTCGGCATTGTGATACTCCAGAATACGTTTTACAATCCGGAGTCCAAGGCCCGAACCTGTCTTGCTGTGCGAATTGCTGCCACGCATAAAAGCATCAAAAAGCTTATCGCGTTCTTCCAAAGGAATTGTGGAGCCGTGCGAAAATACTTTTACGATAATCCTGAAATCGGTCTCCATAATTGAAATATCTACTTCCTCATTATCCGAATATAACGCTGCATTTTTGAAAAGATTGATAAATGTGATATCAAGAAGGGATTTGACGCCTTTTACAGTAAGAAAAGCATCGTCAATACTTTTTTCATCAATTAGAAAATCCATTTTAAATGAAGGAAAATTACGATTTACCGTTTCAAAAGCATTAAATACCACTTCATCTATCCGTACTTCTTCATAAACGCTGGTAATGCCTTCTTTATCAAATTTAGACAACAACAAAAGGGATTTGGTAAGATCTGACAACTGATAAACATCAAGAAGCATCTGCTGCAAGGTCGATTTGGTTTTGGGAGAATGGTTCTCCAACTGAATAAGATTTTCCAGCTGGAATGCCATTCTGGTGAGTGGCGTCCGGATCTCGTGTGCAGCGCTGGAATTAAAATCTTTTTGTGACTGAAAGACATCATTCAGACGGCTGGTCATCAGGTTAAATGATTTTGCAAGCACTCCTATTTCATCTTCGGAATTTTTTACTACGACTCGAGTTGTGAGCTTATGAACACTGATATCGGCAATTTCGGATTTTAGTGACTCCAAAGGTTCCAGAAACCTGGAAACCAGATAGTAACTGAAAAACCAAATCAGCAGCACACTTACGATGTACGAAAATATCAATGTGTATTTTAAAAAGGCAAGTTTAGATTGTCCCGTAACATCCTGCGCACTGGTCAGGATGTAATAGTTTTCACCTTTTATGGTTCTTAACGCAGCATAGATTTCCGGGACCGAGCGTTCATTATATATGGTTTTTTCTTTGTCCAGCTCATCAAGAAGCGTTTTGTCCCAGGTTACTTTTTTATCCTTAAGAGTGCTGTAAACCAATTCCTTTTCGGCATTCAGAATGATAATATTTTCATTGAGAAGTACATTATCCGAATTTTCATCAAAGAAAAGCGGTGCTTCTCTTTCAAAGTCGTTCGCTTTTTCTATAAAATTGACCGTGAAAACCAATCTTTTCTGGAATCTAAGTTTAAATTCATCCCGTCGGAAATCATTAAAAGATACATAAATCACAAACATCATAACGCCAAAAATCAATGAAAATGCTAAACTGAGGCTGAATGCTATTTTACGTTTTAATGACATAGATTATTATAATTGATAGATGATAAATGATGGATGATAAATGATTATAAGTGATGAATGATGAAAAGACTCTCAGATTCTCATACTCTAAAACCCTCAAACTCCTAAAGTGGACTCAGGTAATATCCAAATCCCGGTCTTGTGTGGATCAGTTTTGTCTTATAATTCTTATCGATTTTTTTTCTTAGAAAATTGATATAAACTTCAATAGCATTATTGGTAGACTGAAACTGATTTTTCCAAACTTCATCCGAGATGTATTGTTTGGACAGTGTCCTTCCATTGGCTCTTGCAAGCAGCACCAAAAGCTGGAATTCTTTTACTGTAAGCGTGATTTCCTCGCCTGCACGGAACACTTTGCTGTCTTCCGGATAGATCTCCAGATCGTCTATCACTATTTTTTCTTTTTCTTCTGATTTGGGAGCCTGTCTCCGCATTTGCGAATTAATTCTCAGCAGCAACTCTTCCAGCAGAAATGGTTTCACCAGATAATCATCCGCAGCTCTCAGGAATGCTTCTTTTTTCTCTTCGATTCCGTCATAGGCAGAAATGATGATAATTGGCGTTTCCGCATTAGTTTCCCTGATGGTTTTGCAGATATCCAGCCCGTTAACCTTCGGAACATTGATGTCCAGGAGAAAAATATCGTACTGATTTTCTGAAAACATCTTCAGGAACACCTCACCATCTTCCGCTTTATGTGTTCTGATGGATTTCGATTCCAGGAAAAGGGCAATTTCTGATGATAAAACGGCATCATCTTCTAAAAGTAAGGCCTGCATTGGATTATGAATTTTATACAAATATGAGGAAAATATTTTTTGGAAAGCGTTATTAAACTTAATAGATAATCATAAACTAATTGATATAAACTGTTTAATATTACCATTCTAAAATTCATAAAATAAAGCGTATTTTTGGAGAAATAATTCAACGACAGTGAATTCCATTATCAATAAAAAAGTAAAATTCCAGGAACTGGGAACTAAAGATTATCAGCCAACCTGGGATTATCAGGAAGAATTACTGAAAAAAAATCTGGACACCAAGATCTATAACAGAGAAAACCCAGACAATCAGAAGCTTACGGAAAACTTTCTTCTTTTTGTGGAACATCCGCACGTTTATACTTTAGGAAAAAGCGGACACGAGGAAAATCTTCTGGCCAATGAAGCTAAGCTTAAAGAAATCAACGCGACTTATGTGAAGGTAAACCGGGGTGGAGACATCACTTATCACGGATTTGGACAAATAGTTGGCTACCCTATTTTGGATCTTGAAAATTTTTATACAGACATCCATCGCTATATGCGTGATCTGGAAGAAGTGATAATCCGGACTATTGCAGAATATGGCTTGCAAGGCGAACGCTCCAGTGGTGAAACAGGCGTTTGGCTGGATGTCGGAAAACCTTACGCAAGAAAAATCTGCGCAATGGGCGTAAAAGCATCACGCTGGGTCACGATTCACGGATTTGCGCTGAATGTCAATACTGATATGCGTTATTTCGAATACATTATTCCTTGCGGAATCACTGATAAGCAGGTGACTTCACTCAAAAGAGAACTTGAGAGAGATGTTGATATCGAGGAAGTAAAAGAAAAAATAAGGAAGCATTTTGCAGATGTTTTCGGTTGCGAATTGATTTCATAATTGATAATTGATGAATGATCCTTTGTCATTTATCAATTATCATCTTATTACATCGTCATTCCAATATCTATTCCTTTGATTTTTCTATATAAATCCGTAGCAAAATTATCGGTCATTCCGGACACAAAATCAATAACACCAAGCACTTTCTGATAATCTGTTCCATCTTCATAGAAAAACTGCTTTGGCAGTAGTTTCAACGCTTTTTTGTCATACGATTTTCTTTCATCTGCAGATTTCAAAATCGATGGAATAAAATGATCCAGCAATTCGTACATCACGTTGTAGCCAGCATTTTCGATTTCCACAACAGCTTTGTGGTTGTATATCTTTTCTATTGAAAAACTTTCGATATCCTGAAGTGTCTTATTTTCAGATTTGTAAATATCCAAAAGACCTTTTTCTAAATTACCTTGTAAAATTTTGTCGAAATTATTTTTATAAAGTTCAATGGACTTATTAATCAATGCATTGATCACCTTTGCTCTGAGATAAGAAATCTGCTCATTTTCATTGCTGATAGAATCCAGCTTCTGCTCTACTCTTTTGATGTCATCCGTTTCTGACTTTATGAGTTCAAAAAACAGGTTTTTACAATCGGCAGTAGAAACGATTCCCAGTCTGTGTGCATCTTCCATATCAATGATGTTATAGCAGATATCATCAGCTGCTTCCACCAGCCAAACAAACGGATGCCTTTTGAAGATATAAGGATCATCATTTTCCTGTAGCATTGACGTACTTTTTGCAATTTCCAGAAAAATATCCTTTTCATTCTGAAAAAAGCCAAACTTTTTACGATGGATCAGGCCTTTCTTTTTAGCAATCGCTTCACAAGGATATTTTGCAATGCTTGCCAGTGTCGCAAACGTCAGCTGAACACCGCCGGCATCTTTTCCCTGTTGTTGCTGGGCCAGCACTCTTATGGCATTGGCATTCCCTTCAAAATTAACCAGGTCTGCCCATTCTTTTTCATTGAATTTAGGTTTCAGTTCGGTTTCATTTCTGTCAAAATAACTTGCTATCGCATCTTCTCCGGAATGTCCGAATGCAGGATTACCAACATCGTGGCAAAGGCAGCCAGCTGCAATCACATTACTCAGATTGTGCAGATAAAAATTTCTGGAATCCTCATTCAGATCATTTTTGAATTGACCATAAATAAACTCACCAATAACACTGCCCAGACTTCTGCCTACAGATGAAACTTCCAGAGAATGCGTAAGTCTGTTATGCACAAAAACACTTCCCGGAAGCGGAAAAACCTGCGTCTTATTCTGCAATCTTCGGAATGCCGAGGAAAAAATAATCCGGTCAAAATCCCTTTGAAAATCTGTCCTGGAAGCTTTTGTATTAGGATTATTTCCTGTGCGCTGACTTGTATAAATTGAATTGAGATCCATATTGACCTCAAAAATAAGGGATATTTATTTTTTAGCGGAATAATATTTGATTTTTCCATAAAAAATATCAATATGCCAGAAGGTCCAACCATTGTTTTGATGAAAGAAGAGCTCCGAAAATTCATTGGAGAAAAAGTAATATCCATTGCCGGAACCGTCAAATTTGACCATAAGCTTATTGCTGATAAGAAACTTAAGGAAATCAGACTCTATGGTAAACAAACTTATCTTATTTTTGACAATGTCAATATCAGAATCCATCTTTTAATGTTCGGTTCCTATGAAATTGATGAGCAAACCAAGCCAGACAAGAATCTACGCATAGGCCTCACATTCAAAAACGGTAAAGCATTTTTCTATACCTGCTCCGTAAAACTATTGCCCAATGATTTTCTCGAGACCATAGATTGGGAAGCTGATGTGATGAGCGATATTTGGGATCCAAAGAAAACCAAAGCCAAGCTGAAAGATAATCCTGAAATGATGGTGTGCGATGCCCTGATGGATCAGGATATTTTCTCCGGCGTTGGTAATATCATCAAAAATGAAACACTTTTCCGCATTGGCGTGCAGCCGGAAAGCAGGCTCGGAAAAATACCTGCAAATAAAATCAATGAGCTTGTATCGGAAGCCCGGAACTACAGTTTCGATTTTCTGAAGTGGAAACGGGAAAATACTTTAAAAAAGCATTGGAAAGCTCATCATAAAAAAAATTGCCCCGTGTGCGGCCAGCCTCTTACCAGTAAAATTACCGGGAAATATAAACGGAGAAGTTTCTACTGCGAAACTAACCAAAAATTATTCTAAGGATTCGCAATTCTGGTGAAAACATCGTGTTAAAAGGCTTTTATAAGCAAACTGAGTTTGATTTGGCAATTATTTTGACTATCATTGACAAAATTTTAGTTATGAAAAATAAATACTTTTTGATCTTGTCATTAGTTTCTTCTTTTGCAATGGCGCAAAAAACCATTTCATTCGAAAGTACCGAAGGCTACACAACAGGTAACATCCACGGACAAAACAACTGGGAAGTAACGCTAAACAGCGATGAACTTCCTATCAATGGCCAGACCATTACAACTGAAAGTGCCAGTGCAGGCAGCAACGCCTTAAAAATTGCTGTGGATCTTAACGAAGATTTCGGATGGTTTCCGATCTATGGCGCCGCAAAAATTCTGGATCAGGGATTTGATTATAAAAACACAACCGTAGAATTCGATGCTTATATATCTGAACTGGAAGGTTCAACTTTTGAATTCGGAACTTATGGTGCGGATAATGATGAGTTTGTCCCGATCTCTACATTCTCATTCAATTACACTGGTAATCTGGAAGTTGTAAGCAGTGTGGACTATGATTATGAAGCTACGGAATTTACCTGGCAGGCTAATAAATGGTATAAACTAAAAGCTGAGATCTCTGAAAATCAGATTAAATATTATGTTGATGGAACCTTGGTTTACACCGGAACTAACTTTTCAAAAACGGATGTACTGGGAATTATTTTCCTTCACGATAATTTTGGCGGCTTTGCTTACATCGACAATATTAAAATTAATGATGAAGTCATGGCTGTGAATGATGTCAAAAAAGCTAACATCAAGCTGTATCCAAATCCTGTAAATGATATACTGAAAATCGATGTTCCAAATAATGAAGCAATTATCAATATCAGTATTTATAATATTGCCGGCCAGAAGATCAAAACATTCTCATCAATGAAAGAAATCAATATTGAAAGCTTACCAAAAGGCAACTATATGATTGACATCAATACTGATAAGGATAAAAAATACACCTCGAAATTCATCAAACAATAAAATTGAAATCCTGCTTCAACAGCAGGATTTTTTTATTTAACTTTATTAAAAATATAATTTGATGAGTAATATAGAAAAAGATACGCTTAACTTCCTTTCGGAACTGGAACGTAATAATAACAGAGATTGGTTTAACGATTATAAACATCTTTATCTGAAGGCTAAAGATAATATGGAAACTGTTGTCGATCAGATTATTTCCGGCGTCTCTGATTTTGATAAAAGTGTAGAACGTCTGGAAGCTAAAAATTGTATTTTCAGGATTTATAAGGACACCCGGTTTTCCAAAGATAAAACGCCATACAAAACCAACATTGGTGCTTCACTTGTGGAGAAAGGACCGAAAACACTTAATCACGCTGGCTATTACATTCACATAGAGCCGGGTAAATCTTTTCTCGCAGGCGGCGTTTATATGACGGAACCGAAAAATCTGAAAGCCATTAGGGAAAAAATCAGCGCTGAAGGAGAAGATTTTCTGAAGATTATTAATAAAAAGTCATTCAGGGACAATCTTGAATTACGAGGTGACAAACTAGTAAAAGTTCCGCAAGGCTTTGATAAGGATAATCCAATGGGCGACTATCTGAAATTTAAGCAGTTCACAGTTTTTCATTCACTTTCTGATGAAGATGTGGTCAATGAAAATTTTATTAATCGCACTGTGAAAATCTTTAAAGAGATCTATCCATTCAACCTGTTTCTGAATCAAGCAATTTCGGATTGATCCATTTAACTTTCATATCAGCAGATTAATCCAACATATAAATTATGAATATGAAGAATCTGTTCTTTCTTATCTTCTTAAGCTGTGTAACAACTTTAAATGCCCAGATCACAAAAAAATTTAACATCAATGGTGTCGAAAGGAAAGCTATTATCTACGAACCAGCGACTAAAACTGAAAAAACACCTGTTATTTTTGTTTTCCACGGTCACGGCGGCAATGCTAATTTTGTAAGCAGAAGAATTGACATCCAAAACTATTACAAAGATGCTCTTGTTATTTTTATGCAGGGATTGCCGGGAAGAAAAGTTCCCGGAATAGATCCTAACGGGATTATGAACGGATGGCAGATTTTTACAGATGATTTGGAAGGCCGGGATATTAAATTCTTCGATGTTGTCTTTGCAGATATTCATAAAGATTATAAGATTGATGACAACAGGATTTACCTTATCGGACATTCTAATGGTGCGCGTTTTGTAAATGTCCTATGGAAGACGCGTGGCGAAAAAATTACTGCCATCTGTTCCGCATCTGCTCAGGGTGGCGAAATGATTTCCGGTGCGGTTCCTATTTCAGTTTGGATGTACATCGGAAAAAATGACAAGATAGTTTCACCACAAAGCCAGGAATTATCAATTCCTATTGTGAAATCAAATCTCGGAATTTCAATGGCAGGAAAAACTGATAATGATAAAACTATTTTCAAGGGTAAAAACAATACTGAACTTGTCATTCAGAGTAGTAATGCCGGGCACGAATTTCCAAAACAGTCTCTTCAGGAAATTGCAGACTTTTTCAGAAGGCATGAAAAATAAGACACATACAATTTACTTTATATAAATAATATTAAATATTTATATGTTAATTATTTAGACCATTTAATTTAAAAAATAAATTAACACAAAAAAAAAATAAAGACTGCCATTATAGGCAGTCTTTCAAATAGAAAAATTAAAATTTATTTTGCTTTAAAATACACTCTTCTATTTGCTCTGTTTTTCCATTCCGGACATTTCGAAGCGGGATCACATTCAGGATATTTCAGGTCAAACTTTCCATTACCCTGGGCTTCTAATTTGGAAGCATTAGCACCATTCGAAATTAAATATTGTTTTACATTATTTGCTCTTCTTTGAGATAATGCCTGATTATAGCTTTCCGTGCCTCTTGTGTCTGTGGCACCTACAACTACATATGAACCATTTGTAGAGTTGATATAACTGATTGCACTATTCAAAATAGGATTGTTACTTGGTAAGATTCTGTCAGAATTAAGATCGAACTCGATTCCATTCATCACGGATTCATCTGCAGAAGCAACTCCTCCGTTATTTGAATTAGTAAGCGGGCAACCGTTATTTTCCACAGGACCAGGAACAGTTACACACTTATCATTAAGATCAATTACACCGTCCATATCTACATCTAATGCCACACCAGAACCATCTACTCTGGCACCGGCCGGTGTATCAAGCTGTCTGTCCCAATCGTCGCAAACACCGTCATTATCGGCATCGCCGTTTTTGCAAACTTTAAAATTATCCACCTTTTCTTCAAGCTCTTCTATTCTGCTGTATATATTTCTCAAAGGATCAACCCACATAATATGATCAGCATTTTTTCCAAGTTTAACGGTAAGACCCAAAGTTGTATTAAAGAAATTATCTGAAGTATGAGAGCTGATTCTGTTAACAGCGCTGTATTGATCTCCGCCACCATCGAAAGCATCATCTCCTGTATAAACATACATGAATCTTCCCTCAATATCTACTCTGTTACTGATTTTATATTTCAATCCTGCACCAGCCTGTCCGAATAATGAATTGAATTTGAAAGCCTTTCTTTCGGTCATCAATCTTTGCCCGAATTCATCTTTTTGGTAAGCACGATATGCTAAAACTCCGGCTCCGGCATAACCGTGGATTGCCCATCTGAAATCCGATTTCCTGTCAACTCTTCTTAATAAATTTGACAGATTGATATCCCCTAAAAGGGAAATTGCGTCGTATTGTGTTCTGCCAGCAACCTGAAGATTAGCAGCGGCATTTGCAGGAGCTGCATCTTTTGTGTTGAAATACCCTTGTCTTGTTTCGCCACGATCGTATTGAAGTTTTAGTCCAAAAGCGTGAGAAAGAGCCTTGTCAATGCTGAAATATGCCGAATATCCAACAAGTGTATTACCATCCTGAATGGATTTCAGATCTGCATTCTGCATCAGTGGTATACCGCCACCAAAGGAGATAGACCAGCTGTTATAACTTGGAGTAGTATCCATAGACGTACCTGCAGATGTCGAAGCAGTCTGCATCATGTCCTGAGAAAACATCACGGCCGGGCATAGCAAAGCCATTGACAAAATAGTTAATTTTGATTTCATAAATAATAAATTTTAATTGTTTTATTTGTTAAAAGTATAATTGAAATTATACCTCTTTATTTAAATACCGTTGTATTTAAAAGGATTATCTTCCCATATTCAATTACCATACCATTAATAATAACTATTTATTATTTTGAATAATTCAATAACTTAAAATTAACATCTTTCGATCGAGTCATAAATTTTTAAAATTCTCAAAATCAAAAAAATACAGGAGTAAATTGTGAAAAAACTAAAGGGAATCAGATAAAAGAAATTTACTTAAAAATAAAAATCAACATAATCATTCCGAAAGATTTTTTATAAATTTCCTTGACAGTAATGAAGATAAAAACTAAAAATTTGAAAATTAATTATAGATTTACAAAAACAAATCCCAATGAAAACCCGAATTCTCCTTTTTGTGACCTTTTTACTATTTTCAAACAATTCATTCTCCCAAAATAAAACATCAGAAGACAAAAAACAGATCCAGCTTATAATCAATACATTTATGAATTGTCTTACAAAAAAAGACAGTACAAAATTTTACAGTTTATTTTATTCTGACCCTGTAGTTTGGGCTGGTGTTACAAAACATAAGACCTTCTCTCAAGAGTTAAAAAAAGATGGAAACGCAAAAGACAGTTTCAGATCAGATTATAAATCTTTTTACAGATATTTTTATGATAAGCCAATTGAAGAAAAGTTTTCTAATATTAAAATTTTAGAAGACGGATATATTGCAACTGTTATATTTGATTACAGCTTTTGGGAAAAAGGAACAAAGATGAATTGGGGAAAGGAAAGCTGGGCTATGATAAAAGCAGACGGAAAATGGAAAATAACATCCATAATATTTTCAACAGAAGACGAAGCCATAAATCCTGAACGACCGATTAAAAATAAATAACTATAAAAAAAACCTCTCAAATGAGAGGTTTTTAAATGTTACATATAAGCTTCGATAGGCTCGCAGGTACAAATCAGGTTTCTGTCGCCATAGGCTTCATCTACCCTTGCAACGGTAGCAAAAAATTTATGTGTTCTCACCCATTCCAAAGGATAAGCTGCTTTTTCCCTTCCGTACGGTTTATCCCAATTATCAGAAATTACCAGCTGCTCCGTATGAGGTGCATTTTTCAAAACGTTATTAGCAGCATCTGCTTCGCCGCTCGCAATTTCCTCAATTTCTTTTTTGATATTGATTAGAGCTTCAGCAAAACGTTCGATTTCTTCTCTGCTTTCGGATTCTGTAGGCTCAATCATCAATGTTCCGGCTACAGGGAAACTTACCGTTGGTGCGTGGAAACCATAATCCATCAGTCGTTTTGCAACATCTGCCACTTCAATACCCAGAGATTTGAACTGACGAAAATCCACGATACATTCGTGCGCTACTCTGCCATTAGCATTGGCATATAGGATCGGGAAATGTTCCGCCAATAATTCTTTAAGGTAATTAGCATTTAGAATCGCATATTCTGTTGCTTTTTTCAATCCATCAGTTCCCAGCATTTTAATGTAAGCATAAGAAATATTCAGAATCAGACCAGAGCCATAAGGTGCAGCGGAAATTCCTTCAATCGCATCTTTAGTTCCTACAGGAATATTGGCATTGGTTGGAAGGAAAGGGACCAAATGCTCAGCGACACATATTGGGCCAACGCCTGGACCACCGCCACCGTGAGGAATTGCAAAAGTTTTATGAAGATTCAGGTGACAAACATCTGCCCCGATATTCCCCGGACTTGTAAATCCAACCTGAGCATTCATATTGGCACCATCCATATATACTTGTCCGCCGTGCTCGTGCGTGAGTTTCGTAATTTCCTTGATATTGGCGTCAAAAAATCCATAAGTTGATGGATAAGTAATCATTACGGCAGAAAGATTCTCGGAATGCTGTTCTGTTTTGGCTTTAAAATCTTCAAAATCGATTTCACCGTTTTCAAGATTCTTTACCACCACGATTTTCATTCCCGCCATTGCTGCAGATGCCGGATTGGTTCCGTGTGCTGACTGTGGAATCAACACGATATTTCGATCACCTTCGCCTCTGTTTTTATGATATTCTCTGATGACCATCAGACCAGCATATTCACCCTGAGCACCAGAGTTGGGCTGAAGTGATGTCCCTGCAAAACCTGTAATCTCTGCTAAATCCTTTTCCAATTGCTTGATCATTTCCTGATAGCCACCAGCCTGTTCAGTCGGTACAAACGGGTGAACACTTCCCCATTCCGCCCAGGATAAAGGGATCATCTGTGTTGCCGCATTCAGCTTCATTGTACAAGAACCAAGAGAAATCATTGAATGGGTCAGAGACAAATCTTTTCTTTCCAGACGCTTGATGTAACGCATCAACTCGGTCTCTGTATGATATTTATTGAAGACTTCTTCCTTCAGGATTTCATCGGTTCTCAATAATTCTTCCGGAATGGAATATTCTTCTTTTAATGATACTTTATAGCCTTGTTTTCCTTTGAACTGAGCAAAAGCTTCTATAAGATGGTTTAGCTTATCAACAGTAGTCGTTTCATTGATAGAAATACTTACAATTCCTTGAGAGAAATAATTAAGGTTGATCTTTCGGTCTCTCATCAACAATCTTAATGATGTTTTTCCCTCCTCGTGAAGTCTGAATTTAATCGTATCAAATACAGGTTCATCCACTACATCATACCCTAAAACCTTTAAAGCATCATTAACGGCATTGGTTTTATAATGGATCTGATCCGCAATGAACTCAAGGCCTTTTGGTCCGTGATAAACGGCGTACATCCCAGCCATTACAGCCAGTAAAACCTGGGCAGTACAAATGTTGGATGTTGCTCTTTCCCTTTTGATGTGCTGTTCTCTGGTCTGAAGTGCCATTCTCAAGGCACGTTTTCCGTACATATCCTGGGAAACACCAATGATTCTACCCGGAATATCTCTTTTATAATCTTCCTTACAAGCAAAAAATGCAGCGTGAGGGCCGCCATAACCCATAGGTATGCCAAATCTCTGAGTGGTTCCGACAGCGCAATCTGCACCCATTGCTGCAGGTGATTTCAGTTTCACCAATGCCATAGGGTCACAGGCTACTACAACTTGTAAATCAAATCCTTTTGCAGAGCTGATGAAATCTGTATAATCCAGAACAATTCCGTTCTTACCCGGATATTGAAGCAATACCCCGTAATATGAATCATTGAACTGATGATTGGCATGATTGCCTACAATGATATCAATGCCAAGACCTTCCGCTTTAGTTTTAAGAACCGAAATGGTCTGTGGCAAAACTAAATCAGAAACAAAGAATTTCGTTGAGTTATTTTTCTTTTGGTCTTTAGTCCTGTTGTTAAAGAACATATGCATCGCTTCAGCGGCTGCTGTAGATTCATCAAGAAGAGAGGCATTTGCCATCGGGAAACCTGTCAGGTCGCAAACTACCGTCTGGAAGTTAAGAAGTGCTTCTAATCTACCCTGAGCAATTTCCGCCTGGTATGGCGTGTAAGCGGTATACCAGCTTGGGTTTTCTAAAATATTTCTCTGGATTGGAGAAGGAAGAATGGTATCATTGTAACCAAATCCGATATAGGTATCAAAACCTGCATTTTTAGATGCCAATTCTTTGGAATGAAGCAACATCTCATACTCCGAAAGTGCATCTGACAGTTCAAGATCTTTTTCCAGCCTGATGCTGTCCGGAATGGTCTGAGAGATCAGTTCATCAATACTATTAACCCCGATTTTGCTAAGCATTTCCGCTTTATCAGCTTCATTCAGGCTGATGTGGCGGCTTACAAATTGCTGTGTGTTCATTTATAAACTTTGAATTAGATTTTTACTAAAAAGGTTCGTAAAAATACTACTTTTCAAAGAATTAAGCAATGAATAATATCATAATTGAAAACATCTATTTCCTATCAGAAAGGTAGTTTTTAAGATGAAAATCGACACTGTCCGAAGTCGAAATAAACTGATAGCTAAGAAAATCAGAGATTTTTTTATTGGAAATCCTGGAATCAAGCTTAAGTGCATCCAGCGACGTTTTACGCAATATTCTTAGAACAGGAAAGATAAATCCAAAAATACTTAGAACAGGTAAAATATTAAGTATATGTTCCGAAACAGCTTTTGCAGGCTTCTTTCCCAATGCAGTTCTCACCTTATCGGAAACCATACTGAATTTAGAATTTTCAGCAATGACAATATAACGTTCGCCAAAAGCATTATTTTCCATCAGCATTATGGCGACAGCCGCTACATCTCTTACATCAACAAATGCTGTTCCACCTGTATATGTAAATGGATATGCCGACTTGGCAAAAAAATCGCCGCTACTCTTTCCCCAGTTTCCGGAACCTATTATTAATCCCGGATTGATGATGATTGTATTAAGTCCTTCCGCAGATGCTCTCCAAACCTCCATTTCCGAAAGATGTTTTGAAATGGCATAACCTGAATGATCCAGTTTTGGGTTAAAATCAGAATTCTCATCCATCATTCCCTCTTCATTATAACCATCCAAAACTGCTATTGAACTTACAAAAAGAAATTTTTTAACTGAAGAATTCTCAACAGCATATAAAAGATTTTTTGTACCCTCAACATTTGTTTTGTTCATAGCCTCGTCGTCCTGAGGATTGAAACTGACAATAGCCGCACAATGATAAACTTCTTCTACATCTATCAATGCATCCTGAAGAGAATCAACATCTTCAAAATCAACATCTATCCATTGGATCTTATCAAAATAAAAATCAGGCTCATTTGTAAAAAAGCGATAGGAAGCTCTGACTTCTTTCAGATCGCTAGAAGGTCTTTTTGTTGCACGCACTTCTTTGCCTTGCTTCAAAAGCTCAAGAACAATAACCCTTCCCAGGATTCCTGTGGCGCCGGTTACTAGAATCATTCTTTTAGGGATTTGAATTTTAAAAACCTGATGATAAAAACAGAATTGGCTAATGAAAAAACTAAGATAGTTCCAAGAAAAAACCAAAAACTTCTGCCTTCTAAATACCAGCTGCCTTTTCCTGCAAAATTATCCCTAACCACAAGGAATAAAAGTCCCAGCAATAAAAGATTAACTAATGCTGAGAAAATCAGGGTGAATTTATAAATTATTTCCTGGTATTTTTTCATTATAATAAGGCAAAGATAATTTAATTCAGCAGAAAATCCTTTACTGCAGCATTAAAGTCGACGGGATTATTCGCCTGAACCCAATGTTCTGCATTTTTAATTTTAATGATTTGAGAATCCGGAAACTGCTGCTTTATCAGAAATTCGTCTTGAGGTAAAATATAATTGGAATTGGCGCCTGCAATGAATAAAGTCGGACCATTGAAAATACCAAACTTTATGGCATTGGAAACAAATTCCGTATAATGCTCCGCCAAAGTATCGAGATTGAATCGCCACGCCAGTTTCTTATCATCTGTCCAGTACAGATTTTTCATCAGGAACTGAATCACAAACTTCTCGTGGATATATTCACCCAAGACTTTTTCAACATCTTGTCTCGATTCAGCCGTATTGAAATCCACAGATTGCAATGCTTTAATAATTCCCTGATGATGAGGCGGATAAGCTTTTGGCGAGATATCAACCACAATCAATCTTTCTAAGCGCTCAGGAAAATTAATCGCAAATTGCATCACGGCCTTGCCTCCCAAAGAATGTCCGAGAAGATTGGCCTTTTGAATGTTATGCGCATCCAGATAATTCAGAATATCATTAGCCAGATCATCGTGTGTCATAGAATCCGAATGAAAACTGCGGCCGTGATTTCTCAAATCCAGCAAATGTGTCGGCATTAGTTCGCCAAATTCTTTCCCGAAGCTGCCCCAATTATCCAGCATTCCGAACAAACCGTGGAAAACCAAAAGTGGCGTTTCTGTTCTTTCTTCTCCGTATATTTTTGAATGTAATACTTCCATTATTATTTATTTGACTATAATCCTAACTTAAAATATTCTTCCATAAGTACTTCTTTGCAATTTTCCCAATCAAAATCTACGAACATTTTAGGCTGTGGAAAGAGGTCAGCGTCAGTAAAATAAGTCAAGGATTTCAGCATCATAAAATCAGTATGATTGACATATTTTTGATTATAAAATTCAATCATCTCTTCCAACGAGAAATTATTCAGAAGAAAAAACAAATCAATAAAGTCTTTCTTTGTTCCTCTTCCTTCAATTGCATTTAGTTTCATTGCGGCAATATCTTTTGGAGAAGCCATCCTAATATTTTCAATATTAAGCCTTTGGTCTAAAAAAGGATATTTATGGTTCACAAAATCTACTTTAATCTGATTAACAGAACACACCAAAATATTTTTGCTTCCGGCTTTTTTTTCAACATTTCCAAACTGTTCAAGTTCTTCCAATATTCTCTCTTCTTCAATTTCTTTTTTCCCAAAAAAATCCAGGTCAATAGAATTACGATGTCCGATTTGCAATGCCAATGCTGTTCCTCCAACTAAAACAAAATCAGAAAAAAATTCTGATTTCATAATTTGTCTCAGGAGTTCCAGTAATTCTGGACTGACTGTCTGTGTTTGTAACATCGGAATTCTGTTTTATCAATTTTGAAAATGGTGGCCAAGAATGAAAGTGACACAGCATCAAGACTTCTCAGATTCAAAGAAATTTCCTTTATCTTATCTTTTCCATAAAGGCTTTTGAGCAATTCCCAATCTCTTAGTTTGCCATATTCTACAACACGTCCTACCATGAATTCTTTGTATTTATCCAAATCAAAAGTCGATAAATCTACATCCCAAAAGAGATGTGGAGAAAAATCATTGATGGTAATTTCCGAATCCATATTCAAATTTATAGAAATTCTACCATTTTGCCAATCGCTTCAGGTAAGCCTGAACTGTATTTTCCAAACCCAGATACAACGCTTCCGAAATCAGAGCGTGACCAATGGAAACTTCTAAAAGATTCGGGATGTTATCTGCAAAATATTTTAAATTATCCAAAGACAAATCATGACCGGCATTGATTCCCAAGTTGTATTTTGTTGCCTCAACAGCTGTATTGTAATAAGATTTTATCGCTTCTTCTTTATTTTCAGTATAATGTTTTGCGTAAGCTTCTGTATATAATTCGATTCTGTCTGTTCCGGTTTCGGCGGCAAATTTCACCATTTCCGGATTGGGGTCAAGAAAAATCGATGTTCGTATTCCGGCATTTTTAAATTCAGAAATGACAGATTTCAGAAAATCAAGATTCTTTTCGCAATCCCAGCCCGCGTTGGAAGTAATTGCATCATCGGCATCCGGAACCAAAGTGACCTGTTCCGGCTTTATTTCCAAAACCATATCGATAAACGGGCGATGCGGATTTCCTTCAATGTTGAATTCCGTTTTCACCAAAGGTTTCAGATCATAAACATCTTTTCTGGTAATATGTCTTTCGTCCGGTCTTGGATGGATGGTGATGCCCTGCGCTCCGAAACGTTCAAGATCCATCGCGACCTGTGTTACACTTGGAACATCGCCGCCACGGGCATTTCTGAGGGTTGCAATTTTATTAATATTGACACTTAGTTTGGTCATAACTGAAATTGATAATTGATAATTGATAGTTGATAATTATATTTTATGTACTTGCATTATTTCCAGGTCAAATTCCTTGGATGCGACTAAAAGATGGTCGAAAATATCGGCCTGGATCTGCTCGAAATGTTCCCATTTTGAATCATTGGCAAAACAGTAGAGCTCCAGCGGCATTCCCTGCGGTGTAATTTCCATTTGCCTTACCATAACTGTTCCGGTATGATCAATATTCGGATTGTTTTTCAGGTAATTCATCGCATACATCCTGAACGTTCCGATATTGGTCAGCTGCTGTCCGTTGATAATTTCATCTGCATTCTGGAGCGTTGCTTTTTCTTTATCGATCTCCTTTTTCTTTTCCACAAGATAATCGTGTATCAGGTTGATTTTCAGCAATTCATTAAATAATGCATCGTCCAGAAATTTAAATGACTTGATATTGAAAACAATTGATTTTTTAATTCTTCTGGTGTTGGTTTCCGACATGACCTGCATATTTTTGATTTCCGTGGTCAGCAGATCGTAAGTCGGAATTGTGGACAAGGTTTTATCGAAGTTCCTGATTTTTGTGGTCAGCAAATCGATGCCTTCAATGTTTCCTTCAATGGAATATTTAGGAATCGAAACCCAGTCTCCCACTTTCAGATTTTTGGAAGTGGCCACATGAATACCCGTAACAAATCCTAAAATAGTATCCCGGAAAACCAGAACGATAACCGCCGTAATCGCTCCCAGGCTTCCCAGAACCGTTGTACTGCTGATACCGAAAATTACACAGACGGCAATAACGCTGAAGATGAACATCCCGAAAATCCTGACGGTTTGGGAAATAGAATTGATGGCAATTATTTTATAATAATCCTGCTGAATCAGATAATAATTCTGCAAAACCTTTATAAACCGAAAAGCCATATTCGCCACCGCTAAAACTACCAGAAAACCTATAAGCCTTTCAAGAAACACAAAACTTTTCGGATGCCTGTAAAAAATCGAAAACAGAGCATAATGTCCCAGCCCGATTCCAAGAATATTCGCTACAGAATTGGTAACTTTAGCTTTGTATATTGATTTCATTACCGGATATTTCTCTTTATCAAAGAAAAATCTGAAAACGATGTTTATGGCAGTTTTAAGGATGAAGATCAGAAAAAATATAAGGAAAAGAAGAAGCGCAAATTTCAGCGCAATCTGTCCTGCCAGTACAAAATCATCCGGAAAAAAATCTTTGCAAAAAAAATGGATCTCGTCACTGATCCTCTGAAGAAAGTCTTTATAATCGTTGATTTCTTTTTTCATTCGTCATTAATTTTATTACTAATGCTCCGTTTATCAATTGGTGTCTTATTTGCATAAAATATCACCGAATAATTTTCAAATTTAAGGATAAAAAAAACGTTAGCTTTACTTTTGAAAACTGTATTTTAATAATTTTAAATTATGGACCCTGTTTTTATTGACATTATTGCTCTTGTTCTGCTCTTTGCAGGACTTTTAGGAACATTTCTCCCGATATTGCCGGGACTGCTTCTAAGCATTTGCGGACTTCTGATTTTCAAGTTCGGAACAGAAAATACTATGCCGATGATGTATGTCTGGATTTTCGTTTTACTCACACTTGTATCTACCGTTCTCAATTATGTGATCCCGGCCAAAACCAATAAAAAATATGGCGGAACACGTTATGGAAGCATCGGGTCAGTTGTAGGAACGTTGCTGGGTTTATTTCTATTTCCACCATTTGGATTTTTCTTCGGGATGTTGCTCGGCGTTTTCATTGGTGAATTGCTGCACGACTTCAGCGACATCAAAAAAGCATTCAATTCTATGAAGGGAGCCTTCATAGGTTTTGTTTACGGAACCGGATTTAATATGATGGTAGGGCTGGCAATGTTTTTGGTAGTTGGCTATTATATATTTTTTTAATTTAAAATCAATACAATGAATTATAAACTATTTCTCCTGGCGCCTGCAATATTGCTTTTGACAAATTGCAAAACCAAAGCTCAGAATGAAACTCAGAATTCTGACGGAATGGTAAGCATTGGGCTTAATAAAAGATTGACAATTCCCGGTTCCAAAATTACTTTAGAACTAAAGCAGGTTTCTGAAGACAGCCGATGCCCGGTAGATGTAACCTGTGTTTGGGAAGGGATTGCTGTTGTAGATCTGACAGCTACAAATGGCAGCGAAACCAGAAATATTCAGTTAGCAACCAAAGATTTTGAACCTAAAAACACTAAAAAAAGCATCAATTATGCTGGTTATAAGATCTCTTTACAGGATGTCAGACCATATCCGGGCGGAAAACAGGAAGCGCAATCCATAACCCTGAAATATGAAAAAGAGTAAATGAATAAATTAAAAAAGTCACAATATTTAATAGTAGAATATTGTGACTTTTCACTTTAGTAAAGTCTCAAACACTCCAACTCTCAAACACTCTTACTAAATTAACCCCAGACAATCGGGTTTTTACCTTTTTCCATAAGATAATTGTTGATCTTTGAAAACGGTCTGCTTCCAAAAAAACCTCTGTAGACAGAAAATGGTGACGGATGCGCCGATTGAATGATGTAATGTTTACTTTCATCGATAAGTGAAGCCTTTTTCTGCGCAAATGCGCCCCAAAGCACAAATACAACGTTTTGCTTTTTTTCTGAAATCTGCTTGATGATAAAATCTGTAAAAACTTCCCACCCGAGATCTTTATGAGAATTAGGCTGATGCGCCTGTACTGTTAGTGTTGCGTTAAGAAGCAATACTCCCTGCTTAGCCCAGTCCTGCAGATCTTTATTTTTTCTTTCTACACCAATATCCTCTTTCAGCTCAATAAAAATATTTTTAAGTGAAGGCGGCGCTGTAACATTTTCTGAAACCGAAAAGCAAAGTCCGTTCGCCTGGCCGTCATTATGGTATGGATCCTGACCCAGAATAACAACTTCAACATCATCAAATTCAGTTAGTTCCAGGGCGCGGAAAATATCGGATTTCGGGGGAAAACATTTAGTTGATTTATATTGCAGCTTCACTTTTTCCCAGAGATTTTTAAAATAATCACTCTCTTTAATGGGTTGCAGAACTTCTTTCCAGGTCATTTTCAGAATTTATTACAAAAATATATTTACCAATCTACATCAGCAAATACATTGACATTTTATTGAAAAATTAAGTTAATAAATCATAAAAGACCTTTGGCTTAATTTTTATTGTAATAAATTCGGGCGATTTTTCGAATATTATTATCTATTAAAACCGCCTTTTTTAGAATGAAAATCTGGAATAGTTTTATTTTTTCAATATTGTTTATGGCTAGTTTACCTGCACAGAATACCATTATAGTAGGCACTTACACCAACAGTGAAAAGTGCAGCAGTGGCGGAATATATGTTTTCGACTTTGATGAAAATACATTTAAGTATAATCTGAAATATCATACAGAAAATATCATCAACCCAAGTTTTGTAAGTCTTAGTCCCGACAAAAACCATCTTTTTTCTGTGAATGAAAATGGTGATAAAAGCACGGTAACAGCTTTTTCGATGGATGAAAAAACAGGAACACTCATCAAAAGAGATGAAAAAAAGACCGAAGGTGAAGACCCTTGTTTCCTGATTTCCGATGATAATAATGTAATTGTAGCCAATTACTCAGGCGGAAGCATCAATGTTTTCAAAAGGTTAGAAAACGGAAAGCTGTCTGAGGTCATTCAAAATATCAGATTTGAAGGAGCCGGATTTAATCCTAAAAGACAGGATAAGTCACACATTCATCAGGTCCAGTTCACGCCGGATCATCAGTTTGTTCTTGCAACAGATTTAGGACTGGACAAAATTTATGTCTTCAGATATAACCAAACCGGAGATCAGCCATTGGAAAAAATCACTGAGTTTGATGCTAAAAAAGGTTCAGGCCCGCGCCATATCGCATTTGAAAAAACGGGAAAACTGTTTTACCTTGTTCAGGAACTGAGTGGTGATCTGTCTGTTTTAAGTTTCAGCGATGGAAATATCAAGCTGGTTCAGGAGGAAACATTATTGTCCCGAAAAGTAAGGTTTAATTTCCGTGCGGCCGATATTCATTTATCAAACAATGAAAAATTTCTTTATGTTACCAACCGTGATGATGCGGATGATATCACAGCATTCAAAATACTGAAAGACGGAAAAGTAAGAAAGATCCAGCAGGTTAAAACTACAGGCAGAAATCCCAGAAACTTCGCCATCAGCCCGAATAATAGACTGGTTTTAATAGCCAATCAGGACACCAACAGAATCAACATTTTCACACGCGACACGGCGTCCGGTGAGCTGACGGCTACAAGAAAATCAATCCCGGTCTGTGCACCTGTGAATGTGATATTTTATGAAAAAGGAAAATAAATTTTGATAAGGTATAATATTTTAACAAAAATAAAGTTTTAATAGTTTAATGTTTGCAGACTCAATGTGTGATAAAAAATTTATTCTTTCACTTTTTCTCATTTGTATCTCCGGTCTCGTTTTCTCGCAGACTGAGAAAGAAACCGAAATCGAAAATGTAACCATTCAGACCGTTAAAAAATATAAGAATAAAAAGGAAAATCCGGCCTATGCGATTATGCAGCAGGTCTGGAAAAAAAAGAAGTCCAACGGTCTTCTGCTCCATAAAGATTATCAATATAAAACCTACGAAAAAATTGATTTCCGGCTTGGCAATATAGACAGTGCTTTTACCAAAAAAAGAGCATTTAAAGGGCTGGATTCAATTCTTTTTAAATACAATGATTCTTCAGAGATTTCGGGTAAAGCTGTGCTTCCGCTTTTTATTACTGAGAGTGTTTCGCAGACTTACGGGAAAAACGATCCTAAAAAAGAAAGAAAAGACTTACTGGCCATAAAAAATTCCGGTCTTAACAATAACCAGATTGTTGCTAAAACAGTCCAGGGAATGTTTAAAGATATCAATATATACGACAACACGATCAATTATCTGAACATTGGCTTTACGAGCCCTGTTTCCACCGCAGGTTTTGCCGTTTTTGACTACAATATTACAGACACGGTTGAAGTGAACACCATCAGAAGCTATGAAATCCGTTTTACGCCGAAGAATCCCGATGCGCTGGCTCTGAAAGGACGCCTGTTCATCTCGATGGATCAGTATAATGTGATGAAAGTGGAGATGGAGACCAACAAAAAAATCAACATCAATTTTGTCAAAAATATTGCTACCGATTTGGAATTTGATAATCCCGATGATTCCACCTTTATCCCGATCCGTAACGAAACAACGCTGAATCTTACGCTGAACGACAAGGAAGGCGCAAAAAACATCATTGCCAGAAGAACCGCTAACTATACCAATTATGAATTTGATAAAGGTCTGGAAGATTCATTCATCAACAAAATAATAATTCCTGAAGATGAATCTATTGCAAAAGATGAAACCTACTGGCAGGAAAACCGCGCGGAAGCACTGACGCAAAGCGAACAGAACATCTACAAAATGTATGATGAGCTGGAGGAAGTACCGAGATACAAACATATCATGAAAACCGTGGAAATCCTGAATTCCGGCTACATCCATTTCGGAAAATGGCTGGATGTTGGAAATATTTTCCAGTCTGTTGGTTATAACGATATTGAAGGGCTGAGGCTGCGAGCCGGAGCCAGAACCTATTTCGGAAAAAACGATATGTGGCGCATCCAGGCTTACACTGCATACGGTTTCCGGGACAAGGAATGGAAATATGGCGCTGAAGGAAAATATATGTTCAATAAAATCAACCGTTTTATGGTGGGCGCTGGCACCCGGAAAGATGTGCTGCAACTCGGCGTCCAGCTCACGACTGATGAAGGGATTATGACACGGTCTTTCGCTTCCTCTTCAGTCATCAATTCAGGTGATAATACAGCTTTAAGTTCCGTCAATCAGACCAATTTTTTCACGAGCATTGAACCTTGGAAAAATATTCAGCTAAGATTGGATGCGACACAACAAAGCATCACAGCCGCAGACCCTGCTCTTTTTAACATCAGCTATATTCAAAATGGCATTTTAAAAACCAGATTAGACGATTCCAGATTGATATTCAGTATAATGGCCAGGCCGGGCGCAAAATTTTCGACTTACGGTGTAGAGCGTTACGAAATGACCGCTTTAGCAACCAACCCAACATTTATTTTAAAGTATACCAAAGGATTTAAAGATATTTTCAACTCAGATTTCAATTATAATAAGCTTCAGTTTTATTACTACCAACCTGTGATTTTAGGAAACTGGGGAAGATTATTTGCTAATTTTGAAGCCGGGAAAAACTTCGAATCTCTTCCGCTCGCATTACAGAATGTATTGCCTGCCAACCAATCCTACGGATTACAAAGAGGTGTTTTTTCATTGATGAATTATTATGAATTCGTAGCAGATTCTTATGCGGTTTTATTTCTGGAACACCACTTTAATGGTAAAATATTTTCTCAAATTCCACTCATCAGGAAGCTAAAGCTGAGAGAAGTTGCCTTTTTCCGCTCCGGCGTTGGAAGCTTAAAACAAGGCTCGATTAATATGAATGCAGGCAATATGCAACTCGGTGCTCCCGAAAAGCCTTATTATGAATATGGTTTCGGTATTGAGAATATTGGATTTGGTAATTTCAGGATTTTAAGGGTTGATTTCAACTGGCGCGGCAATTACCTGAATCATAACGTGACATCTACTCCTGTGAGAAAATTCGGGATTCAGTTTGGTTTCCAGATGAATTTTTAGGACATTTGCCAGATTCACTTTTTCTGTTTTCTATAAATTTCTAATTAAATCCGTTCATGAAGTTCTCAAAACTCATTCTGCTATTCAATTTTATAATTTTTACAAATCTTTATTCTCAAAGAGAATTTGTGTTTTTCGGATCATATAACTGGGAAAAAGGTTCAGAAGCCGTTTATGTTTATGAACTCGATACCGAAAACGGAAAGCTGACGAAAGTAGCATCCTCTTCGGATGTCACCAATCCGGGCTATATCACAATTTCACCTGACGGAAAATATATTTACGCTTCTTCCGATGCCAAAACACCTAATTATGGAACGGTGAGTTCTTTTGCATTTGATCCGGAGAAAAAAACATTGACTTTTCTCAACCAGCAAAAAACTGGCGGCGAAAATCCGGTTTATGTTAATGTTGATAACAGCGGAAAATGGTTGATCAATGCAACCTATAATCAGGCCTCCATTTCTGTATTTCCACTTTTAGATAATGGAAAAATCGACTCCATGGTTCAGCATTTCAAATTCACGGAAGGAAGCGGCGTAAATCCGAAGAGACAGGAAAAAGCACATACGCATTCCGTGGTTTTTTCACCGGATTATAAAACTGTTTTATTCGCAGATCTGGGAGCAGATAAAATTTTGCAATATCCTTTTGATGCCAGTCAGAATAAGCCTTTGACAGATAACAAAAGTACATTCATCAACACAAAACCCGGCAGCGGACCAAGACATATCACATTCAGTAAAAACGGAAAAATAGTTTATTCGATTGAAGAACTGGCCGGGATGATTTCGGTTTACGATTTTTCTGATAACAACTTAAAAGAAATCCAGAGAATTGCAACGCATCCTGACAAGATCAGAGACGGTTTTGAAAGTTCCGATGTTCATATTTCGCCCGACGGGAAATTTCTTTATGCAACCAACAGAGGAAAGGAGAACAATATTGCGATTTTTAAAGTTTTTAATGACGGAACATTAGAATCTATAGGCTATCAGAAGACGGGCGGGAAACATCCAAGAACATTTGCAATTGACGAGACCGGGAAATTTATTTTGGTAACGAATGTCAATACCAGCACGGTTACTGTTTTCAAAAGAAACCTTGAAACCGGAAAGCTGAAAAAAATCGGAAGACCTGTCAGAATAAAAAATGTGACCTGTGTAAAAACTAAAATTTATTGATTCAAATATCTATAAAAATAAACACTTGCACTCCGCTCAGTGTGACATCTCTAATACTAAATTAAAAAAAACTGTCAGTCTGAGCGGAGTCGAAAACTTATCATTATGAGTATCTCTTTTTTTAATTCTATAATTTAGAATATAATTATCTTATCTTTACAGAATGGACGTCAGAGCAAAAAAACACCTTGGTCAGCACTTTCTTACAGACCAGAACATCGCACGGAATATTGTAGATTCTCTGTCTTTTGAAGGCTACAAAAAAGTATTGGAAGTTGGTCCAGGAATGGGCGTCCTTACCAAGTTTTTGCTGCAAAAAGAAGCAGATATCTATGTGGCGGAAATTGACCAGGAATCTATCGTCTACCTCAAAAAGCATTATCCGAAACTTGAGGAACAACACTTTGTAGGCGATTTTCTGAAAATTAATATTCCGGAATTTTTTGGCGAAGAATTGGCTGTGATCGGGAATTTTCCTTATAATATCTCTTCACAGATTTTATTCAAGATTATTGATAATTTTTACTTTGTTCCGGAAATGAGCGGAATGTTCCAGAAAGAAGTGGCTGAAAGAACTGCTGCAAAACCAAGAACAAAAGATTACGGTATTTTGTCGGTGCTGGTTCAGGCTTATTATGATGTCGATTATCTTTTTACGGTTCACGAAAATGTGTTTAATCCGCCACCAAAAGTGAAATCCGGTGTCATCCGAATGACCCGGAATCTGAAACCCGGATTAGATGGAAATGAAGTTCTGTTCAAACAGATTGTAAAAGCCGGTTTCGGACAAAGACGTAAAAAAATGAGCAATGCCCTGAAAGTTCTCGGTATTCCTGAAAATATGAAATCTCATCCTTTCCTCGATATCCGTGCAGAAGAATTATCTGTTGCAGATTTTATTGCGTTTACGAATGAGTGGAAGTCGGGTCTGTGAGTTTGAGAGTTTGAGAGTTTGAGGGTTTGAGGGTTTGAGGGTTTATCTGAAAACTAAATCATAAACACAATCTTGTTGCTCCGTAGAATTCTAAACTTCGCTGCCGGGATTACTACAGTAGGATAAACCTGTTTTTTTGAACAATGTTTTACCAAAAGACCAATCCAATAGCCCCGATTGCAGTGGAAATCCTTTTTCTTTTCTTTCGCATAAGGAAAAGAAAAAGATTGGAACGGAAAGCGGGATAAAGCTCCTGAAAATTTGTTACAAAATCCGTATTTTTGTGGTATGGAAAAAGTGGTATTGGTGAATCCTCAGGATGAGGTTTTGGGACAGATGGAAAAATTGCAGGCCCATAAAAACGGACTTTTGCATCGTGCGTTTTCTGTTTTTTTGTTTAATGAAAAAGGAGAAATGCTTTTGCAAAAGCGTGCCACCGAAAAATATCACTCGCCGGACCAGTGGACCAATGCGTGCTGCTCGCACCCGAGAATCGATGAATCTTATCTTGACGCTGCAAAAAGACGCATCAAAGAGGAGCTGGGAATTGACTGTGAGCTGACGGAAAAATTTCATTTTATTTACAAAGCCGATGTAGGCGAAGGACTGTGGGAACACGAGCTGGATTATGTTTTCACCGGAAATTTTGAGGGTAAATTCGACCTGAATCCTGATGAGGTTTCCGAAGTGAGATATGTTTCGGTTACAGATCTGCAAAAAGAAATTTCGGAAAATCCTGAGCATTTTACCGAGTGGTTTAAAATTATTTGGGCTGAATATCGCAATCAACTTAATTAAAACCACAAAAGACAAAAGAGTTTTGTCTTTCTTTAACTTTCGAGAAATCCCATTTATTTTAAATCTTTTTTGACAATTAAATGCTTATAAGAGTTCAATCCGAAAATATTCCTTAATTTTATTACTAAATCTTACTTTTATGAAAGCTTTGGTAATTGGCGCAACGGGCGCTACCGGAAATGATCTTGTCAATCAGCTTTGCCTGGATAATGATTTTGATGCTGTCGAAATTTTTGTAAGGCGGCGTTCCGATTTTCATCACGAAAAAGTCAAAGCGCATATTATTGATTTTGACCGCCCGGAAGAATGGAACCATCTTGTGAAAGGTGATGTTGCATTTTCCTGTCTTGGAACCACTTTAAAATCTGCCGGAAGTAAACACAACCAGTGGAAAATTGATTATGACTACCAATACCAGTTTGCAAAAGCGGCAAAGGAAAACTTAGTGGAAGATTATATTTTAGTTTCCGCTTATGGAGCAAATCCCAGATCCAAACTATTCTATTCCCGAATGAAAGGCGATCTGGAAGAAGCCGTAAAACATCTGAATTTTGAAAAAACAACCATTTTCAAACCCGGTATGCTGGAGAGAAAAGACACCGACAGAAATGGTGAAGTATTGGGATTGAAAATCATCAAATTCTTCAATAAAATTGGGCTTTTCAAAAGTCAGCGACCTTTACCAACATCTGTTCTGGCTAAAGCGATGATCAATGCATCGAAGATAAAATCCAAAGGTTTCTCAGAAATCAAACTTCACAGTATTTTTAGCTTTGCAGATAAAACAACATAAAAAAACCAATCTGGAGTGATTGGATTGGTTTTTTATGCGCAAAGTTCGCAAAGATTTTTTTTCAATTCGATTGTTTTTAAAATTCGCAAAGGCGTAAAACTTAGCAAAGATTGAAAAAGAAATTAGTTATTTCTGTCTTTAAGATATTTCTGCCATTCCCAAGTGGTTTTAAGCGCTTCTTCCAGAGTCGTTTCCGACTTCCAATTCAGCTCTTTTTCGGCTTTATCGGCATTAGCATAAGCAATGGTAATATCACCTTCTCTTCTTGGGCAGATCTGGTAAGGAACTTCTACATTATTTGCTAATTCAAAAGCTTTAACCACTTCCAGAACAGATGAGCCTTTGCCAGTTCCTAAGTTGTAAATATCCAAAACCGTTTCTTCTTCGGAATGCATCAGCTTTTGCAAAGCAGCAACGTGCGCTTTGGCAAGATCTACAACATAGATATAATCACGAATAGCGGTTCCATCTGCCGTTGGATAATCATCTCCCCAAATGCTCAATTTTTCTCTGATTCCCGCAGCGGTTTGCGTAACATAGGGAACAAGATTATTCGGAATTCCTGCCGGCAATTCTCCTAACAAAGCGGTCGGATGTGCACCAATAGGGTTAAAATAACGCAACAAGGTAACTCTTTTATTATAAGCTCTGGAAAAATCCTTCAGAATATCTTCGCCCATTTGTTTGGTTTTTCCGTAGGAAGATTCGGCTTCTTTAAGCGGCGTATTTTCGTCAATCGGCATTTGGTCCGCCTGTCCATAAACCGTACAGGAGGAACTGAAAATGAAGTTGGAAATATTTCTCTCTTTAAACTCCTGGAGAACATTTATTAAAGAATATAGATTATTTTCATAATAATCCAAAGGCTTAACCATGCTCTCGCCTACTGCTTTAGAAGCCGCAAAATTGATGCAACCTTGGATGTTATGCGCATCAAAGACTTGGCTTAATAATTCTTTTCTCCTCAGATCAAAAGGATAAAATATTGGCCGTTTACCTGTAATTTCCTCAATATTATCCAGAATAAATTTTTCCGAATTGGATAGGTCATCCACGATGATGACATCAAAATTATGATTAATAAGCTCTACAACCGTGTGTGAGCCAATATAGCCGAGACCGCCTGTTACGAGTATGGACATATTTTTTATAAATGGTTTGTGATCTTACTTATGATTTTCCAATTTCTTCAATTTCATTATTAACAGATTTATGTTTGAAATAGTTAATAAGAAAGGCAGAAAAAAAGAAAAACCCAAAAAATATTAATAGTAATATTGGTCTTGCTCTTTCAAAAGTATTATTAACGTAGAAATTTATTGACCATAAAACTAACATAAATAACGTTGAAATATTGAAATAGAAAATTGCTCTTGATGATTCTTTAAAAATATTAATAAGGGAAAAAATCAGACTAGAAAATGTGGAGAAAAACAAAAAATAAATTGGTAATTTAAAAACATTATATTTTTCACTAATTGTATATCCTTTAAAAACTATATTTCCAATTTTAAATAAAAAATAGAAAATAAAGAACAACAAGAATACAATTGAATAAAAATAGATAAATTTATATTTAAACAGTCTTTCCTCCTGCATTTTATCCTATTTAAAAAACTCCAAAACAGAATCCGTAATATATTTCAGTTGTTCTTCATCCAGCTCGGTGTGCATTGGTAAAGAGATAACCTGATCCAGCAGTTTATCAGTATTCACAAAATCCGCAGGATCGCTTTCCTGATAATAGGCTTTTTGTTTTCTGAGCGCAACCGGGTAATAAATCATTGCCGGGATTTCTTTTTCTGCTAAAAACTGTTGGAGCTCATTGCGTCTTCCGTTGGTAATTCTCAATGTATATTGATGAAAAACGTGTGTTGAATTTTCCGCCCGCTTTGGGGTAAGAATGTGCTGATGATTGGCAAAGGCATCATCATAAAAATCTGCGGCTTTTCTTCTGGCTTCATTATAAGCATCCAGATTTGGTAATTTTTTCCTCAAAATTGCAGCCTGCACACTATCCAGTCTTGAATTAACACCTACCTCATCGTGATAATAGCGCTCATACATCCCATGATTTACGATTCCTCTAAGCCTGTGAGCCAGTTCATCATCATTGGTAAAAATAGCGCCACCGTCTCCATAACATCCCAGATTTTTGGATGGAAAAAATGATGTAGTCCCGATCGTTCCCATTGTACCAGTCTTTTTTGAAGTCCTATCAGAGAAGATAAAGTCTGCACCTATGGCCTGCGCATTATCTTCAACCACATAGAGATTATGCTCTTTGGCAATTTTAAGAATTTCTTCCATATTACCACACTGTCCGAAAAGATGAACAGGAATGATCGCTTTCGTTCTTGGTGTGATTGCTTTTTTTACCGCTTCCGTATCAATTGTAAACGTATCATAATCTACATCTACCAGTACAGATTTCAGCTTAAGGAGATGAATAACCTCCACGGTTGCTGCGAATGTAAAATCTGCTGTAATCACTTCATCACCTTCTTTGAGATCAAGAGCCATAAGCGCAATCTGCAAGGCATCAGTACCATTGGCACAAGGAATAACGTGTTTCACATCCAGGTAATTTTCCAGATCGGTCTGGAATGATTTAACTTCCGGACCATTAATAAAAGCTGCCGAATCCATTACATTCAGTACCGCATTATCAACTTCACTTTTTATTTTATAATATTGGCTTTGCAGGTCAACCATCTGGATCTTTTTCATAAAGGAAATATTTTATTTATTGATTACAATTACAAATTCATCAATATTACTTAATGTTTTTATAAGCAAGAAATTTATTTTGTAAATTTACATTTATTTATTTGTTTAAAAAATCAAATCAAGGAAACGTGAAGAAAATTTTTACAATTTTATCGGTGGGAATCTCATTGTTTTCCGCTGCTCAGACCGAATTGGTCTTTGTTTTTTTCAAGGATAAGCCCAATAAAGCGGCTTTCTATAACAATCCTCTGTCTGAGCTTACACAAAAATCCCTTGACAGAAGAACCAATCTCGGAATACCACTTACCGACCAGGATGCGCCTATAGAAACAAGCTATGTACAGAATGTAAAAAATCTTGGTTTTACTGTAACCGACTATTCCAAATGGCTGAATGGTGTAGCCGTGAATGCAACAAAATCCCAAATCACCCAACTCTCACAGCAAAATTATGTAGACCACGTGGAAAGTTTCGTAAGAAACCCTGGAGGTGGCAAAAGCAGCGAAAAAATGGAAAAATTCCGAGAATTCAGCAGCAGAGAGGCATTAACGACATATAACTATGGCGGCGGTCTCAATCAGATCAATCAGATCAATGTCAGGGCTTTGCATGTAGCGGGTTACACAGGAACCGGAATGACCATTGCAGTTATAGACACTGGATTTCCCTCAGTAGATACAGGTACAGCTTTCAAAAGAATGCGTGATAATGGAAAAATCAAAGGCGGTTATAATTTTATTAATAAAACCACAGACATCTACAATGCTAATCTTAACGGACACGGGGCGATCTGCCTGGGAGCAATTGGTGGCTATTTAGACGGTCAGTTCGTAGGAACAGCTCCGGACGCAGATTTCTATCTTTATGCTTCAGAAGATGCAGCTGTAGAGATCCCTGAAGAACAACTATACTGGATAGAAGCAGCCGAAGAAGCCGACAGAAAAGGTGTAGATGTCATATCAACATCATTAGGTTATACCACTTTTGATGACAGCAGATACAGCTATACCTATTCGGATATGAATGGTACCACTTCTTTTATTGCAAGAGGAGCACAGATTGCTACAGAAAAAGGTATTTTTGTAACCTTTGCAGCAGGTAATGATGGCAGCAGCAGCTGGCATTATATCTCTACACCGGCCGATAATACAAAAGTCTTTACAATTGGAGCTGTTACCTCTCAGGGAAGCAGTTCAACTTTTTCTTCATACGGTCCAAACGCTGCAGGTGCTGTAAAACCGGATGGTTCTGCAAGAGGAACCGACACTTATACCGTTTACGGAAGCCAGGTGACCCAGGCAAGCGGAACATCTCTTGCCAATCCTGTAGCTGCAGGCGGTGCTGCCTGTCTTCTGCAGGCGCTTGCTAAAAATATTCCGCGGGAAGAAATCAGATCAAAACTGAGACAAAATGCATCACTATATCCTAATTATACCGGCCAGATGGGTTATGGAATTTTGAATTTCTACAAAACCTACCAATCCTATCTTGGAGTTAATGACTTAAGCCAAACCCAGGTAAAGGTATTCCCAAATCCTGCAAAAGATTTTATCAGCATTACAACAGAAAAATCAATTGAATCAGTTGATATCTATGATATGTTGGGAAGGTTGATAAAGACAAGCCATTCAGCAAAAATTAATATTTCAGAGCTGGCTAAAGGTACTTATCTTCTAAAAGTGAAAGCAAAATCCGATAATATCATAGAAAAATTCATTAAAGAATAATCTTCTAACTATAAAAAAATAAAACCGCTTCCAATTCCAGGAAGCGGTTTGATTTTATAGCTATCATAATTACTTCAGACTGTCTGGTATGGAAATACCATTACTTCTTAAATAATCTACCAGGTCATCAAATTTTTCTTTGTAGGTGCCAATACTGCATTGATGTGAAATGCTGCAGATGTCTGACGGGCTGACTTTCAAAATATTCGAAACCTTGGTTAAAGTCTCAAGGTTTACCTTAACTTTCGAGTTTTCAATATCTGAATAAGCTTTTTGAGAAATCCCCATTTCATATGCCATATATTCCTGCGTAAGATCATTGTCTCTTCTTAGCTTTCTGATGTTTTCTCCGCACAGTCTCATCACTTAGGTTTTAGTAGTTTTTGGTATATTTTAGAAGTATATCTATTAGATATGCACAAAGTTACAAAATACCTTTGTGAAAGTATTAAAAAAACAGCAGTGATCTTTTATTATCATCAATTATATAAATGATAATAGAGATTAAGGCATCAAGTGTAGTTATGGAGACACAAAAATTTTATTATGACAATTCAATTGTCAGGGCATTTCTATATGCAACCGTCACATTTGGTATCATTGGCTTTCTTCTGGGTCTGGCAGCAGCTTTAATGCTTTTTTATCCTGAGCTTCCGGAATTTCTTTTCGGCACAGATGATACAACAATACAAAGTTTAAGAAGTGGTAATATACAGGGACTCATCCATACTCAGGGCGCAATGGGCTTCGGACGTATAAGGATGCTGCATACAAGTGCAGTGATATTTGCATTTGTCTGTAATTCATTTTTTTGTGGGGCTTATTACAGTATGCAGCGCCTTTTAAAAACCAGAATGTACAGCGATACCTTATCCTGGATCCATTTCTGGACCTGGCAGCTGATGATCCTATCTGTAGTGGTAACATTTCTAATGGGTATCAATACTTCAAAAGAATATGCAGAGCACGAGTGGCCGATAGACATTCTTATCACAATATCCTGGGTTATTTTCGGAATCAATATGTTCGGAACGATTCTGAAGCGCAGAGTGCGCCACCTGTATGTCGCCATATGGTTTTACATCGGAACCTGGATCGCAGTAGCGATGCTGCATATCTTCAATAATCTTGAAATTCCGCTATCTTTCACCAGCTGGAAATCTTACTCCGTATATGCTGGTGTAAAAGATGCTCTTGTACAATGGTGGTACGGTCATAATGCAGTAGCGTTCGTACTAACCACACCTGTGTTGGGGTTAATGTATTATTTCCTGCCTAAAGCAGCCAACCGACCGGTATTTTCATACAAGCTTTCGGTCATTCACTTCTGGTCGTTAATCTTTGTCTATCTTTGGGCAGGACCCCATCACCTTCAGTACACATCATTGCCCGGCTGGGCGCAGGCACTCGGAACAGGATTTTCCATTATGCTGATTGCACCTTCCTGGGGCGGGATGCTGAATGGACTTCTCACCCTTAGAGGTGCCTGGGATAAAGTCCGTGAAAATCCTATCCTGAAATTCTTCGTAGTTGCGGTTACCTGCTATGGGATGGCAACATTTGAAGGTCCATTATTAGCCACCAAATCCCTGAATAAGATCGGGCATTACACAGACTGGGTAATAGGTCATGTTCACCTTGGAGCTCTGGGATGGAACGGGTTTATGGCTTTCGGCGTGATCTACTATCTTGTGCCTTCGCTGTGGCGTACCGAACTCTGGTCAAAAAAATTAGCCAATATGCACTTTTGGCTTGGAACATTAGGTATCATCTTTTATGCTGTGCCAATGTATATTGCGGGCTTCACACAGGGTTTGATGTGGAAGCAGTTTAATCCGGACGGCACTCTGGTTTATAAAAACTGGCTGGACACAGTCACGGCAATTCTACCTTATTTCAAAATGCGTTTTATCGGAGGTCTGCTCTACCTGAGCGGCGCAATACTTATGGTGGTTAATGTATGGAAAACAATCCGTGCCGGCTCTTTCCAGAAAAATGTTCCTGCAGAAGCACCTGCATTAAAAGCATCGGGATTTGCAAGGAAGCAGGGAGAAGGTGTTCACCTCTGGCTGGAACGTACACCACTCTATCTTTCAATCCTCGCATTTATAGCTATAGCAATTGGAGGTATCGTTGAAATCATACCAACACTCATCATCCAGAACAATGTGCCAGAGATAGCTGCTGTAAAGCCGTATTCACCTTTGGAACTGGAGGGACGTGATCTTTACATCCGGGAAGGGTGCAATGCGTGCCACTCACAGATGATAAGGCCATTCAGGGATGAGGTGATCCGTTTTGACGGCAAAAACGGGCAATATTCAAAAGCAGGGGAATTTGTTTATGACCGTCCTTTTTTGTGGGGATCCAAACGTACAGGTCCTGACCTGCAGCGTGAAGGCCAAAGAAACCCGGACTCCTGGCATTTTAAACATATGTACAACCCGAGAATTACATCTGCCGGCTCCATCATGCCACGTTTTCCTTGGCTGATTACCAATAAGCTGAACCGTTCACAAATGACCGATAAGCTGAAACTGATGAAAAACAGCTTTAATATCCCATATACAAAAGCTCAAATCGATTCTGCCGATCAGTGGGCTGACCATCAGGCTGCGGCTATAACCGGAAGAATATTTTCCGAAGCAGGAGATCTGAAAAAACAGATACAGGATGAAAAAAAATTGAAAGGAAACGCTTTCATCCCGCTTGAGCAGCGCGAAATTATTGCAATGATCGCTTATCTGCAACGTCTCGGCACGGATATCAAAACAACAGATATCAAAACCGCCAGTGCTAATTAAATCATTTAAAACCCTAAAGCAATGAGACCAAGAACCCTACTTTCTATTTTCATAGCAGCAGTTATATCCATTATCATTTTCGAAATATCAGATACTAAAGATTATACATCCTTACCATTCTTTTGGGGGCTGATGGTTATACTTTCCCTGATGATTCTTATTCTTAGCTCTATAGGCGATCTTGTAGAAAACGCAAGGTTCGGAGCTATGAATGATCTTGAAAAGAAACAATATCTCGAAGATAAAGCTACGCCTTATTTAAAAAAATTGTGGAACTCGGCATTCAAAAAGCAGTCTGCCAGTGAAGAGAAAAGTTTGCTTATAGACCACGGTTTCGACGGTATTACCGAACTGGATAATGCATTGCCAAAATGGTGGCTGGGATTATTCTATTTCACAATTACATATTGTGTCATCTATCTTGTGGCATTTGCATTCTCTGATTATGCTCATCCTGACGCTGAATATATCAATGAAGCCAAACTGCAGGCTGCAGCAATAAAAGACTATGAAAAAACCGCTCCTGCAGTCAGTATTGAAACTGCATCTTACAGTGCCGATAATATTGCCGAAGGTGAGCAGATATTTAACACGAATTGTGTCTCCTGCCATTCTCAGGGAGCTAAGGGAGGTATTGGTCCTAATCTCACGGACAATACGTGGATCAATATTAAGCAAAAAAGCCTGTTCAAAAATGTTTTCTGGATGCTGGAGAATGGCTCACCTAACAACCCTGCTATGAAAGCATTTATTAAAGAAGGGATCATCACCGGAAGAGATGCCGAAAAAGTAGCGGCATATATCTACCACATCAACCGTGAGAAGAATCCAGTTACAGTTGCACAAGGCGGTGCAGCACCTCAGGGAACAGAAGCTGACTGGCAGGAGTAATTTTCTTTTTTGACTTTATAAAATGGGATTTATTGTTTAATATATCCCATTTTTTAATTAAAAAAGCTGGTGAGAAAATATCTCGCCAGCTTTGTGACCTCAGCGGTGCATTTTCCGAACACTTTTGTAGAAGATTTGGATAAACTCGCTAAACTCTTATCATTCATTATCTCATAAAAGTTCCGATTTAATAGGCAATGTTTGTTAAAAAAGAGTTACGTAGGTATACGGAAATCTAATTAAGGCTAGTTAGGAATAAAAAAGATTCCAAGTTAGATGACTCTGGCATAAATAACCATTGTTAAATATAAATTCTGTAAACACAAGGTATTTCAATCTTCGTTTGCTTACTATTATAGCAAAACCTTTAGATACTTTTATTTAAAGATTTTTCTATTTAAATGATAGTTGATGTTTTATTTATTCCATTTTAGATTTTGGGCATACTTGGTGTGAGGAGTAATTTCATACTTGTATCCTTTTGCACCTTGATCATGTCCCAAACCTTGAATAATTTCATCTGTAACCCAAATATAATTCTCGGAAGAATTTTCTTTCAGTTTTTTTAAAATAGGTAATTGTTCATTATTAATTACCAGATCAAAGACATCATAAACAAACATTCCTTTCCCCTTCATATTCAAATCTATTATTGGGGTTTTAATTGTTTTTTTAAATTTATAATCTATATATCTGAATTCCCATCCTGGTAAAATTTTCGTTGTAAGAAGCTCTTCACAAAATTCTCTCCAAGGAGAAGTTTCTCGATCTTTTTTTGAATCATATCATTTAAAAAATTCTATTACATTCTTACCTTTTACATACACTATCAAATCATTTTTAGCAATTTCCTTTTTCTGTTTCAAATTTTATATCCGGTCTAACCTCTAATTTTTCGTAAATCTTTTCTGAACCGGGTAATGTTTTATAACATCCTCCAACAGGCTGAAAATAATTTCTGGTTCTACTTTTTACAAGAAGATATTCGTTCTCAACTTATATTCTGAATAAATAATAAATAGACAATCGAATTTCTTCTTCTCTGTAAAGTGTAAATTTCGAGGCTAAATCTTGAGTAATATTTTCTGAAAAGCCAATATTATTGAAACCATAGTGATTTCTCCATCTCTGTTATCAAATTTGGAAAGATCATAACCATTTCCAAGATTGCTCATCATATTCAGTTTTGAATTCGGAACAGTTTCAAAAATTGTTTCTACCCATTGTTTTAAAAATACTGTGGTTGGGTACAACAATCAAAGGTCTTTTAGCATTTCCACGCTCCATCGCTTCGTACATTGACAATATTCCTGAAAGCGTTTTTCCAAAACCAACTTCGTGCGATAAAGCCAAAGAAGTTGGAAATAGTCTTCGTGAAGATGCGAGTATCACTCATAGAAACCCTTATCCGCAAAATCATGAAATAAAACTTCCGAGAAAAAAAATCATTGATTAAGTCTAAAAGAATTTTGTAATTAAAATGATTCCACGAGTGCTAAAAATTCCAATTAAAAAAATTTAATCAGACTCTATATAAAAAAAGATTTATCTAACAAACTAATTAAAAACAAGCTAATCTACTGTGACATATATAGCTTTTTATATTTATTTATGTGCTTCATAGACTGATTTATACTTTGGTAAATCATTTACATAAATCTTCAGTCATTTTAAATAAATCTAACAACCAACAAAAAATCCTTCAAAAAAATGAAGGATTTTTATCATTGAAAAATTTGTCTAATTAATCAGTTGTATAAGTAATATTATCGAAATAATAATTGTGCTTATTCCCAGTAAATTCTTTGAATGTTATATTCTGTACAGCAGAAGGGTTATTAAGTTGTGACCAAGTAAATTTCACTTCCTTCCAATCTTTTCCAGTACTAAACTGCCTTTCTTCCGCATCACTCCAGTCACCATTGAAAATCAATTCTAATTTTCCATCATCATCGGATCTAACAGCAAATTTGATTCCTGTATATTTGGTTACCGCTTCTTGATCCCAACCCCAGTTTCCTTGGATGTTATCCCATCCGCTAATTTCTTTTTTGATAAATACATTACCTTGAAATGCCGCAGAACGGTCTGTAACATACGTATGATTGTTCCAAGCTTCAAAATCCCACGGAGCATAAAATTTGTCATCAAAAATAGCAGTTCCAACTGCAGTTCCCCATGTATTATTTCCAGAAAGCGTGGTCACTGTAATTTTCTTACCTTGAGAATTTGCAGGAAGTTTGATTTTCATTTCTGTCAAACTTCTGGAAACAATTTCTGCTTCAGCATCTCCAACTTTAACCGTAGGATTTACAAAATAATTACCATAAAGCGTCACCTCATCTCCGTCTGCACCATTAATAGGATTAAAGCTTGTAAAAACAGGCGCTGGCGGTGCAACGACAAAATCATATTCTATAGTACCAACTCCTGTTACAATTTTAATTTTATTGTTACCATTTTCATACGGTGTATCTGTATTAATTGTAACAATGATGTGCGTATCTGTAACTAAATTTGGATTAAAATAAGATTCTGTTTCATTAAAATAGATATGTTTCAGACTAGCAAAACCTTTTCCTTGAATAACATATGTATTATTTGCATAACCAATGGTTGTTGGAGTAAGAGGATCAACCGGTTTCCCATCTGCATCTACAGAAGCTGACACAAACTCTACCGAAGGAGCTGTTGCCTGATAAATAGCGTCGTCGTCATTACAAGAATATAAAGTTATTAGTGATAATATTACTAATGAAACGTACTTATATGATTTAAAAAATAATGTTTTCATAGTTCAAATAATATTAGAATTGATAAGGAACGGGTTGCTCCAAAAGTTTAGGATTTTTAGCCACGTCATTTGCAGGATAAGGTAATGTAAAGCTGGATTCAGTTGGAGTGTAATACTCCGCATTGTTCATATTTCCTCTATTTTGTGCAGACATGATAGAAATAGCTTTACTACGATCTATTCTTCCCAGATCAAACCAATAATCACCCTCGAAAGCAAGCTCTTTTCTTCTTTCTTTGAATAGGTCATCAAAAGTAAAAGAAGAAACACTGGAAAGACCTGCCCTATTTCTTACAGCATTATAAGAGGCCAAAGCAGTAGCATCCGAAGTAGAACTTCCACCAGCAAGAATACTTTCCGCATGAATCAATAATAACTCCGCATAACGCATAATGTAAGTGTTATTATTCATCATTGCCCAACTATCCACAGGACCTGTGACATTGCCATTCACAATACCCATACAATATTTCTTGATAGCTGCACCAGCTCCTTGACCACCAATCTGGTCTGCTGCCGGAACCGTCAAACCCGTTTTAAATTCCAGTCCGTCTTTATATTTCATTTCTGGATATACATTTCCTGGAAACATTATCGTCTGATTTCTTCTGGCATCCCCTGTCTCATAAAGCGATAAGATATCTTGAGAAGGACCAAAAACACCACCATAAGAAGCATTAGAAGTAGAGATAACTCCATTGCTTATACCGAATTGAGTATTACAATTGTTAGCAGAACCATAGTTGGCATCTCCTTTCCACTGTAATGAAAAAATAGACTCCTCATTATTGTTATTAGCATATGAAAACAAATCAGCGAAAGATTTCCCTGCGAGAGAATATTGCGATGTTCCACCTAACAATTTGAATTCCCCACTATTGATAACTTCTTCAGACAACTGTTTTGCCATCGCATAGTTCTTGTTGTACAAATAGACTTTTGCCAGCATTGCTTTAGCAGAACCTTTTGATACTTTAGCATTAGACGCATAAGCAGCTCCACGGGTTTTGGAATCCAAAAGATCAATGGCTTTTTTATAATCTCTTCTTATAAGTTCATAAACATCAGAGACTGGATTAGTATTGAGTTGAGGACTTGATACACTATTCAAATTATTGACTATAATTGGCACATTCCCCCATAATCTCACCAAATAAAAGTAAGCTGTAGCTCTTAAGAAATAAGCTTCACCTAAAGCATTATTAACAACAGAAGAGCTTACAGAAGGAGCCGCATAGGTCTGTAAATTATTAATTAAATAATTGGCTTGTGCAACATTAGCCCAAAGTGACTGCCAACCCGCATACATCTCTGCATCTATTGATGTTATGGAAAATGTTCTCATTGCATTGACATCAGAGGAATTGGTGTACATATTACCTGAGCCTACTTCCGAAATAGCATAGAAAAACTTATTATTGAACTGGAACCAAGTTTTGTAATATAAAGCATCAGTTGCTGTGCGGACCTGATCGTCATTTCTATAATAATTATCGGCACTTATCGAACTTTCCGATGGTCTATCTGTAAAATCGTCTGTACAGGATATCACTCCTCCCAAAAGTAACCCTGCAAAAATATATTGTTTGAAATTTGTTTTCATAATTAACTGAATATTAAAAGTCTAAATTAACTCCAAAAGTAAAAGTTCTTGGTGTTGGATACCTACCGTTATCAACCCCTGACAACAAAACATTTTGATTGAAGGATCCAATCTCCGGATCATAACCACTATACTTCGTTATTGTAAATAGATTCTGTGCCGTCAAATACACCCTAAGTCTAGAAAGTTTCAACTGGCTCGCAAACTCGGGAGAAAGAGTATAACCCAAAGTAACATTCTGAACCCTTATGTAATCTCCTTTTTCCACGTACCTATCAGAGATCATAATATTGGCATGAGAATCACTATTGATCAATCTCGGCTGGCTGGCATTAGGATTATTAGGACTCCAATAGTCCAAAGCCTCAACCAATTGGTTCTGATACATCATAGCATTCTGAGTTCCATTTCTTTTAGTAAGATTGAGAATATCATTCCCTACGGAACCTTGTACAAAAATTGAAAGGTCTACGCTCTTATATCTGAAAGTATTAGTAAAACCAAATGTAAAATCCGGATTTGGATCCCCAATAACTGTAAGATCCAAGTCATTAATAACACCATCTCCATTGATATCAGCATATTTAACATCACCCAATTGAGGAGCAGAACCAAAAATCGTAGAAGGAGCTCCCACAAGATCAGATGTTGTTCTATAAATACCTTCAGACTGCAATCCCCAGAAAGTTCCTACAGCACCACCAATCAACGTATTTGTAGCTATCATTGGTTTGTAACCGTTAATATTTACCTCTTCAGTAAGATTAGACATTCCGTTTACCAATTCGAGAAGTTTGTTCTTATATTTGGATACATTAAGACTTGTATTCCAGCTAAAATTCTCATTTTTCAATTCATAAGAAGCGTTAATTTCCATACCTCTATTTCTCATGCTACCAATATTTGAATAAGGAGCCTCTATACCGCCATATTGAGAATATCCGCCAGTTAAATAGGTTGGTAAAGGAAGTCGAAATAAGAAATCAGAAGAAGTTTTATCAAACCAGTCAAACGTAATGTTTAATTTTTTAATCAAAGTAAGGTCTACACCAAAATTGGTCTGCTTCATTGTCTCCCACTTCAAATCAGGGTTATTAAGATAAGCTGGTGTGTTATAAATAGTAAGTTGAGAAGAATACAAGTTATTAGAAATCTGCTGATTACCTGTTTCACCATATCCTGCACGGAACTTCAGATTGCTTACGATATTCTCTGGAATCCATTGCATGAAACTTTCTTTCGTTACACGCCAAGACCCCGAGATACTAGGAAAATAACCGATCTGGTTTTTCCCATCATTTACTCCTGGAGCGAACTTAGAAGACTGATCTCTTCTTATAGATGCAGAAAGCCCATATCTACCATTGAAATCATAAATCAATCTTGCGAAGTAAGATGAAAGAGATGCGCTTCCAGGCTCTCCTTGCACTGTTGTTGTTTCCGCCATACTGATAGAATACACATCATTGGACTTAAAACCATGTCCTTCTGCATTCTGCCATTTCCAATGACTATCCAAAGCTTCCTGACCAACCATCAATGTAAACTTGTGATTTCCAAAAGCTTTATCGTAGGTCAAGATATTCTTGATATTTGTAGAATACCAGTCATTATTACGAAGCCAAAGGTCTGCTGTATCATTCGATTGCGATCCTCTGTTATATTGAGGCCAAAATTCTGTATTCTCTGCAAATTCTGTATTAGCAGACAATTCCACACGATACTTAAGTCCTTTCAAAATGTCGCCCTCTGCAAAAACATTTCCCAAGAAATTTTTTCTGACCAATTTGTTGACCTTCGTAAGTGCCTCAGCAACAGGATTGAAATAATTAACATTCTGTCCAGCAGGCGGTGAAGAATAAGTTCCATCCGCATTATAAACAGGCAAATCCGGAGCTTGTAACAACGTATTAGAAATCAAACCATTATAACTTTGGCTAATGGTAAAATTTTGATTAGAAATACCACCAGACAAATTAGCACCAACTTTCAACCAAGGTTTGACTTTTGCGTTGATATTGAATCGGCTGGTATATCTTTTGATACCAGTATTGATAATGGTACCATTCTGATCCAGATAACCTAATGACGCATAGTAATTAACATCATCTTTACCTCCGGAAAAAGCCAACTGATGACTTTGAGAAATTGCAGATTGATAAATAGTTCTTTGCCAATCCGTACCTTCTCCCAATAATTCTGGATGCGCAAATTCTGGTCTAACTGTGGTTCCATTGATTGGAGCCATTGCGTTTTGGAGTTCCGCATATTGACGAAGATTCAGAACATCCAGATATTTATAATTTTTCGCTACCGATGTAAAACCATCATAACTCACCTTTCCCTGTCCTTTTTTACCAGACTTTGTGGTGATTATAACTACACCATTTGCTCCTCTGGAACCATAGATAGCAGTTGCAGAAGCATCTTTCAGTACATCTATAGATTCTATATCATTAGGATTCAGAAAAGAAATTGGAGAAACAGCTACATTTCCAGAACCTCCGGTAGAAGAAAAATCATTTCCAGCAATCGGTCTTCCTGAGGTAGATTTGCCTGTTGCATCACCGGAAACTGGAACACCATCAATGATATACAAAGGCTCATTGGTCCCATTAAGAGAGGTAACACCTCTCACCCTAACAGAAACAGCAGCACCAGGTTGTCCACTATTATTAGCAACAGAAACCCCAGCAACCTTGCCTTGCAACATCTGATCTACAGAGGTTTGTTTCAGATCTTGAATATCTTTTGCCTTTACAGACGAAATAGCAGAGTTGACATCAGTTTTTTTCTGAGTTCCATAACCGATCACTACAACTTCGTCTATGCTAGTTTCCTTCAAACTATCCTTTTTAGTCTTTTGCGCCTGTGAAATGCCAAAAGGTAAAAAAGTAAGAGCAAAAAACCATGCCGCTCTGTTCAGATGTAACGGACGAGTAGCATTTTGATTTAATTTTCCCATGGTATAATTAAGGTTTGATTTTTGGAGTTAATTAAAATTCAATTAACAATTTGTTTACATATGAGCAAATCTATATTATGCTTCGCGTTTACATTAATATTATTTTGTCATTATTAAATGTTATTTTTATACAATACAACAATAAACCATAAAAAAACACTTCCAAACACCTAATTATAAACATATTAATAAAAACAATAAACTATAAAAAAATATGATTGTATTTTATTATTTTATATAAATCCACATTAAAAATTGATGAAAAAATATCAATATACTATCATTTTAAGATAAAAAAGAACCAATAAAAAGAACAAAAAAGCCATCTTATTTGTTAATTTTTCAAAAAATCAAAACTATTGCACTTTTTTAACCCCATTAAATTTCGCTTTGAATTCACTAGGTGTCGATTTCTGAATAGACTTGAAAATCTTATTAAAGTTTGCAATATTATTAAAGCCAGCTTCGAAAGCAATCTCCGATACCGTTAAATCCTTTTCTATAAGCCATCTTGCAGCATAGCCTACGCGAATCTCATTGAGGTAATTAACAAAAGTTTTACCTGCTCTTTTCTTGATATATCGATTAAAAGTCACAATGCTCATATTCACAAGTTGGGCAACTTCTTCCAGACTAATCTTTTTTTCAAAATTATTATGTACATAATCATGAACAACTTTCATACTATCGTTATCTACAAAAGTCTCCTGCTCTATACTATATGATGACAAAATAGTTTTATCCTCAGCAATCGCCAATTCATGCAGAATAAACATCATCTCCATAAAAGCTTCAAAGCTATTCTTCTTTGACAATCCTAAAAAATTATCCTTCAATTGCTGCGCTGTTTCTTTTGAAAAAAGAACCCCCCTTATAGATAGCTTTACAAGATCATTGATAGGCTTCATGATCCTTCTTTTCATCAGTGAAGAATCAAAAAAATCCTGATTGAACTGCACAGTGATCTCATGAATCTTCTTGGATTTCCCTTTGTAATTATCCCAGCAATGTGGCAAAAACGCCCCTACCATAACAAGTTCCAAATCATCAATCTCTCCAACATGATCACCAACAATTCTTTTATTCCCCTTGCCTTTGGAAATAAAATTAATCTCAATTTCCGGATGATAATGAATGGGGAAATCAAAGTTTTTCTTAACCCTATCAAACACTAAGAACGTCTCATCTGGAGAAATAGTAGCAATCTCCCTAAGAATAGTTGAATTTTTGTCCATATTATATCGGATTTAATGTTTTACAAAACAGTACTTTATAAAAAACTTGTCTTTTTCACACATAAAAATGACAAAATAACATTACACTTTACAAACATACATAAATAATTTTGGCATTAACTAAATGTTAATACATTTAATAAAAATTCTATCGAATGACTGTTTTCAAAAAAACATTGTTATTATCTCTAGTACATTTCTTAAGTTTGAGTTTTGCACAAAAATTTGTAAGTGTTAAACAAAATCAGTTTGTGTATAAAAACAAAGCTTATTACTTTGTTGGAACCAATTTTTGGTACGCTTCCTATCTTGGTTTGGAAAAAAATCAAAAAAAAGGAATCGACAGACTAAAAAAAGAATTGGATTTTCTGAAAGATAATAATGTTAAAAACATACGTGTCTTAGCAGGTGTAGAAGGAGCTGGAAAAATCAACGGGGTGAATCGCGTAGAACCAAGCTATCAACCGGAAGCAGGGAAATTCAGTGATGAAAATCTAAAAGGATTGGACATTCTAATGTCAGAAGCTGGAAAAAGAAACATAAAAGTTGTACTTTTCTTATCCAACAATTGGGAATGGAGCGGAGGTTGGCTTCAATATCTAAATTGGAACGGTAAAATCGATGATGAGACAATGAAACGAGTTCTCAATTGGGATGAACTTCGTGATTATACTTCAAAATTCTATTCTTGTACCGAATGCAAAGCTCAATATTATCAGCAAGTTAAAAATATCATCACTCGTAAAAACAAAATTACTGGAAAAAAATATGTTGATGATACTACTCTAATGGCTTGGGAAATAGCGAACGAACCAAGACCAATGAGACCAGTTGCTAATGAGGATTATAAAAAATTCATTTCTGAAACAGCTTCATTTATCAAATCATTAGACAAAAATCACCTGGTGACAACCGGAAGCGAGGGTGAAATGGGAACTGAAGATATGCCCCTCTACAAAGAAAACCATGCTGATAAAAACATTGATTATCTCACCATTCATATCTGGCCAAAAAACTGGGGCTGGTTTGATAAAAACAAAATGGATGAGGGCTTTGAAAATGCAAAAAACAAAACATTAGAATATATTAACAAACATATACAAATAGCCGATGAACTTAATAAACCATTGGTTTTGGAAGAATTTGGATTTCCGAGAGATCATCATTCATTTGACATCAATAGCACAACAACTTTAAGAGATCGATATTACGATGCCATTTTCAAGCTTTGGAAAACCAATAAAGACAAAAACGGAAGTTTTGGAGGAACGGCTTTTTGGGCATTTGGAGGTGTTTCCAAACCAATTCCCGGACAAATATATTGGAAAATGGGAGACGATTATATGGGCGACCCTCCAATGGAAGAACAAGGACTGAACGCTGTTTTCAACTCAGACAAAACTACTTGGGACATTATAAAAACCTATTCACAAGAAATCAAATAAATGTATTCTCCATCTAACATAAAATACTTTTTATACATATTCTTTTTTGGAGGTCTGTTTTCTGCTCAAACAAAAGTTTTAGTGAATAAAAACGCTACCAAAGAGACTCAAAACCTGTATAAAAACCTTTGGATATTATTGGACAAAGGGATTATGTTTGGGCATCAGGACGATCTGGGCTATGGTGTTAACTGGCGAATGCAAGAAGGAAGAAGTGATGTCAAAGAAACTGCCGGCGATTATCCTGCTGTTTTTGGCTGGGACCTGATTCATTTTGAGAACAAAAAAAATGGACCAATTGATTTTTTCAATTTTAAAGAAATGAAGAAAATGATGGAAGACGTCTATAATATGGGAGGCATCAATACACTCAGTTGGCATACTTCTAACCCAAAAACAGGAAAAGATGCTTGGGACAATACCAAAGAAAGTATAAAAGTAATTTTACCTGGCGCAGAGAAACATTCGCTGTACAAAAGTTGGCTGGATAAAATCGCAAAATATTTAAGTAGTATCAAAGGGAAAGATGGAAAAAACGTACCTATCCTTTTTCGTCCTTATCATGAGCTTACAGGCGATTGGTTCTGGTGGGGAAAAGGAAACTGTAGCTCGGAGGATTATAAAAAACTATGGATCTTCACTTATGATTATCTGACCAATAATAAGAAAGTAAATAATCTAATCTGGATCTATAACACATCTGACTTCAATACAAAAGAAGAATTTTTAGAATTTTATCCCGGTGATGCGTTTGTTGACATGATAAGTTTTGACAAATATGTCTATAACAATCCTGTTCAAGATAATTCTTTTGTAGAGCAAAGTCAAAAACAGTTCAAGATCATGGATGAGATAGCAAAAGAACATCACAAGATTCCAGCATTGGCAGAAACCGGCTACGAAGAAATACCTTACAACCAGTTTTGGACAAAAACTTTGATGGAAGCTATCGGATCATACAAGATCTCATATGTTTTGGCATGGAGAAATCACGGACTGAATCATGATAACAAGATGCATTATTATGTACCCTACAAAGGTCATCCTAATGAACAGGATTTCAAAAACTTTCATGATGATGAAAAAACATTATTCCTGAAAGATATTCAATGGACAAATATTTATAAATAAACTTTTTCAACGATAAAATGAATCAAAATAAAATCACTTTAAAAGAGAAAATCGGATATGGTTTCGGGGATGCAGCATCGTCTATGTTCTGGAAAATATTCGGGATGTATTCTCTCTTCTTTTACACCGATGTTTTTGGAATCACTGCCGCAGCTGCAGGAACAATGTTTCTTATTGCAAGATTATGGGATTCTGTTTTTGATGTCTTCGTAGGAATTGCCGCGGACAGAACCAAATCTAAATGGGGAAAATATAGACCTTACCTGCTTTGGTTTGCAATTCCTTTTGCTGTGATGGGAGTCATTACGTTCTATGTTCCAGACTTTGGAAGTTCCGGTAAATTGATATATGCATACATCACCTATTCTTTGATGATGATAGTTTATTCTTTGATCAATGTTCCTTACGCATCGCTCCTTGGTTCAATTTCTTCAAATCCTGAAGAGAGAAATTCACTTTCGTCATACAGAATGTCGTTTGCATTCATTGGAAGCTTTGTAACATTTATGTTATTACAGCCATTAATTGATTTTTTTGCAAAAACATTTGATTCAGAAAACTATGAAAAAACTCAACAAGCTGTAGAAAGTTCAATCAGTACATCTGCGATTGCGTGGTCTTTTGGAGTTGGAGTTATTGGCATACTATGCGTTATTCTTTTCTTTTTATGCTTTAGCTGGACAAGAGAGCGCGTAACGCAAATAGAAACAGAAGATAACACCTCTATAAAAACAGACCTTAATAATCTTTTCCGTAATACACCGTGGTGGATATTGGTAGGAACAGGTTTGGCGGCTCTACTCTTCAATGCAGTTAGAGATAGTGTTGCAATCTATTATTTTCGAGACTATGTAAAGGCAAATTACAAAATGGCGGGAACCGGATGGGATATTACAACTATTTACTTCTTAATCGGGCAAGCTGCCAATCTGATCGGTGTAATTGCTGCTCCGAGTATTTCCGCAAAATATGGCAAGAAAAAAACTTATATGATCTCCATTTTACTTGCTGGTATCTTCAGTGTGATCTTCTATTTCATACCAAATAATCTACCTGTCATATTCTTTTTACAATTTATAATATCAATGTTTGCAGGCTATGTATTGCCTCTGTTGTGGTCTATGTTTGCGGATATCGTGGACCATCAGGAACTATTAACAGGAAGAAGGGCAACAGGTCTGATCTTCTCATCATCATCTATGTCTCAAAAATTAGGTTGGGCACTTGGGGCAGCATTGAGTGGATGGATCTTGGCAATTTTCAATTATGTCCCGGATGCTATGGAGCAGAGTGCCGAAACAATTTTCGGGGAAAGAATCATGATCAGTATTTTACCTGCGGTGTGTTGCGTTTTAGCTTTCATTGGAATGCTTTTCTATCCATTATCAGATAAAAAAGTAAAAGAGATCACTCAGCAGCTTGAAGCCAAAAGACAAAACAATCAATAATAAAATCAATATTTAAATTAGAATAAAATGAGTGAATTATTCAGTCAACGTCTGAATGTTGTGAAGGAAGAATTTGAAACATTAATAAAAAAAACTAATTCTCCTGTTGCAGAGGCCGGAAACGGAATTTTTACAAGATACCAGAATCCTGTAGTGACAGCAGCCCACGCACCATTGGAATGGAGATACGATTTTGATGCAGAAAAAAATCCTTTTCTTATGGAAAGGTTCGGTATCAATGCAGCTTTCAATGCTGGAGCTATGAAATGGAACAACAAGTATCTACTGGCTGTAAGAGTCGAAGGATATGACAGAAAATCATTTTTCGCAATTGCAGAATCCCCAAATGGTATTGATAATTTCAGATTCTGGGAAAAACCTATCGTAATTCCTCAAATTGAAGGTCATCCGGACACCAACGCCTATGATATGCGTCTTATTCAACATGAAGACGGCTATATTTACGGTATTTTCTGTACAGAAAGAAAAGATCCGAATGCTCCAAAAGGTGATACTTCTATGGCAATAGCCAATGCTGGTATCGTAAGAACAAAAGACCTTATCAACTGGGAAAGATTACCTGATTTGATTTCCAACACAGGACAGCAGAGAAACGTAGTTCTCCACCCGGAATTTGTGAAAGGGAAATATGCACTTTACACACGTCCACAAGATGGTTTCATCGATGTTGGTGCAGGTGGCGGAATTGGACTTGGCTATGTTACAAATATGGAAAATCCTATTGTAGAAGGTGAACATATCATATATGGAAAAACTTACCACACGGTTTATGAGCTGAAAAACGGACTTGGCCCCGCTCCTATCAAAACAGAAAAAGGATGGTTGCATTTGGCTCATGGTGTTCGCAACACAGCTGCAGGACTACGTTATGTATTGTATATGTTTATGACAGACTTGAATGACTTAGGAAAAGTAACTTACAAGCCGGCAGGTTATTTTATGGCTCCGGAAGGCATAGAAAGAATTGGCGATGTTTCCAATGTTTTGTTTTCCAACGGCTGGATTGCTGATGAAGATGGTAAAGTCTTTATATATTACGCATCTTCCGATACAAGAATGCATGTTGCAGTTTCGTCTGTAGATCAGCTTGTAGATTACTGTATCAACACAGCAGAAGATAAATTTACATCCTACGATTCCGTTCAAACGATTATCGGAATTGTAGATAACAATAAACAATTATAATTTTTTCTCTATTATTTTCAAAAACCTTCGAGGATTTTTTCTCGAAGGTTTAATCTAAAAACAATGCAAAAGGAATCTATCACAAAAGAATTAGAGATCGAACTTCAAAATATTCTTAAATATTGGAGTCAAAATACTTTGGATGAGACCAATGGCGGTTTTATCGGGGAAATAGATTGTCTTGAAAACAAAAATTTACAAGCTGAAAAAGGCTCTGTAATGTACGCAAGGATATTATGGACATTTTCTGCTACTTATATACAAAAACCGAAACCTGAATATTTTTCTATAGCAGAAAGAGCTTTTGATGAAATCAAAACAAAATTCTACAACCCAGAACAAAAAGGTATCTATTGGAGTATTAATGCAGATGGCAGTCCGAGAGATACAAAAAACCAGATTTATGCGTTGGCTTTTGTGATTTACGGACTAAGTGAATTTTATAAAATTTCTCAAAATCAGGAAGCTCTGGAATTAGCAATTACTTTATATAAAAGTATTCAGCAATATTCTTTTGACAATAAAAACAAAGGCTATTTTGAAGCTTATACCAGCGATTGGAAAGAAATAGAAGATATGCGTCTCAGTGAAAAAGATGTCAATGAGAAGAAAACGATGAACACTCACCTTCATATTGTTGAAGCTTTTGCAAACCTATATCTTGCTTGGAAAGATGAAGAGTTGAGACAAAATATCATTGGGATTTTAGAAACCATCGATGAGTATTTTATTGATAAAGATTCCTGGCATCTCAAATTATTTTTCGATGAAAACTGGAACGAGAAAAAAGATGTTATCTCTTATGGACACGATATTGAGGCTGCTTGGTTATTACAATGGTGCGCAGAAGTTTCAGAGGATGAAAATCTTATCAAAAACTATAAACATTATGCAGTAAAAATGGCAGATGTAACATTAGAAGGCCTAGATAAGGATGGAGGTCTCTGGTACGAATATGACCCTCAAGAAAATCACCTGATCACAGAAAAACATTGGTGGCCACAGGCGGAACTATGGATTGGTTTTGTGAATGCTTATCAATTGACTAATGAACAAAAATATCTTGATATTTTCGAAAAGAACTGGGAATTCACTCAAAAATATATCATTGACCATCAGTACGGAGAATGGTTTTGGGGAATCGATAAAGACTACCAAAAGATAGAAAAAGATAAAGCCGGCTTTTGGAAATGCCCTTATCATAACGGAAGGGCTTGTATAGAAGTGATCAATCGTTTAAAATAACATCAATGAAAAAAATTGTATTAAGTATTTTTTCAATTTCAAGCTTAATGACTTTTGGTCAAAAAAACCTGATAAGTAATGGAAGCTTTGAGTACGATGCTCAATCCTGGAACAACGAAATTGTCCTGACAATCGACCCTTATAATAAAAGAACAGGCAGCAAAGGTGGCAATATTACAGAATATACTACTCCACAATGGAAAGGTATTGATCAAAATTTTTCGATTCCAAAAAATACTGCAGCAATAGAAATATCTGCCTGGGTAAAAACAGACGGTGTAGAAAAAGGAAAGAATGATTGGAACAAAGCTGTAATAATTGTAGAAATTAATGGAAAGGGGGAAAGCATCATATCTTTAGATGGAAATTCACCTTGGCAGCAGGTCAAAAAAATCATTCCTATCAACAAAGACCGTTCTGGAAAATTGATGCTCGCTTTATCCGAATGTACAGGAAGTTTTTTCTTTGACGAAATCAGAATCTCCCCTATTTCTCAAGAAGATTACAACAAAATTGTAGAAGCTGAAACCAAAAAAAACGAAGTTAAAATTTTTACAGATGATTCGCCTGTGCAAAAAGCATTATTTTCCAATGGTGACTTCGAAAACGGGTTACAAGGCTGGAGAGGTAACGGAGAAACTACGACAGAGGAAAAATTCTCTGGTCAAAAAAGTATTAAAATCACTTCACAAACCCAAACTTGGACAGGCGTAGATCAGATATTTGACATTCCGGACAATTCTAAAACATTGGATATTTCCGCAATGGTAAAGACCAAAGATATAAAGCAAGGAAAAAACGATTGGAACAAAGCCGTAATGATCGTAGAATTCACTACGAACGGAACTCAGAAAACATCGCAAGACGAACCTCTCTTCTTTGTGAAAGAAGCAAAAGATTGGCAAAAATTTTCTAAAAGTCTACCTATTCCGGAACATTCTAAAAAAATGAGAATTATGCTTGCTCTCAGCGATGCGACCGGAACCATGTATGTAGATGATATAAAACTAAATTTTAATAATTAAATAAAAAATAAAAATTATGGAACACGACGTAAGACCTTGGGGAGAATATTGGGTTTTGGAAGATGCAGACTTTCATAAAGTTAAAAGAATACAAGTGAACCCAGGAGGAAGACTTTCTCTTCAATATCATCACAAAAGAGCCGAAGTCTGGACGATTGTTTCAGGAGTCGGAACCATCACAATCAATGACGACATTCGTGATTACTCTGTAGGACAAGTTGCTCAAATTCCACTAGGAGCGCATCATAGGATAGAAAATAAAACGTCTGAACCTGTAGTTTTTATAGAAGTTCAATACGGGACATATTTCGGAGAAGATGATATTGTAAGAATAGAAGACGACTACAATAGAGCTTAAAAAAATATAACATTCAAATTCTAAAAATGAAAAAAACGGTTCTTTCTCTTTTCGCATTCATTAGTATTTCTCTATCTGCACAGGGTAACAATTACGCACAGGATTATACAAAATATCCCAATCTTGCACTTACACCTCCAATGGGCTGGAACTCATGGAACAAGTTTGCCTGCAATGTGGATGAAAATATGATTAAAGAAATGGCCGATGCTATGGTTTCTTCAGGAATGAAGGATGCCGGATACACTTACATCAATATAGATGACTGCTGGCACGGAGACAGAGATGAGAACGGTTTTATACATCCAGACAAAACAAGATTTCCATCCGGGATGAAGGCTTTGTCGGATTATGTTCATTCCAAAGGATTAAAGTTGGGAATCTACTCTGATGCAGGTTCACAAACGTGCGGAGGAAGACCGGGAAGTAGAGGTTACGAATTTCAGGATGCACTTACCTATGCAAAATGGGGCATCGATTATGTAAAGTACGATTGGTGCAATACCGAAGGTTTAAAAGCTGAAGGTGCATATAAAACATTTACTGCTGCGCTTAAAAAAGCTGGAAGACCAATAGTTTTAAGCATTTGCGAATGGGGAGATAACAAACCTTGGGAATGGGGAGAAAATGTGGGGCATCTTTGGAGAACTTCGGGAGATATCTTTAATTGTTTTGATTGCATAGAAGATCACGGAACTTGGAAATCTTGGGGAGTAATGCAAATTTTAGATAAACAAGAAGGTCTTAGAAAATATGCTGGCCCTGGACATTGGAACGACCCGGATATGCTGGAAGTTGGAAACGGCGCTCTCACCAAAGGAGAAGACAGAGCCCATTTCTCTATGTGGGCAATGTTGGCAGCTCCTCTCATCGCAGGTAACGACATCAGAAACATGACCGCAGATACCAAAGAGGTGCTGACAAACAAAGACGTCATTGCCATTAATCAAGACAAATTGGGAGTTCAGGCTCTCAAATATAAAGATGAAGGCGAATTTGAAATTTGGTTCAAACCGTTGGAAAATGGGGATTGGGCAGTTGCTTTTCTTAATAGAGATAAAGCTGAAAAAGACTTTTCTTTCGATTGGAAAAGTAATAAATTTACAGATGATGAAGTCTCTAAAAAAACCTTTGATACAAGCATTCAGAATTACAAAGTGGTAGACCTTTGGACCAAAAAAGAAATTGGAAATACAAAGAAAACCCTTAAAGCAACTATTCCATCAAAAGACATTCTGATGTTAAGACTTGTAAAAATCAAATAATCTGGAAAAGAACAAAATGAATTCAGTTTTTAAAAATATTATATATCCTCTTGTAATCTCAGCCTCTACTCTATTTTCTGCACAATACAAAATATCCGACCCACAAGCGACCAAAGAAACTCAAAAGCTTTTTGAAAACCTCGGTAAAGTTCAGGATAAAGGCTATTTTGTAGGTCATCAGGATGATTTGGCTTATGGTGTCTATTGGAAATACCAAAACAACAGAAGCGATGTGAAAGAAACCGTTGGAGATTATCCTGCAGTTTATGGCTGGGAATTAGGAGATATAGAACTTGGAAAAGACAAAAATCTGGATGGTGTTCCCTTTGATAAAATGAAACAATACATCCGTGAAAGTTATGAAAAAGGCGGAATCATTACCATCAGCTGGCACGCTAATAATCCGATAACAGGGAAGAATGCATGGGATTTTTCTAATCAATCCATCAAAAGTATTTTTCCGGACGGAGAAAATCATCAGAAATTCGTAGGTTATCTTGATAAAGTGGCGGATTTTTTGGCTGACCTGAAAGGTAAAAACGACGAACCAATCCCCGTGATTTGGCGTCCTTGGCACGAGCATACAGGAACTTGGTTTTGGTGGGGAGCGAACTCTGCTTCGGATGAAGAATACAAAGAACTATTTCGTTTTACAACAGATTATTTCAGAAAGACCAAAGGACTTCATAATTTAATTTTGGGCTATAATACAAGTATAGAATTCAAGAATGCCGAAGACTTTCTTAAACGTTATCCCGGAGATGAATATGTAGATATGGTTTCCTTCGATGCCTACCAAAGAGGAAGCACAGATAAAGGTGCCGAATTTGCAAAAAATCTGGATTTCTGGATGAATACCTTGGATGAAGTTGCCAAAAAACAAAACAAAATTCCAGCAATCGGAGAAATTGGCTATAATCAAATTCCAGATTCCAAATGGTTTACAGAAGTTTTAAAACCATCTATTGAGAAATACAAATTTTCATACGTCCTGTTTTGGAGAAATGCCGGATTCAAACCGGAAAATAACGAAGTAGAATATTATCTTCCTTTCAAAGGACACTCTGCTGAAAAAGATTTCATTAAGTTTTATAAAGACGAGAAAACGCTCTTTCTGAAGGAAGCTTCAAACCTAAGACTTTACAAATAAACAATAACCCTGAAAACTCAAATCAGACAGAAAACGAAAACTTCTAATCATTAGTTTTATGAAATCGCCAATATTTTGAATAACAGACACCAATGATGATATCACGATTCCATGTGACCTTGAAAAAACAATAGACATCTACATATGAAAAAAGTACTTGCTTTTATATTCTTATCGATATGTATCATTTCTTTCGGGAAAAATCCTGTCAAGGAAATCGGTAATCTGCAACTTGTCGGCACGCAACTTTCCGATTCCAAAGGAAAACCTGTCAGACTTGTAGGAACAAGCTTCGGATGGAATAACTGGCATCCCAGATTTTATAATCAAAAAGCTATCCATTGGCTGAAAGAAGACTGGAACGTAAATATTGTACGTGCTTCTTTGGGAATAGAACCTGATGGTGCCTACCTTCAAAAACCGACAGAAAATCTCAAAACTTTGGAATCTGCCATTGATGGAGCCATCAAAGAAGGAATATATGTTATCATCGATTGGCATGCACATAAAATCCATACGAAAGAAGCTAAAGATTTTTTTGATAAAATGTCAAAGAAATATGGGAAATATCCTAATGTCATCTATGAAGTTTTCAACGAACCTGAAAAGCAATCTTGGGAAGAAGTGAAATCATACGCCCAAGATGTTATCAAAACAATCCGTAAAAACGACCCAGACAATATTATTCTTGTTGGTTGCCCAGAATGGGATCAAAGAATTGACTTAGTTCAAAAAAATCCTATCAAAGGGGTTAAGAACCTAATGTACACCGTACATTTTTATGCAGGAACGCACGGAAAATGGTTGCGCGACAGAACCGACGAAGCACTTGATGCAGGAATACCTGTTTTCATTTCGGAATCAGCGGGAATGGAAGCCACAGGAGACGGAAAATTTGATTATCCGGAATGGCAGAAGTATTATGACTGGATGATAAAAAGAAATCTCAGCTGGATTACGTGGTCAGTCTCAGACAAAAAAGAAACCTGCTCGATGCTTCTTCCAAACGCTTCATCAGAAGGAAATTGGAAGCTTCCTGATTTGACCGAATCTGGAATCAAAACCAGAGACTATCTTCACCAATTCGATCACAGGGGGCAGTATCTAAACAAATTCAATTTTGGTGGAAGAGTTGAGAAAAATTTTTATAACAAAGGACTGTTGGTTGGTCCCGTTTCTTATGTAGAATTCGAGACGGAAGGAGCAACTATTGAAGTCAATCTTAAAAGTATAGATACTTACAGCCATCACAATTGGATTTCTATTGAGATTGACGGAAAATATATCGGAAGAATAAAAATAGATGCCGGAGATGCAAAAAATTATAAAATAGAAACAGGCTCTCCTGCCAAACATCATATCAGACTTACTAAAGCAACCGAAGCCAGCAATGGCTATATAGAGTTTGACGGAAGCAATATCAATGCGATTCCCTTTACTCCAAAATCAACCAAAAAAATCGAATTTATTGGAGATTCCATTACTTGCGGAATGGGAAATGATGAGTCCGCTCTTCCTTGCGGACAAGGCGAATGGTACGACCAGCACAACGCTTATCTTGCTTACGGACCTGTTGCAGCCAGAGCGTTGGGAGCTGATTATCTTCTAAGTTCAGTTTCAGGATACGGAATGTACAGAAACTGGAACACCGAAAAGTCAGAAGAAACCATTCTTCCTGATGTGTACAATAATCTATTTTTGAACGGTAACGGAAAAGCCGATTTCGACAATTCTTATCAGCCGGATTTGGTTTCAATTTGTCTGGGAACAAACGATTTTTCTGACGGTGATGGTAAAAAGCCGAGGCTTCCTTTTGATAAAGATAAATACATCGGAAATTACATCGAGTTTATTAAAATGATACAAAAACGTTATCCTAAGACTCAGATCATTCTTCTTAACAGCCCAATGGTAAACGGAGAGAAAAATAAGCAGTTCATCATTTACCTTAATCAAGTAAAAGACTTTTTCAAAAACGATACAAAACATCCACCTATAGAGATTTTTGAATTCAGAGAAATGACTCCAAAAGGCTGCGGTTACCATCCTGATTATAAAGATGATGAAGTAATGGCAGACCAACTCATTCCTTTTTATCAGAAATTTTTGAAATAAAACCAAACCTTGAAGGTTTAAAATCGAAAAAAATGAAAACAAAACTTACCATACTATTATCCATCATCGCCAATATGTGCTTTGCAAATATCCATCTTCCTGCAATCTTCACAAACAATATGGTTTTGCAACGCAATGCAGAAGTTGTCATCTGGGGAAATGCCAATCCAAAAGAAGAAATCACACTAACTGCAGACTTCCTTGACCAAGAATACAAAGTTACTGCAGGAAATGATGCCACATTCAAATTCAAAATTCCTACAGGAAAAGAAGGTGGACCATACACCATTAAATTAAAAGGTTATAACGAAGTTGTTCTAAAAAATATAATGCTAGGCGAAGTTTGGCTAGTTTCGGGACAATCCAATATGGAAATGAGTGCAGCTTGGGGAATCAAAGATGGTGACTCTGAAATAGCAAAAGCAAATTATACCAACATTCGGTTTTTCTCGGTTCCTAAACTTGCATCAGAATTTCCTCAGAATAATCTATTTGGAAATTGGCAGGTTTGCATACCAGAAACCATGAAATATTTCAGTGCAATTGGTTATTTCTTTGCAGAAAGACTTCAAAATCAACTAAAGAATGTTCCTGTCGGGATTATCTGTTCTGCCTGGGGAGGTTCTGCTGCAGAATTATGGACTCCAAAAGAAGTTTTTTCACAAAATCCGGCACTTTTGGAAAATTATAAAAAACTCGGAAATTCCGAATATTATCCAACATTCACAGGTGGCGCTTACAATGCGATGATTTATCCAATCAATCAATTCAAAACAAAAGGAATCCTTTGGTATCAAGGTGAAACCAATGCTGGAAATCCCGATGGTTATGCTACTCTGCTATCCTCTATGATAGACTCCTGGAGAAAATCAAAAGATGATAATATCCCTTTTTATATTGTTCAGATTGCAGGATACACAGGCTGGAGTGATACTACGGTCAGAATCCAAAATGCACAGAGAGTTGTTTCTGAGACTGTCCCTGATTCCGGATTGGTTGTGACATCTGATTTAGATAAAACAGACGACATCCATCCAAAAAACAAGAAACCAGTGGGCATCAGAATGGCAAATTTAATTCTGAAAAATATTTATAAGAAAGACTTAGGTCTAGTAGAAAGTCCGAAAGTGAAATCTGTAGAATATAAGGGCAAAAAAGCTTTTATAACCTATGATTTTGCAGAAGGACTTCATTTTAAGAATAAAGAATCAAAACTATTTGAAGTAGCTGATAAAGATGGAAAATTTTTCCTAGCTTCTGCTGAGATAAAAGGAAAGCAAGTGATTATATCTGCAAAGCCAGTTGATAATCCAACTTTTGTCAGATATGCTTGGAGTAACATTGCTCAATCTGACCTTTATAACAAAGCTGACTTACCTGCTTCAGCTTACACATCCGAGAACCTTAAATAAGTTTAAAGTATAAAATAACTCAGGAAAAATCCAATAATGAGAATAACCAAAATATTAATCATCACATTAATGAGCATAGTAACAGTGAGTAACGCCAATGCGCAGCAAAAAAACAACCCCGAAATAGAGAAAAAAATCGATGTATTGATGGCAAAAATGACCATCGAGGAAAAAGTGGGACAGATGAACCAATACAATGGTTTTTGGGATGTTACAGGTCCGGCTCCGGTTGGCGGGACAGCTGAACAGAAATATGAAAACATCAAGAAAGGTTTGGTTGGTTCTATGTTAACTGTACGTGGGGTAAAAGAAGTAAAAGCGGTTCAGAAAATCGCCGTTGAGCAAACGAGATTGGGCATTCCCTTGATTATCGGTTTTGATGTCATCCACGGTTATAAAACTTTGTCTCCAATTCCTCTGGCAGAAGCTGCAAGCTGGGATTTGGCTGCTATAGAAAAATCGGCAGAGGTTGCAGCCTCCGAAGCAGCAGCTTCCGGTATCAACTGGACTTTTGGACCTATGATGGATATCTCGAGAGATGCAAGGTGGGGACGTGTGATGGAAGGCGCCGGTGAAGACCCTTATCTTGGTAGTAAAATAGCAGTTGCAAGAGTAAAAGGTTTCCAAGGTGATAACAGCTTCAAATCTCCACTCAGAATTGCTGCCAGCGCAAAACATTTTGCAGGATATGGTTTTGTTGTAGCAGGACTAGAATATAATGCTTCGGAAATTGGGAGCAATACATTATACAATCAGGTTTTACCTCCATTCAAAGCTGCTGTTGATACAGGTCTGAGAACAGTGATGACATCTTTCAATACCATTAATGGTATTCCTGCTTCTGGGGACAAATATCTTTTAAGAGAAACACTGAAAAACAAATGGGGATTTTCTGGTTTTGTAATTTCGGATTGGGCTTCAATACGGGAAATGATTCCCTGGGGTTATTCTAAAGATGAAAAATCGGCTGCTATTTCTGCTGTAGAAGCCGGAACAGACATGGATATGGAAGGCGGAATCTATGTTCCCCACCTCATCGAGTTGTTGAAGCAAGGAAAAGTTGACCAAAAATACGTGGATGATGCCGTAAGAAGAGTTTTACGCGTGAAATATGAATTGGGACTATTTGATAATCCGTATCGTTTCCTCGACGAGAAAAGAGAAAAAGAAGTTATAGGAAGCAAAGCCAATCACGAAGCTGTACTGGAAATGGCAAAAAAATCAATCGTCCTTCTGAAAAACGAAAAACAAATACTTCCACTTAAAAAATCTGGACAGAAAATCTTGTTATTAGGCAGCCTGGCATCCAGTAAAAACTCACCTTTGGGAAGCTGGAGAATTGCATCCGATAACAACACTGCAGTATCTGTTTTGGAAGGTTTGAAAAATTACACTGGAAATACCCTTAATTTTGTTGAAGGTCCAAAACTCACTACAGAAGAACCAACGTTCTTAACAGAAGTTAATTACAACACCACAGACAAATCTGGTCTTGAAGAAGCAAAACAAGCAGCAAAATCTGCAGATGTCATTATAATGGTTTTGGGTGAACATAGCTTCAGCACAGGAGAAGCAAGAAGCCGAACTGATATCAATCTTCCAGGTTTACAGGAAGAATTTTTAAAAGAAATTTATAAAATCAATCCTAACATCGTTTTGGTTCTTAATAATGGGAGACCTTTGAGCATCAATTGGGCATCGGAGAATATTCCTGCAATTGTAGAAGCGTGGCATCTGGGAACAGAATCCGGAAATGCAGTAGCTCAGGTTCTTTACGGCGATTATAACCCTAGTGGAAAATTACCAATGACTTTCCCTAGAAATGTTGGTCAAATCCCAATATATTACAACAATTATAGTACAGGACGCTATACAGACAAAGACAACAATGTTTTCTGGAGCCATTATTCCGATGCAGAAAAAACACCACTCTATCCTTTTGGTTTTGGGTTAAGTTATACCACTTTTGACTATTCTGATTTTAAAATCAATAAAAAGTCGTTTGCGAAAGGCGAAAACATTCAGGTTTCTGTAACCCTTAAAAACACCGGAAAATATGAAGGTAAAGAAGTGGTCCAGCTTTATATTCAGGATGAATTTGCATCGGTGGCAAGACCTGTAAAAGAATTGAAAGCATTTGAATTGGTCAACTTAAAACCGGGTGAATCAAAAACAGTTTCTTTCCCAATTATAGAAAAAAAACTTGGTTTCTATAATAATCAAGGTGATTTTGTAGTAGAACCTGGAACTTTTAAATTGATGGTTGGAGGTAACTCTCAGGATGTAAAAACAATTAATGTAGAACTAATTGACGAGGACATTTAAAATAATTTGTATTAACTGTTTGAAAATAGATTTTTCATATCGTTCCTCTAAAAGAAATCCAAACGGTTAAAGAATAAAAAGAGAACACTCGACCATATTTTTGCTATCTGTGGGAAAAATGGCAGGTATCATTCCTATTCCTTATGGAGTCTGAGAGGAAGCATTGACAAACTGTTCGGTGAAGTAGGCCTGAAAAGAGGAAGAAAAAAACTTCTTCTATTTGCTGAGATGAAACTGACGGGAGAAAAGTGGCTGGAATTTAAGATTGTGAACGGCATCTTGATATAGGAAGCGACATTCAGGCCTCTTGGACTATGGGGAAGGCTATATTGGTATGCAGTGCTACCAGTTCATGGCTATATATTTAATGGAATGATCAAAAAATTAGCAGATGAAAAATAGAATCTTTGCATCCTTCATGATGATGCTTTTTCCGATCTCTCCAACATCAGCCCTTCTGATCTTTAAACCTGATTCTTTCTCTGGGAAAATACTAGCTCTGCTATTTTCTTTATCGGTTTGGTTTGTATTCCATTCCATCGTACTTTTGATTACAGAAAATCATCTGACTCGAATAATACTTGCTGCACTCCCAACTCAGGTTGTTGCTAAAAAAAGACTACATTATGGAAATCAAACCTATCATCAAAGACAACTTTTCGGAAGTAATAGAAATTTACAAGCAAGGATTGGCAACCAACGTAGCCACTTTCAGAATGATTTGCCACAATAGGAAGAATGGGATAAAGACATCTCGATTTTTGTAGAATCAGCATTTATTATAATGACAAGATGATTGGCTGGGCGTCCTTGACACCAGTTTCAAGCAGATGCGTTTATGCTGGTGTTGCAGAGGTGAGCATTTATATTGCACAAGACGAGCGAGGTACCCTTTTGACAGAATTAATTCAACAGAGCGAAGAAAACGGCATATGGACATTGCAGTCTGGTATATTCGCCGAAAATGAAAGCAGTATTAAGTTACACGAGAAATGCGGATTCCGATTAGTTGGCTACCGAGAAAAGATAGTAAGAAAAATGGGGTTTGGAAAGATAACGTCCTTATGGAACGTAGAAGCAAAAATATCGGAATAAATTAATAAACAATAAACTTAAACAACCACTATGTATTCAGAATTAACAAATACTATAGAACAATTGCAACATCAAAGCATTAGTGAGGAAAGAAAAATAACATTGCAGCCATTAATTGATTTTGTACAGCAAAAAATGGATGAAGGAAAAGATATTAATATCAATTTTATTTGTACCCACAATTCACGCAGAAGCCATCTATCACAAATCTGGGCGCAAGCAGGAGCTTCCTATTTCAATATTCCAAATGTACGATGTTATTCGGGTGGTACGGAAGAAACCGCATTATTTCCAAAAGTGGCTGAGACACTAATTAATCAAGGCTTTAATATCTTCAAAATTGCGGATGGAAATAACCCTGTATATTCTATCAAATACGATGATGATTCGTTACCTGTAATTGGATTTTCAAAAAGATATGATAGTGCATTCAATCCAACATTCGGTTTTGCTGCAATAATGACCTGCTCTCAAGCTGACGGAGGCTGTCCTTTCATTGCTGGAGCAGAGAAAAGAATCCCTATGACATATGAAGACCCTAAAATTTCTTATAACACACCACAGCAGTCTCAAGTATATGGAGACAGAAGTTTGCAGATAGCTTCTGAAATGTTCTATGTTTTTTCTAAAATAAGCATCTGAAAAAATTAAGAAATTCTTCTAAATTCAATTTTAACTTTGTATAAACTTTACAGTTTATATTTAATAATCACAAAAAAATAAATTCATAAATTTGTAGAAGTGAAAAATTGGAACAGACATATCACTTTAGTTCTGCTGTTATTCTTGGGATTTCTGTTGACTCCCAACTTAAGTTATGCCTGTTCAAAAACTCCAATTAAAACGGAGCTTCAGAAAGTTTCTAGAAGTCATCACGAGAAAGCAGAAAAAAAAGATTGTTGCAAAACCAAATCTTGCGAAGATCATCACAATGAAAATGATTGTAATGGCAAATGCAAAGACAGCTCTTGTAGATGTGGCAACTCATCATTCAGCCTTTTTCTACCGACTGATTTGAAAGTAAATACTTCTTTTGATGTCATTGAAAAGCATCAATTTGAATTCTCACAATCCTATTATTCTTTAGGTCACTACTCTATTTGGCAACCGCCAAAAATAGGTTAAAAACATTGGCTAACAGCCATAATTATGTCTTATTAAAAGTAAATCTGCTTTTGGTTTATCGACTTTAAAAATAACTTTAAATTTAATCAGAAATGGATGTACAATTGTCTATTTCTCAAAATGTAATTCTTATGAAATCAATATCAAAAATATTGGTAGCAGTTACTGTATTGCTGTCATCAATCAACATATTCGCTCAAATTAAAAACTCAAAAACAGAAACCATCAAAATCTATGGCAACTGTGATATGTGTAAATCTAACATAGAGAAAGCAGGAAATCTAAAAAATGTAGCCCAAGTAAATTGGAACAAAGACACAAAAATGGCAACGTTGAGTTATGATGAAAAGAAAACCAATCAGGATGAAATTTTGAAGCGTATCGCCTTAGCCGGTTATGATAGCGAAAAATTTCTGGCTCCTGATGATGTATATGCCAAACTTCCTGAATGTTGTCAGTACAAACGTGAAATCAAACCTGTTTCAATGGCTAATAACGCTGGTATGGATATGAAATCTGAACACGCTAATCATAACCATAATGAAATGAAGATGACTAATTCAACACAACAAAATCAGTCCACATTAAAATCTGTATTTGAAAACTATTTCTCTCTGAAAGATGCGTTGATAAAATCCGATGGAGCGAGTGCATCTACTAAAGCTTTAGCTTTGACAAAAGCTATACAAAGTGTTGATATGGCAAAGTTATCGACTGAAGAACATACCGTTTGGATGAACGTAATGAAAGACCTTTCTTTTGATTCAGAACATATTTCAGATACAAAAGATGCTTCTCATCAAAGAGACCATTTTACATCGCTTTCTGGGAATATGTATAAATTAATGAAAGTTACAAAACAAGAGACTCCTGTTTATTATCAACATTGTCCGATGTTTAACAATGGTAAAGGCGCCAATTGGTTAAGCAAAGAGGAAGCTGTTAAAAACCCTTACTACGGCTCACAGATGTTGACTTGTGGAAGTACGGTTGAAACCATCAAATAACAGAAATATGATTAAATTCAAAAATAATATTTCACGGTTATTATTACCAATTTTCCTTCTGCTTTTTACACAATCACTTTTCGCGCAGAAAGTTGTACGCTATGAGCTGTTTGTGAAAGATACATTGGTCAATTATGCAGGTAAAGAAAAAAGAGCTATTGCCGTGAACGGACAAATTCCGATGCCAACATTGACTTTTACCGAAGGAGATACAGCAGAAATTGTTGTTCATAATCAATTGAAAGAAAGTACTTCTCTTCATTGGCACGGCGTCTTTCTCCCCAACAAAGAAGACGGCGTTCCCTGGCTTACACAAAAACCAATAGCACCGGGTGCAACTTATACTTATCGTTTTCCAATCATACAGAGCGGAACACACTGGTATCATTCCCATTCGGGATTGCAGGAACAGATTGGGATGTACGGAAACTTTGTAATGAAGAAAAGAAAGGATGACAAAACATTTAGAAAAGGAATAGATGATTTACCCGAAGTTCCCATTGTTTTAAGCGAATGGACCAATCTCAATCCAAAAAATGTTGACAGAATGCTTCATAATGCGAATGATTGGGCTCCGATTAAGAAAAATGCGACACAATCTTATGCAGAAGCGATTCGTGAAGGTTATTTTAAAACCAAACTTAAAAACGAATGGAAACGTATGTTGGCGATGGATGTCAGTGATGTTTATTATGACAAAGTATTAATGAATGGCAGTAATTCGACTGATTTAAAAAACATCGATGGCAAAAAGCTAAAAGCAGGCGACAAAGTCAGATTGCGTGTTTCCAATGGAGGGGCGTCTTCATATTTCTGGTTGCGTTACGCTGGAGGAAAAATTACGGTAGTCGCCAATGACGGCAATGATGTAGAACCCGTAGAAGTTGACCGATTGATTATTGGTGTTTCAGAAACCTATGATGTAGTGGTTACCATTCCTGCTGATGGTGTGGCTTATGAATTTTTAGCAACAACCGAAGACAGAACACAGTCTGCAAGTTATTTTGTTGGAAATGGTGTTAAACAGTTGATTTCTCCACTTCCCCGTCTTAAATATTTTGAAGGAATGAAAATGATGAACGGTATGATGAAAATGAACGGCGACCTTGATGATATGGGAATGAAAATGAGTCTGAACAAAATGGATATGAACGTCGTAATGTATCCCGAGATTACTGGAAAGACAGGAAATAAAGAGAATCATAGCCAACATAATATGGATATGAAATCCGGAATGAAGATGGACGACGACCAGAATCGATATAACGCCAATGCTTTGGGTGACATTACTACGCTTAATTATTCAATGTTGCAGTCACCATACAATACGACATTGCCTAAAGATGCGCCTGTAAAAGAATTGAAATTTACCCTAACCGGAAATATGAACCGCTATGTTTGGAGTATGGATAATAAGATTCTTTCTGAAACGGATAAAATCCCTGTAAAGAAAGGCGAAATCTTGCGTATTACCATTTACAACAATTCGATGATGCGTCATCCGATGCACCTTCACGGATTTGACTTCAGGGTAATTAATGGAAAAGGAGAAAAATCGCCGCTAAAAAACGTTTTGGATATTATGCCAATGGAAACCGATACCATTGAATTCCTTGCAAATGAGGAAGGAGACTGGTTTTTCCACTGTCATATTCTTTATCATATGATGTCGGGAATGAACCGCGTTTTTGCCGTCGGTGATTATCAAAATCCAAATTTGCCGGACAAGAAACAAGCCTACAATATGCTGCAGAAAGAAAGCAATATGCCTCATTTTATGGCAGAAAATGATTTTGCCACCAATGGAAACGACGGGCAGGCAATGTTGCAAAATGCAAGATGGAGCTTAGGTACAGAATGGCGATTGGGTTATAACAGTATGCACGGTTATGAAGTGGAAACTCATTTCGGCAGATACATCGGAAAAATGCAGTGGCTGATGCCTTTTATCGGTTTCGACTGGCGATACCGTAAAATGGGAGAAGATGAACACGAAAAGAACATATTTGGACAAACCAACAAGAAAGACACTCGCAGGGCGTTCAGTTTAGGGTTTATGTATACGTTACCTATGCTGGTAAACTTTCAAGCGGAAGTTTATCACGATGGTATTGTAAGATTAACCTTGATGCGTGAAGATATTCCGATTTCTAAAAGATTGAGAGGAGGATTTATGGTGAATACCGATAAAGAATATATGGGAGAACTCAAATATATCATTAACAAAAACATCGGCATCCGAGCTCATTACGATAGTGATATGGGTTGGGGAGCGGGAATTTCGATTGTTTATTAATAATATTTAAATCTAAGCCTTTCAGAGTTTTGAAAGGCTTAGTATCTTTGAAGAATGACCAATAATCAAATGAAAACAGAAAATCAAAAGGTAGAACATTGGAATACTATTTACCAAAGTAAAAACGAGAATGAAGTAAGCTGGTATAAGGATTATCCAGAAGCTTCCATTGAGTTAATAAAGGAATTAAAATTACCTCTTTCAGCTCATATCATTGATATAGGTGGTGGAGAAAGTCGTTTGGTAGATGTTCTTCTGGATTTGGGATATACTAACATTACGGTTTTGGATATTTCTGAAAAGGCACTCGAAAAGTCCAAAAATAGATTGGGAGAAAAAAGCAAATTAGTGAAATGGATTATAACCGATATTACTGAATTTAACCCAACTGAAAAATATGACCTGTGGCACGACAGAGCAGTTTTTCATTTTTTAACTGCCAAAGAAAATATAATAAAATACACTTCAATTGCTGAAAGAGCAATTAGTCAGAATGGATTTTTGATAATGGGAACATTCTCTGATAAAGGTCCGACCAAATGTAGCGGACTGGAAATAAAGCAATATACAGACAAAACATTAAAAAGCATTTTTGAGAGATTTTTTGAGTTAAATAATTTCAAATATCTCGACCATTCCACTCCTTTTAATACAGTTCAGAATTTTTTATTTTGTACATTTCAAAGAAAATAAATAGCAGATGTTCGATTTCAGATTGAAAGTATTTTTTACCGTAGCAAAAAGACTCAACTTCACCAAAGCCTCGGAAGAACTGTACATCACACAGCCTGCCGTTACGAAGCATATCAAAGAGATTGAACATTATTTCAAGGTTAAGCTTTTTGACAGAAACGGAACAAAGATAAAACTAACGCCTGCCGGCGAAACTTTGCTTCAGTATGCAGAACAAGTGTTTGCCATCTATCAAAATATGGAATTTGACCTCAATGCTTTTACTCAAAACAAATCAGGAACGCTGATCATTGGTGCAAGTACTACGGCTGCACAGTATCTTTTGCCACCTATGTTGGCAGCATTCCATCACAAGTTTGACAATATAGAAGTACAGTTGATTACCGGAAATACAGAACAGATTGAGCAAGCTTTGCAAAATAAAAATATTGACCTTGGAATTATCGAAGGAAAATCAAGAAATAAAATATTTAAATATACTCCATTCGTTAAAGATGAATTGGTTCTGGTCGGAAAATCAGGACATCCTCTATCAAAAAAATCATCTGTAAAAGTAGAAGACCTAATAAAGTATAGTTTTCTTTTACGTGAACCTGGTTCCGGAACACTGGAAGTCATTGCACACGCCCTCAAGCAGTCGGGTATAAAAATAAGTGATCTCAATTTAGAAATGCAATTGGACAGTTCGGAAAGCATTAAAATGTACCTACTCAATTCAGAAGCCTTGGCATTTCTTTCCATATATTCTATTTTCAAAGAACTTAAAAATAACGAATGTGCAGTGGTCGATGTGAAAGGGCTTACTATCGGGAGGGAATTCAATTTCATTCAAACGCAAGGCGACAGCGAAAGTCTTTCCGATTTATTTATAAAATTCGCACTTAGCTATAACTTTAAGTAATGGCAGATTATTTATTTTGATTTCTTTTTCACCGGTGATATGATCAATTTTGTACTATAAAATTAAAGAATCATATTATGCAAGATCATCAAAATAATACAGAAAAAAAGTCTTTACGAAGATTCTTAGAAAAAGTATTACAGCCAGAGAAGTTATTTTTTTTCTTCTCGTTGTATTATGCCTCTCCCCTTTTGTATCCCCTCCTATTGCATTGCTTTTGGGACTTATCGTTGCACAGTTCATCGGTCATCCTTATCTCCATCTTAACCACAAGGCAACACATATTCTTTTGCAGGTCTCAGTGGTAGGATTAGGCTTTGGAATGAATGTAACCAGCGCAATGAAAGAAGGCAAGGAAGGGATTGTATTTACCATAGTTTCCATCATAGGAACTCTGGTGATTGGATATTTGATGGGAAAATTCCTTAAAATCGACAAAAAGAGTTCCTATCTAATCTCTGCAGGAACCGCTATTTGTGGAGGCAGCGCCATTGCAGCTATTTCTCCTGTTATCAAAGCCGAAGAAAAGCAGATTTCAGTGGCATTGGGTACCGTTTTTATTCTTAATTCAATTGCCTTATTCATTTTCCCAATGATTGGTCACGCATTGAATTTGTCTCAGAGCCAGTTTGGTTTATGGGGTGCCATTGCCATTCACGATACAAGTTCAGTAGTTGGAGCAGCAAGCAAATACGGAACTCAGGCTTTGGAAGTGGCAACCACGGTAAAGTTAGCTCGCGCTTTATGGATCATTCCCGTGGCATTTCTGTCTACATTTCTTTTCAAAAACAAAAGCAGTAAAGTGAAAATCCCGTACTTTATAGGCTTATTTGTTTTGGCTATGATTGCCAATACCTATATTCCTTTTGTTCAGAATTTCAGTCATTATCTTACAGGTATTGCAAAAGCAGGGCTGACCTTAACTTTATTTTTAATTGGCTGCGGTCTCAACAGAAAATTGCTGATGAGCGTTGGTTTTAGACCTTTAATTCAGGGCGTTGTACTTTGGGGCATTATTTCTGCTTCTGCATTATGGGCGGTAACTTCTTTTGCCAGTTAAAATTATTTGAAAGAGGAATTTAGTTTAATAAAAATCATTAACTTTGATTATTCAAAAAAGGGAATGGTGTCTCCCTTACCCAACCGCCCTAAAAAGCTGATGGCGCCTGATTAAAATTGAATGTTCAACATTTAGTCAGGATATATTATGCGTCATTATCAAAAATCGAAAGGGCAAAAGTCCCTTATCAGAACGAAAGCTTTTTTTAGAGCTTACCCATCACTTCCCTACATTATTAAATGGTTATTGATTAGCCTTGTCATCGGAACTTGTATAGGAACTGCATCGGCATTATTTTTAAAAACATTAGGCTGGGTGACAGATTTTCGGGAAAATCATCTTTGGTTGATTGCTTTACTTCCGGTTGCAGGGTTTGTAATCGGATATATTTATCATCAATTTGGTAAAGAAGTTGAAGCAGGCAATAATCTGCTGATTGATACTATCCACAATCCCAAAGAGATTATACCATTTCGGATGGCACCTTTTGTTTACCTCGGAACTTTGGCTACCCATCTTTTTGGAGGTTCTGCAGGAAGAGAAGGAACAGCAATACAAATGGCCGGATCTATTGCTGACCAATTTACTAAACCACTTAAACTCACACCAAGTGAGAGAAAAGTTCTGATAATCTCTGCCATTGCCACAGGTTTTGGTTCTGTATTCGGAACACCATTAGCTGGCGCCATTTTCGGGTTAGAAGTTTTTCTGATTGGCAGACTTAAATATGATTCGATTTTTCCGGCATTTGCATCGGCAATCATCGCAGACCTAGTCACCAAACTTTGGAAAACAGGACATACCCATTACCACATCCCTACCATTCCCGATTTTTCATTTTTAAATGGTTTATACGCCATCCTTGCAGGAATAGCCTTCGGACTTTGTGCTGCAATCTTCAGCAAAACCATTCATCAAGTAAGCAAAATTTTTAAAGCAAAAATTTCTTATCCACCTTTACGTCCTTTGGTTGGAGGTATTTTAGTTGCAACCGCAGTTTGGGCTTTAGGAACGACAAAATATATAGGCTTAGGCATTCCTACCATCGTTTCGTCTTTTGAACAGCAATTACCTGCCTACGATTTTGCATTAAAAATGATTTTTACCATCGTTACATTAGCCGCAGGATTTAAAGGTGGTGAAGTGACTCCTTTATTTTTTATTGGTGCCGCACTAGGAAATGCACTGGGTTATTTTATTCCTTTACCGATGGGACTTTTGGCAGGAATGGGCTTTGTAGCGGTTTTTGCCGGAGCCACCAATACACCTCTGGCTTGTAGTATTATGGCAATAGAACTTTTTGGGAACGATTGTGGGGTTTATGTCGCTATTGCGTGTGTTGTAGCTTATTTATTCTCAGGACATAGCAGTATCTATGGAAGACAGATGATTGGCGAACCAAAACACAACCGATTTGGCAGTTACACTGGAAAAAGATTAAATGAACTTTAAAATTAAAACAATGCACACAGAAAATTTAGCCATCCTGAAAATATATTTCCGATACGGGCAATCGGTTAAAAATCAGAACTTCTGGAAAAAACTTTGGAATAATAATCTGGGAGAATATCTTTTGAAAATGGCAAAAAAAAGCGGTATTCATCAAGCCAATATTTTCACTGCAAAAAGCGGATATTTAAGTAATGACCTCATCCAGTACAATATTTCTGAGATTCCTTCATCTAAAAATACTGCTTGCTTAGAGTTGATTGACGAATCCAACAAATTAAAATCATTTTTAAATGAAAATGAGGAATTTTTAAGGGCAACCCATTTAGTCCTCTTTAATAATCATAAATTTAATTATCATTCCACTACAAAATAAAAATGAAAGAATATTTACTAAAAATAGATAAAGAAATCCTTTTATGGATCAATGGCCATCACACAGATTTTTTGGATCAAGTGATGTGGTTTGCAAGCGGAAAATTAAGCTGGGTTCCATTTTACCTTGCAATTTTAATCGTTTTAATTTTAAAATACAAAAAACAAAGCTGGTGGATGATTATCCTCATTCTTCCATTGATAACTGTGAGCGACCAATTAGCAGCATCTATTATTCGTCCAATTTTTGAAAGATTGAGACCCAGCCACACTGAAGGATTGCAAAATATTTTGCATTACGTCAATGGTTATACGGGTGGACAATATGGTTTTGTATCTGCTCATACATTAAATGTTTTTTCACTTGCCACTTACCTGAGCAAAACGACTTCTAAAAATCTCCGATGGTTGCCATACGTTCTATTTCCTTGGGCATTTTTTGTTTCCTACAGCAGAATTTACCTTGGCGTACACTATCCTACCGATGTTATAGTTCCGATATTTCTTGGTTTTCTAAATGGTTTATTGTTTTTCTGGATTTTTAGAAAAATGAAGCCTTTGATTTTTAGAGATTCAAACATCCACAATAGATAGTTAAGTCATAATCTAACTGCATTAATAATCAGTTCTAATGACACATTCCTGGAAGTTTCTACCAAAGTTCGAAAATTTATTTGATTAGATTCATATAATAGGAATTAAGACAACTATATATTTTATTGAACAAGAGAATCACAGTAATTTGTAAGATGTATTAGTATAATTAAAAAATTATTAGTTTTTTTATTTCGAACCTAAATTTACTAAAACAATAAAAAAGATTAATCCAGATTATTCTGGAATCAAAAAACAAAAAAATGGCTTCAATTTGTATTAAATTGGAGCCATTTGGCAATTTGTGACCTCAGCGGTGCATTTTCCGAACACTTTTGTAGAAGATTTGAATAAGCTTGTAGAACTATCGAAAATCATCTATAATCAAAAATAGAGTATCGTATAATATTTTTTATAAACCAAGATATAAATTTAAATAACTCCTTAAATTAAATATATTTATCTACAAAATTAAATTATTAAAACCATATAAGACTATATTTTTTGAAATTGTTCAATTGTGAAATGTAAACGTTCTAATAAGTTATCGTAAGTAATTATATCAACAATATTTTTATATTTTCTTTTGACTACCTCAAAATCGTTTTTTTGTTGTGATGATAAATTATTCTCCCTTCCCATAATAATTAATCCATTTGGGTTTGCTATTTTAATCTCAAAGCCTTCAGGCAATTGAGTTTTGTATCTTTTACTTAAAAAAAATTCTCCTTCCAGGCTCCAGCGGTTCAGATAATAGATGTATTTTTCAATTTGCATGACTGTTCCCGAAAGTTCTCTAAGAGGAATATAGTTTTCCCGATAAACACCTTTAGTCATAATGGCATTTTCAAAAGGTTTCTTTATTTCTATAACATCAATATACCCATTAGAATCTACTAAAAGAAGGTCAAGTTGTTTGTCTTTTATCCCATCTGCTAACCTAGCTTGTATAGGAACTGATTTAAAAGCCAAAATATATTTTGGATAGAGCAACAAAATAATCTGTAAAATTTCTTCCTGCCACTGGTGTTCACTATACTGGTTTTCATCTTTTAACATTTCTCGCAATTTTTCAAGAATCGTTTGATATTTTACTAGTTCTACATTGCGGAAAATTTCGGTCAAATTTGTCCCATGCATAAACAACTTTGTATCAAGATACTTCTGGTATACCTTTTCGGCATCCTTGACTCCTTCTAAATAATTTCTTAACAAGGAGGAGAGTCTGGCTTCGACGTATTTACGCCTTTCATAAGAATTTGGAAAATGTTTTAAGAGTTTTTCAAATTCTTCTACGGGAACAGCACTTGGGTTATCCCCACCCAAATAAAAATCATTAGGTGATATATTTTTAATTACTTGGAAAACAGAAACGTCTGAATCCGCAACAAAAAAATTTGTCTTTAATGGAACATTCTTATATATGAATATATCAAAGTTGTCGATAAGAATCCCCCTTTTTACTTTATAATAATCTGCAGTAAGTTCTGCAAATCTGAAGAATGTGGTTACTTCCATTTCGGGATCAACGTAATCGTCTATTTCTGTTGTCTCCTCAAATTCGGCATTATTCAAAATATCCCCTTCTGTATATCGAAAGGTTTTTTTAAGTTTTACCAACCCTTTAGCTTTAATCGTATCTGTTATCCAATTAACAGAACCTGCATATTCAGGAGTGTAACACAAAATCAGCCTGTCATCTTTTTTCAAAAAATTAATCATACGTGTTATCTATCATTTTGTATATCTATTATCTCCCATTCTTCTTTGTTAATACCCGAGAGATATTTATCAAATCTATCTTTGTGAACAGCAATACATAGTAGGTCTGTTGGTCGTGAAAATCCAACATATGCCATTTTTGTAGAGCTCTTATGATGTACTCTCTTATCATCAAAGGCATTCCCCAAGAATTGATTTGTTAGTCTTTCAGATTCATAATTACCTTGGAAATACGATTCTAAATATAAAGTAGCACAATGTGTTTGCCCCTTTACGGCGTGAACGCTTGTAATTTCAATTTCAAGCCCTTGTTCCTTGTAATGATTCGAAATTTCTAATTTCTCTACATTAATTTCAAATAATCTGGTTGTATCATTATTGATAAACGATATACTTGTCGAAGGTGCAACTTCAGAAAATATTGCAAAGAAATTTGGGATGTACGCTCTAATCCCTTCAAACACATCATTTGCATTTCCTTTAATTACACCCATTGACCAGTTATAAATATTTAGCTTTAACTCTTCATATTTTTGATGATCTTTTACTCTAATAAAGTCAATTAATTTTTTCTTCGTATAAGGACGCCCATCTAAAGTGTTTATATTTTCTAAGCGTAAAATTTTGAGAAAAGAATTCAAAATATTCTTTCTTAAAGGTTCTAAAGTATGCTTACTCTTATCATAAAAAAGTAAGTAGCTTTTCAAACAATCATAATCTTGTTTAGGCTTGCTCTTTTCTTTTCTAAATCCTATATGATAATCTTCTAATCTCAATTTGGCATCATCTTGTCGACTGGTATCATCCTCTTTCCAATCGGTATTCCAACAAACAACCTTTATAGGCCTTTCAGGATTTGTAAAACTGCCCTGCTCTTTGTATGCCTTTACTATATGTGCAAATTGAGGGATAAGATTACCAATTGTTTCATTTTCAAATTTCAAGATATGGGGTTTTATAACACACACATTCATACCAACAATATTAAAGTTGACATCATTATACAAGGCAAATCTTTTCACGAAATTTGCAATTGGTTTACTAAGTCTTTGGCTACCGTTTAATCGTAAAACCTCTGCCCTGTCTTCCCAAACATCAATCGCTTTAACCGAATTATATATAGCTTGATTTTTATCTCCAATTCGTTGGATTATTGAAATGCTGTTTCCATCATCATAGAACACTTTTTCTAACAAATTATATTGATGTGTATCCATGTCTTGCATTTCATCTACAAACACGAAAGAAAAGCGTTTTTGTAAGAGGCTTTTTATTGAATTGTGCTTGTTTAAGTAAATATTTGCTAAGGTAAATGCGTCATTATAGTTTAAGATTCCTTTATTTAATAATCGCTTTTTGACGGCAAACAAATTCTTATAAGTATCTGTATGGCTACCGATTTTAGGAATACTAATTTCCTCAAATGAATCGAAATGAAAGAGTTTATCATTTGGGCCAATGGATAATTCCTCCATAAATTGTTTGAATTTGTTTCCAAGCCTTTTTTCTAATGCTAATCTGCTGCCATAGGGCAGGCTTTTATGCAGGCTTTCCCAAAATATTTCAGAATCAATTCTGATAGGCTTTTTGCCCTTCCAATGAACAAACATTGGTATTGCTAAAAAGGTATCTACAAAACTTTGAATTGTTCCAATAAAATTTGGATAAGAAAAAAGTTTAGGACAATGTTTTTGTACTTTTTCCTTTATCTCATCTATGGCTGTGTTTGTATGAGATATTATAAGAATTCCTGAGCCATCAGAAAAAGGAAGCTTTCGTTCTATAATAAGCAATTTTGCTAAAAGTGCTGTTGTTTTTCCGCTACCGGGAACGGCTTGTAAATCTATGGTATTAAGATTTCTGATAAACGCTTTTCGTTCATCATCAAATTCTTTTCCTTCAGGCAAAAGTATTCTTTCAGCATACCGAATATCGTCGTCGGTTATGTCAATTCCCTGTAGCATACTTAATGGCGTTTACAAGATAGTTTATGGCATCAATTTCCCCAATTTGAATTTCCCTTTCAGGTTTAATCAAATCTTCATCAATAACATTTGCAATTTGATAAGCAATTTCAGTCTTTTTTAAACCTTTATTTATCAATTTTTTCGCAAGGGCTTTTTCAAAATCAGTCCAATCGGTACCTGTATGAATTGCTTTAACTACCGTTTGAAACAGTGTTGTTAAACTTGTTGATTTAAACAACGAATATTCTAATGTCCAGTTTGGAGCTACAAAGTATTGTACACTTTGCTCTGCTTGTCCAATTATACTTTCTATTTTTTGTTGTGTTTCCTGTTGAACAGTATCCATATCCCTTTTTATGTAATCATTTGCGTCTTTTTCATATTCTTTTACATCAGAATCAGTAATTACGGCCACAGGAATTGTCATAAATGGTTCTACATTACGAAGATAAATTTTCGAATAGTGTTCAAAGCCTATATGTCCAATGTTTACAATCGAAACACCCTTTTCTGTTAGATTAATTCCTATAGCTTTTGCTATACTTGGCAAGAGAATTTCTTCCGCCCAACCCTCTACTAAAATGACACCTTTTGCGAAAAATAAATTTGCCTTTGTAGTGTCAAGGAATTTTTCTAAAAACTTATAATTGTCTCCACTTAATTTGGTGTAAGGATCACCCATTGGAAAAGCATTGCCATTATTGCAAATTATTAAATTTTCCAGTTTTAGTTTGGATGCTAAATTTGGACTATGGGTTGTTAGAATTAATTGAATTGCTCCTTGTTTTTGAAATGCCTCTATCACTTGCATCTGGGCTTGTGGATGAAGATGTGCTTCCAGTTCCTCTACTAATCCTAAACGTAAGCCACTCCAATTTGATTTGTTCAAATGAAGTAATTCGGCTGCCATAAATAATCGGTTCAGCGTACCCAAACCTGGGTTGAGTTCATCTTTCAAAAATAAGGTTAGTTTTTCCAGAATGCTTTTTATGTCATTGGAAGTCGCATTAAACGCTGCTTCAAAATTATCACCATAGAAGCCTTTAATATAGATGTCAATCTTATCTTTTATTTGCTTTCCATCCTGTGGCTTGTTAATTTGTTCTTCGCCTGCTTCATTTGTGGTTTTGACTTCAAACTCCCCCTCAAAATAATCTTCTAAACTGGTCTTCAAACTGGAAAAAATATGTACCAACTCATTTGTATTTTCTCTCCCTTTAAATGCTTCATCACCTAAAAGAATTTGTGACAATCTTGAATTACGCTTGGCAACCAATTCATTTTCCGCATCTCGCAACGGCTTCAAATACGTTGTTTTTAGGTATTCTTTTGCTTCTGCCGTTAGCAGATAACCATCTTCATCAACACCAGCCCTTATATCGGCGGGCAATATTTTTCCATCTTGTTTTGTGACATCATAACTTAATCTTAAAAAAGGCGTTGAATTTTCTCCACTGCCTACCCAGCCCAGCCATTCTGTGAAATTTTTAGCTTCATCGGGTACTAAGCTTTCGAAAGTCAATTCTATTTTGAAATGGTTTGTACCATTATAAAAATCTTTATCCTCAACTCGTATATAGTCATAACTATGCGTTTTAAGTACAAGTTTTATGGCATCAATAATGGCCGTTTTACCACTATCATTTTCACCAATAATCACATTTAAACCTTTAGTAAGATTTAAATCCAGATTTGGAATTTCAGGATTTATATCCCCTTGTGAACCGAATTTTCTGAAATTCCACAGTTTTAAATTAGATAAGTACACGGTTATAGTATTAGTATAGTTTATATAATCCCTAAGATATAAATTAAATCCTTATGTCCCTCTCCACCAGAAACCTCTTCTCAAAGCTATATTCCTCTATTTGAAGATTTAATATATCCTTTTATTTTAGCACATTTATAGTTGAGTTAACATCGATAACTTCTAAAAAGCTATACTTTCACCCATTTTCTAATAGGTCTCAAATCCCAAATAATAATTAATTTTTGATAATCTTTTAAAGATATAATTATTATAAATTTAAAAAATACGGTTTCCCGTAATCTTCCGATTTTCTTTATTGATATTAAAATATACTTAATGATCTTTCGTAGGTTGCCTCACAAAAATATTTCTCTGCAAGCCAAACTATAGTATATTATTATCAAAATTTTTACGTTTGATTTGTAAATTTGCTAAATTCCCTCGCAATTATCAAATTTAAACCTAATGAGCAGGCTACAGTCGATCGAGAATGCATTAAAAGAAATCAACGAAACAGTTTTTCAGGAACTGTGTGATAGTTTTCTTCTGAGAAAAAATCCAAAATATAGAGCTTTTTCCAGAACAGGAAGCCAGCAAGGTAAACAAAAAACAATCAAAGGAACCCCCGATACATTAATACTTCTCCCAAACGGAAAATATCTTTTTGTGGAATATTCCACAAATATTTCAGAAGGAGTCAACAAATTGATAAAAGATATTTCCAATTGTATCGATCATTCTAAGACTACAATTAGTCCTGAAAAAATAGAAGAAATTATTTTATGTGTAAACTTTAAACTGAAGACTAATGAAATTGAAAAGTTACACAAAGTTCTTGAACACACAAATATCAACCTTACGATCAACACTTTAGATTCCTTAGCCATGGAACTCCACTTGCAGCACAGAGATTTGGCTAGCCACTACCTTGGTATTACTTTAGATACTGGACAGATCGTATCAATGGATGTATTCATAAATGAATACAATAAAGCTTCTAAAAGTATTGCAACTCCTTTAGATAACCCATTCTTACATCGAGAATCAGAGCTGTACTCACTTAAAACCGATTTATTAAAGCATGACTTTATTATTTTAACTGGAGCTCCGGGCGTTGGTAAAACGAAATTAGTTTTAGAATGCATCAAGAATTTTGTTACTGAAAATAAGTCATATCAGTCTTTCTGTATTTCTTATAAGCATCATTCATTATTGGACGATTTAAATCAATATTTTAATGATGACAAAGATTACATACTTTTTGTAGATGATGCAAACCGAATTGATGCTTTTAACCAAATCTTAGGCTTTAACAGAGGAATAAGAAGTGGAAATTTAAAAATTATTTGCACAGTTCGCGATTACGCATATGAAAGTCTTAAACTTCTATGTACTGACTTTTTACCTCACAAATTACATCTACAAAAATTAAGTGATGAACAAATCACAGATATTATTAAAACTGAACCTTTTAATATTACGAACCATGATTATTTATACACTATCGTTAACATTGCTAATGGAAACCCAAGAATTGCAATAATGGCAACACAGTTGGCAGTTGCTAAGAAAGATATTAATGTGTTAAATGACATTTCTGGATTGTTTGAAATGTATTTTAGCACGTTTATAAAAGACAATGGAGAGTTCTCGAATGATTTCAACATTAAATGTTTAGGTCTAATAGCCTTTTTTCACACAATCCCTTTTCATGATAGAGAAATAACAGAATCAATCCTCAACCATTTTGATATTGGTTATTCAGATTTTTTTCATGCCATAGAAAAACTTGACAGATTAGAACTCGTCGAAATCCAACATAATCATGTCAAAATAGCTGAACAAAATCTAACAATCTATTTTTTTTATAGAACATTTATAAAAGACAAGCTATTATCTTTTGATATTCTTGTTGACAAGTACTTTGAATCTCATCAAAAAAGGTTTGATGAAAATGTAATATCTGCTAACAATATGTTTGATCATAATCATGTTAAGGAGAAATTATATGATTCACTTGTCCGATTCTGGAATAAAACTAAAAACAATGAAGAGGAAAAAGCAATTAAATTTTTGTCCTCTTTTTGGTTTTATCTTCAAAATCAGACACTTGAATATATATACCTAACACTTCAACCTCTGCCAAATCTTGAATTGGATCAATATAATGTAAGCTATGAACCAAATGATTTTGTATACAATCAAAATAAAATAATAAAGCTTCTTGGTCATTTTTTTCGTAATACCTATTATCTTAAAGAATCTTTAGAATTAGGTTTCGAGTATGCTAAAAAGAAACCACAACACCTTCCAGAGCTTATTCATAAAATAGTAGAGGTAATCGGTTTTGATAGAGAGGATGAATCAATTGATTTTTCAAGACAGAACATCCTTTTTGAACTTCTGATTGAAAACCTACAAAACAATGAAACGATTTATGCCGTCGCATTTTTTGAGTTGTCAAAAACATTCTTAAAAATTGAATTTACATCTCACGGATTTCATAATAATATAGTCACAAGTCGTATCTATCGTACACCTAACGATAAGAAAATACAAGACCTTAGAGGAAATATATGGATTACATTTAATCAATATTACAGCAGCTATCCCAAACAAGCCTTAAGCTTACTGCAAAATTTTGGAGAGCCTTATCCAGGTATCTCAAAGGAATTGATGACGTTTGATATGCCCTTTGTTCTTCAAATTATTGAACAACATTTGCAATCAGAGTCATTTGTCGATTGTAGGTATGTTCAAAATCAAGTTAGATTATGGAAAAAACATAAAATAAAGAACGCTGCGTTCAGTAGACTGTTGAATAAATACACTAATGATATTTACAAAGCATATCTGAAATTAGACTGGGATAGAATTAGAGACAAAGAAAGATATGATTACGAAGATTATCGCGAATATGATCGATTAAAAGAAAAAGAAATTAGATCTTCATTTGTGTTTTGTAATGTAGCAGAAGTAACTAATTTTTATAATACTTTCAAATATTTAAAAAATCAGGCAGCAAATGACTTTGAATATAATAATTCTTTGGATTTTGTGGTTGATGAAAATTATAAGCATAACAAAGAGCTCGGTCTTGCTTTTTTAAAGGAAATTATTAAAGACGATAACTCAGTAGATTACATACCAATAAAGATTTTTCAAAATAATCTTAAAAATGAAAAAGAGAGCGCTTCCCTTTGGAATATAATAACTGAAGAGAAATATCAACATCAAGCATCTTGGGAATTGTCTTACTTCTATTATTTAGATGATTCATTGATTAACAATTCCTACATTAAAAAACTTATTAATAGTATTAGAAAGATAAATGAGAGAACTTACATCTACTTTGAATACTTGCACAAGTTTTTGAGAATAGACTCTACAATTTTCCATAAACTCATTAACATTATAACAGAAAAAGACGAATCAGAAAACATCGAAATTATAGTTCAAACAGACTTTCTTGAAGAAAGTCTGGAGTTACTAAATAATGATTTAGAATTAGTTAAGAAGCTATTTATTCAGCAAAGTAAAATTCATAGGCTTTATGATTATAATGGTAAAATATTTTTGAACATACTGCAACAAGATACAAGCTTTCTTGCCGATTACACTGACTACTTTTATAAAGATGCTAATAACAAGAATTCAGGAAACAATAAAAAATTAAAGCTCATTTGGCAGATTAAAGATATTGAGTCCTCATTATCTAAGACCTTAGACCATTTCGCTTCTAAAGAAAGTTATCTTATTGCAGTTGGAACACATGATTGCAATGTGTTTTTTGAGAATATAGATATTCTGCATCGTGAAAGAGCTGCTACTTTTTTGAGAAAGTATTGTATTGATAATTATGAAAATCCCGACCGTATGAATCTGTTGATTAATATTGTCAGACACTCATTCAAAGAATTATTTGAGCAAATAATCTTACTATTCCTAACCTTTACACAAGATGTAAAGTTATTTGAGCAGATTTACTGGATAGGTAATGGAGGAACCGTAGTAACCGGTAATGTCATATTTGGGGACATCAACGCTGCCGAATGGAGAAATATATTATCTATTGTGGGCAGGTCATCTCTAGGTATTTCTCTACTTCCAATTAAACGTCATATAAATGATAAAATCGATCACCATCTTGAATACGGTGAGTGGGAAAGAAAAAAAAGTTTTTTGGGGCGATATTAATAAGAAAATTATTCTAAATAAGAATTATTACCTTTTATGGCATATTTAATAAAAAAATTCTTATCAAAAACAGTTGAAGAAATAATATTATTAACACCTAAACCTTACTGGGCTGTCAATGAAAACAGTTCCTCTATAAAAGCTTCAGACTTACTTCCGGAAGAAGGTATTTTTAAAATACATTTTGTAAGAACCGAGGAATTGGTTAAAAATTCTGATTTTAGAGAGGTAGATATGACATCTTTATTTCTTCCTGAGAATATTAAAAGTAATAATAATCATAGAATATATAGAATCATACAACATTGGATCAATAAGGAATATCTTGATCCTCCAAAAATACATTTCAACGTATTTGAGAAAAAAATTGAATTCGAGGACGGCCGTCATCGAGTTAAAACTTCTTATTTATTAGGATATGAAGTAATTCCTGTTGCTATACATTTCGAAGATGTTGACGCTATTGGAAATCTAATTAAACTATCCGACAGTGATACTCTCAAACAGAGTCTATAAAACACTTTCATGAGTATCATTAAAAATTCTTGTTAGTTTCATTATTTGGTCTGTAGTGTATGGATGATGTATAAACACCTAACTTAAATGTTTTTAAATTAGATGTTAATTACGTCACATTTATGAAAACAGCTTACTTATACGTCAGAGTAAGTACTGACGAACAAAAAAGAAAGGGTTACTCATTACCGGATCAGGAAGACCGATTACTGAAATATTGTAAATATAACAATATTGAAGTCAAAGGAATTTATCGCGAAGACTACTCTGCTAAAAATTTTAATAGGCCTAAATGGAAGGAATTATTCTCCGAAATTAAAAAGAAACCAACAGAAGATAAGAACATATTATTTATAAAATGGGATCGATTTAGTCGAAATATCGAATATGCTTATGAGATGATTGGAAAACTACGAAAATATAAAACGACACCAATGGCAATTGATCAATACATTGATTTATCTGTGCCAGAAAATATAATTTTGCAAGCTCTACATTTAGCTTTTCCAGAAGCAGAAAATACTCGGAGATCTCAAAATGTTTCTAATGGCATTCGTCGGGCAAAATTAATGGGAAGATATCCTAATAAAGCTCCCATAGGTTTCCTCAATGTGACATTAATGGATGGAAAAAAAACTATTGTTCCTAAAGAGCCTGAAGCCGAAATTATAAAATGGGCTTTCAATCAAGTTGCTATGAATGACCATAAAATATCTGAAATTAATAGAATAGCTAATGATAAAGGACTTATATGTTCAAGATCGTATTTTTTCAGAGTCTTGCGTAATCCAGTTTATTGTGGGCATATATTAGTAAAGCATAACTCTAATGAAAACCAAATTATCCCGGGACTACATGAGACTTTGATTTCAGAGTCATTATTTTATCAGGTACAGTCTGTGATTAATACAGAAAGAAAAAATACAGCTAAAAGAGATGATTTAAGAGCAATGTTTTTCCTTAGAGGTTTTTTGACTTGTCCTGTTTGTGGCCAAAAACTTACTGGGAGTTTTTCAAAAGGTAAGCTGAAAAGATACCCCTACTACCATTGCAATAATGGTTGCAGTATTAGGATTGGTGCAATTTTACTTAATAATTGTTATCAAAATAAACTTCAAGAATTAATACTATCAAATAGTTGTATTGAATTATTTAAGAAAATATTGGAAGATCAGAATATAAAGACTCAGAAGACCAGTTATTTACACACTCAATACTTAGTAGAAAGAAAAATAAAAGAGGAGAATCTAACTCTTTCTAAAGGTAGAAAATTACTTATAGCCGGAATTTTAAAAATTGATGATTATAACGCATTAAAAAAAGAGAATCAAGTCAATACAAAAAACCTTAAAATGGAAAGCCGTAATATTTCTAATAAATTAAAAGCTATTGATAACAGTAATCAAATAAAAGATAAAGCATTAGTCAAAATTTTTCAAAAATTTTCAGAGTTTGATATTTCGGATAAAAAACATCTGGTGGATCTTATTCCTCCGATTGATATTGACTATAAAACAGGAAGTCTTTCTTTAAATTTAAATCATGCATTCTCAAAAATATTCTCAAAAAAAGCAACAAAAAAAATATTGGAAAAAATGAATTTCATTGATAGGAATATTTCAGTAGAACAAGCAATTATTATTTTGGCTAAAAATGGAATCTTGGTAAGCGATGATGAAGCTAAAACTATATTAGAATTACTATATTTAATAGCAAAAAATCACAACAAATCAGAAGAAAGAAAAATCCAAAATATTAAGGAGATTTCGGACAATTAATGATTGTATGTTACAAGCCTATTGTAGCAATTTCAGACTGTTTATTTCAAAAAATATAAGCATTTTACGCTTAAAATATCGAATACAAAAAATCAGACTATAAAATTTTAATAAAGAGATATTTATGGATTAAAAAAAGTAAACAACTAATAAATAGTTGTCTACTTAAGTAAGTTGACGCACGTATATAAAAATACTTTTAGTTTTCTTAGATTGTCTTTATATTAATAATATTTTTTCTTCAGCCACAAACTTGTTTTCACTAATAAGATAAGCACAGGAACTTCCACCAATGGTCCGATAACACCTACGAAAGCTTGTGGAGAGTGAATGCCAAAAACTGCTATTGCTACTGCTATCGCCAATTCGAAATTATTGCCGGTAGCAGTAAATGCGATTGAAGCATTTTTATCATAGGGTATATTTAAAGATTTGTTGATAAAGAAGCTAACAAAAAACATTAGTACAAAATAAATAACCAACGGTATGGCAACTTTTATCACATCCATAGGCAGTTCTAATATTTTATCTCCTTTCAGACTAAACATTATTATTATGGTAAATAGTAAAGCATACAATGTGATTGGCGATATTCTTGGAACAAATTTTCTGTTATACCATTCTATACCTTTTAATTTAATAAGAAGATAACGACTTAGAAAACCTATTAGAAATGGAATACCTAAATAAATCAATACACTTTCGGTAACATCTTTCATTGATACGGTTATATTGAAGTTGGCTAGACCTAATTTGGCGGGCAATATATTGATGAACAACCAAACTAAAAGGCTGTAAGACACCACTTGAAAGATGCTATTCAATGCAACCAGCATAGCGGTATATTCTCTGTTGGCTTTTGCTAAGTCACTCCAAACAATGACCATTGCAATACATCTCGCCAAGCCTATCAGTATCAATCCTGTCATATAATCAGGTTCATTTCGTAAGAATAAAACGGCTAATCCAAACATCAGCATCGTACCAACAAACCAATTGAGAAATAACGATAGACCTATTACTTTTTTATCTTTGAAAGCTTGAGGTAATAATGAATAATCAACTTTTGCCAAAGGAGGATACATCATCAAAATCAAGCCTATTGCCAGTGGAATATTTGTCGTTCCTACCGACATTGCGTTTGTTATTTGTGAAATTGCAGGAAAGAAATATCCTAAGCCAATACCTGTTGCCATTGCAAGGAATATCCATAAGGTAAGATAATGGTCAAGAAATTTTAGTTTTGGTTGCATAAAACTATTTTTTAATCTTAGAGAAAACGTAGAACATTTCAGAAGCTATCTGCAAGCTTCTTTCTGCATATACTTGTGACTGCTGTGGTGTGTTATCAGAGATTTTAGGGTCTTCAAATGTGATAGGAATTCTTTTTTTTGCTCCTGCAATGAAAGGACAGCCACCGTCTGCTTGGGAACAGGTCATAATTGCTGCAAACCCAGACGTAGGATTGAACGGACTATCATATCTTTTTGAAAACCCAATTACAGGTGATGAATCTTCATTGTACTTAATAGAATATATGGGGTTATTGCCGTCTGCAATTTTGAAGATATTAAAGCCTTGATTAATGAGTGTCTCAACCACTTTTGGAAATAATGCTGTTTCTTCCGTACCTCCCGAATAACAATGTACGTTTAGAATATTGAAATAAGCAGCTCCTGCTTGTGCCCAGATTTGTGATAGATGGCTTCTGCGCGAGTTATGGGTACAAATGAAATTGATATTAATATCTTTTCCTTCATCCATTTTTTGCTGTACAAAATCAATTAATGGTTGCAATGTCATTTTTCTTTCCTCGCTGATGTTTTGATAATGTAATTGTTCAAAAGTATTTGTTAATTCTGAATACATAGGCGTTGTTTAAGTTTTATTGTTTATTAATCTATTCCGACATTTTTGCTTCTAAGCTCCATAAGGACATTGTCTTTCCAAACCCCATTCTTTTTACCTATCTTTTCTCGGTAGCCAACTAATCTGAATCCGCATTTCTCGTGCAGCCTGATACTATTTTCGTTTTCAGCGAATATACCAGACTGCAATGTCCATATCCCATTTTCTTCACTCTGATTGATCAATTCTTTCAACAATATTTTTCCAATTCCTTTTCCTCGTGCTTCCTGTGCGACGTAGACGCTGACTTCTGCGACACCAGAATAGACACACCGACTGGAAACAGGTGTTAGAGATGTCCAACCAAGCATTTTTTCATCATCGTAAATACTGATCCTGCAAAAATCTAGGTGCCCGTTATCCCATTCCTCCCATTGTGGAGAATCGTTCTGAAAAGTGGCTATATTGGTGGCCAAGCCTTGTTTGTAGATTTCGATTACTTCCGAAAAGTTGTCTTTGGTTATAGGTTTGATTTCCATAATGCAGTCTTTTTTTAGCAACAACCTGACTTGGGAGTGCAGCAAGTATTATTCGAATCAGATGATTCCACAGTTTGATTTCCTTCAGGAATTCCACAAGCCTCATTTGCCAGACAAGCAGTTTGTTTATTTTTCAGAACAAAATTATTCCCGTTAAAATCTAAATCATACTTACCGATAGTTTCGCTTTGATATTCAACCTCTATCTCTGAATCTTCGATTCCTAGTTTGTCCTCACAAAGTGAGATGATGTCTAAGAGTTTGGTAGGTTTCAACCTATGTTCAAAGTCATTCGCATCCCACAATTGGAAATTGACAACCTTTTCATTTCTGGTATTGCCACCGCAGTCTATAAAATTCTTTGTGATAACCCCTATTTCTGTAACGTGGAAATGCTCAGGAACAAATTTTCCATTCTCTAACTGAAATTCGACATTGTTCAGTGTAGGTAAGATTGCTTTGATTTTTGATAGTTTCATAATAATTAATATTTGATATTATTTAATTTATATATTGCAATATGACGATAATAAAGATTATAAAAAAAGTTGTTAGCAACATTGCCCAACTTTTACATCTTGTTCAAAAAATTGATTGAACAATCCTTGAATCTCTTTCCATTTTTTATCTTCGATACAATAGCAAACAGATTTTCCTTCGATAGTCCCTTGAATAATCCCGATACTTTTCAGTTCTTTCAAATGTTGAGAGATAGTTGCCTGTGCCAGTCCAAGTTCATCCACTAGGTCATTACAGATACAAGCTTTCTGATTAATGATGTATTGGAGGATTGCGATTCTTGCAGGATGTGCCAAAACTTTAAAGAGAGAAGCTAGACTGTTTTGCTCATCTGTGAATATTTCAGTTTTAGTAAGTCCCATAATTTATATTTTTATATTGCAATATTACGATAATAATTAAAATCCACAAGTAAATTAAAGCATTTCCTTTGTAAAATATACAAAGTCTTTAGTGTCCTTAACTCAAATTATTGTTTAAAAAACTATCACTAAATTTAAAATCATATCAGAACTACTATACTTAATAGAAAAACCTACAATAAGTAAAGGAGAGACAAAGCTCTGACCTTAAGGAGATTTCGAACACTTAAGGATTGTAGATTACATGCCAGTTGTGGCGCTTTCAGACTGTTTTTTTCAAACAGACTAAGCATTTTACGTTTAAAATGTCGAACACTAAAAGTCAGATCATAAGGACTTGACAAAGAGATATTTATGGTTATAAAAAAGAGACAACTAAAAAATAGTTGTCTCCTTAAGTGAGGCAGTGCATTTTTCGAAAAATTTTGTAGAGGATTTGAATAAACTTGCAGAGCTTGCGAAAATCAATATCATCTAAAAATATAAGTTAAATATGGATTTTTAAAGAGAACAGAAACGATGTTTATATCTTTTGAATTTGTTCAATTGTAAAGTATAAACGCTCTAACAAATTATCATAGGTAATAATATCTACAATATTTTTATATTTTCTGGTAATGTCTAACTAACTGTGTAAGTTAGATAGACACTACTCTTTATTTATAAGTTTTGCTAAAGTTTACACATACCAAATGCCACCAATGCCATTTGGTATTTAAAAAATTGTATACAATTTCTTATTATTAAAACTTCATTTTTTGAATTCTCACAGCATTTAAGATTGCTAATAATGCTACACCAACATCTGCAAAAACAGCTTCCCACATTGTAGCTAGTCCACCTGCTCCCAAAACCAAAACGATTGCTTTCACAACAAAAGCAAGAATAATATTCTGCCAGACAATTTGTTTTGTCTTCTTTCCAATATTAATTGCCATTGGGATTTTAGACGGTCTGTCATCCTGAATTACCACATCGGCTGTTTCTATAGTAGCATCACTTCCCAAACCTCCCATAGCAATACCTACATCACTTAAAGCAACCACAGGCGCATCATTGACACCATCTCCAACAAATGCTACACTTTCATTCTTAGATTTTATTTCTTTGACTTTATTTACTTTATCCTCCGGAAGTAAGTCTCCGAAAGCATTATCAATTCCCAATTGTTGCGCTACATATTTTACTACTGTACCTTTATCTCCACTCAACATTGTGGCTTTTACATTTAGATTGTGCAGTTTTTCTACTGTCAGTTTTGCATCTTCTTTGATACTGTCAGCAATGGTAATATAACCCGCAAATTTCCCCTGATAAGCTATTGCAATAACTGTATAAATAATATCAACAGGATTAATATCGTAATTAACATTAAATTTATCCATTAACTTAAAATTCCCTACCAACAGTTCATCACCTTTTACGTTTGCTTTCAGACCGTGTCCTGCTATTTCTTCAACGTTCTGAAAGTTTAGGGACTGATTTATTTCTCCAACATATTGATGAATAGCTGTCGCTACAGGATGTGTACTATTACTTTCCAATGTATTGACCATTTGAAGTAGTTCAGTTTTGTCAAAAGCAGGATTGATATTCACTTCTTGGACTTCAAACACGCCTTCCGTCATTGTTCCGGTTTTATCCATCACAACGTTTTGGATTTCTGCAATCTTATCCAAGAAATTACTTCCTTTAAATAAAATTCCATTGCGGGAAGCTGCTCCGATTCCCCCAAAATAGCCTAATGGAATTGAAATTACCAGCGCACAAGGACAAGAAATCACTAAGAAAATCAATGCTCTGTACAACCAATCCCTAAATATGTAATTATCTACAAAAAAATAAGGTACTACACATATAAGAATAGCTAATACAACAACTATTGGCGTATAAATTCTTGCAAATTTTCTGATGAAAAGTTCTGTTGGTGCTTTTTGTGAAGTCGCGTTCTGAACCAATTCAAGAATCTTACTTAACTTGCTGTCTTCATATGCTGTAGTAATTTTAATCTGGGCTACAGTTTGTAGATTAATCATCCCTGCCAGAACAACTTCGCCCTTATTTTTAGTATCGGGTTTACTTTCGCCTGTTAAAGCAGCGGTGTTGAATGATGCAGAATCACTTATCAATTCTCCGTCTAAAGCCAGTTTTTCGCCTGATTTCAATTGAATAATATCTCCGATTTTTGCTTCTTTTGCTTTAATTGTCTTGGGAGTATTATTTTCTAAAATGGTAACCTCATCCGGTCTTTGGTCCAGCAAAGCTTTGATATTACTTTTTGCTCTAGTAACTGCCAAAGTTTGAAAAACTTCTCCTACTGCATAGAACAGCATTACTGCAACTCCTTCCGGATATTCTCCTATTATAAATGCTCCGATGGTTGCAATACTCATCAGGAAAAATTCTGAAAACACATCACCTTTCATAATACTTTCGTATGCTTCTTTCAATACTGGTAAGCCTACAGGTGCATAAGCTGCGGCATACCAGACAATTCTTACCCATCCAGTAAACCATTGTTGTGGAAAGAAATTATCCATTCCTATCCCCGCTAACAAAATAGTTAAGGAAATAATGGCTGGCAAAAACATTTCAAATGTAGTTTTATCCGTACTTCCGTGGTCGTGACCATCATCGTCGCTATGACCGTGACTATGTCCATCTTCTGAGCTGTGCTTTTCTTCTTTTAAAAGCTTGTTTGCATTTTTATCTATTTTTTCTTCTTGAGGGGAACAACATAGTTGTTTTCCGTTAGAATCATATTGATGTTTATGTTCCATAATATTTAATGATTATTGGTTACTATTTACATTTCGTAATAATTTGTGTTTTCTTTCTTTGTTGGCACGTTTACTTCGCCAATCATTTGAAGAATATTGATTTCTATAGTTTGAGCCAAAGATGTCATTGGGGTATCAACTGGTGTATTTTCAAATGGGTCTTGCATTATGATTGCGGTCTTTTCTATGGCAATGAAGATGATTGGAACTATTATCGTTGTTGCAATCTCAACCGTTAATTGAGAATCTTCTAACCCAAAAGGAAGTAGAAATGCAAACACGTAAATCAATGTATGAAGCAAAATACTGTATGCTCTAGGAAATACTGTATTCTTCAATCTTTCACATTTCCCCATACTATCGCATAGTCTCATAACAACCTCATTCATTTGAATTTCTTTAAAATCAGAAATATGTCCTTCTTGTGCAATTTTCCTGATTTGATTCGAGTGTTCATCAAGTAAAGCATTAGGAATATTCGCAGCCACAATTTGATGTGACTGCAAGTATTCTTTTACTCTATTTGAAAAAGTCTGTTTTCTTAAAGCTTCACCTAAAGCATAAACCCAAATAATCTGTCTTTCAGCGAATATCTTCGTCTCTCTATCATTATTGGTGGCAAATTGTTTAACCAATCTTATCAAAGACCTTGAGTCATTCACAATAGCCCCCCAAACCGTTCGTGCTTCCCACCATCTCTCATACGATTGTGCAGTTCTAAAAGCTAGAAGCAGGGAAACTGCCGTACCCAGAAGTGCTGGAATACTTAATGGAATCGAAATATTCTTAAACACTGCAATATCATCCAAAAAGCCCATTACAAAGGCAAACAATACAATAAGTAAAATTTGAAATTTGATTTGACGAACAAAGTATCCAATTGAAATTCTTTTGTTGAGTAGCATAACTTTATGTGTTTTGAAATTTGATTTTATCTGTTATTTTTAAGAAAAGCAGTTCTGGTCTTTACAATTTTCAATGCCACATATAGCATCATAGTTACAAAACCACCAACTATAAAAATGAAATTATAATGACCGTGATTCTGAATAGTTTCTCCGATTAAATCAAAAACTGTAAAGATTAAAAACAGTGCAAAGAGTCCGTTTTTCTCTTTCAGTAATACTTTTTGAACACTGAAAGTCAACTCGTTATTTTTAAACAATGATAAATTAGGAATAAATACAGGAACTTTTTCTGCCCAAGAACTGTAATAATTTCCAAATTTTCTTTCCAAAAATTGCTCTTCAGCAAAGATGATTCGCTCGTAGTAAATCCAATAAAAAAGAATAAAGGAAATAATGAACCAAACATTTTCAGTAAACATTGCCAAGCCAAGCCACATAAAAAAGTTTCCTAAATAAAGTGGATTTCTAACAATACTATAAATACCCGTAGTGTTAAGTTTATCTGCAACCTGACCTTCTTTTGTATTTCTTCCGGAAGTGTTCTTAGGTGTAAAACCTACGGTATAAATTCTTATTCCCAAACCAATGATGCTTACAAACAGACAAAACAGTTCATAGTAAATTGAACAATCAAAACTTTCTTTTTTTAAACTAGTTTGGACTAAAACCGCTAAACCAACAACCAAAACTATAAGTGGTAAGAAACTTCTGTATCTGAAAAGCCAATTTCCTTGTTTTTCAAGTTCTTCTTTTAAAGCCATTTTTAATATTTTAGAAATTAGTTAATGTTCGTGTTCTCCAGCATTAGATAATTTAGCATTCACAAAAAATGCTCCTTTTATTACTATATCAATATTTGCAGGAATTGCATTTACTGTAGTAATTGCAGTATAACCCATATCAGAAGAGCCTTTAACAACTTCAGTTTTTTCAAAATTTATCGTTTTTGATTCTTTTTCTGATATCTTCTTTTCATTTGCGTGTTCGCCTTCCGCTTCATTATGTTCTTCAATCTTTTTGTTGGTTTTTACGAAAACATAATATTTTCCGTCAGCTTCAACGATGGCTTCATCTGGAACTGCTGGTGTTGTGCTTTTATCAAGACTTACAATCCCTGTGATGTTCATTCCATCAATCAACCCAGCTTTGTTACCAGTTACAGCACAATGAACTGAAATTGTTTTACTGTCATTTTCGAATGATGAGCCAATGCTATATATTTTCGCATCATATTCGGTTTCCGGATTGTTGGTCAATTTGAAATGAACAATTTGACCAACTCGCATCTTCGGTAAATCTTTTTCAAAAACCTGTAAGTCCAAATGAATCGAGCCGTTGTCTATAACCTCAGCAACAGGTGCGGAAATATCTACATAACTTCCAATTTGTGCATTGATATTACTTATTGTACCACTTATCGGAGAAGTAATACTCAATCCTGCTCTTAAATTACCATTATTGATTTTTCCAGGATTGATGCCCATCATTTGAAGTTGTCTTAACAATGATGCTCTTTGAGTACGCAATGTTTTGAGTTCAGCGTCGGAACTTTGAAGATTTTTCTTTGCTCCTGCATCATTATCAAACAATTCTTTTTGTCTTCTATATTCCTGTTCGGCAAAAATAATTCTGTTGTTTACAGTAAGATATTGTTCCTGCAACTGGATGTATTCTGGATTAGAGATGGTAGCAATGACCTGTCCTTTCTTGATGTAATCTCCAATCTGTACATTTAGTGTTTTGATGACACCTCCATAAAGCGATGTTACAGTTGCTTTATTATTGTTGGGAACACGCAACGCTCCATTAGCTTTGATAGTAGAGGTCAATTCTTTCATTTCTACTTTGCCTAATGTAATACCTACCGCTTTTATCTGCTCCTCAGTTAGAGAGGCGATTGTTTGAGGTGCTTCTTCGTGAGTGCTTTCTTGAGATACTTTTTCGGCATTCTCTGTGGCAGCTTCTTCTTTTTTCTCACAACTAGCAAGTAAGACAGAAATTAGTGCGATATATATGATTTTTCCTTTTATCATCATTTTATTTATTGATTAATGAATTAATAGTAATTACAGCTTGATTGACCTGTTGGATGGACTCAAGGTATTTTAATTGAATATTGGTCGCTGTCTGTAAAGCAAAAAGATATTCCACGTAAGAGATTTCTCCTGTCTTGTAACCAAGCTGTCCTGCTTTCACAATTTTTTCGGCATTTGGCAAAGCTTGCTTTACATAATAATCATATTGTAAAACATTCTGCTGGTACTGACTCAGCATATTCTCCAACTGTACTGACAACTGCTTCTGTTGAAACTTTGCATTAGTCTCTGCCGCTTGCTTTTCATATTCCAGAGACTGAACTCTTGCTTTTGTTGCTCCGAAAGTCAGAGGAATAGCGACACCTAAGCCTACGCTACTGAATCGATTTCCAGCATTATAAAATTTTTCCTGACCGTTGGCAGTGTGAAAACCAATTAACGATTGATTCGTATATCCAATATTAAATTCCGGCATACCTTGAGACTTTTGTACTGCTTTATTTTTTTCTGCAATTTCCATTTGCTGATAAAAAGCTCTCACGGTTGGATGATTAGCAATAGCTGTACTATCCAAAATATACTCTGCTTTTAACGGCTCATAATTTCTATTAGCTGAAATCTGAAATTCATCTTTAGTATTCAATAAAATTTTTAGATTTTGATAAGCATTGCTGAGATAAACCTTGTTTTGGTTGAGTAGAAGATTGATTTCACCCCTTTGTGTTTCAGCCGTGTTGATTTCAATTTTCTTGATATCTCCTGCTTTGAATCTAACAGTTGCAATCCTTATAAAATCCTGATACAAACTATCCAGATAAGAAAGTTGTGATTGGTTATATTGTAAATATTCAATCTGATAATAATAGGTTCTTACCTGTTTAGCGAGTTCGTTCGCAGAAACAGCTTTATCAATCTGCTTTGCTTTGATTTCTTCTGCAATAAGTTCTTTTCTTGCTTTAAATAAAGTCGGAAACGGAATATTTTGCGAAATGGAAAATGACTGGTCGAACTTTGGGCTATTGTACTGACCAAGTAACGCATCAAAATTCATTTTAGGCAGTTCGTTCGCTGTTGGCTTCAATGCTTCACTAACTTTGATGTCCAAATCTTTTGATTTTATCTGGTCATTATTTTCCAAAGCTATCTGTGTCGCCTGCTCTATAGACAATGCTCTGCTTTGCGCTGTAAGAGTCTGACCAAACATCAGCATTCCAAAAATTATAACAGTCGTCAAAGGTTTTACCTTCAATTTTCTTCTGTTAATTTTTGTATTAAAAATAATGTATAACATCGGCAAAACGAATAATGTAAGGAAAGTCGCTGTAACCAATCCTCCGATGACTACAGTTGCCAAAGGTTTTTGTACTTCAGCACCTGCTCCTGTAGAGATAGCCATTGGTAAAAATCCTAAAGAGGCTACTGCAGCAGTCATCAATACCGGACGAAGCCTTGTCTTAGTTCCTTCCATCACTCTTTTTAAAACATCAGTTTCTCCATCTTTTTCCAATTGGTTGAAAGTTCCAATCAGTACTATACCGTTGAGAACAGCAACACCAAACAATGCGATGAATCCAATTCCTGCGCTGATACTGAATGGCATATCTCTTATGACTAATGCGAATACACCTCCTATTGCACTCATCGGAATTGCCGTAAATATTAATCCTGCTTGTTTGAAAGAACTGAATGTAAAATACAATAGCATAAAAATGAGTAAGAGAGAAACCGGAACAGCAATCATCAACCTTTTACTTGCAGCCTGTAGATTTTCAAACTGACCTCCGTAAGTGAAATAGTATCCTGAAGGCAGTTTTATCTGCTTATCCAGCTTTTGCTGAATATCATTCACAACACTTTCTACATCACGACCTTTCACATTGAAACCAATTACAATTCTTCTTTTTCCTTCTTCACGGCTGATTTGAGCCGGCCCCAATTTATAGCTAATATTTGCAACTTGAGAAAGAGGAATCTGCGCTCCGGAATTGGTGGAAATCATTAGAGTATTGACATCATCCATATTGGTTCTGTGAAGACTGTCTAATCTTACCACTAAATCAAATCTCCTTTCATTTTCAAAAACCTGCCCAGCTGATTTTCCTGCAAAAGCTGTACTCAGAGCATTATTAACATCTTCGATATTCAATCCATAGTTTGCCATTCTGGTTCTGTCATATTCCACATTGATTTGGGGAAGACCACTTACCCTTTCAATTTGTGGAGACGTTGCTCCATCTACCGTCTGAATAACCTTTGAAACTTTATCTGCGTAAATTGCTAAAGAATCTAGATTTTCTCCAAAAATCTTAACCGCTACATCTTGTCTGATTCCAGTCATCAATTCATTGAAACGCATCTGGATTGGTTGATTTTTTTCAAAGAAAACACCGGGAATTACTTCTAATTTTTCACTGATTTCATCTGCTAATTCTTCATAAGATTTCTTGGTTTTCCATTCGTCCTGAGGTTTAAGTACTACAATCAAATCCGTAGCTTCTGGAGGCATAGGGTCAGTTGGAACTTCTGCTGAACCTGTTTTTCCAACAACCATTTTAACTTCATCAAATTCTTTAATAATTCTGGATGCCTGCATAGATGTTTCTATGCTCTGACTAAGAGAACTTCCTTGTGGCAAAATGCAGTGAAAGGCATAATCTCCTTCCTGTAATTGTGGGATGAACTCGCCACCCATATTTTTGAAAATCAATAAGCTGACAACAAACAATGATAGAGTTGCTCCAACTATCCAATATTTGAATCTAATCGCTTTTTCCAACATCGGTTGGTAAATGTTCTGCAACTTATTCATCATCTTGTCTGAGAACGTTTCTTTATGAGATACTTTTTTTGAAAGGAACAAAGCACTCATCATAGGGATATATGTTAAAGACAAAATCAATGCTCCAAGAATAGCAAAACCAACTGTTTTTGCCATTGGAGTAAACATCTTTCCTTCTACGCCTGCAAGTGTTAAAATTGGGATGTAAACAATTAGGATGATAATCTCTCCAAAAGCAGCACTGCTTCTAATTTTAGACGCTGAAAGAAAAACCTCTTCATCCATTTCAGATTGAGTCAGCATCTTGGTGCTTTTCCTTAAACCTAAGTGATGAAGCGTGGCTTCGACAATAATTACAGCACCGTCCACAATCAATCCAAAATCGATTGCTCCCAAACTCATCAGATTGGCACTAACGCCAAAAACATTCATCATCCCCAGAGCGAACAAAAGAGAAAGGGGAATGGCTGATGCCACAATGAGACCTGCTCTAAGATTACCTAAGAAAATAACTAGTACAAAAATGACGATTAGCGCTCCTTCAATTAAATTTTTCTCAACTGTACTGATAGCTCTACCTACCAAATCGGTTCTGTCCAGAAAAGGTTCTATTACTATATCGTTTGGAAGAGACTTTTGAATTGTAGGAATTTTATCCTTGATGTTATTCACTACTTCATTACTATTAGCACCTTTCAGCATCATCACAATACCTCCAACTGCATCTACCTTTCCGTTATAGGTCATTGCTCCGTATCTTACCGCTTTACCAAATTGAACATCTGCTACATCTTTGATAAAAATAGGAACACTTCCGGTATTGTTTTTTACAGGAATATTTTTAACATCTTCTAAGGATGTTACAATACCAATTCCACGAATGAAATAGGCATTAGGCTTCTTATCTATATACGCACCACCTGTGTTCTGATTATTTTTTTCTAAAGCAGTGAAAATATCCGTAATACTAATATCCATCGCTTTAAGACGATTCGGGTCTATTGCAACTTCATATTGCTTTAATTCTCCACCAAAACTATTGACCTCAGCCACACCCGGAGTTCCATTAAGCTGCCTCCTAACAATCCAATCCTGCATTGTTCTTAGTTCCTTGGATGTATATTTATTTTCACTTCCTTTCTTTGGATGTAGGATATATTGGTAAACTTCTCCTAACCCCGTACTTACAGGAGCCATTTCCGGAGTACCGACTCCTTTTGGAATCTCTTCTACAGCCTGTTTTAATTGCTCGCTAATCAACTGGCGGGCAAAGTAAATATCAACATCTTCCTTGAACACAACTGTTATCACAGAAAGTCCAAATCTCGAAATACTTCTAGTTTCTTCAATATCTGGAACGTTTGCAATACTTTGTTCTATTGGAAATGTTACTAATTGTTCGACTTCCTGTCCCGCAAGAGTTGGACATACTGTAATTATTTGTACCTGATTATTTGTAATATCGGGAACAGCATCTATTGGTAATTTGGTTGCACTCCAAATACCCCATATAATCAACAACAAGGTCATAATACCAATGACAATCTTGTTCTTGATGCTAAATTTTATGATTTTATCTAACACAGAATTTTGATTTAATTTTTATTGAAACTGCCAACACAATAAGTTTGGAAATTCCCAAACATAAGGTTACAGCAAATGTAGAGCTGTAAACAATGCAATGATATTGCAATGTTTTACAACATATTTTGAAAGTTAACTTTCAAAAAAAAAATAAAAATTAAATCTTAGGCGGTTGCCATATCTGGTCATACACCAAATAAGCAAAATCATTCTTGTGGAAAAGAATTTTCTTGGAATAATACAATTTTATCTGCTCAGGAAAACTTAATATTGGCTCTATCTTAAATGAACCTACTGTCATCTGGCAGCAATTACAAATGCAAAGTGGAGAACATATATCTCCTTTGTCTTTGGAGTGAGAACCCTCTGAATAGCTGGAGATTTTTGTGAATTCTCCAGCGGATGACTGTGCCTTCAAATCATTGCACGGTAATACAGTTAGTACCGCAAAATAGATTGTAAGGAATAGTCTCAAGAAATTCATAAGGCAAATTTAGAAATAAAATTTAATCCAAAAGTCTTTTTATTAGAATTTAGATTTTTTTAGAAGAATATCTATTATAACAAGCAATTATTATTACAGACAAGAATGATAGTATGTGAAATAAAAGAAAGGTAAAATTATATTACAATTACTATATTTAATAGCAAAAAATTACAACAAATCAAAAGAAAGAAAAATTACAAACATTAAGGAGATTTCGAACACTCAATGATAGTAGATTATAAGCCTATTGTGGTACTTTCAGACTGTTTATTTCAGACAGACTAAGCATTTTACGTTTAAAATGTCGAACACTAAAAATCAAATTATAAGAATTTGATAAAGAGATATTTATGGCTAAAAAAAAAGAGACAACTATTTTTTAGTTGTCTCCTTAAGTGACCTCGGAGGGATTCGAACCCCCAACCGACGGAGCCGAAATCCGTTATTCTATCCAGTTGAACTACGAAGCCATTTTGTGTTCGAGCATTAATGAGTTGAAGTGTTTGAGTGTTTTGAGGTTGATGACAAATCTCTCAAATTCTACAATCCTCATACTCTCCTACTCTAAAAAATAATCTTCACACCACCCAGAAACTGCGCACCCAAAACTTTGTAGCCCAGGTAATTCTGGTACTTGGCATTCAGAAGATTATTTCCGAGTGCAAAAATACTGAAATTTTTGTGAATTTTATACTCTGCGGATAAGTTTAAATCTGCAAATCCTCCAACTTTTTCATTTTTATTTTCTACAGAGGCATATTGGTCAGGATTAAAACCACTTGGCGTGATGGAATAAGAATTTGACGTTCTGTCCGTTACGAAATAAGCTTTAAAACCAAGGTTCAGTTTTTTCTCCAGCATTGTATATTTTGCACCGAGATTAAATTGCACCAAAGGTTTGTAATAAACTTCTTCCAGATTATCCAGATTATACTTCATATAATGCAAACCGGCATCTACTACCAGGTTTTCCATCGGGAAAGCCTGTAAATCTCCTTTAACTTCCATCAAAGTTCCGTTGTCATACACTGAACTGAAAATATTTGCAAAATCGTAACCCTTCCTTTCTGCATTAACATTGTAATCAAACAAATTATTATTATAGAAAAACTGAGCGTTATTTACTTTGCTGAAGCCTGCATTCACATCGTATTTGAAAGTCTGGTCCACATCACCTTTCATCCCGAAATAGAAATGGTATTTGGTTTCAGTGGGTGTTAAAACTAAATCAGAAACCAGAAAAGGATTTTCGTCCAGAAGATTACCATAAGTATTCAGTTTCAAACCGCCATTGATCCCGCCATAAAACTTGAATTCATCTGCAGCAGCCACCAGAACTTCGGCTCTGGGAAACCAGTAGAATTTATTGTTCTTTGATTCTTCGGTTACATTATTTGAGTTTTTAGAATTAAGGAAACTAAAATCAGAACCGATCAACAAATAAGAATCGCCTTTATAGAATGTTACTTTTGGCGATAAGGTGAACTTGAACTGATTATTGGTATTCTTATTCAGAATGTCAAATTTCGAATTCACCGTTTCCAGACTCAGACCCAAATCGCCATTGGCTGTAATATTATCATAAACCGCAAAATCGTGCTTTGATAAATTGACATCCACATTCGCATAGTTTTCACTTGCATCAAAATGGTCACTAAGAAAATATGATTTTACCCGGACATCATTCAGAATATCGTTGGAATAATGATCATAATACCCATTCACACTGAATTTATTAACCTTCTGTTGCAAGTCCAAATCATTACTCATCGGCGTCAAAGCATAAATCCCGTAATAATTATAATTGTTGAAAGCATAATTGGCATCGATATTAAACTTCCCCGTTGCTGTGTAGATATTGGAAAATACACCAATTTTGGCTTCGTTCTGCTTGGAATCCCAATCGTAAACTTTTTTCAGACCGCTTGTGGAAAGATAATGCGCATCAGCTCCAATTTCTACATTGTCCTGGATCTTACCTGAAACATTAGCATCTGCCAGGAATTTTCCATAATTCCCATAACCCAGCCTGAAATAATTGGATTGATGGTCATTAGAGAATTTTGGAGAGATATCTTCGCCCTGGATTTCGGTAGTTTTAAAATCGGAAACCGGCGGAACATTCACAATGTCATATTTCAGGTTGAGTGAATCTTCTTTTTTCTTGTTGTCCGGCGGATAATTTTTTTCCTGAACAACGGATGTTTTTTTCTTCTCGATTTTCTTGACTTCCGGTTCTCGTTTCCTGTTAAGAATCAACTGCTCTTCTTTGATTTGAGCACCTAATTCCGAGATTCCGACTGTTCCCAAAAATGCCAGAACGGCGATATATTTTAGTTTGTTCATTTAAATTTTATTTAAAATCAAATTAATCACAAAGGCGCAATTTGTATGGATTCAAAATTCGTTTAAAAGTCGCAAAAAAAGATTCAAATCTTTAACCACAATTCTATCGGAGATAAAATCTTTGCGTCTCTAAAAACTTTTATTATTAAATTTTTTACGACTTTGCGATTAAAATACAAAGCCAACATTTTACTTATTTTTTAATCTGCGCTTTCACTTCTTTTGCTTCTGCCACAATTTCCGGGAAATCGCCGTAGTTATTGATGATTTCGTCTACCGTGTAACTTGCCTGGTAATTATCTTTCAGTGCCAGATAGTTTTTCGCCATTATAACCAACGCTTTTGCGCCCCAATATTCTTCCGAAGCATAATTGTTGGCCAATTTGAAAATGGTTTCATTCGACGATTTGAAAGCTTTTGCTTTATTCTGATAAAATGCTTTGGCGTATAAAGCTTCTGCCGCAACTTCTGTGTTGGAAGATTTTTCCAAAGCCGAGTAAGCTGTTTGTGCATCCTTATCTTTGCCCTGATTCATCAGGCTTCTTGCTTTGATGACTTTCGCCTGTTCCAGAGTTGCTGCTGAATTTTTCGAATTAGCAATCACAGCATTCGCATATTTTTCAGCTTCAGCAAAGTTCTTTTCATCCGCATAGATTTTCATCAATTCAACAGAAGCGAAGTTTTTAATCGTAATATTAGTTGAGTTGGCACTTTGTTCCAGGTATTTCTTTGCATCAGCCACTTTATCCTGAGCCAGGTAAATCTGAGCCAATCGAACCTGCGCTTCCTGCTGATAATCATTCTGGAAATCGGCCACATTCTGTAATGGAAGCAATGCTTTATCCGTTTGTTTTAATTGATAATAACTCTCGCCCAACTCGTATTGCGCTTTGAAAAGATTGTCGCCGGTTGGATTTTGGTCCAAATATTTTTCGTAGTAAGAAACCGCTTTTGCATAATCTTTTTTCGAGAAACTGTCTTGCGCCAGATTCAGATTGATTTCACTGATTTCTGTTCCGGAAACATTCACATTCAGACTTTTTGCAAATTGTTCGTAACCTGCAACATCGCCATTTTTAATGAAGGCAGGTTTTGCGGCGGCAACAATTTTGTCGGAATAAGCTGTATTTTTGTACTGATTCGCCAGTTGCCGGAATTCCGAGATCGCTTTATCATTCTGATTCAGGTCGATCAGATTCTGAGCTCTGTAAATCTGGGAGTTCGCGACAAGATCTTTATCCGGACTTGATTTGATGACTTTATCAAAGTAAGCATTGGAATTACTGAAATCATCATTCTGAGCATAAGCTGACGCAATTTCATAGTTCGCATCATCTGCATATTCCGAATTAGGATATTTTGAAATCAAAGTTTTCAGTTCAGAAATCTTAGCCACTGTATCGCCTTTGAAGCCTAAAGCCAGAGCTTTCTGATACAAAGTATAATCGCTGGCATTTTCGGTTTTATTATAAATTTCCAAAGCTTCATTCAACTGATTGTTGGCGTAATATGTATCAGCCAAACGCAATTCTGCATCCGCTTTGAATTCCTGTTTCGGGAATCTCAGATATTCCTTGAAATATTCCTGAGCAGAAGCAAAATCCTTGGATTTGAAATAAGCGTAACCCAAATCATAATCCAACTGTTCACGTTCCGGAAAGCCTTCTGCTGTTTCGTTTTCAAGCTTGGTATAAGTCGCAATAGCAGATTTATAATCGCCTTTCTGGTAATAGGTCTGGCCCAGCCAATATTGCGCTTTTTTGTAAAAATCTTTGTTAAGATTGTATTGCAAACTTCTTTTAAAATAAGTTTCAGCGGCATCAAAATTTCCTTTATTAAATTCCTCAGACCCCAAAAGATAAGAAACTTCCTGCTCTATTTTTTTGATTTCATTGGTTTTCTGATCCACTTTTGAAAGCGCATCCAAAGTGGATTTATAATCGCCGGAATACAGATAAGACTTCACCAGAAGCGACCTCATTTCCTGGGTCTTGGAATTCGGATATTTATCCAGATATCTCTGAATCACTTTAGAAGAATTCTCAAATGGATTTCCTAATTCATAACTCAGTTTAGCGTATTGCTCCAAAGCCAGTTGCTGAACTTTCGCATCATAGTTCATCTGCGATGCATTACGATAAGCCGATAAAGCTTCCTGTTTTTGATTATTTTGTAAATAAGCGTTCCCTAATTGGTAATAAGCATTTTGCGCGAGTGGCGACTGGCTGTTAATTAACTGATTGTAATAGCCAACAGCTTCGGCATTCTTCCCCACCTGAGAAGAAACAAATCCCATTTCGTAAAGGTCGGTTTCGGACGGCGTTTGTTCTTTATCAAGGAATAATTTTAAATGAGGATAAGCCGACTGGTAATCGCCTTTCATAAAGTAGCTCTCTCCTACTATTTTGTGGATTTCCGTATCGTAGGCAGTCGTTTTCCCGTTATTCAGGATATCATTGCCTTCGGAAATTGCCAGATCATAATTCTTCTGATTATAGTACATCTGCACGTAATAAGGTTTTACAAGATGTGCATATTCTTCATTATTCTTGATCTGGTCAAAGTAAACAAACGCATTTTCATTTTGTTTATCAGCATAATAAAGATGTCCCAACATATAAGAAATGGCAGGCTTGCTGTTTTCATCCGCATTTTTGTAAGATTCTTCCAACGCTTCAATGGCTCCGGCTGAATCGCCTGTCATAAACTTGGCATAACCCAGCTTCATAATATGCTGTGTGTTTTCCTCTTTGCTCAATTGATATTGATTGACTTTCTGCAAAGTTTCCAAAGCTTTTTCAAAATCCTTTTTTGCCAAATAATAATCTGCCAAAGGTCCGTTGGCCTGCGCAAAATAAGCCGACTTCGGATATTCCTTCATAAAAGCATTCAGTCCTTCTTCCGCATATTGCTGCTGCAAAATCACGCCAATCACATTGCTGAAAAACAATGCTGCTTCTTTCCTCGATTGGCTTAAGCTTTTGTTGTAAAAATACTGGCTGGAATATTCGTATTGGGAAGCGTTGTAAACCTTGGTGTTATAGAGATTCTCTGCCAATCCAAAGTGATAGTCTTCTTTCTGGGTAAAATATTGAGATTGCTGCGCCTCGGAAATCCCATAGAGGGAAATGAGCGACGTTAATAATATTTTTTTTGAATTCATTTTAATTGAATTTTCTTAAATATGTTTGAAAGTCTTTGAGAATCTCGGACTGACAAAACGCTCGTCAAAGCCAGAGCTTCAACAAAGGTTGTTCCTTTTTCAACGAAAATAGCGAAAAGATATTATTTGTGGGCAGCTTATTTGATTAAATGTAATTTTGTTATCTCTATTTATATTTACTTTTTGATTGGTTCCTTTCATCACTAAATTTGATACACCTGTTATGAGTCTCAATTATTTAAGCTATCATTTTTCTACAAAAAAGAACGAGAGCAGGGATTACCTGCTCTTGTTTTTAAGTATAACGATATAGCAGGTTTGACGCATCCTAGCTATTGCTTATTTAATTATTAAAATCAATTATTGAGGATCTCTGTTATAATATTTAATCGGCAAGCAAATTCCCATTTTATAGATATTCTGATATGCTTTTATTTCAGAAATTTGTAATTCAGTTTCGTTATTCAGAGTTGGATAGATAATTAAACAATCTATTATATCTGAATTTTTAACTTTATCCGAAAAGTGATGATAAACTTTCTTCAAGCGCGCATAACCCGCAACCTGTCTCATATCCTGATGTTCTTTGCTGTTTTCATAATGTAACTTATATTTAGCATCTATAATAACTGGTATTTCATTACCTTTTTCAGGATTATTATAAAAACCTATAAAATCCACTTCGTTTCCAAATGTTTTCCAATGGTATTTAATCTTTCTGTAAGCTTCATTTTCCAACAATCTTTTATACGCATATAACTCAAACAAACGGCTCATATCAATCCAATAAGGCGGTGTTTTTTTTCTGGCTCTATTAGATTTTGTGATTGAATAGGAAAAGTTTTTTAAAATGAGTTCCCCCAAATGGATTGCATCTTTGTATTCTTTATAGAATTTATTATGCTTTACACTTTTTATTTCTTTGATATTTTCCAGCGGACTAATCAATTCGAATGCAGAAGAGATATAGTTTATACTGTTCCGGATTTCTGAGTTAACGGATGATAACAGTTCTTTATTTGTTGATAAGTAATTGTTTACAAATTCCAGTACCTTTTTTAAAAACCGGTTTTCAATACTATTAAAACCAAACTCCTGATATTTGCAAAAAGTATTTGTTACTTTATTTTTAAGGTGGTTTAATTTAATTGTTTTAGGAACTAAAATTTTACCTTTTATCCTGCTATTTAAATTTTCTTCTACGGTATAATATGATTTCTTCAGTCCTTTCTTGACGATTGTTTTCATTAAATGTATGAACTGTACGACCAAAACAGGTGATAAATAATCATTGTCCAAATGCTCTACTTCTATTTCGGGAGCATCCCAATCTATATCCAGAAGGTCAGATATTTCTTTGGTTGCATCAGGAAGCTTTATTATTTCTGAAAGCATTTTTACCACATCTACTTCCGGTAATGAATTTACTTCTTCTTTACTTTCAATTTTTGCTTTTGCTGTGTGGTCAACATCTATATCATCTAAATTTTCCTGAATACTTTCCAAAAGTTTATTATTTACTTTTGGAGAAACAAAAATATGATGGTTATTGGAAATCGTTCCAACTCCAATATAGTAATTGGCTTTTATCTTGCATTTCTCAACATTATTTTCTTTTACATTCTCATACTGAAATACAGAACATCTGCTATCTTTCCTGAAGTAGAGACTCTTCTCAATTTCAAGGAATTCTTCAGTATGCTCCCAATGTTCGTAAAGCCTTATGAGCTTAGGCAAAGCGTTGTTCAATGTCTTTGATTTTTGCGGTTGCAGATTCATTAAAAACTCCGTCTCTAAGGTATTCATTAAGAATAGGAATTACCTCATACTTCATCTTCATTTTGAAAAAATTGTCTTTTTCTTCTTCTGATATCTTTTTCCTGTCTGCAATGAAATAACTATGACCTAAAGCCACATCTTTCGAAGAAAAATCATTAGAAAGGAAATCTGAATCTTCCGCATTTTCAAAATTGATTACGCCATCCTCTCCAACTTTAATAAATAATTTTGCAACTTCTACGAAGTCAGGAGTATTAAAAAATATATCTTCTGTATCTTCCAGTTTTTCCGGCAAAACCTCTACAAATGCAAACCTTCTTCTAATGGCGTAATCGATATGTCCTACACTTCTGTCTGCTGTGTTCATAGTACCGATGATGTAGAGATTTTCCGGTAAAATGATTTTTTGTTCACCATCTACTTCGTACATACTATCTAAGCCTTTTCCTCTGTACTCTAAAGCATAAATTAACTCCCCTAAAACTGAAGAAAGATTAGCGCGGTTTATTTCATCAATTACAAGAATATATTTTTTTTCATTAATTTTAGTTTGATTTGCTGGAACACTTTTACCACTCAAAAACTCTCTAAACTTCTTTAAAACTACTATATAATAAGTTGCATGTTGTCTTGCAGAACCCGATAAATTTTGATTTTTTACAATATCCTGTCTGGTAAGATTATTATCTAAATAAGCTTTTTTAATATCTTTAAAACTCATTCTATGTTCATATCCTTTCCAGTTTTCACCAATGTATAGAAAAGCATCATCCATCAGGTCTACTAAATCTACATTATCTGATAATGGTATTTTGGTCTGCTCTAATGTTTCTGAAATTTTATCTGTAAATTGATTAAATTGATCTTCAATCCATTTTTCTAAGGAAAGTTCGCCAATGTCTTTTTTAGAATCTAAAAAATTATCTAATGCAACTTTAGCAAACTTGCCTATTGTTTTATTTATATTTTTATATTCAATTCTGTCTCCGTTTGATTCTGCTACAATACCTCTTACAAAATCTTCATAGGTATAGCTTGGATGAAATTGAATCAATTTAAATTGCTCATTATTCTCTAACACATTAACAGCATTAGAAATATTTGTAAAAATATACTTTGCGACAGCAAGGACATAAGGATCATCCCCACCTGTGTTTTTCGGAGTTTCCCCACGTTGCAGTTGTAATAGTTTTTCCTGAATTTTATTGAATGATGCTGACCATTTTTTTGTCGCTCTTTCAGATGAAAGTTCAACGCTATTGTTCGTTACTTTTTCTAACAGATAATAGTCTTGTGCTCCACTTGCATTAGGAATTGACAAACCTTTTTTCAAATAATTATGTAAATTAACATTTCCATTAGTTCCTATCATCTTAAGAGCTATTTCCTTAGCCAATTTAGTTTTACCAGTTCCAGGAGGACCTTGTAAGATGATTTGTTTTTTATAGTTAAGGATTTCTATTTTATCTTCTATTTGTGCCATTGTTTCATTACGCATTATTAATTTATTAATAACATCTATTATCTCTTGCTTTTGTATTTTTCTAATTCCTGGTTGAAGTTGATATATGAATTGATCACTTTCATCAAACTTAAAAAATTCTGCATTAAACACTAATAGATTTTCATCCTTATGTGGTATCTCAAGTTTTTCAAAATCGTTTGCATAGATTGGTAAATCAGCAATTGACATTGGTAAGGATTTTACTTTTGCAATTCCAAGTGCTGTAAAACCATCAGTTAAAAGAATAATATCATTAATATCATATTTTTTATCCGTCCAACTAACTACAATTCTTTTTTGTAGAAGATAATCAAAAAATAGAGGTGCATCGGAATACCACCGACATCCTAGTTTCCAATAGTTCATAGTTTTTAGTTTTAAATTAATATATTAGTTTTTATTTCATTTTCTCTTCGACCTTTTTATTTCATTCCCCCAACCATTAGGCACAATACCATTCTCACGCATCCACTCCAAAGCCTTATCAAGTCTATCCTTATATTTTGCTTTACCCGGATCCCAGTTTAAGAAATCCTCTTTCAATAAATGGTCTGTAATAGCTTCATTCCTTTTGATTCTATTATTCCAAACAGCATACAGGGTAGAGACAATTTCTGGTCTTTCATAGTTAGTGTTCTCAAATATTGCTATGAAATCATTGATCTTTTGTTTTTCTTCATTTGAAAAGTAACCATATTCTTTTACCGATTTGTTCTGATTTTCTCCACTGACTATTCTTTTCAAAGTTCCTTGCTGTTCAAAAGCAAACCATTTAGACTTTAAAACTTCATCCCAAAAAGTTTTAGTAAAACCTCCATCGTAAGGTCCGGCTGCCTGAACCGAATAATTCTGATTGAGATCTCTCTGCAGAACGTGGCACTCTATCAAGTGAAGTAATTTCTCAAACTTAGTTTTACCGAAAGACTTATCTTCTAATGACTGGTTGATAATATGTGTTGCCAACATCTTGCGCTGAACTTTTTTGTCTCTTGTGGATAAAGTGGGATAAGATAGACTTTCTTCCGCAACAATTCTTAAAATCTCATCTGGCTTTACATACTTTTTAGCAACATTTTTTTTAGGTTTCTTACCATTCTTCAACGCCAAAATCTCCTCCAGCAAATCTCTGGCATCGCCATCAGTCTCCAACTGCTCGCTCAGCTCGCCTTTGAAAGCTTTGTGCAAAATGGTTTGTGGCAAAGTTTCTATTTTGGCTTTTAGGTTTTTGTATTTTTCTTCTATGGCATCTGCTTTGGCGAACAGACTTTCTACACGGGAAACGATTTCTTGTTGTTCCTTTGTTGAAGGAAGTGGAACTATCTGCTCTCTCATCTTTTTAATACCATAAGCAGGTTGAGAAGTTGACTTTGTATCCGCTTTTATCAATTGTAATAAAACTGGACTATCCAAATAATAAAATAGGAACTTTGAATTCACTACATCTAAACGAGGCTTTATTAAAATTACATTTGCAGAAAGTGTATAATTTTGTATAGATGGGATAATAATTGGTCTACCAATAGTACCAATTTTTCCAAATATAAAATCACCATCCCTTAAAGTATATCTATTTAAATGTTCATTTAGAATATTTTCACTAACTTTTCTTGCGTTTGTAAAATCAATATCTCCATTTTTATCAATATCTCCAATACCAATATATGGTATTCCATTATGTACTTCAGAAGGAGTTCTATGACTGGGATGTGGATCGATTATATCTGCAATTATAGACAGTTTTGTTTCTCTCCAATTCTCCAACTCTTTTCCCTCTATCCACTTCTCCGTCAATTTCCCCGTCACCGCCTGCGTCAAAACCTGCTCACGAAAATTCTTCAACAAAACCGGGATTTTTTCCATTGAGCTGTTTATCACTTCCAACTGCCCGAACAACCGATCAAGCTTTTCTACAATACGGTTTTGCTCGGATAGTGGCGGAAGTGGGAACTTTAAACTCCATAATACAGTTGGATCAACGTGTGGTATTCCAACACCTCTAGCATTAGAATTTATGTATGGATATTTTTCTAAAAGATAATAAAACAAATAGTTTGAATTAATTTTAATGGGTTTAAATGCAACTAAAGTTGAACCTATTGCTCCAAAATTAGTTTTTGAAACCCATCCACTTCTAGCTCCATCCCAAACCATCGCCACATCTCCTTCTTCAAAAAGTTTAGAACTTTCAATATCTGCAAATTGTCTTATTTCATTAAATTCCAATGCTTTTATATCCATATAAGGAATTGAACCTTCAAATTCCAATTCAGATTGAATTTTTGGCTTCTTCCCTTTAATATTTCTAGTTACATCTTGCAAGGAAACATCAACCCAATTCTTTGGCAATTCCTTCTCCATTAATTCAATTCTTTTATCATTGCATTCAATTGCTCGGTAATGCTTTGCAGTTCTGCTAAAGCGTCTTTGGCGATATCAATCGGCTCTCCCAAATCTTCGCTGTTGCTCAGGCTACTGTCGGCAATCAATCCTAAGTCGAGGCTGTAGTTTTTCTTTTCTATTTCTGCCAGAGAGATGCACTGCCATCTTTCATCGGTAATGGTTTTTCTTTTCTCTTCATCTATTTCGGCTTCATAGTTTTTCATTACGTCATCTGCACAAATGCCACCGGTGTAAGCGGTAATAAAATCTTCAAAAGCTTTTTCGGTAAAAGGAGTACGCTTCCCAAAACTCGGCATATTGGTACGCATATCGTAGAACCATACGTTTTGGGTATTGGCTTCATCATTTTTACCTCGGGTAAAAAACAGGACATTGGTTTTCACGCCTGCTGCATAGAAAATTCCTGTAGGCAAACGTAGAATGGTATGCAGATTACACTTTTCCATCAGGTCTTTACGGATGCGCTGTCCGTCTCCATCTTCAAACAAAACATTATCGGGTAAAACCACAGCGGCACGGCCAGTTCCATCAGTAATCAAACTTCGGTAGATATGCTGTAAGAAATTGAGCTGTTTGTTGCTCGATACATATTTAAGGTCGTTTCTGGTAGGCTTTTCTCCTCCTTTTTTGGTTCCAAATGGCGGGTTGGCGAGTACGCCGTTGTAGCCTTTCAGGTTTTCTCCCAGACTGGTTAAAGTATCACCGAGATAAATGGTACTTTCCATCCCGTGAAGTCGGGCATTCATTAACGCCAAACGGTGTGCATCGCCCACCAGTTCAACCCCTGAAAAGGCTTTTTCTTCCTGAAATTTTATCTGGTCAGCCGACAATGTATAACGGTAATCGTATTTTTCTTTCAGATAATGGTCTGCCGAAATCATAAATCCAAAAGTTCCGCAAGCGGGATCATTCCATTTCTCGCCCAATTTAGGAGCCATCAGTTTTACCATCACATTGATGAGCGGACGTGGCGTAAAATACTGTCCTGCTCCACTTTTCTTTTCACCCGCATTTTTCTCCAATAGGCTTTCATAGATGTCTCCCATCACATCACGGTCAGATTCTTCATACCAATCCAAATCATCTATCGCCTTTACCAAAGTATTAAAGTTCACTGGCTTCGTCAACGTGGTAGAAGCATTGGTATAAATATCTTTGATGGATGCGCTGTCGGTTTTACTGCTTACAGTAGCCAAAAACTCACGATATAATCTGAAAGCCTCAACATTATCAGTTTCTTCTGTAAACTTTGCCCATCGATACTCTTCAGGGATTTGCTCTGCAAAACCTTTCACTTCCGAAAGTTTAAGAAAAAGGATGTAAGTCAGTTCGTTAAGATATTGGTGATATGTCACCCCATCATCACGAAGTACGTTACAAAGATTCCAAAGTTTATTGGCTATTTCCTGTGCGCTCATATATTATTTGTTTCTTGCTGTTATTCTGCATTTGTCTTTTGCCATTCTCAGCTCCGCTAATGCAAGAGGATTGTGACTATCATTCAGCAAGGGTTTAAGTTTGCAAATTAAGTATTTTTCTTCTTCAAAATTGCTCGTTTTAAAAACAGCAATCTCTAAATTATTTTCGATCCAAAGAATAATTTTCTTTTGGTCTTCCTTTATAAATTTGTAATTATTTTGATTTGACATTCCGTTTAATGAGCATGCCTCTGGTAGGTATCCTAAGACTGCGCCAATACTTCTGAAAAAAGTTCCGTGACCTTTTGCATAAAGTTCTTGATTTAATCGATCTCTAAGTGTTTGCCCTTCTGCTTTACCAACATATATAATTTGATGCTTTCTCTCAGATAGAAACTGTTGAAAGGGTTTTGGTAATAAATATTTCTGTTTTAATCTTAAACAGTATAATCCATAAAAGTTCAATCCATTTATAAAATGATGATCGATAACAGAATATTTGGCATTTAATAAATTTAAAACTGAAGTAGAAACCTCCTGAAATTCATGTTTTATTTTACTATCAATTTTTGAATTAGCGATGTTAGAAATGACTTTTATTTTTCCGCTTGAAATTAATCTATCAAAATCAGAAGAGGTTATATTCTTTATATTAAAGTCAGTCATACGAAAATCAAGCTTCTGCATTTTGCGTCTAGCTTTTTTTCGGTCTTCCGGACTGTCTGCCTTTTCATAAGTAATGACAAGACCTCTTAATCTTTCAATTATTTCTTCTGAAAAATTCGTCATTATGCAGAATATAAATCGTTATTCAACCCAATAATCAAGTCCTCCAATTCATTATTAAAAATCTTATCAATTTTCTTAAAACCTCCTTCATCTAAGAACGGTTTCAAATCAAGATCTTTCTTGGTTAAAATGCTTTCAGCAAGCAACTGCTTTTCAAAACGGTCAATCCATTTCAACTGATGAATATTCCAGTCTCTGCTTGATTTAATCTTACTAATGGCATTTTTCACACGTTCTTGTGGTGAAATAAGGTCAACACCCATAGAGAGTGTTCTGATGTATGCAATAATATCTGCTGCAATGTCTATATTTTTTGCAGATTTCCAAGCCGTATTGAGAGATATTTCATTATAACCTTTTTCATCTAGAATCAACTTAAGTTCTTTCAAGGACTTACGGTCTAGTTCTTGTGGCTTATTACAAATGATATTAATCGCTGCAATGGCGTTGATGTTTTCTGCAATGAATTTCTTAAAGCCTTCAATATAATCTTCTGGCTTTTCTGCATTTCCATAGCCACGCGTCACTTCTCTAATAGAATCTTTGTGGGTGGAATAGACTTGTGTGTACTTATTATAGACTTTGTTATCCAGATAGTTCCAAAGTGAGCTGAGTTGCTCTACTTTTCGTTTTATTTCGGAACTGGGTGTATTTTTAAGGTCTGCAATTAATTCCGCAATTGATTTTCCATCTGTATGAAGTTGGATATGCTCCTGCTGCTCAGCTTTAACTAACTTAGCCTTGCGTTGTAGCTTGGCAACAATTTGTTCTATTTGACTGTTTAACCTCTGTTCATTTGTAATTCTTTCTGTTTCCTCAACCAATTGCTCGAAACTGTAAGATGGATTAGAAACCGTCTGCATCTGGGTATAATCCTGAAGTGCTTCGTATAACCTCACCGCATCATAAATTCTAAAAGCCTCTTTACCTATTTCAGGACATAGACGGGTGGCTCTTCCCAGCATCTGCTCATACAGAATACGGGAGCGAACTCGGCGCATAAAAACAATATTACAAATCGATGGAATATCTATACCTGTACTCAACAGATCAACTGTAATAACAATGTTTGGATATCTTTCGTTTTTAAAATCTCTTGTCAGCTGTGCATTCTCGTAAACACTTCCGGTAATTTTTTCAATCGCTTTGTTGTGCACTTCTACACCTATGTTATAGAACTCTTCTTTTAGCATATGCAAAATAGTATCAGCATGGCTGTCTCTCGCTGCAAAAATTAACGTCTTTTCATTACCATTGGGATCTAAATTTTCTGCTAAATATTTGACAACTGTTCTGTTGAAATTATCATTAAGAACCTGTTTGTTAAAATGCTCTACATCAAATTTAAGCTCATCATCCAGTGCTTCCAATTCTGTGATTTCTCCTGTTTCAGCATCATAAGCTTGTGGCTTCTCCCCTTTTTCCCATTTAATGCCTTCAGAATTAAGATTGGTAGAAATATTATAAGGAGGTTCATGGTCAACCAAGTTACCATCAATTACAGCTTGTCGGTATGAGTAATCAAAAACAGAGTCACCAAATATTTCTTTGGTATGAAGAGCAGGCGTTGCTGTCATTCCGATTTTAAAGGCATCAAAATAATCCAGCACTTTTCGGTATTGTGCTACATAATCATCCTCACTCCTTATTCCGAAATCATCTTCGTTCATTTCTTTGTCCAACTGATACCCTCTGTGTGCCTCATCTACAATCACACAGTCATAGGTGTCAACAGTTAAAGGTGGATCTGTGGAATAAAACAATCGCTTTACCATACTCTGAACGGTCGCAAAATGAAGCCTTGTTCCAAAATCAGGCTTTGTTACTGCAGTATCTTCGAATTTATAAATATCTCCAAACGACAACTGTCCTACCACTTTATTTTCTTTGACGCTATCTTTTGCCTGCGAAGCAAGCAACGTTCTGTCTGTTAAAAAAAGAATTCTTTTAAAACGGTCAGCTTTTATTAGACGATAAATCAAACCATTGATTGTTCTGGTTTTTCCCGTTCCCGTAGCCATTACCAGCAAAGCTCTTCTGTCTTGTGGCTGTTCAATTAGTTTATTTTCAACGGATTTGATCGCTTCTATTTGGTAATCACGTAGACTCAGACCTTGCGGTGAACTCAGATAATCATAATCGCTGTCTTCTAATTTTTGATTAGCGGCTACTGCATCACGCTTATAGATTTCTTTCAATCCATCTGGTGATAACCATCCACGTAAAGGATAAGCATTGTTGGTATTGATTCTAATATCCTGAAACCAAATACCGCTTTTGGTTTTAATTTGTTCAAGATATTTTCTGCCATTGGTCGAAAAAAGGAAAGGTGCTTTGTAGTTCTCCCACTCACCTAAAATCTGAAAACTATCATTAGCTGAGAGTTTCTCTGCATACACTTTAGATTGTCGCAAATCAGTTGAAATATCAAGCCCGTACTTCTTAGCTTCTACCAGTCCGTACAACTCAAGACCTATGAACAAAGCATAGTCCGCATATTTACTACCACACGGCCATTCTGCTATGGCAATATTTTTTCCTTTTTGCGGAAGTGTTTTATGGTATTTATAATTGATATTTACAGTATCACATTCCCACCCTGCATCTCTCAATTGTTTATCAATTAACTCCAAACGCGTTTCTTGTTCACTCCAGTCAATCCGGTTTGCAGATTCTATAGATTTTGCCCTTCTTGAGTTAATATTCTGTTTCGATTGATTTAAGATTTTAATCTTATTTTGATAATCCTGGATTTGTTCAGCTAATTCAGCTAGTTTCTCATTGGACTTTTCAGTTTCAACTTTTGATTGTTCCTGTGGAAGCTCGTAGTCTTTAATTTCAATATAATCATTTTCATAGGTTTCATAGAACCATCTTGAAAGGATAAATAATTTTTTAAGAATAAAGAGAGCTTCCTGTTTGGTACTTTCTCCATTATGCGAAGCATTATTACCAGATTTCCTGATAGTATGAAATATACTACCTATTGCATCAGGAAATATATTTCTATTTTGTAGGAACTGAATAGACTCCACTTGATTTCTGCCATTCAGATTCTCAACTTCCAAATCAGCAATTAACTTAATAAGCTTTTCACCAAAAAGTCTGGCTTTTGAAATACAAGAACTTGCATCCACGTAATACAAACTTTCAGCTAGTCTTGCTTGATTATATAACGAAGGATAAGACTCACAAAGGAAATTAAAACTAGACAAATCTGCCATATATTATGATAAATTAGTTTTTAATTCCAAATATAACAAAAAACCCAATTTATTCCTTTACGGTAATCCTCATTATCACAAAAAAAAACCATCCTTTCGGATGGATTCTCAGTTACTTCACCAGATGCTGCCCGAGATAGAAACTCGTGGAGGCAGCCGTCTGCTTCACATTGTTCAGGAAAGCATAGACCTCCATTGTTTTATCCAGGCAATATGCCGGCAGCGTGACATCCGTCATCAGGTCGGAGCGCATCACAATGCCTTCAAAGATCTCCCAGTTCTTCAGCTCCTCGCAATAGCACACGATGCTGACGAGATCTGCCGGTGCGGCATTGCCCTGCGTGCTGTTGTCTTCCCACTCCAGGTGCAGTACGCCACCCGGCTGCGTAGTGAGCACCGCATTCTGGAAACTGGTGAGTTCGCCCCGGGTGATCAGCACTTTGTTGTAGATCAGTTCCGGCAGGCCGACTACCACCTGTATTGCCTCATTGATGGTATAGGACACCGCCATGTTTACCCGCGATTTTACCCCGCTCCCCGACCCGAAGTACATGGACTGGATCGTCTTAAGCGGTTGCAGGAAGCTCACTGCCAGCTTAAACTTCATTTGCTGCTCCAGCTGCTTTTCCGTCGGGTTGCGTTTGGCGTTCTTAGGACGGCTGCGGATGATGTCCAGACCACGCCAGTTGGCACCTACTACTGTCCCTACTTTACCGGAGAATCCGCCAAGGATTCCTTTGTTTAATGTTGCCATAATATTTCTTTTTTATGATTAGTGAGACAAAGCTAAAGCACAAATCCAAAGCCTGTATACCCGTGACGGGTTTTGACCGGTTTTGACTGGTTTTGACCGGGTATCGTTGGCATTTCTTCGGGGCATGGCCGGGGTTTCTTCGGGTCTTCTTCGGAAAAAAGATGTTTTTTCCGAAGAACTTCGGAAGGATTGTGGGAGAATTGTGGGAGAATAATTGCTAAAAACGGATAAGACCCTTTGGCGCTGCTCAGGATGACAGCGGCTGACTTTTGAAAATGATGAGATCATTTTTGTGAGCCTTGTGAAAGCTTTTGTGCCTTTGTGGTTAATTTTCTCGCAGATTATGGAGATAACGCAAATAAACACTTCGACTACGCTCTGGATGACAGCATCTGACTTTTGAAAATGATGAGATCATTTTTGTGATCCTCGTGAAAGCCTTTGTGGTTTTTTCTCTCGCAGATGATGGAGATAACGAAAATAAACACTTCGACTACGCTCTGGATCACAGCAGCTGACTTTTGAAAATGATGAGATCATTTTTGTGAGCCTTGTGAGTGCTTTTGTACCTTTGTGGTTTGTCTTTCTCAGATGATGAAAATTGCGCAGATAAAATCCTTCGACTCCGCTCAGGATGACAGCAGCTGACTTTTGAAAATGATGAGATCATTCTTGTGATCCTTGTGAAAGCTTTTGTGACTTTGTGATTTTTCTCTCGCAGATGATGGAAATTGCGCAGATAAAATCCTTCGGCTACGCTCAGGATGACAACGTGCTAATTTTCGAAACAAGGACGAACTTTTGTGGCTTTATGGTTTTAAAGCATGCAGATGATGCTCTTCGACTGTTACATCAGCAGAGCTTCTATGGATTTCCGGGAATAGTAATACTTACCGCCAATCTTTATGAATTTAATTTTACCATCCCGGCGCCAGCGGTAGATGGTACTGTCACTCAGATTAAACTCCTGCTTAAGGTCGGCAGAATCCAGTATCTGTTTTTGGGGTTGAACACGGTTTGAGCCCGCTACATAATTTTTGATTTCATACAGCAGTGACAGATAGAGATCTTCCTGAAAGGCGGATGCCAGGTTTTTTGTTTTCATCATTTTTAGTTTTTTCTCAGGAATGTTTAAATATTCCTGACTGCATTTTCCCGAATAACGCAATTATTCAATATTTTATTTTATCTGCTTTTATTTTTAATGAATTTAATACACATCCCCTGATAACATATGCTTTGGTTTTCCGGTTTTTTAGGTTATTGCAAAACAAAAAATAAAAGCACATTTCAGAAGCTGATAATTGAGCGAAACCCATCTTATTTTTTTAAGTCCATGTTAAAAACATCAAAATTTTATTACATTTGTTTCTTTCATTAATTTTAACCTCATATGAATTCACTTTTCAGAAGAAAACATTACGCAGAAAATACGGACAACGGGCAACTGAACCGGGTTTTAGGCACCTGGGATATTGTATTTTTTGGTATTGCCGCCATTATCGGGGCAGGAAGCTTCAGCAGCCTGGGAGAAGCCATCTTCCGCGGCGGTCCGGGCGTTATTGTTTTATATCTGATCTGTGGTTTTGCCTGTGCTTTTACGGCACTTTGCTACGCCGAATTTGCAAGCAGGATCCCTACTGCCGGAAGTGCTTACACCTATGCCTACGCCAGTTTCGGGGAACTCATAGCCTGGGTTATCGGCTGGGCGTTGATTATGGAATATTCTTTCGGAAACATCTACGTTGCATTTTCGTGGTCCGATTATTTTACCAGCTTTATGGCAAGAATCGGGGTTCATATTCCGGATTATTTTACCTGCAGCTATACCGAAGCTAAAAAAGCTTTTCTCAATCATTCCACTAATACAGAGCTAATCAATGCATGGAAATCAGCACCGATGATCGGAAATCTCAGGGTCATTGTCGATATTCCTGCTTTGGTCATCAATGGCTTAATTACCTGGCTTTGTTATCAGGGCATCAGGGAAAGTAAGAACTTTAATAACTTTTTTGTTATTCTGAAGTTATTCGTGATTCTCTTAGTCATCGCTGTGGGAGTGGCTTATGTGAACACCGGGAACTGGTTTCCGGCAAGCTCCGTGACCTCGGAACCTTCTTTTATGCCGAATGGATTTGCAGGTGTAATGTCTGCAGTATCAGGCGTTTTCTTTGCTTACATTGGCTTTGATGCCATTTCCGTTCTCTCAGAAGAAACCAAAAATCCTCAGAAGGACCTTCCAAAAGGCATGCTGATTTCATTGGGACTTTGTACCGTGATTTATATTGTTCTGACATTAACGTTAACAGGACTGGTAGATTACAGGAAATTTGACGGCATCGGTGACCCGTTATCCTTCGTATTTGATAAGAGTAATCTCAATCTTCCTTGGATGGAATTCATTGTCTCTTTAATTGCCATTGTAGCTATTACAACCGTTCTTCTGGTTTTCCAGATGGGACAGCCGAGAATCTGGATGGCGATGTCCAGGGACGGGCTTCTTCCTAAGAAATTCCAGGAAGTGCACAGTAAAAACAAGGTTCCTTCTTTTGCAACCATTGTTACCGGGATTGTAGTCGGAATTCCTATTTTATTTACAGATAAATCTTTTATTCTGGATTTTACCAGCATCGGAACCATTTTCGCCTTTGTACTGGTTTGCGGCGGCGTGCTACTGCTTCCGAATAAAGAAAAGCTGAAAGGAAGATTTCATTTACCTTATGTGAACGGAAAGCTGCTTTTTCCTTTAATTTTTATTGGAGGACTCGTATTTTTCTATTTTTATCAACCTGATTTTTTTCATAATCTTTCTAATATCACTGATCCAAATGAAGGTGAATTTCGCCTTGCTATTATTGTTTTTATCATTGTTAATCTGATGCTGTGTGCATTAGCCTTCCTCAAAAATCTTTCCCTGATTCCATTGATCGGTCTGAGTTCCTGCCTTTACCTGTTAACAGGGATGAGTCATGACAACTGGTTCTGGTTTGGACTATGGTTTGCTATAGGTTTGGTAATTTATTTCCTATATGGCTATAAGAACAGCAAACTAAATCACAAAAAAAATGGAATCTGAAAGAAAAATTACCAACTATAAAGATTTTTATCAATTTTATCTTACAGAACACAACAAACCGCTGACCAGAATATTCCACTTTGTCGGGATTTTGCTGGTTTTTGCGGTTATTTTCTACGTTATAAAATCGGGAAAAGAAAGATTTCTCTGGTATTGCCCTATTTTTGGCTACGGATTTGCCTGGTTCAGCCACGCTGTTTTCGAAAAGAATAAACCCGCAACATTCAGGTATCCGTTCTGGTCGCTTATTTCCGATTTCAGGTTATTCTTTGAACTGCTTATCGGAAAACAGAAATTTTCAAATAAATAATTATAAACTGATTAGCTACAAAAATGAAGAATTTCATCAGGTCAAATATTTCACAGGAATCGCTGGCATTATTACTTACACAGGCACCTGTAGCTATGTCTATGCTGATGGGTGATGAATTTCGCATTAGAGTTGCCAATCCGCAGATGTTACAGCTCTGGGGGAAACCTGCCGAAATCATCGGCTCCAGATTAATTGATGCTTTGCCGGAACTGGAAGGGCAGCCTTTTATGGACATTCTCTCCAAAGTCCGGACAACGGGAACGCCTTACAAAGGCTATAAAGAATTATGCTACCTGGTGAGGAACGGTGAGCGGGAAAAATGTTATTTCGATTTTATCTATGCGCCAATTTATAATGACGACGAAACAGAAATCCTGGGCATCAGCGTGGTGGCAACTGAAGTAACCGATCAGGTCTTTGCAGAGAAAAAACTGGCGGAAACGGAATATACCTTTGAAAAACTGATCAAGGAATCTGACTATGCCATTGCACTTTATAAAGGAAAAGATCTCATCATTGATGTCGCCAATAAGACTATGATCAAAACCTGGGGAAAGAACGAAGGTGTTATAGGCATGAAGCTGGAAGATGCCCTTCCTGAGCTTAAAGGCCAGCCCTTTCTCGATATCCTGAAAAATATCTTTAAAACCGGAAAAACATATTCTGCAACAGAAGATGAAGTCTTCCTGGAACGAAACGGCGAACTGCAGACCTCTTATTATAACTTTTCCTACAAACCACTCTTTAATGAAAAGGGTGAAGTATATGCCATCCTTAATTTTGCAACGGATGTCACCGAAATGGTGCTCACCAAAAAGCAGCTGAAAACCAATGAAGAGAAGTACCGAAACCTTGCGGACAGCCTGCCCATTATTGTCTGGACTGCGGACAAAGACGGAAACATCGATTACTATAATAAAAGATGGTATGACTACACTGGTTTTGAAGGTGTCGACAGCCGGGAAAGCGCAACAAAAAAGATCCTTCATCCGGATGACCAGCAACGGGCTCAGGAACTCTGGACGTCCAGCAAAGCCAATAAAACCAATTACGAGATAGAATACCAGTTCCGGGACCGATCTGCCGAAGATGCCTACCGTTGGTTTCTCGGCCGTGCAATTCCTGTAAAAGATGCTGATAATGAGGTGATACAATGGATAGGAACCTGCACGGATATCAATGATTTTAAGCAATTCCAACAGCAGAAGGATAATTTCTTAGGGATTGCCAGTCATGAGCTGAAAACGCCGCTTACAAGCCTTAAGCTTTACTCCCAGTTCCTGGAAAAAAATCTCAGAAAACAGAATGACGATAAGAACGCCGATGTTGCAAAAAAAATGGACGACCAGATCAACAAGCTTACAAGCCTGGTTAATGACCTTTTAGATGTCACCAAAATACAAAACGGAAAAATACTTCTTAACAAATCAGATTTTGACTTTGATGAGCTTGTCCAGGAAATCGTTACCGAGCAGCAAATGAGCACCAGCCATAAAATCTATGTCGATTCTGAAAAAATCGGAAACATCTATGGTGACCGTCACCGGATTTCTCAGGTCATGAGCAATCTCATTGGCAACGCTATAAAATATTCTCCGGATTCTGACAAAATTCATATTTCTGCAAAAGCTACCGATGAAGACTGTGTGCTATTCTCCGTAAGAGACTTCGGAATCGGCATTCCGGCTGATAAAAAGGACAAAGTGTTTGAACAGTATTACAGGGTGAGCGGGAGCAAAGAACACACATTTCCGGGGCTCGGACTGGGGCTTTATATATCATCTGAGATTATCAAACGAAGCGGTGGCAGGATTTTTGTAAACTCTATCGAAGGAAAAGGATCAGAGTTTTGTTTCGAGATTCCTAAAAAACACAGATCAAATTAATAATCTAATTTACAATGTCAACATCAAAAAAAATAATAGTTGTGGATGACAGTCCGGCCATTCTGGACTCAGTCAAGCTGATGCTCAATATGGAAGGCTTCGAAGTTTCTAATTATGAACGCGGAAGCGATATGTTCAATTCCTTGCTGGAAACATCTACCAAGCCGGATGTGATCCTGATGGATATGTGGCTTTCCGGGGAAGACGGCAGAGATATCTGCAAAATGATCAAACAACACCAGGAATTCAAAAATATCCCTGTCGTTATAATGTCTGCCAGCCGTGGTCTTGGAGATTCGGCGATAGAAAGCGGCGCAATAGATTTCATTCCAAAACCTTTTGACCTTGGAGAAATCGTTGAGAAGATCAGGTATTATTCCAGTTCTGGTGAATAATCAAATATAGAGCTGATAATAAGATTGAATAAATCTTATTAAATTATTGATATTATTCGCAGATATTTCAATTATGAAGATGATACAACTTAAATAAGTAAAATCCGTATTATCAACGAGGGAAAACCACAAATCACAAAGCTTACAAGAATTATCTCTCAATTTTTCAAGAGTTTATAGTTGTCAATCTGAGCGTAGTCGAACAATTTTATCCGGATCATAATTTACAAAAATAAAAAGGCCATTTAAATTTATTAAATGGCCTTTTATTATAACAAATTTAGAAATCCACCGTTTCCGGATCTAATCCGGAAAAACCGGTTTCTTCCAGTGTTTTCAACGCTTTCATATCACTATCTGTAATTTTGAATCGTTCAAAATGCAGATTATTTTTGATATTCTCCGGATTTTCAGATTTTGGTAAAACAATCACGCCGGACTGCAGACAGAACTGAATACAAAGGATTGCCGGAGAAACATTATACTTTTCTGCAATCTCCCTGAGATCCTCATCTTTTAAAAGCCTTCCTGAGCCGATCGGACTCCAGGCTTCTATTGCAATTCCTTGCTCTTTGCAAAAATCCACCACTTCCTGCTGTGTATAACCCGGGTGAAATTCTATCTGGTTAACTGCCGGAATGACTTCCGCCGTCTCCAGAAGCGCTTTGATCTGGGGCAACATAAAATTGCTGACTCCAATAGCCTTTACAGTTCCGGATTTATACAGGTCTTCCATTGCCTTCCACGTTTCCGCATTGATGTCTTTCCAGTTATCAAATTGTTTGGCGTTTGCCGGCCAGTGGATAAGCAGGAGATCCAGATAATCGGTTTTCAGTTTTTTGAGGGATTGTTCAGCAGAATACTTTACGCCCTGAGCGCTCCGGTTGGTATTCCAAACCTTTGTAGTGAGATACAGCTCTTTTCTGTCCACACCGGACTCTGCTATAGCCTCTCCTATTTCCGCTTCGTTTCCATAGATATCCGCAGTATCAATGTGTGTATAACCTGCATCCAGTGCTGCTTTTACTGTTTTCTGCACACTTTCCGTGGTCTGCCATGTTCCGAAGCCTATTTCCGGAATCTCCGTTCCGTTATTGAGAATTATCTTTTTCATTTCTAAATTTTAATTGTTCTGAAAGCCAAAATTACGCCATCAGCACGTGTTTTTAAAATAATATAACTGATGCATCATTCAAAAAATAATAATGAAAATTGTCTTCATTATTCCTAAATTTGAACTATGGAAAAAAAAGAATTCGGATTGCTCGGGAAAAATATTTCTTACTCATTCTCCAAAAAATATTTTGAAGAAAAGTTTAAAAAATTGTTTTTAAACAACCATACTTATCAATTCTTTGACATTCCTGAAATCGGGAACGTTAATTCAGTCATTACCAATCCGAATCTTACCGGGATGAATGTCACTATTCCCTACAAACAGGCTATTATCCCTTTTCTTGATGAGCTGAGTGATGAAGCATCAGAAATAGGTGCTGTGAATTGCGTGAGCTTCAGAAACGGCAAGAAAACCGGTTTTAACACGGATGCTTTCGGGTTTGAAAAAACCTTACTGATCCATAAGAAAGACCATCATAAAAAAGCTTTGATCCTGGGTGACGGCGGTGCTGCAAAAGCCGTACGCTATATTTTGGATAAACATCATATTGAACATCAAACCGTGTCCAGAAAATCCGAGATTAACTTCGAGAATCTGAACGAAGAGTTGGTAAAAGAATCATTATTAATCATTCAGACAACGCCTGTGGGAACATTCCCAAATGTGGATGAATCGGTTCCGTTTCCTTTTGAAGCAATTAGTGACAGACATTATGTTATTGACCTGATTTATAATCCCGCAGAAACGCTGTTCCTGAAACAATGCTCCGAAAAAGGTGCAACTACGCTGAACGGGTTTTATATGCTGGAACAGCAGGCAGAAAAGGCTTGGGAGATTTGGAATGTTAGTTCTGTAAAAAATCTTTAATTATTTTCCAATTATTCAGCTTTTCATCAAAACCAATTGTATGCAGCGGACTGGTGGACGGCAAAACTAAAACCGGGATTTTGAAATCTTTACCTACTAGCTTAATCAGGTTTTTATAAGACTTTTGCCCGTTGCAGAATATGGTTTTGATGTTGGGATGATTGTCAATCAATTCAAGAATATTGTTATCAATTTCATTTTTGATTGCCGTGTCCAGACTTCCTTTGCGTTCACAGCTTTCTATGACATCCCAAAGTGCAATGTTGTGACGTTTTAGAAAATCGATTCTTTGCTGATAATCCGTTGAGAATTCTTCCCCAAAGAGATGAAACAAAATTTTCCAGAACTGATTTTGCGGATGGGCATAATACTGCTGCATTTCCAGGGACTTCACGCCGGGAACAGAGCCGAGAATCAGGATTTCTGAATGCTCATCAGCAATGGGTGGAAAAGAATTGATTCGTTGCATATTTTTATCGCAAAGTCGCAAAAATATTTAAAATTAATTCAGTAATAGTCACAAAAGTAAAATCTTTGTGTCTTGAAAAGCATTATATATATTAGCCTTCTGTGCCTTTGCGTTAAAAAATCACTTTAGATTATCCAAAATCTTAAACAAAGCATTACTGATACTTCCACCTTGATAATTATTTAGAATAATAGAAAATACATAGTTCTTACCATTTTTAGAGGTCTCGTAACCCGCAAAAGACTTGCTATCCTTAATCGTTCCGCTTTTCATTTTGATGCCATTCTGAGTTGGAAATCCATCATAAAAAACACCGAACCAGCTTTGTTTTTTAGCATACAGCAAAGCCTGTACCTGTGCTTTTGCCGAAACGTAATTCTGTGGTGAGAGACCGCTTCCGTCTGCAAAATTGATCATCATCGGGTTGATCCCTTTCGATTTCCAGAAATCTCTGAGAAAATCTACACCGGTTTCGAAGGATGGATTATTCCTTTTTTCTTTTGCCATTGTTTTGAGTAAAGTTTCTCCGTAAAGATTGATGCTTTTTCTAAGAAACCAATACACTATTTTATCCAGCGTTGGCGATTTGTACACAAAAATCTGATTCTGATTCGGCGCTTTTGTAACTGATTTTCCCGCTAACTTTTCGTTGTAAAAAGTTGTCGCTCTACCCGAAACAGAAATAGCATTGTCTTCCAGCATTTTTCTGATCTCTGTTGCCAGCTGCATTGGCGGATTGGGCGTTGCGCCGGAAACCGTTGTAACTTTTCCAGCGGGTAGCATTCCATTAATCAATGCCGTTTCGGAATGTGGCGCTGTGAAAATCAGGCTTTGATCAGAACTGCCTCCGGTTTTCAGTTCATTGATCCAATTGACATTTGCGAAGTCGTAAGAAAAACTCTTGAATTGATTGCCATTGATATTAATATCAAACTGGTTTTCCCTCCAATTGACACCGAACGTTCCGGCGCCGTAATAATTGCCCATGTCATTCCACGGCCAGCCGCCTGGTGTACTCTGGAAATCGAAATAAGAATCATCTACAACCAGGTTTCCAGTTATTTTTTTTATTCCTGATTTCCTGATAGCTTCAAGTAATTGCTGCTTAAAATTCTCCGGCTTATAATTTTCGTAACGCCAGGTTCCCAAAGTCGGGTCACCGTTAGACGTGATGTACAAATCGCCGTCAAGTGTTCCGTTCGATATCTTCCCGGAATAAGATGCGGTTGTTTTGAACTGATAATCTTTCCCAAGTGTTTCCAGCGCCGCAGCAGATGTGAAAATCTTCTGTGTACTGGCGGTGGAAAGGCCTTTGTTTCCATTGTACTCGTAAATCTGGTTACCATTTTCATCGGAAACATAGAAAGAAAGACTGGCCGACAAGGCGTTGGAAGCGGACAGCATTTCTTTCACGGATTTATCCAGATTATCTGCTACAGATTGTGAAAAAACACATTGACAAATAATTAAAGGGATAAAAAAAAGCTTTTTCATTTCTGTTTTGATAAAAAATTTAAAATGCAATCCGGTCTGTTTATATTTTAAAGATAGCTAATTTTTCCTTCTTATGATATATTATCTGTTCTCAAAAACCAACCACCTGATTTATTGCTCTTTATTATTTACAACCCAAAATTAAGAAACAAGCTGAATCTTGACTTTGCTTCAATATCACCACCGGCCAGATTGGTATAAGCTGGCAGCATCAATTCAGTTCCTAGGCTGAACTTACTGAATGATACTTCGAAACCAGCTTTTCCATACAGGGCGCTTCCTGCTGTTTTGGGCATCACCTCCCTAAACTGGCGGTTCCAATCAAACACTTCGCCCTGCAAACCGATCTTGCCGGAAAAAATACTGTTTGTATTATTCCAAAGTCTGTAAAATCCTGTAGCAGAATAATTCCACTGATTTCCGAACTGATAATGTTTCTTATTTTCAGTTTTGAAGGTATAATCTGTATTGATGAGCAATGCAAAACGGTCTTTCTGAAATTTATAGCTCATTGCAAGCTGATAATCCCAACTTCCTGTTCCCAGCTGAAAACTCGGATTAACTCCTGTAATTCCCTTTTCATCAAATTTCCCTAAGGGAATCTTAACGCCCAATCCTCCATTGATCTGATGAAACGAATCTTTAGATTTTAGAATTTCATAGATTCCCATCAGACTGGCATCACCTATTCCGCTGATGCTAATGTTACCCTGAAATGTTTTTTTGCTATGAAACTGAAACGGAATACTTCCGTAAATGCTAAGTTTTCTGGTAACCGGAATTTTCCCCCAAAGCTGAACCGTATTGAAATACTGATCCTGAGTAAGATCGTCAACAAAGAGATTTTCTTTGGCTTTATAATGCTGCGCAAAGTATTTGATCCCGATGAACTGCGGATTCAGTAAAGATTCAAATCCCGACGACCCGTTTCCGGCAGCGCAGCCGCAGGCATCACAAAAAAATGCATGATTCCTTGAAGCTGTAATAGCCCTGGATTCGTACCGTGGAATATAAAGACTGTCCGTTAGATTTTTCGATTTTACTGGAATAAAAGTAAAAAAGCAGATGATAAATAATATAAAGTATTTCATTTTTTAACAATTAAATTTTGGCTAAAGCCGAAAAGTATTCTACTATTTAAGACGGGCTAAAGCCCGCCACAATTGATAATTACTCTGCGAATGCTTTATTGGTTATAAAATTCTGATCGCTAAGGGTTTTCAGGAAAGCAATGATGTATTGCTTTTCCATAGCATTCATTCTGATCCCGATATGACCATCCTTTTTAAGCAAAGGATCAAGATTCGGCTGGTTTTCCACTAGATCCGAATAAAAATTAAGAACTGCTTCCAGTGTAGAAAAACGGCCATCATGCATATAAGGTGCTGTATATTCTACATTTCTGAGACTTGGCACACGGAACTTCATATTATCATTCCAATCCAGTGTGACACGGTAACGTCCTCTGTCATTATACTGAGCATTGTAATACATCCCGGTATTGCGAAAACTTTCATCAGTAAACAAAGCGCCGGAATGGCAACTTGCACAATTAGTTCTGAACAATTGATAACCCTCATTTTCTTCTGACGTGAAAACGGTTTTACCCTTCAGAACACGGTCATACTTAGAGTCTGCAGAAATCATCGTTACCATAAACTGGGAAATCGCCTTCAGAACTCGCTCACCAGTAATATTTTCATCTCCGAAAGCCGCCTTAAAAAGTTTTTTATAGTTGGCATCGGCATTTAGTTTTCCTACTACTTCCGGCATTGAACTGTCCATTTCAAAATCGGTAGTGATGGGAACTAATGAGCGTTCGTCCAGATCGTGGCTAACCCCGTCCCAGGTATAATTTCTGAGAAAAGCCATATTCTGAATTGGCGGCGCATTCCTGATCCCCAGCCTGTTATCTATTCCGTGGCTAACCGGATGACCGTGATGCGTAAATGCATTTTCCTGTATATGACAGAAGCCGCAGGAAATGGAATTGTTACGGGATAATCTACCTTCATAAAACAATTTCTTTCCCAAAGCAACACCATTTACCGTGACAGGATTCTTGTCGCTGTCAAAAGCTAATGCCGGAAATTCATTGGGGATCTCAAGATCATAAGCTTTATCAGCAATGTATTCTTCACCTTCAAAATCGTCTTTACAGCCTATAAAAACATTGAATACTAAAGCTGCGAAAATCCAAAGCATGCAAACACGCATACTTTGTATATTGAAAATTTTCTTAATCATTATGTACATGATCCACTTTGAACATCTTGATAAGATTGTCACTAACATTCACCAGATGCTGATCCGAACCCATATCCATATCATTATCTGGAGTAAGTGTCAGTTTGTTTTGTCCACTCAGATACTGATTCAGATCTGCCAAAATATGGATTGATGGTGTGATATCTTTGCTCACCCTGGCAGTTACAGGCAGATCCAGTGTCACTTCTCTGTAAAGATCTGCTGTTCCGTTGGCATTTGTATTTCCCATATTTCCGGCGTGATTCATAAATTCTTTATCCGCAGCAGCGGATCCGTATAAACCTTCCAGTTTTGTAAAAATATAACCGGCAGCCCAAGACCAAGCCATTCCTGATTCTTTTGCTTTTTGCCAGAAAATCCCCTGCCCGTCCTGCCCTAAAAGATAAGCCGACTGACTGACTCCAAGTCCAAACTTTATTTTTTTATAATTGTTTTGCGGGATTTCAGAAAGATTAATTGCAACAATTCCACCCTCAGCTTTGGATTGATCTATGATAAACGCACCTTTGTCCGGGTTGTTATAATTGTATTTGAATTCATTCCCTTTTTCATCGATCAAAACGATATTGCTCACGATGTATTTTAAAGCAGAGAATTTGTGTTTCTGTCCGTTTGCAGACGTCTGAACAGTCTGATTCAGAACAATGTCTCCTATTCCGCTGAATCCGTTTTCGAACTTGACCTGAAGGTTTCCTGGTGTAGTATCCTGAAGATTGTTCTCATCATCATTATTCCGGCACGATGAAAGTGTAAAAAATGTGATAGCGACTAATAGTATGGAAAAAATTTTATTGATTTTCATTTTAGATTTTTAATTTGTAATATTTAATAAGTGCAATTATCCATTGCTTTATCCCGCAATAGGGATAGCAACGGTTATCCTTTTGCTTACAGCTAAGGCAAAAGCCAGGGCAAGCAAAAGATATGAGTGGATAGCCCGACCCGGGCCGCTGCCTTAGCGACGGGAAAGGGGATTGCCAAAAATTAAAAAATTAAAAAACCGGTGGTCTGAAAATGTGTGACATAAACAGATAAGAATAACCTGCTTCGTAATTGAAATGAAGCGGTGCAAAAGTCAGTTCACGGAGCACGGAAATCTTCGCAATAGTTGCCAGAACATATAAATCCAGTACTTTCTGTACAGAATTTTTAGTTTTAGAATCGTTTTGGGATTCATTCTTTGCCAGTTCTTTTCCGAGGTAACATTTACCGTTACAGTGAATCTGCGGCTTATTTTTATTGATGCAAAGCACCTTTGAGATATAGTCATAATTCACTGCATAATCCAGCACAGGGACCAGAGGTTTCAGCACCAGATAAAATGCCAGAAGAATATGCAGCGTGAACTTCAAAAGACTAAATTATTTTTGCAAATATAATGAATTGACAAAGCCGTTTTCAGGTGATAATTATCATTCCATCAGGAGACGCTGACTCCGAAAATATGTCCGACAAATGCTGTGATCCCCATTGCTACGGTTCCCCAGAAACATATCCTGAGTACGGCAATGCCAGTTTTAGAACCGCCTGTTCTTGCAGAAATAGCGCCTAGTATCATCAGAAAAACAATTGAAAAGCCATACTGAAAATATACCATCTGCTTTATCGGTGCCAAAAGAGAAACACCGAACGGCAATAATGCACCCAAAGCAAAAGATCCGAATGATGCCAAAGCAGCCTGCAAAGGTTTAGCCTGAGTGATCTCATTGATTCCCAACTCATCGTGCGCGTGCGCAGCCAGGGCATCATGTGCAGTCAGTTCTGTTGCCACCTGCAAAGCGGTTTCCTTACTGACGCCGCGCTTCTCATAGATTTTTGCCAGTTCCTGAAGTTCGACTTCCGGCATTTCTTCCAGCTCCCGTTTTTCCCTCAAAAGATCAGCTTTTTCGGTGTCTTCCTGTGAACTTACGGAAACATATTCGCCGGCAGCCATAGACATTGCACCGGCAATCATCCCGGCTAGTGCCGCAAGAATGATGGTGTTCCGATCCGGAGAAGCTGCAGCCACACCTATGACAATACTTGTGGTAGAAAGCAAGCCATCATTGGCTCCCAAGACCGATGCTCTGAGCCATCCTACTCTATTGACATAATGTTTTTCCAGTTGATGATGCATAACCTTCTATTTAGAGACATAAAATTAGATAAATATTATGACAAAACAACCGATGTTTATTTGTACTGATTACAAATTAATGCTCCGCAGGCATCATTATTGCAAGCTTCAGGATACAACCAAAAACAATTTAAAAAATGGAAAACAACAAAACAACCGCAATCCTGAATGACCTTCTTAATATTACCAACGACCGCCTGGAAGGCTACGAAAAAGTGGAAGGCAAAATATGGGAAATGAACCATAGCCTCCAGAACGATTATGAACACATGACTTCTCAGACGAAGGTGATGAAGACCGAACTGATCAATATGATCAAAGAACGGGGAGCTGACGCTAATGATTCGGGTTCATTTTCCGGCGCTTTGCACAGGGCGTGGATCGACCTGAAAAATTCTTTTCTTGTAGGAGGTTTGGAACATTCTACACTTGAAAATGTGGTTTTCGGAGAAAATGCCGCGATACAGGCTTATCAGGAAGCGCTGGACAGTGGTGATCTGGACGAAGCCAGCAAAGACACAGTAACAGATCATCTGAAAAAAATCAAGGATGCCTGCAGGGAATTCAAGGCAAAACTTGATAACAGTGAAGACGACCAGCTACCGGCATAAAAAACAGGAGACCATATTTCGTGTCTCCCGTTCCCGCATAAAAATCAAAATTTAACTATTATTTCCAAGGATCTAAAACTACTTTTACGCAGTTGTCTTCCTTCTTATGAAAAATTTCATATCCTTTAGCGACCTCGCTCAGCGATAGCCTGTGCGTGATGATGTCATCAAGCTTTACCTGACCAGTTTCTACATAATTCAGCAACTTATCTACAATGGCATGGACTGGTGCCTGACCCGCTTTAAGAGTGATACCCTTATCAAAAATCTGTCCCAGCTTAAAGTTATCATAATTTACAGGGTAAACCCCAAGAACAGCAACTATGCCACCTCTTCTTACGCCACTGAGACAGGCTTCCAGGACTTTAATAGAGCCCTTCTCAAAATTAATGACGGCTTTTGCACGATCTATAAAATCTCTTTCAGGCTCGAAACCAACCGCATCAATACAAACATCTGCACCACGGCCGTCTGTTCTATCGCGTATCTGGTCTATAGTCTGTTCTGCATCTTCCCAAAGAATGGTATCGCAGCCGGTAAGTGTTTTAAGCTGATCCAACCTGTATTGAAGCGTATCTACCACAATGATTTTCCCGGCATTATGAAGTATGGCACTTTTTACCGCCATCGATCCGACCGGACCTGCCCCGAAAATCACCACCGATTCTCCGCCTTTCAGATCACCCCACAAAATACCGGTGTAGCCGGTCGGGAAAATATCTGTCAGAAAAAGTACCTGCTCATCCGTAAGACTATCCGGGACTTTTCTGGGGCCGAAATTGGCGTAAGGGACTCTAACATACTGCGCCTGGCCACCGCTATAACCGCCGTAGAGATCCGTGTAGCCGAAAAGGCCGCCACCTTTTTCCGTAACGATACCACCTTCCGGACCATAATGCTCCTGATTGCTGTTTTCACAGGCTGTTGGCAAATCGTGCTGACAAAAAAAACAACAGCCACAGGCCACCGGAAATGGTACTACTACCCTGTCGCCCCGCTGCAGGTGTGAAATACTTTTACCTACTTCTTCAACGATGCCCATAAACTCGTGACCCATCACCATAGGCCGGGCCTGGGGCATTCCGCCTGAATAAATATGAAGATCACTACCGCAAATGGCTGTGGATGTTACTTTAAGAATGATATCATTCTGATCCTCAATTACAGGATCATCTACTGTGTCGCAGGTAATTTTACCCGGCGTGTGGAATACTGCTGCTTTCATAACTTTTTATTTTGGTTGGTTTAATAAAAATCAACGTTTTCTTTCCGCTGATTTTTCTTTCATATTTTCTTCTGCCCGGTCTATGGAATGTGAGGTGTGGATATCATCATCATTTTCGCACTCTTCGGATATTTTTTCGTAAAAAGTATGAAGTGTATCAATTTCGGACTCATCCAGATCTTCTACATCCACCAGCCTGTTGCTGGCATCTTTGCTGGCTGCAATCAGTTCATTAAGCTTGAGCTGAATGGCTTTGGAATCCTTATTCTGCGATTTCTGAATCACGAAAACCATCAGAAAAGTAATAATGGTGGTGCTTGTGTTAATGACCAGCTGCCAAGTGTCTGAGTAATTAAATACAGGGCCACAGATGAGCCAGATTATAATAATTCCGGCGGCAAATCCGAAAGCAAAAGAACTTCCGGCCCATTGTGTGACTTTATCCGCCAGTTTTTCGAAATTATTTTTCTTTTGTTCCATCTCACAATTCCAATTTAAGCAGGGTTATTTCTCTGCTGCTCAAATTCCCATACACGGTGGTTGGCTACAGCTTTTATAAACAAACTGTCACTGTTTTTCTCGGTTGCGTGGATAATTGCAGAATCTTCGTGCTGCTTCAGGCTGATATTACTTTCGATATAGATCTGATCCGTATCTGTCCCGAAATAGATTGCTTTACAATGTTTGTAAGCCTCATTTACAAAGAGAAGTGTTCCCGCTTTATTTTCAGGATTGAGAAGGTTTTTTGCAGATTCTTTTCCGCCGCATAGGTATAACGCATCAAAACAGACACTGGAAGTACTTGTGAGTGAATGTTTAGGCTCAAAAACAGTTCCGTCGTCTGCTTTCACATGAGCAAGACTGCCAGAAATGATCTGGACCATTGCTCCTTCTTTCTCAAGTCTGGATCTAAGTGCAGACACTTCTTTTCCATTGATGCCATTCTCCATAATGAATCCAATGATCCGGCTCTTGATTGTATCTTTAACTGTATTCGCCATAGTCAGGGCTTCAGAGACTGCAACACTAGGTTCCCGCTCGTTGCTCTGTAAAGTTCCAGGATCTGCGTCTGCTGGAATACTGCCATTCGGCTGCTTCAGTTTAATAACATCAACACCAACTTTTTTAGCCACTTTTGAAGCCAATTCTTTATCTATAAACACTAACTGACCCACTAATCTTTCCCTGATCGCAGGAATTGTCACTTTTGACAATTCAAAAATCAATGCGTTCTGCAGATGCAATTTTTCCGGCTCGGACTGGCTGTTGTAAAATAATTTGGCCTGAGAATAATGATCAACAAAACTCTGGCTTCTTGCGCGGATCTTATGACCTTCCACACGCTCAGCCTGAGAGGTAAAACCGCCTTCCTTCATCATAGCCTGAAACGGACAGCCTCCGCCAATGGAATTGGGTTCATAACTAACCTTTCCTTTCACAATCTGCTGGCGCATATGGCCATCACGCTGGTTGTTATGCACGGTATTGACAGATCTGTTGATTGGTATCTCATGGAAATTTGGCGAACCAAGTCTGGACAATTGTGTATCCGTATATGAAAATAATCTTCCCTGGAGCAAAGGATCATTACTGAAGTCTATTCCCGGCACCAAGTGTCCCGGATGGAAAGCCACCTGCTCTGTCTCAGCAAAAAAATTATCCGGGTTCCTGTTAAGTGTCAGTGTTCCGATAATCTCAACCGGAACAAGTTCTTCCGGAACAATCTTGGTAGGATCCAAAAGATCAAAATCAAAATCGTTTTCATTTTCTTCGGGAATCAGCTGCACGCCGAATTCCCATTCCGGGAAAGCACCATTTTCTATAGCTTCCCAAAGATCACGGCGATGAAAATCCGGATCCTTTCCGGAAATCTTGGTTGCTTCATCCCAGGCGACAGAATGGACGCCAAGCTTCGGTTTAAAATGGAACTTAACAAAATGAACATCGCCTTCACTATTTATAAATTTGAACGAGTGGACGCCAAAACCTTCCATCATCCTGTAACTTCTCGGGATAGCACGGTCACTCATCAGCCACATAATCATATGCATACTTTCCGGCATCAATGAAATAAAATCCCAGAATGTGTCGTGTGCAGAAGCAGCCTGTGGAATTTCATTGTCCGGCTCCGGCTTCACAGCGTGTACCAGATCAGGAAATTTAATAGCATCCTGGATAAAAAATACAGGCATATTATTGGCTACCAGGTCATAATTCCCTTCTTCCGTGTAGAACTTAACCGCAAATCCTCTTACATCTCTTGCAAGATCTGTACTGCCTCTGAAACCTGCTACTGTTGAAAACCTCACGAAAACAGGAGTTTCCTTTCCTACCTTGGTAAGAAATTTTGCTTTTGTATATTTCTCAAGACTCTTATCCAGACGAAAGACGCCATGTGCACCTGAACCTCTTGCGTGTACAATTCTTTCCGGGATCCTTTCATGATCAAAATGGGTGATCTTTTCCCTGAAAATAAAATCTTCCAGCAAGCTTGGGCCACGCTCACCTGCTGTCAGAGTGTCCTGATTATTGTTGATTTTAAGTCCCTGATTGGTAGATAACAGCTGACCATCATTATCAGTGGTATGCTGCTCAAGCTGATCCAGCTTGGTATTTTTTTTATTATTTTTCATTTATTTTGATTTTTATTCAGATTTCTGATTTCGAGGGGCTTTGCTAAGTGCCAGATCCAATAAGTAAAAAATACTGTCTGCATTGCAGCATCAATCAGGTAGACCCATTTTAATGTTCCGGTGAGATAGTAATAGACATCTATAAAGGCCAGACTAAAACAGCAGATTGCAAGAGAAAGCCCCACAACAGGCAGTCTTCTGAAATTTACTGCATAGATGGCCATCAACCCGTAAGGAAAAAGAATCAGGCTCACTGTTTTAACAAGCCATACATCATGTTTGGATCCGGTGATGCGGAAAAAGCTTTCGATATGAACCAGCGGCCACAAAGAAGATATTATAAAATATACACCTTGGATAAGCGGCAAAATATTTCTTTTATTTACCATTCTCACAAGCCTTATGATCATTCCGAAATAAGCCTGAAACGATTTGAGTTCTTGCGGATTTTCTGTTTTATTTCTTTGTCGGATTTTTGATGATCTCTGTCATCAGTATCGCACACGCAAGCCATAAAAAAAAGACATGACAATAACATTACCAGTATTTTCATAATATCTGATTGAGTGAATGGATTAAATTAAATAGAAATAAAATAAGGACAGATCAGAACTTTAGAATCCATCCTTGTATCAAGATGCCGACCTAACGTCTGTTAGGATTGGCCGTTGCAGAATCTCTTCGCATAGTTGCGGTATCACTTCCCGACATATTACCGGAACCAGAAGTTACGGTGCTGTCCATACCGCTGCTCACAGGAGGCGTTGACTGCATTGTATCTGTCGAAGTGCTGTCTACAGACGTGGATTCTGTATTTTCTGTTTTCGAATTGTTGTTACAACTGAATAATAATCCCATAGAAAGGATAAAAATTAACTTTTTCATAATAATTTATTTTTTGGTGTAGTTCAAAGGTATCATTTAGTTTCCCGATGTTTTATGATCTGAGTCATATTACTATTGATTTAGTTTCTAATCTTTCCGTTAACGGTAAATACGAGTTTACCCTTTACAGCGAACAAAGAATAATAGGCTTCATCACCTTTGTAAATTGCGCCATAACTTACGTTAGCCGGATCACTGGCAGCATCCAGATGTGAAATAAGCTCCGAAGGTGTGAGGAAATTCTGTTTTTTAGAATCATCCTGAAAAATTCCCCGCATATAAACCACAGACTCATCTGCATTCATTGCTTCGAAAATTTTCTTCCAGCGGGTTGCAGCACGGTTTTCATTATGCTCCGTCTGAAAAATATAGATCTCACCAATCCTGTCATTGCCAGAAGGATGCTCTTCTATACCGACATTGTAATCTTCAAACTCATAAACAATCTGCCGGAGACCATTGCTAGAATCTAAAGCTGCTGGTTTCACATTCATAAAAGTCATAAACTCATCAATATTCTTATTATAAAAACCTGAATAATACATCAGATCTTTATGTTCCTGCCCAAAACAAAGAGGGAATGCGAATAAGACTATATACTTCAGCATCATTTTATTTTAAAATCAAGTAATCCGTCTGCAAGACTTTTCCATTGTATTTTAGTAAGCTGAACAAAGCCGCCGAGTGAGACCAGAAAGTTCCTGATCTTGCCAAAAAACCCGGTCCTTGATGTGTTAGGAACTTCGTTACGGCCATAGATTCCGGCCTTTATATAATCTTTACCTCTGGAAATCAAAAATGAGGATGAAGATTCTGCTGAATAAAAATGTGAAATATGTTCTTTTTTGCTTTGCGGAACTGCTGACGGACGGCAGACCATGAGATATCTTTCCAGCTCATCACCATAACATCTGTCATCTATTTCCACCACTTCTACCCAGTCATAGCCTTTAGCTTTGATATCCCCGGGACCCGGAATATCGATTCTCATATAATCACCTTTTCTGGGCATCCTGTCCATATAAGATCCATAGCAGTCAAATAGTCTGAAATCTGCGGATAAATCACCACAATATTCTTTCCAACGATTGACCGAAAAAAAACGGTCTTTCAGAATCTCAAAATTCTGAGCAGCAAGTTCTGCGGACTCAAAGCTTCTCTCACTTTCGGTATCATGATAAGCTCCTTTTTTCTGCTCAGGAACTCCCGGTATTTGCTTTGCTTCCATTTTTATAATAATTTGATTTTCTGTCACTTTCAAATTTATAAAACTATATTTCGTTTTTTTATGATCTCAGTCATAGAAAAAAAGAGCAGCTAACTGCTCTTTAATTTAAGTTCTTTCCCCGTTAATACAAAATGTAAATTCTGAAGCTGATGCAAGTATCGGCATCTGATATAATTGCCAAAGTATAAGAAACCTTCCAGGATTTTGTCATTAGAAAGATCCAGGTCATATTTTCCGAAATCCGGTTTGTCATACCGTATTCTGGAATCGGATCGGTAGCTTTCCTTAAAACCAAGCCTGGAAAGCCATTCGCTTGTCAGCTGAATCGGCTTTAACTGTTGTGAACGTATAGGAATTCTGGCATTACCCTTCTGGATATGCACTAAACTTATATCCTGGTCCTTATCAAGATCCAATCCCACTACTGGAACCACATCATTTTGATACTGAAGAAGATTATAAAGTCTGAGTTCTTGTACTTTCATAACTGATAAATTAAACTTATTTTGCTTCTGCTGCTTTGGAATTTAGGTTGATATCCGCCAATTGCGTAAGCAGCTCATCACATTTTTTCTCCTCCTCCAATGTTTTTAAAAGAATCTTTAAAGCTTCGGATTCCTGGAGAATTTTTGCATAGGCAGCCAAAGTTCCGTAAGTGGCAATCTCATAATGTTCCACTTTTTGTGCAGCGGCAATTATGCCTGCATCTCTCACTGTTCCGGCTTCTGTTTCCTGAATAATGCTGTCGCCTTCATCTAAAATTCCCTGCATTGCATCACATTTTTTAGCTTGTGCTTTTTTACCGATCGCTTTGAAACAGTCTTCCAGACGGGTCACGTGATTTTCTGTTTCGGAAAGATGTTTTTCAATGGCTGCTTTCAGCTTGTCATTGGTTGCATTTTTCATCATTTTTGGCAATGCCTTTACCAACGCTTTTTCTGCCCAATAGATATCTTTCAGGCTGTCTTCGAAAAGGTCATCCAGATTTTTTGCAGCATCTTTCTTTGCTGGTGTTTTTTTAGTTGAAGCTGTACTTTTTGCAGCCGTTTTCGTTTTTGAGGCTGTTGCTGTTTTTGTAGTTGCCATAAATTTTATTTTTAATGATTAATCTTAATAATAAATCAACAAATTCAATTTATATGCCAAATAAAAACAAATATATTAATAAAAATAAATAAATTTAATAATTAAATTATTAAAAATTCAGACACAGTTAGCCGAAGGCAATTTTCTTATAAAAAGCCTTGTTACAAAATCAATAAAGTAATCCCAGACTAAGGCGTCTGATTATGCGGCATATCAACAGGTTTGGATTCCGGAGATCCTTTTTCCCTTAACCATATTGATAAAATAACAATGAATGCTACGGCCAGGAATTCGCTTTGCCAGTTCTGAAAAGATTCGAACCAGAACCTGGATTCAAAAAAATAGTCTCCAGCAGTGAGCACGGGTTTATTTTTCATGATCTGCTCCGCATTATAATCCCTATAGCTGCCATAAAAATGAAGCGAAAAACTGACTAAAAATAAAATCCCGAATGCCAGTGAAAGCGAATGATTATAGATTTTTAGCCAGACTCCTCCTTTCCGGACAGGCCAAGGCGCGTCCCGGTGCGGAACAGGATCCCTATCTACATCTTCTTTTTCCTCCAAAGATTTTGATTCGCTGGATCCTTTTTGTCTTAGCGAAACCGTCAGCAAAATATAAAGCATCATCTGCAAAAATTCACTTTCCCAATTCTCAAAAGTGGCCTGGATAAAATGACCGCTTCCCAGGTATTGGCAAAAACTCATCAGAGACTGCCCCTGGTCAGCAAGTTCTTTATTCTCCGTTTTCCAGCCTGTGAAAAACTGGCCAACCCAAAATATAAGCATCAACGTAATTAATACAATGCTAAGGCTGTTCCTGTAAAAGAAATTTTTCTGATGCATCATAATTTATTTATTCAATATCTTTTTCTCTGATTTTTATAAGATCAGTAACAGACGGAGCATTCAGCACTTTCCCATTCACACTGAAACGCGAGCCGTGGCAAGGGCAATCCCAGGAAATTTCCGCACTGTTCCATCGGACTTCGCATTTTGCGTGCGGACAGGTGCTTTTCAGCAAATGCAGCCTTCCGCCTTTTTCTTTATATATCGCATAAGAATCGCCTTCATACTTTACCACTTTGCCTTCGCCTTCTGCTATTTCCGTAAGAGATGATATCTTTTCTATAAACAATTTATCTTTGATGAAATCTGTGGCAACCGCTATATTTTCCTTCACAAATTCTGTAAAACCCGCTATCGGTGTAATCCTGGACGGGCTAAAGAGTCGTGCATATTTACTGTTGCCGGTTAGTATCAATTCCGAAATAATTTTAGATGCCAATGTCCCGAATATCATTCCGTTCCCCCGGAAACCTGTTGCCGTAAAAACTGAAGAAGAACCGGACATTTTCCCTATATAAGGCAATCCGTCAGCTGGCTCATAGTACTGGCTGGACCAGCTGTATTTCACCACATCGACATCAAAATACTGCCGGACATAATTTTCAAGATTGGTAAAGCATACTCCTGTATCATCGCTGTGACCGGTCTTATGATCTTCACCGCCCGCAATAAGCAATGTTTCACCGTTAACTTCCTGAACACGGTAATAATGGTAAGGATCCATCAGGTCATAGCCTGGTTCCAGCGGATAATTGAGATCTTTTAATGTAAAAGCAATAGCATAGCTTCTGTAAGGAGCATTGGTAAAGTGGAGCATGCTGATTCCCGGAGGAATATGCGTGGCATAGACCAGTTTTTTTGCACGGATTATCCCTCTTGAAGTTGAAATAACGATCCATTCATTTTCTTCAGAATGGTTCTTACAAAAACAATTTTCCACAATTGTTCCGCCTGCGTTGAGAAAGCTCTGACATAATGCAGTAATATATTTAATGGGATGAAACTGTGCCTGACCGGGAATCTCTACCGCTTTTACAAATGGAAAAGGATACGAAATATCACTCGCAGGAAGCATTTTACATCCTACTTTTTCTGCTCCTTCCACCATATCATCCAATTGCTTGGCCTGCTGATTATCCAAAGCAAAAAGCTGACCTGTCTTTTTTTCATAATCACAGTCAATATGGTTATCACTGATATTTTTTTCAATGATTCCAATGGCTTCATTAGCCGACTGAAAAAGAAGTTTCGCATCTTCCAGTCCGTATTTTTTAATCGCTTCAGAATAGGTAGTATCAAGGAAATTATTAATATGGGCAGTTGTGCCGCCAGTTGTTCCGAAACCTACATTAGAAGCTTCGATAACCACACAATTCTTTCCGCGCTTCTGCAGCTCATAAGCTGTGGAAATCCCTGTGATTCCACCTCCAATTATTGCTACATCATATTCTGTTTCAAAATTGAAAGCCGGCGGAAAAGATTTAATTTCTTCCTGCCAGATACTTTTTCTAACGCCATCTCTGTTCATAATTTATTTTTTATCATTAATTTTTACCCAGACACTAACTGAAGCCGGATTAACCCAAAAAACTCCTTTACCGTTTTCGTCCAGCTCTATGATTTCTTTTCGCAGTCCAAGGAAATCTGAAAACCTGGCGCAGGCCTGATTTGCACCCAAATCTATTTCCTTGTAACCTTCTTCACTATTAGAAATAATGACAACACAACCTTCATTATTTTCATCACCTTTCCGGACCCAGGCAATGCAGTTAGGATGATCCAGATAACTAACCTGTTCACCATAAGCATATTTCTGGCGAGCCTTCATCAAAGCGGGTAATATTTCCACTTTTGGCATAACAACTTTTTCATCTTTGCCATCAGGATTTTTATCTGTGTATTCTGCTCCGAAAAGATCAGGATAGAACACACACGGGTAAGCATTTTCAGAAAGGAGAATGACAGCGTAGGCAATAGGCCTGAACCAATCCTCAACGGTAGACTCCAGCGCCTGCAGCTTTTGCGTATCGTGATTGCCGACGAATGAAACAGAGCATTGCGGATTACAATCCAGAAAAGTCCCACTAAATATCTCACTCAGATTATAACCCTGCTTCTCCTGTGATGCCCTGAAAAAATTAAAGTGCAGAGGCACATCAAATGAGCAAAGCCGATGATCCATCTTCTCGGAAAATCCTGTAATTTTCTGGACATTATCTTTCCAGAACTCACCGACTAAGAAGAAATTGTCATCAATTTCCGCTTTGATATAATCGATCCATTCTTTCAGAAAGTCTGTGGATATATGCTTCAGCGCATCCAGCCTGAGTCCGTCAACTTTGGTGGTCTCTATGTACCATTTGATCCAGCGTTTCAGCTCTTCAACTACGTGAGGATTCCGGAATTCGACATCGGCACCCATCAGATAATCATAATTCCCAAACTGATGGCTGACATGCTCATTCCAATCGGTACCATATTCATTATAGATCTTAAAAATGTCTTCTTTTTCACCATCGGAAGTTTTTATCTTATCAATCCCGCTAAAGCATTGATGATCCCAGATAAAATCGGAATACTTGCCCATTCTACCGGGAAATGTAAATTTTGTCATTACATCTGCCCGAAACGCTTCACTGATGATTTCATTCCGATTATCAGCATTAACCTGATGAACGGTAACCGTTTCCTCTTCATCCGCTCCCATCCGGTGATTAAGAACAACATCCGCATAGACTTCCATTCCGACTTCGTGAGCTTTTTCGATCGCGCTCAGATATTCTTCTTTCGTTCCGTATCTGGTGGGAATGCTTCCTTTCTGATCAAATTCGCCAAGATCATATAAATCATAAACATCATAACCCCGACCTTCCTTTCCAAGCGCACATTTCACAGCCGGCGGAAACCAGACCGATGTAAATCCCAGTTCTTTTAAATATTCTGCCTTATCTATAAACTCTTTCCAAAGCTCACCCGGATGGTACCAATGGAAAAACTGAACAATAACTCCATTCATACTTAAAAAAAATTTATCCGTTTACTATCAGACCGCCGTTTGGATGAAGAACCTGCCCCGTGATCTGAGAAGATGCGCCGGTTGCAAGAAATAAAAAACTGAAAGCTACCTCTTCCGGTGTGGCATTACGCTCTAACGGCGGCTTATTTGGATCTTCTTCCTCATCTCCGAAAGTTTCTTTTGTGAGCGGTGTCGCAACAGGACCCGGCGCTACAGCATTCACACGGATGCCTTTTGGCTTGGACTGCAAAGCCAGCGATCTTGTAAATGTGACAATAGCGCCTTTGGTGGCAGAATAATCTAGAAGCTGCTCGTGCCCCTGATAAGCCGTTGCAGAAGTTGTATTAATGATGCAATCCCCTTTTTTAAGATAAGGAAATGCCGCTTTTGTGAGGAGAATCATTCCAATGATATTGGCATTGAAAGTGGTTCTGATATTTTCTTCTTCCAGATCGAGAATATCATCTGCCGGAAACTGAACGCCGGCATTATTGATCAGAATATCAAGCTTCTCAAATTCTGATATGGTTTTATTGACAGATTCTTTACAAAACCCGGAATCATTAACATCACCAGAAAATAAGAGTACTTTCCTTCCCATTTCTTCAATTTCCGATCTGGTTTTTTCAGCATCCTTATCATCACTGTGGTAAATGATCGCAATATCAGCGCCTTCTTTAGCGAAAAGCAATGCCACTGCTTTACCAATACCGCTGTCCGCACCGGATATCAGCACTTTTTTATCCTTTAATTGTAAATAATTTTCCTTCGCCATAGATTTAGTTTTCGTTAACAGGTTTCTGCATTTCCGACATTCTGTAAGCTGCCAAGCTGTCGGAGGTCATATTTGCCATAGCAACCGTTATCTTATTATTAAGTCCGGAAACGATTTTATCATCGCCATTCATAAGCGCATCGAAGCCATCTTTGGCCACATCTGCTGGATCGGCAAGATTTTCAGGATCTTCCAGTATTTTACTTCTGTTCATATTGGCTTTATTGAAAAAGTCTGTATCCGTAGGTCCGGGAAGCAAAGCAGTAACTGAAATCCCGGAATCTTTAAGCTCTTCCCGAATTGCTTCTGACCAGGATTGTATAAAAGCCTTTGTTCCATGATACACCGAGTGCCAAGGTCCAGGCGATTTACTGGCTATGGATGAAAGATTGAGAATTTTTCCCGATCCTTTTTCCAGCCTGTCTTTAATAAACAACTTGGTTAAAATAATTACAGAAATGATATTAAGATTAACAATATCGATTTCCCGATGAATATCCGTATCCTGAAACTTACCATAAACACCCTGTCCGGCATCATTAACAAGAATCTCCGGACTGATGCTGTTGAGACTAAGATCCGCGTATAGAGAATAAACATCCCCGGACTGAAAAAGATTCTTGGACATTGAAATAACATCGACGCCATATTCCCGGAATTCTTTTTCTTTAACTGACAGCTGATCGTGATTTCTTGCAACTATAACAAGATTATATCCGTCTGCCGCAAGCAGTTTTGCAAGTTCATAGCCAATACCGCTTGTAGCGCCTGTGACTAAAGCATATTTACCTTTCATTAGATTTTTTTTAAATGTTAATAGCAACGTGATTGCGTTTCACCTCGCAGCGGAGACACCCGAGCATATATTCCGTAAAATAATGCTGCGCATCCAGCGCTTTGGTCATCGGATGCAGTTCTATGCGGTCACTGCGAATGATCATTCCCCGGTAAGCGATACAGTAATAAGAAAATATTTCATTATTCGATTCTTCCACAGGTGTGGCATAGCCGGTTGTAGCTACGGACCAATCCGTATCAAATAAAGAAGCAACCCCAAGTGCCATTTGTTCGGTGATATCCCTGGAAACACAGTTTACAGCTTTTGCACGGTCATAATCGATGCCGAGATGCCTCACTTTCTGCTCTATAGTATAAGCCGTGATGCCACCACAGTAAAACTCCTCCGCAGATTTCATCTGGGAAAATGCGAGCTGAAGAAACCCGGAAGTAGCACTTTCTGCAACAGAGACAGACTCACCTCTCTCACGCAGATAATAGCTGATCTTGTCCAATATTATTTTTGGAAATTCCATAACTAGTAATTTTAAATTAGAGAAAAGGAAAATGTTCTGACAAAAACTTTATCAATAACATATTCATTATAAATTCTTAAATCAGTACTGATTTCATAAAAGCCACACAGATTTAATGCTGTATGGCTTTATGTTGAAAAATTTAATCTTCCTGCTCCGCATTAATATTAATGGAAGTTTCGGCTATTTCCGTCAGGAGCATGTCCGTATCTTCTTCTTCCAGCAAAGTTTTCTCCAGCAGATCTGCTGCTTTCTCGTGGCCCATGGTGATCGCAAGCTGAACCAGTCCGCCATAGGTTGCGATCTCATAATGTTCAACTTTCTGTGCAGCGATAATCAGCCCGACATCCCTGGTCATAGATCCTTCTTCTGTGGACTTGATGATATCTTCGCCTTCTTTTATAATGCCGACAATAGCCTTGCATTCTTTCTTTTCCGGCTGTTTGTTCAATAATTTGAAGACTTTTTCCAAACGGCTTATATGTTTCTTGGTCTGCAGCTGATGATCCTCGAAAGCATCTTTCAGCTCTTCGGTAGTTGCTGCCTCCTGCATTTTTTCCAATGCATCTACAATTGCATTTTCTGCAAAAAGAATATCCTTAAGCGCATCAATAAAAAACTTATGGAGCGGAGAATCTTCCATTTTACTTTCAGAAGATGAAGCAGTTTGCTGGTTTGTATTAGACGGTGATATATTATTATCTTCGCCAGATTTATTGGCTGAAGATTTATTGTTTTCTGTTTTGGTAGCCATAATGTTATATTTTTGTGGTTAGGTTAAAAACGATTACCTCCTGCAAGAGGTAATCGTATATAGAGAAATAAAAGGCTGGACTAAGAATTATTTCTTCTTCCGCCAAATCCGGATCTTCCCGAACCTCTTCCTGAGCCGGAAGATCTTCCGCCGCCGTGAGAAGCCTGACCGCCCATTCTGGCAATTCTTGTACGTTCCGACTTGCTCATTGAAGCAAAACCACGTCTGGATGAGCCGTTTCCTGAACCTGAGTTCCCGCCGGATCTTCCGGATCCGGAACCTGATGATCTTCCGCTACCAGAACCTGATCTTCCCGAACCTGAAGATCTTCCGCCGCCGTGAGAAGCCTGGCCGCCCATTCTGGCAATCCTTGTACGTTCTGACTTGCTCATTGAAGCAAAACCACGTCTGGATGAGCCGCTTCCGGAGCCTGAGTTTCCACCGGATCTTCCGGATCCGGAACCAGACTTACCTCCGCCATTTGAGCCGGACGATCTTCCTGAGCCGGATGACCTTCCGCCGCCGTGCGATGCCTGACCGCCCATTCTGGCGATCCTTGTACGTTCTGACTTACTCATCGATGCAAAACCACGACCTGAGCCATTTCCGGAGCCGCTACCACTTCGGGAACCGCCGCGAGAACCACGTCCACTTCCCGAACGACCGCCTGAAGAGAATCTTCCCTGGCTGTCGCGTTGCTGATTTCCACGGCCACCTCGGCCTCCGTTTTCATCTTCATCATCCTCTTCATCATCGTAATCTTCTTCGTCATCATAATCCTCATCATCGTAGTCTTCGTCATCATAATCCTCATCATCATCGTAATCCTCATCCTCTTCATCATCATAGCTATTTGAAAGTTCATAATCATCGAACTCATCTTCATAGTCAGAGAAATCGTCATCGTATTCCTCATCTTCTGAAGCATCATTGAAACCATGATCATAACCTAACTGGTAAATTTCTTCGAAAACTGATCTTGCATCGTTGGAAGAATTGCTTCCAGACCGATTGCCTGAATTTCTAGTGTTCATAACTTTAAATTTTATATTAATATTTAGTGATGGATTGCTTATTTCTTGACTAGTATTCGAAAACTGCAATCCGTGTTGTGATGTGATATGTCAAAGCTACTTAATATGACATTTATCATTATATGATCTGGATCATAAAGAACACGAAAAACAATATCCGTATCTTTATTCAGCTTAAACGAAACATCTATAACCAGTTTTAAAGGCACCACTTTTAAAGCCTTAAAAAAATAGGAACAACCTTTGATCTGATAATAAAAGATGCGTTTTTAAAATATTTAATTTAAAATCAATATTATGCTGATTTCTGAAAAACTTCTGCTGTCTTATGGAGCTAAAATAGAGCATTTTGAATCCGGTGATATTATTTTCCGTGAAAATGACAATCCGAAGTTTTACTATCAGATCATATCCGGCAGGATCAAACTAAACCATTATAACGAAGAAGGCAAAGAGCTTATCCTGGCTATCCTGCATCATGGAATGAGTGTTTGTGAACTTCTGCTTTTTATAGATCAAACCTATCCTGTAAATGCCATTGCATTTGAGCCCAGCATTGTGATCAAACTGCCAAAAGCCCGTTTTATGAATATCCTGGATGATCATCCGATGATATCAAGAGACATTAACAAGTTTTTATCGGAAAGATTGTACTACAAGTTTATTATGCTGGAAAATAATTCTTCACTTCACGCTGAAGTAAGAATAAGAGGTGTTTTTGATTTTCATAAGAGTTTTTATCCTGATCAGGAAAAATTCTCATTCGAAATACCGCTCACCAGGCAGCAACTGGCATCATTGACCGGACTGCGTGTGGAAACGGTCATTCGTACTATTAAAAATCTGGAAAGGCAGAATGTGGTGAAGATTATCCGGAGAAAAATATTTTATTAACATTTTAAAATCAATACAAAATCTTTCTGTTCCTGATTTTTACAATGTTTTCCTTTTCCATCATCTTCAGGGCTCTGATTGTAGTTTCCACACGTAAACCTGTTAGGCTGGCCATCTGCTGCCTGGTGAGCGGGATCTGAAATGAGAATGGCGTATCCTCCTGCTGGAAACTTTTGAGATAATCCATCAATGCCCTGAGCTTGGTCGCAGGATTCTGAGTGGAAAAAATCTGTCCCATCACAAACTTGAAATACATGGATCCGGCAAGACTGCGGATAATACCGAACCTCAGCTCCGGGTCATCGTCAAGCAATGCGAGAAATCTGGATTTTGACAGCCTTAAAATGCGGCAATGTGTGATTGCAACGGCATTGACCGGATATGGCTTATTCATGAACAATAAAAATTCTGCGATACTCTGTCCTTGTTTCAGAATGCTCTGAATCATTTCTTTACCGTCCTCATTGTAATTATTAAGCTTGACCTCGCCATCCATGATCTGGTAATAATAAAGTGGTGTGCTGCCTTCTGCAAAAATAATATCACCCATATTATATTCTTTCACTTTTGCTCCTGACGATCTAATAATAATTTCTTCTATTACCATATTTTATTTACAATCTTATGATACTGACAGCAATCAATAGCATTTTCTGAAAGCCTGTAACTTACAGATTCTGGTTAATCCTTACTAAGAGTTAATTATTCCTAATACCACATTTATCAATTCAAACTGAATCAATCTGATGTTAGTAATATTGCGAAACTGAATGGATTCAAACCGGAGGAGATCCGGGTTTGAGGATTAAGAATAACAAGCTCATAGTTTAATTTTTGACGGATTCAAAATTATACAGAACTTCAGAACTACATTATGACCTGAATCATAATGAAATGACAATTATAATTTAATATAAATATAAAATTTTTAATTTAATCCATATAAAATACGAATCTGTTAATTTCAGAAAAGAAAAAAACCGGAACAATTGTTCCGGCTTGCAATGCGTTGTCAACGTCACTTACTGCAGTCTGCTTTTGTATTTCTGATTCCTAACTTATCTAGAATCCAATACATCAGACACCTGTCTATAAGAGCGTGTATCCACATATTGACCCCGACAAAGGCGGTTAGCCAGAACCAGTTTGGGTCAATGTAAATGCCTGATAAAAGGCTGATTAAAATAATGGTTCCAGCTATAGCGTGTACAATTCTTGTCTGCATAATTTATAAATTAAACTGTTAGAGTTTGATATTTGTTTTTTGATCTGTAGCAACATTTTGCCATTTTTTCTTTTCGGTGATGTAATAAACCAACGGCACCACGATCAGCGTAAGCAATGTAGAAACGATCGCTCCGAACACCAGTGAAATAGCCAATCCCTGGAAAATCGGGTCGAAAAGGATAATTACAGCACCTATTACTACGGCTCCTGTCGTTAATAAAATCGGTGTTGTTCTCACCGCTCCGGCTTCGATAATTGCCTGCTTCATAGGAATTCCTTCTTTCAGACGGATTTCTATAAAATCGATCAAAAGCACGGAGTTTCTTACCATTACCCCTGCCAGAGCAATCATTCCGATGAAAGATGTTGCGGTAAAAAACGCACCCAAAAGCCAATGTCCCAACACAATTCCAATGAGAGATAGCGGAATGGCAACCATCATCACAATCGGGGTTTTGAAATTCTGAAACCAGCCGACAATCAGCATATAAATAATGATAATTACCACCGCAAAAGCAGTTCCCAGATCACGAAAAACTTCCAAAGTGATTTGCCATTCTCCGTCCCATTTTACCGTATAATTGCTCTCATCTTCAGGTTGGTTCATATAAAGTTCATTCATACTATAGCCATTCGGAAGCTGGATTTTTTTAAGCTTTTCATTCATTCCGAGAATGGCATAAGCGGGGCTTTCCAGTTTTCCTGCCATATCAGCGAGAACATAGACTACTCTCTTCTGGTCTTTTCTGTAAATGGTTTTATCCAGTTCTTTTTCTTCCACTTTTACAAGGTCACTTGCCGGAACCATTCCCATTTGTCCTTTGATCTTCAATCCTGTAATATCTTGAATATTAGATTTATCAGCATTTTTCAATTTCATTACAATATCTATCGGATCACTGGACTTTTCATCGTACAGGTTTCCAATCGGATATTCACCCATCAGATAAGCCATATTTCCTACAATCTGCTGTGGTGCAACTCCGTTTAGCATTGCCTTTTCTTTATCCGGAACAAGCTTGAATTCTTTCTGTGGCGCTTCCACCATCCAGTCGATATCCACAACATCATCGGTTTTCTTCAGAATATCTTCCACCTGTTTCGCTACTTTTATCTGCCCTTCATAATCAGGTCCGTAGATTTCTGCTACAATAGTTGATAGAACAGGCGGTCCCGGCGGAACTTCCACTACTTTTACATTAGCCCCGTATTTTGCAGCTATTTTCTGAATTTCAGGACGAATGGCTTTAGCAACATCGTGGCTTTGCTTATCACGATCTTCTTTGTGCAAAAGATTGACCTGAATATCTGCGGTATTACTGCTTCCACGCATATCGTAATGACGAACCAACCCGTTGAACGTAATCGGAGCTGAAGATCCTACATAATTCTGATAGTTTACAACCTCAGGAACCGTTTTCAGGTACTGTGCAATGTCCTGTGTAACGGCTGATGTTCTTTCCAGCGTTGTTCCTTCCGGCATATCGATCACTACCTGAATTTCATTTTTATTATCAAAAGGAAGCATTTTTACCGCTACCCATTTGGCAAAAAACGCTGCTACAGAAATCAATAGTAAAACCACAGTGAACGCCATTATCGTCCATCGTTTTGATTTTGAATCCAGAAGCGGTTGTTCGATTTTTTTATAGATTTTATAAATCCTTCCTGTTTCAAGCCCCTGCTCTTTTTTATGCTCCTGTTCATCTTTTACTTTTAATAAATGATACCCGAGATATGGTGTTACCGTCAAAGCGACAAAAAGAGAAAGTATCATCGCAATCGAAGCTCCAATCGGCATTGGCGACATATAAGGCCCCATCATTCCGGAGACGAAAGCCATTGGTAAAATCGCAGCGATCACTGTAAAAGTTGCTAAAATTGTTGGATTTCCGACTTCGTTAATCGCATAAATCGCAGCTTGTTTGAACGGAAGTTTCTTCATATGGAAATGCCGATGCATATTTTCAGCAATGATGATACTGTCGTCCACCACAATTCCGACTACAAAAACCAGCGCAAATAGTGTAATCCTGTTCAGCGTATATCCCAGAATATAATAGCTGAACAAAGTTAAAGCAAATGTAAGCGGAACGGAAAAGAAGACTACCAAACCGCCTCTCCAGCCCATTGCCAACATAACAAGGATTGTAACTGCCAAAATTGCAACACCAAGGTGCATCAACAATTCTGAAACTTTATGAGACGCCGTTTCACCATAATTTCTGGTGACTTCTACGTGGACATCATCAGGAATAAGATTTTTCTTTAATCCATCTACTTTGGTAAGAATCTGCTCGGAGATTTTCATCGCATCGGCACCTTTTACCTTAGAAACCGAAACTGTAACTGCAGGATATTCTGACTTGAATTTTTTACTATTTTCTACTGCATTTCCATAGCCAAAACTTACATAATTGGCAGGTTCAGAAGCACCGTCTTTTATCGTTGCGACCTGTTTCAGATAGACCGGCATATTTTGTGAAGTTCCAATAACTAAATTTTCTACATCTTCTGCAGAGTTGAGAAACTGACCTGTCATTAAAAGATATTCTGCATCGCCTGAATCAAATTTTCCGGATTGTGAGCTTCCGTTATTCGCCTGAATCATTTGCATTACAGACAGTGCGTCTACATTCAGTTCGGCCATTTTATCTTTATCTAAAATGACCTGAAGCTGGCGGTTTCTTCCTCCTATTATTCTCGTAAGGGAAACATCTTTTATTTTTTTGATTTCCGAAGATAATTCTTCTCCAATCTGCCGAAGCTGAAAATCGTTGTAATTGGCATTATCACTCCATAAAGTTAGACCGAGCATCGGAACATCATCAATGGAACGTGTTTTCACCATCGGTTCCATCACGCCTTTCGGAAAGATATTTTTGTTCTTCATCAGCTCATCATAAAGCTTTACATAAGAACGTTCCGTATCTTCGCCTACATAAAACTGAACGATAATCATAGCCTGCCCGTTCATCGCCATCGAATGGATGTGTTCTACGCCTTTGATATTGGAAATAATCTTTTCCAGCGGTTTTACAACACGGCTTTCCACCTCTTTCGGGCTTGCTCCGGGATAACCGACCATCACATCCGCCATTGGGATGATGATCTGCGGTTCTTCTTCTCTTGGTATTAATGTCGAACTATAAACGCCAATAATCATCAAAGCAATCATCAATAGAATGGTTAATTTTGAATTGATGAAAAACTCGGCGATACGTCCTGCGAATCCTTTTTCCATAAAAAATATTTTTTTTAATGTAACAAATGAGTCAATCCAACAGTGTAACAATGATTTTCATTGGTAAATTATTACATTGATATATTGTTACACTATTTTACCTGAACTTTTACTCCGTTATACAATTTTCCGTTGGAGGTCAAGATATACGTTTCCTTAGAGTTCAAACCTGATAAAACCTCGACTTGATCGCCAATTGTTTTTCCTGTTTTTATCCATCTGAGAACGGCTGTGTTTTGAGAACTCACAACATAAACACCTGTGAGCTGACCTTTTTCTACCAAAGCTGTTTTAGGAATCATCATTGTTTCATTAAAATCCTGATTTATTTTTCCTGAATTTTTTATTGGAAACTGTACATTCACAAACATTCCCGGAAGCAAGCCTGAAGCATTATGGATATTGATTTTAACCATATATTGGCCGCCTGTGTTCGTTGCTGATTTACTGATTTCTGATACTGTTCCTGAAACGGTTCTGTTCATTGATTTTAAGGTGACATCAACCGGCATTCCGTTAGAAATCATCGTGATATTCTGCTCAGAAACCAAAACCTGAGCCTGCAAAGATGACGGCGATTCTATCGTCAGTAAAGGCATTCCCGGACTTGCCATATCACCTTGCTCTGCAAATTTTGCCGTAACAGTTCCGGAAATAGGAGCCGTTACATTAGTATAACGGTATTGCGCATTGACTTCGTTTTTCATCTGTTGTGCTGCCTGCAATCCTGCCTGTGCCATTTCGTAACGGGCTCTCATATCGTCAAGCTCTTTTTGGGAAGCACTTTGGGATTTATAAAGATTCTGGAATCTTTCGTAATCTTTTTTTGCCATATTATAATTCGCCTGAGCCTGGGAAATCTGTGCATTGGCCTGTCCGCCTTTTGCCTGAATATCTGTAGAATTGATGCTTACCAGAAGCTGCCCCGCTCTTACGTTTTGTCCGACTTCTGCTTTCATTGCCGTGATGTAGCCCATCATTCTTGTGGAAATATTGACAGAGTTTTTTGCAACCAGTTTTCCGCTGGCTGTAACAAAGGCACCGTTCGAAGCCGTTGTAGACTTATGAATGGTTACAGAAACAGGAGCATCGGTGTTAACCGCTGATTTTTCCTGGTCCGGGGAACAGCTTTGCAAAAAGATTACTCCTAAAATTAATGTTGAATAAATGTATGTTCTCATTACTAAAATTTTTATTTACTGATATCGCACAGGTTTCACCTGCGGCTATTGTTATTGAACCCTTTGGGTTCTGGATCCGGTAGATTATCTCAAAAACATCAGATATTCCCAGGCTACGTTGTATTCGAAAACAGCCTGCTGATATTCCAGTTCTTTTTGTGACATCAGCGTTTCTGCTGAAAGCAAATCCGCTGATTTTTCCAAGCCTTGGTCATATCGGTTTTTTCGGATCCTGTAGGCTTCCTTACTCTGTTCCCAGGCTTGTTTTGTGAAGCTGACCTTAGATTGCGCATCTTCAATCTGACGGCTGGCTTTGTTGAGTTCCAACTGACTTTGCTTGGTGTATTGCTCGATTTCCGTTTCTGCTTTGGAACGCTCTGCCTTACATTTTTCCTGTTCACTTTTAGCCTTAAGCCCGTCAAAGACATTCCAGGAAAGCTGAATTCCGGCTAAATATCCGTTGGCGTTGAATTGGGCAGCTTTGTTGTCATACATCTCAAAGCTTCCGAATGCACTGAGTTTGGGGAGAAACTTGGCTTTTGATGATTTAATCATCCAGTCATAAGCTTCGAGAGATTTTTGATAAGCCTGTAAATCCTTTCGATTGTCGTTTAATTTCAGATTAGAATCAATGATATATTCTGTGTATTGCAAAGATTCTGTGGGTTTCAGCACTTTATTATCAGAGTTTTCATCCAAAATAAAATATAAATAATCCGAAGCATTTCTGATGTTGGATTTTGCAGTCTGAATCTGGCTTTCTATCTCACTGATGCGTACATCCACATACAAAACTTCCGATTTCTGAATCATTCCGTTTTTGAAATAATTATCGATGACCTTTTTGTTGGCAAGTGTCGTTTCTTTTGCATTTTCCAGCGTTTCTTTCATTTTATACGCCAACTGAAGCATCATATAGGCTTTCTTCAACTCAAACTGCACATATTCTTTGGTGCGTTCTGTTTTTATGTTTAGAACATCGGCTTTGATTTGTCCTGCTTTCTTCTGATACACCGCATCCATATTGATAATCGGCTGCTGAACTTCAATTTTTGTCCCAAAATTGGAGATGCTTTTTGGACTGTTCAGATTATCGGGATTGAAATCCATCATTGTTATTCTTTCCTGATTCAGCCTTGAACCAAATGCCATCAAAGGATTATTGGTATTGGTAAAAGTATAGGATGCAGTCACATTCGGAAGATACATTGCACGTGTTCCCAAAAGCTCGGCTTGAGCGAGTTCTGCTTCTTTTTTTGCCATTTTTACCTGAAGATTATTATCTATAAGCTTAATTCCCAGATCTGTTTTTGAAATAGGAATAATCTCTTGTGAAAAAACTTCCGAACAGGTTGTAAATAATAAAATAAGTATGACTGTTTTTCTCATTTCTCTAATTTTAAAGCAAAATTAGATTGATGAAATCTATTGTACAGTAACCAACATCACATAAGCAGATTTTTTTAATGAGCATAAAAAAAACCGCCGGCAAGGGCGGTTACTTAATAATTATTACAGAATTATAATTTGTTATTCAATCTCATCCATCCACCACCATTATGAACATTTTTATAGCCATTATTCTGCAAAATACTTTTGGCAGAAGTACTTCTCATTCCGGAAGCGCAACAAGTGATTATTGTTTTGTCTTTGTCTTTTAATTTCGAAAGATTTTTCTGAAGCTGATCTACAGGAATATTAAGGGAATTCTTAATATGGCCTCCTTCATATTCACTTTTGGTTCTTACATCAAGGATTACAGCGCCTTCTTTTAAAAGTGCCGCATAATCGGTTTTATCCATCCCGAAAAGATTTTTTATTGCATCTAACATTGTATTGTTTTTTAAATTAATGATACAAATGTAAGATGCAGATAAAAGCCTGTCAGTGATGAAGGTTACAATAGGGTAATTTTGTTTCGGGAAAGTTTTATTCTGCCTTCAGTTTCTATTTGTTTCAGAACACGGCTTACTGCTTCCCTTGTAATTCCAAGTTCGTCTGCCAATTGCTGATGGGTTACCGCAAGTTCTTTGGATTTGTAAAGCTGTGATTTTTGGTTTAAGAGATGTAATATTCTGGCATCCACTTTCTGAAAAGCTACAGAGTTCACCACTTCCAGCAAATCTTCAAATCTTCTTTGATATAAACTGAAAATAAAATCTGTCCACTCAGGATATTTTTTCAGCCAATCCTTTGCCTGCTGAAGCGAAATCATCAGAATCTCGGCATCTTCTTCTACAATTACTTTTACTTTCGAAGTGTCCTGTGTAAGCCCGGACAGTATTGATGAAATACAGCTTTCGCCCGGAGTAAGGTAATAAAGCAGAATTTCGCGGCCATCTTCTTCTGTACGAATAACTTTGATACTTCCCGAAATCACCAACGGAATATAATTAATGTATGAATTGATATCAAGAATTACACTTCCTGCCGGAAACATTTTTAAGCTTTGGCTTGCTTCGATTTCTTTTCGAAAGTCGGGATCAGATATTTTTTGAATATTCATATTCAAATATAATCAAAATATAAAACTCTAAAAATTCAGAACGAATCCTGCTCCTGCATGGTTTTGATCCAGAACAGGAAAAACCATCATCGCTGTTTTGGATTTATTGTTATTAAATAACTGATTAACCAATGGAAAAACCCAGTAAGCCAATTCTGTGCTCAGAATTCCAAAGCCAGCTCCTGCAACTACGTCGCCTACCCAATGCTTATCGTTCAAAGTTCTGTAAACCCCTGTAAAAACAGCAATAGGATAACCTGAAATTGCCAGCCAGAAATGATCATCCTGATATTCCCTGAAAAGAAAATGGGCGGATGAAAATGCTGCTGCTGTATGTCCGGAAGGAAAGGATAAGTTATTGGACTGATCCGGCCGTTCTTCTTTTACCAGATGTTTAAGCGGAAGTACAAACGCTGCCGAAATCAGCTGGGAAGTTCCGTAAATAATTGTTCGTTCCTTAAAATTATGTTTGCCTTTGATCCCTGCCAGATTATAACCATAAACCATTGCTGCAGGAAGATATTGAGTATAATTATCCAGTTTTATGTGTTTTGGCTGATGTTCTCCGATTTCATATTTTGTAGAAGTATTGAGGTTTTTAAGCGCATCCGTCGTTAAACTTGCCACACCGAATCCTATGAATGTTGCGGGAATAATCAGCTTTTTATAACTTGGCTTGTAAACATGGTCAGAATAATCCGGTTGATGGTCAGGGAATGCTATAGAATCTGTTTTAATCTGTCCCAGCAGTATGCCGGAACAGATTAAAGCAGTGAAAGTTATAAATTTCATCGGTTATTATTTAAACCTTAAATTTAACGAAATAATATCAGACTTCATTCCCACGGATTTCGTGTAGTGCCCGTATCTGATTTCCAGCATATTCAGCCTTTCTATGCCGAATAATCCGTTCTTCGGATTGATTCTGATTCCTGCTCCGTAAAAATGACTGTCGAATTTCGAAAGATCATAATTACTGGTATAAAAATCATCAAAAGCCGTGTGCTCCTGATAAGGCGCAAAATATTTAGCTGCAGTCTGAGAATAATACCTGTAAAACGGACTCACCGAAACAAAAGGAGAAATTTTCACCGGCGTTTCCAGGCTGAAAGTATTAGATTTCAGGCCCCAATCGTCGGTATAATAACGATAATATGCTCTCAGAATCACTTTGTCTCCAAGGAAATAATTAGCTCTTACTCCCAAAGGAATTTTAAATCTTTTATCCGGCAAAGCTTCCTGATGAACCGAATTATCATTGAAATAAACCCTGTGGAAAGGCAGGCTTAAATATCCTGTCTGCTGAACACCATCCGCCAGAAATTCAACCTGAAAGTTCTGATTGATAATTTGTGAATAAGCAAGAGACAAAGCAAAGGTATTTCTTCCGCTGGTTCCGTAATCGTCGTGTTCTTTTCCAGTATTGTTTCCTGTTCTAAGTTCGATTGGAGTCACTAATTTCACCTGATCGAGATACGCCTGAAATTTCGCGGTAAACTCTCCCATCCTGTTTTTTGTTTTTTGCGAAAACCCGATATTTGCACCGTAAGAAGCATAATCAAATTCAAAAGAGGTGGAAATGCCCGCCATTAAAGTCGTTCCTTTTCCCGTATTCTCACGGCTCCAGCCGATGGCTGGATAAATTCTGTTGTCTGCGTGCGAAGCGGATGAATTAGTTTTCAGATCGATCATATCAGACGAAGCCGACGTATAATGATCGATCCCGACACTGAAATCGAATTTATTTTTCCGGTCTTTCTTGTCGTATTTTACCATAGTTACGTCGATAGTATTGGAAATGTCGGTCAGTTTTTCGGTCCCGATTCCGCCCGTGACGGCTGAATTGTTTCCGTTTTGTTTATAATAGCTTGAAACTAAATTAGCTTCATCAAAAGTCAGTTCTTTAGGCTGCTCATTATTTGTGTTTTCCTGTGCTTTTGCGTTAAAAATTCCGAAAAGAGCAATAACACTTACGATTATTTTTTTCATTTTAAATCACAATTAAATTTTACGATTACTCTTTTTAGTTACATCCGCAACCACCGCCCACTTTTCCGGCATTGGCGCCCGAAGATCCTTCTCTATACGATTGAAAGCTGAGTTCGGTTTTTTCAATCGTCCGGTTTCCGAGAACCATTTCGGCATCGTTCAATTTATTTTTTTCGTACTCTTTTACGGTTGTGCAAGACTGTACTGAAGCAACTGTGATCAGTAAGCAAGCTGATATTTTTATAAGGTTTTTCATTTTAGATTAATGTTTTGAGATGAATAAATTTTGTCCTGATCATCAATAATGATGCATTCCAGATGATTGATCTGGTTGACCATATTGAGCGCCGCATCGATTCCCATAATACTTACGGGAGTTGCCATTGCATCGGCAATTTCTGCGTTGGGACAAAAGATCGTAACACTTTTCACGCCCGAAACCGGCATTCCTGTTTTGGGATTAATGGTATGAGAATATTTTTTACCATTGATAACGACGAATTTTTCATAATTTCCCGAAGTTGCCACCGCCATATTGGTAATATTCATATACGAAAACGGCTGTTTTGCGTTGTCGGGATCAGCAATTCCGACAGTCCAAGGTTTTCCGTCTGCCTGATTTCCCCACGTCGTTAGATCGCCCGAAGCATTCACAATTCCGGAAGTCACGCCTCTATTCTGAAGCATCTGTTTTGCCATTTCTGCAGCGTAACCCTTCCCGATTCCTCCGAAACCAATACGCATTCCTTTTTCTTTTAGAAAAACGGTTTGTATTTCACGGTCAAGAATAATATTCTGATAATTAACGAGTTTCAGATGATCTTTAATCAGTTCAGGATTTGGAAGCTCTTTCATTTCGCGGTCGAAGTTCCAGAAACTTTTATCGATTCCGCCGTAGGAAATGTCAAAATATCCGTCTGTTATTCTGCTGATCCTGAGACTTCTTTCAATCAGATCAAAAATCTCCCAGTCTACTTTTACAGGCCTGATTCCTGCATTTCTGTTGATGAGATTGGTCTGGCTTTCTTCACTGAAAGTCGTCAGCAGCTTTTCAATTCTCCGGATCTCGTCAATCGCTGCATCAATATGCTGATTTGCAGCATTTTCATCATCGCATACAACGGTAATTTCAAAAGCGTTCCCCATCAGTTTCTGAGGTCTTTTGAATTCTCTCAACATATTTAAATTTACTTATTAGCGTAATTTCTAATGCTGCTGGCAAACATTCCTGCCGTTTCAGAGGGCAGTCCTTCCCATGTTTTGAGGACCTTCCCACCGGCATCCAGTAACAGCGTATATGGAAATATACCATTAGGATTATATTGATCTGCAAGCGCGGCATTTTCCTTTTTCATTGCCGGAGATAGCTGATTTTTCTTATTCCTAGGGAAATCTGCATTGATGTAGACAATGATATTTTCCGCTTCCAGCTTCTTAAACTCATTGGTTTCAATGATATTTTTATGAAGTTTGATACACGGAATGCACCAGTCTGAGCCGGAAAAATTAAGCAGAATCAGTTCTTTGTTTTCTGCAGCGGTTTTTTTTGCGGTTTCCATCCTGTTTTGTGCGTGGAAACCAACGGATAATACAACCATAAGAATAGCTGATAATATTGTTTTCATTATTTTAAATTTTATAATGATTATGAAAAATAGGTAATGTATTTTGATTATAGTAAAATCAAATTCTAAAGGAATTAAGCAAAAAATCTTGGTGGCTCCCATACAGATTCGGTGAATCCTTTGAAACAATGATCTTCATCTTTAGAAGGCATTTTGTGAGAGGCAGGATTTTTAAAAAACCTGTCCTGGGCTTCCAATCGAAAATTTTGCTGAAGTGTAAAAACCAAATTCAGCGGTTTTGCGTGAATGATGAATGGCAGTTTCTGATCCTTCCCGTAATCTCCGTCTTTCACAGGATGATTATAGTGGGTTTTGAAAAAAGCGATTACCGGCATATCCGGATTCATTTTTTTATGCTCAAAATAATGTTCTACCAATTCCGGGATTTTTAAAAGCTGATATAGTTCGGTCGTAGAAACCAAATATAACAGAATCAGCAATATAGAAATCATTTTTTTCATCAAATCAAAATTATAAAATCTCCCATTAAGAATGATTTTAAATTGATTACACACATAACGCAAAAGTCATTGTTAAATTATCATAATTAATGTTTTAAACAACAATTATAAATGACTGTTGCTTTAAACAATTGAACCAGGTGGGATGAAGCTATTCCGTTATTCCTCTTCTTCCGTATTCTTCAGCTTCATCAGAAGCGTATAAGCATTTTTGGTTACGATCTTTTTATTCTTGAAATCATCAAAATTGAGAATCTGAATAAAACCATTTTCAGTTTCTCCTAAGGTAACCGGTGTTAAACGGTACGTCTGCTTTTTAACCTCAACGAACACAAAATCTTTGCCCTCAAAATTCACGATGCTTTCTTCCGGAACTGTATTAGAAAACGAGGTATTGGTTTCAATTTCGGCATTCATATACATTCCAGGAACCAAGGTTTGATCATATTTATCGAAGTGACAGTGAACTTCTGCCAAACCGCCCTGACTGATATCTTTGCTGATAAGAAGAATTTCGCCGTAATATTTTTTGCCCGGATCTGCATTCGTATACGCTGCAAAACGCTGTCCTTTTTTCAGGTTTTCCAGATCTTTTTCGTACACTTTAAGATTCAGGTGGATATCATCCGGATTGATGAGCTCAAAAAGTACATCCGAAGGATTTACATATTTGCCGATATTCACATTCACTTTGCTTACAAATCCGTTGATGGAGCTGTATACCGGAACGCTTTTCGTAATGCTTCCCGATTTTAAAGATTCCGGATTGATATTGATGAGTCTGAGCTGCTGCGCCAATGAATTCATCAGAATTCTCTGGCTGTTCATTTCAGACTGAGCGAGCTGCATCGCTTTGTCGCTGCTTGCCTGACTTTGGTTCAGGGTTTTCTGACGGTTGTAATCCAGTTCTGCAAAATGTGCTTTGGATTTTGCCATTAAATAATCCTGCTGAAGCTGAATGAATTGCGGATTTTCGATCACGGCAATGACCTGACCTCTGGAAACCGGCATTCCCGGAAGAAGATTGCTGGATTTCAGATAGCCGCCAAGCGGAATGCTTACGGAAACCAGATTTTGCGGCGGAACATCGATCATTCCGTTTAATTTCAGGGTCGAAGCAATATTCTGTAATGAAAGCGTTGTTGTTTCTATCGGTGCATTTCTAAGCTGAGCATCGGTTAAAGTCACTACATTTTCGTCTTTCGGGAGGCTTTTTTCCTGCTTTGGAGCTTCTTCTTTTTTACACTGAATGAATACAAAAAAGATGATTAATAAGGTATATATTGAAATTGATTTCATTTTTTTACGGATTTAAAGTAAGGTATTCCAGTTCAATGGCGCTTTGGTTAAGTTTCCAGACTGCATCGGTGTAATTGTTTTTAAGCTGTACTGCCTGATTCACGAGGATCACAAATTCAAGGTAATTGATTTCGCCACCGATAAACTGTCTTTTTGCCGTTTCGGTAATGACATCTGCATTTTTCAGGTCGGAACTTTCATATTTTGAAACAATTTCCACGTTGGACTGATAGATTTCTCTGGCTTTTTTAAGCTGATTCTGAAGGTTAAATTCTGCATTTTTCAGCTCATTTTCAGCAACTGACTGCGCAACTTTTGCAGCTTCAATTCTCGCTTTCTGACCTCCTGTAAATATGGGAAGTGAAACACCGGCCTGAACCGAATGAAACTGAGGCGTCGCATTATATAGTTTATCATCCGGACCTAATCCTTTAAAACTGTTCATATTGTACGCCAATTGCAGACCGGGAAGCATTTTCGCTTTTTCCAGTGCGATCTGTTCTGCAGAAATATTTTTCTGCTGTTCCCAGATTTTCAGCAAAGGATGATCCGCCAGCTTTTCATTTAAAGAATTGGCAAACGATTTTGAATCTTCGGGAATAAAATCGGTTTCCGTATTCAAAAGCCAGTGAAACTGCATCTTTAAAACGGCTAATTCCTGCTGCAATTGTTTTAACTGAATTTCTATCGCCGATTTCTGGCTGGAAGCGGTTGTTTTTTCAAGAATATTGCTCTCTCCTGCTTTCAGTCTGAGGTTCGCTTTGTCTGAAAAGTCGGTGTACAGTTTCAGGATTTCATTCAGCAGTTTTTCTTTTTCCTTCCAGTACAGAATGTTGTAAAAGGTAAGACTGACTGCCTTTTTAAGTTCATATTCTTTCAGGGAAACATTCAGCAGGGATTTCTTCCATTCTTCGGTGTATACATTTTTCTGTTTTTTATACACTGTCGGAAAAGCAATGTTTTGGGAAACGCCAAATTTCATATCGTTGTACGCACTGTTGATCTGTCCGTAATCGAACGTTACACCAGTCTGCGGAATATCATTAGCCGATTTTATCAAAGCTTTGGAATATTCCGATTTCAGCTTTTCGTTTTTAAGATTTCTGTTGTTTTCCAGTGCGGTATTGATCGCCGTCTGAAGATTGATTGACGTTTGCGCCTGCAGTCCAAATCCTGCAAAGCTGAATAGCAAAATGAATACAGCCGTTATATTTTTGTGATTATTTTTCATATGTAGATATTTATTGTTTTTTAAAGGTCATATGTAATCGCGTTTTATTCATAGGCGTTTACGTTTTCCAAATGATGGCGATTTCATTTTAAATCCTTTTTCAATGGTTACATAAAGAAGCGGCAGTACAAAAAGCGTAAGGAAAGTTGCCACCATCAGACCTCCGATCACCACGGTTGCCAACGGCCGCTGAACTTCCGCTCCGGCTCCGTTGCTGAGAGCCATCGGAATAAATCCTAAAGATGCCACGAAAGCCGTCATTAGAACCGGACGAAGTCTGGATTCTCCGCCATCAATTACAATTCTTACGATATTCCGGATTCCGCTTTTGTATAATCTGTTGAATTCTGAGATGAGAACGATTCCATTGAGAACTGCGACTCCGAAAAGGGCGATGAACCCAACGCCTGCACTGATGCTGAAAGGCATTCCTCTCAAAGCCAGAAGAAATACGCCGCCAATGATTGACAGTGGAATTGCGGTGTAAATCAGCAGACTTTCTTTCACCGAGCCGAATGCTAAGAACAACATCACAAAAATAAGCGCCAAAGCAACCGGAACAGCGATCATCAGACGTTGTTTTGCATTGTTCAGGTTTTCAAAAGAACCGCCGTAAGTCATATAATAACCTGTCGGAAGTTTCATCTCTTTGTTCACTTTGGTCTGAAGTTCTTCCACGATGCTCTGAACGTCTCTTCCTTTGATGTTGAATCCAACTACAATTCTGCGTTGTGCATTTTCTCTCTGAATCTGATTCGGACCGTTTTTCACCTCAACTTTTGCAAGCTGGGAAAGCGGAATCTGGTTTCCGAAAGGGGTCGGAACAAGGAGATTTTTAATATCATCCACATTCTTACGGACTTTGGAATCAAGACGGACAACCATATCAAAACGCTTTTCGCCTTCAAAAACGAGACCTGTACTCTGCCCTGCGAATGCAGCATTCACAATCCGGTTGATGTCCGAAATGGATAAATGATATTGTGCAATAACAGGACGGTTATATTCTATGGTTACCTGCGGCATTCCTGCAATCGGCTCGATGTAAAGATTTTGCGCTCCGTCAACAGTTTCAATAATTTTCCCCAGTTTTTGGGCATTTTGGGAAAGAACGTCCAGATCATCACCGAAAATCTTCACCACGACATCCTGTCTTGCTCCCGTCATCAGTTCATTGAAACGCATCTGCACCGGAAACTGGAAACTGACCGTCACTCCGGGAACATCCTGTAGTTCTTTGCTCATTTTATCTGCCAGTTCAGGGAATGTGGACGCAGAAGTCCATTCTTTTTTATCTTTCAGAATCACCATTAAATCGGCGGCATCCATCGGCATCGGATCTGTAGGAACTTCGCCGCTTCCGATCTTTGTCACGACTTTTTGTACTTCGGGAAATCTCGATTTTAGAATGTGAGCGGCTTTTTGTGTACTTTCAATAGTTGTGGTAAGATTGCTTCCCGGCAAAACTCTTGTTTCCACTGCAAAATCTCCTTCTTCAAGGGAAGGAATAAACTCTCCTCCCATTCTGTTGAGAATGAAATTTGCCAAGACAAAAAGCACAGCTACGATGGAAAAAACCATTTTCGGTACTCTTAAGATTTTAAGTAATGTTTTCAGATAGATTTTCTCTACTTTTTTCATCATCCGGTCGGATAAACTCGGTTTTGAACTTCTTTTTCTCAACAGCAAAGAACTCATCATCGGAATGTAGGTTAATGAGAGTAAAAATGCTCCTAATAAAGCAAAAGCCACCGTTTGCGCCATCGGTTTGAACATTTTTCCTTCAATTCCCTGTAAGGTAAGGATCGGAAGATATACGATCAGGATGATGATCTGACCGAAGACTGCACTGTTCATCATTTTTCCGGCAGAATCAGTAACAATGGTATCCATTTCTTCTTTTCCAACGGAGAATATTTTTTTGAATTTTGAATTATGGCTGAACTGATGCAGAACAGATTCTACAATAATCACTGCACCATCGATTATCAGACCAAAATCCAGTGCACCGAGACTCATCAGGTTTCCGCTGACGCCGAAAAGATTCATCATACAAATGGCAAAAAGCATTGCGAGCGGAATTACGGACGCCACAAGCAATCCTGCGCGTACATTTCCGAGGAACAGAACCAGTACAAAAACAACAATTAATGCGCCTTCTGTAAGGTTCTTTTCTACGGTTCCGATGGCGTTGTTTACCATTTTGGTACGATCCAGGAAGGGTTCTATTACCACTCCTTTCGGAAGGGTTTTCTGGATCTGTGCAATTTTTTCTTTTACGTTTTTAATGACCTGGTTGCTGTTTTCGCCTTTCAGCATCATCACTACTGCTCCGGAAACTTCTCCCTGATCGTTGAATGTCATTGCGCCATAGCGTGTTGCAAAGCTGGTTTTCACCTCTGCAACATCTCTTATAAACAGTGGGATTTCATTGGTTTTGGAAGCAATTGCAATATTTTTGATGTCTTCAATATTTCCGATCAGACCTTCGCTTCGGATGTATAAAACGGTAGGACCTTTTTCGATATAAGCTCCTCCTGTGTTCTGGTTATTGGTGTTTAAAGCATCGAAAACATCGTTGATGGTGATTCCGTAAGCGTTTAATCTGTCAGGATTGACGGCAATTTCGTACTGTTTCAGTTTTCCTCCGAAACTGCTGACTTCGGCAACGCCTTTTACACCGAGAAGCTGCCTTCTTACGATCCAGTCCTGAATGGTGCGGAGTTCTGTAATATCGTATTTTTTCTCGTAGCCTTTTTCGGGACGAACCACATACTGGAAAATTTCGCCTAAACCTGTGGAAATAGGACCTAATTCGGGAGTTCCTATTCCCTGCGGAATCTGGGTCTGAACCTGCTGAAGCCGTTCTGCAACCTGCTGTCTTGCCCAGTAAATATCTACATCATCCTCGAAAACGATGGTAACGAGCGATAAACCAAACCGTGAAAAACTGCGGATTTCTTTTAATCCTGAAATGTTATTATTTGCCTGTTCTATGGGAAATGTCACTAATCTTTCGATGTCTGTTGCTCCAAATGAAGAGGCAATGGTGATCACCTGAACCTGATTATTGGTGATATCGGGAACGGCATCTATCGGAAGTTTGGTGACCTGATAGGAACCAATGCCTATCAATCCCAAAATCAACAGCGCAATGATGAGTTTGTTCTTTACAGAAAACTCAATGATTTTTGTAAGCATAATGTTTTGTTGAGCTTATTATGAATAAATAAGGTAATGGTCTGATACCAATTAATGCCTGTTTTAAGCACTGGAATTTATAATGTTTGCAGCCCGACCTGAGTGGAGCTCTTTTGTAATTTTTCGTTGGAAAAGAGTTGGCAAAATTACAAAAAGCGGGAACGGAGGGCGGATCAAGCTGCCCAAATAAAAACCTGTATAAAAATTTACCAATAAGTATCAGAAATCTCGCAAAGTGATATTTGAGAGGAATTCAGAAAAAAATCAACAAGATTTTGGTGGCTGCCAGATGGAATTCAGAATATCTTTATTGTAAAAGATGCTTTTGTAAAAAGTCTGTTTGGACTTAATAATAGGATTGGAATCTTTATCGGAAAACTGAAAAGTAAAAGGTGTTACAGGAGTACACACTACCACCAAATGCGCTGCGTGTGATGCAAACGGAAGCTGCTGGTCTTTGGTATAATCTGAATCTTTTACCGGATTATCATAATGGATTTTAAAGAATGAACCGATGGTAAGTTCAGGATTCTGTTCTTTATGTTCCAAGTAATGTTCTATAAGAACAGGAATTTTTAAAAACTGATACAGCTCGGTTGTAGAAACCAAGTATAAACTAAGTAATAGTATCGAGATCAGTTTTTTCACGATACAAAAATATAAAATATTTCATTAAAATCAATATATAAGCAAAAAAAGTTAACAAAATTTTTCATTTACCTTTAGCAAGCTTTCTCACCATTCCTTTAAAAATAATTCCGTGAAACGGCAACACAGAATACCAATATAATCTTCCGGTTAAACCGTGAGGCCGGAAAACAGCCTTCTGCCAGAGCTTTCCTTTGTATACTTTAAACATCAGCCACGCTTCTCCGGGAAGCTTCATTTCGGCAAAGAGAATCAGTTTTCCTTCCTCTTTGCTGGCATACAAAACACGCCAGAAATCCAAAGCATCGCCTTCGTGAAGCTTCGCTGGGTGTGTTCTTCCTCGTCTTAAACCAGGTCCGCCAACGAGTAAATCCATAAATCCGCGAACTTTCCAGAGACTTTGCCCGTACCATCCGTTGGTCCCTCCTAAAGAGAAAATACGGTCAAGACATTTGTCACGGTCATCATATTCTGCAGTCCGTAAATCTACAAAACAGCCATATTTTGGAACATCAAGATAGTCTTTCAGGCTGGAATCGCTTCTGCTGCTTATAAAACTGTCTTTCCAGCTCGAAGCAATTTCATTATCCTGAATTTTAGCCAGCGTCCTTCTTAACGCGGTATCATAAGAAAACGGCTGAACTCCGGTTATCTGTTTGATTTCCGCAAGGCTTTCCGGTCTGCAGATCACTTCAATCTTCATACTTCCGACCAACGCAGAAGCTAAATTATAGGATGTGGAAGTAATAAAATACAGCCAGTACGAAGACAGTTTCGGAGTCATAACAGGAACTGTGAAAATTTTTCTTTTCAGGCCTCTTATTTTGGCAAACTTCAAAAGCATTTCTTTGTATGTCAAAACATCATCACAACCGATATCAAAATTTTTGTTATAAGTTTTTTCTTTGAATAATGTAAAAATCAGGAAATCGAGGACATTGGCAATTCCTATTGGCTGGCATCTGGTGTGAAGCCATTTCGGAGCAACCATTACCGGCAATTTTTCTACCAGATCCCTGATGATTTCAAAAGAAGCACTTCCTGAACCAATGATAATTCCCGCTCTTAAGACTGTTGCCGGAACATTACATTTCATCAGGATTTTTTCAACTTCAAATCTTGAGCTTAAATGTTGTGATAATTCTTTTTCGTTAGCCAAGCCTGAAAGATAAATAATGTGCCTGCATTCCGTTTTCTCAATAAAATCAGAAAAATTAACAGCACACTGCCTTTCGATTTCTGCATAATCATTACTATTGCTCATTGAATGCATCAGGTAATACGCTCCGGAAATGTCCTTCGGAATATTTTCGAGCGTTTCGGGTTTCAGAAAATCCACTTCCACCACTTCAATCTGTGCATCATCAACATCGACACTTTTGGAAAATCGGTTTTTATCCCTGCAACAGCAAATTACCTGATAGCCTTGAGCTGCGATTACGTTAATCATCCGTTTCCCGATATATCCGGTGGCTCCGGTAAGCAGAATTTTTTTCATAAAATTTTATTCATTAGCCTGTTCAACTAATGAGAAAATTATACCTTTTCCAAAGATCTCCGAAAATAAATCCGAAAAATTGGTAAAAGACTGCTGACAAAACTCAATAGATTATTGACTTTTAATAATTTATGATTTAATTTTAGAAAGATCTACGCCTAATTTTGTAAATTCCGTTTCGCCTTTTTCTGTTATATAAAAATCCTTATCTTCAGGGGTTTCTTTTGCAAGCCAGCCTTTTGCAATGAATTGCTCCAGTAATAAGTTTCCTAATTTACCACCTATATGCTCGTAGCATAATTTGGCTGGTTTTTTTCCAGATAATCTACTCATATATTATTTTTTTAGATGATGAAAGGTTTTTATTTTTTGAAAATATGTCTACGGCTTGCTGATTCTTCTTCTCAGCCGGCTCAGGCTCTCTGCAGTCAATCCCAGGTAAGACGCTATTATTTTAAGCGGAGTACGCTGAAAAATCTCCGGGCGCCTGTTTATAAGTTTCAGATAACGTTCTTTCGGGCTGAGCGTCAAAAGATCAATCTGCTCCTGCTGTTTTCGGAGAAACAAAATCTCAGAAATGGCCTTTCCTATCCTCAGGCCTTTTTCATTCAGGGAATAGAGATCATGAAGATCGGGATGGCTAACCGACCATATCATACAGTCTTCCAGAGCCTGTGTCCTGATACCGGAAGGCTGTTGATTCAGAAATGAAAGATAATCACTCATAAAGCTCTTTTCATAGATAAGATTAATACAGACATCCTTATGTCCATTCCAGACAAAAAGACCTACAGAACCTGTTACAATAATATTCAGATATTTTTCGATCTCAGCATAATCTTTTATGATTTCATTTTTATTAAATGTCCTTATTATTACTTTTTCAGCAAATCGTTCCCAGATTTTAGCTTCTGCTTTATAAAATGGGGAAAAGACATCTTGTATTTCTTGAGGCGTTGGCATTACTTACATTTATGATAATACAGCTTACTGAACTTATAAACGAAAATAATAAAATAATCTGATGACAAGGTATTTTTCAGGTAAGAACAATGTGAATCTTTATAAACTCTACCCCAAATAATTAATGCATTTTCTATGTCTCCAATAGGTATTTATAACCATAATTAAAATGGGTTTATGATTATTGAACAGGAATTGGCAGCCACGTATTTTTGTTGTCAGAACTACGCAGTTTTTGATTTTCTGAATTAGATAATTGGAAGTAAAAAACAATTATGGATGAAAAATTATAATATATTTGTGAAAACTAAAAAAATTGAAAACCAACATTTTAATCTTCTTTTTGGGAAGTTTATTTTTAATTAAGCTAAACGCGCAGGCCTTTTCGCCTGAAGAAAAAAAACTGATTGCCGCCAAAAAACTGATAGAAAACTACCAGCTGGATTCTGCCGAAATAAAGCTGAATGAACTGGCCCAGCCGCAACTCAAAAAAAATCAACCTAAAATCTATATCCGGGCTGAGCTTAATCTCGGAAGGTTATATGGTGATAAAGGTGATAATGTAAAGGCTCTTCAGCATTATCAGAAAGCACTCAGAACAGCAGAAAATACGGCTGATAAAGAACTGCAGGCGCACGTCCTGAAAAATATAGGTGTTCTCTATGTAAGCTGGAAAAGGCTGGATGACGCTTTCGGTTATTATAATAAAGCCGAACAATTGGCAAAAGAAATCGGAAATACAGAACTTGTAGCTGACTGCCAGAATAATAAAGGCATTGTGTATGAACAGAAACTTGCATATTCAAAAGCACTTTCATCATATAAAAATGCGCTCCGGCTTTATAAAGAAAAAAACATTCCCGGAAAAATATCTATGGCATTAAGCAATATTGCCATCGTCTATAAATTTCAGAAAAATTATTCTGAAGCCATACAATATAACCTGGAAGCCATTGCCATTTCTGAACAACAAAATGACAAATGGAACCTGTCTGCCACCTATAACAACATCGGAAATCTCTACGGGGAAATGGGTGACTATAAAAAAGCAATTGAATATTGTGAGAAAGCTCTCGCAATAGCCAAGGAAATTGATGCCGGAGAAATTATAGAATCCATCTACGACAGTATGGCCGAAGCGGCTTACAAAGCAGGGGATTATAAAAAGGCGTACCAGTATCAGAAACTGTTTTCCACAGCGATGAATGATTTCATCAATAAAGAAAGCACAAAACAGCTCTCTGAACTTAATGTAAAATATGAAACCGAAAAAAAGCAGAACCTAATCAATAACCAGCAATTTGAAATCAGACAGAAAAATAATTGGCTGCTGTTTGTAACCGTTTTATTTTTTGTTTCCGTAGTTGCCGCCTATTTCATTTATAAAAATTACCGTAACAAGCAGGAAAAACGTCTGCAGAAAGAAATCCATCGTCAGAAGGAAATGGAAGCTATGGCTTTATTTAACGGAGAACAAAGTGAACGAATCCGAATTGCGAGAGATTTGCATGACAGTGTGGGACAGATGCTGTCCCTGATTAAAATGAACCTTTCTTCTCAGACACAGAATGCGGAAAACGAAAATATGCAGATGCTGATCGACAAAACCATTTCAGAAGTCCGCAACATTTCGCATAATCTTATTCCGGAGGAACTCAATTTCGGAATTGTTTCCGCTTTAGAAAATCTGAGTGATAAAGTCAATTCCAGCGGTGGTACGAAGATGCAAACGGACATCAATGAAGAAATTAAGGCCATAAAATTCCACAGGCAGCACGAGCTTTCTATATACAGAATTGTACAGGAAGTTGTAAGTAATATTGTAAAGCACGCAGATGCTTCCTCTATTATCTTATCGATGAAAAAAAATAATGAAAATTTAGTCGTTAACATACGTGATAACGGCAAAGGCCTGGATATGGATTCTATTGCAAATTCTGCCGGAATCGGCTGGAAAAACATCAATGCAAGAGTCCGTATGCTGGACGGGAAGCTGAAAATAGAATCAGAAAAACTTATCGGGACGACAATTGAAATAACGTTACCACAATATGGATAATCCGGCCAAAATCAATATATTAATTGCTGATGACCATCAGATGATGATTGATGGAATCAGAAACCTGCTTTCTGCAGAACGGACTTGCTATATCGCAGATGAAGCGAATAACGGACAGATTGCTTACGAAAAAGTGGCAGCAAACCCTCAGAACTTTGATATGATCCTTACAGATATCAGTATGCCGCTTCTTAGCGGGACAGATCTCTGCCGGATGGTTAAAAACGAATTTCCCCACATACAGGTTCTTGTTCTGTCAATGTATAATAATTCTACAGCAGTGAAAGAAGCTGTACTTGCCGAAGCCGATGGATATATACTCAAAAATTCAGGAAAAAATGAACTTCTGAGCGCTATACACCGCATATCTAATGGTGGGACTTATTTCTCTCAGGATATTATTCCTTTGCTTTATCATCAGTATCACAAGGAGAAGATCCAAAACGAACAGCTTTCTCTCCTCACTGCCCGTGAGCGTGAGATCCTGAGTCTTATCGTAAAAGAAATGACCAGTGAAGAAATAGCCGAATCACTATTCATCAGCAAAAAAACAGTGGACAATCACCGGCAGCATCTGTTGGAAAAAACAGGGTGCAAAAGTACGGTGGGACTTGTGAAGTTTGCTATTAAAAATGAGATTGGATAGCTCCGGATGTTTCTAAGCTTATTCGATCCGTATTGAATTGAAGGTGAAATTTAATATCGGCATAAGAAAAAAGGACATTGAAAAATCAAAATCCTTTTTATTATTTTATTTGTTTTGTCCCGGCGCAAATGGTCTGGCCGATTTGGTTCCGTAAATCTTTTTAGCTTGTCCCGGCGGAATTGACTTGCCGCCTACAGCTCTTGCACTGGTTGTAGTTCTTACTTCACAGGATATCAGTCCTAATGAAAATATTGCGGCTGAAAGATAGATTTTAAATGACTTCATAACGATTTTTATCCTCAGGATCACAAATTTAATACCAAATTATAATTCTTTCTTGAGAAATCTGGCTGTCAGGCTTTTCTTGGATTTGATGATTTGTTCCGGTGTTCCTTCGGCAATGATCTGTCCGCCATGTTTTCCGCCTTCCGGACCGACATCGATAATATGATCCGCCAATTTAATTACATCCATATTATGTTCGATGATGATGAATGAATTTCCTAAATTGACTAATTGCTCAATGGCTTCCATCAGGATTTTTACATCTTCAAAATGAAGTCCGGTTGTAGGTTCATCCAAGATATAAAGCGTGTTTCCGGTTTGTTTTTTAGACAATTCAGTAGCCAGCTTCACACGTTGCGCTTCTCCTCCGCTTAAAGTTGTCGATTGCTGTCCGATCGTGATATAGCCTAAACCGACATCTTGCAGAGTTTTGACTTTGTTAAAGATCTTGGGAATCGGTTGGAAGAATTCTACAGCTTCATTGATCGTCATATCCAAAATATCGGAAATTGATTTTCCTTTGTAACGGACTTCCAGAGTTTCACGGTTGAAACGTTTGCCGTGGCAGGTTTCACAATGAACATAAACATCCGGAAGGAAATTCATTTCAATGACTTTCAAACCGCCTCCCTGACAGGTTTCGCATCGTCCGCCTTTCACGTTGAAAGAAAAACGGCCGGCTTTGTAACCGCGGATCTTACTTTCCGGCAATTCGGCGAAAAGATTTCTGATATCCGTAAACATTCCCGTGTAAGTCGCCGGGTTGGAACGTGGCGTCCTTCCAATCGGGCTTTGATCTACATCCACAATTTTGTCGATATTATCAATGCCTTCGATACTTTTATATGGCAAAGGTTCTTGAATCGCTCTATAAAAATGACGGTTCAGAATAGGGTAAAGTGTTCCGTTAATCAAAGATGATTTTCCACTTCCCGAAATCCCTGAAACAACGACCAATTTTCCAAGAGGAATTTCGAGTGTTACATTTTTAAGGTTATTTCCGGTTGCACCTTTCAGAACGATTGATTTTCCGTTTCCTTTTCTGCGTTCGGCCGGAATTTCGATTTTACGTTTTCCGGTGATATAATCCGCTGTGATGGTGTTGGCCTTGGTAATGTCTTTCGGATTGCCCTGCCAAAGAATTTCCCCGCCGAATTTCCCTGCTTTCGGACCAATATCCAAAACGTGGTCGGCCTCCAGAATCATATCTTTGTCGTGCTCCACAACCAAAACCGAGTTTCCGATATCACGCAATTCTTTCAGGGATTTAATCAACCTTTCGTTATCACGCTGATGCAGACCGATTGAAGGCTCATCTAAAATATAAAGAACATTCACCAGCTGAGAACCAATCTGAGTTGCCAAACGAATCCGCTGGGATTCTCCTCCAGAGAGTGTCCTTGAACTTCTGCTGAGACTCAGATAATCCAACCCAACATCCAGCAGGAACTGTAATCTGGTTTCTATTTCCTTCAGAATTTCGTGCGCTATCAGTTTATTTTTATCACTGAATTTATCTTTTACGTCTGCCAACCAGTCTTTGAAATCGAGCAAAGACAATCCGTTGACTTCCGCAATATTTTTTCCATCAATTTTAAAGCTGAGACTTTCCTGACGGAGACGAGCGCCTTTACAGGCCGGGCAGGTTTCTTCGGTTGTAAAATTTCTTTCCACTAAAACCGCATCATAATTCTCTCTTTCTTCAACAATCTCTTCAAGGATCTTGACCAAACCTTCGAAGTTGATTTTGATTTTTTTCGAGATTCCGGCGTGTTTCAGTTCTTTGGTCACATCACTGCTGTAACCGTAATAAATGTACTCCAAAGCTTCTTTCGGAATGTCTTTAAACGGTGTTGTCAAACTTAAATCAAAAACTTCAAGAATCGATTTGATCTGTGACAGAATCCATTTGTTGGATTTAAGCTGTTCCAAAGGCAGCAATGCACCTTGATTGATAGACAATTTATCGTTTTCTACGAAATAATCCGTATTGACTTTTTTAATCGTTCCGAGACCTTTACAAGTCTCACAATGACCTTTCGGAGAGTTGAAAGAAAATGTGTTAGGTTCCGGCAAAGCGAGGGAATCTCCTGTGGAATCGTCCATCAGATTCTTACTGAAAAAGTGGACTTCATCCTGCCCCATTTCCTGAATTGCAATGATGCCTTCTCCCATTTCCAAAGCCGTTTTCAGTGATTTGGGCATTCTGGCTTCGGAAGCATTTTCGCCGATAATCCAACGGTCAATCACCACTTCGATGTCGTGGGTTTTATAACGGTCGAGCTTTAAATCATACTCAATGTCTTGCAAAACACCATCGATTCTGGCTTGGGAATATCCTTTTTTGGAAAGATGAATGAATAATTCGTGATAATGCCCTTTTCTGGAACGCACCACCGGAGCCAGCAAATACACTTTTTTCCCTTTGAAGTTATCTTTAATGGTTTCCAGAATCTGTTCTTCTGTATAACTCACTAATCTTTTCCCTGACGATAATGAGTAAGCATCCGAAACTCTGGCGAACAGAAGTCTCAGGAAGTCATACAACTCTGTAATGGTCCCAACGGTTGAACGCGGATTTTTGTTCGTGGTTTTCTGTTCTATGGCAATAACCGGTGACAAGCCTTCGATTTTATCGACATCCGGACGTTCCAGTCCGCCCAAAAACTGTCTTGCGTAAGCCGAAAACGTTTCGATGTAACGGCGTTGTCCTTCTGCGAAGATCGTATCAAAAGCCAAAGAGGATTTTCCACTTCCGGAAAGCCCTGTGATTACAACCAATTCATTTCTTGGGATTTTTACGGATACATTCTTGAGATTGTGTTCTCTAGCACCGTAAACTTCGATAAAATCCTGATTATTCTTCATTGAAAAGTCTCATTCTGGGAACACGCAAATTTACGGAAATTAACTCGTTTTTTAATCATTAGATTGAGTTTAATTATTTTATCGCAAAGGCGCAAGATTTTGATAATTAATCTTATTTTAAAAGTCGCAAAGGTATTTTGCGACCTTTTAATAACATTCTGAATTAATTTATCTGCGCCTTTGCGATAAAAATCAAACGGAAGTTTAATAATAATTAACATTATTTTTTAGGGAATAAAACTTAAGCTAAAACTATCTTTGCAGTCTGATATAAATTAAAAAAAAATGAATAGTATTTTATCAAGATTTGCTTTCGCAGTTTGTATTTTATCTTCGCTTTACTCTTTTGCCTGGGGATTAACAGGACACAGAATTGTTGCGGAAATTGCGCAACTCCACTTGAGTTCCAGAGCTCAAAGAAACATCAAAAAATTGTTCGGCGAACAGAAAATGGCTTATTATGCCAACTGGCCGGATTTCATTAAATCTGACACAACGGGCGTTTGGAAAGAAACTTCCGCCTGGCATTATGTTAATATCAATCCGCAAAAGAATTTCCAGCAATTCAAAGATTCTCTGTCCGTACAGAAAGCGCCCAATCTTTATACTCAAATCAAAGCCCTGTCTGAAAAAATCAAGGATAAAAATGTTTCTGATAAAGATAAAAAAGAGGCTTTGATTTTCCTGATTCACTTAGTTGGAGACCTTCATCAGCCTTTGCACGTTGGTAGAGCTGAGGATTTGGGAGGAAACAAAATCAACCTAACTTACTTTGGACAAAACACTAATCTGCATTCGCTTTGGGATTCTAAATTGGTGGATGACCAAAAATACACTTATACAGAATTTGCGAATCTTTTGGACATCAAATCCAAGGATGAAGTGAAGCAAATCCAGAGCGGAACGTTGGAAGAATGGTTATTTGACAGTCACAAAATTGCGAATTCAATCTATTACCAAACGCCGAAAGATTCTAAATTAAGTTATAATTACAATTACCGTTTTGAATCCACACTTGAAAGGCAGCTGCTTTACGGCGGATTACGGTTAGCTAAAGTTTTGAATGATATTTTTGGATAGAATCGGAAGTTCAATTCTGAATATATAAATTTTTAAATTCTCGCAGATTTTATAGATTTAGCAGATTGTCATTAATAAAAATATGTAAAATTTGCCTATCAGCAAGAAATTATTTAAAAAGTCCAATTCCACAAGGTTTTTGGACTTTTTATATTATTTAATCTGACAAGCTTTGCGATATCAAGTTCTAATCTAAATTTTTAATCATCCAAAGATTACAACCGGAATGCCCTGAATCTCCCAATGCTTTTGTCAGATACTGAAAACCTTGTTTTTCATAAATGGAAACGGCTTTGCTGAACTCCGGCAAACTTTCCAGATAAACTTGCTGATAGCCTAATTCTTTTGCTTTCTCAACTGATTTTTCCATTAATAACTTGCCTATTCCTTTTCCTCTGGCTTCTTTTGTAAGATAAAACTTGACAAGCTCTGTCGTATTTTCAGGAAGATTATCTGTTGGGAAAATGCCGCAACATCCCAAGATAGTACCATTCTCTTCTGCCACAAACAATGCAGATTTTTCCGTTTGAAACAAAGAAAATAAATCATCTGTAGTCGGGTCTGTATAAACTGTTCCACAAGTGGACTTCACCTCAAAATCCTCAAAACTTGCCCTGATAATTTTGGCAAGAGTCTCGTTATCTTCTTTTCTATTATTTCTAATTATTACTGACATTTTTTGAATTTAGATTAAATGAGCCAAGGATATTTGTGAAAAATCCCGTCTAACAACATTGCTAAAATACCGAAGAAAATCCATAATCTAAGGAGATTCAAGGATTTAAACTTATCATTTTTCTGATTCCGGAACAACATAAAAACGGTTCCAATAATGACAAACGTTGTTGCTAAAAAATACCAAGCCATTATATTTTTGAATCCGATTCCTACACTCAGGATCACAGAAATTGCAAAGGTAATTATTAAAAGAACTAAAAGAATTGATCTTGTTTTCTGAAAACCCAATCTGTTAGCAATGGTGTCGTAACCAAACATTTTATCGGCGTTTTTCGTTAATGTATCTTTAGTAACGTCGATAATAAATAACATCAGGAAAAGGAAAATGGCCAGAAACAAAATCTTGAGCGAAAATGTCTGATAATAAATCAACATTCCGAAGAACGGATAAAGGGTCAATGACACAAAAGTGAAATTGTTAAGAATGATAATTTTGCTGAGTTTGTGACTGTAAAACCACATCAGAAACTGATATATCAGAAAGAAAATAAAAACTCTGTGCGACACGAAAAATGCCAGTCCAAGCGACAAAGTATTCAGAACAACATAAGCTGTAAGAAAATATTTTTCTTTCAAAAAATTCTGCAATCTGGAACGGAAAGGCTTCGTAACCTGGTCTTTTTCTTTGTCATAAAACCGATTGATAATTCCGCCAGCCAAAATGCTGAGCACGGAACAAATGATAATCGAGTGAACTTTGTAATCGAAAACGAAATTCCTGAAACTTTCTTCCCTATTGAACAGGAAAAATGTAGAAACATACAATGCAAAAAGAAGCAGAACCGCCACAAAAAAACGAGCACCCAAAAGAAAACCCATCAACTGAGAAATACGGTAAAGGGCATTTCGTGAAGTCGGTTTTCCTTCGTTTGTCATTGTTATTATTGCACTTAAACATTCCGACTCCGCTCAATGTGACAACGCTAATGCTAACTATAATTTAGAGCTGTCAGTCTGAGCGGAGTCGAAGACTTAGTTATATAAATTCGATTAAAATCTGTAAATCACCTCTTTATGAAATCCTTCAAGCATCTCTTCCGCTTTTGCATAATCTTTTGCAAATCCAAGGATATAACCTCCGCCTCCGCTTCCGCAAAGTTTAAGGTAATAGGCGTTTGAATCCAGACCTTTTTTCCAGACATTAAATAGATTTTCCGGAATCATCGGGCGGAAATGTTCGTAAGCCCAAACTGATAATTTCTTCAGATTACGGAAAAACGGATTCATATCTTTTTTCAGGAAAGCGTCGATACAAGCGTTGTTATAACGGATGAATTCTTCTTTCAGCGTCTTACGGAAACCTTCATTCTTCAGCTTTTCAAAGAAGATCTGAATCATTGGACCTGTTTCGCCGGTAATTCCGGAATCGATCAAAAAAATGGCGCCTTTTCCAAGCTCCTCTTTCGGGATAGCAACCTTGTCCACACTTTCTTTGCTTTCAATAAGAATCGGAAGATTCATAAAGCAAATCAACGGGTCAATTCCTGAACTTTTTCCGTGAAAATAGCTTTCCAATTGTCCGAAAATCGTTTTTAAGTCTTTAAGTTCGTCTTTAGAAATTGTGTCAGGATTTTTTTTGATTACCGAATATTTTTCGAAAATAGCAGCTACCAGAGCACCGGAACTACCAACGCCGTAACCTTGCGGAATATTAGAATCAAAGAACAAACCTTTTGCAATATCATTCTGAAAAGATTTAACATCTAAATTATACTCTGCTGGCAACTTTAATTCTGAAAGATAATCGGAATATTTTTCCAGAGACTGGTTTGATTTTTTTTCAAAATCGTTATCCAGATCTGAGAATTTCAATGTTCCTTTATAAAAACTGTAAGGCAAGGTAAGCCCCTGAGAATCCTCAATGATGCCATATTCACCGAACAAAAGAATTTTTGCGTAAAATAAAGGGTTGTTCATATCGTGTTTTGATATTGCAAATTTACAAAATATTTTCTTTGGAAAATTATCAATTTTAATACCGAAAATTTAAATTTCTATTAATTATTCAAAATTAATCTTTTAGCGGAAATAATTTCAGAAAACCTTCATAAACACTTTTGTGCAAAATAGTTGCGTGATCGTCGTCGGTCATTAATTTATATTCTAATTTTAAATTCTTTTTTCCGGAATTTTTAAGGATTTGATATAAACCATCCGCTTCTTTTACCATCATCGGATGTTCCTGTTTTCCAACGGAAATATAAACGAATCGCTTCTCATCTTTCTGTTGAGAAATCAGTTTCGCAGCATTATTATAAAGACTTTCGTCATCCCACCAAAGACTTGGACTGATGATGAAATAATGCGTGAAAAGCTGTGGCTTATTCAACAAAATTTCTGTTGCAACCAATCCGCCTAATGATTGTCCAATAATATACTTCGTTTTATCTGTCTTATAATTTTTATCGATGTAAGGCTGTAATTCTTCTTCAACGAACTGAATAAACTTATCCGAATGCCCAGTAGTAGGATAATCTTTTTGCAAATCTTTCAAATCTGTATGAAATGTAAAATCTCTTTTCCTATCAACATTCTCAATCCCGACAATAATAAAATCCGGCATCTTAAATGACAAATTGAAAAACTGTTGAAGTCCGACCAAATGAAGAAAATCCTCGTTTATACTTCCGTCCAAAATATACATCACAGGATAAGATTTGGTCTTATCATAATTGTGAGGAAGATAGATATTCAGGATTCTTTTTTCTTTCAGAACCTTAGAGGTCAGTGTTACTTTTTGACCGATTTTCAAATCCTCAACAACTGGTTTTTGAGCACTTAAAATCGAAAAAATAAATAAAAATGCAAAGCTTAATATTTTCAAAACAAATGTTATTTCGTATTATTTTTAACTTTAAGAAAACGGATGAATATCAAACCTAAAGCAAAGAAAATACTCATTGATAATGCTGCAAACCGCATATTATTATAATGTTCTATCAATGTTGCAAAGATGAATGTTCCTAGAATAATCGCAATCTTTTCCAATACATCATAGAAACTGAAATACGTTGTATTATCCATAGAGTCTGTCGGAAGCAGTTTGGAATAAGTTGACCTTGACATCGCCTGCAAACCTCCCATTACTAAACCAATTACACCGGCAACACCATAAAATTGGTATTCAACATTCGGATTTTCTTTGTTGAGGTAATAAGCTGCAAGACAAGCGCCGATCCACATTGCAACGGTAATGCTGATGACATTTTTGTTTCCGATTTTCTTTGAAAGCCAGGAGAAAAATAATGCACCGACAATGGCTTCGATTTGGATTAATAATAAGGTCATAATCAGTTTATCCTGGGCCATATTGATCTCACTCTTTCCAAACAAAGTTGCCATCAAGAAAATCGTTTGCATCCCGACACTGTAAAAGAAAAAGCTGGTCAGGAAATATTTCAGGTTTCTGTCGCCAAAAAGATGATTTCCAACTTTGAAAAGCTCCTTAAAACTTTGCTTGACGATGTCGATATAAAAACTGATGTTATCTTTGAAAACCTCAACAAAACCACCTTGCTCAGCATGACTTTTGAAAATGTTTTTATAATTGAGCAATACCAGATCTTTTGGTAATTGTTCTTTAACCTGTCCAAACTGTGGCAAATGCTTGAAAGTATATTGTGAAAATCCAAACCACCACGCTCCTGTTAACAAGAAACTAACTCTTGTATAAATTGCCGCCTGCTTTGGTGTTTCCGCACAAACCTGAATCAGAACCAGGCAAATCACAACCAAAATCACAGAGCCGATATAACCGTAAACATAACCTTTTGCAGACAAAGCGTCCTGTTTATCAGGCGTTGCAATATCCGGTAAAAAGGAATTGTAAAAGACCAAACTTCCCCAGAATCCGACACTCGCTGTCACACTAAATAATAGCCCAAGCCAAACCGTTCCCATTCCTGTAAACATTGCCAATCCCATACAAGAGGTCGCTCCTAGATAACAGAAAAACTGAAGGAACGATTTCTTATTCCCGATCGTATCTGCTAAAGATGATAAAATTGGCGATAATAAAACCACAATCACGAACGAAAGTGTCAATGAATAACCATAAACTGCGTCCGGCTGATATTCTTTACCGAAGATTTTAATGAGGTTTCGCACTGGAACTTTTATCCATTGTCCTGTTTCTTTCACATACTCATCTTTTTCATAAGCTGTTGTGAGAATCGAGTAATAAATCGGGAAAATTGTAGATGTAATGACCAGCGAATAAACCGAATTGGCCCAATCGTACAATGCCCAGGCGCGCATAATTTTCGGATTATTCTTGATTGAGTTTTCTGTGGTCGTTGTTTCTATTTCTGACATTGGAAATATATTATTTAGACAAAAATAAAAAAACCAGCAAATAAAATGATTAATTAATAGTTTTATTTGTTTCAAGTTTAAGATTTCAAATTATTTAAACTAAGATTTGGCTTCAAAATCTGTTGGTTCGCCTACCAAAATCGTAGCTCGACTTATTAAAAAGGTAGGTGAGCTTACCAAACGTCTAGGCTAACCTACGAAACAGGTAGGTTCACTTAGCAAATAGATAGCTTGACCTGTAAAATAAGTAGGCTGAGCTACGAAACAGATAGGTTCACCTAGCAAAAGGATAGCCTGACCTATAAAAAAGATAGGTCGACCTACCAAATTGGTAGGTCGACCTTGTAAACTGCAAGCTCAAACTGCAAAAATTGAATTTTAAATTAATTAAAAACCATTATTTTTACAAAATCAATAATGTAAGCTATTTTTTTATGAAGTATTCAGCTTTAAGTTAAAAAACTTGAAAACTGAGATTTAATTTATTGTAAATTTTCAATTACAATAGCAGTTGCACCACCGCCACCGTTGCAAATCGCAGCTGCACCATATTTTCCGTTATTCTGTTTCAAAACATTGATTAAGGTTACAATAATTCGGGAGCCTGAGCTTCCCAGCGGGTGTCCAAGCGACACTGCACCACCGTTCACATTCACTTTAGAACCATCTAAGCCAAGGATTTTATTGTTTGCCAATCCAACCACAGAAAACGCTTCGTTGAACTCGAAGAAATCAATATCATCTTTTGTAAGACCAGCTTTCCCAAGAGCGATAGGCAAAGCTTTGGAAGGTGCCGTTGTGAATCTTTCCGGCTCAATTGCAGCATCAGCATAAGAAATGATTTTGGCCAAAGGTTTCAGTCCTAATTCTTCCATTTTTTCTTTAGACATCAGGATCAGAGCAGAAGCGCCGTCATTCAGAGTTGAAGCGTTTGCAGCTGTCACTGTTCCGTTTTCTTTCTGGAAAACCGTTGGCAACGTTGGGATCTTATCAAATTTAACCGCTTTATACTCTTCATCTTCTGAAAAAATAATTGGCTCGCCTTTTCTTTGAGGAATCGTTACCGGAACTACTTCATCATTGAATTTTCCTGCTTCCCAAGCTGCAGCCGATCTTTTGTAAGACTGGATCGCAAATGCATCCTGCTCTTCTCTTGTAATCTCATTTTCTTTGGCGCATAGTTCCGCACAAACACCCATATGAACTTTGTTGTAAACATCCGTCAAACCGTCTTTCAAAAGTCCGTCCTGCATTTTGATTTCGCCAAGTTTTACACCATTTCTGCCGTCCAGATAGTGTGGAACGCTGGACATATTTTCCATTCCGCCGGCAACAATAATATCCACATCGCCGGCTTTAATCGCCTGAGCAGCCATTGTCACCGCTTTCATACCGGAAGCACAAACCTTGTTGATGGTTGTAGAAGGTGTATGATTGGATAAACCTGCACCTAAAGCAACTTGTCTTGCCGGAGCTTGTCCTTCCCCAGCCTGCAAAACATTTCCCATATAAATTTCCTGAACCAAGGCAGGGTCAAGACTAATTTTGTCTAAAGCTCCTTTTACCGCAGCCGTTCCCAATTGTGTTGCCGGAACGTCTGACAGGCTTCCCATAAAACTTCCCATTGGTGTTCTGACTGCTGATACAATGAATACTTCTTTCATAATATTTTTAATTTTTTGTATTGATATTTTATTTTTTGAAACCACAAAAGGCATAAAAGTTTATTCGTATTAAGTTTTTCAAAAACCATAAGAGAAATTCTTTTATAACTTCCTTTTTGTTCTTTTTTAAATCTCCTTTTGTGACTTTTGTGGTTCAATTCTATTTTTTCTTGATGCGATTAAAATTATAACTACTCCCAAGAATTCGATAAACCATCCCCAAGACAATTTTACGATTCCTGCAAATGTAGATCGCCAGGATCTGAAGGGTAAAAAACTGAAATAATCCAAAGATTTTAACTTAACAGCAACAATTGTGAAAACAAACAGCAAAATCATTAAGAATGCCATTATTTTCACAGATTTACTTTTATTGATCAGGATAAAAACCAGTGTAAATAAAGAAAATCCCCAAACTGTAATCGCAAGTGTATGATCGACTTTCCAATAGTTCCAGTTTCCCACAACCGGAATATGAACCAACGGCAAAAAACTGCCTGCCACAACCAGAAACAAACCGATAAACTGTAAATTCTTCATTCTTAAATCTTGTTTGCCAATGTAAATAAAAAAAAACACACCTACAAAAGATGTGTTTCGATAATAAGAAAATAGTGTATAAAAATGTTCTATGAAAATTTAAAAATCAATATTGGCAATCTCAATTCCGAACTGTATTCCGTTTTTACTAGGTAGGTTAGCTTTATCATTAAAAATTGATGTAAAATCCTTCTTGATAAATAAGTTGACACCACCATAGCCGATACTGAACTTCCCTCCGAATAAAAAAGTATTCACGCCATCATCCAAAGTGTAATCGTACTTTTGGAATTTACTGCCTTCATCATAATATTTCACTTTTACAATGCTTCTGGTGTTGATTCCTGCATAAGCTCCCAATCCAACTTTCCACATTTTCTTTCTCACATCCAGGTATTGTTTCCCGTCATACTCGGTATATTTTGGATTGAGATAAAGCTGGAATTCTATTGGTAAAGTCAGATAAACATTTCTCAATTTGGAACGTTTCAGTCGGCCTTCTTCAAAATTCTCAAGAAACAACTGCGAATTTTCCTGAACAAAAACCTGCGGACGTTTCGGCATATAGGTATCGGTTCTGTAAGCAAGTCCATATCTCAGAATCCAGGGACTGGTGAAACTTCCGAGTTGCTTATCCTGTCTGAACTGGACTTCCACACTATGAGAGTTGCCGATCCTCATTTCCGAATCATTTTCAAATGGATTGAAACTGCCTTTATCTTTGGTTAGATTTGCAAAAGCATACCCGACACTAACGCTGCTTGTATTGATATATTCAGTAGGCTCCTTTTTATCTTTTTTGATATTGATCGTCAAGCCGGAACTTTTGAAAACCATCACATTTTTGTTTTTGAGTGTGTCACTGTTATAAACCGAATTGGTAACCGCAGTTTTTGTAATGTCTTCCAATTGCTGACGTTCATCCTCAATTTTGTCATTGATAATGGTTTCATATCTTTTGGAAACCGCCTCTTTTTGCGCAATCTGTTCCTCTTTCGTGATTTTTCCGGAATTAAAAGCATCCTCAATCTTGTCAATCTCAGTTTTCATTTTAGCTTTTTCCGTGGATACAATGCTGTTCACTTTCTCAGTATAAGATTTCATCTGACTATCAAGCGTAGTTTGTGCTGTAGCAAAGCTGGAAAGCATTGCCAGAAGTAGAATTTTGGTCTTCATAATAGTTTATTTAGTTGTTATAGAATCTTTGTCGTAGAGTGTTATTCCGAAGAGCTTGATGCGTTTTGGGTTAGGAAAATCAGAATCATTTTTTGATTTAATGGTGTTGATTCCCATTGCAGATTTTGGTGTTTCTGTTTTGGCCTTGTCGATTTCCACTCCGAACAGTAAGTCAGATGAAGACACATATTTCACTCTTGGTTTTGCCGTTTGGTTTTGAGCCATTTTTTCTTCTGATTGAGAAATCGTTTGCGGCTCTTCCTTCTTTATAATGTTTTCTTTTTCAAGAATTAGATTGTTAGTTTGATTTTCTTTTTTAATTGAATTTGTCATTCTAAGCGGACTTGAAGAATCTTTCACATTTTCAACCCCCAGTTTCTGATTATCCGTTTCGGAATTATTTTTTATTGGAATTAATTTTTCGGCCTCACGGTTTTCAGATTGTTCGACTGTTGTTGGAGTTATCGTTTGATTATTAGTTTGATTTGCAAATTCCCGATTCTCATTAATATCAGATTTATTATTTATCATCAGAAAGCTTCCGCCCAAGCCAATCATTAACAAAATTACAGCCGCATATCGTAACCAAATCATTTTTGGTTTTTGTTCTTTCGCAGGAGCTTGGTCAAGTTTTTCTTCCAATCTGTCCCAAAGACTGCCGGAAACTCTCATTTCCTTTTGTTCGTATTTAGATTTCAGATTCTGCATTTTGTTTGGTGTTTTGTTGTTGATTAAAATAATCCTGCAGCCATTTTTTCGCTTTGCTAAGCTGACTTTTGCTGGTTCCTTCTGAAATGTTCAGAATCTCAGCAATCTCGTGATGTTTCTTTTCTTCAAAAACTGCAAGGTTAAAAATAAGCTTGTAACCAACCGGCATTTCTTTGAAAATAACTTCTAAATCAATCTCCTGAGAAAACTCCGGAATATCTTCTACTTTTTCTGCAATCGAATCCGTAAATTCTGTTTCCGCATAAAGAATATGTTTATTTGTACGGATGAAATTAATGGCATCATTCACCACAATTTTCCTCAGCCAAAACGGAAACGATTCGTAATTCTTACAATCTTCAATCTTGGTAAACGCCTTATAAAAAGCATTCATTAAAACATCTTCCGCATCATCCCGATTATTGATGTATGAATTGGCGACCGACAACATTTTCCCGGAAAACATCTCGAATAAACGCTTTTGCGCCAGCCGGTCATTTTTCTTTGCTTTGGAAAAGATATGTTGTAAATCTCTGTTCATTTTCTCTTTCTGACTATAAGACGGCAAAATTGCGAAATGGTTGCCTCAATTTTCAAAATTAATTAAAATAAAATTACAAACATTTGATTATCAATAATATAAAATTCAATTTAAAAAAAACACTTTAGTCACTTAAGATTAGAATAAGTACTAAAATTTTTAAGTTCAATTTAGTCTAAAATGTAAAGATTCCAGAAAACTTAGGTGTTCTTTTATGACTTTGAAGCTGATAATATTTGAACTTAAGTGTTAATGTTGTTTTTAATTTTTAAAGAGACTTATAATTTCATCTCTTTCTTCGTATTTTTGCAAAAATCAAAACAAACGTGGTAAACACAGACCAAATAAAAGATATACAATCCAGAATAGAAGACCTTCACAAATTCCTCGGTATCGAGAAAAAGAAAATCGAGATTGCGAACGACGATGAGAAAACCGCCGCTCCCGAATTCTGGGAAAAGCCAAAAGAAGCCGAAATTTTTCTAAAGCAATTACGTTCCAAGAAAAAATGGGTCGAAAGTTATGAGGAAATCAATTCTCAGTTCGAGGATTTACAGGTTCTTTTAGAATTTGCAAAAGAAGATCCTGAATCAGAAAAAGAATTGGATGAAACGTTTCCGGAACTAATCGAAAAGATCGAAAATCTGGAATTCAAAAATATGTTGTCCAATGAAGGCGACGAGTTGTCTGCGGTTCTTCAGATCACAGCCGGTGCCGGTGGAACCGAATCCTGCGACTGGGCCAGTATGCTGATGCGGATGTACACAATGTGGGCCGACAAACAGGGCTACAAAATCCGTGAACTGAATTTCCAGGAAGGTGATGTTGCCGGCGTAAAAACTGTAACCTTAGAAATAGAAGGCGAATTTGCTTTCGGTTATCTGAAAGGTGAAAATGGTGTGCACAGATTGGTAAGAATTTCGCCTTTTGACAGTAATGCCAAACGCCACACGAGTTTCGTTTCGGTTTATGTTTATCCTTTGGTGGATGATACGATTGAGATTAACATTAACCCTGCCGACATCAGTTTTGAAACGATGCGAAGTTCCGGAGCCGGCGGACAAAACGTGAACAAAGTAGAAACGGCTGTTCGACTTCGTCACGCTCCTACAGGCATTATCATTGAAAACTCAGAATCGCGTTCTCAGCTTCAGAATAAAGAAAAAGCGATGCAATTATTACGTTCCCGACTTTATGAAATCGAACTGGAAGAAAGAATGAAAGCCAGAAACGAAATCGAAGCCGGCAAAATGAAAATCGAATGGGGTTCTCAAATCCGAAATTATGTGATGCATCCTTATAAATTGGTAAAAGACGTCCGTTCCGGATATGAAACTTCTGACGTGGATGGCGTGATGAACGGCAACCTGACGCCTTTCCTGAAAGCTTATCTGATGAATGAAGGGCAAGGTTCTGCAGATGAGTTGGATGAATTGTAGAAAAGCTCAAACAAATTTGAATTATTATTTTTAAATTTAATAAAAGATTTAAAATGGATAAGAATTTACAAATACTGAATAAAAAATTAGAGTTAATCCAATGGTTATCAACTATTGAAGATTTAAATTTTCTGGAAAAAATTTCAGATTTAATTTCTCGTGAAAACAAAAAAGATTGGGCCGATCAAATTTCGAACGCTGAAAGACAATCTATTGAAAAGGAATTGCACAAGCAGACGCTGGAAAATTAAATCCACATTCTAAAGCGAGAGAAATTTATGGAAAAAGGATTTGAAATTCTTTGGACTGATTTAGCTTTGGAAGAACTTTCCGAAACTGTTGGATATCTTGAAAGAAAATTTTCTCAAAAAGAAATTGACAATTTGGGAGATGAAATTGAAAGAATTACTTCAATCATATCACAAAATCCAAATATTTTTCCCCATTCTGATAGATTGCAAACCAGAAAAGCAGTAATTTTAAAATTTAACACTTTATATTATAGATTTATAAATAATAGGATTGAAATTTTATCCTTCTTCTCAAAACAGACAATCTCCAGATAAAAAGAAATTATAATTTTAAAACAACAAAGCCTCAGAAATTCTGAGGCTTTGCTATTATATTTCTGTATTGAGATCCCAATTTTCAAGATAATCGTTGACGTGTTTCAGGAACATTCCGCCAAGACTGCCGTCCACTACTCTATGGTCATAAGAATGTGACATAAACATCTTCTGACGGATTGCAATCACATCCCCAAATTCCGTTTCGATAACTGCCGGTTTCTTAACAATGGCTCCAACAGCCAGAATCGCAACCTGAGGCTGTGGAATAATTGGCGTTCCCATAAGATTTCCGAAAGTTCCGACGTTGGAAATGGTGTAAGTTGCGCCTTGCGTATCGGCTGGCGTCAGTTTTTTATTTCTTGCCCTGTAAGCCAAATCATTGATGGCTTTTGCCAATCCTGATAAACTCAACTGGTCTGCATTCTTGATTACGGGAACAATCAGGTTTCCGTCCGGAAGCGCCGTCGCCATTCCGATATTGATATTCTTTTTCTTGATGATTTTGTCACCGTCAACAGACACATTGATCATTGGGAAATCCTGAATTGCCTTGACAACCGCTCTCACAAAAATTGGCATAAATGTCAGCTTCTCACCGTCTCTTTTTTGATAAGCATTTTTGTTTTTGTTTCTCCATTCTACAACATTTGTTACGTCGGCTTCTATAAAAGAAGTAACGTGCGGTGATGTGTGCTTGCTGTTCACCATTGCATCTGCAATGATTTTTCTTACGCGATCCATTTGGATGATTTCATCACCATCGTTGAGTTGGAGAGATTTTGAGTTGGAAGGTTGGAGGGTTGGAGGGTTGGAGGAATTATTCCCATCTTCAATAAAACTTTTAGACTCTGCTACTCTCGAATTCTCAAACGCTCCGACACTAGAACTCTCTGACTTAGAACCTCTGTTTTTAACAAATCCAAGAATATCTTCTTTGGTAATTCGGCCTTCTAATCCGCTTCCTTTTATAGACTTCAATTCAGAATCAGTAATTTTTTCTTCCTGAACGATGGATTTAACTAAGGGCGACAGGTATAAATCAGAACTTTGACTAGCTGAAGAAATATTAGAATAATTGGACAAAGGCTGTTCCAGCGTTTTCACCACTTCCGGTTCAGGCTGAACAATCTGGTCTTTTACTTCCTCATAAGATTTGGGTTCAGTTGGTACAGAATCCTGAGAAGTGCTTTCTGTTTCCAAAATCGCAATGGCTTCACCAATTTTAGCAACTTCATCTTTCTGTTTAAGGATTTTGATGATTTTTCCTGAAACCGGTGTCGGAACATCGGAATCGACTTTATCTGTCGCAATTTCTACCACAGATTCATCTTCTTTTATAAAATCACCTTCATTAAACAGCCAGCTGATAATTGTTGCTTCCATAACACCCTCGCCCATACTCGGGAGCAATAGTTTGTATTCTGCCATTTTTATTGCTTTTTTGAATTTTTCCAAAAGTACACTTTTTTTTATTAATTGTATAATCCTAATTCTTAAAAATTTACAGTCGTGATTTTTTCTAAATTTGATGTTTGAATTTTTAAAACTTAAAAATGAACGTCTACCTGAGCGCAATCATCCACATCAAGGAAAATTCATTGATGGATGCGATAGAATTGCTGAAAAAACTTGTAATAGAAACCCGCAAAGAAAAAGGATGCCTACAGTATGATTTGTATGAAGACATCAGAAATAAAGGCCTGTTTTTTATTCACGAAATCTGGGAGAGTAACGATGACCTGCAATTGCATCAGGTTTCAGACCATATGATGAAGTTTAGGGAAAATATTGCAGCCTTTTTGGAAAAACCTAACATCGTATATGTCGGTAACAAACTTTTTTGATTACAAAAATCACAAATATAGTGTTAATTTTTTATCAAAAATCTAATTATTGTAATTTTATTTATATTTTATCTATTAAATAAGGATTTTTTGAATATTTTTGCTAATACTTTTTTTTAAAAATAATTTAATAATTTTAAATATGAAAATAAATCAACTAACTAGAACTGCAGGCATTGGGGTTTTATTCCTGTTTGCAAATCTTAGTGCCCAGTCATCTAATGAAAAGATCATTAGGAATTTTATCAAAAATGATGCTGCTTTCCGCAGTAATACTAATGTAGACTTCAGAATACAGAACGAAGATAAATCCAGCAGTCTTCAGTCTGAGATTGTAAATGTTCAGCAATATTATAACAATACTCCGATATATAAATCGCTTGCAAAAGCAGTTATAAGAGGCGGGAGTGTCATCTCTTTCAACAATAATTTCAGACAGATCAGCAATAATGTCATCAATGAAAAGATTGATAAATCTGAAGCTCTGTCAGCTGCCTTAAGATATCTTGAAATTAAAGATAACGGTTTCGAAGTGCTTGATGAAAACAGCGGAGATATGATCAATCTTCCGGATAATAAAGTGGCAAGCATTCGGTTTTATTTCGAAAAGGACAATGCTTTGGTTCCTGCCCAGCTGTTTTTTATCAATCAAAGCAAGGATAATAAATTTTACTCCACACTTGTTAACCTTACCAATGGTGAGATCCTGGAAAATAACAACATGATTAACGAATGTACTTTTGAGGATAATCATTTTTCAGGCGAACCTTCTGAGATGTCTAACCATCTTTTATCGCATTTCAACAACAGCCTGAAGAATAAAAATACTTCCAAGGCTGCAACTGATGCATCTTATAATGTTTTTCCCTTCCCTGTAGAAGCGCCGACTTTCGGTTCAAGAGCCATTGTTACGAATCCTTGGGATCTTACCGCATCTCCGGAAGGATGGCACTCCAACGGAACTGTAAACTACACCAATACGTATGGAAATAATGTGTTAGCCTACGTTGACAATAATGCATCTAACACAGCAGGTTTTTCCCCTTCAAGTTCTACATCAGGCAGTCTTACTTTTGACTTTCCTTTTAATGAATCGCCGACACTCAGCGCTTATGATAACAGAGCATCTGCAGTAACAAACCTTTTTTATGCCAATAATATGATCCACGATATTATGTATAAATTCGGATTTACTGAAAGCACCAGAAATTTTCAATCTAACAACTTTGGAAAAGGAGGCGCAGGTAATGATGCAGTTAGAGCTGAAGCTTTTGATGGCAGCGGCTATAATAACGCTAATTTTGCTTCCGGTTACGAGATACAAAACAGTAACGGCTCATATACAACACAGGCTCCTAGAATGCAAATGTATCTGTGGAACTATAATGTGCCAGTAAAACAAAGATTATTTTATACCGATCCTGTTTTAGCTACGAGACCGCCCGTCAATACCGGATCTGCTAATTTTGGGAGACAATTGATGGAAACAGGTATAACAGGTGATGTAGTTATTCCATCCGTAGCAAATGCCTGTACAGCATTGACTGCTGGAAGTTTGACAGGAAAAATTGCTATGGTCAATACAACCTCTTGTGCTTATAACGTAAAAGCTAAAATTGTACAGGATGCTGGTGCAATCGGTATGATCGTACACAGAACAACTTCCAATTCTGTAACTGACATCTATGTAGCAAACGTTACTAATGTAAATATCCCGAGCATTATGATTCCAAAAGATGAAGGAGACTTCATCACTTCAGAACTGAATGCCGGAAGAGCTGTAAACGTAAACCTGAAGGATCTTGCTGTAGGATACAAAAATTCCAGTTTTGATAACGGTGTTATGATCCACGAATATGGTCACGGTGTTTCCAACAGGCTTACCTCACAGGGCTACAACTGTCTTACAAATCTTGAGCAGATGGGAGAAGGATGGTCAGATTTCTTTGCACTGATGCTAACCAATACACCTGGTTATACAGCAACAACAGGAAGAGGTATCGCAACTTACTCTGTAAACTCTCCTACAACAGGATTAGGAATCAGAAGCTACCGTTACACTACGGATATGACGGCAAATCCTTTTACATATGCCAGCACTAACACTACACAAGGACAGCCACATGCCGTTGGGCAGATCTGGGCAACTATGCTTTGGGATCTTCACTGGAAAATGGCAGAGAAATATGGTTATAACTATGACGTAACAGCAAGCCCTAACTCCGGAAGCGCAAAAGCACTGCAATTGGTTATGGATGGTCTGAAACTGCAGCCTTGTAACCCGAATTTTGTTTCCGGAAGAGATGCTATTCTTCAGGCAGATCAATTAAAAGGAGGCGCTGATAATTGTCTTATCTGGAATGTATTTGCAAGACGGGGATTAGGAGTAAATGCGTCTGCCGGAAGCGCAACAGACATTACGGATCAGGTAGAGGACTTCACAGTTCCGCCAGCTTGCGTGCTTGCTACGGAAGATATCGCCAGAAATAAAAATTTCGGCATCTATCCAAACCCAGCCAAAGGAGAATTCTTTATCAAAGCTGCACCTACAGTTGGGAATGCTACTATCAAAGTTGAAATACTTGATCTGAATGGTAAGCTGGTAAAATCATTAGAAAGAAAGAAAAACAGTTCGGATTCTATTTCTACAAAAGGATTAGTTAAGGGAACGTACCTTGTAGTGATTACAGAAAACGGCAAATCTAATGCTGAAAAGCTCATTGTTGAATAATCGGCAATGCTATTATAAAGTAAAAGAGACTGTAAATCCAGTCTCTTTTTTTTATGGAAAAATTTTCAACGGTTTTTTAGCCTTGTCAATAGCTACTAATGTAAAATCTCCGGATACAGCTTTTTCCCTGGAGTCAATATACATTTCTTCAACAAATATCTCAACATTCACCTTCACACTGGTATTCCCGACATATTTAACTCTCCCGATCAGCTCTACCAAAGTATCTGCCGGAATTGGCTTTTTAAAATCAATCCTGTCACAGCTTACCGTAACAAAGGATTTCCTGGCAAATCTTGTAGCTGTCATAAAAGCTACTTCATCCATCATTTCCATTACTTTACCACCAAACATCGTATTATGATGGTTGGTCGTATTTGGAAAAACCACTTTAAAAACACGGGTTTCAGATTCCTGAATTTTTGTCTCGTAATTCATTTCTTTTTTTGAATTATATTTTAATATTGAAATGAACAGAAATGGTAACATTTCTACTTCAGATCGCGAAAGTTTCTGGGGATCCGGCTTTCAGCTTATGCAGATTACGGTTGCGCGACAGCTCGTGACTTACACACGATTCACCCTTTTTACGGCTGCAAATATAAGCGATATCATTTTATATAAAAGATTTTGTGGATATTTTCCAAATTGAATATCTTTAAAACCATAATAATTTTAATAATCATCGATAACATAATGACTTTTAAAGAACAGATACAGCAGGGTATTCCGAACGAATTACCTCAGCAAAAACCATACGATCCAACCATCAATCACGCTCCGAAACGTAAAGAAATCCTAACGGACGAAGAGAAAAAACTTGCGCTGAAAAACGCTCTACGTTATTTCGAACCCAGATTCCATGCAGAATTGTTACCGGAATTCAAAGAAGAATTAGAAAAATTTGGAAGAATCTATATGTACCGTTTCCGTCCGGATTACGAGATGAAAGCAAGAGATATAGCAGAATATCCGGGAAAATCGGAGCAGGCAAAAGCCATTATGCTGATGATTCAGAACAATCTGGATTATGCCGTGGCGCAACATCCGCACGAACTCATCACTTATGGCGGAAATGGTGCGGTGTTCTCAAACTGGGCGCAGTATCTTCTGACAATGAAGTATCTGTCGGAAATGACAAACGAACAAACCTTAACAATGTATTCCGGTCATCCGATGGCATTGTTTCCTTCCCACAAAGATGCGCCGAGAGTAGTGGTAACAAATGGAATGATGATCCCGAATTATTCAAAACCCGATGACTGGGAAAAATTCAATGCATTGGGTGTAACGCAGTACGGACAAATGACGGCAGGATCTTATATGTACATCGGTCCGCAGGGAATTGTTCACGGTACAACGATTACTGTTCTGAATGCTTTCAGAAAAATCAATAAAGAACCAAAAGGCGGTTTGTTCGTGACTTCAGGTTTAGGCGGAATGTCCGGCGCTCAGCCAAAAGCTGGAAATATAGCAGGCTGTGTAACAGTGATTGCAGAAGTGAATCCAAAAATCACCAAAATCCGCCACGACCAGAAATGGGTGAATGAAATCCACGAAAATCTGGATGAATTGGTGGCAAGAGTCAGAAAAGCTCAGGAAACACAGGAAACGGTTTCCCTGGCTTATCTTGGAAATATCGTTGAGGTCTGGGAGAAATTTGATAGAGAAAATTTAAGTATCGATATCGGTTCAGACCAGACATCACTTCACAATCCTTGGGCAGGCGGTTATTATCCTGTCGGACAAACCTTTGAGGAATCTAATATAATGATGGCGGAAAACCCTGAATTATTTAAAGAAAAAGTTCAGGAAACTTTGAGAAGACATGCTTCCGCCATTAACAAACATACAGAAAAAGGAACATACTTCTTCGATTACGGAAATGCTTTTTTACTGGAAGCTTCAAGAGCCGGAGCCGATGTAATGTCTGATAATCCTAGTTTGGGAAAAGAGTTTAAATACCCAAGTTACGTTCAGGATATTATGGGACCGATGTGTTTTGATTATGGTTTCGGGCCGTTCCGTTGGGTTTGTACCAGCGGAAGACCGGAAGATTTACAAAAAACAGACGAGATTGCCTGCAACGTTTTGGAGGAAATGATTAAAAATTCTCCCGAGGAAATCCAACAGCAGATGAAAGATAACATCCAATGGATAAAAGGCGCTCAGGAAAATAATTTGGTGGTTGGTTCGCAAGCCAGAATTTTGTACGCTGATGCCGAAGGACGAATGAAAATCGCAGAAGCTTTCAATAAAGCTATTGCCAACGGAGAAATCGGGGCTGTGGTTTTAGGCAGAGATCATCACGATGTTTCGGGGACGGATTCGCCATACAGAGAAACTTCCAACATTTATGACGGTTCAAGATTCACGGCAGATATGGCAATTCATAATGTGATCGGCGACAGTTTCCGTGGGGCGACGTGGGTTTCTATCCACAACGGTGGTGGCGTTGGCTGGGGCGAAGTGATCAACGGCGGTTTCGGGATGTTGCTGGATGGAAGCGATGATGCCGACAGAAGATTAAAATCAATGCTGTTCTGGGACGTGAACAACGGAATTTCCCGACGAAGCTGGGCAAGAAATGAAGGTGCTGTTTTCGCTATCAAAAGAGCAATGGAAGCCGAACCGAATCTGAAAGTCACACTGCCAAATTTTGTAGATGAGAGTTTGTTTTAACCTATTAAACTACACTATTTATTAATAAAAAAAACCTGCTTTAGAGCAGGTTTAACTTTTACTTTACTTATACAATTTTAAAAAACTATTCCCCGGCAATGATATTGTGAAGAGACACTTTCAGGTTTTCCAATTGCTCTTTCTTACTATCGAGTTTTTCATAGGTATCTTTCAGCAGAGGATTATCCCGTGTTGGTGAACTGAAGAATGCAAGGTTGTTTTCCAGCTGTACCACTTCGGCTTCCAGATCAGCGATCTGGTTTTTGATTTTTCTTGCCTTATCTGTCAGCTGGCTTTCAGAAAGATTTTCTTCCTTCAGATCAAACTCATTGATTTTATTGAGTCTGAGCTTTTCTCTCAGCGTCTTATTGAATTCTGTATTGATACCTAATTTATCTTTTGGCACTTTTCCAATAGCATTCCACGCATTTTTAATACTTTCGATTTTTTCAACAGAACCCTCATCCTCGGTAAGCTCTTTCAGCTGATCCAGAAGTGCTTTTTTATTTTTATAGTTTTCCTTCCAGTTGTCGCCTGCAGCATTATTTTTCTCTCTGTAGTTTTTGAAAAAAGTATTGCATGCATTGCGGAAATCATCCCAGACTTTATTGGCCTGGCTTCTCGGAACGTGCCCTATTTTCTTCCAATCTTCCTGAAGTTTTTTGAACAGCGGAACAACCGTTTCCCAGTCTTCAGAATTCATATTGTCTTCAGCCGTTTTGATAAGCTTCATCTTTTCTTCCAGATTCTGAATCTGAGAACCTTTCAGATTCTTATAGAAATCATTTTTTGCAGAGTTAAAATCCCGCAAAGCCTGTTTGAAATCCGTCCAGTTTTGATTGGATATTTTTTTTGGAACAGCGCCCATTTTAAGGAAATCAGCTCTCAGGTTTTCTACATTCTTAATCGCCTGCTGCCAGTAGGTATGATTTACATTTTCCGGTTTGGAAAGCTTTTTCAGCTCTTCTATTATTGCGTTCTTCTTTTCAAGATTTTCCTGCTGATCAGATTCCATAACGGCAATCAGCTCAGATTTTCTTTCATGGATTTTATTGGAAATCTCCTTGAACTCTTCCCAGGTCTTTTCCCGGAATTCTTCGGCCACGGGTTCGGCTTCTTCTTTCCAGAGTTTATGAAGATATTGCAGTTCATTGAGGGCTTTCTGAACTACATTTTCATCCAGCAGCTCCTTTGCTCTCTGGATTATATGCTGTCTTTTTTCAAGGTTATGAGCAAACTCCTGCTCCAGGTATTCTTTATTGAGATCCAGCATCTCATTGAACATCTTCAGATGATGGAAATAATTATTGTTAAGATTTTTAAACTCTGATTTAGCAACCTGACCGGCATTTCCCCAGGCTTCCTTGATTTCCCTGATCGCTTTGAAAAGATTAACACCCGGCTCGGAAGAAGTGTAGAGATTCTTCAGTCTTTCGATAATAGCTAAACGTTCTTCAAGGTTTTGATGATGTTCAGCTTCCTGCTGCTTGTGAAACTTATCCTGCTTTTCCCTGAATATGTTCACCAGAGCAGAAAGTCTTGACGATTCCGGATGATGGAATTCGAAATGCTCCTCAGGATTTCCCTGTTCCAGATAATCATGTTTTTTGTCTTCCGTTTCATCTGCAATTTTATGATTGGCGTGATCCCGCAGGCTGCTGAAACGTCTGGAAAATGAAGGTGCATCATCCTTATTGACAATTTTTTCCATCTCATCCAGTGTTTCCTTTAGAGAAAGCTGTGAAAAATCTTCTTCTGTAATCTCGGTTTCAGGCTTTTCGGTTTCTGATTCTGAATCTGGATGCAGTTTTTCCGTTTGTTCCTCTATCGGCTGATTTTCAGCGGATTTGGCTTCCGGATTTGCATTTTCATTCTCAGGATTTTCGTTTTCGATACTCATAACAAAGCAAATTAATTGACAAAACAACTTTTAATTGCACTAATTTAATTGTTTTTAATAGAAAAAACCAAATCTCATAAATAATTTCTAAAAAAAATTGCCGGATTGTAACTTCTGTCAGATAATCTTCTAAATATTGATATTTACTTGACAATCGCTTTCTGATATCGTATCTTTGCACCTCGAAATTTTTTAACAGCAGTTTATCCTGCAAAAAAGTAAAATCCGTAAATTTTATGAAAACATCTGATTTTAATTTCAATCTGCCGCCTGAACTATTGGCAGAACATCCATCAGAAAACCGTGACGAAGCCAGATTAATGGTTCTGGACAGAAAAACAGAAACCATTGAGCACCGCTTGTTCAAAGATGTTATTGATTATTTTGATGAAAAAGACCTTTTCATTTTTAACAATACAAAAGTTTTTCCTGCAAGACTATATGGCAACAAGGAAAAAACCGGAGCAAAGATCGAAGTATTCCTTTTAAGAGAGCTGGATGCGGAAACCCGCGTTTGGGATGTACTTGTTGATCCTGCAAGAAAAATCAGAATCGGAAACAAATTATTCTTTACAGAAGATGAGTCTTTGGTAGCCGAAGTGATTGATAATACAACTTCAAGAGGAAGAACTCTTAGATTTTTATTCGATGGTTCTTACGAAGAATTCCGCGCAAAACTGACGGAACTCGGAGAAACACCGCTTCCAAAGTACATCAAAAGAGAGGTAGAGCCGGAAGATGCAGAAAGATACCAGACGATCTATGCTAAAGTAGAAGGTGCTGTTGCAGCTCCTACTGCTGGTTTGCACTTTTCAAAACATCTGATGAAAAGACTGGAGATCAAAGGAATTGATTTTGCAGAGATCACGCTTCACGTTGGTCTTGGTACATTCAACCCGATTGAAGTGGAAGATCTTTCCAAGCATAAAATGGAATCTGAAGAAGCTATCATTGATGAGAAAAATGCTGAGATCATCAACAGAGCTGTAGAAGAAGGACGCAGAGTTTGCGCAGTGGGAACAACTACAATGAGAGCTTTGGAAACTTCCGTTTCATCTAATAAAAAAATATCGGCTTACAGAGGCTGGACGAACAAATTTATTTATCCGCCACACGATTTTGGTGTTGCGAATGCAATGATTACCAACTTCCACACACCGAAGTCTACACTTATTATGATGATTGCCGCTTTCGCCAATAAAGATTTCATTATGAGAGCTTATGAAGAAGCCGTAAAGGAAAAATATAAATTCTATTCTTACGGAGATGCAATGCTGATCCTTTAAGATTTGAAATTTTTAAAAAAAATGCACAACTAATACCGTTGTGCATTTTTTTTATTTATCACTGTCAGTTTTAATTAATGTCAGATTTTTGGTTTTCATTTTATTTTCCAGCCAAAGCCTTAGTTTGTTTTCATCAATATTTTTATCTGATTTATAAATAAGATAAGTCTTTAAAGAAACAGAATCTTTTGTTACAAAATCCTGCATTTTCCCGAAAGCTACATTCTTTATTTCCGGAAATAATATGTTGATTTCTGATACCAATTCCGGATTATTGATCTGATACTCGCTGAGCGCAGTCTGAAGCTCATTAATTTTCAAATCCTTTTCGGAGATATTGGTGTTTTGCAAATTGATTTCTTTCAAAATTTCCGATTTTATATCAGAAGCGTCTTGCTTGATAATTAATTCAGTATTACTTAACCCGAAAATTTCCAAGTCCTTATTCAATCTTTTTCAAAGTTAAACTGTCAAATTTCTGAGACAGGAAAGCAAGTTCAATTTTCTTCGGATCATTATTGTAACTTAGTTTTTTATAAATCATCGTATAGCCTTTGTCTGTAAACTCTGAAGAAATGTACCTTTCAACATTTTCAGAAAACTTTTTCTGATTCAACAGATTATAAGCCAGATAAAAGCTTGGAATTATCATTACCAAAATCAAAAAAGAAATACCGTATCTGATGCGTCTTTCGTAGATCTTATTGGTCCATTTTACAGGTTGATATTTCAGAAGCTTGATGATAAAAAATGTAGAGATACAGATAAAAAAGCAATTGATGATGTAAAGATAAAATGCGCCCGCAAAAAACGTAAAATTAAAAGTTGCCAGGCCGAATCCTGCTGTACAGAGTGGCGGCATAAGGGCCGTGGCAATCGCCACACCTGGAATTGGATTCCCTTTCTCCACTCTTGTGATTGAAATGGCGCCGACAATCCCTCCAAAGAAAGCTATCAAAACATCATAAATATTCGGAGATGTTCTCGCCAAAAGCTCGGACTGAACCTCTTTGAATGGACTGATATAAAAATAAATTGCTGAAACAGACAAACTCACAACGGTCGCAATCAAAAGGTTTTTTCCGGATTTTTTAAGCAATCCGAAGTCATAAGTTGCTAAGGCAAAACCTGCACCTACAATAGGTCCCATTAAAGGGGAAATCAACATTGCTCCGATAATAACAGCGGTTGAATTGACATTGAGTCCAACCGAAGCTATAAAAATTGCACATGCCAAAATCCACAAAGGCGCACCTTTGAAAGAGATGTTTGCCGTGACATTTTCCAAAACCTTTTTTGGCTCTTCTTCGCCGATATGAAGGTTAAAAATATCTGTCAGTTTCATGTTCTAAATTTTCAATTAAAATAAGAAAAAACCATCAAACAAATATTAATAGTATTGAAAGGATAATTCTGCAATTTTTTGTAATTTCATTTTATGAAAGTACTCTCTTTTTTCGCATTATTATCAATTACATTGTCATGTTCACAGACACAGGAAAATTTTTCAACGCTTTGTGCTTTACCAAAACAATTAAAGGAAGCGTCAGCCTGCGAAATATCAAAAGCATCACCATTAATTTGGACCATCGAGGATAATCATAATGACAATATTCTTTTTGGCTTCAATGAAAAAGGCGAACTGCAAAAGAAAATCAGAATCACAAATGTGGAAAATAACGATTGGGAAGACCTGACTTCTGATGACGAAGGCAATATCTACATCGGTGATTTTGGCAATAATGATAATGACAGGCAGAATCTGGCAATTTATAAAATCAAGGCAGAAGATCTTAATAAAGATGAAACCGAAGCGGAGTCTGTTGTTCAATTTTATTATCCTGAACAGACCGAATTCCCACCCAAGAAAAAAGACCGGATTTTTGATGTGGAATCTTTCTTGATCTTCAACGGTAAGTTTTATCTTTTCACAAAAAACAGAAGCTCGAAATTTGACGGAACAACGGTACTCTATGAAGTTGAAAATAATTCAGCACAAAAATTACCTGCAAAGAAACTGGGAAGTTTCGTGACTTGTGAGCAATTCAACCATTGTGCTGTGACAAGCGCAGACATAAGCCCGGATAAAAGTAAAGTCGCCCTCTTAAGTTCCGACAAAGTCTGGATTTTCACTAACTGGAAAGGCAATAATTTCTTATCCGGAAATGTTGAAAAAATTGAACTCAATCATCACACCCAGAAAGAAGGACTTTGTTTCAAAGATAATCATACGATCTTAATAACTGATGAAGGAAACAAAACCCACACCGGAAATCTGTATCAGTTAAAGTTGAAATAGATAAAATCTGATAGTTCCAATTATGGATCATTTTTAAAATGTTCCGCCAAGACTCAGCACTACTCTACCGCCGTCCGCAGACTGGAAATAAGACGCATTGAATGACAGGATGTCCATCATATTCAGCCAAATGCCGCCGCCATATGAATTATGCCATTTGTCCGAAACCTCACCAGGATTCCATACTCTTCCGACATCCAAACCTCCGAAAATACCATAACCGACAGGTAAAAATGAGTTTTTAAGCTTACCAATATCATAGCGGATGTCTGTGGACTGGTAAAAGGAATTCTTTCCGTAAAACCTGTTAAACCTGAATCCGCGAAGATCTTTATTACCGCCCAGGGTAGCCATCTGGTAAAATTCATAATCATTGCTAAGCAACCATTTTGCCTTGGCATAAGAAGACCAGACCAGCTTTTTAACATTGGTTAAATAATGCATGAAACCAAGACCGGTTTCCAGGTATGGCAACTGTCTTTGCGCATCTTTAAGATTAATTTTCCAGCCGGACGTAATGTCAAATTTCATTCCCAGCTTTGGATTGGCTTTGCTGTCATAGTTTTCATACACAAATTTCAATTCTGCACTTCCGAACTGTTTCGTATCAAAAACATCAGGATTTACAATCCCGGGAAGCGTCACAAAGCGGCCTTCCGTTCTGTCAATTTTTAAAGCTTCATAATTCAGTTTTGCAGAGAACATCACCGCATTTTTTCCCCAGTTAACAGATGGTGAAATGCCTAATTCTTTTGCTCTTACATTGTTAAATCTTTCCCCGAACTCGTCGCCGGGATTAACCGTTTCATTTCCGATTCCATAATAATTACGGATATAATGAGAGCTGGTAATTCTTGCATCAAGACCATAAAACCAGTTCCCTGTAAGTCTTGGAAAAATCCCCTGATAGGCAATTTCATAACCTTTGGTTCCCGTGAAATAATTAGTCTTCAGAATATGCTTATGTGAAAACGGATTCTGAATAAAATTATTAACTGTAAAGGTCTGGCTAAAGCCGATCATTACAGCATCATCCGGATTAAAACCGGCAGTCAGCATATTGGAATATGCACTGTATTTCGGGCGCTTATAGTTGTATTGATTCACATCATAATCATCTGTAAGCGTTACCAAAGCATGACCTGATCTATCAAGATTATTTTTCTTTGTCTTATAATCATAAATATGAACCCGGCTACCGTTTTCTATCTGGTATTCATCATTATCCAGACCACCAAACAGACGGATTCTGATGTTATTTCCCTTATCACCTTTCACGATGAAAGTGTCATCATCAGAAAGACCATAAATCCAGATTTCTCTGGTCTGCTTATTGGAGTATGTTTTTGATGAAATAAGTTCTTCACCAGATTTCTTTGTACGATAAATCTTCGCTTCAGTTTCTCCATTAGGCAACCTGGATATCAGAAACTTATCTTTTTTATTCGTACCTGTAAGCAGCACTCTCCTGCTGAGAAAATTATAATAATCTTTTGCATAAACCTGAAGATCATTTTTACGAATCAGCAGCTTTCTCATCAGATCTTCCGATGTTTTATCCTGAACTTCTTTTGGCAGATTATCAAAAGCTTTTCTGATGGTATTCTCATCAAGATTCTCCTGAATAAATTTCGCTTCTTCCAGCCAGGTTTTCTCATCAGAATTTTTTGTAAAAGCAAGATCCAGAGGATAAGGCTCACGGTTGAACCATTTGATGTTTTTTATTTTTTCATCAAAGGTTTGCATATGCTTCAGATCAGGGATTCCCATAAGGTAAGATGTTATAACGCCGTCATATTTCGTAAATGCCTGGTCCCTGTCTTTTGGAATCGGGCTGTAAACTACACTTCCGCCATCTTTACTTTGCTCAAATTTCCATTGATCGTGATGCCTGTCCCAGTCGCCAATCAACATATCGAAAAGGCGTGCTCTTATCCAGAGTTTTTCATTCATCCGGTATTTTTCATCCTTGGCAAGATTGGCAATCACTTCATCCGTGCCGATGACTTTATTAGGATTTTCTTCAGTCTCTTCAGGTTTTTGCTCGAGGTAATAAAGCTCGTCACCAAAATTGTTATTATAAGATTTCAATGCATTCTGTTTAGGAATGAAATAGAGCTTCGGATTGGTATTCCGTATCCCTATTTTATCTGCCATATCGCCTATTACCAAAGGCGTATAAGGATGTGATGTGGTATAAAAATCCAAAAGAAACCGATCTGCAAAACTGTCCGAAAAATCATTGATTACATACTGATCTTTGAAAGCTACGGATTGCAGAAAGCGAACACCACTTTTCTTTAATGCACGCATTACATACTGGCTTCCGTCTTTGGTTTCAAGGCGCAGCGATTTTGTCTGATGCCCGCCTCCTGCTCTGGAAGGCTTCACACCTCCGAAAAGCGTATCCAGATCCAGCGTTTTTGCTTCTATTTTCTTTGAATAATAAGTTCTGTAATGCTTCCCCCAGAGAAACTCATACAATTTACTTTTTTTAGTCATCGAAGAATCATAAACAGATGCGTTTGTATATTGCGGGAAATTTTTATACTCAGTTTTCGGTGCCTGCTCTTCTTCCGGTTCCAAAACTTTTTTCCTGAATAGCAATTCAGATTTTTCTGGCTGCAGGCTATAATAACTGACTTCTGCATTGCCTGATTTTGTAATTTTGAGTTCGGCATAACCATTCTTTCCGTAAGAAAAATCATTTTTCCCGATTGCTCTTGCAGATTCCGTTTTGGAGCCGGCTCCGCTGATGATCTGGCGAATGCCTTCCTGCTCAATATATTGAAGATTATGATCGTGCCCGGAAACCACCATCACATTACGGCGACCGGCAATGAGTGTCTTGAGTCTGTTAGCCAGGCTTTTATAATTCTGATTACTGATATCCTGATGTGTGATACCACCCGTGGAGCGAACCAGATTCAGAATAGTTCCCAGCACAGGCAAAGGGATCTTCTGCTCCAGCGGAAAGATCTGTTTCTCCCAGGAATAGGCATCATTATGAGAGCCATGCGTAACGAGCGGATGATGCGTCGCAATAATAATAGTTTTATTCTGGTTTTTATTTAGCTGATCTTCAAATTCCGTGTAAAAATCTTCCCTGGTTTTAATTTCACATTTTTCATTGATACCGGGATTTTTATTCCAATCCGCCATCACCCATTCCGTATCTACCAAAAACAATGTAAGTGATTTGCTGATCTTCCTTGTTTCTATAGGACAGCCGTTTCTGGGTGCGAAAGTGCTTTTGTCGCCGTATTTTTCTGTTACATATTCTTCTTCTCTTTTCAGCCCTTTAATACCGCCGTTATACCAGTCGTGATTGCCGGGAATAAAAATCGTCTTTCCGCTGAAATGGTCTGACAGAGACATTTGGTTGTCCATTTTTTTCTCTGCGATATTTCTATTTTTATCCTCTTTTTTTGGCATTCCTACAGGATAGATGTTATCCCCGAGAAAAATCAGCGTACTGTTTGCTGATGCCTTGGCAAGAGAATCTTTCAGGGTGTTCATATTCCTGTAAGCTTCATCCCTGTCAAGATTTCCGGCATCGCCAACGAGGTAGAATGTATGGATAATGCTGTCTTTTATTGTTGAGTTCTTATCAAAGTTCTTTGCAATCTTGCCATAGTCCGGATGCTGTACAGCACAGGAAGTAATGGTAAATGTACTTACTACAGCAAGAAAAAATAGATATATATATTTCATAATGAATCTGATTGATAAAAATTCTCTAAAACACTCTGCTTCAGACCAACGTTATTGTACCACTGAATCTGCAGCCCGGCCTGAGTGGAGCTCATCCCGAAATAACGCCGGCCTTTGTCCTGGCTTTTCGGGATAGCGGGAACGGAGGACGGATTATGCTGCCATAATTAATAAAGTTAGATAACTGCGACCAACAAATCTCTCAGCCAGCACGAAATTACTGAAACTCTAACAATTTTTAACAAAATTAAAATTAATAAGCTAATAATACTTTCTTAAATTTGTTTCAAATTGCTTTTATGGACATTTTGAAAATGTCGGAAGATTATGTAAAAGATCTTTTCGAAAAAAAACTTTCCTCCGACTACACTTACCATAATCTTGATCACACGATACAGGTTGTAGACAAGATAAAACTACTAGCCAGAGAAGAAAACATTGGTAAAGAAGACACAGAAGACCTGCTTCTGGCAGGCTGGTTTCACGATCTTGGCTATGTAAGTGACTGTGAAAATCACGAGCAGGAAGGTAAAAAAGCAATTGAAGATTTCCTGAGAAATCAAAGTTTCAGCGAAGAAAGAATTTCAAAGATCGGCGAGCTGATCATGGCTACCGACAAGTTCTATAAACCCAAAAATCATCTTGAAGAAATCATTAAGGACGCAGACTTATACCATCTGGCATCCGATGATTATTTTACGATCTGTGAAAACCTGAGAAAGGAGATCAAGGAAGTTCATCATCAGAAATTTAGCAAGCTGAAGTGGGCAGAGCTTAATATTACTTTTTTTGCGAAACACCAGTTCTACACAAAATATGCAAAAGAAAACTGGCAGCCGGAAAAAGAAAAGAATGTTGAAAGAATACTAAAAAGCATCAAAACGCTTAAAGAGGAAAAAAAGGAAAAAGATAATCTGGAAAAAGATAAAGCGCTGCTCAACAAAAAAAAGCTGGAAAAGCTGGAGTCCCCTGAACGCGGCATTGAAACCATGTTTCGGGTGACGCTTAACAACCACACCAAACTAAGCCAGATTGCCGACAGCAAAGCGAATATCCTGCTTTCTGTCAATGCCATAATCATATCTATAGCACTATCTTCCCTGATCCCAAAACTGGATGCACCAAGCAATTCGCACCTGATCATCCCAACTTTCCTGATGGTAATTTTCAGTGTGGTTTGTATTATTCTGGCGATAATGTCCACACGTCCGAAAGTATCGAGCGGAACATTCACTAGAAAAGAAATCGAAGAAAAAAAAGTGAATCTTCTGTTCTTTGGAAATTTTTACAAAATGCCAATGGAAGAGTACCTCTGGGCCATGAAGGAAATGATGAATGACCGGCAATATCTGTATGATACTATGATAAAAGACCTTTATTATCTCGGTGTGGTTCTTAACAGAAAATATAAGCTTCTAAGACTGACTTACACGGTTTTCACGATCGGAATAATTGTTTCTGTGGTGGCTTTCGTGGTGGCATTCCGCCAAGTTACGGTTTAATTTGAATCAAATTCCTTCCACAAATTCATAATCCACATCTTTCGCTTCATAATTCACTGCAACACGCAAAGCTCGTAAACCATTGATTCCCTGCAAATCTTCAACTTCCAGTTCTTCAATTGCAGAAAGTACATTTTGATTTTGCAGGATTTTTATCAATTTAAGATAGTCTTCCCGTTCTTTGTCTTGGGAATAGATAATGCTGATTTTTCCGGGCTGTGTAATGCGCTCGTCCGAATTTTTGATGAGGGACTTATCAATACGTTTTTTGATCATTTCATAGCGCGCATTGTAGCTTCCGTCCACATCAAAACGTTTTTCATCCATTCGGAAACGAATGCTGATTGGTGTGCTGTAAACCAGAATCAAAGAAGATACATCCAGTGAGTAATCTAAAGATTCTTTATACCGATGGTATTTTAATTCTGTCTCACAAATAACGCGCAGCTGCCAGAGACGCAGGTTTTTCAGAAAAACAGGGTCATAAGTGAGGTCCGGCTCAATAGATGAACCAATGTACATATTATGTTCTACGCCATCCGTTTTAAAACGCTCATAGTAAAACGGAAATCTCTTCTGCTGCTCTTCCTGACGTTTATCCAGAATATCTGCCAGCTTTTTATTGATCGATGAAAGACTGTCATCAAATTTTTTCCTGAATTGATAAACCAATTCGGTTTTAGGATCCAGCTGCCTGTGATAGTCGGTGACGAGCTGGTTATAATTAACATTCTGAAGCTTAACCGATTCTAAAAACGGATGAACTTCGTTATGAATAAAATGCTGAACCTGGCTTTCTGTATCAGCACGCAGTTCTTTTGCAAGCAACTTCTGAAACTGGATCAGTTTCCGATTGATGGCTGTCAAATCATTATCAGAGCTCAGAGCTTTGAAAATATCTGAAATCAGCATCAGATTGATCTCAAGATCTTTCTTGATTGCGAGATTTCTCGAAACAGAAGAATTCCTGATATCAGTCTGCCCGAAAAGCGGCGTCAGGTTTTCGAATGTGATCTTTCTGTAAGGCAAGTCAAATTCTTCCCTGTAAAAGCCGATATGGCGTTCTGCTTCCTGTCGAAATTTCCAGTAAACACTGGGATGTATGGAAGTATATTCTCTTTGGATGATGGCCTGGATTCTTGTTTCTATCCCGTCATATAGCCTGTCCACAGTATCTTCCAGGTAAGGCATCACGATTTCCATTTTATTGGCATTGATGCTGTTCAGCATTTTCTTTTTGGAAACCAGTTCTATCACGCCGAGTACTTTTTTGTTTTTCACGATAGGCGCAAAAATGGCACTTTTGACACCGGTATCATAGAGATGCTTTGCCACCTGGCTATCCGGAAATTCCCGGTAAGTCCGCTCAACGTCCGATATGCTGAAAAACCTTCTTGAATCAACCATCGAGTTGAAATTCTTTTCGCAGAGCAGCCCATTATCACACTCAGCAGAATTACTGAACAGGATATAACTGTCGATTACACCATTGATAGGGCTTTTCACAAACTTATTCTCCTCATGATTGATGGCGGTAAATCCAACTTCCAGATCTGCAACCTGAAAAATAGAACGGAATACATTATTCAGTTCAGGCTTCAGATTATCATCATCTTCCATATTGATGAGCTTGGTTTTCAGGTTGGAAACTGCAATCTCTGTAGTGGCATCAAAAAAATTAACCACTGCAAAACCTTTCAGCTCCCAGCTTTCCGGCGGAAATTTTTCTTTCCACAGCTCATAATCCTCAAAATTGTCCAGTAACTCAGAAATTTCTTCTTCACTTAATGTTTTATAATTTTCAAGAGGACTGACATCTATAAAATCAACATTATTAAGAAAACGATAATGGTTGATAATCCCTTCACTATTGGGAATATCAAAGATAAAAGGCATAGACAGATTCAGCGGTACATTATAATAATTTCTCAGAATAATGCAGCAGCTCATCACATAAAAACGATGCGGATCAAGACCTTTGATAAACATATCAAAGTTTTCTCCGGCGTTTTTCAGGATATTCTGGAATCGCTTGGTAGGATTGAAATAAAAATTATAAAACGGGAAACCAATGGCTTTGATTTCATTCTCCGTCAGCATCGGCGGGAAAAGATCTTTTAAAAGGTCTTTCATCAGCGCTTCGTTTCTATCAAAAAATTCCAAGTCTGTGATACCGTTTGTAAGCTCAGGAAATTCCTTTGTCTTATCAAGGATTCTTTGATGTGAAAGCGCATACTCAGTACTTTCAGAAGCTTCTGCTTCCATTTTCCGGATGAGTTTTTCAAATGAAAATTTAAGAACAAAAGGGCTTTCGTAAAAAGTCTGGAATTCCATAACAGGTAAAAATCAATGCAAATGTAAGTAATATCGAATTACTAAAAAAGACGGGTCAGTAAGCAAAATACTTTAATTTTTTGGGCGCCTTTATCCGTCTTCCGCTCCCACTATCCCGAAAACCCACTTCATTGCCCATTCATTTTCGGGATGAGTTCCGCTCAAGCCGGGGCGCATTTTCCAAAATTGAAATTTTCTATCATTCATAACACGATTATCACATTGTTACCAATAAATAAAATCTCATTCAAAACATTATCTTTGCAAAAATTTTCTATCACGTTGAAAGACATCCGTACACTTTCCCTGGATCAGCTCAAAGAATACTTCAGCTCTATCGGCGATAAGCCTTTCCGGGCCAAACAGGTCTACGACTGGCTCTGGAGCAAAAATCTGCACGCTTTTGATGAGATGACGAATCTTTCCAAAAATCTCCGGGATCATCTTTCCCGTGATTTTTTCATCAACCCGATTGCGGTAGATCTCTTACAAAAATCAACGGATGGAACGATAAAAAATGGTGTAAAGCTTCACGATGGATTAATGGTAGAATCGGTTTTGATCCCAACGGAATCCAGAAGTACTGCCTGCGTGTCTTCACAAGTTGGATGTTCTCTGAATTGTGAATTCTGTGCGACAGCCAAACTGAAAAGAATGCGGAATCTGGAAGTGGCAGAAATTGTGGATCAGGTCGCATTAATTGACCGTCAAAGTAAACTATATTTCGACAGACCGCTTACCAACATTGTTTTTATGGGAATGGGCGAACCGATGATGAATTACAAAAACGTGGTGGAAGCCATTCACAAGATCACAAAACCAGAAGGTTTGGGAATGTCACCCAGAAGAATCACGGTTTCCACATCCGGAATTCCTAAAATGATAAAAATGCTGGCTGATGAGGAACTAAAAGTAAAACTGGCATTGTCGTTACATTCCGCCATTGAGCATAAACGAAACGAAATCATGCCTTTTTCCGAAAAGTTCCCTTTGACGGATATTATGGATTCTCTTCAGTATTGGTATCAGAAAACCGGCTCACCTGTTACTTTTGAGTATTGTGTCTGGAAAGGCATCAATGATGGGGATGAAGACATCAAAGCCTTGATTAAATACTGCAGGCAAGTTCCGAGCAAAGTCAATCTGATTCAATACAACCCGATTGGCGAAGGAAAATTTGACCACAGAAGCATTGAAGCCGAACAAAAATATGTCCGTGAACTGGAAAAAGCCGGCATCACGATTGTCATCAGAAAAAGCCGTGGCGGCGACATTGATGCGGCCTGTGGACAATTAGCCAACAAAACCTCTGAATAACAAATCGTTAACTAAGTTGTTACAAGTTATTTTATAACAAATTAGGTTGTATATTTGTTTATCAAAACTAACACAAGGAATTTTTTTCTCTTTTTAATAACCTGACAAATTAATAAAATGGAATTCATTTTTGGTGAAAATGCACTGGAAAGTGTTTATGTCTGGGCAGTTCCGCTGCATGCTGTAGTAATTCTGGCTGAGATGATCTACAGCCACGTTATGGAAGCCAAACTTTACAGCAGAAAAGATCTGTTTACCAATATTTATCTTGCACTGATGAACTTCGGGCTGGATCTGATGATGAAGGTTTTTGCGATGGCAGTAATGTTTTTCTTCTACCAATACCGTATTTTTGATTTTAATCTCAACACCTGGTATTACTGGATCCTGTGTTTTCTGGCAACAGATCTTGCCTATTATTTTCATCATTTGGCAGACCACCGTTCCAGAGTTTTCTGGGCCGTTCATATTACGCACCATAATTCGGAATATTTCAATTTGACCACAGGTTTCCGAAGCCCGGTCTTCCAGCCGCTGTATCGTTATATGTTCTTTTCTCCTTTAGCATTTTTCGGTTTCAATCCCTGGACTGTAATGGTTTGCTACGCAATTGGCCAGGTCTACGGAACCTGGGTTCATACGCAAACGATTAAGAAAATGGGATTCCTGGAATATATTTTGGTTACTCCTTCCCACCACAGAGTTCATCACGGCTGCAACATCAAATACCTGGACAGGAATATGGGAATGGTTTTCATCTTCTGGGATAAGATATTCGGAACTTTTGAGCCGGAAGATCCTAAAGTCCCGGTGAAATTCGGCATCTATCCAAAAATGCCCGATGACGGACCAATGACTACCCTGCTCTATGAATGGCGGAAAATCTGGAAAGATCTGAAACAGCCCAATCTAACTATTAGCGATAGATTTAATTATCTTTTTAATTCCCCCGGCTGGCGGCACGACGGAACCGGAAAAACCGTAAAGCAATATCAGAAGGAATATTGGGCGAAGAAAAATAAAAAAAATCAGTCTTAATTTTGTATTTAAGTATATTAAATTAATTAACAATATATTTTAGATGCAAAGTCCGCAAAGATTTTTTGAAATTATAAATAATATATTTAAGGTTCGAAAAGGCGCATAGCTCAGCAAAGAATAAGAATTAAAATATCTGGTTAAATGATTACTTTTTACTTATCTAAGTCTTTCAATTTTCAATTCTAATCCAATGAAAAAAATACTGCTGACTTTTATTTTGCTCACTCCGTTTTTAGCATTTTCCCAGAAGACTGAAAAGTTGAATCTCAGAAAATACAGAATTGCCATTCTCAGTGATTCCCTGCGAGAAAGTTCCGGATTGACACACATTGGTGACAGATTATTTTCTTTTAACGACAGCGGAAATACCAGCGAAATTTTTGAAATAAAACCGGGAAGTTCCTATATTGAAAAAACTTTCCAAACTGGTCTTAAAAATACGGACTGGGAAGCCATTACAAACGATGGAAACAATTTTTATATCGGAGAATTAGGGAATAATCTTGGAACAAGGAGAGATCTGAAGGTTTATCAGATTCCTTTTAAGAATGACTCTATAATTACAGATTCTATCAAATCAATTCCGTTTTTTTACCCTGAACAGACAGATTTTATGCCGAAAAACATCAATAATAATTTTGATGCGGAAGCGATGATTTTCTTGAGCGGGAATATTCATTTATTTACAAAAGAATGGATCACTAATACTGTATCGCATTATGTCATTGATAAAAACCTCACAGAAAACCAGCCTGCAAAAAAGCTGGAAACATTTGATACCGGTTTTGTGGTGACAGATGCTTCCTTTTTTGACAATAAGCTTTATGTTGTGGGCTACACTAAGAAAGCATCGGTTTATATGATGATCTTCGAGAAAGATGACACCGGAAATCTTTTCTTCAGCAAACCCATAAAAAAGTATTTTTTAGGAAGAGCTTACAACGTTGGCCAAATTGAAGGCATAACGGCAACGGAAAAAGGCGTCTATATTTCCGGCGAGCGCTTCAGCATCAAATTGAAAAAAGTACCTCAGAGTCTTTATTTTATTTCGTATAAAGATTTAGAATAATTATATTTGCTGAATAGTTTTTGGGTGAATTAACAGACGAAAATGTCTACATAGCCCCGATGGAAGCGGCATCCTTTTTTCTCTGAAAAAAGATACAGCGGACAGCGGGTACAAAAAATGAATAGGAAGTGTAAACTTCCTGCTCCTAAAAACCATTAATTTCTAAAAGCAAACAGTGGCAAATACAGTAGAACTTATCAAAGCGCCGATCTCTGACGAAATGAAACTTTTTGAACAGAAGTTTTATGAATCGATGAAAAGTAATGTTGCGCTGCTGGATAAAGTTACCCGTTTCATTGTCACGACAAAAGGGAAACAAATGCGCCCGATGTTTGTTTTTCTGTGCGCAAAACTGGTGGGAAATGTAAATGAAAAAACATTCCGCGGCGCCAGTATGATTGAGCTGATCCATACCGCAACTCTGGTGCACGATGATGTAGTGGATGAGAGCTTCAAACGCAGGAACTTCTTTTCCATCAATGCGCTTTGGAAGAATAAAATCGCTGTTTTGGTGGGCGATTACCTGCTTTCTAAATCGGTTTTGCTTTCTACGGACAACAAGGATTTTGATTTGCTGGCTGTGATTTCCAGAACCATCCGGGAAATGTCCGAAGGTGAGCTGCTTCAATTGGAAAAAGCCAGAAAGCTGGACATTACCGAAGACGTTTATTACGAAATTATCCGCCAGAAAACGGCAACTCTGATTGCGGCGTGCTGTGAAGTGGGCGTTCTTTCCAATAACGTGGATGAAGCTACTGCAAAAAAAATGAAGGAATTCGGGACTTATACAGGAATGGCGTTCCAGATCAAGGATGATCTTTTTGATTACCAGACAAGCAATATCATCGGAAAACCCGTGGGAATAGACATCAAGGAACAGAAGATGACTTTACCATTGATTTATACTTTAAAGAACGCAAGTCCTGAGCATTACAAAAAGTATTTTGCAACCATTAAACGTTACAATAACGACAGCAAAAAGGTAAGAGAATTAGTAGAATTCGTAAAAGCTTCCGGCGGAATGGATTATGCGATCCAAACTATGAAAAATTACCAGCAGAAAGCACTCGACATTCTGGCTGAATTTCCTGATAACGAAGCCAAAACATCTCTTAAACTGATGCTGGATTATGTAATTAGCCGGAAGTTATAATTCGAATTATTTTATTGTTTTTCTGAAATTTTTATTCCGTATTTTTGGGATATGAACAATTCTCCACTTGCCGAAATTCTCCGTCCGAAAACCCTTGATGACGTTTTGGGCCAGGAACACCTTACAGGAAACAACGGAACTATCCGGAAAATGCTGGAAAATGACACTATTAATTCGTTGATCTTCTGGGGGCCGCCAGGAACCGGCAAAACCACACTTGCAGAAATCATCTCAGAAAAATCGGGCAGAAAATTTTATAAATTATCTGCTGTTTCTTCCGGCGTGAAGGATGTGCGGGATGTGATTGATGAAGCTAAAAAGCAGAATCTTTTTTCGGGAAAAAGCCCGATTTTATTTATTGATGAGATCCACAGATTCAATAAATCGCAGCAGGATTCTCTGCTTCATGCTGTGGAAAAAGGCTGGATCGTTCTCATAGGTGCCACTACGGAAAATCCAAGCTTTGAAGTAGTTTCCGCTTTATTGTCGCGTTCACAGGTTTATATTCTGAAGGCATTGACTTTCGAAAAACTGGAAGAACTTGCCGGTATTTCCGTGTCAAAATATAACGAGATCAATAACACTCAATTTTCTCTCGAAGAAAAACAAGCCTTTATTCAATATTCCGGAGGTGACGCCAGGAAATTGATTAATTCTGTAGAGTTAGTCCTGAATCAGTTCAAATCAGCTAAGAAAAATAAAATATCAAACAAAGATGTTCTTTCTGTTCTTCAGGAAAATATGGCTTTGTACGATAAAAACGGCGAGCAGCATTACGACATTATTTCAGCGTTTATCAAGTCGATGCGTGGTTCCGATCCTAATGGTGCGGTTTATTGGTTGGCAAGAATGTTAGTAGGTGGTGAGGATATCAAATTCATCGCAAGACGGATGGTTATTCTGGCAGCGGAAGATATCGGCCTTGCTAATCCTAATGCGCTCATTATGGCAAACAACTGCTTCCAGGCCATCAATGTTATCGGCAATCCGGAAGCAAGGATTATATTAAGTGAAACGGCTGTTTACCTTGCTGTTTCACCAAAAAGCAATTCTACTTACAATGCGATCAACGAAGCCATGGCTTTTGTAAAGAAAACCGGGAACTTACCCGTTCCACTCCATCTAAGAAATGCGCCGACAAAACTGATGAAAGATCTGGATTATGGAAAGGATTACCAATATGCCCATTCTTACCAGGGTAATTTTGTGGATCTGGAATTTCTGCCGGACGGGATCAAAGGGACAGCATTTTATCAGCCTGCGGAAAATTCCACAGAAAAGAAAATCCGGGAACAGATAAAAGAAAAGTGGGGAAACAAGTATGACGCTAGCAATCGTTAAATATTGCTAAAAAACACTTTTATACCAGTGTTTTCGGTTTGTTTTAATATATTTGCGATTCACAGAAAACTATGGAACATTTCGAAAGTTGGAAAGACCTGCTGAATCCCGAATTTTATATCAAACTGGGTGGTTTTTGGCTGATTTTATTTATCATTTTTGCGGAGACGGGCTTATTTGTCGGCTTCTTTCTGCCAGGCGACAGTTTGTTGTTTATATCAGGCATATATGCTGTTCAGATTATTGACACCACCTTCGGCTCTACAGGTTCGGATTTCCTGGACACCACTATTCTGGCAACAGCAGTTGCCATTGCAGCTATCATTGGAAACGAAATCGGCTATTGGTTTGGTTACAAAAGCGGCCCTCTGTTGTACGAAAGAAAAGACACTTTCCTGTTCAAGAAAAAATACCTTTTCAAAGCGCATGACTTTTTCGAGGATCATGGTACGGTTGCTGTGATCCTGGCAAGGTTTCTTCCTATTGTCAGAACATTTGCACCAATAGTTGCCGGAATTGTAAAGATGGATAAAAAGAAATTTTTGTTCTATAACATCGTTGGGGCAATTTCCTGGTCATTTACAATGATTTTTGCAGGCCATTATCTGGATAAGCTGTTTATGGACCAGTTTGGAATTGATCTGAAGAAAAAACTGGAATTGATAGTATTAGTCATTGTTTTAGTTACTACACTGCCCATTATCATTAAGTTCTTCTTTACAAAAGATAAGGAGAGACCGACACAGGAATAATTAACGAGCAATAATTCAATAAATATAGTAAAACCGGAATAAGTCCGGTTTTTTTATTTCAGGAAATCATATAAAGCTTGGAACTAAATTTGTTTATTGTTTCTCAATATTAAATATAAAATATTATGATACCAGAAGACAATATTGAAGAGCAGAACAGGAAGCTCAGAGAAATGGATTATGACTCCAGCGAAGATATTTTTAACCAGGAAGATATGGTTCCGCTAGACGGTGACGGAAATCCTGTCACTGCTACAAATCGGGAAGATAGTGATAAAATTGATAAAGGTCTTGATATTCCCGGAGCTGATGATGACGATGACATGGAAGAAGTAGGCTCCGAAGACGAAGAAAATAACTACTGGAGTACAAGCGATAACAATGATGATCACGAAGAACAGAATGATGATATTCTGTGATTTGCTGATATTTTTGTACTATAGACTCTGATTAAATTGAAATGCTACATTTATTGTCGCGTTAATTATAATATAATATTTATAGTATATATTTATTAATTAAAAAACTGCCCGACACTACAGGATATCAAGCCTGATGAATTATTTTAAATTGCTAGGAAAATCCATAATATGAATCTTGCAAGCATTAAAATAAAAGTTTTCACTATTGTAGCTGTAGTCTCTTCTTCAATCGCAATAGTTTCAGCACAATCAACCAGCAAAACAGCGACCTTAGAGTCCCAATCAGGAAAAATTGTTCCCACTAACCTGAATTGGTCAGAAAGAATGCTACTTTCCGAGATGTATCGCTTTCCGGAAGCTTGGATGCTGGATTTCAGTAAAAGCCCTAAATGGACCTACCCGTCTGCCATTGTTTTAGACGGCGCAGAAAAAATCTACGAAAAAACGGGTAAGAAAGAATACTATGATTATATTAGTGGTTTCGGCGAAAAGTTAATTAATCAAGACGGAACCATTCAGACCTATGAGTTAGAAAAGTACAATATCGATATGCTGAATAGCGGAAACGTATTGCTTTATCTTTATGAAAAAGAAAAAAAGGAAAAATATCTGAAAGCACTTCAAACCTTACGTTCACAAATCGATGGACAACCCAGAACTAAAAAAGGTTCTTTCTGGCATAAAAAAATATATCCTTATCAGGTGTGGCTGGACGGTCTTTATATGGGAATGCCTTTCTACACACACTATACTAAAGATTTCAACAAAGGAAAAGATGCTGAAAAAGCATATGATGATATCGTTTTCCAGTTTGATTCCGTTCAGAAAAACCTTTTAGACAAAAAAACAGGATTGCTATATCATGCCTGGGACGAAAGTAAAAAAGAAGCTTGGGCAGATAAAGAAACCGGACTTTCTCCTAATTTCTGGGGCCGCGCAATGGGCTGGTACGGAATGGCGATGGTAGATGTTTTAGATTACCTTCCGGAGAATCATCCCGGCAGAGCGAGAATCATTTCCTATATCAAATCTTTTTCAGATGCTGTCATCAAAGTTCAGGATAAAAAATCCGGACTTTGGTATCAGGTTTTGGACAAACCGCTGGAAAATGGAAATTATGAGGAAGCGAGCGCATCGGCGATGTTTGTTTATACCATTATCAAATCTGTAAACAAGGGCTATTTGCCACAATCTTACAAAGCTGCAGCGAAAAAAGGTTATGAAGGAATTATCAAAAACCTAATCACAGTTGATGAAAATGGCGTTCTTAACCTAAACAAATGTTGTGCTGTTGCCGGTTTAGGCGGAAAGCCTTACAGAGACGGCTCTTATGAATATTATATCAATGAAAAGATCCGTTCCAATGACGGAAAAGGAACCGGACCATTTATCCTCGCAAGTTTAGAATTCGAGAAAAAATTATAATTATTTAAATTAGGGCAGCTTTTCCGTCTTCCACTCTCGCTTTTTTGTTCCGCTTTGCTCCACAAAAAGAGCACCGTTCAAACCTAACGAAGTGGTTCGATGATTCCAGTTAAAATAAATAATAAATATCATCAAGCCGGGCTGCGAAAGATTCAATGCTAAAAAATTCAAAATGAATAAAAAACTTTCAATATTATTTTTGTTCTTATCATTAATAATATTAGCTCAGAAACCGACTTTATTTTTAATTGGTGATTCTACAATGTCTAATAAAGACAATCCTGATAAAAATCCGGAACACGGGTGGGGACAAGTTCTTCCACAGTTTTTCACATCGGGAATCGAAATCCAGAATCACGCTATGAATGGCAGAAGTTCCAAAAGTTTCAGAACGGAAGGCCGCTGGGCGAAGGTTTACAACCAATTGAAAAAAGGAGATTTTGTGATTATCCAATTTGGACATAACGACCAGAAACTGAAAGATTCTACTAAATTCACGAATCCTTACACGCAATACAGAGCCAATCTTGAAAGATATGTGACCGAAACCAGAGCAAAAGGCGCAACGCCGATTCTGATGACTTCAATTACAAGAAGAAATTTCAACGAAAATGGTGTTTTAATCGATACGCACAAAGAATATCCTCTGGTAGTAAGATTGGTTGCTGATGCAATGAAAGTGCCTTTCGTTGATATGCAATTGTTGACGGAACAAATGGAAATTGCAGCCGGTCCGGAAAAATCAAAGCTACTCCATCTTCATTTCAAAGCAGGCGAAAACCCTTATTATGGCAAGGACAAGGCCGATGACACGCACCTATCCAAGTTAGGCGCGGAAACTGTTGCGAAACTTGCGGTTAACGCTTTGAAACCTTTAAATACCGGATTAGAAAAACACATCAAATAACCCATTATTTTTAACTGATTGACAATGAAAAAATTCGGATTATTCTTTTTGATTTTAATTGTAGATCTAATTTCTGCCCAGGAAAAAATAACGCTCTGGCCAAAAGGTCAGATGCCGAATTCCAAAGGATTACAATTAAAAACCGAAGAAAAAGACGGTCGGCTTGTACAAATCAAAGAACCTGAATTATTTGCTTTTTTACCGCCAAAAGAAGACAGAAAACCAATAGCTGTCATCATTATTCCAGGTGGTGGCTATTACAAACTGACTTATGACCTGAACGGATTTCAGATTGCAAAATGGTTCAACACTCTGGGAATTTCAGCATTTGTTTTGAATTACAGATTACCGATTTCTCCCGATGTGAAGCAGAGAGAAATTGCACCGTTACAGGATATTCAGGCAGTCATCAAATACCTTCGGAAAAATGCTGCTCAATACGGGATTTCAGCAGAACAAATCGGAGTTATCGGAACTTCCGCAGGTGGACATTTAGCAGCTTCAGTGAGTAACATTTCAACAGATTACACGGAATTGAAAGACGATTGGGCTTCAATTTCTACTATTCCAAATTTTGCAATTTTAGTTTCTCCTGTCATCGATTTGGGTGAATACGCTCACGTTGGAAGTCGCAATAGTTTACTGGGAGAGAATGCTTCACAAGAAAAAATCAACGAATACTCGATGCAAAACCGGGTGACAAATAATACGCCGCCAACACTATTAATTCACGCTCAAAATGATAAAACTGTTCCGGTGATGAACAGCCTTCTTTATTATCAGGCTATGACCAAAAATAAAGTAAAAGGTGCTTTGTTCATTTTTCCGGAAGGCGAGCACAAAATTGGTATTACTAATAAATCCGAGCTCACGGACAACTGGAAAAAACTGTGTTCTGATTGGCTGAAAACTTTGTTTACAGACAAATAATATTTTAACAGACAGTGCAGGATAATTTTTCTTTGTATTAATATTAGTTTGCAATACGAAGAAATTCTTCAAAAGCCTTGAATCTAAATCTTTATGAAAAAATATATTCTAATTCTACTCGCTTTGGTTTTGTCCGCAAATATTTCGGCACAATATAAACCCTGGACTTCCTCTAAACAGCCTCTGAAAGAAATCAATGCTTTAAAAAAACAAATCAAAAAACCTGAATTCAGAAAAGTGGATTATCTGATTACCGATTTCGGTGCGGTTGGAGATGGAAAAACAAAAAATACAGAAGCTTTCAAAAAAGCGATTGAAAAATGTAATGCAGAAGGCGGCGGAAGAGTTGTCGTTCCGAACGGCATTTTCTTAACGGGAGCAATTTATTTAAAATCAAATGTGAATCTTCATTTGAGCGATGGTTCTACGATTTTATTCAGTCAGGACAGCAACGATTACCCTATCGTTTTCACACGTTGGGAAGGAATGGAATGTATGAATTATTCATCTTTGATTTACGCTTATGAAGAAGAAAACATCGCCGTAACCGGAAAAGGAACTTTAGATGGAAATTCTGACAATGACAATTGGTGGTTCTGGTGCGGTGCTACAAAATATGGTTACAACGAAACTCGCCCGGGAAGACAGAATCCTGCCCGTGCAAAGCTTCACGAATATATGGCGCAGAGAAAACCTGCAAGAGAAAGAATTTTCGGGGATGGATGGTATTTGAGACCCAATTTCGTTCAGCCTTACAAGTCGAAAAACTTCTATATGGCGGATGTTTTAGTTAAAAATTCTCCAATGTGGAATTTGAATCCTGTTTTGTGTGAAAATGTTTTAATTGAAAGAGTAAAAGTCATCAGTCACGGTCCAAACAACGATGGTTTCGACCCCGAAGCTTGTAAAAATGTCTGGATTAAAGATTCATATTTCGACACAGGAGACGACTGTATCGCCATTAAATCAGGACGAGACGAAGACGGAAGAGACATCGGAAGACCTGCCGAAAACCACATCATCGAAAACTGCGAAATGAAAGACGGTCACGGCGGTGTTGTCATTGGAAGCGAAATTGCGGGCGGTGCAAAAAATATTTATGCCATCGGAAATGTGATGGACAGTAAAAATCTTGATCGTGCTTTAAGAATTAAAACCAGCTCAAGCCGTGGTGGAATCATCGAGAACGTATTTTTCTACAACACAAAAGTGGGTGCTTACAAAGAAGCGGCGGTTCGTTTCAATATGCATTATGAAAAGCCGGGAAATCACATTCCGACCATCAGAAATATCTGGGTTGAAAATCTCACCGTTGACAAAGGCGGGAAATATGCTGTATTCTCAGATGCTTACGAATCTTCTCCGGTCACCGATTTCACAATGATTAATGCAAAAATGGTGGGCGTTCAGATTCCTTACAAAGTGGATTATATGAAAAATGTAACGCTGAAAAATGTAACCGTTAACGGACAACCATTAACTGAGTTAAAACCGTAATATGAATTAAATACAATTTAACTTCCGGTAAATCTGATTATTATAAAAAGTCTTCGACAAGCTCAGACTGACACGCTATAAAAACAGTTAGTATTAGAGATGTCACACTGAGCCTGTCGAAGTGTCTTTAAATATCATTCCTATATATTATAACAAAAAGACAATCCATTAAAATTATTTTAAAAAATAAAATGCGCAGGAAAACCATTTTCGCCGGACTCCTAATTTTATCGGCATTTTCACACTCTTTTGCCCAATCAAAACATTGGCAGAACAACGAGCGTGAACTGCATTATAAAGAAGACAAAGGCGATTTTTTATTGGTCAATGGAAAATACCGATTCAATCGAGCTTTGTATGGAGACAACCGTGCATCGAGAGTTGAAGCAGGAGATTTGCCGGAATTTGCATTGTATCTTCCGGGAATGGGCGGAAATCTTCAGTTTGTTATTCAGAAAGGTAATTCGATAAAAAAATTAATCCAGGCTGATAAAATTGAAACACGTTATCGTCCGGGCTCGATGCTGTATGAAATCAAAGACCCGATTCTTGGAACCGGAACTTTGAAATTAATCGTTTTGGCTCAAGCTAAAGAAGAAGGTTTGGTGGTAAAAATGGAAACGGTGAATATCGATTCCTCAACAAAAATCTATGCGGTGTATGGCGGAGCAAGCGGAACGACTTTCAGCAGAAACGGCGACATCGGCGCAGACCCGGAATCCGGATTTTATTTGCTTCCTGAATATTGCCTGAATAACCAATTTCAGCTTAATAAAAATCAATTTCAGCTCAATTATTTAAATAAGAAAACAGAAACTCAAATTGTCAGCGGAAGTTTTTCAAACGTTAATTCATTGCAGCAAACCGATGCGACAACTTTAGAAAAACTTGTTGAGTTTACTCAAAATAGAACAGATAAATCTCCGATTGTTTACGCTTCCTATTCTTCACAAAAACAACCGATTTACATTCAGATTGCAAAAGGAAAATCTGCTAAAAGCTTTTCGGATGAAGATTTAAAAAATATATTTAATGACGCTGAAAAAGCTCGTGTAACATTAACGAATCGAATTCAATTAAAAACACCGGATGCAGATTTGAATAATTTCGGAGCCAATTTAGCCGTTGCAGCCGACGGAATTTGGGAAAGCCCGACTTTTCTTCACGGAGCTGTCGCTTGGAGAATGCGACTGAATGCTTGGAGAGGTGCTTACACAGCCGATGCGTTGAGTTGGCACAACAGAGCGAAAGAACATTTTGAAAGCTACGCAAATTCTCAGGTTTTGAAGCCGGATTCTGCGCCTGTAGAAATGGATACTTTGCTTCATTTGGCGAGAAGTGCGGAGAAAATGGGAACTTCTGTTTTTTCAAGCGGATATATTTCAAGAAATCCTAATGACAATACTAAACCGCATCATTATGATATGAATCTGGTGTTTTTTGACCAGCTATTTTCGCATTTCAATTACACAGGAGACAAGGAATTTCTGAAGAAAATGTGGCCGACAATGGTTCGTCATATGGATTGGGAAAAGCGAAATTTCAAACGTGGTGATTTGTATGATGCGTATGCTGCAATTTGGGCAAGTGATGCGCTTCAATATTCGGGTGGAAAAGTGACACATACTTCGGCGTATAATTACAGAGCCAACCGTGAAATGGCGAAACTGGCGAAAATAATTGGTGAAAATCCTCAAACTTACGAAAAGGAAGCTGATGCGATTTTAAGAGCAATGAAAAATGAACTTTGGATTAAAAACAAAGGTTATTTTGCTGAATATAAAGATGCTTTGGGCAACCAAATCGTTCACGACAAACCCGGAATCTGGTCGGTTTATCACGTTTCCGATGCGTTTATTTTGAATGAATTTGAGGATTATCAGAATTTACAATACATCAACAATCACACTCCGAAAATCCCGATTACGGTAAAAGGTGCGGACAATAAAAACTATTTTACATTGGCGACAACCAATTGGCAACCTTACGACTGGTCGATCAACAACGTCGCTTTGGCGGAAAATTTACAGACCGCTTTGGCGTATTGGCAAGCCGGAAGAAATGAGGATGCGTACCAACTTTGGAAAGGAAATTTGGTCGAATCGATGTATTACGGCGTCAGTCCGGGAAATTTTGAGCAACTTTCTCATTACGATGCGTTTCGTGGAGAATTGTACCGGGATTTTGCCGACCCGATTGGGGTGGCTTCACGAACTTTGACAGAAGGACTTTTTGGCGTTTATCCGAATTTGCTGGAGAATAAAATCAGCATCAGACCTGGTTTTCCAAAAGACTGGAATTCTGCAGAATTGAAACTTCCGGATTGGGATTATCAGTTTAAAAGAACATCGAAAAAAACGGAATACTTATTTAGATCAAAATATCAGAATCCTGTAATGTTGGAAATGCAGATTCCGGTAAATTATTCCAATATCAAATCGGTACAAGTGAATGGTAAAAAAGTGGATTGGAAGATTAAACCTAATTCTATTTTACAGCCAATCATCCAGTTTGAAACGCCGAAAGGAAAAGATTTTAAAATTGAAATTAATTATTCGGGAGAAAAAATTAAAAACGAACATACCGATTATATTAATTACATTTCTGAAAATCTTGAATTGAATTTTGATTCTAAAAAGAAATTTAAAGACGTTCTTGATCCACAGGAATTGATTAAAAACCGAAACGGAAATCAGTTTAATTTAATTCAAGAAGAAAGAAAAGGAACTTTTTTCGTGCAAATCGAGCAAAATGGAACAACTTGGTGGCAACCTGTGAATGTTGATATTCGTTTTCCTTTGGTGGCAAAATGGATGAATCAAAAGCTTCAGATTGAGTCAAAATCTGCAAATCCAATTAATGGAAATTTGAATATTAATGGTTTAAATAAAACATTCAGCATTCAGAAAAATCAAGATACATCGATTGAAATTCCAACAACTTATTTAAGCAAAGGAACCAATTCTATCACACTTGAATACAACGGAATCAGACAAAATATTGAAATCACGGATTGGGAAATTGAAAACCAAGGTCAGTTCAATACTATTTCATTAGCTTCAAAATACAATGAAAAAGTAACTGAGATTTTTAACCAAAAATATCTTTCGCCAAGATTGAAAGTCCCTACGCTGCAGCTTCCGTGGCAGGGAATTGGGAATTGGTGTTATCCGTTGATTACCGCTCAAATCGATGACAGCGGATTGATGAATAAACAAAAAAATGGCAAAGTTGATTTTCTTGGAATTCCATTTTTGATTGATAAAACCGATAAAAATATTGCCTTTGCAAGTCAGTGGGACAATTATCCTGATTCAATTGAAATTCCTTTGACCGGAAAAGGAAAGAAAATTTATTTTCTGATGGCCGGTTCTACCAATCCGATGCAGTCGCAAATTGTGAATGGAACAATTACAGTTCAATATATTGACGGCTCGACTTCTGAATTGGAGCTGAAAAATCCAGTGAATTGGTGGCCGATTGAGCAGGATTTGTTTGATGATAATTTTGCTTTTGAAATTCCGGATGATAAAATTCCATATCGGGTCCAATTGAAAACCGGTGAATTGTACAAAGGCGGAACTTTGAGTCAATATTCGAGCATTAAAGGATTTACAGACCGTCAGGTTGTTGGTGGAGCTGCAACGATTTTAGACTTACCTATCAATCCGGATAAAGAATTAAAATCTGTGAAATTAACGGCAGTGAGCAATGATGTGGTGATTGGAATGATGAGTGCGACGGTTTTGAGATAAATATAAAATTTAAAGACTTCGACAGGCTCAGTCTGACAGCGCGAAACAAAGCGTATAGTATTAGAGTTGTCAGGCTGAGCCCGTCGAAGCCTTGTGATAAAAGATAAATAAATTTAAAAATGAAGAAAATTGCAATATATCTGAGTCTTTTCTGCATCGGGTTTTCATCCCTGAATGCTCAGAAAATCAACCGTAAAAAAGTCGTTCAGCGACATAATATTGTCAATGTAAAAGCAGATACTTTATCGACTTTAACAGTTGGAAACGGAAAATTTGCTTACACCGTTGACATCACCGGAATACAGTCGTTCCCTGAATATTACAAAAACGGAGTTTCTTTGGGAACACAATCAGAATGGGGCTGGAACAGTTTTCCGAATACCGAAAATTTTAAATTCGAGGAGACTTTAAAACCTTACGATTTCAACAATGACGGTCGAAAAGCCTTATACAGTGTTCAAATCAAGGAACCGGAACGCAACAAAAAGGCAGTTGAATATTTCAGAGTCAATCAACATCGTCTGCAACTTGGAAATGTCGGTCTTGAATTGATTAAAAAGAATGGTCAGAAAGCAAAAGTTTCAGATATTCAAAACATCAATCAGAAAATTGATTTGTGGACGGGAATTATCACGAGTGAATTTACTTTAGAAGGAACTCCTGTGAAAGTCTGGACCGCTTCTTTCCAGAATTCAGATAAAATTGGGGTTAAAATCGAGTCTGATTTAATTTCGCAAAAAAGATTGAAGGTTTTCGCCAAATATCCTTATCCAAGCGGACAGTTTTTGGATGAAGGAAGTTTTTACGGAAATGCAGATCAACATTCAACAAAATTAATTTCATCCAATTCTACTCAAGGATTGATTGAGCATAAATTGCAGACTGCCGATTATTTCACGCAATTATATTTTACGGAAGGAAAATTAAGCGAGGCTGGAAAACATTATTTTGTTTACGAGCCTTCTTCAAAAAGTAGAAATTTAGAATTGACCGTTGAATTTTTAGAAAAAAATCAGAAAACTTCAAAAAGCTTATTTGCTGACGCTGAAAAAGAAAGCATTTCTGGTTGGAAAAACTTCTGGGAAAGCGGTGCAGCTGTGGATTTTGAAGGAAGTAAGGATAAAAGAGCGAATGAATTAGAGCGCAGAATTGTTTTGTCTGAATATTTAACGAAAGTTCAGTGTGGAGGAAGTAATCCGCCGCAGGAAACAGGTTTGACATTCAACAGCTGGTACGGAAAACCACACACCGAAATGCACTGGTGGCACGGCGTTCACTTCGCACTGTGGGGAAGACCGGAGATTTTGGAAAAGCAATTGGATTATTATTTCAGGTCGTTTGAAAAAGCAAAAAAATTAGCCGAAAGACAAGGTTACAAAGGCGTCCGATGGATAAAAATGTCAGACAACGAAGGAAATGAAAGTCCGTCTTCTGTGGCTGCATTTTTGATTTGGGAGCAACCGCATTTGATTTATATGACTGAACTTTTGTATCGTCATAACAAGGATAAAAAAGTTTTACAAAAATATAAGGATTTAGTCTATGCAACAGCAGAATTTATGGCTGATTTTGCGACTTATGACAAAGAGAAAAATCGTTATAATTTAGGGATAGGTGTCATTCCTGCACAGGAAGTTTTCCCTGCAAAAGATACTTTTAACCCGACTTATGAAGTAGCGTATTGGGATTGGGCGCTGAAAGTAGCGCAACAATGGAAAGAAAGATTGGGTGAATCAAGAGATAAAAAATGGGATGATGTGATTAATAAATTAGCTCCGCTTCCTGTTCAGGATGGCGTTTATTTATCGACAGAATCAGCGAAAGATTCTTTCACGTTTCCGAAATGGATGACCGATCATCCTGCTGTTTTAGGCGCATTAGGAATGGTTCCCGAATCTCCGAAATTGGATAAAAAAATAATGAAAAACACGCTCGACATCGTTTGGGAAAGATGGAACTGGGGGCACACCTGGGGTTGGGATTTCCCGATGACAGCGATGAATGCAGCGAGACTTGGACTTCCAAACAAAGCTTTGGATGCTTTATTTATGGATGTTCAGACCAATACCTATTTGAAAAACGGCCATAATTTCCAGGATGGAAGACTGAGAATTTATCTTCCCGGAAATGGCGGTGTTTTGACAACGGTTGCAATGATGTTGGAAGGTTGGGACAATTCGACCGGACAATTTCCCGGTTTCCCGAAAGACGGAAGCTGGAAAATAAAAGCGGAAGGTTTTAAAAGGATGCCTTAAACATTACTTTAATTTTAAGTTCATATTTTTTAATTAAAAGTCTGCCAGCAATGGCAGGCTTTTTCTTTACAGCACAGTGCAGGACGATTTAGTAAGGCTAAGATAATAACTTGTTCATTCATTATCACTTATGAAAAAATTAACAATCATCGCCATTTCGTCATTATCTATCTTTTGCTCATCTCAAAAATTTGAGAGTGTGGGAACAATTCACTCAAAGACCATAGCATTTCCGGGAGCGGAAGGTTTCGGAAAGTTTGCAAAAGGTGCGAGAGCGGCAGCAAAACCAGAAGTTTATATTGTCAGCAATCTTAATGACAGCGGAAAAGGTTCTTTTCGTGACGCTGTGAGTAGTCCGGGAAGATTTGTTGTTTTCTCTATTGGCGGAATCATCGCGTTGAAAAGTCCGGTTACCGTTTCTAAAAATATTACTATTGCCGGACAGACTGCGCAGGGAAAAGGTATTTTCCTCTATGGTGAAAAAGTGTCTTTCAGCGGCGCCGATGATACTATTGTGAGATATTTGAAAATCAGACTCGGGAATAAAAATAAACCATCCAATAATACAGACGCTTCCGGCATATCGAACGGGAAAAACATTATCCTTGATCATCTTTCCATTTCCTGGTCAATGGATGAGGTTTTTTCCATCAATTGGGACAAACGCGGAACAGAACCCGACAGCATTACGCTTCAGAATTCCATTATCGCGCAAGGGTTGCATCTTTATAATCACTCGGCAGGTGGATTGATCCAGACGAATGGCAGCATCAGCATCATTAAAAACCTTTACGCAAGCAATAAAACCCGCAATCCGAAAGTGAAAGGTAAGAATGAGTTTATCAATAATATTATTTACAATTTCGGTAATCTGGGCAACACAAAAGGTCATACGGTTTCAGGCGACGGCTACATTATGGGTGGTTCTGTTCAGAAATCGGAGGCCAATATCATAAACAATTATTTTATCGGAGGACCATTGACATTGGAGGACCGAAAAACGCCGTTCAGCAGAGGAACGAACACTTTTCATCTTTATGAATCCGGGAATTATTTTGATAATAACAAGAATGGTATTTTGGATGGTCATTTAGTTCCGCATAATTCCGAAGGTTTCCCAGGTGAAACGCCCGTTGTCTTTAATAATTCACCATTCCAATATCCTGATTCCAAAACCAATTTATCTGCCTCCCAAGCTTTTAATTTTGTGATTAAAAATGCCGGTGCCAGCTTTCCAAAGCGGGATGATGTGGATGAGCTGATTATCTCGGAAGTTCAATCTCTGGGAAGAAAAGGAATCTATGTCTTTACAGAGAATGATTTGCCGCTGGCTAATAATGGTGTTGGAAATTTCAATAAAACTGTAGCGTTGAAAGATTCTGATTCAGATGGCATTCCTGATGCTGCTGAAGTCAAAATGGGACTTAATCCAATTGATCCTGCGGATGCACTTCAACCCAATAAAAAAGAAAAAAACTATCTTAATATAGAAGTTTACATTAATAATTTAATGAACTGATCATTTTCATCAATAATAAAAAATAATAGCAATTGATATAAAATTTGTAACTTGTCTAATATTTAAAAACTAATATTAAAATAATCAATAAAAATAAAACATTACCATTGCTTAATCCAATGTCTGAAATATTCGAAGTTCATATTAATGAAAATTCCAGGGTTCCAAAATACAAGCAGATTGTAGACTCCATACTCAACGGAATTGACGCAGGAGACATTAAAATCGGGGAAAAAATCCCGTCTATCAATGAGCTCAGCGAGTCCTGTTTTTTGTCCCGTGATACTGTGGAGAAAGCTTATAAGGAACTTAGGAAAAGACAAATTATTGAGTCTGTGAAAGGTAAAGGCTATTACATATCGAGAATCAATAAAAATGACAGCATTAATATTTTTTTCCTGATCAACAAATCCAGCACCTATAAGATGATGATTTACAACTATTTTGTGGATGCTATCGGCAGCAAAGGCAATGTGGAAATGTACATTTATCATTGTGATGAAACCTTGTTCATCAATGCATTGAAAAAAAATATCGGTGCCTATGATTATTACGTGATCATGCCCCATTTCCGGGATGAAAACTCCAAACATACCAGCTCTACAAAAGAAGTGATTGACATCATTGAGAAAATCCCGAAGAATAAACTTCTGCTTCTGGATAATACCAAACCGAACATATCCGGTGAATACGGAACGATTTTCCAGGATTTTGAACACGATATTTATAATGCCCTAAAGGAAGGTCTGGAAAAAATAAGGAAATACGAAAAACTGATTCTGGTTTATCCTGCAAAGTCGGTTCATCCCTATCCTTTCCGAATTGTTCACGGATTTGAGAAATTCTGTAAGGATTTCAGATTGGATTATGAAATCCTGGACGAGATCTATCCTGATATGGAATTACAGGACAAAGATCTTTTCATCACCATCCAGGAGCGGGATTTGGTAAATCTGGTGAAGCAAATCCGGCAGAAAAATCTGAAATTGGGTGAAGACATTGGCATCATTTCATACAATGAAACACCGCTGAAAGAGCTATTGGGAATCACGGTTGTAACTACGGATTTCAAGGCGATGGCAGAGTCTGCAGCTTATATGGTTTTGAAGAATAAAAAAGAGCAGGTGAATAATGTTTTCAAATTCATTGAAAGGGAATCTCTGTGATTTTGTTTCGCTCCTACGGAGTTCACCTTCGATTATAAAATAGAATTCGCTTGAATTCAAAAAAAAACAGACTTAATCAAAGCCCGTTTGAGTAGAGTAAACTTAAACAAACAACTAATTATTTTACTCTAAATTTTTGTAAATCTTCCGGTTTCTCACAGCAAACCTGCTCCATCACCTGGCGGAACTGCATTTTCAACATTTCAATGATGTGATCGCCGCCTTTCTCGCCCAAAGCGCCGACTGCATACATAAAAGTACGTCCCATAAACGTAAACTCCGCGCCACAACTCAACGCACGCGCCACATCAGGACCGGTTCTTACACCACTGTCCATCATTATTTTGATTTGATTTTTGTATTTTTCGCTGATTTCTTTCACCACAGCAATCGTGGATTCTCCTGCATCCAACTGTCTTCCGCCGTGGTTGGAAATTATCATTCCGTCGAAACCTAAACGTACCGCTTCGGCCGCATCTTCGTCGGAAGCAACACCTTTGATGACCAGTTTACCTTTCCATTTGTCACGGATGGCTTTGATCCTATCCGAATTCAAACGGCCGGAAAAAGTAGAATTCATGAACTGTCCCAGCTGTTTCACATTCATATTCTTGTCCATATATTTCTCCATCGTCTTAAACCCCGGAACGCCATGCTTCAGCATTTCCAGGCACCATTGCGGTTTTGCCAATGCCTGGGAGACATTTCTTAAATTCAATTGTGGTGGCATTGCCAAACCGTTTCTGATTTCCTTGGCTCTGTAACCAAACGTCGGAACATCCGACAGCACGCAAAGTACATCGTAACCGGAAGCTTCACAACGGTCAAGAATATCATCTCTTAGCCATTCTTGCTTTGGATGATAGAGTTGAAACCAGGCTTGTCCTTCGGTTAATTCCGCAATTCTTTCAATACTGCTTGTAGTAACTGTGCTTAAAATGAAAGGAATATTATGTTTGAAAGCGGCTTTAGCCAAAATTTCCGGAGCATTCGGCCACATCAAGCCTTGTAAACCAACTGGCGAAATCCCGAATGGCGCAGAATATTTGACCCCAAACAACTCGGTCTCCATATTGGCTTCAACAAAATTATTATTCAGATAATTCGGCCGAAGAAGTACATCTCTTAACTCGCTCGTATTACGATCCCTATTGATGTTTTCATTGCAGCCTCCATCCAGATATTCAAAAGCAAAACGAGGCATTTTTTTTCTGGCGCTTTCAATTAATAATTCGAGTGACGCATATCTTGTATCGAATGGGAATGACATAATTTCAGATTTAGATGTTGAAGTAAGAAGTCAGAAGTAAAAAGCTATACCCTTATTCTTTCTTAACTTCTTACTTTTTACTTTTTTTACAAATTAAAAATTAACGGTTGAAGCAGATTCATCTTATAGTGCTGCTGCAGGAAAGTTTCATCAATTTTTCTATTTGAAATCACCATTGCAGCACCCAAAGCAGAACCTAACGGAGAATGAGTTGACATCACACTATAATGCTGAAAATGATGTGACATCAGCTTCATAAAGACATCATTGTCCGTGAAGCCACCATCAATATAGATGTTTTTGATATCCGAATTGCCTATCGCATTGGTTATGGTATGAATCTGTAAATCCATTAACTCAATCATTAGCTGATGATAGGCTTCTTCAAATGTTGAGAACGAATTCAGGTCGGTTTCGGTAATCATTTTTCGCTTCAGAACAATCCCTTCAAAACGGAAATAAACCGCTTTGTGTTTCATCAAATGCAGATACAAATCCTGGTCAAACCGAACTTCTCTGTGCGCACCATATTCTTTGCCATAGTAAGCACACAACTTCTCAACCTGAATCCGGTATTCATTTCCCATAAAAAATCGGGAAGCTTTCACACGCTTTCCGTCGATTCGCATATAATTGAGACAATTGTTTTCAATGTCTTCATCCGTCAGACTTTCATCATTAAAAGGATTAAGAGAAATACTCCAAGTTCCTGTCGAAAGTAATAAAAACGGTTCTTTTTTGCTCAAAATATAAGGCAACAGCGCCGAAGAACTGTCGTGAATTCCAACACCAATTTTGATTTTTTTATTTCGATAAGATGTATTGATGCTCGCCGACGTGGGAACAATTGGCGGTAACAAAACATCAATTTCCTCTTCATACACCCAATCGTGATAATCGTTTTTATCATAGTCCCAAAGATTGGTGTGACAACCTATAGAAGTGAATTCCGAAACGCAAATCCCGGTAAACAGGTAAGACAAATATTGAGGTAAATGAAGCGTGTATCGTATTTTTTTGAACACTTCAGGATGCTTGTACTTTAACCAAAACAGCTGCAAACCGGAATTCAGCATTCCGGCTTGTGGTGATGCGGTTTCTCTTGATATTTTCAGCGGGTTGCCATGTTTTTCATAAAACAGATCAAGAACATCCTGCTCCATTGGTTTTGTATAGTTATATAAGGGCGTGAGTACATTCCCCTTATGATCCAGATGAACAAGACTTGCTCCGTAAGTGGAAAAATTAATGGACTTAACATCTAACTCATCACTTTCAAGAATATTATGAAAATTTTCCTTGATCCAGCTCTGGAGTGCGGAAAGATCTTCTGTAGGATAGCCGTCTTCATCCTTTGTAAGTGGCAATTCTGTATATTCTCTAATAACTTCTTTGTAATTTTTATCAAATAAAAAGAACTTCTTATTGGTCTTACCTATATCAAATACAATGGTTACCTTCTTCTTTTTAGACATTTGCGATGAATTAATTTGTACAATGAATCAGATTTTAACCCAAATCAAAGTTCTTATTTATTACTCATAAAAATTAAGGTGTGTTTAGATACCAAGAAAAACCATTACTTCTAAATTGCAAAACTTAATAAACTAAACACTGAACCTTAATAAAAATAAAAATAAGTGGTTATTTTTCAACACTTTCAGTTTGAGCCTGAAAGTTATTATTGATTTTATCCGGCTTTACAAGCCTGTTGCTTTTACATTTAAACCCCTTTCGGAGATTAATGTTTCTCTTACTTTAAGGTTTCTGTAAGCTGCAATTGGGTCTAATGCAGCACCTGTCTGTAATCTTGCCGCTTTTAGTAACGGACGCACGTCTGTTCTGTAAGCATTCTGCAAAATTTCCTGCGCACGAACGACGTCATTGTTTAACTGAGCCTCTTTCAATGCTTTTTGATCTACCAGGAGCGCCTGCGCATAAGCCAACAGAATTGCTTCCAGAGATTGGATTAAGTCCTCCAAAGGGTCTTTGATGTTGTGGCTGGCATCAATCATCCAGGCCGGGTAAGGATTCTGAGGATTATTTTCCATTCCGTAGACCAATTCATTGAAAATCAGGAATAATGCGTAAGGCTTGATAGAACCCACCGTTAAATCATCATCGCCGTATTTGCTGTCATTGAAATGGAAACCTCCTAATTTTTCTTTGTACATCAAGGTTGCAACAATTTGTTCGATGTTGGAATTCGGTAAGTGGTGACCTAAATCTACCAAAGTATAGGCTCTATCTCCGCAAGCATTTGCCAACATAAAAGATGTTCCCCAATCCTGAATCGTGGTTGAATAGAAATTCGGTTCGTAAGGTTTATATTCGATAAATAATTTCCAGTCTTCAGGTAGATCTGAGTAGATTTCTTTTAAACTCTGTTCAGTTTTAGCTAAAGCTGTCTGGAAATTCAACTGTCCGGGAAAGCTCGCTCCGTCAGCTAACCAAACGGTTAAGCTTTTTGAATCTAATGCTTTACCGATTCTGATTACTTCTTTATTATGCTCCACTGCGTAAGCTCTTGCATCTTCATTGGCAGCATTTAACGAACCAAACTTATATGATTGCCTTGCGTTCGGTTGGTCTTGGAATGTATTTGAATTCATTGCATCGAAAAGCAATCCGTGCGAAGCTGCTTTTTCTTTAATCGCTGCTACATCACTCGGAATATCCCAGGGAATATGCAATGAAACGGCTCCAGCAGAATGCGTTAAGGCGTGAATTAATCCAACATCATCCAATTTCTGTTCTAAAGAAGAGGGTTCGCCGCCATAAGAAAACCTTCCGAAACGCGTTCCTCCTGCTCCTAAAGCCCAACTTGGAATTGCCACTTGGAAGTCAGCCAATTTATTGACAATTTCAGAAACGTTGGCTCCTGATTTTGTCAGCTTATCTGATAAATAAGCGAAATCTGAATTGAAATTTTCAACCTCGCTTTTATTATTTTGTTCAATGATATCTCTTCCTATAATCATAATATCTTAGGCTTCTAAAAAGAAACCTGCCCGTGAGCAGGCCTCCAATTAATAAATTTTACCTTAATTTTTTTTATCTTGGGAATGCATTTGCCATTCCGCCGTCTACATTAATAATATTTCCTGTACTTTTATCCAAAATCGCTACGCAGGCAAAAACGCCGTTGGCAATATCTTCCGGAAGGATAATTTCGTTCAGAAGGTTTCTTTTTGCGTAGAAAGCAGGCAATTCCTCAACGGAAATTCCGTTAGCTTTTGCACGGCCTTCTGCCCAGGAACCTTCCCAGATTTTACTTCCGACGATAACACCATCCGGATTTACGACATTGACTCTGATTTTATCTGCCGCCAATTCTGCTGCCAATAATCTCGTCATATGCTGCTGAGCTGCTTTTGCCGTTCCGTATGCTACGTTATTTGGACCCGCAACCAATCCATTCTTGCTTGCAATATTGACGATGTCACCACCTAAGCCCTGCTTCTTCATAATCTCCACACCAAATTTAGACATTAAGAACTGACCTTTCACCAAAACATTTTCCAGAAGATCCCAATCTTTTGTAGTAGTGTCTTCCAATGATTTTGAAATCGCCAAACCTGCGGAATGAACGATGATATCTACTCCGCCAAAAGCCAGAACAGTTTCTTTGAAAGCATTGGCAATCGCTTCTTCACTTGTTACATCACAAGAAATAGCAACCGCCTGATCTTTGCTATATTTTGAAGTTGCAGATTCTACAGCTTCTGTATTTAAATCGGTATAAACGACAACAGCACCTTCAGCAACCATTTTGTCAGCAATTGCCTGTCCGATTCCGCCTCCGGCTCCGGTTACGATCGCAATTTTTCTGGATAATGGTTTTTCTTTCGGCATTCTTTGGAGTTTAGCTTCTTCCAATAACCAATATTCGATGTCGAAAGCTTCTTGTCTCGGTAAAGATGTGTATTCTGAAATGGCTTCTGCGCCACGCATTACATTGATAGCATTGACATAAAATTCGCTTGCAACACGCGTTGTCTGCTTATCTTTTGAGAAACTGAACATTCCTACGCCCGGATAAATGATAATGACCGGATTTGGGTCACGCATTGCAGGGCTGTTTGGATGTTTGCAGGTTTCGTAATATTCCTTGTACTCTTGTCTATATTGTTCGAAAAGTGGATTTAATTTTTCTAAAATCGCTTTAGAATCTGTTAAATCTTCATTTTTATCTAATGTCAATATCAACGGCTGAATCTTGGTTCTCAAGAAGTGATCCGGACAAGACGTTCCAAGTGGAGCCAGTCTTTCCAAATCATTACTGTTGATGTATTCCAACACAACATCACTGTCTGTGAAATGACCTACCATTCTGTTTTCCGAAGAAACCAAACCTCTTAATAAAGGCATCAATTGAGCGGCTTTGTTTTTACGTTCATCAGTTGGAAGAGATTCCACTTTTTGTCCGCCAAAAACCTGACCTTTTTCTTCGATTTTTCTAGCGATATATTCAGAAGCCATTTCGATAACTTCTAAGCTGTTGATGTAGCATTCGTAAGAAGTGTCTCCCCAAGTGAATAAACCGTGACTTCCTAAAACAATACCTCTGATCCCAGGATTGTCATTCAGGCATTTTTCTAACTGAAGACCTAAATCAAAGCCCGGTTTTTGCCAAGGCACCCATCCCATTGTATCGCCCCAGATTTCTTTGGTAACTGCTTCGCTGTCTTTTGCTGCTGCAACTGCAATCAAAGCGTCCGGGTGAAGGTGGTCTATATGTTTAAATGGAAGAAGTCCGTGAAGCGGTGTGTCAATTGAAGGTGCTTTGCTGTCCAAATCGTAGATACAGTGATTGAAAAGCCCCACCATTCTGTCCTCATCTGCCAAGCCTTCATATACATTTTTTAGATTTCTCAATCTTTCTGTGTATAATCCTGCAATTCCTTTCCTTGTTAATGTTCCGATGTCTCCTCCAGAACCTTTTACCCACATTACCTCAACTTCTTCGTTGGTAAGTGGATCTTTTTCAATGGTTTTGCAGCTGGTATTTCCACCTCCGTAATTGGTGATTCTTAAATCAGCTCCCAATATATTTGAGCGGTATAAGAACAAAGCAACCTCATCATTTCCCATCGATGCAGCCTTGGCCTCATCCCATAAGTAATCTACGTATTTGAATGTTTTTACATTTTCCATTTTTATATTTCTAATTTTTTCTTCAAAATTAGATGGTTGGATCCTTAGCAGCATCCCGTACTATACTGATAAACCGGGAACTTAAAGTTAAATTAAAATTAGATTTGATATCAATTATGCCATTTTTTGCTTTCAAATCCAAACCATCCAATTTATAAAAGATTAATAGCCTGGCAGTTGGGTCAGATTTGGATTATCTATCATTGGGTGTCCTGCAGATGCAGCTGCGAAAGGCAACAGTTCTGTTTTATTGGTCTGGAATCCGAAGAAAAGACCATCATTTGCAGACTCTACCCAGCCTGGGTAAGCATTTCCATTTTCTGCATAACCGAAAGGTTTGGAGTACATATTGTTACCCATTCCCAAAACGTTGAATCCTGCGCCAAATCCTACAGCTTTTCTCGCATTACCATTAAATGTACTGGTATAAGCCTCGAACATCTGTGTAGGATACCATTTATCATCCGTGGAAGTCGGCTGTCCGTGTGCTGCTACAATGGCTCTTAGTGCCGTTTGATAAGCCGCATAATTTGCTGAACTTGTCGGGACATTTTTGATGATTGTAATTTCCGTTGGATTGGTTATTTCAATGTATGGTAAAGCTAAAAACGGATCGCCATAGGTCTGGGAATTTTTATGGAACTTATAAAGCCTGTAGGTTGCAACATTAGCATATTTACCCACCCTTTTGGTAAGGTCCTTCATATCCTGTCTGGTAGCTTCTATTTCTGTCGTCAGACTATTGGTTCTGATAAGGTCTGTCCGAAGCATAAACTCGCCGGCAAATTCCCATTTTCTTTCCTGAACAATCGCTTTCAGAAAGTCGGTTTGTCCGGATGGTAATGGCAGCGAGCCAATCCCAGCTCTTGTACGCACAGCTGTCAATGCAGCGTTGGCAGCAGCCGTAGGACCATTGTTAAGATAATTCTGAGTCTCTGCATACATCAAAAGAACATCAGCATATCTCAGCAAAGGAATATTAAGATTTCTGTCCGCAGCGGCCTGAGGCTCTACGCACCAGGACAATCTGAATTTCCCCGGCATTATTGCAGAATAAGTTGTTCCTACATCCACAAAGGTATCACCTGCAGCTCCCGCTTCCAGGAAGTAAACACTATAAGAAGTACAAGTCACATCTCTACGTGTATCATTTTGATTGAATGAAAGATAGTAAGATGGCAATATCATCTGTTGAGAAGAACGGGAACCAAAAACACCATTTTTGTAGCCCGGATGTGCATAAACCTGGAATGCCGAATTAGTATTCTGGCCTAATGATGCAATGTGCCAAAGCATTTCGGAATTGACGGCGCCAAAATTTCTACGGTCAAAGTTGAACCATAATGCTTCAAAACCGCTTTTCCCACCCTGACTCTGAACCAAACTTTTAGTACCGCCATTAATGATGGCTGCACAGGCATTATCTGCAATCTGATAAAGTTCTCTTACTCTCGCATTGTCCGAACGGCGGGAAACTACGCCAGGGTTGGACGTATTCAGCTCCCAACGTAATGAGTAACCGGCTGCATAAAGTGCAATTCTTGCCAAAAGCGCATTAATACCTTCTTTTGACAAACGTTCTGTGGTTCCGAAACCACTTGCTGCTAATGTAGGCACTGTGACTGCAGCTTCCTGCAAATCACCCACAATCCTGTCATAGATTTCGTCGCGGGAAGCACGTTTTGGATAGAACGTATTTTCGTTATTCGGATCTAATGTCTCCAATGGTTCGAACACCGAAGGAACATCGCCGTAAATCCTAATCAGATTATAGTAGCAGAATGCACGGATAGATTTCGCCTCGCCAATCAGGGCATCGCGTTTCTCACTTGCGGGCATTTTTCCCAGTTGATAGACCGCAATGTTGGTACGCTCAATAACAGCATACATTGCAGAATAAATGCCTGTAACCGTAAATGGTGTGTAGGCGTCATAATTATAATTACAAACATTGTATTTAGAATTATTGAGTGCTTCAACAGAATGGTTTACCGTATCACCAGCGCCCAGCTGATAAAACATCTCTGCCGGAACCAAACCTCTGTAGCATCCCAATACAAACATCTCCGCAGTTTGCAGGTTTTGAAAAACCACATCAGAATCTGCTGTATTATATGCCGGCTGATCCAGGAAATCATTGCTGCAGGAATTGGCAGATAAAACAGCTATCAAAACTGAAGACATAATCACTGCCTTTTTAATAAATTTATGTTGATTAAATATATTTTTCATTTTAGAGCAATTTAAAAAATTAAAATGTTAAGTTAATTCCAAGTATATAACTTCTAGACCTTGGATAAGTAGAACTGTCATAGCCTGGTGTCACTGCCACACCACTTGCTGCTAAAACCTCGGGGTCAAAACCTGAATAACCCGTAATGGTAGCCAGGTTATTCACTGTAACATAAATTCTGGCATTGGTCACCATAATATCTCTGAGGAAATTTTTAGGTAAGGAATAGCCTAAGGTCAGCTGCGCAATTCTAAGATAAGAACCATCTTCTACATAATAGGATGACGGATATGTAATGGTCTGCGTATTGGTATTGCTAAGACTCCAAAGACGGGAATCTTCGTTAGGATTAAGTTCTTTAAGCCTCACCAAGTCAAGAGTTTGCTGACCCGTATTAGGATCTATCAGATGATAGAAATTAGTCCCGAATTCTGAAGGAACATTCTGAAACAAAGCATATGGACTTAAACTGTGCTTTGTAGCGTTATAAACATCACCTCCAACACTGAACTTCATAAATACCGCAAGGTCAAAACCTTTATATGAAAAATTATTACTGATACCCCCGATAAAATCAGGCGTTGCATCTCCAATTTTAACCATTTTTCTTGTGAACTGGTCTCCGGCTTCATTATCGGCCGCAAACTTGATGTCTCCCGGCTTAGGTGTTCCTGTTGCAGGTTTTACTACACCCGGTTTAAGTGTAAGGGAACCGTTGGCATTCTGAATAAAATCATCGGTTGTATAAATACCCTGATAAACATAACCATACATCTCACCCAGTTGCTCCCCAACAGTTGCATAATATGTTACGACACCCGCCCTGTTGCTTCCGACGCTGAAAGTCCTGGAATTTCGTCCCCGTTCTAATGAAAGTACTTTGGAACGGTTGTGACCGATGTTGAAATCTGTGGACCATCTGAAATTGTCAGACCTCCAGTTTATCGTGTTCAATGTAAACTCGATACCACGGTTTCTCATATTTCCAACATTTTGATATTGCCTGGAATATCCTGAAGAAGTCGGTAGAACAGCCGCCAGAAGCATTCCATCCACAATATTGTTATACCATTCCGATGTCAGCTTTATCCTGTTATTAAATAGTCCTAAATCAACACCAACATTTGTGGTCTTCATTTCTTCCCATTTCAGATTAGGATTTCCGAGATTGGAACTCGTAACATAAACCGGTGTTCCCTGTGTATTGTTCATAGGATAATCCGTGATGGAATATGTTGTTTTAAAGAGATTGTTACCAATGTCATTATTCCCTGTCACACCATATTCGAATCTGAATTTTAAATCATTAATAACATTTGTGATTTTGGAATTCTGCCAGAAACTTTCCTGAGATGTTCTCCAGGCTGCGGCTACTGATGGAAAAGTTCCCCATTTGTTATTCTGTCCAAACTTTGATGAACCATCCCGTCTGATGGTGGCCGTTAATAAATATCTGTCATCATAGTTATAGTTTACCCTTCCGAAGTAAGACATCAAAGCGTTACTGGTTCTGTCAGTGGATTTGTCGGAAACAGTAGCTGTAGAAATATCATCCAGCCCGAAATTTGGAAAAGGAAATTTGATCAGACTCATATTGTTACTTTCCGACTGAGAGTAAACGACTTCCTGACCAATCAATGCATTAAGTTTATGCTTATCGCCAAATGTATTATTATAAGTTACCGTATTTGTAATCTGGTAACCGTAGGTTTCACTGTTTCCGATTTTTCCGTTAATCCCTGTTGTAGTCGGATCCGTGAGATATGCTCTGGAATTTTCATCCGAGAAAGAAGTGGACTTAACATTTTTCCAGTTATATTGCCCGGCTGTTCTGAAAGTAAAATGTTTAAGAAAGTCAATTTCCAAACCTGCATTCGCCACGAAGTTTCTTGTGCGAGTATTGGATGTTGAGGCCTGAAGTTCCACGAACGGATTTTCTGTATCATAACTTGGCTCCAATGATGCAAAATCTCCATAAGTCTGCGTATTGAAAAGCTGGTCCAGGCTGAAACGTGTACCGCCGATAATGGGCTGAAGCAAAATCTTCTTCATCCCGGAGTAAGCTCCACCACCGTTAAGAGAGTTGGAATTGAATACGGAATTGAAATCAACACGGATGCCTTTATATAACTCAGAAGTAATATTGGTTCTCAACGAGTTTCTGGTTTCGCTGAAATTGCTCAGCAATCCTTCCTGCTTATTATAGTTATAACTTACAAATGCCTGCGTTTTCTCTGTGCCAACAGAAAAATTGAAATTATGGTTGGTAGTCATACCGGAGCCGCCCAACATTTTATTCTGCCAGTCCAGCGTTGGCGCATCAGCATATCTTTCATCAATCATGTTGTATATACCTGTGTAAAAACCGGGAGAGTTCGGTGATATATTATTATTAAAAATATTACTCCATTGAGCAGTTCTGCCGGCCAGGTTAGCCATCTCATACTGGTATTTTACATAATCTTCTGCATTGGAAAGCATATCCAGTTTTTTGGATAATGTATCGAATGATGTAAAGTTATTATAATTGATAATGGTTTTTCCTTTCTTACCGCCTTTCGTTTTGATAACGATGATACCGTTAGAACCACGAGCACCGTAGATGGCAATGGCAGAAGCTCCTTTCAGCACATCAATACTTTCGATATCATTAGGGTTGATAACATTAAGGGCATTGTCCAGCTGGAAACCATCCACAATGTAAAGCGGCTCTGTTCCCTGAGTGATAGAAGCACCGCCGCGTATGGTTACATTGGCAGTGGCGCCAGGCGCACCACTCGCCGTCACGATATTAAGACCTGCTGCTCTACCCTGTAAAGCCTGCAGTGCATTCATAGCCGGAGTTGCAGCCAGATCTTTCGCAGAAACTGAAGACACAGAACCTGTAAGATCAGACTTCTTAACCGTTCCGTAACCGATGACCACCACCTCATCAATAACTTTGGTATTGACCTGTGCAGTATCGCTCACAGTTTCTTGCTGGCCAGCAAGAAAAGCAGACGAAAGCAAAAATGCCGGAAAAACGATTCCCTTGATTGCTTTGTGTTTAATGATTAAAGACATATGTTAATTTTTAGTAATATTAAATTAATACTGCCAAAGTACATTGTTAGGAAAAGTTTGGCATCCTGCAATATCCTGCATTATCAATTTAATAATTTATCATAATTTTTAATGATTATTTTAAATACATATAAAAAAAATTGAGAATTATACTTAAATATTCAAAATTAATTTATTAATATAAAATTAGCTTAAATTTAGATTTTATAAATAATTTTCTGATTATTTTTCGGAAATCTGCATTAATTACAAAAAAGAACACTGATAAAAATCAGTGTCCTAATCCATCTATTCTGAAATATAATGTTTAAAGCTTTTTCATATTCTGAATCTACGTTATCTTAATGAATTTCCATAACCCACAATCAGTATTGAGATGAACATAACCAACATACCAATTACAATGGTGGAAATAGTTCTTCCGGATACGCCTTTCCATTCTTTGATGATAACACCCCACAGATTGGCTATCAGAATGATAAATGCCATATGCAGAATCCAGGAACTCGGCCCATTACCCAATTTACTTTCGCCCATTCCGTAAAAGAAAAACTGTAAAAACCACATCGTTCCTGCCAAAGCACAAAAGATTATATTTTTTACAACAGGAACATTTTTTTTCCCGTAATCTATATATGATTTATTTTTGAAAGCCAAATAAATACAGCCGATAAGGTTTGAGGCCATTCCTCCCCAAAGCACCACAATATACGTTACATTATTCTGAAACAGAAATTCGCCTTGACCTGGATTTGCCAGTTTCCAGGCTTCATTGGCAACATTCGCCATCGGTTTTCCGGCTTCCAGTCCAAAATTGAAACAAGCACTGAGAATACCGGAAATAATAGCAACCGTAAGACCTAATCCAAATCTATATTCAGTTTTTACCTGGACGCCGTGCGGATCTGCGGAATCCGTCTGCAGTTCTTTATCCTTCATCACACCGGCTTTACCACTGATGATAATTCCGATGACGCAAACCAAAAGCCCAAGCAAAACAAACTGTCCCCAAGTGCTGGACAGCATTAAACCAATATTATCTTTTCCTGCAGCGGGATTGAATTCATAATAAATAGAAGGTAAAAGTGATCCAATCACCATCGTCAGCCCCAACATGATACTGCTTCCCAATGCAACTCCCAGATAACGAACACCTAATCCGTACATAAAACCACCTATTCCCCACATCGCACCGAAAAGAAACGTAAGTCCCAGGATGGATGATGATGCATTCCTTATAATTTCCCAAAAATCAGGAATGGTAAGAAAAGCTGCCAGTGGCGGAACAATAATCCAGGAAAAAGTACCTCCCACCAGCCAAAATGTTTCCCATTGCCAACCTTTTACTTTCTTATAAGGTAAATAAAAACTTCCGGAAGAAAACCCACCTAAAAAATGAAATATAACGCCTAATAATGCATTCATAATTTATTTGCTTGAATGAATTTGAAATTTAAAAACATGTAATCGATTGCGCATCTTGTAGTGTCATGTAACGAAAAGTGAATTTAAACAATTATTATTTTAACTTATAAACTTCACTGGCAGCAAGTAATAAGCATCCTAATCCGTAATCTTCAAAATCCGGCTGTTTGTCAACGCCCAAAGGCTGTCCGTCTTTAGGTTCTTTTCCTGTTCCCTGAACCCAGCCTAAAAATCCGTTGGGCTGCACAGAATCCTTAACAATGGCATTCCACGCTTTGATTACAACAGGCAGATATGTCTTTTTATCAATCAGACCTTTGTTGATGCCATAAGCCATTCCGTAAACAAAAAGTGCTGTTCCTGTCATCTCTTTTCCGCCAAAATTCGTCGGGTCATGAAGGCTCACATTCCAGAAACCATCTTCTCTCTGAAGCGGCAGCAAAGCAGATAACAAATCTTTATAATCCTGCAGATACTCCTGGTAATGTGCATCCGATTCAGGTGTGTCCTCCAAAGTCCGGGTAAGTGCTGCTACCACCCAGCCGTTTCCACGACTCCAGTAACAGTCTTCTCCGTTAGGTTCTTTATAGGGAGGAACAAAATCCTTATCCCGCCACCAGAGTTTATCTTTTGCGTTATACAGGCCGTTTCCTCCGTGTTTGTATTTGGTGAAAGCATACATTTCATAATTCTTGTCAAAATACTTTTTCTCACCTGTTATCCTGGCAAGCTTTGTAAAAATGGGCATTCCCATCTGTAATGCATCTATCCACCACCAGTCATCTGATTTCCCTGAAGCAATCATACTGTCCATCGACATTTTCACGTATTTGATCCGTTCAGGATGTTTTCTTCCATCGATCTCATAAAGATCAAGATAAGTCTGTCCGCACGCCTGGTTATCTGCATTTCTTGTAAATGTTCCGCGCATCATATCCCAATTATGTTTTTGCGACCAGTCCAAAGCATAGTTATAATATTCCTTTTTAGGGTCAATTTTATAAAGCGCCATAAGACCTTCATAATAAACTGCTCTAGTCCAGAGATTGCTCGGCCAGACTTTTTTCCCTACAATTTCTTTTCCCGGATCCGGCCATTTATTCATAAAATATTGATTTGCCCGCTCTGCTACCTCCAGAATTTGTTTTTTGTTTGGCAGCGCAGATTTTTGTTTTACCGTGACCCGCTTTTGTGCTGTACAGGAAGAAAAACCTCCAAAGAACAACGCAGCAGCAAGACTGGCAGTCAGTAATTTTTTCATAATATATATATTTAATTTATCTAATTGATATTTGCTTGAAAATGAATTATTTTGATAATACAGTTGAAATATTCGGTTTAGGAATTTCTTTCACTGTTTCATCCAAATAATAATCCGTATGTGGCGGCTGATTGTATCCCACATTTTGCCAAACGATACTCAATCGGTACTGCGGATTGTGCATCAAAGTGTAAAGTCTATGATTTGTAGGAATGGTCGTGCTGAAAATTCTTAATTCCTGATTATCTGCAGTTCTGTACATTACTTCTTCACGCCAGTCTCCAAATAAATCTGCCACCAAAGACGGATTTTTCTTCGTTCCGTTATTCGATTCACACTGAAAATCTTTAGCATCGAAGATCAGATTTGATTTCTCTTTTACCCAGTCCCATTTGGAAACAACGGTGCCATCTAAAATTTCACTTAAAAAATCGCCGTCCCAATAAATCCCCATATTGACTGCCGGATTTTTATCACTTATTTTTTTTCCTTTTGCACTGTAAACGCCTTTCAACCCTGCTCCTGTCGCCCAGCATTCCGAGCCATCATAACGAGGGTCAATATTTAAAGCCAAACCTCTTCCCGGACCCTGGAATTTACTTGCCTGACTGTAAACGGTTGACGGTAATTTCCACAAAACTTTTCCGGTTTTTCCATCCCTGAAATGCGCTCCTGCATCATCAAACCGTTCCTGAATATCAAAAATTTCCAATCCCGGATTTGAAGGGTCCAAATCTCCAACATGCAACGCATCGCCGTGACCGTAACCTGTGCTGTTCAAAACTTTTCCGTCGTCATCAACTGTCATTGCACCGAAAACAATTTCATCTTTTCCGTCATTATCGACATCGGCAATGCTCAGATTATGATTTCCCTGTCCGCGGTATTGTTTGTTTTCTTCTGAACTTTCTGTATCAAAAAGCCATCGGAGACTGAGTTTTCTGTCTTTAAAATCCCAGGCAGCAATTGCCGTTCTTGTGTAATATCCTCTCGACATAATCACGCTCGGCGTTTTTCCGTCGAGGTAAGCAACGGCTCCTAAAAACCGGTCGATGCGGTTTCCCTTTGCGTCACCCCAAGTTTCGGTCATTTCTTCGTTGGTCGGATTCAAGCTTCCGGCAAATCTTGGAACTTCATAATTAACGGTATTAATTTCCTCGCCAGTTTCACCATTAAAAACGGTCAGAAATTCCGGTCCGGAAAGAATCATTCCGTTTTCGTTGACGTAATTTTTGGTTGGGTCACCAATGATTTTTCCTTTTCCGTCTTTGCTTCCGTCAGCAGTTTTCATTACGATTTCCGCTTTTCCATCCTGGTCTAAGTCATAGACCAAAAACTGCGTGTAATGTGCTCCTTCCCTGATATTTTTTCCTAAATTGATTTCCCACAAAAACTGTCCATTCAATTTATAAGCCTGAATAATCGGCGGATCTGTTTCTCCTTTCTGGCTATTATCGTGCGATCTTCCGGTTTGATGAAGGATGATTTCATATTCTCCGTCGCCATCCAAATCGGCAACTGAAGTGTCATTCGGTGTGTAACCTTCCGGCGTTTTCAACGGAATTGAAAAATAAGGTTTTTGATTGGCTGTATATTTAGCAAAATCTTGGTCGACTTGCTGAGGTTGAGTATTCGATTTTACGAAATAGGTGTAATTCTTTCCTTTGTCAGCTGTTTTATCTAAAAAATTGGTCTCGTTAAGCAAAGGTTTTTCATTCAGCTTTTTGGTCTGATTATTTTCTTTGCGATACACATCAAAATGCGTATTCTGAGCTTCTGTTCCAAGCAATCGCCAACTAACAAACACACCCGATTCTGCGGGAATTGCAACGATTCCTCTTTTCAGATATTCCATTTGTCTTTGGGCAAAGAATGTTTGCGAAAGAAATAGAGAGGATGTAATGAATATGTATTTGATTTTCATAATTCTATATTTTTCATTTTTTTATAAAAAAAGATGAAGTAACAGGTCGCTCCTACGGAGCTCGGTTTGACTTTCTATGTTTTTATATTTACAGTAATTCCCGCCGGGATTTTTAAAAAGTTCCGTTAGGAACGGACTGTTAATAGAAAATAATCATTTAGTGAATCAAGCTCCGTAGGAGCGACCTGTTAAAATTTAATTCAATTTTTTATTGACAAGAATAATCACTTAACAAGAGCCAATTTTACCAAAGCAGACTTGGTTTTTCTTCGATTTTACGTCGAATTGCTCGCAGCCCGGCCTGAGTGGGGCTCTTTTTGTCGCAGCAAAGCGGAGACAAAAAAGCGGGAACGGAGGACGGATTAGCTGCCCAAAACTAACAACGTGGTTCGATGAGGTCAAATAATTCTAATTAAAAAAATTCAATCGATTGCACATATCGCTTTATTTTTCAGAAACTTGCTTCAGCAACCACTTTACCCATTCTTCGGTTCCTTCGTAATTAGAAAAATCTTCGGTAAGTTTCTTTCCGTCAATATATTCGTTGTAGCACCACGGATCACCCAATGCGAATACAGTGCCTTTTCCCACTTTCGCTATGGCACCAATCGCCTTATTTTCAGCATACAAGAATGGCTTTGCAGGTGCTTTTACCGAAATAGTGCTAACTTCTTTCATATACAACTTGAGTTCCGAAAAAACCTCATTTCCCGGTTTTACATAAACCGCACCTTTCTCAAACTCCCTGCCTTTCAGCCTGTTGATGCTGTCATCATTAAAATGAATGCCGAACTTTTCCGCCAGTTTATTGAAATGTTCAAATTCAGAATTGCCATTATCATTGCTCATCAAAACCAGAACACCACCATTTCTCAGCCATTTTTCGAGATTTTTTATTGTTTTAGCATCCATTAGATTGGCTTTTCCGCCGTAAGCTTCTTTGTCGATATCGGGATCAACAATGATATAAATATTAACGTTTTTCAAATCCTTTTTGGAAGGAGCCGTCGTCAAAGTACTGATTTCTGCGCCTTGTTTCCGGAAAATTTCGCCCAGCAAAGAGAATCCGCCGTTGGACGTATCGTTCCACGTATAATGCCAGGATTCGAGGACTTTTGTTTCTTTGTTTCCCCTTTTTTCGTTGTTGAAAAAGTTATCTAAAACGACTTTCGGTTTGCTTTGAGCATTGGAAAACCCGAATGTGAAAAGTGTTCCTAATGCTAATGTTTTTACGATATTTTTATTCATAAATATTTATTTAATATTTTAATTCAATCTATTCCTCTATAATTTTTAAGGCAAAGTCCGCAAAGTTTTATTTTAAACTACTAACTGTTTTTAAGTTCGCAAAGGCGTAAACTTAGTTAAGAACACAAAGATTGTTTCATTTGCAGACGTTTTAAAATTATTTTGAGAAATATACAGGAATTAATTGAATTTCGCCATCTAAACCTGAAGGTTGTACTTTCCAATTGGAAGCATCAAACGGCTTATAGTCGATGTTGACAAAATTAATTTCGTGGTAATTTCGCCACTGGATTTTATTTTGGTCCATATAACGGATTCGGTTTGCCATAAGGTTGGAAACCTCAATCTGAATGGTGTTTTTTCCTTTTTTCAGATATTTTCCGACGTTGATTTCAAACGGTAGACTCCAGACAATTCCTGCATCTTGCCCGTTGATGATGACTTTTGCACTTTCATATAATTTGTCGAATTTCAGTAGAAAATCGTCTGCCTTTTTATTTAATTTAAATGAAGTGGTATAAACTCCGGTTCCCGAAAAACTCTGCGTTGAAGCATCTTCTGTGAAATTCGTCCAAGGTTGAAGTTTGTTCAAAGTTTTGGATTTCGGAAGTTCGGGACCGCCTTCTTTGAAAGTAAGCTGCCAAGGTTGATTTAAAACAATTGGAGCTTCTGTTTTTTCAATATATTTCCATTTTGGAATCGATGAATCAATATTTTCAGAAGTTTTTATTATTAATGATTCTCCTGATTTTAATTGAATTTTTACTGAATTATTCTGAGTTTCGGCAAGTCCGTAATTTCCGTTTTCAGGATTCATTAAAGCAACCTGTTTTCCAATAAAATTTAATGGAATATTTTGATTAATTTCCTTCGAAGTGTGATTAACAATGTAATAATATCTTCCTTCATCAAACTGTCTTCTGACGAATTTCAATCCTGTATTCGTCAGCTTTTCTCTTTCAATTTTTAAATATTCCAACGCTTTTTCAACATCAGAACTCAATACAATTTTTCCTTTTCCGAATGTTGCCGATTTTAAATTTCCGTCTTGCTGAAAAGGAATTTTAGTCCATAAAGACTGCAATTCGTTTCTTCTTTTTTCAAATTCAAAAAATCCCGGAACGTCTTTTGGCTCACTTTGAAAAATTACCGAAGCTCCATTCTGAGCTAAATTTAAAATATTTTTCAACGTTGGTTCTGAAAAATAATTGAGTTGAGGAATAATTAAAACTTTATAAGAACCGCCATTTTTAGAAACCTGAATATTCTGATTTTCAAACTTCGCTTCACCAATCATTTTATCCGAAATCATATCGAGAGAATAGCCGGATTTCCCTAATTTTTCAAGGTTTTCATAAAATACAGTCGGATGCAGCCACTTTTCAATATTATGAATTTTGAAAGCCATATCCTTTCCTTTCGGATTTGCCCATTGGTCGTAAATCGGCCAGTACATTAGGATTTCATTATCCGATTTTCCACTTTGTAAAACTGATTGTGTTCTTTCGACGTAAGAATTTAAACCTTTAATATTCGGCCACAAAGAATTCTCCGGAACGAAATTCGTCGAAGCATAAAACAACCAGCCCGGAAACTGAACATCAGCCGGCGTGTAAGTCGTTCCGTGATAAAAAATATGGTTGATTCCTGAGAGAAAAATCTGTTCAGCTTCAGGTTTAACCTGCGACCAGGACGTTTTAAAATGTTCCGTCAACCAAGTAAAAGATTCGTTGGAAATCAAAGGCTTTCCGGTAATATTGGCTGCCGAAGAAGCAAATTTCAGCATATTGATGTCAGGAATTTCCTTTGTATTGATGTCTTCCAGATTTCTTCTCAAACCTTGGATATCAAATTTAGTACTTCCGAAAGTTTCAGACTCAGGAATATCGACTGCTGCATATAAATCCAGTAAATTTCCCGGCGAACCGTGTGCCTGATTGGTATTTTTTGAATTTTTGGAATGCGCCCAATTCGTAAAGTTTTCTGTGAAATTCTGCAAAATCAGCTCGCTCATCGTTTCACGGTAATCGGATTTTATTCTTCCTGCCAATTCGCTTTCTTCATCACTCACCAAATATTTGATATACTGACTTAAATCGTAGCCTCTTCTTTTTTTGAATTCTTCTTTAAAATTTGCCGTCCAATCGACATTGTAAACCTCATAACTGTCATTGAAAAATGAACGGATTCCATAGTTTGAATTTCCAAAAGCTTTATCGAATGTTTTCAGATAATCCTTCGTCGCATCGGGAGAAAAATGGTCTAACGTATAGCCATCACCACCCGGAGCGGCACGTTTTACTTTCTGTAAAGTTTTACCCACAAAAACCGCAAAAATTATCCATTTTCCAGAGGTTGGTTTCCAATTTAAAGTTCCGTCTTGAGCTACTTTATCTGTTAAGACAATCGTTTCATTTTTTTCATTATAAGCTGTAACGATATCTAATTTTGTGGTTTTTAAATTCTTCTGTTTTTCGTCTTTCAGAACTATTTTTTCAGAAAATTTTTTGTTTGGTTGAATTTCATAAGTCTGAACAATCATTTTTATCGCCGCATCCTGTTCGCTCACTTGTGGTCCGCCAATTGGCCAGCCTGTTCCTACTGCCATATCAACGCCCATTTTCAAACTTTTAGCTTTATCTGTGGTGAATTGCAGCATTTTCATCCATTCCGGAGAAAGGTAATTGATGTATTTGTTCTCAAATCCTTTTGTACCATAAATCGGGACAATTTCTACTCCTCCAAAACCCGCTTTTGAAAGGGTTGTCAATTGTTTGTCTAAACCTTTTTCGTCAACGGCGCTTCCCATCCACCACCAACGCGTCCACGGTTGAGCGGTATTGGTCGCTTTTGGCCACGGATTTTGTGCGGAGAGATTTCCGAAAGCAAAACAGAGGACGCTGAGTTTGACTATATTTTTAATTTTCATTAGTAAATCTTCTTTTAAACGTTTGTTATTTCGAGGAACGAGAAATCTATGTAAAATTGAGATTCTTCACTACACTTCGTTTCGTTCTGAATGACAAACTGCATATTATTACTCACAAAATTTTTAATTTCCATCAGGTTTTAAAGATTCCATAAAGACAGATTCCGGCCAGTGGAATTTTTCAACATCATCGGGTTTATTGGGGTTAAAATTTTTATAATTCTTTGAAATGTATTTCTTCAATGGCAAATTTTGGTCAATAATAGATTTTATGACACATTTCGCCAATTCGTAAGCTCCGTACGGATTAAAATGCGTATCGTCTGACAAAGCGTTCGGTTGGTTTAGATAAGCATTTGCAGGATAATAAACAAACGCTTTCTTCGCCGCTTCCGGTCCCATCGCTTCGAACAATGTTTTGCTTGATGCATTTAAATCAATCAAATCCACTTTTTCTTCTTTAGCAATTTCCCGCATCGCATCAGGAAAATCATCTAAAGTGTTGACAATTTTATTATTGTCATCAAAAACTCTGCGGTTCATCGAAGTGACCAAAACCGGAATTGCGCCGAATTGTCTGGCTTTTTGAATCCATTCTTTTAATCTTTTTCTGTAACCTGATTTTGTGCTGTTTCCCGCTTTTTGGTCGTTGTGACCGAATTGGATAAATAAATAATCTCCCGGTTTTATTTGAGTCCAGATTTTATCGATTCGGTGGCGGTCTTCAAAGGCTTTTAAAGTTTCTCCACTTTCGGCATAATTGGCAATCACAACTTCATTCGGAACGAAAAAATACGGTAACATCTGTCCCCAAGAAGCCCACGGTTCGTATTGCGAATCAACGACGGTTGAATCTCCTGTCAAATAAATAGTTTTTGCTGTTTTGTTAGGCTGAATGATTACTGAACATACTTTCGGAGCTTTATCATTAAACTCAATCGTCAACAAATTGTCCCAATGTAAATATTTTGTTTCTCTTGGTTTTAATTTTACAATTCCGATTTTTTCGCCGTTTTGATTTCGAATGATGCTGTCTTTTACGTGAACAGTGATTGTTTTTTCAACAATTTCGCCCTGTTTTGTTTTGATATCATTCAACATCAATCGGCGGTTTTCTACACGAACTGTTGTTTCCGAAGTTCCTTTTGTATCGCCTAAATTCAGTTGAATGTTATAATTTCCTTCAGGAATTGCCACCGAAAAATAGAAAGGTCTGTCACTTGTGATAAAATCTCCCGTCAAAGCATTTCCGCCATTGTCAACAGATTTTAATCCCGAAATATCCATAAAACCATAGCCGATTTTCCTGTCAAATTTTGAAGTTGAAGTAATCGGAATAAAACCTTCTTCTACTCTGTCTCCGCCAAAATCAAATTTAAAAGTTGTTTGCTGCCCAAAATATAATGAACAGACAAATATTATTAAAAATGACAGTCCTTTTTTCATCATTAATCCGTTAAAATATTTTCTTTTGGCATTATAAACTGTTTATTTTCATCACCCAAATCTGGCAATCCGAAGTAGAAATATAAGGTTCTTGTAAACGTCCCGTTGAGATGATTCGGTTCGCTTTCCGGTCCTAAAGATTCGGTTTTATCGTTAATGTTAAACGCCAGAACAGTTCCCAACGGTGGAATCGCATCTAGGAAAGAAATATTTCCGCTTGGCAATTTCGGATAACCTTCCGCTCCGTAAATTCCGTAAAAATCGAAAAGTCTGACGAACATCTTTTCTTCTTTTGTACCGACTGTTATTTTTCCTTCTGCGGTATCTAGTTGCAACCACGAAACATCATCAAAATAACCTTTAAATTCAGGGTAAATCCAAGGTGATTGTCCTGTTCTTGTTGAGTTTTTTAAATTCTGCCAAACATTGTAAGTCTGTCCCTGACTTCTGTTTTTCCAAACGTGATAAGGACCTTTTCCAAGCCATTTTGCATTAATAACATAATTTTCAGGATAATCGAAACTTACGCCCGAAAATTGATAATCTCCTGACAAAGAATATTCATAATTGAGTTCTAAAATTCCGTTTGGACTGAGTTTCCAAATGATTTTATTTCCGTTTTTATAATTGATTTCAATTAATTGATTTTGCCCTTCTGTAAAAGATTTAATAGAAGATAATTCTATTGTTCCGTTCACGAAAACAGGTCCGTTTTTGAAGGTCATTTTTTTGCCTTTTTTATCGACAATGACCGATTTCAATAAACCGTCTTTTCTCCCAATAGCAAATTCTTTTTCGTCTGATTTTAAAATAAATTCAGCATCATTTTCTGCCACAGAAACCGGTAATTCTTTAATTAGAGATTTTGAAAATTGCTTCGAAATTTCCTCATTCGAATTCAATTTCCAAGTCCAGGTATAAATTTCTTTTCCGAAAGCATCCATTGCAGTCAATAACAAACCTTCGCTTGCTTTCCACTCTGAAGGAAGATTTAAATTGATAGTTCCTTTTTCTGTAGGTTGAATATTGGGTGATTGTACTTTTCCTGATTTTATCACATCAAAACCTGATTCTGAAGAAAATGGTGTCTTAAATTTCACCAATTTCCATTCAAACGAACAATCTTTTAAATTTGTAAAGTGATAACGGTTTTCCACAGGAATGATTCCGTTAAAATCGTTTGGCAACGCTTTCAAATCAATTTTTACCGGACTATAAATTTCACGGATGGCGTAAAAACTACCTTCTTTTTCACGATGTGGTCCTAAAATTCCGTCGGGAGCGTTGATGGCGTTCACATCAATCTGATTGTTGAAATCCGTCCGCACCAAACCTTCATCTACAAATGCCCAAAGAAAACCGCCCGCTCCTTTTTTGGAATTCCAGTGAAGTTCCCAATAATCGGCGAGAGAAGTTCCGCCACCGCCGTCATCCTGTGCGTGCAGAAACTCGGTCGGCATATAAATATTTTCGCCTTCGAGGATTTTTTTTGTGCTGTAATAATCTTCGTAATGATTGCAGTCGATTCCGTTGAAAGCATTTCCTGGCTTGTGGTGTGCGTGAATAACTGGACGGTTTGACAAGTCATATTTTGCAAATTCTGCATCCAAATCAAAATTATGACCACCTTCATTTCCGTTGCTCCAGAAAATAATCGAAGGATGATTGGCATCTCTCGTAACCATTTCTTTTACAAGCTTTTTACCAGCTTCTGTGCTGTACTTTTTTTGCCAACCCGCCAATTCATCCAAAACGTATAAACCAAGCGAATCGCAAATTTTCAGAAATGATTTATTCGGCGGATAATGAGAGCAACGAACGGCATTCATATTCATTTCTTTGATGAGCTGAACGTCCATCAAATCGATACTTTCCGTAACAGCTCTACCTGTTTCCGGCCACCAAACGTGGCGGTTGATGCCTTTCATTTTCACCTTTGTTCCATTGATGAAAATTCCGTCACCTTTGCGGATTTCAATCGTTCGGAAACCGAATTTTTCTTCGGTTTGATTGATTGTTTTTTTGTTTTTATTTAAAGTGAATTTTGCTTTGTATAAATTCGGAGTTTCTGCCGTCCAAAGCTTCGGGTTTTTAACGGAAAACTGAATCTGTTTTAAAGTATCGCCTTTTTGAATCTGAACCTGAGATTCGACAACCAAATTATTCTTAACATCAAATAATTGGACTTTTATATTGTTGGCAGAATTAATTTCATCTAAATGAATATTTGAACGAAAAGTTCCGTCTGCTTTGGCTTCAATAGCTATCCACGAAATATGTTCTTTCGGATTGGCTTCCAAATAAACTGGTCGGAAAATTCCACCTAAAATCCAATAATCTGCAAGACGTTCTGCATTATTAACGGATTTATCAGCCGACATTTTGGAAACTTTTACTTCCAAAATATTCTCTTTTCCGAATTGAATTTTATCTGAAATATCATATTTAAATTCATAGAAAGCGCCTTGATGAATTGCTCCGGCTGATTTTCCATTGATTTTCACTTCGGTGTCGGTCATTGAACCTTCAAAGACAATATTGATGGTTTTTCCTTTCCAGGAATTCGGAACAGTGAATTTTTGTTTATATAAACCAGTTTCGTCGTGAAACTTGAAGTTTTTGCCATACGTTACATAATCCCGGCCGTAATTGTAGGAACCGAAACCTTGCTGTTCCCAGTGAGAAGGCACATTGATTTTGCTCCAGCTTCCCGATTTTCTACCTGAGTTTACCCAAAAATCCCATTCTTTGGTGTGTTCAGCATCTTTCCCAGTTAAGAATTGGATTTCTTTTGACTGAGAAAACAAAAACTGTGAACAGACACATAACAGAGCTAATATTTTGAAAGAAAAACTCATTATTTTGCAGCGATGTCAGAGTCGTCTTTTTTATCGTAGGATTGCGTAAGAGAAGCGACTTTCGTAACATTGACCTTAGTTTGCTTTAAATTTTGAATGTTATTTAAATTTTCCATTTCGGGCTTTAAAGCCTTGATTTTTAAATTTTCAAAAGTGAAATCTTTTAAATCAAACAAATCTGATTTTTCAATAGAAAATGCTGTTTCGCAACTTAAATCTATATTTTTGATGGTAATATTATTCGCCAATCCTTTTCTCGGTCTTGCTTCTCCTTTCAAATCAAAAAACTGATTCCAGCCTTTTGCGTAAATGAAAGTTTTTACATTTCCTTTAATGTTATCTAAAGTGATGTATTCGTAATGTTGAGGCGTATCGGGACGCATTTTAAAGTGTAATAATCTTGAAGCATCTTTCACCGTAGAATTTCTGAAAATGATGTTGTAGTTGTGAATCGATTCGCTTCCGCAAGTGAGCGCAGAATGGCAGAATCCGAAGGTATTGTCTTCGATGATGATGTTTCTGTTTTCACCATTATTCGGGTCAACATCAGCTTTTGGACCTTTTCCACCTTTTAAAGCAATCGCATCGTCATTAACTGACATATAGCAGTTTTTCACCAGGACATTTGAACATGCATCAATGTCGATTGCGTCCGTACTTGGAGCTTTTACTGGAGCTTTTGGTGCTAAAATCGTTAAGTTTAATAATTTTACGAATTGAGATTTGTAGTAATGCGTACTCCAGAAGGGCGAATTTTTCACCGTAATTCCTTCAATCTGAATGTTTTTTGAATTGGAAACGTAGATGATTCTCGGTCGCATTTCGTCCATATTGGTGCATTTAGGATTCCATTCGCGTCTTTTCCAGAATGATTTCCAGAATCTCAATCCGTTTCCATCGAGCGTTCCTTTTCCTGAAATCGTGAAACCGTCTAAACCATCTGCATTAATTAAAGCCGGAAAATATTTTACGGTCTGACCTTCCATTCTGGTTGCCACCACCGGAAAATCGTTGATATCATCGCTTCCTTTTAATTTGGCTCCGTTTTCTAAATATAAATGTGTTCCCTGTTTAAAGAAAAGTGAACTGATCAAAAAAGTTCCTTTCGGTACGATGATTACACCTCCGGTTTTTGAAGCTTCATCGATAATATTTTGAAACTGTTTTGTCTGAAGAATTGTACTATCATTCTTTACTCCAAAGTCTGTGATGGTGTATTTCTTGCCTAATTTATTGATATCAGTTGGTTTGTTTTCTTTGAACCATTTTGGAATAGTTGTTCCGTCTGGGAATTTGTCCTGACTTTTTAATTTGGAAAAACAGAAAAGAATTGAAAATGCTAAGAAAAACTTTGATATATTTTGTAATGTCATAATCAGTTATATATTGCTAATAAACAAAAATAAAAATATAGTTTTCAGAAAACCGAAGCATCCTGTCCTTTCCTGTCAATAAAAAATCTGACAAATTCCTGAAGAAAACATCTATGACATTTCAAGAATTTTACATCAGGAAAAAATTCAATTACAGGCAACATAAATTCCACTTACTGATTGATAAAATCAGGAATTATTGTTAATATTTAATTCACATAAAATACATATCAATCCATAACAAACTGATAATTAACAGGATTCGACAGGACAGTCGTTTTGCTTGTTGTTTCTAATTTTCCATCACATCAAAAGCTTATTTCTAATCCATCAGAATTTATTGTTATGAAGAAAAAAAAACTACCTGCGAAGAAGCTGTTTAGACTTATTATCCTCGGCGGTGTGATGTCCTTTACAGCCTTGGACGCCCAAACCTTAGCCTTTCCCGAAGCAACCGGCTTTGGAAGATTTGCTACCGGAGCACGTGGCGCCGTAAATCCGGAAATTTATTTAGTCACTAATCTGAATGACAGCGGCGCAGGCTCTTTCCGTGATGCGGTGAGCAAAGAAGGTCGATTTGTAATTTTCAAAGTTGGCGGTATCATAAAAACCCAGTCTCAAATCGTCATTCCCAAAAATACAACCATTGCAGGTCAGACGGCTCCCGGCGAAGGCATTGTAATTTTGGGACCGAGGGTCACTTTTACAGGCGCCAGCAATACGATTTCGCGCTACATAAGGATACGTTTTGGCAATACGACACAAGGCCAGGATACATCTGGAATGGCGAATGGCGCCAATATGATATTCGACCATATGTCTTTCACCTGGGGAACGGATGAAGTTTTTTCTATCAATTGGGATAGCAAGGGCGAAAGTCCGGATAACATTACCATTCAGAATTCCATCATCGGGCAAGGTTTGCATCGTCACAATCACTCGGCCGGAGGACTGATGCAGCCATCCGGGGGAAAGATCAGCTTGATCGGAAACCTTTACATCTGCAATAAAACGCGGAATAATAAAGTTAAGGGAATCAACGAGTTCGTCAATAATATTGTCTATAACTGGGGAAACTATGGTAATACCTACGGACATGCCGAATCCGGCGATGCTTATATTATGGGCGGAGATTCGGCAGGAACGTCAGACGTCAATATCATTAATAATTACTTCATTGGTGGTCCGAATACAAGCAACACAGTCACAACGCCTTTTAACAGGGGGAATGACAATTTCTCTTTATATGGATCGGGAAATTATTTTGACAACAACAAAGACGGCATCTTAAACGGGACGTTGGTTCCTTCGGATTTGACAGGTTTTCCTACAGGTGATATCACTTCTATTAAATCTGAACCTTATGATTACCCGATGAAAAATCCGGCATTAACAGCTCAGCAAGCTTATGACAAAGCGATTTTGGATGTTGGTGCATCTTACCCGAGACGTGACCAGGTTGAAAAATTGATGATTTCTGATCTGCAGTCCAAAGGAACAGCTGCCACTTATGTCTACGTTCAGTCTGACCTCACCTCACAATTTGGTTTCACCAATGGCGGTGCCGGGCATGTTTATGGAGCACCCGCTCCTTTGGATACAGATAATGACGGAATGCCAGACGCTTGGGAAGACGCTAATGGATTGGATAAATATACACCTGATGCTTTGAATGTTAGCACTACCAATGCGCCTTATCTGAATATCGAATTTTATATCAACAGTTTACCGAATCAAACTCCGCCGGATTTTATTATTCCGCCGACAGACGTCAATTTTACGAATGTTGCAACAACAGAAGTTCCGCCAGCAAGTTCTTTTACAGTTAACTGGAGTGATAATGCGGCAAATGAAACTAATTATCTTCTGGAACGTTCAACAGATGGAAGTAATTTTTCTGAAATTGCAACTCTTGCCGCAAATACGGTAAGTTATGATGAAACAGGATTGATCCCAAATACCCAATACTATTACAGGGTTAAGGCCATTAGTGCAACAGAATCTTCGGTTTATACTTCGATTGCATCAATTACAACTCCACCGATTCCGTCAGCACCGACTAAAGCTACAAATCCTAATCCCACGACAGGAAATACAAATGTAGAATTATCCAGCGGAAACCTGACATTAAAATGGAATGGAAGCACAAATACAACAGCTTATTCAGTTTATTTCGGAACCAGTTCCTCCAACTTAATTAAAGCGGCCGAAGTGAATTATTCAGCGTCACCATCATACCAGTTGACCGGATTATATCCAGCAACAACCTATTACTGGAGAATTGATGCTACCAACGAAAAAGGAACTGCAACAGGTGATGTCTGGAGCTTTCGTACTTTAAAACCTGATCTTGTCGGACATTGGCCTTTTCAGGAAGCACCTTTTGAAGGAGAAAAAATTGCCGATATCACAGATTATGAAAACAACGGAACACTGGATGCTGCCTATGATAATACTAATGTCAGGGTGCCGGGAAAAGAAAATTATGCGCTTGACCTGGCGACTTCACCAGGCAATATTTACATAGCAAGCATCCCTAACCAGGACCACATCTTTTTTGATAAAAATTCTTTTACCATTTCTTTCTGGATAAAAGCACCCATAAGTATGATTCCAACGTCATCATCTACAAGCCTTTATGTACTTTGCAAAGGATCCTTTACCAAAAATTCGGAGACAGGTGCTACCGGAAAGCGTTATAATGTAGAAATAAAAGGTGGCCAGCTCCGTTTTGCCATTGATGATGATGTTACAAAAAAAGAGATTACCTCTCCTATTGCAAATTACTTTACTGGGAACTGGGTGAATGTGGTAATCATTAGGGATATTATTGCACACAAAATGAGAATCTATACCAACGGTGTTTTAAGTGCTGAAGGCGATGAAACAGCCGTTACGGGAATTGGTGAGGCCAGTGATTTGATCATCGGAAATATCGGTAAATTTGAACTGATGTCATCTACCGCTCCAGCTCCTTACAAAGGTGCCTTTGATGAGTTGAAAATGTTCAATCACGCATTAACATCATCAGAAGTCAGCGCTTTATACAACCAAGCTACCCTAAGCTCCGGTGAGTTTGTTTCAAAAAAAGAAATAATATATCCAAATCCTGCAAAAGATCAGATTTTCATACAACTTCCGGATTACAATGCTAAAACACTTAATGCCGTATTACAAGACGTGAGTGGACAGGTTATTTTCAAAGAAATGATAAAATCTAATGAGAAAGGTGTTTTTATTGTAAATATTTCCCGAATAAAATCTTCCGGCTCATTTATATTATCAGTTTCGGGGGAAAAATTGAACAAAACTTTTAAAGTTATTATAAATTAATAATTAAGATTGTTTAGACAATGACCGGCATTGAAGTAAAAATTAATGTCGGTCTTTTTATTTCAGAATTATGATGACGCAAATACGGGAAGACCATTATCCAAAATATTATTATGATATATTCGCCTAATGAAAAAAAAGATACATTATAAAGCTCTTGTGACCTATCTCTCCACAGACGAGAGTGGATTAGTGGCGCCTTTATCATCAGGTTTCAGATGTTCGGTAAGATTTGCTTTTCAGAACATGGATTTTATTGGAATTCAGAATTTTACAGACACGGAGCTTGTATTTCCAGGTGACAAGGCTAATGCTGATTTTAGCTTAATAGATGCAGATACCTTTATAAAAGATCTCTATGAAGGAATGGATTTTGAGCTATTTACTAATTCTGATAAAATCGGTTCCGGAATAATTACAGAAGTTTATGTTTCGTAAAAATTATTAAAAGATTACTCGTAAATCAAAAAAGAGACTGCTACAAAGGCAGTCTCTTTTTAATAATGCGCTTCAATGCAATTGATCTTATTGTGAAGCGGAATAAAAATTCATTTAACTTTCCTATTTTTATAACAACTTAGGGTTTTGCTTATTTGGTTTAGGGTTATCAACATTATCAATTTGTTTGGAAACCGCCATTGCTGCCACCAGATCATTAAGCATTGTACTCGCTGCAGTTGGTGTATTTGGCAACAAGACGAGATTAGATCTGTTATTAGCTCCGATGGACTGAAGTGTGTCATAATGTTGTGTTACAACAATCAATGCGGAAGCTTCGTGCGGTTCAATCTGAACGCTATTCAGCATTTTTACAGATTCTTCCAGGCCTTTTGCGATTTCGCGTCTTTGATCTGCAATACCTTGCCCCTGAAGTTTTTTGGATTCAGCTTCCGCCTTTGCCACCGCTACAATTCTGATTCTCTGAGCCTCGGACTCATATTCTGCAGCCGTTTTTTCGCGTTCAGCCGCATTAATCCTGTTCATAGCGTGTTTTACCTGTTCATCCGGATCAATATCTGTAACCAATGCTTTGATGATATCATAACCGTAACTGTTCATAGCTTCCTGAAGTTCTCCTTTTACAGCAACTGCGATATCATCTTTTCTGACGAAAACATCATCAAGTTTCAGTTTCGGAACTTCTGCTCTCACCACGTCAAAAACAAAAGAAGTGATCTGAGACTCCGGATTTTCCAGCCTGTAGTAAGCATCACCAACCTGGGTCCTGATTACCTGATACTGGACAGAAACCTTCATCTTAATAAATACGTTGTCAAGCGTTTTGGTATCGATCATCACATCCAATTGCTGAATCCTAAGATTCATTCTCTTAGAAATCTGATCGATAAACGGAATCTTGAGATGAAGACCTGCGTGTCTTACGGAATGGAGTTTTCCCAGCCGCTCAACAATAGCTGCAGTTTCCTGCTTTACTGTAAAAAAAGAGGCAAACAAAGTAATCAGCCCAAAAAAGACGATAATCCAGATAAAAATCATAATAATATTTTTCTTAAAGATAACCAAATAAAAGAATAACAACAAAAAGCAGCTTAATTTATCCTGACAAAAAACAATTTGATGAGTTTTTTAAAATAACTTTATAATTAAGAATAATACTTAAAAAAACAGCAACAAAAGGTTTTTATCAATAAAGATTTTCTAAATTTGTTAGCAAAATAAATCTAAATATGAAGAAAAAACTACTTTTTGTTTTTGCAGGTTTTGCATTAACACCTTTTTTCAGATCTCAAAATGTATCCGTTTTTAATGATGTTCCTTTTTACAGTATGTATCATTATCTGGGAGCCGGCGAATCTTTACCGCCCGAAGCTTATTCTCAGATCCCGGCCGGCGCCATCCGTTTGCATGCTTATGAACAGGACATTATCTCCAGAAGACTTTCCGATTCTGAAATAGCCTCTTTCGGAAGCAATGTAAAAATGAATATTGTTTTAACAGCGGCCTGCGACAATTATGACAGGATTGCAGGCGTCAATCTGGTTCTGGTACCGAAAGGGAGCACAAGCTATACCTACAACCAAACTGATATAAAAAGAATTGAGATCGGAAGATTCATTACGCCTTTTATGAACAAAAATGTTTCCCCGACTCAGGTGCCTTACAGTTATCAGGTTAACAACATATCAAATATTCTGCACGATACATCTCTTTCTGCAATATATGATTTCTGGATTGAGTTCCGAGCAGACGGCTATTCTGCAGCAGCACAGACACAGGTTTCCGGCTGCGCTGACAGAACAGATGTTTTTCGCGGTAATCTGGAATTTGTAACCAGCGGAACCGCTTCACCTGCTCAGAATTTCTTTTTACCATTATCATACAGAGATAATCTTAATAATTATAATGCAACTGATGTCCCCGGACAAACCACAAGACTTGTAACCTTCACGTTGGCTCAGGATGTTCCTGGCGCTGTTTTACATCTGATTACATCTAATCACGGCTCCAATACAGGTGGCGAAGAATATGTCAAAAGGGTCCACAATGTTTATCTGGATAACCAGCTTGTTCACCAATATATGCCGGGTGGAAAAAATTGTGAAGATTACAGACAGTACAATACCCAGGGTAATGGTATCTATGGAACAACAGCCAAAACTCTGAGAGGCTGGATTTCCTGGAACAACTGGTGTCCAGGAGATGTTATTCCAAATCGTGAGGTGAGCCTCGGAAATCTGACTGCCGGCACACACACCATAAAGATTGATGTCCCAACCGCCGTTTTTGCAGGACAACAGGGATATTTCCCCGTATCGATGTATATTCAGAATCAAAAAAATGACGATGTAATATGCAACGCTCCTTATGAATTTAAAATCACTAATCAAATCAATACAACTGTTGGTCTTGCCTGGAAAGAAGCAGGGAATGCAACGCAATGGCAAACACTTTGGGGACGAAGAGGTGTTTTTACATCCGCCGGACAGGAAACATACAGAGATATTGAAAACGAGCCGAAAGATTCTCGCAATGATTTAAACCTTAACTGGATCTACGAAGCTTACGTGAAATCCAAATGCACTAATGACCAAAGCAGCATCTGGTACGGACCACTCTACTCCTCGCAAATAAAGCTCGGAACAAATGATCTTGAAACTAAAAAATCATCGGTTTATCCAAACCCGGTAAAAGATTTCATTAATATAAGTTCCACAGCTAAAGTAAGCCGGGTTTCAGTTTATAATGCAGATGGTAAATTATTACTTGAAAATAATTCTTCCAAAATTAATTTTTCAGGATTACAAACCGGTAACTATCTGATGAAAATTGATTTTGCCGACGGAAAATCAGAAACACAGAAAGTTATCAAACAATGAATTAAAATAAAAAAAGCAGGTTAATCAGCCTGCTTTTTACTTTTTGAGTTTTCATCTGCCTTAATCTTTTTCCTCCCGGAACTGATCAGGCTTTGGTTTATAATATATTCCAATTGTCCGTTTACACTTCGGAACTCATCGGCAGCCCATTTTTCTAAAAGTTTATACATTTCATCATCCAGTCTCAAAACAAAGCTTTTCTTCATTGCAATGATTTTCGGTTAATTGTAAAGTGTTCCGGCATTCAGAATGGGCTGAGCGGCTTTTTCACCGCATAAAACGACCATCAGATTACTTACCATTGCAGCTTTTCTTTCATCATCCAATTCTACAATATTTTCTGCCGACAATTTTTTCAACGCCATATCCACCATTCCAACAGCACCTTCCACAATTTTTGCCCTTGCAGCCACAATGGCCGTTGCCTGCTGTCTCTGCAACATTGCTCCTGCTATTTCAGACGCATATGCCAAATGACTGATTCTTGCCTCCTGAACAACAATTCCCGCTGTTGCCAGGCGATCCGTCAGTTCTCTTTCAAGTATATGATTAACATTATCTCCGCCATCACGCAAAGTAATTTCCGCATTTTCATCTTCCAGATTATCATAGGGAAAACTTACAGCCAGATGTCTTACAGCGGCCTCACTTTGGATCCGGACATATTCCATATAGCGTTCCACATCAAAAGCCGCTTTGTAGGTATCTCCTACTTTCCAGACTATTACAGCACCGATTTCTATTGGATTTCCCATCTTGTCATTCACTTTAAGAGTCTGTCCTTGTAAGTTTTCAGAACGAAGGCTCATTCTCTGTGTAGAATATAACGGGTTGATGAAAAACAATCCGTTGGCTTTCACCGTTCCGACATACTTTCCAAAGAAGCTGAGCACTCTGGAATGGTTCGGCTGAATAATCATCAGACCCTTCAGAAAAAAAATGAACGCTACAAAAGAAATAAATGCAAAAACCATAGACGCCGGACTATTATTGCTGGCTCCGAAAATAAAAAGTGAAATACTTGCTGCTAAAAGAACAAGGCTAAAAACTAACGCAAGATAGCCTGATAGTGGTTTTAAAACTTTTTCCATAGTATTTAAATTGATATTAATTTGATATCATAAAGTTACAATATATTTTAATACAATTCATAAAAAAACCGAACTATTTAAAAGTCCGGTTATAATTTATATTCCAGTCGGATTATGGTTCAATTTGAGTCCGTTTTTCATTTTTATCATTCAGCTTCCGGTATTTGAACCAGGCAGCCAAAGATAGAAGAAACATATATGCAAGACTCACATAAACCCAGGTTGGTAAAGGAATCGGATCTCCTTTCGCATAAGAATGCAAGCCGGACAAATAATAATTGACTCCGAAGTAAGTCATCACCATTGAGCAAAAAGCAAACATAGTCACCACATGGAAAGTATATCTGCCTCTCAATCCCGGCACGAGTCTCATATGAATGACAAATGCATAAACCATAATGGAAATAAATGCCCAGGTCTCTTTTGGATCCCAGCTCCAGTAACGTCCCCAGGATTCATTGGCCCAGATCCCACCTAAAAAGTTTCCAACTGTTAAAGCTAATAATCCTATGTTTAGAGACATTTCGCTGACTATCGCCAATTCTTTCAATGTTGTATCGTTATGTTTTCTGAATGTGTCTTTATTGGAAATCACATAGAAAATCAAAGAAATCATTGCAATCAGCATTGATAAAGAGAAGAATCCGTAGCTGGAGACGATAATCGCGACGTGAACAACCAGCCAATACGATTTGAGTACAGGTACCAGCGGTGTAATCTGAGGATCAAGCGCAGATCCGCCATGCGCAAATCCCATCATGATCACCGCAACCAGGAAACCGGCTGCAGGAATCAGCGCATTAGAATTTCGGTAAAGCGCATAGCCGGCTGTGATCCCGACCCAGGAAATAAAAACAATGGCTTCGTAGCCGTTACTCCAAGGTGCGTGTCCGGAAATATACCATCTGGAAATCAGCCCCAAGAAATGAAAAATATAGCCAATTGAGCCAATATATATAATTGCTTTAATGATTCTGTTAAGAATTTTACCCGGCCTGAATAGCTCCGCAAAACCTAAAACCAAAAGCAAACCTCCGATGATAGTGTAGAAGATCAGCAATTTGAAGTTGATGTCCATAGTATTCATCAAAACTTCAAGTTTGACCTTGCTTTCCGGGGGCACTACATTTTTACCCCATTTTTGCTGATACTCTTCCACTTTCTTCAGCTCTGCATCGGCTTTTGCCCAGCTTCCGCCTTGTGTGGCCAAAAGAACGCTTGACAAATAAGGTCCCAAAACAGCCTGCGCATTTTCATCCGCTTCAAAATTGGGCGTCATTACAGAATTCCAGGTATGATTAGAATCATTTTTCACGGGTACAGTTCTGAAATATTGATAAGACATAATGCCGTTCAGCACCTGAACTTTGTCATTCAATTTGATAACAGCTTCATCATACCTTGTTCTTTCCGATGCTTTTTTACGAAATGCTTCGTTAAAATCGTCTTCCAAAACAAAATGCAGATTTCCATTCTTATCTGCAGGAAACAATTTGATCAAACTGGTAAACCCTTCGTCTGTAGCTTTGGTTTTGGCTTTCAGATCTTTCCCGACTTTCCCGGCAGTTTCGATCTTGATAATATTAACCTGAGCCCAGAACATCGGATCTATTGTTGCGGCCAGAAACCATTGATTGGCATCAAGGTTCTGAAACTTACTTCTGCTTGTTAGTTTATGAAGAATATCAAGAGCCTGGGTATTTGCCGGAACAATTCGGCCTTCATAGTTCTGAACCAGAAGATAACCAAATTTTTCCGCGTGTTCTTTATTGATTTCGATATTTTTCACCATTGCATCCGCATCAATCACTGTCGGATTTTTGCCGGAAGATGTAGGTTTCACTTGTGTAGAATGAGCGTGCCCTTCGTGGCTGCCATCTTTTCCGTGCATATCGATTTCCTGAGCATTGAATCCGAAACTCAACAAAATCAGAATCAATGTTGCCGCTTTTTTGGCGCTCACCTGCTTTAGCATTTTATTAAGGTTCCAGAAACGAGAGCCTTTCCAGAACATCGTCACAAACATCCCGATAAATAGAAAAGCATAACCGATGTAACTGATCAATGTTCCCCAGAAATCGTGGTTCACTGAAAGAACCGTTCCTTTTCTGTCCGGGTCAAAACTTGCCTGGAAAAATCTGTAACCTTTATAATTAAGAACGTGATTCATATATATTTTATAAGGCGTTTCCTTTCCTTCATCCACAATTTTCACGTGGGACTCATAAGCTGACGGCGAAGAACTCCCAGGATAAGTTTCCATTACGAATTTATCTAATTTTAGAGCAAAAGGCTGCGTAAAATAGATCTTTGGTCCGAAGCCAAGCATAATATCCAGTCCGTCTAAATGAATCTGTTTGTAATTATTAGGATTTCCTTTTTCAACTATAAGGTCAACAACCTGCTTAGTTTTTGGTCCGGCAACTTCCACTTTCAGCATATCCGGAACATCTTTATCTTTTTGCTTATCGCCTTCGTACGCTACCAGTTTTCCGCGCTTGGTTCCTTCCGGAATTACTAATTTCAACTGATCGATGGTATAAAGACTTCTGAGCGCCAAAGGCTGGAATTCATCTTTTTTTGTTGTTCCTGTAGCCTGTGTGGCCATCGTCATATAAGAGGCGTCACTTGGTGTTTTGATGTAAAGCTGTCCGTCTTTTTTCTGGAATTCCACAGCGCCGTCAATAGAAGTTCTATTGTAACTCACCAAAGTTCCGTTGATATTCTGAACCTCGCCTTCAGCCAGATAAATATTTTGTCGGCCACCCATATCGCCTGTAGAAACCAAATGCAGATATTCTTTGCCGGTATTATCCATTTGCAGGCTGTCCTTCTTTCTCTGGATATAATCCAAAGCTTTTACTACAATTTTTTCTTTCCCAAGAAAATCATAGGTTGCCTGGAAATCGTGATGCAACGGCGACATCAGGTAAGGAACATCGTGGTAATTCTGCTGATCTCCCTTCTCCTCAATTTTGATTTTGAAGAAATGCTTGTCGGTGACAATTTCATTGGAAGTTTCGCCTTCGCGGATGTGCATCGTTCCCTCGAAGCTGATATAACGGGTGATTGCACCGCCTATAAAGATCAGGATAAATGCAAGGTGGAAAACCAGAACAGGCCACTTTTCTCTTCTCCAAAGTCTGTATCTTCCGATGTTTCCAATGAAGTTAAGGATCAGCAGAAACATAATCACCTCAAACCATTTTGCTTCATAAATCAGAGCTTTGGCCGTTGGTGTGCCGTAATCATTTTCAATAAAAGTAGCCACGGCCATCGAGATGGCGAAAGCAAGGAGGAGCACCGCCATTGTCCTTGTAGAAATAAGAATATCCTGTATCTTTTTCATAAGTAGATATCTAATATTTTAATAATAATTATGTTATTGCCTCTGTTAGTTTTGTTTGTTAAAACAAAGCAATATTTCGGCAATTTCATTTCAAAATATAATGATTCGCAAAAATAAGCATGATAATCCGATTGGGCTAATGAAAACACCGATTTATGATTTTTTTCAGATTATGGATTGTTTTGGTTTTATTGCACTTGCCTCTTTGCCATTTAATCTTTTCTTATTTTAATTTTTAACGCCCGGAAAAAACATTAAATTTGCATCTATTGACTTTTTTTGAAAATGAAAAACGAACAAAATACAACTTCCGGTAACACTAAAATCATATCCAAGCCAAGAATCATTTCCGGCATTACTTTCATTGTATTATCGGTAGTTCTGACACTTTCATTCATCTCTTATCTGATGAACTGGAAAGCAGATCAGAGCCAGGCCGGAACAATGGCGGACAAAACTGTGGAATCTTCTAATCTTTTTGGTAAAATCGGTGATTGGCTTGGCAATCTTTTCATTTTCGAAAGTATCGGTGTTGCTGCTTTTGTGGTCGCATTTTTATTTTTTGTCTTCGGAACCTTGATTTTCAAAAAGAATTATTTCAAGCCTTGGAAAACTATTTCCCACAGCTTGTTTTTCATTTGTTGGACACCGATTTTTTTTGGTGCCGTTACTAACGGGCAAGGCGTGCTGGGTGGTGTTTACGGTTATCAGATTATGGATTATCTGAAATCCTACATCGGGACAGTTGGACTCTGGATGGTCCTTCTGGTTAGTTTTGCATTGTATTTTGTTCTGGAATTCAACCTGAGACCAAGCTCTATCAAAAGTAAACTGAATGATATTAATGATAATACTTTTGGTAAATTAAAAGGGCTGATGCCGGATTCGGATGAAGAATTTGAGGCTGATGAAGAACTTGACAGGGAAATTGCATCAGAAATTCCGGTTACAAAAGAAACACCTGCTTCAAAGGTTGAAAATGATTTCAGCAATATCAAAGTCACTCAGGATTTCGAACCGATAAAAACACCAAATCAGACATCATTCAAAGAAGAAATCATAGAAACGGTTAAAGAATCTCTCCCTGAGCCAATTATCTTATCTTCTACTCCAACTCAACCACAAAAGCCAGTTGTAGAAACTCCGGTTGTAAAAACTGAGGATGATTTCGCCTTCAATGTAGAAATCAAAAAAGATGAAGACTTTCCAGTGTCTGAAGAACAACAAAAATCTGATGACCTGGTGCAAAAGCACGGACTCTATGACCACAAACTGGATCTGGCAAAATTCCAGATGCCTTCTGTAGAATTACTAAAAGATTATGGCAACGAGGAAATCACCATTAATAAAGATGAACTCGAAGAAAATAAAAACAGGATTGTAGGCTTGCTGAAAACCTTCAATGTCGGCATTTCTGAAATCAAAGCGACGATTGGACCAACCGTAACATTGTACGAAATTGTGCCTGAAGCAGGAATCCGCGTGGCAGCCATTAAAAAATTACAGGATGATATTGCGCTTAATCTTTCTGCTCTTGGAATCCGAATTATTGCACCAATGCCAGGGAAAGGAACAATCGGAATCGAGGTTCCGAGAAAAAATCCTACAATGGTATCTATGCGATCTGTTGTTGCATCGCCAAAATTCCAGAATGCGGATATGGATCTGCCTGTAGTTTTCGGCCGGACGATTTCCAACGAAGTTTTTGTGGCTGACCTGGCAAAAATGCCTCACCTTTTGATGGCGGGAGCAACAGGACAAGGTAAATCGGTTGGTATCAATGCCATCTTAACGTCATTGATTTACAAAAAACATCCAAGCGAACTGAAATTCGTAATGGTGGATCCGAAGAAAGTGGAACTGTCACTTTATTCCAAGATTGAAAGGCATTATCTGGCCAAATTGCCTGATACGGAAGATGCGATTATCACAGATAACGGAAAAGTAATCAATACTTTGAATTCATTATGCATCGAGATGGATGACCGCTACGAATTGCTGAAAAATGCCTTCTGTAAAAACATCAAAGAATACAATGCAAAATTCGCACAACGAAAACTGAATCCTGAAAATGGCCACAGATATTTGCCATACATTGTTTTGGTGGTGGACGAATTTGCCGACCTGATTATGACTGCAGGAAAAGAAGTAGAACATCCTATTGCGAGACTGGCGCAGCTGGCGAGAGCGATCGGAATTCATTTGATTGTTGCAACGCAAAGACCTTCCGTAAACGTAATTACCGGTATGATCAAAGCGAATTTCCCGGCAAGGGTTGCTTTCCGTGTGATTTCCGGTGTAGATTCGAAAACGATTCTGGATTCACCCGGAGCGGAACAGTTGGTAGGAAAAGGCGATATGCTTTACTTCAACGGCAATGATCTGACACGTCTTCAATGTGCGTTCGTCGATACGCCGGAAGTGGAAAGAATTGCAGAGTTTATCGGTGAGCAAAAAGGTTATTCGGATGCTTATCTTTTGCCTGAATATTCCGGAGAAGAAGGCAACTCTACTGTTGGTGCTTTTGACCCGAATGAAAAAGATGCATTATTTGAAGATGCTGCAAGAATCGTAATTTCCACACAGCAAGGTTCTACATCTATGCTGCAGAGACAATTGAAATTGGGCTACAACAGAGCCGGAAGAATTATGGATCAGTTGGAGGCGGCCGGCGTGGTTGGCGGTTTCAATGGCGCAAAGGCAAGAGAGGTTCTGATTTCTGATCTTAATTCTCTGGAAAGATTGCTGGATGAACTGAAGGGCAGATAATTCTTATTTTTAATAAAACCTTAACATATTTAGTTAAGGTTTTTTTCTAATTTCATTTCTTAAAAACTATTCAATTATAAATGTCCTCGCACGAACTTCTTTATAAAGCTATAAAAATTGCTACAAAAGCTCATAAAAAACAAACCGACAAATATGATGCGCCATATCTTGGTCACGTTTTCCGTGTGATGAATGCCGGAAAAACCATTGACGAAAAAATCGTTGGCGTTTTACATGATGTAGTAGAAGACCACCCGGAATTTTCATTCGAATACCTGAAAGAAAAAGGCTTCCCGGATTATATCCTGGAAGCTGTGGAATGTCTTACCAAGCGTGAAGAAGAACATATCAATTACGATGCTTTCATTGCAAGAATTGAGAAAAGTCCACTTGCTGTTGCCGTCAAACTGAATGACCTGCGGGATAATATGGATCTGACAAGATGCACAGAATTATTACAGGAAAAAGATTTAAAACGCTTCAATAAATATCTGAAAGCGTACCTTTATCTTTCTGAAAAGTATTAAAATCAGCGAGAAAAATTTCTCTAATCTGCCATCGGAATTACAATATCCTTCTCATCATCGGTAGCGTCAAAGGTAAAGTTTAAAGAGAAATAAAGAAAGTGAAAATTGTCATTACCCTTCACAGAAAATTCGCGCTGGAACATATATCCCGTTGTCGCTGAGAGTGAATGACTGAATTGATAACCCATACCTGCAAAAGTCCGGTTTCTTTTAAAATTAGGTTCTTTCGGCCCGAAGAAAACTTCTTCAAAAGCATTCACAAAAAAAGTTTCTTCCTGAACTTTCGGTTTATTGATCGGCAAAGTAGCACTCAGTCTGTATCGGAAACGGTTCGCCTCGGTATGTTCTCCTGTTTGGCTCGCATAGAAAAATCTATGTTCTGCCCGGCCTCTGTGATCCAGTTTCAGTCTTCCAAAACGTTGCGTAAATGTATATTGCAGCCATATCCGGAATTCTTCCTGGGAAATCTTCATTTTCTCATAAGTTCCATATCTTCCTATTCCAATGAATACCTGGTTATTTTTATTCAGGTTATAGCCTATTCCACCTTTGGCCTCGTAGTAGTCAATTACTGTGTAATCTCTTCTGGCTCTTGCCTGAAGCTCAAGATAAGCCATCCATTTCGGGTTCATTTTATAAGTAAAAGACATCATATTAAAACCAGAAAGGTGGTCCTGCCCAAACGCAAAAACACCTAAAAACAGAAATATAAAACCTAGCTTTTTCACGATGCAAATATAATCCAAATCTGTTATCTAAACTGAAATATTTGGGCGTGTCCCTTTGTTTTGCTGTACTTTGCAACCCCAGAGAACGTTTCCATTCCGGCAAAACAAGCGGGCCGGGCTGTCCACTGCTATCTTTTTGTCTTTTGGTGTGTCGTTTAAAAATCAGCTTTCGGGGATAGACAAAAAGGATATCCGTTACCATCCCTCACGCAATTCAGCACAAAAAATGTGACATAAAAAAACCTTTCAGCAAAAACTGAAAGGTTTTACGATATATTTCAAAAATATTTTATCCTAAAAGTAAAGTCAAAGGACTTTCCAGGTAAGTTCTAAGGGTTTGCAGGAATTGTGCACCTGTCGCACCATCAACTACTCTGTGGTCACAAGCCAATGACAGTTTCATTGTATTTCCTACTACGATTTGACCATTCTTAACAATTGGCTTCTCGATAATCGCACCAACAGACAAAATACAAGAGTTTGGCTGATTAATAATCGATGTAAACGTTTCGATGCCAAACATACCCAAGTTAGAAACAGAGAAAGTAGAACCTTCCATTTCATTAGCTTTAAGCGCTTTGGTTTTTGCTCTTCCGGCCATATCTTTTACAGCAGCAGAGATATCGTTGTAGTTCATAAAATCGGTATTCTTCAATACAGGAACCACCAATCCGTCCGGAACAGCTACAGCTACTCCCACGTTGATATTGCCGTGGTGGATGATTTTGTCACCTGCCCAAGAAGAGTTCACCTGAGGATGTTTTCTCAAGGCCATTGCTACCGCTTTGATCACCATATCATTAAAAGATACTTTCGTATCCGGCTGGCTGTTGATCTCTTTTCTGGCTTCAATGGCTTTATCCATATTGATCTCCACCATCAGATAATAATGCGGCGCTGTAAACTTACTTTCGGCAAGTCTTTTTGCAATCACATTTCTCATCTGTGAGTTTGGTGTTTCAGAATCTTCACCTGCAACAAAATTCATTGCAACTTTAGCAGCAGGGCTGGCAGATGCGGCAGGTTTTGCTTCGCTTGCAGCTGCAGAAGGCTGATAATTTTCAACATCCTTCTTCACAATTCTTCCGTTCTCACCAGAACCTTTGATAGCAGAGAAATCGATACCTTTATCCTGAGCAATTTTCTTAGCTAACGGAGAAATCGCTACTCTTTCACCAGTGGAAGATGCTGCAACCGGCGCAGACTCTTTTTTCTCTTCAGATTTAGGTTCAGCTTTAGCTTCGGTTTTTGGAGCAGCTTTTTTGCCACCTCCGGAAACGACAGCAGAAACATCAGTACCTGCAGGTCCGATAATGGCTAAAATTTTATCTACTTCAGCAGCATCACCTTCGCCAACACCCTGATACAATAAGGTTCCGTTGAACTCGGATTCAAAATCCTGAACCGCTTTATCTGTTTCAATTTCAGCAAGGATATGACCTTCTTTCACAGCATCGCCTACATTTTTATGCCATTTAGCAACTTTTCCTTCCGTCATTGTATCAGAAAGACGCGGCATGGTTATTACCTCAACGCCTTCCGGAATATCAGCAGAAGCAGATTCCTCAGTATTTTCAACAGCTGTGGCTTCGTTTTCGGTTTTGGTTTCTTCTTCAGATTTTTTCTCTTCCGATTTTGCTCCGCCACCAATCAGCGCGGAAACATCCTCACCTTCTTTCCCGATGATTGCCAGAACAGAATCTACAGGTGCATGTCCACCTTCTTCTACTCCGACATATAATAATGTACCGTTCAGTTCGGATTCGAAATCCTGAACAGCTTTATCTGTTTCTATTTCTGCAAGGATGTCGCCTTCTTTCACAGCATCACCCACTTTTTTGTGCCATTTTGAAACTTTACCTTCCGTCATTGTATCGGATAGACGGGGCATCGTAATTACTTCTGCCATAATTTTTTATTGATTTGAGATTTGAGATTCGAGATTCGAAATTTGATACTTGTTAAGTTCAAACTTCAAACTCTAAATTTCAAATTAATAATATTTTAGTTTTCTAATTTGTCTAGGAAAGGATAATCACCTTGGGAATAAACGAAGTCATAAACCTGAGATACATCCGGATACGGAGACTGTTCCATAAAATCGATACATTCTTCCACGAATGCTCTTGATTTTTCGTCAATCGCTTCCAGGTCTTGTTCGGTAGCCCAGTTATTTTCCAGTAGTCTGCTTTTCACGATTTCAATCGGATCCTCCAGTTTATACTGAGCTACTTCTTCTTTGGTTCTGTATGGCTCTGCATCTGACATAGAGTGACCTCTGTAACGGTATGTTCTCGCTTCAATAAAAGTAGGTCCGTCTCCTCTTCTTGCTCTTTCGATGGCCTCATAAGCAGCTTCTGCCACTTTTTCAGGATCCATTGCATCTACAGGAAGACAAGGCATTTCGTAACCTAATCCTAGTTTATAGATATCTTCGTGATTGGCAGTTCTTTTAACTGAAGTTCCCATTGCATAGCCGTTGTTTTCACAAACGAAAACTACAGGAAGCTTCCAGTTCATTGCCATATTGAAAGTCTCGTGAAGTGCACCCTGACGAACTGCGCCATCTCCCATAAAGCAGATGTTCACGGCTTTTCTGTCAAAATATTTGTCTGCGAAAGCGATACCAGCGCCCAAAGGAATCTGGCCACCAACAATACCGTGCCCACCATAGAAACGGTGCTCTTTACTGAAAATGTGCATGGAACCACCCATACCTTTGGAAGTTCCGGTTGCTTTTCCGCAAAGTTCTGCCATAATTCTTTTCGGATCCACGCCCATTGCCATTGGATGGATGTGGCACCTGTAAGCGGTGATCATACTGTCTTTTGACAGATCCATTGCGTGGGTAAATCCTGCAGGAATCGCTTCCTGACCGTTATAAAGATGTAAAAAACCTCTGATTTTTTGTTTTAGATAGAGAGAACGGCATTTGTCTTCAAACCTTCTCCACATCGTCATATCCTCGTACCACTTCAGGTAGACTTCTTTAGAAAATTCTTTCATTGTTGTTTTGAAATATGAAGCAAAAATAAGAAAAATTTTACTTTCTATTATATGCATATTATCATATTTTTCTGAATCAATAATTATTACAATTATTAAATAAAATTTTAATGCAATCGATTACTCATTATAATTTATTCATTGTATTTCTATTTATTTTATAAAATAATCAATATTTAATTTTTGAAAATCAACTAAAATTAATATTTAAGATATTTTTGTATATTGTTAGCGAAATTTGCAACGATGGAAGTCAAAGACCCGGTTATTTTATCAATCTCAAGATTTATCTCCAATTTTTTCAATCCGTTAGTATCTTTGGTTATTTACTTCTTTTATTATAGTTACATCAATTATACCTGGGAAGAAGCAACCAAAAAATTCCTACCGATACTTTTGCTACTGATCATTCCTGTAGGACTCTGGATCTATAGAAACGTTAAGAAAGGGAATTATACCAATATGGATGTTTCCAACAGAAAACAAAGACATTCTCTTTATGTTTTTATTATTCTCGCAACCATTGTCTTTCTTGCGGTAGATTATTTTATTCACAGAGAAGTAGACTGGACGGTTCTGATGCTTTGTATTTTATTAATGCTAATGCAGGCGAGCAATTTTTTTATCAAAAGCTCCATGCACACGAGTCTTAACATCTATGTAGCAGCATTGTTTTATGCGATAAGTCCTGTTATTGGCTTTTGCTGGTTTTTTCTTTCGGTTCTGATTGGCGTTACAAGGATTATTCTCAGGCGTCATACAATTAAAGAAGTATTAGCCGGTGGTTTGATTGCTATTTTTGTATCTTTGATTTACCTCACAATGGTGAAAGTTATTATTTTTTAAAACTATGAAACTACAAACTCTGACGGCATCGGAAGAAGAAGTTATGCGCGTGATCTGGAAAAAAGGCAGTATATATTTCCGGGATCTGATCAATTCCTATCCGGAGCCGAAACCGCATCAGAATACGATCTCAACATTTCTGAAAATTCTGGTGGAAAAAAATTACCTGCTCACAGAAAAACGAGGAAGAATCTATCTGTACTCGCCTGCTGTAAGCTGGGAAGATTATAAAAAAATCGTGACTAAAAAATTTGCAGAGAGTTATTTTGATAATTCGGGCATTGACCTGCTAAAACTGCTGATGGAAGAAAACCTGGTCCAGGCTAAAGACTTTAACCAGTTCTTTGAAGTAAAAACTACGGTAGTTCCTTTACAGGAGACTGAAAAAGATAATCCCGTGAGAGACTTGGTGAAAGATCTTGTCAGTGAAAAGAAATCCAAGAAAAAGGATAAGGAAAAAAAGAAGAAAAAGAAGAAATAAAAAAAGCGATCAGAATATGATCGCTTTGCTTTTTTGTATCGTTAGATTACCAACGGTTTCCACCTCCACGGTTTCCCCCTCTGTCTCCTCCTCCGTAACCACCACGGTTATTGTCGAAAGATCTTCTTGGCTTTTCTTCTCTTGGTCTGGCTTCTGTAACGTTAAGAATTTTTCCGTTGAATTCTTTTTGGTTTAGTGCTTCTACAGCTTGTCTTCCTTCAGCATCTCCCATTTCTACAAAACCAAATCCTTTTGATCTTCCAGAATCTCTGTCTGTAATGATTTTTGCAGAAGAAACTTCTCCATAACCTTCGAATAGTTCTTGCAACTGATGATCTTTAGTTGCGTAATTGATGTTTGAAACAAAAATGTTCATTTTAAAAAAATTAAATTAAAGTTGTTTTTGAAATTATAAAAGAAAAACAACAAAGAGAATGAACACAATATTGATTTCGTTATAATAATGCTGCAAGATACAATTATTTTTAATACTCAATCAATGATTTAAGATTAATATTAAATTAATTTTTAAAAGACGGTCTGCAAAAGCTGTCAGTCCACTTCTTTGCCTTTAATTGCTGCGAGAATACGGAACCAGTCTTCCAGCTCCAGATCAATCTGCAAAGTCTGACTCAACGTTCTAATTGTGTCCGATTTTGACGTTCCGATGACAGGAATTATTTTTGAAGGATGTTTTAGAATAAAGGCGAAAAGAATTTGATTTTCCTCTGCATTATATTTTTCACACAGTTCTACAATCACTTTTTTGATTCTGATATTTTCATCCGACTGGTCCGAAAAGTAACTTCCCATCACAGACCAGGCTGTTGGTCTTAATCCTTTTGACATCAGTTGGTCCAATACTCCGTTTTCAAAAGATGAGATCTCATTTACAGAAACTTCTATTTGATTGGTAACCAGCGGAACATATTGATTGATAAGCTCAAATTGGGATACGGAAAAATTGCTCACTCCGAACTCCTTCACTTTACCTGCATTTTTCAAAACAGTGAAAGCATCGGCTATTACTTCAGGATTCATCAACGGAGACGGACGATGGAGTAATAATGTATCCAGGTAATCTGTCTTCAGATTAGAAAGGCTTTCATCCACACAATTCAGGATGTAATCTTTATTATAGTTATAGTATTTAAGCGCAGACGGCTTCTTTTCCGAATTCATCACAATCCCGCATTTGGAGATAAACTGCACATTTTCTCTTTTCAGATCCATCTCTTTCCATGCATTCCCGAAAAGTTCTTCTGTAGTATGGCCGCCATAAATATCGGCAAGATCGAAGGTTGTGATATTTTCTTCCAGGCAGGTTTGTATGATTTTTTGAATTTCTTTTATCGAATGATTAGCGCCCCAAACACCCCACCGCATAGTTCCGGCTATGATTTCTGAAAACATAATTCTAATTTTTTCACAAATATATTATGTTAAATATAAAATACATTAATACATTTGATATCAGAAAAATAATTTTTATATGAAAACGGGACAGCAACCGTTCTCAAAAACAGTTAAAAAATAAAATTTGCTTATGAAAAAAATGACCCTTTTATTTGTGGGTTTCTGCGCTCTGCTGAACGCACAATTCACAAGTCCTAACAATGGAACAAGCTACACCCTTACAAGCCTTTCGGCAGCGGCACCAACGGTTTTGGTTAAGAACAGTTCAGATTATACCCTGACAGCCGATCTTACGCTTTCTGCAACAGATAAGCTTCTCATTGATGAAAACACCACGCTTAAAGTCAACCCAGGTGTTGCAATATTTATATATGGTGAATATAAAACCACCGCAACTAACTTTACAATCACTGCAAGTACAGTCGGAAGTCCATACAGGGGAATCCGTTTTGAGGAAGGTTCTGTTGCAGAAATGAAAAATACCCGCGTAGAATATGGAGGTGGTGTGAGAGTTCTTACTACAGGTTTCCTGATGGACAACTGTATTCTTTATAAAAACAATAATACACTTTCTACCAGTCTTGCAAGTAGTGCTGCATTAGCATTTTTTCAAGGGACTGGTCATATCGTGAAAAATTCTCAGTTTCTGGAAAACTCAAGGGCAGGCATCAATTCAGGAGCCAATACAACAGTATCCATCGACATTGTTAATAATACATTTTATGGCAATAATACTGACAACGGTAATTATCCTCAGATCAATATGGGACCTGCCGGAACAGATTCTACAAGAGTAGTTAACAACATTATCACGGGAAATAGGCTCAATACCAAAGCGGGCGGTGTGTCCGTGTCAGGTTTGCTGGGCGGTACTAACAGATTCCGGGTTGAAGGTAATATCATCAAAGATAACCGTTACGGAATTACCCACCAGGGTGCGGGAAGCAGTGGGATTGTAAGAAACAATATCATTGAAAACAATAACAGTGAAAACAACCCAAGTCTGGGTGGCAGCGGTATTTCACTTACAGGAACTCAGAAAGTAATTGTCAGAAATAATCAGATCAGAGGAAATCTTTGGGGGATCACCATTCTCAGTAATGCTGTGATAGATCTAGGAACCAGCGACAGTGAAGGCAACAATATTTTCAAAAATAACGGAAACGGCGGAACAACCACTGCTTTTTTCAATAATACGCCAAATACTGTCAATGCCATAGGAAATTGCTGGAGAGAAGGTGAGCTTTCTAACGATACAATGGTGCAGGCTGTTATCGGAAGTCTGAATCCTAATACCGTTAACTTCAAACCTTACAAATGTGCTGAAATCCTTGCTGTGACAGATGTTTCAAAGTCCAAGATTAATGTTTATCCTAATCCGAGTAAAAATCATTTCTTTCTTGAAACCGAAACAGGAGGAAACATCGTGATTCAGGATACCAGCGGAAAAATCGTTTTTTCATCTTTAGTTAATAAAGGAAAAAATGAGATAAGCACCAATCTTCGGCCAGGTTTGTATATCATTACACAGCAAACCGAAGGCAAAAAAATCAACACCAAACTCATGATTCAATAAAATCATGATTATTCACATAAAAGCCGTCTCATTTATGAGGCGGTTTTTTAATTTGCCCTTCTTTAAAAATGACTAAATTTACTGTTATGAAAATCTCAATAAAAAATATGGTCTGCAACCGCTGCATAACAGCAGTAAAGTCTATATTTGATGGATTGAAAATCACCACTGACACAATTACGCTTGGTGAAGTAGAAACAAAGAATGAACTTTCAGAAGCGCAACTCGGAACGCTGAATGCAAAATTAAAATCAGATGGATTCGAAATTCTGCAAGATGCTTCCGAGAAACAGATTGAGAGAATAAAAGCCATCATTATAAATAAAATTAGGCAAGCAGATTTGGACGACAATTTTTTATTATCCGAATTTCTGAGTTCTGAATTGCACAGAGATTACAGTTCCATTTCCAAGCTTTTTTCCCAGAACGAAAATGTGACACTGGAACAATATTTCATTCTCCAGAAGATTGAAAAAGCCAAAGAATTGTTACTTTACAAAGAATTTAATTTGACAGAAATTTCCCAAAAGTTAGGCTACAAAAGTGTTCAGCATCTTTCCAATCAGTTCAAGAAAATCACCGGTTTCTCTCCTACCCAGTTTTTGAAATCTAAAGAGAAGAAGAGGATTGCTTTGGATGAAGTCTAAATCTCAAAACAAAATATCAATTTTATTAATTTAGCTGATAAGCTGCTAATCTTTTGCAATATCCTATAAAATTCATAACAAGCAGTAATCATCACAAATTCTGTTAAACTACAACCAAGATTGCTTTACTGGTCATAACATTTTGTATCTATGCCTGTAAACTATTACCAATGAAAAATACGCTGTTTCTTCTTTTTATTCTTCTCTCCGGTTTTCTTTGCTCTCAAAACAAAGAGTTTTTGTATGAATACAAATTTATTCCGGATTCAGCTGATAAGAAAAATGTACGAACGGAACTTATGATTCTGAATGTCCAGAAAGAAAAATCCGATTTCTATAGCGCAGAACAATATGCTATAGATTCTACAATGATGGCAGAAACTAAACTAGGAAAAATGGCAATGCCGCCGGAAAAAGAAACCGTGCGGGAATCTGTAACCAAGTATCATAATTCGGATCAGATTCTTTACACTACTTTTATAATGTATGACAAATACAAAGTTAAACAGGACATAAAACTGCAATGGAAACTGCAAAATGAGTTTTCTAAAATTCTGAATTACAATGTTCAGAAAGCGACAACTGAATTTGGAGGCAGACAGTGGACTGCCTGGTTTTCAAAAGATCTTCCGATTCAGGACGGACCTTATAAATTCAAAGGTTTACCCGGCTTGATTCTAAAGCTTGAAGATTCTCATCAAAACCATATTTTCGAACTGAAGGGTATCAGATCCGGTAACGATCCGTTTATCTATCCTGACCTGAAGCAATACCGTGAATTTGAAATGAATTACAGTCAATTCGTCAAGAAATTTAAAAACTACCGGAAAAATCCCGCTGCAGATCTGGTGGGAAGAATTCCGGATCAGCGCGACGCCAATGGAACATTAAGAACATCTGACGAGATCATCAGGGAAATTAATAAAATTTCCTTGGAAAGACTGGCAAAAGATAATAACCTGATTGAGATTGATCTGCTGAAATAAAATTTCCGGTAATAAATCGATATAACAACTTTCCATTTATATATAACGGATTGGCATCTATTTTTCAGAAATTTGTATTATTAAATTATCTGACATGGATCATCATACTCATCATAATCAAGACAAACCTCATCCCAGCCAAAAAATTTCACCAAGTTCCGTGTACTACTGCCCGATGAAATGCGAAGGGGACAAATTATACTTCAAACCAGGAAGATGTCCCGTCTGCAATATGTTTCTGGTTCCGATAGAAGAGCGGGAAGATCACAGAAACAAGCCGCAAACCTATTCTAAAGCCAACCTGCCGGAAAGCTTCAAAGATAAAATAGGAAATTATTTTTGTCCGATGTTCTGCGAAGGTGATAAGACTTACGAATCGGATTCCGGTTGCCCGGTTTGCCATATGCATTTGGAGAAAATCACAGAAGATATAGTCAGAAGTCAGAAGTCAGAAGCCGGAAGTTCTCATATTCATCATCAAAACACCAGACACCAAACACCAAACATCCATCAAGAAGGCAAGTATTACTGCCCAATGTTCTGCGAAGGCGACAAAGTGTATGATTCCAATGTTGGCTGCCCTGTCTGTGGAATGGATCTGGTAAAAATTCCTGAGAAAAAGCCCATCGAATATACTTGCCCGATGCATCCCCAGATCATACAAAATGAACCGGGAAATTGCCCGATCTGTGGAATGGATCTGGTGCCGAAGCCATCCAAAAATAATCAGCAGGAAGATGAAACCTATCTGCTCCTGAAAAGAAAATTCTGGATCGCTTTCGGTTTTTCTGTTCCGGTTTTCATTTTATCAATGGGCGGAATGTGGATAGATTGGCCCTTCTCTCATCAGGTTCAGGGTATTCTGGAACTGATTATGACTTTACCGGTTCTGTTTTATGCCGGCTGGTTTTTGATGAAACGAGGCTGGGTTTCCTTTAAAACATGGAATCTTAATATGTTTTCTTTAATTGCCCTTGGCGTGGCTGCAGCAATGCTGTTCAGTCTGGTTGCGCTGGTTTTTCCAGATTTTTTACCACACGAATTGGCTCACGGTCAGGATGCACCACTCTACTTCGAATCCGTCTGTGTTATTTTAACACTGGTCATTATGGGACAAATGATGGAAGCCAGGGCGCATTTGAAAACAGGAAAAGCCATCGAAGCACTGATGAACCTCTCGCCTGATACTGCCAACCTGGTCGTAGATGGAACCGAGAAAAAAGTTCACTTATCTGAAATTAAAATAAACGATATAGTAAGAGTAAAGCCCGGCGAAAAAATTCCTGTCGATGGGAAAATCACTGAAGGAAATTCTAATGTTGATGAATCAATGATCACAGGCGAACCAATTCCCGTAGAGAAAAAAACAGGTGACAGAGTCACTTCCGGAACCATCAACGGTAATGGAACTTTCCTGATGAACGCTGAAAAAGTGGGTGATGAAACTTTGCTTTCCCAAATTATAAAAATGGTGAATGAAGCCAGCCGAAGCAAAGCGCCAATCCAGAAACTGGCAGATAAAATTTCGAAGATATTTGTTCCGACAGTGATTGCAATTTCTATTCTGACATTTATTTCATGGTCTATTTTCGGTAGCGAGAATAAATTAATTTATGCTTTTGTCAATGCCGTTGCTGTTCTGATCGTCGCCTGTCCGTGCGCATTAGGTCTGGCGACACCAATGAGCCTGATGGTTGGAATTGGCAAAGGTGCTCAAAACGGAATTCTCATAAAAAATGCCGAAGCGCTGGAAGAAATGCATAAAATCAATGTTCTGATTACGGATAAAACCGGAACTTTAACCGAAGGCAAACCAAGTCTGGATCACATAGAAACCATCGAAAATGTTGATAAAAACGAAATTCTGAAGCTCGCTGGATCACTGAATCAGAATTCTGAACATCCTTTGTCGAGTGCGGTTTTAAATCAGTTCAATGAAGAGAATTTAAAGTTTGAAAAAGTTGACAGCTTCGAAAACATCTCAGGAAAAGGTGTGAAAGGAACCATTAATCAAGAAGACGTATTACTAGGAAATGAAGCTTTGCTAAACCATTTCAACATTCAGATTCCTGAATCTTTAAAACAAAAAGTCATCGCAAAACAGGATGAAGCTAAAACCATTTCTTATCTCGCAAAAGCGGAAAAAGTTCTTGGATTTCTTAGTTTTTCGGATCAAATCAAATCAACCTCTAAGCAAGCCATAGACTATCTGCATTCCCAGAATATTGAAATTATGATGATGACCGGCGACAATGAGCATACCGCAAAAGCCGTTGCATCAGAGCTTGGCATCAAACATTATAAAGCCAATTGTCTTCCGGAAGACAAGATGAATGAAATCAAAAAACTTCAGTCTGAAGGAAAAGTTGTAGCAATGACCGGCGACGGTATTAATGATGCGCCGGCTTTGGCACAAGCTAACATCGGGATTGCAATGGGAACAGGAACCGCCGCCGCTATTGAAAGTGCAGAAATCACACTTCTGAAAGGTGATATTTTGGGCGTCGCAAAAGCAAAGATCCTGAGCGAAAAGTTACTTAAAAATATCAAGGAAAATTTATTTTTCGCATTTATTTATAATGTCTTGGGAATTCCATTAGCCGCGGGTCTCCTCTACCCTTTTTTCGGTATTTTGCTAAGCCCGATGATTGCTGCCGCTGCAATGAGTTTCAGCTCTGTTTCTGTGATCTTGAATTCTTTGAGATTGAATCAAACAAAATTGGATGTATAGTTAAACCACAAAAGTCACAAAAGTTTTATTGTGATTAATTAAAAATCTCGCAGATTAGAGAGATTTGGCAGATTTAGAATATAAAAATCTGCTTTATTACAATAATCTGCGAGATAAAATAATTCAATTAATTACAAATTTTTGTAGTTTCAGAAAACAAAACAGCACCGAGGAAATCCCCGATGCCATTTCAAAACAAAATAAAAAACCTTAAAAAAATCTATAGTTAAAAAGAAACGGTCAGCTTGCTGAATACATATCTTCCGTTTTGTCCGAACTGCGAGGTAGATCTCGAATAGACAAACTGATCGTTATTGCTGGAAACCGGAAGATTTTTAGTCGGATAAATGTCAAATAGGTTATTGGCTCCGATTGTCAGATTAAAATTCTTATTGATATCATAACCAATTGATAAGTCCGTTATGATTTTATCCGAAATCAGCTGATGCTCATTCGGCAAAAGAATTCCGTCAAAATTGGCATCCACATTATCTGCACCGTAAACTTTTCCGTAATAAGTGTTTCTCAGGTAAAAATTGAAATCATTCCATTTAAAATTATTGGACAGACTGGCTTTGATTTTCGGAACTGAATCTTCGAGATATACTCTGGAACGTTCCCCGAAATAAGTGGTTTCCAGACCTGCATTCTTAAGCAGATCAGAAGCGTGGATATCTCCGACTTTTCTGGTATTATTAAAATTGATGGCAAAATCATTGGTTAATCTGAAAGCTTCTTTTAACAGAGAATGGCTGATCACTACATCCAGACCTCTCGTTTCCGTATCAATGGAATTGGCGAAAAACTGTGCGGCATTCACTCCTGCTTTTGCGAATTCTGCATTTACCAAGTTCTGTGCTTCGTTTGCAGGATTGGAAAATCTTGTAAACTGATCGGTCAGAACTATTCTGTCATCAATTCTGATAAAATAAGCGTCTGCTGTAACGTTCAGATTAAGTGCAGGGATTTTGTATGTAAAGCCGGTGCTGACTGATTTTGATGTTTCCTGTTTCAGATTAGGAATCCCGAAACCTACAGCAATGGGCTGATCATTACTGAATGTTCCTACTTCCCTCAGTTCGCCGTTGACAAATAATGTGGAAGTCGTATTATAATAGATCTGGTGAATTGACGGCGCTCTGAAACCTGTAGAACCTGCAAAACGGAAGTTGAAATTATCTGCCAGCCTGATTCTCGAAGCCAGCTTGTAATTGAATGTTGAACCAAAATCAGAATAATCTTCATAACGAACAGCCGCATCTACCAAAAGCCAATTCGTAAAGTTGAACTCAAAATCGGTATAAGCAGCGTAAGAATTTCTGTTTTTATTGGTTCTGTTGGCTTCACGAAATCCCGCAAACACCTGTGAACCTCCGGCTAAAGCCGCGCCGAAGAAATCCGTCGGGTTAACAGAAGTCGGAGTCTGAGGATTCCCGTTAACATCATAAGCGGTGTAAGATGCAGCTTCGCCCGGATTGATTCTGAAATTCTCGTGGCGCTGCTCCGCTCCGAACGCAACATTAAGACCTTCAAAAACATCAAATTGTTTGCTGAAATCCAGATTGATGGTATTCTGCAAAAACTGCAATCCACCCGCTTTGAATGAGCTTGGTGATGCAAAACGCAAGCTTGTATTTCCCGTATTTTCAATCGTATAATCGAAACCGTTTTGCCCGAAAGTATTACTCAGATCAACATTCCAGCCGTTCCATTTTCCTTTGATTCCTGCAGCTAAAGACACATCCTGAATCTTCGTATGAATCTCCGGCAAATACCCATCGATATATAGACCTGTAAATGTTCTGGATTGATTCGGGCGTCTGTAGAAACCACCGGAAGCGCCATTTCGGATCGAGTAACCACCAAAAGTGTAGACTTTCCAATCGTCATTTAGCGGTACTTCTATATTTGCAAACAGCTGATGATTGTTCAGTTTTGACTGCCCAACCTGCATATTGAAGTCTTTTCTTGTTAAACCTCTGTAAGCCAATTCAGAATCAGTAACATCAAAATTAAGAAGGGACTGTAATCCTTTTGCAATAATATTTCCACTATTATCTTTTATGTCGTAAATTGTATTGGCTGACTGAATATTAGACAATTGTTGAGGTGACAAATAACCTACACCTTGTGCATATTGATGAATCAGATTAACAAAATTTTGCTCGCCGGGTGTGCCTGATAAATTTTTGATATTTGTAAAGTATGATGACAGATTCACACCATTTTCCAAAGCTCTTTTTTCAATAGCATTATAAGCATTGTAAATGTTTCCACTTTCAGTTCCGGCTCTTCTGGTCGGGTCACGGAATTGCGACGACCAGGTGATATTGTAGAAACCGCCTCTTTTCCCGATTTTGTTTCCGTAATTCAGATCCACCTGGAATTGTTGTCCGTCATAGTTTCCTGTATGATCATTAGCTGCAGGGGTAAGATAGCCACCATAATTGAATTGCCCTGTCAGTTTTCCGGTATCTTTTTTGAGCTGAAGGTTCATCACACCGGCAATGGCGTCAGAACCATATTGAGCGGAAGCGCCATCTCTCAGAACTTCAATTTTGCTTAATGCAAATGCAGGAATCGCATTCAGGTCCGTTCCCACCGTTCCTCTTCCGGGAGTTCCATTCACGTTGACCAAAGCCGATGTATGGCGTCTTTTCCCATTGACCAAAACTAAAGTCTGATCTGGACCCAAACCTCTCAGCTGGGCAGGATCCAGGTGATCTGTTCCATCTGCATTGGTCTGAATGGTAGATGTGAAAGATGGTGCAATGGAATTAAGAATCTGATTGATATTAGTCTGCGGCAAACTCTGCTGAATATCTTTCAGGTTGAAAACATCTACAGGAACCGGACTATCCGCTTTGGAACGTCCGCCGCTTCTGGAACCAACCAAAACCACTTCTTCGATTTGTTTATCCGAAACTGAATCTTTGACAGGCCGGGTTTGCTGGGCCTGGGTTAAATAAATTCCCGAAAAGAAAATAACCGCTGTTGATAAGACAGCTTTTCTCCCGGATCTGTTCATAGTTTTTTGAATCATATTTTTAAATTTTACGTTTTATATAAAAAAGAAAACTTCTCCCAGACAAGTCTGAAAGAAGTTATATTGGGACGGCATCACAGCCGCAATTAACATTTTCAACTTATCTTTCCTTTTTTCAAAGGCTGAATGTAACACCTTACCTTTCGGCAGGTTGTCAAGACTTCAGCGGGTCAGTTCCCTCGGTCTTTCTTAATAAGTATGACAGCAATTCATTATCACGAGGCAAAAGTATCAATAATAATTTTTATATCATACTAATTCGGTATGATAAATATCATCATTGATTTTTCAACTTTGAAAATGATTGAAATTCTGCTATTTGGCACAGAAATTATTTTAAATAAATATGAACAATTCTAAAAAAACTTATCATATCGGGTGCTCGGGATTCTATAATGCAGACTGGAAAGGCTCACTTTATCCGGAAGATTCCAAGAATAAAGATTTTCTGAAACTATATTCGGAAACTTATAATACAGTGGAAATCAACAGTACTTTTTACCGTAAACCGACCGCGAAAACATTACAAAAATGGATGGACGAAACGCCGGATGATTTTAAGTTTTTCATCAAGATTCCAAAAACGATTTCTCATTTCGGATATTCTGAAAATAAGAAAAATGAATTTTCAGAATTCTGTAAATTGATTGACGAAAATATGGGAAACAAATTAGCGGGTTTTCTGGTTCAGTTTCCGGCTTCTTTTCACTGTACAGATGACAATATCAAATGGCTGACAGAAACATTATCCGATGAGTTTCTGATTGCAGTCGAATTCAGACACGCTTCCTGGTGGAATGATGAGATTTTCAATTTATTCAAACATCATCAGTGGATTTTCTGCGGCGTGAGTTTTCCGGGAAAAATTCCGGAAGATGTAGTGATTACAAATTCAAAAATCGGTTACTACCGATTGCACGGAAAACCGACACTCTACAAATCGCCATATTCAGAAGAGTTTTTAGATAATTTTGCAAATGAAATCAAAGAAATTAACCAGGACTTCTATATTTACTTTAACAACACCTGGGGAACCTCTGCCATTGAAAATTCATTATATTTAAAGAAAATTTTAGATTAAATGAAAAAGTTGGTCGTGCTTTCCGGCGCCGGCATTTCGGCTGAAAGCGGTATTAAAACTTTCAGAGATTACAACGGACTCTGGGAAAATCACAGGATCGAAGATGTTGCTTCACCAGAAGGTTTTGCCCGGAATCCGGAATTAGTTCTGAATTTTTATAACGCCAGACGAAGACAGCTGAAAGAAGTGAAGCCTAATGAAGCGCATCAAATTTTAGCCGAACTAGAAAATCATTTCGATATTCATATCATCACGCAAAATGTGGATAATCTGCACGAACGTGGCGGCTCTTCAAAAATTATTCATCTTCACGGCGAACTCAGAAAAGCGAGATCAGTTAATCACGAAAATGATATTCTGGATTGGGAAAACGACATCAAGATCGGCGATCTGCATCCCGACGGTTCGCAGCTTCGTCCGCACATCGTGTGGTTTGGAGAAATGGTTCCAGAAATGGAAAGAGCGATCGACATTGCATCGCAGGCAGATTTATTTCTCGTTATCGGAACATCAATGCAGGTTTATCCGGCAGCTTCTATTATAAGATATGTTCCCGAGCATTGCGAAATTTTTGTTATCGACCCTAATCTTGAAAACCCGAATGCATTCACCAAGAATGACAATTATTTCAAAACTTCGGCAACGGAAGGGATGAAACAGTTAAAGAAAATATTAATAAAAAAATATCAATGAATCCACAAAAGACACAAGTTTTTGATGCAATCAATATTTTAATAAACAAGAGGAAACAAAAGACTTATTTTAACTTTAATCTCATAAAATCAAGTATGTCTTTGTAACTTTTGTGGTTAATCAATAAAATATACAAACCATGCAGGTAGAAATCAGAAAATTAAGTATTGACGATTATGATGAATTGGCAGAAGCAATGCAGAAAGCCTATCCCGATATTGATGATAATGTCTGGAGCAAAAGAAATATCCAGAAACTGACTTCGATTTTTGCGGAAGGTCAAATTTGTATCCTGGTGGACGGTAAACTGGCAGCAGCCGCATTGTCTATTATTGTCCAGTATGAATTGTTCGGAGATCAGCATACTTACAACGAGATCACAGGCAACGAAAGTTTCAATACGCATAGTAACAACGGGAATGTGCTTTATGGGATCGAGGTTTTTGTGGATCCGGAATTTCGCGCGTTGAGATTAGGCCGAAGATTATATGATGCCAGAAAAGAGCTGTGCGAAATCCTTAATCTCAAATCCATCATCGTGGGCGGCAGAATCCCGAATTATCATCTTTACAGCAAAGAATTATCACCAAGACAATATATAACCAAAGTCCGGAATAAGGAAATCTATGATCCTGTTCTGAGTTTCCAGATCGGAAATAATTTCTCGCCGGTAAAAATCCTGAAAGGTTATCTGAAAGGCGATTCTGAGTCGGAAGAATATGCAGTTCTTCTCCAGTGGAACAACATCTATTACACGGCAAAGAAAAACACGATGCAGGACAGTGTCATTCGCCTTGGACTGATTCAGTGGCAGATGCGATCTCTGAAAAATCTGGAAGATTTTTACAAGCAGGTTGAATTTTTTGTGGATGCTGTTGCGGGTTATCAGTCGGATTTCTGCTTGTTTCCGGAGTTGTTCAATACGCCTCTGCTGGCGCCTTTCAATCATTTGAACGAACGGGAATCGATGGAGAAACTGTCTGAGTTAACGGAAGAAATCAAAGAAAAAATTTCAGAATTCGCGGTAAGCTATAATGTGAATATCATCTCCGGAAGTATGCCGATTCTGGAAGACGGAAAATTGTATAATGTCAGTTACCTGCTTCACCGTGACGGTAAAATAGACGAATACCGAAAAGTCCACATCACACCGAACGAACGTAAATATTACGGAATGACCGGCGGCAACGAAATCAAAGTTTTCGATACAGATTGCGGAAAAATCGGAATCATAATTTGTTACGATGTTGAGTTCCCGGAACTTCCGAGATTATTGGCAGATCAGGGAATGAAAATTTTGTTCGTGCCTTATCTTACCGATACCCAAAATGCTTATACTCGCGTCCGTCATTGCGCTGCCGCAAGAGCGATTGAAAATGAATGTTACGTTGCCATTGCCGGCTGTGTGGGAAATCTGCCAGGTGTTAACAATATGGACATCCAGTTTGGGCAGGCTGCGGTTTTCACGCCATCGGACTTTGCATTCCCATCTAACGCCATAAAAGGCGAAGCAACACCGAACACCGAGATGACCCTGATTGTGGATGTTGATTTAAATCTTCTGAAAGAATTGCACCACAACGGTGCAGTCCGGACATTGTCTGACCGCAGACAGGATCTCTATGATGTGATTTTGAGGGATCAGAATTAATTTAAACTGAAATTTAACATCAATGCAATTGGCATATCTAACTTGATATAACAAACTTTATGAAAAAAAATTATTTAATTGTTGCAGGATTATTACTTTCAACATTGACTCAGGCACAGATCGGCGATGTACTCAACAGCATCATTAAAGATAAAACCGGTGTGGATCTTACGAAGCCAAAATCAGGAAACTCTACCTCAACGAATACTACAACTGCATCAAATTCCAATATCAATCTTGGCAATCTGACTCAGACCGAGATTTCATCCGGACTTAAACAGGCACTTAATCTTGGTGTTAAAGAAGGCGTCAAAAAACTCGGCGTTACCGACGGATTTTATAAAAACGAATTGGTTAAAATCCTGATGCCGGAAAAACTGAGAAAAATCGACACAACATTACGGACTTTAGGCTTAGGAAGTTTAGCAGATCAAGGCGTAAAACTGATGAACAGAGCTGCAGAAGATGCGGTAACAGAAGCCACTCCGATTTTTGCCAATGCGATTACTTCAATGACGATTACTGATGCGAAAAATATTCTTCTCGGAAATAATACGGCTGCCACTAACTATTTACAGACCAAAACGCAAAGCCAGCTCTTCACAGCATTCCAGCCAAAAGTAAAAGCGTCTCTCGGAAAAGTGGGTGCAGACACGGCTTGGAAAAATATCATTTCAAAATACAATATGCTGACTGGCCAGGCTGTAACTACCGATCTGAATGCCTATGTAACCACGGAAACCATCAATGGTGTTTTCAAAATGGTGGCGGAAAAAGAAACGGGAATCAGAAATAATTCGGCGCTCAGGACTACTACGCTTTTGGAGAAAGTTTTCGGAGCGGTAAAGAAGTAAATATTTTATAAACCACAAAAGTCACAAAAGAATTACTTTATCTTTTGTGACTTTTGACTACTTAGATTATGTATTAAAATTAGAATTGCATCTCCGGAATTTCACCTTCAATAATTAGCTCAGCTTCTGTAGCTTTGATAATATCTTCAACCGAAATTCCCGGCGCTCTTTCCAGCAGTTTGAAACCTTTATCCGTGATTTCCATAACAGCTAATTCTGTTACGACTTTTTTGACACATTTGACTCCTGTAAGCGGAAGTGTACATTTTTTAAGAATTTTAGATTCTCCTGCTTTGTTCACATGCATCATTGCCACAATTATATTTTCAGCCGATGCTACCAAATCCATTGCGCCACCCATTCCTTTTACCATTTTACCAGGGATTTTCCAGTTGGCAATATCGCCATTTTCGGAAACTTCCATTGCACCCAGAATGGTAAGATCCACTTTTTGGCTTCTGATCATCCCGAAACTGAAGGCTGAGTCAAAAAAAGAACCGCCGGGAAGAATCGTAATCGTCTGCTTTCCTGCGTTAATCAAGTCTGCATCTTCTTCCCCTTCGAAAGGAAATGGTCCCATTCCGAGAACGCCATTTTCACTCTGAAATTCCACCGAAATATCCTCCGGAACATAATTGGCCACCAAAGTCGGAATCCCGATTCCAAGGTTGACATACATCCCGTCTTTCACTTCTCTTGATATGCGCTGTGCGATTTGTTCTTTTGTAAGCATCGTAAAAAATTGTTGTTGCAATATATCATTATTTCATCTTATAGAAAAATGCTTTTTTACCGATACAAATTATTATTCAGACTATCGGATTTATATCAGTATTTTTGTACTCACAATTATGAAAACATTATTACATTACCTTAAACCACACAAATGGCTGATTATCGCCTCGTTGGTTTTAGCGGCTATCAATCAGGTATTTTCACTTTTTGCGCCGGCAATCACCGGAAATATTCTGGATCAACTGGTAACGCATCCGCATTTTTTTGATAAAGAAAAAACATTGCATAGAGATCTTAATCAGTTTCTTTACGGAACCGATATTTACCACGGTGCATTTTACTTTTTAGGTTTGCTGATCGGGACCGCAATGGTCAGCAGAATCGCAAAAGCGTTTCAGGATTACGCTGTGAACGTCATTACACAGAAATTCGGGGCGAATATTTTCACGGACGGTCTGCAACATTCTATGGCGTTACCTTATCAGGAATTCGAAGACCAGAGAAGCGGCGAAACGTTGTCGATTCTGACCAAAGTAAGGGAAGATTCGGTGAAGTTTATCACGAATTTCATTAATGTCTTTTTTGGGATTCTGGTGAGTATCATTTTCGTTTCGGTTTATGCGATCAGACTGCATTGGTCGATAATGCCGGTGTACACGGTTGGTATTTTTCTGATAGCTTTTGTAACGAACCTTCTGAGCAAAAGGATTAAAAACATCCAAAAAACCATCGTGATGGAAACCACAAGCATGGCCGGAAGCACCACCGAAAGTTTAAGAAACATCGAAATTGTAAAAAGTTTAGGCCTGACCAATCAGGAAATCAAACGCCTGAATAACAATACTTACAAAATCCTCGGGCTGGAATTGAAGAAAGTCAAAAGTATCCGTTCACTGAGTTTTATTCAGGGAACGATGGTCAATTTTCTTCAGCAGCTGATTACGTTGACACTTCTGTATCTAATTTTCAGAGACGTGGTAACGCCCGGGCAATATCTGTCACTGATGTTTTATGGTTTCTTTATTTTCGGTCCGATGCAGGAAATCGGGAATATCATTATTTCTTATCGTGAAGCGGAAGCATCATTGAAGAACTTTGACAACCTGATGAAAAAGCCTGTGGAAGAAAAACCGCAAACTCCTAAACAAATCGGTTCAATCAATGAGCTGGAATTCAGACACGTATCTTTCAAACATCAATCCGCTCAATATAAAGCACTGAATAACATTTCTTTTGATGTTAAAAATGGCGAAACAATTGCATTTGTTGGTCCTAGTGGTTCCGGAAAAAGTACGCTTGTAAAATTGTTGGTTGGATTGTACAGACCTCAGGAAGGGAATATTTTTTATAATCAAATTAACGGGAAAGAATTTGACTTTGATGAACTGAGAAACCAAATCGGATTTGTCACTCAGGACACCCAGCTTTTTGCAGGAACTATCAAAGAAAATCTCCTTTTCGTCAATCCAAATTCCAGCGAAGAAGACATCCAACTTGCTTTGAAAAAGTCAAGCACCAAAAATTTATTGGAACGTGCGGAAAAAGGCATTGAAACCGTGATTGGTGAAGGAGGACTGAAATTAAGCGGTGGCGAAAAGCAGAGAATCGCCATTGCAAGAGCATTGCTCAGAAAACCACATCTTTTGATTTTTGACGAAGCGACTTCCGCTTTGGACAGTATTACCGAAGAAGAAATCACGTCGACCATCAAGGAAATTTCGCAGGAAAAAGAACAAATCACTGTTCTCATTGCCCACAGATTAAGCACCATTATGCACGCAGACAGAATCTATGTTTTGGAACGCGGACAAGTGATAGAAACCGGCTCCCACGAAAACCTGATTGCTGAAAAAGGTTTGTATTATGCGATGTGGAGACAGCAGATTGGGGAGAGGAAAAGTTGAAACTCATTTTAAATAAAGATATTTTTTATCTTTATAATATTTTTACAGTTAAACTAGATAAACTATGATATATCAAATTTTTAATGAAACAACAAGCTCATATATTGAAGAAAAAAAACAAGAATATGGAAATACAGAATTTGCTATAAAATTCAAAAACGATTTTGTCACTAAAGTCGAAAATAGTATAATAAATCCTAAACAATATAAAGTAAAGTCATCAGTCGGAGGCGGAAACTGGGCAAATATCCCTTGGATTGCAATTTTTGACAAACTAATAACTGAATCTGCACAAGATGGATATTATCCTGTATATCTTTTCAGAGAAGATATGAGTGGTTTTTATTTATCTCTAAATCAAGGAGTAACTGAAGTTGCTAAAACTTATAAAAAAAATAAAAGACAAGTTTTAAAAGTACGAGCAGAAAACTTCAGAGCGAAATTAAACGTTAGAGAAGATTTTTCTTTACAGGAAATTAATTTAAGAATTTCAAATTCGCAACAATCATCAAAACTTTATGAGTTCGGAAATATTTATGCAAAATATTATGACAGCAGAAATATTCCCAATGATCAAGCTCTTGTGGAGGACTTAAACTATATTTTAAATCTATATCAAGAATTGATTTATAATGATAATGATGAAATTCAGGACATATCTTCAAAAGTTTTTGAAATTAAAAAATTAAAATATCATCTACGTGTTGAGCGTAATTCTAGAATATCCAAATTAGTCAAAGACAAAAAAGGCTATGTTTGCGAAGCTTGTAGTTTTGATTTTGAGAATAAATATGGAAGCTTAGGTAAAGATTACATCGAAGCTCATCATCTTTTACCAATCTCTACATTAGAACCTGGAAAAATTGAAATGGATTTAGTTGATGATTTTGCAGTTTTATGTAGTAACTGTCATCGAATGATTCATCGTCTTGATAATCCAAGCAATTTGGAGGAATTTAAAAAAATGATAAAAAAAGTCAACTAATCTACTACTAAATTTTCTTTCTCACAGTCCTCTGCTCTATCCTCTTCTCATAATTCTCGCCCTGGAAAATATTTAAGAAAATTTGTAAAACATACCAAAACTTGGTATATTTGATTTAAGATTAAAATCAAAATGTAATGGCTAAGAATACTTCAATTTTATTAGGCGATTATTTCGACCAATTTATTAGTTCGCAAATCAAGAGTGGTAAATATTCTTCTGCCAGTGAAGTTGTGCGAGCTGCTTTACGGTTATTCGAACACGAAGAAACTAAGAAAACCGAATTGATAAAAGAACTTAAAAAAGGCGAAAAATCTGGATTCCCATCAACCTTTGACCGTGAAACTTTCAAACAGAATCTGCATCAGAAGTATTCTGCCAAATTATGAATTATAAACTCAGTAAACTAGCTGAAAGTGATTTAGAAAAAATCTGGTTGTACACTTTTGAAGAATGGTCTCTGGAACAAGCAGACTACTACTTGGATTTAATATTATATGAAATCGAATTCATTTCTAAAAATCCTAAATCCGGAAAAGATTATAACGATATTATAAAAGGCTATTTTCGCTCACGGGTTAAATCTCATTTTATTTTTTATAAAATCAATTGGAACAAGGAAACTGTAGAAATCATCAGAATTCTACATGAGCAAATGGATATTGATTTGCATATTAATGAATAGATGTAAGTCAAATATTAATTTCTCTTCCTCACCGTCCTCTGCTCAATCCTCTTCTCATAATTTTCGCCTTGAAAAATCCTTTGAACCATAATTCCGGGAATATGGATTTCATTAGGATCCAGTTGTCCCGGTTCTACCAGTTCTTCCACTTCCGCAATGGTGATTTTTCCGGCGCCTGCCATTGGAAAATTAAAATTACGGGCTGAGCCTTTGAAAATCAAATTTCCGGCGTGGTCGCCCTTCCAAGCTTTTACGATTGAGAATTCGGCGTGGTAAGCGTATTCCAGAATATGAGGTTTTCCGTTGAATTCCTTCACTTCTTTGCCTTCCGCAATTTCTGTCCCGAAACCTGCTGGCGTATAAAATGCCGGAATTCCGGCTTGTGCTGCTCTGCATTTTTCGGCCAAAGTTCCTTGCGGCGTGAGTTCTACTTCCAATTCTCCGGACAGCATTTGCCGCTCAAATTCTGCGTTTTCTCCAACATAGGAAGAAACCATTTTTTTGATTTGCTTTTTCTGGAGTAACAATCCCAAACCAAAATCGTCAACACCAGCATTATTGGAAATACAGGTCAGATTGTTGACATTTTTCTTTACCAATTCTGAAATACAATTCTCAGGAATCCCGCAAAGCCCGAATCCACCGAGCATTATCGTCATTCCGTTTTCTATATCTTTTACCGCTTCTTCAGCATTTTTGACTCTTTTATCGATCATAAATTCAGTTTTAAACCGTTCAGTTTGTTCGCTGATAAATATATAAAAACCCACTGAACCGCTCAAATAAATCTGAAACAGTTTGTAATTTTACAAAAAAACCTTTCAAAACTTGAGATCACAAAAATCCCGGGTTTTGAAAGGTAACAAACTTAAAAATTTAAAAAATTAGTAAGCAGCTGTAAATCGCTGTTTTACGAAACTATTTTGCTCCAGCTCATCTACCAAAGCTACAGCAACATCTTCTACAGAAAGAATACTTCTTCCGTTTTCATCAAAAACAGGATTGTCCAGCGCAGTTCTGTAAGTTCCTTTTCTCACACCTGCCGTTCCGGGATGCATTTCGATTGCAGGAGAAAAAAACGTCCAATCCAGTGTATCATTTTTTTTGATCTCATTCAGATAATCTCTTGCTGCTAAAGCACCTGGTTTGATATCTGCAGGAAAATCCGGACCGTCTACCAGTTGCTGATCTTCGATATACAAACTTCCAGCACCGCCCACTGTAATCAATCTTTTGACACCGGATTTTCAACAGCTTTTTCAATATTTCTGGAACCATTCAGAAAGTCGTCATACAGATTCGGATTGGTCCAGCCTGCATTGAAAGTATTAATTACAGCATCACTGCCTTCCAGAATTTTTGATAATTCTTCCACATTATTCACATCGCCGTTTACTGCAGTCACATTCTTAGCCTGCTCTACTTTTGAAGCGTCTCTTGCAATGGCATTCACAGCATAACCTCTGTCTGATAATTCCTTTACCACTTGTTTTCCAACGAAGCCTGTCGCTCCGATCACTGATACTTTTTTCATTTTAGTTTAATTTAATATTAATTGTAATATATTTTGTTACATTTTACTTCAAAAAAATTTTATTCAAATAGCTTTACAAAATCTGACAATCGTTTCTTATTAAGAAAGTCATTGACGAGATTATCTGTTTCATTGAATAACACATCAAGCTTATTATTGATATCTTTCCCTACACTGCAATCCGGATTTGGAAACTGGTTTTTCTTCCCCAGAACTTCTGTATTTTTCACCAAATTATAAATATCCGAAATAGAAATTTCTTCCGGTTTTCTGGAAATTCTAACGCCGCCTTCTTTTCCCTGCCGGCTTTCTACGAGTCCCGTTTTTTTTAGGTTAATGAGCTCTTTGCGTATAATAACAGGATTCACATTGATGCTGCCTGCAATCCATTCAGAAGTGAGCCATTCAGACGGTTCCTTTGCCAAAAGCGTCATAATGTGTATTGCTGTTGCGAATCTTGTGTTGTTCATTAGTACAAATGTAATACTATTTTTAATTGTAACAAATAATATTACAGTTTAAATTTGAATTTTAACAAATCAATAACATTTAATTGGTTTTAATTTTGATGATGAGAGGTAAATTTGAAATATGAAAAATATAATATTGGCAGCAGCCGTGACCTTAGTTTCCCAGTTTTCCTTTGCTCAAAGCAAAAGCGTTGCCGCATTTACATCGTTAAAAGTGTTTGATAAAATTCCGGTTCAGCTTATTCCGTCATCGGAATACAAAGCGGAAGTTTCAGGATCCAAAGCAGATGACATAGAATTCGTAAACTCAGGCAACGAACTGAAGGTAAGAATGAAAACGTTGCAGCTTTTGCAGGGCGATGATGTGAAAGTGGTGCTTTATTATAAAAATATCAACAGCATCCAGGCAAGCCAGGGCGCTGTGGTTACTTCCGCAGATAATATAAAAGCGTCGAAGCTTGAGGTCACTTCCAATGAAGGCTCGCAGATTGATCTTAATATCGATACTGCTGTGTTAGAAGGGAAAGTCAATACCGGCGGAATGCTGAAACTCGCAGGAGAATCTGATTCTCAATCGGTAGTTGTAAACACAGGCGGACAATATGACGGGCAAAATCTTAAAACTTCTATTACAAGTATCACTACTAACGCTGGCGGACAGGCATCAGTTTACGCATCAAAATCTGTAGATGCTACGACTAGAGCCGGTGGCGTGATTGATGTATATGGAAATCCCGCAACTAAAAATGATAAAAAAGTCGTAGGTGGAAAAATCAATTACCATTAAGACTTACATCTGATAAATAGTAGAAAGAAAAGAGACTGTCTCAAAGGCAGTCTCTTTTTATGTAAATATTAACGCCCGGAAACTTCTTATTTATTTATATTTGCGCTAAACGTCGGTTTAAAAAATTTAACATTCAATGGAAGTAAAAAGGATTTTCGATATTCCCTACTATTCGAAAGAACATTTCGAAAAAGATGATTTCGTATGCGACAAAAGAAATGGAAAATGGGAGAAGATATCTACGGATGAATACATCAGGATTACCAACCAGCTGTCCAGGGCACTTTTAAAATACGGCATCAGGAAAGGCGACAGAATCGGGCTCATCACATCCACAAACAGAGTTGAATGGTGTTTTTTTGATCAGGCGGCTTTACAGATTGGCGCTGTTACAGTTCCGATTTATCCCTCCATATCTTCCGAAGACTGCGTGTACAATCTGGAAAATTCCGGGTCAAAAATCTGTATTGTTTCCGATGAACAATTGTTTAACAAAATCAATTCAATAAAAAATCAACTGCCGGAACTGAAAGATATCTTTACATTCGATGACGTCAGAAATGCTAAAAACTGGAAAGAATTACTAGAATCCGGGAAAGAAACCGATAATCAGCAGGAAGTGGAAGCCTTGAAAGATTCGATATCAGAAGATGATCTGGCGTCCATTATCTACACTTCCGGAACCACAGGAAAGCCGAAAGGTGTAATGCTTACACACAAAAACATTGTATCTGATGTTTTAGGCTGCGAAGACAGAGTTCCACATAAAGATTCCAAGAACAAAGGCCTTAGCTTTCTTCCGCTTTGCCACGTATATGAAAGAATGATTCTCTATCTTTTTACCACCAATGGAATTTCTATCTATTTTGCGGAAAGCAACGAGAAACTAAGTGAAAACCTGAAAGAAATAAAACCGCAATATATGACGGTGGTCCCGAGAATGGTGGAAAAAGTTTATGATGCAATCTATAAACGCGGAACGGAAGCTGGCGGTATAAAATCTAAAATATTTCTATGGTCACTTAAAGTAGCCGAAAAATATAAAATCGGTGATTCTAAATCCCTGGCTCATATTATAGCGGATAAATTGGTGTTCAGCAAATGGAGAGAAGGTTTAGGCGGCAATATCATTACATTGGTTTCCGGCTCTGCTGCATTATCACAACGTCTTAACACGATGTTTCATGCAGCGGGAATCCCTATTCTGGAAGGTTACGGACTAACAGAAACCTCACCTGTAATTGCTGTTAACAGCTTTGAGCATACCAAGCTTGGATCTGTTGGAAGACCTATAAAAAACATTGATGTAAAAATACAGGAAGACGGCGAAATTACCGTAAAAGGGCCAACCGTAACACAAGGTTATTACAAAGATGAAAAGCAAACGAAGGAGGCTTTTACAGAAGACGGCTATTTCAGAACCGGTGACATCGGAATGCTGGATAAAGACAACTTTCTTTTCATCACAGACCGGAAAAAAGAGATGTTCAAAACTTCCGGAGGAAAATATGTGGCACCTCAGGTCATTGAAAATCTTGCAAAAGCATCACAATTCATTGAGCAGATCATGGTTGTAGGTGACGGTGAGAAAATGCCTACAGCTTTAGTTCAGCCAGACTTTGAATTCGCTAAAAGCTGGGCTTCAAAAAACAATCTCAATATCGGCAGTTCACCTGAAGAAATTGCCAGTTCTAAAGAGCTGAAAGCTGAGATCGAAAAAGAAATTTCTAAAATAAATGCACATCTCGGAAAATGGGAACAGGTCAAAAAAATTGAGCTAACCCCAGAAATATGGACTGAAGATAATGGTTTGCTAACCCCTACTCTGAAATTAAAAAGGAAAGCTATAAAGGAACATTTTATCAGATTATATGATAAACTTTATGACAGATAGTATTTACATTGAACCATTAACTAAAATATCAATGATCATAACTAAAACAGAATTAATAAAAATCTGTGACCGGTTTCTGTCCGAAGAACTTAGTAAAGATGAACTCATTCATTTTGCAAGAACCGTGATGTTTGATGACGAAGACCGATACGAATGCGAAGATGAACTTGTGGAAGAAATCCTTTCTCAATGGGATAGTAAACCATCACAGCATAAAATTAACAAAACAGGTATTCAGTTTCTGAGAAATGCACTTTCCGAAATGAATTAAAAAAAAACGCTTCAGAAATCTGAAGCGTTTTTTTTATCTTTTTTCTGCCAGCTTACTCCAGGTATGAAGGATGTAAACGACTATAACACCCAGGATGCCCGCTGAAATAGAGAATATGAACTTGGTATTATCCTCATCAAAAAAACCGGATCTCCAGTCAATTGCATAGATATTGATCCCGATGAATATGATGAATAAAACTAAAAATACTTTATAAAACGTTTTCATAATTTCTGATATTAGAAATGAATATAATTTTGAAACAGTTGTGCAAAGTTAGCAGTAAATAATTTAATAGAGATTGCCAAAAGCACAATTCCGAAAACTTTTTGCAAAACCTGCAATGAACCCTCACCCATTTTTCGCTCAATCCAGGGCGCAAGCCTCAGAACGACATAAACAAGAATCGTATTAAGTACAATGCCACAAATGATATTGATATCGTGATATTCAGCTCTTAGTGAGAGCGTTGTCGTCAATGTACCAGCACCGGCAATGAGCGGAAATGCAATCGGAACAATAGAAGCAGCCTGCGGCTGATTGGTTTTATGAATTTCAATTCCCAGAATCATTTCTATCGCGATGATGAAAATAACAAAAGCACCGGCAATTGCAAATGAATTGACATCCACACCAATGAATTTCAGAATATTATTTCCTATGAATAAAAATGAAATCATTAGCAATCCTGCAACTATCGCAGCTTTCTCAGATTCTATTCTTCCGAACTTTTGTCTCAGCGAAACAATGATAGGCACAGATCCAAGAATATCAATAACAGCAAATAAAACCATAAAAGCAGTCATTGTTTCCTTGACAGAAAATTGTTCTAAAAACTCCATAATTGTTACTTTAAAGATTTCGCAAAAATAAGAAATATAATTGATAATTCCTTAAAGGAGTTTATAGACTTCCTCTATTTCTCTAAAAATATCCTGCAGTTTTTCTTTTGAAGAAAAAGGAGAATACTTTTCTATACTAATAGTTGTAAGCAGCTTACTGTATTTTTCATAATAACTGCTTCCTGCTTTGGACCTCAGATATTCTGAAAAATCTGATGAATAATGATTCAGACAATATTGGTCTGCGTCGGACTTTAAGGTCTCAAAAGCATCATAAAACCGGCTCTGATTATCCTCATCCAACATTCTTCCCAGATAGCTCAAATAAGAATTGGTATCAAAATCTGCCTTGTTTCTGAGGAGCGCTTCCGTTTCTTCTATATTAACAATTGGCTGCTTAAGATTTGTCTCTCTGGAAGCTTGCAATCTTTTCTTTTCTTTGTATTTTCTGGAAAAATAAATGAATATAAGCCCACCCACAAGAACAATAATCAGATTTCCAACGATGCCTGACCAATTGACACTTTTATGTTCTTTGATCTTCAGTTTCTGAGTGCTTATCACCTGGGAATCAACTTTATCCAACACATTATTGGTATATTCATTGACTTTTTGCAGAGTCGACTTGGAATTGGCAATATCCTGTGGAGTAACTGCTTTTAGCATCAGAAATCTTTGTCCGACTTCAATGTATTTTTCTTCTTTCGGGTCAAAATAAGAAAAATCTTCGGTTGATATTCTGATATCCCCGCGTTTTTTCGGGATGATGACATATTGCGCTTCCACTTCTCCTTCAATACCCCCGGATGTCGGGATGGAATTATTGATAATTTTTGGTTCAAAAACTTCGTATTCCGGAGAAGGAAGGATTTTTGGCAAAATTGATGGGGAGAGATTACCATTCCCGCTCACCTTCACACTGATATTAAACGCTTTGTTGATCTCAAAATTTTCCTTGTTTTTGTCCACAAAATCAATCTTAAAATCATATTTTCCAACAGCATTATTATAATGGACAGGCGCACCTTCAGGAAGTTTTCTCACGTTGATTTTCACTTTATTGGACACCAGCTCGCTTTTATGATTTTTAAAGGGAACTTCCGCAGGCGGAATTTCCATTATGCCGGCTACTTTGGGCACAATCACGAACATAGCAATAACCTGGGAAGAAAAATCATTATCAGACTCTTCAATAGATTCATCAAAATTTGCAATAGATCTTATCGCAAAATTTTTTGCAGATTCAAATCTTGCCGGCTCCAGATGACGGAAACCTGATATATTTTTTGAATAAGCTTTAATAACGCCGATAACAGGTTCATTTTTGTAGACATCTTTGTCAGAAACCTGCATATTCACATACATATTTTTAGCAGGATTTGTATTGCTGGCAAGCGGCTTTTTGTCGGCTTCCTTAACGTTGATATCAATCGGTTCCGTTTTATAGATCTTCCCATTCACTTTTACCAGAGCAGAACCTACACGGAGATTTCCGGCCTGTTTCGGATCCAGAGAGATCTGGCAAATAATCTGGTTGATCCTGATTTTTTTGACAGGATCTATGAAAGTGCTTTGCTCGGAAGAAACGGCATAATCAAATTTTGAAAAGTCAGGAAGCTTGATTGGTGTTTCCTGGATCAGATCTTCCCCGAAAATCTCCAGTACAACAGTAAAAACAAAAGGATTATTGACACGGGCTTCCTTCGTATTGACTTCCGAGTAAAGATTGACCTGGGCAAGCGAAAAATACGATGCCAGAATGGATAATATGTATAAACTTTTTTTTATCATTACCAGTCCTTTTCGTTGCTTTGCGGCATCGAATTGGCTCTTTTGTTTAAAATTCTTCTTGCGGTTTCCTTTTCCCGGTTTTCTATATCCCGCAGTATTGTATTTTCTGCCTCTTCAGGTATTTTATTTTCTTGTTTTTTAGGCTGGTTTGGCTTTCCCTGGCTCTCACCTTTCTGCTGGTCGCCTTGTCCGTTCTGCTCGTTCTTTTTCTGATTGCCTTTCCCGGACTGATCCTGATCTTTCTGATCTTTTCCTCCTCCTTTTCCGTTGTTTTTCTGCTTTTGCTGCTCTTTCTTTTCCTTATCCTTCAGCATAGCAATCTCATAATTTTTGCGTACAGCCTTGTTATAAGGATCCTGTTTCAGCGATTGCTTATAAAAATCGGCTGCCTTTTCCGGATTGTTAGACTGCATAGAAACATTTCCAAGATTATATAATGCAGCGGCTTTCTCATATTTGCTTTTCGTAAGTCCAACAGCTTTCTGATACTCTGCAGATGCTTCTTCATACTTCTTACTTTTGTAAAGCGAATTGCCAAGATTGTAGTGAGCGGTGTAATTTCCGCTCTTTTCAGAGATAGCTTCAATATACTTCCCTGTTGCAGCATTATATTCCTTCGCATCAAATTTTTTATTACCCTCATAAACAAGCGCATTATAACTCTTCTGAGCTACAAAAAACTGTGTGAAAAATAAACAAACCAATGCGGTTAGAAAAGACCTAAAATCCATCCATGCAAAATTATTCGTTTTATTGTTAAAATCAACACTTTAAACGTTAAAGTTGGGTTAAAAAAAAGCATTGTAAATCCTCTAAAATAAGGCATTTATTGAAAATAAAAATAGTCATTTCAATGAAAAAATGCTATCGAAAATTCAATAGCATTTTTGTTAAATAGAATGATTAAATATAACCATTAAAAAATAAGCTTTTACCAGTCTTTCTTTTTAAGAATTAAATAGCTGCCGCCAATAAAAATTAAAGACCAGACCGCACACGCAATAACACTTGAAACCGGATATTCAAACTTAAAATCCATCCCGATCATCTGTGCCATTTTCGTTCTTACCAATGGGTTCGGAATCAGGCTGGACATACTTTCCAGAGGGAGATAATCACTGATGAAATGATGTTCCAGCATCACTCTTGCCTTATCTTTCTGCGCCACATTTTTTAAAAGCGTAAACTTTTCAATTCCGGAAAAAATACCTTCCGCAAACCAGAGCATAAAAAATCCGAGAAACACAAAAATCGATTTTCTGAACAATACAGACAAGAACATCAAGAATGTGAAGAATGTAAATAATTTGAGAAAATAATTGAAAATAAAATAGATCTCCTTAAAAATTAATTCGCTATCCTGAGTATCAGAATAAGTCTTCCCCAAAACAAGGGCAATAACAAAAACAAGCAATGTAGAAAATATGGTAAAAACCAGAATTGTAAGCAATTTGGATGCTATAAATTCTTCTCTGCTGAGACCATCAATGATGTTTTGTTTAAACATCCTGTTACTGAATTCCTGACAAATGGAAAATACAATGATGCATCCCAGAAAAATCTTCAGGAGACCGACAATATAGGTGGTAAAATTCCAAATTCCCGGAAAATTATACATTCCCTGTTCTTTCAGATTAACTTTCAGCCCTGCCAGATCAAAATCTACCAGACCAATAAACAACAGCAAAGTGAGAACAAGAAAATACAGCAGTGTAAAGATCCTGAACGGGTTGTAATTCAGGTTTTTGAGATATTCTAATTTTAAAAGGCGTATCATAGATTATTTTGTTTTACAAGTTCCAGGAATTGGGTTTCAAGGCTTTCTTTTTTCTTTTGCAGATGTGCGAGTGCAATTCCCTTGTCAAAAAGTTTTCTGTTGAGTTCCGAAGCAGAGATATCCTCCGAAATCTGTGCTACAATAAGATTATCATGTTCTTTTATAGAAGAAAAGATCCCAAATGACTCCAGTGCAGAAATTAATTGTGACATATCATCAGCTTTCAGCTCAAAGAAACCTTTGGTATTGCTCATCGCATCTACAGAACCGGAATAGATGGCTGTTCCTTGTTTCAGAACGATGACGTGTGAACATATTTTTTCTATCTCGTCCAAAAGATGGCTTGCGACAATAATTGTGGTTCCGGATTTTGCAATCTTGCTGATGATCTCGCGGATCTGGATGATTCCTTCCGGATCAAGTCCGTTGGTTGGCTCATCCAGGATCAGAACTTCAGGATCAGCGAGCAAAGCTGATGCAATTGCCAATCGCTGTTTCATCCCGAGAGAATATGTTCTGAATGCATCTTTTTTTCTTGCCAGCAGATTGACGATATCCAAAACCTCATCAATTCTTTTTTCGGAAACACCCTTGATTTCAGCTACAATCTGCAGGTTTTTCTCCGCACTGAGATAAGGATAGAAATTCGGCTGCTCTATGATAGCGCCTATTTTCTTGAGGGTTTCCGTATCCGTCCCATCTTTTCCGAACCATTTCCAGCTGCCGGAAGTCGGGTTGATAGTAGAAAGCAGCATCCCGAATGTAGTGGATTTTCCGCTTCCGTTGGGGCCCAGCAGTCCGTAAACATTCCCCTTTTCTACGTCGAAGGAAATATTATTGACCGCAATATGTTTAAACTTTTTGGTCAGATTTTTTACTTCCAGTATTTTCTCCATATTAATATTTTATATAAAAGTCTTTGCTTTGACAGATTTGTTACGTTGATTTGTACAGTTTTTGTTTAAATTCATAAAATATTTCAAAAAAATGATTCAGAATATCTCAGAATTTTCCAAAACACTGGACATCTCGGAAGAAACCCTCAAACAATTCATTCAGGATTTTGAGCTTGACATCTCAGATTGTCTTTTGCCGAATATGAATATAACTCAAAATTTTCAGGATTTTGCAACCCATAACCTGGAATTTCTGAAGAAATATGACCAAGATCTGCAGAGCGACAAAACACCTGAAGAGATTTCGGAAAAAATTCATCAGCCGGCAGACAAAATAGAAGCGGTAATCCGGAATAAGTTTCCCAACATTTTCGACAATGGCATTTACAAATCTTCAGTTTCTTCTTTTGGAATTGACCACCAGCTGGGTGGAGATTATCAATTTGTCTATAATTACTTCGGTGATAAAACAGAGCTGAAACATCGGGATTTCATTGGTTACAGAGATTTATTTTTCTATATTTCCGATATGCTGGAACCGTTCATTAATCCCCGGCAATCCGAGAACTGGGGCATTCAGAAAGCAGCAGGAATCGTTATCTACGGACCACCGGGAAGCGGAAAAATCTTCTGGGCAAGAAAAATCGCTGAGATGATCGGTTTTGAATTTTTCGAAGTCAGAAAATCCCGGTTGAAATCCATTTTCGACAATGATAAAAAAACAAAATTTGAAGATTATCTTTCCGAAATGTTCAGAAAGAACAAAATCGCTTTATTTCTTGAAAACTTTGATGAAATAATGGCCCAAAGACCGGAAAATCAAAGCACAGGAAATGAATATGAAGAGGTGAAAGAATGTATCTTTCATAATATTGAAAAATTTGAAAAAGAAAATCTTCTGATGATGGGCTCTGCAAAAGTAATCTCGGGAATAGAATCTGAGATCCTGGCTCCGGGAAGATTCGATGTTTTGATTCCCGTATTCCCGCCTGATAAACAGGAACGTGCAGAAATGCTGCTTTTTAATATGACGAAAAACCTGAATGACAATGCAACGCTTCTCAGTATCCTGAAAAATAATCATGCCGATCAGATACCATTCTGGCAAGAAACCGCAGAAAAAATGAAAGTGTTTTCCAACACCATGATCATCGACTTTACCCAGAGCCTAAAAAAAAGAATCAGAAATCTGTACTTAAAAAACAGAACCGAAACGATAACGATCAGCAAGGGAATCCTGGACGCTTCTTTAAAAGAGTCTGCATCCAAGCTTACTGCAGAATATTTTAATAATGTGCAGCAATTCTTATCCGAAGCTTCTGCCAATTCTTACGATCGCTTCGCCGGCAGAATCGAAAACCTGAAACAAGAGCTGGAAACTTACAAAGCTAAAGAAGAGCCATTAAGAACCATTGGATTTCACCTGAACGAATAGTAAAACGCAATCCGAAGATGATATGTTCCCATTAACTCGAAATTAGTCCCAAACGACAATACTTTTGATATTAAAATAATACTTTAGCGGCATAATTACTGTCATGAAAAAACTCGGGATCATTGGTTACGGCTGGCTGGGAAGCCGCATTGCAGAATACTTTTCTCTGCAATACAACATCTTTGCCACCACCACTACACCTGCCAAAGCAGATATGATGAAGAAAAAAGGCTATTTCCCAACGCTTGCCGGCTTTGGTGAAAATGCTGATTCCGGCCAGACAGAATGGGAACCGGCCAAAGATCTTGACGCTATTATTATTGCTGTTCCATTTTCAGGGCTGCGCAATCCTGATGTTTCAATGGTCGGAAAACGTACAAATCTTCTAAAATTTCTTGGGGATTACAAGGGCCAGATTATTTTCACAAGCTCCACCGGAGTTTATCCGAATACGGAAAAAGAGTTCACCGAAGATGATTTGCCGGCTTGCGAAACAGAAAGCGAACGCTTCATTCTGGAAAAGTTCCTACAAACCAATATTCTGAGACTTGGCGGCCTGATGGGCGATGAGCGGCTGTTGAAAAATTTCAGATGCTCCAATCCTGAACAATTGGTGAATTATATCCATTATACAGATATCTGCAGAGTGATTGATATAATGCTGAAAAATAAAATCGGATCTAAAGTCTATAATTTAGTAGCACCCCTTCATCCTAATAAAGAAGAAGTTTTACGGGCTCAGCAGGGATTATCCTATTCCGGCATTCGAGCTGACAAAGGTAGAATCATTTCATCGGAAAAATTAATTAAGGAACTGGATTTTGAGTTTCAGTATGCCGATCCGCGTTATTTTCATTTATAGATTTTATGCTTCACAATCAAAAACTACTCTGCCAAACTGTCAAAAACCACCCAAAATTCAAAGCCAACTAAAAGACATTTAGTAACGGAAAGGTAACACCGAGGTAACGGAAATAGTCTTCCAAAATCATCTGTCAAATTGTCAAAAACCACCCAAAATCCAATACCACCAAAAACACACTTTGTGTACGGAAAGTTTACAGCGATAGGCTTCAAATTCCATTGCCAAGATTACCCGACCTGGATGGGGAAAAATAAACTGACGGAATAACTCTTATTCAATATGTGTTTACAAGTAAAAGTCATAAAAACTTTTGTGCCTTTTGTGGTTCAGGTTTCACAATCTTTGGAATCATTCTTGAACCGTTTCCATAAAATATTCAATATGGAAACAAATACGATCAAAACCATCGCAAAATACGGATTAGGCGCAATGCTGATCTCAGCTGGAATCGGACACCTGACCTTCGCCAGAAAAGAATTTCAGGCCCAGGTTCCGGAATGGGTGCCTTTGGAAAAGGATGACACCGTGATCTATTCAGGAATTGTGGAAATCGCAATGGGAACAGCCATCATCGTTGCTCCCAGGAAATATGAATCCCTTGTAGGAAAGTTAGCCGCCGGATTATTTACTGCCGTTTTTCCGGGAAACTACACACAGTATAAAGAAAGAAGAAATGCTTTCGGCCTGAACACGGACAACAAAAGATTGGCAAGACTCTTTATGCAGCCAGCCCTGATTGCATGGGCTTTGAAGTCTACGGATAATAAATAGCGATATAGTAAAGTCTTCTGCTCCGCTCAGACAATTGCTAATTTAATGTAATGCTGAGCGGGGTCGAAGACTCTTCAATATTCAAATTAAAACTCAATCAGTGGTTGAGTTTTTATATTCCCACATAGAATCGATGTTAAAAAACACCAATAATCAATCTTTATCTCTAAATTTATACTTCGAAAATCAAATTAATTTTACATTACATAAAAACTATGAGTTCAGCAGAAAACAATTTTAAGAGCCTGTTCAAATCAGAAATCGAAATCCCGGAAGAATATAAAGTTCCGATAATCCACCAGCGGGAATATCTTCTGAATGGTGAACTGGTTCCGTGGAATGGTGATGTTCAGGAAATCTATTCACCGGTCTGCATCCGGACGGACAAAGGACTTGAAAGAAAACTATTGGGAAGCGTTCCCAGCATTGGCCCGTCTGAGGCTCTTGAAGTTTTGGAAGCGTGCGTAAAAGCTTATGACAACGGATTAGGTGAATGGCCGACAATGTCTGTTGAAAACAGGATCAAGTGTATGCAAAAGTTTGTGTACCTGATGATCAAAGAACGTGACCTCATTATCAGGCTTCTGATGTGGGAAATAGGGAAAACCCTTCCCGATTCTACTAAAGAATTTGACCGTACTGTAGATTATATCAATCAAACCATCGATGCATTGAAAGACCTTGACAGAGAGTCGTCCAGATTTCAGCAGGCGGAAGGAACCATTGCGCAAATCCGCAGAGCGCCACTCGGCGTAGTGCTGAGTATGGGTCCGTTTAATTATCCGCTCAATGAGATTTTCACAACATTGATTCCCGCTTTGATAATGGGAAATACGATTCTTTTCAAATTACCAAAACACGGAGTTCTTGCGCATTATCCATTATTGAAAGCATTTCAGGAGGCTTTCCCCAAAGGAACAGTTAATACACTTTATGGCAAAGGAGCTGAGATCATCACGCCGATTATGGAAAGTGGAAAAGTCAACGTTCTGGCGTTCATTGGTTCCAGTAAAGTAGCCAATGGATTAAAAAAACTTCATCCAAAAGTTAATCGTTTAAGAGCAATCCTGAGTCTCGACGCCAAAAATGCTGCAATAGTTACCAAAAATGCTAATCTGGACGTTGCAGTCAGTGAGTGTATTCTTGGATCATTGTCATTCAACGGACAACGATGCACTGCCCTGAAATTAATCTTTGTTCAGAAAGATGTGGCGGAAGAATTTACCCAAAAGCTGACTGAAGCTGTTTCTGCTCTAAAAGGCGGGCTGCCTTGGGAAAAAGATGTGAAAGTCACACCCCTTCCGGAGCTTAATAAACCGCCGTATCTGAAGGAATGCCTTGAAGATGCTCTTGCTAAAGGCGCAAAAGTGCTTAATGAAAACGGAGGTTACAATGAAGAGTCATTTTTCTTCCCTGCTGTGGTCTATCCTGTGAATAGTGATATGAAGCTCTATCATGAAGAGCAGTTCGGGCCGGTGATTCCTGTTGTTCCTTTTGAAACGATTGATGAGCCTATTGATTACCAGGTTAATGCTTCCCACGGAATGCAGGTGAGTATTTTCAGTGAAGATGCAATGGAAGTTTCCAGACTGATTGATCCTTTTGTGAATCTCGTAAGCCGTGTAAACATCAATTGCCAGGCGCAACGCGGACCAGACGTTTTCCCATTCACAGGAAGGAAAGACAGTGCGGAAGGAACGCTTTCTGTGTTTGATGCGCTGAGATCTTTTTCTATTCGGTCATTAGTTGCGGCAAAAATTACAGATGCCAACAAAGAACTTCTGAACACCATTGTGAGAGACCACGATTCTAATTTCCTGAGTACAGATTATATTTTTTAAGAAGAGTTATAGATAATAGACGGATAGATGTTCTATTATTCTGAATATAACCCGCAGCTGGCCGCAGCTGTGGGTTTTCCATTGAATTGCACGCAGCCCGGCTTGAACGGAGCTCTTTTTCTTTTTTCTCTGAAATAAGAAAAAAGCGGGAGTGGAAGACGGAAAAGCTTCCATAAAAAATAAATATTAAATAGCTTTCGATGTAATCAAATAGCTGCCCGAATAATTATACATAAAAATTTGCTAAAATTCCGTAATCGATTTCAGTATTGCTTTTTTTACAGTATTTTTGAGGTCTAAATTTCGGATTTGAAAAAATTAGATCAATATATCATCAAGACTTTTTTCGGGCCCTTTTTGTTTATATTCAGTGTATTGTTTTTCATTTTTATTGTAAACATTATCTGGACACAGATGTCTCAGCTCACCGGGAAAGGCCTGACCTATTGGGAAATATCCAAGTTTCTTTTCTATCTGGGCATCAGTGTGGTGAGTATGGTTTTGCCGCTTACCATCCTTTTGTCGTCTATTATGACTTTTGGAGATTTTGGCGAACGCTATGAACTTGCTGCGATGAAGGCTGCGGGAATTTCGCTCGTCCGTGTGATGATGCCTCTTTTTATCACGGTTTCATTTCTTGCAGGGATTCTCTTTCTGTTTTCCAATAATGTGATTCCGGATTTCCAACGGAAGGCAAAAAATATGATGTTCAATATCATTTCATCAAAACCGGCCATTAATTTTACACCAGGTGTTTTTATTGACCAGATATCGGGATACTCGGTAAAATTTGACAAAATCTATGGTGATAAAGGTGAGAAACTGGAAGGCGTTTTCCTTCATAAAAATGCAAGCTCCTATGATGACCAGCAAACCATCATAGCCAAAAGCGGTAAATTCGCTCCGGCTGTAGACCGCAATTATCTGAAGCTGATCCTATATAACGGTTATGTTTTTACTGATGATGTTTCCAACAAAAATTACAATGAAAGACTGAAACAGCCCAACCAATCCGTAAAGTTTGACAGTCTTGTGAATCATTTTGACATCAGCGAGCTTATCAATAATGCCATAGAACAGGAAAAAATTACGGATGACTATCGTTTTCAGAATTACACCGAAGTTCAGGAAACTTTAGAAAAGAACAGAAAAGGCAATATCGCGACGCTTAACTCTATTGCATCTCCTGTTATCTCACAGACCAATAATTACGTAGAATACATCGATAAAACCAAATCCAAAGAAAAGATCACTCAGCCTTATAAAATCGATACGCTGAAAAAAGATAAAAAACTGGAAGTGCTTTGGGGTGCTTATAATAAAATAGAAGCCTTAAAATCCAGCGTAGATTCAAATGAAACCGGCATCAGAGATACTATAAAACAGCATAATAAAATTGTGATGTACCAGCAAAGAATTGTCTCTTATTCTTTTACCTGCATCATTTTCTTCCTCATCGGAGCAAGTCTGGGCTCTATTATCCGGAAAGGCGGAATGGGATTGCCGGTAATTATTGCCATTGTTATTTTCATTATTTTTTATGTTCTGAATCTTTCAATGGAAAATCTGGCCTGGAAAGGTGCAATGAATCCTTACCTGGCAACCTGGATCCCGAATATGGTTTTATTTCCGTTCAGCATCTGGCTTACCTATAAAGCCCTGACAGATTCTCAGTTATTCGATATCGAAAAATACAGGGCGCTCTTCAAACCTGTTATTGAAAGATTTTCGAAACCTAAGGAGCACCAGCGTTATCAATAAATAAAAAACCTCTGACCCGTCTAAGTCAGAGGTTTTTTATTCCTTTACTGATGAGCTAGACACTCAGCTGTAAGAGATTCTTTTTAACCTCGCAACGCAGGCTGCTAAGGATACATTCCGCAAAATAATTCTGGGCATCCAGCGCTTTAGTAAGCGGATGCAGCTCTATTTTATCAGAAAAAATAACTTCACCTCTGTAAGCAATGCTGTAATAAGCAAAGATTTCGTAATCAGATTCTGCAACAGGAACAGAATAACCAGTAGTGGCAACAGACCATTCTGTCCCGAACTTCTGCGCCACATTTAGTGCCATTTTCTCTGTGATCTCTTCGGATACACAATTTACGGATTGAGCCTCTTCAGCATCAAGCCCGAAATGTCTGATTTTTTCATCATTGGTAAAAGCTGTAATACCACCACAGAAAAACTGCTGGGCATCCGGCATCTGTGAGAATGCCAGCTGTACAAATCCGGAAGTCACTGTTTCTGCAATAGAAATTTTTTCATTCCTGTCGATCAGATAGTGACTGATTTTGTTTAATAATATTTTAGGGAATTCCATAAGTTTTGTTGAATGTTTAATGTAATATTGTTTGTTAATCTCACCTTAACAAAAGCTTTGCCACATATTATGCTAAACTAAAACATTAACATATTTTTCAAGATAATGGAAATCTTCTTTACTATTAATGTCCAGATGGAACATCACCTGAAGCGGATCTTCTTTCCCGATACTTTCAATGTTGTTATAGCTTGCAATAGATGCATAGATCTTATTAGACTTCAGACTGTCAACGATCACAAAAAGAAGAAAAACATTTTGATTGATTTCTTTTGCATAGACAATGGCATTCTTCTCAAATTTCTGACTCTGATCCAAGATCTTCACGAAACGTTCTGACCTCAGAGATTTTTGTAGTTTTTCACAGTTCATAGATAACTTTTTCTATTTTAAAAATCAGAAGTTAAAACAGGCCTGCAACTGTAAGCAGCCACTAAATTGATTTCAAAATTAAAATTATAGGCTATGAAAATTTATGATTCTGGTCATAAAAGTGTTGGAAGAATAAATCTAAAAAAAATTCCCAATTTTAATTATTGGGAAGAAAAACTAAAAAGTTTTAATAATGCGGGGTTTAACGCGTCTGCACAGAATCAATCCTTGTTTTCATTGTATCCGTTTTTACAGATACCGAATCCGTATTATTCTGGTTATAGCCCGTCGCATTATCAGAAGCACTGGAATCTATGCCGCTGTTCTGATAACTAGTTTCTTTTTTGGAGCAGCTCAGCATAATCACTGAAACGCCAAACATTGTGAACAAAAAATTTTTCATAACAATTATTTTTATATTCAGAAAGTGCGACCAACAATTATTCCATTAAATCTTTGGGAAATAAAAATAACTTATTGAATATTAAATATTTACCAACAATGTTTGTGTTATAATCAGCAATAAATTCGGTTAAAACAACAATTTCGAACAGCTAATAGCTAAATTATTATAACAAAGTTTATCTCATATTGAAATAGAGATTATTAAAAACAAACCCAGTAATGTTAATGATTCTTTATTGATTAAAAAAATTAAAATTTCACAATGATTGTATAAATGATTTTAGTGACTATCTTAGTATATTAAAAATCTGAATATGAAAAAAAGCATTGTTTTAATATGTTCTGTTGTTTTATTGCAATCTTGTATCGTTTCTACTGCTGCAAAAGCAGTTAAAGGGGTTGCTAAAGTTGGTTATAAAGCTGTCAAGGGAACAGTTAACGGGGTGAGTTGGGCTGTAAGCAAAGCCAGCGGAAAAATTGATGAAGACCGAATTGACGGAACCTGGAAAATTGTGGGTGCCTACAAAGGTTCATTTGAAGAGTTTACCAATGATCAGAATCCGGACACATCTTTCAGTTCAGATTGTTCAGGAGGTTTTGACCAGATTGTTTTTAAATCCAAAAGATCGAAGTTCAAACCGGTTCATTGCAGCTCCGAAGATGAAGAATGGCAAAAATACAGCTTCGAATTCGGGAAAAATCCGCTCACCAAGGAAAAGGAAAATTACATCGAATTCAATTCTAGTAATTACATTTCTGTGATTGATGTAAATAGCAAAACAATGGTTCTGGAAGGCATCCTGATGCCGAAACTTTCTTTTTCCGGGACTAAATTGTATCTTCTGGAAAAGGTAAAATAAAAAAAAGCGTTGATAATCAACGCTTTTTAAAATGCAGAGAGGAAGGGATTCGAACCCTCGATACAGTTACCCGTATACTACCTTTCCAGGGTAGCTCCTTCAACCACTCGGACACCTCTCTAATTGAGGTTGCAAATATAATGAAATATCTGTATTAACAAAAGATTATTGAAAGTCTTCTGTAATTTCTCCACAAATATTTTCGCTGAAGGCCTTATGAAAAGAATTCTTGTAGCTTGGATTCTTTAAAATATGCATCACTTTTGTTATGGCTGCTTCTGCGGTCATATCCTTTCCGCTGATGGCGCCAACTTTTGTAAAAATGTTGCTATTGCTGTACTTCCCGAAGCTGATGCCGCCGGAAATACATTGGCTGATGACTACAATCTCGATTTCGCGGTTTCTAAGTTCCTGCAGAACAGATTGTGTTTTTTCACTGTTAAAGATGGTTCCCGAACCAAAAACCTGCAAAACAATAGCTTCCGGTGTTTTCAGTTCCAACAAAGATTCGAAGTTCATTCCCGGAAAAATCCTGTAAAACAAAACCTTCTCATTAAGATAAGTATCTAATTGAAATTCACCTTTCGGTGTCCAAAGCAAATCTTTTTCAATGTTGAGATGAACACCGGATTGCCCTAAAATAGGATAATTAGGACTCTGGTAAGCATCGAAGAATTCGGCGGAATATTTTAAGCTGCGGTTACCGCGGAGAAGCTTATATTCAAAGTAAATAGCAACTTCCTTAATCACTGCTTCATCATTTTCATAATGACTGGCATAATAAAGACTTGTCAAGAGATTCTCTTTTGCATCGGTCCGCAGATCTCCAATCGGCAATTGAGAGCCTGTCAGAATCACAGGCTTGCCAAGGTTTTTCAGCATAAAACTAAGCGCAGAAGCCGTGTAAGACATTGTATCTGTTCCGTGAAGAATCAGAAAGCCGTCAAAAGCGTCGTAATTTTTATGGATCCACTCAGCAATCATCCGCCATTCTTTTGGTCCCATATCAGAAGAATCTACCGGATTTTCGAATGGGTGAACCGATACTTCACATTCCAGAAGATTCATTTCCGGGATTCTTTTGAAAATGGTGGAAAAATCAAATGGGACGAGACTTCCTGTTGAGTAATCTTTTTCCATACCGATGGTTCCACCGGTGTATATCAGTAGGACTTTTCTTTTCATAAGAGAATGTTACTTCTAAGGCAAAACTGCAGCCTACTTCGACTCCGCTCAGTATAAACTCATACGGATTAAGCTGCCATAAAAATTCTCAACAAAAGTAAAATTTTAATCTGAACCGGGAAAATAAAAAATGCCCGTTAAAAAACGAGCCTTAATTTTTATGTTTAAGTTAAATTATTTAACCAAAAGTATGCTGGCGATCTGATTTGCCAGTTCAGTTCCGATTCTGTCCTGAGCTTCTTCCGTGGCTGCACCGGTGTGAGGTGTAAGAGAAATCTTCGGATGTGTCAGAATCTTTTCGGAAGGTGTAGGTTCGTTCTCGAAAACATCAAGACCTGCAAATGCTAATTTACCGGAATCTAAAGCCTCAATCAAAGCTTCCTCATCTATCACGCCGCCTCTGGCACAGTTCACGATGGCTGCTCCGGTTTTCATTTTTTCCAATTCCGCTTTTCCAATAATTGGTCCATCCTGAGCCGGAACGTGAAGCGTAATAAAATCTGCGTGCTGGATCAATTGCTCCAGTGGCTCCGTTTCTATTTCCACATTGATATACTGCTGGTTATAGAAGTCCACACGTACACTTGCTTTCCCGATTCTGGTATCAGAAGCAATCACCTTCATTCCTAATCCAAGTGCTATTCTTGCAACCTCCTGCCCGATTCTTCCGATCCCTACAATTCCAATGGTTTTACCTCTCAGTTCAACGCCTTTTTCATAAGCTTTCTTCAGTTTTGCAAACTCGGTATTACCTTTCACAGGCATCTGCCTGTTAGAATCCTGAAGAAATCTGCTTCCCGAAAACAAATGAGCAAAAACCAGTTCCGCCACAGATTCCGAAGAAGCCGCAGGCGTATTGATCACGTGTTTTCCTTTTTCTCTTGCGTAAGCCACCTCGATGTTGTCCATCCCAACACCACCTCTACCGATGATCTCCAGGCTCGGACAATGGTCTATTATTTCCTTTGTTACTTTAGTGGCGCTTCTTACAAGCAATACCGTAACTTGGTTCTCATTTATATAAGTAATCAGATTATCCTGAGGGACTTTATCCGTAATCACTTCGAATCCGTTATTTTTTAGCGCATCTATTCCGGACTGTGTCAGCCCGTCATTAGCAAGTACTTTCATATTTTTTATAGTTGATGATTGATAAATGATAGATTATAACAACATCATCTATCGCCTATTATTTATCATTGATGTTTTTAGTCACGGAAGACTTCTATAGTTACTTGTTTTTCAACCATATCCGTAAATTTTCCTTTATATCTTGTTGCTTTTACAAGGTGATTATCTATCCAGTGGTAGTTTCCGCCTCTTGGTTTTCCCATCAGCACACTGTGGTATCTGAATCCGTGTTTGTCCAGCCATTCTTCTGTGATCTGTCTGAGATCTTCGGTTCTTGATGTGAAGAAACAGATCTGGTGACCTTCATCATACCATTTATTAATTGTTTCCAACGCATCCGGAAACGGCTCGCAGGTAATCATTCTTTCTGGTTCTTCATTCGGGACATCATCCGTAATCGTTCCATCGATATCGATCAGGTAGTTTTTAATATTACCTTTCAGCATCGGGCTCAGATGTTCTATGTATTCTAATTCCATCAGGTTCAAAATTAAGTTGGCAAAATTAAAGATTTCTACGTTAACACACAAATCATTATCAAAAGCTTAACAAAAGCTTCATTTTATAGAAAATTATTAAGAAAATTTTACTTTTATTTTTACCTTAATAAGCTATCAACCTAAAAATTTTCAGTTTAAGGTTATTATTCGAAATGAAACTCTAAGAAAAGATAAGTTAAGATTTTATATATTTGGTTACAAAGAAAAACTATGGAAAAGAAACTCAAACTCTGGGATGCTGTAATGATCGTTATGGGCTCGATGATAGGAAGCGGTATTTTTATCGTGAGTGCCGACATTATGCGAAATCTCGGTTCCGGTTACTGGCTGATTGTCGTTTGGCTCATCACTGCAGCTATGACTGTTGCCGCCGCAATCAGTTACGGCGAATTGTCAGCGATGTTTCCAAAAGCTGGCGGACAATATACTTACATCACCAAGATTTTTGGTAAACCAATGGGATTTCTCTACGGCTGGGGAATGTTCACCGTGATTCAAACCGGAACGATTGCGGCGGTTGCTGTGGCATTTGGAAAATTTACAGCTTATCTGGTTCCTGCACTTAATGACGCTGCTCCGATTTTTCAGAACGGTGATTTTAAAATTACGTGGATCCAGATATTGGCGATTGTTGTGATTTTGTTTCTAACTTTCGTCAATACACGAGGCGTAGAAAGCGGAAAACTTCTCCAGAATATTTTTACTTCATCCAAAATTATCGCACTTTTTGGTCTAATTGTTTTAGGTTTTGTTTTAGTCAATCAGTCCAATTGGAGCTCTAATATGAGTTTTGGCTGGGACGCCTACCAAAATCTGAAACAAACCGAATGGAAAAGTATCTCCGGAGCGACTATTCTGGGCGGCATTGCAGCCGCAATGGTCGGTTCTGTTTTTAGTTCGGTGGCCTGGGAAAATGTGACTTTCATCTCCGGCGAAATTGAGAATCCAAAAAAGAACGTTGTAAAAGCAATGATTCTGGGAACTTCTGCCGTAATGATTCTTTATTTGTTGGTGAATTTTGTTTACCTGAACGCACTTGACAGAGATTCTATCGCATTTGCAGCGAATGACAGAGTTGCTGTTGCTGCAGCAGAAAAAATGTTCGGCAATGCAGGAACCATTATCATTGCGGTTCTTGTGATGATTTCGACTTTTGGCTGTGTGAACGGCATTGTTCTAGCAGGTGCAAGAGTTTTCCAGACGATGGCAAAAGACGGCTTGTTTCTGAAATCCGCCGTTGAAAATAACAAAAACGGCGTTCCTGCAAAATCACTTTGGATGCAGGGAATCTGGGCCAGTTTACTTTGTTTAAGCGGGCAATATGGTGATTTGTTGGATATGATCTCGTTTGTAATCGTTTTGTTTTATATGATTACCGTTTTTGGTGTCATCTATCTGAGAATCAAAAAACCTGAACTGGAAAGAGGTTACAAAACATTTCTCTATCCTTTCACACCGATTCTTTATCTTGTAATCGGAATCGGATTTTGTATTCTGTTATTCATTTATAAACCACAATATACCTGGCCAGGATTGGGATTGATTTTGCTTGGGCTGCCGGTTTATTTTTTTATTAATAAGAAAATTGTTAATCTTGACGACACTCGGGATGAAGATTAAAAAAATAAGTTTAAAATAATTACCAAAATTTGGTAACTTTGATTAACCTAAAAAAATTAAAATGGGACGAAATACATCCGTTTCTCTAGGAGATCATTTTGAAGACTTTGTAGACGATAAAATTTCGCAAGGAAGATTCAAGAACGCCAGCGAAGTTATCCGCGCAGGATTGAGACTTTTGGAAGAGGAGGAAAATAAATTGCAATTTCTTAAAAACGCTGTTCAGGAAGGAATTAAAAGTGGCATTGCAAAAGATTTTGAACCCAATAATCATCTTGCATCCTTAAAAGCCAAAATTAAAAATGGCTAAATATTTCTTTACAAACAAAGCTGTAGAAGACCTTTCAAATATTTATGAATATACTTATCAATCTTGGTCGGAGAATCAAGCGGATAAATATTATGAAGAACTAATCAGCTTCTGCCAAATGCTTTCAGAGAATCCAAATATTGGTAAAAACTACAGCGAAATTACTTCTGACATTTTGGGATTTTTAGCGAATCGACATATTATCTTTTACCGAATTTTGAATGTCAATGAAATTGAAATTACAAGAATTATTGGCGCTAATATGGATTTGAAATCAAGAATGACAGAATAAAATCATCTATTAACCCTCCAACAAAAACTCTTTATAATTCCCCAAAAACTTAACATCCGCACCGATTGCTCTCAGTTCATCAATCGAATTAATGTAAAGCACATTGTTCCAATCTCCTACAACAGTTACAAAAAAGAAATAATTTCCCAATTTGGTTTTCAAAGTCCGGGATTCGATCTTGCTGAGGTTCATATTTCGCCACGCAAAAACTGATAAAACCTGGTGTAAGCCTCCGGCGTGATCTTCTGGCAAAGTAATTAAAAGTGCTGTCTTCTTTCCGATACTTTCCATCGCATTTTGATAAGAATTTTCGGTCTTGGAAATGACAATAAAACGGGTGTGATTCTCCTCCACATCGTGGATATTTTCGTCAATAACTTTTAAGCCGTACAGATTTGCCGCAAATTTGTTCGCAACCGCCGCAATTTTTCGGTCAGGATTTTCAGAAACCCGTTTTGCTGCCGCTGCTGTTGATGCAAAATCCTGCTTAGGAACCTCAGGATATTTTTGATTCAGGAAATGAAAACTTTGCGCAAGCGCCTGCGGATGAGAATAGATTTTCTCAATAGATTCCTGATTGTCCTGACTCGGATGGAGCATCAGATGATGTGCGATCGGCATTACCGCCTCTGCTTCAATCTTGATTTCAGGTGTCTGATAAAGATAATCCAGCGTCATAGAAACCGTTCCTTCTATAGAGTTTTCCAATGGAACAACCGCTTTGTCCACTTCATTATTCTGAACCGCCAGAAAGCATTCTAAAATGTTCGCTTTTGGAATTAATACTTCATTTGGGAATAACTGAGTTGCTGTCAACTGCGTAAAGGAAGCTTCGGGTCCTAAGAATGCTATTTTCATATTGCGAAATTAAAGATTATTCTTTAGTTGAACCACAAAAAAGTTAATTGCTGTTTAAGCTAAAAATCAACATAGAATCCTTCGACTTAGCCTATATTGAGCAAAGTCAAAATACTCAGATGACAATTGCAATTTTAATCTTTAATTATAATCAGCATCAGGCTAAAGCTCTTGAAAATCTTTCATTATTAAAAGCCAATTAATTAGTATCGATACTGATTGCAGGAACTTTATAATTATTAAATTTCTTGTCAGGTTGTAGAATTCTGGCTCTTTTCAAAAGGTCTTCCGCAATAAGTATTGATTCATTATGAACTTCGATATCATTCAGGAAAAATCTGGATTCTGATGTGAGGTTCAATTTTTTCTTCGCTTCACCAACCGTTATCTTTTCGAGGTTCAAAGGCTTTTTCATATTGATATTAATCAAACCATTCTTCACAAGGTCATCATATTGCTCAATTTGTGTGGATGGTGATTTGTAAACCTGAACACTCTCAATATCATTTGGATTGAAACTATGAAGCAGAGCATTGGAAACAATGACATTATCAACAATATAAATTGGTGTTGCTTCAGATTTTTGGCCAAAAGACAATTGCAAACAAAAGAAAACCGCGAAAACAAGAATTAGCTTTTTCATAAAATTTGGATTAAATTTAAAATTAAAGAATCAGCAAAAAATTAAAATTATTTCTCGCTGATTTTCTAGATTTTGTAAATCATCAAAAATCTGCCCAATTTGCGAAATCAGCGTGAAATGGTCTTTAGCCAAATTCTAATTGGCGTCGCCTTTTTCGATACCTTCTTCTATTTTTTCGTTCACTTCAGCTTCTTCTTTTTCAGAAATATCGAGCTGATTTTCCGTATCTTCATTTCTTATTACCAAAGAAATCCAAATCGGAAAATGGTCAGAATCAACAGATTTCATAACCTTCATATCGACCAAACGAAAATGCGGACTCACGAAAAAATGGTCAAGCGGCCAACGCAGAAACCAATATTTAGCGTGAAAGGTATTGAACATTCCACGTCCACGTCTGGGATCCAGCATTCCGCTGGATTTCAGGAATAATTTTGTTGTTCTGGACCAGGCGACATCATTAAGATCACCAAAAACGATGGCAGGCTTCCCGAAAGCTTCAGCTTTTTCACCGACTAAAAGAATCTCCGCATCGCGTTCCGTACTTTCCGGATTTTCCTGTGGAACCGGCGGCGTCGGATGAATTCCAAACAACCTGACAATCTGATTATTGTATTCCAAATCTGCAACAATCGACGGAATATCATCATCAATCAAATAATTGATTTCATAATTTTTCACCGGAAAATGACTGTAAAACAAAAGTCCGTAAGTATTGGCCAAAGGAACCTCGATTTTGTATTTGTAGTTCTGTGTGACATTTTTCAATGCAGCTTGCCATTCTTTATCGGTTTCCAGAAAAAACAATACAGACGGATTCTCTTTCTTAACCAAATCAATTAGTTTCTGATAATTCCGGTTATGTTGATAAACGTTACAAACCAAAATATCAAGAACTTTTTCGCCAGGATTTGGTTGCGTTTTATCAATCATCGTTTTTCCAAAATCGGTGTAAGGAATAATGATATAAAATAGATAAACAGCACTTATCACTTCGACTCCGAGAATTGAATATTCATAAATATCCGGAGTGTCGAAAGTGAAAAACCAAGCGAAAATGAGAATTAAAAGGATAATAAATTTCTGAAAACGTGGATAATCAAAAACGCGAAAAGCCCAGTAAGTATTTCTGATAGCCGGAACCAGCACCGACAGAATCGCTAAAACGGAAATGACCCAATACAAACAGTGTGTGATACTTTCCATTTAAGTTAATTCTTAATATTTTTCCCGAGAATAATCAAACTTCTTTTATCACCGTCGAGTTCAGCGATATTTTTGAGATTTCCCCACAATTCAAAACCAAATTTCTCAAACAAGGTTAGACTCGGAAGATTATGTGCGAAGATAAACGCTAAAAGATTTTCAATTCCCAGGCTTGGACATTTTTCTATGGATAATTCCAGAATCTGTTTTCCAAAACCTTTATCCCGAAATTTTTCATCAAGATAAATACTGATTTCCGCTGTTTTCTGATAAGCCGGTCTTCCGTAGAAATCCTGAAAACTCACCCAGCCAATAATATTTTTCTGAAAATCCTCAACTATATAAAGCGGACGAAATCTTGAATTGTGCTGATGAAACCAGGCGAGTTTACTCTCGACAGAAACAGGTTCCAAATCAGCAGTAACCAGGCGTGATGCAACCGTAGAATTATAAATTTCCACAATCTTTGGAAGGTCTTCTAAAGTCGCATCACGAAAGGTCATATCTTTTATGTGTTGATTTGTTAATTTGTTGATTTGCCAAATAGTAAATATAAAAAACGGTTTTACAAATCAACAACTCTACGATTTAACTAATTGAGTTAAATGCTTGCTCCAAATCTGCGATCAGATCTTCTGCATCTTCGATTCCAACGCTCAATCTCACTAAATCGTCCGTGATTCCGAGAACTGCTCTTTTGTCTTCTGGAATCGAAGCGTGCGTCATCATCGCAGGAAGATTCGCTAACGATTCTACTCCACCCAAAGATTCTGCCAAAGTGAAAACTTTTATATTTTCCAGGAATTTAATGGCGTCTTCTTTCTTCCCGGACTTGAACGTGAAAGAAACCATTCCGCCAAATTCCGTCATTTGTCGCGTCGCCAAATCGTATTGCGGATGAGACGATAATCCCGGATAGAAGATCTTATCCACCAAAGCATGATTCTCAAGATATTTTGCGATTTCGAAACCGTTGTCTGAGTGTCTTTGCATTCTGAGCGCCAAAGTTTTGATTCCTCTCAACACGAGATAAGAATCGTGAGGACCTAAAATTCCGCCACTCGCGAATTGGATGAAATGTAATTTTTCGCCTAATTCCGCATCTTTCGCAATCAAAGCGCCGGCAATCACATCAGAATGTCCTCCCAGATATTTTGTCGCAGAATGCATCACAATATCCGCACCCAAATCCAAAGGTTTCTGAATGTAAGGCGTTGCAAATGTATTATCCACAGCCACCAAAATACCTCTATCTTTCACAGCATCAGCAACCATTTTGATGTCTACCAGTTTCATCAAAGGATTGGTCGGCGTTTCCAGCCAAATCAATTTGGTTTTATCGGTAATAACATTTTCCAATTCTTCCACATTATCAAAACCGATGAATGTAAATTTCAATTGGTATTTTTCGAACAACCTTGTGAACATTCTGTAAGAACCGCCATAAAGGTCGTCCACAGCAATCACTTCATCGCCAGGACTCAGCAATTTCAAAACACAATCAATCGCCGCCAAACCAGAACCGAAAGCTAAACCTCTTGCGCCGTTTTCGATGCTTGCCAAAGAATCTTCCAAAGCTTGTCTTGTAGGATTTGCTCCTCTGGAATATTCGTAACCGGAAAGCAACTGCCCCGGACTTTTTTGAGCAAATGTTGATGTTAAAAATACGGGAACATTGACTGCACCGGTTGCCGGCTCGTGGTGTTGTCCGCCGTGAATAACTTTTGTATTGAATTTCATTTTATTTTGCTTTTGGCAAATAGCAAATAGCAATTAGCTTTTTTGCAATTCGCAGATTTTTATTTATTTTATAAGTTGTAAAGCCAATAGCCATAAGCTATCAGCAAAAAGCCAACTACATTTTAATAGCCGACTTCACAGCAAATTCTTCAGCAATCTCCCCGATCCAATCTGCCACATCATCTTCGCTGGTTGCTCTCTGGTAAGTATGTCCCAAAGAAACTAAAATCTGGTGAAAAAACCGTTTCATTTCGTCAACAGGCATATCTTTTGTCCAAAGATCGATTCTGAGTGCTTCCATTGCTTTGCTGTCCCAGACGGAAATCATTGCCGCTTTGGTCTCCTGTCTTTTGATGCCGCCATCTTCGGCTTTCCAGAACATTTTCTCCGGCACGTGATTGTCATCCAGCTCTACATCTATAACTATTTTTGTTTTTTTCATTGATTATAATATTGATATTTTCTTAAACACAAAGTTCACAAAGTTTCTTCTTATTTATTGAATGTTTTAAGTTCACAAAACTGACAAACTTAAAATAAGATTTATAATTCCTAAACTCTAAAACCCTCCAACCTATTTAGGTCTGTAATCCGAGCCATTGAAAATTTCTGTAGCATTCTTTTTCAAAAACACTTGCAACTTTTCCTCCGGATGCGCTTTCAGATAATGTTTGCAGATCTGCCAGCCTGTCCAGATAGCAATCTGTGGTGAACTCTCTCTATCTACTTCTGTGTAAAATTTTGAAAATGGGCCAGGAGTGATGAATCGCTCTGCCAAATTTGCGTCCGGACTGAAAAGCAGATCATTTTCCACAAAATAATTCCAGATATTAGCTTCATTGGCGACAGCCCAATCATATTGAGCTTTTGTATAATTCATTTTCAGATGATCCGGAACATTCGGCAAGAACGCGTCCTGAAGAATCTGAATTTTACCTTGATAAATGATCTGATCCAGAAACTTCTGCTGATCCGGCAAAACCGGCACCAGCCTTGCTGCAAAAAATGCAGAGATTTTTGGAACCAGATTTTCCGGATTCATTGATTTCTGAAAATAAAGCTCCAGGCCTCTGTAATTCTTATTGCCATCTCCCATAAAAGCAGTTATATCTACAAAAAGCATATTCTGATCTTCCCGCAGAAAAATAGGATCAATCACATTTTGAGGGTCAATCACCGAAGAGTAAAGATAGACGTGTGGCGGAATAAATTTTGGGAAATAGTTTCTGATGCGGGAAAACAAATCCACAAGCTCTTTATTTAGCTTGGTCTTATCAATCTTAGAAATTGCTTCTTTATAAACCCGGACTTCCATTGTATCCTTCCTTCGGTTTCCGTAATCGGCATCAGGAACAGAGCCCTGAAACCACGGATATTTCTTTTTAAAATCTTCCAGACTTACGGAAGTGTCATAGAACTCACCAGACAGATCAGTAATCTGTATGTTTTTGACCGGATTTTTGATGTCGACATTCCATTGATTTTCATTTTCCTTTTTACAGGAAGTGATTCCGAAAACTAAAAAAGCAGAAATCGTGATATATCTGAAAAACTTCATTATTTTTACATTAAGATTTTTCGAAAAGCAAAAATAACGCTTTAAATCTTGATTTAAGAATTTTAACAAAATATTATGCAGACACAAAAAGTAATAGATCATATTGTTAACTGGCTGAAAGATTATGCCACCAAAGCCAACTCAAAAGGTTTCGTTGTCGGTGTTTCCGGAGGAATAGATTCCGCAGTTGTTTCAACTTTGGCAGCAAGAACAGGATTGCAAACTTTAGTTTTGGAAATGCCGATTCGTCAGAAAGCAGATCAGGTAGACAGAGCACAAGATCACATCGATTTTTTAAAAACCAATTATCCTAATGTCGAAGGATTTACCGTTAACCTAACGCCGACTTTTGAAAGTTTCGAAAAAACGACGGAAGGTTACAAAGATGACTCACCTAATAAAAATCTGGCCGAAGCCAACACAAGATCAAGACTGAGAATGGTAACGCTTTATTATTACGGACAGCTTAACGGACTTTTAGTCACCGGAACCGGAAATAAAGTCGAAGATTTCGGAGTCGGATTTTTTACAAAATATGGTGACGGTGGCGTTGACATCTCTCCTATCGCAGATCTTTACAAAACTCAGGTTTATGAGATTGCCAAAGAATTAGGAATTCTGGAAAGCATTCAGGTTGCTAAACCGACAGACGGACTTTGGGAAGTCGACAGAACCGATGAAGATCAAATTGGAGCGACTTATCCTGAATTGGAATGGGCAATGGAGCAGCAGATCGCAGGAAAAAATGCAGAAGATTTTAGCGGGAGAGAAAAAGAAGTGATGGAAATCTATCTGAGATTCAACAGAGCGACCCAACATAAGATGAATCCCATTCCTGTTTGTGAGATTCCGCAAGAATTAAAATAGAATTTAATTTTTTGACAACTACAAAAACAATAGTTTATGCAAGAAGAAATCAGCAAACATTCCAGAAAAATTTATAAAACTGTAAAAAATCCAAAACATACAGTCAACGAAAAAATTAAAGAAATCATTGTCGAAATCTTTATTATTGTTTTTGCAGTATCACTGTCTATTTGGCTTCACGGCTGGAGCGAGCACAGACACGAGCAAAAAGAATCTAACAAATTTCTAAAAGAACTGAAAACTGATCTGGAAGCAGATGCAAAACTGATTGAAGAAAATAAAAAAACATTGTCAAGTCTTGATAGTGATTATAAATTTATTCTCTCTTTAAAAAACCAAAAAATACCTGTAACAGATAGTTTGGTGGGTTCACATTCTAATTTCTACCTTTTAGGATCTGCATTCAATGTCGGAAGGTATGAAGGTTTCAAATCGAGTGGTAAAATCGGAACTATAGAGAATGATAATCTCAAGAACAAGATACTGGCTTATTATCAACAAACTTTGCCTAATCTGACATTCAGAGTTAATTTTATAAATTCTGAACAGCTGAAAGTAAAAGATGCGGATCCCGGTAATCTTAATTTATCCGATTTTTATAAAAGTCAAAGGATGCAGTCTAATTATTCTAATTTGAGTTATAATAGCAAAGGCTTGATAGATGAATATCAAAATGCATTAAATCAGATTAATCAAATCCTAAAGGAAATTGATTCTGAAAAATAAATTAGAAGGTAATTAGATACAAACAACAAATCTAAAATATATGAAAATCAGAAACCTACTTGCTATTTCAATCGGCTTAGCTTTTTCATCCCTTGTTCACGCTCAGGAAACTAAAACAGAAGAAACTACAGCTCCTGCTACTGTTGAAGTGATTGACAGACTTAATATTCCGGGACCATTAACCTTCAATGGCAATGAATATTTCCTAACCTGGAGCAAACAAAATTCGGCAACCTGGGCGCAGCAGCAATATACGCTCAGAGATGATGATTACAAAAACTATAAAGAACTCATCAACATCTCTTATTTTGACAAGGAAATCGACATGGAAATGGCTGCAAAGCAAAAAGTGGATTACGTTGAAAAGCTGAAAGAAAAAAATCAGGACAAATATGCTTTTGTAGGCGTTACGGAAAGTCCGGACGGTAAAGAAATGATTGTGGATTATCTGATCACCGTAACTCCAAAAGAAGGCGAATCTTACGCAGAATATAACATTGACAGGTTTAAAAGCTTTGACGCCAACGGCAAAAAATCTTTTCTGATATTTTCTTATTCAAAACGTCTTGCCGGCGATCTGAAATACGCTTCCAGATCACTTTCTAAAGAGAGAAGCAAACTAATGGAGGCCGTAATTACAACAGCCGTTCCGCCTGTTACATATAAACCTACTGCTGTAGAACCTAAAAAATAATGCTTACAGAAGAATGAATGATGAAAGTTACATCCGCAGATGTATAGAATTGGCAGAAAAAGCTTCGGGAAAAACCTATCCAAACCCGTTGGTTGGTTCTGTTATTGTTTATAAAGACAGAATTATCGGAGAAGGTTTTCATAAAAAAGCAGGCGAACCACACGCTGAGATTAATGCCATCAATTCTGTAAAAGATGAAGACAAACATCTCATTCCCGAATCTACAATTTATGTTTCCCTGGAACCTTGCGCTCACTTTGGGAAAACGCCGCCTTGTGCACTGAAGATAAAAGAGCTCGGGTTCAGAAAAGTAGTTATTGGTGCAATGGACAGCCACGACAAAGTGAATGGAAAAGGAAAAAAAATAATCACCGATGCCGGAATTGAAGCCATTTCCGGTATTTTAGACAACGAATGCAGAGCACTTAACAAACGTTTTTTCACGTATCACGAGAAGAAGCGACCTTTTATTATTTTGAAATGGGCGCAATCAGCAGATGGTTTTATGGATAAGGATTTCCAGCCTTACCAAATCAGCAATGCTTTATCGAAACAGTTTGTCCACCAGATGAGAAGCGAGGAACACGCGATTCTGGTCGGAAAGAACACGGCAATTCACGACAATCCAAGCCTGACTGTGAGGGAAATTGAAGGTCGTAATCCCGTCAGAATTCTAATAGATTTCAATCTGGAGGTTCCGGAAAATTTCAATATTTACAATAAAGAGGCGGAAACCATTATTTTTAATTCGATCAAAGACGCTGAAGAAAAGCATCTGAAATTCATCAAAATACAAAAAGAAAATGCAGTGAGTCAAATTCTGGATAAATTGTATGAATTGCAAATTCAATCCGTAATTATAGAAGGCGGAAGCTTTACACTGCAACAATTCATTGACAAAAACCTTTGGGATGAAGCCGTTATTTTCAAAAATCCAGGTCTTGAACTCCTGAACGGAACTAAAGCACCAAAGTTTGATTTCAAACATCAAAAATCCGAAACCTTGAGAGATACAGAAGTATTGTTTTTCCGTAACAGCGATCTTGATTAATATCAGAATCAAGGCTCAGAAAAAAATCGTAAATTCGCATCTTTAATCATGATATGAAAAATCTGAGTGCTCCGGTAAAAGGTTTGATTTTTTCTGTATTGGCAATGGCTTTTGCTTTTGCAATCTATTTTTTATTCCTTGCAAAACCAAATTATTATCTGGTAGATAATCCGACTCCGGAAACTTATTATTTCAGAATTAATAATGGTGAGGAAAAAATTCTTTCTGCCGGTCAGTACCTTAAAGTTGATCTGAACCGCGGAAAAAACAGTATCAAAGTTTTTAATCAGAACAAACAGCTGATGTATGATTCAGCTTTTACTGTTGAGAAAGTGAGAGGTTTGCTGAATATTACGCATAAAGATTATTACATCAATACGCAATATTATGGTTACGGGCTGAATAAAGATTCACTTCTGGCCGCAAAACCGGGAATTGAGATCGACAAAAAACATTATCTGGGCGATGTGCAAAAAACCAGCAAATTATATGATGAAAACTTTTATTATAATCTGGATGAAGATTATGACAAACTCATCAAAAATGTTGCAAAGGTAGAAAGCAGATCTAAAATATTCCGAAAACAGGATTTTATCAACTACTACAATAATTACTATAAGTTCCAGTAAATTATTTTAAAAATCCAAATGATTTAAACATCAGAAATAATCATTTATCAACTATCATTTATCATAGATTAAAAAATGGATCACAATAAAGTTACTCCTTACAACTCCGAAAATAGCAAAAAAAGTCAGGTCGAAGATATGTTTGACAATATTGCTCCGAAATATGACCTTCTGAATCATGTATTATCTATGAAAATAGATGTACTTTGGAGAAACAAACTTGTCAGCTGGCTTAAAAATGATGATCCGAAACTGGTTCTGGATGTTGCTACGGGAACCGGAGATTTAGCATTGGCGGTACAGAAAGGAACCAAATCAGATGTGGTTGGGCTTGACCTTTCTCAGCAGATGCTGAATGTGGGAATCCAGAAAATCAGAAGGCAAAATCTTGACGGTAAGATCACTATGCAGAAAGGTGATGCAGAACAGCTTCCTTTTCCAGACAATAAATTCGATGGTGTAACCGTTGCATTTGGAGTGAGGAACTTCGAAAATCTGGAAAAAGGTCTCTCTGAGCTTAGAAGAGTTGTGAAAGAAAACAAGAGCATTTACATATTAGAATTCTCCAAAGTCGAGGGATTTTTGGCACCGTTCTATATGTTCTATTTTAAGAATATATTACCGGCAATCGGCCGTCTGGTTTCTAAAGACAACCGTGCTTACACCTATCTTCCGGATTCCGTAAATGCCTTTCCTTACGGAGAAAAAATGAAATCAATACTTTTGAATACAGGATTCAGAAAAGTAGAATACAAAAAACTAAGTTTAGGAATAGCCACCATTTATAAAGCTACAAAATAGGATGAAGAAGCGATTGATTAAGATTTTATTACTAAGTCTTGCTTTGGGGAGCAATCTCCAGGCACAGACGTTCAATAACCTTTTCCGAACCAAAGACAGACCGGAAAATATGGAGGCAATGGACACTTATAAATTTACTTATGGATTTTACCTTGCTGCCAATAATTTCGATTATAAAATGGTTCTGAATCCCACTTATGGAACAGATGGTAATAAAAATCTTGTTGAATCCAAGCCTACTTACAGCTTTGGTGCAGGACTTATCGGGAAAATGCGGCTTAATGAATTTCTGGATCTGAGAATTGAGCCGGGCTTGCATTTCGTACAAAGAGAGCTTACATTCAATACTTTTGATAAAGTTAACGAAATGTACCCTTCAGGATATCCTTTACCGGACGGAACGCTTGCGCCGGTGATAGATCCCACTGATGTGGATAAAAAAAGAATTGTAAAATCAACCTATGTTGATGTTCCTATTTTGCTGGAGATCCACGGTGACCGCTGGTACAATTCCCGTCCGTACGCTGCAGCGGGAGTCAACTATCTGATGAATCTGCAATCCAACGAACGTTCAGAAGGTGATAATAGTGTCAATACATTCCGGACAACCAGTCATAACTTCGGCTGGTCTGCAGAAATCGGGATACAGTTTTACTTTAGCAGATTCAAACTGACACCGGCACTGCGGGGAACTTTTTTCACCAATAATGAGTTAGTTCAGGACAAATCCAGCACGCCACCTTATTGGACACCAGCCATTTCCACAATGCAAAGCCGGGCATTTATGCTGGTACTGAAATTCGAATAAAATCAATATGAAAGGACTTGTCTAAGTCCTTTTTTTTAGGGCGTGACCTTTTAAGAATTACGCGCTCGCTCCGCGAGCGCGTAATTCTTAAAAGGTCGGTCTGCAGGCATTCGCTCTCCGCCTCCGGCGGAGGAGCTCCGACAATGCCTTCCGCCCTCACGCAGCTGCGCAGGATATCATCTTTGTAATATTTTATTAAGCTTTGAAAGAAAAAGCAGGGTTTGACAAAAACTTTAAATCTCTAAAAATCAAACAAAAAGCATACTCTTTTAACAAAACAACAATAAGCCTTTAATTCATCATTAATTTTTCCTATTTTTGTAAAAGTTAGAATTTAATTCTGGTAATGCTAAGCGAATTAGAAAACAACTTTTCTGTATTGGAAAAAAAGATTCTCAACCTTCATAAGAAGTTCAGGAATCTTTCGGAAAAATATGCAGAACAGTCCGATGAACTAGAAAAGCTGAAAGAAGAATATGCAGAAGAAAGACGCAGGAACCAGAATTTGGCAGAAGAAAATAAAGAATTAAAACTCTATTCAGCGATATCTGGAAATGCCGAACATAACCGTCTGATGAAAAATCATATCAACAGACTGGTAAAAGAAATAGATATGTGTGTTTCCGAACTTCAAAATAACGGTTTATAAAATATGGATTTCAGAAGAATAACAATCAATATTGCCGGGAGAAACTATCCGCTGAATGTGCCTGCTGCCGAAGAAGAAACCCTTCGGAAAGTAGGAAAACAGATAGAAACAATGATCAAGGATTTCGAGGCAAGCTTTGATGTGAGAGACAAACAGGATGCTCTTGCCATGTGCGCTTTGAAACTGGGAACCAATGCAGAAGTATATTCTTTAAATAACGAGAAAAATATAAAAAATACAAACGAGCGTGTGAGTAAGATCAATGCGCTCCTGGAACAGCTGGAAGATTAATATTCCGGCTACAAGTTGCCTACAATAGTTCTAACACAAAGAAGTAAACTCAACAATTAAAAATTACCGGACGAAAGTTCGTTTGATGGCGTGCTGCCTTGCGCAGATTACAGAAAATGAAAATCAGTCCAAATCGTGTTTTTATGGAGTTTACTCTATAACTGAACTGTTGTAGGTTTTTTTATGTGAAAAGTTAGCGGTGAAAAGTTATAAGATTTGAACTTTTTACTTCTCACACATCACTTTTTACAAAATTTGAAAATGACAATTAAAACTCAATATATATAAATTTATGGACACAATTACCATTATTATCGGTGTTGTCGCACTTCTGATAGGAGCCGTAGCAGGACTTTTCTTCGGGAAAAGTTCTATCAATTCTAAGGCAAAATATATGATAGAAGACGCCAAGAAGAGCGCCGAAAACATTATAGAAAAAGCTAATGTACAGGCAGAAGCCGTAAAAAAAGAAAAGCAGCTTCAAGCTAAAGAAAGATTCCTTGAACTGAAATCCCAGCACGATGCAGACATCCAGTCCAGAGAAAAGAAAATGCAGGAGTCTGAAAAACGCATCAAAGACAAGGAAAGCAAGCTTAATGATGAGCTTAGCAAGGCCGGAAAGCTGGAAAAAGATCTTGAAAAGCAAATCAGCGATTATAACAAAAAACTGGAGGTCCTTCAGAAAAAACAGCACGACCTGGATGTTGCAACCGCTCAGAAAGTAGAAATGCTGGAAAAAATTTCCAACTATTCCGCAGAAGAAGCAAAAAGCGAATTGGTAGAATCTCTGAGAGCAGAAGCTAAAACCAAAGCTCAAGCACACGTCCAAAGCATTATGGAAGAAGCGCAGCTTAATGCGAAAAATGAAGCGCGAAAAATCGTTATCCAGACGATCCAGAGAATCGGAACAGAACAGGCCATCGAAAATTCGGTTTCTGTTTTCAATATTGAGTCTGATGAGATCAAAGGTAGAATCATTGGCCGTGAAGGTAGAAATATCCGTGCTTTGGAAGCTGCAACAGGCGTTGAGATCATTGTGGATGACACACCGGAAGCCATTTTACTGTCTTGTTTCGATCCGGTAAGAAGAGAGATCGCAAGATTGTCACTTCACAGATTGGTTACGGATGGCAGAATTCACCCGGCGAGAATTGAAGAAGTGGTGGATAAAACCAGAAAACAAATTGAAGAAGAAATCATAGAAGTCGGAAAGAGAACTATCATTGATCTTGGCATCCACGGGCTTCACCCTGAGCTGGTAAAGATTGTTGGTAGAATGAAATTCCGTTCTTCTTATGGTCAAAACTTATTACAGCACTCCAGAGAAGTCGCCAATATTGCAGCAACTATGGCTGCGGAATTAGGATTAAATGTTAAACTGGCGAAAAGAGCTGGTCTGTTGCACGATATCGGTAAAGTTCCTGAGCAGGAATCCGAATTGCCACACGCACTTCTTGGGATGCAATGGGCCGAAAAATTTGGTGAAAATGCTGAAGTGATCAATGCAATTGGTGCGCACCACGACGAGATTGAAATGACCTCTCTCCTATCACCGATTATTCAGGTTGCCGATGCAATTTCAGGCGCAAGACCGGGCGCTAGAAGACAGGTTTTGGAATCTTATATCCAAAGATTAAAAGATCTGGAAGCAGCAGCTTTGAGCTTCGAAGGTGTTTCCAGTGCTTATGCTATCCAGGCTGGTAGAGAGCTTAGAGTGATGGTAGAAAGCGGAAAAGTAAATGACGAAAATGCTTACCAGCTTTCTTATGACATCTCTGAAAAGATCCAAAATGAGCTGACTTATCCAGGTCAGGTCAAAGTAACTGTAATCCGGGAAACAAGAGCTGTGAACATCGCCAGATAATCAAAATTTCAGAATATAAAAAAATGGGCTTCCGAATTCGAAAGCCTTTTTTCATGGATGACAAATTTTCATCTAAAATGACAGAATTTCACAATAAAAACAGTTGGCATACCATTGGGATTTATGGAATTGTGTTTATAAAAAATATTGTTTAACCTTTTAAAATCAGTTTGTTATGTCAATTGTAAAAAGAAACACTGGCGATTTGTTCCCTGCCAGTACGAGAACCTTGTTCGATGACTTTTTCAGCCGCGAACTTTTTAACTGGGGCAATAATAATTATTCTTCAACAAGAACCACACTTCCATCTGTAAACATCAGGGAACTTGACGATTGCTTTGAAGTGGAAGTAGCTGCACCCGGATTGGAAAAAGAAGATTTCAAGATCACTTTGGAAGGTAATCTTCTGACAATTTCATCTACCAAAAAAAATGAAGCAGAAGACAGAACCGGCCAATATATGAGAAAAGAATTCAGCTACCAGTCTTTTTCGCGTAGTTTTGAGCTGGCAAAAGATGTTGTGGATGAGGAACGGATCCATGCAAAATATGAGAATGGAGTTCTGAAGCTCAATATCCCAAAAACAGAAAAAGCAAGAAAGCAAGAACCTAAGCTTATTGAGATTCAATAATAAAGAGGCTTCCAAAATTGGAAGCCTTTTTTCAATATTAACTCAAACTCTCTCTTATTCTACTCCTACAGAATCATCACCACGTCCGTCCGCCACTGCATGGATGTTTTGATTGTCATCAACTAAAATCACTTCTGTTCTTCCGATTTGGGGAATCTTTTCAAATTTATAGTTCTTATTTTCTAAAGCTTTAATAGTAATTTCCGGGAATTTATTCTCAACTTTCACCACTTCCGGAAGCCATTGGTGGTGAAATTTTGAGGCATTAACCGAGAAATTAGCATTTTGTTTAAAATCAATAACATCTACAATTGCCTGGAATACCGATGTCGGAATTGTGGTTCCTCCAGGTGTTCCTACCACCATTTTCACTTTACCATCCTTCAGTACAACCGTCGGCGTCATCGAAGAAAGCATTCTTTTACCTGCCTGGATCTTATTAGCCTCACCTCCAACAGCGCCAAACATATTAGGAACACCTGGCTTGATTGAAAAATCATCCATTTCATTGTTAAGGAAAAAACCGGCGCCGGAAACCACAGTCTTGCTACCGTAAAGTCCGTTGAGCGTTGTAGTGACAGAAACAGCATTCCCAAATTTATCTAAAATTGAAATATGAGTTGTTTCCGTACTTTCCTTTTGATTTGGGTTAATGATTTTACCGACATCTTTGCTTGGTGTTGCAGTATTTTTATTGAAAGATTTCCATCGGTTCTTGAGATAGTCGTCTGAAATCAGCATTTGGGTTTTATCCTCAATAAAGTCAGGATCTCCCATATATTCTGCTCGGTCGGCATAAGCTCTTCGTTCCGCTTCCACCATAATCTGAACCGCTTCTTCCGAGTTCATTTGGTATTTTGACAAATCTTCGTAAGAAACCATTTTCAGCATCTGGGCGAGCAAAGTTCCGCCGCTGGAAGGCATTGGCATTGAAATGATCTGATGCCCTTTATAACCGAAAGTCAGTGCTTTACGTTCTTTTGTTTTATAGTCTTTAAGATCCTGGGATTGAACAATTCCGTTTCCGAGTTTCATTTCAGCAACAATCAATTCCGCTGTTTTTCCTTCATAGAATTCCTTACTGCCTGCTTTTTGAATTCGTCTCAGTGTCTGTGCAAGTTCCGGCTGTAGTAAAAGATCGCCAGCTTTCCAGCCATCATCCTTTACAAATGCGGTTCTATTTTTGTTATGCTTGAGAAAATCATTTTTATGCGCATTCAGTAATCCGGCTTCCTGTTCTGTTATCGCAAAGCCTTTCTGTGCAAGGTCTATTGCAGGTTCAATGAGTTTAGAAAAAGGCAATTTAGCATACTTCAAAGTTTCGAACATCCCGGAAATGCTTCCCGGAACACCCACTGCGAGCCTGCCGTTTTGCGAAAGATCGGTATCTGCATTTCCGTTTTTATCCCAATACATATCAAAGCTGGCTTTTGAAGGTGCAGTTTCCCGGTAATCCAAGGCAATACTTTTTCCATCCGGAGTTACAGCCACCAAAAACCCACCACCGCCAATATTCCCTGCCTGTGGATAAACCACGGCCAGAGCTAATTGTGTTGCAATGACAGCATCAAAGGCATTACCACCTTGTTTCAGCATTTTTGCACCCGCTTCGCTTGCCAGAGGATGAGCGGATACCACCACTCCTTTATTCTTTACCTTAACTTCCTTAATGATGTTAATATCTGTGTATTGTGCAGAAATTGTTATTGACACTAACAAACCTGCGTATAAAATTTTCTTCATTTCTGATTTTATTAATATTGAAAAAATTCCTGAGGAATATTGGCAAATTTAGTCTATAATTATATTTAACTGGTTTAATAATCCTGAAAGATTGTCTCTTGAAAATTTTGCTTTTTTTAATTGATTATGATTTGGATCGATGGAAAAATTGATTGCAGAACTCAGGTCAGAATATTCCAGATTGGTTTTTTCAAAAATCGCATCTGCAAGAGACGAATTCGTAAAAGCAGAATGAGACAAAATACATTCTGTAAAATCTGCTTCAGCCAGGCTGCAATTTTTGAAAACAGTCTTCCTGATATCTGTTCCGTAAAATGAAGAATGATTCAAGATACAATCTTCAAATCTAAAGGAAATGTTAAACTGATTAATCTCTTCAAAATTGAGCCCGATCATTTTACAATTTTGGAAAATAACATCCCGAAACACGACACCGGAAATTTTAGCATTGCTGAAATCGCAGTCTTTGAACTCACAATCGGAAAATCTGTAATTGGACAGATCAGTATTTGCAAAATCACACTGAAGAAATTCACAATTGCTGTTATCACCTTTTGATATCCTATCCGGCTTTCCGAATTTTTGCTCTGAGAAAAAATCCATCAGTCAATAAAATAATGGTTGGAAGTCCTCAGATCAGGCTGAGCGATATCAGCCAGTTCATAGACAGAAAACTGAATGGTATCACATAGATTATTAAGCGCAAGATCATTTTCCTCCTCGCCGAACGGATCCTGAATCTGCTGAATAATTGCATCCAGGGCAATGAACGTGTAACTTACAAACAGTACAATCACAGGCATCATCCAGCCCACCACATCTACCAGTCCGAACGGCAGCCAGAAACAGTACATATAAACTGTCCTGTGCAGCAAAACGCTATATGCAAAAGGTAAAGGTGTACTTGCAATCCTCTCGCATCCCCCGATAATCTGTGATATACTGTTAAGCTGTGCATCTATAGACGACAGGATTATGGTATCCATCTTATTGTTCCTGTTTTGTTCATTAATCCACTCAGCCATCAGACTTAGAAGAATTACCGGTAAAAATTTTTTATCTTCAATTCTTTTAAAATGTTCTTCGGATAGTAAATTTCTCAGTTTATCCTTCGGATCTTTATTCCTTAGCTGAAAATTAAGAGCCCAGCACAATGCGACAATCATCCGGACAAATTGCTGCTTTTTCAATGCAGAATCGTGCGAATCATCATTAACCAAAGTCATGACCTGGCGGGTCAATGACCTTGATTCGATCACCAATGCCCCCCAAAGCTTCCTTCCTTCCCAAAACCTTTCATAGCTGGCGGAATTGCAAAATCCCATAAAAATGGCCAACGAAAGCCCCAGCAATGTAAAGATAGCCGGGCTGAGATGGACTTTGTATTCGTAGACGTTGCCTTTGAAATAAAGGACTACGACAGAAAATGCTGTGATAATTAAAAGTTGCGGAATAATCTTTCGTAAAACAGAACCTCTCCAGATAAACAACATCAAAAACCAATTGGATCTTTCTCTGATAATCATAGTAAGCTAAATTATGAGAAGTTTATTATTAAAACTTTCAAAAAAACAGATAAATTTACAGAATGTTCTGATGAAGCAGAAATTCTGACATGGAAAATTCTAAAAAAGTTTTAATTGTAACTTATTACTGGCCGCCAGCAGGCGGGCCTGGCGTGCAACGCTGGCTGAAATTTGCAAAATATCTTCCTGAATTCAGTCTGGAACCTGTTATTTTTACCCCGGAAAATCCGAGTTACCCATTGATAGATGAAACACTTAAAAGTGAAGTTCCGAAGAATACAAAAATCATCAGAACCAATATTTGGGAACCTTATCAGCTGGCTGAAAAATTTAGTAAAAGCAACAAAAAATTCAAAGGAGGTCAATTTGATGTCGGGAAAAATCAGTCATTTTTATCCAAACTGTCGATCTTTATCCGCGGCAACTTTTTCATTCCTGATGCCAGAAAATTCTGGGTTAAACCATCCATAGCATTTCTTAAAAAATATCTGAAGGAAAATGATATTGATCTTCTGGTAACAACAGGGCCTCCTCACAGTCTTCACCTGATAGGTCTGGGATTAAAAGAGGAATTACCAAATCTGAAATGGATTGCAGATTTCCGGGATCCTTGGACAGAGATTTCTTATTACAAACATCTCAAACTAACTAAAAGCTCTGACAGGAAACACAAAGAACTTGAAAAAGCAGTTTTCCAGACAGCAGACGTAACCTTGGCAACAAGCTACACAGATGCCGAAAATTTCAGGAAAAAAGGCGCTAATTCATTTTGTATTACGAATGGTTTTGATATTTCGGAGCAAGGTAAAATTGGAGAATTTCAGAGTTCGAGTGTTGGAGAGTTTGAAGTTTTAAAATCAACAGAAAAAAATGACTCAACTCCAAAACGGAAGTTCACAATAAGTTATGTTGGGGTTTTGGAACAACTGCGGAATCCTGAGAATCTATGGAAAGCTCTGGAAGAATTATGCAAGGCAAGTTCTGATTTTGCAGAAGATTTTGAATTAAAATTCGTAGGAAGAGTGGATGACAAAATTCTGAATGCGCTAGAAAACTCGGTTTTGAAAGATCGTATTAAAAACCTGGGCTATCTGGCTCACCAGGATTCTGTAACTGAAATGCGAACTTCTGATTTGTTGCTAATTACTAATTTCCCGAACGAAAGCTCAAAAGGAATCATTCCGGGAAAACTTTTCGAATATCTTGCAACGGGCAAAAAGATTATTTCTTTTGGACCAAAAGATGCAGATGTGGAAACTATTCTTAATAGAACCAATGCAGGTCAGCATTTTGATTACTCGGAAACAGATAAGATTAAGGATTATATCTTTGCACTTTATCTGGACCGGAAAAATGGTAAATCTATTATAAACTCTGCCGATATCAATGAATTCAGCAGAAAGGAACTGACTAAAAAACTGTCTGAAATCGTAAAAAAGATATGAAGCCCTGAGAATATCCGACAGGCGCAGCTCGTGAGCGATGGAAACGGCTATCCTTTTGTTTGCAATGGAAAAAGCTTGGGCAACAAAAGATAATAGTGGACAGCGCGACCTTTGGATTGGCCTTGTTGGGAAAGGGATGGCAAGCGGCTGCGAAGGGCACGCCATAAATATTTTCTTAAAAACAGTATGATGGCATAAATTTTTCTATTAAATTGCAATAAAATATTAATCAAAAAATTTACATCATGGGAAATAAGACCAACGGATTATTAGCACTATTAGGACTTGGAGCTTTGGCTTGGTGGAAGTACAAAAAGGCTTCTCCGGAAGATCAGCAGAAGGTAAAAGATACCATTAATAATGCTAAAGATAATCTTACAAAGTTCGGTAACGATTTGAAAGATAAAGCAAATCAGACAGTAGATCAGCTAAAAAATAAAGCTGATGAACTAAAAACCGATGCACAGCAAGCTGCAGAATAATAAAAAACCGGAAATGACTTTCCGGTTTTTTATTTTATTTTTTTACGATCTTTTCTGTTGAAGATGATCCGTCCGCATATCTGACTGACATCATGTAAACGCCTGATTTCAGATTGCTAAGATTAATTTCCTTTGAAACACGGTCTGTCGTTTTGACTGTTCTGCCTGAAACATCAGAAATAGTAACGCCTGTTACTTTCTCGGCATTGCTTATAAAAATAACACTATTAAACGGATTCGGGTAAACCATATTTTCCTTTTTGCTGACTTCTGAAACTGCTAAAAATGGCGATTGTGTAATTTTGAAGTCATCCAAAAGCAACCAATAATCACCGGAAGTCCATTGTCCTGAAACTCTTAATCTGAAATCCGAGCCGGCTGGAACCGCATTTTGAGGCAGCGAAGCCGTAAAGTTCGTACAGGAAATAACAGAAGTAAGATTAACCGTCTGAACCGGAAGATAATTGGTTCCTCCATCTATGGAATATTCTACTTTCATGGTTCCGTTTACTGAACCTCCGGAATAGATATGGGTTTTATATTTGAAGGAAATATCCAATTTGCCTCCGTTAGAAGCAGTGGATGCATAAGTTGTGGACCCGACTGTTCCGCCGCTCCAGAATTCTCTGTTTAGAACATATGAACCGACACAAGCGGTAATAACACTGCTTCTGAAAAAAGAAACATTGGTGAAACCAGGATAGGTTGTGTTTTCAAACCCCTCACTCACATTGATTTGTGCACTTGAAAACAAGCTGGCAACAATGCCGATAGCTGATAAAATTTTTCTCATTATCTAAAGTATAGTTAGTTGTTTTTGGGTAAAAAAGCCACCTTAAATAAAGGTGGCTTTAGATTATGAAATGAATTAAGGATTAGTTCCCGCCTTCCATTTTCTTTTTAAGTTCTGCTAATGCATCGATATCACCAAGAGTTGATCTTTCTTCGTTGTTTGAAGAAGAAGCGACATTTCCTGATCTGTTAGAGTTATCTCTCACATTCTTTTTCTCCTCATCTCTGAAGATACCTGTATGAGATACTACAACTCTTTTGAATTCTTTGTTGAACTCGATTACTTTGAACTCAGCAGTTTCGCCTTTCTTGATTTTAGATCCGTCTTCCTTCTCCAATAATCTTGATGGGCAGAACGCTTCTACTTCAGCATCTTCGAACTGTACAGAAGCACCTTTATCGTGTACTTCTACTGCAGTTCCTGTATGTACAGTTCCTTCAGCATATTTAGTTTCGAATTTATCCCAAGGATTTTCAGTCAATTGCTTGTGACCAAGAGATAATCTTCTTGCCTGAGTATCCAATTCAAGAACTACAACATCCAGCTTGTCACCTACGTTGCAGAATTCTGATGGATGCTTGATTTTCTTAGTCCAGGAAAGATCAGAGATGTAGATCAGACCGTCGATTCCTTCTTCCAACTCTACGAATACACCAAAGTTAGTGAAGTTTCTTACCGTTCCAACGTGCTTAGATCCAACAGGATACTTAGCTTCGATATTTTCCCAAGGATCTTTGTTCAATTGCTTGATACCAAGAGAGATTTTTCTGTCTTCTCTATCCAGAGTCAATACTTCTGCTTCTACTTCATCACCAACTTTTACGAAGTCTCCGGCGCTTCTCAAGTGAGTAGACCAAGACATTTCAGAAACGTGGATCAATCCTTCTACACCTGGAGCGATTTCTACGAATGCACCATAGTCAGCAAGAACTACTACTTTTCCTTTTACTTTATCTCCAACTTTTAAGTCAGCAGAAAGCGCATCCCAAGGGTGAGCTTCTAATTGCTTCATACCCAATTGGATTCTTGTTTTCTCATCATCGAAATCAAGGATAACCACTTTTACAGTCTGTCCGTCCTCGAGGATTTCAGATGGGTGGTTCACTCTAGACCAAGAAAGGTCTGTAATGTGGATCAATCCATCAACACCTCCTAAATCAATGAATACACCGTAAGAAGTGATATTCTTAACAGTACCTTCAAGAACCTGACCTTTTTCAAGCTGAGCGATGATTTCTTTTTTCTGACCTTCGATATCTGCTTCGATCAATGCTTTGTGAGATACTACTACGTTTTTGAATTCAGGGTTGATTTTCACCACTTTGAACTCCATAGTTTTACCTACGAACTGATCGTAATCTTTAATTGGCTTAACATCAATTTGAGAACCTGGTAAGAATGCTTCGATTCCGTGTACGTCAACGATCATACCACCTTTAGTTCTAGACTTAACAAAACCGTTTACGATTTCTCCGGTTTCGTGTAGCTCATTTACTTTATCCCAAGCTTTAAGCGTTCTTGCTTTTTTGTGAGATAACTGTAACTGACCTGTTTTGTCTTCTCTTCTGTCTACCATTACTTCAACCTCGTCACCTACTTTAAGGCCTTGGTTGTAACGGAATTCGTTAAGAGAAATAACACCTTCTGATTTGAAGTTGATGTCTACGATGGCTTCTTTGTCTGTTAATCTTACCACTTTACCAACGATAACATCGTTATCTGTAAGATCGTTCAAAGAACCATTATAGATTGCTTCCAATTCTTTCTTCTCGCTTCTGTCCTCTGCATTAAGTCCTGATTCGAAAGATTCCCAATCAAATTGTTCCGGTGCTACGTTTTGGTTCAAAAGAACCTCTGCTGAATTTGTCTCTTTTGACATTTTCTAAAAAATTTGTATTCCATCATTTTCAAACTTTGGCTTTGCTGTGAATCTTGAAAAATACGGAAGATGTTAATTATTAATGTTTTACTTCGCCAAAAGTACGTTCACAAAAGTGGTGCAAAATTAATCATTTTTTTTGAATTGAACAACAGTTATTAAAAGAATAAAAACAATCACAATCAATTGAAAATCAAACCATATTAAAACGTTCAACCTGACAAATAATGCTACAAACATTTCGCTCCTACGGCGCTTTAAAAATTTGAAGTAATCCGAATCTTTAATCCTTAACATACAATCTCAAATCTTGAACCTCGAACCTCGAACCAAAAAGAATTACCTTTGCAGAATGGAATTAGAATCAATTTTTCAAAAGCTGCAGATCACTGATATGAATCAGATGCAGAAATCTATATATAAAGCGTCCGAAAACGAAACAGATATTGTTTTACTGTCTCCAACAGGTTCGGGGAAAACACTGGGGTTCTTATTTCCTGTTCTCAGAAATCTGAAAACAGATACTAAAGGAATTCAGGCGTTGATTCTTGTTCCCGCAAGAGAACTGGCATTACAGATTGAGCAGGTTTTCAAGGCGATGGGAACGGATTTCAAAGTGTCGGTTTGCTATGGCGGACACGATAAAAAAATTGAAGTCAATAATCTTAAAGAAGCGCCAGCTGTTCTGATAGGAACGCCTGGACGAGTGGTTTACCATCTCAGAAATAACAATTTCAATCCCGATCCCATTCAGACTTTGGTTTTGGACGAGTTTGATAAAGCTTTGGAACTGGGTTTCCAGGAAGACATGGAATTTATTATCGGTTCATTAAACCAACTTAACCAGAGAATCCTGACTTCCGCAACCGCAATGGAAGAGATTCCGAAATTTACGGGTCTGAAGGATGAGAAAGTGATTAACTTCCTTAAGCTCAGCGAAAACAAACCGGATATTCAGCTAAAGAAAGTAATGACGATTCCAGAAGAAAAACTGGATACATTATTTAATCTGATCTGTAAAATCGGGAATAAGAGAACCTTGATTTTCTGCAATCACAGAGACGCTGTCGATAGAACTTCCGAACTTCTGAGGGAAAAAGGAATTGCCAGGGAAACGTTCCACGGCGGGATGGAACAGGATGAAAGAGAGCGAGCGCTTTTGAAATTCAGAAATGATTCGTCCAGAATTCTCATCACCACAGATTTGGCTGCAAGAGGTTTAGATATCCCGGAAGTTGAGTCAATTGTCCATTATCAGCTTCCTCCTAAAGAGGATGCTTTTATCCACAGAAACGGCCGTACAGCGAGAATGAATGCCAAAGGTTTCGCCTATCTGATCATGACGGAAGACGAAAATTTTCCTTTCATTAAAAACAATACGCCAGAGGAAAGCGTTGCCGGCTTCACGAAAGTTCCGGAAAGAACGCCTAATCAAACGATCTATATCAGCGCAGGCAAAAAGGATAAGGTTAATAAGGTGGATATCGTTGGTTATCTTATAAAAAAGGGAGGTCTGGAAAAAGATGATATCGGATTAATAGAAGTAAAAGACACGACTTCCTATGTAGCTGTAAACAGGAAAAAGACGGTTGAACTCCTGAAAAAACTTTCCACCGAAAAACTAAAAGGTAAAAAAGTCAAAATGGAAATCGCTTATTGAGTTTATTAATCCATAAATATTATATTTGTAATCTTCAAAGTTTTTGACTCCAAATGAAACTCAATCTTCCGGACAAACTCTATTATTCTATTGGCGAAGTGGCCAAAGCTTTTGATGTGAACACATCGCTGATCCGTTATTGGGAGCAGGAATTCCCCATCATTAAGCCTAAAAAAAATAAAAAAGGAAACAGATACTTTACGCCGGAAGATATTAAAAACCTGAAGATTATCTACCATCTTGTCAAAGAAAAAGGTTACACTTTAGATGGTGCAAGAGTTGCGCTGACTACCAATTCCAGAATTTCTGAAACCATCACTTTAATAGACCGTCTCGAATTCGTTAAAGCAGAACTCATTAAACTGAAAAATTCTTTAAACGATTAATTTTTTTAGTCCAGATTTCATATTTATTTTAATTTTTATCGGTTTTATCATTATATTCGTATAAACACAAATTGATGAAACCCAATTTACCTTTCCAGATCAGGAAAAGGCAGATATACAGCCTTGTAATTTTCGGATTATTAATTATCATTGGACAATTCTCTTTTTCAATTTATAAAAGAAATCAAAGAGATGATATTCCTGCCATTCAATTCTTATCCAACTCTCAGCCAGAAGTTATTCTTACTGAATTTGACCCCAATCATCTGGATGCTGATCAATGGAAACATCTTGGTTTTAGCGAGAAGCAAGTCAAGAGCATTCTAAAGTACAAGGACATCGTTGGCGGAAGTTTCCAATCAAAAGCCCAATTCAAAAAATGTTATGCAGTTTCACCGGAAAAATATCAGCAATTAGAGCCATATATTTTACTTCCCGAAAATAATTCTAAGCAAAATTATCAAAATAATTACAGGATATATGAGAAGAAAAAACTTGCAATAAGAGGAAAATTCAATCCGGATCACTATTCTCAAAAAGATTGGCAAAACCTTGGTTTTTCTGAGAAACAGGCCGCTGCAATATTAAAATATAAAAATTATCTTGGCGGAAGTTTCATTAGTAAAGAAAAATTAAAGGAATGTTTTATTATTAATGACGAGCAATTTTCTCAGATGTCAGGCTATCTTATTCTTCCTGACAAAACACCTGTAAACATCGCACAAAAATCCCCAACCAAGCAAGAGAAAGCAACTTTCAGAATCAGCAATTATTTTGATCCAAACGCTTTAAATGCCGAGCAATGGCAAGCTCTGGGATTTACGGAAAAACAAGCGAATGTCATCGTAAATTACCGGGACAAAAATCTGAGAGGAAGCTTCAAATCCCTGGAAGACATCAAGAAATGTTTTGTTATTTCTGAAGAAAAATTTGCAGAAATAAAGCCGTGGATAAAGCTTTCTTTTCCGGAAAAACCTAAAGATGAAAAGAATGCAATAACAGAAAAAACCGATTTCTCCAAAGTCGATGTTAATCAGATCACATTTAAACAACTTCGGGAATTTGGCTTTACAGAAAAAGATGCTGCAGGAATATTGGCCTTTAGAAAAAAACTGGGCGGATTTATCCATAAAAATCAATTATTGGAAACTTATGAGATTGACAGAGCAATGGGTGAAAAGCTTATTTATTCTGCACAAATAGATAATTCCAATGTCAAAAAATATTCGCTTTCTGATGCCCCTGAAGAATGGCTGAAAACACATCCCTATTTCAAATATTCTGCAGATAAAATTATATATTACAGAATTACAAATCCGGACGATAAAAAGATTATAAAATTCCTTAAGCTAAAACCCGAATATGAAGAAAAGATGAGATTATACTTAAGATAAAATCAAATAACTGTAAATCAATAAATTAAAATGAAAATGTGAATTTTTTTAACTTAAATTTAATAGGGCTTTAAATTGGCAAAAATTTTGATAGTAAATTTATATACAATTTTTTATAAAATTAGTTTATAAATAAACAAAATAAAAACCAATTAAATTATACTCTATGAAAAATTATCTAAAACTAATCCTCGGATTATTTGCACTTTCTTTCTTCATCTTTTCTTGTGATGATAACGACGATGACACAATGATGCAAAGCGAAAAATCTATCGCAGCATTAGTCGCCGACACGCCAAATCTCTCTTTGCTAAAAACAGCGGTTGTGAGAGCGGGACTGGTAGAAACACTATCAGCAAGCGGGACATTTACAGTATTTGCACCGACTAATGAAGCTTTTGCAGCAACAGGTTTAGGAACAGAAGCTGCAATTAATGCAGTTCCTGTAGAAACGCTTAAAAACATTCTTTTGTATCACGTTCTATCGCAAAAATATCCGGCTGCCAACATTCCAAGCGGAACCACTGAACTTACAACAGCCAGTAATTCAAAAGTTTATGTTACCAAGAAAAGCACTGGCGTTTATGTGAACGGATCTGCAATGGTAACAACTGCTGACATCAATGCCAGTAATGGTGTGGTTCACATTATCAATAAGGTATTGATGCCGCCTTCACAAAACATCGTTGAATTAGCACAGGGAAATCCAAATCTGACCTACTTAGTCGCCGCAGTAACGAGAGCAAGCCAGGGAAGTACTAATGTTGCCGCAGTATTATCAACTACAAACGGACTTACTGTTTTTGCACCAACTAACCAGGCTTTTATTGATGCCGGTTTTACAACCATTGCTTCAATTCAGAACGCTGACATTAATTTATTAACAAGTATTCTTACTTACCACGTTTTAGCAGCAAGAGTATTTTCATCTGACCTTACAGAAGGCGCTATGCCAACTACTGTAAATGGCGGAAAGGTTACAATTACACTTTCCGGAGGTGCTAAAGTAAAAGGTAACGGGAACACAACTGCATCCAATATCACAGCTGTTGATATTATGGCTACCAATGGAGTTGTACACGTTATAGACAGAGTCTTATTACCATAACAACCAAAAAAATTCTTCAATAGAGGCTGTCTCAAAAGGCAGTCTCTTTAGTATATATATATATATATATATTCGGTTTTTAAAAATATAAGGGAACATTTTTATATTTATAAAAAATCGGCTTAGAATCAGCTCTTATTATACTGCTTTTTGTAGTTTTTTTCAGATTATAGGCGATGGCAAAAAGACCGGCTTCAATTCCACTTTCACTTTTGTTTGAAATTTTTATTGTGCTTAATTTATGCGAAAACAGATTCTATCATAACACCTCTGTTTTCTTAAGCAACTCCCGCTTGGTATTGGGAAAAAGGCTTACTCACTTTTGAGACACCCTTTTTTGTTATTTTCTTTTAGATGATTCTCTGATGTAAAGTGTAGGCGTGAGAACAAGTTTCTTTTCTATGCTTATTCCGGACGAATTGTCTTTTATACTTTCCAGGAAGACGTTTCCTGATATTTTTCCCATCAGAACCGGCGTCTGATCCACCGAACTGATAGACAGCTCCATAAACTGGGTAAAAGGCTCGTTACTGAATCCTATAACACCAATGTCCTGAGGCATTTTCAGCTTTAGATTTTTGATTTCCTTGCAAACGCCGAGCGCTGTAAAATCACTGGCAGAAAAAATGGCGTCTGGCTTTATCTTTCTTTTCCATACATTTTTCATTGCACTTATTCCTTCTTCTATTGAGCTTCCTGTATTAATGATATTTTCTTTTATGACAGGCAACTTATAGTTTTTCAAGGCATCAATATAGCCGTTCAGACGGTTTTGATAGATCTCAAGATTCTGATCGCCGGAAAAATGATAGATATTTTTATAGCCTTGCTGTATAAGATGTTCTGTTGCAGCATAAGCCCCTTTATGGTCATCAATCGTAATGGTGCTGATTCCCGGAATATCTTTTTTCCTGTCAAAGAATATGATCGGCGTATTGGTAGTCGCAATAATCTTTTTTACATATTCCATATCCGAAGTATTCCTGGAAATTGAAATAAAAATGCAATCTACCTGCGTATGAAGAAGTGTTGTAAGCTGTTTCTTTTCTATATCAGCATCATCGTGACTCTGACAGATAATAACGCGGTAACCGTGTGGCGACAGCTCTTCCTCCAGACCACGGATAACGGATGAAAAGAAATTGGTATTGATATAAGGAACAATTACGCCAACTGTTTTTGTCTCGCCGCTTTTAAGCGCCTTAGCCAGGTTATTCTGCTTATAGTTCATTTCCTTAGCCGTAGCCATTACCAGCTCTTTGGTTTCCTGGCTTATTCTGGGATGGTTGTTAAGCGCCCGGGAAACCGTCGCTACACTTACATTCAGCTTTTTGGAAATGTCGTATATCGTTGTGTTTTTTTTTGTCATATATCCTTTCATGAATATCGAATGTAAATATATAAATAATACCTGTGACAACCACTTTCGCAGCAGAATTCTTTTAATCAGCCTATTAAATAGTCTTTATTTGCATACAAAAAACAACAAAAAGCCGCTTCACCGAAATGAAAACGGCTTTCTGTGTCCTAATATGAAAAAATTTATTTTTTAATTATTTTCCCGCTAATCTGCTCGGAAGAACTTTTTACAGAGTAGTAATAAATGCCTGGTTTCAAAGCACTGCCATCTACTACAATTTTGTTGTCTCCGGATTTTGCTTTTTCTGACAGAGATTTCACTATTCTTCCGCTATTATCGTACAAAGTGATCGTTACATCAGAATCAGATTTAAACTGATAAGCAACCGTAAGCCTGTCTGTAAAAGGATTCGGATAAACCATCATTCTTTTCTTGCTGATATCTGTGGTCGCAAGTGTTCCGAAATCTATATTGACTGAAGCTTCCGGCATCCAGTCGAATACAAATGAAGGATCCGTATCTTTTTTGAATACATTTGATATAGTAAACGGAACGGCTTCTGTGGCAGTAAGAACTACTCCACCGTTTGCTCTCTGAAGCAATCTGTCCGGTGTTGCGCCGGCTCCCGTGTTTCCGTATTCTACAAATGTCACAGGAAGAGTTCCGTTAATTGGTGTTGTCCATCCTGTCGGATTCAGCATTGCAGGTGTCTCACATCTGATGAATGCTGATTTTGGCGTATTTTGCCACGCTCTTCCAAAATGAAAATTACTGATAACCGTTCCATTGAAATCTGTTGTACCTGCGGCAGGAACCGTAAGATTACAATCCAGAAAAACAAATCCGTATTTGGTAGTGGCTTCAGTCGAAGGCGCAGTTACCACGCTGTTATTTCTGTTGATGTAAGTTGTACAATGATCGAAAACAACGGTCTGACGTCCGAAAATAAAATCAACATTACCTTCAATATAACAGTTTTTGAAATAAGCCCTGCCAATGCTGTTACCAAGATAAGTATCCTGATAGCCTACAATTTTGCAATCATAAAAAGATTGTCTGTCGCCCTGTGTTTTTAATGCCACAGCCTGGGTTGATGAATTGATCTGCGTATTAGCCGTTGAATTAACAAATGTATTGGCAACAGTAATTTTTGACGCCGTGAAATCGTTTCCGAAAATAGCCATCGTCTGCGAATTCGAAGTTCCATAAGCCTGTCCTGTATCCGGATTGATCGCTCCTGCAGAAATATTATTGGTAATAATTGTAGTATCGGCATTGTCACCAATCAGAAACACATTGGATTTATTTTGCCCAAGCGTTGGTCTTTCCGTATAAGTTCCTGGCTTGATATGGATGATCCATCTTCCTGTGTAATTATCCGGCACGGCATCAAAAGCAGCCTGAATCGTCTGATAATCACCCGATCCGTCTTTTGCAATTGTTTTTATTACATCAGGACTTGTAGCCTGAGTAGTCACAGTTGCTGTAGACCCGTAAGATGTTCCTGCAGAATTGGTGGCAAAAGTTCTGACATAATATAACGTAGAAGGATTTACGCCATAAGCATAAGATGAAAAACTTCCGGTTCCGCTTCCTGTAGATACTTTTACTGCATTTTCTAACGTAGGATTTGCAGTAATTGAGTAAACAATACCTCTTTCAGTAACATTTGCCCCGCCCCAGTCTGTTACATTTCCTGAAACCACAAATGATTTATTAGTCACCTGCGATTGTGAAACAGTAGTTACAGACGGTGCTGTGATACTCGCCAGAGTTGTAAACGAAATCTCATTTCCATAAGAAGTTCCTGCAGAGTTAGTGGCGTATGAACGAACATAATAAGTTGTAGCAGGTAAAAGATTGGTAAGATTACTTGTATAGGAACCTGTGGTAGCATTGTCTGATGTTTTGAAATCTGCAGTTGTAGGATTCTGATTTGTACTCCAAACCACACCACTTGCCATTATCGCTCCGCCGCCGTTACTGGAAATTGTTCCTCCGGAAGTTGCTGTGGTCGTAGAAATCAAAGATGCCGCTGCGGTAGAAACTGTTGCCGGATTAGCCACCGAGCCTTCCATAGTTCCGGAAATCTTGATATTCCTCAGTCCAAACTGTTTGTTTGTAGTACTTGAAGCGATGTAAGGATAAAATCTGACATACATTTTCTGACTTCCCGTCAATACAACGGGTGAAGACAATGTCACACTGATAGCAGATGAACCATTATTCGGCAATTTTGTAGAAGCCTGGATCTGAACAGGACTGGAAAAATCGGAATTAAGACTATAGAAAGCCTGGTAATACATATTTCCTGTACCGGCCGCACCAACAAGTCCTTCTATTTTGTTGATGGTAAAAGTTCCGCCATTTGTCGGATTAACATCCAGCTGAACATATACCGAAGGCGTGATTGTGTTGGTATCGCCTGTTCCTGTCCAGCTATTGTTGCTGGCAGTCCCAGACCAAAACACCACATTGCTGTCCGTAACAGAATCACCGGTAAAATCTATTTTTGTATTAACATTGTAAGACATTGTAGATGTCGGGTAAAATAAAGAAGATTCAAGATTACCTTCCAGGGATTTTGTAGTAATATCAGAAACAAAAGACCAGGTTACAGAGGCCGGAGTGGCTTCTAAAAAACGGTATTGACCCGAATGAGCTTCTGAAAAGGTTGAATTATTTTCTTTTTGAAGATCTGGTATTTCTGATAAGGATAAATTTTTATTTTCCGAATCAAAGCGGAGATCTATACTTTTGCCTATCCCGAAAACCGTAGCAGTGCAGATGAGCAAAGACGGAATGATTAGATTTTTTTTCATTGGAATTAAATTAATGATTGATGAAACTGATATGGCCAAATTATTTTACGATGACTTTCTGAATATATGAATCAGTGTCAGTCTTAACTTCGAAGAGTTTTACACCTTTACCCAGTTTTTTGATGGAAATAGCATTAACCTGGTTATCGCCTTTTTTTAGTCTTCCTTCATAAATTACGCCTTCTGTTTTACCGGAAATATCGGTCACAACTATCCTTACAGGTTTATCACTTTGCGAAAAAGCTTTCATAGAAATCTGTTCTGATGCAGGATTCGGAAATAATAAAAAATTAGATTTTGAAACCGAATTGACTTCCTGAGATGCCAAAAAAACACAGTCTGTAGGCTGAAGTAATACTGCGCCAGCACCGTTCATTACAGTCTGCTTAACATCTGAAGATGCAATCTTATCAATAGAATAAGGTGGTGTAAAAGCTGTACCGGAACCAACGGAAGTTCCCGATGTTCCTACAAATGTATTATCAACAGATTGTGCAGCAGTAAAATTACCGGTCTCCAAACGGATCGGATTCTTTACATTTTCAAAGTAATTGGACTCTATCAGCAAGTCTGCCTTATAACCGGCATAGATACAGTAATTGCTGACAGAGCTGCTATAATAATTATTAAGCAGATGGACTTTACCATATCTTACTCTTGGCATCCTTTCTCTTACGCCACTTGCCCACCAGCAATATTGCATCGTGATTCTAAGCTTTCCTGTATCCTGAGTATCCGTGTCCGATGAACCGAAAAGATTAGAGAAACGATGATCATTGGAACCGCCGGAACCGCCAGGAATCGGAGCTTTCAGATATTCGAACTTGGTCCAGGAAATCGTGATAAGATCTGAGGCATTCTTAATATCAAGGTTGCCATCCAGAGCATCCTGAAAGGTACAGTGATCTACCCAGACGTTTGTACAGTTATCAATGGTGAGATTATCATTTCCATCTACATCATAAGCCCCCGGACCTTCAAACGTTATGTTTTTTATAAGGACGTTTGAACTGTTTTTCAAAGTTAATATTCCGGAACCGCCGGCAGTAAGATCAGTTGAAATAAGTCTTGCGCCTGCCAGACCCAAAATGGATTTTCCGGTCTGTCCGTTAAGTGTAAGCCTTCCGCCGGCAGGAAAAGTAATTTGCCCTGAAACATGGATGACTTTTACAGAAGTGCTGAGTACAGCTGCACGAAGTTCTGCATAAGTAGTCACCACTACAGGAACAGAAGATCCGCCACCGGTAACACCATTCACAGATGCCCATCCAGAAACCGTACACTGGGCATTGGTCTTTATAGTCACCGCGGAGATTAAGAAGAATGCGATTGTTAGAAAATAGCTTTTCATTGGGAATAATATCTATAGTAAAATATTGTCAATATATTGATTTATAAAACTCATTTAATTGATTATCAGTAAATTAAAATTCAATTAAATTAAAAAAAGAGGAAAAAAAAGTTTGACGGAAAAAAGATTTCCATCAAACTTTAATTAATGAAAGATTTAATTTCATATCTGGTGCTCCAAATTAAAAGGAGACTCTAATATTATTGTAATAATACCTTTACAGACTTTTCTCCGGCTTCGGATTTCAGGTTTACAAAGTATACACCTTTTGTATTCACTTCAAAGCTGGCATCTGCAGAAACAGCAGCAGATTTAACTAATGTTCCGTTTGCAGAGAAAATGCTTACCTGTGTATTTTTTGCATCAAGATCCGATACATAAACCTTATTGCCGGAAGAGTAAACCTTAGCTTTGATATCTTTCTTCACATCACTCACACCTAAAACCGTTGTTCCAACATTGGTAGCCGTGATTTTGTAAAGATTAAGAGACTGATCTCCATAGATATAAATATCTCTTGCAGGTCCTACATAATCATAAGTGTAGATAAGAGCATCCGTAGAGTTAGAATACGTTTTAGACGCCAGAATAGCTGTACCGGTTCCGATGTACAATGTTCTGTCGCCGGATCCACCGTTCTTGTACCAGATACTGATAGAAGTATTTCCATTGGTTCTGAAGTAGATGTAGCGTTGAGTTGGTGTGGTATTAACGCCCGTTGAAGTAAAGCCGCCACCGTTCAGCTTGAAACGTTTTGTTGCAGTGTAACCATCTGAAAATGTAGCAGAATTGGATTCTACCTGCGCAAAATTCAACACAGTTTCCGGACCAGGAACTAATGCAAGATTGTTTTTAACCTTAGCCGTCTCACCAGAGATTATAGGCCATGCAGCAGATGAAAAGTCCCAAGTAGTCTGCGCCTTTACGTTTTCTACAGTAGCAACAACTGCAAATGCTAAAAGAAGTAATGATTTTTTCATGATAAGATAATTTATTGAGTATAGTTAATTTTAATGCAATCGATTACACAATTTTTTGTCATTTTTCTATGGTTCTAATATAAAATTAAATTCTAATTCCAAAATAATTTTTTTTTAATTTAATGTTAATTTTTACAAATACAACCAAAAATCGTTTATTCATAATACTTTCAAAGATTTAAAATTCCGGGGAAACATTCAAAAATAATATCAGAAAACTGAAAATTTTACAAATTATATGTGCAATCGTTTAACTAAAATCATCACTGAATTCTAAAAATCAGACCTGGAAGAAATATTACAATTCACATCAAATCAAAAAAAACCCTTACTAAGCAGCAAGGGTTCTTCTTAAAAAAATAAAACACAAAATCTGTTTGCCAATTAACGGATCATGACTTTCTCAGACAAACTACCTTTTTCAGAGCTTACATTAACGATATAGACACCTTTAGCAGCTATTTCAAAATTTGTATCTGTTGCTGCTCTTAAGGACTTTACCAAATTTCCGCCGGCAGAATAAACACTGACCTGGCTGTTTTTTGATTCCAGATCAGATATATAAATCCTGTTACCGCTGGCGAAAATGCGGGCTTTAAGTAACCGCGCACTACCCACGGCAAGTGTAGAATTGTCAGTATATTCTATCTTATAAACGCTGTTATCACCGCTCCCTGTAGAAATTATTAAATTAGTAGGTGTTCCGGTATAAGTATAAGATCCAATCGCAATATCCGTAACAGTACTTCCGTTAAATGTCGTGGAGCTGAGCACTTTTCCGGTGTCATCGGAGATAAGGACAGATCTTCCGGAACCGCCGCCTCTTGCCCAGAATTTTATCGTTGCATTATTAGACACCGCAAACTGAACATACCTTCTGGTTGGCATACTTGTGCTTCCTACAGCAGGATTATTAGATCCGGAATAACTGTTTCCGCCAAACTGAAGCCGTTGGGTTGGTGTGTATCCATCACCAAATGTCGCAAGATTGGTAGTAGAAATAGTCAGGTTACTACCACCTGGAATCAATGTCAGTCCGTCAATAGTAGTAGTTGCAGATATGGCACCTGCGGGAAATTTTACAGCGTCACTAAAGTCCCAGGTTTTGGATTGTGCATTGGCTTGAATTGCTGAAATACCGGCAACAATCACAGAAAGTAATAGTTTTTTCATAATTATTTAATTTATAGTTGTTTGTTTATGCAATCGATTACACAATAGAATGTAAAAATCTGATGGTTCTAATATAAAATTATTTCTAAATCAAACAAGCTTAATTGGAAATAATTTCTAAACAAAAGAGAACTTTAGTTAATAAATATTTAACAAATACTTTATTTATGATTATTTGCGGTTAAATGAATGTTTAAATTATTATTTAAAAAATTATAATGCTGCGGATCTGAATGAATGTTTTTTTAGTAAAAACTACGCAATCGATTGCATAAAAATTCCCAAAAAGCATTTCAAAAGAATAAAAATCGAAAATTTACACAAAAATCCATTGTGCAACAACTCTATGGAACCCAGTTATCCGCTTTTTTAAAAATATTTTTAGTGTTGTAATTTTTCAATTCGTTTCTGGAAAGTTGATGACTCCACCCTATCCTTTTTTCTGGATTTGCACCACTTCCCATACTATTAAATTCGGCATAGAAAGCTGTTTTCTCCTTTTCAGGAAACATTTTATCGCCTTTCCAGGGATTCCAGCCTTCTGGTAAAATATGACTTTCCATAAATGTATTAATGAAAACAGTCTTTGCAAATGGTCGCCAAGGTCTTCCCAGATAAACTTTGGTAACACCTTCTTTTGCAGTCAGATGACAATCAATAAAGACAAAGCCAAATTGATTTTCCTTGCTTGTTGCAGCAGCTGTGATGTAAGAATCCGATAAACTTTTGATTTCACAATTTTTGAAAACCGCAGTCGCCTGCCCGAAAATAAAATCCGTAGTGCCTTCTATATAACAGTTTTCATAATATTGCCGGCTGTGGTCGGTTGCAGCATAAAGCGTGTCCTGACAACCTAAAATTTTGGAATTCTTCATCACAAACCGGTCACCTTCCACATGTAGGGCAACCGCTTGTCCCTGATTACAAGATGAATTCTTAATTGTCAAATTTAAAATCTTAACATTATCTCCGGCAACTAAAAACGTGTAAGAATTAAAAGTATTAAGTTTTTCATTGGTTAAAGGATTCGGTTTGCCGGAAAAATCGTCATTAATTATGATGGTATTGTCTTTATTCTCGCCTTCAATCGTAATCCAATGTTTTGAAGAAGGAATCACGACTTTTTCATTGTAAATTCCGGATTTGATCTTAATCAAAGCTAAACCCGGACCTAAATCACGAACAGAATTAATCGCACTCTGAATCGTCGTGAAATCTCCGGAACCATCTTTAGCAACTGTAATCATGACATAAGGCGATTGAGCAAAATTCAAAACCACGAACAAAAAACTTAGAAAAGAAAATAGTTTTTTCATCTGATTAATTTTTTAAAACTTTATCCAGAAAATCAACCGTATATTTCAAAGTCTCATCAAACCAAGGCTGAACCAACCAAAACGAGTGCGGAGAATCTTTGATTTCGTGGATTTCATAATAAATATTGTTTCGTTTCAAAATTTCAATCATATCATCTCTTCCGGCGTGAAATCTCGGCTGAGAACTGTTTACAAACAGTGTTGGAGGTGTATGTTTTCCGACATATTCCAAAGGTGAAGCTTCTTTCCAGAGTTTAAAATTCTGAACTTTTGTAGCTCCAAACCAGTAAGCGGCATAAACGCCTTCCTCCGATTCGGGATGGACGAATGAAACGATTCCATCAATGTTTACAATCGCCTGAACTTTATTTTTCACACCAACCAAAGTTGCTAATTGCGCTCCGGCAGAGTTTCCTCCGATTGCTATTTTCTTTTTATTAAGATAAAATTCTTTACGATGTTTTTTTAAAAATTTCAAAGCATCTTCGATATCTTCAATTGCAGCAGGATATTTTGCAACATCACTCAAACTATAATTAACTGCCATTACTACATAACCTTTTGAAGCCAATTGCTGAGCCAAAAACCTTTCATTTTCTTTACTTCCGGAAATCCAGCCACCACCATGAACCAGGATAATTCCGGGATATTTCTGACCAAACGTAAAAGGATGATAGATATCCGCTTGCAAAATCCTTCCTCCAGAATTTTTATATTCAATATTTCTAGTAGCCATAACATTTTCAGGAAATTCCAAGTTCAAAGGGCGAATAAACGGATATTTCTTTTTCAGTTTTTCATAAGTTCCTTCAATGGTGTAAGGTTGTGCTTTTGGTCTTTCAATTTCCTGAGAATAAATCTTTGAAATCGAAATCAACAATATAGAAAAACGGATGAAAATCTTCCGTAATTGACTGTTTTGACTCAGGTTAACTTGGGTTGGTTTCATCCGTTTTTAATTTTATTTGAAATGTTAGATTCTTCACTTCATAATGCTGCGCAAAATTACATTCTGAATGACAATTGTAATTTATTTTACAGCATTTTTCAGAACATCTTTGGAAATAGACAATTTATCTCCCGTAATTCGTTTTGGTAATTTAATCGCTTTAGTCTTACTTCCGATAACCTTTACTAAAGGTGTTTTAGAAGATTCCAAAGTCAATCCGGAAATGTCAACATTTTTAGAATTATAAATGGTTGCACCTGTTCCGTCAGTGTATTTTATTTTAACATTTTTCAATGTAATTCCGTCTGCATCGACTATAGTCAAAGCTTTTTTGGTATCGAAATAAGAATCTTCAATTATAATATTTTTAAGGTTCATTTCAGACAAACCATTCAATGACAGAGCCTCGTAAGAATTGGAAGCGGTAATATTTTTGAAGAACACATTTCTGAAAATCGGCGTTTCTTCTGTCACAGGAAAATCTTTCTCCTTTCTTTTTTCGTCATCCGCATTCTGGTCTTCCTCAATGATTGGCGAATTGCCTTCGTAGAACATATTAAAACCGATGACCTGAGCCGGAATCCCAGTCATATCAACATTGCTAATCCAGATATTCTCAACAATGCCGCCTCTTCCTCTCGTTGTTTTGAAACGAAGTCCGATGTCCGTTCCGATAAACGTGCAATCTGAAGCGTGAAGATTCCGAACGCCGCCGGACATTTCGCTTCCGATAACAATTCCGCCGTGCGCGTGGTAAACCGTATTGTTTTTGATGATAACATTTTCTGTAGGAACGCCTCTGTCACGGCCGTCTTTATCCTTTCCTGATTTGATACAAATCGCATCATCGCCCACGTCGAAAGTGTTGTTATAAACCAAAACGTTTTTACAAGATTCCAAATCGAGACCGTCACCATTCTGAGAATACCAAGGATTTCTAACGGTCAAATTTCTTAAGATCAAATTGCTGGACATCAACGGATGAAGATTCCAGGCAGGAGAATTCTGGAAGGTTGGTCCGTCTAAAAGAACTCTGTCACAACTTACCAGACTTACCATCACAGGACGAAGAAAATCCTTCACCGATTCCAATTGTTCTCTTGTTGTCAGCTTTTCCGGAATGTTGAAATTAGCTGTATTCTCAAAACCTCTTTTGGAGCTCTCACTTGGAAACCAGATTTTCTTATCTGCCGACAAAACACCACCTTTTGACAACAATTCTTTCCATTGTCCGTCGGTCATTTTCCCTTTCTTCACATATCTCCAGGCGTCGCCGTTACCGTCAATCACGCCTTTTCCTGTGATTGCAATATTAGTTGCGTCTTTCGCCGAAATCGGAGATTGGCAACGGGTTGTGTTCAAACCTTCGAAACTGACATCAACTAAAGGATAATCTGCAAAATCTCGACTGAACATCAACAATGCGCCGTCTTCCAGATGCAGATTGATATTGCTTTTCAGAACAATTGGTCCCGTTAACCAGATTCCTCTCGGAACAACAACTGTTCCGCCGCCTTTTTGAGAGGCTTCGTCAATGGCTTTTCTGAAAGCTTCGGTATTTTTTACAATGCCACCAGAAACAGCACCAAGGTTTTTAATATTGACGGAAGTTGCAGGAAAAGAGGTTTCTGCAACCATTGGCATTTTGAATTCCACACCTTTGTAAATATCGGCAATGCTCTGTGCAAAAGCGTTTCCTGAAACTAATGTTGCTAAGCTTAAAGCTAAAATTTTAATCGTTTTCTTCATTCTCAATATTTTGATTTTAACGCAAAGAGCGCAATTTCTATTTTATTATATTTTTAAAGTCGCAAGGTTTTTGACCTTATTTTCAATATTTGTCATTCCGTAGGAATCCAAACTGTAGAGATTCTACGGAATGACAAACTTTGAGTTTATTTCTTGCTTACTATTTTTTTGAATTCATTGTAAACCAATTGAGCGACTGCTTTTGCGCCTTCCGGCTGAAAATGCGTATCATCTTTTTGTCCATTCGGATAAGCTGTGAATTTGCCTTCGGGAAGATTCATAAAATAATTTGTGGTCACGAAATCTTTTCCTTTTTGGATAAAAAATTCTCTGGAAAGCTTATTCAAATCAATCACATCCACTTTTTGTTCCTGTCCGACTTCTATCATCGCTTTCGCATAATCGACGTGACTGTCGCCCAAAACACCGTCTTTCCAGGGATAATTTCTTGAAACCGGCGTGACCAAAACCGGCGTCGCACCTTTCTCACGAACCTGATGAATGTACAATCTCAAATATTCCTTATAACCCGGAACATCCACATAACGGTCGACTTTTTTCTCAGATTCGTCATTATGACCAAACTGTATCAGAACCCAATCTCTCGGTTTCAGATTTTCGAAAATATAACGCCATCTGCCTTCCTGAAAAAAAGTTCTCGTGCTTCTTCCGCCTTTGGCCTTATCAACTACCAAAATATTTTTTAATAATGATGATTTGAACGATTTGAGACTGTCAGCCACAAAAAACTCCTGAAAAACACCACCCCAACCTTGCTGTGGATAACGCTTTTCCTGATAATTGCTTTCCAATGTATAATCTGTCAGAGTAGAATCTCCTGCTAGAAAAATGTTGGTGGTATTTTTATCGGTCGCAGGTTTTACAATTCTTTCTTTTTGATTATCCTGCTCGGTCTGGGCAAAAGCCATCACAGAAGCCGTGATAAAAAACGCTGTTGAGATATTTTTGATTCTTTTCATTTTTTCTTTAACGCAAAGGCGCTAATCATTTATTTTAAACTTCATTCTTTAAGTCGCAAAGGTTTGTGCTGTGAATTTTATTATACTTTCTAATCCAAAAATCCTTGAACAAGCTCAGGATGACATCTCTAATACTAACTTTAAATCACTTACTTAATTTTTGGTAATTCTGAAAAAATCGAAATCGGCGTAACCGCCTCTTGAAACTTTGGAATCGCTGACAGAATAAATTCCGACTTTTGCGCCAATCCATTTTCCCGGTTTTGCCTGAAATGTTTCGCCTATATTCTCAAACTTTTTCCCATTGTCACTATAGCTGAATGTGCAGATTCCGTTCGGCTCTCTGACACTGACTTTCAGGTAAACTTCATTAGATTTTAATTTGATTTCGTTCAGTATTTTTTCTTCGCCTCCTTTATCAGCTTTTTGAGCATTTCTTAATTGAAGATAAAATCCGTCCGGCTTGTTGGTAATCACTAAGGACTGATAATCCATACCCATTACCAGAAGCCCGGCAGTTTTTCCTTCTTTGGCATCTTCAGGAAATAATTTGACTTTAGTAGTTGCTACGAAATTCGGAGCCGGGAATTTCTGAGTCAGAAGATTCGGAACATTCCAGAGATTTTTTTCGCCATCCGGAATTTTGATTGAAAACAATCTCAAATAATCTTTTCCAGGAAGTTTCGCTGACCAAACAACATTTTCATTTGCGCTCCATTGCCATTGCAAACCGATTTTATCATCATTGAATTCATCCGATTCTGCAGGAGTTTGAATTGGATACGATTTGCCAACATTAGGTTTTTTGAAAGTTAGGACCGGTTCCCCGATTCCATTTTTATTATTATCAATTCCGATGACCGGCCAATCCTTTTCCCACTTCATCGGTTGAAGATAAACGATTCTTCCGCCCGCATCAATATCCTGAAAATGGTAAAACCAATCTTCGCCATTCTGCGTATCCACCCAAGCGCCCTGATGCGGCCCGTTGATTTTAGTCAAACCTTTTTCTAAGACAGCTTTCTCTTCGTAAGGTCCATAGATATTTTTCGAACGTAATGCCAATTGCCAGCCAGTTGCCACGCCTCCAGCGGGAGCAAAAATATAATAATAGCCATTTCGCTTGTACATTTTCGGGCCTTCAACTGTTGGATGCGCATCGTGGCCGTCGAAAACGTGAATACCTTTGTCCAGAACTTTTGTCCCGTCCGGATTCATTTTATTTATGGTCAACAGACTTTTGACGCCGGCTCTGCTTCCTGCCCAGCCGTGGATCAAATATGCCTGACCATCTTCATCCCAAAACGGACAAGAATCGATAAGTCCTTTTCCTTCCATTACCAAAACAGGTTCATCCCATTTCCCGAAAGGATCTTTTGTTTTTACCATATAAATTCCGAAATCCGGGTCGCCCCAATAGATGAAATATTCATTGTTGTGAAAGCGGATACTTGGCGCCCAAACGCCGTCGCCACGTCTTGGTTTCTCAAAATGTTCTCTTGGAATTAAATCCGTGATGGCATAATTCACCAATTTCCAATTAATCATATCTTTAGAATGGAGAATCGGCAAACCCGGCATTTCGTTGAAGCTGGAAGCCGTCATAAAATAATTATCTCCCACCCGAATCACATCCGGGTCAGAATAATCTGCATATAAAACAGGGTTTTTATACATTCCGCTTCCTAAATCCGAAACCCAGACTTCTGAAACATAAGGTTTCATTTTTTGTGCAGAAATCGGATTCAATGCTAATGCAAAAAAGAATAGGATGATATGTTTTTTGCTAATTTTCAAAAATTTACATTTTATGTTATGTGTTCTTTTGTCTTGAAACAAAAGAACCAAAAATTCAAGACTGTAAACTTTTAGCTACAAATTGATATTTCGTTCTAAAAAGTTCAAACTCGCTTCGCTCAAACAGTGAACTTTTCTTAACGCCCGAAATCACAATTTGCTTAACGCTAAAATTTTAATGTCGTTTTGTAATTCTATTTCTTCTAATTCTAAACTTGCGAGGATGAATGGTCCGGTTCCCTTTGGGTCATTGGAACGGATTTCTTCATTCACATAATAATCATAAGTTCCACTTCTGTAAGGCGTTCCGCCTAAGCCAGCAACCGCACAATTCTGATTAAGATTAACGACTCCATCAGGTTCCAGCGTAATTAAATTTTTCAGAATTCCATCATAGCCTTTTTTTGCAATTGCTTTGTAAGAATCCGGCAAATAGCCATTTCTGGCTGCTTTTGCAAACGTGTAAACAAACATTGATGAAGCTGAAGCTTCAAGATAATTTCCTTTTTCGCCGTCTTTGTCCAAAACCTGATACCACAAACCTGTTTTTTTGTCCTGAACTTTTACCAACGCTTCGGAATAAGACTTAAGATAAGTGATAAGTCTCTTTCTTCCGGGATGACTTTCCGGCAGAAAATCCAAGACATCCACGATGGCCATTCCGTACCAACCCATTGCTCTTCCCCAGAAATTGGGAGAAAGTCCGGTTTGCTTATCTGCCCAAGCCTGCTCTTTACTCTCGTCCCAGCCGTGATAAAGCAATCCTGTTTTGGAATCTACCATATGTTTCTGGATAATGTCGAATTGATTGACAATATCATTATAAGCTTTCTCTGCTTCTGCTCCTGTTGAAAATAACTTTGTATAATTGGCATAAAATGGTTCTCCCATATATAAACCGTCCAGCCACATTTGGTTGGGATAGATTTTCTTATGCCAGAATCCGCCTTCGGAAGTTCTTGGATGATTATCCAATTGTGAACGAAGTAACTTTATCGCTTTGAGATACTTTTCTTCTTTTGTAACGGGATACAAATAAAGGAGTACATTACCCGAATTCAGCATATCGATATTGTATTTGCTGATCTCGTAGGTTTTAATGCTCCCGTCTTCATTCACCAGCTCGTCTGCGTAAGCTTTGATGTAATCGTAATATTCTCTTTTGCCGGTTTTTTTGAAGAGCTGTTCCGCGCCTTTCAGAACCAATCCGTTGGGATAGCTCCATTTTGGCGATTTGTGAAAGTCCAGCATCCAAGCTTCGGGGAAGCGTTTCATCTCGGATTGCATCATTCTTTCTGACCAAGGCAATTTTGCAGAAATCACATTTTGAGAAGCCTCTTTTGATTTTTGGTCAGCAGAATTTTGTAAAGGTTTTTGTGCACAGGAAAAAAATAATCCTGATGCTAAAGCTGTGATGGTTAATATTTTGAATTTATTGAATTTCATTTTCTATTTTATTTTTTAAACGCAAAGACCACAAAGATTTTTTATCCAATTTAATGTCTTTAAATCGCAAAGACACTTCGACTACGCTCAGTGTAACATTTCTAATACTAACTTTTATTTCATTTTAAAATTCCAATTGTCTTTTCCGGAAAGAATGTTTTTAATCGAATATTCTTTGGATTGCTCTTTGGTTAATTGATACGACCAAACTACTCTTTTTACAGTGTTATCTCCAGTTCCCTTTGAATTGTATTCTGCATAGAAAGTTGTTTTCTCCGCATCGACTTTATTCCAATTATGCCAACCTTCCGGTTTTATGATATTTGAAATTTCTGTATTGATGAAGACTGTCTTTGCAAACGGTCGCCAAGGTCTTCCGAGATAGACAGACTCCAGCTTTGCATCGCCTTTTATTTTACAATTGATAAAGACAAATCCGAACTTTTTTCCTTCAGGCGTGGAAGCAGCTGTGAGATAGGTTGCACTTTCTTTTGCATAAATTATACAATCTTTGAAAACTGCTGTTGCCGCACCGAAAATAAAATCAGTCGTTCCCTCGATGTAGCAGTTTTTGAAAAAATGGCGAATATCTCTTTTTGGTGTTACAATATCCTGTTCGCCTTTCAGATAAAGCGTGTCCTGAAACCCTAGAAATCTGCAATTTTCAAAAATGGCTTTGTCCCCTGTAATCAAAACGGCGACAGCTTGTCCGACTTTTCCTGCATCATTTTGAAAGGTGATATTTTTGGCTGAAAAATTATCTGAGAAAATAAAAATAGTTGATGAACCTGTTGTTCCCATTTCTTTTCCATCGGTATTTTTCTTTGATGCAAAATCATCATTAACGATAACGGTCTCGTTCAAACTTTCCCCTTCGAAGGCGATTGGGCCTTTCTTAGAAGGAACCGTGATTTTTTCCCGGTAAATGCCTTTTTTTATGATGATTTTTGTTGTAGAATCAAGATTATTTTCCGCTGCATTAACCGCTTCCTGAACTGTTTTGAAATCTCCTTTACCATCTTTTGACACAGTATAAATTGTTTCAGAATTATTCATAACGCTGAAAGAATTGATATGCATCAAAATAATAATGGCTGCGAAAAACAATAAAAGATTTTTGGTTTTCATTGATGTTGATCTATTAACAGGTCGCTCCTACGGAGCTTTAAATTTTTATTTTCTGTTTCTGTAACTTTTCCTCTAGTGAACTTTCATCAATCTTTTAAATATACAAGTTTCCACCCCTTTCGGGATGAAAACCTGTATGAATTTAACAATTAGTAATGTGGCCCGAAAATCAACAGGCTGCATTAGTTATTAAGCTTACTTCTTAATAATCTTTTTAGTAACCGTTCCTTTATCTGTTGTAATGCTGATGATGTAATTACCTGTTGCAAGATTTCTCAAGTCAATAACATCTGCTTTTGCATTATCAATAGTCTTTACCAACTGTCCTGCAAAATTGTACACTTTTGCGTTCAGTACTTTTTCTCCGGAAGTGGTAATTCTCAGATAATCTGTCACCGGATTCGGATAAACAGATATTTGACCTTTGTTGATATCAGAAGTTGCTAATACGTAAGTAGTTTTGATGTAATACAGATTGGTTGTATCCCCTTTGGTAATGCTGTGAGTTCCGGCAGCAAGATTATTAACCGTCACAACGCCGTTTACAGCCGTATAATTAGTACCATCAACCTTTACAGTTTTAGCAAAATCTGCATCAAAAACCAAGACTAATGTAGATGAAGCTGTAGTTGTATAGCTGATATTAGTAGAAGATTCCATTTTGAATCGCTTGGTTAAAGTCAGTCCGTCATAAGTAGTGGATCCGTCCGTCGAATTCATGTTACCTGTAATGGTGTAGAACAAGCTGGATTTAGGCGGATTAGCTGTTGTGAAGTTATGGATCATTCCGTCTGTGTCGCCCGGATTTCCAGGAGTCCCTACTTTTACACTTCCGCTGATCGAAACCGTATTTCCTGAGCCAACAGTTGTAACCGTGTAATCGATATTGGCTGTTGGTGTTCCTGTAATAGTGATCGTTTTATCAGTTGCATTTTTTGCAAAAGATAATCCGCTTGCCGGAAGTCCCGTTACCACAACATCTGTTGCGTCTCCGCCCCAAGTAAATACAATTGGTGCAATTGCAGTTCCGGAGGATACCGTCTGATCTTTGTTTCCTGATGTATTGACCAGCGTTTGCGTACTGCCTTCGGCCTGAATATAAACCATAGATGTTCCGTAATTGGTAAGCGCAGATTTCAAAGCCGCAATAACCGTGTAAGATTTATCATCAACAGAATTATCAAAAACCCATTTGAAATCGCCTCCGAGAACACGGCCTGCATAAAGTTTAACATTATCCTTAGCTGTTGCAGGATCCTCAACCGCCAGATTTTTCACATATAATGATGCATCTGTATCAAAATTATTGTAAACATTATTTCCTTTAAATGATTTTACCGAATTGGGAACGGTCTCATCTCTGGTTGCAGCAACGTAAGCATCAAAATCAATTATTGAGCTAATTTTTCCCGGAATATTGTAGAGCGGATTCGGATCTCCGTATGCAACAAAACGCATAGAATTAGTACCAATGTCTGCATCCATTGTATTATTGAATGCCTTGATCATCCCGCCGTCTTCACCGGAAAAAGTTCCCTGGTTAGTAGGATCGTTCATCTGTTTTGTCGGATTCCAAACATCAGTTCCCTGAAGCGAAATCATCATCGGATTTTTTGAATTCCTGAAATAATTACCTTCTAAAAACAATGATGAGCCTTCCGTGGAACCGGAACCATATTTGGCAACTCCATCAAAATAATTATTGTAAATATGAGCTGAATAAAAACGGACTCTCGGATGTCTGGAATCGGAATGGTCAAACCAGTTGTGGTGATACGTTACGTACAATCCGGAAGTCGTATTCTCACTAAGTCCCAATAAGCTTGCTTTTCCTGAATCCCAAAAGTGATTGTAAGAATAGGTTGCATAGGAAGTTCCTTTGTTATCAAGCGCACCGTCGCCTTTGATCTGATCTGCATCACTTCCTGCATTCCCATAAAAAAGATCATTGTTATGAACCCAGATATAAGAATTATCCTGCTGCATACCGATATTATCACCCTCGCTGCTATCGCAGTTCATAAATCCAAGATTGGCGATCTCTATGTTAGTTGCATTCTTCACGCGGATTCCCCAGCCATTGGCAACAGCATCATCTCCTACACCTTCTACCGTTATATAACTGGATGCGTTATTCTTGTTTTCTACCACAAGATCACCACCTTCCATCACATCAAAATCCGTAATATTACCTACGAGACGGAAGATGTAAGGTCTTTTGTCAATACCTTTCTTAATGCCTGAGAAAATATTCTGAAAACCAACATAATTGGTTGTATTTCCGTTATTATTAGTAATGACATTGAAAGAAATGGTGTTTTTGCTTTTTTGGGTAATGTATAAAATTACAGCGTTATCTTTCGGCGTACCATCGGCTTTATAACCACCCGGAACACGGCCGCCATTGAAAGCAAATCCGTTTCTGTCCTGCGGAAGAACCGTTAGTGAACCTGTTGTGGAACCAGAACCTTCTGCACCTAGAATCACCGGTTTTACAGTGATGGTATAATTACCAGCTTTCAGTCCCGGAATATCTGCTCTGAAGTAAGAGCCGTAACTGCGGATAAGATAATCATCTACCAGCTTGTTTACCACGCCTTCTCCGGAATAATAAACATTATATCTTGCCGCATTCTGTACCGGCTGCCATTTTACAAAGGCAGACTCTAACCAGCCTCTGGACTCTGTGAAGGTAACAGACTGTCCTGATGCCTGCAGGAAAGCAAGCAAAAAGAATACATAAAGTAGTTTTAGTTTATACATATAAAATTTATTTAATGAGTTTATTTACGAGTTATATAAAAGTTTATTATTATTTAAAGTTCTGCAAAGAACCCATCTCATTAACTCATTTTTAAATAATAATGCTTTGATTTTCAGAAATTCCAGGGCAATAGTTTCCTTAGAGTCAGCTCCGCCAGGGCATAAAACCCTGACAGAGTGATTCTTCAAAAAAAATTAAAAATATAATAACTTAAAAAAATCCTGATCAGTGTAAACTAGTAACCGTAATCCTGTGTCAGGTTATAGTTAGACTGAATAATGTCATTGTAAATTGGCAACAATTCTTTTCTGTTGGCTTCGAAATACTGAGCGTAACCTTTTAAAGGGTCATTGATGTATTGTCCATTCACAGCCGCTCTCCAATTGATTGCTTTGTAACCTGATGGCGCAGATGCAGGAGTTGGTGTGTAATAAACATCGGCTCTATTAACTCCGGCCGGAACATAAATATCGATGGACTGAAGTGCTGCCTGCGCTGTTTTTGTTTTGTCGTAAGGTGACTCCTTATAATACAAAACAGACGGTACATTCGCATATTGGCCAGTTCCACTTAAAAAGTTTGAGAGTTTCTGTTTGGTTTCCGCAATTTTGGTTGCTAAAAGGTTCCAACGAATAAGATCATATTTTCTAAGACCTTCGCCACCAAATTCCAGTAATCTTTCGTGAACGATATAATCGAAGAAGCCTGCTTTGTCAGTTGGAATACTTCCAGCCTGTCCCAGATTTCCTGCATATGCTCTGTTTCTTACCAATCTAACTGCATTGATGGCATCTTGAGAAGGTGAACCATTCAGCTCATTATCTGCTTCTGCAAACATTAGAAGAATATCTGAGTAACGTAACAATGGCCAGTCAATAGCAAGGTTTTGTGCAGTTCCGGTAATACTAGTCCATGATTTTCTGAATTTTCCGTCTGTACAAAGTGCGCCAGTCGCCAAGATTGCCTGATTGCCCTCATTGATGAGCATAGAAGCCACCGTAAGGTCTCTTCTAATATCATACTTTCCAAACTCATAGAAATAAGTAGCAATTGCATTGACACCCCCACTACTTTTCCAGGTATTATTATCGTGTCTCATTCCATTAAAGTAACCTATTTTACTGTCTGTAGCTGCATTTCCTCCGAATGCGCCTACCGCAAAGATAACTTCCTTCGCAGCATCTTCCGAATTATCATGCAACGCTCTGAATACGGCTTCGAAACTTTGATTCAAGGAATGTTCGCCAGATAACATAATATCTTTACATTCATCATAAGCGATTTTGTAATATACCTGAGAGTTGGAACCTTTTGCCATAACTCTTGGTTCTCTTCTTAATGAATAACCAGCTCTGGCCAATGCTATCCTTGCTCTCAGTCCTTTTACTGCTGCTTTGGTAATTCTGGTATTAGAAGTATTTGACTTTGATTTCCAAGGCACCAAAGCTGATGCGGTAGCAAGGTCTGCAATTATTTTATCATAGATGACATCTCTGTCAGTTTTTGGAAGATAAACTGTTTCCAGATCGGATGAAGGAACCATCTGCATCGGAACATCGCCCCAGTTTTTGATCAGGTCAAAGTAGAACTGTGCTCTAAGCGTAAGCGCTTCTCCAAGATATCTGTCCATCAATGCCTTATCTGCTGCAGAACCAGTCTGGTAAACCGGAGAAAGCGGAATGTTCTTGATACAAAGATTAGCTCTTTCAATTCCGGAGTATAATTTCAGGAATGGCTTGTTAAGGTCCGGATTGGATGTACAAGCGCCATAAGTACTGATTCCCCTTCTGTCATTACAGTTGTAGTCTCCGGAGAGTTTAAAATCGTCGGCAGACTGTGGAAAATATAAATTGATTCTTTGTCCATAGGCATCATCGCCTATTATCTGGTTGTAAACTCCGATTAATGCCGTAAACGTATCGGCAGTGCTATCGAATTGCTGGGATTCATCGGAACTGGAAATATTTTCCGCATCCAGGAAATCATTGCACGATGTAGAAGTGCTGAAGATCACCAAACAGCTAAGGATATAAATTAATTTGTTAATTTTCATTTTTTTTTGAATTAAAAAGTTACATCAATACCAGTTAAGAAAAATCTGCTTCTTGGGAAAGCTGCATAATCTACACCGGGAGTAAGGGTGCTTTTTCTTGTACTTACTTCCGGATCATATCCTGAATAACCTGTAATGGTAAATACATTATTCGCGGTAGCATATAATCTGAAGTTTGTAATTCCGAGCATTTTCAATGAATCTTTTGGCAGTGAATAACCAATCGTTATGTTATTAAGTCTCAGGAAAGATCCGTCTTCTATCGCATAAGAGTGAAGGAAATAATTTCCACCCGTTGGCGTCCACATTGTGGTATTAGCATTCAGAGCTGCAAGTCTTGTAGGATCTAGCACTTTTTCGCTGCCATCATACCATTTCCATCTGTTGGCCATATCTGCCAGCATATTCTGGTCATAATACTGATACTTAGTCGTAAACTCGATCTTATTGGCATTATAAACCTTGTTTCCAACTGAGAAATTGAAGAATAAACTCATATCGAAATTCTTATATCGGAATGTCTGGTTAAATCCTCCGTAAAACTTAGGCTGCGCATTACCAAGATCTGTCTGGTCTTTTGTGTCTATTACACCGTCGCCATTAAGGTCTCTTAGTTTAAGGTCGCCGGGTTGCGGCGCTCTGTTACCCAATGCAACGGAACCTGAACTTGCAATTCCCTGTTTCAAAGTATAACGGTTTGTAGCCGGGTTAAAATCAAAATCACTGATTTCATATCTGCCTTCGGTCACATAGCCGTAGAAAGTTCCAACAGGTGCTCCGATCTGAACTTTGAAATCAAAAAGATTATTTACCCACCCTGAAGGAACCAGATAATAATCTGACCCGGACTGGGTCAGAGACCCTAAGCTTTTGATCATATTTTTGTTAGCCGCGATATTAAAATCCGCTTTCCAGTTGAAGTTTTCATTGTTTACAACCACCGCTCCCAAACTGAATTCCAAACCTTTATTCTGGGTTTTTCCAGAATTCTGATACTGGAATTCGTAACCAGATGTCTGCGGAATTTTGGCTAATAATAATAGATCTTTTGTATCTGTGATGTAAGCATCTATGGCTCCGTAGATCCTGTTATTAAACAAGGAATAATCTAAACCGATATTCTGAGATACCGTTGCTTCCCATTTAATATTAGGATTTGCCATAATATTTCCTGCCGCCGAACCTGTGATGATTCCTACGCCTCCCGTATATCCGTAAGTGCTGGAAGGTGTGTAGAATGTTTTATATAAGAATGATGCAATTCTGTCATTTCCGGATTGTCCGTAGCCTGCACGAAGCTTAAGATCATTAATTACTTTAGAATCTTTCAGGAAATTTTCTTCCCCGATTTTCCAGGCTAATGATGCAGACGGGAAATTAGCCCATCTGTTTGATGGCCCGAAAGAATTGGAACCATCTCTTCTGATGGATAACGTAGCGATATATTTATTGTTGTAAACAAAGTTAGCCCGTCCGAAGAATGAAGCTAATCTCGCCGGTGGCAATACTCCGGCATACGGCGCATCCTGTATCAAACCTGTTGGCGGAGCAGCAAGAATAATATTCGCAAAAGCCTGATCCGCAGAAAAAGATGTAGGGATATAACGGATGGTCATATCCGTTTTATTACCATCTGTCTGTACGATTTCCTGTCCGACCAGTAAATCTAACTTGCTACTGCCAAATTTCTTTTTATAAGCCAGCGTGTTACTGTTTGTTATTCTTCTTGTCTGAATGCTTGTTAATTGCACCACAGACATATCGGAATTGATTCTTGACAAATAGGTAGACGGACCTGAGAACTGCTTGATATCCTGATCATTTTGCACATAACCAATCACACTTTTAAAGGTAAGATCTTTAAAAATATTATAAGTAACAACACCGTTCAGGAATAAATTATCATTATAGTTATATTTGATCTCATTGTTTGCAAGTACAACCGGATTAATAAGGTTTGTAGTTGCAAAATCATCTGTATCAAATTCATCAGAGCCGGCACCGGTACTGATTCCGTTTTCAAATGGCTTATAACGGATCACGTTTCTCAACCTGTTTGTGGTCTGTGTGCCCGAGGATGATGTGCCTGCACCGTTGATAAAAGTTTTGCTGTATCTGGCAGTTACTCCGACTTTCAGTTTTTTAGTGATATCGAAATCATATTTGAAGTTAGCCATACTTCTCTTGTAACCGGAATTGATCATAATCCCGTCTTCCTCCACATGATTTAATGACAATGTGAATGCTGAATTGGAATTCCCTCCAGATATATTGACATTATGGGTATAGTTAAAGGCTTCCTTTCCAAAAACCTCTTCCTGCCAGTTTTTCGTTTTAATGGTTCTGTATTTCTCGATTTCGGAATACGGGCCATACAAAGAATCGAACTTATCCATCAGATCCTGATATCCGTCTTTGTAACGGAGTTCGTACTGATACTGGACAAAATCGTAAGGATTCATCACGTCCAATGTTTTTGCAATGGTTCTCACACCGGTGTAACCGTTGTAATTAATCATTGTTTTAGTGTTTTTTCTTCCGCTTTTTGTAGTGATAAGAACAACACCATTGGCGCCTCTTGCTCCGTAAATGGATGTAGAAGCTGCATCTTTCAGAACTTCAATGGACTCGATTTCTTTTGGAGATATAATGGAAAGCGCATTATCCATCTGGATGCCGTCTACAATGTACAACGGAGCATTATCCTGCGTGATGGAAGTTCCACCTCTTACTTTGATTTCCGGATCCGAACCAGGCGAACCTTCTCCGAATGTCACCTGAACACCGGCCATTCTTCCCTGGATTGCTTCGGCAGCACTGTTTACCGGCATATCGGCAAGCTGTTCTCCTTTTACTGATGCGATAGAATTGGTCACATCTTTTTTGGAAACCGTTGTATATCCTACCAGTACAACTTCATCGATAGCTTTTTCTTTGGTACCGTCAAATTTTGCCAGCGCAACATTAATAATGTTTTTACCATTGACGTTGATCTCCTGCTCTTCAAAACCTTTGGAACGGATCACAAGTGTTGCATTTTTCGGAACATTAAGAGAATACTTTCCTGATTTGTCTGTAACTGTAGAGAACTTGGAATTCCTTACAGCAACCTCCACATTCGGTACAGGCTTATTTTGTTCTGAGGTAACGGTTCCGGAAACTTTTATCAGTTCCTGAGCCAGACCAAATGCAGGAAGCAAAAACACAGAAGCAATCGTTGTTTTTACAAAAGCACTTTGAATACCTAATTTTAAACCACTCATAGATATTTTTTAGTTTTTATAATTAGTAATTTATTTTACTGATAATAAATGTCAAAATTTCAATAAAAAGCGCAATCGATTGCACTTAAATTTTGTATGATTTCTTAACTCGACTAAACTAAGATTATTTTTCAATTGGCAAATAAAAAAATTAGGTTTTTTATTAATATTAATTTAACATTTAATGATCAAAGTAAAAATTTCAACATTTAAAATACTGATAATCAGAAAATTATTATAATATAAAAACATTTGTCAATTTTGTTAATTAACTTTTCTTTAACAATTTAAAAAGTCTTGAAGCTGTTAAAATTGACATAAAAACCGTCTTGATATTTAACCAAAATTTAACTTAAGAATCAAAATTTTAAAAAATTGCTAATTATTTTAAAAAAAACTTTGATTAAGCATAAAATCCAGACCAACTATTGAAAATATAAAATAAATTATTGATTTACAGATAATTAAAAATAAAATGCCTGAACAATATAAAAAACACATCCAGTTACATAACAAAAAATATTGCACTGATTTTAGTCTGGCAAAGTGTGAAAAAAGTCAATATTTTAAGATCAATCATTCTAAAAAACATTTCAAAATTAGATATTAAATATTTGATTATTAATTATTTATAAAAAAAAATAATATTTTTCTTTCCCAGTTAATATTTATATATATATTTACAGAAATAATTTTTTGTGCAAAAAAGTGCATTTTTAATGCAATCGATTACACAAAATTAATTTTCAGTTCACATTACATTATATAGAAATGACAAGTTCAGAATTAAGATATGCTCATCATCCTGATGATGCAAAAAAATACACTACCGAAGACCTTCGAAGAGAATTCCTAATCAACGATTTATTTCAGGCAGGACAAATCAAATTGGTTTACACAATGTATGACAGGCTGATTATTGGTGGAGCAATGCCTTCAGACAAAGCTTTAAAGCTTGAATCAATTGATGAACTAAAAGCTGAAAACTTTCTTGACAGAAGAGAGATTGGAATCATCAACGTTGGAGGAAAAGGAAAAGTAACAGTTGACGGAACAGTTTACGAACTCAATAATAAAGAAGCCTTATATATAGGAAGAGGAAACAAACATGTGACTTTTGAAAATGCTGATGGAAATCAAGCCTATTTCTACATCAATTCTGCACCGGCTCATCATTCTTATCCTACAAAAAAGATTACCAAGAATGAAGCTGAAATCGTAGAATTAGGAGATTCAAAATATGCGAACAGAAGAACCATCAACAAACTATTAGTAAACAGTGTTCTGGAAACCTGTCAGCTTCAAATGGGAATGACGGAACTGCACGAAGGAAGCGTTTGGAATACAATGCCTTCTCACACACATACCAGAAGAATGGAAGCTTATTTCTATTTCGATTTGGAAGAAGGACAATCGATTTCACATTTTTTGGGACAACCTCAGGAGACAAGACATATTTTCCTTAAAAACAGAGATGCAGTAATCTCTCCCGAATGGTCAATCCACTCAGGCGTTGGAACGTCCAACTATACTTTTATTTGGGGAATGGCGGGAGAAAATATGGATTACGGCGATATGGATGCTGTAAAAACGGACGAATTAAAATAATGAAATATTTTCTTACAGATTTTGCCGGTTTAGCTGATTTTAAAATCTGCATCATTTGCGAAATCCGCGAGAATAAAAAATTATCAACGATATTTCTAAATGAAAAATTTATTTGACTTAACTGGAAAAGTAGCTTTAGTAACTGGCGGGACACACGGTTTAGGCTTGGCAATGGCAGAAGGTCTGGCTTCAGCTGGTGCAGAATTGGTCATTACCAGCACTACTCCATCCAAATTAGAAGAAGCCATTGCTTATTACCAGTCAAAAGGATACAAAGCGACAGGCTATATTTTTGATGTAACCAATGAGAAAATCGCCGCTGAAAAAGTAGCAGAAATCGAAGTCAATCACAAGCAAATCGATATCCTTATTAATAATGCCGGAATCATCAAAAGAATCCCGGCTCTGGAAATGGAAGTTTCCGATTTCAGAAAAGTCATTGATGTGGATTTGACAGGACCATTCATTATGTCTCAGTTGGTTGCAAAAAGTATGATTGCCAGAAAATCAGGTAAAATCATTAACATTTGTTCTATGATGAGTGAGTTAGGTCGCGACAATGTGGTAGCCTACGCTTCTGCAAAAGGCGGATTGAAAATGCTGACCAAAAATCTGGCGACAGAATGGGCAAAACATAACATCCAGGTGAACGGCATCGGTCCCGGATATTTTGCAACGTCTCAGACTGAACCAATCAGAGTGGACGGAAATCCATTCAACGAGTTCATTATCAGCAGAACACCGGAAGGTCGCTGGGGAAATCCCGAAGATTTAGCCGGAACGGCAATATTCTTAGCTTCCGAAGCAAGTCAGTTCATCAACGGACAAATCATTTATGTTGACGGCGGAATCCTGGCAACCATCGGAAAACCTTCTAACGAATAACTAATTCTAATTCTTGAAGCTGGACTTCTAACATCTGACTTCTAACTTCCAACTTAATGTTATGAGTATACTTACAAAACCATTTATCACAGATACATTTCTATTAAAGAACAAATTCGCTGAAGAGTTGTATTTCAGATTTGCTGAAAACCAACCGATTATCGATTACCATAACCATTTGCCTCCGAAAGAAATTGCAGAAAACCGTCAGTTTGAAAATATTACTCAGGTTTGGATTGGTGGCGACCATTACAAATGGAGAGCAATGAGAACGATGGGTGTGAACGAAAAATTCATTACTGGAGACGCTTCTGATAAAGAAAAATTCGCTGCTTGGGCCAAGACAGTTCCGAATACTTTGAGAAATCCTTTGTTTCATTGGACACATCTGGAATTAGCAAGATATTTTGACGTTTACGATTTATTGAGCGAAAAAAATGCGGACGAAGTTTACGAAAATGTATCAGCTCAACTTCAAACGGCGGAGAAGTCTGTTCACGGTTTGTTGAAAATGAGAAATGTGGAAACAGTTTGTACGACAGAAGACCCGATTGACACTTTAGCATATCATCAGACAATCAAACAAAATAATATCGGAATTACAGTGAGCACAGCTTTCCGTCCGGACAAAGCGATTTTGATTGACAATGATGATTATAATTCCTACATCGATAAATTAGGAGAATCTGCAGGCATCGAAATCAAATCGTACAAGGATGTACAGGATGCACTGATCAAGAGAATTGAATACTTTCACGCTAACGGATGCAGATTGTGCGACCACGGATTGAATAACATTTCTTTTGAAACGTTCACAGATTCTGAAATCAACTCAATCTTTGAAATCAAAAGAAAAGGAGAAACCTTAACGCCTCATCAGATTGAGCAATTCAAAACAGCAATTTTATTGTTTTTGGGTGAGACTTACCATTCATTTGGCTGGGTTCAGCAATATCATTTAGGCGCATTGAGAAACAATAATGCAAGAATGCTGAAAGTTTTGGGGCCGGACACAGGCTGGGATTCCATCGGCGATTTTAGTCAGGCGGCGAATCTTTCGAGATTTCTTAACACATTGGATGCTAAAGATAAATTGACCAAAACCATAATCTACAATCTGAATCCTGCCGATAACGAAATTATGGCAACAATGATTGGAAATTTCAATGACGGTTCTGTGAAAGGGAAAGTACAATTTGGTTCCGGCTGGTGGTTTCTGGACCAAAAAGACGGAATGGAAAAACAGATGAACGCGCTTTCCAATATGGGACTCATCAGCACATTTGTTGGGATGCTGACCGATTCCAGAAGTTTCCTTTCTTTCCCGAGACACGAGTATTTCAGACGCGTATTGTGTAACCTTTTAGGAAACGAAATCGAGTCTGGCGAACTTCCTGAGGATTTGGATTTGGTAGGAAAAGTGGTGGCAGATATTTGCTATTTTAATGCTAAAGACTATTTCAGTTTTTAAAATAATTTGGGCAGCTTAATCCGCCTTCCGCTCCCGCTCTTTTCACTACACTTCGTTTCGTAAAAAGGAGCTCCGCTCAAGTCGGGCTGCGGTTAACTAGGTTATAAGAAACTTTTTTAAGCGAAGCGGCTTTGTGAACCTAAAAACATTAGAATTAAATAAAAAATCTTTTTGCACTTTGTGTTCAAAATAAAATGGCAACAAAACAAACCTCCAGAATATATTACAAATCCGATTCAACAGAATGGGAAAAAATCGATGAATACATCGACCGCCAAATTGTAGGCTATGACGAATCTGTAATGATGGTGAATGTCCGTTTCAAAAAAGGCGGAATTGGATACAAACACAAACATCCTCATATTCAGGTGACTTATGTTGCAGAAGGAAAATTTGAAGTGAACATCGGAGAAGATATTTCTATTTTGAAAAAAGGCGATTCGTTCTTCGTTCCTTCCAATGTCCTTCACGGCGTGGAATGTCTGGAAGATGGGATTTTGGTAGATGTTTTCAGTCCGTTTAGAGAAGATTTTATTAAGTAAAAACTCAAACCTCACAGGTTTTAAAAACCTGTGAGGTTTAGAAAAAATTAAAAATAAATGAGCAAAGTTGTAACTTTTGGCGAAGTATTGATGAGACTTTCTCCGTCCGACAGCAAAATGCTGAGACAAAGCCGTGAAATGGAATTTTTCTTCGGAGGAACAGAAATGAATGTCGCTGCGTCTTTAGCCATTATGGGATGCGAGGTGCGACACATCACCAATGTTTCCGATTGTTTCATCGGTGAGGCGGCTATTGCAACAATGAAAAGTTATGGGATTGATACACAATTCGTCAACAGAACAGAACACCCGATTGGTCTATATTTCCTGGAAGTCGGATCTGCGATGCGCGCCAGCAGAATTTCTTATAATAGATTAAACGGTTCCTTTGCTAACATCCAACCAAGACAAGTGGATTGGGAAAAAGCGTTGGAAGGTGCGGAATATTTCCACTGGACAGGAATTTCGCCAGGAATTTCAGAAGGTGCTTACGAGACTTTGAAGCAAGGTCTGCAATTAGCCTATTCAAAAGGAATCGAAATCACGGCTGACCCAGCCTATCGTTCCAATCTCTGGAAATATGGAAAAGAAGGATTCGCAGTTTTGAAGGAACTCATCTCCTACTCTACGATTTTCATCGGTGGTGTGAATGAAATCAATGAAATTCTAGGAACATCTTTCGGTTATGACAAAGACAGTTTTATCCAAGCTTCTGAAACATTAATGAAAGAAATTCCTTCTATCAAAAAAGTATTTGATAAGACCAGAATCGGTGTTACGGCAAGTAATCAGGCAACACAGGGAAGAGCTTTGGTCAATGGACAATATTTCGAAACGGAAAGTCTGGAAGTGAATCCCGTTGTGGACAGAATCGGAACCGGAGATGCCTTTGCCGCAGGTTTGATTTATGGTTTAATCAATTTTGATGATGAGAAAGCTTTGAAGTTTGCCAACGCAGCCTGCGCCATTAAACATACGATTTTAGGCGATGTGAATCTTAGCAGTGCCAATGATATCCTGGAAGTGATGAACGGTAATTCCGGAGGAAGAATTAAAAGATAATTTAGAAATTAATTTTAGGAAAAATTATCTTTTGGCTAAAGCCAAATTAGAAAAACAAAGAAAACATCGGCTATAGCCGGACGCAATTGATGAAAAATTTGTGACGATTTAGAAATCACAAAAATTCAAACATTGCATTGCAAATATCAATAGGATTGGGCTTTAGCCCATTCAAAAAATAACAGTAAAAAGGCTTTAGCCTAAATTTAAAATGACAAAGATTCAATTAGTTACAAACGCCATCATCAAACAAGGACTTTTGCCTTTGTACTATAATGCTGATGAAACGGTAACTTTAGACATACTGAAATCGCTTTACAGAGCAGGAATCCGAGCTGTAGAATATACAAGCCGAGGCGAAGCTGCATTAAGCAATTTCACAAAAATGGTAGAAACCAAAAATGCCGAAATGCCGGATATGTTGCTTGGAATCGGAACCATTAAGAATCAAAAGCAAGCTGAAGAATATTACAAAGTTGGTGCGGACTTTTTCATCAGTCCGGGATTTGTTCCGGAGGTTGCAGAATTCCTGATTCCGAAAGATGTGTTGTACAGTCCGGGTTGTATGACACCGACAGAAATCATCGAAGCTGAAAATACGGGTGTGACTTTCGTGAAATTATTCCCCGGAAATGCGCTTGGAACCGGCTTTATGTCTGCCATCAAAGATGTATTTCCAAACTTGAAATTTATGCCAACCGGCGGCGTAGACACAACTAAAGAAAACATCGAGAGCTGGTTCAGAGCCGGCGTTTCTGCGGTTGGAATGGGAAGCAAATTGGTAAGCAAAGAACTGATGGCTTCCAAAGATTACGCAACCATAGAAAACGAAACGAAAAAAGTTTTGGACATCATCCAATCCATTAAATCATAAAACAAAACTAAATTACTAACCAATATGAGTTCAGTTAAATCCTTAAAACCGAGTAATTTCAGATGGTCCATCTGCGGACTTCTTTTCATTGCTACGACCATCAATTATCTTGACAGGCAGGTGCTTTCTTTGACCTGGAAAGATTTTATCCAACCCGAGTTCCATTGGAATAATAATGATTACGGAAATATCACGGCGTTGTTCTCAATTTTCTATGCAATAAGTATGTTATTCGCAGGGAAATTTGTGGATTGGATGGATACGAAAAAAGGATTTCTTTGGGCAATCTTCATTTGGTCAGTTGGTGCTATTTTACACGCATTCTGCGGTATTGCAACTTCCGGAATCCTAACAGGAAACTGGCTCGTAGGATTTGCAGAATCTAAGGAAATTATTGGAACTTTAAATAATATTTCTCTGGTTACAAGTACCAGTGTGACCCTTTTCATCTTTGCAAGATTTGTCTTAGCAGTTGGTGAAGCAGGAAACTTCCCGGCGGCGATTAAAACCACTGCAGAATATTTCCCTAAAAAAGACAGAGCGTTTTCTACAAGTATCTTCAATGCAGGAGCAACGGTTGGAGCATTAGCTGCGCCAGTTACCATTCCATTTATAGCCAAATCGATGGGTTGGGAAATGGCATTCATCATTATTGGTGCGCTTGGATTCGTCTGGATGGGACTTTGGATTTTTTATTACAAAAAACCTCATCAGCATCCGAAAGTTAACGAGCACGAATTGGCTTACATCCAGCAAGATCAGGATGATGTTGTAGAAGAAACAACGGAAGTTCCTCAGAAAAAAATGAGCTTGAAACAAGCTTTCGGATACAGACAAACCTGGGCATTTATCTTTGGCAAATTTATGACGGACGGCGTTTGGTGGTTTTATTTGTTCTGGACCCCAGCTTACCTAAGTTCGGTTTACGGAATGGACAGTACACAAAGTGCATTACCACTATTCGTTTTGTATATGATAACCTTGGTTTCCATTGTCGGAGGCTGGCTTCCAAAATATTTTGTGGACAAAAAAGGAATGAATCCGTACGCAGGAAGAATGCGCGCAATGTTGATTTTCGCTTTCTTTCCATTATTAGCTTTGGTGGCACAACCTGCAGGAAGCATCAGTTATTGGATTCCGGTTTTAATTATTGGGGTCGCTGGAGCTGCACATCAGGCTTGGTCGGCTAACATCTTCTCAACAGTTGGCGATATGTTCCCGAAAAAAGCAATCGCTACAATTACAGGAATTGGCGGAATGGCTGGCGGAATAGGTTCTTTCCTGATTAATAAAGGTTCTGGATTATTGTTCGACCACGCCCACAAAGCCTGGACAACCATTGACGGTGTTCCGCTTTTGGAAAAATATCCTGAATTCAGGGATACAAGGCTTCCTGATGATCTGCTGGTTCAATTGAAAAATTCCGGTGCTGTAATTTCGGACGGCATCGATAAAGGCTATATGATCATTTTTTCCATCTGCGCAGTAGCTTACCTCATTGCGTGGTTTGTGATGAAAGCATTGGTGCCGAAATATAAAATTATAAAAGATTAAACAATGGAATATCAAACTAAACAAAAACTTAACCGTGAAAACTCAGGTTCTACTGAGAAGCTTCCAATCAAATTTTTACAGTTCGGGGAAGGTAATTTTCTTCGTGCGTTTGTAGATTACCTTATCGATAAAATGAACAAAGAAGCCGGCTTCAATGCTGGTGTAGCAGTAATTCAGCCAACTCAGGGCGGCCTTGTCGATATGCTGGAAGAGCAGGATAACCTTTACACGCTTTTCGTAAGAGGTGTAAAAAAAGGACAAATTGTGGATGACCAGAGAGTGATTTCTGCTATCCAGCGTTCATTCAGCCCTTATGATAATTATGCTGAATATCTTGAATTGGCGAAAGGTGAAGATTTACAGTTTATTTTATCAAATACAACAGAAGCAGGAATTGCTTTTGACGAGTCCGAAACGGCTTTGTCATCAGGTCCTCACAAGAATTTCCCGGCGAAAGTGACTGCTTTTCTTTACGAAAGATTCAAGCATTTTAATGGCGATTCAGAAAAAGGTCTTCACATCATTCCTTGCGAACTGATAGAGAACAATGCTTTGACATTGAAAGAATATATCCTGAAATATGCTCAGCTTTGGAATCTTGAAAAAGATTTTTCTACTTGGATAGAGAATAGCAACTATTTCCACAACACTTTGGTGGACAGAATTGTTCCGGGATATCCAAGAGAAGAAAAAGACGAATACGAAGCGAAGTTGGATTATGATGATAATCTGATGGTGGTTTGTGAAGCTTTCCTACTTTGGGTTATCGAAGGGGATGAAAAACTGAAAGCTTTGATTCCTTTTGATAAAATTGACGATCAGGTTCTGATTGTTGATGACATCACACCTTACAGAACCAGAAAAGTGAGAATCCTGAACGGTGCTCACACCGCAATGTTGGCATTCTCTATCCTTGACGGAAAGGAAACAGTGAAAGAAGCGATTGATGCGGACTTTGCAGGTCAATGGATTTCTGATACGGTTTATAACGAGATCATCCCTACTCTGGATCTGTCCACAGAAGAATTGACAGCGTTTTCAGATGAAGTTTTTGACAGATTCAGAAATCCGTTCCTGAAGCATCAGCTTTCCAGCATTGCACTGAATTCGGTTTCGAAGTTCAAAGTGAGAGTGTTGCCAAGCTTGTTGAAATATGTTGAAATAAAAAATGAATTGCCAACTAATTTGACTTTTGCTTTAGCGGCATTAATCAGATTCTATCAAGGAGAATTTGACGAAAAACAGCTTCCTGTAAGTGATGATGCACCAGTTTTGGAAAGATTCAAAGAAATCTGGTCAACTAACGACCTTGGAGAAGTAGCGAAAAATGCTTTATCTGAAGTGACTTTCTGGGATACAGATCTGACTCAGGTTTCTGGATTAACAGAAGCTGTAACCAAGGCTTTAAGTGCAATCGATTCCACAGGAATTGAAGAAGGATATAAAAGTTATATTAATAATTTATAAGACTTAAACATAAAGACATAAAAGCATAAATCTAATTGTCGTTTTTTAAGGCACAAGAAAAAACTTAGTGCCTTAAAAAAACAGAAGAATAAGAAAATTGTGCCTTTGTGTTGAACTTGATTAAAGCTAAAGATTATGCAAAAGAAAGTTTTAAAAGTCAATCCGAAAGACAACATCATTGTTGCACTGACGGATTTGCCTGCCGGAGAAATCGTGCATCTTGACGGTGCAGATTACACGGTACTGAAAGATACGAAAGCAAAACATAAATTCGCGGCGGAAGATTTTGTGGTTGGCGACCACATCATTATGTACGGCGTAATCGTTGGAAAAGCGAATCAGCCCATCCAAAAAGGCGAAGTTATCACGACTGAAAACGTGAAACACGAAAGTGAAGAAGTTTTCAGAAAGACAGGAGATTTGGGTTGGACGCCACCAAATGTTGATAAATGGAAAGATAAAACCTTCAATGGCTATCATCGTGCTGACGGACAAGTGGGCACCAAAAATGTCTGGTTATTTTTCCCATTGGTGTTTTGTGAAAACAAGAATATCGAGAAGCTGAAAGATATTTTCGAAAACGAATTGTTACCGAAAAAAGAAGTTTCTTATAAGAATTTCCTGCGCTCTTTGATTGAAGAGAAAAGTGTGGAAGAAGTGGAAGACCGATCCAGAAATGAAAATCTTCTGGATAATATTGAGGTGAAATTCATCAATCATCAAGGTGGTTGTGGTGGAATAAGACAAGATTCGGAACTGTTGGCTAAATTGCTTGCAGGTTATGTAAACAACCCGAATGTGGCCGGAGCAACGGTTCTCAGCTTGGGATGCCAGAATCTTCAGGTTGATATCTTCCAGAATGCTTTGAAGGAAATGAGCCCGAACAGTGATAAAGAGGTGCTCATCTTTGAGCAACAGAAGATCGGAACCACGGACAAGATGTTCCAGATGGTTATCAAAGAGTCTTTTGAAGCGATTAAAAGAGCCAACAAGATCGAACGAAAACCGGCGCCGGTTTCTAAGCTGAGCATTGGTCTGGAATGCGGCGGTTCTGACGGTTTTTCAGGCATCTCTGCGAATCCGGCATTAGGTGTTGTTTCTGATATTTTTGCAGCATTAGGCGGGAAAACAATCTTGGCCGAATTCCCGGAACTGTGCGGCGTAGAGCAGGAATTAATGAACCGGTGCGTAGATGAGGAAAAAGCAGATAAGTTTTTATCCTTGATGAAAGCCTTCGAGAAATCCGTTGTGGATGCAGGTTCTGGATTCGATATGAATCCATCTCCCGGCAATATTAAGGACGGTTTGATTACCGATGCGATGAAATCCGCAGGCGCTTCTAAAAAAGGAGGAACTGCGCCGATCGTGGATGTTTTGGATTATGGCGAATATATTTCGAAACCGGGTTTGAACTTACTAAACACTCCTGGAAACGACGCCGAATGCACCACAGGATTGGTCGGCGCAGGCGCTACGGTAGTTTTGTTTACAACAGGTCTCGGAAATCCTATGGGAAATCCAATCGCACCGGTTGTGAAAATCTCTTCTAACACCGCATTAATTAACAGAATGTCCGACATTATTGATGTGAATGCAGGAACGGTCATCACCGGAGAAAAGAGCATCCAGGAAGTGGGTGAAGAGATCGTGGATTATATTATAGAACTGGCCAGCGGCAACGTGGAAACCAAAGCCGACCAGCTGAAACAAGACGTGTTTATTCCTTGGAAACGAGGTGTATCATTATAATTTTTTTGAATTTTAAGGTTTTTATTTTTAAGAGCACTCTCTTCTGGGAAGTGCTCTTTTTCATTTATGGTTCGAGGTTTTTAATGGCTTTCAGCATATCAATTCCTTTCCCTAAAATCGGTTTGAAAATATCTCCTTTTTCTTTTAACCTTTCCAACGAATTATAAATATTAAAATCGGTTGGTTTGAGGCCTTTTTTTACCTCATCCCATTCTAAAGGCATAGAAACCGGCGCACCATTTTTCGGCCGAAGACTGTAAACGCTTGCTAAGGTCTGGCCTCTTCTGTTTTGCAGATAATCCAGATAAATTTTGTTCTTGTCTCTTTTCTGAAGGCTGCGTTCAAGCGTCGTCAAATCCGGTAATTTTTGCTGAACCATCTGCATAAGCAAATGCCCAAAATCTTTGACCTGTTCGTAGGAATATTTAGCATTCATAGGAATATAAACGTGGATTCCGGAGCTTCCCGATGTTTTGGGACAACCATCGATTCCTGCCACATCCAGAACTTCTTTCACAGCCTGAGCGGTTTCTATCACATCTTCAAAAGAATTTTTTTCAGACGGGTCCAGATCCAGAACAAGATAATCCGGATTGTCCGCTTTTTGGATTCTGCTGGTCCAGACATTTAGCTCGATGCAACCGAGATTGTTCAGATAGGCCATTGTTTCCTTATCATTGCAGATGATGTAATTGATATATTTATCGGTACTTTCCGAGAAGACCTTCTGCGTTTCTATCCACTCTGGCGTTTCCTCAGCAGCATCTTTCTGGTAAAAGCTCATTCCTTTGATACCGTTCGGATAACGGTTCATAGATTGTGGACGGTTTTTCAGGTGTGGCAAAATGTATTTTGAAATGCTTTGATAATAGTCAATTACATCGCCTTTCGTCACATCATCGTCCGGAAAATAGATTTTATTCTGATTGGTGAGCTTCAGTTTTTGTTTTCCGATTTTCTTCTCAATATCTTCTTTTCCGGCTCTTTTTTTAGGTTCTGCTTTTCTCACGGGTTCTTTTTTTGAAGGTTTTTCTGGATTGAATGTCACATCATCCGGCTCAATATCATCACGAAGTCTCAGGAATATCGGATGTCTGTAAATCAGGTCTTTTGTGATTTCTGTAAATTTAATTTCAGCCACTAATTCCGGTTTTATCCAGGTGGCTTTGGTATTGGTTTTTGGTGTGATTTTAAAAACGGATTTTTCGGTAATCAAAGGCTGCATCTTGTCATAAACCTCGGAAAGGGATTTGTCGTTGAAACCGCCACCCGTGTGACCACAAAATACCATTTCGCCATTCAGATATTTTCCCAGAATCAAAGCTCCGAATTTTTTTCTTGAGCCTTTCGGTGCTGTAAATCCACAGATAATTGCCTCATCACTTTTATGGATTTTAATTTTAAGCCATTCTGAACTTCGGATGTCTTCTCTATAAACGCTATCCGTTTTTTTTGCAACAATGCCTTCCAATCCCATATCTTTTGCTGCCTGGAAAAATTCTTTCCCGTTTTCCAAAACGTGATCGCTGAATTTGATAATTTCGTTTTCCGTCAAAGCATCTTTTAGTAATTCCTTACGTTGTAAATAAGTCAGATTTTCCGTTGAATGCCCATTCAGCCAAAGAAGATCAAAAACCTGAAAAGTTAAAGCCAGATTAGGATTATCCCCGATTCTTTGCAGCCATTGAAAGTTGGGTTTTCCATTGTCATCATACGCAACGATCTCACCGTCCAAAACCATATTGTGTTCCTGCAACTTCAGCGAATTCGTAACTTTTTTAAATTTCTGGGAAAAATCGATACCGTTTCTGGAATATAATCGAATGTCATCTTTACTCAGATCCGCAATCGCCCGGTAACCGTCCCATTTGATTTCAAAAGCCCAATCCTTTTCATCAAAGGCTTTATCGGACACTTTGCAAAGCATAGGTTTGATGAATTCTGATAATTTTTTGGCGCCTGAAAGTGCCGGCACATAATTTTTAAAATGTTTTATTCCTTCGGACGATTCATTTTTTTTTTTACCTTCTTTCTCTTCGAGATAAGCGGTGACTTTGGAGGTTTTCAGTGTGTGTTCTTCAGCGTCGTAGTCTTCATCCACGGCATGTTTATCTTTATGCTTGATAAGCAGCCAGGCATTCTCATCCTTAGAATTCTTGATTTTCACTAATGCAAATTCACCCTTGAGTTTTTTTCCGTGAAGAATGAATTTCAAGGACTGTTTATGAAGTTCGGAACGCATCACCAGATCATCACTTTTACCCTCAACTTTTTCGATCGGTTCGTAAGTGCCTTCGTCCCAGATTTCCACTTCTCCGGCACCGTAATTACCTTTCGGAATAGAGCCTTCGAATGTTCTGTAAGAATAAGGATGATCTTCCACCATCATCGCCAGTCGCTTGTCAGCAGGATTGAGCGACGGTCCTTTCGGAACAGCCCAGCTTTTCAGCACACCTTCCATTTCCAGCCGGAAATCGTAATGAAGTCGGGACGCTGCGTGTCGCTGAATTACAAATTTCAGTTTCTTTCCGCTTGATTTTGCTTTACCTTCCGGCTCGGACGTTTCCTTAAAATTCCTTTTTTTGTTATAATCCTCGAGTGCCATAGCTAATGATAATTGATAATTGATTTCAATTTTGAGTTTGCGAACCTTCACCCAAAGTATTACCCTACTTTCTTCTTTCCTTTTTCCAAACTGGCTTTTAGCATTGCCATCAGATCGGTTGCTTTTCCTTCAGGTTCCTTCACTTCTGCAAGTTTGATTTTTTTGCCTTTTGCTTTTTGTTTAATGATTTTCAGAAGGTCGGCATTGTAAGTATCTTTATATTTTGATGCGTCAAATTCCGTTGCAAGAGATTTAATGAGCTGTTCCGCCATTTTCATTTCGGCAGGTTTGGGCGCGCTTCCGGACGGAATTTTCAGATCTTCAAAATCGCGCATTTCTTCGGGGTAACGCATTCTGTTGACCATTAATATTTTATCTTCATAAGGCCTAATCAAGCAAAGAATTTCCCTTTCTCTCAAAACAAATGAACCAATTCCCGCCATTTTGGTTTTGATTAAAGCTTTTAATAATAATTTATATGCCGCTTCACCGTTTTTCTGTGGTTCCAGAAAGTAAGGCGTCTCAAACAACGCCGGGTCCACTTCCGCCTCTTTTACAAATTGTGCGATGCTTAGGACTTTTGATTTTTCAGGACTTGCCGCTTCAAAATCTTTATCATCCAGAACAATGTATTTATCCTCTATTTTATATCCTTTCACTATATCTTCCCAAACCACTTCTTTACCCGTTTTCTCATTGACCCTTTTAAATCTGATATTGCTAAGGTCTTTGCTGTCCAGCATATCCAGATCCAAAGTGCTCGAATCTGTAGCTGAATACAATTTGATGGGAATATTAACCAACCCAAAACCAATTGCACCATTCCAAATTGCTCTCATAATTAGAATTTTGATTTGATATTAATAATGAAATTTTATTATTTGATTTTTACAAGAAACATTCCATTGACATCAATTAGGCAAAATATTTAAGATTAATTATTTCTAATACAATTTAGAAATAGCACATTATTTGTAACTGCTTAAAAAAATAAAAGTAAAATGGAAAAAGAAACTAAAAAGAAAATCAGACCAAAGCAGGAACAAAGCCGACCCGGTCTGGAAAAAGAAATGACACCTGTTCCTGCAACCAACCCCATCGATTATCCCAAAGGTAAACTGAATGGTAAAGTAGCCTTAATCACCGGAGGCGACAGCGGAATCGGGAAAGCGGTGGCTTTACTATTTGCAAAAGAAGGTGCGGACATTGCGATTGCTTATCTCAGCGCGACTCAAGATGCTGAAACTACTAAAAAAGAAGTGGAAGCTTATGGCAAAAAATGTACTTTGATCAAAGGTGATTTAGGCAATGAAAATCACTGCAAAAAGGTCATCAAAGAAACCATTAATGCGCACCAAAAAATCGATATTCTGGTCAATAATGCTGCATTGCATTGGGAATCGGAATCGATTGAAGATATTTCAACTGACCAGCTCACGAAAACCTTCCAGAATAATTTTTTCTCCTATTTCTGGACCACAAAATACGCAATGCCATATCTGGAAAAAGGAGCAAGTATCATCAACACAACTTCCGTCACGGCTTACAGGGGAAGCCCTCAGTTGATTGATTACGCTTCGACAAAAGGTGCTATCGTTGCCTTTACCAGAAGTCTATCTGCCAACCTAATTGATAAAGGAATCCGTGTAAATGCCGTTGCGCCAGGCCCAATTTGGACACCGCTGATTGCTTCATCATTTGATAAAGAAAAAAACTCAGAGTTTGGAAGCGATTCACCAATGAAACGCGCCGGGATGCCGAATGAAGTCGCACCAAGCTTTCTTTTTCTGGCAAGCAACGACTCCAGTTTTATTTCCGGACAGGTTTTACACCCGAATGGCGGGGAAATTGTTAATGGATAATTCATAATTAATTATAACATCAAAAAATCAAAATAATATGTCAACAGAAAATCTTACCAATCAGGAAGCTATCAAGAAAATCAAAGAACTATCGGAAAAAGCCAGGATCTGTATGTTTTGTACCGAACTGGACAGGCTGCCCGTGAATGCAAGACCAATGTCTCTGCAGGAAACTGACGAGAACGGATATCTTTGGTTCATCAGTAGCGAAACCAGCAATAAGAATTTTGAAATCAAGGAAGATAACCGTGTACAGCTGTATTTTATGAACAATAGCGACTCGGAATATCTTTCGATTTACGGAAATGCTTACATTTATAAAGACAGGTCAACAATCGAGGATAAATGGTCACCAATGGCTAATGCCTGGTTCGATGGAAAAGATGATCCGAACGTTTCAATCATTCGTGTGGAACCTTCAGAAACTTATTATTGGGATACAAAAGCAGGAAAATTAGTCAGCTTGTTAAGCTTTGCTGCTGCAGCAATTACCGGAAACAAAACCGATAATTCTGATGGTGTGGAAGGAACTGCAAAAATTTAATTAATTTTAAACTGAAATTAAGTCACAAAGAAAATTATAATCCAATAAACTTTGTGACTTTTATTTTCCATTCCATACAAACTACAAATGGCGAAACTCATCACATTCACAAACAAAGGCATCTACTGTCCGCAAGGCAAATTCTACATCGACCCTTGGCGGCCTGTCGATTTGGCGGTCATCACGCACGGACACGCCGATCACGCCCGTTGGGGAATGAAAAAATACCTTTGTCATCATTTTACGAAACCGATTTTAAAAAAGAGAATTGCCGAAGATATCGAATGTCAGACATTGGAATATGGCGAAGTTCTCAACATCAACGGCGTAAAACTTTCGCTTCATCCGGCTGGTCATATTATCGGTTCTGCGCAGATTCGGTTGGAATATAAAGGTTATGTGAGCGTGATTTCCGGCGATTATAAAGTTCAGGATGATGGATTGAGTACACCTTTTGAATTGGTGAAATGCAATGAATTTGTCACGGAAAGCACCTTTGGACTTCCGATTTACAACTGGCTGGAAGTGGATGACCTGAACAAAAGAATGCAGAGCTGGGTTCTGCGGAATCAGGAAAATCAGAAAACATCCGTATTCATCGGCTATTCTTTGGGAAAAGCGCAAAGAGTGATGAAAGCGGTGGAGGGAATAGGGAAAATTCACGTCCACTACTCTATTGGCAAGCTCAATCAGGCTTTTGAAGAAGTCGGAATTGAACTTCCGGATTATGAAATTCCTGATTTTAGGGAAAGTATCAAACACGTTGAGGGCGATATTGTCATCGTTCCGCCTGCTTTGTTGGATTCTAATGTCATCAAGAAAATTCCGAATGCGGCCACAGCGATTTGTTCCGGCTGGATGCAGGTTCGTGGTGCAAGACGTTGGCGAAGTGCCGATGCAGGTTTTGCGATGAGCGACCACGCTGACTGGAAAGGACTTTTACAAGCCATCAAAGCAACCGAAGCCGAAATCGTACACGTTACGCACGGACAAACCGAAGTTTTTTCTAAATATTTAAATGAAATCGGAATTAAATCGGATGTCGTTGAAACGTTGTACGGCGATGATGACGAAGAGGAAAAAGAAAAGGAAATAATAAAAGATTAAGATTAATGAATATCTATAATTAGTAACAATTTAGTTTTTAATAGTTTAATTATTGTCATTCCGGAGGAATGTAAACTGTTCTATTTTAGTGTCTTTAGATTCCTGCAGAATGACAAAAGACTGTGAATCTTTGTATTACCTATAAATGGAAATTCATTTTAAAATTAAAAACAATGCCTAGAAAGTTCCGTAGGAACTTACTGTTAATAAGATAAAGCAATCAATGAAAAGCGGAGCTCCGTAGGAGCGACCTGTTAATCAAAGAATATTAAAACGGCGAATCTCTCGCAGCCCGGCTTGAACGGAGCTCTTTTTGCAAACAAGGGAAGCCTGGGGCAAAAAAGCGGGAGTGGAAGACGGAAATAGCTGCCCAAAAAAATGATAAATTGCTATTCGACGCAGTCAAAAGCTGCCCGAAAAATTATAATTATTGTTTCAAAAAAGCCCATAAAAAATCAATGAAACATTTCGCAGAACTCATCAACGCTCTCGAAAGCACCAATAAAACCAATGCAAAAATCGATGCCATCATCGATTATCTGGAACGTGCGCCCGATGAAGATAAAGTTTGGTTCATCGCTCTGTTTACGGGGAAAAGACCAAAACGAAACGTGAACACCAATTATATGAAAGAATGGGCGCTGGAAATCACGGAATTGCCGTTCTGGTTGTTTCAGGAAAGCTATTCATCCGTTGGCGATTTAGGCGAAACTTTATCCCTAATTCTTCCGCCACCCACTGAAAAAATCGAACGTACTTTATCCGAATGGATGAATGATATTATCAATCTTAAAACAAAAAATGACCTCGAAAAAAAAGAATTTGTCCTAACTTCCTGGAACGGTCTGGATTATACGGAACGATTGATTTTCAATAAATTACTGGGCGGAAGTTTCAGAATCGGAGTTTCTGATAAAACTTTGATTAATGCTTTGACCAAATTTTCCGAACAGGAATCCAGCGCATTGATGCACAGTCTGATGGGAAAATGGTTGCCGAATGAAGTTTCTTTTCAGGAATTGATTTCAGCGGAAAATGTGAATCCCGACAATTCAAAACCTTATCCATTTTGTCTGGCTTATCCTTTGGAAAAAGATTTGGAAGAACTCGGAACACCCGACGAATGGCTGATTGAATACAAATGGGATGGAATTCGTGGCCAAATTATCAGACGAAATGACGAAGTTTTTATCTGGTCAAGAGGTGAAGAACTGATTACTGAACAATTTCCTGAAATCAAAGATGTTGTTCAGCAGATGAAAGGCAATTTCGTAATCGACGGAGAAATTCTGGCTGTAAAAGATGATAAAGTTTTAAATTTCAATGAATTACAAAAGCGTCTCAACCGAAAAACTCTAACCAAGAAAATGCTTTCCGACATTCCGATTCAGGTTTTTGCTTATGATTTGTTGGAATTGGAAGGCAACGATTTGCGGGAAAAACCGATTTCCGGAAGACGTGCAATGCTGGAAGAATTATTATTGAATGAAAATCCTGAAAACATCAAAATTTCTCAACAGATTGAGTTTGAGAACTGGAACGAATTAGACCAGATCAGAGAAAATTCCAGAGAAATCAACAGTGAAGGATTAATGCTGAAACAGAAAAATTCACATTATCATTCCGGTCGAAAAAAAGGCGATTGGTGGAAATGGAAAATCAATCCTTTGACAATCGATGCCGTTTTGATTTATGCTCAGAAAGGCAGCGGACGACGAAGCGCTTATTACACCGATTATACTTTTGCCGTTAAAAACGAGGATAAATTAGTTACGATCGCAAAAGCGTATTCCGGATTAACAGATAAGGAAATTATGGAAGTCAGCAAGTTCGTGAATAAAAATGCGATCGAGAAATTTGGTCCGGTTCGAACCGTAAGACCTGAACTGGTTTTCGAAATTGCTTTTGAAGGAATTGGTTTCAGTAATCGCCACAAAAGTGGTGTTGCACTGCGTTTCCCAAGAATCCTGAGATGGCGAAAAGATAAAACAGTGGATGAGATTGATGATTTGGAAGAGATTAAGAAATTAATACAGTGAATTTTTAAACGCAATGTCCGCAAAGGTTGATTTTTTATTGAAAACATTTTCCGTTCGCAAAGGCGTTTCACTCAGCCAAGACTTTCCTGCTTTCATTTGCTGAACGAAGTGCCTTTGCGACCGGAAATATAAAGAATTAGAAATAAAAAAATCTTTGCGAACATCGCGTTAAAACAAAAATATATTTTAAAATTTGACAACATTCGAAAATACCGACGGCTACAAAATCATTCAAAACTGGATGAGTGATAAAGGTATTTCTCCATTCAAGTTTCAGATTCAGACTTGGCAAAAGTTTGGAAATGGTTATAGCGGAATGGTGGTTGCGCCAACTGGATTTGGAAAGACCTATTCTGTTTTTTTAGCTTTAATTTCAGACTTTTTAAATCATCCGGAACAATACAAAACCGGACTCAAAATGATTTGGATCACGCCGCTCCGTTCGCTGTCAAAAGATATTGCCAAAGCAATGCAGGAAGCGATTGACGAAATCGGGTTGGATTGGACAGTTGGTGTAAGAAACGGCGATACTGATCCAAAAGTCCGGCAACAACAGGTCAAAAACATGCCCGAAATCCTGGTCGCCACGCCGGAAAGTTTACATCTGCTGCTCGGACAGAAAAATCATCAACGTTTTTTTACGAATCTTCAGGCGATTGTTGTGGATGAATGGCACGAATTGTTAGGTTCGAAACGCGGTGTTCTGGTGGAACTGGGGATTTCGCAATTGAGAAATTACGTTCAGAAAATGAAAATCTGGGGAATTACGGCAACTATCGGAAATCTGGACGAAGCGATAGAAGTTCTGATTCCTTATAACATCAAAAAGACAAAAGTTACCGCCAAAGAACATAAGAAAATTGATATTCTTTCCGTCTTTCCGAATGAGGTTGAAATTTTGCCTTGGGCAGGACATCTCGGACAAAAATTAGCAGATAAGGTTGTTCCGATTATTCTCGAATCAAAATCAACGATTGTTTTTACCAATACGAGAAGCCAAAGTGAAATGTGGTACCAGCTTTTGCTCAATGCCTATCCAGATTTTGCAGGACAAATCGCCATTCATCACAGTTCGATTGATGCAGAATTGCGAATCTGGATTGAGGAAAATCTCAGTTCAGGGAAACTGAAAGCAGTCGTTTCAACCTCATCATTAGATTTAGGAATTGATTTTAAACCTGTTGATACGGTGATTCAAATCGGTTCTGCAAAAGGCGTGGCGAGGTTTTTGCAACGCGCTGGAAGAAGCGGCCACTCCCCTTTTGAAACTTCGAAAATCTATTGCGTTCCGACGCATTCATTGGAATTGATTGAAGTTTCCGCATTGAAAGAAGCCGTCAAACAAAACGTTATTGAACCGCGTGAACCGCAGGTTTTATGCTTCGATGTGCTGGTTCAGTTTATGATGACATTGGCGATTGGCGACGGATTTTATCCCGAAGAAACCTATGAAAGAATCAAGCAGATTTACACATTTCAGGAAATGACGCGCGAAGAATGGAAATCGATGATTGATTTTCTCACGATTGGCGGAAGCGCGCTGAAAAGCTACGAAGAATACCATAAAGTCGTTGTAATGGAAGACGGTCTGCACAAAGTGACTTCCCGAAGAATTGCGATGCTACATCGGATGAATATGGGTGCGATTGTGAGTGATGCGATGCTGAAAGTGAAATTCATTTCCGGCGGCTATATCGGGATGGTTGAGGAATATTTTATTTCGAGATTAAAGAAAGAAGAGAAATTTATTTTGGCTGGAAGAGTTCTGGAAGTCGCGATGATAAAGGATATGACGGTTTTCGTTCGGGCTTCCAAAGGAAAAGCGCAGGCGCCGAGCTATCTGGGCGGAAGATTGCCGTTGAGTTCCAATCTCGGTCAGTTTCTGCGTGAAAAATTGTCAACTGCGCTCAATCCGAAAGCTTCCGAGAAAGAACTGAAATTCCTGCATCCGCTTCTAATCAATCAGGAAGAGCGGTCGCACATCCCTAAAGATGATGAATTTTTAGTGGAATTGATTAAAAACCGTGAAGGTTATCATCTGTTTATGTATCCTTTCGAAGGTCGCTTGGTGCACGAAGTGATGGCGGCTTTGATTGCTTACCGGATTTCAAAGCTGGCTCCGATTTCCTTTTCGATGGCAATGAATGATTATGGTTTTGAATTATTCAGCGATAAAGAAATTCCTTTGAAAGAAGACAATTTAGACAAAATTTTAACCAGAAATAATCTGATGACCGATGTAATTTCCAGCATCAATGCGGCAGAAATGGCAAGGAGAAAATTCCGGGATATTGCAGTGATTTCCGGGATGGTCGTTCAGAATTTTCCGGGACAGCAGCGTTCCAACAAATCTTTACAAAGCTCGGCAGGTCTGATTTTCAAAGTTCTGGAAGACCACGATCCGAACCATTTTCTCGTGCGACAGGCTTATACTGAAGTTTTTAATATGCAGTTGCAGGAACAGCGTTTGGTGGAAGCATTCAGAAGAATCGAAAAGTCAAAAATAATCCTGAAATTTGCAAATGCTTTTACGCCACTGAGTTTCCCGATAAAAGTCGACAGTTTGCGGCAGACTTTGACGAGTGAGGACTTGGATTCGAGAATTCAGAAACTGATTCAGCAGGCAAAGAAAATTAAGTGAAGTTGAAACACTTCGACAGGCTCAGTGTGACATCTCTAATACTATATTCTGCATTGTCAGGCTGAGCTTGTCGAAGCCTTTTTAATAGAAATTAATGAAAATCGTAACTAAAAATATCAACATCCAAAACGAAGTTTTTACCTTAACCAATCAGCGTGCGTTGTTTTGGAAGAAAGAAAAAGCGTTGATTCTCTCCGACTTACACATCGGAAAAACCGCTCATTTCAGGAAAAACGGAATTGCCCTCTCCGACCAGGTTTTCGAAAACGATTTGCAGCGTCTTTCCGTTCTAATCGAATATTTTAAACCTGAAAAATTTCTTGTGGTCGGTGATTTATTACACGCCGGAGATAATTCCGGTGTTGATAAATTCTGCGAATGGAAAAACCAATTCCCAAACCTGGAATTTCATTTGATAGAAGGCAATCACGATAAAATTTCAAAAAAACTGGAAGCCAAACTCTGCCTGAACTTCAGAGATGAATTTCTCGAAATTGATGAATTCATTTTCGTGCACGATTTTCAGAAAAAGAATGAAAAATTTCAGATTACGGGTCATATTCATCCCGGTTTTGTGATCAATTCATCAGTAAAAAATATCAAACTGCCTTGTTTTGTAGTTTCGGACAATCAGTTATTGCTTCCAGCTTTCAGTGAGTTTACCGGTCTGGACACAAAAAATCTCCCTAAAAAAGGAAGATTCTATGTTTTTACGGATGCTGAAATCTATGAGATCTAGTTTTTCTTTTTGAAAATAATACAGCAAATCAGCAAAGTAATATTAACCAGAACCGAAAAACCATTGGACAAAATAATTGGTAATTCGCCCTGTAAAATGCCGTACCAAACCCAAAGTGACAATCCTGTAATTAAAACCAAAAGCATCACTACAGAGATATCTTCGGCATTTTTTTCTTTGATCACTTTGATGAGTTGCGGCATCATTGCTATAGATGTAATTCCTCCGGCGATTAAACCCAGTAATTCTGCATTCATAAATTATTATTTTTTCTTATTGTAAAAGATGTTTTGTAGGCTTCATCTCGCAATTTCTGAATTCTTCCCACAGGCTGTAATTCTTTAATACTCTCAAAAGGATTGAATGATAAATTCTCAACCCATCGATTATTTTTGCCAATCAGTTCTGTAATTCTAATTGTTCCGATCGGTATAAATTCAGAATCTTTCCACATCTTATTCAATTGATTTACAGGCTGTTTTTCCAAATCATAACAATACTGAACCATTAATTCCAATTCGTAATTATTTCCTTCGAGATAGCTTTCAATTGAATGATCAATACGCTTTTTATCAACTTTGGTCGGAACATTTTTCGGAGCTAATTTTAATTTAACCAAATGATTTCCTAACCTGTAAACGCCAATGGAATGGTAATCGAATGACAGAATAAAATGGTTTCGTTTTTTCAGGAATTTCAAAACCTCAGCCATAAATGATGGATGAAAAAGAGGTGGTGAAATCAAAACAACATCCTTTACAATTTTTAGAAAATTACAGATTTTTTGTAAAATGTTACCTGAGAAAAACCTGTTAATTGAAATGAAAATGTTTAAAAACAAAGAAACATTGTTGATCGGAAACAATGGAAAATTCACCAGAGGGAAATTGGCAATCGTCTGTTTCTCATCAGAAATTTTGACTGAAAATCCATAAGCTGGAATTCTTCTTTTCTGCGAAACCAACTTCATATGCGCATTAGATATTCGGATCAGGCAATCCAATTCTATTTCTGGAAAAATATGATATTCCTCGAAATTCTTATCCGCAACAAAAGTTCCTTTTAAAGTTGAATAAGCTGTAACGTGAGCATCTCTGGTTTTATAATTGATCTGATTGATTTTATCAGTTCGGGAAACAAATGTTTTGATGGCTTCACAAGCTTTTTGAAGAAGAAAAAGTTCATCTTTATTCAGAAAATTGAAATCGGGTTGAAATTGTATTTTGGCAGCCATAGATCTGTTCCAACTAAAATGAAGCCAAAAAAATAAGCTCCGAAAGGAGCTTACGATATTTTTGATTGAATATGATTATTTGATCAAAGTAATATTGACCGCAGAAAAACCTTTCGGTGATTTTTCTTTTTCGAAAGAAACCCTGTTTCCTTTTTTCAAAGGCTGATCTGCATTATTACCGTGAAAGAATACATTCTCCTTATTGTTGTCTTCTGTAATGAAGCCGTAGCCTTTATCACTCAAAAAAGTAACAATTCCTTTTTTCAATGTTTCCTCTGCTTCTATGGGCGCTGCGCCCAGCTGGATGTTGTCAATATCTACCTCTACCCTTTCTTCAGGTGGTGTAGATGTAAGCCTTCCGTAAGCATCGACATACATAAATTCTACTTCCTTTCCTTTGTCGTTATTAGTTTTACGCTCTTCACGACGCTGCGCTTTTTCTTTTTGCTTTTGTAGTTTTTTCTTAAAATTTTCTTTTTTTGAGAAAGAATCTGCCATAAATTATTGCTTGTTGTTTTAAATTATTTTAATGATGAGTCAAAAGAAAACAGAAATCTCTGAGAGATTATATCTGAAATCAATTGTTATAAGATTAAATAGTCGGTCTTTATTGCTATCAGGAATTAATATTAAAACTTGAATCAGTTTGAGAATACAAATAAGAAATTGTATCAGCAAAAGCAGAGGACTGTTTATAAATTATAATGCAAAGATACGAAAAATTATGAAAATTTTAAAATGAATAATAAATCACTTGCATTGGTACCATCTATAAATACTAAAAATAATAAATTTCATTAAATAAAAAGCGAAATTTTATATTTTAGCATTATGAAAAATCTGATCTATATTTTTCTTGGTGGCGGAATGGGAAGCTTATTACGCTTCCTGATCTCTAATTACACCCAAAAACTTTGGAATATCAGCGCTTTTCCTTTAGGAACTTTTTTAGTCAATATTACAGGCTGTTTTCTGATCGGCTGCTTATCCGCATACTTCTTGAAAATTGACAATTCCCTGAAATATCTATTGATAACAGGACTTTGTGGCGGATATACTACTTTTTCTACTTTTTCTGCAGAGAATTTTTCTTTATATCAAAGTTCCAATTATGGCGTTCTGATTTTTTACAGTCTTTCCAGCGTTATTATAGGTATATTGATGGTTTTTTTGGGATTTCAGGTTATTAAAAACTAATTTTTCCTTTTGATAATTAGAGTTTTAATTCTTTTTTGTTAAAATTATTTGCTTAGAACATAAAAGCTTTCTATATTTGCACCACTGAAAACGAGAGATCGAGTAAGTAAGGAGAGTTGGCAGAGTGGTCGATTGCGGCAGTCTTGAAAACTGTTGACTGTAACAGGTCCGGGGGTTCGAATCCCTCACTCTCCGCAAAATAAAATTCAAAAATATAAAAAACCCTTTAAAATATCCATTTTAAAGGGTTTTTGGTTATTACAAGATATAATTGATATAATTATCTATTCTTCTTTTAAATAAACTCTTATCAAACACAAAGTACCCTAGAAAATAATCATATTGAATCTCTTTCGCTAATCTTCTTAAACTTTATGTTATATCACACAGTACTAGGAATTGTGAAAATTCCCATATTATATTGAAAATGGCAAAAGACTAACTTTCATAAAAACCTTATCCGTACAGTAATAACTGCTTTGCAGATAATAAAAATAAACTAAGTCACAGAATGTTAGCAACCTGCATTAAAAGAAAAAAGTCGTTCTGATATTAGTATATATTAATATTTCTGCAAGATCATAATCAATTTTATATATAAAGCATTGTGATTTAATACCATTCATTAAAAACATCTATAAATTAAAAACATTCCAAAATAAGCCATTATAAATATCATTTATAATAAAATATTTCATTATATAAAGAAAAACTATTATTTTTAATATTATTTTTTATTATACTCTAATGACCAAGATATTTATAGTAGATGATGATGTTTTTTTTGGAGAAATGCTAAAATACCACCTTCAGCTTAACCCTGATTATGAAGTTTATTTGCATAGCTCCGCAAAAGAATGTATTTCACAATTGTATAGGAATCCGGATATCATCTGTATAGATTTTGGTTTGCCGGATATGCTTGGAGATGAGTTGTTCAGACAGATTAAAAATGCTTACCCGGATTTGCCGATTATTGTGATAAGTGGTCAGGAAAATATTTCTGTCGCTATCGATTTTCTCAAGCAAGGAGCGAGAGATTATATTGTAAAGAATGAGCATACCAAAGAATTATTATGGAATTCAATTATTCGGCTCAATGAAAATATTACTCTGAAGCAAGAAGTTGCAGATCTAAAAGATGAGCTTGAAAAGAAGTATAGCTTTGAAAAGACGATTATTGTGCAAAGCGAATCTATTAAAAATATTTTCTCTAAGATCAATAAGGCTATAAAATCTAATATTAATGTTTCCATCACCGGGGAAACCGGTACAGGGAAAGAAGTTGTTGCAAAAGCCATTCACTATAATTCGACAAGAAAAAACAAACCCTTCGTAGCTGTTAATATGGCTGCAATTCCCAAAGAGTTGGTAGAAAGTGAGTTTTTCGGACATGAAAAAGGAGCATTTACAGGAGCTTCTGAAAAAGCTATCGGAAAATTTGAACAGGCCAATGGAGGAACCATTTTTCTGGATGAAATTGCTGAGCTTGACCTTAATATACAGAGTAAACTGCTGCGCGCACTTCAGGAAAGAGAAATTATAAAAGTGGGTGGAAATCAAAAAATAAAATTGGATGTAAGGGTAATTACCGCTACCCATAAAAATCTTGCGCAGGAAGTAAAAAAAGGTAATTTCCGAGAAGATTTATATTACAGAATCGTCGGTCTGCCCATAGAATTACCCGCACTCCGGGAAAGGGATCAGGACACTCTGATTCTTGCTAAATATTTCATAGAACAATTTGCAAAGGAAAATAAGATCAGGGCACTCACTTTATCCGCTGATGCCAGAAAGAAACTTTTGAAATACAGCTTTCCCGGTAACGTAAGAGAACTTAAGTCCGTAATTGACCTGGCATGTGTAATGGCGGAAGATAACGAGATTACTGCTGAAGATATCAGTTTTTACAGTATTGAGAAAGAATCCGAAGTATTTCTTGATAAACAAAAAACACTTAAGGAATATACAACAGAAATTATTCTTCATTTTCTAAAGAAAAATAATAATGATGTCATTAAAACCGCAAAAATTCTTGATATAGGAAAATCAACAATTTATAATCTGATAAACAATTCTGAAATCAAAAAATTATAAAAAACCTATAATAACTATGAAAGTCGCTAAACTACTTTTTTCAGACGGAAATTGGATTTCCGAGAGGAACGATGAAAATCTTGACTATCATACGGCCCATCTGGTACTTGGATTTGGCACCAGAGAAATTCTTGAAAACAATGAGTTCTATTTGCTTATAAAGCGTAAATTTCCAAATGCTGACATCGCACTTTCTTCCTCTTCCGGAGAAATTTTTTCCAACGAAGTCTATGACAACACAGTAGTTTTGACGGTCATTGGCTTTTCAAAATCACAAGTCAAAACAACACAGATTGATATTGACAATTTTCAAAACAGCTTTGATGCAGGCAGTGCATTGATGCAAAACCTTGAAAAAAAAAACCTGAAATGGGTTTTTGTACTCTCTGACGGCAGCAAAGTCAATGGAAGTCAGCTCGTGGAAGGAATTAACAAAATGCGTCCGGCTGATGTACTGGTTTCAGGCGGATTGGCAGGAGACGGAAATCACTTTGAAAAAACAGCAGTAGGCCTTAATCAGACACCTGAACCCAATAAAATAGTTGCAATTGGTTTCTATGGGGATCATCTGGAATTGTCGCATTCTTCCTGTGGAGGCTGGGAAAGTTTTGGACTCGAAAGAACGGTCACTAAATCACACAATAATATTCTGTATGAGATAGATCATAAAAATGCATTGGATCTTTACAAAAAATATCTTGGAAAATATGCAGAGGAATTGCCGGGCTCTGCCCTACTCTTTCCTTTATCAATGAGATCTACGGAAGATGACACTCACGTGGTAAGAACTATACTGTCCATTAACGAAAAAGAGAATATGATGATTTTTGCAGGTGACCTTCCGGAAGGCGGTAAGGTGAGATTTATGAAGGCGAATATGGACAGATTGACCGATGCTGCCAGTGCAGCCGCCAATGAATGTCTTGAATTAAACCAAAACCATATTCCTAAAATGGCCATTATCATAAGCTGTGTGGGAAGAAAATTAGTTCTGGGCGAGCGCATCCCTGAAGAGGTGGAAATGGTGATGGATATCTTTGGTCCAAAACCAATAATTTCCGGTTTTTATTCCTATGGAGAAATATCGCCTTTGAAAGCATTTCAAAACTGTGCACTTCATAACCAGACAATCACCATAACTACGTTAAATGAAACAGAATAATTATGGAGCCCAAGTTTCATAATCTGCTCAACAGACAGATCAACAAACATCTTACAGAAGAGTATAAGTCTGATCCGCAATTCAAAAATTTTATCCGCACGGTCAATGAATCTTATAAGTCTTTTGAAAGGGATAAAGAATTGATGGATCACGCTTTCAAACAAAGTGAAGAGGAGTATCAGGAGCTATATCAGGATCTTAAACAAGAGAATCAGCTAAAGCAGCAATCAATATCCAACCTCTATGAGTTTATAAAAATCCTGGATCCCTCTGTTGAAAATCAGGATTCTAAAGATCTTACCGAGCTGGCTTCTTACATCAGGAAACAGCTAAAAAAAATGATTTCCCTCCAGGAGCAGCTCAACAAACAGCTTGAATTTCAAAACCTTTTGGTGGATATATCTTCGGAGTATATCAATATCCCGATTGAAAAGGTCTCGGAAAGCGTCAACAAATCTCTCCAGGAAATGTCCGAATTTGTAAAAGCAGACAGGGCATATATCTTTAAATATGATTTTGGAAAAAGTACCTGCTCCAATGTTTTTGAATACTGCAATGAGGGTGTAAGTCCCCAGATAGAAAATCTTCAGAATGTTCCTTTGGAAATGATCAGTGAATGGGTAGAGATCAATAAAAGAGGAGAAACTATTTATTATCCTAAAATCCATGAATTGCAAGAAAGTGACCTGAAGAATGTATTACAGGATCAGGATATCAAAACCTTGCTGGTTATTCCGGCAATGCTACAAAATGAATGTCTTGGTTTCGTCGGCTTTGATTTTGTAAAAGATCATCACCAGGTTTCTGAAACAGAAAGAAATCTTCTTACCATTTTCACTCAGGTCCTTGTCAATGTAAGAGAAAGAATTTTTCTTGAAAGAGATCTTTCGCGGACGGTGATGATCCAGAAAAAATTACTTGCAAATTTACAGTTCGGAATTTTAATGGAAGACCAGAACCGAAAAATAGTTTTTACCAATGATTTGTTTTGCAGGATGTTCAACATTCCCGTTTCTTCAGATGATATGATTGGTGCAGACTGCACAAATTCAGCTCAGCAGTCTAAAATTCTATTTAAAGATGAAGATTACTTTGTAAAAAGAATCGATGAAATACTAAAGAGAAAGGAACTTGTGACCAACGAACTCCTGGAAACACGGGACGGAAGGTTTTTAGAAAGAGATTATATTCCTATCTTCATTAATGATCATTATAAAGGGCATCTTTGGAAATACAATGACATAACAGAGCGTATGGTGACCCAAAATCTTCTAAAACAAAGTGAAGAACGCCACAGAATGATTATGGATTCTGCTATGAGTGCCATTATTATTACGGATCAAAAAGGTGAAATTAAGTTCTGGAACAGAAGTGCATCTTCAATTTTTGGCTGGACAAAAAAAGAGATGGAAGGTAAGCAGATGATAGGCATGATTTTTCCGAATACAGATAAAATGGCTTATACGTCGATGCTCAATACACAACTTGAGTTAGATGTAAATAAAATTAACGGTGAAGAACTCACAGTAGAAATGTCTGTTATTGAAGTTGTGCAAGACAACAGCAAACATTACTGCTACTTTATGAAAGATATTTCAGAGACAAAAAGATCGGAGGAGCACTTGAAAAGACAGGAAGAAAAGTATAGAAATATTATTGCCAATATGAACCTGGGATTACTGGAGGTAGATAATAATGAGACCATCCGCTATGCCAATCAGAGTTTCTGCAATGTTTCCGGATACGAGGCGGATGAGCTGATAGGCAAAAATCCTTCCCTGTTATTTTTATTCGGAGAACATAATCTTCAGTTTGTCCATGAGCAGATCGAACTAAGGAAAAAAGGAGTTTCAAGTGTTTATCAGATGCCTGTCATAAACAAAAGAGGAGAGATCAGATGGTGGGCAATCAGCGGCGCACCTAATTATGACGATAACGGTAATCAGCTTGGCTCGATAGGAATTCATCTCGATATCACAGATCAGAAAAAGCTGGAAGAGGAATTGATGCAGGAAAAGGCTAATGCCCTGGAAGCTTCAAAAGCAAAAGAAGTTTTTCTGGCCAATATGAGCCATGAAATCAGAACGCCTCTTAATGCCATAATCGGCTTCTTGAGAGAACTTAAGAGACTGGCCCTCACCGATACTCAGAGCCAGTTTGTAGAAAACAGCTATCACGCGTCTGAACATCTGCTTTCCATCATTAATAACATTTTGGATATTTCAAAAATAGAATCCGGTGAGATGACTTTAGATAATCATAGTTTCTCTCTTATAGATAGTATTCAGAAAGTCATCACGATCCTCAGTCCTAAGGCTAAGCAGAAAAATATAAAACTGGAATCCCACTTTCCACAGAATCTTTCTTCTAAACTAAAAGGAGATTCACTAAAGATCGAGCAGATCTTATTCAATATTCTCGGCAATTCGCTGAAGTTTACGGATAAAGGGAAGGTAAGTATAGCTTGTACCGTTCTTAAAGATTCTGGCAATCATCAGCGTATCTCTATCCGTATTACTGATACCGGAATCGGGATGAGCGAAGATTATGTAAAGCATATTTTTAAAAAATTTAACCAGGAAGACAGCTCGGTCTCAAGGAAATATGGAGGCACCGGCCTCGGAATGGCTATTACCAAGCAACTGATCAGCCTCATGAAAGGCAATATACACATTAAAAGCGAAAAAGACATTGGTACTGAAATCACCATTATCCTTAGTATGGAGAAGGGCCAGGAAAATGAAATATTAAATCTACCGGGACAATCAGAAGAAGTTTCGGTAAAAGGAATTACCGTCTTACTAGTGGAAGATAATGAGCTTAATCAGTTGGTTGCTGAACATTCTCTCACTTTCCTCGGATGTCAGGTTGCAAAAGCCGGTAACGGGAGAATCGCTTTGGAAATCCTATCCAAGCAGCAATTTGACATTATACTAATGGACATTCAGATGCCCGAACTGGACGGCATAGAAACCACTAAAATCCTAAGAAATGATTTCGGGCTTACCACGCCTATAATAGCGCTCACCGCAAATGCTTTCAAATCAGAAATAGACCACTGTATCTCTGCAGGAATGAACGGTTACCTCACAAAACCTTTTAATGAAGATGAGCTTCTTCATATTATCTATGAATACACTAAAAGTAAAAAGATAATCGCTCATAATCTATCGCAAACCGAACGATTGTATGATCTCAAAAATATCCGGGAATTAAGCCGTGGCAATGATGATTTTGTTAATAAAATGATGTCGATATTCATTGCTCAGACCGAAGAAACGATTGCTTTGATCGAGCAGGCATTTGATAATGAAGACTATGCAGAAATTGCAAGGCTCATCCACAAAATAAGACCTGGTGTACAAGGAATAGGCATACATTCAGTGGAAGATGATATGAAAAAATTGGAGATCGATGCCAAAAAGGAAAGAGAAGACCTGTCGGAACTTCATAGAATATTTAAAGAAATACGGAAAACCCTGGAAATTGCAGTACAACAATTGAAGCAGGAACTCAACTGATTTTTCCAAATTACGGAATTAGTCTATAATTTGGAAAACAAAAGCATATTAACTTATTGATTAACAATCATTTAAACAAAAGGCACACTAATAGCGATATTGTTTTCAAATAAATAAAATGGAAACAAATCAAAACTTAAAATTCTTTATTGTAGATGACGATGTCTTCTGCTCTACAGTTTACGAGCAGTATCTGAGAAACCAGCATTACAACAATATTATATCGTTTACCAGCGGCGAAGAATGCCTGGATGAGCTCTACCAAAAGCCGGATATTATTTTTCTGGATCATAATATGGAAGAAATGAACGGCTTCGAGGTATTAAAAAAAATAAAGAGATATGATCCTAACATCTATGTGATCATGGTTTCTGCCCAAGAGAATATAATGACTGCAGTTGATGCATTGAAGTATGGAGCCTTCGACTATCTGGTAAAAGACGCAGACGTTTGCGAGAAAATGGCACAGACTATCAAAAAAATAATAAATATAAAGGAAGAAATATCTCAAAATAAGCTGAAAAATTTCAGAAAACTCTTTTCATTTTTATTTTAATGCCATGGTAAAAAAAATCATCTTATCATCCGTTTTCCTGTTGATTTTGGTTTCCTGTAAAACATATAATCTGCTGGAAGAAGAGCAGGCTTCCAAAAACATGCAGGACTTCAGCTATGACGCCAATTATGAATACAGAATCAGGAAAGATGATAAAATCACACTTTCGGTCTGGGGACAGGATGATCTTAGTGTCGGTTCAGTATACGGTATATACAACTCCAACGAAGTGTACGGAAAATGGCTTTTAGTAGATAAAGGGGGCAACATTGAAATTCCGCGATTAGGGACAACTGCAGTAGTCGGAAAATCGGTGCCCGAACTGAAGGATGAAATAAAAAACAAATTAAAAAAATGGCTGCTCAACCCTATTGTGGATGTTAAAGTCCTCAACAAAGAAATTGCTGTGATGGGAGAAGTCCGAAATCCCGCTGTAATTCAGGTAGACAAAGATCAAAATACTTTGCTGGAACTGGTTTCAAAAGCTGGTGGTTTTGAAATGTATGCCAATTTGAAATTAGTTAAAATTCTTAGACAGGAAGGAGAAAATGTCCGTGTAACCAATATTGATCTCACCAAAATGAAGGATGTTCCTAACCAGAACATTATCCTTCATCCCGGAGATTATGTGATTGTACCATCTAAGAAAAGTAAGGATTTCGATAAGAGAATCTCTACAATCATACCTTTTGCAACGGTAACTTCTGCTGCTGCGATATTGATAGGATTATTATAAAAAAGCAGATAACATGAACAGCGAGAACATAAGATTCCTTAAACCATTACTGAGAGGCTTCCCAATTGTTATAATTATGATGATAATATCTGTTTTGGCAGCCAAAAAATATCTTAACTACGTAACCCCGATGTACGAAAGTACTGCCAAACTAAAGCTTGCGGATACGCAGGAAGGTGTTCCCAGTGCAAATCTTTTTAAAGATTTTGATGTTTTTGCTTCTGCCAATAAAATCAGTACTGAGATCGAAGTATTGAAATCTACATCACTCATCGAAAAAACTTTAGAAAAGCTGCCTTTTTCAGTAGAAATTTACAGAAAAGGGAAAGTGCGCTCTGTAGAATTATTCGAAGATTCTCCTATTAAGGTAGAAGGAACATTTATAAATGATAAAAATTACGATAAAAATTTTAGCATCAGCATTTTGTCAAACCAGCATTTTACGGTTATTGCTCCAGGATTAACACAAATAGTTAAAGGGAGTTTCGGAATTCCTGTAAATGTCAGCGGCGGAAAAATCCTGATCTCTAAAAATGAAGCATATCTCAAATTCCGGCCCAATGCTAAAATCATAGACCAGTATGAAGTTCAATTCCTGAGCCGCGAAAAACTTCTGGATAAAGTCAATAAAAATCTTGACATTGTTTCGGTAGATAAAGATGTTCCCGTTATCAGGATCAACTATAAAAGTAATGTTCCGGAAAAAGCAAGTCTTCTTGTGAATACACTTGCAGAAACTTATATCCAGGATTATATCGAAAACAAATACCGCGCTGCTAATACCACGGTCGATTTTCTGACAAAAGAAATCGGGCAGGCCAATGATAAACTTACTAACGCAGAAAACCGCATTGAAGATTACCGAAACAAAAAAAACATCATCAATATTCCGCAGGAAACCGAGACCGATCTCAGAAAAATTTCCCAGCTGAAAATCCAGCAAAGCAACCTCAGGATGAATCTTGATGCGATAAAGAACTTAAACAGTTATATCGCAGAAGGAAAAGACAACTATCTTGATCTGGCAACTAATTTTGAAGCTTTTAACGATCTTCTTTCTACGGAAATGGTGAAAAATATGAAACAGCTGCAGGCAGAAAAGAAAGAGCTGCTGCTCACCTACACGCCGGAACACGAGAAGGTAAAAATCATTGATTCCAAAATAAAGGATCTTACGGATTACCAAACTGAAAGTATAAGAAACACACAACGGAATCTGCAGATAAAATACAATGATATAGAGAATGATATCCAGGTAGCGGAACAAGCATTCGTGGGACTTCCAGAAAAAGAAAAACTGCTCAATATTATGAACCGGGAGTTTAATCTCTATGAAAAAAATTACAACTTTCTGAATGAAAAAAGAATTGATGCCGAAATCGCAAAATCGGCAAAAATATCTTTTCACAAAATTATTACGAAAGGAGAATTACCGACACAGCCTGTATCGCCAATGCGTTCCATTATCATTATTGTCGCTGCAATTATGAGTATGATAGGTTCTGTCATCCTGATTTACGCAGTACATTTTGCCAAAGCAAAAGTCAACGACGTGCATACAATTGAGAAAAACAGTGCCATTCCTGTAGCTTTTACAACGCCGTTTATCAAAAAGAAGGAAAAAATAATGTACCACTTTCTTGAAAATGTTCTGGAGATGGAACTGAAAGGGATCATTAGAGAAAAAGGGATTTTTTGTGTGACATCCTTTGACAAAGCAAAAGAACATCATTTCCATGTAAGTAATATCATAAAAGCCCTTCAGGCACAGTCAAGAAAAATATTAGTGATCGATGTAGCAGGTAACCTGAAGAACATTGAGGCCAATGCTTATCTCGATTTTTCCGATGAAAAAAATTTAGCATTAACTATTACGGAGATTCAAAATCTGATTAACGGGAAAATGTCCGGAAATGATCTCTGTATTATTAATAATCAGTCGATAAAGCAGGGGAAACTTCCCTTACTTTTCCTAAAGCTCGCGGACCAGAATCTTTTCCTGCTGGACAGTAGAAAAACTGCCGCCAAAAGCATAATGAGCATAGAGCTGCTGAAGGACGAATATCAGTTGGACAATCTTTGGTTCATCTTAAACAAAGAGGGCTATAACCCAAGTCTTATTACAACAATCAAAGGTTTTATAAACAAATTTAAATCGTGAAAAAGCTGAAAGAACTACTTCGAAAGCCGTCTTCGCTGGTGCTGACCGATCAGCTGATTTTCAGCGGCAGCAATTTTCTGCTTACTTTTTTACTGGCAAGGGAACTAAGTATATCGGATTTCGGGTTATTTTCAACACTACTTTTGGTAACTTATCTTTTTGTGGGGATTTTCAATGCCCTCATCGTTCAGCCTTTTCAGATTTCCGTGGCAAAAAGACTCAGCAAACGATCATTGGGATTCGTTTTCCAAGCATCAATGGTTCTGCTTATAATTATCGCTTTACTGGTGTTTTTAATAGGAATGCTGCCGATTTCTTTCATTGATTCCTTTAAAAGTCATTTGCCGGCCGTTGTCTTTTTTATTTCCGGGTATCTGTTTCAGGATTTCGTTAGAAAGATCTTACTTGCTGTAGATGTGGTAAAATTGGTGGTAATCATCGACAGCATTTTTCTTTTGGTCTTTCCTTCATTACGATTCCAAGGAAATATGACATTGGAAAGCAGCTTGCTCACTATCACATTTATCAACATTATTTCCTCTATTCCAGCAATTTTATTTTTTCTGAAAAATGCGGAATTCAGTCTGAAAAACAGAGACCTTTTATATTATCATTACAGGGAAGGAAAATGGTTGTTCAGCGCTTCAATTGTACAATGGTTTTCAGGCAATTTCTTCACATTAGCCGCAGGAATTTATCTTGGAATTAATGCTTTAGGAGCTTTACGGCTGGTACAGTCTTTCTTCGGCATCGTTAATGTTATTTTACAGACCGTTGAAAATTATTTCATTCCTAAAACTGCCCTGCTCTATTACCAAAACAAAAAACAGGAGAAGAAAAATCTGTATTTTGATTTATTTAAAGGAATGACGGCTTTGGGAGTTCTCATTACTATATTCTTCATTTTCTCGGAGCCGCTAATTTCGTTACTGGGCGGGATAAAATATCAGCATTATGGTTTTGTGATCAAACTCGTTTCGATTTTGTATTTTGTGATTCTGTACAGCTATCCTACCCGGATATCCATCAGGGTTTTGGAGCAGAATAAAGCTTTTTTTATTGGGTATTGTATTTCTTTTGTTTTCTCTGTTTCAAGCTTTCATTTCTTACTAAAATACGGAGAGCTTTACGGAGCTGTTGCCGGTTTGGTGATCAATCAGATCTTAATGATCGTGTATTGGAAAATTCTTCTTAACAAAAAACAAATTTCGGTATGGGCGTGATTCATTTAATATTAGGTAAAGCCAATCCCAATAAAATGAACGGTGTCAACAAGGTCGTTTATCAAATTGCTACCAAACAGTCGGAGAATAATAATTCTGTTGAAGTCTGGGGAATTTCTGAGAATACAGAGATTAACTATCCCGAAAGATTGTTTGCCACAAAAATCTTTAAGCGTAAAAGAAATCCGTTTTCGGTTCCTGAGGATCTGAAAAATAAAATTCTTAATAGTGACAGATCTACGGTTTTTCACTTTCACGGAGGTTGGATTCCTGTTTTTTCATCTCTGGGCAGGCTTCTTCACAAAAATAAACGGAAGTATGTGATTACGCCACATGGCGCATACAATACGGTAGCTATGGAAAGAAGTAAACTGAGAAAGAAAATTTATTTCAATGCTTTTGAAAGAGTTTTTATTAAAAATGCTTCAAAAATTCACTGTATAGGCGAAAGTGAAGTCGAGGGATTAAACACTATTTTTCCTAATGATAAAAGCGTACTGATCCCTTATGGATTTGAAAAATCATCAGAAGACTTTCATGTCAATTCAGATAAAACACAAATTGTTTTTGGCTTTGTCGGAAGACTGGACATCTATACCAAAGGTCTGGATATTCTGGTTAAAAGCTTTGCGTCATTTGTAAAAAGCCATCCGGATTCCAAACTCTGGATTATCGGAGACAGTGCTGAAAAACATGAACTTCAAAAGTTAATTGAAGCCTCCGGAGCTTCTGATAAGATCAAACTTTTTGGAAGCAGATTCGGTGAGGAAAAAAATGACCTGATCAAAACAATGGATGTTTTCGTACATCCTTCAAGAAACGAAGGTTTGCCCGTATCTGTGATTGAAGCTGCTAATTATGCGAAACCATGCATTGTAACAAAAAACACTAACATTGGTTATATCATCGAAAAGTATAATGCAGGCATCAATATTTCAGCTCCTGATGCTGCACTTTTAGAACAGGCATTTATTATGATTTACGACACCTGGAAAAATCAGAGAGAATATACAAAACTCTGCAAAAATGCAGTGAAGATGGTAGAAGAAGCCTTTGATTGGAATCAAATTCTTCAGCAGATGACTCTCGAACTTTACACCTGATGATATGCAAACCCTAACAGTACAACACCAGAAGTTTCTTAAAAAACTGAATAACCAGATGTTTATTATTCTGTTGCTGATGGTTGCTTGCTTTTTTACATGGAGTGAAAATGTGGCAATCACCCGCGGAATAAAAGTGGTGGGAAGAATGGGCGTGATGCTTTCTTCAATTCTTATCTACCGGAAGATCATCCGTTACGGAAGCGTTAATTCTTTGGTATATAAAAATATATTTTCCCCACTTTTATATATCGCTTATCTTACCTTAGGCTTTATTTCCTTTTCCTGGAGTACCAATCCCGGCTTCAGTGCATTGCAGTGGTTTATGACCTTTCAGAGTTTTGTTTTTGCCTATTTTTTTGTGAAAAGCCTGAAGATACTGGACATATATTTTGAGGGGCATCAGATTCGTTTATATCATCTTCTGGGAAATACGGTTTTTGTACTTCAGCTGGTTTTCGTGATCGGAATGTGGGTAAATCCCGATGTATTTTTCAGGCTTACAGACGGTGGTGAAGAAGCCAGATTAGGCGGGACAATGATGAATCCAAATGAACTTGGCATGTTGGCAGGAGTTGGCTGTGCCTGCCTTATTTTCGATCTTTACCGTTTTAAAAACAAGGTTTGGACAATTGTAAAAATACTGGTTATTTTTTATGCGCTTTTTATGACCGGCTCTAGATCATCATTAATAGGTGTGTTGCTTATCATTTTCTTTCATATCAACCAAACGAAACAAAAAACATTAAAATTTGCCATTATTGCAGTGGTATGTGCAGTAGCGCCATTTGCAGTGTATTCTGTGATCTTGAAAGGCGGTGACCAGGAAAGGCTTGAAGAAGTAATGAGCCTTACCGGAAGACTTCCTTTCTGGAAGGCTTTAATTACCGAAGGCTTACCACGCGAACCGCTTCTTGGTTTTGGCTTCATGAGGATCGATTATAAAGAATTTTTCCAGAGCGCGCATACCTATCCGGGAAAAATGACACACAATACTTTTATGCAGGTTCTGATGAATCTCGGTTTTATAGGTCTTACAATCGTTATGTTCCAGGTGTTTTTTACTGTGAAGTCTATTTTATCCGAGCAGAAAGAATTAAAACTGATGCTGATCGGAATTCTTATCCCGATTGTTATCAATTCTTTCACAGAATTTGGGATTTTTGGCGAAAGCAACTACGGAATTATGTTTTATCAGATTATCATTTTCTCGGTGGCTTTCAGAAACAACGATCATCTTACAAGATTGCAACGGATTACTCTCCGGAAGAAAAGACCGGACTTGCTGATATCTCATTCCAAATGATAGCCGATTTTCCATTTTTTGGAATTTACAATGGTAAATTAATTTTACTAAACACTGATTATCAATCAATTATATTTATGGCAAATATTTTATATAGCTTTTGTTATAAAACTAATTGGTATGACGACATTATTTAGAGTTACAGGCCACAGATTGTTTACCCAGCAACAGGATGACAGCAAAAAAATAAAGTTTGCCTACATCCTAAACCCTGATAGAAGCATCAGATGGTTTTGGAATGCAAATTCTAAGAAACCGGTATTTCTAAAATTTTACAATGCAGCAACCCCGAAAGCAAAACTTTACAAGTTCTTGATACACCTGATTTTCGCTCTAAGGCTTAATAAAGTATTTTTTAAGAGCAAAGTTATTTATTACAGAAAGGAAGAAAATCCTCTGTTTGATATGGAGAGTGACTGGGCCATCTTTACTGGAACAATTGGCCCCAATAACAAAGCTTTGCTGTATGCTAACAGATCTTTTTATAAAATTGCAAAAACGGATTCTGCAAAAAACCTGATTGCCGCAGAACATAAAATTCTGAGTAAAGTCATTTCGGAAAGTAAATTAGAAGTTCCGAAAGCATTGATGCTTAATGAAAATATTATTCAGCTATCGGATATTTCAAACGACGGAATCCGTGAGAATTCTTTTACACAGGTCCACGCCGGTGCAGTGATGGCAATTTCTGCACACCACACAAGGCAGACAAAAATTTCTGAATGGAGTTATTTTCAGAAGTTAAAAACACAATTTTCGGAAATTGAAGACGAAAGAATTCCGACGAATATCATACGAAAAATAAAAGCGATTCTAATACATATTGATGAAAGGGAAAACATTAGTCTGGCGTTTTCCCACGGAGATTTTACCTCGTGGAACTGTTATGTAAAGAATGATAAGCTTGCTGTTTATGACTGGGAATTGTCTTCCGCAGAAAAACCGAAAGCCTTTGATTTCTTCCATTTTATCATTCAGAACGGAATTTTAATCCAGAAAAAAAGCTGGAAAGAAATTTTTGCGGAGATTGAAGAAAAAAACAAAATGACATTTCAGTTCAGCGAGGAAGAACTCCTGAAATATTTGAAGTTTTATCTTCTGACGAATACTTTATCTTATCTTAAAATATATTCTGTACAGGAAGAATGGCATCTTCAGATTCACTGGCTGTTAAAAACCTGGAACGAAGCCTTAAATACAATCCTTAAAGCCTGTTCTACCGAAAGAGAACTGCTTATTTTAGACATTTTTGATGCACTTTACCATACAGATTATGCGGCTTTGAAATTTCATAATGAAGAACCGGAAAAGCTGAAACTGAATTCTGATATTGACATGATCATATCTTCTGAAAACGCCCGGAAATTAGTCTCTTATTTGTCTGAACACAGCCTTGTGAAGAAAGTTTCAATCGTAAGAAAATCTTTTATGCAGACGGTAAGAATCCTTACGATGCGGAACGAGATTCTCAATCTGGATCTTATTAATCAGCTGAAATGGAAACATCTGCAGATTATGGAAGTTTCTAAAATTCTTGAAAACAGAAGAAAAAACAGATTTGGTGTTTATAACGTTTCCGATAAAGACACAGCCCGCTTTATTGACCTGTTTTACAGTCTGAATCAGTCAGAAATTCCTGCAAAGTATCAGAAGTTGGTTACTGAGCATTTAAAATCACAGAAAATCACTGATAGAAAACTCACGACTAAAACCCTGAAAAAGAAAACTTATAACAAAGGACTTAATTATTATAAAAATATTTTTAACTATTTAAAAGATTCCTTTACTGAAAAAGGATTCATTATTACATTCAGTGGAGTCGACGGTGCCGGAAAATCTACCGTGATCTCAGAAGTTTCCGAACTGATCGAAAAACGCTACAGAAGACCTGTGAAAGTTCTGAGGCACAGACCTTCCTTACTTCCCATTCTGAGTGTATGGACAAAAGGAAAAGAAAAAGCGCACGATGATGTGGTAAATTCTTTGCCGAGACAGGGAAATAACAAAGATTTATTGTCTTCTTTTTTAAGATTTGGATATTATTATACAGATTACATTTTCGGACAGTTCATCATCTACATAAAATATGTGATGCGGGGAAAAATTGTACTGTATGACAGGTATTATTTCGATTTTATTGCAGATGCAAAAAGAAGTAACCTTCAGCTGCCAAAAACAGTGACTGAGTCAGGATACCATCTATTGATTAAGCCAAAGTTTAATTTCTTTTTATATGCTGCTCCGGAAAAAATTCTCAGCAGGAAACAAGAGCTTTCCTATGATTCGATATGTCGGTTGACCAGGGAATATAGCCAATTGTTTTCGAGACTGGAAAAACAAAGCCAAAATTCGAAATACCTGTCAATTGAAAACAATAATCTTGATAATACACTGGAAACAATAATGAACACAATCATCTGAAAATGAAAACGCTTGTCGAAAAAATCATTAAACTCAGAAACCCTGGCTTTTCTTTGGATAAGTCACTGAATGCGGGTGCGCTTTTTGAGTTGGTCTGGATTCAGCTATGGAGTTTTGTAAGAGGGCTGCAGGTGCTTTTATATTTAAAAAAACCGAAAGGAATGCTTTTGGGGAAACGGGTGAGCTTCTTTAATATTTCAAAAATGAAATGGGGAAAATTTTTAAGATTGGGAAATGATGTATATGTTTCCGCATTGGCAAAACAAGGAATCGAGTTCGGGGATAATGTTTCAATCGGTGCATTCAGCAGAATAATCGTTTCTACTTCGTTCAACGATATCGGAGAAAAAATTAAAATCGGCAATAATGTGGGAATCGGGGAATTTGCTTATCTGGGCGGCTCCGGCGGACTTGAAATCGGTGATGAATGTATTGTCGGGCAATACCTGAGCTGTCATCCGGAAAATCACAATTACCAAAACATTGAAATGCCCATCAGACACCAGGGCGTTAGCAGAAAAGGAATTAAAATAGGGAAAAACTGTTGGATCGGCAGCAAAGTAACCATTCTCGACGGTGTGGAAATCGGTGACGGATGCATTCTGGCCGCAGGCAGCGTGATCACAAAATCTTTTCCTGAAAACAGCATTATTGGAGGTATTCCAGCAAAAATTTTAAAAACAAGAACCCATAACCCATGATTACCAGACAAACGATCTTAGCAACCTGCTACGCCATAAATCCTTATAAAGGCTCGGAAGACGCAATGGGATGGAATTTTGTATATCAGATTGCGAGATTTCGAAAAGTCATCGCTATTACCCGGGAAAACAACAGACCTCATATTGAGAAATTTATAGCAGAGAATCCAGATTCTGTATACCAGAATATGCAGTTTTTGTATTTTGATCTTCCGTATTGGATGCGCTTCTGGAAAAAAGGAAGCCGCGGTGCAATGCTCTACTATTATATCTGGCAAAAAGGAATAATTCCATTTATCAGAAAGCAAAAGCTTGATTTTGATATCGTACACAACGTAAATTTTCATAACAACTGGACGCCAAGTTTTCTGTGGAAGCTCAAAAAACCAATGGTTTGGGGACCTGTAGGCCATCATCCATTAATTCCCAAACAATATCTCAAAGATTACTCCAGGAAATATTTTATCAAGGACCGAATTGCCTGGATGGTGAAAAATTTTTTCTGGCAATTCTCTTCTTCACTTAAAAAAACCGTTAAATATTCAGACCATATCTGGTGTATGAACAGCAGTGTTCCTGAAAAGCTGAATATTGAGCAAGAAAAATATATTATACATCCTTCTGTTGCTTCGGAAGATTTTTACCGAAAAGATGAGATTCCTCTAAAGTCAGATTTCACAGTAATCAGTGTGGGAAGATTTGTTCCTCTTAAAGGATTTGATCTCACAATAAGATCGTTTGCCAGATTCCTACATGGACTTTCCGATGAAAACCGAAAGAAATGCAAACTACTTTTGGTGGGAACCGGCGAACAAAGATCGCTTTACCAGTCTCTCATCGAAAGATACAGTATGGAGAACTTTATCCAAATCATTGAATGGGTAGACCGCGCGGCACTGATGAGATTATATGAAACTTCATCAGTATTTCTTTTTCCCTCACACGAAGGTGCGGGAATGGTAATTCCGGAAGCACTTTCATTCGGACTACCCGTTGTCTGCCTCCAAAACGAAGGTCCCGGAGAATTTATCACTCATGAATGTGGCTTTGCGATTCCTAAGCAGGCATATAATGAAACAGTGACCGGCCTTAGCAATGCCCTGTCGAGATTATTTTCAGAAAATGATCTGCTTGCAGAAATGAGTAAAGGCGCCAGAACGCATTACCTGAAAAAATTCTCCTGGAACAAAAGAGGTGAACATCTTAACGAAATTTATAACAAACTCTAAGATGAGAAGAATAGTTGCCATACATCTTTTAAACGACTACAGCGGAAGCCCAAAGGTTCTTATGCAGCTTTTGAAAGTATGGACAAAAAACAATTTTGACACCCACCTTTTTACTTCCGGCGGAAGAAAAGGTTTTCTATCGGATATTGATCACGTTAGAAACCACTCTTTTTGGTATCGATTTTCGCCCGTATCAATAGTGAGAATATTTAATTTTTTTATCAGCCAGTTTTTACTGATGGTAAAACTAGTTTTTTTTCTAAAAAAAAGTGATGTGGTTTACATTAATACTGTTTTGCCCTTCGGAGCAGCAATTGCCGGAAAAATAAAAGGCTGTAAAATCATTTACCATATTCATGAAACATCGGTGAAACCAAAAATTTTTAAGAATTTTCTTTTCGGAATAGCCAAGATCACTGCGTTTAAAATAGTTTTCGTTTCAAAATTTCTTTTGGATCAAAACACCCTTATCAAAAACCAGGTTCTGCTGTACAATGTCCTGGAAAGCGATTTTACAAAAAAAGCAGACCAATTCCGAAATCCGGACAAAAGAGGGAAAACCGTATTGATGATCTGCTCGCTAAAAAATTATAAAGGTGTAGATGAATTTTTTCTATTAGCTAAAAGAAATCCGCATTACAGATTTAAAATGGTAGTCAATGCTTCCGAAAATGAAATTAAAGATTTTTTTAAGGGAAAACAGCAGTCAGACAATTTAGAAATCTACCCTACACAGACCGATACGCATCCTTTTTACCGTGAAGCAGGCATAATTCTCAATCTTTCCCATCCCAATCGATGGATAGAAACTTTCGGACTTACGATTTTGGAAGGAATGCGTTACGGTCTTCCTTCAATAGTTCCGCCGGTTGGTGGTATTACTGAATTGGTTGAGAATCACAAGAACGGATTTCTGATCAATTCCAAAAATACTGAGGAGCTATCTGAAAAATTAAATTTTATTATGGAGAATCCGTCTGTTTATAGGGCGTTCAGCAAGGCATCCTATCTTAAAAGCCAGAAGTTTTCCGAGGAATACTTTGAGAAGGAAGCTGTCAAGATTGTTTCCAATTTATAAGTTGTTTTCCATAATTTGGAAACTGGCATTGTTTTCAATAATTCATATTTTATTGATTATCAAATACTTAATTATAAATATTGATTTTGGAATGTGAGTAGTAACAGGATATATAAATCCTCTATTTATGAAAACAAAAGTAGCAATCATCGGAACGGTAGGTTTACCTGCAAAATATGGCGGTTTTGAAACCTTGGCCGCACACCTTGTTGAAGAGCTTTCAGATCAGTATGACTTTACCGTTTATTGCTCATCAAAAAAATACAGCAAAGAAGAAAGGCTGGATAGCTGGAATGGCGCTAAACTAAAGTATCTTCCTTTGGACGCCAACGGAGTACAAAGCATTCCCTATGATACTTTATCAATTTTTCACGCATTGTTTACCAATGATGTTTTGTTAGTTCTGGGTGTTGCAGGAGCATGGCTGTTGCCATTCGTAAAATTGTTTACCAACAAAAAGATCATCATTTCTATTGACGGAATCGAGTGGAAAAGGGATAAATGGCCTGTAGCCGCACAATTGTATCTGTGGTGGGCAGAAAAACTGGCGGTAAGATTCTCTCATATCGATATTTCTGATAATGAATCCATTCAGGATTATACGTCAGTAAGATATAAAACGATCAGCAGAGTAATAGAATACGGAGCAGATCATACAAGAGCGAACCTGGTTGCATCACCTGACGATATTGAAAATTATCCTTTTCTAAATGAAAAATATGCGGTGAAGGTCTGCAGGATAGAACCTGAAAATAATATTCATACCGTGCTGAAAGTGTTCAGTGAGTTTCCGGATAAAAAATTGGTTTTAGTAGGAAACTGGAATAACAGTCAATACGGCAAAGATCTGAAAGAAGAATATTGCGGATTTATAAATATCCATTTACTTGACCCAATTTATAATCAGGAGAAGATTGATCTTATCCGTGGAAATGCATCACTTTATATCCACGGCCATTCTGCAGGAGGAACTAACCCGTCACTCGTTGAGGCCATGTTTTTGGGATTACCAATCATCAGCAATGGTGTTTCTTACAATAGAACTACAACAGAGCATCAGGCTTTTTATTTTAAGGAACAAAATGATTTAAAAAATATTATCAGCCAACTGACTGATATAGACCTCGAAGAATGCGCCCTAAAAATGAAAAAAATTGCAGAACGAAGATATACCTGGAAAAAAATTGCCAAAAAATACAGTAGCCTTATTGAAGAAACATTCATTTCAAAAAAGAAAACTAAGGTTTATCCTCTTATTTCAGAATTAGACAGAAAAATATTAGACAAATACAATGTCGGTCATCTAAAAAACATAAAACTTTTTAATGAATTAACTAACACTAATTAAAATAACAGGCTATGACAAATTTTATAGAATTATCCATATTTGGAATCCTTTCCTTTGCGCTTGCGATGTGTGCTATCCCATTAATGAGAATTATTGCTCTAAAAATAAAACTGGTAGATCTACCCAATGCCAGAAAGGTTCATCAGACTGCAATTCCTTTAATCGGAGGATTGGTCATCGGAATGATTGTCTTATTACTGTTGGGAATCTCCGGGTACAAAAGCTGGAAAGAAATTCTTCCCATCATCGTCACTTCTTATGTAATGCTTTTTGTAGGAGCTTTGGACGACAAAGCAGACCTCAATGCCAAATATAAACTTGCAATACAGTTTTGCGTAAGCGTCATTATTGCAATTTCAGGAATAAGAATTACCTCTCTTTACGGTATATTCGGTATTTATGAAATAAATATTTACCTGCAGTATCTTCTCACTATTCTGATGATTACAGCAGCTGTTAATGCCTTTAACCTGATTGACGGTATAGATGGTTTAGCCGCAAGTGTTGCAGGGATAGGTTTTGTATTATTTTTAATTCTGATGCTCATAGACGGCAACATTGGTCTGGCAAAAATCGGGATTGTTTTTGCAGGAAGTATTGCCGCTTTTATTAAATGTAACTTTTCAAAAAAGAAGAAAATATTCCTGGGAAATTCAGGGGCGCTATTTTTAGGATATTTATTGATCTGTCTTGGGATATACATTACAAAATTTGATAACAATAGCTCAAAACTGCCTTATGGTATTTTCTTCATACTCTTTGTTTACACAATCCCGGTAATTGATTCTGCCAGGGTTTATACAGATCGGATGCTGAGAGGAAAATCTCCTTTCAAGGCAGACAAATCCCACATCCATCATCATCTTCTGCAATTAGGTCTTTCTCATAAAAAAATTACCCTGACCTTTGTTTTAATAAATATTTTAACTTTTGCCGTTCAGTATGCATTTTTTGGAAACTACTCGATTTACACTTTTCTAATCTCATTTGTAACTTTCTGCTTACTGTTTAAAATCATTAAGACAATGAACCTGTTTATAACCTGGAAAAAGAATATTAAGGAAATCGAGAACCTGTAAAAAATCAAAACTAAATGGACTAATAAAATAATTTATATGAGTTTGTAAAGTTACGTGCAAAAAGAGTTACCGATGAATTCATAAAATGCGGAATAAAAAAACAACAAATCATAAGCTTTTCTTTAGGAAATCTATTATCATCTCGCCAACTTCCCGATGCACTTCTGTCCTGTCAACGCCTTTTGGATCTTCAAAGTAGATAGCTTCAGCCGCACTATATTCTTTTACTTTTGGCAAAAAAATGTAATGGCCAAGATTTCCTTTAAGCACTTGGAGCTGCGATGTAGGAATAAAACGATGATATTTTGCTGCATTGCTTTTTACCGGTGCAATTTTATCATTATCAGTCCCGATAATAAGAACCGGTGCTTGTACCTTAAACTGGTCTTTGGTAGAAAAGCCTAATCCTAATGCCGGTGAAAGCGCAACAAAAGCCTTGATTCTTTCATCCTTTAAATTGTCGGGGATCTGTTTACAGTCGATCTGTTCAATAAGCGGTGTAAGATCTCCCATTTCCGGAACAGTCAGCTCCTGTTTTCCCTGTTTACTTTTGGCTGCTTTCTTCAGCAGAGAGCAGTCCAATTTGGCTCCTGCCAAAGCCATTGATGTATATCCTCCAAGCGAAAATCCTATAACTGCCAATTTATTATGATCTGTTACATTAGAGAATTCCGAATCTTTTAATAGCTGGCTTATGATGAATGAAATATCCAATGGCCGCTCCCAATACTTCACAAAATACTCCGGAATCCTGTTATCTGTCGTATTACCAAAATGGTCGACCGACACCACTATAAAGCCTTCTGCGGCAAGTTTCTTTGCCAACCATATTAAACTGAACCTGTTACCACCGGTACCATGAGACAATGCAACCAATGGATATATTTTCGCATAAACCTGAGAATTTGCAGAAAACTCTTTTCCAGGTTCAATCACAAGATCCTGTGGGTACCAGATTTCTGTAAGGAGTAAACGGTTTCCTCTTGAAACATCAGTATATTCTTTTGAGATATGGTGGATGTTTTTTTGTGCCGGTAAGAAGGAATAAGCTAAAAATATGATTAAGTAAGCAAATCTTGTCATGCCATTATTATTACATCTTTAAGACAACTGAAAAGCTGTTTTTATTACGTTGCAATACAATTTTCAATTATTACCGGTTCATATTTCCAAATTTTAAATACGCTTAATCAGATTTTATTATGAACATTGGAAATTGTAGTTTCAATAAATGATTTAATTAACAAACGGTCATCACTTTTATTGTATAACGGATTTTCCCTGCTACATTCCCCCAGATCTTGCTGAACATTTAACTTTTGATTAAAAATCTGATTTACAATATCATACCTGTTGCTAAAAATATATTCCAGTTTTTTCCTTACAATCAAACGGTTGATGATTTTCCCAATAAAGCTATAATACATCTCATAATTCAGGATGTCCTTCATCAATACTCCCTTATCATTTTCAATAAACTCATGGTAATGATGCCACATTTTATACGGACCCTTCAACTGATAGTCTACAAAAGATTTTTTATGATCTACTTTCCTTACCTCAGACTTCCATCTGATAGGAATTCCGAACAATGGCTTTAGTCTGTAATCTACCTGCATTCCCTCATGTATCGGATATTTAATCTGGGTAAGCACCGTAAAATCCATTTCTTGTGGGGCGATTAAAGGAAGATTCTCTGGAGATGTAAAAAAATCCCAGGCCTTATCAATACTGCAATGAAGCTGCTGTTCACGGTACAACTGGTAAATCATAATTAATCAGGTTATTTCCTCAGTATTTCAAGTTGTGTACCGTTTCAGAAACTTGTAGCACACACAGCATTAAAGCATATAAACTTAAGCATTTAATTTAACTCCGACTATCTTAATTGCGTTAGCAGCTTTTGTATACTTCTTGCTATATTCCGCTAAATTGTAATCATATGCTTAAAAAAGGAGACCGTGTAAAATGGAAATTCAGGTATGGTGAGACACACGGTATAGTGACGCACATCTATACCAAAGACTTTTTATTTATGAACCGACAAAGAAAAGCTTCCGAAGAAGATCCGCAGTATGAAGTAATGAGTGAAAAAACTGGTAAAACTGCTGTTCATAAAGCTTCGGCTTTGAAAAAGATCTGATTTGAGATCAACAGCATTAATAGGGATTTGCAGTTATTATGATTTTTGAAATTAAAGAATTTAAATGATAATCAGCATATTTCTGTCCGATAAAAATAGAATTTCTGAAAAGTATAAAAATGAATCATTCAGTAATAAATGTATATTTAGATCAATATGATTCCTGAAATCTAAAAGTTCAATATATTTGTTTCTCATATTTTATTACTTTAAATGATAAGACACGTCGGATTTCTATTACTTCTGCTGGTCCCTTTTCAGGCATATACCCAGCAAACCCTTTCTTCGGACGAATTGTTTGCCAATGCCAGAACGGCAGCTTTTGAAGAAAAAAATTATTCCAAATCGATTACTTTGGCCAAACAAGCCCTGGAAATTTCGCCCGGTTACACAGACATTTCCGTATTCCTTGGAAGACTTTACACCTGGAACAAAGATTTAAATGCTGCAAGAAATATTTTTGAAGATTTAGAAAAAAAGAATGTTCAGGACGAAGATTATTTCCTAGCGTATGCTTCGCTGGAATATTGGAATGACAATAATGACAAAGCAATAGAAATTGTTGATAAAGGCCTATCCTATCACCCACAGTCTGAACAGCTTTGGCTTCTGAAAGCTAAAATCTATAATGTTGCCAAAGATTATCCAAAAGCACAGAATGCCGTTGACAGTGTTTTAAAAATCAATCCAAAAAATACGGAAGCAAACGGATTAGCGGTAAGAATCAATGATGTGGCGGCAAAAAATGCAATAAGTATTACCTATAATTATTCTCACTTTGATAAACAATTTGCAGATGACTGGCATATTGTGAGCGTTGGTTACAAGCGCGTGACACCAATTGGTTCAGTAATTTTAAGAGCTAATTATGCCAATAAATTTGCTGAAAACGGTACTCAGTTTGAACTGGAAGCTTATCCAAGATTGTCGGATATGTTTTATCTGTACGTTGGCGCAGCTTATTCCAATGATGTCGGGATCTTCCCGAAATACCGCACAGGCGTTTCCGTGAATGCCAACCTTCCGCATAGCTTCGAGGCAGAAATCGGTTACAGACAGCTGTATTTTACCGATAATATCTGGATGTACACAGCATCTGTCGGAAAATATTATAAGAATTTCTGGTTCAATCTCCGAACGTATCTCACACCGGACCATAAGAATATTTCGCATTCCTACACCGGAACTGTCCGATATTATACCAAGAGTGCTCAGGATTATTTTGCCTTTCAGATCGGAACAGGTATCAGTCCGGAGGAATCCATCAACAACCTTTTGCAGAATGAGGTATATAAGCTTAAAACCTTTAAAATAGGTGCGGAATATAATTTTTCAGTCAGCCGGAATCTCTTTTCCGTCGGGACGATGTATTATAATCAGGAATACCGGCCGAATACAAAAGGTAATCAGTTAGATGTGACCTTAGGCTACACCAGAAAATTCTAAAAATCATAAAACAGAAAGGAGCTTTAACGCTCCTTTTTTATTGATCTGCATTGGAAATCCCAGACTTACTACTTGGCTTTATTCATAAAATCCGAATAAACCGAATCCGGCATCAGCTGCTTGCTCTGGTAGAATTTAGAATTCATTTTTTTGAACTGATTGAATCGTCCACTAATTCTCTTATAGATCTGAGGATTATCCAGTTTACCTTCTTCGGAGTTTTTCAGAATAAACAAGTTGTTATCATGGAGGTAATATTTCTCCGATACAAAATCCGTCAGCAAAGTTTTACTCTGCATTATTGGCACATCACTCTTGCTGATCTCCGAATCCGACGCCAGACCTTTCCCAACCCAGGTTACTGTAGAAGGAGTTTTTAAATTATAATTCTTCCTGTAATATGCCAAAATGGATGGTGCGATATCGAAATGACTGATGGTTTTTTGAAATCTCTTGGCTTCTTTAAGCATTGGTGAGTAAATCATCATCGGAACATGAAAACGGTCAATTTTGGACTGCAGAAGAATTTCCGGCATACTATGATCTCCCGTAATAAAAAATATCGTCTTATTAAAATCCGCGCGTTTGCTATAATCCTGGAAGAAATGTTTCAGCGCATCATCGGCATTCAGAACAGAAACAAGCTGAGTTTTATAGGCTTTACTCCATTTCTTCTGCGCCGGCGTCAGAAACTTGGAATTCATCCTTTCCTCATATAATTTTTCATAATATTCCTTTTTATTAATCGCAAAAGGATTATGTGTAGACAAGGTCAGAATCATATTAAAATAAGGCTTTTGCCGGACTTTCTGAACATCCAGCGCTTTACGAAATACCGATTGATCCTCGAATCCCCAGCTCTCGCCACCCGGACTGGAAGGTAATTTCTGATAGGTTTTGTCGTAAGTTTTGATATCAACAATATTATTGACTTTGCTGTATTGCAGATATTCCCTGTAACGGTCAAAGTCCAGGTTACCACCATAAAAGAATCCGGTCTCGAAACCATTGGCTCTGAGAATGTTGAACAGGTTGAAATGTTTTGGTGTTTCCTCGATTTCCAGAAATCCATTCTTCCCAAAAGGCAAGGAAGCCGTGAGTGATGGTAATGCTGCAAATGTCCTTCCCGCAGAGCTCAATGCGTTTTCCCAATACAGACTTTTCAGCGACAATGAATCCAGAAATGGTGTGAAATTTCCCATATAACCTTTAGGTGATGTGTATGCGTGGCCAAATCCTTCCAAAACGACAAAGACCAGATTCGGGATCTCTGCGGATGGCTTTAGATATGGACCGAGAAAATCCTGTGTATCTTCTTTCTTCCAAAAAGGAAAGTCTACGTTCAGCATTGTTGTGGAGTTGCTCACAGGATCGTCCTCACTCAGGAGTTCCGTAATCTCCGGATGTTCGCTGATGAAATTTTCCTCATTGGCATTGAAAAAATAAGCCCACTTACTTTTCGCTGCGTTTTGATTAAAATCCGTTGCAGCACTCAATTCTTTAGTGTAAATCATTTCGCCAGGAACAAAATAAGCTACTAAACCCAGAGTAATAAGAACCAAACCCGGATATACCGACCTAAAACTGAATCTGCCAGACAGCCAAAGCGGTACAAACACAACGGCCAGCAAAATACCCAGCAAAGCGTAATTCTTTAAATTGAGCATTCCACTTGCCTGTAGAATTTGCCTGATCTCATCCTTGCTGTAATAGACCAAATCAGCGCCAAGAAGGTTACCGGTTTCAGAAAAATACAGGAACAGAACGTATTGAAGAATAACAACGACGCCAAAAGCAATGACTGCCATTTTCCGCGCCCAGCTTTCCTTAACAAAATTAATGATGATATAAATAATCCCCACTCCGAAAATCAGCTCCAGAAGAAATTTGATATTATCAATAAACAAAGTGCCAATTACCGGAGAAGTATCGACACCCGTGTAAGAATAATGATACCAGAACCACTCTGCTCCAACCCCTAATATATAGAGTGCCGCAAAAGTAGCAGCAATAGAACCATACTGCCCAAGCCCAAATTTCATCACAGCCCAGATTCTTTTGCCCAACGATAAGTTTTGCGTGGTCTGGCTGAAGCCTTGTCTGGTCATCTCACCCCAGCCGTGCGATTTCTTAAAATAATCCACAAATCCATTGACGCCAGCTCTCACCGTGATCGGGTGAAAATAAAACGGTTCCAGAAATGCCGTTGCAATGAGTGCAAAGAAGTCTTTCCGTTTACTATAAACCTGATGGCTCATCATATCCACTAATATCGCATACACCGAATATAGAAAGCCCATTGATAAAACCAACGCAAAAAGCACGAAGAAAAAAGGCCAGTTGATAACCCCCAAGAGTAAAAAAATAATAAAAACAATGTACCCGGAAAATTCCACCAATGGTCCTAGGAACTCGAAGAAAAACCAATAAGGCAAGCTGATCATCCCCAGTTTTCTATATTTTGGATTAAACATCATTCCCCGGTGCTTCCATAGGGTTTCCATTGTCCCACGCATCCAGCGGTTTCTCTGTTTTTTGAGAATGTCTTTGGTTTCCGGCACCTCCGTCCAGCAGAGCGGGTCCGGAATGGTAAGCACCTCATAAGGTTCTTTACGTTCTTCCATATACTTCCGCATACGAACTACGAGCTCCATATCTTCGCCAACAGTTTTTCTGTCATAACCGCCGCATTCCAATACTATTTTCCGGTCAAAAACACCAAAGGCTCCTGATATCAAAATCAGACTCGATGCACGAGACCAAGCCATTCTTCCCAGAACGAACGCCCGGATATATTCCAAAGCCTGAGATCTGCCCAGAAGTGTTTTCGGCATATTTACGCTCACAACTTTTCCGTCTTCCACAACGCAATTATTGGCCAGACGGATGACGCCTCCACAGGCGATGATTTTTTTATCTGTTTCTTCCAGGAAAGGTTTTGCCAGTTTGAGAATAGAATCCTGCTCCAGGATGCAATCAACATCAATACATACCAGGTATTGACCCGAGGAAACATTAATTCCTACATTGAGCGCATCGGCCTTTCCACCATTTTCTTTGTCAACCACGATCAGTTTTTTGAACGCCTGATTCCTGCTTTTGTAAATACCTTTGATTTTACTGGTCTCAATAGTTCCCTGAACAAAGAATGAGACACATTCCAAATCATATGCATCTATTAATTTCTGCATAGAATCATCTTTACTTCCATCATTGATGATGATGATTTCAAGATTGTGATAATATAAAGACAGCAGCGAACGTACATTTTCCACAATCGTCATTCCCTCATTGTATGCCGGTGCCAGCACGCTGAAAGCCGGTGCATTAGGATTAGCAGCGATGATGCTGTAATCTGTAAAAACATTTTCTTTTTTATACCGCAAAACTGCACCAAATGCATAGATGCCTACCCAACCGTAAATGATGGCGATAGCTGCACCGTATAACAGATAAAGCCAGATAACAATATCGTAAATAATGTGTGAAAACTCTAACATACTTTTTCCTGCAAAGCGTATTTGACAATTTGAATTAAGTCCTCGGAAGAAGCTTCGTCACGAGCCAGGGCCAAAAGATATTGCTGATGGCCGAGTTCGTAAAGCGCCTGTGCGGCATTGACCTTGATACCCGAAGAAACATCATCCGACAGTTCCCGTTTGAGCAAATCCGTGCAGCACTGGTCTTTGGAAAACCTGGTAACCTTCAGTATCTCTATTTTGACATCTTCCGGCTGCGCATCATAGATACTGCTGAGATATGCCACAGTTTCGGGATTTTCCAGCGACATTAAGACTCTGACCGCCTTCACTCTTACACTGATGGAATCTCTGTTCATCAGTTCTATAATTTTGGTATAGAACGATAGCAGCTGAAACTTTTTAATCAGTTTTAGTGTAAAAATCACCACTGAATCATTGTCGTTGTCGAGCCAGCTTTCTATAGCAGCTTCAGCGTTGTCCGGAATGGAGAATATGGACAAAAGGAGCCTTAACTGCTGCCATTCTGAAATCCTCGATGTAAAAGAGTCCAAGAAGTGAAGACCTTCAAAACCCTTAAACCGGACCATTGCATACTGCGCTTCCTGGTAAACCTGAGGAGACGGATGTGATAGAAAAGAGGCAATTCTCGGGATAGAATCTTTCGCGTCCATCACCGTCAGTTCTGTGATGCCGCCAGCAATGAGGTGAGGTTTTTTCTGGCTGAGTTTTCTCAAAGCTTCGTTTTTCAGATTATACTTGTTAAACAAATCCCTGATTTTATCTTTTGCACCGCCGGAAAATTTCTTTTCGGAATCCACAAGCTTTTGGAGAAACAGATTTCTGAATGGTGCGTTGCGGCTTAATAAGGTGAACTGCTTATCATCCGATATCTTTTCGTCCCAATAAACAATGACCTCCGATATTTTTTTATTGATAGTGTCCGACCAATAAGTCATCCGCAGCGACTCCTTGTACTTGATGAAATTGTAGATTAGAACAGCGATAATGAGAAGCATCACCAATGAAAGCATCACGATGAAAATAACAAAAAGAAAATGTACCGAAGTCATAAGCATTGGCGGTATCTATTTAGGGATAAACCTTTTGATTCTGAGCATCAATTCATTTGGACTAAAAGGCTTTACAATGAAATCCGAAGCGCCGAGATCAAAAGCGTTAAGAACCACTTCTTCCTGACCCATACTGGAAAGCATAATCACAGGTGTTTGCTTGCCCATAGCCCTGAGCGAAGACAATATCTCTATGCCTGATGCAAACGGCATCATAATATCGGTGATAGCCACATCCACATCTTTTTCCTTAAGTGTTTCAATAGCCTCTTTCCCATTCCTGGTCAGGATAACTTCATGCCCTTCTCTTATTAATTTATGTTCTATGGTTTTAAGAATTAATTCATCATCTTCGGCTATCAAAATTAACATAATGCTCTAACTTTTATTTTATTAAATTTTTTATGATATTAAGTCCTGTTAAGATTTCTTTTTTTATATCGTAGTTCATTGCATCGAAATCCATATTTCCGTCGGCTTGCTTTTCCCACATCACCGTGAGTTCGGATAGTTTGAAAAGCCCGGCAATGCCCGCAGTACCTCTCAGTTTATGCAGAATTACTGCAACTTCTGCAGCATTCCTCACTTTAGTTGCATTATCAATATCTTGCTCTGCCTGGTTAAGTTGCTGGATTAAGAGATTCAAAAACATAGTCCTGAAAGCTTCGTCTTCACCTGTTTGCTCATTCAGCACAGCCATATCAATATGATTGTCTAAAATCAGGTCTGAATTTTCAGCTTCACTATTATTAAGAAGATATTTTCTTAATATTTCCTCCAGCTGTGCTTGCCTAAGCGGTTTTGCAAGAAAGTCATCCATACCGCATTCAATACATTTTTCTTTTTCGCCCAGAACATTTCCTGCAGTTACCCCGATAATTGGCACCTTAGCGTAATCCGGAAGCTTACGGATCTCCTTTGTGGCCTGGATCCCATCCATTACAGGCATCTGAACGTCCATCATAATCATAGAAAATGATATTTTTTTGCAAGCTTCATAGGCTTCCAGTCCGTTAACAGCTTCAGTCATTCTCGCATTAGGCACCAATAGCTCCATCATCCTCTTATTAAGTACCATATTTACAGGATTGTCGTCCACCAATAAAACATCGATCTTATCCAAAATAAGCAATTCTTTTTCTGAGTCATTTTTATGTTCAGAAAATTCTATGACATTATTTTTTTCAACGCGTCTTAATGTTTTGTAAAGTTCTTCCGACTTTATAGGTTTCATCAGGAAATAAGAATCCTTTTCCTTTCGGAAAGAATTGATAACATCGTGCTCTTCGGAAGATGTATGAAGTATCACTAATGGTGATATTTCCTTACGATGGCTAAAGAGTTCTCTTATTTTATCGATGGTCTCCAGGCCGGAAATTATCGGCATATGGTAATCCATAAGAATAACATCAAAATGCTCGCCATTCAGCAGCATCTGCAGCGCTTCCATCCCGTTGGCAGCCAATACCGAATCCACGTTTTTGTATGCAAGCATATGCTGGAGAATAATCCTGTTTGCCTCATTGTCATCAACAATCAATACACGGCTGATGGACAGCTCATCATCATCCTTGATCTCAGACATCTCGTAAGGAACTTCTATATCGAAGAAAAATACGGAACCCCTTTCCGGAGCACTATTAAGGGAAAGACGGCTTCCCATATATCCCAGGATATTATTTGATATTGTTAGTCCAAGCCCTGTACCGCCGTAGCGTTTGCTTATGGAACTGTTTTCCTGAGTAAATGCATCAAAAATATATTTCTGCTTATCCGAAGGAATACCAATTCCGGTATCTCTCACGGAAAACCGTAGTTTAATATTTTGTTGGTTTATATGGATCTTTTCAACCTTGAGCTCAATTTCTCCCTGCTCAGTAAATTTGACTGCATTACCCAGCAGATTAATAAGAACCTGCTTTAATCTGCCTCCGTCCAGCAATAGTGTTCTCGGCAGCCCCGGCTCAATGTTTAACAGCAATTCTATATTCTTCTTCTGCGACTGATAAAGAATTACATTAATAACCTGGCTGACTATATCATAAACATCAAGAGATTCTATCAGTAATTCCATCTTACCGGATTCTATTTTTGAGAAATCAAGAATATCGTTGATGATATTCAATAAGTTCTCACCAGACTCATTGATATAATTGAGATATTGTTTCTGAATTTCATTAAGAGGCGTCTTCAGCAGAAGATCGGAAAATCCTATCACACCATTGAGCGGTGTCCGGATCTCATGGCTCATATTGGCAAGAAACTCTGACTTAGCCTTGCTTGCAGTATCTGCGATCTTTTTTGCTTCCTTCAGCTCTTCATTAATGAGGACTGCTTTTGTGATATTCCGAACCGAAACAATTACCCCACCGATATCATCATCTGAAACGTACCAAGGTCCAACCTTGAGATTATAATGCTGAACTTCTTCTTTATCTTCCAGTTCTAAAGTGAAGTCTTCATTTATATAGGTTTTTCCCTTCAATGCGGCCCGGTAGATTTCTTTTCTTTCTTCCGGCACATTTGGAGAAATCTTGAAGATATTCTGGCCGATTAGGTTAAGGTAATTCATATTGAACTCATCTCTCCAGCTGCTGCTGACAGCAATATAGTTAAGCTCTTTGTCAAACATCGCTATTGCATCCGGAACATATGTTGCAAAAGACTGCATCATGGCCTCTTTCTTAGTTACATCCAGCAACATTGTTTTGAAATCGTTAATATCCTGAATAATTCCAAATACTCTGATACACTCTCCATTCTCGAATTCAGGTATGGCTTTTACCCTTACCCAGATTGTAACACCATCGTTCCGGACGAGCTGAAATTCTTCATCATACGGTATCCCTTCAGTAACTGCCCTATTGAACAAAAATTTGACCCTATCCTGGTTGTCTTCTTTGTAGAATCCAATCGCATGTTCCAGATCCGGTTGATAATGTCTTCCTATCTTATGAATTTCTTTTGTACTTTCTGACCAAAATATGGTGTTGGTTTTCAGATTTACTTCCCATCCGCCGACCTGGGCTACAGAACTGGTCTGCTCAAGCATTTTTTTAGTCCGAAGCAGGTCTTTTTCCAGGCTCATTCTCTCTGTTATATTAAGGGCGGTACTTACTACATAAGATCTGCCATCCTGATCTACCTCAACAATATTATGATATAACCAAATCAGCTCGACACCATCTTTGGTTCTCAATATCATATTTCCAAAATCCTCTTTATTTTCGTTAATACGCTGAAGATAATGTTCTAACGCCGTAAAATTCTTTTCCGGTACTAAATCTTTGAGATTAAGCCTGCTGACTTCATCAGCAGAATAATTAAGCGTTTCCCTTCCTTTTTCGTTAACTGCAATGATATTACCCTGCATATCGTGCATACTCATAAGACCAATAGCATTTTCAAAGAAACTTCTAAAGCGTCTTTCCGAACTTTCCAACCGGCGTTTTTCTTCTGATTGCAAAGTGATGTTAATACCAAAGCAGAAAATTTCAGGATAATTCTCGTTCTTCTTGAATGACCATTGTACAATTATCGAGGTGTTATCCCGGCTTTTTGTCGATGTGACAAATGAAACTTCCTTTCCTTCAGCAAAATTTTCTATGGCTGATAAAAAATGATCATCCTGACCTAGAACATCTGTGAAATAATGACCAACGGCTTTATGACCTGCAATAGAAAAGGTCTTTTCAAATGCGGGATTGACTTCCTTAAATCGAAATTGATCGTCAAGCACACAGATTAAATTATTCGAAATACTGAAAGTCTGCTGAAAGTATTCTGCGTTAACGCTTTTTCTCTTAGATATCAAAATCTTTGCTATCACATCAGAAAGTTTTTTAAGCGTACTAATCTGAACTTCAGAAAGTGTTCTGGGTACATAGTCAATAACGCAGATTGTACCTAAAGCAAAACCGGCATCGTCTATAATCGGAACGCCAGCATAAAATCTTATACCGCCTTCAAGGATGAGAGGATTTTCAGAAGACCGGTCATCCAATAGTGTGTCATTAATTACTATAACTTCTCCGGAAGCTATTGCATACTGACAAAGGGTATTTTTACGGTCTACAGTATCAATGGAAAGTCCAACGCAGCTTTGTATCATCTGCTCATCCTTGCGCATAATAGCAATTAGTGAGGAAGGACAGTTTGAAATCAGGCAGGCTGTCTCTACAAAAACGTCAAACTGCGAATCTTTGCCTAGATTCAACAAATCAAGAAAGTTTAATTTATCCAGTCTTCCCTGTTCGTTGGCTGGTATTGGATTTTTACTCATATCTAAGACTAAATTATCTAAAATATTTAAATATACTTATATATCTGACAAAATAAATATTTAAGTTTTATATTATCTTAATTAATAAGAGTTTATAGCAATAGATTTTAAATTCATTAATACAGTCAGTTAATGAATTAAGGCTCAAATAATACTCGTGTTATGTTTTGACGACTCTAAAAAAATACAGATTATAAGGTAAGGATGATAAACTGTAAATATTTTCAGAAAGGAATAGACCTTCATTATCTAAAGGAAAACGCGATAAGCTATTAGATTTTACAGTCTGTTTTGCTCATCCGTTTTGCGACCGGATTTCGCATCTTTCACTTTCTGATTTCCAAAGTTATATTTCAGATTGATCATAAAATATTGTGTGTCACGATAATCTTTGAAATATTGATTCTGGTCTGCATATCTCGTCGAGATTGTATTTTTATTCGTTCGGAAAATATCATTGAAAACCAAACCGGCTTCCAGTTTTTTATCAAACATTTTTTTATTGATGATGATATTCGTGTTTTGAGAAGAACTGATGTCAAATGAACCCTGGATTGTTTTGGAATTATAAACATAAGACACATTCAAATCCCAGGTTTTCGCTTTGTCCAAGGTTATTTGTGTGGAAGCATTTGCATTGTAAAAGAACACATCATTTTTATACAAAATCTTATCCGTTCCCATAAAATAATTCTCCTGGTATTCTCCCATTGCAAAAAGATTTATCTTCCAGTAAGGTTTTATGGAAAAGCTTTTGGAAAAATTCGCTCCCAGATTTTGGCCGTGGTCGATATTCGTATAATTGTAAACTGTTTCAAAAGTCTGCAGATTCTGAATTGAAATTTCCATCGATGGATCTTTGATATAGCTGTAATAAGCCTCGAAATTCCAGTCTTTTAAGGTGTAAGTCAAGCTCAGGTTATGAATAATGGTTGATTTCAGATCCGCATCACCCTGGAAATAAGAATACAAATTATAATAAGATTTCGAAGGATTCAGGAAATCATAGTTTGGTCTGTCGATTCTTTTTCCGTACGAGAATCCTAATTGCTGGTCTTCCTTCAGGTTATACATCAAATAAAAAGTAGGAAAAAGTCCTGTTCTTGTTGTCTTGTTTTCTACGATTGGATTATCAGAATTGGTCTTGATAAGTGTCGTTTCCGAGCGCAAACCGGCTTTCATTTCCCATTTTTTCCATTTGTATTCCGCTGAAATATAACCAGCAAAAATATTCTCTTTATAATTAAATAGGTTGCTTTTCGCTAAATCCTGAATCAAAATTCCGCTGGTTCCGTAGAAGAAATCGAGGTCATTTTTGTTGTTAACGAAGCTGTATTTCAATCCGCTTTCCAAAGTGAAATTATCATTAGAAAACCGGTAATCCAATTGCGTCGCATAAAGCGAGATATCCTGAACACTATTATTTGCAAATCTGTTATTGCTTGCAGGTTGCCCCTCAAAATTTAATAACGTTTCTACATCCTGATTTTCCCTGAACCGTTTTATGCTGGAGTTATTCGTCCAGGTCAGGTTGTTGTTCCCGAACTTTTTGTCATAAACCAGATAAGAATTAAAACTGTTATCAAATTGCTTTTTCTTGTTGGATGTCAAATAATAAGATTGCAGCTGATCATTTTCCGTGTTGTAAATATTGGTTGGAACATTATAATGTCCGTTATTATTGGGCGCATTATAGCCGTCAAAACCAAACTGGATGGTTGATAAACTATCTACCGCATATTGCCCGGAAAAGTTGTAAACGTGCTGTTCGTGGGCGTGTGTCTTCCTCACCATATCACTTTCCCACCGGGTTTTATCTTTGTCAAAGATCACCACATCAAAATTATTTCTGACATAATCACCGGTTACAAAATTGTAATTCCCGGTCAGTTGCCATTTATCAGTATTATAAGATTGCGAGGTTCCGATCAGGCCTTTGGCATAAGTCGATTGCGTGTATCGTGTCGAGATTCTTCCTTTATAGCCGGACAATACATTTTGCTTCATTTTGATATTGATAATGGCGCTTCCTTGCGCTTCGTATTTCGCCGGCGGATTGGTGATGACTTCTACAGACGAAACATTATTCCCATCGGTGTTTTCAAGAAGCTGTTTCAGCTGTTCCTGTGTCATCAGTGTTTTTTTATCATTGATAGTGACAATAATTTGAGAATTTCCTCGGACGCTTAATTCCTCATTTTTAATCAAAATATTAGGTGTACTTTTCAGGATATCCCAGGCGTTCAGATTCTGAAGCGGTGTTTTATCGATATTGAATTCCAATCGGTCGACTTTCCTTTTAAGTAATGGTTTATTAGCTTTGACAGTGACTCCGGCAATAGATTTTACAGTGTCATTTTTGAGAACAATCATCAGAAAATCATTATTTTCCAAAATGATTTCGTAATCCTGATAATCCTGCTTTTTGATAACAATGGAAACAGGAAATTTTGAAATCCCTTCAAGAGTAAAATTCCCTTCTTTATCCGAATAGAATATCGATTGATTATCATTAATTTCAATGCTGGATCCAGAAAGAGGTTCCTGATTTTCATTCTCAATGTGCCCTTTGATAGTCTGACACCACATCGCAGCCGGTATCAACAACATCATTACCAAATAAGTTTTCATGATTAACAATTTCATTTTAATAATTTTGACAAAATTGAAACGAAACGCAGGAAAGTTTTGTTAATGAACGGTTAATGGAAGGTTAATGCCTTTTTTGAAAGAAAATTGATTGTATTTTTGAAACAATTAATAAAGGCTTCGACTCCGCTCAGCCTGACAATGATTAGCAATTAGTATTAGAAATGTCATCCTGAGCGGAGTCGAAGGATTTATAAGTTATTTCTTTTATAGTTTTAGAAAAATCAATATGAATCGGAAGAAACACATCACGATTATTTTGTTCACATTCAGCCTGGTTATTTTGGTTGTGCTGCAGGGTTATTATTTATACAACTCCTACCGTCTGGAGGAAAAAGAACTCAACAGACAGGCAAGAGGTATTGCGGACAAAACGCTGGAGACGATGGAAAAATACGAGACAGAAACCAATGAAGAAAAACTCGTTGGCGATTTTGACAGATTAAAGCAAGGAATAACAATACAGAAAGAAAAGATTACAAATCCGGAAAGAATTTACAGTTCGGAGAAACTGTACAATCAAAAACTGGAGAAGACGCTTAAAGACCATATAGGAGATTCCGGTTTTGAGATCGCCATGAAAAGCGAGATCTATTCGATTTTGGATGAAGTCCAAAAAAAGGAACTGTTGCCAACTAACCGTTCTCTCGTTTTGTACCAAACCGTCAGAAAGATGACGAAGCCTCTGACAATCAACGAAGGCAAATGGTCCAGCAGGCAAACTAAAGAAAATACAGATCTGAAGCTGGATGAGAAGAACTATTATCTCGTAAAATCAAAATCGTCTTTTCAGCTTTTAAATGTCAAATTTTTAGTCTTTAAAAAAATCATTCCTTTGATTATCATCAGTTTACTGATTATAATTCTGATTGTCATCTTATTCCGGAACAGCATCAAAAACCTGAATCGCCAGGAAAAGAAGATTTCACAGCTCCACACAACCATAGATTCTATTGCTCACGAGCTGAATACGCCGATTACAACCTTGAAATTCTCAGTTGCTCAATCTTCCGATTCTGAAACCAAAGCTTTGCTGGAACGCCAGATCAAACGTCTTGAAAATATCGTTGCGTCCGTCCATAACAATGATTCTGATGATGTTCTAATAAAGAAAAACGAGATAGAGCATTATTTTTCGGAAATACAGAAGTCTTTTCATAATATCGATTTTAATATTAAACTGAATTTTATCGAGAATAAAGTGCTTTATAAAAATGATTTCAGACAGATTATGGATAATCTCATCGATAATTCATCAAAATATGGCGCAAAGGAAATAGATATTTTCATTAAAATTAATCAATTGATTGAAATGGAAGTTTCAGATGACGGCATCGGCATTCCAAAAGATGAAAAGCAAAATATTTTCGAGAAATATTATCGCATTACGAGAAACGAAAATCTTCACGTTAATGGTCTTGGAGTCGGACTTTTTTTGGTTAAGACAATCGTTAATAAATACAAAGGTTCTGTAGAAGTTCAACCAAAAAAAAGAGGTGTTTCATTTAAAATAACAATTCCGAATGAAGCCTAAAATTTTATTAGTGGAGGATGATCAGGATTTGGGAATGGTTCTGAAACAGTATCTGGAATTTTCTGAGTTTGAAGTCGATTGGATTCCGAATCCCGAGATAATCCTGAAAAATAAAAAACAGATTGAGCAATATCAACTGGCAATTCTGGATGTGATGTTGCCAGTCATCGATGGCTTCGAATTGTCTAAAGAAATCCGAAAATTGTCTGAGATTCCGTTTCTTTTCCTCACTGCAAAAGGACAAAGCATTGACCGGATTTTAGGTTTAAAATTGGGCGCTGATGATTACATCACAAAACCATGCGAGCCGGAAGAACTGATTTTACGAATCAAAAACATTCTCAAAAGACAACAGAGTTCGGCCAACTCAATCATTAAAATCGGTAATTATTCATTTATTCCGTCGCAGTTTCAGTTGTTTTTTAAGGATGAAACGATCCAGTTAACGGGGAAGGAATCTGAGTTGCTGCTTTTACTTAGCAAAAACAATCATAAGATTATCAACAGAAAGGAGATTCTTGAAACGCTGTGGGGCGAAAACGATTATTTTTTAGGACGAAGTCTGGACGTTTTTATGACCAGACTGCGCAAATATTTCCAGAAAGATGAGAGAATCAAATTCGATTCCGTTCGCGGAATTGGTTTCAAAATCGAATTTCCGGAATAAAAAATTGAGTATTTAAAGATGTTGAAGCCTTATCAGGCTTCTCTGAAAGTTCAATATTGATATTGAAAATATTATGTCGTTGGTCGATTAAAATTACCGTTGGTCGATTCTCATTTTCACATAGCTTTTATTTAGTGAAATTTATACTTCAGAACAATAATTCTGACGACATCTATGAGAACTAAAACTCTTCCTAAAATGCGCGGACTTTACACTATTATCTGTCTTGTATTTTTAATAGCGGGATTTGCAAAATCACAGACCAGAAAAATCATCGATGTTCACTTCCATACCAGAAGTGCCGGTGACTATGGCACAACTCCCCCGCCTAATCCCGCCTCCGGCAGGCTGCCACACGCTTCGTCCAATGAAGAGATCTACAGTTCTAATCTTGTCCTATTAAAGAAGTATAATATCGTAAAGGCTATCTGCTCCGGAACCATAGCCAGAAATACAGATTTTATAACAAATGATCCTGTTAGATTCTTATCTTCTCTTGAGTTTCCGGATCATCAGAATAATCCTTTGCCAGACACCCTGACTTTCAAAAAGATGGCAATAGAGAAAAAGTTTATCGCTTTCGGCGAACTGGGATTACAATATGAAGGTAAAACACTGGCAGATCCGGAATATGCTCCTTATCTGGCTATTTGTGAACAGCTGGGAATTCCAGTCTTACTTCATACCGGCGAAGCAGCCCCTAATACTCCATATATGCCCTGTTGCCCAAGATTTACAATCAATTCCGGCAGACCATTGCACATAGAACCGGTTCTTATTAAATACCCAAAGCTGAAAGTTATGCTGATGCATATGGGATTTCCTTTTCTTGAAGAAACCAAAGCCGTCCTGAATGTTTATCCTCAAGTGTCCGTGGACATCTCTGTGATCGACTGGGCCGTTCCTACGCAGGAGTTTTATGATTATCTAAAAGCTTTGATTGTAGCGGGCTTTGAAAAACGAATTATGTATGGTTCCGATCAGATGATCTGGGAAGACGCTATCGAACTATCCGTTAAGAAGGTTGAAAAAGCCCCTTTCCTGAGCAAGAAACAGAAAGATGACATTTTTTACAATAATGCCGCTAAATTTTTTGGAATAAAATAATCATCACATTTTACCATATTTAGCTTACAGTTCATTTTTGAAAAATCTTACTTGATATATTAATTTATTAAGCTTAATTTTTCTGCTTTGTCAAAAGTCCCTCGAGCACTTTTTTCCCGTTTTTGTTATCGGGATTGAGTTCAATCGATTTTTGGTACATTTTGATGGCTTCATCTTTTTGTCCGTCTTTCAGGAGTGCCTCTGCATAGCTGTCATAGGCATTCCAGCTGTCGGGAAACAGATTTGTATTCGTTTTGAATGTTTCAATCGCTTGTTTATAGAAATGTTTTTCCGGCAAATGATAAGGATTGCTATTTCCCATAAAGTCATATCCTAGAGCATTCATCTCATTCTCACTCAGATAATAATTAAGCGTATCTTTTTTCAGGGTTTCCAAAGTTTCTCTCGCTTCTGCAGCCCCTTTGTTATATAAAATATTGCCGTAGATTTTGGCAATGCTTTTTTGGGGCATATTCACTTTCTTGCTGTTCAGAAGCATCATAACCTTTGTAGCATTTTCGTGGGCGTTGAAATGAGCATTATCAAAAAGGATAACGGTCTGATGTCTGGTGATGTTTCTAAGGATATTGGAACTCAGTCCCATTGCCGCTCCGCTGTGGTAAACCAATTTTCCCATAGTAGAGTCTTTTTCAATTTCCCATCCTAATCCGAATTCATCAGGATTATTTTTACCGTTATTCAATTTGACCGGGACGAAGGCTTCTTCCAGAGTCTCTTGTTTCAACAGAGTGTTATCGTAAAGCGCTTTGTCAAATCTCCAAAGATCCCGGATCGTACTTACATAATCCGCAAATCCTCTGAAAGCGTAAGAACGCCAGTATTCTCTCACATAAGGGAGTGAATTGGATTTAACAGGTTTATCATCATATAAATGAAGATAAACATGAGGAAATGCAAACTTTTTTATTTCGGGTCTGTTAAACTGTTCTGGCAACGGAAAAAGCCTGGTTTCTTTCATTCCGGCCAGCTTGAGGATATTTTTCTCAATGTATTTTTCATAGGATTTACCCGAGACTTTTTCAACGATCAAAGCCAGGATAAGGTAGTTGATATTATCATAATTTCCTTTTTCGCCGGGTTGATAAACGAGCGGTTGCTGATTTGCAATAACTCCCGGAAGGAAATCTTTATTTGTGAAAACTTTATCCGGATTTTCTTTTTTCTCTTTATCAAAAAAAGCATTATAAGGCGGAAGTCCTGAGGTATGCGAAAGCAAATGTATGATCTTGATTTCCGGGTAAGGGAACCCCGGCAGATATTTAGTAACGGGATCTGTTATTTTAAGCAAGCCCTTTTCCTTTAGCTGCAGAATTGCTGTTGCTGTAAATATTTTAGAGATACTGGCAATAGGAAAATTGACATCTGGTGTATTCGGCGCTTTCGTTATATGATCTGAAAACCCGAATGATCTTTCATACACAATATTATCATTATCAACCACTAAAACATTCCCACTAAATTGTTGGTTTTTAACCAGCGCGCTAAAAAAGTTATCAATTAGCTGTTCTTTTGATTGCCCGTAAGTCCGTACCAATTGCAGTAGAAAAAACGTAATTAAAATTAATTTTTTATTCATACTATATATAAATTATACCATCACTCACTATATGTAAAAAGTAATTGAAATCAATTCTGTCTGCATTGTGTTAGCAGAGCATCCAAATTTATATATATAGATTGATAATAAAATTGACTATGGGTAAGTTATCACCATAACATCAAAATATTAATTCGAAAAAAATACTGCTGGCTGTTAAAAAATCAATGGCGCCAACTCCGATAGTTAGCGCCATTTGACTTTCTTTATTTAAAGAGCAAATATTAAAAAAAATTTTTATTTATTTGCTGCCTGCATCGGATTGACCTTGCCATTAGATGCGCCTCTGGCCGCTTCTTTTTGTTTTTGTTTGAAAACCTGGAACTTTCCAGGTGCCTGATCTGCCGAAGATGCTGCCCAGAAATTATTAGAGGTATCGATATCTGCCGTTTCTCTCATCGGATCCAATTGAACAGACTTCAGTTTCTTTTCAAAGTAATAGGTTTTAGAAGCCTTCTGCTCGTTCAGCCTCCAGATTTGTACACTGACTTTGTCTTTCAGTTTGGTTCCGTCTTCGAATGTGAACTCAAGAATAATTGGCATTACCAAACCGCCTTTATTGGAAAAATCGATTTGATATGCTGTCACATTATTTTCCTTGCGAATGTCATTCTTTTCAACTTTCTCAAAATTTTCATTTACAGTTGTATAAGTTTTGGATGCACCAACTTTTTCCTGCCCGCGGTCATATCTGTAATAAAAATCCTGAACATCTTTATCGGAATCAGCATAAAACTTAATGTTTTTATCTTCCCTGTTTCTGATTTTGGAAATATCGTCAAAATCATTCAGGGCAGGCTTATCGATGCTATATTTAACGGTTTCTGATTTTGGAACCGCATCAAAGTCCGGAGTAGCAACCGTTACGTTATCAATAGCGATATCCACAGGATCTGTTCCATAGAACCAGCCTCTCCAGAACCAGTCCAGATCTTCGCCGCTGGCATCTTCCATTGTTCTGAAAAAATCTGCCGGTTCAGGATGGCGGAATGCCCATCTTTTTGCATAGGTTTTAAAGGCTTTATCAAACAGCTCTCTTCCCATAATGGTTTCACGGAGAATGTTGAGTCCGGTTGCCGGCTTAGAATAAGCGTTAGGCCCGAATCTGGCAATGTTTTCGGAATTGGACATAATAGGCTCCAGCTCATCTTTGGGAAGTTTCATGTAATCAACGATTGTCCAGGCCGGTCCGCGTTTTGAAGGAAACTTATTATCCCATCGTTCTTCGGTAAGATATTCTACAAATGTATTAAGTCCTTCATCCATCCAGCTCCATTGTCTTTCATCAGAATTAATGATCATCGGGAAGAAATTGTGCCCTACTTCGTGAATAATCACACCCAGCATTCCGTTTTTGATAGCTTCCGAATACGTTCCGTCTTTTTCCGTTCTTCCATAGTTAAAACAGATCATCGGATATTCCATTCCATTGGCCGCTTCTACAGATTGCGCTACCGGATATGGATAAGGGATCGTAAATTCCGAGTAGGTTTTTATAGTATGTGCCACGGCTTTTGTAGAGAATTTTCTATAGAGCCCATAAGCTTCTTTACCGTAAAAGCTCATTGCCATTACCTTATTGTTGTTTTCCGGGATTGTTACACGCATTCCGTCCCACACAAATTTCCTGGAAGAAGTCCACGCAAAATCCCTAACATCACTAGCCTCGAAAATCCAGGTTTTTCTCTCCTTCGATTTCTTTTTTTCTGAATTTTTTGCTTCATCCAAGGTTACAATTTCTACAGGCTCACTGGCGGATTCGGCTTTTCTGTATCTTGCAAGCTGATCTGATGTAAGTACCTGGCTGTAGTTTTTGCACTCTCCTGTTCCTCCGACTATGTGGTCTGCAGGCACATTGATCTTCACTTTATAATTTCCGAAAACCAGTGCAAACTCTCCTCTTCCCGTAAACTGATGATTTTGCCAGCCGTGGAAATCACTGTACACGCACATCCTCGGAAACCACTGTGTCATTGTGTAAAGATCATTACCGTCTTCCGGAAAATTTTCGTAGCCGCCTCTTCCGCCTTTTTCAATACGGTTTGGGATATTGTAATTCCAGTTGATCTTAAACACAAATTTATCACCTTTTTTTAATGCTTTAGGAAGATCGATTCGCATCATTGTCTTATTTACCACATAACTCAAAGCATTGCCTGAAGCGTCTGTTACTTTTTCCAGGTTCACACCATAGCCGTTATCTTTAGCCGGAACTTCAGATGGTCTCAGCTTTTCCACAACGGAATATTTTCCTAATGTGGATGAAGAAGGATAATCTGCATTTTTAACAGAAGACTGCTGGTTCTCATCCAGCTGCAGCCAGATATAGTCCAGGTCATCCGGTGAATTATTATAATAGGTAATGGTTTCAGAACCTTTCAGATTTCTTTTGTCTTCATCCAGGTAGGCTTCGATGTCATAGTCTGCACGCTGTTGCCAGTAAGCCTGTCCCGGCGCACCGGAAGCCGTCCTGTAAACGTTGGGCGTCGGAAGAATTGTTCCCAGCTGTTCAAACTTATTTCCGTGGTTGCTTCCCGGATTATTCTGGATATTCTGAGCAGACAACACAGCTGAGCAGAATAAAAGTCCTAAAACCTTTGAATTCATTTTTTCAGAAAAATTAGATTGATATTTCTTTACAAGTAATCAAATGTAAGAAATTGTTACGAAAGATGACCGATATTTACAGATCAGAAAGGCCATCTTTCCAAAGTCATTTTCAGAGAAAGTGCAAAAACCGCTGAAGAAATAAAGAGAATCCAATCTTTTCTGTTCACTTTAAACAATTTCAGCAAGATGAAAAGAATCATTAAAATCCCGGCAACCAAAACAATCTGTCCCAGTTCCAGGCCAATGTTAAAACCAAGCAACGGCACGAAAAGACTCTGCTCTTTTGCAATCATCATTCTTGCTGTATTGGCAAATCCCATTCCGTGAATAAGCCCGAAAATCAATGCCAGATAATAATTCATCTTCATCAGGCTTTTCTGATTGCCTTTCATTAATATATTATCCAAAGCCGTTATAACAATGGTAAGCGGAATGAGAAACTCGACCCAATTTCCCGGAACTCTGATAACATCAAGAGAGCTGAGCGCCAGTGTGATGGAATGTCCTGCTGTAAATGCGGTAATGAGAATCAGGATTTTCTTCACATCATTATAGGAATAAACGGCAATCAGCGCCAGTATAAACAGCTGATGGTCCAGAGCATCCAGTGAAATAATATGTTGCCAGCCGAGCTTCAGATAAAAAATAAAATCCTGCATCTTGTCATTATTTAAAAGAACTTTACGAAAATAATGATTAATTTCGAGTTCAAAATATTCCAGATGAAGAGATTTGCTTCGGTTCTAGTCCTGTTTTTGCTGATTTTATCATTGCTGTCATTCAGATTTCATCCGTATCACGTCGGATCTATGGAATTTAATTATAATCAGAAATCCGCAACATTCGAGATCACAGGTAGATTCTTTATGGATGATCTGGAAAATGCCGTTAATAAAAAATATGGAAAAAGCCTGCACTTTATGGACAAAAAATCCGAAAAAGAGATGCAGCAGATCCTTAGAAATTATGCTTCTGAATACCTTAAACTGAAGGTGAATAATCAATTGGTAAAAGTAAATTTCATAGGTTATGAAGAAGATAAAGAAAGCGTTGACCTTTTCCTGGAGTCAGAAGCCGTAGCCGCTCCCAAAAAAGTAGAAACTGCTGTAAGTTTTCTTTACAATATTTTTGATGATCAGATGAACATCATCCATATCATTATAAATGGCAACAGGAAAAGCGAGAAACTCACTTATCCGGATCGCTACCTTTATCAGCAATTTTAAAGACCACTCTAATTTTTATACTTTTGTAAGGATTAGTTATGAAAAAAATTATTCTGATAGAAGATGAATCCAGCGTGGTTTCCTTCATAAAAAAAGGATTGCAGGAACTGGACTTTGATGTTTCCGTTGCCTTCGACGGCAATACGGGAATCAGGCTTGTGGATCAAAATGATTTTGACCTGATTATCCTGGACATAATGCTGCCGGACACCAACGGGCTGGAAGTCTGCAAAGAAATCCGCAAAAAGAACAAAACCGTTCCCATACTTTTTTTAACCGCTCTGGATTCTTCGGAAAACATAGTTTTAGGATTGGAAAGCGGCGGCGATGATTATCTTGTCAAGCCTTTCAAATTCATAGAGCTAGTTGCCAGAATAAAATCCCTGCTCAGAAGAAGCGGACACAGCAACACTTCAGAAACCACTGAAACGGACAGCGGAGACACATATCATTTTTCTGATCTTACGGTGAACGATTATACCAAAAAAGTAACACGTGGCGGCACAGAAATCTCGCTTACATCCACCGAGTACAAGCTTCTGCTCTATTTTCTGAATAATCCGGAAAAAGTTATTTCCAGAGCAGAAATTCTGGAAGCTGTCTGGGGTGTCAATTATGAGCTCGGAACCAATGTTGTGGATGTTTATGTTAATTATCTCAGAAAAAAACTGGACAATTCTGATGACAGTAAACTGATCCACACTGTTATCGGAATGGGATATGTTCTGAAAAAACCTTGATGATGCTATTACAAAAAAATCCTGCCAACCAGACGAAAACCATGCTTCTCCTGATGCTGGTTTTTACTGTTGTCATTCTGCTGTTCAGCGGGTTGGTATATTTCTCTATTGTCAATTTTTCTCATCAGCGGTTTTATGAGCTGCTGAAAATCCGGGCTGCGACTATTGTACAGATCGAAAAGAGTAAGGAACATCTGGATGTTCCGGAAAACCATATCCTGAACAGCATTAATGATGAGGAACTTCCAATGGAAAAAGATTACGTCTTTGCAGTTCCAAAGGACTCCAACTTCAGCCGGATTTCAAAAGAAGTGCATATTCCCGACACGTTCTTTAAAAACATTCTGAGAAAAGGTGAAGCCAATTATAATGACAAGGAATTTTACTACATCGGACAGTCTTTTAAGGCGGATAAGAAAGAATATATCGCTATCGCATCCGCCAAGAATCATTATGTGATTTACTATCTTGGCTACCTGAAGCGAACGCTCATCACCTGTATGATTCTAGCATTGTTCTTCTCAATGATATTTTCATTTTACCTTTCCAAAACCCTGTTCCGTCCTATTCTGAAAATCACAGGAAAAGTAAAAGAGATCAGCTCAGAAAACCTTCATCTCCGGCTGGAAGCTCAGCCTGGTAACAAGGAACTGAATGAGCTTGTAGAGACGTTTAATGATATGCTGAACCGGATAGAGACTTCTTTTGAAACCCAGAACCATCTGATCGGGAATGTGTCGCACGAACTGAGAACGCCGCTGACATCTATTATGGGCGAAGCAGATGTAGCCCTGTCTATGAAAAGATCCGAAGAGCATTATCAGGAAACGCTTCAGATCATCCTGAATGAAGCCGAAAAACTGGATAAAAAGATAAAAGCACTTTTGATGATTGCCCAGACAGGATTCGACGGGAAGATCCAGAAAATGGATAAAGTGCGGATGGATCAGCTTCTTTGGGATGTTATAGAAACTGCAAAACGCATCAATTCTAAAAATAATGTCTACATGGATCTCAGCATGCTGCCGGACAACCCGAAAAAGCTGAAAGTACAGGGCAATGAGCAACTGCTGCATCTTGCAATGGCCAACATTATAAACAACGGCTGCAAATATTCCAATTTCCATCAGGTTAAAGTTTCGCTTGGCGCAACAGATGACCACGTTTATATCATCATCAAAGACAGCGGAATCGGGATTCCGGATTCTGAAATGGATAAAATCTACGATCCTTTTTTCCGTGCTTCGAATACGAAAAACTATGAAGGTTACGGAATAGGCTTACCATTAGCAAGAAATATTATCCGAATTCACAATGGTGAACTGATCGTGAATTCTAAAGAAAATGTGGGTACAACGGTTCAGATTCGTTTTCCTATTTATGTAATGTAATTCAATTTCAATACTGTAAAAACTCGTATTCAAACTCATGCGCATGAGTTGGTAAAGCCATGCGCATGACTTTGTGAACTCATGCGCATGAGTTGAGACATTCCTGCGCACGAATTTTAAATAACGTGAGTTCGATTAAGATTGATGCAAAAATATCAATAGGAATGGGCTTTAGCCCATTTTAATGATTCGGAGCGAAAATAGGCTTTAGCCAAATCATAACATTGATTTTGGCTAAAGCCCATTCTGAACTTCAATCTTTACATCGGGCTAAAGCCCGAAGCTATTAATAAAATGAAATAAATTGATTATCTGTTAATTTGTAAATTTCTTACATCGAACTCAAGTTAAAAATGTTCTTCAGATTTCTATTTAATTAGCTGAAGAATACTTACCTCACTACATTCTAATCTCATTTTAATCTCTTTAATTACATTTTAATTTCATTCCAAAAGCATTCTAATCTGGTCATTATAGTTTTGTATTATCAAAAAGTACAAACCAATTAAATCACAATAATATGATCAAGACCATTTTAATTGCTACGGATTTTTCTCTGGAATCGCTTGAAATTCTGAAAAAAGTTCTTAAACATAAAACAGAACAGAATGATGAGAACCAATATAATATCCTTTTCGTTTCGGGATATGATATGGGCGATTCTATCAGAGATCTTTTGTTTACGACCAAAAGTACCATTTTTAGAAAAATAAGATCTCAGGAGTTTTGTGATGCATACAGCATTATCAACAACAAATACCCGACCCTGATCAATAAAATCACTTGTGATATTTTCACAGGAAGCTTCCAGAGAACTTTCAACAATTATATCGAGATGGCTGAGATAGACGAAGCTTACTTCTCATCAGCAAAAATCAGAAACCTGAAAAAAGGGCAGTTTGATGTGACACCCTATTTACAAAAATGCAAGCACATCGACGCTATCGAAGTTCAGACACAGGCTCCGGAATTTATACCTGAGAAAGGAAGACTGGCGGAAGTTTTCTTGTAAAGAATATATTCAAAAACACATCAAATCAACTTTTAAATAATAAATTATGTTAAGGAATTATAGTAACAGCAGAACGTTGGGAGACAACATCAGACTGGGGACGCTGACTGCATTCACTGCAGGGACTATAAATATAGCATCTCTACTGATATTCTTATCTTTTACGTCCAACGTGACAGGACATTACGCTATTTTGGCTGCGGAAATCAGCCAGGGAAACTGGACACAGGTTGCAGTAGTGGCTTCATGGATCTTTCTTTTCTTCTTTGGAGGATTTGTGGCCAACTTAAGTGTAATCAACTTCAATAAGAAAAGTAAATATTTTGCCCACGCATTGCCAATTATACTGGAAATCCTTTGTCTTCTGGCAGTGGGAATCTACGGACAATTTTACTACCAAAAGACTTTGGGAGAGACAGAAGCTTTGGTAGCATTGATGTTATTTGCAACCGGTTTACAAAATGGTTTGACAGCGAGTATATCTAACTTTTCTGTAAAGACAACCCACTTAACGGGAACAACCACTGATTTAGGAATCCTGGCATCTATGTTTACGCAAAAAAAATTCAGGAAAAACCCTGAACTGATGGGTAAAGCCAAACTTTTGCTAAGCATTATGACGGCCTATGTTTTGGGTGCCGTGTTCTCGGGATTGACCTATTATCATCTGGAGTTCCGGGTGTTTTACGTCATCAGCGTCTGTCTGTTGGTGGTCATTGGTTATGATTTTTATAAGATTAATCTTAGACACTTCCATACAGAATACAGGTATTACAAAATTTATCACAAGCCAACCCTGATCGCATTTTTGTACTACAAAATCCATAACAAAGATGAGAAAAGAACTATAAGCAGACGTAATACTAACCCAAAGTTAGCTTTTAGCGACAAGTAATAGTTCCGAACACTTCATCATAAATTAATTTTTTGTAATAGTTCTTTATTAAAAAACCGCTGGAGAAATACTTCAGCGGTTTTGATCTATGATAATCTTTCAATTATTGTTCAACCCAGGTGTGGTTTTCTCCGGCTAATTCACCAAGATATTTCTCTGCATCCATTGCTGCCATACAACCGCTTCCTGCTGCTGTAATCGCCTGCCTGTAATGGTGGTCCTGAACATCACCTGCCGCAAAAACACCGGGAAGATTGGTTCTTGCAGATTTGCCTTCTGTGATGATATATTCATTTTCATCCAGATCGATTTGTCCTTTGAAAAGTTCCGTATTAGGTTTGTGACCGATGGCAATGAAAATCCCGTGAACATCTATGGTAGAAACCTCATCGGTCAGATTATTGACCACTTTGGCTCTTTCTACCAAGTTATTCTCTCCTTCAATTCCGATTAATTCGTGGTTATATTTCACTTCGATATTTGGTGTAGTCAAAACCCTGTCAACCATTACTTTGGAAGCGCGGAAGTGATCTTTTCTTACCAGCAAAGTCACTTTATTGCAGATCTTAGAAAGATAAGTCGCTTCTTCCGCAGCCGTATCGCCAGCTCCTACAACTATTACATCTTTTCCTCTGTAGAAAAAACCGTCACAAGTGGCGCAAGCAGATACGCCGCCGCCAGCATATTTTTTCTCATCTGCAAGACCCAGATATTTCGCAGCAGCACCTGTAGAAATAATGACACTTTTTGCCAGAATCTCGCGGGAACCTGTACTCAGTTTGTGAATGCCGCCTCTTACTTTGGAAAACTCAACTTTGGAGATCATCTCATAATGAACTTTGGTTTCGAAACGTTCCGCCTGCTTTTGAAGGTGAAGCATCATTTCCGGTCCTGTAACGCCGTCCGGATAGCCCGGGAAATTCTCTACTTCCGTTGTTGTTGTCAATTGTCCGCCTGGTTCCAGACCTGTGAAAAGTTCCGGTTTTAGGTTTGCTCTTGCTGCGTAAATTGCAGCTGTAAAACCAGCTGGTCCGGAACCTACAATCACACAGTCTAAGATATTGTTTTCCATTTTTATGATTAAATTATTTTATTTTTAAGGATATAATTTCTTTTCGAAATTGGAGTTTTCAAATATAATTTCTTTGATTGAAATTAGGGTACAAATGTCGTAAATTAATTATTCAGAACCTATCTAAACTGTCAATGTAACTTATATGGATGATAAATAATAACTCATAATGATATATTATAAAGACGCTCCGCTCAGCGTGACATCCTAATACCAAAGGTAATATTTAAACATTATCAGTCTGAGCGGAGTCGAAGACTTTTCAACCACAAAATCAATTCATAAATGAATATTAAACGGAAACTTTCAGCTCATCTACTTTTATGATTTTATAAACCATTTCCTTATAGATTTCCTCATCTTCCATTTGTCTTACGCCGAGACCTTTGGACTTCAAATCCATCTCACGGAGAATGGAAATTACTCTTGTAGCGTGCTTCAGCGGATAAAACCGGGCCGCTTCCGAATAATCTTTGATGGCGTAAGGATTAACGCCCATTGTTGAAGCAATCGTCTGCGGAGATTGTCCGTTCAAAGTATGATAAATAATAAGGTTGGAAAAGAAATTGTAAAGCGCCCCGAAAGCCATCTGGATTGGGTTAGCTTTCTTGTTTTTACCCATATAATAGGCGATACTGAAAGCTTTTGCCTGGTCTTTCGTCGCCAATGCTTTCTGAAGTTCGAAGATGTTGAAATCTTTACTGATCCCGATATGTTCCTCCACGATTTTTCCGTCCAGAACCGCACCGTCTTTCAGGACGATTTTCAGCTTGTTCAATTCATTCGCTATCCTGGAAAGATCGTTTCCGAGATATTCTGCCAAAAGGTGGCTGATGTTGGGTGCAGATTTGATTCCCATTACCGACATCTCACCCTGGATCCAGGTCGGAAGCTGATAATCTTTCATCTTCTCACTTGTGAAAAGCATTCCGGATTTGGCCAAGATTTTCGCTGCTTTTTTTCTTGCGTCCAGTTTTTTATGTTTATGAGCAAAGACCAGAATAGTTGAAGGAACAGGATTTTCCAGATAAGCTTCCAACGCCTTGGATTCCTCATCATTCAGTTTCATATCCTGAGCTTCTTTCACAATGATGAGCTGCTTGTCTCCCATCATCGGATATTGTCTGGCTAAGGAAAGGATCTCAAGATAACCGGTATCGCGACCGTATGCAATAGTCTGGTTAAAGGCTTTTTCGTCTTCTTCCAAAACATCCTGCTCAAAGTGTTTGACAGCCAAATCGATATAAAAAGCTTCATCACCCTGGAAAAAATAAACCGGCAAGAGTTCTTTATTTTTAATATTTTTGAGGATTATATCGATTTCTTTCATCTTAAAATATGCAGGTTCCGAAGCTAAATTTTGAACATCAGTTTGATTTCCAAATCAAACAAGACAAAGATACATTTTTTATCTATGATCTGGTAAGGAAAAGCTGGCTTATCCTAACGCCGGAAGAATGGGTAAGGCAGCACTGGGTGCATTATTACCGTTTTGTGAAGAAGAAAAATCTGTCGTCTTTAATTCTTGAAAGAAAACTGGAACTCAACGGAACAACGAAACGCATCGACCTGCTTATCACGGAAAAAACAAAACCGAAAATCCTTATTGAGTGTAAAGCTCCGAATATTGCTTTGAAAGAAATCCACTTTGAGCAGATTGCCCGATATAACAGCTTAATTGGTGCTGAACAAATCATCATCAGTAATGGTTTTCACCATATTTTTGCTGATTACAGGGATGGAAAATATCAGTTTTTGAGTCAAAATATATAGATCCATCATCCGAAGAGAGATAAATGTCGTCCGAACTCTGGTCATTCTCTTCCGTAGTCTCTTAGAAGAACTCCAAAAACTTTAGGCAGTTCTCAGAAGATCTTCCGCAGGAGTCCGAAGACCTTTTGCGGAAGTCCGAAGGCTCTGTGATGGCATCCAAACCCTCTCAGAATGGGGAAAATTCATTTTTCAACCTTGAAACGTTTTAAATGACAATTGCGAGGTATTTACTGCGAAAAAAATTCTACAAATTAAAATCCCTCTTCGGATTGAAAAGATAAATCAGCACAAAAAAGAAAATCGATGCGCCAAGAAAGTATTGGTAATAATGCACCGCAGATTGTGAATTAATAACTGTGGAAGTAGAACCTGTATTCTTATGAAGCTCGCTGGTAAGATTATTAATGGCTTCATCAAGATTATTCCCGTCCAGATAATTGCCGCCGGTTGAAGATGCTAAATTCCGAAGTGCTTTGGTCTGCAATTTCGAAACAACGGTTTCGCCGTACATATCGGATTTGTAACCCATCAGCTGACCGAAATAATATTCGGGAATCGGTGCGCCTTCTTCTGTTCCGACACCTATAGTCGTTACTCTGATGCCTTCTTTTTTTGCCAGGTTAATCGCTTCATCCTCGTGACCTTCATTATCCTCACCATCGCTTATTAATACAATATTTCTTGAGCCTTTTGTGATATTTTTGAATTTCTGGGCAGCAATCTGAATCGGTTTCAGAAAATCGGTTCCCTGATTCTGGATCACACTGGTTTCGATACCCTGGAGATAAGTTTCCGCCGCGGAATAATCGCTGGACAAGGGCATTACAGAATAGGCATCTCCTGCAAAAACAATGATCCCTACTCTATCGTTCGTCAGTTTCTGAAGTGAATTAATGATGATATTTTTTGCTTCTTCTAACCGGCTTGGCTGGATATCCTGTGCATTCATAGAGTTGGAAACATCCAGAACGAACATGGTACTGCTGACATTTTGCTTCACATTGATTTCTTCTTTGCCACCCAAAAGATCAGTTATCGAAAATATCAGGCATAAAAAACCCAATAGATACAACACCGGAAACAACTTTGCGAATGATGAAGTCTTTTCAAACAAAACATCCTGAAATCTATCTTCTGCAAAAACATTTCTTCTACGGTTTTTCCAACGGATATAATGAATGATGAAGTAACCAATAACGGGCAACAACAGTAACAACAACAGATACCAGTAATTTCCTAAATACCAATTCATCAACTTAATTCAAAATTTTAAAAATTACCCATCTCAACAATGCATCCAGCAATAGAAATCCTAAAGCGACCCAAAGGAAAATCCTGAAATATTCTTCGTAATTATACAATTTAGAAGATTTGACATCGGATTTTTCCAGTTGATTGATCTCATCATACACATTTTGCAAACTGCTGTTGGAAGTTGCACGAAAGTATTTTCCTCCCGTCAATTGAGCAATATCAATCAGCGTATTTTCATCGATTTCGGTTTTTTGTTCTGTGAAAACAATATCTCCAAAAATGTTAGTTCCTGTCGGGAAAGCCGCAAAACCGTTGCTTCCGATCCCCACTGTATAAACCTTGATGTTATTATTTTTTGCCAGTTCTGCAGCGATCTGTGGCGGCATTGCATTGAGAACCGTGTTGACACCGTCGGTCATCAGGATGATGATTTTACTCTTGGCTTTGCTTTTTTTCAGGTGATTGACCGCAACGGAAAGACCTTCTCCAATTGCCGTTCCCGGCTGTAATTCGAGTGGATTCAGCTGATTCAATTCATCTACTACAACCTGATGATCTGTAGTCAAAGGCACTTTAGTATAAGCTTCACCGGAATAAGCCACCAGACCAATCCGGTCATTTTCTCTTTTATTAACAAAATCAATAGCAATTTTTTTGAGTGCTTCCAACCTGTCCGGATCAAGATCTTTTGCTAACATACTTAGCGAAACATCCACGGAAAGCATAATATCAATCCCTTTGGACTCGTCCCTGTCCTGCGAAATCGTGTAAGTTCTCGGTCTTGCCAAAGCAATGATCAGTGCCGTTAGAATAAAATATTTCGAAATCTTCAGGAAAGTCATCACTAATGATATGCTTCCAGCCGGCTTCATATTATTGACCGAAGGCACAGCAATCCCTCTGCTCTTTTTCTTGCCAGCATCCAATATCAGTAACGGGATGAACAATAGAAAAAGCAATAGAAATATTGGGCTGTAAAACTCGAAATTCACGGATTAATTATAACTGATTAATGATGATTGATAAATGATTTTATTTAAGTTTTCTAATTTTAGACTGCTCCTCAATTGAGAGTTCCGGAGCAGCAGCATTACGAAGATTTTCTGCTTCCACGTCTTTTGTTGATCGCTTTACAAAATCCCGGATCGCAGTAAAATCTTTTGACATTATTTCTCTTGTAGGAATTGTTTTCGCAAATTTCACCAGGTCACCGCGTAAAAATATATCTTCCACGATTTTTTCATTTTCCTGCGAGATCGCATTGTTATTTTTCATAAAATCTATAAGATCATCCGTAAGCAAAACATCAGCAGGAATCTGATATTGTTTAGTAATAAAACCACGGGTAATTTCAATCAACTCAATATAGAAAGCCCGGAAATTGTCGTTCTCGATATAGTTTTTCTTTCTCAGTTTTTCCAAATCTTTCAATGTCTGATTGGTGGTAACAATTGGATTGGACTTGCGTTTTCTTCCCCATTTTACAATACCGATTATAAGAACAATAATCGCAATGATAATCAAGGCCAAAAGAATGTAGAATTTGTAAAGATCCCAATAATCCTGGACATTCAGTTCGACCTCTTTGTTCTTCATGATATCATTAATCTGGTCGCCTTTTTTAGCAGTATTAATAACCTCAACTTCATACGGAATCGTCTTCATTATTTTTCCGCCGATCTTAACTTCAATCTCAGGAATCTTAAATTTTCCTTCTTCGAAAATCGCAAACTTTACGGAGCGCAGATAAATATCTTTTTGCTTCGCAATACTGTCATTGACCATTTCGAAGTGAAAAGGCAGCAATTCATTTCTTGGTGCAATCTGAACATCTTTCCCGTCCAAATCCAGAATCTGGATCTTGAAAACCGCCACTTCGCCCAGAGCCAAAGTGGTTTTGTCCAGATTCGAAGACAAGGTTTGTGATAAGAAAAACGTATAAAAAAAACTGAATATGAATAAAATTACTTTTTTCAAAATATTATCTATTATGTAAAGCTCTTCGACAGGCTCAGAGTGACAGCTCTAATACTAATTGTTATATGTAATGTCAGGCTGAGCTTGTCGAAGTCTTTCATTGTTCTTTTACTTACTTCCTAAAATACTGATAAAGCAATTTGCTGTAATCATCAGACGTATTAATATCTAAAAAATTGGCAGATGAATTTTCAAATTCTTCCTTGATGTGTCGCAGTTTTTGTTTTTGCTTTTCGGCAAATTCATAGCGCCACCTTGCGCTGGAAGTATTAGCCCAGACTTGTTTTCCGGTTTCAGCATCACGAAACAAGGCGTAACCAATATCCGGAATTTCCATGTCTTTTTCATCAAAAACCCGAAGTCCCAAAAGCTGATGTTTTCTTGCGGTGACATTAAGGATTTTCTGGTCAAATTCATCCTCAAAATCAGAAAAAACAAACACCAGAGATTTTCTTTTGAAAACACTCATCATATAATTGAACGCCGAATTCAGGTCCGATTGTGCCGGAACATAATCCGCAGTCAGGATATTGCTGATAATTGACAAAACATGCTTTCTTCCTTTTTGTGGCGGAACGACTTTCAGGACTTTGTCGGCGTATAAAATCAATCCGACTTTATCATTATTTCCTGTTGCCGAAAACCCCAGTGAAGCACAGATCTCCGCAACATACTCTCTTTTCAGTTGGTTTTTGGTTCCATAATCCATCGATGCAGAAATGTCCACTACCAGCATCATCGTCAGTTCCCGCTCTTCTTCCATCACTTTGACGAATGGTTCACGGAAACGTGCAGTTTTGTTCCAGTCGATTCGACGTGTATCATCTCCGAACTGGTATTGTCTTACTTCCGAAAATGTCATTCCCTGACCTTTGAAAGCGCTGTGATATTGTCCCATAAGCGATGCTTCCGTTTTCTTTCGGGTCCGGATTTCTATCTGCTTTACTTTTCTGACAATGTCTTTGATTTCCATAATCTTGGCGGTTATCGGTTGATAGTTTTCAGACATCTCCTCATTACGATTTCGACGAGTGACCACTATCAACAGATTAACCAAATTTTAGAACAATATCTTTTCTAATTATTTTCTACTATTTCTAAGTTCGGCTCCTCCGGAGCCGTCTTTATTTTGAAATTTGTATTTTCTACAAACATTTCGTTCCTACGGAACTTCTGACTCTTATATTCTCAAGTTAAACGCTATAACTCTCAAAACTTCAAACACTCAAACTCAATTAAGGTGCCTGAATTTTTCCTAATATTTTGCTGACGATATCATCCTGTGAAACTTCTTCAGCTTCCGCTTCAAAGCTTAATCCGATTCTGTGTCTCAAAACATCTTTGGCAATTTCTTTCACATCTTCCGGGATCACAAAAGCTCTTCCTTTGATGAAAGCATAAGCTCTGGAAGCAATCGCTAAATTAATACTTGCTCTTGGCGACGCTCCGAAACTGATGTAATTTTTAAGGTCAGACAATCCGTACTTTTCAGGATAACGGGTTGCGAAAACCATATCGAGAATATATTTTTCGATTTTCTCATCCAGGTAAATCTGGTTGATGATTTTCTTCGCTTCAACAATCTGGTCAAGGCTTATAACCTGCCGGATCTGCGGTATATCCTGCGTGGAAATCATCCGCATCACTTTTCTCTCATCCTCAAATTCAGGGTAATCGATTTTACACTTCAGCATAAAACGGTCGGTCTGTGCTTCCGGTAAAAGATAAGTTCCTTCCTGATCAATCGGGTTTTGAGTCGCCAGTACCAGGAAAGGTTTTGGCAGAGGAAGCGTTTCATCTCCTATAGTTACCTGTTTTTCCTGCATTACTTCCAGAAGTGCGGACTGAACCTTTGCAGGTGCACGGTTAATTTCATCCGCCAAAACGAAATTAGCGAAAACAGGTCCTTTTTTTATTGAAAAATCATTGTCTTTGACATTGTAAATCATAGTTCCCACAACATCCGCAGGCAAGAGATCCGGCGTGAACTGGATTCTGGAAAACTGTCCGTGAACGGCTTCTGCCAAAGTTTTGATTGCTAAAGTTTTTGCCAAACCGGGAACACCTTCCAGGAGAACGTGCCCATTTCCCAACAGACCTATCAATAGGCGGTCTATCATATATTCCTGACCGATGATAGCGCGGTTGATTTCTTGTTTTAGAATATTAAAAAAGTAATTTTGTTCTTTTACTTTCTCTGTAAGCTGTCTGATATCTTCTGCTTGATTCAATTCTGACATAGTTAATCTTAATAATTGGTAAATTTCTTATAAAAACCTGCAATGGCAAACACAACAACTGCTAATCTTGCGTTAAATATTTGTTAAAGGAAAAATCAAATTGTTACAATGTTTTAATAAAAACGGATTATTTGTCGTTTATTAATAATTACTCTAACTTTGACCTAAATAAAGCTTACTGAAAAATGAATTATCATTTTGCCAATCACAGACAAGTCAGAAAAAACCTGCTTGACATTTTACAAAATACTTCAGAAAAAGATCTTCTTACCATTCCGGACGGCTACAACAACAATATCTACTGGAATATTGCCCATTGCGTTGCAACACAACAATTACTGTGTTATTATCTCAGTGGCAACCAGTTCAGAATTGATAAATACTGGATTGAAACGTACAAAAAAGGAACTTTTGCAAATGTAGATGTGAAGCTATCCGAAATGGAAGACCTGGCTTATCTATTAATAGAAACTTCAAAAATCCTGATGAAGGATTTTGACAATGATTTTTTCCCGGATTACACACCATATTCCACTAGTTTCGGGATCGATCTGAAAAATATTCAGGATGCGATTATTTTCAACAATATGCACGAAAGCCTGCATTACGGCTATATTCTTTCTCAGAAAAGGGCTTTGATTGGTGAAGGATTGAGTAGCTTATAAATAATGAATTTATAGTGATAAATAATTCTTTTAATTTTCGATTTCTTTTTCCGATTTTAATTTTAGGATTGTTATCATTTTCAAAAACTGAGAATGAAAGATTCAAATATTATCAACCAATCGGGAAAACTCAGGAAATTGAAGTGTTTTACCTGACTTGGGAAGACACCAATTTGCCCAATTTCATCAAAATATCAGATTACAAGAAATTTGTGGACAAAGCAGAGTTAATTGATCATTGTTTCTACGTTGATTCCAAAGATCCTGAAAAAAGAAAATTTAAAATTCCGGTGACGACAGATAAACTGATTAAGAACATCCCAATAACAATTAAAGGAAAATTCTTTAAGACAAAACAGTTTGACGATACTTTCCCTACTCCACTCTTTGAAGACCTAAGAAAAACCGGTGATTTGAAGTTCAAGACAGAGAATGATGAGTTTTTGGTTTTTGTGTTTGAATAAGACATAAAAACCACAAAAGTCACATATTTTATAACACTTAAGTCACTTTAGTTAAGTTTCAAATCAATAAAAGTTCAATTTAGAAATGAAAATCTTTGATTTTCTAAACTTAGATGCAATGATGTGAACTTTTCCAACATCCTTTCTCATCAACTTAAGTGTTTACATTTTCCTTTTGTGACTTTTTGTGATTCAGATCTGAACTTTACATTTTTCTTAAGATAAAACTCAAATCAAAAACCTTATTTTTGCAAAACAAAATCTCATTAATGAATCAAGAGAAAAAAGACGATTTTATTTTCGGGTTAAGACCTGTATTGGAAGCTATCGAAGCGGGAAAAACTATTGACAAAATATTTGTTCAGAACGCGTTGCAAGGTGAAATCTATATCGAGTTGAAACAACTTCTTTCAAAACACAATATCCGTCCCAACTATGTTCCTGTAGAGAAACTGAACCGTTTTACAAGGAAAAATCACCAAGGTGTGGTTGCTTTTATTTCAGATGTTCCTTTTCATAAAATCGAAGATGTTTTACCGCAACTTTTTGAGGAAGGAAAAACGCCTTTTATCCTGGTTCTAGACCGCTTGACCGATGTGAGAAACTTTGGTGCAATCTGCAGAACGGCAGAGTGTGTTGGCATTCACGCCGTTGTCATTCCGGAAAAAGGTGCTGCACCGATTAATTCTGATGCGATTAAAACTTCTGCCGGCGCTATTTACAACATTAAAATCTGCAAAGAAAAAAACCTGGCGCATACTGTAGATTTTCTTCAGCAAAGCGGAGTTTCCGTTTTTGCAGCGACAGAAAAGGCGCAGAAATTGATTTATGACGTCGATTTTAAAGAGCCTTGCGCCATTGTAATGGGAAATGAAGAAACCGGAATTTCCAAAGAAGTGCTACATCACGCCGATGAAAAAATAAAGCTTCCGATAGAAGGTAAAACCCAGTCGCTGAACGTCTCTGTAGCTTGTGGTGCTATTCTCTATGAAGCGGTGAGACAGAAGTTGAGTTAAGGAGTTGGAGCGTCCTGAAGTTAGAGAGTTTAGAGTTGGAGTGTAAATGGCCTGAATTTTCTAAAAATACAGCTGGAAATGCAATAGGGATAGAAGCGGTTATCCTTTTGTTTTTCTGTTCTGACGTAGGAAGAATCTGAAAGACAAAAGATATGAGCGGATAGCCCGACCCGAGCGGCTGCAAAAGCCTTGGCTAGGGATTGCCCAAATAAAATTTAATAAAAATAGGGTGATTATAAATCATCAATTATCAAAATATCATTGTATGAAAAAATTAACAGCGCTTGCGCTTATAGCAATAACACTGACAGCCTGTAAAAAAGAAACAAAAACCGTAACCAGAGTAGATCCAAAAACAGGAAAAACAGAAACTGTAACTGTAGAAGTTTCACCCGAAGAAGCCGCAAAACCAAAGGCTATTGCTGACAGCAGCGGCGTTTACAAACAAAAATTCATCCTGGAAAAAGGGACGACCTATCCTTTGGTTTCTTACCAGAGAGAAATCCAGACATTTACCTCACCAGACGGAAAAACAATGTCCGGAACCAATGAAACCACCGATGAAATGTCTGTAACAGTGAATGACTTTAAGGATAATCTATATGATCTTACCCTTAACCTGATCGGGAAAAGAATGTCCAGTTCGGCCAATGGAAAAACAGTTGTCATCGACACGAAACAAGCTGCTCCAAAGGAAGAAGGCCTGAAAATGGATTATCTTGTAAGCAAAGGTCTGGCAGGAAATAAACTGAACGTAAAGATGGATGCTTACGGAAATATTAAATCTGTGACAGGATTTGAGTCCGTACACAACAATCTGAGAAAAGCAGTTGCGGGAACAATTAAAGATAAAAAACAGCAGGACGCACTGATTGAAAACTTTAAAGCTGGCTTTAATGAGGCGATGATGAAAGAACAATTAAGTAAAAACCTGAAGCTTTTTCCAGCAAAAGGGGCAAAAATCGGTGAGAAATGGACTACTTCCGAAGACATTGACCCAAGCGGAAAACTAAAGCAGACCCTGACATTTACGCTGACAAAAGTGGAAGACGGAAAGGCAGAAATTGATGTAAAAGGAACGATTCCTTCAAAATCCGACAAGCAATCCAAGGACGGAATGACACATACAATGACTATGGGCGGATCCGAGAGCGGAAAAATCATCGTGGATGAGAATACCGGCTGGCTCCTGAACCAGAATCTTTCTGTTAAAACCAATCAGAAAGAAAGTCTTTCTGACGGTAAGCAGACCCAGAGTATGAGTAAAAACTCTACAACCTCCATTATCATTAATCCTTCTTATAAATAATACATAAGATGTTTAAATATATTTTCGAATTCATACTAATAGTCATCATTATATTCTTTGTCTGGAATATTCTGAAGCGGCTGTTTTTCAATTCGTTTTATAAAAATTTCCCTAATTTTAACCCGGGAAATCAGCAAAGTCAGAATCCCAAAACCGATTCCAAGAAAATGCCGAACCAGAAAATAAAATGGGATGCGGAAACAGTGGATTATGAAGAAGTGAAGGAAGAGAAGAAATCGTAGTGTAATAAAAAAATTTTCTATAAAATAAATTTAAAACCTTTCAGAATTATGAGTCTGAAAGGTTTTTTAATATTAAATTTGGAATTCGAAATTTAAAGTCAACATTGTATGTTCAAAAACAATAAAAATCTGATATTCATTCTTGCAAGTCTTATCATCTTTATTTTGCTGGCGGTGGTCTATGCCAATCCTGTTATATCTGGGAAACGCCTGATGCAGCACGACATTGTGTTCTATAAAGGCGGTGCGGAAGAACTTTTACAATACCGTGCAAATAATGACAAAGAAACTTATTGGAGCGATGCGATGTTTGGCGGAATGCCCACGTACCAAACCGGAGCGCAATTCCGGGGTGATGTTATCAAGAAAATTGACGATCTGTTTTTGTTCCTGCCAAAACCTGCCAATTATTTATTTTTATTATTTGCTGGATTTTTCTTTTTGGGAATGGTTGCGGTTCGTAACTGGAAATATGCTTTATTAGGCGCTACTTTCTTTGGATTATCCACTTATTTCTATATTATCATTGCAGCCGGGCATAACGGAAAAGTTCATACGATTGCCTATTTCGCGCCGCTTTTAGCCGGAATTATACTGGTTTATTTCAGGAAAAAATATATTTTCGGATTCATTGTCACAACACTTTTTGCAGGCTTGCAGATCTGTGCCAATCACCCTCAGATGACCTATTATCTGTTCCTTGGATTAGGATTTTTATTCTTGTCCGAATTGATAAGAGCGATCAAAGGCAAAATCGAATGGAAACATTTCTTGATTTCATCCGGACTAGTCGGCTTAGCCGTCATCATTGGTGTCGGAATGAATTCCCAGAGAATTATGGCTAATGCCGAATATGTCAAAGAAACCGTGCGCGGAAAACAAATTCTGAATACCGAGTCCCACACCGCAGGAAAATCCGGAATGGACAAAGAAAGCATTACAATGTGGAGCTACGGAAAATTGGAAACGCTTAACTTATTTATCCCAAGATTAATGGGTGGCGGAAGTCAGGAAGAAGGATCTGACAAAATAATGGCACACATCCAGGAACTGGCTCAGGAAAATATCAAATCCCAGCAGGAATATGATATGATGGTGAAAGGTTTTGGCAGCCCGACTTATTGGGGCGACCAGCCAAGCACTTCGGGTCCGGCTTACCAGGGAGCTGTGGTTTGTTTTCTCGCCATTCTCGGATTTTTCTTTGCCGGAAAAAAATACAGATACTGGATTCTCGGCGCATCAATTCTGACCATTTTCTTAGCCTGGGGAAGTAATTTCCCGGTTCTTACAGATTTCTTTATTGATTACGTTCCGATGTACAATAAGTTCCGTGCGCCATCTTCGATTTTGGTAGTCGTGGAATTTCTATTTCCTTTGATTGCAATTCTTGGACTTTATCAATTTTTTACCAGTGAAAAACTGACTGAAGAACACAAGAAAAAAACATTGTTATATGTTTCCGGAACAGTCTTAGGAATCACATTAATCCTGACACTTTTCGGAAAAGGTATTTTAGGTTTTTATACGTCAAATGAGAAAACATATCTTCCGCCATATATTCTGGATTACCTGTTAGATGAGCGTTACAAAATGTTTCAGAGCGATGCTGTTAAAGCATTCTTTTATGTTCTGATCACAGCAGCAGCTTTATTCTTCGCATTAAAGAAGAAAATCAACATTAATATCGCTTTACTAATTATTGGATTTGTGAGTTTGTTTGATCTTTGGTCAGTAAACAGACGTTATCTGAACGATGATAACTTTGTGGATAAAACCTTTGCAGATAATCCGTTCCAGACAGAAAATTCGGAATACCTGATGAGCAAAGCCGGAAATGACGCCTTCGTCCAAAGTCTTTTACAACAGACCGAAGTGAATAAAGCGCTACAAACCATCGCTGAAAAAGATAAAGACCATTACAGGATTTTTAACAACGTATTGTCAACCTTTAGCGAAACCAATACTTCATTTTTCAAGTCATCAATCGGTGGCTATCACGCCGTAAAACTGAGAAGGTATGATGACCTTATCAACAAATATTTCTCAACAACGGATCAGATAAAAACAGTCAGAATTTTGAATATGCTGAACACCAAATATTTTATTGTCGGTGACCAGCAAAAACCGGAAATCACACCAAATCCTGACGCCAATGGCAATGCGTGGTTTGTTTCTGATGTCAAATTCGTGAATAACGCCAATGAAGAACTGAACGAAGCCGGAAACGTTGATACCAAAAAAATTGCCGTGATTTCCAAAGAGGATAAAGCTTATTTCAATGGAAAAAATCTGGTTAAAGATTCAACGGCTTATCTGACACTGAAAACATATCAGCCTAATGAATTATCGTTTGAATCGGCTTCTAAAACGCCTCAACTAGCTGTATTTTCAGAAGTTTATTATCCGCACGGCTGGAATGTTTACATAGATGGAAACAAAGTGGATTATATCAAAGCTAACTATTTATTGAGAGCACTTTATGTTCCGGCCGGAAAACATAAAATCGACATGAAATTTGAGCCGGCTGTGATTGAAAAAGGGAAATTATTTTCTTTGATCAGTTTTGGATTATTTATTTTGTTGAGTTTGGTTGGTGGTTATTTTTTGGTGAAGAATTTTAAGAAATCTGAGATTGTGAAATCATAAGGATATAAATAAAATGTAAAAAAAGCAACTCAAATTCGAGTTGCTTTTTGCTTTTTATAGTTAGCCAATTCTTTTATTCACAAAAATCTGGTAAGCCAGGTAAATGAGCGGCAAAGACATAATTCCCAGATAAGGTGCATTTTGTATGGCAAATTCCGGGTAAATGGCAACAGCATAAACCAACCCAAAAAATGCGCCACCAAGATGCGCTGCGTGACCAATGTTATCATTCATTCTCGGATTCAGCATCATATAAACAGAATATCCAAAATATAAAGCTCCGAAAATGTAACCAGGCAGAAAATTGATTTCAATTTCTTTAGGTGCTAATGCTACTGCTGCGAACAAAACACCGGAAACACCTCCACTCGCACCAATTGCAGAATAAAACGGAACATTTTTATAGACATAAAGACAGAATAAATTCCCTAAAACAATAGAAGCGAGATAAATTATAAGGAAACCGCCGACACCAAAACCCATTATCGCAATAGGTGCAAAGAAATAAAGCGTAAGCATATTGAAGAACAAATGCATAAAATCTGCGTGCAGAAAACCTGCAGAAATCAGCCGGATGTACTCTTTTCTTCTTTGGATTGCTCCGACTTCGAATTTATATTTCTGAAACAATTCGGGTTTCTGAAAACCGATGTAACTTGTAATACAGGTCATCGCTATAACGATGATTAATATCGTATTCATTTTATTATTTACGCTATGTAAGCTTTAATTATTAATTGACCTCTTCATCAAACAGGCTGCCAATGGTTCCGCCTTCATCATCAAAATCATCGTCATTTTTTTCTTCCTGTTCAGGTTCCTCTTCTATGATTTCCGATGGCTCCGGAATGGTGATATTGATAGATTTTACTTTTTCTTTTGTCAGCTGATTTCCTATTGCTTTGATGCCTTTTACCGCAATAAATTCATCCAGATCAACCGTTTCCGGATCTTTTTGCTTGTCTTTGACTTTCGGAAAAACAATCTCGGCAATAGCGCCGGAATCGGTTGCTACAAACTCTATGAATGACTTAGGATGGTCATTGGCAAAAAACGACTGCACATTGGAAGTAGCTTCCAGAAGAAATCGTTTAACGAAATACTTATCTTTTTCGCCGTCAAAATAGATGCAAGTAATTGGCTGTTCCGGCTTCCATTTTTCGAGAATCAGATAATCATCATCAAAACGGTTCATCAGATCGAATGAAACCAGCTTGGCTTCACCTTGGGAATTGATGGTCAGAATTTTATCATCGCCTTTGAAATTTCCGAGCAGACTTCCTCTGCCGTCGGCATTCAGACGCCTCACAGAATCATCGAACCAGATTTTCCGCGGTGCCAGGGTCGATACGCCTTCTTCCTTCATATCTACCTTTTTCACAGCATATTTTGTTACAAGATTCCCTTTGGAATCTCTTCCTTTGATGGCAAGATCGGAAAAATCAATATCGATTTTATTTTTTCTGACTCTTGCATTAGGCTTCAGCAATACGGAAACAATTTCCGCTTCACCGTTAGGATTTGCCGTAAAATAAAGCATCTCCGAGCCTTTTTTGTCAGATGCCAGCTTGTAATCGGTATTCCTTGTAACTCCGGTTACAGAAAAGCGTTTCATATAATAAGGGCCTTCTCTTCCTTCCCGGTAGATCATATTGTAAACCGTACGTTTGTCATTCTTTTTCCAGACTGCAACGTGGACAATATTTTTGCCAATGAATGTCTTGGCCTCCACTTTTACCACTTTCATTGTTCCGTCTTTCTGGAAGGTGATGATATCATCGATATCCGAACAGTCGAACAGATATTCGTCTTTTTTGAGTGAGGTTCCGATGAATCCTTCTTCCCTGTTGACATAGAATTTTTCATTCGCAACAGCAACTTTGGTAGCATCGATTGTATCAAAAATCCTCAGTTCGGTTTTACGCTCTTTTCCTTTTCCGTATTTTTTTTGAATATTAGTGTAATAATCTATGGCATAAGTAATCAGATTAGCAAGATGATGTTTCACCTGCTCGATCTTGCCTTCCAGCGCCAAGATATTTTCCTTGAACTTATCCAGGTCGAATCTGGAAATTCTTTTGATCCTTATTTCTGTAAGCCTGACTATATCTTCTTCTGTAACAGCTCTCAACAAATGTTTGGTATGTGGTTTCAAACCTTCATCGATGGTTTTGATGACCTCATCCCAGGATTTGACTTCCTCGATATCGTGATAGATACGGTTTTCTATAAAAATCCGTTCCAGTGAAGAAAAATGCCAGCTTTCCTGCAATTCGTGCAACTCAATTTCCAGCTCTTTCTTCAGTAAAGAAACCGTATGATCCGTATTATGTTTCAGAATATCGGAAACAGAAAGAAACATTGGTTTATCACCTACGATTACACAGGCGTTTGGTGAAATTGGGACTTCACAATCCGTGAATGCATACAACGCATCTATGGTTTTGTCCGGAGAAACATCAGGATGCAGATGGATGTTGATTTCTACAGCATCAGAAGTATTATCCTCAATCTTTTTAATCTTGATCTTGCCCCTTTCATTGGCTTTCAGAATACTGTCAATCAGATCACCTGTATTTTTAGAAAAAGGCAGTTCAGTAATGGTTAATGTATGCTTGTCTTTTTGCGAAATTCTTGCTCTGGCTCGGATTTTACCACCTCTTTTCCCATCATTGTAAGCCGATACATCCAGCATTCCTGCGGTCAAAAAATCCGGAAACAGCTCGAATTTTTTTCCTTTCAGATAAAGGATAGAAGCGTTTATAAGCTCATTGAAATTATGAGGCATTATTTTAGTGGAGAGACCAACACCAATTCCTTCCACGCCCTGAGCGAGCAAAAGCGGGAACTTAACGGGAAGATCAACCGGTTCATTATTTCTGCCATCGTAGGATTTTGTCCAGTGTGTGGTTTTCGGGTTGAAAACGACTTCCAATGCAAAAGGCGTCAGTCTGGCTTCAATATATCTTGCAGCAGCCGCAGAGTCACCTGTATAGATATTTCCCCAGTTTCCCTGCGTATCTATAAGAAGTTCCTTCTGCCCTATCTGAACCATTGCATCTGTGATGGAAGCATCACCGTGAGGGTGATATTTCATAGTATTCCCGACGATATTTGCTACTTTGTTATAGCGTCCGTCTTCCAGCTCCCGCATAGAATGCATGATCCTTCTCTGAACCGGCTTGAAGCCGTCATAAATGGATGGAATTGCCCTGTCCAGAATGACATAAGAGGCATAATCTAAAAACCAGTCCCTGTATAACCCTGAGACTTTCTTGAGACTCTCTTCGTGATGCGTACTTTCTTCCATTAATCTCTATTATCGTCTTGATAAATTTCTTTATTGTTTTTTACAACTTTGTTTAGTGAGAATATCAGATCCTTCAGCTCATTTCTGCGCAGGTAGGTGATATCATACTTCAGCACAATCACGTGATTTTTTTTACTTGAAACATAAATATAGAGTCTTTTAAAAATCAGAAAATTAACTAAGTTGTACTTTATAAGCTTATATTTTGGAAACTCATCCTTTGCATTTTTCTGGGAAAACACATACAGGATATGATTATTCCTGAAATTGAGCGCTTCACCATCACTATCATATTCGAAAATAGGCTTTCCAAACATATACAGCAACAGGAATGATAAAAAAGGGATGAATAACAGTATCCATGACTTTTTTCCTAAAACGTCCACTGTATTGATCTCCAGAATATATCCGATCAAACCCAGTATAAAAACTATCCCGGCCAGAGAATAAATAAAACTGTATAAAGGGGTTCTGTTTCTGTTGCTTAATCTCATTAGTTTTTAAGTGTATTGTTTACGCCGTTCTATTTTAATACTTATCCGGCACAATCTATAGTTTCAGTTCCTCGGTAATTTCTTTGCTCTCAATATCAGTTTCTTCCACCACCAGATTATCAAGAATAAATAATTGTCTGTCCGGAGTATTTTTTCCCATATAGAATTCCAGTATCTGATCAATAGTCTGATCCTTTCCTACAACCACAGGCTCCAGTCTTATATCTTTTCCTATAAAATTCTTAAATTCATCCGGAGAGATCTCTCCCAATCCTTTGAACCTTGTAATTTCCGGATTTTTCCCCAGTTCATTCAGTGCTTTCAGTCTTTCCTGATCCGAATAGCAATACCTTGTTTCCTTTTTATTTCTTACACGGAAAAGCGGCGTCTGCAAAATATACAAATGCCCGTTCTTGATAAGATCCGGGAAGAATTGCAAAAAGAAAGTAATCATCAGCAGACGGATGTGCATTCCGTCTACATCCGCATCAGTAGCAATAATTACGTGATTGTATCTTAAATCCTCAAGACTTTCTTCGATGTTAAGGGCTGCCTGTAGAAGATTGAATTCTTCATTTTCATAAACCACTTTCTTCGTCAGTCCGTAGCAGTTTAGTGGTTTTCCCTTCAGTGAAAAAACAGCCTGAGTTTCTACATCACGGGATTTGGTTATAGATCCTGACGCCGAATCTCCTTCGGTAATAAAGATCATCGTTTCTGATTTCCTGGCCGCTTTCTGATCATTGTAATGCTGCCTGCAGTCTCTGAGCTTTTTGTTATGAAGCGATACTTTCTTCGCTCTTTCCCTGGCCAGTTTCTGAATGCCGGACAGTTCTTTTCTTTCTCTTTCGGAAATGATAATTTTTTTGAGGATTGCTTCTGCCGTTTCCGGGTTTTTATGAAGAAAATTATCCAGCTTATTTTTCAGAAAATCGATGATGAATGTTCTTACAGTAATCCCTCCGGGTTCAATCTCATTAGATCCGAGCTTTGTTTTGGTCTGGGATTCGAAAACAGGTTCAATAACCTTGACGGAAACTGCTGCAATGATTGATTTCCGGATATCGGCTGCTTCAAAATTCTTATTATAAAATTCCCTGATGGTTTTTACAAAGGCTTCCCTAAAAGCATTGAGGTGCGTTCCGCCTTGTGTTGTATTCTGTCCGTTTACAAATGAAAAGTAAGTTTCCGTCTGCGACTTGTCCGAGTGCGTGATGGCAACTTCAATATCTTCATCCTTAAGATGTACGATGGGATAAAGAATATCACTTTCCAGTTCCTCTTCCAGAAGATCCTTCAATCCGTTTTCCGAGTAAAACTTCTCACCATTGAAAACAATGGTTAATCCTGGGTTGAGATAAGCATAGTTGCGGAGCATCCGTTCCACATATTCTTTTCTGAATTTGAAGTTAAGAAAAATCTCGCCATCCGGAATAAAGCTGATCTCTGTTCCGTTTCTGTCGGATGAATCTGTCTCGGGATAGTTTTCTTTGATGACGCCTCTGGAAAATTCGGCCATTTTCATACGGCCGTCTCTTACAGATTTTACTCTGAAAAAGTCAGACAACGCATTGACTGCTTTTGTACCGACTCCGTTAAGTCCTACCGATTTTTTAAACGCTTTACTGTCATACTTTCCGCCGGTGTTCATTTTAGAAACCGCGTCTACAACTTTTCCCAAAGGAATACCTCGCCCGAAATCACGAATGGAAACTTTCCCGTCATCCATTTTGATTTCAATCCGTTTTCCAGCCTTCATCACAAACTCATCAATAGAATTGTCTATAATTTCTTTGAGAAGGATATAAATCCCGTCATCTGCAGAAGAACCGTCGCCCAATTTCCCGATATACATCCCGGGACGCAGCCGGATATGTTCTTGCCAGTCAAGCGTTCGGATATTGTCTTCGGAATAATTTACAGGATTGATTTCACTCATATTTGCTGAATTTCTATAACGTCTAAGCCTTTAAGAATCGGTAACTCACAAATTTAGCGAAATGAAATTTAATCTGAAAATTTTGATAATATTTTTTAGCCGTTATTTGCTGAAAATCAAAAAAAGCCAGACTGATGTCTGACTTTTAAAAGCTTTCAATAATTTATATTAATTACCGTCTATGAGATCTCCCAATTTCCCCAGAATGCTTCCTTCTTCCCTTCTTGTGCCGCTGCCATACTGAAGAATTTTTCCGGCAAGACGGCTGATAGGTAAAGTCTGTATCCATACTTTTCCAGGTCCTCTTAGTTCCGCAAAAAATAAACCTTCACCTCCAAAAAGCGTATTTTTAATTCCTCCAACAAATTGTATATCATAAGAAACCGACTGTGTAAACGCAACAATACAGCCTGTATCAATCTTGAGAATTTCTCCCGGCATGAGTTCCTTTTCCATCACATAACCGCCGCTGTGCACAAAACACATTCCGTCTCCTTCCAGCTTTTGCATGATAAAACCTTCGCCTCCGAAAAGTCCGGTTCCTAATTTTCTCTGAAATTCAATCCCGATAGAAACGCCTTTTGCAGCACAAAGGAAACTATCTTTCTGGCAAATGATCTTTTCTCCGTACTCGGAAAGGTTAAGAGGAATAATTTTCCCCGTGTAAGGTGCGGCAAAAGAAACCTGTCTTTTCTGAGAAGAAGTATTGGTAAATACTGTCATAAAAAGACTTTCCCCTGTCAGCATTCTTTTTCCGGCTGTGAAAAGCTTATCCATAAACCCGGAATTGCTTCCATCTCCGAAAAGTGTTTCCATGCGGATTCCATCATTCATCATCATAAAACTGCCCGGTTCTGCAATAACTGCTTCCTGCGGGTCCAGTTCGATCTCTACACACTGAAGTTCTTCTCCGTAAATCTTATAATCTATTTCATGATTTCTCATTTATTTTATTTTTAAGAATTAGTTTTCCTAAAGCTTAAAACGTTACAAAAAAGCTTCCTGTTTCGGAAGCTTAGTTTTATTTTTTGATGAGTTTTCTGGAGATCACAATATTATCAGAATAAACATTGACGATATACTCGCCTTTAGGAAGATCCTTAATGTTGATTTCTGAAGATTTTACTTCTTTTACAATCTTTCCGGTCATATCAAAAACTCTTACATAGCCTATATTTTTGATTCCTGAAATTTTAACTAAGTCTGTTGCAGGATTCGGGAAAACCCTGAGCGACAAAGCCGGAGATTCCGAAACTGCCATTCCTGCATTGTCTTTTATTTCGATATCATCAATCCCCATATAGAAAATATCCTCGCAATCATAATGTCTGAAGACCAGCTTAACATTTTGCCCTGCATAAGATGAAATATCAATGTTGATAACTTTAGCAACATCAACATATCCTGCATCAAAAGTCTCTTCAAAAACAGGCGTTTCCGATCCGGTGAAGACCGAACCTGCAGGAATCACATAAACCGCATAATGTTCCTCAAACAACTCCGCATCGCCAGCTGCTGCTTTGAATGACAAATTGAGAGAACTGGAATTCGGAAGTGTTATGGAAGGACTTTCCAGAAGGTTATCCGGAGTAAAGGCCTCAAGATACCAGGAAAATGAAACTGCAAGATTACCTGTGAAATTCGGGAGTTCATTCAGCTCTGCATTCAGGATTTCCCACGTTTCGCCGTCTCCGTCTTTATCATAGACTTTCCAAAGGGCAACAGATGCATCATTTTCAAAATCTTCCTTAAAAACAGTTGTCTGCGCATTACTGAAAACAGCCGCTCCTAAAACAGAAGCAAACAGTAATTTTTTGATCATAATCTTTTATTTTTTTTAATTATCGCTAAAATACAAATAAAAAACTCCCGATAAACCGGGAGCTGTGACTTTATTATATCATCCTATTAATTATACATTGAATCTAAAGTGCATCACATCGCCGTCTTTTACAATATATTCTTTTCCTTCCACTCTCATTTTTCCGGCTTCTTTCACTTTGGCTTCTGAACCATAGTTCACAAAATCCTCATAGCCAATGACTTCCGCACGGATAAATCCTTTTTCGAAATCTGTATGGATCACACCCGCTGCTTGTGGCGCAGTCCAGCCTTGCCCGATAGTCCAGGCCCTTACTTCCTTAACACCAGCCGTAAAATAAGTTTGCAACTTCAAAAGATCGTAGGCTTTTCTGATCAATCTGTTTACACCCGGCTCTTCCAGACCAAGCTCTTCCAGAAACATCTCTCGCTCCTCGAAGGTTTCCAGCTCGTTGATATCAGCTTCTATCTGAGCCGCAAGAACTACAACTTCCGCACCTTCGTTTTTTGCCATTTTCTCGATTTTCGCGATCCAGTCATTTCCGTTTTTAATAGAGTTTTCATCTACATTACAAACATAAAGGACCGGCTTATTCGTCAATAATTGAACTTCTCCAATAATTGATTTTGTGAAATCATCCGTAGGAAATTCTCTCGCGTTTTTTCCATCTTCCACAAACTTCTGAAGATTCTGAAGCGTTTCGTAAGTCAGGATATCTTCTTTTTTTCCGGATTTGATAAACTTTTTCGCTTTTTCTACCGCTTTCCCAATCGTTTCAAGATCTTTAAGCTGAAGTTCTATATCGATGATTTCCTTGTCTCTCATCGGGTCTACAGAACCTTCCACGTGAACGATATTTCCGTTATCAAAACATCTCAAAACGTGGATAATTGCCTCACACTCACGGATATTGGCCAGAAACTGATTTCCAAGACCTTCTCCTTTACTGGCTCCTTTTACCAAACCGGCAATGTCTACAATTTCTACCACTGCTGGCAAAACCCGCTCCGGATTGACAATTTTTTCCAGCTCAAACAATCTTTTATCCGGGACAGAAACTGTTCCCAAGTTAGGTTCAATGGTACAAAACGGATAGTTTGCAGACTGTGCTTTGGCGTTGCTAAGACAGTTAAAAAGAGTTGATTTCCCTACATTCGGAAGCCCTACGATTCCACATTTCATAACGAAATTTTTATTTTATTTATTAATGTTATGCAAGCTTTTCGGCCTGATAATTCAAAAATTTATATTTTATTTGTTTTCAATGATATAATTTCAAATCATTAACACTGATTTTCAGAGTGCGCAAAGATACTGATTTTGTTTTGGAAATTTTGTTTTTTGTTTTTATTGGATGTAAGACAAGTTTTATATTTTTGCCTAAGCTTTCCATCCTGCGAAGCCGTGTGAGGGCGCAGGCAATTGTCGGAGCTCTCCGGATAAAAACTTTGGAAAGTTTTTATCCGGAAGCGACTTGCCGAAGACCGGCCCGAAGGCAGCGAAGCGATGGCGCGAGCGGAGCGAGCGCCAGAGATGAGCAACTGAGGGACACACACAAACAATTACGATCTAATGAGCAGAAAAAAACGTGAATTCCTGTCTTCTGAACTTCTGAGTTCTTTTGCAAAAATCTATGGTTTCGAAGACAAACTGAAAGCTTTCGAAATCAGGGATTTTTTGGCGAATTATCTTTCGGACGATCTTTTTTCTGAGATAGAAACCGTAAATCTGAAAGAAAAAGTTTTGGTTTTGCGCATAAAATCGCCATTGCTGAAAAATGATTTCCGCCTGAGAAAATCTTTTTTCCTGAAGAAGTTCCGGGAAGTTTTAAAAGATGATTCACTGATTAATGATCTGCTGATTTTGTAGCAATTTCTTCAATCATTTTTTTACTTTTTTCATCCAGCCTGGATCTCAGCGGAAAGAAAAACCGGAACGGATTCCTGATAAAGTATCTGAAAATCTCTCTGAAAATTTCTTTGGCTTCATTGAGCTCCACTTTTCTTGACCTGAAAGCCAGCAGCATCGACAATCCGAAACTGACCGCAAAGTTGAAAAACCCGATAATGAAAACAGTCACAAAAGATATCCAGAAAGTATACGAAGTTACCACAAAATCTTTTCCGTACAGACCCAAGGCAAAGTTACCTGCAGCAAAGGTTATGTGACGGATATCCAGATCCAACCCCAGAAAAAGCCCGATTGGAGCGGTTGCACCAAGAAAAACACCAAACCAGAAATTGGAAATGATACCTGCCCAGTTTTTTGAATAATAAATCGACAATTGCTTGGCAAACCTCTGTCCGAAAAAATAGTTGATGGATGGATTTTTAGCAATCCTTTTAGGAATCTGATAAAAAACCGAACTATTGCTGATGTTGCCGGAAATAACACCGGAAATAAACAGAAACACGCCGGCTATACAGGCATGCAAAATAGCTTTTGACTGAAACGGATCCAAATCATGCAATAATTTTCCCGATTTTTCGAAGGCAAAATTCTGTTTAAAAAGTATTTCGAGCCCATAGATAATCGCTAGAGATACAGGAAAAGACATCAAAACATTTCCAATAAATGCAATGAACTGTGATCTGAAAAGCTGTGAAACAACGTGCGCAAATTCCGTATAAGTATTCCTGTTATCACCTTCTGAAAGCACTTTCGCCATTGTGGCTGCAGTCATAGCAGGTTGTTTGGTTGCCAGCGTAAAATGCATCAGATAGATCATTACAAATCCCATCGCATAATTCATGGAAAATAAAAATGCGTGAGCAAAATCACTGGTCGGGATATAGCTGTAAAGCATCTTCAGAACACACAGAGCTCCAACAATGACGCCGCCGCCGGAAGCCTTCCAGAACATCTTCATATAGGATCTGAAAGTCGATGTGATGTAATGTGTACCGGTTTCCGCCGTGTGATTGGTTATAAGATGCGACATCAGACGGGTGCTGTCCGAAACCAGATCCCGAAGGTTATTCTTATGGGATTTATACCGGAGTATGTTGAAAAAAAGCTGCTTTGAATTAATCAGATAATCCTTTTCTGTGTCTATCACAAAAAGTTTAATCGTATCAGCCATTCTTTGGAGCTGCTGTCTTATCTTAAGTAATGACTGATTGGTCTTGCTGGAAATGCCATATTTCGAGGAGTTTTTAAATGCAATATTTACAAATTCCAAACACTGATCCAGATAAACTTTCGTCTGCTTATAAAGCACATCTGATGATGACATCTGAAAATCAGGATCATTTTTGAATTCTGCATTCAACACATCCAACTCGTTCTGAAGTGCAAGAAACGGATTATCAAAATTGCGATATTCCGGAGCCATTTTGACCACTTCTACATCCAGAGCATTGCCTATCACACGCCAGGCAAGAATATTCACTGAAAAAAGAAGCTCTTTTTTAACTTCAGGATTTTTTATAAAATCATCTATTTTGAGCAGTTGAAATAACTCATCGACTTTATCCTCCGGTGAATTCTGAAAAAACCTCAGATCTTTTTTAGGCGTCACCAAAACATTATCTACAAGATACCAGACCGTTTTTTCATTTTCAATCGGAGGAAGAACTTTATTAAGCAACCTTTTTTTAAACTCCGGTAAAAATGCATTTTCAGAAAGGATATCCGCTTCGGTAAGAGAAAGATTGAATGACCTGTCTTTAAAAATATTTCTCAGATAGATGGTCAGATTATTGGTGATGGTTTTGTTATCCTTCAGATAAGCCGTAAAGACGCCCAAATCTTCTTTTTTAAGACTTGTGATAATCTCCGACAAAGGATCCAAAGACAAAGTCTCGTTTTCTTCTGCAAAATACTTTTTCAGAATCGTGCTGAAACTGTCTTTTTTAATCAATCTGATTCTCATATTACTTACAAAAGTAATTATTTCAGAACAATATTATTCATCTGACGCATAATCCAGCTGTGTTTTTTTCTGAGATAGGCACTCGGATTTTTCGGATCGTATTTTTTTGGATTTGGCAAAACAGCGGCAATCCACGCTGCTTCACTCTTGGTAAGATCTTTTGAAGGTTTGTTAAAATAATACTGGGCAGCCGCTTCTACACCGAAAACACCTTGTCCCATTTCAATAGAATTAAGATACCGCTCCAGAATAATATCTTTTCCCCAAATCTTTTCTATTATAAAGGTATAAACAGCTTCCAGTCCTTTGCGAAACCAGCTTCTACCCTGCCAAAGAAATATATTTTTCGCCGCTTGTTGGGAAATTGTGCTTCCGCCTCTTACCACTTTTCCTTTTTTGTCATTTTTCTTCATCGCTTTTTCGATGGCTTTATAGTCAAAGCCGTTGTGCGTGAAAAAGGCCTGATCTTCTGAAGCAATGACCGCTTTTTTGACATTGCTGCCCATATCATCATAACTGATGTAATCCCGGTGTAATTTCCCGTATTTTATCAAACCGCCCAACTGTGTCCACGTAATTGGCGGATTAAAAAAGATCCCGTAAATGATAAAAATAATATTAGCTATTACTAAAATAAAAAGCAGTTTCTTGATAAACTTCCACATTGGCTAAAGAAATATTCAGCGAAAATAAGACAATTATTTTTTTCCTGTTTGCTGATGTTGAAAACTTGAAAGATAAATTCCCCGATTTTTATAATTTTGATTGTCTGATATCAAAAAAAAACTCACAACCAAAATGATTGTGAGTTTAAGTGAGCGCGAAAGGATTCGAACCTTTGACCGTCTGCTTAGAAGGCAGATGCTCTATCCAGCTGAGCTACGCACCCTAAAGTCGTAAATTAAAAAATTCCCGAAGGAATTCTTAAAAAGTCGGGGCGGCAGGATTCGAACCTGCGACCTCCTGGTCCCAAACCAGGCGCGATGACCGGACTACGCTACGCCCCGATGATTTTCTAATGCGGAGGGTAAGGGATTCGAACCCTTGCGACCCTTTCGGGTCGACAGTTTAGCAAACTGCTCCATTAACCACTCTGGCAACCCTCCTTTTAGAAATATTTTGATGATCGTTATCTGCTCAATTGCGAGTGCAAATATAGAACAGTTTTCGTTATCTCCCAAATTTTTTTCTTCATTTTTTTTCATATTTTTGAATCAAAATAAACTGCAAACACCCACCAATATGCGTAATTCATTATATCTCACAGCCTTAGGAATAGTAATCATCTCCTGCGGTTCACAGCAAAAAGTTGTAAAAAATAAAAACACCTCGATTCCAAATGCGCCAAAACCCGTTTTAACGGAAAAAAAGCCACAAATAAAAGAAGATGAAGGAGAATATTATAAGGTCAACATCGCAGACATTACTAAGAATGATAACACCATAAGCTACGGCTCTATTGTGAGCGCCAGCCCTACCGGATACAAAATTACTAAGAATTATTTTCCGGCTATCGGACAAAATTTTCGCCAGAGATACGTCATTCTGCATTACACGGTTCTCAATGATGAAAAATCTATCTCTACTCTTACCCAACAATCTGTAAGTGCACATTATTTGGTTAACTCACTTCCTGACAAGGAAATATATCAGATTGTGGACGAAAATAAAAGAGCTTACCACGCAGGCGTCAGCTTCTGGAGAAAAGATCAGCAGCTGAATGATACCTCTATCGGAATTGAGATCGTCAATATGGGTTACACCACGGACTCCCTGAACAACCGTGTTTTTACGCCTTATCCGGAAGATCAGTTCAGAAAAGTGGCTGCTCTGGTGAAAGATATTGTGACCAGATATAATATTCCGCCAACTAATGTTTTGGGACATTCTGATATTGCGCCGACCAGAAAGCAGGATCCGGGCCCGCTTTTTCCCTGGAAGAGATTGTATGATGAATACCAAGTCGGGATGTGGTATGACGAGGTTGTAAAACAGAATTTCCTGACTCAGATTAATTCTACAACTGATATCACAACACAATACAATAATCCTGAATTTGTTTCCAAAATCCAGCAGCAGCTGGTTCAGTTTGGCTATTCTATTTCTGTAAACGGTGTTTGGGATAAACCAACAAAACAAACCCTGGAAGCGTTTCAGTTTCATTTCCGGCCATCGAATTACAGTGGAATTCTCGATGCGGAAACCTGGGCAATTTTACAGGCTTTGATTCAGAAATATCCGCAGAAGTAATACAAACAAAACCCTCGAAAATTAAATTCCGAGGGTTTATTATTTATGACTAATTTTGTTTTTATCCGGGATTCGCAGCCCGACTTGAGCGGAGCTCTTTTTCCGAAACGAAGTGTAGGAAAAAAGCGGGAGCGGAAGGCGGATAAGCTGCCCTAATAATTTTACTTACTCAACAACAAAGAAACCCACTCTTCTCTTTGGATTTTCTTTTCCAGTTTCAGGTTTTGCTCGGTGCAGACTTCCAGAATATCGTCCACATCAAAGAAACAAAGACCTGACAATAGCAGTTTTCCGCCGTCTTCCAAAACTGAAACATAAGTCGGGATATCGGAAATCAGGATATTACGGTTGATGTTTGCCAGAATGATATCAAATTTTTCTTTACCTAAATTATCCGCAGTTCCCAGCTCAATTTCTAATTCCACATTGTTACGCTCAGCATTTTCTTTGGAGTTTTCCACAGACCATTCGTCGATATCGATAGCGACAGTTCTTCCTGCGCCTTTCTGCTTAGCAAAAATGGCCAAAACCGAAGTTCCGCACCCCATATCCAGAACGGTTTTGTTTTCTAAATCCATATCCAGCATCTGCTGAATCATCAAATGAGTGGTTGGATGATGGCCAGTCCCGAAAGACATTTTGGGCTGAATTACAATTTCGTGCAAGTTGGGATTCGGTTCGTGAAATTCGGCTCGGATGAGGACTTTATCTTCCACATTGATTGGCGAAAAATTCTTTTCCCACTCTTCATTCCAGTTGATATTCGGCATTTCTTCATAAGAATAATCGATCTTTACATCCTCATTCTGAAACAACGGAATATTTTTCAATTCATTTTCATTAAAAATATCTTTCTGAATGTACCCCAAAACACCGTCATATTCTTCCGTAAAGCTGTCAAAACCGATTTCTATCAGTTCTGCCATCAGTATTTCGTTCCAGGGCTGTAAAGGATTTATTTTAAAATTGAATTCTAAGTAAGCTGCCATTTTTGATTTTTTGCAAATTTAGGTTATTTTGAACATTCAGATTATTAAGATAAAGTTTCTCGTAGATTTAGCGAATTAGGCAGATTCTTAAGATTCTACATCTGCTCGATTTGCTAAATCTGCGAGAACAAATCTAAACTACATCTTAGATTTGATACGTAAATCCTAAATGAAACCATCTTCCAGGCATCGGAACCAGATTGGATTCCGTGTATTTGGTATTCGTCAGGTTATTGATCAGAACATAGAAATTAAGGACTTTGTAGCGGAAATTAAGCTGCTCATCCAAAATATTATAACTTCCGAGATTCAAACGTTCTGAGTATTTATAAATCAATTGATTGCTGAAAAATTTCAGGAATTTTACGTCCAGCTGAGCCACAAACTGATGTCTCAGATTCTGCAAAGAGAAACGGGAATATTTCATTTCATCTCTGTATTGATTATCCAGATAAGTATATACCAATTGATAATTCAGGAACGAAAACAGCTGATGCCTGAACTCCGTTTCAAAACCTTTCAGATCAATTTTTGCAATATTTACGGCTTTCCAAGGATCCAATGGAGCATCTTTTTGCCAATCTATTCCATTGGTTGTGTTTCTCATAAAGCCACTGATTTTGGCTAATATTTTTTGATTCTGGAACCGATAGCCTAGCTCAGAAGAAACTGCATTTTCCGGAGCCAGATCAGGATTTCCTTTTTCTGCTGGACTGGTATAATACAGATCTGTAAAAGTCGGTATTCTGAAACCTTTTGAAACCGCTCCGAACACTTTATGATTCTGATTAAATACAAAGCCCACATCTAAGCCTGGGTAGAAAAAGTTGTCACCAGAATAGTTTGCCCAACTTGCGCCCGGATTGATTTCTAACTTCTGATCAAAAAACCTGAACTGATGGTCAAAAAATACCTGTGTCACATCCCTTTTTCTCTCCCCAAGATTACTGCTGGTCAAAAATTCTTTTCTGTAATCTATTCCAATACTTGTAGTTCCAAGAAAAGATTTGTAAGACGCATTCGCTGTTCCGCCCACATTATTCCCGATGTGCATGTTCCTGTAGAATGACGGATTCTCTCGTTTCAGAAGATACATATCCTGCCCTCTTCTCCAATATAAGCTGGAATTAACCGAAAAATTACTAAACTTCTGTTCGTATTGTAAACTTACAACAGAAGCCTGTGTTTCCTCATATTGATTGGTGTATGCTGGTGAGGCGTAAAAACCATTGGCTCCAAATTTTTTCTCAGAAAATCCTGCCTGTAAGCCAATACTTCCATTGCTAATTTTCAGTTTGTTCTGATAGAAATAATTCTGTATTTTATAATCTGTGTTATATCTGTAGCCGTCCGAAGCGCCACTGCTTACCTGCAAAAGATTCGTAAATTTTTCTGTTCCGAATGTTGCGGACGCCGACAAATCATAGGTTTTAAAATCGCCGCCTTGGGCTTTCACCGTTACCTGTTCTTGCGAAGATGTTTTGGTAACGATATTGATAACACCTGCAAAAACATTTTGCCCATATAATTTTGCAGATGAACCTTTGATGATCTCGATGCGCTCAACAGCTGAGATATCAAACGGAATGTTAAACGTATTGTGACCGGTCTGCGAATCATTCATCCGCACGCCGTTTACCAAAACCAAAACCTGCTCAAAAGAACTTCCCCTAATTCCGATATCACTCTGCACGCCGTTTGACCCACGTCTCCTGATATCCAGGCCGGAATAAAACTGCAAAAGCTCATCAATGCTTGTTGCCGGGCTATTCTCGATTTGCTGTTTGGTGATAACCGTGACATTTTCATTGACATCATTATGCGGAACCGACAAAAACCGACCTTGAAGATTTACTCCGTCGATTTTATTTTCCTGATTCTGCGCATACAAGCCCTGGCATATAACAAGAGCAGATGCCGCAAGAATTATTTTTTTCATAGTTTTTTAACAATAATCCTGCGAAAGTATATAATTCGGCAATGATAGATTGATTAAATAAAATGCAATAAAAAGCCTTTAAAAAAGCATTAACAATTCTAATAATAATTTTTTTTTGCTCTAAATACACAGTTCTTTCAGAATTGATATTGAGACTTTAAACCTACACAAGGAAAAAACAACATCCGGATAGAGAATTCGGAGCTTATCTAAATGAAATAAACCAAAAAAAAATCATCATTTGACAATAAGACCTATTGAAAAACACAACACAGCAAAGTGTTTGCTTGAAATTTTTAAATTAAATTCATTTTTATTGCATATATTATTTTTATTCAATAATATTGTATTAAACTGATTATCAACCAAAACCAAATTAAACGATATGATACAATTCAATGAAAATCTTTACAGCGAGAGTTACAGTCTTGGTCTTCTGGAACAGGAAAAAATCATTGCAGAAGAAAAAGGAATCCCAACCACGGACAGCATTACCGGCATAGAAGTCCGGCTTTCAAATGTGTATATTATAGACAATCACACCGGGAAATTTGTCATGTTTCCGGGAAATGCAGATCTTTATCTTATCAATCTTGTCATATCCGACCGGCAGGAAAAACCGATTATGCAAAACATCAATGGTTTTGAGAAAGTTAATGATAATGAATCCCTGAATGTAGACAAAACCGTTTATTACTGGAAACAATCCGATGAGAATGAGACGCCGCCATCACAGATCCATCTTATGACATCAGTCATCAAGAGTAAAAAAGGTCTTCGGAACGTCGGAGAAATAATGGCTTCAGTAGATCAGGACAAAGAACTGAATCATCTTGCGGACAAAGCGCTGGCGCTTCTCAAAACATCTACACAAGCTGCATCACTCATTCTGGAGGCCGCCGGAATAATCGGTAAACATCTGAAAAATGTAGAAGACAAACCTTTATTCACACGGTATCTCAGCCTTACAGATATTGGCGGAGATTTTAATCAGTTAGGACGTACTTCTTACCCTGCTTCTAACAAATACTGCAAAATTGATTATAATCTTTTTATCCGGGATAAAGACAGACCATAATAAATGGGAAGCCAAAACCGATAAAAGTAGGCAAAACCAAAAATAACAATATCATGAAAAACAAACTTACCGAGCAGGATTTTAAAAATGCTGCAAAAGAACTAAACTGCGAAATTGCAGCTATAAAAGCTGTTGCAGAAGTAGAATCGAAATCAGATGGTTTCCTGCCAACGGACGAACCCGTCATTCTATTCGAGAGACATATTTTTTCTAAACTGACAAAAGGTCTATTTGATAAATCCCATCCCAATATTTCCAATCCCACTCCCGGAGGTTACGGAACGGTTTCACAACAGCACAAAAGGCTTCAGGCGGCTGTTGCGCTGGACAGAAATGCAGCGTTGATGTCTGCATCGTGGGGGAAATTCCAGATTATGGGATTTAATTTTACGCTTGCGGGATACAATAGTCTCCAGCAATTTGTGACAGCAATGTACACTTCCGAAGCGGAACATCTGAAAGCATTTGTAGAGTATATCAAAAATACTTTTCTGGACGATGAATTACGGGATAAACGATGGAAGGATTTTGCAAGAAAATACAATGGACCCGCCTATTACAAGAACAAGTACGACACCAAACTGGAAGCTGCTTACAAAAAATACAAACCGTCAAAATAATCGATTGACACATCAATTATATTTTATGCTAAAAACCGGAGCTAACCTCCGGTTTTTTTGTGTCTTCAGATCATTTATTTTTACGTAAATTTGTTGGTCTTATTTTTACTATGGCTACAGCTTTTGAAATTGTTATCAAGAAATATATTTTCGTAAAAAACGCACACCTTAACAACCTGAAAAACATCGATGTTCTGATTCCAAAGAACAAACTGATTGTGATTACAGGTGTATCCGGAAGCGGTAAATCCTCACTGGCTTTTGACACGATTTATGCTGAAGGACAAAGACGTTACGTAGAAAGTCTGAGTTCCTATGCGCGCCAGTTTTTAGGTAAACTGGAAAAACCGAAAATTGATGACATCAAAGGTTTGGCGCCTTCTATTGCGATTCAGCAAAAGGTGATTTCATCCAATCCGCGTTCTACGGTTGGAACTTCTACTGAGATTTATGATTATCTGAAATTGTTCTATGCCAGAGTCGGAAGAACGTTTTCACCGGTTTCGGGAGAAGAAGTGAAAAAAGACAGTGTCACGGATGTGATTGATTTCATCAAAGCTTCCAAAAAGGATTCGACCTTTTTACTTTTAACACCTTTGACATTCGAGAAAGAAACATTTTCAGAATTACTGAAAACCTTAAAAGTCTCGGGGTTTACAAGGTTGGAAGTGAATGGTAATCTTGCAGGGATTGAAGATCTGGAAAGCTTCGGATTTACGCCGGAAAAAGATATGGCGATTAATCTTGTCATTGACCGATTCAGTTACGAGGAAGATGAGAGTTTTCTGCAACGTTTGGCAGATTCCATACAGATGGCTTTCTATGAAGGTCACGGCTATTGTTCGCTAAAAAATACAGACACCGGAAAAATCCGCGAATTTTCCAATAAGTTTGAACTGGACGGCATTGTCTTTAATGAACCCAATGTTCATTATTTCAGTTTCAATAATCCATACGGCGCCTGCCCGACTTGCGAAGGCTATGGAAAAGTGATTGGAATTGATGAAGATCTGGTGATTCCAAACAAAAATCTTTCGGTTTATGAAGATGCTGTAGCTTCCTGGAAAGGCGAAAGTATGAGCGAATGGAAAAAAGATTTCATCAAAAAAGCAAAGGACTTCCCTATTCATAAACCTTATCACCAATTAACTAAAGAGCAGAAGCAATATCTGTGGAGAGGTGACAAAACAAGAAATTTCCCAAGCATTGATAATTTCTTTAAAATGCTGGAAGAGAATCTTTATAAAATCCAGTATCGTGTGATGCTTTCACGTTACCGTGGTAAAACCATTTGCCCAACCTGTGAAGGTCTCAGATTACGGGAAGAAACAAGCTGGGTGAAAATTGACGGACATAATATCCAGTCTTTGATTGAATTGCCTTTAGACGAATTACTTCCATTAATCCAATCTTTAAAATTAAACGACCACGACCGGGAAATCGCCAAACGTCTGACTTACGAAATAGAAACAAGACTTGAGTTTTTGACAAAAGTTGGTTTAGGATATTTGACATTAAACCGAACATCCAATACGCTTTCCGGCGGAGAAAGCCAGAGAATCAATCTGGCGACCAGTTTAGGAAGTTCGCTCGTAGGCTCAATTTATATTCTGGATGAGCCAAGTATCGGATTACATTCCCGAGATACGGAAAATCTGATCGGCGTTCTGAAACAGCTTCGTGATCTAGGAAACACGGTGATTGTGGTGGAACACGATGAGGATGTGATGCGGGAAGCGGATTACATTATCGACATTGGTCCGGAAGCGGGTTATCTTGGCGGCGATCTGGTGTTCAGCGGCGATTATAAAGAAATGTTGAAAGCTGATACTTTAACCGCCAAATATCTGAATGGCGATTTGGAAATCGAAGTGCCAAAAAAACGCAGAAAACCAAAAGAATTTATAGAGATAAAAGGTGCCCGTCAAAATAACTTAAAGAATATTGACGTGAATGTTCCGCTGGAATGTTTAACAGTGATCACAGGTGTTTCCGGAAGCGGAAAATCGACTCTGATGAAAGAAGTGATGACGAATGCGATTCAAATTCAACTTGGAATGGGCGGAAAAAAAGCGGATTATGATTCGGTGGATTTTCCAAAGAAACTGATCCAGAACATTGAACTGATTGACCAGAATCCCATCGGAAAATCATCCCGTTCCAATCCTGTCACTTATCTGAAAGCTTATGACGACATCCGTGATCTTTTTGCCAAACAAAAATCTGCAAAAGTCCAGGGTCTGAAGCCAAAACATTTCTCCTTCAACGTAGATGGCGGACGATGTGACGAATGTAAAGGCGATGGTGTGATTACAGTCTCAATGCAGTTTATGGCAGACATCGAACTGGAATGTGAAGTTTGCCACGGAACGCGTTTCAAGAAAGAAATCCTTGAAATCAAATACGACGAAAAGAATATTTCGGATATCCTTCATATGACGGTGGACGAAGCATTGGAATTCTTCAAAGAAAATCACGAAGAAAAAATTGCTACAAAACTGAAACCTCTTCAGGATGTTGGTTTAGGTTATTTACAACTAGGTCAGTCCTCTTCTACTCTTTCCGGCGGTGAAGCGCAGAGAGTGAAGCTGGCATCTTTCCTTGTGAAAGGCGTCACCACGGAAAAAACCTTATTTGTTTTTGATGAACCATCGACGGGTTTGCATTTTCATGATATCAAAAAATTATTAAAATCGCTTGAGGCATTGATAGAATTAGGACATTCGGTTGTAGTGATCGAGCATCAACCTGATATTATCAAATGTGCCGACCACATTATTGACGTTGGTCCGAATGCCGGAAAATACGGTGGCGAAATTGTTTTCACGGGAACACCGGAAGATTTGGTGAAAGAAAAGAAGTCTTTTACTGCGAAGTATATTGCGGAGAAGTTGAAATAAAAAAGAGAGTCACCCGACTCTCTTTCTTTTATAAGTTATACAGAAACGGACTTTTCTTAAAATATGTTTCGTCATCAATCTGAGAAATCAAAAATTCCGATAAATCATTAGCATTGATTTTTTCACCAATGCAATCATACAAATTAGTTTCAGTTACAAAACTTTCATCAGTTTGAATGATCAAAGGTAATCTTACTAAAGTCCAATTGAGATTGCTTTCCGTCAAAAGTTCATATTCCTTTTGTTTATCCAAAGTTGTTTCAGGGTAATTCTGATACATCCATTCGGTAGCAATTCTAACTTTTTCACTCTTGATATCAAGCGGAGTATTGACATTCAGACCTGTTATCACAATATATCTCTTGAGTCCGTTAGAATTCATAGATTGGATAACATTTCTCGTCGAGTCAGAAAATATCGATTTTTGTCCTTTGGGCTGACCAATTGTACTGATTACAACATCGCAGGTTTTAATTAATTCATTAACTGAATCATAATTTCTCGCATCTCCTTTTACAATTTCGAGTAAAGGATTTTGATTTAAAATATTTTCAGGATTTCTTATTAGTAATTTGATTTGAAAACCTTTTTCAAGAAGTTTCTTCACAAGAAAGCTTCCTGCTTTTCCGGTACCGCCAATCACGGCAATTTTATGTAGTTCCATTATGTTCTCTTTATATTATTGTTGGAAAATAGAATTTTTAAGAATCAATGAAAATCGATTCCTAATATCTCAAGCCTTTATAGAATCGGGCCTGATAAAATATAATATTTTATAAAGAGATTGTAATAGAACAAAAATATCAAATAATTTTATATTTTCAGAAAAAAGTCTGATTGCGAGTTATCCACAAAAAAATGTGGATAAGTACAAAACTTTAACATTTAGTTTACAAATGGTATGGTTTTTATTTCTAAATTTACAATAGAGATTAGAAAATGAACACAAGATTTACTTTTGACTCCATCGGAATTACTCAAATTAAATTTGATATAAAAATTTAAAGGATAGCACTGTCGGCTGTCCTTTTTTGTTGTTGTCTAACTAAAAAAATGAGATGTTTTATCTACTGAACCGGCTTCTAAAGAGCCGGTTCTTTTATTCGAATTCTTTGGAAACGCCTAATCCAAACAATGCAAAATCATAAATCGCCGGATCTGCCGCATTGTATTTTCTTAGTACCAAATCTAATTCTTCCACTGCTTTCCAATCGTTTTGTTTTCTGGTTAATATTCCTAATTTTCTAGAAATATTGGCTGTGTGAACATCCAAAGGCACGGATAAAAACTTTGGGTCAATCTTTTCCCAAATTCCAAAATCAACGCCTTTTTTATCTTTCCGAACCATCCACCGCAGGTACATTATTAATCTTTTGGACGCAGAGTTCTTGTATGGCGAGCTGACATGTTTTTGTCCACGATGTTTTTCGGAAATGAAATGATTTCGGAAACGTTCGATAGAATGATAGAAATTGGTTTCGTTTTCATTGATTAGAAACACACCTTCCATACTTTCAAACTGCGTGTAAATCCGTCTGAAATTTTTCAGAAAGAAAATAAAATCTTCGTGATTAAATGTTCTGTGAATGGCTTTTTTTGGAATTTTTTCCAAATCAGAATCGGTAAAATTCATCACAAAATCATACGGCGAATTGTCCATCAGCTCTATCATTTTACTGGCATCATTGACAATCGATTTTCTATTTCCCCAAGCAATACTTGCCGATAAAAACCCGGCAATCTCGATATCCTGCTTCAAAGAAAAACGATGCGGAATCTGGATCGGATCATCATTTATAAAATCCGGAGAATTGTAGAGTTCTGCCTTTTCATCAAGTAAATCGAAGATGTCTTTTTCTTTCAAAACCATTGTTTAAAATTGCAAATTGTTTTTATCGCAAAGTCACAAAAATTATTGAGATAATTCAAAAAAAGCCGCAAACTTTCCGATTCGAAAATATTTGCGACTCAAAAAAACATTGTTTATTAAACAATTGCGCCTTTGCGATAGATATTTACCAAATTACCTTCCAATCACCTCCGTAATGGGTTTTCCAATCGCACCACTCGGAAATTCGATGTGAAGAAGCGCCGAGATTGTAGGGGCAATATCGGTCATATAATAATCGCCATTACTCTCACCGTGTCTGATTCCCCAACCCATAAAAATCAAAGGAATGTGAGAATCGTAGGAATTCCAAACGCTGTGAGTCGTTCCTTTTTTGGCATAAGTTGGCAGCATCCCATCGTGCGAAATGATTTGAATATCCCCACTTCTCTGCCAGTTGTAGCCATTAATCGCTCTGGATTTTATTGGCTCAGGAATCGCGGATGAACCAATCTTTTTCAAATCGACAGCGTACAAAACTCTAGGATCTTTGTTCAGATTATCAATGATTGTTGTTTTGATGGCTTCTTCATCCAAGTTTTTTTCTTTGATCAAATTTCTGTTCAGATAGATCTGATAATTATCGATTCCAAGAATCAGTTTAGCATTAGCATATTTTTTTTCCAGTTCTGCGCCCAGTTTTTTTTCCATTCCTTCATCAAAGAATCCGCCCAAGATTTTGTTGGCTCTCAGGAAACCTTCTGCATTAGCTCCACCGTGATCAGCAGACAAGAAAACCAAATAATTATTTTTTCCTACTTTCTCATCCAGCATCTTGAAAAACGCCGCCAGATCTCTGTCCAAACGGATATAAGTATCTTCCACCTCTATAGAATTTGGTCCGTACGAATGGCCTACATAATCCGTTGAAGCCAGGTTAATTGCAAGAAAATCCGTTTCTGAACTTTTTCCTAATTGATAATTATCCAAGGCTGCTTCTGCAAATTTCAGTGTCAGGGTATTTCCGAAAGGTGTTGTTCTGATAACGCCTTTTTTAGTCGCATAATCTGACAGGAGGTTTTTATACGGAAAAACCGGTTCTTTTGCCGTTCCTACAGGAAATTCCCATTCTACATTATCTGCCGTACTTTCCGTATATTGATTAATTGGCAAAGCTGTTTCCCAACCGTTAGCCAATAATTTTTCCGGAACTTTCTGGTCGTTGAAATCTTTTACCCATTTTGGCAATTCATTCATATAATAAGAACTTGTAATAAAATTCCCTGCAGAATCATCAAACCAAAAAGCGCCTGTCGGATTGTGACCGGCCGGTAAAATGGAAGCGCGGTCTTTCAGAGAAACGCCCACGACTTTTGATCTGAAATTACTGGCAATTCTCAACTGGTCCGTAACCGTAGTTGACCAAAGATTTTTCGGAGAATGACTTCCGTTTTTCTTATTATCAGAACCTATAGGATTTACGCTGTCGTCTGCTGTACAGTAAACGTTTTTTCCGGTTTCTTTATCTGTCCAGTCGTTGCCGGCAATCCCATGAATCGATGGCACAGAACCTGTGTAAATGGAAGTATGACCAATGGCAGTAACGGTTGGAATATAAGGGATGTGAACATTATTGAATGAAAAACCTTCTCCCAACAATCTCCTGAAACCACCTTCACCAAATTTTTTCTCAAAACGATAGAGATAATCCCAACGCATCTGGTCTACCACCAATCCTACGACTAATTTTGGTCTTTCTCCTGAATTTAATTTTGATTTCTGTGCATTGACATTTCCGAATGTAGCAACCGCCAAAACGAAAATCTGAATTTTCCTGAACATTGATTTACTTTTTATTGAGTTCCAAATTTACGGCTTTCAAAAGTTTTGGGGTGTGAAATTTTTATTAAAGTTTATTTTGCTAGAAATTTAAACGCAAAAAGCGCAAGGATTTTTTTGAACTTTTTGAAAATATTTTTAGGGTTTGTAAAGACGTAAAAAAACATCGAAGATTTTGATTATAAAACAAAAAAAGAACGGACAATTAGCCCGTTCTTTTAATATAAAATTTAATAATTCTATTTACCGCCGCCGGAATTTTTCTCGACATCGGTTTTGGTATTTTCTTTTACTTTCTGGTTTCCGAAACGTTTTACAAATGTCAGCGAAACGCCATACCAATCCCATCTGTTATAGTTTTTGAAAGTCCCGATCTGACTGTAAGTTGTTGTGGTCATACTAGGTCTTTTAAAAATATTCATAAACTGCAAACTGGTTTCTATCTGCGTACCTGGGAATAGCTTGGTTACGGAAAAGTTGTGAAAATAATTGTACTTATTCGCGACAGAATTTCCATTATTCTGGTTATCAACACTTAGCCAGGCACTCAGATTAATATTTTTATTGAATAAATTGGTGTAAGACAAATTCGTAGAACCGCCGATATAGCTGATATAATTATTCTCCTGACTTAAATTGTTTCTCCTGTTGAAATCGCTATTGTCAATATAATACCATCCGACTCCGAAATTGACATTCAGTTTATTTTTGAGAAGGTTCTGGTTGGTATTAGCGAACAAATAGAACTTCTCGACCTTTCCTTTGAAATTATCCGGGAAAACAATGGTCTTCAGATTGCCGTCCACATCGGTTTCCTGCTTATAATTTTCCCAATAATCCTGGTCTGTAAACATATATCTTGCCGAGATAAAATACTTTTTGAACAATCCGAACTTCAGCACCACTCTGTCACTTGGGTTGGGAAGAAGTTCCATATTTCCTCGGTAAAAGATGCCGTTATTATTTGGCACTTCGAAAGGATTGAATTCCGAATACCAAGGTCTCCAGAGATTGTGATTGTACGTCAGACTTAAATCATAATCCGGAGAAAATGAATATTTCAGCAAAAGATTGGGCAAAAATGTTCCGTAAGAGTCATTTCTGCCTTTGTTTCCTATATGTTCCCTGATTTTGTAGCTGATGTATTCGTAACGCAGCCCGACTCTTGTCTCCAGTTTTTCAAAAAAAGTTTTGCTGTAGGTGAAGTAAAGTGAGTTGATATTATCGGTGTAATGAAAATCGCTGTTCAGTCTGGTATTTTTAACTAAATCCTGATACGTGTTCGGAATAACATCATTATTGAAATTAGCTTTCCCGCCGACTTCCAAAGTTCCGCCTTTGCCTAATGGTGCTGTGTAATCGATTTTGATATAATAATTCCTGTTTTGCGTATCGGAGTTGATCAACGTTCTTTGAGAAGCTGCGATATTCTGCCATTCCTGAGGCAGAATATTTTCCTTGTTGGAAGTTTTCAGGATTCTGTCATTGTAGCCTTCGCTGGAATCATAATTAACGCCCAGATTAACATCCAGAATCTTGTTTTTCTCTTTATCATAATATTTATAGAACAGGTTGGTTCCAAGCGTATTATTCAGATTCTTACCTAATGTATTCTGATAATTGATGTATTTGAAGGCATTATCATCATAAAAACGGGCATATGAATCGGAATCCGAGCTGTTGTCACCACGGAAATACTCCAACACAAGACCGACGTTATTTTTATCATTCAGTTCAAATTCCGAAGTGGAAGAAAAAGAAGGATTCCTGTTCCTGTAAGCCGTTTCAGAATCAATCAGCTGCCTGTTTTTGTCAGCGTAATAGGTATAATCATTGGAACTTTTCGAGATAAAAACATTATCGCCGTAGCTTCCTGTGAATGTCTGGGTGAAGTTTTTTCTGTGATAATTAAGATTAAGACTTCCGTATTGATTATTCTTCGTATTCTGAGTATTTGTCAGAGAAACGCTTCCTTTGATTCCTTCATCATCACGCTTTTTCAGAACGATGTTAATCACTGCGCCGGTCGCTTCGTAGCGGGAAGACGGACTGGTGATCACCTCGATTTTCATCAGGTTGTCTGCAGGAATGGTCTTAAGGTACTCTTTAAGCTCCTTACCGGTAAAAACCGATTTCCTGTCGTTGATGTAAACTGTTACAGATTCGCCTTCCGCCCTCACATTATCATTGTTATCAATGCTGACCAGCGGCGTCATTCTCACGATATCCCAGGTTGTGTTCCCTGCAAGAATAGAACTATTTGCGACGTTAAAAACCGTTCGGTCCGCCTTGCTTTCTACGGTTGGTTTTTTGGCGATTACGGTGACCGCTTCTATTTCTTTGGATTTGAGGGTGTCTTTGGTTTGTGCAAAGGTAATTGCAAAAGTTAATAATCCTGCACAGGATAAAGCTTGCTTCATTGTTATTGTTTATAATGATAAGACAACTCATAACAGATATTGTTACATAAACAGTCAATTAAATTTATGTTAAATTGAATTTTAATTAAATTTGGAAAAACATATTCTTAACATGAATTCAAAAGTTGACGAACACATCAATCAGTCCAAACAATGGAAAGACGATATGAAGGCATTGAGAACCATTATCCTGGATTGCCAACTGGCAGAAGATCTCAAATGGGGAAAACCCTGTTATTCTTTTCAAGGTAAGAATATTGTAATTATACAAGGCTTCAAAGATTATTTTGCACTTTTGTTCTTCAAAGGCGGATTGATGAAAGATTCCAAACATCTTCTTGTGAAAATGGGCGAAAACACACAAGCCGGAAGGCAAATGCGGTTTGAAAATGTTCAGGATATTCTGGATAAAAAAACAATTATCAAAGATTATATTTTCGAAGCTGTTGAAATTGAAGAACGCGGCGAAAAAGTGGAAATCAAAAGAGAAGCAACACCAGTTCCCGAAGAATTTCAAATCAAATTAAATGAAAGTCCTGAGTTAAAATCCGCTTTCGAATCTTTGACACCCGGAAGACAACGTGCTTATCTCATTCATTTTTCCGCACCAAAACAATCCAAAACCAGAGAATCCAGAATAGAAAAATCAATCCCGGATATCCTGAACGGAAAGGGAATGAATGAGTAAACAAATTTAAGCTCTCACCGATTTGGCAAATTCTGCAGATTAATACAGTAAAACAGACTTGCATAATCTACTAATCTGTGACAGAAATATTTTATCTAAACCACTAATCAATATGAAAAATAAACCTCAACTTTCAGCAGAACAACAGGAAGAATTAATCAAAATTCTGAAAACCCGTTTTGAGAAAAATCCAAAACGCCACGAGAATATTCAATGGGAAGATGTTCTTAAAAAACTGAAATCTAATCCAGCAAAATTATGGTCACTTAACGAAATGGAAAAAACTGAAGGTGAGCCTGATGTTGTTGGTTATGATAATAAAACAAACGAATATCTTTTCATCGACTGTTCCGCAGAAAGCCCGAAAGGCAGACGAAGTCTTTGCTATGACAGAGCCGCACTCAATTCCAGAAAAGAACACAAACCTGTGAATAGCGCGATTGATTTGGCCAATGAAATCGGAATTGAAATTTTAAATGAAGAACAATACCGGTATTTACAAACGCTCGGAAATTTTGATCTGAAAACGTCAAGCTGGATAAAAACCCCGGACGACATCCGAAAACTAGGCGGTGCTCTTTTCTGTGACAGGCGTTACAATACTGTTTTCCTTTATCACAATGGCGCCGAATCTTACTACGCAGCGAGAGGTTTCCGTGGGATTTTGAGAGTTTGAAACTAATTTAACATGAAGTCTATGGATTATATTTACTCTGACTTTGATCTTGTAAAAAGTATTGCACTAAGATTTCCCGACACTGAAGAAAGTATTTCTCACGAAGGAACGCCTTCGGTAAAAGTGAGAGGAAAACTAATGTGCCGGCTTCATGACAGTGGTCAATTTATTCCTATCCGTATCGGCCTTGGAGCGAGAGATCATTATCTGGAAAAATTTCCGGATCTCTTTCATTTGCCTGATCACTTTAAAAATTATCCTTATATCTGCCTGTGGAAAGATTGTCACGATAAGAAACTTATCGCCGAAGTTTTGGAAATCAGCTGGAAATCTTTAGCCACTAAAAAACAGATCAAAGATTTTGAAGCTGAAAAATAAAATATTAAAAGAAAAAACCACATCTTTCGATGTGGTTTGATTATTATTAATCTCAGAATTAAAACTTAAGATCGCCATTCACTTCTCTTACAGCCTGTGCTGCTTCAGCAAATTTTGCTTGTTCTTCTTTAGTCAATGTGATATCAACAATTTTCTCAACACCATTTTTCCCGATGATTGCCGGAACGCCTAAACAAATATCACTTTGTCCATACTCCCCATCCAGCATCAGTGAGCAAGGAATCATTTTCTTCTGGTCACAAAGAATAGACTGAACCATTACAGAAACAGCTGCACCTGGCGCATACCAAGCCGATGTTCCCAATAACTTGGTCAATGTTGCACCTCCAACTTTGGTTTCCTCGATGACGTAAGCTTTCTTCTCTTCGCTCAGGAATTCAGAAACCGGAACACCATTCCTTGTCGCTTTGCTGAATAATGGCAGCATTCCTGTATCAGAGTGTGCTGCGATTACCATTCCGTCCACATCAGAAATTGGCGCCTCCAAAGCCTCGGCCAATCTGTATTTGAATCTCGCTGAATCCAATGCTCCACCCATTCCGATGATTCTTTCCTTTGGAAGACCGGATGTTTTATGCACCAGATAAGCCATTGTATCCATCGGGTTAGAAACCACAATAATGATAACATCCGGAGAATGTTTTACCAGGTTTTCAGTCACTTCTTTTACGATGCCTGCGTTAATTCCGATCAATTCTTCTCTCGTCATTCCCGGTTTTCTTGGGATCCCGGAAGTGATCACCGCTACTTTCGAACCTGCAGTTTTAGAATAATCTCCTGTAGTTCCGGTGATTTTGGTATCGAATCCATTAAGAGAAGCAGTCTGCATTAGGTCCATTGCTTTTCCTTCTGCAAAACCTTCCTTGATATCCACCAAAACAACTTCTGAAGCGAAGTCTTTCATTGCAATATACTCTGCGCAGCTTGCTCCCACTGCTCCAGCTCCAACTACGGTAACTTTCATAATCTGATTTTTTATTTTGTTTATTTATTTGAATTATAAAACTGTTAAACGATGTATTTTTTAAGGTTAAATCTTTTATCGTATTGACGGTAAATATAATAAAACTTCCAAAGCCCGAAAAAAAATTAATTCTAACATTTGTCATATTTTAAAAACTAACATCCGTTATCCTATGATATAAATTAACTAACAATCCTGAAATGAGACTTAAAATGTGATTGATATTTCGTAAATTTGCTTAGAAAAAAATTAAAAATATGTCAGAAAACAACATTAAATCTATTGCGGTTCTGACTTCCGGAGGCGATGCGCCGGGGATGAATGCCGCACTTAGAGCAGTTGTAAGAACAGCGAATCATTTTAATATAGACTGCTACGGCATCCGTGAAGGATACAATGGTCTGATTGCAGGTGATGTTACCAAAATGGGACCTCGTTCCGTAAAAAATATAATCAACCAGGGCGGAACCATTCTCAAGTCTGCCCGTTCCAAAGAATTTATGACCTATGAAGGCCGAAAAAAAGCCTTCGAACAATGCCAGAAACTGGGTATTGACGCGTTAGTATGTATCGGCGGAGACGGAAGTTTCACCGGCGCCAAAGTGTTCAATGAAGAATTCGGGATCAAGGTTATCGGTGTTCCGGGAACTATTGATAACGATATCTTCGGTACCGATAACACGATTGGATATGATACAGCGCTTAACACTGCAATGGATGCCATCGACAAAATCCGTGATACCGCCACATCCCATAACAGGGTTTTCTTTGTGGAAGTAATGGGACGTGATGCCGGATTCATCGCCCTGAACAGCGGGATTGCAACCGGTGCACTTGACATTTTGATTCCTGAAAGAAAAGACAGTATGGATGATCTTTTCAGCACATTCAGAATGGCAGAAAAAGTGGGTAAATCGTCCAGCATCGTAGTGGTAGCCGAAGGTGAAGAACTAGGCAGCATCTATGATCTCGCTAAAGCGACTAAAGAAGAGTTTCCAAACTATGATATCAGAGTAACGATACTCGGACACATCCAGAGAGGTGGCTCGCCAAGCTGTGCAGACAGGGTGCTTGCCAGCAATCTTGGCTATGGTGCTGTGGTAGGACTAATGGAAGGAAAGAATAAAGTAATGGTTGGTATGCAGTCTAACAGAATTACTTATACACCGATAGAGGAAGCCATTAAAAAGCATAACGAAATCGATAAGAACCTGCTGCAGATAGCAGAGATTCTTGCGATGTAATTTTCATCAAACAATAATAAAACAAAACCTTAATTTTTTAAATAATATGTCAACAATTAAAGTAGGAATCAACGGATTCGGGAGAATCGGACGTTTAGTTTTCAGAGCTATGGCCGAAAGAAGCAACATCGAAGTTGTGGGTATCAATGACCTTATCGATGCGGAATATATGGCCTATATGCTAAAATACGATTCGGTTCACGGAGCGTTCAAAGGAGAAGTATCAGTACAAGGCAATAACCTTGTAGTTAACGGCAAAACAATCCGTGTAACAGCTGAGAAAGATCCTAATAACCTAAAATGGAATGAAGTTGGTGCAGAATATATCGTAGAATCTACAGGTTTATTCCTTTCTAAAGATTCAGCCCAGGCTCACATCAACGCTGGTGCTAAGAAGGTGATCCTTTCTGCGCCGTCTAAAGATGATACGCCGATGTTCGTAATGGGTGTAAACCACAAAGAACTGACTGATGATATCAAAATCTTCTCAAATGCATCTTGTACTACTAACTGTCTTGCACCTTTGGCAAAAGTAATCCACGATAACTTCGGAATTGCGGAAGGTCTTATGACAACAGTACACGCTACAACGGCAACTCAGAAAACTGTAGACGGACCGTCTGCAAAAGACTGGAGAGGCGGTAGATCTGCTCTTAATAATATCATCCCTTCTTCTACAGGTGCTGCGAAAGCGGTAGGAAAAGTTATCCCTTCTCTTAACGGGAAATTGACCGGTATGTCTTTCAGAGTTCCGACTGCTGACGTTTCTGTAGTGGATCTTACTGTGAAATTGGACAAACCAACATCTTACGAAGAGATCTGCGCTGCTATCAAAGCTGCATCTGAAGGTGAATTGAAGGGAATCCTTGGTTACACAGAAGATGCTGTAGTTTCTCAGGATTTCGTAAGCGATGCCAGAACTTCTATCTTCGATAAGGAGGCTGGAATTATGTTAAACCCAACTTTCGTTAAATTGGTATCTTGGTACGATAACGAGTGGGGTTATTCTAACAAATTGGCAGATATGCTTGTTCACTCTGCGTCTTTGTAAGAATTGACTTTTAAATAAATCTCAGGCCTTTCAAATATTTGAAAGGCCTTTTTTATTGTGTATATTTTTCTAATATTCTTTCTGTTACGGGATGTAATTCTTTCTGATTATCCGGGTTTTTCCCATCGGCAGTAAAAAACTCTACCCGATTCTGATATTTCGAATACCAGACTCCTTTTACCGATCGAATTGTGTCCGGTCTTGTAATTTTTTTGAAGTTGGCCACCAGCCTAGTATCAATAGCAATCAGTCCCGCCTTAGTATTATTACAATGTTCAGGAATGTATTCTTTCCCATTCCAGTACATACATTGTTTTGGGATGTCCAGAAACCCTAATCCTTTTTGAGAAGCATCTTCTTTAGATTTAATAAATCTTGTTCCCACAATCAGGCTGCCGCAGAGCACAACACCCATAATCCCGAGATTACTTTGTTTAGTGAAAAATTCCGGAAGCTTGAATACCGGCGCAGTAGAAATATTAACTACAATCTGCGATAGCTTTTCTGTAATGGATTTTATTTCATTATCAAAGGTTACATTAACATTTGTAAATGAAGAATCTTCGTTCATCTTAATAAACTCGTTCGTATTACAGAAAGTTTCAAAATCTTTATATCCAATATAATTACTGAACTGATCCAAAGTAATAGCGTCAATCTCTTGATCCATTCCTTTTTCCACCAAATTACTGTAATATCTTACAAAAGTTCTTTCATTTTTTGCAAAGCCAAACCGCTCTTCAAATAATGAATTAATATATGCAGCTCTAGGACTTTTCCCATTTTTAGAAAGTTCCTTTTTTGCCTGATCAAAGACTTTTTCAATTAAAATTTTCTTTTTTTCATACATATAATCGGTTTAAGAATTAAATCGCTGTCCAAATTAGACAAAAGCTTGTCCAAAAAATTACGGTTTTCCATAAAAACGACATAAAATCTGTCCATTCCATGTCCACTCACTGTCTAGGATTCAGCATCATTCTTACCCGAAATTTGTCTCAGAAATCAGTGATAAACAAAACATTACAAAACAAAGTTACAAAAACTGATTTTAACAAGACCTGATAAAACGGAGATGAATCTCTGGTTTGGGAAGCAGGATTTCCTCTTCCGTTTTTGAAGGTCACTTCCCAAAAATTTAAGAAGCGCTTCTTTTTTCAAAAACTGTGTAAACCTGGCCGCAACCCGTGTTGCGGAGCAGAACACGAACGTCGAATTTTTTAAATTTTTAAAACAATGTTAAACCTACTTTTAATATTACTGGGACTAATTTCAAACCCTACAACTACGTCTAACTGTGGAAGTGATGATAATCCTCCTACCATTGCAAACCCAAATCCGGCGGATACCGGCGGAGATACTGCCCACCCGATTCCTCCAAAAATTGTCGGCGGGTAAAAATCAGTAGCGAAAGAATATTCTTTCGCTATTTTTTTTAAATTTGGTTCAAACTAATTGTTTTGAAAACCTTATATTATTTATCAGTTCTATTTCTTATAACAGCATGTTCGGACAATAAGCAAATATTAAAAGAAAACAAGTTCGTTAATCTTTTTTATGATAAAGCATTTGAATTCCGGGATAATGCTAAGACGGACAGCGCATTTTTATACTTTTATAAAGCCAAAGATGTTTTCCTACAGGCCGGTGATCAATTTGGCGCAGCAAAATGCTTTACAAATCTTGCAATTATCCAGGAAACCAAAGGTGATTATTTTGGAAGCCAGGAAACCGCAACTTTTGCCAATAAATATTTTAATCCCGAAGACAGTTTGCAATTCCAATACTTATCCATTAATTACAATTCCTTGGGAATTGCCACCAGCAAATTGCGAAACGATTTAAAAGCAATTGAATTCTATCAAAAAGCCCTAAATTTCACAAATAATATACAGGACAGGATTATCTACCAAAATAATCTGGGCAACTGTTACACCAGGATTAAAAATTATACAAAAGCTATAGAAATCCTGAACAATACCATAAAGCTTAGTGATAAAGAAGATATTCATTTTTCCAGGACGCTGACAAATCTTGCCCTTGCAAAATGGCTGCAAAATCCGAAGTATAATCCAATCCCGGAATTCCGCAAGGCTTTAAAAATCAGATTGGAAGGCAAAGACGATTGGGGCCTCAATTCCAGCTATGCTCATATTGCAGATTTTTATATAAAGTCCAAGCCTGATTCTGCCATTTATTATGCCAACAAAATGCTGGCTGCTGCAAAGAAAATCAAAAGTGCGGATGACCAGGCTGAAGCTCTGCAGAAGCTTATTATACTCGATCCCCAAAATTACACTTCACATTTCATCCGATATCAATTCCTGAATGACAGCATTCAGACCGCAAGAAATAAAGCCAAAAACCAATTTGCATTAATCCGATACGAAACCGAAAAAAACAAGGCTGATTTTTTAAAAGCCAAAGCACAAAGTGCGGAACGACAAAATAAAATCATTATCCGGAATATCGCATTAATTGCAGCTTTTATTACTATCGTGGGATTTTATATTTATCTCCATAAAAGACAAAAAAGACTTCAGCAGGAGAAGCTTCTGGAAGTGAAAAACACAGAACTAAAATACTCCAAAAAAGTTCACGACCGTGTTGCCAACAGGATCTATCAAATTATATCTTTTATAGAAAACACCTTGCATCCGGACAAAAACTCTATCCTTTTTGCTTTAGAAAATGTTTACGAAACATCCAGAGACATTTCTTACGAAAATCCTGATGTAAATGAGAAACAAAACTACCGTGAGCAGCTATTCAATATGCTGGACTCTTATTCTTCTCAAGACGTTGTCAAAGTTTTAATTGTCGGTAACAAGGAAGAAATCTGGCAAAATACCAATCTGCTTCAGAAAACTGAAGTGTATCTTGTGCTTCAGGAGCTGATGACCAATATGAAAAAACACAGTAATGCCAGTATAGTTTCAATAAGATTTCAGAGAGATGATACGGCAATAAACATCGCATATACAGACAACGGTGTTGGCATTAAAGATTTTTCTCCTAAAAACGGAATGAAAAATATGGAAAACCGTATTAATGCTATCAATGGAAGAATTATTTTTGACACACAAACCAATAATCTATTGAAAATCAACATTTCAATTCCAGTCTAAAATAATACTTATGTTCAAAAAAATTCTAATTGCCGAAGATTACGAAAGTTCCAATATCTCTGTTCAAAAAGCTTTGGAAGATCTCAAAATTCCAAATCCGAAATACGTCAATTATTGCGATGATGCACTTAGCAGAATAAAAATGAGTTTACAGGAAGCCAATCCTTTTGAGCTCCTGATCACGGATCTTTCTTTTGATGAAGACCACAGAGCACAAGAACTTAAAAGTGGCCAACAATTGATCTCTGCCGTCAGAGCACTACAACCGAATCTGAAAGTGATCGTTTTTTCTGTTGAGAAAAAAGAAGTTATTATTGAAAAACTGTTTAATGAGCAAAGGATCAATGGTTATGTCAAAAAAGGGCGAGACGATGTTAAAGATCTTAAAAAAGCAATAAGATCCGTTTATAATAATGAAAAATACATCACTTATGATCTAAAAATCAAAAGCGCAGAAAGAAACTCTTTTGAATTTTCCGAGTATGATACATTATTGGTCTCATTACTTGCCAAAGGCATTTTACTGAAGGACATCCCGGATTATCTGAGGTCTCATCAAATAAAACCGGCAAGTATGAGCGCCGTGGAAAAACGGCTGAAGGAAATCAAAGAATCTCTGAACATTAACAGCAATGAACAATTGATTGCATTCTGTAAGGATTTCGGCATTATCTGATTTATCATCATAAACACTTTTTATTAAAAAACTTTCAAAATTTTTGAAAGTTTTTTTGTTTTTACGGATTTCCGTAAAAACCAGAAATGAGCTTGAGGTACTTTTGGAATGTTAAACAATAAAAAACAATTATTATGAAAAAGTATTATGTTAACAAAAATGCACAAAAGAACGGAGATCACGAGGTACATGATGAGTACTGCAAATATCTTCCAGACACCAACAACAGAAAATATTTAGGCGAATTTTCTTCTTGTAAAGAAGCTGTCGCAGAAGCTAAAAAAGATTATATACAATCCAATGGCTGCAAAACTTGTTCTAACGAATGTCACACCCAATAAACTATATCAATGGGACAATTTATTATCACTAAGAGAATCAATAATGAATATCAATTCAATCTGAAAGCCGGAAACGGAGAAATTATCCTGACAAGTGAGGGCTATGTTTCGAAATCCGGATGTAAAAACGGAATAGAGTCCGTAAAAATTAATTCACAAATCGATTCCAGATTTGAAAGAAGAACCGCTGTAAACAATAAAGAATATTTTGTGGTTAAAGCCGGAAACGGTGAAATAATCGGGAAAAGCCAATTATACAACACAAAGCAAGGAATGGAAAACGGAATTGCTTCCGTAAAAGACAATGCACCAACTGCAGAAATTATTGATGAAACCAACTAACAACTATGGAACTCAAATTAAAACTTGAACAGCTGCACCAAAGAGTTAACGGACTCAAAGATCAGATCCTGACAGAAGAGGCTACGAAAACGGCTTTTGTAATGCCGTTTATCCAGATTCTTGGTTACGACATTTTTAACCCAACGGAAGTCATCCCGGAGTTCATCGCAGATATTGGCACTAAAAAAGGAGAAAAAGTAGATTTTGTTATTAAAAGGGATAATGATCCTATCCTGATTATCGAATGTAAAAGCTGGAAGGAAAATGCAGACGCTCATAACTCACAGCTACATCGTTATTATCACGTATCCAAAGCAAGATTTGGCGTGCTCACCAACGGTATTACCTATAATTTCTATACAGATCTGGAGAAACCGAATATTATGGATGAAAAGCCATTTTTCACCATCAATCTTGATGATCTGAAAGATAATTCGATTAAACTTCTCGAAAGCTTCACAAAATCCGGCTATAATCTGGAGTCTATTCTGGATTCTGCGGAGGCATTGAAATATATCAAAGCCATCCGAAAAGAATTCGAAAAAGAAATTGAAAATCCGTCTGATGAGCTGGTCAAATTATTGGTCAACAGATTTTTTGAAAGACCGCTTACTGCTAACAGAATGATCACTTTTAAGGAGTACACCAAGCGGGCATTAAGTATTTCGATTTCGGAATCTATAAGCTCGCGCCTAAAATCGGCCCTGGTCATCAATGATAATATTGAAACCGAAAAAACAGCCGTTCCGACGGCAAATATCGACCAGAATACTGATGTATCAAAAATCAATACAACAGAAGAAGAGCTGGAAGCATTTCAGATTGTAAAAGCCATTTTACGGGAAAAAATCTCTGCCGAAAGGATTGCATACAGAGATACGCAATCTTATTTCGGTATTCTGCTGGACGATAATAACCGAAAGCCAATCTGCAGATTTCATTTTGGAACCAATAAAAAATTATTGGAATTGTTTCATAACGGAAAAGATTCCGGAGAAAGAATCAATCTGGGTTCATTAGATGAGATTTACAAATATAGAAATGAACTGCATCAAACTTTAGAAATATACAATTAATCTATTATGAAAAAAATACTTTTTACCTTACTGACATTAGGATTATTAATCCCGGCAACTTCTACTGCCGCAACAACAAAATCATCAGGCACAGAATTTTTCACTAAAAAAAGTAAGAAGAAAAAAGCTTACAAAAAGAGAAAACCGAGGAAATATTATTCACAAAGTAATAACTGTACATACAATGGACACCAGCTATTTGTAGGAAAACGTGGCGGATGTTACTATTATTCAGGAGACAGCAAAGAATATGTAGACAGAAGCTATTGCTCAGGATGTAACTAGCTATGGAAGCAACCAACTCTCAAAATGACTTCAGAACATCGGAAATCATTTACAAAACGTTTTTCTCATTTTGTGCACTCTGCTGTTTTATTGCTATTCTTCCGCTTCCGCTACTCTATTACACATTCCTCAGGATTATCGTATTTACTGCTGCAGCAATAATTATTTATTATTTCACAAGACAGAAAGAATTTCACTGGGTTGCAGTTTTCGGAAGCATTCTGATTTTATTTAATCCTGTATTTCCTGTTCATTTTTACTCGAAAAGCATCTGGATATTGATTGACATTGCAACGGGTATTTTATTCCTGTTGCTTGTTTTCATCAGAAAAAAAACAAAAAAATTAGCCGAAGAAAACGTTTCGGAAACTGCAAGCCAGCCCAAAACATTCAGCAGAGACAGAATTATCAAAACCTCATCTAAAATTAACAATTATAAAAATGAATGAAACTACAGAAACTACGGAACCTACAGAAAGTCTTAAAGCCCATTTTTTAAGACTTTATCAGATGGCCATTTGCGATGATAATTTTAGTCCGCTGGAACTGAAAGCACTCTATAAGTCTGCGGAAGAACGCGGAATTTCTCAGAAAAATCTGGACGAAATCCTCCTGAACCCCATCAATTCAAAATTGACAATTCCGGAAAACATCGAAGAAAAAATTGATTATCTCTACGATTTGACCGTAATGATCTGGGCAGACGGAGAAGTGTCACCGAATGAAAAATCTGCTTTGGAAAAGTATGTTCTCATGTTTGGCTTTATGGAAGAAAACGCATTACAGATTGTGGATTATCTTATCGATTCGGTAAAAGATGGAAAAAGCAAAGCCGACATTATTAACGATTTAAATGATTAAAAAATGAATACCAATATTAAAAACATTTTCAGATTAAAGCAGGTTCCGGTCGAAAAGGAAGAATCTCCTCTTAAAGTCGTTGAAACCGATAATAATGCAGAATCCACAGAGGAAAGCCGAAAGAGAACCTACCACGAATCCGGCTACAGAGACAGCTCCCGCAACAGCGGAAATCACACAGCACTTTCCATTTGTCTGGACGCCATCTATTCCAAATTTCAGAATGAAGAAAAAGAACTGGCTGAAAAACAAAATAAACTGAAAGAGCCCTATATCAATGAGCAGAAAAACAAGGAAACCGAAATCAAAGGTTTAACTGTTTCTCTTGATAATAAAGAAGAACAGATCAGAGAAGTGCAGCAAAACATTGATAATGTGAATAATAAAATTGAAACATTGAAATTTGAGATCAATGACATCCCCAGAAATCCGGAAACTTATCACATCAAAGCAAGCAAAGGCGCTTCTACAAAATTCTGGATTGGTTTATTACTTTTGATTCCGATCAGCCTGTATTTGTTTACGTTTTACATTTCGACCTCTTTCTCCGCATTTTTCAAAACATTTGACCCAAACGTCAGCATAATGCAAAGTGTGCTGGATGCGCAGGCATTCAATAAAGCCTGGGACGAAGGCGTTCTGGAAGGTGCTTTTGTAACACTGATTCCATTTGTCTTTCTGGGATTAGGCTACCTGATCCATATGTTCGGGGAAAATAGAAACTGGCTGAATTACGTGAAAATGTTTTTACTTTTTGTGGTCACCTTTGTTTTTGATGCCATTCTCGCTTACGAAATCGAATCTAAAATCTACGAGCTCAATAAAACTTTTGATTCTCCGCCTTTTGATCTTTCTATCGCCTTTACTAAAAATCAGTTTTGGGGAATTATATTCGCTGGATTTGTGGTCTATATTATCTGGGGATTGGTTTTCGATTTTATTATGAAAGAAAACAGGGAAAAAGATAAGATCAGGAATGAGCAAATCAAAAAACAAAAAGATATTCTTGTTCATCAGGAAAGAATTGCCGGCTTTGAAAAACAAATGGATGATATCAAAAACAGCATTGCGAGCATCAAAGAACTCATCATCAAAGCCAAAGGAAGGATTGAAGAACTTCAGAATATTATTGATGGTGTTATCATTCCTACAAAAGAGTACAAATCTTATGCATCGGAATATGTTCAGGGCTGGATCACTTTTATCGGTGAAAAATTAGCCGTATCTCATCCTGTAAAGCAGGAAATGATTGAGGAATGCAAAAATCAATACAACTATAACCTGAATAAAGTCGGTGCTAATTCTGATAGTCAGAACTCGGTTTATGTCTCTGTCCTTTAAAAAACCAATACCTATGAAATATATATATTACCTGCTAATTTTGTCATTATCTTTGATTCAATGCAAAAAAAGCGAACCGAAAACAGGTACAATAGGAAACAGCGATTCTATTTCCAACAGCAAAAACCTGAACATCAGCATCCTGATTGACCTTTCCGACAGAATTGACCCGGAAAAATATCCCAACGCGTCAATGGAATATTTTCAAAGAGACCTGGAGTATATCAAAACAATAAAAACAGGCTTTATTGAGCATGTTAAAAGCAAAAAAGTCATACAGCTCAACGACCAGATGCAGGTGTTTTTTAACCCGGAACCGTCTGATGGAGAAATAAATGACTTTGCAAAACAGCTGCAAGTTTCTTTTGATAAGAACACCTCAAGGGAAAATATCAATTTAGTCGATGAAAAATACACAATGCTACCTGAAAAAATCTATAAGTCTGCCATTTCGGATAAAAAATATGTAGGATCGGACATCTGGGGGTTTTTTAAAAATAAAGTAAAAGATTATTGCATCAAAGATAAACACCGGAATCTTCTCTTTATATTGACCGATGGTTATATGTTTCATAAGGATTCTAAATTTTCGGAAGGCAATAAAACGTCTTACCTCACGCCGGAGTTTGTAAAATCAATGAAGCTGAACACTTCAGAATTTAAGGAAAAAATTAATGATAAAGGATTTGGATTCATCAAGGCCAATGATCATCTCGATAACCTTGAAGTTGTAGTTTTAGGAATCAATCCTGAAAAAGGTAATCCTTTCGAAGGCGAAGTAATCAAAACCTACTGGGAAAACTGGCTGAACGAAATGGACATCCATCAATACAAAATCAAGGAAGCCGACCTGCCTACTAATCTGGAAGTCATTATTAAAAATACAATATTGCATAAGTAATAAAAAATCGCATTCTTCAGCTTAGAATGCGATTTATTTTTTCCGTTATCAGTTTATAACGAGGTTTAATTTATAATAACATTAACTTTGCATCATAAAAATCTGCTGTGGAGAAAATACTCATCATAGATGACGAAGAAAAGATCAGGACGCTGCTTTCCAGAATTATCTCTCTGGATGGATTTGACGTGTTCCAGGCTTCCGATCTGAAGAATGCTATGAAACGACTTGAAGTTTCTGAAATTGATGTCATTATCAGCGATGTAAAACTTCCGGACGGCAGCGGTGTGGAGTTTTCTAAAATCATTAAAAAAAATTATCCTGCTTCGGAAGTAATTCTTCTTACAGCTTTCGGAAATATTCCGGATGGCGTTCAGTCTATAAAAAACGGCGCATTTGATTATATCACAAAAGGTGATGATAATAATAAAATTATTCCGTTGGTGTATAAAGCTTTGGAAAAAGTAAAGCTTAACAAACGACTTTTTCAGCTAGAAAAACAGTTGGGCGACAAACATTCTTTTGAAAATATTATCGGGAAATCTTCTCTCATAAAATCTGCAATAGAAGCTGCAAAAAAAGTAGCAGTAACCGATGCAACGGTACTTTTGACAGGCGAAACAGGCACCGGAAAAGAGGTTTTTGCCCAGGCGATTCATAATGCAAGTAACCGAAGCAAGCAAAATTTTGTGGCAGTCAATTGTTCCGCTTTTGGCAAAGAATTACTGGAAAATGAGCTTTTCGGGCACAAAGCTGGTGCATTTACAGGTGCGATGAAAGATTCAAAAGGGATTTTTGAGGAAGCAAATAATGGAACGGTTTTTCTGGATGAGATCGGAGAAATGCCTTTGGATTTGCAGGCAAAACTGCTTCGTGTTCTGGAATCCGGCGAATTTCTGAAAGTTGGTGACAGCAAACCGACGAAAGTCAACGTGAGAATTATTGCTGCAACCAACCGGGATCTGCAGAAAGAAATTGATAACGGAAACTTTCGGGAAGATCTGTATTACCGGATCAATATATTCAATATCCTTCTGCCGTCTTTGAGAGAAAGAACTTCTGACCTTGAACAACTTGCGGATTTTTTCCTCAGACAATTATCAGCCAAAATCGGAAAAAAGATAACCGGAATTTCCGATGAGTATCTTAATTTACTCAAAAAACATTCCTGGAAAGGCAATATCCGTGAACTTAGAAATATCATTGAAAGAAGCGTGATTCTGGAAGACGGGCAGGAACTATCCGTCAGCAGCCTGCCATTTGATCTGCTACAAAATGCAAGCTTAAGTCAATCTGATAACAAAATTTTATCCGCTTTCTCACTGGCAAGTGCGGAAAAACTTCATATCCAGAAAATCCTTAATCACACCAAAGGCAATAAAGCCGAAGCCGCCCGTCTGCTCGAAATTGGTATTGCCACGCTTTACCGTAAGATCGAGGATTACAAAATATCATAATCAGCTTATCATTCTGATAATAAGCCTATCATTTTGATAGGCTTTTTTGTGACTCAAAATATATTTTAGAACATTAATCATCTGATTATTAATTAATTATAACACAAAATATTCAAAAGGAATACATCTTGGCATTAGTGATTCAAAATAAAATCAATGAATCAACACGAAAATTCCCGGCTTATTGACAAGCAGCCTCCTCAAAATTTGCAACTACAGAATAACAGTCAATTCAAAATTGTTCCCTGGGATCTTTTAGTGACAATTTATGGACTTATGATTGGCGCAGGAGTTATTTACAGAATCTTTAACCCTTAGATTATGACATTAATACTAACATTTTCAGGAATCATCTTATTTACAATGTTTTTTCTGACCGTAAAATACTTCGAAAAGTTATGATCCTTTTATTCATTATCGCCATTGCCGTATTCAGCTATATGTGTTATGTGCTCGTAAGACCGGAAAAATTTTAAAATAAGTAAAATGTGAGAAAATAGAAGTGAAAAGTTAATCTTCTTACTTCTTACCTCTTACTTTCAACCAAAAAATTATGAATACAGAAATTCTAGGAATCATCCTGATGTTTACCATCACAATAACATTGGCAATACCGTTGGGAAGATACATTGGCAAAATTTTCAGTAATGAAAAGACGTGGCTGGATAAAATTTTAAACCCAATAGACAAGCTTTTTTATAAGCTATCAGGCATTGACCCGGAAAAAGAAATGAATTGGAAGCAGCATTTAATGGCATTGCTTACCATTAATTTGGTTTGGTTTTTCATTGCAATGTTCGTTCTCACCAATATGAGCTGGCTTCCTCTTAATCCGGATAATAATCCATCAATGAGCGGCGACCTTGCCTTTAACACAGCGGTAAGTTTTATTACCAACACCAATCTTCAGCACTATTCAGGTGAAACAGGAATGTCCTATCTGGGGCAATTAACTTTAATGTTATGGCAGTTTATTTCAGCGGCTTGCGGAATTGCCATTGCAGCTGTTGTTTTCTCAGCTATGAAGGAAAGAACTACCGATAAACTGGGCAATTTTTATTTCTTTTTTGTAAGAAGCTGCACCAGAGTTTTATTACCTATTGCTGTTTTAGTGGCTTCTCTACTTGCTATGAACGGTATTCCGATGACTTTCGAAGGAAAAGATTCGATAACCAGTTTGCAGGGCGATAAAGTTGAAGTCAGCCGTGGTCCTGTAGCCGCATTTGTTGCCATAAAACATTTGGGAACCAATGGCGGCGGTTTTTTCGGGCCCAATTCAGCGCATCCGTTTGAAAACCCGAACCACATCACAAACGTGATTGAAATTGTCACCCAGATGCTGATTCCTCTGGCAATGATTTTTGCAATGGGATATATCATCAAAAGAAGAAAATTATCTTGGATGGTTTTTGGTGTGATGACAATAGGTTTTCTTTTATTGATGGTACCTACCGTGATTTCTGAGGTCAATGGAAACCCCGCTATTTCCAATATGGGAATTAGTCAGGCCATGGGAAATATGGAAGGCAAGGAAGTTCGTTTCGGGTCAGCAGCATCGGCTTACTGGAGCATTGCAACGACGGTAATTTCTACAGGAAGCATCAACTCTATGCATGACAGTTTTATGCCTCTAAGCGGAATGAATCAGCTGCTTGGAATGATGGTTAATTGTTTTTATGGCGGCGTAGGCGTAGGGTTTCTGAACTTCTATATTTTTATTATTCTGGCGGTTTTTATTAGCGGACTGATGGTCGGCAGAACGCCGGAATTTCTCGGCAAAAAAATCGAAGCCAGGGAAATGAAAATTGCGATGATGATTGCATTGCTTCATCCTTTCCTGATTCTTGTGGGAACAGCCATTGCGAGTTATACTTATGCTCATCATCCTGAAACTTATGCCGGCTGGCTTAATAATCCGGGATTTCATGGATTTAGCGAAATGTTGTACGAATTTACTTCATCCAGTGCTAATAACGGAAGCGGTTTCGAAGGATTGGGAGATAATACGCCATTCTGGAATATCGCCTGCGGAATCGTGATGCTGATGGCAAGATATTTACCAATCATTGGTCCGGTTGCCATTGCCGGAAGTTTGGCAGCAAAAAAGTACATTCCTGAAAGTGCCGGGACGCTGAAAACAGATACTTCAACTTTCGGACTGATGATTTTCGCAGTCATTGCTATTGTAGCGGCATTGTCATTCTTTCCAGCTTTAGCACTAGGCCCGATTGCGGAATATTTTAGTCTCTGAGAAATGCAAGTGAATATTATTAAAATCTCTAACATTTCACATCTTACTTTTAATTCATAAAACAATGAAAAATAACAACAATTTGTTTCAACCAGACCTGATGAATGAAGCGTTGAAACAATCTTTTATAAAATTACATCCAGCCAAAATGATTCTTAATCCTGTGATGTTTATGGTTTGGATTGGCACTTTGGTAATGGCAGGTGTATGCATATGGATTGCGGCAGGGGAAAAAAATCAGGGAAGTATTATCTATAACATTATTGTGACCTTCATTCTCTTTCTCACGCTTTTGTTTGCCAATTTTGCGGAAGCCATTGCAGAAGCAAGAGGAAAAGCGCAGGCAGACTCTCTAAGAAAAACCAGAGAAGAAACACCGGCCAAATGGCTGAAAACAATGGGAGAATTATCTATGAATGAAGTGACACTGGTATCTTCCAGTCAAATGAGAAAAGGCGATATTTTCATTTGCGAGCCAGGCGATATTATCCCAACAGATGGTGAAATCATAGAAGGTTTGGCAACGATTGATGAAAGTGCAATTACCGGAGAAAGTGCTCCTGTTATCCGTGAAGCTGGTGGTGACAAAAGCAGTGTTACAGGCGGAACTAAAGTTTTATCGGACTTTATTAAAGTGAAAGTCACCACAGAACCGGGCGAAAGTTTCCTGGATAAAATGATTGCCTTGGTAGAAGGCGCTTCCAGACAAAAAACACCCAATGAAATTGCTTTGACCATTCTTCTGGCAGGTTTTACTTTGGTGTTTATCATTGTGACAGTCACACTGAAACCTTTTGGTGATTATGCTCACACGCCGATTACCATTGCAGCTTTTATTTCGCTTTTTGTTTGTTTGATTCCAACCACGATTGGTGGCTTATTATCCGCCATCGGAATTGCAGGAATGGACAGGGCTTTGCGCGCCAACGTGATTACCAAAAGCGGAAAAGCTGTAGAAACAGCCGGAGACGTAGATGTGCTTTTGCTGGATAAAACCGGAACAATTACCATCGGAAACAGAAAAGCAACTCATTTTCACATAGCAAATAACGTCAGTGAAAAAGATTTCATAAAAGCAGTTGTTTTAAGCTCGGTGGCAGATGAAACTCCGGAAGGTAAATCAATAATAGAGCTCAGTGAAAAGTCAGATGCGAATAGTGAAATAAAAAGTGAACTTTCACATCTAACCGCTCACTTTTCACCGGAATATATCACTTTCACTGCAGAAACCAGAAGTTCAGGAATCAATTATGATAATATCAGAATCCGCAAAGGCGCTTCGGATGCTATCAGAAATTTGGTTGAAAAAGCAGGAAATACTTTTCCACAGGAAACAGAAGATGCTGTAAAAAGGGTTTCCAGCAATGGCGGAACACCTTTAGTCGTTTCCGAAAACGAAAAAGTTTTAGGGGTCATAGAATTGCAGGACATCATCAAACCCGGAATTCAGGAGCGTTTTGAGCGTCTGAGAAAGATGGGCATCAAAACTGTGATGGTTACCGGTGATAATCCGCTTACGGCAAAATACATTGCAGAAAAAGCAGGAGTGGATGATTTTATTGCGGAAGCCAAGCCGGAAGATAAAATGAATTACATCAAAAAAGAACAGTCTGAAGGAAGACTGGTCGCAATGATGGGAGACGGAACCAATGACGCGCCGGCCTTGGCTCAGGCAGATGTAGGTGTAGCGATGAACAGCGGAACTCAGGCGGCAAAAGAAGCCGGAAATATGGTGGATCTGGATAATGATCCCACCAAACTGATAGAAGTGGTAGAAATCGGGAAACAATTGCTGATGACCAGAGGAACGCTTACTACATTCAGCATTGCGAATGATGTAGCGAAATATTTTGCAATTGTTCCGGCATTATTCATTGCATCCATTCCGGCTTTGCAGGGTCTGAATATTATGAATCTCCATTCTCCGGAAAGTGCGATTCTTTCGGCAGTGATTTTTAATGCGATTATCATCCCGATGCTGATTCCGCTAGCTTTGAAAGGTGTAGCTTACAAACCAATCGGCGCAAGCGCATTGCTCAGAAGAAATCTTTTGATTTACGGTTTAGGCGGCGTTTTAATTCCTTTTATCGGAATCAAAATTATAGATTTAATCGTATCGAATTTTATTTAATATGGTAAAAGTGAAAAGTTAGAAGTGAAATTTGGTTGATAGACATCTCACTTCTCACTACTGACTTCTCACCTTAAACTCTCAACCTTTCAAAATTATGAAACAAAATATATTACCCGCCATCAGACTTACTTTCATTTGTCTTATCTTCTTTTCAGGATTTTACACGCTTGTGATTTTTGGAATAGCACAGGCAGCTCCGAATGGCGGCAAAGGAGAAATTATTACGAGTGAAAAGTCACAGGTAAAAAGTAAGCAGTCTGGGAAAACTTCAGATTTTTCCCAAAAAACTTCTTACTATTATAGCAATATCGGACAGAAATTTAACAAAGACGACTATTTCTGGTCTCGTCCATCCGCTGTAAATTATAATGCTGCCGGTGCAGGAGGAAGCAATAAAGGCCCATCAAATCCTGATTATCTGAAAACGGTTCAGGAAAGAATCGATAATTTCATCAAACATAATCCCGATGTAAAAAAATCTGAAATCCCATCAGATTTGGTGACAGCCAGCGGAAGCGGTCTTGATCCTGACATTTCTGTTCAGGCAGCAAAAGTTCAGGTGAAAAGAATTGCCAAAATCAGGAATATCGGTGAAAATAAGATCCGGCAGATAATTGCATCAAATACGGAAAAACCGATCTTCGGGATTTTAGGAACGGAAAAAATCAATGTTCTAAAGCTTAACATCGCTTTAGATGGTTTGAAATAATTAAAAGTCAATTTAAAAATGAAAAATACTATATTAATGGCATTGTCGATGCTGGGTTTGTCCGATGCAATTATGGCCCAGGAAGATAATAAGCCATTAAAAATCACAGGTTACGCAGAATTATATTATCAATATGACAATAATAATCCTCAAAACAACACCAGACCATCTTTCATATACAGCCATAACAGAAATAACGAGGTGAATCTGAATCTCGGATTCGTAAAAGCCAATTATGAAACTGATAAACTGAGAGCTAATCTGGCTTTGGCTACCGGAACTTATATGAACGCTAATTATGCCGCGGAACCAGGTGTGCTGAAAAATATCTACGAAGCCAATGTCGGAATCAAAATTTCTAAATCAAAAAACCTATGGATTGATGCGGGAATATTACCTTCACACATCGGTTTTGAAAGTGCGGTCAGCAAAGATTGCTTTACAGTCACACGAAGTCTGCTGGCGGATAACTCTCCCTATTACGAAAGTGGTGCAAAAATCTCTTACACCAGTGACAGCGGAAAATGGTTCATCAGCGGATTAGTTCTAAACGGATGGCAACGAATCCAGCGGGTGGATGGCAATTCTACGGTCGCTTTTGGTCATCACCTGACTTATAAACCAACTGAAAAAATAACCCTAAACAGCAGTTCATTCATCGGGAATGATAAACCGGACAGCATCAGACAGATGCGTTATTTTCACAATTTATATGGTATTTTCCAGCTCACGGAGAAATTAGCCCTGACAACAGGATTTGATATCGGTGCGGAACAAAAAACTAAAGGAAGCAAGCAATATAACATCTGGTATTCACCGGTGGTTATTGCCAGATACAGTCCCATTCAAAAGCTTAGTTTTGCTGCAAGAGGCGAATATTACCAAGACAAAAACGGCGTCATTATAACCACAGGAACTAAAAATGGTTTCCAGACTTTTGGATACTCTTTGAATGCAGATTATTGGATTTTCCCTAATTTGGTTTGGAGAACGGAAGTCAAAAGCCTTAACAGCAAAGACCATATTTTCTTTAACAGAGATAATGAATTCCGAAAAAATAACTTTTCAGCCGTTACATCACTGGCTGTTAGTTTTTAATGAGTGAGAAGTAAGAAGTTAAATGTAAAAAGTGGAGCAGGAATTTAATGGTGAAATTGAATTGTTTTCTTTTTCTCACTTTTAAGTTTTAATTTCTCGTTCTACATTTACATATCAACTTTTGACTTCTCCTTTAACATTTTACTTCTCACAAAAATGCTATGGACGAAAAAAAATCGGCTCAGGATTTCCTCAATCTGATTAAAAAATCAAGGCGCGGAAAGTTCAAGATCTATATCGGGATGAGTGCTGGCGTCGGAAAAACCTATCGGATGCTGCAAGAAGCACATTCGCTTTTGTCAAACGGAATTGATGTAAAAATAGGTTATATTGAAACGCATCACCGGGAAGAAACCCACGCTTTGCTGGAAGGTTTACCAATCATTCCCAGGAGAAAATTGTTTTACAAAGGAAAAGAGCTGGATGAGCTGGATGTACAGGCGGTGATTAATCTCCGTCCGGAAGTGGTGATTGTAGATGAACTGGCCCATACCAATATCGAAGGCAGTAAAAATGAAAAGCGCTGGCAGGATGTTTTAGAAATTCTGGAATCGGGTATCAATGTCATCAGTGCGGTTAATATCCAACATATCGAAAGCCTGAATGAAGACATCAAAAGCATAACAGACATTGAAGTAAAAGAAAGGATTCCCGACAGCGTTTTGGCTCAGGCAGATGAGGTAGTGAACATTGACCTGACCGCAGAAGAGCTCATTGACCGACTGAAAGCCGGAAAAATCTATGACCGTTCAAAAATCAATTCAGCACTCAGCAATTTCTTTAAAAGTGAAAATATCCTTCAGCTTCGCGAATTAGCTTTAAAAGAAGTTGCTGCACAAGTACAGCGAAAGGTGGAAACAGAGGTTTCGGTCATTAAAAACATCCGGAAAGAGCGTTTTCTGGCGTGCATCAGCTCCAACGAAAAAACTGCAAAAAATGTTATTCGCAAAGCTTCCAGACTGGCTAATTATTATAATAGTCAGTGGTTTTTGCTGTATGTACAACTTCCGAAAGAAAGTCCGGATAAAATTGCACTGGATAAGCAGAGACATCTTATTAATAATTTTAAATTAGCTACGGAATTGGGAGCCGAAATTATAAAAGTCGAGGGTGCAAATGTTGCTCATATCATTATGCAGCAATGCGAGGATAGAAAAATCACCACAGTCTGCATTGGCAAACCCCACCTCAGCATCTGGAAAATCATTGCTGCAACGGATACTTTCAATTCACTGCTCAATAAATTATCAAAAGAAAATATAGATTTGGTAATATTAAGTTAGAGGATTCTTAAGTTGGAAACAACAAAATAAAATGTAAATGTAAAAAGTATTGTTAACCTCTCACTTTTTACTAAAAAGCTTTTCACTATAATATGAAAATTAAGACAAAACTGAACATTGGCGTAGGACTGCTTTTTCTGATGATATTCTTTTTGTCCGTTCTTAGCGGCTGGTATATCAATCAGCTAAAAAAAGATACGAATAACATCCTGAAGGCCAATTATAATACGCTGGAGTATTCCAGAAATATGCTTTTGGCACTTGAAGAAATCAATACAGATCCGCTTGCGTTCAAAGTATTTGAAAAGCATTTGCAAAAACAACAGAAAAATGTGACGGAACCGGGAGAAAAAGAAGCAACCGATAATGTTGCTGTCCACTTCGAGGCATTGAAAGGAGACTCGGGGAATATAATGCTCCAATCGTCTATAAGAAAAGATATTGCGGAACTGATGCAACTGAATATGAGCGCTATAGAGCATAAAAGCAGCATTGCCGACTCTACTGCCAAAAGCGCAATTCTCGCAATTTCCGTAACAGGTATGATTTGCTTTATCATTGCTTTTATTTTGCTGATTAATCTTCCGTCCAATATTGCAGACCCCATAAAAATTCTGACGGCAAGCATCAGGCAGATCGCTAATCAAAATTATAAAGAAAGAATCCATTTTGAGAGCAGGAGCGAGTTTGGCGAGTTGGCAAAATCCTTCAATACAATGGCGGAAAAACTCCAGGAATATTCAGAAAGCAGGCTGGAAAAGATCATCCGGGGAAAGAAACGTATTGAAACACTGATCGATAATATGCATGATCCGGTAATCGGGATTGATGAAAACAAAAAAGTCCTTTTTGTGAATGATGAAGCGCTCAAAATTACAGGACTTAAGAAAGACTATTTTTTAGGAAAGCAGATCCAGGATATTGCTGTCACAAATGACCTTGTGAGGAATCTGATCAAGGAGGTTATTATCGATGAAACTGAAAATAAGGATAAAGAACCTATAAAAATCTATGCAGATGGGAAGGAAAGTTATTTTGTGAAAGACATTATTGATATCAATATTGTGCCTACCGGAGAACGGGAAAGCCGATTCATAGGCCAAGTAATTATGCTTAGAAATATTACGCCGTTCAAGGAGCTTGATCTGGCTAAAACTAATTTTCTCGGAACCGTTTCCCACGAATTCAAGACCCCGATTTCATCTATAAAAATGGGATTGCAGCTGTTGGAAAATCAAAAAATTGGAGATTTAAATGTGGAACAGAAGAATCTTGTAAACGGCATAAGGGAAGATTCCGAAAGACTGCTGAAAATCACAGGCGAACTGCTTAATATCACTCAGGTAGAAAGTGGCTTAATACAGCTTGACATCAAACATTCTGACATCAAAACCATAACTGAAGAAGCTGTGAATGCGAACAGATCTTTTGCGGAACAAAAAAACATCCATATCAATATTAGGCGGGATGCTGAACTCTATGGCATTACTGCGGACAGTGAAAAAACATCCTGGGTTCTGAATAATCTCCTATCCAATGCGATTCGGTATTCTTATGAAAATTCGGAAGTTAATATTAATATAACTGAGGAAGATCGTAAAATCAAATTCTCTGTTCAGGATTTCGGCAAAGGAATCGAGGAACAGTATCTGGACAAAATTTTCGATCGTTACTTTAAAATTCCCGGAAGCGGCAAGGAAGGGACAGGTTTGGGACTGAGTATCAGCAAACATTTTATAGAAGCACAAGGCGGATCTATCTCCGTAAAATCGGAACTAGGCTCCGGAAGTACTTTTTCTTTTGAGCTTCCCAAATAATAAACCGCTCAGCAACTTTCGGATTTCAGCCCAATTAAACCTCAATAAAATAAAAAACCACCTCTATTTCTAAAGGTGGTTTGTAGACCCACAGGGATTCGAACCCCAGATGACTGAACCAAAATCAGTAGTGTTACCGCTACACCATGGGTCTGTTCTTTTAAGTGGTGCAAATTTATAGCTTTTTTTTGAACTTCCAAACTTTTTCTGAAAAAAAATGAATAATTTTATAAAATAATTTTTCGCTCAACCTAATGTTAATCGACCTTTCCAAAGCATCAGCCATCACACCTGAACCATCTAACGAATTTGAAACCAAAGTTTTAGAATTCATAAAAGAATGGAAATCGGACTCCAAAATGGTTAAAGTTCAGACTTCCGGCTCCACCGGAATACCGAAAATTTTTGACATCGAAAAATCAAAAATGCTGAACTCGGCCGAAATGACTTGCGATTTTTTAGGTCTGAAAGAAGGTAACACGGCTCTACTCTGTCTTCCTGTTGAATACATCTCGGGAAAAATGATGATAGTGAGAAGCATTTTCAGGAAACTGCAGCTTGATGTAGCAGAAACCACACTCAATCCTTTGCAGCATCTCAATAAGGAAGTTGATTTCTGTGCTATGACGCCTTTGCAGGTCGAAAATTCGCTGGACAAAATTCATCTTCTCAAAAACCTGATTATAGGTGGTGCAGCTGTCTCAGAAAGTTTGAAACTAAAAATAGCTCAAACGCTCCAATTCTCAAACTCTCCAACTCGGATATTCGAAACGTACGGCATGAGTGAAACGCTCTCACATATTGCCCTGAAAGAAATTTTCCCTGACCCGCAAGATTGGTTTACGGTTTTTGAAGGTGTTGATATTGCTCTGGACGGGAGAGGCTGTTTGAAAATATTTGCTCCGAAACTCAATCCGGAAGCTTTGCAGACCAATGATTTGGTTGAGATTAAGGACAAAAAACAATTCCGGTTTTTAGGAAGAATGGACAACGTGATCAATTCCGGCGGCGCAAAAATTTTCCCTGAAGAACTTGAAAAACTGGTAAAAAAGATAATTCCAAATGAAGCTGTTTTTATAGGAATTAACGATGAAAAGTTAGGACAAAAATTGGTTTTAGTCATCGAAAGCACAGAATCCGAATCTATCAGATATCAATTGTCTGATATCAATTATAAAAAATCTTTTTATAAGCCAAAAGACATTATTTTTGTCAATGAGATTCCGAGAACATCTAATGGAAAAGTGAACCGTCTCGAATTAAAAAAAATGATCCAAAACCGATGAAAGATTTTTCCGCCGAAATCATTTACAAAACGTCCCGCTCCTCCGGAGCTGGCGGACAAAACGTGAATAAGGTGGAAACTGCAGTAACTGCCATATGGAATGTGATGGAAAGTCCTGTTTTCACGTTCGATGAAAAGCTCAGAATTTCGGAAAAGCTTAAAAACAGGATCAACTCCGAAGGTCTACTTCAGATGACTTCTTCCGAAAGCAGAACCCAGCTTCAGAATAAAAAAACTGTAACCGAAAAAATGCTGGAACTGGTTGAAAAAGCTTTATTTATCCCGAAAAAGCGTGTAGCTACGAAACCATCGAAAGGACAGATCCAGAAACGGATCGACAATAAAAAGAAATTATCCGAGAAGAAAGAAAACAGGAAATTCAGGTTTTAAAATCCGATAATTGTTCTATTTCTGCATTGATTTTTTCCGTATACTCCAATTGTTTATCGCGGATTCTTCCGTGGCTGGTAGCAGTTTCATAATCCTGCTGGTAATTCTTGTAATCATCATAAATCCGGGTATAATAATTCTGCAATATTTTAGCATCCATTGTTTTATCACTGATTATCTTACGGAATCTTCTGGCAAATAATTCGGCAATATCAAAATGACTTTGCTCGTGCATCAGGACAAAATCCGTTTTGTGATCATTATGCACCCAGGATTTTGACGGAACAAAAAACGATTCTATCTTCACTTGTCCGGCAGTGAATTTCTTGGTTGGACTGTTCAATAAATAGGAGATCCCGCAAAATGTTGTAGCCGCTGCCTGGGAATTTCCGGGAATAGCCTTCGATTGAAAATCATTCCATATTAACCGTCTGCCCTCACTCCAGGGAAGTTTATCCTGAGCTGTTGCCAAACTGGCAAAAAACAAAAAATTAAGTATTAAAAGTAATCGTAACATGTCTGTTAGATGATTTTTTTAGATTAATGTTAATTTATTTGTGCAAAAAATGTATTTTTACCTCCCTCATTTTAAAAAATGGAAAAAGAGATAAAAATCAATTTTGAAGTAATCGAGAATTACGACCATCTTACCGATATAGAAAAAACACTTTTTGATAAAGCTAAAACCATTCGTGACCAGGCCTATGCGCCCTATTCCAATTTTTGGGTAGGCTGTGCGGTTCTGCTGGAAAATGGTGAAATCATCACCGGAAGCAACCAGGAAAATGCCGCTTATCCGTCCGGATTATGTGCTGAACGGACCACTATTTTCTGGACTTCTGCTAATTATCCGGGGGTTAAGATCAAAAAACTGTTCGTTATCGGCGCACCAAAAGAAGCGCTCACCTCTACCCCGATTCCGCCTTGCGGCTCTTGCAGACAGTCCATTCTGGAGTATGAGTCCAAGCAGAAAGAAGGGATAGAAATTTATTTTGCATCATTGGACGGCGAAATTTATAAAACCAAATCCATCCGGGATCTGCTCCCGTTTTCCTTCGACGCCAGCTTTTTGTAATTTTTTAGGAGCAAGACGTTTATACCTCTGACAGAAGCTTGCAGCCTGCTGTCCACTATATCTTTTTTTCATCCGAACGAAACCTCACAGGTTTTAAAAACCTGTGAGGTTCCCAAAGCTAAAAAAAGGATGCCGTTCCCATCAGGGCTATGTTGAAGGGTTGTCTTTTCTTGGACGATTTTTGTTAAATTTCGAAGATTTTACTTTCCTCATTGATGCGCCGGACTACATTTTCTGTCCGTTCTTTGTGCGTATCCGTAATAAAGATCTGTCCGAAATTTTCTTTATTGACCAATTCTATTAATTGAGAAACTCTGTTATCATCAAGCTTATCAAAAATATCATCCAAGAGAAGGATCGGAGATTTACCCGTCAGTTCCTTGATTCTGTTGATCTGTGCCAGTTTCAAAGAAATCAGAAATGATTTCTGCTGGCCCTGAGAACCGATTTTTTTAATAGAATTACCATTCATCCCGAACAGCAAATCGTCCTTATGTGTTCCTTTGGAAGTATAGGTCAAAACTCTGTCTTTATCTATCGAATTGGACAAAAGTTCCTTAAAAAATCTGTCCGGCTGAGCAGAGTCGAAGCCTTCCAGGAGATGCGATTCATAAATAACATTCACGATTTCTTTTCCACCGGAAATAATTTCGTAAAAATGCTGAAAAATAGGATTCAGTTTTTCAACAAAGTCTTTTCTTTTTTCGAAAATCCTGGTTCCGAACATGGAAACCGGATCATCATAAATTTCCAGAGAATCTCTGTCAAAAAATTTGTTTTTCGCAAAATTCTTCAGTAACGCATTTCTCTGCTGAATCGTTTTTTGATACTGGATCAGATCAAAAAGATAGGAAGAATCGGTCTGGGAAATCATCGCATCCAGAAATTTTCTGCGGCTTTCCCCGGAATCAGAAATCAAATTGGAATCATACGGCGAGATCATCACACTTGGCAGATAACCAATATGATCTGCTAACCGGTCATAAGTTTTATCATTTTTTTTAATGACTTTTTTGGATTCTTTTGGCTGCAGAATTCTGATAATATCTTCTTTTTCGTCATTTTGAATTTCGGCATCGATAACGAAAAAATCCAACATCTTCTGACTTCCTTCTTCTGACTTCTGACTCAAAATATTATTGAGATCTGAATTACCAAGAAAACTCTTGCCAACAGAAAGATAATGAAGTGCATCCAGAACATTGGTCTTCCCTACGCCGTTGTCTCCTACAAAACAATTGATTTGTGGTGAAAACTCAAATGACTTTTCCGAATGGTTTTTGAAATTGATAAGTGAAAGTTTGTTGATAATCATTTACTTGAAATTCTTTACTAATTTTAATAAACCAGCGGGGTCTTTTCTTGTATCCCAAATAAAAAGAATTTCAACAGAATCATCTTTTATTTTATATAGAATATAATAATCTTTAATGAGTTTTCCACGATAAACATTGCCCAGAATAGAAACACCCGAATGAGGAGAATCTGCAATTTGTTGAGCGGAATTTTCAAACAAAATATTCAGTTTTTGCGAATAGCGCTTGGATTTATTTCTCAGTATCCAATATTGCAAAATCTCTTTTCTGATTTGCCTTGCAACAGGCGACCAAATTAATCTTTTAGCCATTCTTCAAAATATGAATTTACTTCTTCATTTGTAAAAGTTTGCCCATTCTTAATTTGCTCTTCACTAATTTTTAGAATTTCTAAAATTTCAGCAGGCAATTTTATTTCCTCTTCTTTAAAATACTCATCCACTTCTTCCTCTGTCATTGGTTTTTCAGATTCGTAGATGGATCCCGGCTCTGCAACAATATTATTAGGGTTATCTTCAAAATTCTTCAAAAGTGAAGACAAGAAATAATAATTCTGTGATTCGCAGATTTTCTGAATCAGTTTAATTTTAATTTCATTGATATTGTCCATCACGCAAAAATTTCAGTAAAGATAAAACTAATTAGACAGATAATCAATTCCCGAAATTGACAAAATGCGGAACTTCTGCTGCAAAAGAATTCATTGGCATCATATTATTTCTGTAGCTGTTAAAATCAAAAGCGGAATTATTATCAAAAGGAACTCTTGGATAATACATAAATGAAACCTGGATTCTGTTAAAAACCAGATAAGGATTATTGATGAGAACTCCTAATCCGACTTTTGTATTAACATTGGTCCTTAACAATTTTTCATCCGGCATTCCCAGCCAGCCAAAAGCAGTTGTAATGTATGGGCTGAAATGGAAATTCTTCCAGGTTTTGTTGATGAAAAACTGCAGCTGATATCTTAAAACCAACTTCTTAGTTCCAATATAATCATAATTATAAACAGGGAATTCATCGTTTGCAGAAAGGTTGATCCGGTCTTTGTAAGAATAATTATTTTGTGGATTTCCCAAAGCCAAAGTTGGTGAAAAGAAATGACGGACTTTTGCAAATTTCCAGTCCATCAGATTGGTAAAATAAGTTCCGTCTAAACGGAATGCATCTCGATTAATTTTTTCTTCATTAAAAAAGCGTCCAAACTGTGCTTTGATATTGAAATATCCGATTTTTGTAAAATCCCCGTAAGCTGCTGAAATACCGGCGTATGGTGTAACCTCCTTGCTTCTGGACAATAATCCTGCAGTAATATTAAATGCATTACCGTAAGGAATATCTTCCGGCAGATCATATTGGAAAACCTGCTGCTGGACAGAAAATTTTCTCTGAATAAACCCAGCCGAGGCCAAAAAGCTGTTATAAGAACGAAAATAATTGAACTGATCTATTCCCGGACTATCCTTATACTGATAATTCTGGAATCGTCCTATTAATGCAATGTTGCTGGAGATACGTTCGGTAGGATGTGCCGAAACCGGAATCTGATAACCGCCCCATAGATCCTGGCTGTAAACCTTGATCTGAACTTCCGGAAATACAGTTAGATCATCCATTGGCAGAGTTACGTTTCGCATAAAATATTCGAAAGTCAAGCCACCTGCCCATTTCGTCAGAGGCGAGAAAAAATCGCGTCTTGCACTTACGTTGATCCTTTCATTTTTAAAAAAATCACGCTCTCCCAAAATCTGCGCATTAATGTAACTTCCGAAAAGATTATTAGCCAGATAGCTTCCATAAAAATAGTCCTGTTTTTCTTTAGAATCATTGCGGTACAGAAAATCAACTTCATGCCCAAGTCCTAAAAGGTTTTCTTCTGTTATTCCTAACCCGATCTTACTGCCGGAATAACTTACTCTCGGTTTTAGACTCCAGGAATCCAAAACTTTCACTACCACGTCAATTGAATCGGTGGAACTGTTTTCAACAGCAATATTAACACGGTTCACAAAATTCATCTGGCGAAGAAGACGCTCGGATTCATATAATTTCTGCGCGTTATATTCTTCTCCTTTTTTGAAAAGAAGATAATTATTAACTGTTGATATCCTGGTATTGGAATGGAGATGGTTCGTAAACCAGTCGTACCATTTTGATTTTTCTTTTTTCTCTTTGGTGTTATATCCGAACGGGTCGATGGTTTCAATTTTTACATTACGGATAAATTTTCCATCATATGATTCTTGTGACTGTTTCTCTTTTCTGGACGAAACAGATGCAGAATCTGCTTCGCGACGAAATATGAAACGGTGAAGAAATTTTGTAAATTTTCTTTTATCTGAAAACTCTTCAATCTTATAATAAATAGAATCTTTTTTCTCCTGCGCCTGAGCAACGGAAACGAAACTTAAAAAGAATATTATGAAGAGAATAGATTTGTTATTGAACATTCGGATATTTTAACAAAACTGCAATATCAATTTATAAGCCAAAAGCACAACAAAGGAAGACCACTACAGCTTTCCACCCAAAAATCAAAATAAACTTCCCGATTACTATTTTCAGAAAAATAAATTAGTAAAAATGTGATAATTATAGTCAGAAAAAAACACATTGAAAAAGTCAAATCCAGATAGAAAACACTTAATAAACCGGAGATAAAAACCAATGAATAAGCCAGGAATTTAGTTTTCTGGACGCCAATGAGAATCGGGAAAGTCACTACATCATCACTATTCATATCCCGGATATCAAAAGGCAAAACTAAAGCAGAAATAAATAACCAGGTAATCATGAAAATCTCCCAGTCAAATTCCGGAAGAATAAGCCAGGAATTAATCAAAGCCCAGGTCAGTCCAACATAAAAAACCTTGAATAATGGAATCTTTCTAATAAATTTCTCAAGGAAAAAAGAATTATAAAGCAATCCGAGAATCACAATAACCGCCCATTTCAAAAGTCGGATTTCATTATGATTCCTAAGAATCAGGATGACACTGACAATCCCGCAAATGCAATTGAAAATCAGAATCTTGAAGAATATTTTTTTATCATACTGGTATTTGGTGTAGAGATAACCGCTGAAATACGTAATGAAAATCAAAAGTAAAGTCGGCCAACGGAATATGTTTTGCTCCAGCATAAAATAGGCAGCCAGACTAGTTCCCATCAAAGAAACATAGATCTGACTGTCAATAACATATTTTTTTGCTAAATTTAAAATCGACATTTTACTTTAACAAATGTCGGAAAAATTGTTCTAAATAGATGAAGTTTAAAATATTAAAAAAAATATTAAACCACAAAAGTCATAAAAGAAAAACTTGCAAAAAGAGGAAAAAAACTCTTTTTATAACCAATTACTTTTTGAGCTTTCATAAACTTAAGAAAACAAAAACTTTTGTGACTTTTGTGGTTTTAATGCAAATTCAAAAAAATTGTTTCCCTTTCCAACCTTACGATAAAATAATGCATCTTTATAAAGTGATTCTTTCACTCAAGAAAAAATAAAAGCAACTTATGAAAATCCTGAAATCCCTATTTGTACTGCTATTGATATTTGTAACTATGAATTTTTCAGCACAAAACTATTACGACCAGCAATGGAAAAAAATCGAAGATAATTATAATAAGGGAACATACAAATCTAATCTTCCGATTATTCTCGAAATACAAAATCAGGCTGTGAAAGATAATAATTCTATTCAGTTGATTAAATCTCTGAAGGCAGAATTCAGTATTACAAAACAGACTTATGATGATGCGAAGAATGAAGAAAACTCCAAATTCTTTTCGAAACTTCAAAACACAGAAACAAAATTAAAAGGTGATGAAAAACAATTGTTTCATCTTCTGACTTTGGAATTCATTAAAGATTATTACCAGAATAATTCCTGGAAAATTAATCAGAAAACCAATATTGATAATCCTGATTTATCACAAATTGAAACCTGGAGTAAGTTGGATTTTAAGAACTATTTGTCCAAAAATTATTCGGATCTGGAAAAAGACAATGCTGCTTTGAGAAAAATCCAAATGAAAAAGTACAGCGAAATTTTTGAGGATTCTGATAATCTCGATTATTTCCCGACACTTTCTGATTGGTACAATTATAATTATATCGATTTTCTCAGAAATCAAAACTTGTTTACCCCGAACGAACTGAAAGTCAATTCCACACAAATCAATGGGATTTTTGATTCGGAAATCAATTCTCTTTCCGGGAATCCGCAATTATATTTCAGACATCAAAAAATCAATTATCAATGCGAATTCAATAACTGCAAAGACAAACTTGCTCAACTTGAAAAACTGGTTGAAGACGAATCTGTAAAAGGCGATTACAAAGTCTTGATTATTGATGATATCATAGAAATCCTTCAGGAAAAACAGGATTACAAAGCGGCTTTAGTCTGGATTGATAAGGTAAAACAACTTTATCCGAATTCAAAGTTTCTGAATAATATTGTTAATAAAGAAAATCAAATCAAAAATCCTCAGCTTAATATATTTTATGAAAAAGAAACCCAATCCAACAAACCAATTCACATCGTTGCAGAAGGAAAAAATGTTCAGCAATTTTCTTTGAATATTTATGAGGTCAAAGATGATACGCAAGGTTTTCTGAATCACGTTTTTGATTCTTACAAAACGCCATTTGCGAAAGTCAAAAAAACGTTAGTAAGGAAAGACCAATTCACGCTTCCTGAATCTTTTGATTTCAAAACGCATAAAACATCTTTGGAACTGAAAGCACTTCCTGCAGGGATTTATTTGGCTGAATATGTTGTTGAAAACTCGGTTCAGAAAAGTTTTTATTTTATCGTTTCTGATTCTAAAATTATTTATTCTAAAAAAGATGATAACAATCCAAAAAAGAATATTCTGAAATTGGTAAATAATGAGAACGGAAAAGCTTTTATGAATGAAAATCTGGAAATTACAGAATATGTAAGAGGAAAACAGATCGTAAAGCATACTGCAAAAACCGATGCATCCGGAAATTTCCAAGTTCCAGACTCTGACAACAAAGACTACTACAGAAATTTCCTCATCAAAAACGGAAACAATTATTCGATGATAAATGTTTACGGTTATGATAATTACAATAATCAATACAAATCTCAAAATCAGGAATCAGCCCAAATTTTCCTTGACCGAAAAATCTACAGACCCGGTCAAATTGTTTATTTCAAAGTCATTGCTACAGGAATCAACGGCAAAACCCAAAAAGTAAAAGTCCTCGAAAAAGTTCCGTTGAATATTATTTTGAACGATGCCAACGGTGAAGAATTACAAACTTTGAAATTGACAACAAACGAATTTGGTTCTGTTAACGGAAATTTTACACTCCCTAAAAATAAGCTGAATGGCAATTTCAATATTGAGGTTAATAATGACGATGATAATTCGGATTATGATATTTCGGGTTACACAGATTTTAATGTTGAGGAATACAAACGTCCGAAATTTGAAGTCACTTTTGAGCCTATAAAAAATGAATACAAATATGGTCAAACTATCGAACTGAAAGGAAAAGCAGCAATGTTTTCTGGTATTCCTTTGAGCAATTCAACCGTAAATTATGAAATCAAAAAACAAAATATCCGTTGGCGATATTTCTGGTGGTATCCGCGTGGAAATGACAATGAAAATTCAATTTTGGGTAATGTGAAAACCAATGAAAAAGGCGAATTTACCATCAAAGTAGAATTGAAAAAAGATGAAACGCTGGAAGGGATTCAGATTGACAATTACGCGATCAATGCTTCTGTGACGGACATTAATGGCGAAACTCAATCTGCGAATACCAACGTGAAAGTTGCTTCCGTTTCTCATTACATCACTGCCACTGAAATTGGAAATACTTTTTCCGACGAAACTGTAAAATTAAATGTTGATACTAAAAATTACAGCGACCAGATTCTGAAAAAATCCTACAACATAAAGCTTGAAAAACTGGAAGAACCAAAACAGATTTTCAGAGAGAATTTTGCGTCTGTTGTTCAGGATTTGCCACAATTATCAAAGAATGAATTCGTACAGAAATTCCCTCACGACAGGTTTGATAAAAATGATGATGTGAAGAATTGGAAAGTTGAGAAAGTTGTTTTAAATGAAATAAAAAATCCTGTCATTCAGAACACAGACGGAAAGTCTGCGAACGAAGCGAAGCGCAGTGAAGAATCTAAAGATTCCTCGTCCCTCGGAATGACAAACGAAAAACTGAATCTTGGGAAACTGGAAGCCGGAGCTTATAAACTTCAGCTTTATAATATCGAGGGAAAAGACACGATAAAAACGGAGCAGTTTTTCAAAGTTTGGGACAAAAAATCGCTGGGTCAAAGTCAAAATCCGTTTTTGGAAGTGATTAAACCAACGCAGGATTTCAAGCGAGGCGAAAAAGCAAAAGTCTTTGTTTATTCGGCCGTTCCGGATGCTTTGGTCAATATTTTTATTCAAAACGGAAAAGGAGAAACCGTGACAGAAAGCAAATCTTTCAAAAACGGAATTCTGGAATATGAAACTTTGATTCCGAAAGATGAAAGTATCTCAAGAGTAAATTTACAATTTCAATTGGTTGCATTTAATGACGTAAAAACAGAATCGGTTGATTTGAAGATCGCTGACACTAAGGATGATCTGAAAATTGAAACCGTTACTTTCCGGGACAAATTACAGCCGGGGCAAAAAGAAAAATGGACGATAAAAATCTCTGGCGCTGATAAAGAAAAAATCAATGCAGAAGTTTTAGCAAATATGTATGATAAGTCGCTTGACCAATTTGCGGTTAATTCCTGGAGCTGGCAAAAATTCTATTCACCTTTCTATCAAAATTCTTATGAATTAAGAAATGGCTTGGAGCAGCAATATTATAATAAGAGATTCGAGTTTTTGAAGAATTATAATATTAATTCTCCGCAGTTTAATTGGTTCAACGGAGGAATTTATGGTGCGGGAAATAATATCAGAATTAGAGGAATGGCTTCTAATAAGGTTGCAGCTCCAATGTCTGTTAATGAAGCTATTTCTGGAAAAGTAGCAGGAATACAAATTGCAGATTCAGCAAAAACCTATGACTTGGCAGAAGAAGTCATTGTTAAATCAGCAAGCTATGCGGTTGCTTCAAAGCAGGAAAGAATAGAAAACTTAGACAAAATCCCTGTCCGTCAAAACCTCAATGAAACAGCATTTTTCTACCCGAATCTTTTGACAGACAAAGATGGAAATGTGTCATTTGAATTCACTTCTCCGGAAGCTTTGACTCAATGGAAACTGATGTTTTTAGCGCATACAAAAGATGCAAGAGCTGCAATTCTGGAGAAAACGGTCGTGACACAAAAAGATTTTTCGATTACGCCCAATTATCCAAGATTCCTGCGCGAAGGCGATGAACTGAATCTTCAGACCAAAATATCAAGTCTGGTCAATCAAAAATTAACCGGTTTCGCACAATTGCAGATTTTAGATGCGTTTACGAATGAAGATATTTCGGACAAATTCGGAATTACTCAATTAACAGCAGTTTCCGGATATAATAAAGAACAGTCTTTTTCACTGGCTGAAAATGGAAACACATTTGCAACCTGGAAATTGAAAGTTCCTAATAATGTGTCTTCCATCATCATTAAAATAGTTGCAAAAGCCGGCAATTTCTCTGACGGCGAGCAAAAGGCCATTGCAATTCTCCCAAACAGAATGCTGGTGACAGATGCGCTTCCGATTTTTGTAAAAGAAGGACAAACGAAAACGTTTATTTTGGAAAATTTGAAAAATTCCAACTCTAAAACTCTGACTAATGTTTCCAATACTTTGGAACTGACAACCAATCCGATTTGGGAAATTATGTTTGCGCTTCCAAGTTTGAAAGATGATACGAATAATTCTGCAGATGTTATTTTCAACAAATGGTTTGCGGATGTTCTGGCTTCGGAGATTTTCAAAGCCAATCCGAAAATGAAAACGGTTTTTGATGAATATCAATCCAAAGGTCTTTTGACTTCGAATCTTGAAAAAAATCAGGAACTGAAACAATTATTATTGGACGAAACGCCTTGGGTTCTGGAAAGTAAAAATGAAACAGAACAAATGCAGAAACTGGCAAGATTATTTGATGCGAATACAATGCGAAATTCAATCCAAAATGATTGGTCAGAATTGGTAAAATTGCAAAATCCTGATGGTGGATTCAGTTGGTATCAAGGTTATCCGAGTTCTTATTACACCTCGCTTTATATTCTTAAAAATCTTGGCAGAATTAATGAATGGCTGAAAGGCAATCTTTCTGATTACCAAAGTTCCGAGCAAAAAGAAATGGTCAAAAAACTGGTTTCGTATGTGGATAATGAAGTTAATAAATATTGGTCTTCTACTATAAATAAAACAAAGGACAATGTGATCAATAACTTTGTGTTGGACTATCTGGACACCAGAAATTACTGGGAAAAAGAATATCCTCTGAAAGCTGAAGGTGCTAAATTAAAATCTGCAGTCATATCAAAAGCTAAGACCGAAAAAATCACTGATTTCACATTTTTCGGCTTGCATCGGCTGGCAATCTTATTCAACAATTATGGATTGAAAGAAGTGTCCAAAAAATTCCTGACTTATCTTAAAGAAACTTCGACAGAAACAGAAACTCAAGGCATTTATTGGAAACAGAACCTGAATGACTGGGGTTGGTATTCTTCCAAAACCGTGAACCACGCCGGCGCTTTGGAAGCGTTCCAGAAACTGTCGCCGAATGATGAAAATTTCATCGAAGAAATGAAAATCTGGCTGATTACTCAGAAAGAAGTGAATTTCTGGGGAAGCTCGCGTGGCACTGCAGAAGTGATTTTTACGATTCTGAATTCCGGAAAATCCTGGACATCTCCAGCATCTGACAAAGCGGAAATCACTTGGGGCGGAAAACAGCTCAATCCGCAAGCACAGGCCACTGGTTATGTAAAACAATCCATCAGTAATGAGAATTTAGATAAAAATTTGGCAACGGTTATAATCAAAAAAGAGAGTCCGGGAATTGTGCAGGGTGGATTATTCTGGCAGTATTATGAAGATCTTGATAAAATCAAATCTTCGGAAAATTATATCTCAATAACTAAAGAATTGTACAAAAAAGTGAAGACTGAAAACGGTGAACAATTAATAAAAATCAATGAAAATTCACCTATTAAAGTCGGAGATAAAGTGACGGTAAGAATGATTCTTAATACAGACAGAAATATGGAATTCATTCACCTGAAAGATATGCGTGCTGCTGGTTTTGAACCTTTGGATGTGATTTCGGCCTATCAATGGAAGAATAATCTGGGCTATTATCAATCCACGAAAGATACTTCCACCAATTTCTACATAGAATATATGCCAAAAGGAAAATATATCTTCGAATACGATTATATTGCAAACGCAAGTGGAAAATTCTCAAACGGAATTACTATTTTACAAAATTATTATGCTCCACAGATGAATGCGCATACGCAGGGAATGAATATAGACATTGCAGAATAATTGAAAATCATATGTTAAAAAGACAACCCAATAGCAATATTTGGTTGTTTTTTTTTATTTTTATCGGATAATCATAACAATTGAAAGATTATTCTAATTTCTTATATGGTTTATTTTTATAATAAACATATCAGGAATCTTTAACATTCTAAAATATAAATAAATATTTATTATAATGGTAAAACAATTACTTACTGCAACAGGTATCTTTGCTTCTCTGGTACTTAGTGCACAGAAAAATTTCTGGAGTCCTGTTCAGAATAAAGCTGCATTTCAGAATGTAGCTTTGTTCGAAAGAACAACGACGCCAAAAGAATTCAAACTTTTCAGCCTGAATCTGGAAGGTATTAAATCCGAACTTTCCAAAGCTCCTGGCAGAGACTCCGGGGTTGAAAGCTTTGTACTGAAGTTTCCTACAGCTGCAGGAAATCTTGTAGATTATGTCGTAAAAGAAGCTCCTGTAATGGCTAAGGAACTTTCTGATAAATATCCGGGGATTTACTCGTATGTCGGTTACCAGAAGAATAATCCTGAAAACACGATCAGATTCAGTATCTCGCCCTATGACGGAATCAATGTTATGTATTTTGAAAATGCTAAAATCAGCTATCTTGATACCTATACCAAAGACCTGAATAATTATATTGTTTATGAAAGAAGCAGTCTTCCTGTAAATCCGGAAAAGTTCAACTGCGAATATGACAAATATAATTTACCAAACCAGCAGACCACAAACCCTATTTCTCTAAAAGCACCGTTTGTACAGGATGGGAAAATGAGAACATACCGCCTGGCATTGGCAGCCAATTTTGAATACTCCAGATATCATTACAACAGAGCCGGTCTTGCTTTAGGAACTGTTGATCAGAAAAAAGCAGCTGTACTTGCTGCTATGAATGCTAGTATGACGAGAGTGAATGGAGTTTATGAAAAAACTGTTTCATTGACTATGGTAATGGTACCAAACAATGATCAGATTATTTTCGTAGAAAATACCAATGATGGCTATACCAACGGAAACGGCGGTACAATGCTGGGTGAAAACCAAACAGTGTGTGATACTAAGATCGGTTCTGCAAATTATGACATAGGACACGTTTTCAGCACCGGTGGTGGTGGTGTAGCCTATCTGAGGTCGCCTTGCAGCGCAATCAAGGCCGGCGGTGTAACCGGATCTTCAGCGCCTATAAATGATGCCTTCAATATTGATTATGTTGCACACGAAATGGGACATCAGTTTGGAGGAAATCATACCTTCAGAGCTAATACTACGGATGCAGGATCTTGTAGTGGTAATTCCAACACTGCAACAGCAGTAGAGCCTGGAAGCGGATCTACAATTATGGCGTATGCCGGAATTTGTACAGCAACGTATGACATCCAAGCGCATAGTGATCCATATTTCCACTCAGTGAGTGTTAATGAAATGTATAATTTCATCACCAGAACAACGGATTGCTCTGTGAAAACAGCTAATAACAACAATCCTCCTGTTGCTGATGCAGGCCCGGATTACACTATTCCTTATGGAACTGCTTTTGTTTTAACAGGTTCCGGAAGTGATCCTGATGGCGATGCTGTAACATACCTTTGGGAACAGACCAATGCCGCTGCACTATTTTACAATCCTCAGCCGCCAACCCCAACAACTGTTCAGGGTACTGTCTTTAGATCATACAATCCTAAGACAACTCCGGAAAGATATTTTCCTGATATGAGCTATATTGCAGACAATAACCTTACACCAACTTGGGAAGTGATTCCTAATGTTGCCAGAACATTAGATTTCTCGTTATTGGTTAATGATAATAAAGCCACAGGTAACCAATCTGCAAGAGACCTGACGGTAGTAACAGTAGCTAATACAGGCCCTTTTAAAGTGACATCACAGCCTGTAGCAGCCAATTATTTAGGAGGAAGTCAGCTTACCGTGACTTGGGATGTTGCAGGCACTAACGCTTCGCCTATAAACACACAAAATGTTCAGGTTCTGCTATCTTCAGATAACGGACTAACTTACCCTACTGTTCTGGCAGATAACCTTCCGAATAATGGTTCTGCTACGGTTACACTTCCTAATGAAGATAATAACAATGCAAGAATTATGGTAAAAGCTGTCGGAAATATTTTCTTTGCAGTTAACGCAGCCAGATTCAATATCAATAAAAATCTTGCTGTTAATGAATCATCATTTAACAAAGGATTCTCAGTTTATCCAAATCCTGCAAAAGGAGAAGTTAATATTTCATTGGACAAAATGAGTAAAAATGCTACTTACCAGATTTTTGATCTTTCCGGAAAGTTAGTAACAAAAGGAAATCTTGAAAATGAGAAATCAAGAATTAATATAGCTAAACTGCAAACAGGAACTTACAGATTAGTAGTTTCCAATAACGGTGAAACAACAAGTAAGAATCTTATTGTAAAATAATATCTTAATAAATCAAAAAAAAGGCTGTCTCAAAATGAGACAGCCTTTTTTTATTAAAGTTTAACAATATTAGAATTTGTAAGACAATCCAACCTGGAATGTATTATTTCTGTTCTTATTGTTATCATTGTTTGTAGAAGTTGTTCCGTCTGATCCGTCATTCTTCTTGTTAATGTCGGTGAAACCAGCTACATATCTCGCATTGATACCAAAGTTTTCAGTAAAGTTGAATCCCAAACCTAAACCTGCACCCATGTTAAAGCTGCTGAAGTTTTCTTTCATATCTCTGGAAGAATAAGACTCCGTAGTTGTTGTAGATGCTCCTCCAGAAGTAGTGGTAGTAGTTGTATCACCTTTCGACTTAGCTCCTACAAGAAATCCGAATTCAGGACCTGCTTCTAAATAGAAGTTAGGCGTAGCTTTAAATTGAAACATCACCGGTACAGTAATATAATCGAGATTAAGACTAGCAGAGTTTTTATTCGTAGTAGTAACGCCTGCAACTGTATATGTGTTAGTTCCTGTCACTTTAGCTCCCATCTGACTGTACAAAACCTCCGGCTGGATGCTGAACTGCTCAGACAATGGCGCATTCATAAAAACACCACCATAGAAACCTGCTTTGGATTTTGCATCTTCATAACCATCATCAGAGATTGATGCAATGTTAACACCCGCTTTAAGACCAAACATTGGACTGGTTTGTGCAAATGCAAATGTTCCAGCTACTAAACCTAATCCTAAAAATAACTTTTTCATAATTTCAAATTTTAAATTTTGTTTTTACGATTTGGATAGTTCCAAATTCTTTGCCAAAATTTTTAAAACCGGAAAAAATAATCTGTTATAATTTTGAATCTAATAATGTAAAACATTTATTTTCAGAAGGATAAAAAAGCTATTCAGCGAATAATAAGATCAATTATTGTCTATATTTTTATAGAAATCCAAAGCAAGAATTATCTGTTCAGCATTCACTTTTTGATCATATAGACAAGAACCAACACCATTAATCAGAGAAAAATTAATGTTTCCGTCTTCATTTTTTTTATCATTAAACATCAGATCCATTATTGCTGCATTTTTAAATTCAGAAATATCGATATAAGGGAATAATCTTTTAATCTTACTAATGATAACAGATGAAACATCCACATCAAGAAGACCACACAAAAATGCCAGATGCGTTTCACAGATCATTCCAAGCGCAACGGCTTCTCCATGAGGAATCAAGCTTCCTTTTTTTAAAAACAGACTTTCTACAGCATGACCTATGGTGTGACCAAAATTGAGATTTTTCCTGATATTTTGCTCCCTGAAATCTTTTGATACAATATCCTGCTTTATTTCCATGCTTCTTTTGATAAACGGCTCGATAAACTGCGGTGCAATCTTTTCTATAGAAATCAGATCATTCCAATGTTTCTCATCGGCTATAAGTCCATGTTTCAGCATTTCCGCAAAACCGCTTCTTAGCTCTTCAAATTTTAAAGTATTTAGAAACTTAGGATAAAATAAAATGGTTTCCGGCAAGGCAAAAGTTCCTATTACATTTTTAAGGTACTGATGATCTATTCCTGTTTTGCCACCAATTGATGCATCGCACATTGCAAGAAGCGTTGTCGGGAGGTTAATGAATCGTATTCCTCTCTTATAAGTAGAAGCTACAAAGCCGCCAAGATCCGTCACTACTCCACCGCCAAGGTTAATGAGTAAAGATTTTCTGTCGGCTTCCATTTCAGAAAAGATCTCCCAAAGCTGAGTCGCTGTTCCGATATTCTTATTTTCCTCACCTGCTTCTATTTCAATCACTTCAAAAGGTGCATCGGTTTCCAGATTGGGAAGTAAAACAGGAAGGCAGTGATTATGAGTATTTTCATCTACTAATATGAAAATCTTGCTTGGATTGAGTTGTCCGATATATTCATTAAGACTTGTAAAATCTTTGTCAAGCTCTTGTATCATAACCAAATTTTTAACAAAAATAAGAACAATCATTCACAAAACACTGCGCAGAGCACAAAAAAAGAGAAGCAATGGCTTCTCTTCAGTTTATAATTTTGAAATAAAATCTCTTAACTCCTGAGCCGAACTCTGAAACTGAAACACCGGATAAACCATAAAATAATTTTCAGGATCTGCACACCTCGGATAAGCGAACTTGGCAACATCCAATCTGTCGGTATCAAATGTAAAAGACTCCAACAGCCTTTTAACCTGTTCAGAGGTGATCATTGTGCTTCGCAGCTGCTGTTTGATAACAGCAATCTTATCATTTCCAAACTTTGTGTCTTTCACCACCTGTAAAAACGCATTGAATCTGGAATTGCTCATTACATTACCATAGAAATTTCCCTGGTTACTATTTCCATAATTATTATCTGGCATTCCGTTATATGGATTCCAGTTTCCGGTATTTCCGTTGTAAGGAGAATTCCACATATCATTCCAGATGTCTCCGTAATTACCGTAACCCTGATTCTGCAATGGATAAGTCGCTAAAAGATACAAACCACGGTTGGTAAAATAATCGAGAACGAGCCTGGAATTATTCCTGACATTAAGCCTTGTTCTGTAAACCAGATATCCGTTATCATAGATAGAAACAGGAACAACTCCAGGAATCAGGTCAAAAAACCTATATTTTCCTGCTGAATTCGAAGCCATTTGGTCACCAACTTCAACGGTATAAAATCCTCTTTCCGGAATCCTGATAAAAACTTCTGCATAACCAAAACCATAATTCTGATTCCAGTTATAACCCGGGTTATCATTTCCTCTGTTATTTTTATTTTGATTATTTCGGAACCCTGAATTGTCTAATGTTCCTTCTCTTTTTGAAATGTTTCCATTTCTCTGTGACATTTCATTTTTAGATGCTTCATTTTTAAGAAGCTCACCGGCTTTTCCGGCTTCTTGCCCGAAAGAAATAATACCAAAAACCAGTAAACAAGTTGTAAAAATATTTTTCATAAGTAATAGTTTAATAATATTTCAATTAAATCTATTATTATGCCAAAATAAAAACTAATTGAATTAAAATTTTTAAAAATTTACAATAAAAAACTAATTATTAAAAATTTTATTTACAAGAGGTTTTTTAGATTAAAAATAACTGGAAAGGTTAAATTTCGTTGCTTTATTATTTCTATAACTTATAAAAAAAGAGAAGCAAATGCTTCTCTTAATACAAAAACTATTTTTAATATTTTTACTACATATGGATCGAACGCTTTTCCGTTGCGTCCAGAGCAGCTTCTTTCACTGCTTCTGCATAAGTCGGGTGTGCGTGGGACATTCTTGAGATATCTTCTGCACTTGCACGGAATTCCATCGCAGTTACACCTTCTGCAACCAGATCCGCAGCTCTGGCTCCAATCATGTGGAAACCTAAAACTTCATCAGTTTTCTCATCAGCCAGGATTTTTACAAACCCGTCCGTATCACCACTTGCACGGCTTCTTCCTAAAGCTCTCATCGGGAAATTCCCTACTTTATAGGCTACACCTTCTGCTTTCAGCTGCTCTTCTGTTTTACCAACACCAGCCACTTCCGGCCAAGTGTAAACCACTCCCGGAATCAGATTATAATTGATGTGAGGCTTTTGCCCGGCCAAAGTTTCAGCCACAAAAGTTCCTTCTTCTTCAGCTTTGTGAGCCAGCATTGCACCTTTGATCACATCTCCGATGGCATAGATATTAGAAACATTGGTCTGAAGGTGGTCATTCACTTTTACTCTTCCTCTTTCATCCAGCTCCACGCCGGCTTTTTCCAAACCAAGACCGTCTGTATAAGGCCTTCTTCCTACAGAGACCAATACATAATCACCATCAAAAGTTACCTCTTCACCCTTTTTATTTTTTGCTGTTACTTTCACGGAATCGCCGTTTCTCTCCACCGCAGAAACCGCTGTGGAAAGTTCGAATTTCATTCCTTGTTTTCTCAGAACTTTCTGCAATTCTTTTGACAAACTTCCGTCCATTCCCGGAATGATCTTGTCCATGAATTCAACCACTGTTACCTGGGAACCTAATCTCAGATAAACAGAACCCAATTCTAATCCGATAACGCCACCGCCAATCACCACTAAATGTTTTGGAATTTCTTTTAAATTAAGAGCTTCTGTTGAAGTAATCACTCTTTCTTTATCCAATGTGATAAAAGGCAAACTTGAAGGTTTTGAGCCTGTTGCGATAATCGTATATTTTGATTCGATGGTTTCTGATGAACCGTCATTTTTTGTCACTTTGATCTGAGTTGCAGATTCAAAACTTCCAAGTCCTTCAAAAACTGTGATCTTATTTTTGTCCATCAGGAAGTTGATTCCTTTTGTGGTTTGCTCTACTACGCCGTTTTTGCGTTCAATCATTTTAGCCAGATCCACTTTCGGCTCGTTAATAATGATTCCGTAATCAGCAAACTCGTGTTTTGCCTTTTCGAAATGTTCAGAACTGTCCAGCAAAGCTTTTGAAGGAATACAGCCTACGTTAAGACATGTTCCGCCCAAAGTAGGATATTTTTCAATAATTGCTGTTTTGAAACCCAATTGTGCAGCTCTGATGGCTGCAACATATCCGCCGGGACCAGAACCGATAACGGTTACATCAAATTGACTCATATTTTTTGTGATTATTATTCGAAAAAAATTTTCTCAAATTTACGAATTTCAGACGAATTTAAAACTGATTCCCGTAAGATAATTAATGCTTATTTTTGTATCAGATTTTTCTAATTCAATCATAATGTCAATTGAGCAAAATTATCAGAATATTCTTTCTCAACTTCCGGAAAATGTAAAACTGGTTGCAGTTTCCAAAACCAATCCTGCAGAAAAGATCAAAGAAGTATATGATCTGGGACAACGGGCTTTTGGAGAGAACAAAGTTCAGGAATTACTGGAAAAACAACCTGTTCTTCCCAATGACATCGAATGGCATCTCATCGGTCATCTTCAAACCAATAAAGTCAAATATATTGCCGGTTTCATCTCAGTGATAGAAAGCATTGACAGTGAAAAACTACTAAAAGAAGTGGATAAAGAAGCGTTAAAAAACAATAGAAAAATCAATGTTTTCCTTCAGGTAAAAATTGCAAAAGAAGAGACTAAATTTGGATTAACAACAGATGAAACTAGAGATATTTTCAACAAATATCTTGAAGGAAATTTTCCGAATATTAAAATCAAAGGCCTCATGGGAATGGCTAGTTTCGTGGATGATGAAACTCAAATCCGTGAAGAATTTTCTGTCCTGAAAAATCTTTTTAATGAATTATCCCAACTTAAATCTTTGGAAACTCTTTCAATGGGAATGAGTGGTGATTTTCCGATTGCAATAGAATCCGGTTCCAATTCGGTAAGAGTAGGTTCTGCGATTTTTGGAGAGAGAAATTATTAATGTCTAATCGCAAAGGCACAAAATAAATTAAAATCTAGACCGCTTTAAGTCGCCAATTTTTAACTTTGTGACTTTTCTTACGAGAAATTTAAAATAAGTTTTAGCGACTTTGCGTTAAAATAGTTCGAATTACAAACTTTTGTAGACCTTCATCAAATCTCGGGCAATTACCTCATCATTAAATTTCTGAACGAACTGCAAACCTTTTTCTTCACGTCGCTTTCTTTCCGATTCGTTGTCCCAGAGGAACAGGATTTTAACCCTGATATCATCTACATTTCCAGGATTAACATAGACGGAATCCGGTCCGCCGGCTTCAGGCAGGCAACTTGTATTGCTCGTAATCACAACGGTTTCTGAGAACAATGCTTCGATGACAGGAATCCCAAAACCTTCAAAAAAACTGGGATAGATGAAAATTTCTGCAAGCTTGTAAATCCCCGCCAATTCTTCCATAGAAACACCTGATAGAAACTGAACATCCACATTTCCTTTCCTAATTTCTTTCTCTATTAGCTTGAAATATTTAGGTTTTTTTGCCCCAACCACAACTAAAGGAATTTTGGAATCCTTCAAAGCTTTAACAACATTGAGAAGGTTTTTTCTGGGTTCAACAGTTCCTACATTTAACAGAAATCTGTCAGGAAGATTGAATTTTTCTTTGATTTTTTTAAGCGTTTCCTGCGATTGATTTTCTTTAAAACTAGAATGACAACCTTGATAAACGACTTCGATTTTATCTTCCGGAACTTTCAGATAATGAATAATATCTTGTTTAGTCTGCTCAGAAATTGCGATAATTTTATCCGCAGATTGTGCTGCTTTTCTGAATTTCCAAAGGTGAATTTTCCGGTCAAACCATGAATAATATTCCGGAAATCGCATGAAAATCAAATCGTGGATCGTTACTACTTTTTTAATCGGTTTTTTATCCCATTTCAGAGGTAATTCTCCAGATAAACCATGAAAGATATCTGCATCAAGTCCCTGTGCATCAATGCCCATTTTGAATTGCCTGGACATTGTTCCTTTAGAAGTCGGGAGAAATGAGACGTTGGGTAATTTCAGAATTTCCTTACCTTTTTCTGATTGATTTTTATTAATAAGAATGTATTGATTTTCCGGAAAAAAAGATGCTAATATGCGGATCAGATCCCGCGAATAATTTCCCAGGCCTGAACTGTTGTTAAAAAAGCGTTTGGCATCGTAAGCAATCTTCATCAATTCTTATTTTTTTTGTTCCAATTTTCTAGAAACTCACCGGTTGTAGAAAACTTATAATTATTTTTTTTTGTCCATTTAATAAAATCATCAAAGCGGTTTTCCATCGCTTTTCCGGTGTTTTTGAATGTAAATGCCGGCAATTTATATTTCGGATCAGAGATATCTGTAAATTCCCACGGATGAAAATAGATATTTAAAAATCCGGTAGATTTCAAAGACAACTTTGACAGAAATTTATAGAGCCATAATGGAAAGTTATGAAAACTGAGCCAAAACAATGGAATTCTAAACATGGTGGAAACCGAAGCCGGAAACTGCAACACTTTTTTTTGCCAGAAAGGTTTTCTGCTGACATTGAAATTATTATACCGACCCGGCAAGTAAGTCGGATTAATGGAGGAATTATAAAAATAACCTGCATCGGAAACCGCATCATCGGAGACCGGGCTCATCCTCGGCATCCTTAAACCTTTCACTGTTGTATCAAACAGCCTCTCTAATTCCAGCCTAGATTCCAGCAAATGTTTTTCATCAAAATCAGAATGAAACCAAGTGTGAGAAGCCAGTTCATGACCTTCGGAAAGCAATTGCTGAACCAAGTCCTGATTATTCTCTGCAAAAACTACTGTTGAGAAAAAAGTGACTTTTACATCATTATTTTTCAAAATCCTGAGAATATTCTGCAAGCCTTTCCTGGAAACCGCCAGTTGTTCCTCCAAAGGAATTTCGCCGTTATATTCCAAAGGCATATCAAATTCTTCAATATCGAAACTGAGTAAAATCATGGATTAAAAATTTTTCGAGCGTACAATGTATGTCGGCCTGTCTTTGATTTGTTTGAAAATTTTTCCCATATAAATTCCTAAAATCCCGAGGATCGTGAGCTGTAGTCCTCCGAAGAATACAACCGTCATAATCAGGGATGCCCAGCCTGATATTTCTGATTCATTATAAAATGAATAAAAAACATAGACAAAATATACCACTGGCGATAAAAAAGAAAAGAAAAAACCAAGATATGCTGCCAGATAAAGCGGTTTTACACTGAATGCTGTAATGCCTGTAAAGGCAAAACGGAGCATTTTTCCAAAGCTGTATTTGCTCACCCCGGAAAACCTGTCAGCCGCAACAAAATCAATCGAATACTGCCTGAAGCCAATCCATTTAACAAGACCTCTCAGGAAAATATCAGACTCGCCGGTTCTCCTTATAACATCTACAACGGAAGCATCTAACAATCTGAAGTCAGAACTTCCTTTTTCTAACTCAACGTCTGATAATCCTGATAAAATATGATAGAAGAAATCTGATGTTTTTCTTTTAAAAAAGCTGATGTTTTTAGAATATTTTCTGATAGTATAGACAATATCAAAACCTTCTTCCCATTTTCTGATCATGTCAGGAATCAGAATCGGCGGATGCTGAAGATCCGCATCCATAGAAATCACAGCATTTCCATCGGCATAATCCATTCCTGCTTTTACGGCATTCTGATGTCCGAAATTACGGGAAAACTCAATGTATTTGACTTCGTGACATTCTGAGGCTAACTTTTCAAGATGCTGTTGGGTATGATCACGGCTACCATCATTAACAAAGATAATTTCGTAATTATAATCAGTCAGAGTCTGAAAAACTTTTCTGATCTCAGAATGAATCAAGGATAAATTCCCTTCTTCATTATAAGCCGGTATAACTATGGATATTTTTTTCATCGCAGTGCCTCGTTAATTGAGTTTATAATCTTTTTCAAAATCTTTGGTCAGCAGCTCATACATCACCCTGAACCAAACTACAATGCAAGGAATGGCTTTAGTAGAATATTTTACAAAAATCTCTTCTTTTATGGATTTCGGGAACAGATCTGAAAAGGCAAAACATGTAAAAATCATCACGAAAATTAATATCCCGACATCTACTTTTGAAATTGTCTTCTGCATCAAAAACCAGATCATAACGCCTGCAACTGCAATGATGTAGGTTGGGCTTTCCGAACCCGAACTGAACAACACCAAAAACAATAGTGTTGACGCTAAAATCATCAATTGAAAACTTAGATTTTTGTATTGGCTGATTCTGAGATAAGGCGTCATAAAAATAATAAATCCAGGAATAAGGAATACAAGATTTGAGATGCTGGCATCTTGTAAAATCCTTCTTACAACACCCATCAAGGAATAATCCTGCCTGTTACCCAAAACCTGATTCGAGAGATTTTTTTCAGAAAGAGAAGTATACCAGTCAAAGTAGGACTGAACACCAAATTTCGGACTGGAAATAAGCATTGGTAAAAGAAAAAACAAGATAGCAATGACAATTAAACTAATAATAAACCGAAATTTATTTTTAATGAAAAAAAATGCTGAAAGCCCGACAATACCATAAACTTTAACAAAAGTTCCAATCAAAATAGCGACGGCGGATTTTGTTTCTTTTCTTTCGTAAATATAGATTGCAGAAAGCATCAGAAGACCTGTAAGCGCAATATTGAATTGGAAATAAGTTGCAGCCGTTATAAATTCCTGAAGACAAAGCCAGGCAAAAAAAGATTTTTTTCTGTCTGAAAAAGGAAGCTTGTAAATAGCATACAAAAATACCATTGTGACTGCTACATTCCAAAGGATGCATCCCAGCCAGTCCGGCATCAGTGCAAAAGGTGCAATCAGCAGGCTAAAAAAAACACCGTAGTGATTACTGTCAAAAAACAGATCGGGATATTGTAAGAATATATTTTTCTCCTGCAAAGTATTATAAAAAACACCCTTGAAGATCAAATAATTGTTATAGCCTCCAACGCCTCTTTTGTATTTGCTGAAGGCGGTAATTGCTGCAACAATGATATAAATTACAAATATGATTCTGTAATCCGAAATGAATTTGATAAACTTTTGCTTCACGATCTGGCTATTAGCATTGAAAAACTACCTGTCCGGAGACAGGCAATTTTGTTTATATTTTTCTAAACAGCAACATTGTTTTCTCTCAAAGCGTCATTGAGAGATGTTTTCTTATCTGTAGATTCTTTTCTTTTACCTATAATCAAGGCGCAGGGAACTTGATATTCTCCTGCAGGAAACTTCTTCGTGTAACTTCCCGGAATCACGACACATCTTTCCGGAACGTAACCTTTCATTTCCACAGGCTCATCTCCTGTTACATCTATGATTTTAGTAGACATTGTGAGACAAACATTAGCTCCTAAAACAGCTTCCTTACCAACACGAACACCTTCAACAACGATACAACGTGACCCAATAAATGCATCATCCTCGATGATTACCGGCGCAGCCTGCAAAGGTTCCAGCACACCACCAATTCCTACACCACCACTGAGGTGAACATTTTTACCGATCTGCGCGCAGCTTCCGACCGTAGCCCAAGTGTCAACCATTGTCCCGGAATCTACATAAGCACCTATATTGACATAAGATGGCATCATAATCACACCGCTTGCCACAAAACTTCCGTGTCTTGCGATAGCGTGAGGAACCACTCGCACGCCTTTCTCCGCATAGTTTTTCTTCAAAGGAATTTTATCATGAAATTCGAATGGACCAACTTCTATGGTTTCCATAGTCTGGATCGGGAAATACATCACGACACCTTTTTTCACCCATTCATTGATCTGCCAGCCATTCTCAGTAGGCTCAGCTGTTCTTAATTCTCCTGCATCCAGCTTTGCAACTACTTCTCTCACTGCACTCTGATACTCTTCTTCTTTCAATAGTTCCCGGTTATCCCAAGCTTTTTCGATTTTTTCCTGTAAAGACATACTTTATAAATGATAATTGATTAATGATAGTTGATTCTATTATATAAAAAAGTCCAATAAAAAAATTATTGAACCTCTCCATTTTACAATCGTAGCAAAAATAATAAATCTAAAGCACACTTCTTGCAAAAAGAAATGCTTTGTTCCAATATGCCTCGTTAAGCGAAGAAATAATCACGCCTTTGGATGTGGATGAATGGATGAATGTTATTTCGCCGCCATTCATAATCTCGTGAACAATTCCCACGTGAGAAATAGTAGAACCGCCCGCAGTCGCAAAGAACAGCAGATCGCCCGGCTTCACTCTTGAAATATCCACTGCATCACCGGCTTTTGCCTGATCCTGGGATCTTCTGGGAAGTTTCATATTATTCTCATCAAAGACTTTGCAGACGAGACCGGAGCAGTCAAATCCCGCTTTGGTATTTCCTGCATATTTATAAGGCGTTCCGAGATAATTTTCAGCATCTGTGACTACTGCAGCTCTCTTTCCGGAAACGTTGCCTGAATAAACGGAATTCAGCTTTTTAATATTGACAGCTTTGGAAGATGCAGGTTTTTTATAGGAATATTTTTTTGCAGAATGGGATGTTCCGCAAGATATAAGAAATATTGAAAAGATAATTACAAGTACAGCGTTTTTCATTTGACATTTAAAATAGTAATTTTCCTTCAATAGCAGCTATTTTTAGTTGAGTAACAAAAATAGCACAGATAACTTATTAAACCAAATACTTGAATAAAAATCGTGAGATTAGACAGATTCTATCTCTCTTTCATCTTTCCGTTTTTGTACCGCTCGCTCGCAGTCTGATAATAGGAAATAGTCTGTTTCACTAGATCATTATTCTTATTTTTAATTTCAGTAAGAGCCCTGTCTGCACCGGAAACATTGAATTGCTTCACTCTTTTTCTGTCATCAATCTGAGTAAAAACATCATTTTTCAATAATCCTAGCGTCCTGTAATTGCCGATAAATGCTCTTTCTTCTCCAGGCTTGGTTTTGTTAATATCTTTCCCGTAAAGACTTGTGGTATAATTCCAGTTCAGGTAACCAAAAAGCGTCGGCATTACATCAATCTGAGAAGTCAGGCGATCAATTTTTTCGGGGCTATTGCCGGAGTTGTAGATGATTGCCGGAATGTGATGCTTGGCAATATTGATTTCCCATTTACCAGCACTGCTTGCACAGTGATCTGCTACAATCACAAAAACGGTATTGCTGAACCAAGGCTTCTTTTGAGCATCTGCGATAAATTTCCCCAAGGCATAATCTGTATATTTTACTGCGCCTTCCCTTTCGCCTTGCGGAAGATCAATCTTGCCGTTCGGAAAAGTATAAGGCTTGTGATTGGAAGTCGTCATCACAAACTGGAAAAACGGTTTCTTATTTTTCGTGCTTATATCGGCATATTTAATAGCCTGTCTGTAAATATCCTCATCGCATATTCCCCAGGCATTTTCGAAGCTCACCTCGTTATCAGCGATATTATACCGGTTTGTTTTAATATCTTCTGATAGAGGATTGCCTCGGTTTCTGTCTACAATGTCAAAACCCTGTCCACCGAAAAAGTTGTTCATATTATCAAAATAACCATCACCACCATAAATAAAATAGGGCTGATAGTTTTTCTGCCTCAGAATTGTGGCTATGGAAAAAAGATTCTGGTTGTCCGGCCTTCTTACGATACTGTTTCCGGGCGTTGGCGGCACTGATAATGTCAAAGCTTCCATTCCGCGGACGGTTCTGGTCCCTGTTGCATAAAGATTGGTAAAGAAAATACTTTCATTGGCAAGCCTGTCGTAGTTTGGCGTCAGATTGCCCTTATTTCCAAATGCCGTAAGAAAATCTGCACTGAAACTTTCTATTGCAACCAAAATAATATTCGGATTCTGGATTCCGTTTCCAGCTGTGGCTCTCGAAATATCATCATAAACAGAAGACCGGTACTTTTGATTGTCCTGCAAAAGATCTTTTTTGACAATAGGGTAAGCTTCTCTATCCGAAAGTGTAGGATAAAAAGTCTGATAATCCAGCTCATTGGACTGAAAAGCAGAGATAAATGAAAATGCTCCGTTCTTACCCACTTCATTAATGACAAGATTATTGCTGAAATCGGCCAGTTTATTTTTCATTGTAAATCCTAAGACAGTTGCTACAATCAAAATAGGAATCGCATAATAAGCACGTTTTCCAAATGGAATTCTGGACGTAAAAGTATGCTTGAAAGCATTCAGTTTTTTTAGTAATACAAATGTGCCAATAACTAATCCAAGTAGTATTGCTATAATCAGCGGTAAAGGATAGGATTGGTTGATGTTTTCAATAACTTCATAAGTGTAAATGAGATAATCTACTGCTATAAAATTAAATCGAACCCCAAACTCATCCCAAAAAGGGATCTCAGCCAATAAGCTGAAATAGATGATGATAAATATAATTGTCAGGTAGAAATAAGTAAAAACCTTGTCAAAAACAGAACCTATCAACTTTTTCGGGAGGATCAAAAGATAGATTGAATAAATTGCCAAAAATGATAAGCCGATTGTAAGATCATATAAAAATCCGGTAAAAAAAGCGCGGAGAATATGAAGCAAATTAAATTCAACATCTCCGGACGACCATATCAGGAAAACTAGCCGAATAATGAATGATAGACAAATATAAAGACAAAGTACCGAAAAAAGCACTGAAAACCTGCCTGAAAAAAGATTGCTCAGCTTATTATTCAAGCTATTTTTTGAGTTCATAATGACAAAATTATTATGAGCGCAAATTACTAACTTAAATTTACAATCATTCTTTTTTATCAATAATTTATGGTAAGTTATCCAAGAGTTTGAGAAATTATGAAGAAAATAAGAGGGCAACTAGTGCCCCCTTCAATCAATAATCGGATTCTATGAACTCGATTACAGTAACAAAGTGAGTGCAATTTTTTTGCCAAAAAACAAAACAATCTCCTGAAATTCAGAAGATTGTTAAAAATGTGGAGAATACGGGGATCGAACCCGTCACCTTTAGACTGCCAGTCTAACGCTCTAGCCAGATGAGCTAATTCCCCAATGGTTTTGCAATGATAAGGATTTTTTTTAACCCACAAAAAAAATCGGGCTCAAAAATTTGGGCCCGATTTCTGTAAAACGTAAAATTTAAAAATATGAAATCAATTTTGGTTTGATTTTAAATATTCATCAATAATTTCGAAAGCTTTTTTTTCGTCTTTTATATCCACTTTAATAAAAGTATTGGTTGCAGTGGGTGTGGAAAGAAAACTAAGATAAGAATTCTCTACATCACACTTTATTCCTGCATCTTCCAGCCTGGATTTCATTAGCTGGATCTCCTGCGGGCTGCTGCTTTCGTATACAGCCACTCTTGTTGTTGCATCCATAATTTTAAGATTTTGATTTTAAAAGCAAAGCAATTTACGAAAAAAATATCAAAATCTGAAATTCCTTATATTAAATTCTCGAATATAGAATTAATTTTATCTAAAATAATCTGTATTTCTTCTTTCGTTACATTAAGATGCGGGCGGAATCTAAGTGACTGATCGCCACAGGTAAGGATAATGATCCCTTCATCATAGAGCGCTTTTCTCAGCCATTCTCTTGATGCTCCGTCTTTCAGGTCGAATGCACACATCAAGCCTTTTCCACGGGCTGCAAAAATATGATCCGGAAACTTCTGCTCTAATTGCTGAAGTCCATTCAGCAAATATTCGCCAACGATCCTGGAGTTTTCAACCATATTTTCTTTTTCGATCACTTCCAGAACCAACTGAAATCTCAGCACATCAATAAAATTACCTCCAAATGTGGAATTGATTCTTGAGCTTTCTTTAAAAACGTGGTGCTCAACTTCATCCAGCTTTTCTTTATTAGCAAGGATGCCGCAAACCTGGGCTTTTTTCCCGAACGTAATCACATCAGGAATAATGTCAAGATGCTGATAAGCCCACATTTTCCCGGTCATCCCGATTCCGGTCTGAACTTCATCCAAAATCAGAAGGATTTCATTCTCATCACAGATTCTTCTGAGTTCTGTAAAAAACTCTTTTCTGAAATGATTATCGCCACCCTCGGCCTGTATTGGTTCAATAATGACACAAGCCACTTCATCCGGGTTTGCAAGGATCGCTTCCTGAATATTCATCAGAGCCATTTGTTCATTCCTGATGGTTTCTTCAAGATTTTCTTCTGTAATAGGGAAATTCAATTTCGGATTTGAAATTCTCGGCCAGTTAAATTTAGGAAAATACTGATATTTTCTAGGATCGGACGTATTGGTTAATGATAAAGTGTAACCACTTCTTCCGTGAAATGCCTGTCTGAAATGGATGGCAATAGACCCTTCTTTATCAATATCCTTCTGCCAGTTTTTTCTGGTTTTCCAGTCAAAAGCTGTTTTAAGAGCATTTTCTACCGCAAGCGCACCGCCTTCTATAAAAAAACAATATGGCAGCTCTTTCGGAATTGCTACCCTGGAAAAAACTTCCATAAAATCCGCATATTCCTGAAGGTAGACATCACTAAGCGTCGGTTTGTAAATTGCCATTTTTCCAAGCCAGTTAGCTCTTTCCATCACATAAGGATGGTTGTAACCAATGGAAGCAGAGGCAAACATCGAGAACATATCCAGGTATTTTTTCCCTGTCAGCCTGTCTACAATATACGAACCCTGAGAAGCTTCGTAATCCATCACGAAATCAAATCCGTCCGCAAGGATATGCTTACCAAGGGTTTCTTTTACTTTATTTTCTGTTGTTGTTATCATAATTTGTATTTTTATAAATCGAATTTAATTCCCTGAGCTAACGGAAGACTTGTTGTATAATTAATCGTATTAGTCTGCCTTCTCATATAATATTTCCAGACATCGGAGCCGGATTCCCGTCCGCCGCCGGTTTCTTTTTCGCCCCCAAATGCGCCGCCGATTTCCGCGCCGGAAGTTCCTATGTTCACGTTTGCAATTCCACAGTCTGACCCGGCGTGAGAAAGGAATAATTCTGCCTCTCTCAGGTTTTGGGTCATAATTGCCGACGATAATCCCTGAGGAACATCATTCTGAACAGCAATTGCTTCGTCCAGGGTTTTATATTTAATTAAGTAAAGAATTGGCGCAAATGTTTCGTGCTGCACTATTTCATAGCTGTTTTCAACTTCAGCGATGCACGGTTTTACATAGCAACCGGAGTTATAATCTCCGCCTTCCAAAACACCACCTTCTACGATGAATTTTCCGCCTTCTGATTTGCATTTTTCAATAGAATCAAGATACTGCTTTACAGCATCTCTATCGATAAGCGGTCCAACATGATTGGTTTCATCCAACGGGCTTCCGATTTTCAATTGACCATAAGCTTTAACTAAACGGTTTTTCACCTCATCATAAACAGATTCGTGGATAATTAGACGTCTTGTGGAAGTACACCGCTGCCCTGCCGTTCCTACTGCGCCGAAAACTGCGCCGATGATGGACATATTAAGGTCTGCATTTTCTGTAATGATAATAGCATTGTTTCCACCCAGTTCCAGGATCGATTTCCCAAATCTTTCGGCTACATTTTTACCTACTATTCTTCCTACTCTTGTAGACCCTGTAAAAGAAACCAAAGCTACTTTTTTATCTTTTACCAGCCTGTCACCAATCTCGTGATCAGCAACTAATAAGTTGGAAATACCTTCCGGAAGGTTATTTTCCCTCGCCACTTCATTGAAGATATTCTGACACGCAATAGCGCAAAGCGGTGTTTTCTCTGAGGGTTTCCAGATCACAACATTCCCACAGATCCAGGCTAAAGCTGCGTTCCAGCTCCAAACGGCTACCGGAAAATTGAAAGCGGAAATCACACCTACAATTCCCAGCGGATGATATTGCTCGTACATCCTGTGACCGGGTCTTTCGGAATGCATGGTGAACCCGTGAAGCTGACGGGATAATCCGACTGCAAAATCACAGATATCTATCATTTCCTGAACCTCACCAAGGCCTTCCTGCAGTGATTTTCCCATTTCATAAGAAACCAATTTACCAAGATCATCCTTGTATTCTCTCAATTTATTACCAAACTGGCGCACAATATCTCCTCTTTTAGGAGCAGGAATCTGTCTGAACTGTAAATATGCTTCCTGAGCTTTTGCCATTACCCGATCGTAATCCTGATGATCTGAAGCTGTTACAGAAGCGATAAAATTGCCGTCTACCGGCGAGTGACTATCTAGTTTAGAACCTGATGAAAAGAAATCCAGACCGGTGGATGTACCATTGTTTTCTGCTGTGATTCCCAGTCTTTTCAGGTTTTCTGATATCGAAATTGAGGACATAAATTTTTAATTTTTTTAGAGTCCCTAAGATAAAAATATATTTTGACCAGCAAAATCAAAAAACTAACAATTGTTAGTAATCGATAAAGAATTAATAAAGAATGAAATCAAGAAAAGATAATTAATTTATAAAACAGCAAGATCCCACTAAATATAATTTACCATTAGCGATACAAACATCTATAAATTAAGGATATTTTATAATTTTGAATGAATCTAAATTAAAGTTTTTTTGTTACTTTTGAAGAAATAAAAGATAATGGAAAACCAAGAGAATACCGACAAAAAACTTCCAAAATGGAAACTCTGGCTGAAGCGTTTCGGCATTGGCGGTATTATTTTTTTTACGGTGAAAGGTATTATCACTTCTACCCTGATCTATTTTCTTGGCAAAAACTTTTGGGTAATCATCAGGGATTTTTTTGTGAAGTGGTTTGACTAATAAACCGGTTCTTTCTTTGCAAACAAGGCATCTAAAGCGTATTTCCCGGATCCAAGCACCAATATGGAAAAATAAAAGAAAAAGTACAGAAGACTAAGCTCCTTGTCCGAATAAGCATCTGCACCGTGTACCACAAAAAATGCCACAAGCATTGTAATCATCAAAGGAATTGCAGCAAGCCTGGTGAGAAATCCCAAAATGATAAATACAGAACATACAAATTCTGCAAAAACAACCAATACTAAGGTGAGAGCCGAGCCTAATCCCAAAAAGTTCATAAACTCTATTTTGTCATTAGCGATGAGCATCATCAGTTTCGGATAGCCGTGTGAGATCATCGAAAATCCCACAAATAAGCGGATTATCAATATAAAAACGTCCAGCATCGTTTCGGTAGTCCGTGAAGAATTAAAATTTCCCATTTCTGAAATCTGTTTACATCAAAACTACAAAAAAATCCTTTAAATAAAAGGATTTTAACGATAACCGAAGTTTTTCAGATCTCTGTCATTCTTTCGCCAGTCTTTTTTGACCTTCACAAAAAGATTAAGATGCAGTTTTTTACCGAAGAACTTTTCCAGGTCCAGACGCGCTTCTGTTCCTACTTTTTTGATTGCTTCTCCTTTGTGACCGATAATGATGCCTTTCTGCGTATCGCGCTCCACATAGATTATGGAATCAATAAAGATAATTCCTTCTTTTTCTTTGAACATCTCTGTCACAACCTCCACAGAATAAGGGATTTCTTTTTCATAATTCAGAAGAATTTTTTCACGGATAGCCTCGTTCACAAAAAAACGTTCCGGTTTGTCCGTATACATATCTTTATCATAATAAGGTGGATTCTCCGGTAGCATTGATTTCAGCTTAGGCAGAATCACCTCTGTGTTGAAATTGTTAATTGCAGAAATAGGTAAAATTTCCGCTTTTGGGATCTTTTCGTGCCATTCTGTAGCAATCTTTTCAAGATCCTGCTGATTGGTCTGGTCTATTTTGTTTAATAACAACAACACAGGAACCGGAATTTTATTCAGCTTATCAATTAAAAACTCTGATTGTTCGCTTTTGTCTGTCACATCTACGATAAACAAAAAAACATCGGCATCCTGCAAAGAATCTTTTACAAAGTCCATCATCTTTTCCTGCAGACCATATTTTGGATCTAAAACGCCAGGTGTGTCCGAGAATACAATCTGTAAATCCTCTTCATTATAAATCCCGAAAATACGGTGTCTGGTTGTCTGTGCTTTTTGGGTTACAATTGCCAGTTTCTCTCCCATCAGCTGGTTTAGAAGCGTTGATTTTCCGGCATTTGGTTTCCCAACGATATTTACGAATCCTGCTTTGTGCATTGATTTAAATTAAATGATTAAAATTAAAAGGTTTATGACATTGACCTTTTAATGAAATGCAAAGTTAAGGAAATTTAAAAGTATCATTTTAGAATTCGTAATATTTAATCTACTGGCTATTATTAATTCTAAGTAATTATTTTTTTTATCTTTAAGGTCATAATTAATAACATATGAAAAAACTTTACATTTTAATTTTTGCAGCCAATCTTTTTTCTGCACAAAACCCGGAGTTACTGAACAACAAATGGCAAATAACGAAAGTAGTTGGCGAACTGTTACCCACTGACCAAATTCCTCCGGCTATGCCATATCAGCAAATCACAGAATTCAGCGCCAATCCATCAAAACTCAATTTGTCATTTTTCAATACTGTTGGAGCCGAGATTACTTATACAGGTGATAATATGTTTATTGTCAATAGTAAAGCCTGTACTTTGGCTGATTATTGGGGAGATAATGGCCAAGTCAATAGCTTTTTTGGATTACTTTGTGATTTTTTCAAAAAAGACGCCAATTATTTCTATAATATCTCAAATAACGGGAACGAAAAAATTTTAACAGTCAGTAATGCGACATTTCAGGAAATTCATTTCAAATCTGCTATTTTAGCTACTAAAGAAAATGATATTAATAAAATATCTGTCTATCCAAATCCTTCTTGCGATATTATAAAAATTGAAAAACTGAAACCTAATTCATCATTAGAATTGACAGACGTTTCCGGAAAAGCAGTAAAAACAATGGCTAATATCAAGTCAGACAAAACTGAGATCAGTATTAAGAATTTACCTTCCGGAATATATTTTTTAAAAGTAGACGGACAACCATTGCAAAAAATTATTAAGAAATAATTCTCGACAAAGGAATAAAATCGGTTCAAATTTGAGCCGATTTTTTTATTTTAAAGTTCTACCTTTGGCAATTAACTTTTCAAATAACCGTTTATGTTTACAGACAAAGAAATATCAGAAATTAACCAACTCCTTGTTCCGGAAAATAATATAGTGATCGTAACACATCATAATCCTGACGGCGACGCAATTGGTTCTTCTCTTGGTCTTAAACATTACCTTAAAACGAAAGGTATTGACGCAACGGTAATCACTCCTAATGATTTTCCGAAGTTTCTAAAGTGGATGCCCGAAGCCAAGAAAATCGTGATTGCAGACTATAAAAGAAAAGTGGCCGGTGAAGCGATTTATAATGCGGATGTTATTTTTTGCCTCGACTTTAATTCACCGTCCAGAATTGGAATCCTGGGCGATTGGGTGACTAAATCTCACGCCAAAAAAATACTGATTGATCATCATCAGATGCCGGAACAGTTTGATTACGTTTATTCTGACACCACGGTTCCGGCAACTTGCCAGATGGTTTATCATTTCATACAGGCCAATCAGGATGAAAAATCAGTAAATATTGATGCCGCTCAATGTTTATATACCGGGATAATGACAGATACCGGCGGATTCCGCTTCCGATCAACGAGCGCAACTACACACAGAATAGTGGCAGATCTTATTGAAAAAGGTGCCGATCCTGCCATTATTACCTCCAACACCTGGGATACAAATACACTTTCCAGGCTTCATCTGCTGTCTTTGGTACTGGGCAGAATTGAACTGGTAAAGGACGGGAAAGTTGCAATTCTCTGGCTAAAACGCTCCGAACTGAAAGAATTTGGCTTTGACAAAGGTGATACGGAAGGATTTGTGAACTATGGCTTAAGCCTTGCCGGAACCAAGATGGCAGCATTCTTTATGGAAGATCTTTATGAGGATTTTATTAAAATCTCATTCCGTTCCAAGGACAATGTGGATACCAATCAATTCTCCAGAAAATACTTCAACGGTGGCGGCCATATTAATGCTTCCGGCGGAAAATATTTTAAATCTATTGAAGATACTATTGAGGATTTTAAAGAACGAGTTGAAGGTGATGATTTCTAAAAAACAAGATTAAAACCTCACCTGATACCTAAAATGGATTGTCCGAGAAAATCCCTAGCCCCGATGGGAACGGCATCCTTTTTTGGGCTTTGGAAACCTCACAGGTTTTAAAAACCTGTGAGGTTTTGTTCGGAGAAAAAAAGATATAGTGGACAGCGGGAAACAGCTCCTAAAAAATTTAAAATACTGTTCGACAAAGTCAAAAAGCTCCTAAAATCATCTTAATAAAACAAACACTAACGCAATAATTGCCGGCAAAGCCTGAACGAAAAATATTCTTCTGGCTGCTGAAAGTGCGCCGTAAATGCCTGCTACAATTACACAGCCGAGAAAGAATGCAGCCACATTTCCTGACCAGGCCTTATCTGCAATAAACAAACTCCAGATGAGTCCGGCCGATAAAAATCCGTTGTAAAGACCTTGATTTGCCGCCAGACTTTTTGTGGGCTTAAAGAGTTCTGCAGGAATGGTTCTGAATGTTTTCTTTCCCAATGTTTCCCATGCAAACATTTCCATATAAAGGATGTAAAGGTGTTCCAGAGCGACTATTGTAATGAGGATTTTTGAAATGAGTTCCATATTTATAAAACAAGATTTTTTGGAAGATGATGCAACAATTCTGTGTTGATAACTGATGCGCAGATTTCCGGTTTTTCCCAATGTCCGTTATGCCCGCAATCTAAAATATAGGATTTGATATTGGTTCTGTCAGGGAGGTTTTTGATGGTTTTCTCGGAGTTAACCGTTGAATCATGTCTGCCGGACAGGATCAGGATTTTCCCTTCGAATTGCTCTAATACCAATTTTCTTTCGGGGCGCTCAATCATTCCTTTTTGAGATGCCAGAACGCCGTCCACAGACGAGGTGTAAGCTATTTCTTTCGCTAGTCTGATCTTCGCCTCTAAAACATCGTGCTCATTTGGGTTGAAGAGATTCGGAACACCCGCATTCACGAACGCTCTGAGATTTTCTTTGATGATTCTGAGACCTTTTCTTCTTGTTTCCTTCTTCGCCTCATCATCTGCAAAATAAGTCGAGAAGAATAAAGTCAATGATCTCAACAATTCAGGATATCTTTCTGCAAAAGCCAGAGCAATGTAGCCGCCCATAGAGTGACCAAGCAAATGAAATTCCGTTAATCCAAGCACATCAGTTACTTTTTTCACTTCTTCCGCCATCAGTTCGGACTTTTGTATTTCCGCAATTGCCCTCGATTTTCCAAAACCTGGCAAATCGATTTTTATCAGCCTGAATTTATTCGACAAAAAAGGAATCATATCATCCCAAATCGAGAGATTTTCCATAAAGCCGTGAAGCAGAACTAAATTCTCCGGGCCGGTTCCTTGTATTTCGTAATTAATCATCATTTTATTTTTAAGTTTCCCTTCGACAGGTAAAATTCACCTCAGGCTGACAATATGTTATTGAATTTTGATAATGATCTTGTCTCCAAATCCCGCGTTATTGACGGATTCGTGAAGCTTAAAGGTTTTTCCGCCGTCTTTTGTAGAAAAATTCCGCTTGCCTTTTCTCACATCCAGCTTTCCATTGTCATAGTCCAAAATACTCTGGGTTATCGTTCCATCGAATTTAAGATTTTTTGGAGAAGTCATTCTTGCAGTTCCTTCAATATCAACAAAATTCTTTCCAACGGCGTTCGAGCCTTTAACTTTATATTCATCCTGCCCGATTTTTGTAAATGTAATCTCTCCTTTTCCTTCTACCATATCGTGTGTTAAAATGTGGGTTCCTGACAAATCTTTGTAAGCCCGGCTGCTGAGGATACTGTCATTAATTTTCGTTCTCACCGCATTGATGGAATCAATGATTTTGGTACTGTCAATTTTCGGAGTCACTGTCTTTTCAGATTTTTTACATGAAACAATTGATAAAAGGACAATAACGGCAATCAGTTTTTTCATAGTTTTAATTATCCTAACGAAAATAAATAAATTTAATGAAAAACCTTTCTAAAAATTTATTCAGAAAGGTTATAAGTGTCGCTCCTCCGGAGCTATGTCTAATAATGCGGTTAATTCTACAAACGTTTCGCTCCTCCGGAGCTATGTGTGATGATGCTGTAAAATCTGCAAACATTTCGCTTCTCAATATATTGCTTGTTACTGCATTCTTTTTTCGTAAAGTTCTTTTTCCTTATTATTCATTTCTGCAATACCGTAACGTTCGGATTTTGTGATCGCCAGTTCATCCAGCATATCAACCATTGTTTTGTACTGAGAATCATCAGTTGGTTTTATAATAACTGTGAAGATCTCTTTCTTCGGCGCATTGGCTTTTGCAGCTTCAATCGTTTTTGCAACCTGAAACTTATCGAATGAAACTTCTATCAGACTATTATCATTTAAATCCTTTTTGTCAGCCTGATAATAAAACACTTTACCGTCTTTTCCGAGAATGAATGTCAGTTGGTTTTTATAATCAATTTGCGTTGGCTCGCCCGGATTGTGGGCAGGTAAACCGACATCCATTACATTCTGTTTTGAGAAATTGGTGGTGAACATAAAAAATGTAATCAATAAAAATCCTAAATCCACCATTGGCGTCATATCTACCTTTATCAGTTTTTTGTGAGATCTTTTTCCGCCGGATTGTTCTTTAATTTGTACCTCAGCCATAATAATTGTTTTTATAAGTTAGTAATAGAAATTAAAAATCCATAACAATTTATCATCATTATGGATTTTTGAATACAAATTATATACCTTAATTACAATTACGTTATAAAAATGCTATCCACAGAATTACAAATTATTCCAATTCTTGAAAGTCATTTCAAATTTTATTTCTTTTCCGAAGGTTCCGATTTCTTTCCAGCCGGAAAACCTGTAAAAATCCGATGCTCTTGTTCCAGGCGCTGTTCCCAGCCAAACCGGCTTTTGGGTCTGTGTAAAATACCAGTTCAGCATCTGGTTATGCAATTGTTTTCCGATGCCTTGATTTTCAAATTCCGGATCTACGAACAGAGCCCAGATATTATTTCCGACCAAATCTACTATTGCAAAACCAACAATGATATTCTCAATTTCACATACCCAGCCTTTTCCATTTTCCAATAAAAAGATTTCATAATCTTTATCTTTAACAACGTCCGGATTAGAAAGCTGATTTTCTTTGACAACATTCCGGATGATCTGCATTTGTGGAATATCAGCGATGTTAGCTTCTCTGAAAATCATAATTATTTACTTTTAAAATAATCAATTCCGCATTTCAGAAACTTTTTAAAATCCTCTTTCGGCATATAACCTGAAACCGGTGTATTAATGACTTTTTGATCTGGTGTTACCAAAACATAGTGAGGCTGGGAATTGTTATTAAAATTAACCTGCTGGAACAGACTCCACTTGTCGCCAATCGTTTTAATCAGCTTTTTGGAGCCGTCACCTCTATCAATTTTGATCTGTTCATTTTCCGGCAGTTCTTCCTTATCATCCACATAAACCGAAGCCAGAATCACATCATTCTGAATCATAGGCAGGATATCATCCTGACTCCAGACAAATTCTTCCATTTTACGGCAGTTTTCGCAACCATAGCCTGTAAAATCTATCAAAACAGGCTTGTTTTGTTTTTTAGCTTCCTCTATGGCTTCGAAATAATTATGATAAGGCTTAAGACCAAGAATTCCATCTTCTTCTTTATGGAAGAAACTGACGTTAAGCGGCGGTAAGATTCCGCTCAAAGCCTGCAACTTTGGTTTTTCAGAAGGAATAAGTCCCTGGACCAAATATGCAATAAATACGATTCCGAATACCCCAAGAATTCTTCTCGGTAGTGAAATTTTCGGCTTTTTATCATCATGCGGAAATCTGATTTTTCCGAACAGATAAAGCACTAATCCTATTGCAATGATGATCCAGATGACAATAAACAATTCTCTTTTCAGTAAAAATGTTTTGGAAACCAGATCCGCTTTTGACAAAAATTTAAGCGCTAAGGCCAATTCTATAAAACCAAGAACGACCTTGACTGTATTCATCCAGCCGCCGGATTTTGGCAAGCTTTGCAAAGCCTGCGGAAAAAGTGCCAGCAATCCGAAAACCAATGCCCAAGCCAATCCGAAACCGGCCAAAGCAAATGTTAATAAGGTGGGAACATTTTTAGCGCCTGCAACAACACCTCCTAACAAACTTCCTAAAATCGGACCAGTACAGGAAAATGAAACGATGACTAAAGTCAATGCCATAAAGAAAATCCCGATAATGCCACCAGCCTCTTCAGCTTTAGAAGATTTGTTGGCGATGGAACTTGGCAACGTGATTTCGTAATACCCGAAAAAGCTCAGAGCAAAGAACAAAAATATAGCGAAGAAGAATAAATTCAGCCAGATATTTGTTGAAATCTGATTAAAAACATTACCGGAAATGCCATCAATAATATGAAACGGAATACTCAATAAAACGAAAATCAGCAGGATAAAAAATCCATAAATAAAAGCATCTCTTTTGCCTTTGGCCTTATTCTTATTGCCTTTAGTGAAAAATGAAACCGTGAGCGGAATCATCGGGAAAACGCAGGGTGTGAGCAATGCAATCAGTCCGCCTAAAAATCCTAACCCCAGAACTAGCCAATTGTCATCGTTCGGTTTTTGCTGAGCCGTACCACAGTTTGTCAAAGGATTTTTGAAATCTAAGGAATTAACTCTCAGCCCTTCCTGCTTTTCATTACTGACTGGCGAAGCTACCACCATCTGCGCTCCGGTTTCTGGAATGGCAACCGAAGATGTATCAGTTCCTGGAACCGGCAACTCAGCAGCCTTAGCTTCGGAAACAGCATCCGGCTTAATTTCTTTTTCAAACTCTAAGGTATCCGGAGCTCTGCATATGCGGTCATTACAGGTTTGATAAGTAATCTCTGCAGTAACGGTCGTTGGTTTGGAAGTATCTTTCGGCCTGAATTTTTGCTTAAATAAAACTTTGTCGGAATAATAGACAATCTGTGCTCCAAAGGCTTCCGAAAACTCATCATGTTTCTTCCCGATTTCCTGAACTTTCCCGATCAGCTGAATACCTTGTTTTGAGGTAATTTTAAACTCAGTCGGAATGCCGGAATCCGGCGGAAGATCCTGAGAATAAATATGCCATTTATCTTCAATTGTAGCGGTAAGAACAGCTTCATATTCATCTTTTCCAACACTCTTGATATCAAAAGCAAACCTGACAGGATTGCTTATCTGCGCATGAAAAAAGGTAATGATCAAAAAGAACAGTGTTGATAACACCAATTTTAAATTTTTCATTTTATTTGGTTTTGACCACAATATTTTATAGTAATGTAAATTATGGTTTATATTATATTTTTAAGATTAACCCGGCCGTATTATCATACAATGCAAATCTCCTGTCCTGGCGAAAAGGCAAAACACCTAAAACATTCTCTTTTTCATCACAGAGCAGCCAGATTTTCTGCTTGGCTAAAATAGATAATTTTTCATCCTTAAAAAATTTCGAAATTTTCTTTTTACCAATCATTCCGATAGGAAAAAAGAAATCTCCTTCCTGCTTTTTTCTTAATTTCAGAGGGAATTGCACTTTTTCCGGATCAATTATCCAAAAACAATTACCAAACGCAATAATTTCATTTTTAATATGTTCAGGAATAATTATTTTATCCCTTTCAATTTTTAAACTTATTTCATCTCTTTCTTTTTCTCTTTTTTCCTTTCTCTTTTCAAAAATCAGCTCATTGCGGTTAATGATTAACTGAAACTCAGAACTAAGGAAACAACTTCCGGTTTGGGCTTTCAGGATCTTATTCATTTCATTGTCATCATTAAACCCGAATCGTTTAAAAATTTCATATCGAATCAGTTCAGATTGTTGTGATAATTTGTGTTTATCAATAATGAGCTGATTTTCAGAAGAACTGATTTTCAGAAGATCAATTTTCTCACTAACAGATTCATCAATAAAATCTTTAGCCTGATTGATATAACTGATGCTTTTTGAAAAATTTACGAGAAAATCCAGGTTGATTTTTTCCAATTCCGGAACAATCTTGTGTCGGATTTTATTCCTTAAGTAATCAGTTTTCTGATTGGATTTATCTTCCCGAAATTCGATTTGATTTTCTTTTGCAAAATTATAAATCTCGTCCTTGGAAAAATCAAGAAGTGGCCGAATAATACCATTTTCATTTTGCGGAATTCCACTCAAGCCTCTGATTCCTGATGCTTTGGAAAGATTGATAATAAAGGTTTCAAGTTGATCATTCAGATGATGTGCTGTAACCAGAATGTCCAGTTTTTGATTCTTCTGAATGTCTCTGAAAAACCTATAGCGCACTTCCCTGGCCCAATTTTGAATAGAATGTTCCGGCTGCTTATCATCCTCAGAAATTTCATATAAGTGAAACGGAATCTTATACCTTTCGCAAAAGTCAGAAACGAGCTTTTGATCCAGGTTAGAATCCTCTTCACGAAGATGATAGTTAATATGTGCCACCTGAAAATCAAAACCTGAAAGGCGAAACAATTCCGCTAAAACCATTGAATCCACTCCTCCGCTCACAGCCAAAAGGTATGTTTTTTGCTGCGGTTGGATCAGAAATTGTTTCAGAACGTTTTGAAATTTTAATAGACTTAACACAATTTTATAACGAAATAGTCAGTTATAACCACAAATATACAGTTATTAATTCTTACTTTTGAAACGCTTTTGAATCCGTAAATTCAATTTTGGTTCATATTAATAAAGAACAAATTAAATATTTTACTATGAGATTATTTAAAATTTTGACCATCACAGCAGTGGGACTTTCCCTGGCATCGTGTGTCAGCAAAAAACAATTCGACGCCCTAAATCTTAACTACAAACAATGTGTGGAAGATGCCGGCGAAAGAATGCGTCAAATTCAGGATCTGAAGAGTGCCAATTCCGGTCTTCAAAGTCAGAACGACCTTTTAATGAGCCAAAACAATGCGCTAAAATCCAGCTTGGATGCCTGTCTTTCCAATGCAGGAAAAGGTTCCGCTAATATTGATAAATTAGTAGGAGAAATCAATGCTTCCAATGCATACATCAAGCAGCTGATTTCCGGAAAAAGCAGAAATGACAGTTTGAATATCGCACTGTCTAACAAGCTGAAACGTTCTCTTGACAATGTTGCAGATCAGGATGTGGATGTAAAAGTTCTGAAAGGTGTGGTATTAATTTCATTATCTGATAAAATGCTTTACCAGGTTGGAAAATATGACATTCAGCCGGCAGCTCAGGATGTTTTGGCCAAAGTTGCAAAAGTAATCAACGATTATGATACATACAGCGTTTTGATTGAAGGTAACACGGATAACACACCGCTCAATAGTGCCAATGCGCCGAGAGACAACTGGGATCTTTCCGCACTCAGAGCAACAGCCGTTGCGAAGGTTCTTCAGAATCAGTTCGGTGTCAATCCTAACAGAATCACAGCAGGCGGTAGATCCGAATACAACCCGAAAACGACCAACGCTTCTGTTTCCGGAAGGTCTGAAAACCGTAGAACGGAGATCATCATTATGCCTAAGCTGGATGAATTTATGAAGCTGATGGACATTGCTCCGGTGAAAAAATAAATGATAAAAGATGAATGATAATTGATTATTCTTCAGATTTATAAACCAAAAACCTTGTCAGAAATGGCGAGGTTTTTTATTTGGCAGCAATTTTAAATATTTATTTTTATGGCAGCTTTTCCGCCCTCCACTCCCGCTTTTTTGCTCGTCGTGCCTCCTCGCAAAAAGAGCTCCGTTCAGGTCGGGCTGCGGGTTTTACATCCAAATCACATTCGGTTATCAATATAAATTACATTAACTTTGAACCTTAAACCAAAACTCTGAAGGCCCAATGAGTTATTTCGAAGAATTAGACAAAGAAATGGACCGCTATCTGGAAGAAACCGCTTCCGAAGAACCTGCCATTCTCAAAAAATTAAGGAAAGAAACCTATCAGAAAACCACGCAGCCGCATATGATTTCCGGTTATCTGCAAGGTCGACTGCTTAGTATCTTATCACATATCATTCAGCCGAAAAATGTATTGGAAATCGGCACTTTTACAGGTTATGCCGCATTGAGCATTGCCGAAGGATTACCAAAAAGCGGGAAGATCTACACGATTGACAAGAATGAAGATTTAGCTTACATTCCACAAAAATATTTTGAGGAAAGTGATTATAAAGATCAGATTGAATTCATCATCGGTGATGCGAAGGAAGAAATCAAGAAACTGGATAAAATCTGGGATCTGATTTTCATCGATGCAGACAAAGAAAGCTATCTGGACTATCTGAAACTCATCAAACCTAATCTACGTTCCGGCAGTATTATTTTGATTGATAATGTTCTTTGGTACGGAAAAGTTCTGGAAAACAATCCTAAGGACAAACAAACGGAGCAAATCAAACTTGTCAATAAAATCATCGCCGAAGATCCCGATTTCGAAAATCTAATCTTACCTTTGCGAGACGGATTACATCTCATCAGAAAAAAATAATTCGTATTTTTAATTCATAATTGATTGAAATGAAAAAAGGGATTTGCAACGTTTCCATCGCTCCGCTGAGAGCCGACAGTTCTGATAAAAGCGAAATCGTATCACAACTCCTTTACGGAGAATCTGCAGATATCATTGAGGTTAAGGACAACTGGACCAAGATCATCACGCATTACGACAACTACGAAGCCTGGATGGACACCAAACAAATACTGCCTGTTTCTGATGAATTCTTGGCATCAAGAAAGACAAATCTTGTGAAAGAACCGTTCCAGTCTACAATGACGGAAAGTGGAAAAATGCTTTTATCAATGGGCTCCGAAGTCACTTTTGAAACCACCGCACCAACACGTGGCCATGATCTCAGCGAAAGCATTGTCAACTGCGCTAAAGAATTCCTGAACGTTCCTTATCTCTGGGGTGGAAAAAGTTTTTTCGGGATTGACTGCAGTGGCTTTACCCAGATCGTTTATAAAATCCATGGCATTAAAATCCCAAGAGACACCTATCAGCAGGCAGCATTGGGCGAAGCATTGACTTTTATTGAAGAAGCTAAGCCTGGTGACCTTGCATTTTTTGAAAATCCGGAAGGAAGAATCATTCACGTCGGATTTATCCTGGCCGATCAGAAAATAATCCATGCGCACGGAAAAGTCCGTATTGACAGCCTGGATTCTTCCGGAATCTTTAACAAGGACCAAAACAGACACACCCATAAACTGAGATTTATTAGATCTTATTTCTAATATACACGCTTCTGAAGTTCAGAAGCGTTTTTTTATGCAGTTAATCAAAAAACACCAGCAGTAACTCATATTTTTCTGCATGGTTTGTAATTAAAATTAATTTGTAATTTCATTTTCAGAAATTTTGATGCATTGAAAAAAAAAATATCACTTTTTGTTTTATTCTTTACTTATTTTATTGCCAATGCACAGAATAACATTGTCAATTACTGGCAGAATGACGGACTGAATGCTTCTACCACCTACATGATGTCTCAGGATAAAAACGGCTTCATCTGGATTGGCAGTGATAACGGTCTTTTTCGTTTTGACGGCTCTGAGTTCAGACAATTTAATCAAAAGGACGGTTTGGAAAATCTGGATGTCATACAGACCTTTACTCTGGCAGATGGCACCGTTTTCATAGCCCCATTTATTCGCGGGCATGTTTTTTACAAAAACGGCAAAATATATAATGCTAAAAACTTTCCGGAATTAGCAAAAATAATACCGGAAGATGTTGGCTTAATGTCATATAATACTGATCCTTCGCTCACAAAAGTTTACGCCTACAGTAATCAGTCACCAAAGAAGATTTATGTATTTTCAAAAAATAGAATCAGAATCATTCCAATTCATCTCAATTATAAATCACTGGGAAAGAATTATTTTTCACCTATTGAATATAATGATTCAATGCTATATTATTTCCACAACAATACTTTTTATTGTTATGACATTGACACTAAGCACTTCATTAAGGTAGGAAAATCTACTTCTTTCCTCAACTCAAAAAATGGCGGAATTAATCGTATAGCAAATGGAATGTACATGATTTGGGGTAAAAACGAGATCAGAATCTATAAAAAAATTTCAAAAACCGAAATAAAGGAAATCAGGAATTTAAACATTTCGGATGATATACATAGTTTCTTCTGCACAGGCAATTTTGTTTGGATTTGCTCCAATTCCGGTGGCGTTTACTGCGTTGATCTTCTTAAACCTAAACAAAAACCTGTCAAATTATTGAATGATAAAATTATCAATAATGTTATCTTAGATAAGGATGGTAATGTTTGGTTTTCCTCCAGAAGCAATGGGCTTTTTTTCATGCAAAAAAATATTTTTCACAATTACCTTAGCCTAAACGGACAACCTATCTCAAAACCAATAACTTCTATAGTTGGCTACAGTACCGGTATTATTATGGGATATGATGACGGAAGTGTAGGGATATATAAGAACAGAAAAGTAAGATATTTTGCTACAAAAGATAATATCAGATTAAATGTAAGAGAGATTACGGCTGATGACAATAATGCTTTAATATTTCTTAATGCCAATTATTCCTACAAAATATCTCTCAAAAATTATACTCTCCATAAATTGGATTTTAATTTTCCGCTGAAGTATGTATCCGAAATCCGAAACAATAAAGCTTTTTTATACACCAATGAAAACGTTCTGGAATATGACATCAGTTCAGCCAGGCTTAATAAGCTTTTTAAGATAAAAACTTACTCCGGAATAAGCTATGGACAAGACAGTATGTTGGTCGGCACCTTCCATGATCTCTATAAATACAGCATCAGAACAAAACAGAGAAAGCTGTTTCTGAAAGACTATTATTTTACAGACATCAAAAAATTGAATGATAATATGTTTGTAGGTGCTACGAGCGGAAAAGGAATTGTAATCTTCAATACGAGAAAAGTAATTCTCAAAATTACAGAAGCTGATGGTCTGGCAGAGAACCAGGTAAAAAAAATATTTGTTGAAAATGAAAGTACTCTATGGGCATCTACAAATTCCGGTCTGGACAGAGTTGACCTTCGGAAAAGCAAACCCAAAATTATTCCTGTAAACCGTTACAACGGATTGCCATCGGACCGTGTTTCCGGATGCTTTGTGAGGAATGACAGCGTATTCGTAGGTACCTCGCAGGGGCTTGCAATCCTTTCAGTTAATGATATCTTACGCACTGACCGCTATATCAATAAAAAAGTTATCATCAATTACATTTCCATCGGAGGAAAAAAAATACTTTATCCAGAAAAGCCTGCTGAAGGCAGATATTCTAAAAAATCGGTTGTTGTAAACCTTAGTTTCCCGGAATTCATTTCCCAAAAAAATATCAGCTACACTTTTAAAGTGGAAGGAATGAACGATGAATGGCAAAACACGAAGTCATCCAATATCATCCTGAATAATCTTGCGCCCGGAAGCTATCGTCTCAAGATCTATGGCATCGGCTACAATGGTAGACGTTCGAAAGATTTTACAACACTTGATTTTGTCATTAAACCAGAGTTCTGGCAGACGTGGTGGTTTGTTTGTATTATCATATTGCTTTTTCTTATTCTGATTATATATATCATTCAATCTATACTGAGAAATCAGAGAAATAAAAAGCTGAATAAACTTACCTATGAAAAGAGAATGAGCGAGCTGGAACTGCAGGCCATCAAAGCTCAGATGAATCCCCATTTTGTTTATAACTGCCTGAATTCTATCAAGTATCTTCTTTATAAAAAAAGTTATACAGAAACCGAAAATTATCTCGATACATTTACGGATATGATCCAGAAGAATCTTCATTATTCCGAGAAAACCTTTATATCGATTCTGGATGAGAATGACTATCTCACTATTTATTTGGAAATGGAAAAACTTCGTTTCAAAGAAAAATTCCAATATGAGATCGTTGTTGACAAAAATGTTAATCTGCAGTGGAAAATTCCATCTTTGCTTATTCAGCCATTTGTAGAAAACGCTATAAAACATGGCATCAGCAAACTGAAAGACGCTGACGGAATTGTTAGTATCCGCTATAAGTTTACTGATAAACTGATCATTACAATAATTGATAACGGAAGCGGATTTGTAAAACAAACCGGCAATGACCGTTCTTCATACGGAATAAGATTATCCGAGAAAAGAATTGATACCTTCCGCCAGCTTTTTGGTGTGGAAATAGAACTTTCTGTAACTGATCTGAAAATAACCGGCAGGCAAGGAACAGAAATATCTCTGAAAATAAACATAAATCCTAATGAAAAAAACATCAGTTAAAGTTGCTATTGTAGAAGATGAAAGAGATGGCAGAGAATACCTTGGTTTACTGATTAAGAATGAATTTCCTGATCTGGAAATCACATCGGTCTCTGACTCTGTGGAAAGTGCTAAAAAAAACCTGGCTGCTTCACCACCTGATATCCTGCTTCTGGATGTAGAATTGGGGGATGGAAACGCTTTTGACCTGCTGAACAATATAATGCTTATCAATACTAAGATTATATTCATAACTGCCTATAGGGATTACGCAATAAAAGCGATCAAAAACAATGCTGTGGATTATATCCTGAAGCCTGTAAAACGTGAGGAGTTTTTGCAAGCAATGACCAAGGCCGTTTCTATATCAGAAAAAAGTCAAAGACAGGTATTACAAAGGCCTTCAGAGGAAAAAATAAGGCTGAAAACTTCATCAGAAATCATCAATCTCGAAATTTCAAGAATCATCCGTTGCGAGGCAGATTCCAATTATACAATATTCTATCTCACTGATCATTCAAAGCTCATCATTTCCAGAACCTTACAGGAATTCGAAAGGCTGCTCTCCGGCAACGGATTTTTGCGGATACATCATAAACATCTAATCAATCCGATGCATCTCAAACAATATATAAAAGGCCAGGGCGGTGAAGTTATCATGTCTGATAATTCTGCTGTCAAGGTATCAATCAGAAGGAAAAGCAAGCTTCTATCCATACTTAACATCCAGCACCCAAACATTTAATCATTTTTCACTCACAATTAATAACTAAAACCCAACTTCTTTCCTTATTGTATTAGCTTAGCAGTCCTATAAAAACAACACAATTGAAATTGCTTAACCTATTAACTTTATTTCATAAAATCAAATCTCCCGAATCCTATGTCGTGGAAAAGAAACGTGATGACATCCAGTATCACAGAATAACAGATAACAGCTATATCATAAAATACAATGAAATGCAGATCCGAAAACTGAAAGAAGAAAAACCTGACATTTCAGAAATCGACATTATACATAAAATATGTTTTGCCGATAAGAATCACAGAAACAAATTCTTAAGCTCCATTTGGGAGCAGGGCTTCAAATTACTGGAGAAAAACAAGACACATCATATTTTCCACCGTTATTCCGTAACCATTGCAAGAAAAGAAAATATAAGCACAAACGCTCTCAATTTTGCCTGCATCCAACTGTTAGTCTCTGCAAAGCAATATCATGGGATTTATTACGGATGGTTGGCAGAATAAAAAAAATTATTATTTTAACCATAACAAAAAACCAATTTAATTAAAAATAAACTATTATGAAGAAACTATTACTACCATTAATGATTGTTGCTGCTGCAACATCACTTTCCGCACAAAAATTGGATAAGTTCGGAGCGGATCTTGGCAAAAAATCCGTGCTTGGTAAAGAAATCCGGTTACCTTATACAGACGTCACCAATTATTACGGCTATATCAGTCCTTCAACTGCGCCGGACGAGGTGAAGAACGGAAAAAAAATGTATTACGTTTATGTTTGGATTCCTGTTGCAGCACCTGAGTTGGGTGTCCGGATGATATCTCCTGTTCCGGATGGATTGAAATCCGGTGATAAAGATTATATCTCACCAGATTATACCGCTAATGCTGCAGACAAATCAACTTACTTTGATACCTGGATCGTGCTGGAAAGAGCAAACGGCATTATGAAGCTGGAAGATGCAGCTTCTAAGGCTAAAACTGCCAGCTGGACTACATTGGAAAATAACGATGACTCCAGCGAAATGCCGGCTCAGCCATCAGGAAAAAAATACAATTCTTTGATGCGTATCACAAGCGATCTTTCAAACCCGGCAAAATCTCTTATTGCCGGATTATACAGAATCGGTTTCACAACTTATAAAACCGGCGATGTACAAGGAAGCTTTTTTGCCCAGATTGGCGCACCGATTGGTCTCCCGGGTGTAGCGATCGCCAGCAAGCCTGAAGATCTTATGAAGAATGTTAAAAAATAAATAAAAAACGCTCCGAAAATCCGGAGCGTTTTTTTTGATATACTTTAGAAAAGGTTTCTGGATTTGGCCTCTTCTTTTACTTTTCCATAACTCATAATATTTGCAATAAGCAGAGGAATAAAGGTAATCGGCAATATTGTAAAAACACCAAAACCCTTAGTAGCCGTTATATACAGACCACAAATCAGCATAATGACGAATAATGAAAAAAAAGCGATATAAATAGCCTTAGCTGATTTCAGTTTCCTGAGCAATTCATCATTAGTGAGTTCCGAAAGCTTGTCTGTATTTTTCATTTGTCAGAGTTTAAAGTTTAATGTCACGTTGAAGAATCTTCCCGTTAGTCTAACCGGAACAGGATAATAAACACTTGGTGATGAACTTACATCACTGATCCATTGGTTGGCAATTGTATTATTGATATTGAATGCGTTGAAAATCTGAACTCCAAGAGTCAGCTCTTTAAAATTTTTCCAGAAAGTGCCGCTGGCTTTATTATCTTTCTGATCAATGAAAACTTTTGTAAGACCGATATCTACCCTTTTGTAGGAAGGTAATGTTTTCTGATAACGGTAAGCGGCATAATAATCCGGCAATCCTGCGCTGTCAAATGAAACCGGAGCTCCGGAATTGATTCCGCTGGCAAAAGTCAGTGTCAGATTTACTCTCATGCTCGGAAATTTCGGCATATAATCCTGGTAAAACATAGAGAAGCGGAAACGCTGGTCTGTTGGTCTTGGGATGTATCCTTTTCCATCGATACTTTCATAGACTCTCGCATAGCTGGCAGAAACCCAGGAATCAACACCAGGAACAAACTGGCCGAATAATCTGGCATCCAACCCATACGCATAACCTTCGGAGTTATTCTTTCCGGCATAGCGGATTCTGACATTGTCCAGATAATAAGGAATCAGGTTTTCCATTTTCTTATAATACGCTTCAGTAGTAAGTTTGAATGGTTTCCTGTCTTTACCACCCACCTGGAATTCGTAATCATTAGCAACGATAATCTGGTAAGATTTCTGAGCTTCAATATTAGGGTTGAATGCACCCGTAAGATCCTTAATCTCTTTATAAAATGGAGCCTGGTAATAAACTCCTCCTGATATTCTGAACAACATATCCATATCCCAGTTTGGTTTGATGGCAATTTGCGCTCTCGGACTAAACAGCGTCTGCTTATTGAAGCTCCAGTTCTGTATTCTTGCGCCGCCATTCACAAAAATCCTGTTGCTTCCCCAGTAGAATTTCTTAGAAAACTGTGCATAAGCCGAGATTCTGGTTGGTGAGATATTATTTTGTCCGGCTATGTTGAATTTCAGGTTGAGATCCGATGTATCAAGCTGTCCCGGGATGACGAAATCTCTTGGAGTGCTGTAACCGATAGAATCTACAAACTGCCATTCATTGGTAAAATCTTTAATCGTTTCCCTTTCGAATTTGGCGCCGACTTCAATATCCGTATTGACATCCGGCGAAAATTTTGTTCTGAACTGCGATCCAACGACGCGAACTAATAAATCATTTCTTGCATGATCTATCTGTCCGCCGGCATCATAACCTGCAACAGGATTTCCTTCCTCATCAAATGCTTCCAAAATGTAGCCGGAAGCTAAAGAATAATACTCCCTTTCTCTGTTCTGATAAGCAAAATTATCTAATGTAAACTGCCATTTTTTATTTGGTTTGAAATTGACACTCACCGTTCCCATCATATTCTTGTACTCATCGTCTTCCTGCCCGTTATAAAAAACAGTCAGCCTCAAAGGACGCTGAAGGCTTCCGAAATCCACTTCCTTCTGCTTGGGAACCATTTTATAATCGTTCTTGGCAAAATAACCTAAGAAAGACAATGACCATTTTTCATTGAACTGGTAATTAAGATAAGATTGCAGATCAAAGTACTGCGGGTTGAAGTCGGTATCTTCATTCAGCGTGTTGAGTACCAAATTCGTGTTCCTGTAACGGCCAGAAATAAGACCTGTGAGTTTTTTATCCCTGGATGCAAAACCTGTGGTCAGCCTCCCGCCAATCAGGCTTGCTTCACCGGAAAGCTCAAACTTTTCCGGCTGTCTGTAATAAATATTTAAAGCGGATGACATTTTATCACCATATCTCGGCTCAAAACCACCTGCTGAGAAATTGATGGTGGAAACCATATCAGGATTGATGATACTCATCCCTTCCTGTAAAGAGTTACGAACCAGAAATGGCCTGTAAAGCTCGATATCATTAATGTAAATCAAATTCTCATCATAATTTCCGCCTCTTACCATATACTGAGAGCTGAGCTCAGCGTTGGAGTTTACGGAAGGTAAACTTTTGATAAGACTTTCCACTCCGCCACCAAGCGAAATAACGGTCTGTGCTTCCTTCGCCGAAATTTCTACAGAGGTAAGATCATTAGTGGTCCGTTTTGCTCTTTTCTGGAAAACGACTTCCTGGATTTCATTTTCTTTAGCGACAGGAAGAAAAAGAACATTGACAGATTGCGATCTCGGCGATGTTTTAATGACTTTTGAAAAGCCTTTAAAATTCTCTTTTTGTACTTTCAGTTCCTGCTCTGTTGTGGCAATCGGGATCTTTATGAAACCATTATTATCGGTTTTATAAGACTGATTGTTATAGGTTACCTCTGCATCGGAAACCGATTTTCCGTCTTCGTCCAGAACTTTTAAATTGATTTGTGAAAATGCCGTCAGTGGCAATAAAAAGAGAATTAAAAAGATATAATTTTTCAAAGCTGTAGTTTTTTAATCTGATGTTTATTGTTTTTGTACTATTGAATCAACAAAAATAACAATTAATACAAAGAACGAAAGAATATTTGAAATTCTTGTGCTAAAAACTGAAATAAATAAAAAGTCCGGTTATTCCGGACTTCATTTTTTATAATATGGCTTCTCTGATTCTGGTAAGTTTCCCTAAAAGATCATCCAGCAAATCCAGCTTCAGCATATTGGCACCGTCTGATTTTGCAACGGAAGGATCCGGATGTGTTTCTATGAAAATGCCGTCCGCTCCTACTGCAATCCCTGCTTTTGCTATTGTCTCAATCAGTTCCGGTCTGCCACCAGTAACTCCCGAATTCTGATTCGGTTGCTGAAGTGAATGGGTAACATCCAGAATCACCGGAGAATATTCTCTCATTGTGGGGATTCCGCGGAAATCTACTACCAGATCCGTATATCCGAAAGAATTTCCCCTTTCAATAATTGCTGTTTTTTCATTACCGGAATCTTTCACCTTCTGAACTGCAAATTTCATAGATTCCGGCGAGAGAAACTGCCCTTTTTTAAGAGTCACCGCTTTCCCTGTTTCAGCAGCAGCTACCAAAAGATCCGTCTGTCTTACCAGAAATGCAGGAATCTGTAAAACATCCACATATTCCGCAGCCAAAGCAGCGTGATCGTTTTCATGAATGTCAGTTGTAGTCGGAACATTGAACGTCTCCCCTACTTTCCTCAGGATTTTTAACGCTTTCTCATCTCCGATTCCGGTGAAGGAATCTACTCGGCTTCTATTAGCCTTTCTGAAGCTTCCTTTGAAGATGTAAGGAATGTTATATTTGTCGGACAGTTTCACGATATGCTCTGCAATCTGCAATGCCATTGTTTCATCTTCAATAGCACAAGGCCCTGCGATCAGGAAAAAATTATTCGAATCTTTGTGATGAATATGATCTAAATATTGTATCATTTCTTTGGTTTTAGAATTATAATTTCAGAATGAACGACTCCAAAATCTGAGTACAAATATACGGAATTAATAACGCAATTTTTTTCCGACTTGCGCTATCACAATGGTTGAAATTATCTATTTATCAAATTTAATGATGATTTTTTGGAATGTATTAATGTTGCGGCTCGTCATTTTATCTTTTAGGCTTTTCTTCCCGAGAACTTTCCCAAAGTCGGAATCCAGCGTTTGTCCTTTCGGGACTTGCCAGTAGAAAATACCATTGACGATTTTACCCTTTTCATTCTCTGCGTGATTTGATTTTTGAAATTCTTCCAGCAGAGTTTCTTCTACTTTTTCAGAACCCAGAAAAACATAATTGTGACAATTTTCGACCGGCGGAAACGGATCATTCTCTAAAATTTCGTTGATTTCTTTTTCGTTTTTAATAAAAAGAAAGGCATCATAATTAAAATGTTCCGACATTGATTTTTCTAAGATCTTCTTTAATTCGGATGAAGTTTTATCCGACTGAAACAGGATATTTCCGCTCGCCAAAACCGAAGATACATTCTGAGCGCCCGCATCTGAAAATACTTTGCAGACATCCGCCATTTTCATATTGGTTCCTTTGACATTAACACCGCGAAGAAAAGCACAGTATTTTTTCATAGTTGATAGTTGACAGTAAAATTAATTCTTAATTCTTAATTCTTAATTCTTAATTAAAAAATAAGCGTTTCAAAATTCTGAAACGCTTATTTTTTATTGAGTAACTTTCATCAGCTGTTTTGTGATGTTATCCATCTTTTCAGCTTCATAAGTCGTGTCATAATCTTTCATAATATCAAACAGATAAGAGTAAAAAGATGTTACTTTCTGGACATCATCCGCCTTTTTGAAGGCTTTTTCCTTACCCATTTCCTGAAGATCCTTAATAAAATTATTGAATCGTTTATCTATGACATTGAGTGAGTTGATAAGATACTGATAGCCTTTATCCTTTTGCCCGATCTTATTATAAGCATCGGAAACAGCCCCTACCACAAGAGAATATTCCATTGGTTTGGTTTTCATTTGTCTCGCCGCATAAGCCTGGAATTTGGGCGATAATTTCGTGTAGTAATCATACTCCTCAAAAATGCCTTTCTTGAGTTCTTCTGCCAGTTTCAGTCCTTTTTGCTCCTTTCCTGCAACGATGTATGCGTAGACAATAGAACTCAGTGACCTTGGATCGTTATATTTGGAAACAGGAATTTCTTTACTAGCCAAATCCAAGATTTCGATAGCCTTTTGCTTTTCACCTTTCAGTGCTAAAGCTTCGGCAGCGCGGCTTGCAGATGATCTGTATCCCACAATATTCTGTGTACAGGTTTCATCAAAGTGAACATTTAAATCTTTGAAATTGCCCCATCTGTAGTTTTTCACAATATTATACAGCTCATCAGCATTCACCATTCCTAACTCACCATCAGGAGATTCTTCCGTTTTTATGGGAACCAATCTGTAGCTGAAACCATCGAATTTCAGATAATTCGAAAGGAAAAATAAATTACTGCTGTCATAGATCCCGCCGCTTGAAAAGTTGATTGGACGCTTCCAGTCGAAATTAGCCAGGATGTCCAGCATCATCATATTATTCTTGAACATACTGGAACCTTTATAATTGATGACAATCTGTTTTTCCGCTTTTTGCGCTTCAGCAGGTGTAATGATTCCTGATTTTACGGCATTGTTCACATTAACCGGAAGAATAAATTTGGAAACCGGAAGAAAGTTGAATTTTTCATAACGCTCATTACCAAAAATCATTTTAACGATTTCGTCCTTTTCCGGTGATTTCATTTTCAGGAAGTTAACCGCCTCTTTCATCGTCATTGAATCCTGGGTCATATATTTTCTAAATGCCGCAAATTCCGTATCCGGTGCACCCTGATCTTTAAGATTGGCGAAGATATTGGACCAATCATCCTGGGTCATCAGATAAACCTGATCATTCGAACCTTCCCTGTAATCTTCGTGAGTCAGGGTTGAAGGAACCGGCATCGAATTATAGGTTCTTCTCTTCACCTGGTCTATATTCCAAGGTGTTGATAACAATGTAAAATTAACCACTTTTACATCCGGACGAAACTCCTCAGTTTCCTGAATAGCCCAAACCGGATAAGTATCATTATCGCCGTAAACAAACATAATTCCGTCTTTTGGCAATGATTTCAAGCTGGAATAAGCATAATCGTAAGCCGTGTAACGTCCGCTTCTGTCGTGAACATTATAATTCTGGAAACCCATCATCAACGGAATTCCAAGTAAAATCACACCGGTTATAATCTGAACTGATTTAGTCTTGATTTTTTTCTGAAGCAGCCAGTAAATAGCTGCAACACCAAGACCAATCCAAATTGCAAATGCGTAGAATGAGCCGACCATCGCATAATCTCTTTCACGAGGCTCAAAAGGTTTTACTCCGGTGTAGAAAACAATTCCTACACTGGTTAAAATAAACAATGATAAAATGGCATAAAACCTTCCGAAATCTTTATTAAGCTGAAAGAAGAAACCAATCAGACCAAGAATCAGTGGCAAAAGGAAAAACTTTACCGTACTTGTATTCTGGAATTTGGCAGGCATCTCGCTCTGGTCTCCCCAAAGATTGTTATCGATGAAAGGAATTCCGGTGATGAAATTGCCATTGGTATTTTCCATATGTCCTTCCACATCATTTTGTCTGCCGGAATAGTTCCAAAGCAGATATCTCGCAAAGTAAAAATAATTCTGAAATGTGATGAAATAATCCAGATTCTGAGCCAGAGTTGGTTTCTGAACATTAATGATTCCGAATTGTTTCGCCTTCAGGTAATCATCCATTTTGATGGTTCCGTTCTCATATTTCTGACGAAGCTCATCAAAGAATTGTTTTGCTTCAGGACTTTCAGCAACCTGCTCATTACCATAATTGAATGTAAAATCCGGCGCGCCATACATCGAGATATAATTTGGCATCACCGATTTATCTTCACTGAACATTCTCGGGAAAAACCCGACGTGCTCTTTACTGTAAACATAATTAAACTTCTCGCCCACAACACGGTATCTTCCTGTCTGCGGATCGCGCTCATAAGTATCGCCGGTTTTTTCTGTTTTGTAACTGCCGTCTTCATTTTTTTCGATGCCATTAGGATCAAGATAGGCGGTATAATTCTGCCCGTAGAACGTTGGCCAGTCGCCATATTGTTCACGGTTATAGTAATCCAGCATCCCGATGGCATTGTCCGGATCGTTAAGGTTCATTGGTGGATTGGCATTAGCTCTGATAGGAATCACCAACCAGCAGGAAAACCCGATAATCATATAAACGACAGACAAAGCAATAGTCTGGTAAAGTGATTTCCCGGTTTTTTTGGTATAAGTGATAAAAAGATAGCACAGTGATGTAAACAATACAAATGCTATAATGGTTCCTGAATGGAACGGCATTCCCATTCCATTAACAAAAATCAGCTCACATTTGAAGAAAAACCACATTACCAGTGGGAAAATAAATTTGAACACAATTGCAAGAATCACGAGCGTGATTCCATTAGCCCATAAAAAAGACTTCCATGTAAACTGATATTTTCTGGTGTAATAAATGAGACAAACTGCAGGAAGCGCAAGCATACACATCATATGAACACCTACTGAAAGCCCAATCACGAAAAACAACAGAATGATCCATCTTTCATTATCTTTTTCCAGATATTCATTTTCCCATTTAGTAATCAGCCAGACAATCAATGCAATGAACATACTCGCCATTGCATAAACCTCGCCTTCTACTGCGGAAAACCAGAATGTATCTGAAAAAGTGAAACATAATGCACCAACTCCTCCTGCAAAAAAGGTGGCTATTTCCTCGCCTACAGTTATGTTATCGAATTCCTTATTTAATAATCGTCTCACCAGATGTGTGATGGTCCAGAAAAGGAATAGAATCGTAAAAGCACTGAACAGCGCAGACATTGCATTGATCACCAACGAATAATGATGCCCGTCTCCGAAGGCAAATAATGCTACAACAGCTCCTACCAACTGGAACAATGCTGCTCCCGGTGCGTGAGTAACCTCCAGTTTTACCGCGGAAGAAATATATTCACCACAATCCCAAAAACTAAAGTTAGGTTCAATGGTTGAAAGATACGTAATGAGTGCAATAACGAAAACTACCCATCCGAGAACGGTGTTCCATTGTTTAAAAGTCCAATTCTTCATAAGGAAAATGAAATAACGGCGAAATTAACGTTTTTGATTCAGTTATTTGGGTTTTTAACAAAAATTAAATATTGGTATAAATTTTGAAAATTGCAGAAAAACAATTGAATTATTAATAAAAAAATTATATAAAATCAGATTCACGGCCCAAAAATAAAAACATTGCAATTTTTTTTTTATTTTTGCAGACAGTTTTTGAGAGAAAAATGATTATAAAATGATGAATGTACACGATAATATTCTTGGTTTAATTGGCAACTCACCGTTAGTCAGGTTAAACCAGGTTACCAAGGACATTCCTGCAACAGTGTATGCTAAGCTGGAGTCTTATAATCCGGGACATTCTACGAAAGACAGAATTGCATTGCATATTATAGAAAATGCAGAAAAGCAGGGCATCCTGAAATCAGATTCTGTGATTGTAGAAACCACTTCTGGCAACACAGGTTTTTCCATAGCAATGGTATGCATCGTCAAAGGTTACAAATGTATCCTTGCCGTGAGCGATAAAACAAAAGCTGAAAAAATCGCTTATCTGAAAGCATTAGGTGCAACAGTTTATGTTTGCCCGGCCTCTGTTCCGGCAGATGACCCGAGATCTTACTATGAAGTCGCAAAAAGAATTGCAAAAGAAACTCCAAATTCTGTATATATCAATCAATATTTTAACGAACTGAATATTGATGCGCATTATCAGACAACAGGTCCTGAAATCTGGAAACAGACGGAAGGAAAAATTACCCATCTTTTTGCCTGTACAGGAACCGGAGGCACACTTTCCGGCTCTGCAAAATATCTGAAAGAACAAAATCCTGACATCAAAATTATCGGTGTAGATGCAGACGGATCTATCCTGAAAACTTACCACGAAACAGGAAAAATCAACAAAACAGAAATTCATCCTTACCAGATCGAAGGTCTTGGAAAAAACCTGATTCCAGGTGCACTTTTGTTTGATACAATTGATGAATATGTCAGAGTTAATGATGAAATGTCGGCTTACAGAACCCGCGAAATAGCATTGAAAGAAGCTATTATGGGTGGTTACACCACTGGAGCGGTGACCCAGGCTCTGATCCAGTACGCCAATTCTCACGAATTCACAGCTGATGACATGATTGTTTTAATCTTCCCGGATCACGGCTCAAGATATATCACCAAAGTTTACAGCGACAAGTGGATGGAAGAACAAGGCTTTATCAACAATTGTTTCCATAACTATGATGAAGTTTTCAAAACAGAAATCATTAAATAAAATTATACCACTATATTTATAAGCCTTTTGTAAATACAAAAGGTTTTTTTAATAAAACCAAAAATATAAGTTAGAAAAAATGGACATTTTTGAAAGAATAAAACAAAATCCGGGTCCACTAGGACAATTTGCAGATTATGGAGAAGGCTATTATATTTTTCCAAGACTTGAGGGTCCGATTGGACCGAGAATGAAGTTCCAGGGGAAGGAAGTGATTTTTTGGAGTGCTAATGATTATTTGGGATTATGCAATCATCCTGAAGTTTTAGAAGCCGATGCCAAAGCCGCTGCAGAATTCGGAATGTTTTATCCGATGGGCGCCAGAGCAATGTCCGGAGAAACTGAACAGCACCTGCAACTGGAAAGAGAACTGGCAGATTTCGTAAAGAAAGATTCAGCTTACCTTCTGAATTTCGGTTATCAGGGAATGGTGTCTTGTATTGATGCACTGGTTTCAAGAAATGATGTGATCGTTTATGATGTCGATTCTCACGCTTGTATCGTGGATGGTGTGAGACTGCACGCCGGTAAGCGTTTTACTTACAAGCATAATGATATCGAAAGCTTTGAAAAGAACTTAATGAGAGCTCAAAAAGTTACGGAAGAAACAGGCGGAGGAATTTTAGTAATTACGGAAGGCGTTTTCGGAATGAGAGGACAGCAAGGTAAACTGAAAGAGATCTGCGCACTAAAAGACAAATACAAATTCAGAATCCTGGTAGATGATGCACATGGATTCGGAACATTGGGAAAAACAGGAGCCGGAGCTGGAGAAGAGCAAGGCTGCCAGGACCAGATTGATGTTTACTTTTCTACTTTTGCAAAGTCTATGGCTGGTTTCGGAGCGTTTCTGGCCGGAGATAAAGAAATCATCCGTTACCTGAAATTCAACCTGAGGTCTCAGATTTTTGCTAAATCTCTGACGATGCCAATGGTAATCGGAGGTTTAAAAAGATTGGAACTATTGAGAACAAGACCGGAAATCAAGGCTAAACTGTGGGAGAATGTTGAAAAACTGCAAGGCGGACTGAAAAAAATCGGTTATAACCTTGGCGATACCAACACTTGTGTAACGCCGGTTTTCATCCAGGGAACGCCTGTTGAAGCAACTTTATTGGTTAAAGAGTTGAGAGAAGATTACGGCATATTCACATCTGTTGTGGTTTATCCGGTCATTCCAAAAGGAATGATCCTTTTAAGATTGATTCCAACCGCTTCTCACACCGATGCTGAAATCAATGAAACGCTTGCAGCTTTCGAATCGATTTACAATAAATTGACAAGCGGCTATTACAAAGAAGCTGAAGCTAAATTACTGAAAGAGCAAAATTTAGAATTTAAGCCGATTTAAATCAGGAGTAATTTCTTACATATACAAAAACGCCTAAAGTAATGTTTAGGCGTTTTTTTTATCAAATTGTTTTTTCTAATTAATCTTCTTCAAATCCAGATCCTCAAAATCAAAACTAAAATCCGTCACATCAGAGATCGGTTTCATTTTTGCGGAAACGGCTTTTCCATTTTCATCAAACGTCAAAGTAAAGAATGCATCGGCATCATAGCTTCTGTCATCCCATTTTGCTACAAAAGCATTCGCAGAATATGGAATCAAATCACCTTTTAGTCTTGGAGAAGATTTAGAAATAATTCTGTAACCTTTGCCTTGTCTGGAAACCTCAACAATCCCGAACCAGTCATCTTTGTACCAACCGATGAACTGATCATCTTTCAAATCAGATTTAAACTTCGAAGCTTTATCATAAACCTCTTTCTTCTGTTTCTCAAAATTTTCTTCATTTTTCTTGCTTCTGTCACCATAAATTTTCAGCCAATCTCGGTTAGAAACGCCTAAGTAAGCATCTTTCACGGAATTCGTAATTGTAGAAAACGCAGCTCCTGATTGTTGATTCGTCAGCACTACAATTCCCAGTTTCAGGTCAGGAATCAATGTAAAATGCGTTACCGTTCCTATCAAACCTCCCGAATGCTGAACCTGCAAATGACCTTTCACATCACTCAGAAACCAGCCTAAACCATAGCCGTAAAAATGTGTATCATAAGGCGAAGTAATCCCAACTTTATCAGGAATTTGCAGACTCCATAATTCGTGCGCATTTTTCTCAGAAACCAGACGTTTCCCGTCTTTTGTTACAAATCCATTCAGAAGGAAGTTTGCCCAAGTCGTCATATCCTGAATGTTACTCATTATTCCGCCTGCGGCGTTCGCTGTTTCGTTCCAATCGTGAGGAACTGCAACAGCTTTTCCGTCAACAGGAGAGTGTGCATCAATGATATTCTGTGAATTTTTCGCACGGTTATAAGAACCGAAACTTGCTGTCATCCCGACAGGTTTCATAATTCTCTGCTCTATAAAATCTGCCCATTGCAACCCTGAAACTCTATGTATCACTTCCCCAGCCACGATGAACATAATATTGTTATAATCCAAAGTCGTTCTGAACGGATTTTCCGGTTTTAAGAATCTCACATTATGAATAATATCATTGACTGTCAGATTGCCGCCTTCCGGGAAAAACATCAGATCGCCCTGTCCTAAACCCAATCCGGCTCTGTGTGTCACCAAATCCTTTATCGTTACATTCTGAGAAACATAAGGATCTGCCATCTGGAATTCGGGGATATATTTGGTCACTTTATCATCCCAGTTGATTTTGCCTTCATCAGCCAAAATAGCCAGCGCTGTACACGTAAAACCTTTACTGTTTGACGCAATCCCGACCAAAGTATTATCATCCATCGGCTGATTATTTTTAAGCGAACGGACGCCGAAACCTTTGGCATAAATCAGTTTTCCGTCTTTCACGATTCCCACAGACATCCCCGGAACATCAAAGGTTTTTAGAGAATTTTGGATCAATTCATCCAGCTTTTTTTCTTCAATCTGGGCATTGAAAAAGACAAAAGAAAAAAGAACAAAAAGTAAGGCTATGTTTCTTCTCATTTTTAATTATAATTTTTACGAAGATAACAATTTTGAAGCAGCCTGACATCTGACACGACAAGCTCTCGGATAAAATTTCTTAAATTTGTAGAAATCTAAGAAAGTCAATGAAAAGTAAAAAAGAATTCTTCCTTGAGTGTTATAAACTCGGGATTATCAAGTTTGGGCGTTTCACACTGAAAAGCGGAATCGAAAGTCCTTTTTATGTCGATCTTCGTCCGCTTGCTTCCGACCCGAAAATCCTGAAAGAGCTGGCTCATTATCTGTTGGAAATGCTCCCTTTGGATAATTTTGACATCATCTGCGGCGTTCCCTACGCGGCACTTCCGATGGCTACTGCAATGTCTCTGGAAAGTTACCTGCCTCTCATCATCAAGAGAAAAGAAGCTAAAGCTTACGGCACCAAAAAACTAATTGAAGGCATCTACGAGAAAGGGCAAAACTGCTTATTAGTAGAGGATGTCATCACCTCCGGAAAATCTTTGGTCGAAACTATAGACGAAGTGGAAAATGAAGGTATCAAAGTGTCTGACATTGTTGTAGTTCTTGACAGACAACAAGGCGGAAAAGAAAAACTCGAAGCTAAAGGCTACAAAGTCCATTCACTTTTAAATATTTCTGAAGTTGTGGAAATCCTGAGAGAAGTTAATTATATCGATGATGATGAGGTTGCAAGAATTCAGGATTTTGTAAACGGAAATCAGGTTGTTTTTGAAGAAAAAAAACGTTTGTCCTACGAACAAAAACTGGAAGCTGCGGAACATTCTTTCGCTAAAAAAATTCTTGAAATTGCTATCGAAAAAAGATCAAACCTGATTGCATCTGCAGATTTCATCACGACAAAAGAATTGTTAGAATTTGCTGATGTTGTCGGCCCTCACATTGTCGCACTTAAAACGCACATTGACATTCTGAATGATTTTGACGCTGATAAAACCATTCTTCCGCTAAAAGACCTGGCAACGAAACATAACTTTCTTTTGATGGAAGACCGGAAATTTGCTGACATCGGAAATACGCAGGAATTACAGTTTTCCTATGGCACTTATAAAATTTCCAACTGGGCAGATTTGGTAACATCCCACGTGATTGGCGGGAGCAAAAGCCTGGATTGCTTTATGAATGTGGGCGTAGTTGCGATTTTGGGAATGTCTTCTCAAGGGACTTTAACCGATTCGCATTATCGTGAAGAGGCTTTGAAAATTATAGAAAACCACCCAAGTATTATCGGATGTGTGGCGCAGAATCAAGTTTCTGACCAGCTTTTATTGTTCACACCAGGCGTTAATTTGGCGACAAGCGGCGATGACAAAGGCCAGCAATATAATTCTCCGGAACACGTCATCAGGAATTACGGAACAGACTTTATTATTGTAGGCCGCGGAATTTATAAAGCTGACGAGCCTGAACAGGAAGCTTTACGTTACAAAAACGAAGGCTGGAGAGCATACCAGGATTCTTTTAAAAATTTTTAAATCATTGAAACCCTTTCAGAATTCTGAAAGGGTTTTATTTTCAATGTCAGTCCTCGAAGACAATTTACTATCGGATTAATGGAAAAAAAATTATCAAGCAAAAATTAATATTCATCGGAAAAAATTAGTAGTTTTAGATACTGATTATTTTTGATGAAGCCATTTTTTTTGTGCCTGACTTTATGCTTTTTTTATTTCTCTGCAAAAGCGCAGCGAGACACTGTCACAATCCATGCCAGGCTGAATGAGGACCAGAAAACCATTTCTGTTGAACAGGTGCTTGTTTACCATAACACTCATCAGAAATCCATCAGCCAGATCAAGCTTCTGAATTGGGTTGCAGCATACCAAAACAGAAAAACCTATCTTCTGAAAAGAAAAGTTGAAGACCGTAAAAAAGATCTTTATTTTGCAAAACCAGATCAGCTCGGAAAGCTTGAAAGTCTTCAATATTCCTACGGAAATAACTTTTCTGAAGTGCTCAATAAGAATCAGGAAAATATTTATATTCCATTATCTGAATCACTGAATCCGGGAGAACGCATAAAGATTTCACTGAATTATCAGATCCGCTTGCCCGATGCCAGATTTACCGGTTACGGAATAGATGCCAATCATATTTTGCTGAAGTATTTCTTTCTGGTGCCGGAAACTTTCGAAGACGAAAATCAAAGCAACAGTTTTTACAGGGATACGGAAGAAACCGGTAATGCGGGATCATTCTGGACTGTTGATTTTATAGTTCCGGAGAGCTGGAAATGCTATTCCAGCCTGGCCAGATATTCGGAATCCGGATTTTCAGGCATCTCAATTAATGACCCGGAATTCCAGCTTTCAAAAAATAATTATCCTGGGTTTCAGCCTGAAATTGATGGGCAAAAAGTCAATATCCAGCTCGGTTATGAGATTTCTGAATATCAACAGAAAATACTAGAGCCTGTTTTAGTCAATCATCTTAGTTTTCTCAAAAGCAAAACCGGAAACCTGCCGGAAAATATTTTCATCACACAAAAATTTCTTAACAAAGAAGAATTTTTTGGTATTGATGACATTAAATTTTGGAAATTCAAATACCAACTTTTTACAGATTATGAAAAAGCTGACCTTGATTATTTCAGCCTGCTATCAAAAAAAGTCATTGATGAAAACCTCATCACCAATAAAACCAATGATCACTGGTTAAAAAACGGCTTAAAATCTTATCTCGAAATTCAGTATCTTAAAAAGTTTTATCCAAATCATCAATTATTAGGCAACCTACCTGATAATGTTAAAATACTCGGAATCAAACCATTGAAAGTTTTTCATGCATCAAAACTGAAACTGTCGGAGCGTTATGGACTTGCCTATCATTACATTTACACTCAGAATCTGGATCAGAAAATTACAACGCCTTATCATCAGCTCAGTAATTTCAATACAACAGCCATAAGCCAGTTTGAAACCGGAAGTTTGCTTAATTACATTTCCGAATATCAAGGCTCGGAACAATTTGACTTATTTCTAAAGAATTATCTTTCTTACAATTACCAAAAAAAATCATCTGGTTCGGATTTTCTGAAAGCATTGGAAAAAGCAACAGACGGCAACTCCGATTTTTTTGAACGAATGATGAATGAAAAACACAGAGTCAATTTTAACCTGAAAAGTATCAAGGAAAAAAATCAAAATTATAATGTTCATCTGCGATCCAGAAATGCCGATATAGTTCCTCTGAAAATACAATCCGAAACAAGAGAAGGCGGCAAAAATACTTTCTGGAAAAGCGAAAATGAGATTAGCAAAGATTCTGTATCAATTCCAAATAAGAGTATTTATAAAATCGTTCTGAATGATGATTATATCTTCCCGGAAACCAATTACAGAGATAATTACATCTACACGAAAGGATTATTCTCTAATGCGAAAAAGATCCGATTCAAACTTATAAAAGATATTCAGAATCCTGAATACAACGAGATTTTCCTGACTCCCCGTCTTACTTTCAATGCCTATGATAAAGTATTGATTGGACTTAATTTTAAGAACCAGGGAATATTCGACCAGAAATTTGATTACTCGGTGACACCATATTACAGTACCGGAACAGGCAAACTTACAGGATCCGGAGCATTGAACTACTCTATTCTGCCTCCAAACAGTTTCTTCAGAAGATGGAACTTCGGTGTATCGGGTTCGTATTTTCATTATGATAATGATTTGGCTTATAAAAGATTTGGCGCAGGAACCTCCTTTGATTTTCAAAAGAATCCGAGAAGTGCCATTGGCAGGAGTTTATATTTTTCATATAATTACTATGAAAGAGAGCTGACACCACTGATGATCCTTAATAATCAATACTCTAAATATAATCTCTGGAACATTGGTTATTCTTATTCTGACAACAGGCTGATCCACGAAAAATATATCGGAACCAATTTCCAGTGGATGGAAGATTTTCAGAAAATTTCTGCTGAAGCATTTTACCGTTGGGAATTTGCAAAAGACAAAAAAGTGAGCTTCAGGCTATTTGCCGGTTATTTCCTGAGAAATGACACTAAAAATTCTTTATTCAATTACGGAATTTCCAGAGTATCTAACTACAGCTTTTCCTACGGACTTCTGGGTCAAAGTGCCACATCCGGAATTTTATCCCAGCAGTTTATCTTAGCTGAAGGCGGCTTTAAATCATTTTTTAACACCTCGGTCAATCAGTTTATTACGAGCGCTAATGTAGATTCGCATTTATGGAAATGGTTTAACCTGTATGCAGATGCCGGCATTTACAAAAATAAAACGAGACAGGCAGAGTTTATCTGGGATTCCGGTGTTAAAGTAAAAGTAGTTCCGGATTTTCTGGAGATCTATGTTCCTGTTGCTTCAAGCTTGGGATTTGAGCCCGGCTTCAAGGATTACGGACGCAGAATCCGCTATACACTGGTTCTCAATCTCGGTGCGCTGATTAACAACCTGAGAAGAGGGGTGTTCTAAAAAAGAAAACCACCGTAATGGTGGCTATCTTTATATATTGAAATGGTTATTAGTTTTGTTTAAATTTGCTTTAGCAAAAGTATTATATCTTATAACATAATTTTATCACATAATGCCGTGATATATCTATAGATAATTCGATTTTGTGTACCTCCTGTGGCTAATCGTTTTTGCTTAAAAGTGATATTTCATATTAAAGCCCGTAAAATAATACGCATTTTTTGGACCCGGATTGATATCAGTAAACTGCCCGGGATAATTAGATCCCGCATCGGAATCATTTATATTATTACCCAAGAATAAGAAAGTATAATTCTTCTGACCGGTTAGATTATTGCCCATAACAAAAATATCTATGTCGAACTTTTCAAAAGATTTCTGATACCCTAATTTTGCATTGAAAAGGCCAAAACCTTTTATCTTATTATTATTCCCGAAATCTGAATACACATTGCCTAAATAATTATAGGTGTTATTAAGATAAAGCCCGACTTTAGTATGAATATCTAAACCAACAGCATATTTATTTCTGGGTACGCCAACAACTGTTTTATGAGTATAATCTGATAGCTTCCCGCCAGAAACAGTTTTAAAATCAGCATATTTAAAATCATAATATGAGATATTGAAAAAAGGAATAATTTTCTGAATAAATCCTTGCGATGAATAACGATAGCCTAAGCTCATTTCTGCTCCTGTGTTTCTTTGGTTACCGGTATTATCCCAATAGGTATAGCTGATTGATCCGCTATTTCCGGTTAACTGAGTCAACTTATTCTTTACATTAATCTGAAATAAGGATATCTGATAGTCAAACTTGGTATCCAGCAAAAGTCCCTGAACACTGAAATCCCACATTTTTGCTTTTTCCGGCTGCAAATTCTCATTTAATATATTAATATTAGTTGCTGAAATAAAATTATTCCCCGCAACCGGGGTATTATATCCCTCACTATAACTCAAATTAAATATTTGGTTTTTCCATTCTTTTTGCAAAGCAATATGTGGTGTAATAACGATATCATATTTTTTACTGAAAGATAGATTTTTATTATATTGATCCGTATTATTATAATATAATAAACCCGGGAATGATAATAAATCTTCACGATTATAATAAGTCGAATTAGCGCTCAACCCGGCTAACAATGTCAGATTAAATGGTTTGTACAAAATCTTATCAATTAAGAAATAAGTCCCTTGACTATTTTCATATCTGAAATATGACCCCTTGTTTATCTGGCTGACCTGTAATGGTATATCTACACTTCCTGTAAATCTGTAGTTGGAGATTTGTGATCGTGAGACTTGCATTTCCGCACCAAAATCTATTGTATTTTTAAAATCACCTATATCATTGTTAAGTTGAAAAGTACTCCTGAAACCCATATTTGGATTGGTAGATGTTTCCAAAGCACCAGCTGCTATTCTGTCAAACGAGTTTCCTGAATAGAATAAAGTAGTCATATTTTTAAAATTCTTCGTGATGTCCCAGATATGACCTAAGCCTACTCTTGTAGAATTAAGCTTATTACCTGCATCTTTTCTAATATATGCAATGTTTCCTTCATCTATTCCCTGTTCATAAACAGAATAAGGAATTTGGCCGGAAACTTTTTCGTATGAATAGCCCTGGCTGGCAAACAATGTAATTTTCTGCTGACCATTTAATTTAATCTCTCCGTTAAGATTGACAAAATTCTTCAAGCTAGAGCCGTGAGGTCTGTAGCCATCACTTTGAATGTGACCGTAATTCAGATTTAATGAATAATTATCGCCTGTCGTATTGACCTGCGTTATTGACTGCATATGTTTGAATGAACCGGCTAAAAATTTTTCTGTGACAGTAGTTCCTTGTTTGTCATCAGATCTGGTATAGAATCTAACAACACCGCCTACTCCACCACCATACATTGTAGCAGCAGGGCCTTTGATTACTTCTATATTATTAACATAAGAAAAATCTACATCATCTAAAACGGTTATACCTTCTGCATTGGTTATAGGCATATTATTCCAATAGAACTTTACGCCCCAGTTATTAAATTTTTGATCATTTCCATAACCTCGCAGTACAATTCTCTGTCCGCCAAGTTGCGTTCTTTTATCCACCTGAACACCTGCCATTGTAGAAAGCGTCTGATCTATATACGCAGAATTATTTCTGTTCAGCTCATCTTCGGAAAGTGTTTCTGTGGACTGGGCATGTCTTTTAAATTCGGCTCTTTCTTTTTTTACTTTGGTTCTTGCATTAATTGTAACCTGTTCTATATCTTGCTGTTGGGCATAAGCTGATAGTGATGCTAATAGCGCCACAACCATAATGTATTTGTTTTTCATTGAGTTACTTTAAAGTTTGACTGAAATCTGGAAAATATGACTACATCTCAAATTCGATAGAAAATATTTTTCTTAATCTGAGATGTAGTGCATAAACCTGTATTTACTGTAAAGGGTAATGATCTTCCAGAAAAAATAATAATCTATTTATTTTTTCTTTCGGTAATATCCAGATTATTATCGGTTAATCCTTGCTTTATAATTTTTTTGGAGACTTTTCCTTTATCGGATTCAAATACAAAATAATAAATACCTGCAGGAATATTTGTAAAGTCAATTACACCTTTTTTTACGAGCTCAAGAGTTTTTATTATGTTTCCATAATTATTTATTACAAAAGCTTTTTTACCTATTAATTCTTTGTCATTAATCTGATAGTTCAGATTAGTAACAACTGGTATCGGGTATAACTTTATAGCATCATCTTTGGAGAGTTCGGAATGCTTCTCGTTTGGTGAACTTTCAAATTCCTCTTCATCCTCACCAAACTTCTGGTGAGCCCAATTTATTTTTGCTTCGCTGTATTTTATTTGAGAATCTGTTGCACCGAATTTGCTATATGGAGTTTCCATGTTATTTTCCATCAGGCTATTGATCCTTAAATAACTCTCAGGCTTCAGGAGTGTTCCTCTTTCAACCGTAATAAAATTTCTGGCGATTACTTCTGCTCTTGAACTCATAGTTACATCTCCGGAAGTAAAAACAGAATTAACATTATTACCAATCTTCACATTATCGTTGGACTCAAATTTATAATTTCCATTGTTTAAAACCGGTGATAATCTGTTGTAAAAATTATCATTCTGTATAGAAATATTTTGGTCGTAAACGTTAGTCCTGCCATTTCCTGTCATATTAATCTTTTCCAAACCAGAGTAATAATTTGAATTGATGAAATTACCCGTAACGTTATGAGTTTTATAATAATAGCTTGAGTAAAAATTCAGATACGAATTATTCAGTGTCAAAAGCGTATTGTCAATATTGTCATAAAAAGAGCCATTATAAACATTTAGCGAAGCATCATTAAGTGTTAGATTTCCTGTTTGCAAAGTAGCATCTTCAAAATTATTAACAGTGTAATTATTAAGTGTGACATTTTTTACTGTAAAATAGGAATCTCTTGAACCAATTACAAACGATTTGTTACTTGAGTTAGAAGAGGATAAAACTCCCCCGTCCCAAATAATTTTCGCTCCGGGTTCTAATATTATATTTTTTGCTGTAATATCAGATGAATTAACATGAAGTGTTATATCACGCTTTATTCTTAAGTCACCACATATATTGACTGTTGTATTACTCCAACTTGTATCAGTCATTATTAGCTGATCTTTACAGCTAGGTAGCGGGGCGCTCCACACGCCACTACCTGCTGTGCCAATTACTATTTCATCAAAATAATCATCAATGTATATGTTCGAAACAATACATCTTGGCAAACCGTTTCCATACACTTTCCATTGGGTAGTCGTTTTATCCAGATAGAAAAGCCCATAATCTGTTCCTAAAAATAAGATATCTCTGTTTTCATCATACTCAATAGTACTGACAGGATAGTTGCCAGGTGTATTTACTGGCAATCCTAAAGAAGAAACATTAGAGAGATTGTAGGAGATATTGTTCCAATTTTGACCAAAGTCTGTACTCTCATATACCTTCTGATCTTTCAAGCCTGCTGTCCCAAATGTCACCCATATTCTATTCGGATTATAATCGTCCATAGTTACCCAAGAAATAGGTATTGATAAAGTATTCAAAACATCAGGTAATCCCGGATCCGCATTTTTAATATTTTGCCCAATTTCCTCCCAAGATATGCCTCTATCTTTTGAATAAAACAATTTGTTATGATCTGGTGTATCTTCTGAAAAAGTAGCAGTTTCATTATAAGTAACCGGAAGAATGATATTTTTATTACTATTAAGACCAACCTTTGCTAGTACCGGCAAAATACCAACATCACTAGTAGTCGTGTTAAATATCGAAGGAAAGATGTTAGATTGTGTATTTCCTTTATAAATATAATATCTACCATTAAATAAATTTTGATTGTTTTTTACTGGAAATCCCCAATGATAGTGTATATCAGCATCCAGAGGGTCTTCTAACATATCCCAGGCAGGCCAACCAGGATTTTTAGAGGCTCCGCTATCATTAGAAATAAAATCACCATAACCATTTGAAAAATAAATTCGGCCCGTATGTGGACTCGTGTAAACTGTTCCTTCATGATTATTTGTGAAAAATGTTTGGGATTGATTATATGGTGGTGTCAAGCTTAATTTATTCCTATAGAATCCATCGTCTTGTGTACCTAAATCAAAAATTCTTTCCGAAGGACTGGAAAAATAGCCCATATTATTAATAATATGTGCTACTAAATTTCCAGAAATATTTGTCCAAGTGACACCATTATCCGGACTTATTGATACTCCTCCATCGTGGCCTAATACTAAATAATTAGTTCCATTATAGGTTGTAAATGCGAGGGCGCGTGAGTCATCATGTGTCTTTTGATAAATCAAATTATTTAGAGAAGAATTATTTACCGTCGCATCAGTAAACTTATAAAAACCTGGCATTCCTAACAGATAATAATTTAAAACATTGCTTAAATTGTTTACTTTTATATCATTATTTCCATAACTGTTGACAGTTTTGATTAGCTGAAAGTTTTGCCAATCGGTACTTTTAAAAATATAGGCATTATTATTTTTTGCCTGAAGCATAACATAGGTACTCCCAGCATAATTAGTAATATTAGAATTCGTAATCTGACCACTTCCAATTCCTGCCAATGCTTTAAAGTAACTTTCTTTTTCCTCCCAAGTAGCTCCCCCATCAGTTGAACGAAATATTTTGTTTACAGAGCCGTCTCCTCTTCCTGTAACCCAAACTGTATTTGGATCTGATGGATTAACATCTACATTTTCTAATGCTATTTGCACGCCATTACAAAGTTGCGGACCAGCTTCATACCAAGAATCACCGTAATTTATCGACTTATATACTCTTTTTCTAGAGTTAGCATACATAATACCTGTTCCAGTGGGTTCTGAAAAACCCATACAATCGAATCCTTTGTCATTATCAGGCATAGTAGGAACACTCCATGTCAGACCATTGTCTTGAGACTTTATGACACCTAATCCATATAAATTTCTAAATTGTCCGTGGGTATTAGAATAATGTCTATTTCCAAACCAAAATAAGGCACAAGACGATGCATACAAGACATTATTTTTTTTTACAATTTTCCTTACTGTCTGTACAGGAAGATTATTAGTAATTTTGTTCCAGGTCACATTAGGCACTCCATTTATAGCATTATAGCTTTCGTAGATACCACCTCCAAAAACACCGATTAACATATGATTAGCATCTGATGGATCTACCCAAATAGACTGAACGTTACTATTTCCTATATTTCTTACACCATTTCCATCACTACTAAATTGTATCCCATATGGATTTGTAGGCCAGTTTTGTTTACCCAGTTTTGTCCAATTCTGCGATTTGACCAAATTTGAAAGGACTAATAAAATAGAACAAAAAAAGATTATTTTTTTCATAACCTTATTTTTTATTTTGCGCTTCCAATTCCTCTATCCTTTTATCCTGTTTGATAAGATGCAATGTCAACTCCTCAACTTTTTTAAGTAGAAGAATGTTCATTTCTTTCAGCTCTATACCATTTTTGATAGCTTCCTCCGTACTTGGTACTTCTGGCAGATGTCCATTAGCAGTAATGTAGTTTTCAATATCTTTTAAGGACATTAACTTATAGTCTTTTGCAAAGACATAGTCTGCCCAAGCATTATCTGCAGCTATATCAACCTTTACTTTCTCTGTACGGATACCATCCTTTACGAAAAGTTTATATTTATTTCCATCAGAAGCTACACCATCGGCAGGAAGTGCACTTGTAAACTGTCCTATACCAATAGTCCCATTATTGCCTATAATCCAATCACCTATATTCAATTCATTATTTGGTGTAGCTGCTTTATTAGTTAAGTTATTACCGATATATATATTATTATTAGCGTTAAATATTTCTGCTGTAACATTGTTATAACCAACGGAAATATTATTATTGCCTGTTCTTAATAAAATAAAACTGTTACTCCCAATCGCGGTATTATTAGATGAATTGTTACCCAAACCTCTTAATGAGCTATTACCCACAGCAGTATTATCATTTCCCGTTATGCTATAAGCACTTCCTCCATTTAAAGCCAAATATCCTAAAGCGGTATTATTATTACCGGTAGTTAGACGACTTAAGGCATTCAAACCAACACTAACATTATAATTACCTGTAGTACTATTTATTAAAGAATTTACTCCTAACGCAACATTAAAACTACCTGATGTATTACTTGCCAAAGAATTAAATCCAATTGCTGTATTAGAATTACCTGTATTGTTAGCATTCATAGATCCTAGCCCTACAGCTACATTCGCATAATTAACACCACCAGCATTGTTTGAAGGAATTTCATTACCACCTCCTATGTATATATTATTGGCCCAGGTAGGTGAAATGCTGGAATTGTAGAAAACGAGTCTACCATTTGTAGACAACCTCATTTTTTCAGTATTATTAGTTTTAAAAACCAAATCTTTTGAATCTGTTGTCCCAATAAAATTAGTACCAGGTGTTGTTCCTGTGTTCCCTGTGAGTGACCATTGTGCCTTGACAATACCTGTAAGCGCCAAAATGCAGAATAAAAATGCTTTTCTCATAATTGTAAAAAAATTAATTGTTATTATTTCTACAAATGTATGGGGTAGGCATCATATATTTTTATCACGTATTACCGTGATTTTTTTAACTATAACTGCCGTAAGAAAGTCTAAAATTATGCTTTGAGAATGCATTGCTCTTGAGAAAAAAACTAAAAAAATAGATTTTTAGCCGGGACATTTTTTTACAAATATCTTACTAATAAAATTTTAGATAGTCATTAAGTTTTAAAAAAAATTAGAGCAGCACTTAATAAATAAAATTGTTCAGAAATTCAAATATAAAAAACCGTAAAAACAACGCTTGTTCTATAATTTAAGTTGGGTTATTTTTATAAAAAACTCTTATACTATCTGTCGTAATTTGTTTTTAGTTTATAAACACTAACAGAGTCGTAATCTTTTTGCCAGATTTTTATCGGATTAGAAAAATTTTTAATTAATCTGAAATCATTAAGATTTATTTCACCTGCTATTTTTTTTGTTAAGGTGTTTTTTATGTAATATTTGTTTCGATTTACTTTAATCCCTATGAAATTATAGTCTTCATTGTTTGAGTGAAAATATGATGGTAAAATAAGATATTGAATATTATTTCTTTTCATGTAATCGGTAAATTTTGAATTGGTTATTTCCGAAAAAAAATTCTGATTCCCTACCAAACCATCAGCCGGAATAACCTGCATATCAGAATAAAAGGCAAATTTCCCTGGGAAATCATAAATAAAAATTCTTGAATTGGCTGGTAATGTTTTTTTTATTTTTTGTGAAAATACTTTTACTTCATTCTCTTTTCTTTCAGAAATATGAGAATTTTTATCTAATAATGTAAACTGAAGGCTGAAATTACTACTCTTTTTCATATAACCTATTGAACAAGAAATAATAATTCCTGAAACAATTAGTATATAGTTTAGCCATTTCTTTTTAGAATGCTTTTTTAACACTAAAAACATAATATCACCTATTAGAATAACTATGACAATAATTTGAATAACATAATACCATTGCCCAATTTGTGACTGAAAAACAACATTATAAAGCAACTGAACAACAGAACCAACTGCAATAAAAATTTTTAGATTACGGTATTGGATCGTTTTGAAAAAAAACAAAATTAGCAATGCTATAATATTACAGACCAAAAAAAATTGACTGATAAGTGTAAGAAAAATATATGTCTGAAAATATGGAAACGAACTTTTTATTCGTCCACTAATTGGAACCAAAGCTCCAAAAAAAAGATAATTACTAAACAAATAACTCCCACATATAAAAAAAATGACAATACCTGATCTAAATAAAGTAAAGTAATTATATTTTCGGTAATAAAAATAATACAAGCTAAGAAAAAACAAAGGAAAAATATTGTCTAATCTGCTCAAAAAAACTAAAGAAAATAGCAATCCGAATAGCCAATCATTATTGATCTTCGAAGCTAAAAAATAAATCAATATCGAGAAGCAAAATAAATTAAGATGAGCTTCTGTAAGATATAGAGTTCCTAAACTAAAATACAGAGTAATTATAAAAAAAAAACCTATAATCTCTCCTTCTTTATTATTCTTAAAAAAAATATTTAAAAAGCTCAAACTGAATATAACAAAGACCGTTTGAAAAAGCCACAGTATGTACACAACTTCTTGCTTCCCAAAAGGATTTAGAAGTTCTGCTATACAACAAAAAACCATCCATAGAGGATGATACCCATTCGTAAGATATAGATCATTAAAAAAAGAACCTTTACCGTTTACAATATTATAAGCTATTTGAGGATAAAAAAAACCGTCATCCGCAGGAAAATTTGCCGGATTAAACAGAAAAAAAATCGATGAAATACAAATTAGGCAATAAAAAAGAATAGGGTTAGATAGTTTATAATTCATAGTATTTTTTAATTCTTTTTATTAAAATATTATTAAATGAATAATCTAACTTACTATTCTCTATAAATGAAATCATTTTTCTCAAAATTTTAATTCTCAAATATAGCATTTTTGTATGAAAATGGTTTCGGATTACAATTAATTTGTGGTGATAGTTTAAATGGTTACTTTCAGTATTTGATAAATTGTTTTGCAAAAATTTGATTATCATCAGTTATAGTCTTCACACTATAGATGCCTTTTGGAAGAATGCTGACATCTATCTCTGCAGTTTTATGTATAATGGATTTGTGTTTAACCTGTTTTCCGGTTTTGTCGAAAATGATGATTTCTTTTATTATCCCATTGCTTAAAGAAAGTCTCAGCAAATCATCTACAGGATTTTTTTCTATGATAAGCTCTTTATTATTGTTATCAATTGTATACAAATTCTTTTTGCCTTTTCCTCCGCCTTTTTTGGGAGTAATATCACTCCCGTTTGAGGGTTCTGTACACCAATTACAATTAACAGTTGGCAAAATTGTAATACTGTAATTTAGTGCTGGTGTTATTAAAATTTCATTATTTGCAGAAATAGAACCTTTAACAATGGTATTAACTGAACTTGTAAATACGAGACTAGCTTCATAACATCGATAACCAATTGATTCTATATTAGTTTCCGTAAAAACGCAATTAATTTGGGTGAAAAAAAATTTGGGAAAGAATAATAAAAGAAGAAAAACCTTTTTTGTCATAGAAGCTTTTTTTATTTTTAACAAAAATATAAATGCTTTGATTACAATTTCATCACATAAATCCGTTATTTTTTTAAAAAAAAATGAAAAAAAATTTACTTCTATTAATATTTACATTCTACTTTCAGGCACAGGCGCAAAAAAAGATTCCGGATATAGATCACCTTTTCGAAAAATTCAATTCAGTTATTTATAAAAATACCGACTCAGCATTTTATTATTGTAAAAAAGCATCAGATCTTAATAAACAAGTGGGTAACGATTATTACAAAGCTCACAGTCTTTTCATATATGCATTATATTATTATGTACTTGGTAATAATGTAGAAGCCACAAAGTATAATAATGAAGCTTTAAACTTTGCAAACAAAGAGAAAAATCTATATATCTTATTTCGTGTCCACAATTTAAAAGGCGTAATATTTTTTGAGAATAGTGAATTAGACAAAGCTTTTAATGAATTTCAGCTTGCGGAATATTACCTTAAAAAAAAACCGGACAATAAAAACTATGGACTCCTTCATTTTAATCTTGGAAATCTTTTTATTGCAAAAGGTGATACAACTGGAGGTATTAAGCATTATCAGATTACGACAAAATACGCATTGCTGGCAAAAGATACTGCTAGGATCTATAGTTCGTATATAGTTGTTGCAAATACACTTAAAACAAATAACCAAAAAAAAGCGAATGATTATTATGAAAAAGCTTTTCGCTTAGCAACTCTTACTAATGATATACAGGAACAATTCAATATAAGAATTAATCAAAGCTCAAATTTCTTAATAGCCAAGGATAAAAGAGCTCTTACTTATTTGCATAAAGCTGAATTAATCTTAAAAAAAATAAAAGACAAAAGTTTATACTTTCATATCTATTTTAATTATGGCGGTTATAACGATAATACAAAAAATTACGATATGGCTGCCAGATACTACGAACTGGCTTACAAAAGTTATGATCCGGAAAAACTGTCAGTCAAACATAAAATACATATTTTAGAAAATTTAGTCCGGATTAATGCTAAAAATAATAATTATCAAAAATCATATGATTATCAAACCATTTTATACAAGCTAAAAGACAGCCTTTTCACCATAGAGAAAGAAAAAAACTACAATCAGCTGCTTGCCAAATATGAGGTTGAAAAAAAGAACAGCCAGATAAAACTTCTTAGTCAGCAGAATGAATTACAGAAAGCGAAAAAAACAAGAATATATATGGCGCTGGCATCTGTCAGCACACTACTTCTTATTGTATTTATTTTTTATAGAAACAAACTAAAAACACAAGACAGGCTCAACAAAAAACAACAGGAACTCAACCGGACGAAACATCTAATGGAAGGCCAGAATACCGAAAGAAACAGGCTTGCAAGAGATCTTCACGATGGCGTAGCCGGCAGCCTGGCCGGCATCAACTACATGCTGGACAGAGAGAATGAAATGCTACAAAACCAAAAATTATCGGCAATAAAAAAACACATCGATATTCTGCATTCCGAAATAAGAGAGATTTCACATAATCTGAGCGATCATTTTCTGGCAGAGAAAACATTTCATCAATTATTAATAAAATTGTCAGAACAAAACGAGGAAAACAATATTACTACAAATATCCTTTTCTTTCCGGAAAATGCTTTAGACTTAATTAGTGATAGTATGAAAACCCATCTTTATAGAATTACTCAGGAATTATTCACCAATATCCGAAAGCATGCCAATGCAACAGCTGTTCAGTTAACAGTAACCAAAAATGAAAATAACGTTTGCATAATTATAGAAGATAACGGAAGCGGATTTTCAGAAAATAGACTGCAAGGTATTGGCTTAAAAAATATAAAAGAGAGATTACAAACCTTTGATGCTGAGATGGAGATTGACTCTTATCCCGGAAAAGGAACAACCATTATAATAACTTTCAAAATATGATAAGAATAGGTATTGTGGATGATCATCAGTTATTTTTAGATGGAATCTATTCAATTTTATCCACAACTGAAAATATTGATGTAGTATTTACTACAAACAACGCAAAAGATGCCATTCAACAAATTAATAAAATTAAGACAGATATTTTGATCACCGATATATCTATGCCGGAAATGAATGGATTGGAATTGACCCACCATATCAAAAAGAATTTTCCAGACATCAAAATTATTGTGATGAGCAGTTTCCGGGATTTAGGAAACAGAAGCATTATTGATTCCTACTTATTAAAAAACACACCCAAAGAGCTATTGATAAATGTGATTAATGACCTTCATTATCATAATAAGAAATACTATTACTCGGAACAAATTAATTTTCAGGAGATAGACCTTAAAAAAAATATTCTAAGCCCCAGAGAGAAAGAAATTGTTGCGGCTATCGCCAAAGGATTTTCAAGTACAGAGATAGCCAATAAGCTGTTTATAAGTATCAACACTGTGGAAACGCACAGGAAGAATATTTTTTTCAAGCTTGGGATATCGAACACTGCCCAGCTTATATCTACAGCCATCAAGCTAGGAATAATAGATTATTGATATTAAAAAAAGGCTTCCATCTGGAAGCCTTGAATTTTTAAGAAAAACTATGATTAGTTTTTGATAACTTTTCTGCTGATTTTGTTAGCACCATTATCCACAGTTACGATGTAAGCACCTTTAACTAAAGATTGTGTGTTTACAGATCCTCCGTTCTCAACTCTGTTAGAAGAGATCAATCTACCTTCTGCAGAATAGATATTCACTGTAGATTTTACAGGAAGCTTGAAAGTGATCTGATCTTTTACGATTGTATTGAATTGAACCTGCTTATCAAAATCTTTGATATCTGTCACAGCCATAGATCCTTTTACGTAGAACATAATATCATCAAATAATATTACTCCACCACCGGCATTATTCTCAGGATATACTCTTAAACCTGGTCTTGCAACAGTTGCTCCTGCATTAGGCTGAGCTTCTGCAGTAAAAAACTGCCAAGCTGGCGAATCTGTTGAATAATCTGCTGCCTGCATATTGTTAGCACCTGTATCTGCTGTATTTCTAAACTGATTCCAGTATTTAAATCTTGCAGTAGTACTGTTATCTAAATACCATCCAGAGAAAACATACGTAGTTCCAGCTGTTACAGGAGTATCAGTTGTTGGACTTACAGTACTGTTACCTGAAGCCGGAGATGTTAAAGATAAAGATGAAGCGCCAGAATGAGCTGTAGAAGACTGAGCAATAGTTGCCGCAGTCGGAATAAACCAAGAATCAGGCTTTCCTGCTGTCCAGGTTTCAAATCCGTTGTTTGGTATCAAGTTTTGAGCAGAAACTAAAGAAATAGCTGCAACACTTAAAATAGTAAAGATTTTTTTCATTTTATTAAAGTTTAAAATTGTTTCTTATTTTCTTTGTGTAAAGGGATGCTAAGTTAATAAAAAAAAGTATCTGGCAAAATATTATTTATTTTTTAACATTTATTCATTAAAATCTCCCGCTTTGATCGACGCTGGAAAATTTTTCATTGCTAAAAATTAACATTCATCAATACAATTTTGTTTAACATTTATCTGCTCACAAAGGTAATGATATTAATAAAACCAAATGTTAAGTCTGTTTTAAATCATATCAGATTAAAGATTCCGTCACTATTATTTAAAAAAAAACACTGCCAGATAACAGTGTTTTTCTAATTCAAAGATCAAATTATTTCTTGATGATTTTTTGAGAAACCATTTTTCCGTCCACCTCAGCCGACACAATGTAAATTCCTTTTGGTAATGAGGAAACATCCAGTCTGGAATTTTCAGAAGCTTCCACGGTCTTTATAACCTGACCAACACTATTATAAACAGATACTTTTGCGGATACATCAAAAATAATATCACCAGAGACAAGGGTATTTTTTACAAGGTTCTTTTGTATTTTACCAGCATCTGATGTAGCCATAGTTGGTTTGGTCACTTTGATATCATCAATGAAAAATCTTCCGTTTGCTGATGCATTTCCCTCAAAAGCGATCACCACATTCCCGGTTGCATTGGTAATATTGATGGTATAATTTGTATAGCTAGCCTTCACAAGCGTCACAGTTGCCTGATTCAAGCTTCCTCCTGTAGCCGAAATCTTGAGAGTTGTGGCTTCGTTATTTCCGTTCCACGCAGCAGCCCGGAAGGTTAATGTACCATTGCCGGACAATGCAATTCCAGGTGTTTTCAGTATGCCTAACACGCTGGACGTTCCCATTTTCAGACAGCCGCCGCCTTTATAAGCTCTTGTAAGATCCCATGAACCTCCTGTCGTATAGCTTGTAAGTGCTGTACTCGCAACACTCGTAGCCCAATTACCATCACTTCCGCCAGTACCATCCACATCGTCGAATGTAGCATTGAAAACTGTGATTTGGGCATTAACTGTAGCACTAATAACAACTGCAGCTAATAAAGAATAGATCTTTTTCATAATTACTTTTATTAAGATTTTATTAAGGCAAATCTATCTAAATTAACAGACACCTGTGTATACAAAATATTAATAAAACAATAACAATCAGCAACTTAAAATTAAAAATTGATTCTCATTACAATAATATAACCTTAATAAAAAACGCTGCCAAATGGCAGCGTCCAAATTGATATTACGGCAAAAAATTATTTCTTGATAATTTTTTGAGAAACCGCCTGTCCGTTTACAACTCCTGATACGATGTAGCTTCCTTTTGCCAATGAAGAAACATCCAGCTTAGAATTTTCAGAAACTTCTGCAGTCTTCACAACCTGACCAGCCATATTGTAAACTGATACTTTCGCAGATGCCCCAAAAATAATATCGTTAGAAACGATTGTATTTTTAACTAAATTGGCTTTTGCCTTAGATGCATCCACCACTGCCATTGTAGGATCTTCATACTCTATTACAATTGATGAAACATACGATGCGTTTGCGCCTCTTTTCAAAGCGAAAAATTTGTAATCTGTTCCAGCAAAATCAGTTGCAGTCCATCCTGTTGAAGATGCTGCACCCACTGCAGTTCCGCCGGTTACCGTATAATCTGCAGCTGTAGCATTTACAAGTCTGGAGCTACCACCTTGGAAAGTAGAAACCTGCGGTGTTCCTGCGGATACGATTGTTACGCTTACGATTTTGCCCGGCAATGCACTTGTATTATAGATAACACCATTGTTTGCCTGCATCTGGATTAATGTTCCCTGAGCATTACCTGTTGCTGGAGTATTATTATTGTTTCCTGTAATAGCTTTACCGCCAAAACTGATACCATTGGTAGTCCAGGTTCTTTCAGCACCACTATTATAGTTACTGGTTCCAAGTACAGCCGTGCCACCAATGTTGGTTGTATTGATTGTTACGGTTTTTGTCTGTGCAAAAATACTGGTTGATACAGCTACTGCTGCCAATAAAGAATAAAATTTTTTCATTTTATATAAGTTTAAAATTGTTTCATATCGTCGCAGGCAAAGATAATTTTTTTGTCTTAATTATAATTTTACGAATGCTTTTTCCGTTTTAAATTATTGTTAATTCGCCTGTAACCTTTTATCATTACATTTACACCTAATAAGGAAAAGGGTGCCGAAGTTAAGTAATTTTTTTCTAATCATCTTTATTTTTTTTGCATCAATTAATATTAATGCACAGATATTCAGTTGGAAAAACCCTAATATTCCGCAAGATTCCATAAAAAAAGACAGCGTCATTATTTCCAGAATTAATAAAGACTTTTTCACCAAAGACACACTTGATTTTATAAAAAAGCAAAACCGTGTTGTTTATGATGAAGAAGTTCTTGTAAAAAATGACAAAAAAAGAATCCTGGGTGAGCTCAACTCGAAAGGTTCCATTATCCGTGGGATTACGTTTGGAAATAACCAAGGATCATCGGTCCAGAGTTCTATGGATATGCAGATTTCCGGAAAGCTGAGTCCTGACGTTTCTATTTTGGCTTCTATTTCGGACCATAACCTTCCGGTTCAGGCAGATGGCTACACACAGACTTTGCAGGAATTTGATAAAATATATCTTCAGCTCAATATCAAAAACCACAGCATCATCCGGGCCGGCCATCTGGATCTTAATGATGAAACCACCTACTTCGGGCGTTATCAAAGAAGAAGTATGGGTTTACAATTCCTGACAAATTGGGAAAAGAACGGCAACAAGACTTTTGTAGATGTTTCCGGCGGTGTTGCGAGAAGTGAATTTTTCCGCATGCGTTTCCAAGGCATTGAGGGAAATCAGGGCCCGTACAGACTGACCGGAAAGAATGGCGAGCTGTTTATCACCATCATTTCCGGATCAGAGCAGGTTTATATTGACGGAATTCTTATGAAACGTGGTGAAAATCAAGACTATACTATTAATTATAATACAGGAGAGATCACATTCACTAGCTTCCGTCCTATTTATAAGCAGAACTTTATTAACGTATCCTACAATTATACTAACCGGAATTATACCAGATTTCTGATTACCGGTAGCATCAGGCATCAGCGTGAAAAGCTAAAGGTGGGATTCAGCTGGTTTATGGAAAATGATAATAAAAATGCACCATTATCTCTCAATCTGAGTGATGAAGACAAGCAGATACTCGTAAATGCCGGCAATAATCCAGATGCTATGTTTGCATCTTCCGGAGTAGAAACCGAATACGACGTCAATAAAATTCTTTACAAGCGTGTTTTTACAGGCGAAACATTTCATTATGAATTTTCGACAGATCAGAATCAGAAGCTTTATCAAGTGGCATTTACGTACTTTGGAAGCGGAAAAGGTGACTATCAGTTACAGCAATCTACCAATAACGGCCGTGTTTTCCAGTATGTCGGGACTGGTTTGGGTGATTACCTCGCCGTCAGGAAGCTGCCAGCTCCTGAAAAATCGCAGGTTTATTCCGCCAATGTGGAATATGCTCTGAATGAAGGCATCATTGGCACCGACGTTTCTATCAGCAACTACGACATCAACACATTTTCCTCGCGTGACAATCAACAGAATATTGGTTACGCTGCCAGAATCTATGCTAACAAAACGTTCAGAAAAAACAACTGGACAGGAACACCAATGGTTGAATATCAGGTGATCCAAAAGAATTTTCATATTCTGGATAGGATTAATAACGTCGATTTCTGGAGAGATTTTAACCTGACGAATGAATTTAACCAGATCACACAGAACAGATTCATCTTTTCATTTCTCAATGATTTTAATAAAACATCCTTCATTAATTATAAGATTAATTATCTTGAAGAAAAAAACAGCTACAAAGGCATAAAAAACGATGTGGATGCCACCTGGAAAACCGGAAAGTTCACAAACCTGGGAACCATCTCCTATCTTGACACCAAATCAACCGATCTCAATACAACGTTTATCCGTGGTGCCGTTTCCACGGAATTAGCCGGCAAAAAAGGAAGCTGGATGCTGGGCGGATCTATGGAACAAAATGAAAAAAAATACAATTCGACTGAGCTTCTGGATGTAACAAGTTTCAGTTGGCGAGAGATTTTTATCCAGAAAAAAATTGCAGATTCTGCCAGAACCAAATTAATAAGTCGGCTATATTTCCGCAGCAATGATTCTGTTTTAGATAATCGGCTAAAGAAAATGAACAATATTCTGGGAATCCAGGCAGAAAGTCAGATCATCAAAACCGAGAAAACACAGTTATCCACTTTGGTGCATTACAGAAAATTCTTTTATGAAAATCAGACCCTTGCAAATGAGCAGAATCAGGATTTCGTGGTAGGAAACATCCTTTATAACCAACAATTATTCAAAAACGGAATGCGTCTTCAGCTTTTCTATGAACTTGGGAACGGACAGGAAGCGCAGCGGGAGTTCCAGTACATCAAAGTAACCGACGGACAGGGCGTTTACAAATGGACAGATTATAACAATGACGGTGTTCAGCAATTAGATGAGTTTGAAGTGGCAGAATATGCGGATCTTGCACAATACATCCGAGTGTATACCAACAGCGTTAATTATCTTGCCTCCAACAAGAATAAACTTCAGCTGGCTTTATTCGTTAATCCATCCGTTATTATCAGTTCAGAAAATGCTTTCCTGAAACGTTGGAATTTCAACATATCCTTACTCTCTCAAAACTCATATCTCAAAGGAAGTGAAGTACTGGTCTGGAATCCATTTAAAAGGCAAAACGATCAGTTGCTTAGGACACAGAATATTTTGGCTTCTGCGCTTTTCAATTCCAGTGACAAATCTGGCTGGAACGGAAGCTACCGGTATACTGATAATGATAATCTGGTAAATGCCAATTTCAGCAACGAGGCACATTCTCAGAAATCCCATTTCATAAATATCGGTTACTCCTTCACAAAGGCTTTCCGGGCAGACTGGGAAAATACGCTTCAGAATGTTAATAACAGTTCGCAGATTTATGCTTCAAGGAATTACCTTCTTCAGAACTGGGAAACCAAACCGAAAGCGACTTACAAATTAACAGAAACCCTGCAAACCGAATTGTTCGGCGCATTGCGTCAGAAAAGGAGAACCGATGGATCCGAGCTTTTAAAAACCTATGAGATATCGGGAACATTGCAATGGGAAAAACAAAAAACATCCGTTAGAGCCAACTTTTCTTTTATTAATAATGATTTTACGGGAAATAACTTCAGCATTGTTGGAAATCAGATGCTGGAAGGTCTGAAACCCGGCAAAAATCAGGTATGGACACTCTACATCCAGCAGGCGATTAATTCATTCATTCAATTGAACGTCAATTATGAAGGCCGTAATTCCGGCGACAGAACCATCCACATCGGAAGTATGCAGGTGAGAGCAAGCTTTTAAGTTTGAGAGTTTGAGAATTGCAGAGTTATTTTATCATCTCTAAAAATGCTCCCATTCTAATACTCTAATACTCTAATACTCTAATACTCTAAAACCCTACAACTCATTCCTGCTCCACTCACTCCAGCTTCCGACATACAGATTCGGGATATCAAAACCGGCATAATCCAGAGCCAGAAGTGAGTGACAAGCTGTCACGCCACTACCGCAATGAAACGTGATTTTATGTTTATCATACTTTTCAAATAAATCTGAATAAAGATTCTTAAGCACATCAGGAGATTTAAACAAGCCGTTTTCATCCAGATTATCTGCAAAAGGAAAATTCTTAGCATTCGGAATATGACCCGCAACCAAATCGATGGGTTCGGTAATACCATTATAGCGTTGCGGTTCACGAACATCTACAATTACCGAATCGGCATCCTGAATCGCTTTTCTGACATCATCAATTTGGATTTGTGGCAATTGCCAATCTGTATATTCAGAATTATATTTAGTTTCGGGATAGGAATCATCACCTGAACTTAAAGGGTAATTATGATTTTCAGCAAACTGCAAACCACCATTCAGAAGCTGAACATTATGATGCCCAACAGCCCTCAGCATCCACCAAAATCTTGCAGCCGCGTTGGCACCATTTTTATCATCATAAATAATGACTTGAGAATCCTTACTAATTCCCAATCTGCCTAAAGTCTTGATAAAATCTTCAAGCTTAGGCAAAGGATGTCTTCCTCCATTTTTTGGATCATCAATATTCGCCAGATCAGAATTCAGATCTACGAAGACTGCTTTTTGAAGATGTTTTTTCCGGTATTCCTCTTTGGCATCCGGACCAGTTCTTACATCAAAAATTCGGACATCAGGATTAGCGGAAATATCAGCAAGCTTGCTAACTTCTATAATTGGTGACTGTTTTTTCATATCACAAGATTGATTTGTTTAATTCGTAAAATGCTATTGAGTCTTCGCTACTGAAAACGCCGGTTTTCATTTTATGAATTTATTAAAAAATTTATTGGAATTCTTTTTGATTCTCAATCCCAAATTTAATTAGATTTGCGAATCAAGAAAAATAAAAATGGAGACTTATACAGAAAAGATTTTAATCACAGGCGCGCTCGGTCAAATCGGAACGGAACTAACCGCCAAATTATCAGAAATTTACGGCAAAGAAAATGTTATCGCATCAGGACTTGACAAATGGAAAGATGGCATTACCGAAGCTGGCTATTATGAAAGATTGGATGTCACTAATTTCCAAGCGGTTACAGACGTTATCAAAGCGCATAATATTACGACAGTTTATCACCTGGCGTCTTTACTTTCCGGAACCTCTGAAAAACAACCGTTATTTGCGTGGAAACTGAACCTGGATCCGTTGATTCATCTTTGCGAACTGGCAAAAGAAGGCATCATTAAAAAAATATTCTGGCCGAGCTCCATTGCTGTTTTCGGGAAAGGTATTCCTAAAGAAAATGTAGGTCAGGAAGTGGTGCTAAATCCGACAACCGTTTACGGCATCTCAAAAATGGCGGGCGAAAAATGGTGTGAATATTACTTTGAAAAATATGGTGTGGACATCAGAAGCATCCGTTATCCCGGACTGATTTCCTGGAAAGCACCTGCGGGCGGCGGAACTACAGACTACGCCGTTGAGATATTTTATGAGGCTGTGGAAAACGGAAAATATTCAAGCTTTATTAAAGAAAATACGGCGATGCCGATGTTGTATATGGACGATGCTATTGATGCTACCATTAAGCTCATGACAGCTCCCAAAGAAGATGTAAAAATCCGTTACTCATATAACCTGGGTGGGATGAGTTTCACACCTAAAGAATTGGCAGCTGAGATTCAGAAAACGATTCCTGATTTTGAGATAAAATATGAGCCGGATTTTCGCCAGGCCATTGCAGATTCCTGGCCGGCAAGTATTGATGATTCTGCTGCAAAACAAGATTGGGGATTAGATTATAAGTTTGATATATCAACAATGTCAATAGATATGATAAATAATTTAAAGATAAAATTAGGCAAGGTTTAATATCTTAACAATAAATTTAAGTAAAAAATTATTTAACATCTGATTTTTAATTAATTATAAACATTATATAAAATAAAGTTTAAGTGGTTTTACTGACTTTCAATATATCTATTTCTGAAAATAAACTTTTATCAAATAAAAATTTTACTGAAAATTCATTGATAAAAGCTATCGAAGAAAAAACGGAAATAATCCTGTTATTACTGGAACTTCATGAATTTCAGGCCACTTTCTTTATTGAAGTTTCCATCGCGGAAAGGCTTCAGAAGTTAATAAAAAACATATCATCTAACGGTCACGAAATTGCATTTTATAACATCAGTTCTACTACAGATTTTATAGAAAAAACCAAACAAAATATTGAGCAGATTCTTGAAAAACCGATCCGTGGATTGAGACAAAAACACCATCAATTTTCTTATCCGGAAATACAAAAAATGGAGTTCAGATATGTTTCAGAAATTGAAGAATCCAGCATTAATTTTCTTTGGCGAAAGCTGACATCAAGAGCCGGCATCCATATCGAAAATGACTTGAATGTCATCCCGGAGAGTCAGTCTCCTTATTCTCAGCTTCCGTTTAATGATTATGTTTTGCAGGTTACCCCGATGAAGTACTATGAAAGCATGCTTTTGGAGAGTTTAAAAAATAATGATTATGTAATGATTTATGCCAATGCGTGGCAACTCTTCAGCTCTTCCGAATCACCATTTAAACTGCCATTCTACAAAAAAATCAATAACGGGAGAAAATTTGAAGACCGCCTTGAGCAGCTTTTTCAATTCATTGACGAGAATGAAATAGCCGTCTCCAGAATGAAGGATTATTTGTTTTGATATCAGAATTTTCAAATTAAATATCCGGCAGATAAATAGATTTATTTTTCAATAATTAATAATCATTTTAAAATAATCTAAGTGTACAGAAAATGTATGGCGACTGTACGGAAACTGTATAAGAAAGCCTGTTATCATTTACACGATAAACAGGCTTTATTTTTATTTACAAGACAATTGTTATTAACTCAGCTCAAAAACGGTAATTTCCGGTAACACTCCTACTCTACCGGGATATCCGATCACGCCAAAACCACGATTGACGTAAAGATATTTACCCTCGCTTTCATAGAGATCTGCCCATTTCGGGTATTTATACTTCACAGGTGACCATTTGAAATTTTTCAGGTCGATGCCGAATTGCATCCCGTGCGTGTGCCCGGAAAGTGTTAGCTGTACATTTTTCGGATGATTTTTGACAACAGCGTCAAAATGAGAAGGATCGTGCGACATCAGTATTTTACAAGCTTCAGCGGGAACTCCTGCAGACGCCTTATCCAGATCTCCGAATTGTGGAAACGGTGGAATTCCCCAGTTTTCAACACCTAAGACATATAATTTTTCACCATTTCTCTCAATGATGCGATGTTCATTCCGAAGCATCTCAAATCCGGCTTTCCTTTCATTTTCAATGAGTTTCGGAATGTTATTTTTTCTCTCATCAATGGTTTTCCAGACGCCATATTCACCGTAATCGTGGTTGCCAAGAACAGCGAACTTTCCATCTTTTCCTTTGATTTGAGAAAACAGATCAATAAACGGAACAAATTCATCAGCATAATTATTCACCATATCACCTGTAAACAACACCAAATCCGCATTCTGTTCATTAATCAAATCGATAGCGTGCTGCAAATTTTTAGGATTCTGAAAACTCCCGCTATGAACATCTGAAATCTGAACAATCTTATAGCCTTTGAAACTTTCGGGAAGATTCTTGAGCTTCAGTTTCACGATCCGTGCTCTGTGCCTGTACTTTCCGAAAATAATTCCATCAAGCACAAAAGCTGCTAAAATTGCTCCGGAACCTAGCCCAACCAGACTGATAAATCGACGTCTTGAGGGATAATTATGATGTTCTGTCGCCACATAATTATAACCAAAATTAAGAAGCCTGATCATATCTTCTATCAAAAGAAAGACAGCAACAAGCAATTTTGGCAAGACAAATATCAGAATGACGGAAAATACCACCTGGAAATTGAGATACTTATGCGAACCCCTGTCAAAGGTGAAAACAGAATAAAACAAAAACCCGTAAACTAAAAGCGTCGGAATCCAATAAATCAGCTTTCCGTTCTGGCTGGTATAAACGGTTTTGAAAGCCTGATAAACATAGATTTCCAGAATTAAAAATACGGCGAGTAGAAATATAATAGTCTTTTGCATAATGTTATAAAAAAACAAAAGGAACAATTAACTTATTCCTTTTGTATTATAAACGTTTGAGATTTGTTTTTACTTTATGTTGATTATATTTTTCCTTCCGGAAACTTATAAACCACACAATTGATATTCATCCCGGCTCCTACAGAGGTAAACAGGATATGAGAACCCGGTGTGAAAGTCTGTCCATCCATTTTTCCTTTTCTGATGAGATCAAACAACGTAGGAACTGTAGCTACTGACGAATTTCCAAACTGCTGAATCGTCATCGGAGAGATTGCATGATCGTAATCTTTTTGTCCATACAGCTTAAACAGTCTGCCTATCATTGCATAGTCCATTTTAGCATTAGCCTGATGAATCAGGATTTTACTGATGTCTGCAATATCCAACCCTGCTTTATCAATAGTTGCTTTAATAGCATCAGGGACATTTTTCAGTGCATATTCATAGATTTTCCTTCCGCGCATTCTGATGAATAACTGAGACTGATCGTGCTCCAGATTTAAAGAAGGCCCATTTTCCAGATAGCATAATTCTTCGCCATTGTCACACAGTGTATTATCTGCCAGAACACCAACTTTTGGATCTTCAGTAGCCGTAACCACAACAGCACCGGCACCATCAGCAAAAATCATTTTATTTCTGTCATAAGGATCGGTAACTCTGCTCAGCGTTTCACCTCCGACAACCAGAACTGTTTTTGCTTTGCCTGCCTTGATCATCGTATCGGCAAGAATCAGTGATTCTACCCAGCCCGGACAACCGAAAATCATATCATAATTGATACAATCCCTTCTTTGAATGCCAAGCTTACCTTTTAGTCTTGCAGAAAGAGACGGCATAAAATTCGGGATCCCGTTCACATCCACCTCACCAAAATTGGTAGCAAAAATAATATAATCAATTTCTTCCTTATCAATGCCTGCATCTTCGATAGCTTCTAATGATGCTCTGTGAGCCAGATCAGAATTAAAATCTTCAGGATTCGCATACCTTCTGTTCTCTATTTCAGTAATGTCCACAAATTTCTGAATGATTTCCTCAGTCGGCTTTTCAATCAGCTGATTATTATCATCATAGAACACAGCATCAGAAAAATAAGAGCCGTCTATTACGTTTTCCGGAACATAACTGCCGGAGCCAATGATTATTGTATTAGGCATTGATATTAAAAAATTTTAAATGCAAAATTACATAAAAATTAATTGTCGGGATTTTATTTTTTCCCAATTTTTTTGACAAGTCGCCAATTCATTTTTATTACAAGCAATTCACTATTAAAAATAATTCGGTTTTTTTTAGCTTGAATTTAATTGCGGAATATTTATTTTTGACGAATGTTTGAATTCCAGACCATAAAGAGTGCTGCTGAAGATATTTTGATAAAAGAAAAAGGAAGCAAGTTCATAGGCTTTGCGTATCCTGTTAATTCTGAATCCGATATCAAAAACAGATTAAATCATCTTTACGAGCAACATCCTAAAGCCACCCATCATTGCTATGCATACCGTTTAGGAATCAATGGAGAAAATTACCGTGCTAATGACGATGGCGAACCTTCCGGAAGTGCTGGATTGCCAATTTACAACCAATTGCTGGCGCATCAGATTACAAATGTGCTTCTTGTAGTGATAAGATACTATGGCGGCACAAAATTAGGCGTTGGCGGATTGGTTAAAACTTATAAAGAAACTGCGAAATTCACGCTTGAGCAGACGGAAATCATCACTAAAGAGCTGGAATCTGAAATTGAAATCCGATTTAAGTTTTCCCAGCAAAACCAAATCTTTACACTGCTTAATAAATACGACGCAAAAATTCTGGATTTTGATGCGCAGGAAATTTGTATCATTAAGGCTAATATCAAAACAGCAAAAAAAGAAAACATCTCGGACGAATTGTCCGAGATGCTTTTGGAATTTAATTTTTCATAACTTTTATTCCCTTCTGTTTCCCGAGAGCAGCGATGCAAAATAAATAAGCTGAGCCAACGAGCCAAGTGCTGCTACAACATAGGTTCTGGCAGCCCATTTAAGTGAATCTTCTGCACCCTCATATTCTTCTGCCGTCACCGTTCCTGTAGATTTCAGCCATTTCAGGGCACGATTACTGGCATCATATTCAACCGGAAGCGTTATAAATGCAAATAAAGTCGTGATTGCAAAAAGAACAACGCCAACTGCTAAAATTGTTTTATTTCCGCTCATTGCCATTACTACAATCCCTCCCATAAGGACGAATTGCAATAATCTGGAGCTGATATTCACCACCGGAACCATTTTTGACCTGAACTGCAGCATTGAATAGCCAACAGCGTGCTGAACGGCGTGTCCGCATTCGTGCGCTGCAACGGCTGCAGCTGCAGCATTTCTCTGCATATAAACAGCCTCCGACAGATTAACTGTTTTATTTTCAGGATTATAATGATCGGTCAACTGACCGGGAACTGAAATCACCTGTACATCATTGATACCATTGTCTCTCAGCATTTTTTCTGCCACTTCCTTCCCGGACATTCCGTTTCTAAGGTGGACATTGGAATAATATTCGAATTTAGAACGAAGCCTGCTCTGCACAAACATACTTATCAAAAAAACGGCTCCGATAATAAGATAATACATATTGCTCTATTTAATGTGTTTTGACGGTTTTTGTTGTAAAAAGTATGCCAAAGTATTGGTATTTTTAGCCTAAAACCTATCTTTGCTCTCTTGATACGCAAGAATATGGAAAATGTTATTATAAAGCAAGTCGTTACTGAAAAAGACCTGATAAACTTCATTAAATTTCCGATGCAATTGTACCGGGACAATCCTAATTATGTTCCCCCATTAATCAGCGAAGAAAAAAACATCTGGAAAAAAGAGCAAAATCCCGCATTGGAATATTCTGATGCAAAACAATTTCTGGCTTATAAAAATAACGAAATAGTTGGCAGGATTGCAGTCATATTCAATCATAGGGAAGAAAAAGAACTAGGAATCAAGAAAGTCCGGTTTGGATGGCTTGATTTCATTGATGATGAAAACGTCTCCAAAGCTTTGATTGATGAAGCAATAAAATTCGCAAAGGAACATCAAATCGAAAAAATTGAAGGACCAATGGGTTTCACAAATCTTGATAAAGCCGGAATGCTGACGATGGGGTTTGACAAATTGGCAACAATGATCGGACTTTATAATAATGAATATTATTCCAGACATCTTGAGAATCTCGGCCTGAGTAAAGAAAAAGAATGGGTAGAGTTTGAAATCAATTTCCCCGAAGTTTTACCGGAGAAGGTGGTAAAGTTCAGTTCCTTAATTGCGGAAAAATATAAGCTCAAAGTTATCAACTTCAAATCGAAACAGGAGATTCTTCCTTTGGTAGAACCTATGTTTAAGCTTCTGGACGAAACTTATAAGCATCTTTCCACGTACACGCCGATTTCGGAAGAACAGATTAAAACATACAAAGAGAAGTATTTTCCTTTTATTGACAAAAATTATATAATCTGTGTTGCAGACGAAAAAGACGAATTAATTTCATTCGCAATTACAATGCCTTCATATTCCAAAGCTTTACAAAAATCCAAAGGCCAGTTATTCCCATTCGGATGGTGGCATTTTCTGCAGGCCGGCAAAAAAAATGACAGGGCCAATTTCTATTTGATTGGTGTTCATCCGGACTATCAGAGGCGTGGTGTTACCGCAATTATTTTTAAAGAGATTTTTGACCGTTTCCGGAAAATGGGAATCAAATACGCGGAAACCAACCCTGAACTGGAAGAAAATAAGAATGTACAGGTGCTCTGGCAGGATTATAATCCGGTGAATCATAAAAGAAGGAGAACTTACTCTTTAGAAATTAAAGCCCAATAATGTTAAACAATTGTTTAACATTATAGACTTATATTATTTTCTAACTTCGAAAAAAAGATGCAAAATTGAAGAAGCAACTTATCATTTACGGAATACTGATTATAGCATTTATTCTTTACAATTTCCTGGAACCTGTAAAAGATCAGAAAGCAGACACGTTGATCAATATACTGTTTGCCAGCGCCTTATTCCTTTATATCGCTTACATTGCGTATCTGGTTCTGAAAAAGATGGGTAAAAAAGACAAATAATGCTTATTTATAATTATTCTAAATTTACTAAAACAGACTTTTCTCTTCTTTTAGCAAGGTCGATAATTTAATATATTAAATCTTTATTTAGTATTTTTGCATAGTTAAATTTAGACTTTATGAATTTACCTGAAAATTATATCCCTATACTGATTCAGGCCGCCGTTGGTCTTGGATTCGTAGCAATATCTTTGCTGGGGGCCCATTTTCTGGGACCTAAGCAAAAGAAAGGGAATTCCGTCAAAAACTCAAGCTGGGAATGTGGTATTCCTGTGGAAGGAAATGCCAGAACACCATTTTCCATCAAATATTTCTTAACTGCGGTATTGTTCGTATTGTTCGATATCGAAATCGTATTTTTCTATCCTTATGCCGTTAATTTCAGAGAATTCGGGATGCAGGGCTTTTTAGCGGTGCTGACATTCGTGGCTATTTTCTTTGTAGCGTTTTTCTATGTTTGGAAACGCGGCGCTCTGGATTGGGACAAATAAGGTAATTGAAATTATAAATCAAAAATTTTAGAGGTTGGTTTTGAATTTGAATCTATTTAAAATCAAGCGTTTAATCTAAAATCAAAAAAAATGTCAGACAAAAAACCAGTAATAATTACAGACGCGCCTGCTCCCGAAGGATATGAAGGAGAAGGTTTTTTTGCAACCAAGCTGAGCAGCGTTATCGGAATGGCGAGGAAATATTCGCTGTGGCCTTTGCCATTTGCGACATCTTGCTGTGGCATCGAATTTATGGCCACTTTGAACCCGACTTATGATGCATCCCGATTCGGAATGGAAAGAAACTCTTTCTCACCGAGACAGGCAGATATGCTGATGGTTTGCGGAACAATTTCAAAAAAGTTAGGTCCTGTTCTTAAAGAAGTTTATACCCAGATGGCTGAACCTAAATGGGTGGTCGCTGTTGGCGCTTGCGCTTCCAGCGGTGGGATTTTTGACACATACTCAGTTTTGCAGGGAATTGATAAAATCATTCCTGTAGACGTTTATGTTCCGGGATGTCCGCCAAGACCAGAGCAGATCATTGAAGGAGTAATGCAGGTTCAGGCTCTTGCCGAAAGCGAAAGCATCAGAAGAAGAGACACGCCGGAATACCAGGCGCTTCTGGACTCTTATAATATTAGCAATTAAAATTCGGTTCAAGGATTGTTAATTTTGAATTTAAATTATGACGAACGAGTTTGTATTAGAAGCCATAACAAGAGAATTCCCGGATTCCGTTATTTCCAGCTCAGAACCTTACGGAATGCTGACAGTGGAAATCAAAAAAGATGATATCAAGAAAGTGATCCACTACCTCAAAGATTCTTCTTTGGAATTCAATTTCCTGACGGATATCTGTGGTATTCATTATCCTGAGACACCTGAAAAAGAAATCGGTGTCATTTACCATTTACATAATATGATGACGAATTTCAGAATTCGTCTGAAAGTATTTATGTCCAGGGAAAACATTGAGGTCGATTCAATGGTAGACTTATATGCAGGTGCCAACTGGATGGAAAGAGAGACCTATGATTTCTATGGCATCAAATTCAAAGGTCATCCGGATCTGAGACCTATTCTTAATATGGAAGACCTTGGTTACCACCCGATGCTGAAAGAATATAAGCTGGAAGACGGAACAAGGACAGACAAAAATGATGCAATGTTCGGAAGATAAATCAATATAAATGATGAATGATGATAGATAAATGATTATCGATTATCAGCTATCAATTATCAATTATAAAGAATATGAAAGATAACTCATTATCTAATATACTAAACCAATACGAAAGCAAGGAACAAATCGACGGGCAACTATACACGTTGAATCTTGGTCCTACGCACCCTGCGACACACGGGATTTTTCAAAACGTCCTAACGATGGATGGCGAAAGAATCCTTCATTCCGAGCAAACGGTTGGCTATATTCACAGGGCATTTGAAAAAATTTCCGAAAGAAGAAATTTTGCCCAGATTACGACGCTCACAGACCGTATGAACTATTGCTCTGCCCCAATCAATAATATTGGCTGGCATATGACCGTGGAAAAACTGATTGGTGTGGAAGTTCCAAAACGTGTAGATTATATGCGCGTGATTTTGATGGAATTAGCAAGAATCGGCGATCATTTGATCTGTAATGGTGTAACGGGAATGGACTCCGGCGCAATTACAGGCCTTACTTATATGTTCATCGAAAGAGAACGTATCTACGACATGTATGAGCAGATTTGTGGTGCAAGAATGACGACCAATATGGGAAGAATCGGTGGTTTTGAAAGAGACTTGACGCCGAAATTCCACGAACTGATCAAAGATTTCCTTAAGACTTTCCCACCAAGATTCCAGGAATTCTGCAATCTTCTGGAAAGAAACAGAATCTTTATGGACAGAACCATCGGAACAGGTGCCATTTCTGCGGAAAGAGCTTTGAGCTACGGTTTTACAGGTCCTAACCTGCGTGCTGCCGGTGTTGATTATGATGTGAGAGTGGCACAACCTTATTCATCTTATCAGGATTTTGATTTCATCATTCCGGTTGGAACTGCGGGTGATACCTATGACCGCTTTATGGTTCGTCAGCAGGAAATCTGGGAATCGATTAAAATCATCAAACAAGCTTACGAAAATCTTCCTGAAGGTCCTTTCCACGCAGACGTTCCGGAATTCTATCTGCCTGAAAAAGCAGATGTTTACCAAAAAATGGAAGCCCTGATTTATCACTTTAAAATCGTAATGGGAGAAACCGATGTTCCGAAAGGCGAAGTTTACCACGCCGTAGAAGGCGGAAACGGCGAACTAGGTTTTTATCTGGTGAGCGACGGCGGAAGAAGTCCTTACAGACTGCATTTCAGAAGACCTTGTTTCATCTACTATCAGGCGTATCCGGAAATGATTACCGGTTCAGTAATCTCCGATGCGATTGTGACAATGTGTAGTATGAATATTATTGCGGGCGAATTAGACGCATAGAAAAAAGACATTAAGAAAAAAGATGAAAGATAAAAGACTTTCATTTCAAAATAAAAATTGAATTTAGAATTCAGAATTGCGAGTCTTGACTCTTTGTTCTTGATTCTTTAATCTTAAATAAAATGAGCGAAACAATTGCATTTAAACCTGAAAGCTTAGCGCAGGTTCATAAAATTATCGCAAGATATCCGGAAGGAAGACAAAAATCGGCACTGATTCCGGTATTGCATTTGGCACAGAAAGAATTTGGAGGATGGTTGGCTGTTCCCGTTATGGATTATGTAGCAGAACTATTAAACATTACACCGATAGAAGTATACGAAGTGGCTACTTTCTATACGATGTTTAATATGAAGCCTGTTGGAAAATACGTTTTGGAAGTTTGCAGAACAGGACCTTGTATGCTGAACGGAAGCGACAACATCCTGAATCATATCCGTACAAAACTAAACATCAAGGACGGCGGAACTTCTGAAGATGGCTTATTCACTCTGAAGCCAGCCGAGTGTCTTGGCGCCTGTGGGTATGCACCAATGATGCAGCTTGGTAAATTCTATCACGAAAATTTAACTATAGAAAAAGTAGACGAAATCCTTGATCTTTGCAGACAAGGGGCAATCGCTTTAGATTAATATTAAAGAAATGAGTAAAAAACTTTTACTTAAAAACGCACATATAGACGGAATCCGTTACTTCGAAACTTATCGCAAACACGGTGGTTACGAAGCTGCGGAGAAAGCGCTTAAAATGACGACCGATGAAGTTCTGGAAGAAGTTAAAGTTTCCGGACTCAGAGGAAGAGGTGGCGCTGGTTTCCCGACGGGAATGAAGTGGAGTTTCCTGGCAAAGCCGGAAGGTGTTCCAAGACACTTGGTGGTAAATGCAGACGAATCTGAACCCGGAACTTTCAAAGACAGATACCTGATGGAATTTCTTCCGCATCTTTTGATTGAAGGAATGTTGATTTCATCGTATTGTTTAGGTTCCAATGTTTCCTACATCTATATCCGTGGAGAATATTCCTGGATTCCTGATATTTTGGAAGAAGCAATCGAAGAAGCAAAAGCTGCTGGATTTCTTGGAAAGAATATCTTAGGAACGGGCTATGATTTGGAGATTTATGTTCAGAGAGGTGCTGGTGCTTACATTTGCGGTGAAGAAACTGCATTGCTGGAATCGCTTGAAGGAAGAAGAGGAAACCCAAGACTTAAACCACCTTTCCCGGCTGTAAAAGGACTTTGGGAAAGACCAACCGTTGTCAATAACGTTGAATCGATTGCGGCAGTTGTCCCAATCATCGAAATTGGAGGTGCGGAATATGCTAAAATTGGCGTTGGCAGATCAACTGGAACCAAATTGATTTCGGCTTGTGGTAATATCAATAAACCAGGCGTTTACGAGATCGATATGACCATTACCGTTGAGGAATTTATTTATTCTGATGAATATTGTGGCGGGATCCCGAATGGTAAAAAGCTGAAAGCCTGTATCCCGGGAGGAAGCTCTGTTCCGATCGTTCCTGCTAATTTATTGCTGAGAACTGTAAATGGCGAACCAAGATATATGAACTATGAATCCCTAGCTGATGGCGGTTTTGCTACCGGCACTATGATGGGTTCAGGCGGATTTATTGTTTTGGATGAAGACCAGTGTGTGGTCAATCATACAATGACTTTAGCACGATTTTATAATCACGAAAGTTGCGGACAGTGTACACCTTGCCGTGAAGGAACGGGCTGGATGTACAAGATCCTAAAGAAAATAGAAAACGGACAGGGGAAAATGGAAGATATTGATTTGCTTTGGGACATCCAGAGAAAAATCGAAGGAAACACTATTTGTCCTTTGGGTGATGCTGCGGCCTGGCCGGTTGCTGCTGCTATCAGACACTTCAGAGATGAATTCGAATGGCACGTCAATAATCCTGAACTTTGCCTGACACAAAACTACGGACTGGCAAATTATGCAGACCCGATTCCGGCTGTTAGTAATAATTAAAATTGAATCTGAATTTCAGATTGATAAATGATGATGAAAAAGTTCTTTGAATTAGTTTTTGTATTTTTTGTAGGATTGAATTTTGTTTTTGGACAAAGTAATAATGCAACTCAGGAAATATCCGATAATTACGATTTTGGTAATAAACAAACTTTGAAAAAAGGAACAATGTTCGTTTTTTGGGGTTGGAACAGAGCAGGATTTAGCAAATCTGACATCCATTTCAAAGGGAATGGTTATGATTTCACCTTGAATAATGTAGTTGCACATGACAGGCCTTCAGAATTAAGTATGGCTTACATTGATCCCAGCAGGCTTTCTATACCGCAGTTTAATTTCAGGTTTGCTTATTTTCTGAAAGATAATTTAGCGTTAGTCGTAGCACAGGATCATATGAAATATGTGATGGATCAGAACCAGAAGGTTAGTATAAACGGTCATATTTCGGATCCGGTTTATGCAGGTATGATTCATAACGGACAAGTAGATATGACAGATGAGCAGTTTCTGACCTTTGAACATACGGATGGATTGAATTACATTAATGCCGGCTTAGAGAAATACAAAAACATATTATCCAAAAAGAATTTTGATATCTTTTGGGCTTATGGTGGCGGTATCGGTGCGCTGATGCCAAAAAGTAATGTCAAGCTTTTTGGAAACGAAAGAAGTGACAGGTATCACCTGGCAGGTTTCGGCCTAGATGCAAGAGCTAATATTGATCTTATATTCTGGGATCATTTAATGGCAAGAGTAGAGGGAAAATTTGGCTACATCAATATGCCGGATATCAAAACCACACTTAATAATAAGCCTGATAAAGCGAGTCAGGACTTCGTATTCTACCAGGTCAACTTTGGAATCGGATACGTTTTTAACAGAAAATTGAAATAAAAATAGAAGACTATTGCTGAATGCATATAGCCAAAAGCATAAGATATGAGCGAAGAAGTCAAAAAATTTAAAATTACCATAGACGGACAGACTACCGAAGTTTTGCCCGGAACTTCTATTCTGGAAGCGGCAAGACAAATCGGCGGAAAATCTGTTCCTCCCGCAATGTGCTATTACAGCAAGCTGGAAACCAGCGGTGGCCGTTGCAGAACGTGTCTTGTAGAAGTTTCCAAAGGTTCCGAAGCCGATCCGCGTCCAATGCCTAAATTGGTAGCAAGCTGCAGAACCGGTGTAATGGACGGAATGGAAGTAAAAAACCTCACCTCCGAAAAAGCACAGGAAGGCAGAAAAGCTGTTACTGAGTTTCTTTTGGTCAACCATCCGTTGGATTGTCCTGTTTGTGATCAGGCTGGAGAATGTCATCTTCAGGATCTTGGCTATGAACACGGAAATGTTGAAACAAGAACGGAATTTGAGCGGAATACTTATGATGCAGATGACATCGGTCCGTACATCAAACTGAATATGAACCGTTGCATTCTTTGCGCAAGATGTGTACTGGCAGCGAATCAGCTGACAGAAAAAAGAGAGCACGGCATCCTTTACAGAGGTGACCACGCGGAGATATCAACAATGTTGAATAAAGCACTGGATAATGAATTCATCGGAAATGTGATTGATGTTTGTCCTGTAGGTGCTTTGACCGACAGAACGGCTAGATTCGCAAGCAGAGTCTGGTTTACAAAGCCTTACAATGCAACCTGTAAATGTGAGAAATGTTCCGGAAAGGCTGTACTTTGGATGAAAGGCGATGAAGTTGTGAGAGTGACAGCCAGAAAAGACCAATACGGTGAAGTGGAAGAATGGATTTGCAATGAGTGTCGTTTTGAAAGAAAAGATGTTAAGTATTGGAATATTGAAGGACCAAGACACATCGACAGACATTCTGTGATTTCTCTGAATCATTATGAGAAAAAAACAGACAGTTACAATGTTCTGGAAAATCCTGAAGCTAAAGAAATCGGTTTAAAAGACGAAAAAGAAATTGAAAAATTGGACAACGAAATAATTTAGTATTCATTTGTCTGATTAAATTCAAATAACAATTATGGAATTAATTACTTTCAAAATTATATTGGTACTTGCCCTGTTTTTGCTTGCATTAACCATTGCAGCCTACTCCACCTGGGCAGAGAGAAAAGTCGCAGCCGTGATGCAGGACAGGATCGGGCCAAGCAAAGCCGGACCATTCGGATTGCTACAGCCGCTTGCTGATGGTGGTAAGTTTTTCTTTAAGGAAGATTTTACACCGGCAAATGCGGAAAAGTTTCTTTTTATTCTCGGACCATCTTTGGTAATGTTCATTTCACTTATCACTGGTGCAGTGATTCCCTGGGGAAAAAGCTTAAATATTGGCGGGACTTCGTTCGACCTTCAGGTTGCCAATATCGATGTTGGTGTCCTTTACATTATCGGAATGGCTTCCATCGGTGTTTATGGGATCATGATCGGAGGTTGGGCTTCTAACAACAAGTACTCATTATTAGGGGCAATCCGAGCATCTTCCCAGATGATTTCCTACGAATTGGCAATGGGACTGGCATTACTTTCCATCATTATGATGAATGGAAGCCTGGACCTTAAAGTCATTACAGAATCTCAGGCTACAGGAAAACTTTGGGGATTATTTTCTCTGGATGGAATGAACTGGAATATCTTTTATCAGCCATTGGCATTTTTGATTTTCATCATTGCGGCATTAGCAGAAACCAACAGACATCCGTTTGACTTACCTGAATGTGAATCTGAGCTTGTAACAGGTTATTCCACAGAATATTCCTCAATGAAATTAGGACTCTATATGTTCGGGGAATATGTGAATATGTTTATTTCCAACGCATTTATGGTTGCTTTGTTCTTCGGAGGTTATAACTATCCAGGAATTGAGTGGGTAACACAAAATTGGGGAGAGAACACCGCCGGAATATTAAGTATTGCAGCATTTCTTGGTAAAACGGTCATCGGAATCCTGATTTTCATGTGGATCAGATGGACGCTTCCAAGATTCCGATACGATCAGTTGATGCATCTGGGATGGAAAACATTGATTCCACTGGCTTTGGTTAATTTGATGATTACCGGTGCATTAATTTTAGCTTTCGGAAATTAGTATTGAATATAAAAATTAAGATAAAGACAAGATTAGTCTAAAATCTAATGTCTAACATCTAACATCTATAATTAAATGAAACTTACTAACAGATCAAAAGTTGTTTCGAATAAGGAAATGACCCTTGCAGAGAAAATCTACCTTCCGGCGGTATTCAAAGGAATGGGGATTACCCTGAAGCACGCTGTGAGAAATATCGTAAAAGGCCCGCCAATTTATCCTTATCCTGAGGTGGATAAACCTAGGGCAGAAATATGGAGAGGCCAGCACGTTCTTAAAAGAGACGAAGAAGGCCGTGAAAGATGTACCGCTTGCGGACTTTGCGCAGTCGCTTGTCCTGCAGAAGCGATTACTATGGTTGCTGCCGAAAGAACCAAAGAAGAGAAACATCTTTACAGGGAAGAGAAATATGCGGAAAGCTATGAAATCAATATGCTGAGATGCATTTTCTGCGGAATGTGTGAAGAAGCCTGTCCGAAATCGGCCATCTATCTTACGGACCGTTTGGTAGATGTAGAAACCAACAGAGGTTCTTTTATCTACGGAAAAGACAAGTTGGTAGAGAAAATAAATGAAAGGATTGACATCACACCAAGACAGTCCGATAAACAAAAAAATGCAGTGAAGTAATGGATCAGATTTTATTTTTCTTTGTCGCATTTTTAGCTATAGCAAGTGCCGTTTATTTTGTTTTTGCAAAAAATCCATTGTATGCGATCTTGTCACTGATTGTGACGATGTTTTCTATTGCCGGGATGTACATTCTTCTTAACGCCCAGTTTTTAGGAATCGTACAGATCATTGTTTACGCTGGTGCTATTATGGTTCTTTTCCTTTATATTTTGATGATGCTTAACCTCAATAAAGAAGACGAAAGCAAGAAGGCCAGCCTTCCGAAATTTATCGGGGTTTTTTCTGCAAGTATTCTTTTCATCGGGATGTTGGGTGCTTATAAGGGTCTTACTGGGAACACAACGGTTGCCAACAATATAGACCAGTCCGTAGGTCTTACCAAAAACCTGGGAAGATTATTGTTTAACGAATATGTATTGCCGTTTGAACTGGCATCTGTGCTTATCCTTGCAGGTATTGTGGGAGCAGTTCTGATTGGTAAAAAAGATTTATAGGATATGAATACATTTATACAACAAGTTCCTCTGGAATACTTTATCATTCTGAGCACGATTCTTTTCTGCCTCGGAGTTTTAGGAGTTTTGGTGCGCAAAAACGCTATCGTGATTTTGGGCTGTGTAGAATTGATGCTTAATTCCGTAAATCTTTTGCTTGCTGCATTTTCGGCTTACAAAGGTGATGGTCACGGGCAGCTTTTGGTATTTTTCATAATGGTGGTTGCGGCTGCGGAAGTGGCTGTAGGATTGGCTATTATTGCAATGATGTATAGAAATACAAGGTCAGTGGATGTCAGTATTTTTAATAAATTAAGAGGATAATAAAGGATGGAGAATTTAGTTTACGCAATTGTACTTTTACCATTGGTAGGATTTCTAATCAACGGACTTTTTGGAAAACATCTTCCGAAAGTGCTCGTAGGCGGATTGGCAACTTTGGTAGTTTTCGCTTCGTTTGTTATCACAACAAGTATATTTCTGAATTTCAACAGTGAGAGTGCTCCTGTTATTGTCAAAGCATTTGAGTGGTTCAGAGTTGCGGGGATTCAGGTTAATTTTGGTTTCCAGATCGATCAGCTGTCATTGATGATGGTGATGATTATTACGGGAATCGGTTCGTTGATTCACCTCTACTCTATCGGTTATATGAGCCACGACAAAGGCTTCTACAAGTTTTTCACTTATCTGAACCTGTTCATCTTTTCGATGTTGCTTTTGGTATTGGGAAGCAATTATCTGATATTATTTATCGGATGGGAAGGTGTAGGTCTTTGTTCTTATCTATTGATTGGATTCTGGTTCACAAATGAAGAATACGGAAAAGCTGCAAGAAAAGCTTTCATTATGAACCGTATCGGTGACCTTGGTTTGCTGATCGGGATTTTCGCCATCGCTGCGAATGTCAATGCGATTGATTATCTTTCTGTAGCTCAAAACGCTTCTATTTTTGAACTGGACGGGACTACGATTATTTTTATAACAGCCGCTTTATTTATTGGAGCTACAGGTAAATCTGCACAGGTTCCATTATACACCTGGTTACCGGACGCAATGGCCGGACCAACGCCGGTTTCTGCATTGATTCACGCCGCAACGATGGTTACCGCTGGGGTTTACCTGGTGGTGAGGTCTAATTTCTTATTCACATTAGCACCAACCGTGCAGGACGGGATTTTATTCATCGGATTCCTTACTGCTGCATTAGCCGGTTTCTATGCACTTCGTCAAAACGATATCAAAAAAGTATTGGCCTACTCTACAGTTTCACAACTTGGATTTATGTTCATTGCTTTGGGATTAGGTGCTTATACAACAGCTATGTTCCACGTAATGACACACGCTTTCTTCAAAGCTTTGTTATTCCTGGGCGCTGGATCTGTTATCCACGCAATGAGTGGCGAGCAGGATATGCGTTTTATGGGCGGATTAAAAAAATACATTCCGATTACCCACGCCACATTCCTTATTGGAACATTGGCCATTTCCGGGTTTCCGTTATTATCCGGAATGATTTCCAAAGACGAAATCCTGGTTGCAGCATTTGCTAAAAATCCGATTTATTGGGTGATGCTTTTCATTTTGGCTGCTATCACGGCAACATATATGTTCAGACTATATTACCTCACTTTCCACGGACAGTTCCGAGGTACTGATGAGCAAAAACACCACCTGCACGAGAGTCCTGCAAATATGACTTTACCATTAATCGTTCTGGCTGTTCTTTCCGTAGTTGGAGGCTTTATCAATCTTCCGCACTTCATCGGTCACGGTCATTATGCTAAATTGATGGAATGGCTGAAACCTGTTCTGACACAGGAAAGCTTTGACCAATTGGAAAACACATTGTCCGGCGTTAATTTTAATACGGAAATGATTCTTCTTGGAGCAACTGTCCTAATGTTCTTTACTGTTTGGGTTTTGGTTAGAAATACTTACGTTAAGAAACAGAAAAAAGCATTGCCGGAAGAACAATATACAGGCTGGGAAAAACTGTCTGCAAAGAAATTGTTTGTGGATGAGATCTATAATGCCTGCATTGTAAGACCGTTCGAAGAAGCCGGTAAAGCAGCAGCAATGTTTGACAAAGCTGTTCTGGACCCAATTGTCAACTTCATCGGATTGGGTGCTCAGGATTCCGGAAGAGCCGCAAAACGTCTGCAAAACGGAAATGTGGAAAACTATGTGCTGATTATGTCATTGGCCATAGGAATTGTATTGATTGTTAACTTTTTATTAAAATAGATAATGTCTTATTTACTATTAACATTATTACTATTACCTCTCGCGGGTTCGGGTTTACTTTTTTTCTGGAAAAATAAGTCCAGTAAATATATAGCGTTGGTTTTTGGCTTCGCACAGATGCTGATCGCATTTTATATGTTGGGAAATTTCGATTTCACACCAACTGTAGATGCACCATTGCAATACGAGATCACCTATCCTTGGTCCAATTATATCAAAAGCAGCCTTAATTTCGGCGTTGACGGGATGAGTATGCTGATGGTTTTATTGACCAACATCTTAATTCCTCTGATTATATTATCATCATTCAATGATAAAAAAGGCTACCCGAATTCCTTCTATGCTTTGATTCTGTTGATGCAGTTCGGATTATTAGGCGTTTTTACATCTTTAGACGGATTACTATTTTATATCTTCTGGGAAGTTACTTTGATTCCGATATGGTTCATCGCCGGAATCTGGGGACAGGAAGACAAAAGAATCAAGTTTACGACGAAGTTCTTTGTTTACACATTTGTAGGGTCTCTATTTATGTTGTTTGGTTTGATATATGTTTATAACCAAGGCCAGGCAGCTTCATTTGCTTTGACAGACCTTTACAATGCCCAACTTAGTGTAACAGAACAGAATTTTGTGTTCTGGTTCATCTTCTTCGCATTTGCAGTTAAATTACCGGTTTTTCCTTTCCATACTTGGCAGCCGGACACTTATACTTATTCACCTACGCAAGGATCTATGCTGCTGTCAGGGATTATGCTGAAAATGGCGGTTTACGGTGTGATGCGTTACTTATTGCCTATTACGCCTCAAGCCATTGGCGGAATTTCCGGAGAAATTGTAATCATTCTTTCTGTGATCGGTATCATTTACGGAGCTTTAATCGCAATGATTTCTACAGACAGCAAAAGATTGATTGCTTACTCTTCTCTTTCTCACGTTGGACTGATTGTAGCAGGGATTTTCTCATCAGCAGTTGTAACAATGAGAACCGGACTGACTTTTGAAGGTGGACAAGGTGCAATGATACAGAGTTTTGCGCACGGTATTAATGTGGTAGGCCTTTTCTATTGTGCTGATATACTTTATAAAAGATTCAAGACGAGAGATATCCGTCAGATGGGCGGACTTGCAAAAGTTGCTCCTAAATTTGCGGTACTTTTTATGATTATTCTTTTGGGCGCAACAGGTGTTCCACTAACCAACGGATTCATCGGTGAATTTATCTTGTTGAAATCCGTTTACAGCTACAACTTCATTATGACAGTTATGGCAGGTCTTACATTGATTCTGGCAGCGGCTTATATGCTGAGATTCTACGGAAAAACAATGTTTGGAAAAGGTGACGATGCTGTTCTGGCTACAACAAAAGATATCAGCTCAGTTGAGTTTTCTGTATTGGCAAGTTTATCAGTTTTCGTTATCGTGCTTGGGGTTTATCCTCAGCCGGTGATAGAAATGGTGACGAGTTCTGTACAATTCATCTATGCATCGATGTTAAATTAATCTTGAAACAAGATAAAAGAGAAATTAAAATAAAATTCAAAACGGACATCGGTTCTTCCGGCTTCCGACGAAACAAATAAAGAAATGAGTGTTTTTATAATTTTATTCCTCACGGCAGTGCTTGTACTTTTTTCCGGTGTATTGGAAAAAGGAAAATACGCAAGATACATTGGGATTTTAGGATTAATCATAGGTCTGTATATCAGCTTTCTTCCCGAATGTGAATTCTTTGACCAATACAAAGCGATGTATGAATACAGCAGTAATGCCGCCTTGTTTACAAAGATTTCCATTATCATCACATTATTATTGTTCTTTTTGGGAGGATTTGCATTCAGCAACCACAGAAGCCATCAGTCCGAACTATACGCTTTGATGCTTTTCGCCTTAAGCGGCGGATTGGTTCTTTTTGGATTCCAGAATCTGGTAACATTGTTCATCGGGATCGAGATTTTGTCTATTCCTTTATATGTAATGGCCGGATCCAATAAAACCGACTTGCGTTCTACAGAAGCGTCTATGAAATACTTCCTGATGGGTGCCTTCGCTACAGGTTTTCTTATGTTTGGTATGGCGCTGGTCTATGGAAGCGTGGGAAGTTTTGATATGTATGCCATTCATGATTTTGCGATCAGCAATCCAAAAAATCTGATGCTGATTATGGGTTCTATTCTGATGCTGTCTGCGCTTGCTTTTAAAGTATCATTGGCACCATTCCATATGTGGAGTCCGGATGTGTATCAGGGATCACCATCGCTCATTACAGGTTTTATGGCATCCGTAGTTAAGATCTCAGGTTTCTTTGCATTATTCAAATTAATGACGTTGGGATTTGGCGGAATCGCTGGTGAGTGGATTAATATTTTAGGTGTTTTTGTGATTATCACTTTATTACTTGCCAATGTGATGGGATTGGTTCAGACCAATGCGAAAAGAATGCTCGCTTACTCATCTGTATCACACGCAGGATATATCTCGTTGATATTTTTTGGACTTAACAATTTCTCCACTTCGATTTTAGGATTTTACTTATTTGCTTATTCATTGGCAACGGTTGGTGTTTTCATCAGTCTGATTTGGGTTGAAAAAATCAAGAAAGAAACATCTTTTGCAGCCTTCAACGGATTAGGTAAAAAAGAACCGCTTTTAGCGATTGTTTCCACAGTATCCATGCTGTCGATGGCTGGTATTCCTTTAACAGCTGGCTTTATCGGAAAATTAAGCATTTTTAATCAGGCGATTGGAGGTGGTTCAAGCTTTCTGGTTTTGGTTGCCGTTTTGGGTTCAGCTTTAAGTATTGCTTATTATCTGAGATTGATTATTGCCATGTTTTTTTATAAGGAAGACAACTTCCACAATACAGAAAAAGCGAGTATCACTTATAATATTATTTCGATAGTCATTATCATCGCGTTGGTTTCTATGGGAATTGTTCCTGATTTATTTGCAAAAATTCTTGGATTATAAATTAAACTAAAAAAAATACCTAGCCTGATTCTTCTGAGTCAGGCTTTTTTTATTGAATATTTCCCCGAAAAACGATTCGTATATTATCAATAAAAAACTAAATTCGTGTAAAGATATTTGGATCAATGAAAAATATTATTTTATTGCTGTGGCTTGTATTATTTACAGGCTGTTCTTTTCATTATAAAAAAACTGAAGAAACCACTTCTCTATCCTCGGCAAAAAAGGAACAACAAATTCTTTATGATGTGAAATATGGCAAGAATGAGAGAAACGTGATGGATATTTATCTGCCTGAGAACAGAAATATCAACACGTCTTTTGTTGTCAATATCCACGGCGGCGCGTGGACTTTAGGTGATAAGAGTTTTGACTCCAAATTATCAGAATATCTTTTTTCAAAAGGCATTGCAGTGGCCAACATCAATTACCGGTATGCTAATGACAATGACATTCATCTTCCTGAATTATTGAGTGATGTCGATGCGGTTTTTAATTATCTCATAGAACATTCTAAAGAATGGAACACCAGAGATACCGGATTTTCTATTGGTGGCGAGAGTTCCGGTGCCCATATGTCGCTGATGTATGCCTACAGAGGTAAGAAATATATCAAAGCAATTGTGGAGCGATGCGGCCCGACTGACTTTACAGATACCCAGACTCTTTTACAGCTCAGCAATAATGCTCATCTGATTGCCGCTGTAAATAAAATGACCGGAAACAAAATTATCTGGAAAGCGGGAAACCCTGTCCCTGAATCTTATAAACCCGCAAGTCCTGTCAATTTTGTGAAGAAAATTCAGATTCTCATCTTACACGGTGATAAGGATGATGTAGTTCCTATCAGACAATCCTATAACCTCATCGATCGACTTAAAGAAAAAAATTATCCTTATCAATTAATTGTTTTTCCTGGTGCGGATCATTCCCTGGATGCTTTACCCGGAAATCAGCAAAAGAAATTTTCTGCAGCTGCAAACTGGTTTAATGAATATGGAAAGAATTAAAATTTAATAAATCCTTTTGATCTAAATTTTACAAAAATATTATAATGAAGAAAGTCCTGATACTAATCACCATTACAATTCTCAATCTTAGCCCGGCTCAGAATAATCCGGTTGAGGACAATTACACCAAAAAAGAAGTTTACATCCCGATGCGAGACGGAACTAAATTGTTCACCATTATCTATACTCCAAAAGATATTTCTAAGGCAAACAAATATCCGTTTATTATGAACAGAACCTGTTACAGCATTGCACCTTATGGTGAGAGCAACTTCAGAAAAAAATTAAGCCCCAACAAATTCATTGAAAAAGAAAAGTACATCTTCGTATTCCAGGATGTGCGTGGCCGTTATATGAGCGAAGGCACTTTTACGAATATGACACCGCAGGTGGAGCACAAAACCAAAAAAGATGTGGACGAAAGTACCGATACTTATGACACCGTAGACTGGCTAGTAAAAAATGTTCAGAATAACAATGGTAAAGTTGGTCAATACGGAACTTCATATCCTGGATTCTATACAGCTGTAGGAACTTTAGCCAATCATCCGGCGTTGGTTGCATCATCTCCGCAAGCTCCGATTTGTGACTTCTGGTTTGACGATTTCCACCATAACGGAGCATTTTTAATGAGTTATTTCAAAACTTTCCCTGTCTTTGGCATACAGAAAACCAAGCCCGAAAAAGAGTCCTGGTTTGCGGATAAAATGATAAAACCGACTTCTGACGACGGTTATCTTTTCTACAGAGATATGGGAACACTGAAAGATGGTGTGGATAAATATTACAAAGACAATTTCTTTATGCAGGAAGTGGTGAATCATCCTAACTATGATGAATTCTGGCAAAAAAGAAATCTGTTGCCTCATCTCAGAAATATCAATCACGCGGTGATGACTGTAGGCGGCTGGTTTGATGCAGAAGATCTGGCTGGTCCGCTTAATATTTATAAAACTATCGAAAAAAATAATCCTAAAGCAAAAAATACCATTGTAATGGGTCCTTTTTCTCATGGCGGATGGAACTATGACAGCGGAAAACATTTTCATAACGATATCTATTTCGGAGACAGCATTGCTACATTCTATCAGAAAAATATTGAGCAACCGTTCTTTCATCATTATCTGAAAGAAGATTCTAAAAAAGCAGCCAAGCTACCGGAAGCTTATATGTTTGACACCGGTAAAAAAGAATGGAAAACTTTTGACAGCTGGCCGCCTAAAGCAACTGAAAAGCAAAATTATTTTCTCAATTCTACAGGTATATTGTCTAAAAATGGTGATAATCCCAAGCGAGTTTCCATCTATTTTTCCGATCCTGAAAAACCGGTGCTAAGCAGTGAAAATTACAAGGATATGAATGGCTTTACACCAAGAAATTATATGAGTGAAGACCAGAGATTTGCGGCATACAGACCAGACGTTTTAACTTTTACAACAGATGTTCTGGAAAATGATGTAACGCTGGCCGGAGAAATCCTTACAAAATTAAATATTATAACCTCTGCAACGGATCTTGATTTCATTGTAAAACTGATTGACATCTATCCAGCTGATGAAAAAGCAAATCCTGATAAGCCAGGCGTAGTGTATGCCAATTATCATCAGATGGTTAGAAGCGAGATTATGCCGGCAAGATTCAGAAATAGTTTTGAAAAACCTGAGCCACTGATACCTAACCAAGGTGCAACAGTGAGTGTAAAACTACAGGATGTTCTTCACACCTTTAAAAAAGGACACAGAATTCAGATTCAGGTTCAAAGTACTTGGTTTCCTCTGATGGCAATTAATCCGCAAAAATTTCTAGATAATCCTTATATGGCGACTAAAGATGATTATCAAAAGGCGGAAATCAAAGTTTCAAGTGGCAGTTCAATAGAATTTGATGTCCTGAAATAAAAATAAAAGCACAAACCTAGGTTTGTGCCTTTATTTTATAACAGTTTTAAAAGTTCGCAGCCCGACCTGAGTGGAGCTCTTTTCTGTTATTGCGATTGCACAAAAGTTCTTAACATTGCTTCACTTCGTTCGCAATAACAGAAAAAAGCGGGAACCCTTCGTCAAGCTCAGGATAAACTAAGGGCGGAAATAGCTGCCCTAATATTATAACTTCTTTAAGACTTCCGAAGCTATTTCGTAAGATTTCTGCTTCATCTCAAAATCATAAATATTGCCTGATACAATGATTTCATCCGGTTTGTAATCTTTTATAAATTGTCCTAATTTCTCTTTCAGAGTTTCCCGGTCTCCTACAAATGTTTTGGCAGCCATTCTGTTGAGATGAACGGCCACCTCATCAGAAATGTCTCCCAATTGTGTTTCGTCCGGTGGTAGAAGCGGCTGCCGCTGGTCAGTGAGAATATTGACGAATGCCTGGAAATGTGATGTAGAAAGATAATGTGCTTCATCTACAGTTTCGCCAGCAATGATATTGATACAAACCAACACATAAGGTTCTTCCAAAAACTCAGACGGTTGAAAATGTTCCCGGTAAATTTCCAGTGCAACCTCTAACTGTGAAGGTGCAAAATGCGCTGCAAAAGCATAAGGTAAACCCAACTTAGCCGCTAAAAAAGCAGAATCTGTAGAACTTCCCAAGATATAAATCGGAACATCTGCCCCTTCTCCCGGAATAGCTCTTACTTTAGCTTCTGAATTTTCATCGGACATATATTTCTGAAGTTCCCGGATGTGAAATTCAAAATTATAATTTGGATTAAAGTTATTACCTCTCAAAGCAGTTGCCGTCAGCATATCGGTTCCGGGCGCCCTTCCTAGTCCCATATCAATTCTGCCGGGATACAATCCGTCCAGGGTTCCAAACTGCTCAGCGACCGATAATGTGGAATGATTCGGAAGCATAATTCCGCCGGAGCCGACTCGCAGCGTATTCGTTTTTGAAGCAATGTGCCCGATTAATATGGATGTAGATGCACTTGCCACGTTCGGGAAATTATGATGTTCTGAGAACCAGTATCTGGTGTAACCAAGTTTTTCAGCCAGCTGTGCTGACCTCACAGATTTATTAAAAGTGGTATGGATATCGTCTCCTTTGACAATCGTTGCCAGATCCAGTATTGAATATTTCAAAGCCATAATTCAAATATTTATAACATTGTATAGCTCAAAAAACAAACCATTAGAAGAATGTCAAAAATAATTGGAAATTTTGTCAGTGTATATTTATTTTTTGAATTTTTATTAACCAATTGAAAATTTTATTAGATTTGTTTCAATAAACTATTAAAAACAATAAACAAATGGTATCAACTACTTCAAAATTTGTTGCCGAAATGATCGGCACAATGGTTCTTGTATTAATGGGCTGCGGCAGCGCAGTGATTGCAGGGGCAGACGGCACAACCGGCGTTGGACTTCTGGGAATTTCTTTTGCTTTCGGACTCAGTGTGGTAGCAATGGCTTATGCTATCGGGCATATTTCCGGTTGCCATATCAATCCTGCGATTTCCCTGGCAATGGTTGCAGCGGGCAGAATGAAACTTTCGGAAGCACTTTATTATGTGGTGGCACAGATTATTGGCGCCATAATCGGGGCAGGAATCCTTTACGTGATTTTCACCAATCATCCGGGCGCAGAAATGGGGTCTTGGGCATTAGGATCGAATGGCTGGGGAACCGGTTATCTGGATGAATACACCACTCTGGCTGCTCTTGTTGCTGAGTTTGTTTTCACATTCATCTTTTTGATGGTGATTCTGGGTTCCACTTCTACTAAGAACATACACGGCGGTTTTGCCGGTTTAGCCATTGGTCTTTCATTGGTGTTGATTCACATTGTGGGTATCAAAATCACTGGAGTTTCCGTGAATCCTGCAAGAAGTATTGGTCCTGCTATTTTTGCAGGTGGTGAAGCGCTTTCACAACTTTGGTTGTTTATTGTTGCTCCTATTTTGGGTGGTGTCTTTGCAGCTTTTGTGTATAATCTATTGATAGAGAAGCCAGAACAAGCATAAATAATAAAGAATTGAAAAAGTAAATCCTGTCAATAACTTTGGCAGGATTTATTTTTTATTTCTAGTCTCAAAGTAATTTTTAAAAATCAATTCTTCCCTTTTCCCTTTCAGCTCAAATTTTTTAAAAAGAAGATTTCTTGCAAGCGTTCTGATGAAATAATCTTTGTCACAAAGGCTCCAATAAGAATCCTGATGAATTATTTTTGGACTACGGATTTTATAAAATTGAGTCTCCCAATTATCCTCATCGTGATAAAATTCGATAATACCACAATGTTCGGGAATATCTTTATGGTCTATCATTCCCATTGGCAACAGAAAACTGAAAGCATTACAGATATAATCACCGCAGCCTATTTTGTCGTGTTTCAGGAATTTTTCTCCTGATTTTTGATTGGTATAGAATTTTTTGAAATCATTTTTAAAATCGGATTTGGATAATTTAATTTCAATCTCATGACTGAAACCTGAATTATCAATCGACAAGATATCCGCTTCCCAGTCAGAGTGGAAAAAATTGGTGAGCACGATTTCTTTATCAAAATCACAATTCATATTGATATAATTGTGAACCAGTTCTTCTATTTTCAGCATCAAGTTTAGATTTAAAAATTACGAACAGTTACGTGATAACAACTCTGCTGCTTCTCTTTAATGTAGAAAATCTTACCCAGATTTTTATATTCTTCCAGAACTTTTTCCAGTTCTCTTTCCAGTTTCGTATTAACCTTCAGTTTATGATCAAATCGAACATAAGAAATGTCGAAAGCCGCGCCATAGTTATGTGAACTGATCCCAAGAGAGGCATTGGTATTGACCTTTCTTAATCTGCACTGATCTTCCAGGGTTCTTGTTACTGAAGAAACAACAAAAAAACTTTTGGTTTCTGTCGCAAATCTATTAGCCATTTTTTCAAGTGTAGTTCTGGCTTTTTTGGCAAGGTAAGGACGGCTGTACTCTAAAGCTTGCAGCCTGTAGCCTCTAGATTTTACTTTCACCTTAACTAATTTCGCTTTAGCAATATATTTATCTACTGTTTTGGTATTTTCCAGAATATTAATCCCGAAATTCTGAGCCGCAAGCAGATGGGGCTTGTAGAGTTCTGTGGGTTCAACTTTCAGAACGGCACTCAGATCATAACATTTCTGAGATTTGAAATACGAAAAACACAATACCAATATAAATGATAAATACTTCATCAAACAATCATTAGAATTAGAAAATAAAATCAGTTGTGTTTTTATTTTAATACCAAACTAAGTTACCAGCAGGCTGCATCCGCGGATATCGGAATGGTCAATCCGTCCTAAAACCTGAAAACTGTCTTTGTCAGACTTACCAAGATCCTGCGTTGCGATGAACGAGCAGGAATGCCGGTTAGCCAGGTCGATAATATTAATAGCGCCAGTCCTGCCATCTTCAACGTAAGAAAAAGGATCTTCTGTATTTCTAATCAGGATTTTCATCCAGTTTGGACTTTTATAAACATTCTCTCCCAAGGAATAAGCCTGAGACAACAATTCTGTCATCGAATATTCTGAAAAAATCTTATCCGTTCCGAAACCATCTTTGAAAATTTTCAGCAACTCGTCTTTGGTCATTTCTTCTTTACGCCCTTTCATTCCGCCGGTTTCTATAACAGTTAGAGCGTTGGAGAGTTGGAGGGTTTTAGAGTTTGAGTTGCAATAATCCAGAAAATCCAGTAATGCGAAAGAAACACCGAATAAAATTAATTTTTTATCCTTTAAGGTTTGGAGCAACTCAAATAATTCCTGATGATTATAAAGGAAATAACCATTCTCCGGTTTACCGGATTTCTTCATCAGAAAATCAACCATATGTATCAAAGATGAATGTGGATTTTCGGAATAGTTTGGTAATAATCCTAAGAAAATGTAATCTTCCGGCTTACCGATAAATTCTTCAAAACTCACGTAAATGCTATCTTCATACAAAGAAAAGTCTGCAATAAAATGTTTGGAGCGATTCATCTGAGTGGTTCCTGAGCTTTGGAAATAATCGCTTGTTTTGGAATTCTGATCTAAAACCAAATGATTTTTGAACATCTCAATCGGTAAAAATGGCAGATCAGTAATTTTTTTTATGGTTGATGGGTCAATGTTCAGAAAATCAACAAATTTTCTGTAAACTTCCACATTCTCATATTGATAAAGGAATGTTTCCAGACAGGCTGTTCTGAAATCTTCTTCTGTTTTGATATCAAAAATATTCTGCTTCATTGGTAAATTCAGTTAATGAATTAATCTTCAAATTTTTCCAGGTCAAACTTTTGTCCATCAAAAACACCATAAGTAAAATAGGAAATCCAGTCGCCCAGATTAATATATTTTGAATTGTTCCCTAATTCAAAAATCAAAGGCAAATGACGGTGTCCGAAAACGAAATAATCAATCTGTTCTGTTTTAAGTTTTTCCTTAGAATACTGAATCAGGAATTCTTTGTCCTCACCCAAAAATTTTTGATCTTCGACACCGGAAATGAGTTTATTTTTCTGAGACATATAATTCGCAATTCGCATGGCGATATCTGGGTGCAGCCATCGGAAAGCCCACTGAGCTAATGGGTTGGTAAAAACCTTTTTCATCCGTTTATAGCCTTTATCTCCAGGCCCGAGTCCGTCGCCGTGTGCTAAAAGAAATTTTTTATCATCGATGACATAACATCTTTTCTCGAAGAAAACAGGAATTCCCAGTTCCTCTTCGAAATAATTCTTCATCCACAAATCGTGGTTACCGACAAAGAAATAAATATGGATTCCTGAATCTTTTAATTCTGCGATCTTACCCAGAACTCTGATGTAACCTTTGGGAACAACATATTTCCATTCGTGCCAGAAATCAAAAAGATCGCCCATAAGAAAAAGAACCTGAGCGTCTTTCTTTATAAAATCCAGCCAACGGATGAAACGCTCTTCACGCTTGCGGCTTTGGGCAAGATCCGGAATCCCGAAATGCTGATCCGATGCAAAATAGATCTTCTTATTTGGATGTAATTCAATTTTCATAAATCATTTCAGAATTAATCAAAATCCGGATGATTACCATCTTTGTTCTTGCTATAGATCCACATTCCGATTCCCAGACCGACAACTGCTGCAACAGCAGTCAGTAATGCCCGTGAAAGCTTATCGGGAGCATCATTTCCCAAATAATTCATCAGAAAAATAATGACGAAAGTGATGATACCGAAGACAATATATTTTGGTTTGAACGTCATAAAAATTAAAGTTTATAGGAGATCATTACACCACCTTTGAATGGGACAATTTCACCACTTTTATCCCAGTTTTCAACTCTGTCGTATCTGTTTTCCTGAGTTTCCGGAAGATATTCCACATAGCCTTTATAAAACCCTTGCTGTGAGCCTATGCCAAGGAAGATATCCATATTCCAGCGGTTGCCGATCTGAAACTGATATCCTGTTGTAAATCCAAACATATACGAAAAGCCTTTCTGGTAAAGCTCATTATACCGATAAGGCGTAATATTCCCCTCTTTATCCTGATATATATCATTTTTCCAGTAATTCCATTTTTGGACGTTAAAAACTCCAAAACCAATGCTTGCACCTAAATACCAATGTTTAAAAGCCTTATCAAAATAATACCTTCCTTCAACAGTTGCAATTCCAAATTGTGCCTGGTGCCCAGCAAATGACTTCCATGGAGAAATGAACACATCCGCCTGTCCCGTGATATGTTCGGAAAAGCCATGCTCAACGCCAATATTTAGCATCCCAAATGGGAGAAACAATGCATTTGCCTTGAGGTAAGTTTCATTTTTCTGAGAAAAAACAAAAGCGAAAATGCTAATGAATCCCAATAAAAAGCATTTTTTCATCATTATTTTTTGTTGAGTATTTCTATCATTTTTGCGGCGTCCTTGTTTTCTTCTCTTGCAAAGTTGGCCGCCATTCCTGCAAACATTTTAGCTTCTTCTTTTTTGCCTAACTTGTCATATAATGTGGCAAGGATGCTTGTAGAATCATAATTTTCCGATGACATCACCACTTTTTCAGCCCATCTGGCAGCCATCTGAAGAGATTTCTGATCAGATGATTTTTCCCCAATAGTACTTGCTGCCGCCAATAATTCCGAAATGTTAAATTCATCCGGGTTCTTATAATATTCCAAAGCAGTTTTTTCGTAAGCAGGATAATTATCATGAGCAGCATAATAATTAAGCTTGTAGACATTCAGGCTTTTTGCCAGTTCATCTTTCGGGAATAATCCTTCGCCTTCTCTCAGAACTCTGGCCTCATCAATTGTTTTTGTTTTATCGTCTGTTGCCTGGCTGACAATTTTCATCAGCTTGAGATAATTATTGAACTGCGTATAATTTTTTTCAGGTAACAATTCTGTAATTGCAGTTTTGTTGGCTACAAAAACTTTATAGTTAGCATCATCTACAGATTGTGTAAAATTCAGAAGCGCATTAACTTCTTCACCAGTAAATGATTTGTCCTTTTTATTAGCAAAATATTTTTCAGATGCCTGCTTTGCCAGAATCGGGTCTTTACTTGCGTAAAGATTAACTAAATTAAGCAAACCTGCCTGATCCAGCTTCCCTTTAAGAAACTCATCCTTAAGGCTGGTGTTAACTAACTGAGGATTGTTATTTTTCTGTCCGAGTTCCAAAAATTCTTTGGATTGGATATAACCCAATTCCTTACCTACAATTTCTCCTTCGCCATTAAGAAATAAAAATGTAGGGTAACTTCTGACGCCATATTTCATGGCAATGTCTCTACCCTCACCTTTTTCCATATCAATTCGGGCATTCACAAAATTCTGGTTATAAAAGTCGGCAACATTTTTATCTGTGAACACGTTTTTTTCCATCAGCTTGCAAGGCCCGCACCAGGAGGCGTAAGCATCCATAAAAACAAGTTTTTTTTCTGCTTTTGCTTTTGCGAGGATTGATGCAAAACTGGATTCTTCAAACTTAATGGATTGCTGGGAAAACACCAGCTGAGAAACAAATAGTATAAGAAAAAATGATATTTTTTTCATCGTGAAAATAAATCGGATTATCTTGCGAAGATAACCATAATATAAGAATTGGCAGAGTTTGAAAACCGAAAGTTTTAATTTTTTAACTTTGCAAATCTCCGGGAAGACTTTGAGATAATAGACTGGTAGAATTTAGACTTTTAAAAGTTGTTCTCTATTAGTATTGCAAAGTTGGTTAATATGTGGAATGTTTCAACTTTGCGAAGCGCAGCCCGACTTGAACGGAAATCCTTTTTACGCAACGTAGTGGAGTGAAAAGATTGGGAGTGGAAGGCGGAAAAGATGCCCAAAAATTAATTTTATTGATATTAAAATATGAGGAAATTATCCTTGCTTTTTACGAAAGATGGTCTGCAGTGGCAGATTTCTAAATCCAGAAAAGTTCTGGAGGAAAAAATCTTTCTGAAAGATGAAGAAACCCCAAAAAACCTGGTAGAAGACAAATTGAATGAAGTTCTGGCTTCTGAAAAGTTTTCTGAAATTTCCGTGATTTCTGCTATCAATCACTTTTCAATTGTTGAAGAAGGTTTTGACCAGCACGATTTGGGATATGATTTGATTTCCTACAATGCCGACGTCAAGAGAGATTCTGAGGAACTGATGCTTTCTGTGAACAAGAAATTCGGGATTCAGTTTTATTACAGTTTTCCGAAGGATTTTTATCAGAAAATAAAGCAAATGGAAGTTCCGACACATTTCAATTTTTCGGGCGAGAAGTTCCTGAATTCCCTGAACGTTAAAAACCGGAAAGAAATCCACGTTAATCTTTATCATCAGCAGGCAGAATTTTTCGCTATTCAGAATAAAAAAGTGATACTTTATAACAATCTGGACGCGGCTTCGGAAGTAGATTTTCTTTATTTCATTATGTTTACCCTGAGTAAAATCGATTTTGGAATTTCTGAAACTCACTTTTACATTTATGGCGAAACGACTGAAAACGAAACATTCATCTCAGAAATGCAGAAATTTGTTCCGAATCTGAAAATCGTTTTTGATAATCTTCACAAGAAAAATTTTGTTCTGAATTAAAATGAGCTTCAAAATTGTTGAATACAAAGATTCTCACAAAACTGAAATACTCTCTGTCTGGGAACAATCTGTAAAAGCAACGCATCACTTTTTGCTGGAATCTGATTTTGAAGAATATAAAAAGATTCTGAAGAATTTTGATTTCAAAGACCTTGATGTTTTTTGTCTGGAAGAAAATGAAAAAGTTGTAGGTTTTATCGGCATCCATTCAGAAAAAATAGAAATGCTTTTTCTTAACCCGGATTATATCGGAAAAGGATTAGGCAGACAGTTAATTGATTTTGCGTTTTCGAATTTTGATATTCGCTATGTTGATGTCAATGAACAAAATCCAAAGGCAACAGAATTCTACCAGAAAATAGGATTCGAAATCTTTGACAGAAGCGAGAAAGATGATCTGGGGAAACCTTATCCGATTCTCAAAATGAAACTTAAAAAATAGAAAAATGTACAGAATCATATCCGGAAAATGGAAAGCAAAGAAAATTGCTGCACCAAAAAATTTCGATGTAAGACCTACGACAGACTTTGCCAAGGAAGCATTATTCAGCATTATTGACAACAAATATGATCTTGAATTCTGCTCTGTTTTGGACTTATTTGCAGGAATTGGCTCAATAACTTTGGAGTTTGCATCGCGCGATTGCAAAGACATTACTTCCGTTGAACTGAATCCAAAACACGCAGGATTTATTAATTCTACAGCCAATGAATTGGATATGGGATTACAAGTCAATGTTCAGAGAGCTGATGTTTTTGAATGGCTGAAAAAGAAAAGAAATCACGACAAAAAGTACGAAATCATTTTTGCCGATGCACCTTTCGAAACGGAAGAAAAAAAATACAATGAATTAATTGATTTGGTTCTGAATAACGAATTATTGAAACCCAACGGCGTTTTCATTCTGGAACATCAGAGCAGACTAAAATTCTCTCATCCAAACTTGAAAGACACAAGAAAATACGGGAATGTAAGTTTTTCTTTCTTTGAAAGTCAGCCGATTTCTGAATAAAACTACAATGATATGAGGAATTTCAACATCAGATTATTAATGATTTTCGTTCTATTTTTCAGTTTGAAAATCTCTGCGCAGAATTCTTATATCAACCAATATAAATCATTGGCTACAGAGCTTTCTCAGGAATTTGGGATTCCAACGTCGGTTATTCTTTCCATCGCTTTTATGGAAACTGGCGGTGGTACAAGTTCGGCTTGTAAAGTCCTGAACAACCATTTTGGAATGACGGGAAAAAATGACATCAACAGTTCCAGATTCAAAAGTTTCACCGATTCAAAAGCCTCTTATCGTGCTTTTTGCGAATGGGTTTCCAAAAGAAAATTCTATGGAAGATTAAAAGGCTCTCAAAATCATAACGATTGGTTTGTAGCCATTGCTTCTTCCGGATATTCTACAAAACCTGCGGAATGGAAGCAAAAACTGAATCTTGTAATGAAGAAAATTGGTTTGTAAATTAATCCTGAACCAGAATCTTGTCACAATCTTTAACGGCTTCATTTCCCCAATCACAAATCGAACGCAGGACAGGAATCAAAGTTTTTCCAAATTCCGTCAAAGAATATTCTACCATCAGTGGTGGTTTTTGTGTGTAAACTTTCCGCCCGATGATTCCGTCATCTTCCAGTTGTTTCAATTGCAGACTCAAGGTTCTTTCTGTGATTGTCGGGATTTCTTTCCTGATTTCATTATACCGTTTCGCTCCCATTGCAAGATGAATGAGAATCACTGCCTTCCATTTCCCCCCGATAAAACGCATTGTAACGCTTGTTCCGCAAGGAAATTTCTTATTATCGATTAAAAACATATACTATCATTATTGACCGTTATTGCAAAGCTAATAAACACTACTTATTTTTGCAACTATAAAATTGATAGTATAAATTATGGAAACATTTCTTACCAAAATGCAGAAAAGATATACTGTAAAAAAGTATAATTCTGAAGGAAAAATTAGCAACGAAATTAAAGAACAATTAAAATCGATTCTACATCTCTGTCCTTCATCAATCAACAGTCAGCCGTGGAAATTCACTTTTGTAGAAGATTCAAAAGCTAAATCAGAGTTTGCTGAAGTTTCTTATTTCAACAAAGAAAAAATCAATGACAGTCAACTTTTGATCGTATTCCAGGTTTTGAAGAATGCAGAAGATTTTGAAAAGCAAATCCAGGAAAATTTACCCGAGGGTTCAATAGAATATTACAACAAAATGATAAAACCGCACGGCGAAGACTATACAAAAAGCTGGATGTCGCATCAGGTTTATCTTGCGTTAGGCATTTTGCTGAGCGCTTGTGCCCAAATGGAAATCGATTCGACACCAATGGAAGGCATTGAAATTGCAAAATATGACGCTATTCTGAATAATGAAAAATACACAACGCTTTTCGCAGTCGCAGTTGGTGTGAGAGATGAAAATGATTTTAACCAACCGAAACTCAAAGCCAAAACAAGATTGAATTTTGAAGATGTTATGGATGTGATTTAATATAAAAACGCCTCGGTAAATCGAGGCGTTTAGATTTTATACAAGTCTTGCAAGATAGATCTCAGCTGGTTTTTCCAACAGACCTGGTGCTTTATCTACAAACTCTTTGATATAAGATTGTTGATTGTGAGCATCCAGACCTTCTTTATTTTTCCAAATCTCGTGAAAGATAAAAACCGTTTCATCATCCAGACTTTGCTGCAATTCATACTTTTCGCAAGCCTCTTCTTTTCGGGTATTCAGAACCATATTGTCCAGAATCGGTTTCAAATCCTTGACTGATTCTTTTTTTGCTTTTAAAATTGCTGTTAAATAGACTGACATCATTAATTTAGAATTTCAGATTCGACATTAACGAAAACACTTTTGAGATAATTTTTATATTCGGCTTCATAATTATCAATTCGTTCCTGAGTCGCTTGTTTTTCCATATCGTGAAAATGGAAACTTCCCAGGTTTTTCATCCCTGTGAACGCATTCATCCTATGAAAACCGAATAAAACACCTTCATCCACAGAATGCTGATTGAAAAATTCTCCTTCCAAAGTGAAAGCCGTTTCCGGAGCATTCCAACTTGTGGTCACGAAATAATATTTACCGTGCATCAAACCACCCGTTCCGTAGTTGATGGCGGGATTTACTCTCGAACGGCCGTCACTTTTATAAATGCCATTGTTGTGACCAGCCGTAAATACTTCATCAATGTAGAATTTCAGGCGATTCGGAACCTGAAACCACCAAACCGGAAAATGATAAACCACAACATCTGCCCATTTGAAATTTTCTGCTTCCTGATTCGCATCAAATTCATCATTGATATTGGTTATTCTAACTTCAAACCCCAGTTTTTTAAGCGTTTCCTGTGTCCAATTTGTAATTGTATTATTAAAACTTCCACCGGAATGCGCAAACTTTTGACCGCCATTGATTATGAATATATTTTTCATTATGTTATATTTTATTTATTGACAGTGCAAATTTCCGACAGAAAAATTAATTATAAAAATAATATAAATTATATATTTGCATTATAATTATAATGTAAAATGATAAATCTTGAATGGCTCCGAACTTTTAAAAGCGTGTACGAAACACAATCTTTCACTAAAGCAGCTCGGGAATTGTACATTTCTCAACCTGGCGTAAGTCTTCATATCAGCTCATTGGAAGCTTATGTCGGTTACGCTTTATTTGAGAGAATTTCTAAGAAATTAATTCCGACAGAAAAGGCGAAGATTCTTTATAATTTCACTCTCGAACCACTTTTGAAGCTCGAAACAGCCGAACAAACTTTCCATAAAACTACAAAAACCGAACGCCCGACTGTGAGCATCGGGATGTGTTTCGAGACTTTTCAATTCACGCTGGAAAAGCATATTCCGACATTTGATTTTAATGTGATTATCCGGTTTGGATTGTATGACCAGATGTTTTCTGATCTTGATAATGGTTTACTGGATTTAATCATCACACCGAGAAAAACCAATCTTAAAAACCTGAATTTCGAAGCGTTTTCCAAAGAAAAAATCGTTCTGATCAACGGAACCGGAACCGATACTTTGGAATTCAAAAATCTGATTAAAAAAAATAAAATCGAAGAAGCTGAAAACTGGCTGAAACAGCAGATTTGGTACAGCACAGCGGCGGATATGGAACATCTGAACAATTTCTGGAAAGCGAATTTCAACCGGCATCCGGATTTTAAACCCAATTATATTGTTCCGAATATTTGTTCGATTGTCCGATGTTTAAGCGGCAATTCAGGATTTTCCGTAGTTCCGGATTTTCTCTGCAAAAAAGAAATTGCAAACGGCGGAATCGAGATTACTTGGGAAGGGAACAACAAAATTGAAAACACGCTTTATTTTGGCGAACGTATAAAAAATAATGTTCAAAATGAGATTGACAAAATCAAGGAAATTTTCAGAAATGAGAATTTTTAGCTAATTTTTTCTTCAATTATTTACCATTTCGTAAAATTAAAATCTCGTTGATTCTGCTAATTTTGCAGATTTTTACTCTGCTTAATCTGTAAAATCGGCGAGAAACTTTATAAAACTTTCAATTCCAAATCAATCGATTTTCCGAAGAATTTTTTAGAGATTTTTTCGAAATTCTTGGTAATGTCCGATAAGAAAAATTGATATGTGGATTGATGGTTTTCCTCGTTAAGCAGGTTATGTTTATCCAAAATCATTTTCAACTGACTGGCAACGATATTCGGAGAATCGATGACGCGAACGCGGTTTCCGTAATATTGTTTGATTTCATCAATCAGAAGCGGATAATGTGTACAACCGAGAATCAACGTTTCAATATTCTTTAATTTATTATTACTCAAATAATTATAAATAATTGAATGCGTAATCGGATGATTTTTGAAACCTTCTTCAATAGCCGGAACCAAAAGAGGCGTTGCCAATTCATCAACTTTGATGAATTTATTATGCTTACGAATTGATTTTTTATAAAGCCCTGAATTGACCGTGGCTTTGGTCGCAATCACGCCGACATTGTTGTGAATTTCGTACGACACTTTTTCTGCAACCGGATTGATGACATCAATCACAGGAACTCTGTCTGCAACCAATTCCTGAACTTCGTGGAGCGCATTTGCCGTTGCAGAATTACAGGCAATTACAATCGCTTTGCAGTTTTTTTCCAATAAAAATTGTGTAATTTTCGTAGAATAACCGACAATGGCTTCACGGGATTTTTCACCGTACGGAAGATGTTTGGTGTCGCCAAAATAAATCAAATCTTCGTTGGGCAACAATCTTTTGATTTCTTTCGCAACCGTCAATCCACCAACTCCGGAATCAAAAATCCCGATGGGCTGATTGGCTGAAAGATGCGTGTAGTCGGCTTTTTTCTTTTTCAAGAGATAATCTTTTATCTGTTATTTTGAATGCAAAGTCCGCAAAGTTTTTTTGACAAATGTAATGTTTTTAAGTTCGCAAAGACACTTAGACAGGCTCAGCATAAACTTCAAACTCAGCAAGATTTGGCTTGACAAAAATAGTGAAATTTTCATTCTGAAAAGCATTTCGACAGGCTCAATGTGACAGCTCTTATATCAATTGTTTACATTGTCAGACTGAGCTTGTCGAAGTCTTCAGACTATAAACAAATCGCTCGCAATTCCGTCCGCTAAAAACCAGTATTTTTCGGGAATTTTGAGATAATTATTTTCGATTATTAGAATTTCAGACTCTAATTTTGGTTTGATTTCCCGATTAAGATGCTCAATGATTTCTGGAGAAAAACTTTGATTGATTTTATTCAAATCTACACCCCAAATGGTTCTGAGTCCAATCATCATCATTTCATTAAATCGGTCTTTTTCAGAAAGGATTTCGGTTACTTTTGGGAGATTATTCTGATTCAGATTTTTGATATAAAGTGAGTTATTAGCAATATTCCAGCTTCTTTCCAAATGTCCGTTGTAAGAATGTGCCGATGGACCAATTCCCAAATACGGTTCAGATTTCCAGTAAGCAGAATTATGTTTGGAATGAAATCCTGGCTTCCCAAAATTTGAAATCTCATAATGGTCGAATCCATTATCTTTCAGAAAATCTTTCATATAAAAGAATTCCTGATTTTGTTCTGCTTCCTCGGGAGAACTCACTTTTCCATTCTCAATCCATTTTTCCAAAGCCGTTTTTGGCTCAACAGTCAGAGCATATGATGAAACGTGAGGAACTTGCAACTCTATTGTTTTATTCAAATTGTCTTTCCATATTTCGAAGTTTGAAGTCGGCGAACCATAAATCAAATCGATGCTGATATTTTCCAATCCAAAATCCTGCGCTCTTTTAATCGAACTTTCCGCTTCGGAAGCATTGTGTGCACGATTCATCAATTTCAAATCTTCATCAAAAAAGCTCTGTGTTCCGATTGATAAACGATTGATTTCTGTCTGAGATAATTCTTTGAGGAAGTTTTTATTCAAATCATCTGGATTGGATTCTAAGGTGATTTCGATCTTTTCATCAAAACTGAAATAGTTCTGAATCTCATCAATCAGAGATTTGATTTCATCAACACTGAGAACAGAAGGTGTTCCGCCTCCGAAATATAGGGATTTAAGGGTTTTATTTTCGAGTTCGTCTTTCCTTAGCCTAACTTCTTTTTTGATGGCTGATAACATCTCATCCTTCAAACTAAAAGAAGTGGAGAAATGGAAATTGCAATAACTGCATTTTTGCTTGCAGAAAGGAATGTGGAGGTAAATCAAACAATTATAATGATTAAGATTTATAAATTTCCGGATTGCATAAATATAGAATCGCAGCAGCCCGACGTGAGCGGAAATCCTTTTTGCGAGAGGCTATGCCGAGCAAAAAGATTGTAGCGGAAGGCGGATAAACTGCCCTAAAAATTATCTATATCGGAAACCTCTCGTATTAATAAAATTATTAATATTAAAACCAAGGGACAACATAAAACTATTCCCGAAATTTTCAGTAAGTTCAGAAACTCCCATATTGTAAACTGCGCCAAAAGTCAGAAATCCTACTTTTCCTTTGATGACAGGTGAAAGACCAAGGTTCTGGCTCCCAACCGCACTTTTGGCACTTCTGAAACTGATTCCCGCAGAAATATTACTTTTCTCTCCGAAAGCCGTTGCCATCAGGTTATAATCTATGATTCTTGAGGAATTGGTGTTAAGGTTCATCATCATAGAAGGCGTCAGGTAAAGCCCGTCTATAAAATGCCAGTCATATCCTAAATTGAAGTAAAATTTAGTTGGTGAAGGCTCAATTCCGTTCACAATAGGAATATCATTGCTCAAGGGTATATCTACAACTGAAACACCTGCGAAAAAATGCCGGTATTTCAACGCAGTTCCCAGATTGGCATAAGCAATAAAAATATCATTGGTATTCTCTCCTAAAACCTGATCACCCGGCTGCTCTGGATTGAGCTGCGTGTAATCAATATTCATATTGTAAAGATTGGTTCCTATACCGAAAGAAAACTGATCCTGCCTGTCTTCTTCATCTGTAATGGGAATAAAATAGGAAGCGCCAAGCATCAAGCCATTAGATGAAATCGGTCCGTTCTGATCCCTGAAAAACGAAATCCCTGCACCCACTCTGTCAAAAACATTGGCATGCAGGCCTAAAGACTGGACATTTGGGGACTCGCTAAGTTGTGAGAATTGTTTCTGATAATTAAAATTAAGAACCACGTCATCTGTTTTACCTAACAATGCCGGGTTAAAAAGGAAATCTCCATCTACCAGATACTGCTGATAGAATGGCAAAGTCTCCTGAGCTTTCACATTAATTATCGCTCCTGAAGCCAGAAGTACAATAATTTTATATAGTAAGTAACTTTTCTTCACAACACAAATATATAAAACTCTAGTTATTTTCCAGATATTTTCTCCAACGTTCGGAAGCTTCCTGCATATCTTTTGGCATCGGACTTTCAAAATACAGTTCTTTTTTAGTTACGGGATGTATAAAGCCAAGCGTATGCGCATGCAAGGCGTGTCTTGGCAAAACTTCGAAAACATTCTGAACAAATTGTTTATATTTCGGAAGATTAACGCCACGCATAATAATATTGCCTTCATAACGCTCATCATTAAACAAAGTATGTCCGATATGTTTCATATGAGCACGGATCTGATGGGTTCTTCCTGTTTCCAGCTTACATTCTACCCAAGTCATATAACGGAATCGTTCCAAAACCTTATAGTGAGTCACTGCATGTTTTCCATGACTTCCATCCACATAAGTGTACATTTGCATTCTGTTTTTTGGATGTCTCCCGATGTGACCTGTAACCGTACCTTCATCATCCTGAACATTGCCCCAAACAAATGCCCAATACAGTCTTCTGGTTTTCCTGTCAAAAAACTGCTTTGCAAGGTGGCTGAGTGCATATTCATTTTTAGCAATTACCAAAAGGCCTGATGTATCTTTATCAATCCTGTGAACCAGACCGACCCTGTCCAGATCAGAATTATAATTCGGATCTTTTGCAAAATGAAAAGCCAAAGCATTCACCAGTGTTCCGTCCCAATTCCCAAATCCAGGGTGAACCACCATTCCCGCATCTTTATCCACCACTACAAGATCATCATCTTCATAAACGATATTAATGGGAATATCTTGTGGGATTATCAAATTTTCTCTTGGCGGATGAGCAAGGAGCACACTGATCTCATCGCCTGGTTTTACTCTGTAGTTTTGTTTTACGGGATTACCATTTACCACTACATTACCAGCTCTGCAGGTCTGGGAAATTTTATTTCGGGAAGAGTTCTGACGGTGTATCAGTAAAAATTTATCAATCCTGAGCGGTTCCTGATTTTTATCCACCTTAATATTAAGATGCTCAAAAAGTCCGCTGTTTTCATCAGCAGAACTGTCATCATTAGTGAATTCGTCTTCCAGAAAATCTTCGTTTTCGTCCAGCATAATTTAATTTTAAAAGGCTCCAACTGATCGCTGAAGCCTTTATAATTTTTATTCTATTACTACTTTTTTTGGTTTAGGCTTTTCCGCGGGTTTAGAAGTTTGCGGTGTCGCATTATTATTCGTTTTTACAGTAGCTTGTGAAGAACCGCCGGAAGGACTGGAATTAGTATTCGCAGGTTTCGGTTTCGGAACTGATGTAGCAGAAGTTGCTGCAGGCGGATTGTTTGTCACCGGTGCCGGCCTTTGTTCTGTTGAAGGCATTTCCCTGTACTCAATCGGAGCTAATGTAGTATCTATTTTAGGACGATACATATCATCCAGCTGCTTAATCTTGTTTTGGAGTTCGGCAGGTGTTTTTTTACTTGCCCAGAGATCGATCTGCATTCCCTGATCCCGCAAAGCGCCAAACTCCGGATCCTGATAATAAACAATATCGGAGTCATCTTTTCCACCATCTTCGTGCTCTACAATACCAACTTCAAACAGTGCCTGAGCGATAATTTTTTTAGCTTCCTGAACCGTTCTTCCGACAACATTCGGGATGGATACGTTTCTAAGCGGGCCGGAACCTATAACCAGATCTACAGCGGAAAATCTTGGAATCTGAGTTCCGGGCTTCACACTGGTTCCATTATATAGAATTCTGAGCACGGCATCTCTCTGGATGCTTGGTTCATAAAGGGTGTCCCCCACTTTCAGTCCTACAAGATTCAGTTGATTAAATGCCAAACCTTTATATCTGTCTATAATATCTGGAATAGCCACTTTTGCCCAGGTTCTCGGATTAACTTTCAAGGTGATAATTCTTCCGTTCTTTACATTAGAACCGGGATTAGGGTTAACGGCCAGAACCTGGAAAGGACGGAATTTCGGATCATACTTAAAACTGTCTACTTCATATTCCAGACCGGAATCATCCAGGATTTTAATTGCCTCGTGCACAGTCATATTCATGACATTAGGTACAGGAACTTCTTCTCCGTGATTCGTATGAAACTCCAGCCAGCGGAATGTGAGCCAGACCAAACCGGCAAAAAATGCCATTGCCAAAACTATATTAACTAATACTTTCCAGTGGAAAAGCGATTTGAACATAATTATTCTTTTTCAGAAATAGTAACGCAAAGATAGATAATTAAATTGTATTATTCTTTCATAGAACGGTCACAAAAAGAAAATCGGTCATTTGGCATAAAAACCTTATTTTTGTGCTTTGAAATACTTATGGAGTCTATAGCAATTCACGACAAAAATTTTGTGCCTTACCTGAAACACGATGAAATTCAGGAAATTATAAAAAAATTAGCGGAAAGAGTTTATGAAGATTACAAAGATGAAACACCCATTTTTGTAGGCGTGTTAAATGGAGTGATCATGTTTTTTTCCGACTTTCTGAAATACTATCCCGGAAAATGCGAAATTGCTTTTTTACAGGTAAGTTCTTATTCAGGAACACAATCTACAGGAATTGTCTATAAAAAAATGGATCTTACAAAAGATGTTGTGGACAGGCATATTATTTTGATGGAGGACATTGTGGATACAGGAAATACGCTGGAAAATCTTTTTGAATATTTTAAAAACACACAGCGTCCAAAGTCTCTGAAAGTAGCTTCTCTCCTGCTAAAACCAGATGTTTTCCAGAAAGACTTCAAGATTGATTATGTTGCTAAAGAAATTCCTAATAAATTCGTATTAGGATATGGTTTGGATTATGATGAACTTGGAAGAAATCTGCCGGATCTTTATCAATTGGAGGAAGGCAGGATCAATCACTAATCGAATAAGAAATAACTATCTAATAAATTAAAAAACCATTATGATCAATATCGTTCTCTTTGGTCCACCGGGAAGTGGAAAAGGAACTCAGGCCCAGCATCTTATCGATAAATTCAACCTGAAACAGATTTCTACTGGAGATCTTTTCCGGTATAATATGAAAAATGATACAGAGCTTGGCAAACTTGCAAAATCATATATTGATAAAGGCGAACTGGTTCCGGACCAAGTAACCATCGATATGCTTATTGACGAGCTTAGAAAACCTACTGATACAAACGGTTTCATATTCGACGGATTTCCAAGAACGGCCCACCAGACCGATGCGTTGGAAAACATCGTGAAAGATGAGTTGGGAACAGAAATCAGCATCTGCCTTTCATTGGTTGTGGATGATGAAGTTTTGGTACAAAGACTGTTGAAACGCGGCGAAACCAGCGGAAGGACAGATGATTCTAATGAAGATATTATCAGAAACAGAATCAGGGAATATTATGCAAAGACCGCAGAAGTTGCTGATCTGTATAAAAAACAAGGCAAATATGTGGAAGTAAACGGCATTGGCGATATTTCAGAAATATCAGAAAAGCTGTTTGCTGAAGTAGAAAAAATTAAGTAGAAATTAGTTGAGAGTTTTTGATTGATAGTTGATAGATTTTTCTTCCAACAACCAAAACTCTCAACCATCAACCAAAATATTATGTCTAATTTTGTAGATTACGTAAAAATTCATTGTAAAAGTGGCCACGGCGGAGCCGGATCCGCTCACCTCCGAAGAGAAAAATACATCCCGAAAGGTGGCCCGGACGGTGGTGATGGCGGACGTGGAGGCCACGTGATCATGAAAGGTAATGCTAATGAATGGACATTACTCCCACTTCGATACACGCGCCACGTAAAAGCGGAACGTGGCCAGAATGGAGGTAAAAATCAATTAACCGGAGCTTATGGAGCCGATGTTTACATCAATGTTCCTTTAGGCACAATCGCTAAAAATGAGGATGGCGAAATCATCGGGGAAATCCTGGAAGACGGTCAGGAGATTATCCTGATGGAAGGTGGAAAAGGCGGTCTTGGAAACGAGCATTTCAAATCATCTACCAACCAAACGCCGAGATATGCACAACCCGGAATGGAAGGTCAGGAAGGTTATGTGATTTTCGAGTTGAAAATCTTGGCAGATGTTGGTTTGGTCGGATTTCCAAATGCTGGGAAGTCAACTTTATTATCCTCAGTTTCAGCAGCCAAACCAAAAATTGCAGATTACGCTTTTACTACACTCACACCCAATCTCGGAATTGTAGAATGGCGAAATTATAAGTCTTTCGTAATGGCTGATATTCCCGGAATCATTGAGGGTGCAGCAGAAGGAAAAGGGCTCGGACACCGATTTTTAAGACATATCGAACGTAATTCCATTTTATTATTTTTAATCCCTGCAGATTCTGAAGATCATTTCCAGGAGTTCAAAATCCTTGAAAACGAACTAAAAGAATATAATCCTGAACTGGTGGACAAAGATTTTATATTATCTGTTTCAAAATCTGATCTTTTAGACGATGAATTGAAAAAAGAAATCTCAGCAGAATTCCCGGAAAACAGACAGCCATTATTTTTCTCAGGCGTCACAGGCGAAGGTCTTCAGGAGTTGAAAGATGCAATCTGGAAAAAACTGCATGGCTAAACTAAAAACTCTTAAACATGAAAAAAATAATTTTATCTCTATTAATAAGTGGATCTACATTGACATTTGCTCAAACTCATTTTGGTGTAAAAGCAGGATACAACTTATCTAATATGAAGTGGAAGCTGGAGAAATTTGATGATGTCAAATTCGATTCCAAATCTTATTTTTATGCTGGTGTTTTTGCTGAACATCTTTTCAATAAAAAATTTGCTATCCAGGGAGAATTAATATTTACATCTCTGGGAGGAAAAATACAAGAAGAACTTACACAGATTGTTGCAAATGGTGAAATCGTTGAGACTGGCATAGCAGAATATAAATTCAATTATCCTCAGCTGCAAGTCCCAATTTCGGCAAAATATTATTTTATTAAAAACTTCAATGTTCATGGAGGATTTAATTTTGCTTTTAATATAAATCCTACTGCAGAAGTCAATTTCACTGAAGATAATAAGTCGGATATAGAAAACGTGAAAACTGTAAACATATTTCCATTTTTAGGAGCAGAATTTACGATAGTAGAACATTTTTCTATAGATGCAAGATACTATTTCGGTGCATTCAATACTAATAATTCAGGAGTTGACAACCGGTTCACTTTCTTCCAAATTGGTTTAGGTTATCGTTTTAGATAGTTTCGGAACAATTATTGTAAGCCCTTGCCCGAAAAAGATTTATTATGAAATATTTATTAAGCTTATTAGCAATCTTCGGAATAATATCCTGCAGTACATCGCAAGTATCAAAATATTCTAAAATAGAATATGAAGTTGGTCCTTGTTTCGGTTTCTGCCCGGTTTATAAAATCACTATTGACAATAACAGAAAAGCTATTTTGGAAGCTGAACATTTTAATTTTTCCGAAGGCGGTTCAAAAGATGATTTAAGCAAGCCCAGAGAAGGAACTTTTACTGCGACAATCTCTCAGAAAGATTATCATAAACTTGTCGAATTGGTTGATAACGCTGATGTCAGAAATCTAAAAGACAGCTATATCGACGAGAGAATAATGGACGCATCAAAATCCGATCTCAGAATTCTTTTCTCAGACGGAACCAAAAAGTCCATTCAATTATCTGCAGGGGAAAAACCCCGGGAATTGGTCAGTCTGCAGAATTATATCACAGAACTGAAGCAAAATCAGAAGTGGACTAAAATAAAATAGACTTTATTTTAAATAAACTACCTTTGCATATTATAAATTCCTTCCATCTGAAGGAATTTTTCTTTAATTTAAAATATTATAATTGAAATTTGAACAATTAGGCTTGATCAAGCCGATATTAGACGCGCTGAATTCCCAAGGTTACGAACAGCCCACACCCATTCAGGAAAAGGCCATTCCATCGATATTACAGGGAAAAGATCTCTTAGGAAGCGCCCAGACAGGAACAGGAAAAACAGCAGCATTTGCGATCCCGATATTACAAAACCTATCCGGCAAGCCTCAGCAAAAAAATCAGATCAAAGCATTGATTCTCACTCCTACAAGAGAATTGGCGATTCAGATTGAGGAAAATTTCCAGGCTTACGGCAAACATCTCAGGCTGAAATCGCTTGTTATCTTTGGTGGTGTAAAACAACATCAGCAGGAAAATGATATCCGGAAAGGCGTTGACATCCTCATTGCAACACCCGGCAGATTGCTCGATTTTATATCTCAGGGAATCATAAAGCTGAATCATCTTGAAATATTTGTTTTAGATGAGGCAGACCGAATGCTGGATATGGGATTTGTTCACGATGTGAAAAGAATTCTGAAATTGCTTCCCCAGAAAAGACAAAATCTGTTTTTCTCTGCAACAATGCCTACAGAAATTGCAAAATTGGCATCGGAAATTCTTGTCAATCCTGTGAAAGCTGAAGTTGCACCCGTTTCTTCCACTGCCGACACCATTCAGCAAAGTATTTATTTTGTAGAGAAAGATAACAAGAATGATTTGCTGATTCACCTTTTGCAAGACAAAAAACTGGATCAGGTTCTCGTATTTTCACGAACAAAATACGGTGCAGATAAGATTGTCAAGAAATTGGTAAAATCAGGAATTTCGGCTCAGGCCATCCACGGTGACAAATCTCAGAATGCCAGACAGAATGCACTCAATAATTTCAAGGATAAAAAAACCAGAGTTCTGGTTGCTACCGATATTGCTGCGAGAGGCATTGATATAGACGAACTGAAATATGTTGTCAATTATGAGTTGTCCGATGTTTCAGAAACTTATGTCCACAGAATCGGAAGAACAGGCAGAGCAGGCTCGGAAGGAACTTCTTTCTCATTTGTGGATGGTCTCGATCTCGCCAATCTTAGAAGTACTGAGAAATTAATCGGCAAAAAAATCCCCGTGGTGACAGATCATCCTTTTCATACAGACAATCTTGTGGAAATGAAAAGAGACTCTAACAACAAACCATTTGTTCCAAAGCCAAAACCACAAAGTAAAGAAAGTATTAGCTTCAAAAAGCCCAAGAATAAAGGATTTTTCAGAAAGAAATAAAACAAAACCGGAATTGATTCCGGTTTTTATATTTTAAACAAATTTAAAGCGTTCTCAGTCGTAATCCTGTCAATCTCCGAAAAATCTGTTTTATAGATGTCAACGAGTTTACCGGCGACTAGCTCTACATACACGCTCTCATTTCTTTTCCCTCGGAAAGGAACCGGTGCGAGATATGGCGAGTCTGTTTCTAGAACGATCTTACTTAATGGAATTTCTTTCAAAAACTGATCGATTTTACCGTTTTTAAATGTCACCACGCCACCAATTCCCAGAATAAATTGAAGGTCGATGGCGTGATTGGCCTGTTCCTGATTTCCAGAAAAGCAATGGAAAATCCCACGCAGTTTCGGATGTTTTTTCCTTTCCAGAACCTCAAAAGTTTCATCAAAACTTTCTCTGGTGTGGATTACAATTGGCAAATCTTTTTCGATGGCCCAATCAATCTGTTGCTCAAAAGCTTTAATCTGAATATCCAAAGTCGATTTATCCCAATACAGATCGATCCCGATTTCTCCAATGGCTGCAAACGGTCTTTGGTCAATATAATTTTTGACGATCTGCAATTCTCTTTCCCAGCTTTCAGGCTGAACAGAACATGGATGTAATCCCATCATCGTAAAGATATTGTCCGGATATTCGGTTTCCAGGAGCAGCATTTTCTGATGTGTTTCGGAGTCAATTGCGGGAAGAAAAAACTTATCTACGCCTTTATCCAATGCACGTTGAATCATTTCGGCACGATCATCGTCAAACTGATCAGAATATAAATGGGTATGGGTATCTATCATAATATGTTGCAATTGGCGATTGGCAAATAGCTAATAGCCATGAGCTAAAAAGCTTTTAGCTGAAAATCTTATGTTTTACTTTCTTTTGTTGTTCCTTGATTCTCAGATTGATTTTATCCATAAATTCCTGATATTTAGGATGTTTATCATCATCGGTTTTGTGATTCAGCGCAGTGATGATTTTGTTATTTTCGTTGATAAAAACCTTGGTCTCATCAGAAAAATAGGCATTGCCGAATTTTTCCCAAATGTACTGCACAGCCTGGGAATTGGGATGTATCAAATCATCTTTATAAAATCTGTAATCCCGCAGATCATCCATCAGGATCTCATAAACGGGAAGATAATGACAATTTTTCTCTGCCGAAATCACTTCGTGGATTGCTGTAATTAGTTTTGATTTGCTTAGCTGATTTTCAACAATGCCGTCTTTGGTGTGGCGAACCGGGGAAACCGTAAACAAGATATCGACATCTTCTTTACAGATATCTTTCAGAATTTCTATGGTTTTGCTGATAGACTCAGTTAGCTCCTGATGTTTCAGAAGCCGTTTTTCAAAAAACTTCTGAGGAATCTTGTGACAATTGGCTGCCAGCTTATTTTTAGGAAGAAAATTATATATAAAAGAAGTCCCAAATGTAATGATGACAAAACTGGTATTCTGTAAAAACTGATTGGCGTCTTCTATGTTTTTATTGATTTTTTCCAAGGATTTATGAGCATATCCGGAGTCAAAAGATGAATGATGATCCAGGCTGATGTAGCTGTTATTAGCAAGAATCAGATCACTTTCCTGATATTCCTTTGCATCATAAATCTGTCTGATTGCCTGATACACTGAGTAAGGATTAAAAATGGTCCCGAAAGGGTTGTTGAGAGACTGGATCTGTCCTTCGGAAAACTTCCCGTGCATTTCTGTAGCAAAGCATGAACCGATGGAGAAAATACAATCTTCAATGCCTATTTTCTTTTCACTTTCATTAATGTCAACTTCTGTGCGGAATTTCATTTTTTCTGAATTAAACTGCTGATTTGCTGATTTGTAAAATTGTTGAATTACTTATTTGTAAAGCTATTAATTAAACGATTTCACAAATGTACGGTTTTACGATTTTCAATTAGCTTTCTCTTCTCAATAAATAATTCGCCAGCTCACGGAATGGCAGTTTTCTATCGTCCGGAAGGTTGATCTTATCCAGATAAGACTGTCCAATTTCATTATGCTTCTGAATCAGTCTCAACACTTTATCATCCACTTTTGTCCTGCGGAATATTTTTTCCACACTATAAACTTTATCTACATTATCCGTCTTTTTAGAATACCAGTAATTCAGCTCAGACAATTCCTGTTCATTGGCATGTTCCAAAGCCAGCAGATAAAGTATGGTTTTCTTGTTTTCGTAGATATCGCCGGCGTGTTTTTTTCCAAACTGCTCCTGATTTCCGAACACATCCAGATAATCATCCATAATCTGAAATGCAATCCCAATGTGTTTTCCGAAATTGTACATCGCTTCAGCATCTGCTTCTGATGCTCCTGCGATCAAAGCGCCTATCTGGAATGATGATGCACTCAGAACACCGGTTTTTGCCGTAATCATCTGGATATAATCATCATAGGAAACATTGCTCATATTTTCGAAGTTGATATCAAACTGCTGGCCTTCGCAAAGAATTGCGCCGGTTTCGGAAAATATCCTGATACATTTTTTAAATAATTCCGGTTCCAGGTCTTCAAAAAACTGATAGGCTTTTATAAGAAGCGCATCACCTGAAAGGATCCCGACATTGATGCCGTGAAGTGTGTGGATGGTTGGTTTGTTTCTTCTGAGCGGTGCTTCATCCATAATATCATCGTGGATCAGCGTAAAATTGTGAAAAAACTCAATTGCCAGTGACGGCTTCAGTGCTTTTTCCAGATCGCCCTCGAAAAGATCACAAGCCATAAGAACCATTATGGGGCGCAGTCTTTTTCCGCCGTGAGAGATGATGTAATTCATTGGACTGTAAAGCTCGTCCGGTTTATTGGTGAATGTATATTTTTCTATAGCTTCTGCTACGATTTTCTGATACTGATCCAGGAATTCCATTTAAATAGTCTGTTTATGGCAAAAATACGATTTTTAAGTGTTTTCGGAAACCGATTTGATAATAATCCGAAAAGATTTTAAATCGTATGATATTTGTCAAAACCTAATTTAAAATGACAAACTCCGAAATTAGCTTTTAGCTGCGTAAGGGCGAAGGCAATTGTCGGAGCTCCTACGCCACAGGCGCAGAGCGACTTGCCGAAGACCGGCCCGCTTGGGTTTCTAAGCCAAGAAAAACCCTCATAGATTCAAGAATCTATGAGGGTTTTTAGCATTGGAGAAAACCCAAAGGGATACGCCAAAATATTTATCTTATTAGTACTACCAAAAGATAGGTAACGCCTGCAATAACTGCACTGATAGGAATCGTAAGCACCCAAGCCCACAACAGACTTACGGTAACGCCCCATCTTACGGCTGAAACTCTTTTTGTGAGACCTACACCAATGATAGATCCTGTAATGGTATGCGTCGTGGAAACAGGAATACCTAAGTGATCTGTAATAAAAAGCGTCACGGCTCCGGCTGTTTCTGCACTCACACCTTCCAAAGGGGTCACTTTCGTGATTCTGGTTCCCATTGTTTTGATGATTTTCCATCCACCGCTCATCGTTCCGAGACCAATGGCCAGGAATGAAACGAATGGTACCCAAAGGTAATGCTGAGCAAAATATGTAAATCTCCCTGCTTCCGGAATGTTTAGATATTGAGGATCCTGAAGTACATTAACATGATAATAAATCATAGCGGCTCCGATGATTCCCATTACTTTCTGAGCATCATTGGTTCCGTGACCAAGACTGAACAAGGCGGATGAAACCAGCTGCAGCTTTTTGAAAGCGCGTTCCGCTTTATGCGGATTGGTCCGTTTGCAGATATTGACAATAATCAATGTAATAATAATTGAAACAAACATCCCGATAAAAGGTGCCATAAATATGAAAAGGAAAATCGGGATCACCACTTTATATTTCACAATGCTCTGCGAAAAAAGTTGCTTGAATGCCTGATACACGTTTTCGAAAAAAGTGTTATCCGGATTACTGATGACTACATTATGATAATCGGTTGTCAAAGCATACATCAGTGCTGCTCCGATGAAACCACCAATCAGCGTGTGAGATGATGAGGATGGAATCCCAAACCACCAGGTGATCAGGTTCCAGGTAATCGCAGCAATAAGCCCTGCGAAGATAACCTCAAGATTAATAAAATTTTCGTCTACGGTTTTGGCAATCGTGTTACCAATTTTAAATTCTCCGATAACATAAGCCGCAAGAAAGAATGCCGCAAAGTTCCAGAGTGCTGCCCAAAGCACCGCCTGAAAAGGTGTAAGCACCTTTGTAGAAACAATGGTTGCGATGGAATTGGCTGCATCGTGGAAACCATTGATATAATCGAATATCAGCGCCAGTGCGATGATAATAATGAGTAGAATTGGAAAATCCATTCGTCTTTTATTTTGTAAAACCCTGTTTATGCGTACTTAATGACGATGCTTTCCATCGTATTAGCCACATCTTCTGCTTTGTCCGTCACCACTTCCAGATAATCCAGGATGGATTTTTGCTTGATGATGAGAATAGCATCGTTGGTTTCAAATAACTTTACAATGGCCTGGCTGAGAACGTCGTCTGCAATATTTTCGTAAGAATTGATCTTGATACAAGATTCTCTCACCTCATCAGAATTTTTGAAATCCTTCAGATTTTCCAGAGCTTTTTTGATTTCAAGACAAGACTTGTGAATCAATAAGGAGAACTCCGTATAAGCCTTATTTTCACCGGCTTTATAAAGATAGATATATTTTGCCGAAGCATAGATATAGTCTGCAATATCATCCAGACCTGTTGCCAGATAGTTGATATCTTCTCTGTCAAACGGTGTGATGAAATTCTCTCCCAGCTGCACAAAGATCTCGTGCGTAAGGTCATCCATTTTGTGCTCATAATCGCTCATCTGGTTCAGAAGTGCTTCATCATTGATGTCGAATTCTAATAAACCATCGTGAAAGGTTTTGGACATCTCTACTAATGTCTCCGCAACACGAAGAAACAAATCAAAAAAGATTTTGTCTTTTGGCTGAAATGCCCTGAAAATATTACCTATTCCCATTTTTTAATGTTAATTTCTGCAAATATGATAAAAAACAAATTGACCGAAAAACTTTAATATTAATTTTTCATTAATATTAATAATCATAAAAACCTGCTGATTAGCAGGTTTTTATGATTTATTTTTATGATTTCTGTTAACAAATACTGGTTAATTTGCAACTTCGGCTCTCATTTCCTTTCCCCGAAATTTCATACTGCTCAGTCCGTCCAAAACTTCATTTTTGAAAGACTTCTCTATCTCGAAAAAACTGAACTTGTCAAGGATCTCAATATCGCCGATATCAGCTCTTTTTTTGGATTTAGAAGTGGCTTTGTTGATAATTTCCAGCATATCCATTTTCTTGAGCTGATCGCGTTTTCCAAGATTAAAGAAGAATCTTACCATATCTTCATTTCTGCGTCTTGGCTTTCCTTCTCTTCTTTCTCTTTTTTCCCCGCTTCTTTCACGCTCTCTTCCTCTTTCTCTTCGGCTTGGTTTTTCATCTCTGCTGAATTTCTGTTCAGCGATGTCATTCCTTGTCTGGTAGTATGTCGCCATTTCTTTCAACTGGAACTGCAATAACTGGTGAACCAATTGCTCCTTTGTAAAGTTAGAAAGATCAGGAATCAGGCTGTCATCAAAATCAAAGAAATCTTCGTGCTCTGTGAACAGCTTTTCAAAAACACCGCCAACCTGCGCTTTGATGATCTCTTCGCCAGTCGGGATATTTTTTTCAACGATGTCAATCTTAGTGTCAGATTTAATGTGCTTCAGTTTTCTGCTTTCTTCCGGCTTTATCAAAGCCATAGAGATCCCATCCTTACCTGCACGTCCTGTTCTTCCGCTTCTGTGTACGAAAACTTCAGGATCATCCGGCAAAGAAAAATGGATAACGTGTGTCAAAGAGTCAACATCCAAACCTCTTGCAGCAACATCTGTCGCCACCAGAATATCAATATTTTTCAGTCTGAATTTCTTCATCACCGTATCTCTCTGAGCCTGTGAAAGATCACCGTGAAGCGCATCTGCTGCGTAACCATTCTGCATCAGGAAATCTGCAACTTCCTGAGTTTCCATTCTGGTTCTGCAAAAAATAATTGAATATTGATTCGGATTTGCATCGATCAATCTTTTCAAAGCTTCTTTTTTCTGTCTGTATCCAACCACGTAATATTCGTGCTTGATATTTTTCTTAACGGCATTGATAGATCCCACAGAAATCCTGTGAGGATTGGTCAAATAATTTTTAGAAATACGCTCTACTTCTTTGTTCATTGTTGCAGAGAACAAGAAAGTCTGCTTAGAATCCGGAGTTTCGCTAAGAATTGTTTCCAAATCATCTTTGAAACCCATTGATAACATTTCATCAGCTTCATCCAGAACTACCCATTGCACTTCAGAAAAATCTAACGCTTTTCTGCCGATCATATCGATCACACGGCCCGGAGTTCCCACTATAATCTGTGGTTTGTCTCTCAAAGACCGGATCTGATCCATAATGCTACTACCACCATAAACTGCTGTAGTCTTGATGTTTCTAAGGTATTTCGTGTAATTTTTGATGTCTTTGGTAATCTGAAGGCAAAGTTCACGAGTAGGGCAAAGCACCAATAATTGGATTTTACGACTATTGTCGTCTATCATATCCAAAATCGGAAGCGAAAATGCTGCTGTTTTGCCTGTTCCTGTTGCCGCAAGTGCGATAAGATCGCGAGTATCTGTAGAGATAAAAGGAATAGTCTGTTTTTGGATTTCTGTCGGCTCTACGAAGCCGAGGTCGCCAATCGCCTGAAGAACTTCAGGGCTTAAATTGGATTCCGTAAATAAATTCATTTAAAGATCGTCTAATTTGCTGCAAAGATACAAATTTTATTTTTGATAATAATCAAACAGCTTTTTTAACGATTCTTTATTAACTAAAATTAATATTAGCATTCCGCCACATTCACAGCAACAGCCAGTCCGCCTTCGGATGTTTCCTTATATTTTGAGTTCATGTCCAAGGCTGTTTCCCACATCGATTTAATAACGCTGTCCAGAGACACTTTTGCTTTGGTTGGGTCGCCATCTAAAGCCAGTGACGCCGCAGTGATGGCTTTCATAGCACCCATAGAATTTCTTTCGATGCATGGAATCTGAACCAATCCGCCGATAGGATCGCAGGTGAGACCAAGATGATGTTCCATGGCTATTTCTGCGGCCATCAGAACTTGTCCTGGCGTTCCGCCGGAGATTTCTGTAAGTCCTGCCGCTGCCATTGCTGATGAAACACCAACTTCTGCCTGGCAACCACCCATTGCCGCGGAAATCGTTGCATTTTTTTTGAAAATAGTTCCTATTTCTCCCGCCACTAATAAAAACCTGATAATATCTTCTTCGGAATTAAATTCTGTAAAAGTCTGAGCATACATTAGAACCGCTGGAATCACACCGCTTGCGCCATTGGTTGGCGCTGTTATGATTCTGCCAAAAGAGGCATTCTCTTCATTCACAGCAAGTGCAAAACAAGAAACCCACTTGGTGACAGAACTGAAGGTTTTTTCTTGGTTTTTAACCATTTCAAACCACTCGTTTTTATTTTTATAGATTTGAGTTCCAAGCAATTTTTCATTCATTTCGGAGGCACGTCTTGTGACATTGAGGCCGCCTGGAAGTATTCCTTTTTTGTTAATACTTTTATAGACACAATCTTTGATATTATCCCAGATTTCGAGCGCTTTCTCACGGGTTTCTTCCTGAGTTCTCCAGGATTCTTCATTAAGGAAAACCAGATCCGAGATTTTACTGACATTCAGTTTTTCACAGTATTTGAGAATATCACTGCCGTGATGACAAGGATATAAAGTTCTGACACAGCGGTCTTCCATAGAATTGTCCTCTCTTGTAGCTACAAAACCGCCACCTACAGAATAATAATCCTGACTGAACTCTTCTCCGTTTTGAAAAATAACTTTGAAAATCATTCCGTTTGGATGAAAATCCAGAGATTTCTCTTTGTTAAGAATCAAATGATATCCGTAAATAAAAGGTAACCAAACTTCTCCGCCGAGGTGTATTTTTTTTTCAGACCTGATGGTTTCGATTTTCTCATCAATCTTATTGGTATCAATGGTTCGGAAATTTTCTCCGCTTAAGCCAAGCATTCCTGCAATGTCAGTCCCGTGACCAACACCTGTTTTGGCCAATGATCCAAAGAATTCCACAAAGACCTCTTTAACTTCGGTAAGCTGATGATTTCTCCTTACCAGATCCAGAAACATTTTTGCGGCATTCCAGGGTCCCATTGTGTGGGAAGAAGATGGTCCGATCCCGATCTTTATGATATCAAAAACACTGATAGATTCCATTAAATTGTAAAAAATTATCGTTTGTAAATGTAATTGATTTTTGAAATTGATACAACTTTATCTTCAAACCATCTTTTAAAGTCGAATCTGCAGCCCGACTTGAGCGAAAATCCTTTTTACGCAACGAAGAGTGAAAAGATTGACTTCGTCGAACCACTTCGTTAGGTTTGGGAGCGGAAGGCGGATAAAGCTGCCAAAAAAAATTAAACGAAAATAGTCTTCAAAATCCCGGAAACTTCTTTTGCTTTGGTCACAGGAAAGAGATGCGTCGCATTTTTAATTACAAAATCGGGCTGTGAATTTTTAATCGGGAAAACGATGTCTTTTTCTGCCAAAACCTGAATGACATCCGGTAATCTATCGAATTTCCATTTGGTGATCTTATCCATTGACCATTTAAGATAATAAGGATCTTTTACCCTGAAATACTGCAGAATATTGGCATTTTTAGAGTCGAAAATTCTTTTAAGAAAGGCAAATACAATAGTGCTGTGATTGTTAAAAAACTTCTGCGGAATATAATTTATAGCATTTGTTCTCGCACCTGCTTTTATGAATCTTGATTTTTCGAGATCACATTTTATACTTCCAAGAATGACGATTCTTTTTGCAGGCATTATTTTGTGAATTTCCTGTGCTATAATGCCGCCAAAGGAATATCCCAAAAGATAAAATGGCTCCGAATTATCAATTTTATCTGACATTTTTCTGACATAATGCTGAAAATCTTCATCTTTCTCCGGAATGAGCCACGGAATGTGAACAGGCTCAATCCCTGAATTGAAAGTAAGCTTTTCGAGAACTTTTTCGTCTGCTCCAAGTCCGCTTATGATGTATAATTTCATTAACTAATTCTTTTAACGCAAAGCCTGCAAAGGTTTATTATAAGATTCAAAATTAAAACAAAAAAAGAGCAGAAAAAATTCTGCTCCTGATTTATCTATGACTTTGATAATTATTTTACGCTGATTTTCACTTTCATATCCACATCGTCTTTTACCAAAACGTCTTGCATTGTCGATTTGTAAGCAACATCGAATTTTTGTCTGTCAAAAGAAAACTTATCAGATTCCAAAGTTACTACACCATTTTTAGCAGTAATTTTAGCCGGGAAAGAAACCGGGTTGGTTTTTCCTTTTACTGTAAGATTCCCGTTTACAACGAAATTGTAATCTTTGTTAGCGTTTTTCTTAACAGAAGTGATTTTGTATGTTGCTGTAGGATATTTCTCAACTTCAAAGAAATCACCGTTTTTAAGGTGTCCGTTCAGTTTTCCCTGGTATTCTCCGGAAAGGTCTGTTGAGTTGATCGTCGTCATATCCAACACGAATTCTCCTCCTACTACGGAACCATTCTTAAGAACGAGGTTACCTGACTTTACATTTACAGTTCCATCGTGTGAAGATGCTTCTGTTTTTGCGATTTTATAACCCCACCAGTGTACATCTGAGCTTGCCAGTTTTTTTGTCTGTCCAAACGCTAATCCACTAATCAAAACGCCTAATAATAATACTTTTTTCATTTTTTTAAAAATTTAACTATGCAAATCTAATTAGAATCATTCAAAATTATTATTGATGTATGATAAGTTTTTCAAAAAAAAATTAACGCCTTCAATTTAATAAAGGCGTTAATTGTGTCATAGTTTAGTTGCTCTGTCAGAAAAAGCAGTTACGCTTATCTCAACAGATGATTATTTTCCTAAAGGAATGTTGTAGCCGAATCCAACACCGATTGCTCCGGCATTGTAATCCTGATCTGCAATTTGTCCTTTGTCTCCTGTAAAGGTTTTGTTATACTGTACAAAAAAGTTCCAGTCACGGTTATGATACCCGATTTCCGGTTTGATGTAGAAACCGCCGTCCGGTCTGTCTACATTGATATTTTTAGCAACTTTATCATCACCCACGATGAAACCGTAACCTAGGTCAGCACCAAAATAAAATCCCATCTGTTTAGGATAAACTCTGAATAATGCTGCAACAGGAATTACCCCGAAGTCATTATTATCCACTTTCACACCGTTGATGGTAGCGTTTTTCCCGAAATAATGGTTATAGCCAGTTGCAATACCAAGGCCAAAACCAGGCGTGATCAGATTCTGATAAGAAAGATCTACTCCAAGATTAGCAGATGTGTTACCACCTGTAGATACACCACCGTTAAGTCCTACTTTGAACATATTGGTCATATCAGCACTTTGAGCTGACACTACTCCACCAGCCAAAATCCCAAGACCTAATACCAATTGCTTTAAAGTTTTCATATTTTTAAATTTTAAATTTTACAAAACTGTCATTGTAAATTCCGTGCCAAAAAAATTAATTTGTTTCATTACTCTAACATACACTCAAATAAATTACTAATTTTCAATTATTTAAAATCATAAAAAATATTAAAATCAAATTCATAAACTGACATTTCATCATTTTTGATTTAACCAATGGTCACAATTTTACTCCAAAAGATAAATGTAGATTATGGATAACTTTCTGAAAAATAAACACCTTGTTTCAAGAGCTGGTTTTGGCATACGTCACCAAGATGTTGAGAATTACAAAACAGCTGATCCCAAAAAAGTCTATAGTTTTTTAAAAAACACTTCGGATTACGCTGTGCTCGAAACCGATGTGCAGCCTCTGAGCCAGGAAGTATACCAGGAAATATCGCAGGCGCCTGACAAAAAACCGTTGAATCAATTTCATAGAAACTACAATCTCTCCATCAGCAAAGCGTGGCAAGCCAAAATGATTGATTCTGCCAGCCAGCTGAGAGAGAAAATGGCGCTTTTCTGGCACGGTCATTTTGCCACAAGAATACAGAATTCATTATTCAATAAAGAAATCATCGAAATCTTCAGAAAAAATGCACTCGGAAATTTCCGCGATCTTGTGTTCGAAGTTTCCAAAACTCCGGCTATGCTGAATTTTCTTAACAATCAGCAGAATAAGAAAGCCAATCCCAACGAAAATTTTGCAAGAGAGCTGATGGAACTCTTTACATTAGGCAGAGGGAATTATACCGAAAAAGATGTGCGGGAATCCGCCAGGGCTTTTACTGGCTGGAGCTATAATAAAACAGGAGAATTTCGGGCTAATGAAAAACAGCACGATGACGGAGAAAAAGAATTTCTTGGAAAAAAAGGAAATTTTGATGGGAATGACATCATCAACATTATTTTAGAAAAGCCTGAATGTGCAGAATTTATCACGAGGAAGATTTATCGATTTTTGGTTAATGAAAATCCTGATGAAAAAAATGTGAAATCCTTAGCTCAGAAATTTTATACTTCCAAATATGATATAATGACGCTGATGGACGCCATTTTCCTATCAGAATGGTTTTATTCAGAAAAAAATATCGGATCGAAGGTAAAATCGCCGGTTGAACTCATAGTAGGAATCAGAAGGATTTTACCGATGGATGCGGAAGAAAAAGACACCGTTTATAAATTTGAAAAAATACTCGGCCAGGAACTTTTGCAACCTCCCAATGTAGCCGGCTGGCCTTCCGGAACAGAATGGATAGACAGCTCTACCCTTTTGCTGAGAATGAGAATTCCTCTGGTAATGGCTGGTTACAAAACACTTGATATCGAACCGAAATCCAATGATGATGTGAATATGGGAAAAGCAGAAAGAAACCTGATTGTCAATCAAAAGCAAAACCCGATCACCATTCACTGGGACAGGATTGAAAAGCTGCTGAATCAGGATCTGTTCAATATCTTACTTGCAAAACCTAAAAGCGAGATCAAAAACACGCTTACACAGTTCAATGGAGATAAGAGCAGGAAACATCTTCTGATTAGCATTATGTCTACACCGGATTATCAACTTTGTTAAAAATTCTCATTATGATTATCAACAGAAAAACCTTTATAAAAACCAGCAGTCTAGCAGCAGCGTCCTTTCTTTTTCCTAATTTCCTAAGAGCGCTCACTTTGCCGGAAGCTATCGCAATGAATGGAAAAACACTCATCATCCTTCAGCTTTCCGGTGGAAACGACGGCCTTAATACCATAATTCCTGTTAAGAATGATATTTATTACAAAGTCCGAAATCAGATTTCCATCAAAGAGCAGGACGCATTGAAATTAACAGATGAAGCGGGCATCAACCCGAATCTGACTTTTTTTAAAGAACTTTATGACAATGGTGAGCTTGCTGTAATGAATAACGTGGGCTATCCGGAACCAAACAAATCGCATTTCCGTAGTATGGACATCTGGCATTCTGCCAGTGACAGTAATCAATTCCTAAATACGGGCTGGATTGGGCGATACCTGGATGAAGCGTGCCACACCTGCGAAAATCCTACACAGGCTGTGGAAATAGATGATCTGCTGAGCCTGGCAATGAAAGGTGACAAGAACAAAGCGATTGCCTTTAAAGATCCTAAAAAACTTTTTGACAACAGTCAGGAAACCCTTTATAAAAAGCTGGCAGCAGACCATCACGATCACGAACATGATCTGGCTTCTTATCTTTACAACACACTTGGAAATACGATCAGCAATTCCGGGTATATTTTTGAAGAAAGCAAAGCTAAACCAACTGACAAGATATACCCATCTACCCAGATCGGGAAAGATTTTAAAACCATAGCTTCCCTTATTAAATCGGATATTAACACACAGGTTTATTACCTTTCCGTAGGAAGTTTTGATACTCATAATAATCAGAACATCAGGCAGAATCTGCTTTTTAAAAATATTAATGAAGCCGTTGAAACCTTTACAAAAGATATGAAAGAGAATGGAAAATTCAATGATGTGATGATTATGACGTTTTCGGAATTCGGGAGACGTGTGGCTCAGAACGCCAGCAACGGAACCGACCACGGAACAGCAAACCAGATGTTCTTCATAAGCGGCGGACTGAAGAAAAAAGGATTGTTAAACAATCTTCCCGATTTGCAAAACCTTAATTATGGCGATTTGATTTACACCGAAGATTTCAGGAAAGTTTATGCGACAGTTCTCAAAAAATGGCTGAATTCCGATGACAAAAAAATCCTCGGAAAAACCAATGGATATTATGATTTTATCTAAATAAAAACCGATGCAAATGCATCGGTTTTGGATAGTATTAAGTCGTATTTAATATTCAAAAAGTACACTTCCCCAGGTGAAACCACTTCCGAAAGCAGACATACAAACCAGATCGCCCCGTTTCATCCTTCCTTCGATAATTGCTTCACTTAGAGCAATTGGAATAGATGCGGCTGTTGTATTCCCATATTTCTGGATATTTACAAACACTTTTTCATCCGGTAACTTCAATAGTTGCTGAACATACTGCGCAATTCTGATATTAGCCTGATGAGGAATCAGAAGATCCAGATCATCAATGGATTTGCCTGCTTTTTTAAGCACTTCCAGAATCGTTTCCGGGAAACGTGTTACAGCGTGTTTAAAAACAAAATTCCCGTTCATCACCGGATAGATATCTTCAGCTGTGAGAGAATCCGGATTGGTCATCAATACATCACTCCAGCCCAGCTTAGTGCCGGGAAATTTAACCGCCAGTTCTTCTGCATATTTTCCTTCGGAATGCATATTGACCGACAGAATGCCTTTTGCATTTTCGTCCTCACTTGCAGAAAGGACAACAGCACCAGCGCCATCTCCAAAGATAACGGAAACACCACGGCCACGATCTGTAAAATCCAGCCCGAATGAATGAATCTCGGCTCCTACAACCAATACATTTTTATATAATCCTGATTTTATGAATGCATCTGCAACACTCATTGCGTAAACAAATCCCGAACATTGATTCCTGACATCCAAAGCGCCAATGGTATCACAGCCAAGCAATTCCTGCAAAAGCACACCAGAACCCGGGAAAAAATAGTCCGGAGAAAGGGTTGCAAAAACGATATAATCAATATCTTTAGCTGTAAGATTTGCATTTTTCAGGGCAATTTCGGAAGCTTTCAGACCGTAGAAAGACGTTGTTTCTTCAGAATCTACACGGTTTTTCCTGTGTCTTCTTTCCTTTATGCCTGTTCTTTCCGTGATCCACTCGTCATTGGTTGTCATCAGTTTAGAAAGATCATCATTGGTAACGGTATTTTCCGGGACATAATGCCCGACACCTGATATTACACTTTTAAACATTTTTCTGATTTAAAATTTTCCACAAAAGTAAATATTTTATTTATTACATAAGTTGTTGAAATGAAAATGCAGAATTGCACGCAGCCCGGCCTGAATGGAGCTCTTTTTCTGTTATTGCGATTGCAAAAAAGTTCTACAGTTTGTCTCAGCTCGTTCGCAATAACAGAAAAAAGCGGGAATGGAGGACGGAATAGCTGCCCAAATAAAAATTTGAATTGATAGTAAGATTTTATTTAGTTTTGTTTTATGCCAATTGAACAAAAATACAAGACCGCGCAATGGGAATGGATCGATGTGACTGCGCCAACGGATGAAGATCTCCGTTTTCTGCACGAGCGTTATCATATCAATTATCTTCTACTGGAAGATACGATAGACCCTAACCATCTTCCGAAGTTTGAAGAAGTGGGCGATGTGAAATTTTTCCTGGCAAGGGAATCTACGGATCTTGAAAGAAGAACGCTGAACAACATCAGCGACATCAGCAGTAAGCTGGGGATTTTCCTGCTTCCTAAAGTCATCATCACCACACACCGGGCAAAAAGCAAAAGCATCCACGAGGTTTGTGAAGAATTCAAAAAAGAAAATCCGGACACCATATCCAGAGATCATCTGGCGCTGAGGCTGGCTCTGAAAGTTATCAAAACTTTTGATGATGAAAGCCGCAACCTGCTGGAAATTATGGACGCAATCGAAAATGAGATTTTTCTTAAAAACACGAACCAAAGCAACCAGATAAGACGCCTTTATAAGCTGAAAAGAAAATCCGGACTGAATACAAGAATCCTGAATATCTCCGGAGAATGGATCTCAAAGTTCAAAACGCTGGATCTGGAAGAGGTAGAAGTGATGGATCTTCTGGACAAGCAAAAGGACGTGATTGCAGATTTTGACCACGTGAATGCGCAGACGGTGAACCTTATTTCTATGTTTTTGGCACTGTCTGACCAGAAAGCAAACCAGGTGATGAAACTTTTGGCTATCTATTCCGTTTATTTTCTTCCAATTACTTTTATTGCAGGCGTTTATGGAATGAATTTCGATAATATGCCGGAACTGCATCATAAAAACGGCTATTATTTTACTTTGGGGTTAATGGTTCTGATTGTAGTAATTACATTTATCTACACACGCCGGAAAAAATGGTAGCAATCACGGATGAATAAAGAATTATTTCTTTTTTATAATGTCGAGAATTTTTTTCCTCCTGATGACAACCAAAAATCTGCTCTTTACAATTGGGACGATTATAAATATGAGCTTAAAGTAAGGAAAATCAATCATGTTTTTCGTTTTATAGAAGACGATCTGGGTCAGTTACCTGCAATTATCGGTTTAGCCGAAATTGGCGGCCAGCGGGTTTTGGATGACCTGACTAACGAAGATTCTGCTTTACATGATTATAAAATTGTGTATCAGAAATCTGATGATTCCCGCGGATTAAGTGTTGCCTTGCTACTAAATCCTGACAAGTGCATTTTGCAAAGTTTCAGCTTTTTGAAATTCCCGAAAGATGATGATTCAGAATTTGACAGCAGGGATGTTTTGCACGCTGAGATTCTGGTTAATAATCATAAATTTCAGGTATTTGTATTACATCTCCCTTCAAAAAGAAATAAGGATATTAAGGAAAGTCTGCGGAATCATATCCTGAAAAAACTGAGAACAAGAATTCTTGAGCTTCACAAGAAAGGTGAAAAAATAATAATTATGGGAGACTTCAATGAAAATCCCGACCACGAGATGATAAAGGAATTATGCAAAGACAATGAAAATAATCCTGTAATTAAAAATCCTTTTGAAACACTTTTTGATAATAAGCTTTTTTCAACTTTTCATGGTAAAAAAGGGGTTTTGTTTGACCAGATTCTTTTTTCAGAAAATGATAACAACCTCAATTACAACATAAATCAAGTATTAATCTATAATAATCCCAAGCTTTGCAACAAAGCCAAGAAAAACAGTCAATATCCTTTCAGGACTTATTCCGGATCAAGATATATCGGTGGTTTTAGCGATCATTTTCCGGTGGTTCTCACTTTGGAATATTCACAACAATAAAATATTTTTTTTGCAGCTAAGATAAAAAAGGCACAGTATGTGATAGTATCTCATCAATCACACTAAAAAATATTAAATTATGAGAAGTCTATTATGGTTAGTCGCTGCTATTTGTATTGTAGTATGGCTATTAGGAATGCTGGGTGTATTTCCAGGAATGAGCACCGGTTATTTGGTTCATGTTTTATTGGTCATCGCTATTATAGTGGTATTGTTCAATATTATATCCGGAAGGAAACCTTTGGATTAAGTTCCTTTTTCATTAAAAAAAATAAAAACAGCTTGTAAAATATTTTACAAGCTGTTTTTTTTAGTATTGATACAGAGTTTAATTATTTTTTTGTTTGAAATATCGTTATTGAATGGAAAATTAAAAAGCAATATATATATTTGATTATGGGAAAAATTTTAAGCTATTTAGTGATTTTGTTTGCAGCATGCTTTTTATTGTACGCAATTTTTTTTTTATTTTTTTTAGTAATTGCTTTCTTAGTTGGGTTGGGTAAATGATATTCATTGTGAATTGCTTTCAAAAATTATTGTACCTGAATGCAATTTACATTCCGTTGTGAAAACATTTGGGTTACCTCTTGTCCATAATCAGGAGGTTTTTTTTGCCAAATGTTTATGACTTCGTCTCCTTTGATTTCAGTGAACACAACTAAAATAATGATAAATAAATTAGTGAACTAAAACATTTAAGGTGGGGCAACTCGCCTTTTTCATTTCAAAACACTATTTTCGTTTTCCAAAATTCAAGAATGACTATCCAAAATTATATCCAGGAAAAACTTAATATATCTTCCAAAAGTATAGAAAACACCCTTCAACTGCTATCCGAAGACTGCACGATTCCGTTTATTTCCAGATACAGGAAAGATACAACAGGAAATCTGGATGAAACCCAGATTGAACAGATTTCTAAACTGAATAAACTATTCGAAGAAATTGTGAAACGAAAAGAGAGCATTCTGAAATCTATCGAAGAACAAGATTCTTTAACAGAGGAATTAAAACAAAAAATAGAAAACAGCTTTGATATTCAGGAGATTGAAGATTTGTATCTACCATTCAAGAAAAGAAAAAAAACAAAAGCGGACACCGCTAAAGAAAAAGGGTTAGAGCCACTGGCAAAAATCATAATGAGCCAAAGATCTGATGACTTACAGTTTTTAGCATCAAGATACATCAATCAAAATGTTCATTCTGAAGATGATGCGCTACAAGGCGCAAGAGATATCATTGCGGAATGGGTCAACGAAAATATGTATGTCCGCAAAAACCTCAGACGTCTTTTCCAGAGAAAGGCAGTTATCAGCTCAAAAGTCGTAAAAACTAAAAAAGATGATGAAGCCGCACAGAAATTTTCTCAGTATTTCGAATGGGAAGAAAACCTCAGCAGAATTCCTTCCCACAGACTTCAGGCAATGTTGAGAGCAGAAACGGAAGGCTTTGTAAAAACTAATATCGGCATTGATAAAGATGAAGCCATTGATTTTATTGAAAATGCCATTATAAAATCCAATAATGAATGTGCCGGACAGATTTCCTTAGCTATAAAAGACGCTTACAAACGATTGTTAGAACCTGCTATTTCTAACGAAGCATTGCAGGAAGCCAAAGAGAAAGCGGATAAAAAAGCCATTGAAATCTTTTCGGAAAACCTTCGCCAGCTTCTTCTTGCGCCGCCTTTGGGAGAAAAGAGAATTCTGGCAATCGATCCCGGATTCAAGAGTGGCTGCAAAGTGGTCTGCTTGGACGAAAAAGGCGATTTACTCCATAATGAAACCATCTATCCGCACGCGCCGCAGAATGAAAGCGGTATGGCAATGAAAAAGATCCGTTCTATGGTAAATGCTTACAATATTCAAGCAATTTCCATCGGAAACGGAACCGCAAGCCGTGAAACAGAATTTTTCATTAAAAAGATAGCTTTTGATAAACCAATTCAGGTTTTTGTGGTTTCGGAAGCCGGCGCTTCGGTTTATTCCGCAAGCAAAATCGCCAGGGATGAGTTTCCAGGCTATGATGTGACTGTTCGGGGTGCGGTTTCTATCGGAAGACGGCTTTCTGATCCGCTGGCAGAACTGGTTAAAATTGATGCAAAATCCATCGGAGTCGGCCAGTACCAGCACGATGTAGATCAGGCTTTACTGAAAAACGAACTGGATTCTACGGTAATGAAATGTGTGAACTCTGTAGGAATTAACCTGAACACAGCCAGCAAATCTTTATTGAGCTACGTTTCAGGAATCGGGGAAAAGATGGCGGAAAATATTGTTAATTACCGTTCGAAAAATGGTGCTTTTGAAGACCGGAAGGAGCTGAAAAAAGTTCCAAGACTTGGCGAAAAAGCTTATCAGCAGGCTGCAGCATTTGTCAGAATTCATAATGCTAAAAATCCCCTGGACAATTCCGCAGTCCATCCCGAAGCTTATGGAATTGTGGAAAAAATGGCGAAAGATTCAGGAATCAAAACCACTGACCTGATCGCCAATAAAGAAAAAATAAGCTTAATTAAACCTGAAAAATACATTTCTGAAGACATCGGAATATTAGGAATAAAAGACATTCTGAAAGAGCTTGAAAAACCGGGATTAGATCCGAGAAAAGCAGCCAAAGTTTTTGAATTCGACCCGAGCGTCAAAAAGATTTCGGATCTTAAGATCGGAATGATATTACCCGGAATTGTCAATAACATTACGGCCTTCGGATGTTTTGTAGATCTCGGAATAAAGGAAAGCGGATTAGTCCACATTTCACAACTTAAGGACGGCTTCGTTTCCGATGTGAATGAAGTTGTAAAATTACACCAGCACGTTCAGGTAAAAGTAACAGAAGTGGATGAAACAAGAAAAAGAATCCAGTTGAGTATGATATTATAAATAAAAAAGGTTAGCTTCTGCTAACCTTTTTTTAATGGTTTTAAGGATTGGTAGAGAAGATAGAACCATTCGCAATCATGGCCCTGCGGTTCATTTTTAGGATATCCCTTACCCATTCTGCAAAATCTTCAGGCTGAAGAACTTTGTCCGGGTTACCGTCCGTCAAACCGCCATTGATACTCATATCGGAAGCGATTGTACTTGGTGTCAGCGTAATCACACGGATATTCTGCTTTCTCCATTCCGCCATCATCGATTGCGAAAGAGAAACGACCGCCGCTTTGGAAGCCGCATAAGCCGACATATTTGGTCCGCCTTTAAGACCTGCCGTAGAAGCGACATTGATGACATCGCCCTGCCCTTTTTCCTTCAAAAACGGGTATACTGCTTTGGCCGTGTAATAAACACCGAAAAGATTGGTTTTAATAACTTGCTCCCAGGTTTCAGAAGGCATTTCCTCGATGCTTCCGAAGTCGCCGATTCCGGCATTGTTAACCAGAATATCAATTCCGCCTAACTCATTTGCCAGAGCTTCGATTCCGGCTTTTACTTCCAATTCGTTATCCACACTGAAAACGGCATAAGCGACTTTCACGCCGGTTTGTTTCAGTTCGTTAGCTGCTATTTTAAGATAATTTTCGTTTCTTCCCGTGATGCCTATATTAACACCTTCATTTGCTAAAGCCAATGCTACAGCTTTTCCAAGCCCTCTTCCGCCTCCTGTTATAATGGCATTTTTACCTTTTAAATTCATAATCTGTTTCATTAAAATTTCGAGCTGCAAAATTACCAAACACACGTTTAAAATCCGAATAAAATCTTATGATTTAATACAAGTTTATCATTGAGGAATTCAATTGGAAATGTGATTAATCGCAAAGTCGCAATTTGAATTAAGCATAATATAAAAAAGTCGCAAAGTTTTCTTTGGCGACTTTAAAAGATTTGAATTGTAATATCTAGCGACTTTGCGATAAACTAATTATCTTTCAATTGGTCAGGAATGTTTGTTGTAATGAATTGGATGCCTTGATTTTTGAGTTCTTCACACACTTTGACATCATTCACAGTCCAAGAGTTCGTAATCAATCCAAGCGAATTGGCTTCCGAAATCCAGGTCGGGTTTTTCTCGAAAACGCTGTAATGATAATCCAGTCCGTCCAAACCTTCTGCTTTGATTTGCTGAGGCGAAAGATTGCCTTCCAGATACTGAACTTTGGCAGATGGATTCTGTTTCTTGATTTCTTTACAAATATTAAGACTGAATGAGATGTAATCACTTTGACTATCGAGTCCGAGTTCTTTTACGGTTTTCAGAACTTTGGTGACGATTTCGTTTTCACGCTCTTTGGACTTGGTCGGTTTGATTTCGATAATTAATTTGACGGAAGCATCTTTTTTGCCTTGTTTCAGATAATCTTTCAGGGTTGGGAGTTTTTCTCCGTTGGATAATTTAAGCTTTCTCAAATCAGAAAAATCAGTTTCTGAAATTTCCATTTTACCGTGATGTTCATCGTGATTGACAACCAATTTTCCGTCTTTGGTCATATGAATATCGAATTCGGAACCATAAACTTTTAGTTTTTGGGCATTTTCTAAAGCTTTGATAGAGTTTTCAGACGTTCTTGGTTGTGTATTCCAGAATCCTCGATGAGCAATAATCTGAGTTTGAGCGTTGATAAACATAGTCGTGACAAGGGATAAAATGCAAAATACTTTCTTCATTTTTCTGATATTAATAAATTTTGAACGCAAAGTCCACAAAGATTTTTTGATTACTAAACTTTTTTAAGGTTCGCAAAGGCCTGAAACTTATCAAAGTTTAAAAAATAAAATCTATGTAACTAAGTGCTTTCATTATTGAGCCAAATTACTCATTTTATTTTCAGTCTTTCTGCTTGTTTTGGTTATTTTTGCTTTAAATATTTTTCCAATGTCCGAAAACATTCAGCAAAGGATAGAATCCCTGAGAGAAGAACTTCATCAGCATAATTATAATTATTATGTTCTTGACCATAATACGATTTCTGATTTTGAATTCGATGAAAAACTGAAAGAACTTCAGGAGCTGGAAACGGCACATCCTGAATTTTTTGATGCCAATTCTCCTACTTTGCGTGTTGGTGGCGGAATTACAAAGAATTTCCCGACCGTTCAGCATCAGTTCAGAATGTATTCTCTCGACAATTCTTATGATTTTGACGACCTTGAGGATTGGGAAAAACGAATCATCAAAACGATTGATGAACCTGTAGAATTTGTAGCGGAATTGAAATACGACGGTGCATCAATTTCTATTTTGTATGAAAACGGAAAGTTATCACAGGCTGTAACGCGTGGCGACGGTTTTCATGGCGATGAAATTACCAATAACGTGAGAACGATTTCGGATGTTCCTTTGACTTTGAAAGGCGATTTTCCCAATCGTTTTTTTATCCGGGGCGAAATCTATCTGACCAGAAAAAACTTCGATAAAATCAATAAAGCTCGTGAGGAAGAAGGTTTGGATTTGTTTATGAATCCGAGAAACACTGCCAGCGGAAGCTTGAAAATGCAGGATTCGGGAGAAGTAAGAAAACGTGGACTTTCGGCGGTTTTGTATCAATATATTTCGGATGAATTTCCGGCAGATACACATTGGGAAATCTTAGCAAAAGCCAAAAATTGGGGTTTCCGGGTTTCGGAGGACCAGGCGAAATTATGTAAAACATTGAATGAAGTAAAAGAATTCATCACATTCTGGGATACGGAAAGACACCAATTACCTTTCGAAATTGACGGCATTGTTTTAAAAGTCAATTCGTTGAAACAGCAAAGACAACTCGGTTATACGGCCAAATCACCACGCTGGGCAATGGCTTACAAATTCAAGGCTGAAAAGGTGGAAACCGAATTACAAAGTGTTTCTTACCAAGTCGGAAGAACCGGAGCGATAACGCCTGTTGCCAATCTGAAACCTGTTTTACTAGCCGGAACAACTGTAAAACGAGCGTCACTCCACAATGAAGATATCATCAAAAAGCTGGACTTGCACGAACACGATTTTGTGTACGTCGAAAAAGGTGGCGAAATCATTCCAAAGATCGTTGGTGTGAACACTGAGAAAAGAACGCTTTTGCAAACGCCCATCGAATACATCAAAAATTGCCCTGAATGTGGCACCGAACTGGTAAAAATTGAAGACCAGGCGATTCATTTTTGTCCGAATGAACTGTATTGTCCACCCCAAGTTGTGGGAAGAATGATCCATTATGTTTCCAGAAAAGCTTTGAATATTGAAAATCTTGGAGGAGAAACAATCGAGCAACTTTACAGAGAAAAATTAATTGAGAATCCTGCTGATTTTTACACATTGACAAAAGAACAGCTTCTTCCACTCGAAAGAATGGCTGAAAAATCGGCGCAAAATATTCTGGACGGGATTGAAAAATCGAAAGAAGTTCCATTTGAAAAAGTATTATTCGGAATCGGCATCAAGCACGTTGGGGAAACGGTTGCAAAGAAACTGGTGAAGAATTTTTCTACAATTGATGAACTGAAAAATGCAACTCTGGAAGAACTTTGCCAGGTGGAAGATATCGGAATGAAAATAGCCATCAGTATTACAGAATTTTTTCAAAATCCTGAAAATATCCTGATGATTGAACGCTTAAAATCTTACGGTGTTCAGCTGGAAAAAGGTGAAAACACCAACGAAGTTTTATCTAATGTTTTGGAAGGTAAAACCTTCCTTTTCACCGGAAAACTGTCGCTTTTCACAAGAGAACAAGCAGAGGAAATGGTGGAAAAGCATAATGGAAAAAATATTTCTGCCGTTTCAAAAAACCTCAACTATCTGGTTGTTGGCGAAAAAGCCGGCAGTAAACTGAAGAAAGCGCAAGACATCGGAACGATTACGATTCTGGATGAGCAGCAGTTTTTGGATTTGATTGGATGATTTGAGTTGGAGAGTTTGAAAGTGGGAGCGTTTGAGTTTTGACCAATGTTGATTGAATGTCCAATCTCCTAGCCCTGATTGCAGTGGAAATCCCGCAGTGAGGTGGCGGAGCAAAGCGGAGCCGACCGAGCGAGGAATTGCAACGGAAAGCAGGTTCCCGGCTCCTAAAAATTAGTCTTCTGATGAGAAATGAAATTGAAAATAAACTGATGAACAAGAATACCAAACCGACGAGTATGCGGATTTTGGTGTATGATTTTCTGGATTCTCAGGATGTGGCTTTGTCTTTGTCTGAAATTGAAAATCAGTTTGAAAATGCCGATAGAATCACAATTTACAGAACACTGAAAACGTTTGAGGAGAAAGGAATTGTTCATAGCATTCAGGAAAATAACACCACGAAATACCGGCTTTGCGAGGACGATTGCAACGAAAATACACACAGCGACAGGCATCTGCATTTCTACTGCAAAATCTGCAAACAGACGAACTGCAAAGAAAATGTGACGTTTGCTGATAATCCGAATCTCGGTTTCCGAATAGATGAAGTCCGGTTTTTTGCGAAAGGGATTTGCGAAAATTGTCTCGACGAAACTTTGCAATAGTGTTGCACTTTCCACAGCTTTAATTTTGTACAAAAATCTGCTATGGAATTATTGATCAAAATCTTTTTACCCGTTTATTTTATTCTATTTTTCGGGATTTCTTTTGTTGCGAAAACGATTATTGTTGCCAGAAGAATCAGGAAAAATCCATTGGTTCTGCCTCAGGACGAAAGTGCTTATGCGTTGATCGGCAATTATTTCAAACTTTGTCTGGCTGGGATTTTCGTGTATGCTATTTTGTTTACGTTTTTGCCGGAAAGTTCTTTTCTTCCTGTTAGTTTCCTTGAGGTTGAATTATTGAAATTCGTTGGATTAACCTTGATGTTACTGGCTTTAGTCTGGACGATTATCGCTCAAAATCAAATGAAAGATTCCTGGAGAATCGGAATTGATAATGATATGAAAACTGAGCTGGTAACTTCTGGATTGTTCTCTGTTTCCAGAAATCCTGTTTTCTTGGGAATGATTGTGAGTTTGATCGGACTTTTCCTGATTACGCCGAATGCCGTTTCTCTTTTGTTTCTGATTCTTGGTTATGTTTTGATTCAGGTTCAGATAAGATTGGAAGAGGAATTTCTCTATAGACAACACGGCGAAAAATATTTGGATTATTTGATTAAAGTAAGAAGATTGATATAAAAAATGCTCCAGATGTGGAGCATTTCATTTATTGATTCTTCTTCAGCCATTCCAGTCGTCTCTGGTCCGGCAAATGTTTGACCGAGAAGTTTTCGAAAGTCGCTTTAAAACCGTTTCCGTCCGGACTTGCGGCCATAAAACCGACCTGAACAGGCGTATTGTCCAGCAGATAAGCGTTTCTCATCATTATATATTCTTTATCATCAAAGGAATAGAAAATCTCCACAGCATCCAATCTTCTGACGGCTTTGATCCAGACAAATGGCGGCGTTTTCTCCAGAACAATTACGCTCCAGTCGCTAGTTTTGTGAGTCACAACTGTACTGAGATTAAACTTACCATCCACAAATTCAACGCCGGCTTTGATATAATTTTGTTCGTCAATTCTGAGCATTAAACCCATTTGGTCAAAACGGGCTTTATAATCGCCAGTGATTTTGACTTTGGCTTCAAACTCACCGCCATAAGTGCTGTAATAAAATGGCGCATCATCCACTGTGAAACCGTAATGCGAAATCCGCCAGTAATCGCTTTGTGGCGTGACAGTCATTGTGAGTTTTTTGTCTTTGATTTCCCATTGGGAAGGCTCATTGAACCAGGTCATCTTTTCCAGAGATTGTGCTTTTATTTGGAAAAGAGACAACATCAGAACTGATGATAATATAATTTTCTTCATTATTAATATAATTTTAAATGCAAAGAGCGCAAAGTTCTTTTATTTAATTCTATGCTTTTAAGAGTCGCAAAAACGTTTTACTCATAAAATTCAGGCAGTTACACATTAATCCACAAAAGACACAAAAGAAATTCAGATGGTTATTAGTTGGGATTATGAGAAAATAATATGAACTTTTAAATATTCCTGAACTCCTACTTTAATGCCTTTTGTGGTTTTATTTTCATATTTTCCTGATAACTTTACAAGGATTGCCAACGGCCAGGACATTCGCCGGAATATCTTTTACAACCACACTACCTGCGCCAATAACCGTATTATCTCCGATCGTAACACCGGGAAGAATAATACAGCCTGCGCCAATCCAAACATTATTTCCTACGGTAATAGGCTTCGCATATTCCAGACCTTTGTTTCTGTTTTCGGTGTCCAAAGGATGATTCACAGTGTAGAATCCGCAGTTGGGCGCAATGAAAACATTGTCTCCGAAAGTCACTTTGGCACAATCGAGAATCACAACGTTCACATTGGTGTAGAAATTTTCACCGATTTCTATATTGTAGCCATAGTCGCAGTAGAAAGGTTGTTCGATGAGAAACATTTTTCCTGTTTTGCCGAAAAGGGTTTTGATGATGCCTTTCCGTTCTTTCATTTTGGTAGGCTGAATCTGATTATAGCGGAAGCACAGATCCTTGCTTCTTTGTCTTTCTTCCACCAAAACTGCATCGGCTGCATCGTATAATTCACCAGCTAACATTTTCTCTTTCTCGTTAAGATTATTCATTGTATTTTTACATGTTGACAGGGCAAATTTAGGTGCTTAACATTCAATAATCAATACTGATAAATAACCATTTTTGATGACCAATCCTCAGTCCGACCTCCACAACCAACTTCGCCGGCAAAACTTTGTTCCTCGCACCGGAACAGAGCAATTGCAGCTAGAGCAATGCCAGATAATGGCTCAGAACTTTGTGGAACTGGAAAATGGCATCGCGATCCTAAGTGACATCAAGAACAACAAAAGCTACATCTACTCCGGCAAATTGGCAGATGAACTGAAGATCTTCCAAAACCCAAATCAGCTGGAGATTGAAAGCATCTGGGAAGATGAACTGTTCAATATCCTGAATGCGGATGATGTGTTGCAGAAGCACATTCTGGAACTTCAGTTTTTCCAGTATATCAAGATGGCTGCGTTTGAGAAAAGAAAAGATTTTAGTGTGATCAGCAAACTGAGATTATCAGGGAGTTCAAAATCCTTGATTCATAAAATGTTTTATTTTTCGGATGCCCATCATAAGAATGTGGAACTGGCACTTTGTCTTTATCATTTTGATTTCCTACCGTCATCGGACTATACGGGAATGATTATTAATACCGCAAACGGAAGCATCATCCAGCAAACGGAAGCTGAAAAATCCAATTTCCTCTCTGCCCGTGAGAAAGAAATCCTGAAAATGATACGATCAGGAAAAAGGAGCAAAGAAATTGCGGAATCTCTTTTCATAAGCATCAACACGGTAAACCGGCACCGGCAGAATATTCTTGAGAAGATGCGGGTTTCCAACACCACGGAAGCATGCACGCTGGCCACTAAGCTGAAGTGGATTTGATGGACCGGAATTTTTCATTTTAAGGTTTTTGCAGATACCTACTTGCGGCTGCGTATTGGAAGACTCAAAAGTGCGCAGTGAACGACTTGCCGGTGCGCAGCTAAGAAACAAATGCTGCGCAGCAAATGACCAACCGCTGCGCAAGGATTTTACCTGATTAAATTTCTAACATCTATATTGATTAGAAATATTCTAATAAATTATTTATCACCTGTTATCTCCTTCAGATTTTCATCTTTCATTTTGGCTTCGATTTTTTCTACTTTAAGGCTCTGTCTCAGGTAGCCGAACAGGCTCGTATACCAGTTAGCAACCCACACCAATGCGAAAAATGCCAAGAGGTAACCACGCCAGCCGTCATATAACAACTGGAATTTTGTTATGATCAGAAATATAATACTGATGTAATGACTGAAGCAATATTCGCAAGTGAAAAGGTAAAAGAATTTCCGCTTAACAATGGACTGTGTGCTGCCACATATCTTCTGACAGTATTCTCTCGGCTCACGGAAAATCTCCTCGTGTGTGACTGTCCAGGCGATGCATGCGACCGGAATGGCGATCAGGAAAAGATGAAGCATCTGGGATAATAATGGCATCATAACTTTGATTTTGAATGGATTGATAATTCAACTATCATTAAAATCAATGCCAAAAAAAACTCAGAACCAATCAAGACCCTGAGTTTTTAACAAACAACTAAAAAATAAATATTAATGAACCGAGCTCAGGTCGATCTTCTCGCCTTTGCTTTTCCGTTCTCTTACAAACAGCACAAACGGAATACAGATCAGGAAGACTATTCCCAGATAGAGAAAAACATCCATATAAGAAAGTACCGTAGCCTGTTTGGTGACTGAAAAATCCAGCATTTTGTACGCCGATTGTAATGCAACATCCGGCGACATTCCTTTTGCCATAAACGTTCCTTTCAGGGCGCCGACACGCTGCTGCACATCCAGATCATTAACATCCAGATGCGATACAAGATTGCTCCTGTAAAGCTGTGTTCTGTTGGCAATGAAGGTTGTAATCGCTGCAATACCAAATGAGCCGCCCAGCTGACGCATCATCCCTGTAAAAGCAGCGCCCTGACCAATTTCAGGCCCTTTCAATGTACTTAAGGATAATGATGTGATAGGGATAAACAATAATCCCAGTCCCATTCCTCTTACAATCAGCATCCAGAAGAAAGCATCTTTCCCGGTGTCCGGTGTCAGAATTTTATACCCCCAGAAACTGTAAATGAAAAATATTAATAAGCCTAAAGCCACCAGTATCTGCTGCTTGGCACCTTTGGTCAGTAGCTTTCCGATAATCGGCATCATAAAAGCGGTGGTAAGCGCTGCAGGAATCATGAGTGCTCCGGATTGCAGGGCTGTCCAGCCAAGGATACTCTGCGTATAAAGTGGTACTATAAATGTTGATCCGTACAAACCAAATCCCAAAACAAAAGACATCACCGTTCCGATCCTGAGGTTTCCGTTCTTAAGCACCCTTAGCTCTACAATCGGATATTTGAATGTGAGCTCACGCCAGATGAATAAGATGAACCCTACAACTGCCGTAACAGTTAGGAAAATAATGGCCTTGCTGGCAAACCAGTCATCCTCGTGACCTCTTTCCAGTATATATTGGAGTGAACCTACAAAAGCCGCCAGCAATCCTATTCCGATCCAGTCTACGTCCGAAGCAGAGCGTTTTTCTGAATAACGCGGACTTCTGACAAACTGCAGGGTGAGCAGCGTTGCGATAATCCCCAAAGGAATATTAATGTAAAAGATGTAAGGCCAGCTGTAATTGTCAACAATATAACCTCCTAATGGCGGACCCAATGTCGGCCCGATAATAACACCCAGGCCATAAATGGCCTGAGCCATACTTCTTTTCTCTATCGGATAAGATTCTGTGATAATGGTCTGCGAAGTCACCAAAAGTGCGCCCCCGCCAATTCCCTGGCAAAGTCTGAAGAACACCAGCTCCCAGATGTTGGTGGCGTTACCGCACAGAAATGAGAAAACGGTGAATATAATAATCGATGCCGCAAAGTAGTTTCTACGACCGAACTGCTGAGACAGCCAGCTGGTCATCGGAACAATAATCACGTTACCGATAGCATAGGCCGTAATCACCCAGCCCACCTCAGAGAGTGTTGCACCAAGGTTTCCTTTCATCTCGTTCAGTGCCACATTCACGATCGTGGAGTCCACAATCTCCAAAAGCGCACAGACGATGGCGGTGATGGTAATGATTACCCTGCGAAAGCCATATTCTACTAATGAATCGTCTTGCATAATTTGTTAGTTAGAAGTCAGAGGTCAGAAGTTAATTACTCTTATTTTCAGCTTCCTTATTTTTATTTTAATGAAACGACGGTTTGAACATTCATCCCGACACGAAGTTTTTTCATAATATCAGGATTAAGGTTGTCAAAAGTGATTTTGACAGGAAGTCTCTGCACCACTTTTACGAAGTTCCCACTGGCGTTATCCGGAGGAAGTAATGCAAATGCAGAACCTGTTGCGGGAGAGAATGAACTGATTGTTCCCTGGAATTTCTGGTCAGGATAAGCATCAATCTCGATTTCAACTTTCTGGCCTTCCACCATTTTTTCCACCTGCGTTTCTTTGTAATTGGCTACCACCCATTTCTGGTTGCTCATCACCAGGCTGAACAATTGAGAACCTGCCTGGATAAACTGTCCTACCTGCACCGGAATTTTAGATACATAACCACTTTCTTTAGCTGTAATGACGGTGTAAGAAAGATTCAGTTTTGCGTTTTCCACATCCACCTGTCTTTGTTTCAGTTGGGAATTGGCAATGCCGACATTCTGATAAGTTGCATTAGACTGTGAAGTAACAACGCCGGTCTGAACACTGGCCTGATTCTTCTGATCTACCAACACCTGAAGCTGCTTCTGAGCGGACTGATAAGCTGCCAGAGCCTGCTCATATTGCTGCTGCGTAATAGAATGGTCTTTTACCAGCTCGGAGTATCTTTTCATATCCTGCTCGGTTCTCCATACATTGACCTTTGCCGCTTCGATCTGTGCATTGGCCGTCTGGACTGCCGCTCTGGAATTACCGATTCCAGTCCTTGCTGCTTCCGAACCAGCCTGAGCGGAAGCTACATTGCTCTGAGCAGTTCCTAAAGCTGCCTGAGCCTGCTCCAATGCCATTTTCTGGTCTCTGTTATCAAGAATAACAAGAGTATCGCCTTTTTTCACGAACTGATTATCCTTTACCTTGACCTCTGCAATGTAGCCGGATATTTTAGAAATTACCGGACTTACATCTGCTGCAATCTGCGCATCGTCCGTTTCCTCATGAGCCTGGCTGTACTGGTATTCTCTGAAACCGAAGAAAGCGCCGGCTAAAACCGCAACTGCTAATACGATGTAAAAAACAGGGCTTCTTTTCTTTTTTGCAGGAATCTCTCCCTGTTCGAATTTTATATTGTCTTGTGCCATTTTATTTGTTTAAAGTTTTTTGTTCTAAGTTTAAAGTTCTTTATTATCAATTATCATTAATCGATTATCATTGATTAATAATTCCTGTAGTTTGCAATAATTTTTTGTGTGCCAGCGCAGCATCAGCTTTGGAAGTTACCACGTTAACATTCGCCGTGATTTTTGCCGTGTCTGCATCCAGAAGGTTGGTAATGGTTTCCAGGCCATTGTTATACTTGTTAAGTGTGATTCTGTAGTTTTCCTCCGCCTGTTCCAGCGCTCTCTGGTAAACATCGATTTTTTTGTGCGCGTAAAGATCATTCTGATAATCCCGTTTTACTTCCAAGGTGATATTATCATTCAAAAGATCATTGGTTGCAGCCAGTTCCTGCTCTCTGGCTTTGGACTGCATCAGGCTCGAATTCTTTTTCCAGATGTTGGACAGGTTGTAAGAAATCCCGACTCCAAAGTTGACTGCATTGGTAATGGTCAAAAACTTCGGAATATCTGCTGCAACATAGCCGCCGGTCAGGGCTAATGATGGCAGGTTCTCTGCTTTAGCCGCTTTAGTTCCAAGTGCTGCTGCCTTTCTCTGGTAATCCAATACCTGGATATCTTTCCGGTTTTCCCTGGCAAGATTCAGGTAATAATCATCCGGTTTTCCAAGGTCATCCTCTCCGATATAGTTAGAATCTACCTCGATTACCATATTATCAGGAAGCCCCAGAAGCAAATCCATATTAATGTTGGCAATGCTGTAATTATTCTGTGCTTCCATCAATTGCAGTTCGATGTTAGAAGTCTGAAGCTGTGCTTTCAACCGGTCATTTCTGGCAATGACACCATTGTTTTCCAGCTTGATGAAAGACTGATCTCTCTTCTGTGATGATGCCAGATTCTCTTTCAGCAATTTTACCACTTCATTAGCCTTGAACAGATTATTATAAGCCTGAGAAATATTGTAAGCAATTGCATTCTTATCATTTTCCGAGCTTAGTCTGGCTGCTTCCACAAGATACTGGGCAGACTGAATTCCGTATTTGATTCTTCCTCCTGCGTAAATCGGAACAGACAGATTAGCAGATCCGAACAGCACCTGACTTACTTCCGGACCGGCCGCACCAGAAAGACCCGGTATTTTCAGGTCAATATTCGGTTTCATAGGAAGGTACAGATAACTTCCGGACACTTTCAGTTCCGGTAATTGCCTGTTTTTCGCTTCCAATAAATTAGCTGTAGATTCTTCTATTTTTGCCTGGTCAATTTTCAGACTTTTGCTGTTTTCTATACCTAATTTTACAGCTTCATCCAGCGTCAGAACTCTCTTTTCCTGAGCGGAAACGGAGTAGAACGTCATCAACAAAAATGCTGTAGTTAAAAATTTATTCACTGTAGTAATTATTGTTATAGTTGTGTGTAAATTATCTTTCCTGGTAACCAACCAATGCTCTTACAATCGTTTTTATATGGTCGGATGCTTCCCGGAAATATTGGTTTTCATAATGTTTTTCATCAAAATCCGCATTATGTTTTTTCAGATACTCCTTATATATTTTGATTCCGTGCATTGCATTGAAAATTGTCCCCGAAATGGTGCATTGCAAAAGATGGTAGGAAGGTTTTTTTGTGAAAATTCCTTTCTCCAGGCCCTGCTCTATAATCTTCTGATTAATTTCAATGTAATTGATTTTTGAAGCTTTCAGAAAATTCTGGATATTTTTATTCTGACTAATGACTTGTTGTGTGTGAACAAGCAAAAAGAAGTCTCTCAATCTCTGAACTCTGTTTACAAAATTATCTATAAAAGCATCGATTTTCTCAATTTCATTCAGCTCATTATTTTCTAAAATATTTTTAGCAAAATTGAGTCCTTCTTCCATCCTCCACTTAAAAAGTTCCTCCATAAGATTCTCTTTCGAACCGAAATAATAGGAAATCATTGAAACATTAACCTTTGCTTTCGTTGCAATATCTCTCACAGAAGTTCCATTATAACCATTGGCAGCAAAGAGTTTCTCTGCAACCATCATAATATGTTCTTCTTTTGTTGGCATAATTATTTTTTGACGATGCAAATTTATATTAAACAATCATTCAATCAAACATTTGTTTGATTAATTTTTTATTAATATTAAATTGAATTTGTCTATAATGCTACAGGAAGTGATATCAGCAAATAAGAAAAATTAAGAAGCTGACTTATGAATATATCTGGTCAGTTTTATGCCCATATCGGTCAAAACAATTTTGGAATTGGCATTTCTGGAGATGTGATAAGCGGCATCGGTAATTTCATCCACGATTGATACAATATTGGCACCGTGAATGAACCTGGAAAATCCCTGCCAGTTAAAATTGCCCTCACTCAGCTTTTTGTAAACCAGATTATCATTGCCATAATTCTGAAGCATTGCCAACCGGAAGATCTCAATACAATAATTGAGGAATTTCATCTGCTTTTCACGATTCCACTCGGAGATTTGGCGAGCCCATTTTACGATCTCGCGGAGAACTTCCGGTTTCTTTTTAGCCTGGAATGCATTCCGTACCCACTGGATAAATAAAGTCTCAAATTCTGATGCGCCTTCATTATTCTCAGCCAATGATTTTGCAAGATTCCAGTCTCCCTGTGCCTGATATGCAATTTCTCGGGCAGAATCATGACCTTGCAGTTTGTCCAGAATATCTTCATCACTGATTCTCGGGATATTGACAATCTGGCATCTTGATAAAATGGTCGGCAAAATATCGTTAGTACTTGGCGCACAAAGAATAATGAATGTATTTTTTGGAGGTTCTTCCAGGAATTTCAGAATTTTGTTGGCCGCTGCATCATTCATTTTGTCCGCACGCCAGATGATGAGAATTTTACTTCCGCCTTCAAAGCTTTTCAGATTAAACCGTTGTCCGATATCTTCCGCCTCATCCGCAGAAATGAAAAACTGCTTATTTTCAGATTCAAGAAAACTGGTCCAGTCGTCAAAAGAGAAATACGGATTTTCTAAAATCATTTCCCTGAAATTGTCAAAAAAACGTTTGCTGAGGGAAACATTTTTCTCAGAGAAAACAGGAAAGCTGAAATGCAGATCGAGATGATTAACATTGTCTACTTTATGAACAGAAGCAGGATTTTCTTTCTCAAAAATCTCGCGCGCCATTGCTAAAGCTAATGGCAAAACACCGAAACCTTCTTCTCCCACGAAAAGCTGTGCGTGTCCCACTCTGGAGTTGCGGATGCTATCCTGTAAAAGATTTTTGATGGACTGCTGACCAATAACCTGTTCCCATTTCATACGAGCAAAGATAATATTTTCAATAGAAGTCAGATATCAGATTGGAGAAAGTTTTTCGGCAAATCTGTTAAAAAATAAGGTAATTTAACAATCTTTTCCAACTATCGTGAAATAAGAACAATCTATCGAAGCTACTTAACAAACTTTAACCCAAATATATTTTTGCAATTCATTATTAATTAAGATATTTGCGCATTGAAATTTTAAAGGATGAAGAGAATTTTTGTTTTATCATCATTGGTTGCAGGATATTTCCTAAATGCGCAGAGTATCGGTAACTCACCTTATGGCGCTTATGGAATTGGAGATGTGAAATTTGATAATACAGTTGATATCAGTTCTATGGGGGGCATTTCCACGGCTTATATCTGGGATTTTAATAATAATTTTAACTTCCGGAACCCGGCAGCAAATACCAACCTGGAGCTTACTACTCTGAAAGTTGAAGGCACGAATGAGAATAATTATTACAAGTCCGACTTTAATAATATTAATACAACGAAACACTCTACGTACCTTTCTAATATAGCTATTGCATTTCCGATTACGAGAAAGCTTAAGTTCGGGATGGGATTCCAGCCCTACAGCTCAAAAACTTATAACATTCTTACATCCGGAACACTGAAGGATGATAATGCTATCACAGAAAATCACCACTTCCACGGTGAAGGAACATTGAATACCGTTCAGGCAGCATTTTCTTATCAGATCAGTCCGGAATTCGGGTTAGGTCTTCGATCTAATTTTTATTTCGGGAAGCTGTACGATATTGAAGAAGTCTCTTTTACAGGAGCTGAACTGATAAGCGGTTATTCTAACAGCTACAGCATCAAATCGTTTAATTTTACGCTGGGATCCACTTACCAGAAAAAACTGGCTAATGACAGGAAGCTGACTGTTGGTGCAACATACACATTCGGTAATACCGGCAGTATGAAAAATGTTTATACTAACAGCACCTATTATTATCTGCTGGGTGAAACCAAAGGCGGCGAAACCATTATAGACCAAAGAGAAACCAGCGATAAAAAATTCCTTCCTCAGGAAGCATCACTTGGTTTAGGCTACGGAAAAGATACCAAATGGTTTGTCGGAACACAGGTTGATTACAAAAAAGGCGAAAACTTCAATTTCCTGGGGCAGACTTTGTCATACCAGGATTCCTACAGATATTCTGTCGGAGGTTGGATCCTTCCAAATTTTAATGATTTCCGTTCTTATTTCTCAAGAGTTATCTACCGTTATGGTGCTTACTATGAGAAAGGCAATCTTAACATCAATGGAAACAGCATCAATAAATTTGCCGTTACAGCAGGCGTTACACTTCCTTTCGAAAAGAGCCAGATCAACCGTATGAACAGTATTGACATAGGACTTGAGCTTGGAAAAAGAGGAACATTGGATAATAATCTGATTCGCCAGAACTTCATCAACCTGAGAGTCGGAATTAACTTTGCCGATAAGTGGTTTGCGAAGAGACTTTATAACTAATTGTCTGAAACCTGATAATCTCAATGAAAGATTATTGCTTCAAAATATTAAACTTCAAAACATCACAACCGTTATTTCTGTTGCTGATGTTTTTTCTTATTCAGTCCTGTGAAGAGGACCTTACGAAGATCAGTAAGAACAAAAAAACCAATTTTGCATCTCAGGTAATATATAACGGTGCCATTTTACAGAAAGACTCCGGACAGATCAAAGTGCGTTTCACGGCACCTCTTATAGAAAAGTATGAGCTGATAGATTCGCCATATGTGGAAGCAAAAAAAGGAATGTACCTGGAGTTCTTCGATAAAAAAAATCCGAAAATCCCCGGTAAAATCTGGGCAAAGTATGCCAAATATAACGAGAAAAAAGATTTTTATTTTGCCAGAGGCAAAGTGAAAGTGATCACAACCGAAGGCCAGACTTTTGTGATGGAAACCATTAACTGGGACAAGAGAAATAAAAAAATGTACACCAAAGACACTGTTTTTGTTTCTGATAAAGACGGTAATATTCTGGTTGGATCTCACGGGATGGTTGCAAAAGATGATTTTTCAGAATATACATTTTTCAACAATTCAGGGAGCTTTAATTCTGCAAAATTACCTGCCACAAGTCAATAAAATAGCTTAGCTTTGAAGATCGCTTAATTCGATTAAATTGGAAAACCAGATTTTTTTCGCCATCGGTCTTATGTCCGGAACCAGTCTGGATGGTCTGGATATTTGCTATTCAAAATTCATCAAAACTAAAAATTATTGGGATTTTGAGATCCTTACATCTGAAACAATTCCCTACTCTTCCGAATGGGAAAATGCTTTGAAAAACGCTATTCATCTCTCCGGTGAAGCACTGTTAAAGCTGAACGCTGACTATGGATTTTACCTGGGTGAAAAAACACAGGAATTTATCGATAAACATAAGATCCGCGAGTTAGATCTGATTGGATCCCACGGACATACTGTTTTTCATCAGCCTAAAAATAAATTCACATTTCAGATTGGGGACGGACGCGCCATTAAATCCAAAACGAATGCAACAGTCATTTATGATTTCAGAAGTCAGGATGTGATTTTCGGGGGAAATGGAGCACCACTTGTTCCCATTGGAGACGAACTGTTATTCCCGGATTATGAGGCTTGTCTTAATCTGGGCGGATTTTCCAATATATCACTGAATAGAAATGGAAAAAGAATAGCATTTGATATCGGTCCAGTCAATATACTTCTGAACTCCTGTGCTGAAAAACTGGGAAAAAAATTTGACAATAACGGGGAAATAGCAAAAACCGGAAACATAGATCATCAGCTCTTGGCAGATCTTAATGAACTGGATTTTTATAAACAAGATGCACCTAAATCACTTGGAATAGAATGGATTAATAATCAGATCTCGCCGCTTATCCGGAATCAAAAAGCGGAAGATCTTTTGGCCACTTTTACGGAACACGCAGCCATTCAGATTGCAAACATTTTTGATCTGTACGACATCAAAAATGTTCTGATAACCGGCGGTGGTGCTTACAATTCTTATCTGATCGAAAAGATAAAAAACAGAACAAAGACCGAAATTAATATTCCGATTAAGGAAATCATTGATTATAAAGAAGCATTGATTTTTGGCTTTATGGCCGTTCTGAGATCATTGAACATCAACAATGTTTTATCTTCTGCTACAGGAAGCCGAGAAGATCATTGCTCCGGATTGATTGTCAATAAATAAAAAACCTTTCAGAATAAACATCTGAAAGGTTTTTTATAGTAATAATTGTCAATTTTTTATAATTGCTCAATTTTATCTGTAAGAGAATTAATAAAATTCTGCAATGGTTTTTCTACCATCATTTTGATAAACGGATTGAACTTCCCTTCGAAAAGTAACTGCACTTCCGTCTGGTTATCATTTACAGGATTCATGGTTCCGGTAAGCGCAAAATCAAGACTTGAACTGGCTGATTTCAAAGCCACTTCTTTTTCGGAGACATTATCGATTTTAAGTGCAATTTCCGGCATTCCTTTTAACCCGAATTTGAAACCGTCTTCTCTGGCCTCGAAATTCTGAAGACTTTCCGGCATCAGATCTTTATAATCCTGAGGATTCTTCAGCATTGAAGCCAATTCGGATGAAGATTTATTTACAATTATTTTTCGTCCTTCTAAATTCATTTTTATATTTTTGTAATTAATATTAAAAGCCTTACAAATGTATAAAGTTTTTATCAATGAAAAAAAATTAATTTTGAGCTCGGAGCCGCAAAACAGCCCTAAAATACTGAATTATGATGGTACGCATAGTTTCGAGTTCGCCATTGATCTTCTTGAAAATACTGCATCGCAAGGCCTGAATATTTATCATTCCGATATTGAAAAGCTATGGTCTGATTTCGGAAATTTTTTCAAAAAAATAGATGCTGCCGGAGGCATCGTTCAGAACTCAGAAAATAAAATACTTTTTATTCACAGGCTCGGAAAATGGGATCTTCCGAAAGGAAAAATAGAACCCGGCGAATCTCGTGAAATCGCTGCTGTGAGAGAAGTAGAGGAAGAATGCGGGATTTTTGATCTCCAGCTGAAAGATTTCATCAACTCTACTTATCATATCTACACTGAGAGAGACGGCAAAAAAATCCTGAAGACAACGTATTGGTTTCATATGTTATATCCCGGCACGGAAACGCCTAAACCACAGATTGAAGAAGGGATCAATGAAGTAAGCTGGAAAAATGAAGCCGAAATCGAAAGTGTAATTATCCCATCTACGTTTCAGAATATCAAACTGATTCTTGCTGATTTTAAATCTAAGAATATATAAAAAAAAATACCGCCTGAAAATTTCAGGCGGTAATTTTTTTTATCTCAATTCAGCATTGAATTCTTTCTGGAATGATTTGATGAGAGAATTCATAACCTCTATTATATCCTTATCTTCCAATGTTTTTTCTTCGTTCAGAAGTTCGAAACTCATTGCATAAGACTTTTTACCTTCCGGAAGATTTTTACCTTCATAAACATCAAACAAATTAATGTTCTTCAGGAAAGGCGACTTGTTGGATTTTGCCAGCTCATACAATTCAGCATAAGTGATAGTTTTGTCCACCAGCAGCGCAAGATCTCTTCTGATCTTGTTGAATTTCGGAATGTCAATAAACTTAAGATTTTCTTTTCCTCTAAGTGCCTGGCAAGTTTCCAGCTCTATTTCCGCATAAAAAACTTTCTGGCTGATATCAAAATCCTTTAATAACTGTGAAGACACTTTTCCCAATCTGGCAATTGTTTTTCCTTCCGATTCGATTTCTAAGGCATCAGAAAATCGCTCATCTTCCAAAGCTGATTCTTGAAGGTCAAGATCCAATTTTTCCAGAAGAATTTTGACATAGGCTTTCAAATGATAGAAATCTGCTGCACTTTTCGGCTGGAGCCAGTTTTCTGCTACTTCTCTACCCGAAGTCAGAATCGCTAATTGCTTTCTCTCCTCGTATTGCTCTTTTTTATGATAAATTTTACCTAATTCAAAAAACTTAATATCTGCAGATTTTCTGTTGATATTATAAATCGCATTTTCCAAAAGACCTTCTAATAAAGACTTTCTCATAAACGCCAAGTCGTTACTCAAAGGATTCAACAGCTTCACAGCATCCGTTTCATCTTTCACGGAACGCAGCGAATTGTTCATCACCTCGTGGAAACCATTGGATTGCAATGTTCTGGCCCAGGAATTTTCCAAAGCATCCTGATCCTCAAAACTCAATTTCACCGGTGTAAAAGAGATCTTTTTCGGCGCTTCGATTTTGTTGTAACCGTAGATTCTCAGCACTTCTTCTATAACATCGATTTCTCTTGTCACATCTGCTCTGTAAACCGGAACAGATAATTCCAGCCCATTCTGAATCTCATTAAGAATCTGAATATCAAGTGATTTAAGAATTTCTTTTACTTTTTCCCTGTGGATTTTGGTTCCCAGGATCTGGTCTAGCTGGGAATATCTGAAAACCACATAATGGTCTTTGATTTTCTCCGGGTAATGCTCCAGAATTTCACCAACCAGCTTTCCACCCGCCAGTTCCTGAATCAGACTGATTGCGTGAGTCAAAGCAGTTTTGGCATTATTAGGGTCTACACCTCTTTCGAAACGGAAAGACGCATCGGTATTCAAACCGTGAAGTTTGGAGGCTTTTCTTATCGCAACAGGATTAAAATAGGCACTTTCTAAGAAAATAGTTTTAGTTTCGTCTGAAACACCGCTTTCGCTTCCGCCGAAAACTCCGGCAATGCACATCGGTTTATCTTTTCCATCTTTTATAATGATTTCGGAACCATTCAGCGTTCTTTCGGTCCCATCCAGAGTTTTAAATTTGGTTCCCGCTTTTACTGTTCCAACCTTCACTTTTTTCCCGGTAATTTTATCCGCATCAAAAGCGTGAAGCGGCTGTCCAAGGCCGTGAAGAATATAATTGGTAATATCAACAATATTATTAATTGGTGAAAGACCGATGGCTTTCAGTCTGCTTTTCAGCCAATCCGGAGAATCTTTTACTTCAACATTTTCAATCACCGCACCCAGATATCTTGGTGTCAGTTCAGAATCTTCCACTACTAATTTGAAATCGTGAGAACCTTCAATATTTAAAACTTTAGATTCTATTTTAGTAAATTCTGACTTCAGATTATTAGAAGAAATGAAGGCCTGTAAATCCCTTGCAACCCCGTAATGTGACATAGCGTCGGTTCTGTTTGGCGTCAGACCGATCTCATAAACCTCATCATTCGTCAATTCAAAATAATCAGCGAATGGTTTTCCTACTTCAAATTTTGAATCGTCCAGAACCATAATTCCAGCGTGGTCATCACTCAAGCCTAATTCATCTTCGGCGCATATCATCCCTTCAGAAACTTCGCCACGGATTTTAGCTTTTTTGATTTCGAAAGAGTTTCCGTCTTTTGCATAGATTTTTGTCCCGACAACAGCTACAGGAACCGTTTGGCCGGCTGCAACATTAGGTGCACCACAAACAATTTCCAATACTTTTCCGTTGCCGACATCCACTGTTGTTTTGCTCAGTTTATCTGCATTCGGATGTTTTTCGCAAGTCAGAACTTTACCTACAACAATCCCTTCCAGGCTTCCTTTTACGCTCTCGAATTTATCTACACCTTCCACTTCCAAACCGATATCGGTAAGATAAGCGCTGATTTTCTCAGAGTTAAGGTCAGTTTTGATATAATCTTTAAGCCAATTATTAGAAATTTTCATTCTTTTTTATATTTGAATTTTTTGAACACAAAGTGCGCAAAGATTTTTTAATTTAAACTGCTTTTAAGTTCACAGAGGCGTAAACTTATAATAAGTTTTTAAACTAAAATTTGAGACCTGAATTTCAAATCTCAAATTTTAAATATGATTAATTTTAAAATTATAAACCTATTACAGGCATTGACAGCATCAGGATACTTTCGTTCTCCTCCAATCCGTCTACCGGCTCTACAATCCCGGGTCTGTTTGGCTGAGACATCTTCATTGTCACATCATCAGAACCAAGAACTGATAACATTTCTGTGAGGAATTTTGAACTGAAACCAATGTTGATATCATCGCCGTTATAATCGCACGGAATCTGCATATCCGCTTTGTTAGCGTATTCTGTATCTTCTGCATGAAGATGAAGGACGTTACCGGATAATTTGAATCTTACCTGATTAGTCGATTTGTTGGACATAATCGATGCTCTTCTGATTGAGCTTAAAAGTAAACTTCTGTTGATGGTTAAAACATTTGGATTCTCTTTCGGAATTACCGCATTGTAATTCGGATATTTACCATCAATCAAACGACAGATCCAGATGTTATTTCCAAACGTGAACTTCGCCATATTATCACTAAATTCAATCACCACATCTTCATTGGAATTGTTCAGGATATTTTTGAAAATGGATAAAGGCTTCTTTGGCATAATGAACTCCAAAGTCTCCGGATGTACAATATCTGTTCTTTTGTAAACCACCAATCTGTGAGAATCTGTCGAAACAAAATTAGTCTCATCTTCCTTGAACTGGAATAACACACCTGTCATTACAGGACGAAGCGAGTCATTACTTGTTGCAAATAATGTGTTGGTTAATGCTTCTGCCAGAACGCCGCCAGGAATGGTTACTTTTTGAGAGGCGTCGAACTCGGGCAACTCAGGATAATCATCCGCATTATCCAGTGCTACGGCAAAGTTATCTTTCTCGTCCAGAATCTCCAGAACACTTCCGTTTCCGTCCTCGGAATCTTTTACCACCAAAGTCAAAGGCTGCTCACCATAGGTTTTCAGGAAGTCCTGAAATATTTTTCCGGGAACTGCAAGCTTTCCTTTGTCATCAGACTTTACTTCAAGAGAAGTGATCAGAGTGGTTTCTCCGTCTGAAGCCGTCACTGTCAGTAAGTTCTGGTCCAATTCGAAAAGAAAATTCTCCAAGATCGGTCTGGATTGTGAACCGGAAATCACGCCGCTCACAGTCTGTAAAGCTTTTTGCAAATCGCCACTGGCAACAATAAATCTCATAAACTGTATTTATTTCAATTCCACAAAGATAATGATTTCGGACAAATTTTAAAAGCCGGATTTATTTAGTTATTAACAATTTTCGGATTTATCTATCTTTGCTGATATTATCTACTATGAAAAAGCCGCCATTTCATAAAAGTGTGCATTTTACGATCAAAGGGCTGATATGGATTCTGAAGTCCGAACGTAATTTTCAGTTCCATATTTTTGGTTTGCTGATTAACCTTTTCCTGATTGTTTTTCTCGGACTTAGCAATGTTGAAACATGTTTGATCCTGTTTGCAAGCTTTCTCGTCCTGATTACCGAAGCGATTAATACCTGCATCGAAAGAATATGTAATTATCTGCAGCCGGAATTTGACCAGAGAATCGGAATCATCAAAGATCTTTCCGGCGGTGCGGTTTTGCTTGCAACCATTGTTGCAGTTTGTGCCGGTGCCTTGATTTATTGGCCTTATCTGAAACTGTTATTTTATTGAGTTATAACACTACAATACATATAGATTCTTTGCGCCTTTGCGTTTTCAATTCACGCTTAACTTTTCAATTTTAATATTTAGGCAATTTTTAATCTATATTTTTTCATAAAATCTTTACATTTGTTTTCAATATATTTCTAAAATGAGTAAAAAAAATGTGGCCGTTGTCATGGGCGGCTATTCCGATGAATACAAAGTTTCCTTAAAAAGCGGACAGTTGATTTTTGATTCGCTGGACCGTGAGATCTATAACGTTTACAAAGTTGTGATCCTGAAAGATGAATGGTACTTTCTGGATGAATATGATAATAAAAAAGCGGTTAACAAAGCGGATTTTTCTGTAGATTCAGGTAATGGTAATCGTTTAAAATTTGATGCCTGCTTCAACATCATCCACGGAACACCTGGTGAAAACGGAATTATGCAGGCTTATTGGGATGCCATCGGACAAAAATATACGGGCTGCGATTTCTATCAAAGCGCATTGACCTTCAACAAAAAAGATACTTTGGCCGTTTTATCAAAATACGGAATCCCTTCCGCAAAAAGCATTTACCTTAGAAAAGGGGAAAACATTTCTGATGACGAAATCGTTGGAAAGTTGGGTCTGCCGGTTTTTGTAAAGCCAAACCAAAGTGGATCTTCTCTTGGGATTTCTAAAGTGAAAGAAAAAAGCGAATTAGCGAAAGCGCTTGAAATCGCCTACAAAGAAGATGACGAAGTCCTGATTGAAAGCGCACTGACAGGAATGGAAGTTTCTGTCGGAGTTTTGGATTACAAAGGTGAAGTGATCGTTCTGGGAATTACGGAAATTGTTCCGGACAAAGAATTTTTCGATTATGAAGCTAAATATGAAGGCGCTTCACAGGAAATCACACCGGCACGAATTGATGAAGAAACCAGAAAAAAAGTAGAAGAAATCTCCATCAAAGCATATAAATCTTTAGGAATGAGCGGATTTTCCCGTTCGGAATTCATTATTGTTGACGGAATCCCACACTTGCTTGAAATGAATACCAATCCGGGATTTTCGCCGGCAAGTATTCTTCCGCAGCAAGCTAAAATCTATGGAATTTCTATCAAAGACCTTTGTGGAAATGAAGTAGAAAAAGCACTTAACAAATAATCATCAATGATAAATTTTAGATTTCGAATTATTGGGAAAATCTAAAATTCATATCCAAAATTCAAAATTTTTATGAAAATTGCTGTTTTTCCCGGGTCGTTTGATCCGATTACGCTTGGACACTATGATATCGTGGAACGTGCCGTTCCTCTGTTTGATAAAATCATCATAGCCATCGGAAAAAACTCTCAAAAGAAATATATGTTTTCTCTGGAGCAACGTAAAGAATTTATCCGGAGAACTTTTGAAAAATTTCCCAATGTAGAAGTGGATGATTTTGAAGGACTGACGATTGATTACTGCAAAAGTAAAAATGTGAATTTCATTTTAAGAGGACTTAGAAATCCGGCTGATTTTGAATTTGAAAAATCAATTGCCCAAACCAATAGGGCACTGACAAGGGAAAATACTATAGAAACTATTTTCCTTTTGACTTCGTCCGGGAAATCCTATATCAGCAGCAGCATTGTAAGAGAGATCATTTCATTCGGAGGAAATTATGAAATTATGGTTCCCGATGCAGTGAGGGTTGATAAAAATTAAATAAAATACCGGTCAGGATTTTAATTTCCAGAATAATTGGAAAATTCTATTCTTAAAAATACAAACAAAAATCCCTCAGAAAAGATCTGAGGGATTTTTTCGTGGTTTCTCCAGGGATCGAACCAGGGACACACGGATTTTCAGTCCGTTGCTCTACCAACTGAGCTAAGAAACCAGCACTCTTGTTGTTTTTGAGTGGTGCAAAAATACAATCTTCCGGATTAAAATGCAAATCTTATTCACAAAAAATTAATAAAAAAAAGCATAAAAAAACCGCCTGAAATTAGGCGGTTTAAGTGGTTTCTCCAGGGATCGAACCAGGGACACACGGATTTTCAGTCCGTTGCTCTACCAACTGAGCTAAGAAACCAGCACTCTTGTTGTTTTGAGTGGTGCAAAAGTATATTCTTTATTATTACCTTGCAAATAATATTGAAGTAATTTTTAACAAATGATTAAATATTACTGATTATCAGTAGATTTTTTTTCGGTCTGGGCTTTGAAAAAATCACTTAATTCCTCCAACACAGGCTTAATCGTATCTTCCGGCAGGTCGCTGATGCGGATATACATCAGTCCGTCAATGGCATCATTAAAGTTGGGATCCACATTAAATGCAATCATCTTCGCATTCTGCTTGATATATTTTTTGATAAGAACCGGTAATCTGAGCTCAGGTTCCAGGTCATCAATGATTTTATCCAACTTGTTTAGGTCAGCGTCCATATCTTCAAAAAACAAAGCTTTGTCACGTTCTTTCATCACCACCTTAAATTCATTCTTCGGATGAATATATTGCGCCACCGCCGAATCATAATAGTGTGAACGCATAAACTCTATCATCAATGATTTTGAGAATTCCGAAAATTTATTGCTGATGCTCACACCGCCCATCAGGAACTTGTGCCCGGGATTTCTAAGACAGACATGGACAATCCCGCGCCAGAGCAGAAATAGCGGAAAAGGCTTCTGCTGGTATTCCACTGAAATATAAGCGCGTCCCATCTCAATGACTTTACGGAAAAACGGTTGCAATTCCGGGTCGTATTCGAATAGTGAGCTGGTATAGAATCCGTTGATACCATATTTCTTCATTACCTCGGCTCCTAAAGCCATTCTATATGCACCAACCAATTTTTTCTCGGCATTATCCCAAAGAAAAAGATGATGGTAATGATTATCATATTCGTCCAGGTCAAAAGGCAGATTGGTTCCCTCGCCGATTGCCCGGAATGTAAGTTCCCGCTGCCTACCTATTTCCCGCATTATAGAAGGAATCTCAGCTGATGTTGTAAAAAACACGTCATAATCCCCGTGGGAAAATAGTTTTTTGTTTTCCGTATTCTTCAGAATTTCGATTTCACTGATGATATCCTCAATCGGCGTTTCATCGATAATGTTCTGAACAATATTATTCTGCTTGAGAAGTGGAAGTTTTAATGCCATATTAGGCAGCTTAAGCTTTTCGGTGATGCTTTTTCTCTTTTCATAATAAGATTTCAGCATATAGACCTTTCTGTAAAGGTATTCGCCGAGTTCTTCTATGCTCTCCTCCTCTTCCATCTGTTTCACAGAAATTGGCTTGCCAATTCTGATTCTGATAGGCTTTTCCCTTTTCTTCATCATTTCCGCTGGCAACATCATCGTCTGCAAATCCGGATGAAGCTTGGCCACATTGTAAAAAACTTTACTATTCGTAGCATGAAAATACATCGGGACGACGGGAACTTTAGCTTTCTTGATGAGCTTCAACGCTGTTTTTTCCCAAGGCTTATCCAGAACTTCGCCATATTCATTATTCTTATTTGAAACTTCACCAGCCGGGAAAATACCGATACAGCCACCATCTTGAAGATGTTTCAGGGTTTCCCGCATTCCGGAAGAGCTGTTGTAAGCATCTTTTCTACCTTCAAAAGGATTGACAGAAACTACGAACGGCGCCATCGGTTCTATTTTTGACAAAAGAAAGTTGCCCATCACTTTAAAATCCGGACGCACCCTCAAAAGGATTTTGCACATTAGAATCCCATCAATCGCCCCGAGCGGATGGTTGGAAACCAAAATAAAAGGCCCGGTTTTCGGAACTTTGGCGAGGTCTTCCTCAAAAACAATATAGCTCAGTTCCTGCTCCTTGACGAATTGGTCAAAAAAGTCAGTGCCTTTTGTATTTTTGAGTTTGTCATAAAGATTATTAACATCGTTGATCTTTGCCAGATTCATAATAGCAGACGCCACAGGCCTCTTCAGGAAACCAATTTTGTCTAAGCCCGATGCTTTGATTAAGTCTTCTTTGGATATTAAGCTCATAGTTTTTTATGTGGTGACCATCTGGAACGTTTTCTTGGAAATCTGCTCCAGCAGGACTTTTTTATCTTTATAAAATTGGTCCAGCGTGTCGAGATTGACATTTCTGACCGTGAATAAAGATACGTTTTTTGTCATTTGTGTAATAAAACTTTGTTGCAATTCTTCATTAAAATCATTCACATTGCCAAATTTATCTTCTAAACATAAAGCTAATGAAATGGCTGAATTCTGCATCAGGGAAACTTTGATTTTATATTTTGCCAGCAAAGTAAATATCTGGCTGATGTGTTCCTCAGCAATAAAAGAGAAATCTCTGGTTTCTACATTCAGCAAGGTTTGGTTTTCTTTAAGTATATAACTTTCTATTAATTCATTATCTTCAGAATTCCCGACTTTGGTCCCAGGTTTTTTAGGTTCTACAAAAGATTTTACATAGAACGGAATATTTTTCTGCTTCAATGGCTGAAGTGTTTTCGGGTGAATAACCGACGCGCCATAGTAAGCCATTTCAATCGCTTCTTCGTAAGAAATGTGAGATAATAATTCCACATTCTCAAATTTCCTCGGATCACCTGTCATCACACCAGGAACATCTTTCCAGATGGTCATTTCGTCTGCATTAAGACAATAAGCGAAAATCGCAGCGGTGTAATCGGAACCTTCTCTTCCCAACGTTACCGTGAAATTATTGGTCTCAGAACCGATGAAACCTTGTGTCACATAACAATTGATTTTATCCAGCTTGGCAATATTCTGCTCGGTTTCCTGCCAGTTGACAATTCCTTCCCTGTAATTACTGTCGGTTTTGATGTAATCCCTCGCATCCAGCCAATGGTTGAAGAACTGGATCTCATTGAGATATTCGCTGAGGATTTTAGACGAAATCATCTCGCCACAGCTCACCACCTGGTCATAAACAAAATTATAATTCGGGGATTTATTTCTCCTCAGGAAAGAATCGATGTCGTCAAAAAACAATGATATTTCATCAAAAACGGCGTGATTATCACTAAACAAACCTTTTGCAATTTCGATATGATTTTGCTTGATGGTTTCAATCTCGGATTGATAATCCTGTTTCTTAAAGTAAAATTCTACAACTTTTTCCAATGCGTTTGTGGTCTTGCCCATTGCAGATACCACCAGCAGACATTTTTCAAACCCTTGTGTTTCCAGAACCAGGGCAACATTTTTCACACTTTCTGCATCTTTGACAGACGCTCCTCCAAATTTGTAAACTTTCATTAGATCAATTGTTGTTCAGACTGTTACTTTATAAAATTTAAACGATTATTTTTAAATTAAGATTCAAAAATATTAATAATGCCCGAAATATGAAAGGAAGTTTTATTTTCCATATAAAAACATTGTTAGCAATGAAACGATATTAACGGAAAATAAATGATTATTATCAACAATGGATAAATCTGTTTCAAAAAATGAAAAAATAAATTAGATTTGTAAAACCCCAAATTTATAACAATGTCACAACAAGCTTTACAGACTCTCGGAGAGTTTATTATTGAAAAACAGGATGATTTCAAATACTCTACAGGAGAACTTTCCAGGCTGATCAGCTCCATCAGGATTGCCACCAAAGTCGTAAACAGGGAAGTGAACAAAGCAGGAATCGCAGACATTATCGGAAAGGTTGGCACGGAAAATATCCAAGGTGAGGAGCAACAGAAACTGGATGTCCTGGCGAACGACATTTTCATCGCCGCATTGTCTCAGCGCGAAGTGGTTTGCGGTATCGCATCTGAAGAAAGTGATGATTTTATAGAAATCAAGTGCACGGAAAATGCGCACCTAAGTAAATATGTGGTCTTGATCGATCCTTTAGACGGCTCATCTAATATTGATGTTAATGTTTCTGTCGGAACGATTTTTTCCATCTACAGAAGAGTGACGCCGCCGGGAAGTCCTGTTGAGCTGAGAGATTTCCTTCAGAAAGGTGTCAATCAGGTGGCTGCCGGTTACGTGGTTTACGGCTCGTCTACAATGATTGTTTATACTACAGGAAATGGCGTAAATGGCTTTACGCTGGATCCCTCCATAGGAACTTATTATCTTTCTCACAAAAACATCAAGTTCCCGACTTCCGGAAAAATCTATTCTATTAATGAAGGGAATTATGTCAAATTTCCTCAGGGTGTGAAAGATTATATCAAATATTGTCAGGAAGAAGAAGGTGACAGACCTTACACGTCACGATACATCGGTTCATTAGTCTCTGATTTTCATAGAAATATGCTGAAAGGCGGTATTTATATCTACCCTTCTACATCCCAATCACCCAATGGAAAACTGAGATTATTATATGAATGTAATCCCATGGCGTTTTTAGCAGAGCAGGCTGGCGGAAAATGCAGCGACGGTTTCCGGAGAATTATGGAAATTGAGCCAACGGAACTCCATCAGCGTGTGCCATTTTTCTGCGGCAGTGCAGCGATGGTAACCAAAGCAGAAGAGTTTATGGCGAAAGCTGTCGATAAAAATAAATATTAGAACTGGCGAAGCTCCGTAGGAGCGAGACTTTTATCTATTTTAAATTAAAGACCGATTTACTTCGGTCTTTTCTTATTTTTGTATAATGAAAACGGCAAAATTTTATCCTTACGCACTCCAATTCAAACGTCCAAGCGGAACTTCCAGAGGTGTTCTCAACACTAAAGAAACTTATTTTATAGAAGTTTTTGAGGATGACAAGAAAGGAATTGGTGAATGCGCATTGTTCCGGGGATTAAGTTTCGATGACGATGATGATTATGAAGCAGCTTTGGAATGGACTTGCCGGAATATTAACCTTAGTCTGGATGATTTACGGGAAGAACTGGTAAACCATCCGTCCATTATTTTTGGCGTTGAGCAGGCGCTTTTGAATCTGCAACATCAAAACGAACTCTATTTCCCCAGTGATTTTACGGAAGGAAAAGATTCCATAAAAATCAATGGACTCATTTGGATGGGAACTTCCGATTATATGAAAGAACAATTAGAAGAAAAACTGAGACAAGGATTTTCCTGCATTAAACTGAAAATCGGTGTTGACTGGGATTCTGAAAAACAAATTCTGAAATCGCTTAAACAACAATTCCCAAAAGATAAAATTGAACTCCGTGTAGATGCCAATGGCGCATTCTCTCCGGAAGAAGCCAAAAAAGTGTTGGAGGAATTGTCTGAACTCGACGTTCATTCTATAGAACAACCTATACAGGCCGGAAACTGGAAAGCAATGGCAGAACTTTGTCAATCTACTCCAACACCTATAGCTTTGGACGAGGAGTTAATCGGCGTATTGAATTATGAATCTAAACAAACATTAATAAAAGAAATTAAGCCGCAGTATATTATCCTGAAACCAGCTTTAGTCGGCGGATTTTCGGGTTCGGATGAATGGATAGATTTAGCAGAACAAAATAATATAGGCTGGTGGATTACTTCTGCTTTGGAAAGTAACATCGGTCTAAATGCTATTGCACAATACACCTACACCAAAAAGAATCCGATGCCTCAAGGTTTAGGAACCGGCGGTTTGTTTATCAATAATTTTGAAACACCTTTACATCTGGAAGGAGAAAGGCTTTGGTTTGAAAATCATTAATCTGGAAAGTATCGCTCCTATAGAGATAGCTAATATTTATAAAATTCCTACAAACATTTCGCTCCTACGGAGTGCGAAACAAGACTTTCTAAAAATTAAAATCTGCCAAAATTTCACATCATTGAATAAAGTCTGCCAAATTTTAACATCTGTCTTCTGACTTCTAACTTCTGACTTTCTTGGCACAATCTTGGAGAACTCTGTGGCAGAATAACATTTAAAAATTTATAATAATATGTCAGTAAATTTTAAACCATTAGCAGACAGAGTTTTGGTAGAACCAACTCCAGCTGAAACTAAAACAGCATCAGGAATCATTATTCCGGACACCGCAAAGGAAAAACCGCAAGAAGGCACTGTAGTAGCAGTAGGTCCCGGTAAAAAAGATGAACCTACAACTGTAAAAGTGGGTGACAAAGTTCTTTATGGAAAATATTCCGGAACCGAATTAAAATTTGAAGGCAAAGATTATTTAATTGTAAAAGAAGGAGACCTTTTAGGAATAATAGGCTAATGGCTTTTAGCTTCTTGCTATTGGCTTTTTGTATTGAAATTAGTAATGAGAGATTTTAAAAAGTTTGAAGTTGGCAGCTGAGCCATCAATTAACTTTGACGATTTATAAATCGACCAAAACTTTCCCAAAAGAAGAATTATTTGGTTTAACCTCTCAAATCAGAAGGTCTTTTGCCTCGATTGGTTATAATATTTCTGAGGGAAGTGGAAGAAACTCTGACAAAGAATTTGCTAATTTCATAAACATTGCATTAGGCTCATCCAATGAAGCTGAAAACCAGTTAATACTTGCCAAAGATTTAGATTATCTAACTGAAATAGATTACAATAATCTTTTAGAAGAATTAACAATACTTAAAAAAAAGCTTGTTTCACTTTGGAACAGACTTAACGGAAATTAATAAATCAGATTATAAAATAATATGCGAATTGCTTTAGCTAAAAGCCATAAGCTATTCGCCAAAAGCAAAACAATATGGCAAAAGAAATAAAATTCGATATCGAATCAAGAGACGCTTTAAAGAGAGGTGTTGATGCATTGGCTAATGCAGTAAAAGTAACTTTAGGACCAAAAGGTAGAAATGTGGTGATCGAAAAATCTTTCGGTGCGCCTCACGTGACCAAAGACGGTGTTTCTGTAGCAAAGGAAATCGAGTTGGAAGACAGAGTAGAAAATATGGGCGCTCAGATGGTGAAAGAAGTGGCTTCTAAAACCAATGACATCGCTGGTGACGGTACAACCACCGCTACAGTTTTGGCACAAGCTATCGTAAGAGAAGGTCTTAAAAACGTAGCAGCAGGCGCAAACCCAATGGATTTGAAAAGAGGAATCGACAAAGCGGTTACTGCAGTTGTTGAGAATCTGAAATCCCAGTCTCAGACTGTTGGTGACAACAATGATAAAATTAAGCAGGTTGCTTCTGTTTCTGCAAACAATGATGAAACCATTGGGTCATTAATCGCTGAAGCGTTTGGAAAAGTTGGTAAAGAAGGTGTTATCACTGTAGAAGAAGCAAAAGGTATCGATACTACGGTAGATGTGGTAGAAGGAATGCAGTTTGACAGAGGATACCAATCTCCGTATTTTGTAACTTATCCTGAGAAGATGGTTGCAGAATTGGACAATCCATATATCCTTTTGGTTGAGAAAAAAATCTCTTCTATGAAAGAATTGTTACCAGTTCTTGAACCGGTAGCACAAGGTGGTAAATCTTTATTGATTATTTCTGAAGAAGTGGAAGGTGAAGCTTTAGCTACTTTGGTAGTCAATAAATTGAGAGGCTCCCTTAAAATTGCTGCTGTAAAAGCGCCAGGATTTGGTGACAGAAGAAAAGCAATGCTGGAAGATATCGCTATCCTGACTGGTGGACAAGTGATCTCCGAGGAAAGAGGCTTTACAATGGAAAACGCATCTATCGAAATTTTAGGAACTGCGGAGAAAGTAGTTATCGATAAAGATAATACAACCATCGTAAACGGTGGTGGAGACGAGGCTCAGATCAAAGGAAGAGTGGCTCAGATCAAAGCCCAGATGGAAACAACTACGTCTGACTATGACAGAGAAAAGCTTCAGGAGAGATTGGCCAAATTGGCTGGTGGTGTTGCTGTACTTTATGTTGGTGCGGCTTCCGAAGTGGAGATGAAGGAGAAAAAAGACAGAGTGGACGATGCATTGCACGCTACAAGAGCAGCTGTTGAAGAAGGTATCGTAGCCGGTGGTGGTGTTGCTTTGGTAAGAGCAATTGCTTCACTGGAAAACTTTAAAGGTGATAATCTGGATGAAGAAACCGGTATCAAAATCGTGAAAAGAGCGATTGAAGAACCGTTGAGACAAATCGTAGCAAATGCTGGCGGTGAAGGTTCTGTAGTGGTTGCTAAAGTAGCTGAAGGAAATGGTGATTTCGGTTATAATGCTAAGTCAGACGAATACGTTAATATGCTGGAAGCAGGAATTATTGACCCGACTAAAGTAACAAGAGTTGCTTTGGAAAATGCAGCTTCTGTAGCCGGAATGCTTTTGACAACGGAATGCGTCATTACTGAAGTGAAAAAAGACGAGCCTGCTATGCCAATGGGTGGCGGAATGCCGGGAATGATGTAGTCTAAAATCTATAAATAATCAAACCGCTCAGATTGTTCTGAGCGGTTTTTTTATATAAACTATATAGAGTAAAAATAAATCAAATATAATTTTTTAATAACTGACCATATTAATTAGCACATTGTTATTTTAAACAAGGATCTTTGCTTTTATGATTAATTATATCTATATTTCGTTATCGATTTGATTCTAATATGAAATTATTTCTGAAAATATTATCAGTATTCACAACGCTAATGCTCTCTTCAGCAGTTTACGGGCAGTCTGAAAAAGAATGCGAAGTGATGATTGATTCGGCTATTCAAAAAATGTTCAGAAAAGAACACACCAAATCCCTGGAAATGCTGATCCGGGTAAAATCTGTTGCCGAACAAAAAAAATGGGACAAGCAAAACTTTCGGGCAACCAATAATATCGGGCTTAATTATTACCTGATGACCGACTTTGGCGAAGCCCTGAAATATTATCTCGAGGCTTACGACATCGCCGCCAATATGCCGGATAAGAAGCACGTGATGACGGTGGTCAATAATATTGCGATTCTTTATTTTCAGGAAAAAGATAACAAAAAAGCTTACGAATACTTCTTGAAAGCCTATCAGACAGCAAAAGAAAACAACCGCAATGACAAAGCCGGTGCCTACGCCGTGAATCTCGGATTAGTTTTGAATAAATTGAATAAAACCAATGAAGCTTACAAATACATCCAGGAAGCGGAAGTTTTGACCAAAGATGACCCAAAAGTCAATGTTATGAACAAAATGGCTCTGGCGGAAAATCTCTATCTCAAGAAAAAATATAAAGCATCTGAAGATATCATCAATCATCTGATTCCACAGCTGCAGTCGCCCGAAGAGAATGAAAATTTGATTTTTATTCTCCTTATAAAGGCCCAGATTAACGAAAAAAAAGGCGATCTCACAGAAGCAAGATCTTTAGCTTTACAGGCAAGAAAATTATCGCCGAACATCAACAACCGCGAAGAAGTTTACAATTATCTCTCAAAGATCAATGCGGAAACCAGGAATTATGATGAGTCTCTGAAATATAAAGATTCAGTCATCATTGCAAATGATTCGATTTCGAAAGTCAATAATTCGGCGCTGTTCAATAATGGCAAAATCAAGTTTGAAATGCAGAACTACCAGTTTGAGCTTAAAGAAAGTCAGCAACGTCTGAAAGAAGAACGAAAGATTTTCTACATCATCATCGCTTCCGCCATCATCATCATTTTGCTCGTTCTGCTTTTCCTGTATAATAACTCGATAAAATACAGACAGCAGAAAAAGATTACACAACTTGAATTCGAAAAAAAACAAAGTGACAATCTGATTCTAACACAACAGTTGAAGGAGCAGGAAACTTTGTCTTTGCTGGAAAAAGAACGTCTCAGAAACGAAATCGAACAGCAGAACCGACAACTGACTTCCCAGGCACTGACCATCTCCAGCAGGAATGAAGTGGTTGAGGAAATCATTGAAGCGATTGTCAGCCAGCCGGAGATTTCTAATAATCCAAAACTGGTCACTTCTATTAAGGATCTCAAAATTCAGCTTAAAAGCAATACGCAATGGGATAGTTTTTTCAAACATTTTGAAGGCGTCAATCAGAATTTCATCACGACTTTGAAAGAAAGACATCCGGATCTGAGTTCTTCGGAGATCAGATTCATCTGTTATGTTTATATGAATCTGAGCCATAAAGAAATTGCATCGATTCTCAACATCAGCCCGGAATCCTGCAGAAAAAGAAAGGAAAGGATCAGCAAAAAACTCAATCTTCCTGACAAAATAAACTTATACGATTATATTTCAGCTATATAGACAAAACTACGTCACGCAGAAATCGGATTGATGTCACACAATGTCACGCCATAATTGATCCATTGTTTTTGATTTATCATCAATTTTACATCCATAAAATTTTTGAATATGAAGAAAATATTGACTTTATTTTTATGGACTATTTGTTCCACTCTTTCTATGGCGCAGTTGTCATTTTTAACTTCGCCGGATTACGGACAAATGTTTGATGTAACCTATGACCCTGTAAAGCCGGATGTCTTGTATGCCAACACGGTAACCAATCACATCGTGAAAAGTTCCGATAATGGAAAAAATTGGGAAGTTTTGTATTCCTTTCCGTTGGATCTTAGCCTTGGGACAATCAAGGAGCTGCGCTGGACACAGGATCAGAAATATTTAAGCTTTATCGTAACTGCGGAAGGAACGGCCTATAACCAGGTCATCATCATAGATCCGGCCAGTGGGAACGTGATCAAAAAAATCGATTCTCCGAACGGGAATATGTCCGGCAACCTGATCATGTCCTACTCTATTACTGGCAATAATTATGAAAATATCCTTTTACACACCACCTTTATGTACAATTTTGGTCTGGTAACAGAGATCTTCTACAGCAAAAATGGCGGAGACAGCTGGCAAAAAGTTTACACAAGCACTAATAACGACGGGGTACACATCAATAATGTAGCGATCCATCCTAACAATCCCGACAAACTATTTTTAGCCAGAGGATTCTCTCCGGGAGAAAAGAATGGCGGCTTATATGTTTCTGACAATTCCGGAAACAGCTGGACAGAAAAAATTGCCGGACAGAATTATTCCGCAATAACTTTTGATCCCGTAAATCCTCAAAAGATGTTTTTAGGAACATTTTACCTCACAGAGACCCAAACAGAAAATCTTTACAGATCCACAGACGGCGGCGAAAACTGGAACATTGCTCCTATCACCTGGAACAATCTTTCTACGAACAGCATCCAGAAGATCGTTATCAATCCTAAAAACACCAATGACATAATGGTTCTCGAAGAGAATGAGATCGTGATCTCAAAAGATGGCGGAAATACCTGGACCAATTATGTTTATCCTGCCAATGACCTGGAAAATAAATATTACTACGGACTGAATGCTACTTACAACCCTAATAACAGCAATGAAGTGATCATCAGTTCCAATTATTACCCCTTCCGGTCTTTGGATGGCGGCATCACATTATCGAGATTCAAAAATCCGTTTGCGAACAATACAGACAGGGTGACTTTTCACAAAAATTCGCAGAAGCATTTGTATTATGGATTGAGAAGAGGCTTCATCCATCAGGATTTCCAAACCGGAACAGAAACAGGAATCGGTCTTATGGCTATCAACTTCTTTCCGAATTTCAGAAGTACCGGTCTCGTTGCTGACCCGCTGGTCGCAGGAAGAGTTTACGTAACTTCAAGCAATTTTATGGGGTCTACCTTTGCAGTGAGTGCCAATCACGGTGCCAATTATTCCACAGGTTACAGTGATTATGGGCTGAATATTATGAGAGTCGCCACATCCAAATCGAACACCAATCATTCCTGGGTTGCCTTTGACGAGTCTGTAAGGAAATTTGACTTCACCGATATGAGCGGGATCACAAGTACCGAAGTGATGCTGCCTTCATTCGGACCGGTTTTCGGAATCAGCATTGATGAAACTAATGAGAATAATGTGGTTATTTCCCAGAATAATAATGTTTACAGAACCACAAACGGTGGACAAAACTGGACACCATCGGAAAGCGGATTGGAAGTATTGGAAAGTAATGCCGATTTCATTTATGACATTAACAAAAATCCTTTCAACAAAGATCAATTGCTTTTGTCCACCACACAAGGTATTTTCATGTCCAATGATGCCGGTGTGAAGTGGACTCGGATCTATAGTGACAATGTTATCAACAGAGCCGAATTCTCGCCTTATAAGGACGGCGTTATCGTAGCGGCTTCCAATTTTATGAACGGAAGCGGCGAAGGTTACGCTTATCCGCCTTCACAAGTGAGAATCGTTTATTCCACCAATTCCGGACAAACCTGGGGCGAAGTTGCTCCTGAGAAACTGGGTTATCTTTTCTCAGAATCTTCCGCCATTGATTTTCTGGATGATGATAAAGCGGATATCTACTTCAGTACGTCAGATTTAGGATTAATAAAATATCAGATCAGCCTGGAAACTTTGGGAACCAATAATAATTCTCTGTCAAAGGCAGATCTGATCATTTATCCAAATCCAACTTTGGATTACATCAACTTCGCCAGCGACAAAGTCAAAGAATCAACGATTACAGATCTCACAGGAAAAACCGTATTGAAGTCAACTTCGAAAACGATCGATCTGTCGAATCTCCCAAAAGGCGTTTACATCCTGAATGCAACACTGGAAAACGGAAAATCCATATCAAAAAAAGTGATTAAACACTAAATTCTTCATATCAAGAAAATAGCCTTAGCAGATTTTTGTTGGGGCTATTTTTATTTTAAACCGGATATGTCCGGGAAAGGTTTGGAATGGTTGTGGCACATGTGCGGATGTATCTTGGATCTGGAGGGATAGGTTGGAGACGTGTCGGGAGGGGATTTTTGGTTTGCTGGTGCGAAGGTTTCGTTCGTTTTGGATTACAAAAGCAGGACGTTAGCACTACAGTGTAAGTTAAATTTTTTTGAGAATTATTTGAAAATTAATCTTAATTTTGATTAAAATTAATAACTAAAACCTCTGAAAAATGGATAACATAATAAAAACATTTGAGTTTGAATCTGAAAATGTTAAGTTGATGCTTTATATAAAAAAAGAAGTTTATAAAGGTGTTCTTAAAATGTTTATTGATGGAATTATTATTTCTAATAATCCAGACATTAAAATTGATGAATCATCGCATCTTTCTTCAAAAAACACTTCTCTTAGTTATAAAGGTTCAATGTTCTTTTGGATGAGTTATAACACTTGGAAAGGACTGCGATGGGAAAATTTTAAAAATGAAACTAAATTTTGTTATTACACCAATGTAAATGAGATGAAGGAGAAATATATTCAACAAAGAGATTTTATACCAAAAATTTCAGACTATTTTTTTGATTGTATGAAGAATTACAAAAAATTAGCTTTATTGTATGATACGTCAATTTCTGAAATTATAACTGATTAGAAATATTAAAATTTCCATAACTGTTTTAAACTGATATCAAATGAAAAATTTAAGTCTACTTATTTGTTTTATTCTTTTTTGCTGTAAGAATACGTCTGAGAAAAAATCATTATTAGCTACGGAATTTCCAAAAGAATTTATTAATATTAAAACTAAAATACAAAGTCACGTTTCTCCTGATATTGATGAAATTTTAAAAATTATTAATAATTATAATATTCACTATACTTTAAATAACTGTAACAAAAATATTGATGGTCAAACTTGCGAGGGTGGAAATACAGATGTAAAAACTGATATTTTCTTTCATTTCAACAAAAATGAAAAAAGATTATTCGTTGTTAGGGAGTGGGATAATAACTGTAGATGTAAATCCTATAGCTATCTAAAAAAAGCTTTAGAATCAATTCCTTTAAATGAAATCAGCACTATTGATACGATAACAACGGACACTGATGCCCAAGGTAAAAAATTATTATCATTAATTATTAAACCTAAATATAATGGAGAAATAATTGAGTATAAAACTATCCACAAGAACTATGATAAAAACTTTGCGAACTACAGTTATACCAAAGATTCTGCAATAGTTAATAATCCAATTTTTATAACTACCGAGAAACCCCTAGCTTTACATCTTAAAAATCTAATAGAAGATTTAAAAGAAAAATTAGACTAAATTTTCTTTTAGAAATAGCCAATTATAAGCATCTAGCTTGTATCTCTTAAAATAATAGACACCCCAATATCGCGGATTTGCAATCCGTGACTTTATGAAAAAAGAACGTATTACAAATCACAAAAAAGCCCTTCCAATCGAAATCAATTGCGTCGGGCTTTAGCCCGATGATAGAAATTAAAATAGAAATCGGCTTTAGCCAAAATTAACCCATATCTATTTTGGCTAAAGCCAGAGGGCTAAAGCCCGTTCCTATTAATTTCTGTATCTAATACTGAAACTTCCTGAAAGCTTCCAGCGTTTTATCAATTTCTGCATCGCCAATCGCAGACGAGATAAACCAGGTCTCATAGCCACTTGGCGGAAGATAAATCCCCTGTTCCAAAACCTGATGAAACAGATTGTTGAACAATCCGATGTTGGAATTATTCACTTCATTAAAATTACTCGCAGACGTCACATCAAAGAAAATCGACATCATACTTCCCTTCCGGTTGATGCGGTGTCGGATGCCTTTCTCGTTCAATATTTTCCCGATTTCGAAATCCAGAGTTTCGGTGGTTTTATCTAATTTTTTATAGAAATCTGCATCTTGTTTTATTAATTGCAAAGTTTTAAGACCTGCTCTCATTGCGAGAGGATTTCCGCTCAAAGTTCCGGCTTGGTAAACGCGCCCTCTTGGCGACAGCCAGTTCATAATTTCGTTGGGTCCGGCAAAAGCACCAACCGGCAAACCGCCACCGATGACTTTTCCGTAAGTCACCAAATCCGCTTTCACACCCAAAGCTTCCTGCGCGCCGCCAAATGCCAGACGGAAACCGGTCATTACCTCATCAAAAATCAATAAAGTCCCGTTCTCGTCACATAATTTCCTAAGGTTTTGAAGGAAGTTATTTTCCGGCAGAATACAACCCATATTTCCTGCAACCGGCTCTACGATGATGGCCGCGATCTGTTCCGGATTATTTCTGAAAAGGTCTTCAACCTGTTCGATGTTATTATATTCAGCTAACAAAGTGTCTTTTGCTGTTCCCTGGGTCACGCCTGGAGAATTGGGGCTTCCGAAAGTCGCCATTCCGCTTCCCGCCTGGATCAGAAACGAATCCGAATGTCCGTGGTAACAACCTTCGAACTTGATGATCTTATCTCTTTCCGTGTAACCTCTCGCCAAACGAATGGCACTCATACAAGCTTCGGTTCCGGAAGAAACCATTCTGATCTGGTCCACATTCGGAACATTTTCTACGATGAATTTGGCAATCTCGGTTTCCAATTCCGTCGGCGCTCCGAAAGAAAATCCTTTCTCAGCCTGCAGTTTGAGAGCCTCCAAAACTTCGGGATGGGTGTGACCTAGGATTGCCGGTCCCCACGAGTTGATATAATCGATGTAGGTTCTGTCGTCCTCATCTGTAAGGTAAGCACCTTTGGCAGACTTCATAAAAATCGGGACACCTCCAACAGATTTGAAGGCACGCACCGGCGAATTGACACCGCCCGGAATATATTTATACGCTTCTTCAAAAAGCGCGGAACTTCTTTGGTATAACATTTTAGTTGTTTATTTGGTCCGAAGTCCGATGACGGAAGTCGGAGGTTATTAAAATTAAGTTTTAAAAAATTCCCGCAGATTTTCAAGATTTTGCAGATTAAAAAATATCCTCAATTAGGACAATCTGCGAGAACATATATTATCGAAAGTATTCTAACTTCTGATTTCCTAACTTCTGGGTTTTTTACTTTGCAGATAAATTACCTGTCCGGCTTTCGGTTCTTCTCCCGCTTCCATTCTGTTCTTAGAATAGAGTTTCTTCAGCTTGATTCCGAATTTCTGGGCAATATCGTGCATTGTTTCGCCAATTCCGGCTTTGTAAGTTTCTTTGTTTCCTGATGAATTTTTACCTTCTAAGAAAATAATATCATTCTTCGCCAGTCTGGAATCCTCCAGTTCATTGTATTTCATCAGTCGTTTTTCACTGATCCCGAATTTCTTCGCAATATCGGAAACGTTAGCATCTACCGGCATAATAAAGAATTTCAAGTCGCCGTTGGGATGATTTTTCACGAGGATATTTTTCAGAAGCTCTGCTTTGCTTTTGGCATCCACTATTTCGGAAACCTTTTTTTGTTGCTTCGCATAAGATCCTTGCTCATAATCTACTTTGATGGTAGGCGGCGCTACTTTCTCATTCTGCTTTTGCTGGCTTAGCTGAGCCATAAAAACCGCATCGTTATTCAGGTTCGGATATAATTTCAGAATCGCATAGTAAACCTCATCTTTTGTTGTATTATCGAATTCATACAACTTGTACCGTTCAATTTTGTCGATCAGGATGTAGGCATATCTTGGGTTGGTAGCATAGCCCGCTTTTTTAAGCCCGTGCGCCCAGGCTTTGTAATCTTTGGGATCCAGATCAAAGAGCTTGGTGTAGTATTTCCGTGTTGCCAAAAAAACAGAATGGTCTTCGTAAGACTGCTTAGGATCTTCATATACGCGGAAACATTCGTTAGGTGCATCATCGGTGTGCTTGATGGTTTTGCCCGTCCAGTCTTCCTTGCATTTGATTCCGAAATGGTTTTTCCCTTCCAGCGCCAGCCGGCTTTGTCCGCCCGCCGTTTCCAGTAATCCCTGAGCCAGAGTGATGCTTGCCGGGATCTTATATTTCTCCATTTCTTCCACCGCATAAGGTGCAAATTTCTGGATATACTGGTCTTCCGTTTTCCAGGTTTGTGCTTTCACCACGCCTAAAATACTTACAAAACCTATTATTAATAACTTTTTCATTCTTCTTTTAATTAATTAAAATCCTCAAACATTCAATTACCCAAACCTCTCAAACAATTTTTAGGAGCTTTATCCCGCTTTCCACTATATCTTTGTAGTCTATGGGTTTTCAGCATAATAGACGGTTTTATCTTACAAACCCAACCCCTTCAGAGTTTGAAACTCTGAAGGGGTTTTATTCCGCAATCCGCTCCCTTCCTTTACTTGTCAAAAACTGATTTGCTCCTTTTATGCCTTGCAATCCGCCGGTATGAAACGCCAGAATCTTTGAATCTTTTGGAAAGTATTTTTTCTCCGCCAAATCAAAAATCTTCTCCATCATTTTACCTGTGTAGATTGGATCCAGTGGAATCTTATATTCGTTATAAAACCAATTTATAAAACGGATATTCTCATCCGATATTTTTCCGTAACGGTTTTCAGCGGCATCCATCAGTTCAAAATTATTTCTTCCGCTCCATTCAGAAATTGTTTTTTCCAGCGAATCATCCTTAACAACTCTGATTCCAATCACATTTTGATGTTGCTCCGCAAACCTGGAAACCCCCGCAATTGTTCCGCCTGTTCCAACAGCCGTGCAAAGATAATCAAAATCTTTGGTGTCATTTCCCAGCATATACCGGACACCTTCAACGGCCATTTCATTACTTCCGCCTTCAGGAATTATCAATGAATTGGGAAATTTTGCAGAAAATTCCTGAGTTAATCTTTCTTTATTTTGATAGTCTTCCCTTGATACAAAAAAGAACTGCATGCCGTTTTCGCAAGCTTCGGAAAGTGTGGGATTACGCTGCCAGTTATTTTCCAGTTCATTTCCCCTGATGATCCCAACTGTCGGAATCCCGAATTCTTTTCCAAAACCTGCAACCGACGCTATATGATTGGAAAATGCTCCTCCAAATGATATTATCAAAGGGTTTTCCGGTTTCGGCTTTAGATACTGATTGACATTGAAAAAAAGTTTCCAGAATTTGTTGCCGGAAATTGTGGGATGAATCAGATCTTCTCTTTTGATAAAGATCCGGACATCAAAATCAGTTTTGATTTCGATAATAGGGATTTTATGTTCCGGAATCTGAAGCATTGTCAAAATTAAATATTTATAATGAAAGCTTCTATGACAAAACTTATTTTATAAAAATATTAACCAACGAATCGCACGCAGCCCGGCTTGAGCGGAGCTCTTTTTCTGTTATTGCGATTGTACAAAAGTTCTGAAGACCGCTTCACGTCGCTCGCAATGACAGAAAAAAGCGGGAGCGGAAGACGGATTAAGCTGCCCAAATCTAAAAAAGCAGTTGGTATAGTAAAATAAAAAAATCCACCAACTAAGGGTGGATTTATATGATATGATTTTGGATTATTTTGTTCTTTCGATGATCTTTTTGACTGCTTTTACGACAGCATCAGCATCGATCTGATATTTCTTCATCAATTCAGCCGGTGTTCCGGATTCTCCGAAAGTGTCGTGGACGGCAACAAACTCCTGCGGTGTTGGTCTTCTTCTGGATAACATTCCGGCAACAGACTCGCCAAGACCACCAAGAAAATTGTGTTCTTCTGCCGAAACTATTTTTCCGGTTTTTTCAACAGACTTCAGGATAATCTCTTCATCTAAAGGCTTAATGGTGTGAATGTTAATGATTTCAACTGAAATCCCTTCTTTTTCCAGCTCATCTGCGGCAAGCAAAGATTCCCAAACTAAATGGCCTGTTGCAACGATGGTTACATCCGTTCCTTCTTGCAAAAGAATTCCTTTCCCGATTTCGAAAGGCATATCTTCCGGAATGAAAACAGGAACCACAGGTCTCCCAAATCTGAGATAAACAGGGCCTTCGTGTTCTGCGGCAGCTAATGTAGCCGCTTTGGTCTGGTTATAATCGCAAGGGTTGATGACCGTCATTCCCGGCAGCATTTTCATCATCCCGATATCTTCCAAAACCTGGTGTGTTGCACCGTCTTCGCCCAAAGTTACTCCTGCGTGAGAGGCGGCAATTTTCACATTCTTCCCGGAATAAGCAATCGACTGACGGATCTGATCATAAACTCTGGATGTTGCAAAATTGGCGAAAGTACCTGCAAACGGAATTTTCCCATTAATCGTAAGTCCGGCTGCCAAACCCATCATATTAGCTTCGGCTATTCCTGTCTGGAAAAATCTTTCGGGTGCTTTTTCTATGAATTTCTCCATTTTCAGGGATCCGATTAAGTCTGCACAAAGTGCGACAACATTTGGATTTTTATCAGCCAATTCAGCTAATCCTGCTCCGAAACCTGAACGTGTATCTTTTTTTTCTGTATATGTATATTTCATTTTATTATGATTGATGGATGAATATTATAATTGATATTTGATAGTGATTTTAGAATTTAATTCATAAAAATCATTCGTCATTAATTTTATATCAATTATGATTAATAATCTGCTGGTGCTTCCAGATATAGTTGTTTGAAGGCTGTTTCCAGTTGTTCATCATTAGGCGCTTTTCCATGCCAAGAGTGGCTTCCCATCATATAATCTACACCGCTTCCCATTTCTGTATGTAAAAGTATTGCCACAGGTTTTCCGTTTCCTGTTTCGGATTTTGCTTTTTTTAGAATAGCTATGACGGCTTCCAGGTCGTTTCCGTTCTTTTCTTCCAGAACCAGCCATCCGAAAGCTTCTAACTTTGCTCTCAAATCTCCCAATGAAAGAACATCATCCGTATCACCATCAATCTGTCTTCCGTTATAATCTATCGTCGCAATGATATTATCCACTTTCTTAGCAGCCGCATACATAAAAGCTTCCCAAACCTGTCCTTCCTGCAATTCCCCATCGCCGTGAAGGGTATACACCAACGCTTCATCCTTATCCAGCTTTTTTCCCTGAGCAGCTCCAAGAGCTACAGAAAGTCCCTGTCCGAGAGAACCGGAAGCTACTCTAACACCCGGCAGGCCTTCGTGTGTTGTCGGGTGACCTTGTAATCTGGAATTCAGCTTTCGGAAAGTTGAAAGTTCTGCGACCGGAAAAAATCCGAATCTTGCCAATGTGCTGTAAAATACCGGCGAAATATGTCCGTTTGACAGGAAGAACAGATCTTCATCTTTTCCTTCCATTGTGAAAGGAAGTTTGTAATCCATTACTTCCCCGTAAAGTGCCACAAAATATTCCGTACAGCCAAGCGATCCGCCGGGATGACCGCTGTTAACAGCGTGAACCATTCTCAAAATATCTCTTCTGATCTGCGTTGAAAGGCTTTTCAGCTCTTCGATTGATTTGCTCATTATATTTGATTTGCTTTCCTGCGAAAATACAATTTTTTGACGAGGTCTAAAATTCTGTTTTTAAAATTTTTGCATAAAAAAACCGCCGATTGGCGGTTTGAAATATTTTTGAAAAAAAAATTTATTTTCCAAATGTATAAGCGTAACCAAGATTGATTGAGCTAATTGTTGCTCCATTCTTTGAAACTCCGGCATAAGCAAGATTAACCTGGCTTGGACCGAAATGGTAAGCAGCTTTTGGCTGGTAGTAGAATCCTCCATCACTTTCTCCGCTAGCGAAAAGAAATCCATAACCTAAATCTACTCCTAAACTGAATTGCGGTGTTAGCATATATTGTGCAGAAGCTGCAAGAGGAACCATACTTAAAGTCTCAACTTTTACCTCTCCTGACATACCAAATCCGTAGTCGTATTTCACAGTTTTACCCAACCAAGCAGAATAACCAGTCGCAAGACCCAGATTGAATTCAGCAGCAACCGGCCATCTGTAGGCACCATCTACTCCTAGAACAAAGCTATAACCATCTGATGCATCACCAGTTGGTAAACCTACATGAGCACCAAGGCTAAAACCTGATTGTGCATTAGACAACCCAAACACTGCAACAGCAGCTAATAAAATTAATTTCTTCATAGTTTTAATTTATATGTTAGTAAATTGTTAAATTAACTTAAAACATTGCTAAATTAATACTATTTTTTAAACTACCAAATAAAACTGCTATTTTTCACTAATTTAATAGTTAAATATCTTAATAAATAATCTGGGCATAAATCTTTACCAATAAAAAAACTCTGACAGTTGCCAGAGTTTTTTATAGATTTTATACGTTTTTACTTCAAAAAGAAATTATATCCTAAATTAACAGAACCTACTCCAAAGTCAAAAGGACCGATTTTAGAATTAACGCCTTGATATCCCAGATATAACTCTCCCTGAGAAAAATTATAGGCCACTTTTGGCTGGTAATATAAGCCTCCGTCTATTCCATCCTTCGTAGAGATCCCATAACCTAAATCTAAACCGATGGAAACTGGTGATCCCGAAAATCTATACTTTCCTGAAGCTGCAATTGGAATAAAGCCAAAATCATCCACTTTATATCCGTTATTACTTTTTCCTATAAAATGCGAATAGCCTGTTGCAATACCAAGATCAAAACCGCTTCCCACATTCCACATATACGCAGCATCCAAACCCAAATTGAATGATGAAGCATCACCAGCATCACTTACAGGAATACCGATATGAGCTCCCAGTTTAAAACCTTCCTGCGCACTTGACAGTCCAAATACAGCCATAGCTGCAATCATAAATAACTTTTTCATAGTTTTAAATATTTAACTATAAAAAAGTCTCCAAGTTTAATGCCAATTTAGTGATCCTTCTTCTCACTATTGTTATAAGCAACAATAATTTTCTTAACAACAGGATGCCTCACCACGTCTTCTTCCGTGAGATGCACAAAGCCTATCTCATCAATATCTTTCAGAATCTGCATGGATTCCTTCAGGCCGGACTGCTGCTTCGGAGGCAAATCTATCTGGCTGGGATCACCGGTTATAATAAATTTAGCGTTCATACCCATCCTTGTCAGGAACATTTTCATCTGGGAATGTGTTGTATTCTGGGCTTCATCCAGAATCACAAAAGCTTCGTCTAAAGTTCTTCCTCTCATAAATGCCAATGGTGCCACTTCAATGACTTTTTTCTCCATAAAACCTTCCAGTTTCTCGTGAGGAATCATATCCCGAAGCGCATCATATAACGGTTGCAAATACGGATCAAGTTTTTCCTTCAGATCACCCGGAAGAAAACCTAAGCTCTCACCAGCCTCCACAGCCGGTCTTGTCAAAATAATCCTTTTCACTTCCTTATCCCGCAAAGCCCTGACCGCCAAAGCCACACTTGTATAGGTTTTTCCGGTTCCGGCAGGACCGATTGCGAAAACCATATCTTTTTTTTCAGAAACTTTTACCAGCTTTTTAAGATTGGTCGTTTTTGCTTTGATAGCTTTTCCGTTTACGCCTTTTACAATAATGTCCTGATCAAACACCAGCTGTTTTTCATTGTCATCCTTCAGCTTCAGAAGAGATTCCAGGTGTTTTACATCTAATGAATTGTGTTTGGAAATATAAGCTGATATATCATCCAGTTTTTGTTTGAGTAAATCCAGAGTTTCACGATTGCCCATAGCAAAAATAAAATTATCCCTGCCTGTGATCTTAAGCGTTGGAAAGCTGGATTTGATTAGGTTGAAATTCTGGTTTTGCACACCATAAAAAGTTTTGGTGTCTATACCTTCTAGTTCATAATTTATTTCGAACATAAGTAATATTAGGAGTTAGTATAACAAATATATGAATAGATTTGATATGATCTGTTCGTTTTAAAAATTTGAATTGTGCTAACTTTGCGGTTAAATATAAAAAACAATGCCGGTTATCACGCTTACTTCGGATTATGGACTTGTAGATCATCGGGTTGCAAGTATCAAAGGAAAAATACTCAGCTGGAGCGAGGAAGTGAAAGTTGTGGATATTACTCATAACATTATGGCATATAACCTTCTCCAGACAGCATATATTGTTAGAAATGCCTACAAATTCTTCCCGGAAGGGAGCATCCACATTATTTCTGTAGACAGTTTCCATCATAAATCAAGAAAAAATATTATTACAAAAATAGACGGACATTATTTTATTTCCGCAGATAATGGTATTATTAACCTGATGTTTTTTGATATAAAGCCGGAAGCGATCTATGAAATCACATTGAACAACCGTTTTGATGATAAAGTTTCTTTTCCTTCAACAGATATTTTTGTCCCTGCCGCTATGCATATCTACAAGGGCGGCCTTCCGGAAGTTATTGGAAGAAAAATCAAATCGGTAAAAGACATCTCTTTTCCGAAAGCAATTTATAATGAAAGTGAAAAAATGATTGTTGGAGAGGTAATGTATATTGATAACTTTGGAAATGTAGTTTCCAATATCAGCCGGAAATTCTTTGAGAAATATGCATCCCTATCGGAAAACTTCACTGTAAAATTCCGCAATATTGTTCTGACAAAAATCTACGATCAGTATACGGATGTTGTAACGGACTGGGAAAGGGAGCCGGAATTCCACGGTAAGTCATCCGTTATCTTCAATGACGCCGAACTTCTTGAAATTACGATCTACAAAGGCAGCGTACTGAATGGCGCATCTACACTTTTCGGAATGAATACCGGAGAAAAAATCTATGTAGAATTCGCATAAAAAAAACCGGCAATTTTTGCCGGTTTTAATCTATTAATTATTGTTTGATTAGCTTCTTAGTGAAACTGTCGTTTTCAGTTTTAACTTTAAGAACATAATTTCCTGTTTTCATTGAAGAAATCTCGAAAGTATTTCTCGCTAAACTATCCTTATCAAATTGCTTAACCAATTTTCCGGAAATATCATAAACTTCCAAAGAAAGTATTTTATTAATTCCTTTTAGTGTAAATTGATTTTTAACCGGATTAGGATATACTGCAACATCTTTTGCATTTACAACATCATCAACAGCAAGAAAAGTACAACTGAAATTGGCCTTGAAACCAGAGTTGGTTCCGGAATTATCAGATCTGAAAGTTACTGTAATTGCACCTGAAGGGTGAGTAGATTCATAGGACTGCGGAATTGTAGTTCCTGTCAGTTTAGCAGCACCTGAAAAGACCGGCGAATTTGCCAAACCATTTCTCAAAGTGATGTAATCTGTTCCATTTTCTAAGTTGAATTCAGTGAAATTCAATTTTAACTTTTGTCCTTCAGAATCCGGATAGAAAGTTTTAGTCCAGTTTTCATCATTAGAATAGTTACCGGAATCTCCTCCAGAATCTGTAAGATTTTTGCCGCACCACAAGCCATCTGTAATGAATATCTGATTCTGCTGGTAAGTTGTGGAGCAGTCTGTTCCGACTTCTACTCTATAGAAAGAATTTGGATCCAGATTAGTAAAGTTCAAAACTTTATTAGTCGTAGAGCCGGATGCGACAATACTTCCGTCAGTAGTTTTCGTAAGACGGTACTTCCAGTTTGTTCCGGTATTATCTGCAATCGTTGCGGTTACAGAGCTGGCAGTCAGGTTGCTAAGCGATAAAGCCGTTACCGAAACATCACAGGAAGCGATACAATCTGTACCAAGACAAGGTTTACCGGCGATGGTTTCTCTTATAAGATCACCAGGCTGTTGCCCGAAGCCGTTTGCAAAGCTAATCCCTACAGAAGATACCAAGTGACAATAGCTCATAATAGTACCTTTGGTTGCAGTAGGTAATGGTCCATTACACCCTTCATCATTGCCGGAAGCCGGTCCACAGCCATCAATAGCTGTATTATTACCATTCCAGGCGCAGGCGTGGGTATGTGGAGATCCCAGATTATGGCCTAATTCGTGGGTCATTGCTTCAATATTCCAGGAATAAGTAGGCACTGCAATATTTTGATTGTTGACACCACAATAAGAATACTTATAAACGCCACAAAGGGAATTAACATAAGCAACGCTTGTAGTTGCAGGATTTCTTAAAAGCTGGGCAAGATCTCCGTTAAAACTGGTTCTTGTAGTACGGAACTGGTTAAGAATTGTACCGGGCTGACCAGAGTAAGGATCTGTGGTTGTCCAGACAAAAATCTCACTGATGGCTACTTTCACATTTTCATTATCATACAATGTTTTAATATTGTTGAAAAGTGCCGTAACCCAATTAGAAGTAGTCGTAACATTAGAACTATTCTGAGTGTATGGCCCATAGCCTACTTCAAAATAAATCCTCACGCAGCTGTTAGAAGCCTTGGAATCTCTTTTTTTATTAGGATCAAAAGAGATTTTCTTCATATTGTTTTCGGGCAGTTCGTCTGCTGCACAGGAAAAAGGATTTTTGCTCTTCATTTTGTAATCACTGTAGGATACAAAATCATCTGCACTTTTCACCTTGCCTACAACAATATTTCCCAGTTCATTGGCAGAAGCAACACCTACAATATCATTATCAAAAAAACTGAATGCAACAACGGAATTATTATCACCTTTTATAATCCCCTGATAATATACACCTGCTTTGTAATCGGCATCGCCTTTATCCGTGCCTACTTTGAAGCCACCTGCAAAAATATCGTTCTTAACCAATTCTACAGTGATGGCACCATTTTCAAAAGGAAAATCCATTTCCATTGTTTCAGGTTTCTCATTTACAATTTTTTGCAGTTCCGATGATTTCAGCTGCATTACCGTCACGCCTTCTGCTTCATTTTTGTAAGTTGCGGCATTTTTAGATGCGGCATCTTTTGTAAAAGGACTGAATTTTGCGAAAGTTTTCTTCGCCAATTTTTGAGCTGCCACCTTCTGAGCAACGGGCTTCAGATTCTGTGAAAATCCGCAAACCGCAATGCATACAGAAAATAGTAGTTGTAAAAATTTCCTCATAACTTAGAATAATTAAATTTATCTTACAAAAAAAAGGTTTTTTTTTCAGAATCAGCTTATTATAGAACATTTTAACAGTTATATGCCAATAGGCATCCTATAACACAAATTATTTATTTTCATTAAAAATACAGGTATGTCTATTAAAAATACTTCCCATTAATTAAAAGAACAAAAAAAAATAGCCAAATGTTTAAATTTGACTATTTTACGCTGATACCCTGAAATTATTCTTTCATTATTTTTCTGATTAATAATTCTTTACCCGTAGTAATCTTTATCAAGTAATTACCTGGTTTCAGTTTGGAAATGTCAAATGTTTTTTTCAGCACCTCCTTACTGTCAAATCTTTTAACCTGTCTGCCGGAGACATCATAGATTTCAACATTTTTTATTTCATCCATACTTGTTAAGGTAAATTGATTTTTAACAGGGTTCGGAGAAAGTATGATATCCTGAATAGCCACATCTTTTACAGCTAATGTAGAACAGCTCAGCAACGCCCGGAATCCCGGCCTGTTTATCGTAGCATCTGATTTGAAAACCAGGGTAATAGCTCCGGAAGGATGCGTAGATTCAAAAGGACCTCTTATGAAAGATCCTGTCATATTATTACCTCCCGGAAAAACCGGAGAATCTACATTAGGGCCATTTCTTACGGTCAGAAAGTCCTTGCTCTGCTGAAGATCAAAGGCTTGAAAAGTAATTTTCATTTTCTGGTTAGAATTATCCGGATAAAATGTTTTCACCCAGTTTTCTCCATCATAATAATTGAAGTCTGGTCCTCCGGTATCTGTAATTGTTTTTCCGCACCACACATCATCCGTAAAAATCAGTTGTGACATTTGATATGTGCCCAAACAACTTGTTCCCGTTTCAATTTTATAGAATGTTCCCGGAGAAAGACCGCTAATTGTAAATGGATTCTCGGAAGCAGTGCCGGTTTGAACAACCGAACCACTCGGCGTCAAAACTCTATAGTTCCATTGCCACATACCTGTTGGAAGTGTGCTTTGGACATTAACTGAAACAGAGTTTTTCTGAACATTTCCTATAGAAAAATTGGTCGAAGCAGATGTGCAGCTATTAAAACAATCCGTAAAAAGACAAGATTTGGAATCTACAACCTGCCTCATTAATGCTGCTGGCTGATCCCCGAATCCTTTAGAAAAATTTTTTCCGATAGATGCCAATAAATGACAGTAGCTCATAATAGTTCCTCCATTATCCGGAAGCGGACCAACGATGTCGCAAAACTGACCCGGATAGTTTGCCGTAGGCCCACAGCCATCAATAGGCGTGTTATCACCGTTCCATGCACAGTCATGCGTATGCGGAGATCCTAAAGAATGTCCCATTTCATGAGTCATCGCATCAATAATCCAGGAATAGGTTGGCAAATTTGAATAAGTCATATTAATTCCCGAATAAGCGTATCGGTTATCATTACACAATGAATTTAAAAAAGCTACACTTGTAGTTGCAGGATAATTAACCAGATGTGCAAGATCACCATCAAAAAAAGGCCTGTTTAAGCTAAAACTGTATAAATTCTGATCATATGTACCGGTATAAGGATCTGCTGTTTCCCATATATAAACAGTTTTAAGCGACATTTTTATACCATCATTTACATAGAGTGTATTGATGTTATTATGTACAGCAGAAATCCAGTTAAGCGTAGTAGTTATATCAGAACCGTTCTCTATAAATGGCTTATTACAAATTTCATAATAAATACGAACACAATTATTCGTCATCTGAGGAGATTTTGAAGTCTTTGGATCAAAACTGACCCTTTGTTTTTCATTGACCATCATTTCATCAACTCCGCAAATAAAAGGATTGGCACCTGTTAATTTCTGGTCATTATAAACCACAAAATCTTCCGAATTCTTTGCCTTGCCCAGTGTAACATTGCCAATTTTCAAAGCAGAAGCAACACCTACCACGTCATTATCAAAAAAGCTGAATGCAGCCACAGATCTGTCATCTCCTTTTATGATCCCTCTGTAAAAAATCCCTTTCTTATAATCATTGACTTTTCTTTTATTGGTTTCAGCATGAAAATCCGGCGAATAGATATCAACCCGAACCATTTCTACCGATAGTTCTCCATCCTCAAAAGGAAAAGTAAGTTCAATGGCCTCCGGCTTTTCGTTCAAGAGCTTTGCAAGTTGATTTTTATTAAGATTCAGTACCTGCAGATCTCTGGCTGCATTTTGATAAACCATTTGCTTGCTGCTTTTGTCTATCTCAAATAGTTTAACAGTTTTGAAATCAGTATTTCTGGAATGATAATCTTTTACCTCTTGCGTAACAAATCTTGCAGATTGAGAAAACGAGAGAATGCTGACAAGAATTGACAACAACAATTGTAGTTTTATTTTCATAGATTATTAATTTTTCAGCAATTTAGTGAATTTTCTAATTATTTTTTAAAAATCCATAAATATTTTAATCTATAACGAAAACTAAACTCACCTGAATATATTTTATCTTCAGCCAATAAAAAGTATCTTTGCAAAAAATCCGTAGATGCTTTATACGATTATCAAGGCAATTCATATAATTTTTATGGTCAGTTATTTTGCCGGGATTTTCTATCTCGTGAGATTATTTGTCTATTACAAGGATACTGATGAGTTCGATGAGGTTAAGCAGCAGATTCTCAGAAATCAGTATACATTTATGGCCATCAGGCTCTGGAATATCATTACCGTTCCCGCAGGAATTCTGATGTTAGCAAGCGGACTGACAATGATTTTCCTTAATTCCGGATTAATGAAAACACCCTGGTTTCATCTGAAACTGACATTTCTCGTCGGACTTGGGATTTACCATTTCTGGTGCTGGAAACGGGTGAAAGAACTCAAAAACCTCAACGGACAAATCCTTTCCATTCCGAATATCAAGCTTCGCCAGTTCAATGAGATCGCAACCTTTATTTTATTCGCCGTTGTTTTTACCGTAATTCTCAAATATTCCGTTATACAATATTGGTGGCAGTTATTACTAGGATTTTTCGGAATTATCATTCTGATAAGTTCGATTGTAAAATTGGTGAACAGAAATAAGACAAAAGAAAAAAGACAAAAGAATCAGGATTAATGGCTTCTAGAGCCACAACCTGACAAAAATACAAGATGAAAACCCACAAAACTCTAATATACTCAAACTCTACAACTCATTTATGATAGCTATATTCAAAAAGGAACTTTGGAATTTTTTCGGAAACTGGAGCGCGTGGATCATCATCGCTGCGTTCAGTATTATTTCCGCCTTGTTCCTGTTCTTCTTCGAGAACAATTTTAACATTTTCGAGATCGGAAGCGCCACTTTACAAAGTTTCTTTGTGCTTTCGCCCTGGCTTTTTATGTTCATCATTCCGGCCATCAGTATGAGGACTTTGGCCGAGGAAGAACAATCCGGAACATTATTCTGGCTGTTTTCGCAACCGGTGAAAATTACCGAAATCGTTGGCGGTAAATTCCTGTCCGTCTGGTTGGTCGGCATTTTGTGTTTGCTGCCAAGTCTGGTTTATTATTACACCGTTTATGTTTTGGGCGTTCCGGAAGGCAATATCGATGGCAGTATGACTTTCGGAAGTTACATCGGATTGATGATTTTGATTGCTGCTTTTTCCGCGGTCGGGATTTTAGCATCATCATTGTCATCAAACCAAATTATGGCTTACCTATTGGGTGTTTTCCTTTGTTTTATTCTTTACTTTGGGATTGAACAACTGGCAAGCTACAAGCTTTTAGGCGGTGCGGATTATATTTTGCAGAATATCGGGTTTTACCAGCATTTCCTGGCATTTACACGAGGCCAAATCGACACAAGAGACGTCTGCTATTTTCTTTTCGTGATATTTTTGGGATTGGGATTGGCCAGCTGGTTTGTATGGAAAAAGAAATAAAAATAAAAACATTCAACAGCAAGTGTTAATAACTCAACGATGAGTAAAAAAGATACAATTTTGAGTAAAAAAGACTCATCGAAGACTAAAATCATTCTCCGTTGAGTAAAAAAGACTCATCGAAGACTAAAATCACTCTCCGTTGAGTAAAAAAGACTCATCGAAGACTAAAATCACTCTCCGTTGAGTAAAAAAGACTCATCGATGAGTAAAAACACTCGACGGAGCGTATAAAAGATTCAAAATTGGATATCAAAGACTCAACCGACAACTAAAAACTGTCAACTAAAATAAAGATGAATAAAAAAAATAAAATCACTTTGATTATCATAACCCTCCTCCTGATTGTCGGGATGAGCGGCATCGTTTATAAACGCTTTGATCTGACAGCGGAAAAACGTTACACCCTTTCGGATTCTACGATTAAAGTCCTGGAAAAAGTAAAAAAGCCAATGACAATCGAGGTTTATCTGGAAGGCGACTTTCCGGCTTCGTTCAGGCAGCTTTCGAACGAAACCAAATTTATGCTGGATGAGTTCCGGAAAATCAATCCGAAAATCGATTATAAATTCCGCGATCCGATTGCTGAGAAAATTCCGCAGGACACGCTGAAAGCGATGGGAATGCAGCCTTCCATTCTTCCGGATATGAAAGACGGGAAAATTTCCGAAATCGTAATGTTTCCTTACGCCGCCATCAAATATAACGGTTACGGAACTTCGGTACCATTGATTGTCCAGCAATCCGGAATTGATGCGGCAACACAACTCAGCAAATCGATTGAAAACCTCGAATATAACTTCGCTTCCACGATCAAAGGAATGACGGAAGAAACGGCTAAAAACATTGGTTTTTTAGTGAATCAGCAGGAATTAAGCCCGGATGAATTCCGCGGATTTTTGGATTTGGCGATGGAAAATTACAACATCGGCCCCATCATTCCGGAAAATAAAACCGAATTATCTCTGGCTGATGTCCCGAAGCTAAAACAAATGGATGCTTTGGTGATCGCCAAACCAAGAAAAGCATTTACCGATAACGAAAAGGTGATTCTCGACCAATATATTATGAACGGCGGAAAAACATTGTGGATGTTGGACGCCGTGAATGCTGAAATGGACACGCTTTTCCAGGCGAAGAAAATTATGGCATACCCAATCGATCTTAACCTGACGGATTTTATGTTCAATTACGGACTGAGAATCAATCCGGCGCTGGTGAAGGATATGAAAAAATCGGCGCTGGTAAGAATTGTTTCCGGTGAAGTAGCCGGCAATCCGCAGTACAGCAGTTTTCTCTGGCCTTATTTTCCTCTGGGGATTGCTGAATCCAAAAACCCGATTACGAAGAACATCAACCCCGTAAAATTCGAATTTCCAACTTCGATTGATACATTGGGAAGGCCAAATATCAAAACCAAAGTTCTTTTTGAATCCAGCGAAAGAACAATGAGCAAAACGGTTCCGAACTATGTCGCACTTTCTGAAATCGTGAGAACGGACAGCATCGGCGAAATGGAACGCCCTACGCCACCGAAGATTTTTGCAGTGGCTCTGGAAGGAAAATTCAAATCTGCTTATGCCACAAGAAGTGAAAAGAATTCTTACCCGGGATTCAAAGCGCAAAGTCCTGAAAATAAAATGCTCGTAATTGCGGACGGTGATATTGCAAGGAACCAGATGTGGAAAGGGCAGCCGTTACCTTTGGGCGAAGATCTGCTAACCAAACAACATTATGGCAATGCGCAATTTCTGAGAAATGCTCTGGACTATCTTCTGGATGACAGTAATATGATGGAACTGCGTGACAGAACCATCGAAATCCGATTGCTGGACAGGCAAAGAATCGATGAAGAAAAATCCGACTGGCAATGGCTCAATCTGCTTCTACCTTTGGGAATTTTAGGAGTTTTGGGAGCAGGATTTTATTTCCTTAGAAAGAAAATGTTTTCGTAAACTCGATGCTGGCTTTAAACGCAAAGTCCGCAAAGAATTTTTAAAAAATATAACTGTTTTTAAGTTCGCAAAGGCGTAAACTCAGCAACGATTTATTTTGTATTTTCTTCGCTGAACGAAGTGTCCTTGCGAACGAAAATATGCGCAGCTTATCGTAAAAAAACTTGCGAACTTTGCCTTTAAATCAATATCAATACAATGAAAAACCTTTTACTAGCTTTGATCTCCGGTGTTTTGTTAGCCATTTCCTGGCCTACTTACGGGATTCCGTTTTTTATATTTTTTGCATGGGTTCCGCTTCTGATGATGGAACACAACATTGCCAAATTCAGCGATATCAAAAAGAAAAGATTAGCTGTTTTCTGTTTTTCATACCTCACATTTCTGATTTGGAACTTTGTAACCACAGGCTGGCTTTACAATTCGCAATTGCCTGACGGAAGCAAATCACTTTTGGCAGTTCTGTTTCCTGTTCTCACCAATTCTTTATTTATGGCTTTGGTTTTTGTGTTTTATCATATCTATAAAAAAAGTCAGGGAACGTATTTCGGATTGGTCTTTTTTGTAGCGATTTGGATGGGTTTTGAGAAGCTGCATTTGGTCTGGGAATTCACCTGGCCTTGGCTGAATCTCGGAAACGTTTTCGCAGATTATCATCAGTTGGTTCAGTGGTATGATACTTTGGGTGCAACGGGCGGAAGCTTCTGGATCTTGATTTGTAATGTTTTAGTGTTTTATACGATAAGAATCTGGGAAGCCGGAAGAAAAAGAAAATCATTGATTCAAAATGTTTTGATGACGGCCGGTTTTATCATTCTTCCAATGATAATTTCTCATGTCAAATATTATAATTATTCTGTAAAACCAATCGGGACAATCAATGTCACAATGCTTCAGCCGGCATTGGACCCTTACACTGAAAAATATCAGAAAGACAGCCTGACCATTGAAAATGATTTGCTAAAAATAGCTGCTGAAAACTCAGTTTTGCAGAGTGATAAAAAATCAAAAATCGATTTATACCTTGCTCCGGAAACATCTTTGCCCGGAATTGGCGGTTTCAGCGAGAGAGGTTTTAATAATAGCTTATTAATTAATAACATCAAAGCTTTTCTTTCCCAGCATCCAAAATCTGTTTTCTCGGGCGGAATTTCCAGTTATTACGTTTATAAAGAAGACGAAGAAAAACCGTCAACAGCGAGCTATCTCAACGGACAAGGTATTTGGCTGGATGAGTATAACTCGGCCATCCAAATCATTCCGAATCAACAGCCGGAAGTTTATCACAAAGCAATGCTCGTTCCCGGCGTTGAGATTTTTCCTTATATCAAAATTTTAAAACCGATTTTAGGCGATGCGATGCTGGATTTAGGCGGAACTACACGTTCTCTGGGAATTTCCAACGAAAGAAAAGTGTTCGCTAATCCTTACAATAAATCGGTAATTGCACCGATCATTTGCTACGAAAGCATCTATGGCGAATTCGTGACGGGTTACGTGAAAAAAGGCGCCAATCTCCTTACCATTGTGACCAATGATTCCTGGTGGGGCTATTCACAGGGACATAAGCAACTGTTGGTTTATGCGAAACTCCGTGCGATAGAAACCCGACGCGAAATTGCAAGAGCCGCGAACAGCGGAACCAGTGCGCACATCAATTCCCGAGGCGATATTGTAGATGAATTACCTTACGGCGCAAAAGGTGCATTGACTGCAAAAGTTAACTTGATTGACAAAGAAACATTCTACACCAAAAGCGGCGATTTCCTTTCCAGAATTTGTCTTTTTGTGATTGGTGCATTGCTTCTGTTTATTCCGGGGAGAAAGTATTTGACGAGGAAGAAATAATAAGTTGGAGAGTTTTAGTATTTGTGAATTTGAGAGTAATTCTTACACTCTAACACGCTAAAACTCTCCGACTCACAAACTCAAAGATTCGGCAAATACCTTTCCTTGATAATATTCAAATGATGAATATTGTGACCAACATTTAATTTCCCGATGGTTTCCACTTTGATATTATTTCCATTGACGATTCCAATCAATTGAAGTGCTTCTTCCGGAAGATTTTTAAAGAACTTGACGGATAATTTTCTGGTTAGTTTGAATTCTTTAATCAGACTTTTTAAAGTCCGGGTCTCTGCATAAGAATTATCTGCCCAGGCTTCTTCATCAAATCCGGAAACCAAAGACTGGTCTTTTCTGGAAAATCTGAGTGCCCGGTAAGCAAAGACTTTTTCCGTATCGATAAGATGTTGCAAAAGCATTTTCAAAGTCCATTTTCCTTCTGCATAAGCAAAATTCCCTTGTTCTTCGGAAAGCGATTCATAGATCTGTAAGGTTTCATCGGAAGCCATTTTCATTTCTTCGATCCAATTTTCTGAAGGAACCAAATCCAGATAGCGCTGTATATATTTTTCGAAATCGGTCATAGTTTAGTTGATAGTTTTTGGTTGATAGTTGATAGGTTCAGGCTGAGGCTCTCGAAGCCTTTTTGAACTTGATTCTTTTTACTTCTCTCTTGATTCTTTCTAATCCACTTCCCATTCATAAAAATTCACCTCATCATATTTTTTGAAACCTGCGCTTGGGTATAACTGATTTCCGATTATATTTTCTTTTCCGGTTTCCAGATACATTCCGCAGGAACCGGAAGCTCTGCAAAGTTCTTTTGCTTCTTCTATCAAAGCTTTGGAAAACCCTTTTCCACGAAAACCTGCATTAACATAAAGATCATTCAGCAGCCAATAACGCTTCATCCTTGTAGATGAAAACAATGGATACAATTGAACAAACCCAACCAGTCTTTCATTGTCCTCAGCGACAAATATTTCAGAATCATTTTTTTTCAACCTATCGGATAAAAACTGTTGAGCTCCTGCTAAATCAGATGTTTTGTGATAAAACATCCTGTATTCATCAAACAATTTGGAAAGCTGAACCAAATCTTCCTGAGTCGCTTTTCTGATACTATTCTTCATCTTCATACTGTTCCAGATAATAGGTGAATGTAAAGCCTTCAACCTCATCTTCTGCATCTTCCAAAGTTGTCAGAAGATCTTCAAACAATTCCAATTGGTCAACGCTCATATTGACGAATTCCAGATGAAGCGGCATTTCCAGTTCTCCCGAAATCACATCAAATAAGGCGTCCAGATTGTCGCCAAAGTGTTCCGGCAGTTCTAATTTTGATTTCAACTGGTCGTAAAAATCTTCATAATCGCCGATATCGACGAAATCGATGTATATTTCTTTCATTCTAAGTTGATAGTTGTTGGTTGATAGTTGACGGTTGCAGACTGAGGCGCTCGAAGCCTTCCCTATTTTTATTGTTTCTCAAAAGATTTATAATGGTTTTTTGTGAGCCAAACATCGCCGCTTTTAGTAAAGACAATTCGGTCTGCGCCCCGGTTTCCGCAATCATAATTCACATCTGCTTCATAATATTGTTCGCCTTTTGGCAATTGTTTTTCACGATTACTGAATCGGTCGCCACCAATTGCTTTTCCAGGCAAAGCCTCACAAAGATTGCCTCTGGAAGGATTCCAGCCTTGGCTTTTAGCTTCAGATTTTGTAATGTAAAACGCCGGCAGTTTATGATTGGATTTTACATAAGCAATTACCTTATCATCATCCGTTAATTCTTCTATCGAAATTCCTTCAGAACTTCTTTTCGTGTCAAATTGACGCTCAGAATCGTTTTTAGATTCGAGAACTTCGGGCTTCCGGCTTCCGGCATCCGACTTCCTTTCGATCCGGTAATTCGAAATCAGATACATTGTCAGTATTCCGGCAAATGCGCCGATGAGAAAGAAAAACAGGGTTTTCAGTTTTGGGTTCATTAATGAAAATTTCTATGCTAAAATAACGAAAACCTTGATTCTTACGGAAGAAAAAACAAATTTTAAAAAAAAATTGTCCTTAACCTAATTTTTCTATATTTGGAAGCAAAGATAAAATATGAACTCCGACACAATGGATAACTTAAAAATGATTGCCGAAACGGCCAAAGACTTCGCTGAAAAAAATATCCGCCCGAACATTATGGATTGGGATGAAAGCCAGACTTTTCCTGTAGAATTGTTTCATCAATTGGGAGAATTAGGCTTTATGGGAATTGTAATTCCTGAAGAATATGGCGGCTCCGGGCTTGGTTATCAGGAATATGTTACCATTTTGGATGAGATTTCCCAGGTTGACCCTTCCATTGGATTATCCGTTGCGGCACATAATTCACTTTGCACCAATCATATTTACGAGTTTGGGAATGAAGAGCAAAGAAGAAAATGGCTGCCACAATTGGCATCCGGAAAAGTTATCGGCGCTTGGGGACTAACGGAGCACAACACAGGTTCAGACTCCGGCGGAATGTCCACAACTGCTGTAAAAGATGGCAATGATTGGATTATTAACGGGGCTAAAAACTTCATCACGCACGCCATTTCCGGAGACATCGCTGTTGTTATGACAAGAACAGGTGAAAAAGGTGCGAAGAATAATTCAACCGCTTTTGTTTTGGAAAAAGGAATGACCGGTTTTACTTCCGGTAAAAAGGAAAATAAATTGGGAATGCGTGCTTCCGAAACCGCTGAATTGATTTTCGATAACGTTCGTGTTCCGGATTCTCACAGATTAGGAGAAGTGGGAAGCGGTTTCAAGCAGGCGATGAAAATTCTGGACGGCGGTCGTATTTCTATCGCAGCATTGAGTTTGGGAATTGCAAGAGGTGCCTACAAAGCAGCTTTGAAATATGCCCAGGAAAGACATCAGTTCGGAAAAGCAATTTCAAGTTTTCAAGCAGTGAATTTTATGCTGGCGGATATGGCCACAGAAATTGACGCATCCGAATTATTAATCAGAAGAGCATCTGACCTGAAAAATGCGAAACAGAAAATGACACGTGAAGGCGCAATGGCCAAACTTTATGCTTCAGAAGCTTGTGTCAGAATTTCTAATAACGCCGTTCAAATCTTCGGTGGTTATGGCTATACCAAAGATTTCCCGGTCGAAAAATTCTACAGAGATTCTAAATTGTGTACTATTGGTGAAGGTACTTCTGAAATCCAGAGATTAGTGATTGGAAGGGATATTATTCAATAATTATTAATTTTTATTGAAAATATTTTTACAAAAACAACATTTTCATACATTTGTAAATAATTTTTAAAATAAATACAAATGATGAAACAAGCACTTTTAGGTGAATTTCTGCACGAAGCAGAAAGCACAAGAAAACTTTTACAAGCAATCCCAGACAATGCTCTTGATTGGAAACCATCCGAAAAAAACTGGACAACGGCACAACTGGCATCGCATATTGCCGAAGTTTATAATTGGTACGAAGTCACCTTTAACCAGGATGTTTTTGATATGGGTTCCTATCAGTATGACAAGGGAGACATTGCCAAAGCAGAAAATATTGTGGCAAAATTTGAAGAAAATGTACTGAATGCTCAGAAAGCAATAGAAAACTCAGACGAAGCCACCTACATGAATCTCTGGAAAATGCAAGCCGGAGGAAACGAAATTTTCCCGCCAATGCCAAAGATACAGGTTATAAGAGGTTTTCTTTATAACCATCTTTATCATCACAGGGGTGAGCTTATTGTCTATCTGAGAGCGACAGGAAACAATGTTCCCGGATTATACGGACCTACTGCTGATGATAAATTTTAGCAAAAAGACTTAGATAAAAATTTTTAATTTTATTAAATGCTGTCTCCTTGGACGGCATTTTTTATATTTGTTAAAAATTTTAGAAAAATAATGGAAAAATTAGACAGCCTGAATCAGGTAGCCGAATTTCATAAAACCTTCAATGCCCCCATTCTTGACACTCCTCAGATTCCTTCAAAAGAACGTGCAGCTCTCAGAGTCAGTCTTTTGCAGGAAGAATTGGATGAGCTGAAAAAAGCAATTGAAGACAATGATCTTGTAGAAGTTGCGGATGCGCTTTGTGATTTGCAGTATGTTTTGAGCGGCGCTGTTCTGGAGTTTGGTTTGGGAGAAAAATTCGTGGAACTGTTTAATGAAGTTCAGCGTTCTAATATGTCCAAAGCTTGTGATAATGAAATTCAGGCGCAGGAAACGGTAGAATTCTACAAAGCCAAAGGAACTGATGCTTATTATGAAAAGTCTGGCGACAAATATAATGTTCACAGAGTGGCGGACAACAAGGTTCTGAAAAACAAATATTATTCTGCCGCGGATTTAAAAGACATTATTAATAAGTAACCACAATAGACCCAAAGATTCACCAGGCTCACAAATAAAAGTATTAAGTTTTAAAATTGTATCCTTTGTGCAAAAACTTCGCGAACCTTGTGGTAAAAGAAATAAAAACATAATGAAAAAAATCTCAATATTGATAGGCATCATTGCATTGACAACGATTAATTCCTGCGCAGAAAGAGTCATTGTAAACCGGGAGGTAGAATCCAAAAATGATGGTAAAATGCTGCTGGGAACACAAACACTCGATCAGTTCCGAAAAGAGCCTTACAAAGTCTGGTTCGATGAAGAATATAACCGCTATCAGATTGATCAGCAAACTTTCCCTGAACTGAAAAAGGAAAAATTGAATTCCTACAACCTGGTCGTTTTTGTCGGAAGCTGGTGCGAGGATAGCCACAGGGAATTCCCGAGATTAATAAAGATTCTGGATGCGTTGAAATACAACACGGATAAAATGCAGATCATCGCTGTTAATCGGAAAAAGGAATCACCGGCCGGCGAAGAAGGTCTGTACAATATTTCAAGCGTTCCAACCATCATTGTGAAAAAATATGGCAAAGAAATCGGGAGAATCACAGAGATGCCGGAAACGGGCTATTTGGAAAGAGATTTGCTAAACATACTGAAAAAAGACAATTCGGGTTTGTTTAAATAGTTTAAAAATTTCGAAAGCCTCAAACTGACAATACTTTTAGTAATAGAAATGTCATACTGAGCTTGTCGAAGCGTCTTTAGCAAGTTTAAACATCGCTGACAAATTCTAAACCAATGAATAAATATACTGGCCTACTTTCCTTTGTTTTCGGGATCATTCTCACAGTTTTTGTTTTCTTATCTTGGAGAAGCTGCAGCAAAAAAGATGACGCCGCAATGATTAATCAGGATTATTATCTGATTACGAACCAAATCCAGAAAATGAATAAAATGGTAGTTCTGGAACAGGATTTTTCCAGTTTTCAAACCCATAAAAGTTCCGCGGCCAACATTGCAGGCTTCGACATTCTTCCAAGAGAAATGGTTCTTTATACGACTGCAAAAGCCCAGGTTTCTTACGACCTGAAAAAAATGAAGATTGATGTAGATACCATTAATAAAAAAGTAATTATTGAAGAATTACCTCAGCCCGAAATCAAGATTTTCCCGGATGTGAAAATCCATTTCATGGATGATTATGCCATTAACAGATTCAAACAAAGCGACATCAACGGTATTATGGAATCGGCTAAGAAAAATATGTCAAAAAGTGTCAATCAGGATCAGCTTAAGGAGGAAAGTAAAAAACAGCTTAAGGAAAATCTAAACGAAATTTTTGTTTTGGCAAAAGCCTTGCATTATTCTATAGAAGACAAGACAAATACGTTTCCTTCCACCGAATTATAAAAATTACCGTTATGAACCAGGATAAAAAAAACGAAAACAGCAATTCTGCAGAGAATAAAAAGCAAAATGAGGATTTTAAAAATATTCCTGCTGCATCAGATAAAAAGAATCCACCGGATATTGACAAACAGGACATCGATAAAAGCTCGAAAGTCAATAAAGACGGAAAAACAGATAATACGGATAACTAATATAAATAAACCCATTCAAGCGAATGGGTTTATTATTTTGGCGATAGAATAATATTAAAATAAAGTTAAAATTATCCATTCAGGTTATAATGCCATAATTTTTGTTTTGTGAGAAGTACCAAATATTAACACACAAAAAATATTATTATGTCTTACACTGTTTTTGGAATCTTTCCTAATCAAAAGGAATGTAATGAGGTCATTACCAAATTGGAAAATGCCGGATTTTATGATTATACAATCTCGCATTCAGAAAAAAAAGCTTTGGAAACTGTAGATAACAATGAAAAGAAAGGCTTCTGGCACTGGCTTTTTGATAACAGTACACTTGAGCAGGATCGCTATGAATATGCGAGTATAGATAGTGACACGGTTACTGTTTATGTTGACAATGAAGATGATGCAAATGCCGTAAAAAGCATCCTTGATGAAAACGGCGCCATCGACATTGAGGAAAAAACAAGAGACTACATTTCTGGAAAATACACAGATACACACCACGAATATCCCATTTCCGAAAGCAAAAGAGCAAGAATAATTGCGAAAGCGAAAAACGATCTGTATTTTACAGAAGAGCGAAGTGAAGCTTACAGACCGGAGAAAGGAATGTCTGACGAGATGGATTCTATGGGTAAAAAAGATTAAAAACAAATCACATCCTGATATATAACTTTACATAGTAATTAGGGCTGAAACTTTTCAGCCCTGTTTTTTTATATTTAATTAATTGAAATGCAAAATAATCCCGTTGCTGATTTCTTATTATTTCGTAAATTTGCAGACATTATTTTTAAACCATTATGCTAAAAATTACACTTCCTGATGGCAGCATCAGAGAATATGAAGGAGCAGTTACTCCACTACAAGTTGCGCAGAGTATCAGTGACGGTTTGGCAAGAAACACCATTTCTGCCGTCGTAAACGGGAAACAGACAGAAGTAGACACCATGATAACCGAGGATTCTACAGTGCAGCTTTTGACGTGGAATGACGATATGGGAAAAAAAGCATTCTGGCACTCATCCGCTCACTTATTAGCTCAGGCTATTATGGAATTTTATCCCAACGCCAAGCTGACAATCGGACCAGCCATCGCCAACGGATTCTATTATGATGTAGATTTCGGAGGAGAGCCTTTGTCTGAAAAAGACTTTGACAAATTAGAAAAGAAAATCTTAGAAAACGCTAAGAAAAATTCAACGTTCAATCTTCGTGAAGTTTCCAAAGCTGATGCACTGAAAGAATATGCAGACAATCCTTTCAAAACTGAACTGATTGAAAATCTACCTGACGGCGAGATTACTTTTGTAACACACGATAACTTCACAGATCTTTGTAGAGGTGGCCACATCCCTTCAACAGGAATCGTGAAAGCAGTGAAAATCCTGAACGCAGCCGGCGCTTATTGGAGAGGTGACGAGAAAAATCCACAGCTGACAAGAGTTTACGGAATCTCTTTCCCTAAACAGAAAGAATTAGCTGAATATCTTGAAAGACTGGAAGAAGCTAAAAGAAGAGATCACAGAAAACTGGGTAAAGAATTAGGCATTTTTGCATTTTCTGAAAAAGTAGGTGCAGGTCTTCCACTTTGGTTGCCAAAAGGAGCAGCCTTGAGAAAAAAATTAGAAAACTTCTTATCAGAAGCTCAGAAAAAACAAGGCTACGAATTTGTGATTTCTCCGCACATCGGAGCAAAAGAACTTTATGTAACATCGGGACACTGGGATAAATATGGTGCGGATAGTTTCCAACCTATCAAAACACCTAACGAAGGAGAAGAATTCTTGTTGAAACCAATGAACTGTCCTCACCATTGCGAGATTTATAAAGCACAACAATGGTCTTATAAAGATCTGCCGAAACGTTATGCAGAATTCGGGACCGTTTATAGATACGAACAATCGGGAGAATTGCACGGCTTAACCAGAGTTCGTGGATTTACTCAGGATGATGCTCACCTTTTCTGTACGCCAGACCAACTGTTGCAGGAATTTGAAAAAGTAATTGATCTTGTTTTATACGTTTTCGGATCGCTTGGATTTGCTGATTTTACAGCGCAAATCTCATTGAGAGATCCAGAAAACAGGGAAAAATACATTGGTTCTGATGAAAATTGGGAGAAAGCAGAAAATGCCATCGTTACTGCGGCCAAATCAAAAGGATTGAAAACCGTAACTGAATATGGCGAAGCCGCTTTTTACGGCCCAAAACTAGACTTTATGGTAAAGGATGCTTTGGGAAGAAGCTGGCAGCTGGGAACGATCCAGGTGGATTATAATTTGCCGGAAAGATTTGACCTTTGGTATAATGGCAGCGATAATGACAAGCACAGACCGGTGATGATCCACAGAGCACCATTTGGATCTATGGAGCGTTTCATTGCAATTCTTATAGAGAATACAGCTGGCGATTTCCCGCTTTGGTTGAGCCCTGAGCAATTTACGATTTTGCCGATCAGTGAAAAGTTTGGCGATTATGCAAAAAAAGTTTCACAATTATTGGAAAATCACGATATTTGTGGTCTGATAGACGACAGAAACGAAAAAACCGGCAAGAAAATTCGCGATGCCGAATTGAAGAAACTTCCTTTTATGCTCATCGTGGGCGAAAATGAGGAAAAAAACGGTACAATTTCTGTTAGAAGAAGAGGCGAAGGCGACCTTGGAGAAATGACGGTAGATGCTTTTATCGCTTATTTTAAAGAGCAGGCAAAACCAACATTTGAGCTTGGCGAAAGCAAATAAGCCTCAATCATTGATTATTAATTTTAAAATTTTAAAACCATAGCACTAAAAAGAAACAACAGCAGAGGTCCGATGAGACGTCCAGTCCAGGAAGACCTTCATCAAATCAACGAAAAGATCCGTGCCAAGGAAGTACGCCTGGTGGGAGATAATGTTGAACCAGGAGTTTATCCATTAGCCAAAGCTTTAGAAATAGCAAGAGAACAGGAGTTGGATCTTGTTGTTATTTCTGATAAGGCAGAACCTTACATCTCTCGTATTCTGGATTACAAAAAATTCCTTTACGAGCAGAAGAAAAAGACCAAGGAGCTTAAAGCGAAGCAGGTAAAAGTAGTTGTAAAAGAAATCAGATTCGGTCCACAGACCGATGACCACGATTACGAATTCAAGAAGAAGCACGCTGAAAAATTCCTGGAGGAAGGCTCAAAACTGAAAACTTATGTATTTTTCAAAGGTAGATCGATTATCTTCAAAGATCAGGGAGAAATTCTTCTTCTGAAGCTGGCTCAGGATCTGGAACACGTTGGAAAAGTTGACCAGCTTCCTAAACTTGAAGGAAAAAGGATGATTATGATGATGAGCCCGAAAAAACCGGCTAAATAACAACCTGCGATAATAAAAAAAGATTCCAAAAATTAATTTTGGAATCTTTTCTATTTCTATGAATTCTAATATTATTCGGTCTGCTGAAAATTAAAACTCAAATCTCCAGCATTGTAATTCAGAGCCACATTTGTAGGGAAAATTTGCGTTTCACCTGCTGCCCAGCGGTATTCCCAAAACTTAATATTCCCTGCCATAATCGGATATGTGGTATTAGAATTATCAGCCTTGCTTCTTTTATACCAGTCATTTGAGTTCATAGTGATCAGATATTTTTTATCCTTTTCTAATGGCAATTCGGAGATGCTTTTATTAATCATTGTATTGGTGCTAGAGACATTCATTAGCTCTGTTCTCAATACAGTTTTAGCATCATAATCCCAGATTGTAACTTTCAGATTGGGGTTGACATCAGGTAACCTAACAAAAAGAGAATTAATCTTTCCTTTCACATTAGGAGAAAATACCAAACCAAATTCATAACTTCCAGAATTAATAAAATTGGTTGTTGTAGTAAAACCTGCAGCTTCATGATATTTTGCCAGTGGGTTTTCTTCGGAGTAAACAATCGGCTCCGGCTGATCATCATCGTCTTTTCTACACTGGGTGCAGACAACTGCTGCAAATGCGAGTAATAAAATAAGATTTTTCATAAGTTTTCTTTAAAAATTTCATCAAAAATCTTAAGTATTTCAGAAACAATGACCGGAAAATAGATAAGCAACTGATTAAATAGACCAATGACAATCTAAACTCTTCGATCCTTTATTAAAGCACCATTAATGCGAAGCTAATTTTAATTTTCATACTATTAATATTTTTAGTAATTTTGCAAACTATTATTCCTAATATGTTTAGGAGTCATAAAATGAATATTGATAACAAACTATAAAAAGCAGAACAATGCCAAAATTAAAAACGAAATCAGGTGCTAAAAAGCGTTTTGCTCTTACCGGAACCGGAAAGATCAAAAGAAAGAATGCTTTCAAAAGCCACATCTTGACAAAGAAAGAAACTAAGCAAAAGAGAAATCTGACGCAAACTTCTTATGTTGCTAATGTGGACACGAAGAGTGTTTTGAGACAATTAGCAATTAAGTAGTTTTTATAAATCTTTCGGTTTATAAGAATTCGAAAACAATTCAAAATTTTAACCCTGAAATGGAGCCTCTAAGAGCAATGAAACAGTTGCCGCACATTTCAAAAAAACAATTAACATTATGCCTAGATCAGTAAACGCTGTAGCGTCCAGAGCGCGCAGAAAAAAAGTATTAAAGCAGGCTAAAGGTTTTTTCGGTAGAAGAAAAAACGTTTGGACTGTAGCTAAAAACGCGGTAGAAAAAGCAATGCAATATGCTTACCGTGGCAGAAAAGAGAAAAAGAGAAACTTCAGAAGCCTTTGGGTAACGCGTATCAACGCTGGAGCCAGAGAACACGGAATGTCTTACTCTCAGTTTATGGGAGCTCTTAAGAAAAACAACATCGAGCTGAACAGAAAAGTTCTTGCAGACCTTGCAATGAATCATCCTGAAGCTTTCAAAGCTGTTGTAGATCAAGTAAAATAATTACAAATCTTTGTTATCAATATAAAATCCTGAGAAATATCTCAGGATTTTTTTATTTTTGGCAAAATTTAATTGACAATGTTAAGAAAATCTATTTTCTTTTTGGCATCTTTCGCCACGCTGGCTTTTCCCAAAGCTCAGACTTTTGTCCAGGCTTACCAGGACAGAGCAAACCAGGTTTCACAAAGCAACATCAATACTTACCTTCAGGAATTCGAAGCTATTGGTGTGAAGAGAACAGGAACCACTCAGAATACGAATGCCTTCAATTGGCTAAAGAATAAATACCTGGCTCTCGGCTACACCACAGCCGATTTTTTTGAACATTCCTGGACAGCAAGCGGATTGTCATCAAAAAATCTGATCGTGACAAAAACAGGAACTGTCTATCCCAATAAATTTGTAATCATCTGTGGCCATTTCGATTCTATCAATGGTCCGGGAACCAACGATAACGGAAGTGGCACTTCCATCATTCTGGAAGTAGCAAGGATATTAAAAAATGTCCCGACCGAATATTCCATCAAATTCATTCATTTTTCCGGCGAAGAACAGGGCTTGCTCGGAAGCTCGAGATATGTTTCCCAAGTTGTCAACGGTACCAATCCGAAGATGGATATCAAACTGGTAATTAATCTGGATCAGGTTGGGGGACTGAAGAACAAAACCAATAACAAGCTGTATCACGATAAAGACCAAAGCTCGCCTGCAAGCAATAATGCTGCGGCTGCAACTGCTGTTCAGGAATTGGCCAATTGCACCACGTTGTATTCGCCGCTAAGTGTGGAATATGACAATGCAGAGAACACGGACTATGTGCCTTTTCAGCAGAATGGAGAGATTATCACCGGCTATTTCGAATATGAAGGCGGATATAATAATCCTTATGTTCATACTGCCAATGATTTATATGCGAATATGGATCCGGTTTATGTCTTCAATATTGGGAAGGCGGCTGTGGGAGCTGTGCAGCATTTTGCGGTGGCTTCCAAAACATCTTTAGCTGTAGATGATGGCCTTTCAAAATCATTCGGGTCTGTAGAATTCTATCCTAATCCCGCAAGCAAAGTCCTGAATCTGAAAGTTGATAATAATATCAGGGATTTTAAAGTAGAAATCACAGATATGAGCGGAAAGCAAATATTGACCACAGAAAACCAGACCCAAATTGATATCACACATCTTAAACCCGGGATTTATCTGGGTAAAGTGATTTCTAATGGCAGACAATTGACAAAAAAAATAATAGTTCAATAATGATTGATCCTAAGATAATTCTTAGGATTTTTTTATATGACAAATGTTATAATGTACACGTGACAAAAAGTTTATATTTGATCTTAACAAAAATTAGCGCTTATGCTTTCATCAAAAACTAATTTTACAAAGCTGTTCATATTCTCTGTGATAAGCATTTCAACATCATATTCTGCACAGGAAAAAAATCTTAAAAACATTACGAAATTAACATTTGGCGGAGATAATGCCGAGGCTTATTTCTCACCAAACAGTAAAATGCTGACAATGCAGGTTACCAACCCGGCAATAGGTGCGCAATGTGATCAGATTTATCTTTATGACCTGACTCAAAAAACCGCAGAATCTAATCTGAAATTAGTATCCACCGGAAAAGGAAGAACCACTTGCTCTTTTTTTATGCCGGACGGAAAACATATTATCTACGCTTCCACTCACAAAGCCAATCCGGATTGTCCGCCAAAACCGGCACCAAGAAAAGACGGTAAATATCTTTGGCCGATCTATTCCGATTTTGAGATTTATGAAGCAGATCTAAATGGTAATATCACCAAACAGCTGACCGACTCGCCTGGTTATGATGCGGAAGCTGTCATTTCACCAGATGGAAAAAAGATAGCCTTCACCTCTACCAGAAGCGGCGATCTTGAGATTTGGATAATGGATATTGATGGAAAAAATCTGAAACAGCTGACTCACGGACTTGGTTATGATGGTGGTGCATTTTTCTCGCACGACAGCAAAAAGCTGGTCTTCCGTTCATCACGTCCAAAAACCGAAGAGGAAATCAAAGAATATAAAGAGTTGCTGGCAGAGAATCTGGTGGCACCAACCAATATGGAAATCTACACCATCAATATTGACGGAACAGATCTGAAACAAATTACCAACCTTGGCAAAGCGAACTGGGCGCCGTATTTTCATCCATCCGACAAGAAAATTATTTTTTCATCTAATCATCATTCGACCAGAGGTTATGATTTCCAGTTGTATATGATTGATGTTGATGGGAAAAATCTACAGCAGATTACCTATGAAAGTGAATTCAATGCCTTTGCGATGTTTTCTCCGGACGGAAAAAAACTGGTATTTGCCAGCAACAGACAAGGTGAAAAGCCGCATGAAACCAATGTTTTTATTGCGGATTGGGTTGATAGCGATCCGGCAGAACTGGTAGTTGAAGACCATATTAAAAAGCACATTTCTTATCTGGCTTCTGATGATTTGCAAGGCAGGCTTACAGGCTCAGAAGGTGAAGCAAAAGCTGCCGGCTACCTCTCGGCTGAATTCAAAAAATTAGGATTGAAACCTTATGAAGGCAAAGATTTCATCATTCCATTTCAATACGATGTAAAACTGAATCCGCACGATGACAAATCCTCTGTAAAAATATCCGGCAAAAATGTAGTTGCAGCTCTGGATAACAAAGCAGAAAAAACCATTGTTATTGGTGCGCATTACGATCATCTGGGACTCAATGAACATCATAACTCTACTCTTGCTAATTCTGACGGACAGATCCATAATGGCGCCGATGACAATGCTTCCGGAACTGCTGCGGTTCTGGAGTTGGCGAGAATGTTTTCCAAAAATAAAACCAAAGAAAAAGCGAATTATATCTTTGCGCTTTTTTCCGGTGAAGAAGACGGACTGATGGGCTCAAAAAACCTTGCAGAAACAATCAAAACAAAATATCCGAACACGATATTTATGATCAATATGGATATGGTCGGAAGGCTTAATAAAGATAAAGACCTGACTGTCGGCGGTGTCGGGACCTCACCTGTTCTCACCGATCTTATAAAGAGATATAAGCCGGCAGGAATCAATTTAGCTTTAGATGAATCGGGAATCGGACCAAGCGATCATACTTCTTTTTACCTGAAGGACATCCCGGTTTTATTCCTATTTACCGGAACACATAGTGATTATCATAAGCCGAGTGATGACGCAGATAAGATCAATTATCCGGGGGAAAAAGTAATTACGAATTACGTTTTCAATCTCGCCAATGCTTTGGCCAATGAAAAGGAAATTCCGTTCACAAAAACAAAAGTCTCCACAACCAAAGCAGTTCCTAAATACAAAGTAACGCTCGGTATTATGCCAAGCTACGCAGACACCAAAGACGGAATGGTGATAGATGGTGTGATGGATAACAGACCGGCTTCCAATGCCGGCATAGAGCAAGGTGACATTCTTACAAAAATCGGAAAATGTGAGGTGAAAGAAGTGTATTCTTATATGGATTGTCTTTCAAAGATCAATTCCGGCGAAGAGCATCCAGTCACAGTAAAACGGAACGGGCAGGAAAAAGTTCTGACTGTGAAATTCTAGAAAAATAAAAACCGACTGGAGGAAGTCGGTTTTTTTATTTATTACAAAAGTCAATATTATTTCTTGATAAACTTCTGAACCATATCAGTTCCTTTTATTTTTAGGAGGTAAACCCCTTTGCTAAGACCGGAAACATTAATAACGTTGGCATTATCACTCACGCTTTGCTCAGAAATCTTTCTGCCTTCCAGGCTATAGATCTCCGCTGTTTCAGCTTTCTTGAAGTTCATCGAAACCGTAAGATTATCCGTTACTGGATTCGGGTATACGGAAACTGAATTTTTAGCAACATCGGAAACAGCCAAGATCGTACATTGGTACGTTGGAAGTGTGTAGCCGCTGGCCGCAAACTCTTCTGTGATGATCGCTACATCGCCACAGGTGAAACCGTAAGTTCCCACCATATCCAGCGCAGCCTGTCTAGCAGCAATAGCTGCCGTTTGTTGGTTAGATGAGGAATTAGTCATACTAAGACCTTCCAAAAATATACGGTCCGTTTTTTCTTTACCGATTCTGTTGTAGATCCTCATTAGTGCAGTCGCCCAGATCTGTCCGTCTGTATGGATGGTTCCGGTTAGCCCGCCAGGATATTTTTTGGTATAATTGGTAATTCGTCCGCTCCAGCACTCGTTATGTCCGTCCCAGCTGAACATCCAGTTATATTGCGGCTCATTGGAAGCCCATTGGTTAAGGCTTCTGCTGTAGGACATCGCCCAGTAATCTCCGGATCCTTCGCCTAAACCTTGTGAAGAAGAAGATTTCAGACCGGTAACCCAATAATGAACTGCGTGTCCGAACTCATGCAAAACCACATCAGCATCTTCAGCATCATCTACACAGCCTTCCCCGAAAGCCAGTCTCTGTGAGCTCGGGATAAAATGGGAATTATCATCACCACTCAATCCGTGAGGGTCAAAAAGCAAGACACCTCCATTCAGGGTAGATTTGCAATTGATGCCTAAAGTTTCATTAATATAGGCCATACTTCTGTCCAGATGATAGAAAGCATTAACCGCTTCGAAACCCTGGTCATTCCTGTTGAATAAAAAGTCGGGAGAGGCCTGTGTAAAAAGGCCTGTAGAAGGCGATTCAAAATCTGCTACCTGCACATATTTACTTTTTAAACTGTATACGCCGTTGGAAAAAGTAATATCCGGCAAAGTCACCAGACTCCTTGCGGCATCCAGACTTGCATTGGTGGCGTCATTATTATCAACATAATCTCCGCCGTAAGACACGTGTGCTTTTGACAAAGGATCCGGATCAAAAATATAAGCTGTGCCGGCAGCTTTCACTTCTGCCGTTTTTTCTTTTGACTTTTTTCTGGGTTTATCTTTATGATGATAATTGGCAACATCAAGAACACGGATTACATCACCAGAATGGGCATCTACCATTACTTCCCAGTCTCCTGGCGTGTCATAAGCATTGATGACGACCCTATGCACAAGTTTTGTCTCACCAGCGTCTGTAACAAAAACATACAGATTATTTTCCTGATGTGTGATTTCGCCTGCTATCTTCGCCGCTGCTTTGGCCTTTTCAAAAGCATTCTCTTTGCTGAATGTTGGATTGGTATCTACCTGTTTTAGTTTTTTCGATACGGAAATTTCAGTTGCATAAGTAATTTCCTCATTCTTATTGAAATGGATAGCCAGATCTCCCTCATAAACCGGGATACCGTTAATAGTCTGCTGAAACCTTAGTGTCTCTCCCGACAGACTTTTTCTAGAAGACTGGAACTCAAAGTAATCCTGAGGTGTTACCCCGATTTTATTAGAATTACCGGCGATCCAGCTTCTTGCTTTTGATTCGAGCTTGTTCTGCCCATACATTGTAGAAAATGTAAGCGCAAAAGTTGCTGCCAAACATGTAATCTTTAAATTCATAATTATTTTTTTAATTTCCTCGCAAATTAATAATTTATCCTGAATTTATAATTAACCAAAACAACAGATTAGAAGATTGTTAATAAAAAATAAAATAATCAATAAAAAACTAAACACCGTCTTCTTCCGAATTACAATTCCCTGATGTTACGGAAAGTAAGATTAATTCGTGGCTGCATTGGTCTTTTCGATTTGGCAATGCGATGTTCCCAGCTGGTTTGCAAATCACCTTTCATAATCAGAAGAGAGCCGTGCTGCAAAGGCAGACTGTATCTGTTCCGATGATTATCCTTATTTCTGAAATCGAAATTCCGGACCTCTCCCAAGCTTAGTGAAGCAATGGCAGGGCGGTTTCCCAGCTCGCTTTCCTTATCCCGGTGCCAGGCTACAGAATCGTTCCCATCTCTGTAAAAATTCAGCAATACAGAATTGAACTGATAACCCGTCTGTTTTTCGATTCTGTACTTCAGGCTCAGCAGTTCCGGTGTCCAGGGATTAACACTGAATTCATTACCTCCCAAATGGTAAGACTTTTCATCATCGCCATACCAAGCAGTAAGACGTGGCGTGAGAACTTCCTTGTCATACAGGATCTGCGTCCTCTGCTTCCAGGGGACATTTTCGATAAGTTTTTTCTCAAGGCTGGTGGCTTTATCTTCAGGCAAAAAGTGTTCGGTATAATCCAGCAACTCTTCAGGAAACTGGTAATAATCGCCTGAGTCAAATAAACTAAGCTGCATATCTCTTTTCGAAAAATTATTTGGATTTGGAAATCTTATCATCTAACAGTTGTATATCTTTTCTAATTTCCAGGAACATCTCTTGCAGGTTGTAATGATCAAGATTGTCCGGCTCAAAATCTTCCGGGAAAATACCCGACGCATATTGCCAGATTTCCACTATCTCGCCCAACGGAATCTCATAAGGTTTATAGAATGAGTTATCAGCAGCCACTTCAATCGATTTTTTATTTTTTGACTTGAAGCGTTTGTAGGAAATCCCGTCATTCAGCGTAACAAAAATGTAGCTTTTGTTTTTTTTCAGATCCTCAATGTCTTCCACGTATTTTCCGATGATGTAAGAACCATCCTTGAAAGGCGGCATCGAATCGCCCTGTGCCGGAAAAGCCCTGTACTTTCCGTTGGTCAGAAAAGGCAGTGAAATCCTCTGCAGACTCTCGATATATTCCGGGTCACTGTAACCGGAAAGATAGCCCATCGATGCTTTTTGCGGAACGATTTCGATGCTGCTATTTCCCGCCTCATCAATAACAATAGGCAGTAAGATCCGGTTATCAGGCAGATTCAGCATCTGTTCCAAAGGATATTTCCGGATATCGACTGAAACCATCAGATCTATGCTGATATTAAAAAACTTAGAAATTTTAACCAAAACTTCTATCGGTGGCTCCGAACGGCCATCTTCATAGGAAACATATCGGGATCTGGTGATAATCAACGTATCAGCCAGATCCTGCTGTGTGATTTTTTTCTTAGCTCTTAAAAATCTGATATTATCTGAGAAAATCGACATTGTTATAATTTGTAACAACAAAAATACGAAATTTGTTTAAATATGTAACTAAATTTGCCATCAATATATAATGATTATATGTACGCCCTTTTAGACTGCAATAATTTTTTTGTATCCTGCGAAAGAACATTAGACTCGAAGCTGGATAATCAGCCTGTTGTGGTACTGTCTAACAATGACGGATGTGTTGTTTCCAGGAGCAATGAAGCCAAAGCGATAGGAATCCCGATGGGTGCGCCGGCATTCAAATACACAGATCTTTTTGCGGAGCATAATGTAAAGGTTTTTTCAGCCAAATTTGAACTTTACAATTTTTATAGTCAGCAGGTGATGAAAATCGCCAGTGAATACGTTATGAAGCACGAGGTCTATAGCATAGATGAATTGTTTCTTGATTTTCATGGCTTCCAATATTTTGACTTGGAACAATATTGTGTCAATATAAAAAATGAGATTAAAACTCAACTTAAAGGACTTCCGGTAAGCATTGGAATAGCACCAACGAAAACACTTTGCAAGATTGCCAATCACATTGTAAAAAAAGAAACCGACAAATATACCAGCGGTGTCTATATAATGGATTCGAAAGAAAAAATAGAAGAAGCATTAAAAAACCTTGACATTGGTGACGTTTGGGGAATAGGCAGAAGACTTAGCGCCAAAATGAAAGATAATGGTGTTTACAAAGCCTGGGATCTGCTGCAAAAACCGGAAATGTGGGTTAGGAAAATAATGGGCATCCACGGCGTAAGAATGATTAATGAACTTAAGGGAATTCCTCAGCTGGAACTGGATTCTCCATCTTCTAAAAAATCGATTATGGTAAGCCGCAGCTTTATGAAAATGATTACCAACAAAGAGGAAATAGCCGAACGTATTGAAACATTTGCTATTTATTGTGCTGAGAAGCTTAGAAAGCAAAACTCCTGCTGCAAGGTTATCAGTGTTTTTATCCAGACCAATAGATTCCGGAAAGAACTCGGCGAATACAAGGACGGCTTTTCCATTGTTCTTCCGAATCCCAGCAGCTCTTCGATTGTTTTGGCCAAGTATGCGCATTCAATTTTTGAGGCTATTTATAAGGAAGGATTCTATTATAAAAAAGCAGGCGTTATGGTTTCGGATTTTGTTCCGGACAATGAAAGATTGATTAATCTGTTCGAAAAAGATGTCGATTCTAAGCATATTCCCATCATGAAAGCCATTGATCAACTGAATTCCAAATACGGGAAAGATAAAATCAGATTGGGTGGAATGTCCGGAAACAATACTTACGGGAGAGCTATACTTTCTCCGGAATATGAAGAATTTTTGAAGAATAATATATTGCCCGAAGCCAATTACAGATTTCATTAAAAACATCTGAGTTCGGGATAAAAAATTTATAATCGCAAAGCCAAGCAAAGGATTGATATTTGATTTTCAATATGTAAGATAAACAAAGCCGTAAAACTTATCAAAGTAATACAAAATTTTGTTTTACTCTGATAAACGAAGTGGCATTGTTTAACTTAAAATCGTTTTAGAAAGTATATTCCTTTGTTTTCTTTGCGATAAAAAACAATTGAGAATTGTAGAATCAATAGTTTAATAATTTACTTATCCCGAATTCAAGTTAAAAACAAAAACTACCACAAATGTGATAGTTTTTAATTTACACGATTTCAGAGCTCAAACCTCTGTCCAGCAGAGCCTGATTCATTGGTTTAAGTTTTTCTAAAGCTCCGGTTTTCACAGTACATTTACCTTTATAATGAACCAGGATCGTACATTGCTCCGCCTGCTCCAAAGTGTGCTCACAAATCTCAATGAGACACATAATTACAAAATCAAATGTATTAACGTCATCATTATGAAGCACCAGTTTATATACTTCATCCTCTTCTTCCAGAACCAATACGTCTTCCTCGTACTGGCGTTTTGGCTGGTCGTAAGACTTATTGTTATAAATTTTCATTTTAATTAGCCTTCTGTGATCTCGTCTGTGATATCTTCTACTAATGATTTGTTGTAAAACAATTCTACCAGTTCTACACTCTTGTTCTGCATTTTAAGAATCTTAAAATGATAAGGTCCGTAATCGAACTCCTGATTTTCTTCCGGGATGTCCTGCAGTTCATTCAAAATGAATCCGGCCAGCGTGTTATATTCTCCTTCTTCGGAAGGCGGTATTTTTTTAGGAATACACTCATTGATCTCTTCCAACGGCTGCGTCGCTTTCACCCAATAGGTGTTATCCCCGACTTTGTCAACGATTTTCTCTTCTTCATCTTCCTCATCCTGGATTTCTCCGACTAATTCTTCCAAAATATCTTCAAGCGTGATGATTCCTTCGGTTCCTCCAAATTCATCAATGACAATGGCCATATGCTGCTTTTTGAACTGGAATACTTTCAGGAGATCCGATATTTTCTTGCTTCCTACCACAAAGAATGCTTCTCTCATCAATCCTCTCAGATCATCGTGCGTCAGTTCACCTTTACTTTTGATATATTCTCTGATGATTTCTTTCGTGTAGAAAATACCTATAATATTGTCAATAGAACCTTCATAAACCGGAATCCGGGAATAACCGCTATCCATAATCTGCGAAATGATTTCTTCCTTATCATCTTCAATATCGATGGAAGAGATATTTTGCCTGGTAATCATAATCTGCTTTGCGTTATGATCTGTGAAGTCGAAAGCATTTTTGATGATCTCGTAGTTTTCTTCCTCGATTTCGCCGCTGTCTGCAGATTGCTTTACCAACAGCTGAAGCTCTTCCGTAGAGTGAATATCGTGTTCCGAAACTGGATGAATTTTAATGATTTTCAAAAATCCGTTAGATAATGAATTCATCAGCCAAATGAATGGTCGGAAAATATTATAAAACAAATGCAACGGATAAGCAATGAACAAGGTTGTAGATTCCGACTTCCTGATCGCAATCGATTTTGGCACTAATTCTCCGAATACAATGTGCATAACAGTAATCAATAAGAAACTGCAAACTACAGAAATAGTGGTAACAGTAGTCTGCGCCAGTTCAATATTAAGCGAATGGAAAATCCCTTCTATAATATGGTGCAGCGCACTTTCTCCGACCCAACCTAATGCAAGAGAGGCCAATGTAATTCCTAACTGGGTGGCGGAAAGATAGGCATCAAGGTTTTTGATGATGTTTTCGGCCTGCTTGGCCATTGTATTTCCTTCCGCAGCTTTGAGCTGAATCTGGGAATAACGTACTTTAACGATTGAGAATTCGGCGGCTACAAAAAAGCCATTCAGAAGAACTAAAAATAATGCAATGAGAAGTTTGACTAAACTATCGGGGTCCATTTAATGTTGTTATATACAATATCTGCAAAGATAGATATTTTTTTTAACTTGGTTTTAGCTATTAGAAGTTAGGTTTTAAAGGCTATAAAAAGTAACCCTTTTCAATATTGAGATTGACTTCATCGAGGCACTTTGTCAGGCTTCTTGTAGAATGACAAAATGCGTTTTTATTTTGAATATTGTTTTTATGTAGAATCTGCAGCCCGACTTGAGCGGAAATCCTTTTTACGCAGCGTAGCGAAGTGAAAAGATTGACTTCGTCGAACCACTTCGTTAGGTTTGGGAGCGGAAGGCGGATTAAGCTGCCCAAATAATTAAAATATAAACTGTCTAAAATAATAAAAAGCACTGAAGTTTTGACCTCCAATGCCTTTTATAACTAACTACTAACTTTAACTTATAAATATATCAACTGTTTTTAAGAGCTTCTGCTCCGGAAACAATTTCTAAAATTTCGTTGGTGATGGCTGCCTGTCTCGCCTTGTTATAGAAAATGACTAAGTCATTCTTCAGCGCCTGGGCATTATCCGTGGCTTTGTGCATTGCTGTCATCCTTGCGCCATGTTCGGAAGCTACAGAATCCAAAACTGCTTTGAAGATCTGGGTTTTGATAGATTTTGGAATCAAAGTCTGCAAAATCTCCTGTCTTCCCGGCTCAAAGATGTAATCTACATTGACATCAGAATTGCTTTTCTCAGCAGAGACTGCGATAGGCAAAACCTGCTCGGTCACTACTTCCTGAGTGGCAGCATTGATAAACTTATTGTAAACGACATATACTTTATCAAATTTACCCGCTTTGAAATCCGACATCACTTTTTCCGTCATATTGGAAACGTGGTCAAAAGAAAGATTGTCGAATAAAGAACTGTGGTTTTCATAAACCGTTCTGTTCTTTCTCATCGCATCAAAAGCCTTCTTACCTATGGTCAAAACCTCTGTTTCCACATTGTTATTAGCAGAAAACTGTACGTTCATTTCCTTAATTACAGACGAGTTGAAAGCACCTGCCAATCCTCTGTTGGAAGTCACGGTGATGAAAAGCACTTTTTTGACTTCTCTTTCTACTGCAAATTCCGAGATGTTCTCTGCATCAGAAGCAGCACTTACATTCTCAATAATTTCCTGAAGTTTTTCGGAATAAGGTCTAAGCATTACGATTGCATCTTGTGCTTTTTTCAGCTTCGCTGCGGAAACCATTTTCATTGCACTGGTAATCTGCATCGTAGATGATATCGATGAAATCCTGCCTCGTATTTCTTTTAAGTTTGCCATATTTATTTAGTTGTTGGTTGTCGGTTGTTGGTTGTTAGTTTTAGAAAATTCTGTCAACTACCAACCAAAAACCATCAACTAATTTTTAATTATACTTCGATGCAAGCTCAGTTGCAACCTGCTTCAGAGTTCCTGTGATCGAGTCATCAATCTTACCAGCTTTAAGCGCTGACATTACTTCAGGATGTTTATTTTTCAAGAAATCCACATATTCTACCTGGAATTCTTTTACTTTTCTGATAGGAACATTTCTCAATAGATTTTCAGTTCCGGCATAGATCATTGCTACCTGGTTTTCTACAGGAAGTGGTGAGTTTACAGGCTGCTTAAGAATCTCCACGTTTCTCTCTCCTTTTGAGATTACCGCTAAAGTAGCAGCATCTAGGTCCGAACCGAATTTAGCAAACGCTTCCAATTCTTTATACTGAGCCTGGTCTAATTTAAGAGTACCAGATACTTTTTTCATTGATTTGATCTGAGCATTACCACCTACTCTAGATACAGAAATACCTACGTTAATCGCCGGACGCACACCTGAGTTGAATAGATCAGATTCCAAGAAAATCTGTCCGTCTGTGATAGAGATTACGTTTGTAGGGATATATGCAGAAACGTCACCTGCCTGAGTCTCGATGATAGGAAGTGCTGTTAATGAACCACCACCTTTCACGATTGGTCTTAGAGATTCCGGAAGGTCATTCATTTGTGCTGCGATAGAATCATCAGCAATTACCTTTGCCGCTCTTTCCAACAATCTGGAGTGAAGGTAGAACACGTCACCCGGATAAGCCTCACGTCCCGGTGGTCTTCTCAATAGAAGAGAAAGCTCACGGTAAGCAACCGCTTGTTTTGACAGATCATCATAAACAATCAAAGCCGGTTTACCGCTGTCACGGAAAAACTCTCCGATCGCTGCACCAGCAAATGGCGCATAAACCTGCATTGGCGTTGGATCAGAAGCGTTTGCAGCGACTACAACTGTATAAGCCATAGCACCTTTGTCTTCTAAAGTTTTAACGATCTGAGCTACTGTAGAACCTTTCTGTCCCACCGCTACATATATACAAAATACCGGTTGTCCAGCATCATAAAATTCTCTTTGGTTAAGAATTGTATCGATAGCAACAGTGGTTTTACCAGTCTGTCTGTCACCGATGATCAATTCTCTCTGGCCTCTTCCTACCGGAATCATAGAGTCGATGGCTACGATACCAGTCTGCAACGGCTCGTTTACCGGCTGACGGAAAATTACTCCAGGTGCTTTTCTTTCCAGCGGCATCTCGTAAAGATCTCCTTCAATAGGTCCTTTTCCGTCGATCGGGTTTCCAAGCGTATCTACAACTCTACCAAGCATTCCGTTTCCTACTTTGATAGAAGAGATCCTGTTAGTTCTTTTTACAGTGTCTCCTTCTTTTACCAATTTGGACTCACCAAGAAGTGCAACCCCAACATTATCTTCCTCAAGGTTAAGAACGATACCTTCAACGCCAGCTTCGAATCTTACCAATTCTCCGTACTGAACATTTTCTAAACCGTAAACACGAGCAATACCATCACCTATCGTAAGAACAGTACCAACTTCTTCTACGTTAGATTGAGTATCGAAATTTGCTAATTGCTGCTTCAGTATCGCTGATACTTCTGCCGGATTTATTTCTGCCATTATATGGTTGTTTTTTCTTTAATTAAGTTGAAATTCTTTTTTGATATTGTTCAGTTTTGTTCTTACTGAAGCATCGATCTGCTGGTCGCCTACTCTCAGGATATAACCTCCGAGAATTTCCGGCTTGATAATCGTTTCCAGATCATAGTTAGAAACATCTACCATTTTGGAATCAGCAATGATCTTCTGAATATTTTGCTCCGATAATTTGGAAGCAGTTGTCAGAGAAATTCTCTGAGTTCCTTTGATATCTTCTACCTTATTGATGAATTCCTGAGCAATACCTTTGAGCTGAGATTCTCTTCCTTGCTTGATAACTAGTCTGATGATATTTTTCGAAACCGGAGAGAAATCCTTAAAAATCTCTAAAGCCACAGCATCCTTTTTTCTCGCATCAATAAAAGGCGTATTCAGAAACTGGTTGAGTTCTTTGGACTCAGACATTATTTTCACAACATCTTTCATCTCATTGAACACAGATTCCGTGTTACCGGATTCCTGTGTAAAATCCAATAAACCCTGTGCGTATCTTTTAGCTACTTTAGATGTCAGCATTCTGATTAGTTAAGGTTAGATTTATTTAAAATATTCTCAACCAAAGCGTTGTGAGCGCCATCGTTGTTCAATTTCTCTTTAAGAATATTTTCAGCGATGTTTACAGACAATGTCCCGATTTGGTTTTTGATGTCAGCCATAGCTGCATTTTTCTCAGCCTGAATAGACTGTCTCGCAGCAGCGATCATCTTCTCGCCTTCTACTTTTGCCTTGTCCTTAGCTTCGTTTACGATTTTATCCTTCATTTCCCTCGCTTCTTTCAAGATGCCGTCTCTTTCCGCTCTTGCTTCGCGTAGGATTCTTTCATTATCTTCTTTCAGATGAGCCATTTCTTGCTTTGCCAGTTTTGCCTGATTCAGCGCATCGATGATAGAGGTTTCTCTCTCGTCGATAGATTTAAGAATTGGTTTCCATGCAAATTTCCCTAATACGAACAATAAGATTAAGAAAATGATGGACTGAATGATAAATAATCCTGATGAAAACTGATGAAGTAATTCCATTATATAGTTAGATTAATTTTTTAAAATTTTTTAATTTAAACATTGCTGCAGCCAACCGCTGCAACAATGTTTTGAATTTTTGTCTGGCTTATGATGCGAATAACGCAGCGAAAGCAACACCTTCTACTAGTGCAGCAGCAATAAGCATAGCCGTTTGGATTTTTCCAGATTGTTCTGGTTGTCTGGCGATTGCTTCAAGAGCAGCAGCACCAATTTTTCCAAGACCGATACCTACACCTAGTACAATAAGACCTGCACCAATAATTCTAGGGATTTCCATAATATATAATTTAAAAAATTGTTTTTATAATTTTAATTAATGAGCGTGTTCGTGCTCATGTTCTTCCACCGCCATTCCGATAAACAAAGCAGAAAGCATTGTAAAGATATAAGCCTGCAAGAACGCTACTAATACTTCCAACAAATAAATTACGAATGTCAAAAACGGAAAAGCAACTCCTGCAATCCAATTTTCGAAGATGTAAATTGAACCAATCAAAGTCATTACCACGATGTGACCTGCTGTCATATTCGCAAAAAGTCGAATCATCAATGCAAAAGGTTTAGTCAGTGTTCCTAATAATTCGATCGGCATCATAATAAACTTCATCGGAACAGGAACGCCCGGCATCCAGAAGATATGCTTCCAATAATCTTTTGAACCTGAGAAAGTCGTGATCAAATAAGTCATAATAGCTAAGAAGAATGTAATAGCAATGTTACCGGTTACATTGATTCCGAAAGGCATCAAACCTAAAACATTCAGGAACAAGATAAAGAAAAACACAGTTAACAGATAACCCATAAACCTCTTGTACTTGTGACCGATATTTGGAATTGCAATATCATCCCGTACGAAAATTACAATTGGCTCAAGGAATTTTGCAACTCCAGTCGGCACCAATGATTTCTTATAAGACCTCGCCATTCCTCCGAAAAGCACAATCATCAGAACCGCAACTAAAATAATTGTTAAAACACTTTTGGTAATTGATAAATCCAAAACCTTTTTTTCAGTTGGGTGATGATCTTTATCCAGTGTTATCGTTCCTTTAGAATCTGTTCTGTAGATTTTTTCGTGATGAAGCGTATAAAATTTACCATTACTCTCTACCGGAGACCCATGGATGAACTCGTGCCCATCTACACCTTCAGTATTACTCATAAAGAAATGAAATCCTTCATCATAAATAATTACCGGTAAAGGAAAACCGATGTGATGACCGTCTTTAACCATCAAGGCAACATCGTGAGCATCCAGAATATGGTGGTCTACGAATTCCTTAACTTCCTTAGTCCTCTCTTCTTTTCCAGAAAGTTCCGGAGTTTCAGTTACAGTTTTATTGTGTTGATTTTCAACATTTTCGTGCTGAGCAAAAGCGGTTGCAAACATCAATAAACTGTAAAATAAAATTGCCGTTTTCTTTAGCATCGGTAGATTTTTTTTTCGTTTTGCAAAAATAGACTATTTTTTCTCTTTTGAAGAATATTTTTACTGTTTTTTGTCATAATTAATTAAGCGGATTGCATAGTAGGTAAGCAACGCTGTCAGAACAAAATACGGAATAATAAAATGGAATTTATAATTGGGAATCTCCTCAAAATGAAGTTTATTTTTGATAAGATACATCAGTCCAAATTTAATCAGAATAAGACCTATTACTGCTAATCCAAGGAACTGCGGAGCTATTTTATTGATAAGAACAATAAGCGTAATCATCATCATAAAAATAATACTCAGGAAGAGATAAAATTTGATGATAATCACTTCGTCCAGATGAAAAACGAATTTCCAGATTGCGAAATGTATAATAAATGTGAGAAAAAATATCACACTGATAATTAGGTTACTTTTGTTTTGCATCGTCCTGTTCTTCTTTATTTAAAATTTCTAGTCTTTTCAAGGTAGTGTATAATGAAAGGCAAAGTCCGCTGAGACCAATCACTAAAACCAAGACATTGGAACCTGTATCAAAATATAAATCCAACTGATGGCCGCCCCAGAAAGCAATTCCAATAATAAACAGCATCTGAAAAACGACAGATGAGTACTTGCCATATTTCCTGAGCGAAGATGAAGCGTTATTTTTTTTGTCTTCCAATTTTTGATTTTTGCAAAAGTAAACATTCTAAACAACTTGAAATTTTGGCAAATTCCACTTTGGATTTTAAACGCAAAGTGCGTAAAGTTTTTTTATAAGATTCTCTGTTTTTAAATTTCCCAAAGGCGCTTTGCTCAGCGAGGATTTTCATAGACTTTGTCAGTCTAAAAGGATCTAAACTCAGCTATCGAGATTCTTACGGAATGACAATATTGTATTTATTACCAAATGTTGTTTTACGTAGAATCTGCAGCCCGACTTGAGCGAAAATCCTTTTTACGCAGCGCAGCGGAGTGAAAAGATTGGGAGCCCTTCGACTTCGCTCAGGATAAACTACAGCGGATTAAGCTGCCCAAAATCTAACATTTAACCTGACGATGATTGCTTAATTTTTCTTATTTTTGCAACCTTAAATATCTTATTAAAGTTATGTTTAACAGTTTACAAGACAAGCTAGATAAAGCGCTTCATAATATTTCCGGCCGTGGGAAAATCACGGAGATCAACGTTGCAGAAACGGTAAAGGAAATCCGAAGAGCATTGGTGGATGCCGACGTCAATTATAAAGTGGCTAAAGACCTCACGAAAAGAGTCCAGGATAAAGCAATTGGCGAAAATGTTTTGACATCGCTAACACCGGGACAATTGATGACGAAAATTGTTCACGATGAATTGGTGGATCTGATGGGTGGCTCACAAGAGGGAATCAATCTTTCCGGAAAGCCGACTGTGATTCTGATTGCCGGTCTTCAGGGTTCTGGTAAAACGACTTTCTCCGGAAAACTGGCCAATTATCTTAAACAAAAACGAAGCAAAAAACCACTCCTGGTAGCTTGTGACGTTTACAGACCTGCGGCGATTGACCAACTGAAGGTTCTTGGTGGACAAATCAATATTGAAGTCTATACAGAGGTAGAAAATAAAAATCCTGTTGCAATTGCTGAGAATGCAATAAATTATGCAAAGTCAAACGGATTCGACACGATTATTGTGGATACGGCCGGCCGTCTGGCGATTGATGAGCAAATGATGAACGAAATCAAGTCAGTTCATCAAACCATCAAACCGAATGAGACGCTTTTCGTGGTCGATTCTATGACGGGGCAAGATGCTGTGAATACAGCTAAGGCCTTCAATGATACTTTGAATTTCGATGGTGTTGTTCTGACCAAATTGGATGGTGACACCCGTGGTGGAGCGGCGTTAACGATTCGTTCCGTGGTAGAAAAGCCAATCAAATTTATCTCTACCGGAGAAAAAATGGAAGCCCTTGACCTTTTCTATCCGGAAAGGATGGCGGACAGAATCCTCGGAATGGGAGATGTCGTTTCCTTAGTAGAAAGAGCTCAGGAACAGTTTGATGAAGAGGAAGCTAAAAAACTTCATAAGAAGATTGCCAAGAATGAATTCGGTTTCGATGACTTTCTGAAGCAAATCAACCAGATCAAGAAAATGGGTAATATGAAGGACTTGATGGGAATGATTCCGGGCGTTGGAAAAGCGATTAAAGATGTGGACATCAACGATGACGCTTTCAAACACATTGAAGCAATTATCCACTCGATGACGCCTGACGAAAGGAGAAGACCATCAATTATCAATGTTTCGCGAAAGCAAAGAATTGCTAAAGGCTCGGGAAGAAAGCTGGAAGATGTGAATGCCTTGATGAAACAATTTGACCAAATGGGAAAAATGATGAAAATGATGCAAGGTCCTCAAGGCAAGCAAATGATGCAGATGATGAGCAAAATGCCAAATATACCAGGAATGGGAGGCGGATTGTTTGGGAGGTAGATTTAAATTCGCAAATTATAAAACCTGAGAAAAAGACTTCTCAGGTTTTTTTATGAAATTCAAAAAAACCCGCAGCGATGCGGGTTTAATAATATGCATTAATAATTCTGTTAATTTTTATCCCAGAAAATTTTAGTTGTAAGTTTGTCTCCTCCTATTGATGCTGAAGCAGCAGCATAATTGCTTGGATTAGCAGTTACTTCTCTTATAGGATATTGCAGTCTGACAGGCACTTTTCCTTCTGCTTGAGAGACAGCAGTAGCAGGAGCAACTAAAACTGGATAATCTAATCTTCTCCAAAAAGTCCATGCTTGATTACCCTGATTAAACATTGCAACCCAAGCTTGCTCACCTATTGACTTTTTCCAATTAGAAGCATCATATGGTTTTGTTGTTAAATAACCTGCAGCATCTGTAGCAGATAAACCCCATTGTTCGAAAGATGCAGTAACAGCTGCAGAATATAATAAAGCAGGGTTTCCAGTTCCCCATCTAGCTGCTGCTTCGGCAAGATAGAAAGCAACTTCTGTATAATTCATTACAGTTCCTGGCTCATTAGGCGAATAAGCAAAATCACCTATTTGAGTATAAGAAGTAAATGGAGATGGTGTACCAACTGGCCCTCCAACATATGGAGTTTTATTTCCAGCGAAATACTTTGATCTTCTTGCATCATTATTAGTATTCATATAATCAATAATTGTTTTAGCGGCAACAAAATCATTTCTGTTACTAGCTACCAAATTAGCATATAATTGACTATAATTAGGTGCAGAAACCTCATATTGAATCATACAATTATCCGCTGCAGAAGACATAACTCCATCAGATATTGCATTGGTCACAGTAGTCTGAGCAAGACTAGGATTTGCATCTGCGATAGTGATACCCATTTTTAATAATAAAGAATTGCCAAAAGTTATCCATTTATTTATATCTCCACGATAAAAATTATCCCCATTAGCTAAATCTCCCAAATTACCACCTTGTTTTAATGCTGCTACATCAGACTTAACTCTATTAATTAAATCTACATATATATCTTGAGCTTTTGTATATGATGGTAAAGGATTATTATCTAAATCATTTGAACTTGAATAAGGAATATCTCCGTAAGTATCCACTAAATCTTGATAGGTAAAAGCTTGAACAATATCAATTAAAGCAAGCTGATTTCTTTTTGTTTGTTGCCAAGTCGGAGCTTCAGCTGGCGTAGGTTGATATTCATTAATAATCTTTTTAGCTTGAACTAAATTTTGCAATACATTAACATAATTGTTTATCCAAACATTATTAGAGATATTTCTAGTAACAAAATCATAGTTACTCTCGTCAGCATATGTGGTTTCTTGCCAGTATTGCATAACTAATCTAAAGTTATTTGTATTGACACTAGGAGTATTATAATAATCTGCTAGATTCTTTGTAGAATAATTTAATAGAGAATAAGGAACAGTTGTATATGCACTATTTGGATCATCGTTAAGATCCGAAGTACTACAGCTAAATAAAACAGCTCCAATACCTACTATTTTTAAAGTATTTTTTAATAAATTTTTCATTTTAATTATATTTCAGAATTAAAAATTAGCTTTTAAGTTAAAAGAAATAACTCTGTTTGTAGGCATTACACCCGATTGAAAGCCTTGTGAATTACCAGAACTTAAACCTGCTTCAGGATCAGCGTAAGGTACATGTTTTTTAATAATCCATAAATTATTCCCAATAACACTTAATGTTAAATCTCTAAAAAAAGTATTTGCTAATATATTTTTAGGTAAAGAATAAGAGATAGAAGCCTGTCTAAGTTTTACATATGAAGCATCATAAATAAATTCTTTAGCTGGTGCATATCTGTACCCATAAAGCCCATAGTTATTTCCTGACACTCTAGTTGTATTAACGGAACCATCAGCTTTAACCCCTGGTAAAATAACACCTCCACCATTCGCTAAAGTATTTCTAATCGGATTTCCTAAATCATTAAGGCCAACTGTTTCAGGATATAATCCTGTTGCAAGTCCATAATATTGGTCAAGTGAAAACACATTTCCACCTTGTTTTACATCGATTTGAAAACTTAAAGAGAACGATTTGTATGTAAATGTATTTGTAACACCTCCAAACCAATCTGCTTGAAAATTACCAATTACATTATTAGTACTTGAGCTCACCAAATATCTACCATTTGAACCAACTGTTCTTTGCCCATTAGTATATACAAAATCAGTTCCTTTAATGGTTCCATATAAATCATTTAAGCTTGCGTTAATAGTAACACCACCCTGATAAGATCCTAATGTTATATTCTCTACACCATCTGCAAGTTCTGTCACCTTAGTTATTGGATTAGACCAATTTGCATCAATATCCCATTTGAAGTCTTGTGTTTTGATAGGAGTAATATTTAAAGCGACCTCAAAACCTTTTGTTCTAAGATTTCCAACATTTTTAACTTGAGAACTAAAACCTGTCGCATATGATAACGGAAGCGCAAGAATCTGGTCATAAGAATCATTCTGGAACCACGCTACATCAAAACCAACTCTGTTCTTAAAAAACTTAGATTCTATACCAAATTCAGTTTGTTTAGATCTCTGAGGTTTTAAATCTGGATTCTTTGCTGATGTATTATAGTAGTACATAGGCGAAGAACCAAATGCTGTTTGAGCAAAATATTGATTTTTCAATTGATTTGCACCAGTATCTGATCCAACTTCTGCGTAGGAAGCTCTTAATTTACCGAAATTAAGCACTCCTCCTTTTAAGAAACTCCAATTTGAGAAAACCACACTAGCTGAGCCTGAATAATACCAATAGTCATTATTATTTGTCGGAAGAGCAGAAGATTCGTCTCTTCTTAATGTTCCTTCTAAATAATATGTTCCTTGATATCCTAAGCTAGCTTGTCCAAAAATACCAACAATTTTTTTTGTTGTATCGATAGTAAGAGGAATGGCTGGCGCAGCTAAAGAGTTGGAAACCGTATACAAGCCTGGAATTAAAAGTCCACCTGATGTAGATTGTGAATTAGAATAAAAATTTTGAATATTTATGTTTGAACCTAAAATTCCTGTAAGATTCAGGTCTCCAAAATCATTCTTATATGTTGCCAAGAAGTCATAGTTAGTCTCTTTCTGTTTGATATTCATAACAGCAAATCCTGAAGGCTGTTCAATATCAGTTGCTCCAAATCCCATTAGTTCTGGAACAGATCCTACAGCTTTTCTCTCTTCCATTCTCATGTTGTATCCATCAGTACCAACCCTAGCTAACAAATTGATATGTGGAGTTACATCATAACTCAAGCTAAAATTACCTGCAAACCTATCTCTTGTATCAAATGAATAATTCTGATAGCGTTGAAAATAAGGATTATTCCAGTATGCAGGTCTCAAGTCTTCAGGTGATTGTATGTTCCAAGTATAATTCTGTTGAGACATATTATAAAAATCTCTTTGATCATAAACATCAACGTTAGTTTGCCACCACTGTCTAAATCCAGAAATAAGGTTACCACTGTATCCTGTATTATTTCTACCAGTAACTTGTTGAGTAACATATGTAGCTCCTAAAGTAGCAGTAAGATTATCTGTAATTTTATAGCTTGCGTTACCGTTAAAAGTATTTTTATTTAATCTAGAATTAGGTAATACATCATTTCCATTCTGGTTTTGGTATGAAAGCCTAAACGTTGCAACATCATTTCCATTGGAAAACGAGATACCATTTGTATAAATCGTACCTGTTTCAAAAAATGATGATGGGTCATGAGTACCTGCTACCCAAGGAGTAGCCCTACCGTAAGTTGATGAACCTGGAATAAATGCTCCATACTGCCAAACTAACCTGTTAGGATCGAAAGCTGCTCCGTATGAAGCATCTTCTGTTGTAGGAACAGCATTATTAAGTCCTCCACCATAATCATTCATTTGTTGAGTTCCAGAGTCACCATAATAATAACCATAGCCACCACCATATTGTTTCTGATATTCTGCAAAGGTAGTTTTATCTATATTAGAAACAGCTATAGAAGAATTAAACTCCAAACCAATTCCTTTAGATTTTTTACCTTTTTTTGTAGTAATAATAATAGCTCCATTCTGAGCTCTAGAACCATATAAAGCTGTAGCTGCAGCTCCTTTTAAAACATTAACTTCGGCTATATCATTTGGATTGATATCAGAAATTGTATTTCCAAAGTCAAAGCCTGGTCTTCCACTTAATGCTTGTGCCGAAGTATTATTATTGGCGTCAATTAATGGAACACCATCAATAACATACAAAGGAGAGTTTTTGCCAGTCATTGAACGGTATCCTCTTAAAACAACATCTACTGACCCAGCAAAGTTACCAACACCTTTAACTTGTAAACCGGCAACTTTTCCGGAAAGACCTGCTGTAAAGTTAGTTACTGGATTTTTCGCTAAATCCTCAGCTTTAACCTCTTGAGTAGAGTAACCTAGAGCTTTTTTTTCTCTTTTAATACCTAAAGCGGTAACAACAACCCCTTCGATATCTTGTGTATTAGCGGTATCTCTCACTGTATTTTGTGCCGAAACCAACACAAAAGAAGACGAAAGTGTTACAGCTAAAACACTTGCTGTTAATTTTTTCATATCAAATCAAATTTTTCAATAAACAAAAATGCAAAACTTTATTAATATATACAATACAAATTGTTAAAAATTTGTTAAGAATCAAAATAAATTTTATTATTCCAGACATAGTATCTGATTATTTAGCAGAAAGGAAAGAAATTATATCCAATTTTATTGTTATTTTTGGTGTATGAATTTTAAAGTTTTATTTATATTCTTTGCTCTTTTGAGTTTTAATTCAAATTGTCAAGTTTTTTCAAATACTGGAGGTGATATTCCTAAAAATGATTACCAAGTTTATGACATCAATGTAACTGGAATAGGTGAACTTAACAGTACATATGGATTAGAAAAAGTATGTTTAAATATTGAATTTCCTGTTGACGAAAATATTAAAATTGCTTTGAGGTCCCCATTTGGAACTACTATTTATCTTAGTCAAAACAATGGAGGGCTGAGTGCTGATTATGCAAATACTTGTTTTGATGACAAGGCTGACCAGTATATATTCCAAGGTTCTCCTCCATATTTAGGGACATACATACCGGAAACGCCTTTAGGAACATTAAACAATAGTCGCTCTGGAGATGGTATTTGGTCGATCATTATATTTAATAATTCCAATAAGACTGGAAAATTAATCAACTGGAGCATTACATTTAGTAATAATCCTGCTCTTCCTCCAGTTGTTTCGACTCCTCCCACTTGTTCGTTCGATTTATCTCAGGACTGTAGTACTGCGACAGATTTCTGTAATTTTAAAAATGTTTTTTGTGGAACATACGATACCAGTAGCGGACCTCCTTATACAAAACCAAAGAATACATATTTCAGATTTAAAGCAGGAGAACTGTCAGTAAGATTGATGTTATGGCTCAAGAATGGACAACCAGACAGGACCCCTGCAGGTCCTATACCTATGTATTTCAAATTAAAGATATATAAAGGTAATTGTAATAATTTCAATAGTTCTAACTTAATTGCCGATTTTAATATTCCATATAATCTAGAAAAAGATTTTACTTATTATTTATTAAGTATTCCTACAGAAAGATGTGAAACTTATACTGCAGTCGCTACAGGAAGTGGTGGTGATTGCACATTTGATTATATTTTACAGCCTTCTTCAGGATTAGATACTAAAGAAATAATTATTGCACCTGACGCTCCAATAATATGTTCCGGAGATTCAGTTGATTTGAAAATAACTCAGGGATGTGGGCCTTTTGTATGGAGTCCTGCTTTGGGTCTTAATACAACAATTGGAGATATAGTTACCGCATCTCCTACTCAAACCACAACTTATACCGCTACTTCAATCGGTCCTTGTCCTAAAACAAAATCAGTGACTGTTACTGTCGTTCCAAGGCCGATAGCAAATGCAGGAAGCGATCAACAAAAATGTTCAAATATTTTTGAAATGGATGCCAATAGCCCTAAAGCAGGTGAAGATGGACATTGGGAAATTATTAGCGGAACAGTGTCCCCCAGTAATTCCGTTAATCCTAAGCAAGTATTTATTTTACAATCAGGCAAGGCAACACTTAGGTGGATTGTTAAAAATGATTATTGTTCTTCATCGGACGACGTAATTATTGAAAACATTTTACCATCCAATGTTAACTTAAGCTTTGAGTATATAACACCAGTATGTATTATAAAGTATAGCCAATTAGCTCCTAACCTTAGTCCGGGATTTTTATATGGTGGAATATTTTCTTCATCTACTGGTTTAAATATTAATCCAACAACAGGAATTATTGACTTAAATAAATCTCTTCCAGGAGATTACATTATAACATACACTATTAATCTAAGTTCAGCGTGCGGTAATGCTACATTTGCAGCATCTTTACAAATTAAACCTTATTTAGATCCTATTGTATCTTTCAAATACCCGGACGCAATATGTAAAGATGCTGGTACAGTAGCCCCAAATCTACCATCAAATTTTACAAAAGGTGGAATATTTTCTTCATCTCCCGGGCTAAGTATAGATCCAACAACCGGCAACATTGATATCAGTAATAGTCAAATTGGCAATTATATCATAACCTACAAATACCCTGGATCTCTGGATGACTGTCTATCATCTAAGAATTACAGTCAGAACATTTCCATTTCAAATAAACCAAATTATAATGCTATTTACGAGTACACCAGTTGTGATATCAGTAATAAAGGTATTGGATCATTTAATCTTAATTCTCTGAAAATTAAATTAACTACCGAAGCGAATCCAGATATTAAATATTATAATTCTAAAATAGATGCTCAAAATGAACAGAATGAAATCATAGGGAATTTAAATAACTACAATAACTTAATACCTTATAGTGATACCATTTTCGCAAGTATCAAAGTACCTGGAAAATGTACTGTTTATTCCGAAATAACTCTTACGGTGTATAAAAATCCATACTCAGATCTTTTAGGACAAGGACCATATTATTTGTGTAAAGGGTCAAATATTATATTAAATGCTGGAAGTGGTTTTAAATTTTATTCTTGGTCAACAGGAGAGAGCGGGTCTTCAAAATCAAATATAAGTATTCAAGCACCTGGGAGTTACTGTGTAACTTTAACTTCTAATGATAATTGTTCTTTTACACAATGTGTTGATGTTATAGAAGTAGATCCTCCTATTTTTAATTTTGATATAAATTCAGATTATGTAATTATTAATGTCATTACAGGAAATCCACCTTATGAATATTCAATTGATGGCCAAAATTGGCAAGATGATAATAAATTACAATATGAAAATGGTGGATTATTTACAATATATGTGCGCGAAAAAAATGGTGTAAAATGTATAACCAACAAGACAATAAACATACCGTTCATCCCTAATGTGATTACTCCCAATAATGATGGTGTTAATGACTTTTGGGACTTAACGACTTTAGCATACTATAATTTACCTATTGATATTAAAGTCTATAATAGACAAGGAAAGTTAATTAAACAAGAAATTAGCTTGAATGGCAAAGTTAATTTTGATAAAATAGCAACTGATAATTATTGGTATATCATATCTCTTGGTAATTTTGCAACTTTTAAGGGTTGGCTTTTGATTAAAAATAGATAAGATGCTATTAATACAAAATTTTTCAGAAACCTTTATAGAAGCCGGATGTGATGAAGTCGGAAGAGGCTGTCTTGCAGGACCTGTGGTTGCCGCAGCTGTAATTGTGGATAAAAATTTTAAGCAAAATTTAGTTAACGATTCTAAAACGTTAAATTTTCAAACAAGACAAAATCTGGATATTTATATCCGTGAAAATGCAGTGGATTTTGCAATTGCAGAACTCCCTCCTGAATTCATTGACCAGCATAATATATTGAATGCCAGCCTGCATGCTATGCATCTTGCATTGGATCAGCTGAAGACAAGACCGGAACTGATATTGGTAGACGGCAACCGATTTCATCCTTATAATTTTATCCCGCATCATTGTATCGTCAAAGGTGACAGCAAATACCTTTCAATTGCAGCAGCGTCTATTTTAGCCAAAAATTACCGTGATAATCTGATGATAAAACTACATGACGAATTTCCGGACTATGGCTGGAATACCAATTTCGGCTATTGTACAAAAACCCATCAGAAAGCTTTGAAAAAATTCGGGCCGAATATCCATCACAGAAAATCGTTCAGATTAGAGTATGATGTAGAACTTTGAATTTAAATATTTTAACCCGATCTTATATTTTAATTTGTAGTTTTAAACACAATACCTATTATTAATTAAAATCAATCGAATATACTTAGGACGAACATAGGATATACAAAGAACGAACAAGCACAGATTAAAATTTTTTCACATCAGTCATTTAACTTATTTTTCAAAAACTCTCAAACTCTCCCACTCTCAAACTCTCAAACCCTCAAACCCTCAAACTCTAAAAACCATACCTTGCAACCTGTAACCAATTTTCTTACATTTGTTTACTATGCAAAACACCTACTCCGTCATCAACGCATCTGCCGGCTCCGGCAAGACCTACACACTTGTACAGCGTTTACTGATGATCTGTCTCAGATTTCCGAATCAGCCGGATGCCATCAGGACGGTGATTGCATTGACCTTTACTAATAAAGCGGCTAATGAAATGAAAGAGAGAATTCTCTTTTATCTTGGCGAGTTTGTGAAAGAAAACTATTCCGAAAACCGGGATCTTAAAAATATTCAGAAAGCGTTATCAGAACAAGGCTACAAAATCACGTTGGATGATTTGAAACAGCGCTCTCAGAATGTTCTGGATTATATTCTTCATCACTACTCTACTTTAAATATCGGGACGATTGACAAGTTCAATTCCCGCTTGGTCAAGAGTTTTTCCTACGAACTGGGACTGGCACAGAACTTCAACCTGGAAATCCAGCCGGAACCTTACCTAATAGAAGCGGTGGACAAAATGCTGGACGACATTGGTGAGGAACAGACCGTTTCCGAAGCGTTTATGGATTTTGTCAATTATAATATGGATAATAATGAACGGGTAAATCTCAATCAGACACTTTACAGCTCGGCCAAGAAATTTGTTAATGATATCCATTACAAACCTTTGCAGGATAATAAAGATTTTGAGTGGAAGGCTTACGAGAATAAGAAAAATGAACTTAGAAAAACAATCAGCGACAATAAAGGTCAATCCATTCAGATCTCAGCAAAAGCTTTAAATTTAATCAAAGGCAAGGCTATTGACATCGAAGATTTTGCCCAGGGAAAAAATGGATTAGGCGGATTTTTCCAAAAAGTTCAGGATTTTTACACTAAAAAAAGAGATGGTTTCCCTTTTCCTTCCAACGAAGATTCTGCATTGACTAATTACCTGAAAGGAGCGGCTGCAAAATCAAAACACAAACAAAGTGACATCGAGGAAATATTGCCTCAATTGATTTCCTGGCGAAAAGACCTCATCGATATATATATTGATTCTCAGAAAAAAGAGAAAATCCTGGAAGCAATTTTGCCTTTGAAAGTGAATGCCGACATCCAGAAAAAATTATCGGAAATCGAGGAAGAGAACGATTTGGTTCTGCTTTCGAAGTTCAATATTATCATCAATGAAAATCTTCGGAATGAGCCTTCTGCATTTATCTATGAAAAAGTCGGAACGCAGTTTCAGCACTACTTTTTTGATGAATTCCAGGATACTTCTGCCATGCAATGGCAGAATTTTTTACCACTGAGAGACAACAGCATTACTTCGGATAACACCAGTTTTACAATTGTCGGCGATCCGAAACAAAGCATTTACAGATTCCGCGGAGGTGAAAGTGAACTGATGCTGAATATCATCAACCAAAAAGAAATCACCCCAAAATTTGCAACAGCGGAACATCTCAGATTTAATTGGAGAAGTGCAAAAAACATTGTTGATTTTAATAACCGCCTGTATCAATTTATGTCTCAGCAGCTGAACAATGAGCATCAGCAGATTTTTGGTGAGAATGCCGTTCAGGAAGCTCAGTCTGACCTGGAAGGCCGTGTGAAAGTCCATCTTTTGGACAACACTGTCAAATCGGTTTTCTATGAAGAATCTGCTGATAAAATGCAAAGTGATATTCAGGAATGTCTCGATAATGGTTTTTCTTTTTCGGACATCACCATTCTTTGCCGGGGAAATAATGATATTTTCAATTATTCCCAACTGTTGGGAAACCTGAAGGTTAATTATAACGGAAAGGAAACCTATATCAAAACCATTTCAGAAAAAGGACTGACATTAGATTTATCTTATACAATCAAAGCTTTGATTGAGTTCCTGAAATGGGAGATCACACCAAAAAACCGTCAGTTCCTGGTGAAAATGATGTACTTCCTGCATGTTTCGGGAAGAATCATAATGAAGGATTTCACTTCCGAAGTCAGAACAATTCTGAATCTGGCGTCGAAAACTGAAATCGAAAATTATATTGATGCTCATTATCAGCTGAAGCTGGTTCAGAATGATGTTCCGCAACTGAATCTTTATAATTTTATCGAATATTACATCCAGGAATTTTCAGTTGAAGGCAAGGAAACGGACTTCCTCCTAAATTTTCTGGAAATGCTATTTAATTACACTCAGAATGCCGGTGCAACCTTGAAAGAGTTTCTGAAATTCTGGGATGATGAAGCTTCGAAAATCAGTATTCAGGCGAGTGAGAATATCGATGCCGTTCAGATCATGACGATTCACAAGGCAAAAGGGTTGGAATTCCCGGTGGTTTTCATCCCGATGCGCAATGAGAACAGCGATAAAAAATTCTCTGAATGGTATAATCTGAACAGTGAAGATGAATTGAAAACCGTGATTCTGACCCAATTTTCTTCGGAACTGGAAATTTATGACGAAGGTTTGGCACAATTCAATTCTGAAAATTCTTATCGTAATAAAATTGACCGTTTCTGTATCCAATATGTTGCAACTACACGTCCGGTAGAACAGCTTTTCCTCTACTTGGAAAAACCGAGCAAATCATCCAATCATCTGGAATTATTTGATTTTGTTTCCGACTTTCAGCCAACAGAAAATGGGGAAAAGCAAGATTCTTTTGATATATTCCCTGCGACGGATTTAAAAAAACAGAAAAAAAGAATAAAGAAAGACTATCTGTCAGAAAATATTACGAGCCTTTCTCAACAGAGTGAGAAAGCATCGAATATAGAAATTGCCACAGTTTCCAAAAATTACCAGAATCGTGTAGAACACGTTAGAATGGGAATTTTTACGCACGAGATTCTATCTAAAATCAAAACTAAAAAAGATGTTCTGAAAGTTCTCAATTCTTACCTTCTGGAAGGAACAATTACGGATGAAGAAAAAAGCTCAATCCTGGAAAAGATTGAAACTGTTCTGAATAATGAGAATTATGCTGATTATTTTCAGGAAAATCTCAGTATCATCAATGAAAGAGAAATGCTCGCTGCGGAAAACGGCGAATTAAGAACATACCGCCCGGATCGACTGATCGAAACTCCGAACGGGTTTATCATTGTCGATTTCAAAACGGGAGAAGAAAAAGAGAAGGATCAGAAACAAGTGGAGCTTTACAAGAATAAGCTGGAACAGTTTGGAAAAAAGGTCATTAAAACGGATGTCATTTACATCTAAAAAAATTCCCGGAATATTTTCCGGGAATTTTTGTTACTTCTTAACAGCTGTTACAACCTGGCCTTCCAGTTTTGTAATATTATCAAAAATCTGCTTAAAAGCAGGATAATATTCCTTCGGATAAACCGGATCTTCAACTGTAGTTGTAGTTTCCACTGTGAGTTTATTGCCTTCCTGTGTTACTTTGTAAACATATTGGATTGCATTATCCTCAGTTCTGAATTTTTTAGACTTAGGCACATTCTCAAAGGCATAACCTTCGGGTAAAGTAATCGTGACTTTTTTGATTTTATCATAGCCGGTCATCAGCTCAATTGGCGAACGTCTCTCTTCTGCCTGGTCAAACTCGTGGGATTTATTATACAGAAACAATAACGGATTAAAAATGAGTTTGCCTCCAATTCCGTCTACAAAAGTATCGGCGTCAAAATCAAAACTCGTCTGGAATTCATTATTATCAAGAGACTCGGTTTTGATATTGGTAAATGGGAAAGTGTAACGATCTTTATAAGATTCCTTTTGATAAGCATCTTTATCCTCAGCATACCATTCGCTATTCAACAATGCAAAAAGCTTAGTATCTCTATCAGAGAACTTTCCTGAAAACGTTCCGTCTGCACTGAGATTGGCATCTACCGTAAGATAAGTTGTACTTTTCCCGGGAGGAAATATATTGATCTTCTTAGCTTCCTTTGCGGTCATTATGTATCCGTTATAATTGTAAGCAACAGGCCGAATCAGATTCGGGGTGGTCATCTTAGAAGTTCCGTCGTAAATAAATGGTTTTCCGCTTATGTCCAGATAAGCTAATGTGTAATTCAGCTGATTGTAAGAAGGCGAATGATCCATCAAAAGTCCGTTTCTGACTGTGGAAAGTACCACAGGTTCTGCTTCCAGACCTGCGCTTTTCATTAACATTATTAATAGTAAATTGATTTCGCCCGTATTTCCCACTTTAGTATTAAGAAGATTTTTAATTCCGTTTCCCTGTTCTATCCCTTCTCCGTAATTTTTATTCCATGTATAATTTTTTTGTACAAATTTCAGAATAGCAGCTGCACGTTCTTCAACGGAAGGTATACTTTTAATATCAGCCGGAAGCACATCTTTTACCAATGATTTTCTTTTCAGCTCTTCGCCAAAAAATTCTGAGTCATAGAGTTGTTTTCTGATATCGCTCCAAGTTACCGCATAGGATTTGAATCCTCCCAAATCTCCGCTTTCATAAGCCTGGGGCGCTCTTCTGATATCTGTAGAATTGAGCTCGGCGCGCACAGAAGTCATATAATTATTAATATTGTTGACAAACTTTTCTTTCCTGTACGGTGCAATATTATCATAGCCGAATCTGTAGGTGTAGTATTCTCCGCCGTAAATATTTTTGTCCGCAACATCACGGTTAGTTGGCGTCAATGAGCCTTTGTAATCGATATTGAAGCCAAGGAATTTCGGAAAATCAAAAACATACTCGAATCTTCTGATCGGCACAATATCTTCTACGGTAACCCTTTCCGCAATCCAGTAAAAAGGTGATAAAACCGTATATTTAAATTCTACAACAGAGCCGTCTTTTACATTTTCAAAAGCAAATTTTGTGACGGTGTAATTTTTGGATTCCTTGGATTTGTATTTAGAACTTTTATCTACAGAAGTGGACACAATTTTCCCATTCTCAGCATTGTAAGTTGTTATTTTAAGCGAGGAAATCCTTTCGGAATTATTATTTTTTCCATCATAAGTATAGATTTCCTGGTTAAGAAATTTTTCTGCCTGATCTTTTTTATAAATCTTAACACGGCTGATGACATCTATGTTCATCTGTCCGTTATATTCTATCCAATAATGATAAGAGCGATATAAAATCTCAGCTGCCTCGGAAGGATTTTTATCGTATTGTGCTGAACTTACATCTTTAATATCGAGTTTCGGAACATCGAGAAATTTGTATTGTCCGAAAATAAATACACCCGAAATAATTAGGGCGAAAATAATTAGTCTGGTTTTCATAGTTTAGTTATAAGAATTTTTGTAGCGTCAGTTTTATTAATCTGTTTTCTGAAGCTGATGTAATCTGCGATTTTTTCTAAAGGAATAATACCTTTATTGATTTTGAATGTCCTTTTGATTGTTATTTTATCATCTTTCTGAGAAAATGAAATGGTATAATTCCCGAATTCCGAATCTATTTTTTTATTAAGCGGAATCTCCGTGAATTTGTAATTTTTGGGAATGGTATATTCTATATCGTAATCATTATTATAGCCAAAAGAAACTTCCACCGGCAGTTTTCTCTGTTCCGAGCTATCCAGATAAAACCCGAGATAAGACACAGGCAATGCCCGAAAATAAATATCGTTCCCTAAAGTTTTCGAAAAATTGGATGCCTCAAAACTGACATCATAAGTTAAAGTCGCATTGTCTCTGTCATTTTTCAGATTACTATAATCTACTTTAGAAAAATTGAGGCTATTAAAATCGTCTTTCAGAGAATCTTTAAATTCCTGCGGACTCATTGTCACTTTGCCTAGTTGGGAATCATACATTCCACCAGTGTAAAGCAACTGAGAAGTCCCTTTGAGAGATGCGTCTTCAGAAATCTGAGCTTTCAGATGCAATTCTTCCTTGCTGTCTTCGGCTTTATAAACGGGTGTATTTACAATTTTTGCATCATCATCACTCACCATTATTACATTTCTGTCTCTTGTATTGTAGCTAAGATGGTTAAATGCAATATTCTGACTTGTGTTCTCTAACCAGATATCGCCATTTTCAGTCGGGACACATAATATAATATGATTTCCGTCCATTCTCGGAAATTTTTGATCAAACAATCTTGGTGTAAAATCACTGTAAATCACCGAATAGTAAGAAGGAATTCCGGCGGCTTTCAGCAAAACCCGCATATAATTGGTGAGCGCTTTGCAATCTCCATAAGCTTTTTTACGGACCTCATCCGCCACCATTGGCTGCCAGCCGCCAATGCCTATTCCAACAAAAACATAGCGGGTTTTACCCTGCATATACTGATAGATTTTTTTTACTTTTTCTGCTTTAGAACCCGTAAGATTAAGTGCATCTACTTCTCTCTGGATTTCCGGGGTAACCACCGAAACTTCACCCAAAAGATTATTATACCATTTTGCAAAATCTTTCCAAGTAGAAAAATCTCCGCATTTTCCTTTGAGGCATGCTTTGTCCAAGGCAAATTCTGCTTTTGAAAAGATCGTCTCCGGACTTGGTGCATACTTTTCAGCTTTTAAAGCCGGTATATTTCTGTAGGAAACACTGATGTGGTTTCCGTTTTCTCCTACTTCAGCTTTTCCAAACTGACCTTCGGTTATTTTTTTTCTGAGATTGATCCCGGATTCATTGATGAACTCTTCGCTCCAGGACTGGACGGATACATTAGCAGACCGGAAAGGTTGCAAAACCGGAAGAAAAGCGGTATCCGAAGTTTTTTGTGAATAGGCAATTTCTATTGTATAAGGATAAACAGGCTGAATGATCTTCATCGCAAAAGCCCGGTCATCCGTATAAAGATAAGAATCATTGGACTGCGCAATGTCATTCAGGTCACCTTTGGAATAGGTTTTTAGCGGCTTTCCAAATTCGTCCAGAACTCTAATTTTCACATCAGAAATTCTGGTATTTTTATCATAAGGAATATAAACGTAAGAAAAATTATCCGCCGCTTTATTGAGTATGGAAATGACACTAATGTTTTTAACTTCCATATTATCTGCAGCTTTTATGAGATGCTGGGCGCTGTAATTTCTCACCACTGCATTGGCATCCTTTTTCAGATCTTCCGGAATGTCTGAGATAGCATAATTTTGTGACAGCATCTTTGCAGATACCATCACGATAACGGTCATTAGTTTTTTCATGGTAATAAAAAGTTTAAGCGGTAGGATTAAAAACCCTTTGCGCCAGTTCCTGATCAAAGAGATATAATGCGGACGGATTATCTTTTACCATTTTGATCTTCGTAACCAAAAGCGATGCGCTGGATTCTTCCTCCACCTGCTCATTGATGAACCATTGCAGGAAGCTTGTGGTTGCAAAATCACCTTCATCATTAGCCGCTTTCACAATATTGAAAATACTCTTGGTTACAAGTCGTTCGTGGTCAAGCGCTTTCTCAAAAATTTCCTGCGCGCTGGAAAATTCGTGTGGTGGTTTGGGGATATCATTTAATATAATAGTTCCGCCGATATCGTGAATATAGTCAAACATTTTATCAGCGTGCATCAACTCCTCTTTAGACTGAACACGGAAATAATTGGCAATACCTTCCAGATCCTTGGTATAGAACCAGGCGCTCATAGAAAGATACAGCTGGGCCGCATATTGCTCCTTCGTAATCTGTTCATTGATGAGATTTATAATTTTCTCACTTACCATAAATGTTAATTTTTCCCAAATATAAAAAAAGAGCGGATAAAAATCCACTCTTTCACAAAATTAACCACTAAAAAATAACTTACTTCACTACGGCTGGGCTTGCAGCACTTCTTTTTTGAAAATGATCTCTCTTTTCTGCCATTCTTTTTGCCTTCATTTCCTGGAACTTTTTGAACTGATCAGGAGTGAGGATTTTTTGCATTTCCGCTTCATTATCTTTCATCATTTTCATCCGGTCTTCTCTTTTTGCTGCCATATCCTGTTTTCTCTCTGCAGCTTTCTGTTCGTGTAATGCTTTTATCTGGGCTACCTGAGCATCTGTAAGATTAAGCTCCTGTTTCATTTTCTGCATACGCTCTGCTTTTTTCTGTTCAAAATCGGCTTTTCTGTCCGGAGTGGTCTGAGCAAATCCAAAAACACCTAATCCTAAAAATGCTGCTGTCAAAAATAATTTTTTCATTCTTTTAAAATTTAATATTAATATTTTTTATTTGTTAGTTTGATTACTTTCCAATTACAAGGTTAAGACTCATAATTATAATATTTTGTTAAATTATTACCTGGAAACAAATCTGCTTCCTGAGCCTCTGTTTCCTCTCTCGGAAGATGAGGGGTTTCTTTGTTCGGAACGTCCGTTTCCTCTGTTCTCAATCCTTCTTTCAGGCGACTGGCTTCGGAAGCCGCTGTTTCCTCTGGTATTCTCCTGGCTTCTTATATTGGCATCATTACCACTGCGGAACCCTCCATTTCTGATACCTGAATTACCTTCGTTATTTGGCTGGACTCTGACATTATCATTTCCTCTTATATTTCCTGAATTCCTGATATTATCATTCTGATTTCTGATCCCACTGTTTTCAGAACTTCTGATATTTCCAAGGTTATTACCATTAGCTCCACTTCTTAGTGACTGAGGATTTCTGATCCCATTATTTCGGTCAGGTTGTATCATTCCCATATTCCTACCCGGATTTCTGAATCCTTCGCGGAAATTATTTCTGTCAATCCTGTAGATATTTATATTTACATTTCTGTAAACCGGCCTCACAGGATAGCGGACTGCATAGAAGTTGGCAAATCGGTTTCTGTAAAAAACAATGGGACTTCTCCCCCGGAAATAAACATTCTGATAAACTACGAAAACCCTTGGGCCAAGAATATTCTGTAAAGCGTAGAATCTGTCATAGTACCATCTGTCGGGATTCCATCTGTAATAGGCATTCCAAGCAGCGTAGTTGGCAAAACGGTTATTGAGCGCTATCACCTGATTTATCTGCCAGGGTGATAGATTATATTGGATGAAAAATCGATCCCAATTGATTGAAAACACAGCATTCCTGTAGTCATTGTAATAGCCTTGATAATACTGATCCGGGTAATAATCCGCCGGATAGTTATAATAATACTCATCAGGATAATCGTAAGACTGGTCATAATATTCGTAACCATTATAATCCTGAGGATAAGTGTCGTAATAATCCTGGGCAGAAACCAATCCTCCAAAAATTATTGCTATTGTAAAAATTATCTTTTTCATTTCCTTTTATTTATTGTTTTAATAAAGAAGTCTAATTTATCGGAATCAAACTTTCTGTCTTTTGGATATTAATGAAGAAAAAAAGTTAAACCGAAATCAGATCTCGATATAAAATTCAGTTTAAAAAGCACATTTAACACTGATAATCAAGCTGATAATTTTCAACAAAAAAGCCTTTCAAAATTTTGAAAGGCTTATGTAATTATAATATGGTCGATTTAATATCTGTCACTATTTTCTATCCAGCTAGCAATTTTCTGGTTGAACTGATCCTTTGTTTTAAGATCTTCCAGCTTGATATGCATTCTGTATCGCCAATAATGCGGGAATACTGCAGGGTTGTTGATTCTTTCCTCATCCATATTCGGATTCATCAGTTCCTCATCCGTCGCAAGAAATTCCTGAATCGGAAAAATAGCCAGCATAGCATCTGTATAAAGATGTTGTTTCATTATCATCTCAGACAGTTCCGGAGACAGATCCCAAGGTGCTGTTCCATATTGCCCTAACTGATTATTGAAATAATTCTGGGTAAGATTTCGGTCTTCGTGCCACCATTGTCTCAGTGTAGAACTGTCGTGTGAAGATGCAGTAACCACATTCAGATAGCTTGCGTTTTTCGGGTCATACCAAGCTATATTTTCCGATGGCATTCTCTGAACTTTGAGAGCGGTAATTGCCAATTTATCCATCACTACTGGAACCGAATCAGGTACCAATCCTAAATCTTCGCCGCAAATCAGCATCGATGTAGAATTGAGCAAAGCCGGTAATTTTTCCATCGCTTTCTGATACCAAAGTCCGTCCTGACGCCTGAAGAAATAATCATTGTAAACATCATTCAATTTAGCCTTTTCCCAATCCGGAAGATATTTGTAAGATGTGGTTTTAGCAATATTAAATCTCGGATGATAAACGATTCCGTTATCCGTTTCTTCAGTTAAGAACAGAACATTTCCGGCTAATGAAATCAGCTTATCTTCTGCCCAATCCCAGGAATGTTTCCTGAAATAATCTGTTAATTTCCTCTGCGTATCAAATTCCCGCTTGAAAGTGTAAGTTCCGTTATGATGATTATCAAAGAAATGATTCTGGATTTTTTCTTTAAAATCTCCAAAATTCTCCCAAAGAATCGGATCATTAATGAATGGTTTTACGTAACGGTCATAGCTGAAGGGAATCTGCCTGTCAGTAAATTCCTTTTCTGTAACAGGAAGAGCCGGATAAAAATAACCCAATAAACCTTGCGTTGCAGAAACCGGCATTCTCCAGATCCTGAAAAATCCGAGAATATGGTCGATTCTCATCGCATCAAAATATTGCTCCAGAACTTTGAAACGTTTTTTCCACCATTGGTAGCCGTCAGCTTTCATCACTTCCCAATTATAAGTCGGGAATTCCCAGTTCTGACCCAGATCCGAGAATTGATCTGGCGGTGCACCGGCCTGAAAATCCATTCCGAAAAGTTCCGGCTCCGTCCACGCTTCTACAGAATGACGGTAAATCCCGATCGGCAAATCCCCTTTTACAGAAATACCAAGATGATGAAGATACTCTATAGATTCCTGTAACTGCAGATGTAACTGATACTGAACCCACGCGTGAAGCATTATTTTAGAATATTCTTTATGTTTTGGAGAATAAAGCGTTGCTACTTTCCCTGCCACATATTTTTTATGCGTCTTCCACTCATTGAAGTTAGGCGTTTTGTATTTGTCTCTCAGTACACAAAAAGCAGCATAAGGCATCAGCCATTCTTCATTATCTTTAATGAATTTTTTGAAATTTTTATCTTTCAGAATTTCTTCCTGATTTTCTTCAAAAACAGCCGTTGCATATTTCCACTTTCCGGTAATCATCTGCTCGTAATCTACAAGTGACAATGCATTCAGCTCCGCTTTTTTTGCAAAATAGTCCTCTTTCAGTTCTTTTGGTAATTCATATTGCAATTTCTCGATTGAAAGATATTGCGGATGCAGTGCATAAACGGAAATCGCGGCGTAAGGATAAGAATCTGTCCAGGTATAATTTGCGGTCGTATCATTAATCGGTAAAATCTGGATCACAGACAATTTGGTTTCATTAGCCCAATCTCCCAGCTTTTTGATATCTGAAAATTCTCCAACGCCAAAACCGTCATTAGTTCTCAAAGAAAATACCGGAACGGCAACACCGGCTGAATGCCAAAGTGTATGATTGTCAAATTTAAAATAATGATCCGCTTTCACATACAGAATGTCCTTGTTTGGATTTCCAAAAACCCAACGGTTATCGCCCGGTTCTATGTAGAAAACTTTATTCGTATTCCTGTCTTTTATAGCATATTTGTAAAGAATTGTCTGATGGGATTTTATATCCACACCGGTTTCCCAAACGCCGTAATCTGTTTCAGACAGCTCAATTGCTTTTTCATAATTCCAGTTTCCGAGTGCATCCACATTTCCCAACAAAACCAGCTGCCAGTTCGGATGGTAAAGCGGTGCTTCTATCCGGAAAAGGTGCGTATGCTTTTTAACAACAGGTTGTTTTTTGGGCTGAAAATCCTGCAGACGGTTATGAAGAATTTTGTTCGTAAGATAGTTTTCCGGGAAATTCTTGAGATTCCACTGATCAAAAATCACAAATTCTTTGAAGCTGTTAGGAAGGCTGAGCCGGTGAAAAGGAATTTCCTCATCCAGCACATCGCCATTTTCATTCACTAAAAGATATTTGTAAAGAATCGATTTGGAAAAATAATCCAATTCAGTTGTCCAGTTGTTATTCTCGGAGTAGCTCAGATCGTAGTCACGATGCTCATTTTTGCCGTCAAACAGGCGCAAAATGAGACGCTGGCCAACTTTTGTCCCGAAGTTAACACTAAAGTATAGTTTCATTATTAAGGTCTATTAATATGGACGCAATTTAATGATTTATTGAAAGATATAAAATTTTTATTTTTTTCTTGAAATAACCTCAAGATACGGTGCAATCTGATTATCCAGGGAGACTGTAATGCCTCCGATATTTTTAGCTTTCATATACATCAGGACACGCTCATCACGCAGTGCATACATCAGGAAATCGTTCATATTTTCCGGCTTTATCCCCGCATCCCGGAAATATTCCCAATCTACATTCTGCTTAATCCAGGTGAGCCCTTCCTGCAGGTCCTCATACTTGTAAAGTCTTCGCAGCCTTCTTGATTTCCCGCTTACAACATCATAAATCGCCTGGAAATTGAGGGTCGGCGGAATCCCGATAAGTGGTTTTACAATATCATCCACTGCATCTGCCGGCTTTTCACGAGGTTTATCCGGACCTTTTGGCAAACCGATCGATTTACGCAATTCTTCTTCCTGAGAATCCGCAAGTTTTTTATTAATGATTTTAACTTCTTCTATTTCCTGCGGTATTTTTTCTAGGTTGATATTTACTTCATTATTAGCGGTAATAGCTTTATCACCTTTATAATTTTCTTTGGCAAACCGCAGCTCGTCTCCCGGTTTTCCGAAAATTGAAAAAGAACCGAAAACATCAGTATAAACTTTCTGATTGGAAGTCATATTCACCACCAGAACTTTGGACAGGGCCAAACCTTCTTCTGATAAAACTCTTCCCGAAATGATCTGGGAAAAAGAAAAAGCAGATACAGAAAGAAAAATAAATTGTAAAAGTCTTTTCAATCGCCAATAATTTGCCCAAAAGTAATCTTCCTGATTCAAATAAAAATACGGTTTAACTTTCATTAACCGTATTTTTAAATTTTTATGATATGTGTGATTATTGTACTATGATCTTCTTTGATATAATAACCTTACCCTTTTCCGATTCTACATTAACAACATATATACCTGAGATCAACTTTCCTAACTCAATTCTGTTATCTGAATTAGAAATATTAGTAACCGACTGATCTAAGACCAGATTTCCTGCAGTATTATAAACCCTGATTGTCGCATTTCCCTTTTGATGACTGGCAATTCTTACATTGACATAACCTTCTGAAACTCTGGTTGGATAGATGTCGCTTTTGTTAATCGCTGCCAAAGGCTTGTTAGACTTAAGAATGTAGGAACTTCCTAGATCATAAACCGGCATCGCCAGATTGGTGTTCATTTTTTCGGCCTGCAATGTTTCCAGGTTTAATGTATGGAATGCTCCGCCTTTTGCACTGGCTAAAACGATTTTCCCATCCGCATTAACCGCAACGCCATTAATGGAAAAATTATCAGGCAAAGATCTTATTTTTCCGATGAATTTGGCTTTCATCTCATTTAAAGACACTTTGAAAACATTACCAGTTGCAGAGAAAATGTAGAAATTACCTGCTTCATCAGCAATCATATCGCCTCCGAAACCTGTCAGCATTCTGCTTAATAGATTTTCTCCATTTCCGGAATCATCTTTCACGATTCCCAAATCTGTGACCGAATATTTTCCGTCTTTATAAAAAATCTTCAAAAGTTGACCACCGGAATTAGAAAGTGCATAAATGTTTCCGTCATTCCCGATTGTCATTCTGGAAAACTGTGAGCCAGTGTCGCAAGATGTTGGATTAGAAAGGTTATTTTCCACCAAAGTCACATTTTTCGTCTTGGAATCCAGAACATAAATATTGGAAGAAAACAATGGCATATAAACCAAATTCCCTCTGGAATCTAAAGCCAACGTTGCCATTTGACCAGCAACGGCATTTGCGTTTGATTTTTTATCTTCAGTGATTTCCCGGTTTTGTTTTAAAGAAAATACAGTAGGCTGATCTGCGGAAGATAAAATAATATTGCGGGTTAGTCCTGCTTTAGAATCCAGAGCTCTGAAATCCTGAAAAACAATATTTGCAGTCTCCCTGCCCGTAAGCGCAAAAAGATCCTGTTGCCCGAATGACAGTGTGCTGATGGATAACATAAATAAAGAAAAGAGAGTTTTTTTCATAATAATAGGTTTTTGATTACCACTAATTTAGTTATTTTTAGAATATAATGTTAAATTCCACAAAAAAACCTTCCATTTTTATGAAAGGTTTATAATATTAGGTTTTCCTCTGTTTAATTCAGAATGTAAGTTGTTCCATCTCGTCCGTCCTTCAGCTCTATTCCTTTTTCCAGAAGCTGGTCACGGATCTGGTCAGACAATTCCCAGTTTTTAGATTTTCTGGCCTGATTTCTCAAATCAATCAAAACCTGCAAAGTCTGGTCAAGCTTATCATTATTAGACTCTTCAATCATTTGCAGTCCCAGAACGTCAAAAACTATTGCATTCAGGAATTGCTTTAAATCCTCATAATCTTCAGTCGAAATACTTTCTTTGCCCAATTTTGAAGCCGAAATGAATTTCACCGCCTCGAATAAATAAGAAATCAAAATCGGGCTGTTGAAATCGTCTGTAAGTGCTTCCAGGACTTTTTCTTTCCAGTTTTTATAATCGAAAGAAGAATTTTCTACACCTTCAACCTGAGTTTGTGTGTTAAGAATTTTCATAGCTTCCATCAACCTGTTGAAACCTTTTTCACTTGCCAACATCGCATCATTGGAAATATCCAGGACACTTCTGTAATGTGCCTGTAGAAAGCAAAATCTCAACACGCTCGGATGAAATGCTTTTTCAAAGAAATCATTATTCCCGGTAATCAGTTCCATTGGAAGGATGTAATTTCCGGTAGATTTGCTCATTCTTTGTCCGTTCATCGTCAGCATATTAGCGTGCATCCAGTATTTCACAGGTTCTACGCCGTTGCAAGCTTTTCCCTGAGCAATTTCACATTCGTGATGCGGGAATTTCAGATCCATTCCACCACCGTGAATATCGAACTGGTCACCCAGATATTTGGTGCTCATCGCTGTACATTCCAGATGCCAGCCTGGGAAACCTTCGCCCCAAGGTGACGGCCATTTCATAATATGTTCCGGCGACGCTTTTTTCCAAAGCGCGAAATCCTGAGGATTTTTTTTCTCGTCTTGTCCATCCAGATCTCTTGTGTTGGCAAATAATTCTTCGATATTTCTTCGGGAAAGCTCGCCGTAATTAAGACCTCTCGCATTGTATTCCAACACATCGAAATAGACGGAACCGTTACTTTCATAAGCAAACCCTTTTTCTACCAAAAGTTTTGTGAGTTCCAATTGCTCTATTATATGACCGGTGGCTGTCGGTTCAATGGTTGGCGGAAGCAGATTGAATTTCTTCAAAACCTCGTGGAAATCAACTGTATATTTTTGGACGATTTCCATCGGCTCCAGTTTTTCCAGCCTGGATTGCTTAATGAACCGGTCATTATTGATATCGCCATCGTCCGTCAAATGTCCCGCATCAGTAATATTTCTAACGTATCTGACTTTATAGCCCAGAAACTGAAGACTTCTGTAAATGAAATCGAAAGACAAAAATGTTCTTACGTTTCCCAAATGCACATTGCTGTAAACCGTTGGTCCGCAAACGTACATCCCGATATTACCCTCTAATATTGGTTTGAAAACTTCTTTTTCGCCTGAAAGCGAGTTGTATATTTTTAGTTGCATCTTTTATAAATGATGAATGATAGTTGATAAATGATTTTAAAATACGAACACAGAAAATCAACAACAGATAATTGTTGTGATAAAAATCTTGTGAGACTGTTTTTTAAATTTTATCATTATTAATAACTTTTAGATGATGATTCAAATGATTAATATAATCCTCAATAATAAACCTTAAGGTAAAAGATTGTTTTTCAGATTTTGTTGTGTCGCAAATATTGTCCAGTAGTTCATCAGGAATATTTTCAATTATATTGACAATTTGAAGATTCAGATATTTCCATATATTGATAATATCCAAAATTGGCGTGTTTTGATAGTTTTGAGCTTTTACCCAAAGATTTTGGTCATAGACAATATTTTCGTTTTCTTTATATTGAGTTATGATGAATCTCCTAATGTTGGTAAATGCACTATCACAAAGATGTCCCAGAATTTCTTTTTTTGACCATTTTTCATCAGATAATTTTTCTTTCCATTGGTTTTCTGAAATTGATTCAAATTTTGCAACCTGATTTTCCACAATTCGTTTTAAAATTTGATAATTCATTTCCAAAAAATATCTGGTTTTATATAAAAAACAGTGTCAATAAAAAATAGAACTCCACTTTGCGTGAGCACATTTTCGTCGTGTAAATCTTCCAAAATAATTCCTAAATCTTCATTGTAATAATCATTATTTCGAGTATTTTGGAACCCATTATTCGTTAAAAACTCTTTCACTTTTTCAAGATCAGTTGCTTCATCTGATTTCACAAATTTTTGACGAACCACTGCATACAAAACTTCATCAGCCGAATAAAAACCTAGAAGTTCATAAGCAGTATCTGGAAAGAAATAATTATTTAACAAAAGATTCTGAAGATATTCTTTCCAAGAAGAATAATAGATTCCATCATTTAGCTTTAGAACTTCGAAATCATTATTCAAAAAAACTTTCTGTTCTGCACCTTCCGAAACGAAAGAATTAAAATCAATGTTGTGATATCAGAAACTTTCTTGTTCTAACCAAGAAATTAATCTCTTTGTTTCTTCTCTTTTGAAGTGCTTGTTTTGCTGAGTCGCTTCGCTTGATTCTTCGCTTCCTGTAAGGTAACCGATGATTGTTTGGATAACAGTTCCAAACTTAACTTCGCTCTGTCCTGAAAAGATATGTTGTAATTCATTTTTTATCATTTAAGATTAAAATTAATCAAATTTTGCGTGACTTCCTACATAATGCAGAAACTCCTGCCTTGTAATAGGGTTGGTTCTGAAAATACCGCTTAATTCAGCTGTAATGGTAGAACTTGCCGTATCTTTTATGCCTCTGCAATTCACGCAGAGATGTTTTGCATCAATGATACAAGCTACATTATTTGTACCCAAAGCATCCTTCAGGGCATCTACTATCTGCATCGTCAGTCTTTCCTGCACCTGCGGACGTTTGGCATAATAATCTACAATCCTGTTGATCTTTGACAGACCGATCACCTCTCCATTGGAGATGTAAGCAACATGTGCTTTCCCTATGATTGGTAAAAAGTGATGTTCGCAGAAAGAGTACACCGTAATATCCTTTTCCACCAGCATCTGCCTGTATTTATACTGATTTTTAAAAGTGGAGACCGTTGGCTTATTTTCAGGAAGCAGCCCTCCGAAAATCTCATTAACATACATCTTGGCCACCCTCTTCGGAGAATCCTTCAGAGAATCATCTGTCATATCAAGTCCCAAGGTATGCATTATTTCGGCAAAAAGCCCTTCAATCTTCTCGATCTTCTCTTCAGGCTCAAGCTCAAAAGCATCTTTTCTCAGAGGTGTATGTTCCTTACCTGTGAAAACATCGTCATCATTATCCGGAAAATGTTCCATAAATATCATTATAATAAGAGGCAAAAATAAGCAAATTTTCAGACCTTAAGTATTGTAATTTTAAAGATTTGATTATAAAAAAGATAGAATCCTGCAAAGGCTAAAAAACTAAAAAAAAATTGAAATGATTTGAAATTTTATATATTTGCACCAAATTAACATTAATTAAAAATAAATATTATGTCAGACATTGCATCAAGAGTAAAAGCTATCATCGCTGATAAGCTTGACGTTGAAGAAACAGAAGTAACTCCAGAAGCTAGCTTCACTAATGATTTAGGAGCTGATTCATTGGATACTGTAGAATTGATCATGGAATTCGAAAAAGAATTCAATATTCAGATTCCTGATGATCAAGCAGAAAAAATTACAACTGTAGGTCACGCTATTGCTTACATCGAAGAAGTTGTAAATAAATAATATTTTATCTATACCAAGAAATTTATGGAATTAAAAAGAGTAGTTGTAACCGGCTTCGGCGCTATTACACCGATCGGAAATAATGCTAAAGAATACTGGGAAAACCTTATCAAAGGAGAGAGCGGCGCTGCTCCTATTACTCTTTTTGATTCCACTAATTTTAAAACTAAGTTTGCCTGCGAAGTAAAAAATTTCGATGCACTTAATTATTTCGATAAGAAAGAGGCCAAGAAAATGGACAGAAACTCTCAGTTCGGACAGATTGCCGCAAGAGAAGCCATTGCGCACAGCAGACTTATTGAAGATGAAGTGAATAAGGATCGTGTTGGGGTGATCTGGGGTTCCGGAATCGGTGGACTGGAAACTTTCGAAACGGAAGTTCTCGGCTGGGCTGCTTCCAATAATATCCCGAGATTCAATCCGTTCTTTATTCCAAAGATGATTGCGGATATCACGCCGGGGAATATCTCTATTGAGTATGGATTCCACGGACCAAACTACACCACGGTTTCGGCCTGTGCATCATCTGCCAATGCGTTGATTGATGCAAAGATGCTTATCAATCTTGGTAAAGCAGACGTTATCGTCTGCGGTGGCTCCGAAGCAGCTGTTACAGCAAGCGGAATGGGCGGATTCAACGCAATGCATGCACTTTCTACAAGAAATGATGATCCTAAAACAGCTTCAAGACCTTTTGACAAAGACCGAGATGGCTTTGTTTTAGGCGAAGGTGCAGGATGTATCATACTTGAAGAATATGAACATGCAAAAAAACGAGGAGCAACAATCTATGCAGAGTTAGCTGGCGGCGGTATGAGCGCAGATGCACATCACATGACAGCACCACATCCTGAAGGTCTTGGCGCTTATCTGGTAATGAAAAATTGTTTAGAGGACGCAGGTGTAACTGCTGACGAAGTAGATCATATCAATATGCACGGTACATCTACTCCATTAGGAGACATCGCAGAATCTAATGCCATTGCAAGATTATTCGGAGAGCATGCCTTTGATATTCAGATCAATTCTACAAAATCAATGACAGGCCATCTTTTGGGTGCTGCCGGCGTTATTGAAGCCATTGCTGCATTACATACCATAATTCATGGCATTGTTCCGCCAACCATTAATCATTTTACTGATGATGAAAATATTGACAGCAGACTCAACTTTACCTTTAATAATGCGGTAGAAAAAAATGTTGAAATTGCAATGAGCAATACTTTCGGCTTTGGAGGCCACAATGCATGCGTTCTTTTCAAAAAAATATAATCTGACGTTTTTATGGAGTTGAAAAATTATTTTTTCAAATTTCTTCCTAAAAACAGAACACAAAAACTTTCGGAAAAAGATCTTCTTTTTCGCAAAAAAATTTCTGACATTGTAGGATATAATATCCACAACCTGGAAATCTTTAAGGAGGCATTCTCTCTGAAGTCCTCTACAAAAAGTACGAATAAAAAAAATTACGAACGACTTGAGTTTTTAGGGGATTCTGTTTTAGGAACCATTATTTCTTGCCATCTTTTTCAAACGTATCCGAATGAAAACGAAGGATTCCTCACGCAGATGAAATCCAAGATTGTCAACCGGAAGAACCTTAATAAGCTTGGTGAGGATCTGAAGCTTAGCAGCCTTTTGCAGGTAGACACCTCTCAGACTATATTGAGTGAAAATATTTCCGGGAATCTGCTGGAAGCACTTATTGGGGCTATTTACCTGGATATTGACTACGAATTCTGCAAAAAGATAGTTCTGGACAGAATACTAACACCATCCACCATCAATAAGCTTGAAAATAAAATAATCAGCTATAAAGGTCTTTTATTAGAATGGAGCCAGAAAAAGAAAGTTCCAATCAGATATGAAACCTGTGAGGAGTTCCAGCCTAATAAAATTGTATTGTTCAGATGTCATGTCTGGCTACATAATGAACGCATCTCCAATGCTGTAGAAGCTTCAAAAAAGAAAGCCGAAGAAAAAGCAGCTCAAAGGGCGTTCTACGTTCTTAGTAAAAAAGAAAATATTATTGAAAATCAAAAAACAATTTCTTAAGCTAGAAGAAGATCATACAGAGATCACCATAGGATTGGTAAGACTTATAAAAACAATCCCTGAGCACGAATTGTTTTTTATCCTGAATAAGATCAATGATTTTAAATTTAAAAGAATTAATGATATCAAAATCAAAGGAGAATATTTTGATTATTATTTTTCCAGATATCAGGCGTATGATAAATATTCTAAGAACTGTTACAGCTTTATCTCCAATAAATCGATCCGTTCTGATCAGAAAAAAGTACAAAATCAGCTTTTTTCTGATGAATCGAATATTAAATTTTTACTAAATCTGCATCAGGATGCCGATTACATTTTAACTAATTCTGATATGTTTGCGGATTTTTCATTAATTTTGCTCCCTGAAAATTTTGTATTTCAAATTCAGGAATATCTATTGAGTTCTGAAGAAGAACTTTATCAATTAATTCAATATTATGAATAAGAACCTTAAAAAAACAAAAATAATTGCAACACTAGGCCCTGCGACTTCCAGCAAGGAAACAATGATCCAGATGATCCAGGCGGGTGTGGATGTGTTCAGAATCAATTTTTCCCACGCCGATTATGAATTGGTAAAAAGAAATGTTGATATCATCCGTGAGATCAATAAAGAATATGGCTACTCCGTTTCGATTTTGGGCGATTTGCAAGGTCCCAAGTTGAGAGTTGGTGTTGTAAAAGAAGGATCCTTCCTTAATCCGGGAGATGTTCTGACCTTTACCAATGAAAAAATGGAGGGTGATTCCACAAAAGTTTATATGACTTATGAAAAATTCCCTCAGGATGTAAAAGTCGGAGAAAGAATTCTTATTGATGACGGGAAATTGGTTCTTGAGGTTATTGAAACCAACAATATAGACACTGTACGCGCAAAAACGATACAAGGCGGACCGCTGAGCTCTAAAAAAGGGGTTAACCTTCCTAATACCAATGTCTCACTTCCGGCTTTGACAGAAAAGGATATCGAAGATGCCAATTTTATGCTGGACAATGAGTTCGACTGGATCGCACTTTCATTCGTCCGTCACGCTCAGGACATCATTGATCTGAAGGAATTGATGGCAAAACATCCTACCAATAAATCGAAAACTCCGATTATTGCCAAGATTGAAAAACCAGAAGGCGTAAAGAATATAGATCAGATTCTTATGGAATGTGACTGTTTGATGGTAGCCAGAGGTGATCTTGGAGTAGAAGTTCCGATGGAGCAGGTGCCGGTAATTCAGAAGAACCTTGTTAACAAAGCGAGACTGTATGCGAAACCTGTTATCATTGCAACCCAAATGATGGAAACAATGATCAATAGCTTGACACCAACAAGAGCTGAAGTAAATGACGTTGCCAACTCAGTTTTGGATGGTGCTGATGCGGTGATGCTTTCCGGAGAAACTTCCGTTGGAAAATATCCTGTAGATGTGGTTAGAAATATGGCTAAGATTGTTAAAAACATTGAAAAAACAGCTTTATATTCAAAACTGAACCACGTTATAGAAGAAAAGATCAACTGTGTAGATGAGAGATTTATTACTGATAAAATATGCCGTTCAGCGGTTGATATTGCAAAATCTACCGGTGCAGAAGCTATTGTAACGCTTACGGCTTCCGGCTATACGGCATTTCAGATCTCAGCGCACAGACCATCATCTCACATTATTGTTTTCAGTTCAAACAGACGTGTTATCACTATGCTGAATCTGCTTTGGGGTGTGAGAGCATTTTATTATGATATGCAAAAATCTACCGATGAAACAGTGATCCAGGTTAATATGCTGACTCATAATTACGGTTTTGTAGAGCAGGGCGATTTTGTTGTAAACCTGAACGCAATGCCTGTTCATAACGGAGGTAAAACCAATACGTTGAGATTATCTACGATTTAATATAATTCAACCAAAAATATCATAAATCCGGAGCTTGAGGCTTCGGATTTTTTTATTTCATTAATGAATACTATTATGTGGATAAATAACTTTTTTTAACTTTCTCTTACAATAAAAAATTAGCTATTAAGAATTAAAATGATTATTTTTGAGAATAATTTTATTTAACAAATGAGCAATACTGACGATAAGAAAAAAGCACTTCAGCTGGTGCTTGAAAAACTAGATAAAACCTACGGAAAAGGAACTGTAATGACTCTGGGTGAGGATTCTGTAGACACTACAATAGAAGTTATCCCTTCCGGTTCATTAGGAATTGATCTTGCTTTGGGTGTTGGCGGATATCCGAGAGGAAGAATTATAGAGATCTACGGACCTGAATCTTCCGGTAAAACCACATTAACGCTTCATGCTATTGCAGAAGCTCAGAAAGCAGGCGGAATTGCTGCTTTTATAGATGCAGAGCACGCTTTCGACAGAAGCTATGCCGCAAAGTTGGGAATCGATCTGGAAAACCTGATTATTTCCCAGCCGGACAACGGTGAACAGGCTTTAGAAATTGCAGACAATCTGATCCGTTCCGGTGCCATTGATATTGTTGTGATAGACTCTGTTGCAGCACTGACACCAAAAGCTGAAATCGAAGGTGAAATGGGTGATTCCAAAATGGGATTACATGCAAGACTTATGTCACAGGCACTTAGAAAACTTACAGCTACCATTTCCAGAACAAAATGTACTGTTATTTTCATTAATCAGCTTCGTGAGAAAATTGGGGTGATGTTTGGAAACCCGGAAACTACTACCGGAGGAAATGCCCTTAAATTTTATGCATCCGTAAGAATCGATATCAGAAAAGCCAGCGCACCAATCAAGAACGGTGATGAAGCGATCGGAAGCCGTGTTAAGGTAAAAGTCGTGAAAAATAAGGTCGCACCACCTTTTAAACAGGCAGAATTTGACATTATGTACGGTGAAGGTGTTTCTAAAGTCGGTGAGATTCTTGATACAGCTGTAGACCTTGGTGTTGTTAAAAAAAGCGGATCCTGGTTTAGCTATGATGATACTAAACTCGGACAAGGCAGAGACGCCGTGAAAGATGTATTGAAGGATAATCCGGATCTTTCGGAAGATATCGAAAACAAGATCAAGGAATTGATCAAGCAAAAATAAAAACAAAGGCTGTGATATTTCACAGCCTTTTAATATTACTTAAAGAAATAGGTCAATCCAAGACTTATAACTTGTTCTGATTTTTTCTTAGCTACATTAGCATCCAGGGTTGCAAGTTCTTCAGGTGAATTTTTCAGGTCTGGATATGCATCAGACAGTCCGATGTCATATTTTAGCGCAATTTCCAATTGTCTTTTATAGCTGAAACCAACACCTGCACCTAAACCAAAATTGAAGGAATTAGCTTTTCCGTAAGTGTCTTCCCTGTAAGATTCCCTGGCAGGATTTTTCACCTTTTGATCAATCAGAAAATTGAATCTTGGTCCAATTAATCCAAAAAATTCGGATTCAGCTTCGGAAAAATAGGCTTTAAAATTCAGCGGAACACTTAAGTAGTTATTAGCATAGACAGCATGTTCCCAACCTTTGGCTTTTTCATACTTCCTATCTCCGCCCTCGCCTGCACCATAATATAATACTTCTGCCTGCAAGTAAAACTGCTGATTGTCATCCATCGGAACTTGTGCGGTAACTCCGGCTAATACGGAATATCTTGGCCCTGAAGGATTATGGGCATTCTTTACTCTGGAATAGGTTCCGCCTGCAACTACTCCGAATTCCGTTGATCTGAAATCAATCTGAGCCTGCGAAAATAAGGATAACATTAAGAGAGATCCAAAAAGGATTTTTTTCATATGAGTGTCTTTATAAATTTCTGGCTCAAATTTAGACAAAAAAAATGAGAAGCTCTGCCCGAGCTTCTCAAAATATATTATTATTGAAATCAGCTTATGATAAAACAGCAGCAACCGTTTTACCGATCTCAGCCGGAGAATCTACCACGTGAATTCCGTTTTCTTTCATAATTGCCATTTTAGCCTGAGCCGTATCATCCGCACCACCTACAATAGCACCGGCGTGTCCCATTGTTCTTCCTTTAGGGGCAGTCTGTCCTGCGATGAAACCTACAACCGGTTTAGTAGATCCGCTTGCTTTATACCATCTTGCCGCTTCTGCCTCTAAAGAACCACCAATCTCTCCGATCATCACTACAGCTTCCGTTTCAGGATCGTTAATAAACAATTCTAAAGCTTCTTTTGTAGTTGTTCCGATGATTGGGTCACCACCAATACCGATAGCGGTAGAAACGCCATATCCAGCTTTTACAACCTGGTCAGCCGCTTCATAAGTCAGAGTTCCGGATTTTGAAACGATACCAACTTTTCCTTTTTTGAAAACGAAACCTGGCATAATTCCGATTTTTGCTTCATCCGAAGTGATAATTCCCGGGCAGTTTGGACCAATCAAACGAACATCTCTGTCCTGGATATAATCTTTAACTTTTACCATATCAGCAACAGGAATTCCTTCCGTAATACATACAATCACTTTTATTCCTGCTTCAGCAGCTTCCATCACAGCATCTGCAGCAAATGCCGGCGGTACAAAAATGATGCTCACATTAGCTCCTGCTTTTTCCACAGCTTCTGCAACAGAATTGAAAACAGGCTTACCAAGATGCTCAGTTCCTCCTTTTCCGGGAGTAACACCTCCGACTACATTGGTTCCGTAATCAATCATCTGACCTGCGTGAAAAGTACCCTCGTTACCAGTGAATCCTTGTACGATAACTTTAGAATCTTTGTTTACTAATACTGACATTTTTTATTATAATTTATTGATTTTATAAAAGTTTTGTTATTCGCAAAAATAACGATAATAATTCAAAACTTTCCAGCAATTCCAGATTTTTTGAATAATTAAAATATGATTTACTTCAGATTTTTGACTTTGACTTCTTTTCTGAGATAATCCCTGAATTCTTCCGCGATGGGTCCGAAATAAGTTCCTTTTTTCAGATTTCTGTTCACTCCAACCTGCGCCAGTAAAACAGTTCCTTTTTCAATGGTTAACCCCGATGCGATGCCTACTTGTCCCCACATCGTCACTTCATCTTCAATAATGCAACAGCCTGCGATTCCTGTTTGGGAAGCTATTAAACATTTCTTTCCAATCACCGTGTCATGACCAATCTGGATTTGATTATCAAGAATACTGCCTTCCCCGATAATTGTAGAAGCCGTTACACCACGGTCAATCGTACAGCTATTGCCAATTTCCACATTATTTTCGATAACAACATTTCCTACAGAAATCAGTCTGTCAAAGTTGCCATTCAGTTTTCTGTAATAAAAAGCATCGCCTCCGATAACTGTATTAGCCTGAATCACGACATTATCACCGATTACAGTTCTGTCGCCCAAAACAACATTTGGAAAAATGTGAGTGTTTTTCCCTATTTTCACATCATTCCCAATCACTACGGATGGGTGAATAAACGTTCCGTCACCAACTTCCAAATTGTGAAGTTCCTCCTTAAAATTGGAAATCATTGTAAAATGGGTATTGATTTTGTTGAAATCCCGAAAAGGGTCATCCGAAACTAAAAGTGCTTTTCCGGTAGGGCAATCCACTTCTTTGTCAATCAGAATAATGGTAGCTGCGGAATTGAGAGCCTTGTCATAATATTTGGGATGATTAACAAAAACAATATCACCTGGCCGAACCATATGGATTTCGTTGGTTCCGAAAACCGGGAACCTTTCGTCTCCGATATATTTTGCACCGATAATTTCGGCAATGGTTTTTAAAGTCTGAGGTTGATTAAAAGTCATTTTAATAAATGATTTTAAATTTGATATTAAAAAAAGAAAAAGCTGGAAGATATAACCTCCAGCCTTTGACTGTATAATTTTCTTACTTTACTCTTTCAAGGTAAGAACCATCTTCGGTATTTACTTTGATTTTATCGCCAGGTTCAATAAAAAGCGGAACCATCACCCTTGCACCAGTTTCTACAATTGCATTTTTAAGAGCATTGGTTGCTGTATTTCCTTTTACACCCGGGTCAGCTTCTACTACCTCCAGATATACTGTTGGCGGGATCTCTGCAGAAAGTGGCACTTCATCCGCTTCTTTCAGAATGATGGTTACTTCTTCGCCAGCTTTCATAAACTGAGAATTCTCGATCATTTCTTTGTCAAGATAGATTTGAGAAAAATCGTCATTGTTCATAAAATGGAATCCATTATCATCTTCATAAAGATATTGGAATTTTCTGGTGATCACTTTCACTTCATCGATCTTATGACCTGCAGAAAAAGTGTTATCCACTACTTTTCCGTTGGTTACGGATTTCAATTTTGTTCTTACGAACGCAGGACCTTTCCCTGGTTTTACGTGCAAAAATTCGATGACTTTGTAGATGTCATTGCTAAATTCTATACAAAGTCCTTTTTTGATATCGTTGCTTGTTGCCATTAAGTTTTATATTCGCTTTATTGTTATTTTTTAAATCGTTAAATCATTAAACTGTTGAATTGTGATATTGCTAAATCGTTAAAATGAAAATTATATACGATAGTTTTTACTATTAAGGAGTTTTACAATTCTTCGGTTTTACAGTTATTAATATTATTCTTTTGTAGATCCGTAGCCTTTTACGATTCCTCTTGGTGAGTTTTGGATAAACGTAATGATCTCGTCTCTTTCCACAGTTGGAAGCATTTCTTTTTCGATGTATTCTATTGCCTGGGTAGTATTCATCTTCATCTGAAAAATAGCTCTGTAGATTTTCTGGATTTCAAAGATTTTATCATTGGTAAATCCTCTTCTTCTGAGCCCTACAGAATTGATTCCTGCGTAAGATATCGGTTCTCTTGCAACCTTTACATAAGGCGGAATATCTTTTCTGATGAGTGAACCTCCGGAAATCATCACGTGCTTACCGATTTTTCCAAACTGCTGAACTGCGGACAAGCCGCCCATCACCACAAAATCACCAATTTCCACATGACCGGCGATCCCGCATCCGTTAGCTATAATTACATTGTCACCAATAATACAGTCGTGTGCGACGTGAGAAGTTGCCATAATCAGGCAATCATTCCCAACTTTGGTATAGCCCAGTGCTTTTGTCCCACGGTTGATGGTAACGCATTCCCTAAGCGTTGTGTTATCACCAATAATGGTCTGCGTATCTTCCCCATCGAATTTCAGATCCTGCGGAATAGCTGAAATCACTGTTCCGGGAAAAATTTTGCAGTTCTTCCCTATCCTTGCGCCATCCATTATCGTAACATTGGAGCCAATCCAGGTCCCTGCTCCGATTACCACATCCGATGCGATAGTAGTGAATGGTTCCACGGTCACATTCTTACCGATTTTTGCGCGAGGATCTACTGCTGTAAGCTGGTGAATCATAAATTACATTTTATTTTTTGCAACCTGAGCCATCAGCTCACCTTCTACAACTACGCTGTCACCAACATATCCGTAGCCTTGCATATGAACAATTCCTCTTCTGATAGGCTCCATCAATTCGATTTTGAAGATCACCTGATCACCGGGAACTACTTTTTTCTTAAATTTTACATTATCCATCTTCACAAAGTAAGTGGAATAATTTTCAGGGTCTGGAACATTGGCCAAAACCAGAATCCCACCTACCTGTGCCATTGCTTCAATCTGAAGAACACCTGGCATTACCGGTTCTTTTGGAAAGTGTCCTACGAAAAACGGCTCGTTCATCGTCACATTTTTCAGTCCCACAACATGGGTATCAGACAGTTCCAGAATTTTATCTACCAATAAGAACGGCGGTCTGTGTGGCAATAGCTTCATGATTCCATTGATATCGAAAACAGGCTCAGCCTTGAGGTCGAAATCAGGAACGTTTTTCCTTTTTTGCAATTTGTATTGTCTGTTTAGTTTTTTTGCAAACTGCGTGTTCACAAAGTGTCCAGGTTTATTGGCAATGACTCTACCTTTGATTCTTACACCAACAAGGGCCAAGTCTCCGATAACATCCAGCAATTTATGTCTTGCTGCTTCGTTTGGAAAGTTAAGGTTCAGATTATCCAGAATACCGTTCGGGCGGATAGAAACTTCATCTTTCCCGAAAGCAACTTTTAGTTTTTCAGTTGTTTCCTGCGTCAACTCTTTATCAACATACACAATGGCATTACTGATGTCGCCTCCTTTTATCAGGTTGGCGTCCAAAAGCTGCTCTAGTTCGTGAAGAAAGCTGAAAGTCCGGGCTGGCGCAATCTCATCCCTGAACTCGGAAAGGTTTTTCATACTGGCATTCTGGGTTCCCAAAACTTTGGTTCCAAAATCCACCATCGTAGTAATTTCGTAATCATCTGCAGGTATCACAGTAAGCTCAGAACCAGTTGACGGATCAATATAATTCATCACTTCCTTGATCACAAGATATTCTCTTGGTAAATCCTGCTCCACAATGCCTGCCTTTTCAATAGCCTCTACAAAGAATTTGGAAGAACCATCTAAAATTGGTGGTTCCGCACTGTTCATTTCCAGGATTGCATTATCAATATCCATCCCAACAAGAGCTGCTAACAGATGTTCGCAAGTATGGATCTTAACTCCCAGCTTCTCCAGAGTAGTTCCTCTTTCTGTGGTTGTTACGTAGTTCACATCCGCTTCTACCTGCGGACGTCCTTCCAGGTCAGTTCTTACGAACACAAATCCGGTGTTTTCCTTTGCCGGTTTGATGGTCAGATTAACTTCTCTTCCTGTGTGAAGACCAATTCCGGAAAGCTGGATGTCTTCTTTGATGGTTTTTTGTTTATCACTCATTGTATTAGTTTTGAGGCGGGAAGAATGACTTCTTTCTCCTGAGACTCTTACTCTGATTTTTTATTTTCTAAATCGTTTATTCTTTTGACAATCTCCGTAAAATTTCGGAAATGAACATAGTTTCTTCTATAATCTCCATAGTTGATAGCAGGTGATCCGTATAGTATTTCTCCATCTTTAGCTGATGAATTGACACCACTCTGAGCCTGTATCTTGACCTGATTTCCTATTTTGATATGACCGACAATACCAACCTGTCCGCCAATCTGATTCCAGTCACCAATAACAGTAGAACCGGCAATTCCGGCCTGAGCAGCAATCACATTATTTTGCCCGATCTTCACATTGTGAGCAATCTGGATCAGATTATCGATCTTAGTTCCTTTGCCAATGATGGTTGAACCAATCGTTGCACGGTCTATGCTGCAATTGGAACCGATTTCCACATCATCCTCGATGATGACATTCCCAAGCTGAGGAATCTTTTTGAATCCTTCTGATGTTGGCTGGAATCCGAATCCATCGCCTCCGACAACCGTATTGGAATGAATGACACAATTATCTCCAACAATGCAGTAATCATAGATTCTTGCGCCACTGTCAATCTTGCAATTTTTTCCAATCTTTACACCTTTTCCGATGTAAACGTGAGGAAAAATCTGAGTATTATCACCAATTTTGGCCTTTTCGGAAACGTAGGTGAATGCGCCAATGTAAACGCCCTCGCCTACTTTTGCCGTTTCATGGAAGAAAGAACCTTCTTCGATTCCTGTTTTTCTGCCCTGCATTTCCTGATAGAGATTCATCAGAATCTGGAAAGAAAGGTAGGCGTCTTCCACAGCAATGATAACGGGATTATAAGTTTTATCCTGCAACAGATTTTCAGAAACGATCAGAACGGCACAGTCGGTATCATCCATATAATGAGCGAAGCGACTTTGTCCCACAAAAGACAAGTGGCCCTTCTGGCCATTTTCTATCGGAGAAACACCTGTAATAACCGTGTTCCCGTCTCCGATGATTCTTCCGTTTATTAAACCGGCAATCTGTTCTGCACTGAATTCCATAGTTTGCAAAGATAAATATTTTATTAATTATCTCTTAAATTTTTATAACGATTCAAAATTACTTTTACTTCAAATCCCAAATTTCTCTAGGACAATAAAAAATATACTTTTGCGTGGCATTCTCCATACAGCCGAAGAGAATCTGGTTTTCCGATTCTTCCAGCTTCAGTTTGTTCCCATTTTTATCCATAAGATAAATCGGTTGCTTTTCTGTATCATAAGGCAATAATGACCGGGAAATCTGCCCCACTAATTCTACTCCGTTATCAATCCTGAAATATTGGTTGACTTTTTCTATGTTTTGTTTCAAAAAGTCATCAGAAAAGGGTTTTGATGAAATGATACTTTTCGGAAATTCCCTGTAAATAACTGTTCTGCATAATTTTGCCAGTATAAAATCTTCGTTTTCCGTCCAGACTTTTATTGCCTGGAAGACATCCATATCATCCAGCATTGTAAATCTCCTGATATCTTCTTCTGTAGCTTCATCAAATTGATTCTTGACTAAAAAATATTTCAGATTAGAAGGTGCTTCCAGATCGACATTTTGCGAAACAAGAAATTTTGCCCTGTTAAGGATCTGAACCAGAATATGCTCTGCCAAAGCTGCTGTTTTATGGTAATAAACCTGCCAGTACATAAACATCCTGGCCGTGAGATAATTTTCAATTGAATAGATACCCTTCGTGTCTATCACCAGCTGCTCCTCGCTCACATTCATCATAGAGATGATGCGCTCCACATTCACACTGCCTTCGGAAACGCCTGTATAGAAGCTGTCCCGTTTCAGGTAATCCATCCTGTCCACATCCAGCTGAGAGGAAATCAGCTGATTAAAAAACATCCGATGGTATTTCCCCTGAAACATTTCAATCGCCAGATCCAGCTTTCCTTTGAATTCTTTATTCAGTCGGTTCATCAGTAAAATCGAGATTTTCTCGTGATGCCAGTCGTCCATCAGCATATTTTCCAGGGCGTGCGAAAACGGACCGTGGCCAATGTCGTGCATCAGAATCGCCAACATTGCCGCTTTTTCCTCTTCTTTTGAAATTTTGACACCTTTCAACTTCAGCGTTTCCAATGCTTTGAACATCAGGTTCATTGCTCCTAAAGCGTGATGAAACCTGGTATGTTTTGCGCCAGGAAAAATGAGAGAAAGCAGTCCGGTCTGAGAAATTCTCCTCAATCTTTGGAAATAAGGATGCTCGATAATATCAAATAAAATCTCGTGAGGAATTTTGATAAATCCGTGAACCGGATCATTGATGATTTTCAGTTTGTTTTGCACAATTGATTAGTGATGATTGATACAAAAATAAGGAAATTTTTAGTGGTTTTCCGAAAATCAACAATTTGGATTTGATTCTTATATCTATCTTTACTAAAATTATATCAGAAATAAATTATGGAAATCTTTCCTTCACAAGTTTATGAATTCGGACTTATTAATGGACAGGATGAAACTTTAGAAAGACTAAAGCGAAGAACTGAAGAATCGGATAGTCTGACATCTAAATTGACCGAAAAATCATTTATAGGAAATGTAAGCGGTAACAGGTTTAGAATTATTTCTTCAACAATTGGAAAAGGAACTTTCTGTACTATGACCGGGTTTATTAGTTATGAGAAAGGAGAAGTAAAACTGGAAATCAGTAAACCTTTTAAAATACTTCTTACCATTTTAATGATCTTGCCATTTATTGTATTTCTGGCACAAGTGTTTTCTGCATCACAAGAATTTAGTCCAGTATTTATCCTGGTTTTTCTAGGCCAAGTATTGATAATAAGGTTTTTCTTTATTGGATTATTTTTTAAGATTTTATCACAACAAAGTTTAAGCAGATTGTCTGATGTATTAGATACAAAATGGGTAAAAAAGAAAATATAAATATCTAATAAAAACCATATAATTTTACAGTCACACCAAAATCCTCAAACTCTTCGGCAGCACTTTAATATGAACCGGCGATTTGATTTTCTTGAATTCGCCGTCAATGTGCCAGGTTTTGGTATTAACCTTAAATTCGATTTCTGAAACGGGAAGATAAGTCACATATTCATCACCCTTCAGCCGTTTTGTAAACATCCGGAACGCAAAAAATGCGGAATATGTAAGAGGAAATTTCTTCACCAAAACCAAATCTACCAAACCATCGCTTTTGCTGGCCATCGGTGCAATGTAAGCATTATTGCCGAATTGTCTCGTGTTGGCAATATTCAGCATCAGGTATTTACCATTGTAATGCTTATATTTTTCATCAAAGAATTTGATCTTTATCGGTTTATAGTTAAAAAAAGTTTTGATGGAAACTTTGATATAATTTTTAAAACCACGACTTGTTTTTTCGAATTGCTTTACGACTTTACCGTCAAAACCGGTTCCGGAAACATTGATGGAGAAGTGATCATTCACCATAAAAGTGTCGATCTCCTTGAATTTTTCATTCCGGATTTTCGCAAGCAGAACGTCCAGATTCTTATTAAAATTATTTTCGTTGGAAAATCCGTTGCCAGAGCCAGCCGGGAAAACAGCCAGAATTTTATCCGTATTAATCAGCTGTTGCGCGACCACTGAAATAGTTCCGTCTCCGCCTACCGCTACAAAAATGTCCACATTCTGCCAATTATTCTCTATAAAATTACTTGTTTCCTGCAAAGATTTTGAAACAAGAAATAACGGATTATCAACCTTTTTTCTGAGGCTGTCTAAAAATGGCTGATAGTTTTTCTTAGCCGAATAAGGATTGATGATGAAAGCAAATTGCATTGTCCAAAAATAAAAATACTCAGAGAATTACAGCATATTTTTATGGAATCTTTTTTATTTGACTTAGAAAATCTTAGGATGAGAATATTTTTCCATTCCGAATTGTTGTTAGGCAGTCAGTTTTACACCCTGCTGTTATCCGCTTTCCAATTTTTGATATTCCGTTTGATCTGGGAAGGAGACCAGTCATTTTGTGCCGTCTGATGCATCAGTTCCATCAGCTCATCATCTTCGGCAAATCTTAGTGCAAAAACCTGAGCATCGGAAAAATGATAAGTCGAATTTTCTAAACGATTTCCGGTCAAAGTGAAATATCTCAGCTTAAATTCATTAACAATAATTCTATCCTGAAGTCCTAATGCGTAATGCTGACGAAGCATTAATGACAAAACCATAATCAAAATAATGACAGCCGAAATAACCGCCCAAATGGTTACAAATTCCGGACTGACATCCATATTGTTCCATAATTTTACAACTGAAAAAGCAAGCAAAACCAGTGTAACAGGATAGAATATAAAATGATGAGGCGGATAAAACTTGCGGTGGTTTTTTAATTTCTGGCTCATTTTACTGTATTTTATATTGGCTAATAAACTCTGGTTTCAGCTGATCTTTGATATCCTTAAAATTCATAGTTATATAAACAACACCTGCAGCATAAGCTGTAATCTCGTACTGATTATACACAAATGTGATTTTCTGACTATCAAAATAAAAATTGTTGTTCAGCTGGATTTTATCTGCGATCATCATCTCCTTTTGATCTTTATCTTTGAAATTATTTTTGAGGATCTTGTCCCAATTCGCATCCGAAGGATTTCTGAAAATATTATTCTGAGAAATCACTTTATTATTTTTTAAATCAAATGTTTTGTAATTTTCAAAATAATAGCCGTGTGCGCCTCCTGAGTAACCACTTCCTGAATATTTCAGTGTCAGTAGATCATCAGTTTTAGAAACCATTTTCATCTCAGATACTTCATCCCAAGTCTGTTTGAAGTCCGGCATGTAATCCTGGGAATCATCTTTTTTCAAAGACTCTTTTTTAAATTTCTCCAGGATATCTGTCAACGATTTTTTAGAATAATCTTCTGCAACAATATTTGCAGGTTTGTAAATGCTATCAAGAATCATCTTGTTACTAATATCAGGGAATACCAAAACCTGTTTTTCAAAAGATAATGTTAGCGTTTTTGCAACCTGGAGAGAATCCTGCACACGGACGGAATCTATAACAAATGCTTTTTCAGTTTTCAGACTGCCATTCCTGGAATTACTGGTGTTGATTTCTTTATTCTCAGTTTTAGAACACGAAGCCAGCAAAGCACCAATGGAAAGAATTGCGAATAGTTTTTTCATAGCTTTCTTTTTATTTAGAATGATGATTAGAAAAACATTTTATAACAAAAAACCTTCCAAAACTGGAAGGTTTGATTTATAATTCAGATTATGCATCAATTCTTGCATAAACCGCATTTTTCTCGATAAACTCTCTTCTTGGCGGCACTTCATCACCCATCAGCATAGAGAATGTTGAATCGGCTTCAACAGCGTTGTCAATTGTTACCTGTTTAAGAATTCTGTGTTCCGGATTAAGAGTTGTTTCCCAAAGCTGTTCAGGATTCATCTCTCCAAGACCTTTGTAACGTTGCACTTCCACACCTCTTCCGTCCGGTGACATTTCCAGCGTAAATTGCTCCCGTTCTTTTTCATTGTAAGCATATACTTTTTTGTTTCCTTTTTTCAGGAGATACAAAGGTGGCTGAGCGATGTAGATGTAACCGTTCTCAATCAGCTCTTTCATATAACGGAAGAAGAAGGTCAGAATCAAAGTCGAGATGTGGGAACCATCGATATCGGCATCGGTCATAATCACGATTTTGTGATATCTCAATTTCGCCATATTCAACGCTTTGGAATCTTCCTCTGTTCCTACAGAAACGCCAAGCGCTGTATAGATATTCTTTATTTCTTCATTATCATAAACCTTATGAAGCATTGATTTCTCAACATTCAGAATTTTACCTCTCAATGGAAGAATTGCCTGGAAATGACGATCACGGCCTTGTTTTGCCGTTCCACCTGCAGAATCTCCCTCAACTAAGAAAATCTCGGATTCAGCAGGATCTTTGGAAGAACAGTCCGATAATTTTCCCGGCAATCCGGAACCACCCATCGGCGATTTTCTCTGAACCATCTCGCGGGCTTTCTTCGCTGCCTGTCTTGCTTTCGCTGCCAAAACGACTTTCTGTACGATTTGCTTCGCTTCCAAAGGATTTTCTTCCAGGAAATTAGTCAGCATCTCTCCCACGATTTTATCAACCGCTCCGGAAACTTCTGAGTTACCTAATTTCGTCTTTGTCTGCCCTTCGAACTGAGGTTCCATTACTTTTACAGAAACCACAGCCGTCAAACCTTCACGGAAATCGTCTCCGGTAACTTCTACTTTTTCTTTTGCTGGAAGTCCCAATTCATCCGCATATTTTTTAAGAGTTCTTGTTAAAGCTCTTCTGAAACCTGCCAAATGCGTTCCTCCTTCGTGTGTATTGATATTATTAACGTAAGAATGCAGATTCTCGTTGAAAGATGTGTTGTAGCGCATCGCAACCTCAACAGGAATATCATCACGCTCGCCTTCCATAAAGATCACGTGTTCCATAATAGACTCGCGGTTGCCGTCAATATAAGCAACAAACTCCTTCAAACCGCCTTCGGAATGGAAGACTTCGGTTTTGAATGTTCCGTCTTCCAGTTTTTCTCTTTCGTCCGTTAAGGTAATTGTGATTCCTTTATTAAGGTAAGACAATTCTCTCAAACGATTGGCTAATGTATCGTAATTGTAAACCAATTCTGTAAAAATAGAATCATCCGGTTGGAAAAACTGTTTGGTTCCTCTCTTATCACTGTGACCTATTTCTTCAACGCCTGTCTGAGCTTTTCCTCTGGAATAGACCTGCTGGTAAACATTTCCGTCTCTGTAAACGGTCGTAACCATTTCGTTGGAAAGTGCATTAACACAGGAAACCCCAACTCCGTGAAGACCTCCTGAAACTTTGTAAGAATCTTTATCGAACTTACCTCCGGCTCCGATTTTGGTCATTACAACTTCCAGCGCAGACTTCTGTTCTTTTTCGTGGAAATCGACAGGAATACCTCGTCCATTGTCCATCACCTCGATTGCATTGCCTTCTTTGATCGCCACTGAAATGGTATCACAATATCCGGCCAAAGCCTCATCGATAGAGTTATCCACAACTTCATAAACCAAATGGTGGAGACCTCTCACACCCACATCACCAATGTACATCGACGGACGCATACGAACGTGCTCCATCCCTTCCAATGCCTGAATACTGCTTGCTGTATATTGTTTTTGACTCATATATATTTTTTAGACTTTTAGAAAAAAGAAGTAAGATCAAAGACCTTTTTTATTCATCTTTTTTCTTGCTTCTTTATTCTTTTTTCTTTTAAAAGAATGCTCACAAATATCGTGATTTTTTTCGAGATGTGAAAGAGCAAAATCAGGTTAGTTTTCAACAGGAATGCAAATAAAAAGCGAACCCGAAAGTTCGCTTTATAATCTATATTTCAATCGGTAATTAAACCAACTTCATTAATAAAACCTCATCAATTTTCTCCACTTTCACCAGATTATTCTTAGTTAAAGTTTTAGAAGCTTTGTCCCATTTTTTACCGGAAAGCTGGGAACGGGTTTTTACTTCGCTCAGTTCCATTGCTTCTTCCTGAGAATTAAGAATTTCAAGGATTACTTTTTCATCTTCTCCCAATTCAACGGTTGGTGCTTTTTTTTCAGGTCTCATTTGCGGGAAGAAAAGAACCTCCTGAATGGATGGATTGTTAGTTAAGAACATAATCAACCGGTCCATTCCGATTCCTAACCCAGAAGTTGGCGGCATTCCGTATTCCAAAGCTCTAAGGAAGTCTTCGTCAATGAATCCAGTTGCTTCATCGTCCCCTTTTTCGGACAATAATAACTGATGCTCAAAACGCTGTCTTTGGTCAATCGGGTCATTCAGCTCAGAATAAGCATTGGCGATTTCTTTTCCACAAACCATTAATTCAAAACGCTCTGTCAAACCTTCCTGACTTCTGTGTTTTTTAGTAAGAGGCGACATTTCCACAGGATAATCTGTGATGAAAGTCGGCTGAATGAAGTTTCCTTCACATTTTTCACCGAAAATCTCATCAATGAGTTTTCCTTTTCCCATAGTTTCATCCACTTCGATTCCGATAGATTTTGCAAAGTCAAATAATTCCTGTTCTGTTTTTCCAGTGATATCGAATCCTGTATATTTCAGAATCGCTTCTGTCATAGAAACTCTTGGATAAGGCGCTTTCCAGCTGATTTTGTGTTCTCCGAAAGTTGATTCAGCAGAACCGTTAACCGAAGTAGCACAGAATTCCAGCAATTTTTCTGTGAAGTCCATCATCCAGTTGTAATCTTTGTAAGCGACATAGATTTCCATTGCCGTAAATTCCGGGTTGTGCGTTCTGTCCATTCCTTCATTTCTGAAGTTTTTCGAGAATTCATAAACACCGTCAAATCCACCAACAATCAATCTTTTCAGATACAACTCATTGGCAATTCTCATATACAAAGGGATGTCCAGGGCGTTGTGATGTGTGATAAATGGTCTTGCTGCCGCTCCACCAGGAATGGCCTGCAAAATAGGCGTTTCTACTTCAAAATAGCCGGCATCATTGAAGAACGTTCTCATTGCATTGAACAATTTTGTTCTTTTTACGAAGATTTCTTTCACGTGAGGATTCACGACCAAATCTGCATAACGCTGTCTGTAACGTAATTCTGCATCTGTGAAACCGTCATAAACATTGCCTTCCGCATCTACTTTTGGAAGCGGAAGCGGACGAAGAGATTTTGTCAGCAAAGTGAAATTTTTCACCATCACAGTCATCTCTCCCACCTGGGTTTTGAACAATTCTCCTTCGATTCCGATGATATCACCGATGTCTAAAAGATGCTTATAAACCTCATTATATAAAGTTTTGTCTTCACCAGTACAAATCTCGTCACGGTTAAAATAAACCTGAATTCTACCTTCGGAATCCTGCAATTCTGCAAAACTCGCCTTTCCCTGAATTCTTCTGGACATCAAACGTCCGGCAATCACGACCTTCTTCCCTTCTTCGAAATCCTGTTTTATAGATTTTGTGGAATCGGTGATTTTGTATTCAGCGGCCGGGAACGCATCGATTCCCAAGTCGGTCAGTTTCTGCAATTTTTCTCGACGGATAATTTCCTGTTCTGATAATGACATTTTAATTCAATTTTTTCGAACTGCAAAAATAGTGATTTTTAAATGGTTGTGGAAGTTAAATTTTGACACAACCACAAAAGACACAAAAGAATATTCTTAGGATTTATTTTAACGCAAAGGGTGCAAAGTTTTTTTATTCATTGAACACATTTTAAGGTTTGCAAAGGCATAAAACTCATCAAAGTTTTTTTAACAGAAATTTTTGAATCTCTGCTGTTTAAATTCCTCCTGAATGACAAAATGATGTTTTAGGACAAATATTGTATTGATGCCGAATCCGCAGCCCGGCTTATCTCAACTTTTTTTATTGATTTCATCTGAATCGATGAACCACTTCGTTAGGTTTGAGCGGAGCTCTTTTTTACGCAACGCAGTGAAGTGAAAAGAGCGGGAGCGGAAGACGGAAAAAGCTGCCCAAAAGTTACTTCTCTTTATTCAATTTTTCGATGCCGGCTTTCACATCAGGATGACTCATAAAAAGATGCCAGATTAAACCTGTCCGGTAATTTTCAATCATTACGGTCATCGGCGCCTGATTCAGCCCCATAAAAATCGGCGAACACCAATTATTATTCAAATCAAATGAATCCCGGAAGCCATATTCTCCCCAAAGAAAATCACCATAATTGAGGTAGAAATTTTTCAAAACCGCCATCGATTCCGTTGGTGTGTACGGAAAAGAAGCAATCGCACCGGTTGGTGTCAATTTTCCTGTATCTTCTCTTTCCACAGGCTCATCCGGATTGTAGCCATTTGGTCCGTCCGAAGCGGTTAATCCCCAACCGTCTTTGCCGTAACCATTTTGTTTTTTCGGATTTTCGACACAATACAGGTAATTGATTTTGGCAATATTCTGATTGTTTTTGAAATAATTCGTGTATCGATCTGTTAAACCGTGCGGGTCATAACCCATAAAAGAATAATGCGCAAAAAACAGCGGACCGCCTTTGTTGACCCCAACATCCAGTTTGATTCCGTAATAAGTATTTCCGTTGGTGTACATTGAACCTTCATCAGATTTTCCCCAATCTTTCCGGTAATTCTGAGCAATCTTATCCTGACTTGCCCAACCCGAATAATACATACTCGCCGGAACGGAATGTGTTGGTGAAGCAATTGCCATTAGATAAGTAACCATCGTCTCGTTCCAGCCAATCAGACGGTGATTGATGGTCCAAGCCTGGTCTGGCGACCAATGCCAGTAAAGAAATTTGCTGTCGGGTGTTTGTTTGAACCAGTCCCACTCGATTCCTTTCCAGAACTTGTCGATTTTTTGTCTGATATTTTTCTCTTCCGCATTGTCTTTGTTAAAATATTGATGAGCCGCCAATAATCCCTGAACGAAAAACGAAGTTTCGACCAAATCGGCTCCGTTATCTCTTTTGCCAAAAAACGGTTCGGTTTTTCCGGTTTTTCCGTCGATGAAATGCGCTACTGCGCCGTGGTATTTGTCGGCTTTTTCGATAAAATTAACAATTTTAGTAAATCTTTCCACCGATTCTTTTCTTGAGATAAAACCTCTTTCAGTTCCTGCAATCAGAGCCATAATCCCGAAACCAGAAGCGCCTGTTGCAATCATATTTTGTCTTCCGTTGGTATTTTCTTTTGACAAACCGCTTTCCGGTTCTGCGCCGTCCCAATAATAATTGAAAGACGCTTCCTGAACCATTGTCATCAACTCTTCATCCGACATATTTTTAGTTTCAGCGGAAGCAATTTCTGATAATTTTGATTCGCTGAAAAGCTTATCTAGGAAACTGATTTTATAGGAATATTTCTTTCCGGTTTCATTCGTGAAATCAGCAAATCTATCAATATAAGAATCCTGAATACCGACCGGTTTGAAATCTTTTCCATTGTCGGAGCGGTAAATTTTGACGTATCTAATGTTATTGTCAGAGATTGGATTCCATTTCAAATCCACGTGTTTCATATAACCTCTAGCAAAAGATATTTTTGGAATTGAAGAAATTATTTTCTTTTCTTTTGAATTAATAAAAGCAATATCATCCAACCAAATTCTGTTATTGGAATCAGAATTTTCCGGTTGAGAAAAGACAATCGCCTTGACCGATTTCGGATTATCTTTAACTGAAGCATCCAAACTTGACATATCAATCAGAACATTTTCCCATTGATTTTTTTTCGTCAGCTTAAGTGTTACTATTTTTGAAAAACTTCCGTCCGTTTTCTGAAGCTTTACAGTTGGCAAAACATCAGCATTATTCTTTTCAGATTTGATCCAGAAGCTCAGAAAATTGGACTTGGTAAAAAAATCTTTCCCTCTCACATCCTCATATTCTATCGAAGCTTCCCATTTTCCGTCTTTGGCATTTTTTGTAATCCAGCAAAAGGGAATTTCCGGGAGAATGAAATTCATTTTTATCAACCAATAACTTATTATTCTGATTTTTCACGAAAGTATTTCCTGATGATTTTACATTTCCGTAGAAGAAATTATCTTTCATCAAACTGTTTGTGAAAAAAGTATAATCGTATTGATATTCCTGAGCAAAAACAGAAGCCGAGGCAAACAGGAGCGATTTTAAAAGTAATTTCATAATGATTTATTTTTGAAAAGATAACAAAATTCTCCAAAAGAGACAAAATAAAAAGGCAGTTAAAAACTGCCTTTTTATTTTTATTTTAAAGATGACTATTCTATTTAGAGGATAAAATATACTGCGCCATAAATTTCGCATTTTCTTTGTTCAGTCCGTTGTGAGCCGGCATTGGAACATCACCCCAGATTCCGGAACTTCCTTTGATGATTTTTTCGGCGAGCATTTCTACATTTTCAGGTGTGTTTTCATATTTTGCCGCTACTTCTTTGTATGAAGGCCCAATCATCCGTTCATCCATTTTATGACAGCCTAAACAATCCGCACCTTCTACTAAAGATCGTCCTTCGGCAATTGGGTCAGTAATAACTTTTGGTGCAACTTCGGATTCTTCCTTCAGAACATCCTTGTTGCCGGAATTGTCATTTTTCGAACAGGAAAAAATTACAAATAAAAAAAACACTGTTAAAATAAAATTTCTCATTATTCAGAATTTAGGACAAACATAAGAACAGATTATTTATACCACAAATTTGTTATAGAAAAAAAAGCAGAAATCAGGACATCCATATTTTATAATCAATTTACGAAGGCAAAAAAATCCGCTTCCAAAATGAAAACGGACTTTCTGATACTATTGTAAAAAATTTAGAATAAAAATTTAAACCCAAATGACAGCGGAGTCACCGCATTACTCATACTGCCGGCTAATGTAGAATTATACTCTGAGCCAACCGATGCAACGTGCGCTAATGACAAATCTGTCACTGTCGTTTTCTCACCCACTGAAGGTTTGATTGTGGTTTGCGAAAAATTAATCAGATTATAAGAAAATTCAACCGAAAAATGTTTCGTAACCAGATAATCAAACCCACCAGCAAAAGTAAGCCCGAACTGATTGATTTTTGTATCAGATATTTTCTCTTTCCCTGTAATAATAGGGGCGGCAACTTGTCCGAAGAAAAATAAACCTCCTGCAACATTCCAGTATTTTCTGGCCAGTGGCTGGATAACCAATAACTGAGAATTGGCAAGCGTTTTTGTAGCATCTTGCGCCTTGATTCCGACATTACCTGCAGCTATTCCAACTGCGGTAGTTGGCGCAACAAAATATCCAACTATTGGGAGAATAGTCGTGTTTGTAGATTTCACTTCGCCCGTTTTTGTTTGCTGATAACCCAATTGTGATGTCACAAACCAAGTTCCCTGCAGTTCTTTTGATTCCTGACCAAATGCTAGGGCCATTGTAAATAAAGCCGAAGCAGCCAATAATAGTTTTTTCATTTTCAATTTTTTGAATTAATAAAAATTAATACCACAAATATATAATTGATAAAAATAAAACCAAATATGAATTATTTCATATAAAAATATAAACTGTAAATTATTAAATTAATAAAATTATAAATTTAATCTCTCGAATCTATAAATGCGATAGACAAAAGCAATATACTTTGAGATTTTGGAATTTTTTTATGATGATTATCAGTTATTTGGCCCTTGACAGCTTATGTCTTAAAAACTTGTAAAATGTCTATCTTTGCGGAATGGTAAAAATTGGCAACATAGAACTTCCTGATTTTCCGCTTTTGCTGGCACCAATGGAAGATGTAAGTGACCCACCTTTTAGAAAACTATGCAAAATGCATGGCGCAGATTTGATGTATTCGGAGTTTATTTCTTCGGAAGGCTTGATTCGTGATGCTATTAAGAGCCGTAAAAAACTGGATATTTTTGATTACGAAAGACCTGTCGGCATCCAGATTTTTGGTGGCGATGAGGAAGCAATGGCGATGTCTGCCAGAATTGTGGAGACTGTTGAGCCAGATTTAGTGGATATCAATTTCGGTTGTCCGGTGAAAAAAGTCGTTTGTAAAGGTGCTGGTGCGGGCGTTTTGAAAGATATTGATCTAATGGTTCGATTGACGAAAGCCGTTGTGAGCTCTACACATTTGCCGGTTACCGTAAAAACCAGATTGGGCTGGGATGATAGCAGCATCAATATTGATGAAGTGGCCGAAAGATTACAGGATGTCGGAATCAAAGCCCTAACCATCCACGCCAGAACACGCGCTCAAATGTACAAAGGTGAAGCCGATTGGGAACACATTTCCAGGATCAAAAATAATCCGAATATCGAAATCCCAGTTTTTGGAAATGGCGATGTTGATTCTCCCGAAAAAGCTTTGGAGTATAAAAACAAATACAACTGCGACGGAATAATGATTGGTCGTGGAGCGATTGGTTATCCCTGGATTTTCAATGAAATCAAGCATTTTTTCGAGACCGGAGAAATTCTTCCAGAGCCAACGATAGCAGAAAGATTAGACGCCGTAAAAAACCACGCTCTTTGGTCCGTAGAATGGAAAGGCGAACGTCCTGGTATTGTGGAAATGAGACAGCATTACAGCAATTATTTCCGTGGAATTCCGCATTTTAAAGAATTTAAGACTAAGTTTCTTCAGGCTTTGACGCTAAATGAAATTGATGAAATCATAGAAGAAACGAAACATTTTTATCAGGAAAATGTTATATGAATTTTTTAAACCACAAAGGTCTCTAAGCTTTCACAAAGACCATTTATTATAGTGAACTTTGTGAACATCTTTGTGTCCGTTGTGGTAAATATTATTCAATCACTGTAACTTTTAACATTTAAATTCCAACTTATCATACCTCAAATAATTAAAAATGAAAAAATTATTCTTTCTCTCCATATTAATCTCCGGCATTTCACAGGCTCAGATGTTTGAGGATCCAAAACCTACAAAAATTGATACGCTAAAAGGTTCTAATACGGAATTCAGGAATTTCTGGGATGTTAAAAAATATGATATTGTTCTGGAGCCGAACTTCGAAACAAAAAGTATCAAAGGAAGTAATAAAATCAGCCTGACGATTGAAAAAGATGTAAAAAACCCAACGTTTCAGATCGATTTGCAACAACCAATGAAGACTGATAAAATCTCAGCGAGTTTTCCAATTTCTGAGAAAAAAGTTGACGGCGATTTTATTTTTCTGACTTCAAAAAAGAGCTTCAAAAAAGGAGAGAAATATACGATCGATATTGATTATTCCGGAAATCCTTTGATTGCAAAACACGCACCTTGGGACGGCGGTTGGATCTTCACCAAGGATAAAAACGGAAACCCGTGGATGACCGCTGCTGATGAAGGAATAGGCGCAAGTATCTGGCTGCCTGTAAAAGATATTTGGAGCGATGAGCCTGATAATGGCATCACGTTCAAAATCATTACACCAAAAGACTTGGTAGGCGTTGGCAACGGAAGATTAATCAAAGAAGAAAATCTGGGTGATAAAAAAGCCTGGCTTTGGGAAGTGAAAAATCCGATTAATGATTATTCCATTATTCCATCCATCGGGAAATATGTGAATTTCAAAGACACTTTTAACGGCGAAAAAGGAAAACTGGACCTGGATTATTGGGTTTTGGATTATAATCTTGACAAAGCCAAAAAACAATTTGAGCAGGTAAAACCAATGTTGAGTGCTTTTGAATATTGGTTCGGACCCTATCCTTTCTATGAAGATTCTTACAAAATTGTGGAATCTCCGCATCTTGGAATGGAACACCAAAGTAATGTTGCCTACGGAAACAATTACGGCAACGGCTATTTGGGCAGAGATCTTTCGGGAACAGGAATTGGACTGAAATGGGACTACATCATCATCCACGAGTCCGGACACGAATGGTTTGCCAATAATATCACGGCAAAAGATCAGGCGGATATGTGGATTCACGAGAGCTTTACAATGTATTCTGAGCCATTATTCGTAGAAAAATATATGGACAAAACTTCTGCTGAAAAATATGTGCAAGGTGTTCGCCAGATGATTGCCAATGACAAGCCAATTATCGGAAGCTACGGCATCCGCAATGAGGGCAGCGGCGATATGTATCCGAAAGGTGCCAATATGATACACACCATTCGCCAAGTCATTAACAATGATGAGAAATTCCGCCAGATTCTGAGAGGTCTGAATAAGGACTTTTATCATCAAACGGTCACAACCCAACAAATCGAAAAATATTTCATTGATAAATCCGGCATCGATTTGCAATCCATTTTTGACCAATATCTGAGAACGGTGAAAATCCCGACTTTAGAATACAAACAAAACGGCAATCAGCTGACTTACAGATGGACGAATGTTGTTCCGAACTTCAAGCTGCCAATCCGCCTTAAGGATGGACAGGAACTTAGACCAACAGAAGAATGGCAAACTGCAACACTTAAATCTTCTGATGAGCTGAAAGTGGATCCGAATTATTACATTTTTACTAAGAAATCTTAACCATCATCAATGTCCAGGCTGAAAGAAATCAGGGAACAAAAAAATCTGACGCAGGAAGAATTATCGGAAAAATCCAACATTTCGGTAAGAACCATTCAGCGGATCGAAGCAGGAACCGAACCGAAAGGTCACACCTTGAAAGTTCTGGCAAGGTCGCTGGACATTTCCGAAAGTGAATTGCTAAATCTACAACAAATTGATGAGTCAGAAGAAGTCATTGAATCTGCTGTAGAAAATGAAGCACAAATTGATGAAGATATTTCCAAGCTGAAGCTCATCAACCTTTCTTCTGTTTTATTCACCGTTTTCCCACCGCTGAATATTATTGCGCCATTGGTTGTCGCTTATTTTATGAAGCAGAAAAATCCGATCATCGGTCAAATTGTTTCCGTTCAGATTTTATGGACCATTTTAGCTCCCGCCGCTTTCTTTCTCGGCATCTCGCTGAAGCTCGGAAAACAATTCACCCTGATATTAATGGTAGCTATTGTTCTATCCAATGTTTTTATCATTTTAAGAAACACAGCAGAAATCGAAAAAAACAAAAAACTACATTACAGACTGAAATTCAATATTTTATAAAAGTTGACAGGTGATTGTCGGGTGATTGTCGGGCTGATTTTTAGCAATGGATCGGATAAAATTCAATCTTTGCTGAAAAATTAGTCAATGAAAAAATCATTATCTACAATTGTAATCATCACATCAGTTATCTTCGGCAACATAAAAGCTCAGATCTCAAAAACCTCGGATCTGTTTATCGAACTAAAAAAACAGGACAGTATTTTTTTCGAACTTGGGTTCAATAATTGCGATTGGGTCTATCTGGACAAGCATACAGATGACAACCTGAAATTCTATCACGACAATGGCGGTTTCCAGGACAAGAAATTATTCTTAGAAAGGACAAAACAGAATATCTGCGGCAATCCAAACCAAAAACCAATCAGAAAATTAGTTGAAAACAGTCTGGAAGTATTTCCTTTATATAATAACGGGGAGCTTTACGGGGCGATACAATCGGGAGAACATCAGTTTTTTATCCGTGAGAAAAACAAGGAAGACGTTTTAGGCGGACAGGCTAAGTTCACAACCGTATGGACAAAAAAGGAAGGAAACTGGATTATGAGTGACATCCTGAGCTATGATCATGGCGCACCGAAAGCAACCAAAACTGGGAATTCGATATTTGAAAATGATGCCGCCATAGAACAATGGCTGAAAGACAACAAAATCCCGACACTCGGACTTGGAATCATAGAAGGCGGAACATTGAAGCAAGTTAAAGTTTTCGGAGAAATCAAACCCGGCGTTTCTGCACCTTACAATACAATATTTAATGTTGCTTCTCTTACAAAACCAATCACAGCAATGGTTGTGCTGCAACTTGCCAGCCAAGGAAAATGGAATCTGTATGAACCTGTTTATCATTACTGGACGGATCCGGATGTTGCGGATGATCCAAGAAATAAAAAACTGACTACCAGAATCATTCTCAGCCATCAGACCGGATTCCCGAACTGGCGATGGATGAATAAAAACAATAAATTAAGCTTCGATTTCGAGCCTGGAACAAAATACCATTATTCTGGCGAAGGAATGGAATATCTGCGGAAAGTCATTGAGAAAAAATTCAAAAAACCACTTCAGGAGATTGCCGATGAATTGATTTTTAAACCCATAAAAATGGCTGACACGGATTATATCTGGACCAAAAATACAGATGAATCGCGATTTGCCATAGGTTATGATGCGAGTGGAAAAGCTTATGAAACCATAAAAAACGAGACCGCCAATGCTGCGGATGATCTGCACACCACGATTGAAGATTACGGTAATTTCCTAGCTAATGTCATGAACGGTGGCAATCTGAAACCTGAAATTTTTAGGGAAATGATGAAACCTCAGGTAAAAACAAAAGAAAATAAATACTTTGGGTTAGGTTTCGAAATCTATGATTTGGGAAATGGCGAAACAGCCTTATCTCACGGTGGTTCTGACAAAGGATCCCAGTGTATTGCATTTATTCTTCCAAAGACCAAGCAAGGAATCCTGATTTTCACCAATGTTGATAACGGCTATAAAGTTTTTGAGAAATTACTCGTAAATTATCTTGGCGACAAAGGCCGGGAAATAGTTGATATTGAGACAAAGTAATCAATTCCTTAATTAAAATATAAAAAAAAAGCCAGCAAAAACTGCTGGCTTTTGATTATTTATTCCCACTCAATCGTTGCAGGCGGTTTGGAACTGATATCATAAGCGACTCTGTTGATTCCTCGCACTTCATTGATAATCCTGCTGGAAACGGTGTCCAAAAATTCATACGGAAGTCGGCTCCAGGTTGCCGTCATAAAATCGATCGTGTTGGCAGAACGGACAACTGCCGTATATTCATACGTTCTTTCATCGCCCATCACACCGACTGATTTCACAGGAAGAAGTACTACAAAAGCCTGAGATACTTTCTCATACAGATCATTTTTATACAATTCTTCAATGAAGATATCATCTGCTTCCTGCAGGATTCTCACTTTTTCCGCATCAACTTCACCTAAAATCCTGATGCCTAATCCGGGACCCGGAAACGGATGTCTGTAAACCAAATGATGGGGAATCCCAAGTTCCTCGCCTACTTTTCTCACTTCGTCTTTGAATAATTCCCTAAGTGGTTCCAACAGTTCGAATTCCATTTCTTCCGGCAGGCCGCCAACGTTATGATGGGATTTGATGACAGCCGATGGCCCGTTAACCGACTGAGATTCGATAACGTCCGGGTAAATAGTTCCCTGAGCCAGAAATTTTGCACCTTCTATCTGATGAGATTCTTCGTCGAAAACATGAACGAACTCGTTACCAATGATCTTTCTTTTTTCTTCCGGATCACCGATTCCTGAAAGCTTTGATAAAAATCTTTCGGAAGCATCAATTAATTTGATATTGAGATTAAAATGCTCGCCGTAGTTTTTCATTACTTTTTTAGCTTCATCTTTTCTAAGAAGCCCTGTATCCACAAAAATACACGTTAGTTGATCGCCGATAGCTTTATGAATCAAAACTGCAGCAACAGAAGAATCGACACCGCCGGAAAGACCAAGAATCACTTTCTGATCACCCACTTTTTCCTTGATTTCAGCAACGGTTTTCTCAATATAATTGGTAAGTTTCCAGTTTTTATCGGCTTTACAGATTCCGAAAACAAAATTTTCCAGCATCTTTCCGCCTTCTTCCGTGTGTGAGACTTCGGGATGAAACTGTACGCAATATACTTTTTTTTCAGAATTTGAAATGGAAGCGATCACTCCGGATTTTGCATTAAGTTCAAAACCTTGTGGCAATTCCGCAACCTCATCGAAATGACTCATCCAAACGACTGAATTGTTATATACCCCTTTCAGCAATTCGTTTTCTTTGGTAATTTCCAGGTGTGCCTTTCCGTATTCGCCTTTGTGGCCTTTGGTTACTTTTCCACCAAATAGATGTGCGGTCAATTGCATTCCGTAGCAGATTCCCAAGACTGGAATTCCCTGGTCGTATAATTCTTTTTCTACAAGGTGTGCATTTTCAGCATTCACTGAGCTTGGACCTCCTGAAAGGATGATGCCTTTTGGTTTTTTCGCTAGGATTTCTGATAAAGGTGTGTTGAATGGTACTATTTCCGAATAGACTTCCATCTCACGGATTCTTCTTCCGATGAGTTGGTTATACTGTGAACCGAAGTCTAAAATGATAATTCCGTTTTGCATTACTATAAATGATAAATGATGATTGATAAATGATTTTTTTTCGAAATGTGTTTGTTTTCTGTTTTATAAAGATTAAAACATTGAACTCCTATGGAGTTCTATTGTGTTATATTTGTTGCTTATTCATTGTTCCTATGGATCTTTTTCCACAGAGATTTCAAAATCAATAAATCTATTACAATAGAATTTCTATTGATTGACAAAAATCCTATTGATACTGAAAATCTCTTAGCCCCGATGGAAGCGGCATCCTTTCTTTTGGAGCGAGGCGGCGGAGCGTGAGCGGAGCCGACCGAGCGACAAATGAAAGATACAGCGGACAGCGGGAAAAGCTCCCTAAAAAACAAAGAGACATTGGTTGCCCAACATCTCTTCTATTTTTAGAATTTTGCAATATCTTCCCGGTAAAATCCGTAGTCGAAATCTACCGGAACTGCGTCTTCATATACTTTTTTACGTGCCTCTTCAAAAGTGTCTGCCAATGCAACAAGATTCAGCACCCGCCCACCTGTTGAGACAATTCTGTTTCCTCTGTAATCTGCGCCTGCGTAAAGCAGCTTGCTGTTTTTTACTTTTTCCGCACCAGTTATTTCGTAACCTGTTTCATGATTTTTTGGATAGCCGCCGGAACATACTACCAAACAAACGGCTTTTTTATCTTTGAACCTTAACTCCAGTTCTTTCCCGTGCAGGCAATCTTCGATTACGTCTACAAGATTGTTTTCCAACAGTGGCAAAAGAACCTGGGTTTCAGGATCTCCAAGTCTCATATTATATTCCAGAAGGTAGGTCCCGTTTTTAGTAACCATCAAGCCAAAGAAAATAAATCCTTTGAAGCTGAGACCTTCTTTTTTAAGACCATCCACAGTCGGGTTCATAATATGCTGAACGAAATCCTGGAAATGTTCATCCGTAAACTCAGGACTTGGCGCCGCAGAGCCCATTCCTCCTGTGTTTGGACCGGTATCTCCGTTTCCTGCTTTTTTATAATCTTTTACGGGAACGCAAGGAAATAATTTTTCTCCATTGGAAAAAGCAATTATTGACGCTTCGAAACCCTGCAAATATTCTTCGATAACAATCTGGATTCCTGCATCTCCGAAGATTCTCTTGATCATAAAATCGTGAATGGTTCCTTCTGCTTCTTCAAGATTATCCGCAATGACAACTCCTTTCCCACCAGCAAGTCCGCTCGCTTTGATCACCACCGGGAATTTCTGCTTCTGAAGGTATTCTTTAGCTTCTACATAAGAATCGAAAACCATTGCATTAGCTGTTTTAATGCCATAGTTTTGCATAAACTTTTTGGAGAATGACTTACTTCCCTCTAAAGAAGCTGCTTTTTTTGTAGGACCAAAAACTTTGAGATCCACTTTTTTGAACTCGTCTACAATACCTTCTACAAGCGGTGCTTCCGGGCCAACGATTGTCAAATCTACCTTATTTTTGATTGCAAAATCTCTTAATGCAATGATATCAGTCTCGTGGATATTTTCTCCAAGCTGTTCAGTAGTAGCATTGCCGGGCGCAAAGAACATTTTTGTAATTCTGCTGTCCTCACTCAGCTTAAGAGCCAGAGCCGAAGCACGTCCACCGTTTCCTACAATAAGTAATCTCATTATGTTTTCAGTTTAACTTTTTAAAGTGCCAAATTTAAGATTTTTTGAGGACAAATGTTGTACCGTTGCAATGGTATTTTTCTTAAAAATTTATTAAAATAAATCCAAATCTAGAAAAGTCACAAAAGAAATAACTACAGGTTTGCCATTGCAATTAAAGTTATTTCTTCTGTGAGCTGTAGATTATTTTGGTAGTTCCATCGGGACTTCCATCAGCAAAATTTCTGCATCATCTTCCGCTTGCAAAACAAAACTTTCGGTGTCCCAAATTCCCAAACCGTCTCTCTGTTCCAGGATCTGATCACCAATTTTAGCTTTTCCTCTGATAACGAAAATATAAACGCCATTCCCCTGCTGATGAATTTTATATTCTTTGGAGAACCCTTTATCAAAGTTGGCCATATTGAACCATGCATCCTGATGGATCCACACACCGGCATCATCCGGATCAGGTGACAAGATCTGCTGGAAGTCATTCTTAACAGAATATTCTTCAATATTAATCTGATCATATCTTGGTGTCACATCGGTTTTATTAGGAATCACCCAGATCTGTAAAAACTTTACGGGCTGCTCGGTGGCGTTCTCTTCACTGTGCATAATTCCGGTACCGGCAGACATTACCTGGATATCACCTTTTTTAATGATGCCGGAATTGCCCATATTATCGCCGTGTCTCAAATCACCTTCCAAAGGAATAGAGATGATTTCCATATCGCGGTGCGGATGTCTCCCGAATCCCATTCCGCCTTCTACAAAATCGTCATTTAAAACACGAAGCACGCCAAAATGAATTCTTTCCGGATTATGATAATTGGCAAAGCTGAATGTATGATGGCTTTTTAGCCAACCGTGGTTGGCATAGCCTCTGCTGTCTGATTTATGATATACTGTTTTCATAATTGATAATTGATTTTTTATTGATACAAATTTCCAATTTTGAAAACTGCTGCACATTGACGTAGGATAAGAACGAAAAAAACCCGGCGATTGTCGGAGTTTTTTAATATAATATAAACAATCTCAATTAAAAATGAACCTGCTGAATTTCTTCTTCTATTTCTTTTGGTGTTTCGTCCTCAGATTTAATAAAAATCATTGTTACAACAGAACCAATCAGCATGCACACTCCACCGACAACAATGTAATCTATCGCCATTTTTCCAAATATATTAGATACAATCGGGCCACCAAAAACACCATTGATTATCTGAGGAATTACAATGAAGAAATTAAAAATACCCATATAAACACCCATTTTTCTCTGTGGAATCACTTCAATCAACATCGCATAAGGCATTGCTAAAATACTTGCCCAGGCAAATCCTAAACCTATCATCGAAATCCAAAGTAACGAAATGTCTTTTATAAAATACATCGATATTAGTCCCAAGCCACCTGATAATAAAGCTAAAGCGTGCGTCTGCTTTTTGCCAAGAAATTTCGCAATGGGCGTCAATAAAAATGCAAATGGAATGGCCCAAAGGTTATACATCCCGAATAGCTTACCCGTAAGATCTCCTGCATTATTAAATGCTTCTGAATGCGTATCTTCCGGCGACAACCCGAAATGATGCGTTGCCAAAGCGCTGGTGGTGAAAACCCACATTGTAAACAAAGCAAACCAAGAGAAAAACTGAACAATGCCCAATTTCTTCATCTGAGTCGGAATGTTTGCAAAATCCCTGAAGATATCCGAGAATTTAGAATGCTCTTCAATGATTTCTTTTCCATCTTCAAAGGAAGCAAACTCTTCCGGCGAGTATTCCCTGGTCGTAAAAATGGTATATAGAATAGTCACCAGTAAAAAACCGGCTCCTACATAAAAAGAAAAAATCACATTATCTGCCACAAAACCTTCCGGCGCTACATTCGAAATGCCTAATTTGGTTAACCAATCCGGAAGATATGAGCCAATTACCGCTCCGATTCCTATCAGAATAGTCTGAACAGAAAATCCTATTGTTCCCTGATGTTTCGGTAACATATCGCCCACCAAAGCGCGAAAAGGTTCCATTGCCACATTAATAGACGCATCCATCATTGCAAGGAAAATCACGGCAAGCAATAATACATTGGCTGCAATAAGATGCGTAACAGATGCGGCATTAGGAAGCAAAACCAAACCGATTGCGCACAAGACTGCTCCAATCAGGAAATATGGTTTTCTCCGGCCAAGCGGACTCCAGGTATTATCACCCATATGTCCGATAATCGGCTGAACGATTAATCCTGTAACCGGTGCAACAAGCCAGAACCAGGATAACTCGTGTACATCTGCACCAAGATTCGCTAAAATCCTGCTGGCATTTCCGTTTTGTAAACCAAACGCCATCTGAATCCCTAAGAAACCCATACTCATATTGATAATCTGAGCCATAGAGAGATTCGGTTTTTTACGTTTTGTAAAAATTGTATTACTTTGTTTTGATATCATTATTGTGATTTTAATTTTTGAATTAACATATCTTCTATTGGTGCTTTGATTTTGGTCACCTCATCTACCACTTCATTTGGAACCGTAACTGATAGAACGTATTGCTTCACTTTCCATTTTCCACCGATTTTTTCAAGAACACCGGAACCTCTGCAGATTTTCATCTGTGTATCCAAAATCTCATCAAACCAGGCATAACTGCCATCTTTGCTGAAGAAAATATTTCTTTTGAGCGACTTAAAATTCCAGGTTTTGCCTTTATCAAAGAAAGGTTTTGCCCATTCCATAAACTCTTTTTTGTTCCAGACTTCGGTAGCATCTGTCCCAATAAAAGTGGATTCTTCTGCAAAACAATCAAAATAATTTTTATAATCTGCATTGGCAGCAAATGTATTGAAATCGTCCAGTAATTTGTTGACATTTTTTTTCTGAACATTCTCATAAAAGCCTTTTTTCTGTGCAGAAACAGACATAGAAAATATCAAAAAAGATAATATTAAAATGGAAATTATTCTTTTCATTACAATCTTATTTAAGTTCTAAAATCAATGAAGATTTTGCAGGAACAGACAAATTTGTTTTCAGATCAAAATCTTTATCAGAAATGATATCTTTTCCTTTTGTGAAATTCTTCAGGCCTTCAGAAAAACGTTTCAGATCCAGGTTTTGATTGTTTCTGTTATTGTTGATAACAACCATAACCCTTTTGTTATCAGTATATCGGAAATAAACATAAACATTATCATTGGGGATGTAGTGTAATGTTTTCCCATTATGTACCGCTTCATTGGTTTTTCTCCAGTTCAGCAATTTTTTGGTAAAATCAAAATAATCATTCTGGGTTGATGTTCTTCCTGATTTTGTAAAGGCATTATTCTTATCGCCAGCCCAGCCACCAGGAAAATCCTGTCGGATATCACCATCGCCTTTGCCTTTATCGCCAGCCATTCCAATCTCGGAACCGTAATACAATTGCGGAATTCCGCGGACGGTGAGGATCAGACTCATCACTAATTTATAATCTTCAATTTTTGGAAAGATCTGATTAAATCGGCTGGTATCATGATTTTCTGCAAAGACCAAAAGATTGTTGATATCAGGATAAAGAAAATCATTCGCAAAATTGTCATAAACTCTTTGCATCCCGGAATCCCAGCCTGCATCTTCCCGGAAGATCTGACCAATCGCATCATGCAGTGTAAAATCCATCACAGACGGCAAATAGGAATTAAACCCTTCTATCGCTGCAATCTTAGAATCTTTCTGCCAATAAGACATCTGCGCCTGATCGTGCATCCAGACTTCACCTACAATATTGAATTTCGGATACTCATCTGTAATCCTTTTAGTCCAGTCTGCGATTCCTTTTTTATCATTGTAAGAATAAGTATCTACACGGAAGCCGTCTAAACCTGCATATTCTATCCACCAGATGGCATTCTGCGCCATATAGGTCACAACCATCGGATTACTCTGGTTCATATCCGGCATTGTGGTATCAAACCAGCCGTCCATACAAGCCGCTTCATCTACTTTTGCAGCATTGGTATCGAACTGCGTTGTCATCCTGTAATTACTTCTCTGGAAACCATTCTCACCATTGTTCCAGTAATGAATCCAGTCTTTTGAAGGCAGATCTTTGATAATCCAGCTTTTTGAACCCCAGTGATTGGTCACATAATCCATCACGAGTTTCATTTTTCTTTTATGAAGCTCATCCGCCAGGTTTTTGTAATCTTCATTGGTTCCGTAACGCGGATCGATTTTGTAATAATCGCTTTGAGCATAGCCGTGGTAAGAATAAGCCGGTTCATTATCTTCCAGCAATGGTGTGTTCCAAATGGTAGTAACGCCTAAATCCTGGAGATAGTCCAGGTTTTTCACAATTCCGGCAATGTCTCCGCCGTGACGACCACCATTTTTCGTTCGGTCTGCTTTTTCAGCTGTGTCCGGAGTATTATCATTATTTGGATTTGCATTAGCAAAACGATCCGGCATGATCAGATACATCACATCCGATGATGAGTAAGAATCTCTGTTAGCCGAATTCTGTTGTCTTTGTCTGAACTCGTAATCAATCGTTTTAACGGTTTTGTTTCCGTTTTTGAAATTGAGTTTTGCCTTTCCGGGCTGAACACCGTTTGTATCGATCGTTACGAAAAGATAATTCGGGTTTTCAACTTTTCTGACTTCTTTGATTTTGATTCCGCCAGAGAATTCGGGTTGAAGATTTTGGATATCTTTTCCGTAAACTAATAATTGAAGTTCAGGATTTTTCATTCCGCTCCACCAGAATGCAGGTTCAACTTTCTGAACCTGAGAATAGAAAACGGCGGAGAATATAATGGAAGAAAATGTGATTATTTTTTTCATAGTATTGAAATTTTGGAAAGACTTTGTCAAAGATTTAAACTTTGACAAAGTCCTGATTGGTGTTGAAAGCCATAGCCCCGATAGTAGCGGCATCCTTTTTCTTTTTTTTGTAAAAAAGAAAAAGATATAGCGGATAGCGGGATTAAGCTCCTAAAAAAATTATTTAACAGGCTTCACAGAAATGGCATAGCCACCACTTCTAACCAAGTGAATGGGAAGTTTGGTTTTGCTGTCTACTGTTTTCTTATAGATCTGATAACTTTGCGGATTATTGATATAATCGGCGTCTTTTCCATCTGCATAGATAGTGGCTTCATATTTCCTGCCTTTGTCCAGGAATGAAAAATCTACCGTGAAATCTCTAGCGTTTTCATCGGTAATCCCACCTACAAACCAGTTGTCCGTACCTTTGGCTTTTCTGGCTGTGTGAATAAAATCACCTGGTTCAGCTGACAGAATCTTAGTATCATCCCAGTCTGCAGCCACATCTTTGATAAACTGAAAAGCATCCATATGTCTGGCATAATTTTCCGGCAAGTCGGCAGCCATCTGCAACGGCTGATACATCACCACATACAAGCCTAACTGCTTGGCTAAAGTAGTTTTTACATAACGTTTATCTCCTGGGAAATAGTAATCCAACTTGGTTTGGAAAATCCCTGGTGTGTAATCCATTGGTCCGCCCATCCATCTTGTGAACGGCAGAATGGTCTGATGATCCGGGTTGTTACCTCCAAAAGCTTCGAACTCAGTTCCCCGCGCAGCTTCCGCAGCGATCCAGTTAGGATAGGTTCTGCTTTCTCCGGTTGGTCTTACCGATTCGTGGGAATTGACCATAATTTTATATTCGTTCGCTTTTTCTATAATTCTACGGTAATGGTTGATTGTCCACTGAGAATAATGATGCTCACCTCTGGGAATGATATTTCCTACATAGCCGGTCTTTGTAGCATCATAACCATATTTATTCATCAGCTGAAACGCTTTGTCTGCCCATCTTTCATAGTTGGTGGCAGAGCCAGATGTTTCGTGGTGCATAATGAGTTTGATCCCTTTAGAATGTGCATAGTCATTCAGCATTTTGATGTCAAAATCGGGATAAGGTGTGATAAAATCGAACACAAATTCCTTAGAATGCCCGAACCAATCTTCCCAGCCAACATTCCAGCCTTCTATTAATAAACCCTGGAAACCGTTGGCCGAAGCAAAATCAATATATTCTTTTACTTTGGTGTTATTCGCAGCGTGATTTCCGTTGGGTGTCAATTTTGTAAAATCGGTTTCGCCAATATGCACATTATTGGCTGTAGAATAAGCCCATTGCGATTTCCCGATGATCATTTCCCACCAAACACCCATATATTTTGTAGGGTGAATGTAAGATGTATCGGTATATTTTGTAGGTTCATTGAGGTTAAAGAGCATTTTAGAGTCCAAAACCACTTCCGCTTTAGGCGACACGATGATGGTTCTCCAAGGCGTAGTGGAAGGTGTCTGCATGTAACCTTTAGCACCTTGCGCATCTGGCGTGAGGTGTGTTTTGAACTTATAATTGGTTGCGTCTAATTCCAGATTGGCAGCAGGGTAATTGATAACGGCCGCTTCAGCAAGGTTGATGTAAAGCGGATTTGCACCCTCTTTTTTCATCATCAAAGGAATCTGAACGCCATTTTTCACTAAATTTTGAGAAGCATTTCCGTCAAAAGATTTAGGCCAAATTGCAGGAATTTCGGATAATTTGGAAGTTTGAGTCTGGTATTCTTCGGTGTCATAATCTCCGGCCAACCACCAGGCTTTTGTATCCCAAGGTAAATCTATTTCTGAATCTTCTTCTTTGATAATGAAATAATTAAGGTTTTTTTGCTGAGGAAACTCATATCTGAAACCCAAACCATCATTGAACAATCTGAACTTGATGATGATATGCCTGTCATTTTCAGTTTGATTCAGCGTGACAGCCAGTTCATTATAATTATTGATATAATTTTTCTTTTCGCCAAGAACAGGTTGCCACGTTTCATTTTTGGAATCGAACTTTTCGGCTGTTTTTACGAATCCTGCATTAAGATTTTTACCCTGATTATTTTTATTTTCTATTTCCGAAGCGAACTGTATATCACCGTCTTTCAATAATCTTAATCCAAGTTTGGAATCTTCTACCACAACATTTCCGTCATATTTCAGATTGTAATACGGAACGCCTGATTTCAGCTGAAAATTCATCTCGAATTTCCCGTCGGGAGATTTTAGAGTTTGCGCCTGGACTCCTGTAAACATCAAAGAGAACAAAGCTGCTCCAATGGTGATCTTTTTCATTTTTCTTAAGGTTTATATATTGGTTACAATATAAAAAAAGTGCTGCGGTTTCGCAACACTTTTTTTATTGAATCGAGACTTTATAATTTTACAATTTTATAAGTTCCCATTTTAAGATCTACTGTTATCGTATAGAAATTACCTCCACCATCAAACTTAATATTACCATTAGCACCATTTGGCCCTAACAACCCTGAATTACCAACATTATCCTTACGAATATTTCCCCATTCTTTTCCAGACCAATCTTGTTGACCAAGAAATTTGAATTCAGCACCGTTTGGAAGTTCTAGCGGATCACTTTCAAATACACCATTTCCTTTGGATTGGAAAGGTAGTGCAGATCCAGCATTCCAACCTTGGATTGAGCCAGCAAGATATAAATTAGGAATATCCCAAACACCAGCACTCGGCTCAACTGTAAGTGATTTAACTCCAAAATCCGCATTAATTACAACATGATAAATTCCTGCAGTTCCGGTAATTTTCATGTTTTCATCATTATTATCACTAAATCTTACAACATTAGATGATACTGTTTTGAAATATCTATATGAATCCCTGATTCCTGCCACATCCATACTATAATTTATTGGATTCCAGTCCGCCTGTCCAAGAAACCTGAAACCTTCATTCGGCTGAAGATAAGTATAGATCTCTGATGTGTTATCCTTCTTGTACAATTTAGGTGCTAATGATGGAGACCATCCTGCAGCTGTTGCTCCACCTACAAGATAAAAATCCGGATAATCTACCTGATAAGGCTTCATCTTTGCCGTTACTATTGCAGATGTTAATGAAATTGCAGGTGTAGAAAACTCAGATTTTGCTGTAACGATAAAATCAAAATCACCTTCCACGTTAACTGAACCTCCCGCGTTTAGAGCCGCTGTATTAAGATCTTTGTTTGAAATTGCCAATGATCTTGTTACATTATTAGGGTTTGGATTTGGTATTGTTACCTCACCTAGAGAAACATAAGAAGTAGATCCCTTCTTTGCCATCTGAACAAGATATTTGATTGCAACACCATATTTAGAATAATCATTCCAAGTTATGGTAGTGGCAGTTGCCGCCTGATCTGCAGAATTGAGTGTAATGGTGCTGCCATTTGCCGGAGCTGTGATTACTGGGCCTGCTATAGGATAAGGCGTAACATTGAATGTTAAAACATTAGAAAATTCAGAACCTGATTCAACTCTTACATAAACAGTAGTAGAAGAATATGGAGAAAGACCTCCGCTTAAAAACTTACTATTAACATCTCCGATTGTCGTTGTAAAAGTATTTGTAGTAGAAGTACCTAAACTGATTTTATCAGAAAAATCACCTTTAACAGAGAAAACAACATTATAAGATGTTGATCCTGTTTTATCCCAAGTTAATGTAAAGGGATTATTCTTCATAGTTTCATATAATACATTACTGCCTAAAGTAGTATCATACAATTTGAAGCTGGCTTCCGGCGAAGTCCAGTCTCTGTCAGCATCATCAGTACAAGATGCAATAGTTAAAACAATAACTAATGATGCCAAAAATAATTTTAAAATATTTTTCATTTTCTTATAAATAATTATTGTTTAACAACTGTGTATATACCTGCTTTTATATTAACAGTGATTTTATAAGTACCTCCATCTCCGACAAATTTGATGTTTCCGTTATCTCCTTTTGGTCCTAAAAATCCTGTATTTCCAGCTCCTTGAATATTACCCCAGTCTAGATCTCCGAAAGATTTTTGTCCAAGGAATTTAAATTCTGCGTCAGCTGGTAAAGTTGTACTATATTCAAATACTCCTGTACCTGTCTTAGTCATAGAAATTGCATTTTCAGCTGACCAGCCGTTGCCAGCAACATTACCAACCAGATAAACCTGTGGGATGTCAAATCCTGGAATTGATGAAAGAGTTGCATTAAGTGATTTCGTATTTTTATCTGCATCTATAACAACCTTGTAAATTCCTGTATCACCAGTAAACTTCATATTCTCGTGATCACCAAATACAATATTGGAGGATGTAGATTTAAAATATTTATTTGCAGCGTCTGTTCCACTATCATCTATACTGTAGTTAATTGGGTTCCAGTCTTTCTGTCCTAAAAATCTGAAGTTTTGATCTTTTTCTAGATAAGTATAAATTGTAGACTTATTATCAACTTTGTACAATAATTGAGCGTTGGATGCTGTCCAACCAACATAACTAGCTGCACCGACCAGATAAAAATCAGGGTAAACCAGCTTATATGGAGTTATCATCAGTGATGTAACATTAGACAAAGATGGTAAACTTTTATTGCCTAAATATGATTTTACTCTTATGTACATTTTTGCTGGAACATTAGCTACCAAACCAATTCCTTGAGCTGCTGTATTCATTTGACTAACAGTATACGTAACTGCTCGATTAGACTCTGTCACTATCCCAAGCTCAGAAGGAGTAGTAAATTTTTCATCCTTAGAAACTTCTATGCTGTAGCTTACTGATGTAGGAACTGAATAACCTGCTGCTTTCCAGGAAATTGTAATTGCAGGATTGTCAGGAAAATTTTGATCAAGAAATAAATTGTTTGTCGATAAATCCATAACAATTGGATTTGATGTGTTATCAACAGTTATTATTTCTCTATCATCACACGATAAAAGACCTAAAATTGCTATAAAAGCAAATGTTATTTTATTTATAATATTTGTCTTCATTTTTATTTGATTTTAATATCCAGGATTCTGAACTAAATTAGGATTTGCAATAATATCTTTAGCAGGAATAGGATAAAGGTTTCTGTAGTCAGAAACAGAAGCACCATCTTTAACACCTCCTTTCCAAGGCCATAGATAAGCAGCCGTAGTAAACTTACCATATCTGATTAAGTCAGTTCGCCTAGTCATTTCCCAGCCAAGTTCTCTACCTCTCTCATCTAAAATAAGATCAGTATAAATGCTATTTACCGGTAAAATACCCGCTCTATTTCGTAGCGCATTGACATAAGTAAGGGCTTTAGCTCCGTCTCCGCCACCGCCTCTTGCAAATGCTTCTGCATACATTAGATAAACATCTGCAAGCCTAAGTAATGGTAAATCAGTATCTACAAAATTACCTGACGGATCAGATCCTTTGACACCAGCACTTGTGACATTTTTATATTTTACAAATGCATAACCATCAGTAAAAGAACCTAAATCGTTAATCTCAAGATTTTGACCATTTTTATAAAAATTACCTCTCAGATCTGTAGAGGGAAATAAGGAAACATAAGATTTAGTAGTCCTAAGACCTCCCCATCCACCATTAATTCCAAATTCGTCAGCATTCATAGAGCCTCCAACCGCTGCATGCACCATATAGGTTGTACCACCATAACTTTGAATTCTCAGACCGTCAAAAGCAACCGGAAAGATAACTTCTGGATTATTTTTATCATTATCAGCTAAAAATAAATCAGCATATTTGGTCTTTAAAGAAAATCCCGCTCCAATTACTTTATCACAATATGTAATTACATCCGTATATCTTTTTGTTCCAGTATATACTTCTGCATTTAAATATAACCTTGCTAACAATGCCCACGCAGCAGCTTTATCAGCTCTTGCATATTGATTTGTTTTGGCATCCTTTAAATCAGTAGAACAGGCTAATAATTCACTTTCAACGAATTTAAAAAGATCTGGTCTGGTGATTCTTTGTGGCGGCGTTACAGATCCTGGTAAATAATCTTCTTTTACAAATGGGACATTTCCAAATAAGTCCAAAGCGTGGTAATATGCCAAGGCTCTTAAAAATCTGGCTTCAGATCTCATATATTTAGCTTCTGTAAGGTTTGCACCAGTAATATTGTTGCTAGCAAGCTTTTCGTCCGTTGTGTTTCTTATGAACTCATTACAGAAAGCAATCTCTGTAAAAATCCTGTAATACATAGCTCCTACAAATTCATTCTGAGAATCCCAGGTCATTTTATGGATAGTCTGCAATGTTCCGTCATTCCAGGCAATTACTGCTTCATCTGTTGGCAAACATTGCATCGTAAATAACTGTCTTGTATATTGAGAAAAGTTTCCGTCAATACCATTGATGTCAGCATTTCCACCACCTCCTTCTTGACCACCGTGAGCTAATCCTCCGTACAATTTAGCCAAAGCATTAGGGTAGTTCGCAAAATCAGAAAAAACGCTTACAGAAGTTACGTCACTTATTGGTTCCTGTTCTAAATCTTTAACACAAGAAGTGGTTGCAAACAACCCTAAAAGTGCTGTTGCAATTGTTATGCTTTTATATTTATTATAATTCATTGTTTTAAAATTGAAAATTAAGACCTAACGAATAAACTTTCGGCATCTGATAATAGCCATTATCCACGCCATTAAAAATTTCCGGATCCACTCCTGAATATTTTGTAATTACAAAAACATTCTGTGCCATACCATAAACTCTAAGACTACTTCCTTTTGAGAATATATCTTTGAAATTATATCCAAGATTAACATTATCCAATCTGAGGAAAGAAGCATTCTCTACATAGATATCGGAAAAATATCTTGGTATTGCAAATTTATAGTCTGCAGCAGTACTATATACGTTCTGTAGGTAATCATTTGTAGATGCTGATTGTAGAGAACTATTAGATGCAGCATTATTATAAACATAATTACCTATAACCGCTCTTGCACTAAAACCAAAATCCCAATTTTTATGTGTAAGTTTTGTATTAAAACCTAATATTACATCTGGTTGTGTGGATTTATAAAAGTACATATCTTTTGCATTGACAGCACCATCACCATTTCTATCTACAAAAACACCATCAAGTGGTTTTCCATTATTATCATAAACCTGTTGATAAACATAAAAAGAGTAAGGCTGTCCTCCTACATAGTGTGCTTGGATTGTATTACCTACACCGCCCGAAATACCTGGATCTGTTACAGGAATATTAAAACTAGCATCTGCATTATTAATTAATTTTGTAATCTTTGAATCATAATGAGTCGCATTAACAGAAAACTCCCATGTTGTATTTTGATTTTTGACTGGAACAAAAGTAATGTTGCCTTCTATCCCTTTGGTTTCCATATTTCCAACATTAAGGATATTATGGTTACTAAGATCACCAGCTGCAATAGGACTATCAAGAATTAAATCATCCGTATTCTTTTGATAGACTTCAACCGAACCAAAAACTCTGTTATTTGCAAAGCCAAAATCTAACCCTAAATTTTTAGTAATTGTAGTTTCCCATTTTAAATTTGGGTTATAAATATTTGGTCTATACATAAAGTAGTACTGGCTTCCAAACTGATAAGACGCTCCACCGTTACTAGGGTTATATGCAGCAAATGCAGGATATGGACCGCCAGCAATTTCTTGGTTACCTGTTTTACCCCATCCTCCTCTAAGCTTCAGGTTATTGATTCCGGAATCTTTTAAGAAATTTTCTTCATTAATTTTCCATGCAACAGAAACCCCTGGGAATACTCCCCAAAGATTGTCTTTGGTTCCATTGTAAAATCTAGATGAGCCATCTCTTCTTAAAGATCCTGAAATAATATACTTGTTTGCAACTGTAAATATTGCCCTTCCATAAAATGATAACAAGACTTTTTCCTCTTTAACATCAACAGTAGGTATTATAGGTGTATTATTTCCTGTGTAAGTCGGTGCAAATGGAACGTAATTTTGGAATTTCTGATAAGCATATCCAGCTACTATATCTACATTTGTATTAATCGCATCAATTGTTTTTGTATAGCTTAAGTAAGTTTCCAATAACTTATTTTTCTTCTCCTGAGAGTATTCTCTATAGGTCCCTTTGTCAGCATAACCAATTTTGTAGGCACCACTAACTGTTTTTGCACCCTCACTTTTTGCATAATCAATACCAGCATTTACGTTAAAATGCAAGTCCGGCAAAAAATGAAATTTATAGTCTAATTGCACATTACCCAAACCTCTCCAAACCGAAGAAACATCTCTTGTGGCAGCTAATTGGGCTAATGGATTTGCATTTCCATTGACATTTAGCCCTCCATTAAGAAGCCATTCATAATACCCTCCATAATTTGAATTCCCTGAGTAAATTGGCTGAGTTGGATCAAAATATGTGGCACTAGCTATTACACCTCCTGCTGGAAATCTATTATCTGTAAAAGTTCCTTTACCATTAATATTCACTGTTAAATGATTATCAAAGAATTTTGGATTAAGATTTAATCCTACAGAAGTTCTTCTGAAATTGTTAGTCTTTACAATTCCGTTTTGTTCGTTGTATCCTACTGATAATCTGTATGGCAAACCTTTTATTCCTCCTGACAATGAAAGGTTATTATCAGTACCCCAAGCTTTTTGATAAATCTGATCTTGCCAGTTTGTATTGGCATTACCTAATCTAGCCTTATAGCTAGCAATTGCATATGAATTTACGAAACTTCGAAATTCGTCAGCATTTAAGACATCTACATTACCCATTTTAGTAGACACAGATGCCATTGTAGAAAATCCTACTTTAAGCTTTCCTGCGCTCCCTTGTTTTGTAGTTATTAAGATTACACCATTAGAAGCTCTGTTACCATAGATAGCAGCAGCAGATGCATCTTTTAGAATATCAAAACTTTGTATATCATTAGGATTAATTAATGACAATGGGTCTGCAGCACCAGAAATACCACTAAAATCCTGAGGAACGCCATCAATTACAATTAATGGAGAATTATTACCAGTCAAAGATGAAATACCACGAACTCTGATTGAGCTACCTGCACCTGGCGCACCACTATTAGTGGTAATTTGAACTCCTGGAGTTTTACCTTGAATCAATTGTGCTGGCGAGCCTGCTCCACCATTAAAATCCTTAGATGTAACAGATGTTATTGACCCCGTAAGATCGGTTTTCTTCTGCTTACCATAACCAATCAGCACAACCTGTTCGATTTCGGTTTCTTTTTTCACCGAATCACTTTGCTGTGCATGTAACATTGTTCCGAGCAAAAGAAATGCTGGAGCAATTTTTAGTACATTATAGTTTCTCACAAAAAATAAATTTTTAAGGTTTATATTATTATTTTCAAATCATGGAGATATACACTATCTCTTGTTCCGCAATTTATAAAAAATTCGATATTCTGTTAAAATAATTTTAAAACTCATTTAATTTTAACATAAAAAAGATAAAATAAATCAAAATCAGCAGTTCATATATGTGATTTTCAGCTACTTATGCTAATGTTAATTTTTTTAACAAAGGGTAGTAAACAGCAATTTTTCTCTAAAAATTAGCCGTTTTTCTTCTTCTAAATTAACCAATATTAATCCTATATTAATCAAAAATGAAATTTTTTAAAATTTACCTACAAATGATTTTGTATAAAATCCTTCAAAAAGATAGAAATTTGGCAGAATTAAAATTAAACATTAAAAAGTATGACATCATAAATTTTTTTAATTTATTTTAAAAAAGCAGATTAAACTGCCAGTATTATATTTTATTAAATGAATGGGCAATAAGAAATCATATTATAATATTCAGATTTACGGATAAGCATAGATTTCTGAGGTCTTTATCAAACTTCTAAAATGAAAATCGTAATTTCGCAATTCAAATTTTTATTATAAATGTCAAACAAAAAGATGATTACGGCTGCATTGCCTTATGCAAACGGGCCAGTTCATATAGGACATTTGGCAGGAGTTTATATCCCTGCTGATGTATATGCCAGATTCCAGAGAAGATTAGGGAAAGATGTTGCGTTTATCTGCGGTAGCGATGAACACGGAATTCCTATTACCATAAGAGCTAAAAAAGAAGGGGTTACACCACAGGATATTGTGGACAAATACCACGAAATCATCAAAAAATCGTTTTCAGATCTAGGGATTTCTTTTGATGAATATTCCAGAACAACTTCTGCAAATCATCGTACAACAAGTCAGGATTTCTTTAAAGTTTTGTATGAAAAAGGGAAATTTACCGAAGAACTATCTGAACAGTATTTTGACGAGCAGGCAAATGAATTCCTTGCTGACAGATACATCGTGGGAACCTGCCCAAACTGTGGTAATGAAAATGCGTACGGAGATCAGTGCGAGAAATGTGGGTCTACCCTTTCGCCATCCGAATTGATCAATCCAAAATCTATGCTGAGCGGTAATGTTCCGATTTTAAAAGAAACAAAAAACTGGTATTTACCATTAAATGAATACGAAGATTTCCTGAACGAATGGATCATCGAAGGTCACAAAGACGACTGGAAACCGAACGTTTACGGACAGGTAAAATCCTGGTTGAATGACGGACTTAAACCTCGTGCAATGACCAGAGATCTGAACTGGGGCGTTCCCGTTCCGCTTCCGAATGCAGAAGGAAAAGTACTTTATGTATGGTTTGATGCGCCGATTGGCTACATTTCTTTCACCAAAGAATGGGCAGAGAAAAACGGAAAAGACTGGAAAGATTACTGGCAAAGCGAAGAATCTGATTTGGTTCACTTTATCGGAAAGGATAATATCGTGTTCCATTGTATCATTTTCCCTGCAATGATGAAGGCTCACGGCGATTTTATTATGCCGAAAAATGTCCCTGCTTTTGAATTTTTGAATCTTGAAAATGATAAGATTTCCACTTCAAGGAACTGGGCAGTCTGGGCACACGAATATGTTGAAGATTTCCCTGGTCAGCAGGATGTTTTGCGTTATGCGCTTCTTTCATCAGCTCCGGAAACCAAGGATAACAACTTTACATGGAAAGATTTCCAGACGAAGAACAATTCGGAGTTAGTAGGGATTTTTGGGAACTTTATTAACAGAGTTGCTGTATTGATTCATAAATATTATGACGGAATTGTTCCAAAAGGCGATGTAAATGCTCCTGAATTAGCTGAAATCAGTAAATCGGCGAAAGAAATTGCGGGTTTCCTGGAAAGCTATGAATTCAGAAATTCTTTAACAGCATTAATGAATTTAGCCCGTTTCGGAAACCAATATCTTCAAACAGAAGAACCTTGGAAAACCATTAAAGACAATCCTGAAAAAGCAGCACATTCTTTATTTGTAGGCGCTCAGATTGCGGTTGCTTTGGCGCAGTTGTGCGAACCGTTTATGCCTTTCAGTTCTGAGAAATTACTGAATATGTTTAATGTTGAAAAATCCGTTTGGGACGATGTTGAAACAAAATCTGTTCTTATTGAAACAGGTCATCAAATCAACGAAGCATCCCTTCTTTTCTCAAAAATCGAAGACGATGTGATTGAGGCACAAATCCAAAAACTGGAAGACACCAAACAAAACAATAAAAAAACAAACCCTAACGCAAATCCTATGAAAGACGAAATCACTTTTGATGATTTTACAAAAATCGACTTAAGAACAGCTACTATTCTTGAAGCTGAAAAAGTTGAAAAAGCAGATAAATTATTAAAACTAACTGTTGATACCGGTGTAGATGTAAGAACCGTGGTTTCAGGAATTGCAGAAAGTTTCACTCCGGAAGAAGTAATCGGAAAGCAGGTAATGATTTTATTGAATCTTGCACCAAGAAAAATCAGAGGAATCGAATCTCAGGGAATGTTGCTTCTAACCACAAAACCGGACGGAAAATTGTCTTTCGTAACGCCGGACGAAACGGTGGAAAACGGGATTGAGATCGGATAAACAAATAAAAATGTCATTAATAAAAAAATCTTTTAGAAATCATCTAGAAGATTTTTTTTGCGCATAATTTTTGATGCTGCTTAAAAAACTTAACTTATTTATGAGAAAAACATATTTTTTATTTCTGTTTATTACAATTATCTCGTGCGGAAAAAATAATAACAACGAAATGATATCTGCCGATCTGGCTTTAGTAGATAATGTAAGCGCCAAGAGTGAGACTAGCAATAAATTACTTCCTCCGCCCTATCCAATTGAGGAAAAAACAGCGCCAGATAATGCTCAAAAGATTTCCCAGAAAATCATTAAAACCGGTAGTATGGAAATCGAAGTTGGCAATATCAGCAAAGCACAACAAATCATTAATGGTCATCTGAAAAAGCTGGACGCTTACAAGCAAGGAGAATCTTTCAATAACAGTGACAACAAGGAAACACTTAGGATGACCATCAGAGTTCCCAACCAGAATTTTGACAATCTGCTGCAATCATTCAGTTCAGAATTAGGAAATGTGGTTTCTAAAAATGTAGGCATAGATGATGTTACAGAAGAATATACGGATGTTTCCATAAGACTTGAGAACAAATTGGTTTATCTGGAAAAATACCGGGACCTTCTGAAAAGAAGTAATAATACAAAGGACATGTTAGAAATTCAGGAAAAAATCCGCAATCTGGAAGAAGAAATAGAATCATCGAAAGGGAGACTGAAATTCATAGATGATAAAGTAAAATACAGTACGCTTGAATTAACTTTAATTAAAAATAACCCAAGAAATGCAGTCACCTCAAACATTGGTTTTGGCAGCCAGTTTGCGGACTCTCTGGCAGAAGGGTGGAATAACTTTGTAGGATTCATATTGGGACTGATTTCATTTTGGCCGTTTTTATTAATTCTTCCGGCGCTTATCATACTATTCAGAAAATGGAGGAATCGAATAAAAAAAACGAAACAATAAAGATTAATAAAAAAAAGATTTTGAAAAATTTTTAAAATCTTTTTTAATTTTGGATATATTCATCAAAACAATTCTTATGAGAAAAATAGATCGTTTATTCGCAGAATATTCGGAAAGTCACAGAAATTCTACGAACAAACTGATTCACTGGATTTGTGTTCCTTTCATTTTCTGGAGCATTATCGGATTTGTTTCGCTCATTCCGTCACAGCAGTTTTGTATGCTGTATTTTGGCTGTATCAGTTTGGTAAGTCTTATTGCAGTTATTTTAGTCTCGGTTTATTATTTCAGTCTGTCTTGGCGCATTGCCACGGTTATGATCATCATAATGCTGCTGATGGAGCATTTTGTTTTTGCCATCAGCCATCATTTTCCACAGAAGGCATGGTTGTTTTTTGCTGCAGTCTTTGTTTTAGCTTGGATAGGACAATTCTACGGACATAAAATAGAAGGCAAAAAACCAAGTTTTTTGAAAGACTTACAGTTTCTTCTTATTGGTCCTGCCTGGCTTCTGCATTTTATTTTAAAAAAAATAGGAATAAAATACTAAAACGTTTTTATCAGTTTTTAATCAATCTCGCCAGGTAAGAATCCTCATTCTGTAAAATTTTTTCAATCTTAAAAGCATTATGTTCTGCGGCATTCTTCAAAGTATTGAAATCGAGATAAAGCCATTTTATCGGGTCTTCCGATTCGCCTTTATAGTGAACGATATAATCCAGCTCGCCATAGTAGCCATCCGCAGGAATATAAACGCCGCCATCTTCATCTTCGTCAAACATATACAGTATATCCGTGCTGTCTATAAGAATCTGCCCTTTTGGATTCAGCAATGAATAAAGCTTTTTGAGATAAATATCAATGACATTTAAACTTTGAAAAATGCCGGTTCCGTTCATTAACAACAGAATCGTATCGAATGTTCCGTCTGAAAATTGCAGCATATTTTGCGTAGCAACATTCCTGATGCCTCTAAGCCGGCAAACTTCAATTGATTTTGGCGAAATATCCAATGCTGTAACTTCAAGATTTCTTTCATTCTGAAGATAAAGAGAATGTGAACCAGCTCCTGCGCCGATATCCAGAACTTTTCCGTGAGCCAATTTCAAAGCTTTCTGTTCGATTTTATTCATCCCATCAAAATCTCGGAAAAGATAATCCACAGGAAGTTCGTCCAGTTCGGAAATAGAAGTTTCGGTTTGCAGATCTTCAGGATTATCATTGTGATAATAATTCCAGATTGCACGTCCCATAAGGTCTTTCATAGCGGTTATTGTAAGTGCAAAGATAAAGCTTAAAATTTTTATTAATAAATATGAATTAAAAAAATCCTTTGATCCCGCTCAGGATGACATTCCTAAGACTAAATTTTTAATTTACCATTGTCAAGCTGAATGAAGTCGAAGCTCTGTCAAAAAAAATATTACTCGTCAATTTTTGTTTAATTTAATAATCATAACCATTACTTTTTTCTATTTACTGACGGTTCAGATTTTGCTAATAATGCCTAAATTGTATTTCCAATTGAAATCAATCTATGACAGATAAAAATAAAAACTATCAGATGGGACTCACTTTCAGCAAGCACGTTCCGGAAGAGGTTTCAGATTTTGACAGGGTTTTCGGGATTTTCAAGGATCTGCTCATCCACACTTCGGGAGATCTGGATGAAGCCTTTGACTGGCTGGATATGCTGGATAAAGAATACGATATTTTCAATGAAAACTATACGCTGGAGAATTTTATCGAAGACCTGAAAAAACGGGGCTACATCCGGGAAGAGATCGATACCGAAGATGGCAACACCGGACCAGGGGAAGGTAAAAATGTCCTGACTGACAAGCTGGAAGCTGCCTTACGCGAGTATGCACTTGACCAGATTTTCGGCAAGCTCAGGAAAAGCGGCGTCGGCAATCACAGAACCAACAAGACCGGCACAGGCGATGAAAAAGACGGCGAGAATCGTAATTTCCAGTTCGGCGATGACCTTGCTCTTGTGAATCTGACAGAAAGCATTAAAAATGCTCAGATCAATAACGGAATTGCTGATCTCAGGTTAACGGAAAATGACCTCATCGTAGAAGAAACCAAGCATAAGGCGCAAATGAGCACGGTTCTGATGATTGACATCAGCCACTCGATGATCTTATATGGCGAAGACCGGATCACGCCAGCCAAAAAAGTAGCGATGGCTTTGGTAGAACTCATCAAAAGAAAATATCCGAAAGATTCCATCGACATCATTGTTTTTGGGAATGATGCGTGGCCGATTCAGATCAAAGATTTGCCTTATCTGCAAGTCGGGCCTTACCATACCAACACGGTTGCCGGATTGGAATTAGCAATGGATATTCTCCGAAGAAAAAGAAATACCAATAAGCAAATCTTTATGATTACGGATGGAAAACCAAGCTGTCTCAAACTCCCAAACGGCGAATATTACATGAACAGTGTTGGACTTGATGAAAAAATCGTCTCCGAATGTCTCAATAGAGCGGCACAAGCTAGAAAACTGAAAATCCCGATCACCACTTTTATGATTGCACAAGACCCTTATCTGAGACAATTTGTGAAAGCCTTCACGGCTCAGAATAAAGGAAAAGCTTTCCTAACCGGACTTTCTGGTTTAGGACAAATGATTTTTGAGGATTACGAGAAAAACAGGATTAAAAGGATTTAAAAGAAGATTCAAGAATCAAGGCAAAAGTAAAAAGATAAAATAACTTTGCTGAGCGAAGCGCCTTTGCGAATCCAAAATATAACAGTTAGTAATAAAAACCTTTGCGGACTTTGCGTTAAAAATCTGCACACATAAAAATAATTATTATTATAAAAATGAAAAACGATACAACATTCAAAGAATTAAAACAATCAGGTTATACCGATAAAACCGTGAATCAGGAAATGCAGGCGAACCTGATTGCTAAAATCAAAGCTAAAGAACCGGTTTTCGAAGGTCTTTACGGTTACGAGGATACTGTGATTCCACAATTGAAGAAAGCCATTTTGGCGGGTCATCACATCAATCTCTTAGGGTTGCGTGGACAGGCAAAAACCAGAATTGCCAGAAGTATGATTCATCTTCTGGATGAATATATGCCGATTGTCAAAGGTTCGGAAATCAATGACAGCCCGTTTCACCCGATTTCAAAATTCGCCAGAGATCTGATTGCAGAGCTGGGAGATGAAACGCCTATTTCCTGGGTTCACCGCTCCGACAGATTCTTTGAAAAACTGGCAACACCGGATGTAAATGTGGCAGATTTAATTGGCGATATTGACCCGATCAAAGCGGCGACTTTGAAGCTGCCATATTCCGATGAGCGTGTTTTACATTACGGAATGATTCCGAGAGCGAACCGTTCGATTTTTGTTCTGAATGAATTGCCGGATTTACAAGCGAGAATTCAGGTTTCTTTATTTAATATTCTACAGGAAGGCGATGTTCAAATCAGAGGTTTCCAGTTGAGAATGCCTTTGGATATTCAGTTTGTGTTTACGGCGAATCCCGAAGATTATACCAACCGTGGAAGCATTGTGACACCTTTGAAGGACAGAATCGGTTCTCAGATCTTTACACACTATCCGAAAACCATTGAGCTGGCGAGACAAATTACCGAACAGGAAGCTTTGATTTCCGAGGATGACAAAGCCAAAATCCAGGTTCCGGATTTAGCAAGAAATCTTCTGGAAGAAGTCGCTTTTGCCGCCCGGGAAAGCGAATATGTTGATGCGAAAAGCGGAGTGAGTGCACGTCTCACCATCAGCGCAATGGAAAACCTGATTGCCGCCGCAAAACTCCGGCTATTAGAATCCGGTTCAGAAAAAACCAACATTCGTCTGATAGATTTTATGTCGATTATTCCATCGATTACGGGTAAAATCGAATTGGTTTATGAAGGCGAGCAGGAAGGTGCAGATTTTGTGGCAAAAATTTTAATTGATGATGCCGTGATGACCCAGTTCGAAAGCTTGTTTCCGAGGATTCCGAAGCTGGAAAAAGAAGGTCTTAAAAATGCTTACACAGATTTGATTCAATGGTTCAATAAAAACCAGCTGGAGCTATACTATGCGGATACGGATGAGGAATTTTATCAAAAACTAAACAGCATCAAACCACTAACAACATTAATTGAAGATAATGTTCCGGAATTGGATGAAGCCGATAAAAACTTTTGTAAAGAGTTGGTGCTTTGGGCTCTGACGATTAATAAAAAACTGGATAAGTCTGAGAATGCTTCGGCATTTAGTTTTGAGTCTACGGGAATAGGCCAGTTTTTCAGAAATTAAAATTATCTGATTATAATGATATTAATGTAACGTGAGTAACGTGAGTTCGAGATACAAAATTTATAAATTAATTGATAATTAATTTATTGCGTTTTATCAATAGCTTCGGGCCTTAGCCCGATGTAAAGATTGAAGTTCAAAATGGGCTTTAGCCAAAAATTAAAAATATGTTTTGGCTAAAGCCTATTTTTCTATCCACTATCAAAAATGGGCTAAAGCCCATTCCTATTGATATTTTTGCATCAATTTTAAATCGAACTCACTATTAATCAAAGAACCTCAGCCGACAGGTCTGAGGTTCTTATTTTTAATAGCCCCGATTGCAGTGGAAATCCTTTTTGCGAGAGGCTATGCCGAGCAAAAAGATTGACTTTGTCGAACCACTTCGCTAGGTTTGTAACGGAAAGCGGGATTAAGCTCCTAAAAAATATTTAAAACTGTCCGCCTCCGAGTGCTCTGTAAAATTCGGTCACCGCTTGCAACTGTTGAAGCTTGTCATTGACTCCAGCTAATTTTGCCGCTAACAATGATTGTTCAGAAGTCAGAACATTGACATAATTGGTATTAGATGAATAAGTCAGCAATTCTTTGTTGAACTCCACCGCCTTTTCCAAAGACTGAATCTGGAGCTGCCTTGTCGCTTCTTTTTCCCTGGCTTTTTGATAAGATAATAAAGAATTGGACACCTCGGACCCAGCAGTTAACAATGTTTTTTCAAAGGTGTAATACGCCTGCATTTTTCTGGCTTCCATTATTTTCACCTGCGCTTTTCTGTTACCCATCTGGAAAATATTCTGCGTCAGTGTTCCGCCTGCTGTGTAAAACAGGGAATTGGTGAAAAAGTCTTGCAAAGTTCTGGAAGACAGCCCTAAAGTGCCTGTAATATTGAGCGCAGGATAAACCTGGGCCATTGCTATATTTTTATTTTCAAATGCCTGACGGAAGGATAATTCTGCAGCCTGAACATCCGGACGATTTTTCAGCAATGATGCCGGAATGCCTGTTTTAAGATCCGTATAAACCATCTGTGAATCGATAGAATTTCTATCGATGGATTGCGGATTATCATTCATCAGAATACTCAATGCGTTTTCCGTCTGCTGGATTTGCAATTCCAAATCCGGAACCGTCAACTGCGCTGAGTAGAGATTGGCCCGGCTCTGCTCCACATCGGCTCCTGTAAGATAAGCAGCTTCCATCAAAGCTTCCACTGTTTCCACGTCTTTTTTCCTAAGCTCAATGGTTTGTTTCGTGATTTCCAATTGCTTGTCCAAAGAAATCAGCTGATAATAGAGATTTGCTGCCTGCGCAACCAATTGTGTCTGCACCGCACGTTTGGCCGCATCGGTCTGAAGAAATCCTGCGTAAGCTGATCTTTTCAGGGATTTGATCCTTCCCCAGATATCAACCTCCCAACCGGTAGAAATCCCTAATCTGTAAACCAGCAGATCTGGCATTATAAAATTTCCGCCTTGCGCTGCCGCACTGTTTTTAGTTTCTGTGACAGAAGCTGTAGCGTCTAAACTGGGAAGATTCTGTAATTTCGATTGTTTGAAAACCGCATCAGCTTCCTGAATCCTGGCAACAGCAACTTTCAGGTCAAGGTTATTATCAATTGTTTTTTTAATTATCGCTTGAAGTTTGGCATCTGTAAAAATATGATTCCATGCAACATTGGCTGTAGAAATACTGTCATTACTGGTTTTCTGGCGGAACAGATTATCCTGCCTGCTTTTTTCAATCTGCGGATCCTGATAGGTGTCGGTTACTTTACAAGAATAAAATAAACCCGCGATACCAGCCAACAGAACTAAATTTATGATTTTAATTTTCATTGTTTTACGTTGATTTAAATTACTCGCTTAGTTGCCCTTCGTATTTTTCAAGGTCTTTTTTACCGCTTACTTTTTCCTGAAGGTACATAAATACCGCAAATAAAATCGGGATAAAGAACACCCCGAAAATAGTTCCGAACAACATCCCGCCGATGGCACCAATTCCAATCGATTGATTACCTACTGCTCCGGCTCCAGTTGAAATTGCCAAAGGAATCAAACCAAAGATAAAGGCAAATGACGTCATCAGAATCGGACGGATTCTTTGCTTTGCTCCACTAATAGCGGCGTGACCAATGGTATAACCTTTCTTCCTGGCATCGAGAGCAAATTCTACAATCAGAATTGCATTTTTCGCCAATAGTCCAATCAGCATAATGAGTGAAATCTGGGTGTAAATGTTATTGGAACCACCAATCCAGGCACTGAACATCATCACTCCGGCTAAACCGACAGGTAATGACAACATTACCGCAAATGGAAGCAGATAACTCTCATACTGAGCAGCTAAAAGAAAATAGACGAAGACGCAACATAAAATGAAGATATAAATTGTCTGGCTGCTGGAATTGACCTCTTCCCTGGTCAGTCCGGAATACTCGAAACCATAACCCTGAGGTAAAGTCTGCTTAGCCACTTCTTCCACAGCGTTGATGGCATCACCGGAAGAGAATCCGGGATTCGGTGTTCCGTTTATTGAAATTGCCGTAAACAAATTGAATCGCCCGATCGCCTGAGGGCCGTAAACTCTTTTTGCCGTAATGAATCTGCCAAGCGGTGCCATTTCACCATTTTTATTTCTGACCTGAACCTGGTTAAAACTTTCGACATTTTCCCTGTTTTCAAACGGCGCCTGGTAAATTACCCTGTATTGCTTACCGAATAAATTGACATTGGAAGAGTAAATACCACCATAATAACCCTGCATTGTTCCCAATATATCCGAGACTGTAAATCCGGCAGCTTTAGTGGCAGCCACATCAATATCTATCATATACTGCGGATAATTCGGGTTAAAAGAGGTAAATGTTCTCTGGATCTCCGGACGCTGGTTCATCTTGTCAATAAAATCATTGGTCACTTTGGTAAGATCGCTTATGCTTCCGCCTTTCTGATCCTGAATCTGCAATTCAAAACCTGCAGCATTACCAAATCCTTGAAGCGTAGGTCTTCCGAAGAAAGTCATTTTTGCATCTTTGATTCCGGCTGTTTCCTTATATAATTTTGCTATGAAAGACTGGATATCCGATCCTTTCGCCGCCCTGTCTTTCCAGTCCTTCAGCTTTACAATCAGCATCCCGTTATTAGACCCGCTACCGCTGATCATCCCTCTTCCCGAAACCTTGAATATGTGAAGCACTTCCGGCTGTTTTTCCACAATTTTTTCAACCTTTGCCATCACTTCTTTGGTTCGGTTTTCATTGGACCCGATCGGTAATGAAATATCCATAAAAACACCACCCATATCTTCACTCGGAACAAAGGACTTCGGCGTTGTATTCATCAGCCAGGCAAAAATCCCTGCAAAAACCACTAATCCTGCAAAAGCCATCCATTTTTTTCTAAGAAGAAAAAGAACACCTCTTGAATACCGTTTTACAAAAGCATCAAAAATGATATTAAAATTGGTAAAAAACCGTTGAATAAAATTCTGCTTCTTCTCTTCGTGGGAATGAGGCTTTAAAAAAATAGCACAGAGCGCAGGACTTAATGTCAAAGCATTAACAGCAGAAAGAACGATTGAAATTGCTAATGTTAATCCAAATTGTTTATAAAAAACACCAGCCGAACCCGTGATGAAGCTTACCGGGATAAATACTGCTGCCATTACCAACGTTATACTGATAATCGCACCGCTGATCTCATTCATTGCATTGACAGAAGCTTTCAGCGGAGATTTTTCTCCCTGTTCAAGCTTACTGTGAACTGCTTCTACCACAACAATGGCATCATCCACCACAATTCCTACTGCTAAGATTAATGCGAATAGTGTTAATAAATTGATGGTAAATCCAAAAATATCAAGAAAGAAAAACGTTCCCACAATAGCTACCGGAACTGAAATGGCAGGAATCAATGTTGAACGCCAGTCCTGAAGAAACAAGAATACAACGATAAATACAAGAATAAATGCTTCAAACAATGTATGAATTACCTTCTCAATAGAAGCATCCAAAAAGTCATTGGCATTAACCAACGCTACATATTTCACCCCTTTCGGAAATGATTCCTGGGCTTTATCTAAAACCGCTATCGACTGATTAATAACATCCTGCGCATTGGAACCCGCAGTCTGCGCAACTGCCATACCAATAGCCGGATGACCGTCCGTAACGCTGCTTCCGGTGTAATCCTGAGCGCCGAGCTCAATTCTTGCAACATCTTTCAGCTTAAGGATCTGACCGTTTTCAGTCGCTTTGATAATGATATTATCAAATTCAGGAATCTCCGTTAACCTACCTTTATACTTGAGCGTATAGCGGAAGCTCTGGTCACTTTCATCACCCAAACTTCCTGGCGCTGCCTCAATATTCTGCTCTGCAAGAACGGTATTAATATCAGACGGAACCAATCCGTAAGCCGCCATTTTATTCGGATCAAGCCAGATTCTGACGGAATAATCCTTATTACCAAAAACCGTCACATCACCAACGCCGGTTACCCGTTTGATCTGAGGTATGATATTAATGCTTGCATAATTCTGAAGAAAGGTCATATCATACGCTGGATTTTCGCTGTATAGTGAAAAAATCAAAACGTTGGAACTCTGTCTTTTGGTAGTTGTAACTCCGGCTTTTGTCACTTCTGCCGGTAATAAAGGTGTAGCCCTGGAAACCCTGTTCTGTACATTGACCGCAGCAATATCAGGATTGACGCCCTGTTTGAAATAAACGGTAACGGAACCGGAACCATCATTGGTCGCAGAAGATGTCATATAAGTCATTCCTTCCACACCATTGATCTGCTCTTCTAGCGGAACAATGACACTTTTCAGGATAACATCCGCATTGGCACCCTGATAACTCGCACTCACAACCACCGTGGGCGGTGCAATGTCCGGATATTGTGAGACCGGCAGCGACACAATTCCCAAAACACCAAGAATAACAATGATGATGGAAATTACAGTGGATAAAACCGGACGTTCTATAAATTTTTTAAACATAATTTTTAGACTGGAAGAAAAAGATGAGAGAGGAAAGATTAAAATCCAATCTTCTATCTTTCAAATTAAACTAAGACTACTTTTTGCTGATAGCGCTTTGTAAGGTTACCTCTTTCGGAACCACCTGAGTGTCATCTTTCAGAAGACCCACACCTTCCACTACCACTTTGTCACCTTGCTTAAGGCCGGAAGTTACAGCATAAGTCAGTCCGTCCGGAAGTTCTTCGGTTTTGATTTCAACAGATTTGACTTTATTATCCTTACCGATAATATAGGTAAACACTTTCCCCTGCAATTCGTAGGTTGCAGATTGTGGAATAATGATAACATTCTCCAGGCTGTTCGGTAATTGTATCGTTGCGCTGTAGCCGCTTCTCAGCAAACCGTTCGGATTCGGGAAAGTGGCCCGCATTGAAAATGATCCCGTATTAGGATCTACCAAACCACTTATTGATTCTATTTTTCCTTTCTGGTCATACTTGCTGCCGTCTGACAGAACCAAATCTACCAAAGGAGAATTTTTGATTTTGTCCTGAATCGTTGCACCTGTAGAGTGTTTGAAGAATTCCAGCTGCTGTTTTTCATTAATTGAAAAATAAGCGAATATTTTTGAAACGTTTGAAACTGTCGTAAGAGGTTGCGATGTGGCACTGCTGATGTAACTTCCTGCTTTGAAGGGAAGCGTTCCGACAACGCCGCTCACCGGACTGAAAATCTTAGTATAACCCTGGTTTACCTGCGCATTAGTTAGTTGAGCCTGAGTTTCTGCCAAAGCGGCCTTTGCAGATTTGAGCGCTAATTCCGCGGCCTGCAGCTCGTAAGCGGAGATGATTTTTTTATCTACCAAAGGTTTTGTTTTGGTGACCTGCATCTGTGCCGTTGCTACCTGAGCTCTTGCACTATTGACGCTGGCTTGTGCTGCCAGAACCGACTGTTCATACTGCGGGTTTCTTATCAGGAAGAGAAGTTGTCCCTTATTCACCTGACTGCCTTCGTCCACGAAAATCTTTTCCACAAAACCATCAATTTTTGGCCGAATCTCAACATTCTGAATCCCTTCCAGTCTGGCCGGATATTGCGTCATATTTTCGGCGGGGCCGCTTTTAGCAACGATATATTGGTATGGCTGTGGCGGTAGTTCTTTTTTGTCATCTTTCTTCTCAGCCTTGGAACAAGCCGTCAAAATACCTAAAACAACAAAAAAGCTAAGCACGATATTCCTCATAAATACTTATTTTTTAGATCTATTTTCAAACAAACGTTCAAATTTATATATTATAAATAAAATAGACCTTATGTTATTAATAATAAAATCTATCAAATATAATTAACAAAAACTATTATTATTGAAATTCAGAGAATTAAAAAATAATTTTAAAGAATATTTAACACATATTTATCAAACATTTGTTTGAACGGAATGTTAAAAATTAATTTGAAATAATTAATATCTGAAAGTAGTTCTTAGTTGATGTATTAATAATTTAATTTTGAAAATGTAACATTTTTCAATGTAAAATTGTCATTAATAAAATGAAAATATGAAATCAAGACTTATTTTTTTCTGCATATTAATTTATATCTCATCAAGTGCGCAATTCAATAAAAAGTATCAAAGTTTAATCGCTCAAGCCGGTTTATTACATCTTCAAAAAAATCCTGAAAAAGCAGTTCAACTCTACGAAAACGCTTTCGAAATACAACAACCTGATGCGCTTACAGCCTATAAAGCAGCTGGAATATATTCTTTAAATCACGATTCGGAAAAAGCTTTCCAATATTTGAGAACATCTTTATCTTCCGGCTGGACTGAAGCCGAATGGTTGTTATTCGACCCTTATTTTGATTATTTGAGAACTAACAATCCAGAAAAATGGAAAGAAATAGAAGCGATTGCTATTGCTCAGGAAAAGCAATATGAAAAGAAATTAAAGCTTCCTGCATTGAGAAAAGAAATCAATCTAATGTGCTTGAATGACCAAAAACTCAGATATAAAAAATCACAAAATAAAGATGAAAGCTTAGACAACACAATCGACCAACAAATCAATGAAGCAGATTCATTCAATTTAATTCAGGTAAAAAAAATCGTCACGCAAAATGGCTGGCCAAAAATATCGGACATTGGAAAAGATGGACAAAATAATCTTTGGCTGATTGTTCAGCACGCTGACCAAGATGTTCTATTTCAAAAAGAAGCTTTGTCAGAAATGGAAAAATTAATCGGAACAAAAGAGCTTAATATGGAAAATTACGCATTTCTATATGATAGAGTTCAATGCAACTTGAATTATAAACAATTGTACGGAACGCAGGTAATTTGGTCAAAAAATGGAGAAGCATCTGGTTTCAGACCAATGACACGAGAGGATTTAGCGAATGAAAGAAGAGAAAAAATGGGACTTGAACCTTTGGAAATCTATTCTTTGATTTATGGATTTTCTTATCAACCTATCGACGCAAGAGAATCTGCAAAAAGAGAATCAGCTTACAATTCACAAGTTAAAAAATTGCTCAATAATGCCAAGAAAGCTTACAAAGCAAAAGAATTTCAAAAGACTTATGATGATTACAACACCGCTTCTACTTTCCTTGGCGGAATGAGTAACAATGATAACTTCGAAGCTTCAATTTTGTTTTCCAAAATCGCAAAAGTTGACAAAGATGAAAAGTATAAAGGTATTGCTTTGGACTTTTTAGATTTACTATATCTCCGAGGAACATTAAGCAAAACTCAGCTTCTAAAACAATCAGATTTCAAGATATTACATCAGGAACATAGGTGGATTGATTTGGTGAAGAAATTAGATTAAGTCGAAAATTTACCTTTTTCTCACCACAGGAAGAATCTCATTCTTATTCAAGCCAAATCTTTTGATATCAGCTTCAGAGAATTTTTGAGAATAGAAATTGATATCAGCTTCAAAACCAACGCTTCTCAGACGGTCAAAATAGTCCATTCCGTACCAGCGAACGTGGTCGTACTGTCCAAAATGTTTCTGACGTTCTTTCGGGTCTGTGATAGTAAAATCTTCGTAAGTTTCTTGCAGTGAATTTTTCATCGGAACCTGAACGATGCCCCAACCACCGGATTTCATCACACGATAAAGCTCGGACATTGCCTTTCTGTCATCAACAATATGTTCCAGAACGTGATTACAGATGATTACATCAAAACTATTTTCTTCAAATGGTAAATCCAGAATATCTGCTTTCACATCCACAATCGGTGAAAACAAATCGGCAGATGTGTAATCCAGATTTTTCATCTTCTTGAACCTGCGAAGAAACTCCTGCTCCGGCGCAATATGAAGAACTTTTAAATGGTCTTTAAAAAAACTGGTCTCGTTCTGAAGATAAAGCCACATTTGGCGGTGTCTTTCCAAAGACAAAGTTCCAGGCGATAACGCATTCGCACGCTGTTTCCCATAGCCATAAGGCAGAAATTTGCGGTAAGATTTCCCGTCAATCGGGTCGGTGAAATTATTTCCTTTGAAAAACAGAACAATCAGCGGACGCAAAAATAAGCTCAGATTAATAAGCATTGGTCTCGGAATAGCGTTCAGCAGAAATTTTGCAATTTTTTTCAAAGTAGGAATTTGAAATTAGTTCAATTAAAAATCAACCTGAAAAGCTTTTTCCTCATCAGATTTAATTCCTAAAGCTTCGTAAATATAATCGTAAGTCGAAAGCAAAACGGGTTTTCCATTATAAATGCAAACATCGTGTTCAAAGTGTGCAGACGGTTGGTTATCCAAAGTTGTAACTGTCCAGCCGTCATTATGGAACTTTACTTTCTCTGTCCCCAGATTAATCATCGGTTCAATAGCCAGGCAGATTCCATCTTTCAATACTTTTCCGCTTCCGGGTTTTCCGTAATTAGGAACCTGCGGATCCTCGTGCATTTGCCTTCCGACACCGTGCCCAACCAGTTCTCTCACCACACCATAACCTTCTTTTTCGCAATGCTTTTGGATCGCGCTGGAAATATCGCCAACCCGTTTTCCTCTGACACATTGCTCGATGCCTTTATACAAAGATTCTTTGGTAACTCTCAATAATTTCTTGACCTCATCAGAAACCTCTCCCACCTCAAAAGTGTAAGCGTGATCACCAACGAAACCGTTCCAGAAAACACCGCAGTCTACAGAAAGGATCGTTCCTTCTTCAATTGGACTAGCGTTCGGAATACCGTGGACAACCTGTTCGTTTGGAGAAATACAAAGCGAAGCCGGAAAACCGCCATATCCAAGAAACGCCGGTTCTGCGCCGTGATCTTTTATAAAATCGTAAGCTAATTTATCCAGATAAAGTGTCGTAACACCCGGCTTGATTTCTTTTGCCAACATACCCAAAGTCTGGGACACCAATCTTGCACTTTGCTTCATTAGGCGAAGCTCGTCTATATTTTTGAGTTGAATCATTTTTATTTAGATATTCAGATAATAGACGAATAGAAAATAGACACCAAAGTCTATCATCTATTCGTCTATTATCTATTTGTCTTCTTTATTACCAGAATAATCCTTTTTTCTTTTCTTTTTTCATTTTGGAGTAAGCGAGCACTTCTCCGCCTGCAACCTGAAACTCTATTCTTTCATTGATAATCTGGTAGATCTCTCCCCAGCCAGGGAATCCTCCCAGGTTTCTGTCATCAATAAAAAGATCTGCATCGATTTTTCTGGATTGGGTTTCCGAATCAAAAATCTCACCTTCAAAGCTGGAATTGACAGCATAGAACTCCAGTCCGTTTTTTCTGCAGAATTCTACAGCATCTTCGAGAGATTTTCCGTGACGGTACGTCCAGAGAATCAATCTGTAACCTTCACCCTGAAGTTTTTTTAAAGTTTCAAAAGCAAATGTTTTTGCTTTTCCAATTCCCGGATACGCATCCTCTACGATGGTTCCGTCAAAATCGATTGCCAGTTTTTTGTTGCTTTTTATCATTTGATTTTTAAATAAACATTAAAACGTGCAAATATACGAAATAATAAAAAGTGAGTTTGGAATATTTTATAATAAAAAAGTGCACCGTTTTGGTACACTTTGGTATTTGATTTAGCTTTTAACCCATTTGAAATTATAAGGCAACTGCGGTGTTGCAATCCTGTCGGATATTCTCTGCAACCTGTCAGGGAGTTTCATCAGATAATCTCTTGCACGTTCCGCTTTGTCACTCAGGTTTTTGATGCCTTCAATTTTCCATTCATCCAAAAGATCTTTAAGAATATTGATATAATCCTGTCCTGTGTAAACCATAGCACGTTGGGCAGCATCAGAAAAATGCTCCCAAAGCTCGCCGGCTTTCTGCCCGGATTCTCTCAGAAGATGTGCCGGCATTACAATTTTTCTTCGCATCATATCTTCAAAAGCAAGCATCATTCCGCTGGCATCCATTTCAAAAATCCTAGCTGAGAAATCTTTGTATGCTTTGGCATGTCTGGCTTCATCGGCAGCAATCACACCGCACATCTGCGCCAGTTTTTTATTGCCGGACTGTTTTGCCAATGTCCCTACTCTTCTGTGTGAAATATTGGTGGCTGTTTCCTGAAAACTAGTGTAGACGAAATTCTTATAAGGATCGGAACTTGTGCCGATATCAAAGCCGTCATTGATCAAATGATGCGTGGTGATTTCCATCTCGCGCATATTGACACGCCCGCACAGATAAAGGTATTTTCCTAAAAGATCACCGTGACGGTTTTCTTCAGCAGTCCACGCTCTTACCCATTGTGTCCAGCCTGTTTTCTTTTCCTGATCCACACCTTCCAGGCCCATTAGCCAGGACTCGTAAGTTGGCAATGCTTCTTCTGTAATGCAATCACCAATCAGTGTTACAAAAAGATCATACGGCATTTCTCTGGCAAATGTCTGCAGTTCCTCGATTTCTTCCTTGAAATTTTCCCCTGAACTGTCCGGAAGAAAATCCGAAGGTTGCCAAATTTTTTCTATCGGAGTAAGATATGAGCTGATAAACTCGTCCATATTCTGCTCCAAAGTTTTCATCACTTCTAACTGTAACTCTTTCTCGTGCATCAACAAATAATAATTTTAAGTCCGTAAAGATACGACAAAATAATATTATTCATTGCATAACGACCTGAAATTTAACATAAAATAAGACCTGAACATCATTATTCAGGTCTTATAAAAAATCTGTATAATTATTTTTTGATAACCTTAAATGTTTTTGATCCGCCGTTTTCCATGATGGCATTCACAAAATAAACGCCTTTTGCAAGACCCGACATATCAACTTTGTGATCCTGCAACTCTGTTATTGTCTTTACAGCCTGGCCTGCAGGATTGTAGATGATCACTCTATGAATGGATTTTTCTGTATTGACATTCAAAATATCCGAAACAGGGTTTGGAAAAACAGAAACCGGATTCTTATTCACATCACTAACGCCTAAAATAGAATTGGTAAATCCTGAAATTTCAAAAACGTAATTGAATCCGGGATTTGATTCCCAGGTTTCACCGCCATCAAATGAAATCACTGAATCCAGGTCGGACCCAGAGTTAGGCGTCACTTCCCAGCGCTGATAATCCGTGAACGGAAAAGGTGCGGCAATAATTTCGATAAAATACCGTCCCGGCAGCAATTCCACAGGCTGGCTCCAGTCGAACTCAACATCCGCCGCAACAACATCTAACGGGAAGCCTGCAACAGGATGATATCCAAAAAAATTCTCTGTTGTAGGTCCAACATTCTCAAACGTATGAAGAATCTCTCCTGGCAAATCATTCTGGGATCTGCGGATATTAATTGTTGCATATTTGATGTTGCCTAATTGCAGCGTTGATATTTTGAATTTGGTAAATGTCAGCTTTTGTCCGTCCGGAACCACAAAATCGTCTGCCAGAGAAGTCCAGATCATATGAACCCCACCTTCGTGAGCATTGCCCGGATTTCCGGTTGTAAAAGACGATCCGGCCGGCTGCTCCTCGCCTGTATCGTTACAATTCCCGATGAGCTCAAAAACATGATCGTAGTAAGAAAATCCGCCAAACCAAGGATCACTGCCAAATTTGGTAAAATCAAATCTTCCCAGCTTTCTCGTAGTTTCTTTATTAATTTCCCAGAATACGGATGTACCGTCCGCCAACGCAGCTTTCAGTTGAATGTAATATTTTCCTTTCGGCAGGTCAAAGCTGGCCGGAAAGTCCAGGCTGATCTTGTAGACATCCGAATCTTCTACTGTGGAAGCATAGCTTAACTCCTGAGCCACAGGGACAAGATTTGTAAAAGTCTGAATTACATCTCCCGGCATTCCCTGAGTTTCCTTCAGAATATTAACATCAACATAGCTAACCGGCGAAGTTCCTTTCAGAACATTAAATGTCAGCTTTTTAGCGGTAAAAATTTTTCCGGGAGCTACATCAAAATCTGTTGCCGCACTGTAATCGAAACTGCCACCTGTTGTGATATTTTCTCCGTTGGAAGCCCGGTCTGAGCTGACACTGTAATTGCAATCCGCACCGGTCTGGGCAAATCCTAAAAATCCGGATAAAGCCAAGACAAAAAGTAAGTTTCTTTTCATTTTAATCTTTCAAATAATTGATGATGCTAAACTATTGCAGAACATACTATTATCAAAACAAATGTCTTTCAAAATCCTCAATTTCGAAACTAAAAAGCCATTTCAAAATAATGATTACCAAACCATTAAACAAAAATCAACTTTCTTTTTCCTGAGATTTTTTGGAAGCTTCGCGCAGGAAGACTGAGGGCGAAATACCCGTAATATTTTTAAAAACAGTGGTGAAAGAACTGTGTGAAGTAAAGCCCGCTTCCTGTGCCAGATAGCTGATCTTGTAATTCTGATAAGCTTTGTTATTATAAATTTTATCGCAGATGTAAGCAACTCTGAGCTCATTGATATAAGCATTAAAATTTTTGCCTTTTTGGCTGTTGATCACTTCGGACAGGTAACTTGTATTAGTTTTTAACGAAACGGCAAGATTGGAAATATTAAGTTTTGGATTGGTAAATTTCCCCGATTCTTCAAACCTGGACAATTTATCCAGCAAATCCTTTTCTACCAGCTCCGGAATAGTAACTTTTTCCGGCTTAACTTCATTCTGTAATGTTTGAGGTTCGGAAACCAACTGATTATTTTTCAGATTTTTGATGAGTAATTCGAACGCTATCTTTTCTTTTTTACGCTTTTGAATAAGAAATATAATCAGCAGTAGCATCAAAATCAAAAATACTGTACTGATTACTGCTAATGTCCTGGTGTTGTGATCTGCATTGGAAATGGCGTTCCGGTAATCTTTCTGCTCTTCCGAAATGGCAGAATTGATGGCTTTATACTCTTTTTCCTTATTGGAATTGTTCAGTGCGACATATTTTTCATTATAAAAAACCGATTTTTCATTATCGTCAATAAGTCTGTAGTTCTCGGCAAGGCTCTGATAAACATCCGATTTCAATCTCGTGTTTTCCAAATCTTTACTATTAATAATGGCCAGTAAAATGCCGATAGCCCGGTTATAATCTTTCTTCCCGGAATAAATGGATGCGAGCGCCTTTCTGATAAAAAGATCCAGCTCTTTGTTTTGATCATCTTTAACAGCCAGAGACCGATTGAGATAGACTTCCGCCGAATCATTTTTATCAATAAAAATATACGAATTCCCGATATTATAAAGCGAACGCCTGTAATGATAAATAGGAATCGCGGAAACTGATGCAGCAGACTGAAACTCCTTCAGTGACTTTTTATAATACATGTTGGATTCCGGAAATTTTTTCTCATCAAAAGCAATATTTCCCAGTTCTATGAAAGACAATCCCTTATATAGCTTCTTTGCGTCGCCTTCAGGCATTTTGTTGATCTGAATAATAGCCTTGTCCAGATATTCCTTTGCCTTGTCATTAAGATTGAGCTGGGTGTATTGGTGAGACAGCGAGCCATAGATCTTTGCCGTGAGTTCATAATTATTTGTTTCCTCGGCCAGTTCTTTAGCCTGAAACAGCAGTTGTGTTGATTTATTAAAATCATTCTTTTTAAAGTAATCCACAGCAAGCTCCATCAGCTTCCTGCTTTTCTCATCTCTTGGATCAACCTGCTCAGCAATGGTGTTTTGCGCAAAACAATTGACGTTAAATAATAGTAATATAATTAGAAAAAAAATGCGCATTTCCGTGAACTGATAATTGAATCAATAGTCAAAATTAGGGATTATTTCAACAACACATCTCACAAAAAAAACCGGTTAAAAAAAACCGGCTTTATTTTTTACTTCTGTTAATTGGCCAGGATATCGCCTGTCATTTCTTCAGGAATACCAACACCCATCACTTTCAGGATTGTAGGTGCAACATCACCCAGTTTGCCGGGTTTAAGATTCCAGGTGTGGTCTTTATCCATTACGATAAACGGAACCAGGTTTGTAGAGTGTTGCGTATTCGGGCTTCCGTCCGGATTTATCATCACATCAGAATTACCGTGGTCTGCCAAGATGAAAACAGCATAACCGTGTTCATAAGCTGTAGTTGCTACTTTCTGGATGCATTCATCCACCACTTCAGCCGCCTTTACCGCTGCCGAGAAAACTCCGGTGTGACCAACCATATCCGTATTGGCAAAATTGAGGCAAATGAAATCTGCTGTTTCCTTTTCCAGCTCCGGAACAATTGTATTGGTGATATCATAAGCAGACATTTCGGGCTTCAGATCATAAGTTGCCACATCTTTCGGGCTTGGGCAAAGCAAACGTCTTTCCTGGACGAATTCTGCTTCTCTTCCTCCTGAAAAAAAGAATGTTACGTGCGGATATTTCTCTGTTTCCGCAATTCTGATCTGGGATTTCCCTGCACTTTCCAGAACCTCACCCATTGTTTTCTGTAGGACATTCTCATCAAAAACAACTTTTACATTCTGGAAGGTTTTATCATAATTGGTCAATGTTACATAATACAGATCCAGATTCTTCATTCCGTATTCAGGGAAATCTTTTTGTGAAAGCACTTCGGTAATCTCACGGCCCCTGTCCGTCCGGAAGTTGAAACAGATCACAACATCGTGATCTTCAATCTTCGCAATAGGAAAATGATTCTGAACGTTAACAATCGGTTTGATGAACTCGTCCGTGACATCCTCATTGTAAGATTCCTGAATCGCCTGCACCAGATCTTTGCACTCTTTCCCGACACCATTTACCAAAAGATCATAAGCCAGCTTCACGCGCTCCCAGCGCTTGTCTCTGTCCATCGCATAGTAACGTCCGATAACGGATGCCAGCTTGCCCGTTGTGGACTTCATGTGATTCAGCAAATCTTCAATGAAACCTTTTCCTGATTTGGGATCACAGTCACGGCCATCCGTAAAAGCATGCACAAAAACATTTTCGGTAAATCCAAATTCGTGGGCAGCCGTAAGAAGGCCTTTCAGGTGATTGATATGCGAATGCACGCCACCATCTGAAACCAGACCAATGAAGTGCACTTTCTTATTATTAGCTTTGGCATATTCGAAAGCGTGCTGGATCACCGGCTCTTTTCCAAGACTTCCGTTTTCCACCGCCATATTAAGCTTTACAAGATTCTGATAGACCACGCGGCCGGCACCTAGATTCATATGTCCTACTTCCGAGTTTCCCATTTGCCCGGCCGGCAATCCAACGGCGAGTCCGCTAGCTTCCAGCGTTGTATTCGGGAATGTTTTTAAGGCATAGTCCATAAAAGGTGTATTGGCCTGAGCAATGGCGGAAACAGCGGGATTTGGCCCGATTCCCCAGCCATCTAATATTGCAAGAATTGCTTTTTTTGACATTGTTGATTTTGTTTTGTTATCACAAATTTACGAAATGGAATGGGGAAAGGGGAATTTTATATTTGCTTTTTTCAGAAACTGCCACCTAAAGCTTTGTAATAATCGATTGTTCTCTTTATTCCAATTAATTGTTCTTTTGTTATATTTTTTATATTATAGTACTGCCTGCCAATAAATTTCATTTTAGCAGATTTTGCATTTGCTAAAGCTCTTAACAATTCTTTATCATTATTGGTTGAAACATTTTCATCAAACCATTCCCATATATGTCCTCCATCTCCTGAATCAGTTTCCGTATTTAGTGGGATATATTCATAAGCTTTTCCATCAATTGAAAATTGAATTTTATTAAAAAATAACCATTCATCGGAATAGTATTGAACTCTAAATCTTAAATTGCTAGGAATATTATTTTCAGTTTGAAAATAACAATAAATTCCATTTTGATTTGTATAAGGGGGTGAAGATTTAGGTTGGATCCAAGTCTTTCCTTCTGGCGAAAATTCATCTTTTTTTTGCTTAAAATATACTTTTAGTTCATTGACTTTCAAAGAATCAATATTATTTACATTATCAGCACCCGTAGATTTTGGAATCGAACTACTTAAAGAAAAAACCCTTTCTGTAATCTCACTCTCTCTTTTTTCTTTATTCGGAAAATCAATATAAGTAAGTTCATTTCCTTTTTCATCATAAACACTAAAACTTAATGGTATTGATGAGGAAGAACCCAATGATTTTTTCATATCCATTTCAACTTTTTTAGAAATAATAAACTTTTGAAAAGCCTCTAAATAAGCTAATGTATCATTATCAGCTTGAAATATTTCTTCTTTCTCCTCTCTGTCAACTCCAGCAATGGATCTTTCTCTTTGAATTTGTTCAACATACTTATAATCTTTTTTGCAGGAAATTACTGTGACTGAAATTATAAAAAGTAGCATTTTTTTACTCATGATAGATTTTTTTATTTCATTATGTTATCAAATGTAAGGTTTAACCTATAATTATTTTTTACGGTTTCCCATAAACATATTATCTTTTTTTAACCAAAGCAGAAAACAGTTTGTTAATTTAATTCTTCCAAATATTTATTCAACATATATCCTAGCTTCCTTCAACACAAATCCAATACAAATCTGATATAAGTCCGATATAAGTCTAATAAAATATTGGATTTGTAACTTTTCTATATCTATCTTATTATGGATTTAATGCGAATGAACTATCTACTTAGCATTAACTTAACGTGAGTTCTATGTTAGGAATTTACAATTTTTTTGATAATCAATTTATTGCATTCTATAAATTGCATCGGGCTTTAGCCCGATCTAAAGATTGAAGTTCAAAATAGGCTTTAGCCAAAATTAATGATATGTTTTGGCTAAAACCTATTTTTCTATCCATCATTAAAATGGGCTAAAGCCCATTCCTATTAATTTTTATACATCAATCATAAATTGAACTCACGTTAATTTAATATCCTTGAACCCCTTACTCCTGAACATAGAAACAAACCGGCAAACAATTATTTTCCGTATGTTTTGCCAATTGACAAATATTCTTACCTTTAAGACCCTTTTTTAAAAAAATAAAATGGACTTGAGAGACCAACTAAAAAACCTTTTCCCAGACCACGAAGAGCAGGATTTTGAAATGCCGAAAGAAACCTTCAAACAGAAAGAACCTTTGGTGTGCAAATTCGAAAAGAAAGGCCGGAACGGAAAACCGGTAACTTTAATCGAAGGCTGGGAAGGCGATGATGATGGTCTGAAAGAAATTTCTAAAAAAATCAAAACTACACTTGGGATTGGCGGCTCCGAAAAAGACGGTATCATCATTATACAGGGGGACAATCGGGATAAAATCATGAATATCCTGAAAGATATGGGCTACAAAACAAAACGTGTAGGAGGATAATAACAATATAATTGATAATTGATAATTGATAATTGATAATTGATAATTGATAATTGATAAATCTATTATCTCAAATAAAAATTTAAAATCTTAAAACAATATATATGATTAACAAACTAGCAGCTTCCGAATTGGTACTGAATGACGACGGAAGTGTTTACCACCTTAATCTTCTTCCGGAAGATCTTGCAGAAAAAGTAATTCTGGTGGGCGATCCGGACAGGGTTCCTAAAGTTTCCAAATATTTCGACAATATTGAGGTAAAGAAAAACAAGAGAGAATTCTACACGCACACCGGAACTTTGCGGGGCGAGCGAATTATGGTAATGTCTACAGGAATCGGGACAGAGAACATTGATATTGTGATGAACGAGCTGGACGCGCTGGTTAATATCGACCTGAAAGAAAAAGAATTCAAAAAGGATCACAAGGCTTTACAGCTTTTCCGAATGGGAACCTGTGGCAGCGTGAATCCTGACATCGAGGTCAATAATATGCTGGTTACTGAGAATGTGGTTGGATTGGACGGACTGATGCATTTCTATCAGGATTATCAGTTCGAGAATGAATTCAGCAAAAATTTCCTTGAGAAGTTTCCTTACGACAGAATCAAGCCGATGCTTTACTTTGCAGATTGGGCGGAAGAGCTTGGAACATTATATTCCGATGCCAAATACAGGGGAAATACGGCAACCTTCCCGGGATTTTATGCCCCGCAAGGCCGTCAGCTAAGGCTGAAAGCGCTGGATGACCAGTTCCTGGAAACGCTTAATGATCTTGGGGTTTCTAACTTTGAGATGGAAACTTCTGCCATCTACGGCTTGTCAAAATTATTAGGACATAAAGCCATTACGGTCAACTGTGTCATCGCCAACCGAAGACGCGGCGAATTTGCAAGCGACCACCACGCATCCGAAAAAATGATGATCGAATGGGTGCTGGACAGAATTATTAAGTAGAGACAATCTTTAAATGTAACAGTTTACCAATCTAACAATTATTATGCATTGGTAAATTGTTACATCTTTTCATTGTTAAATGGTATTCCGTACAAAACAGCTCTCAATGTGATCATCCACAACGCCGGTTGCCTGCAAGTGTGAATAGACAACTGTTGATCCCAGAAATTTAAATCCTCTTTTCTTAAGATCCTTACTGATCGCATCAGACAGTTCTGTAGTTGCAGGTGCTTCCGTGTGATGATTCCAGTGATTTACAATTCTGTTTCCGCCGGTAAAAGTGGAAATATAGTCATAGAAACTCCCGAATTCTTTCTGAAGCTCCATAAACTTTTGCGCATTGGAAATGGCAGCAAGAACTTTCAGACGGTTTCTGATGATTCCTGTATCCTGCATCAGCGCCTCAATTTTATCATCCCCATATTTTGCGATCTTTTTGTAACTGAAATTATCAAAAGCTTTTCTGAAGTTTTCTCTTTTTCTGAGAATTGTAATCCAGCTTAAGCCCGCCTGGAAACTTTCCAGGATCAGAAACTCAAACATTGTGGCATCATCTGTAACCGGTCTTCCCCATTCTTCATCATGATATTTTTGATAGAGCTCATCAGTCCCGCACCAGGCACATCTTATTTTTTCCATAGTTAATTATTTTAAAAAGTGTCAATTTAGCAAAGATTATAAATTGAAAACAAAACATTAACGTTCATTAAGACTTTGCGGCACCGTAATTGGATAAATGATGATATCAAATCAAATTTTTCAATTTATTAACCCAAAAATAAAATATTATGAGTACGCCAAATGAAAATTACAATGATGCAGAAAGAGCTGTAAACAGAACTGAAAACTCATTAGAAAATGCAGCTGATACAGCAAAAAATAAAGTTAATGAATATGCTGACAGAGCCAGAAATTATATTGACGAGCAAAAAAGAAAAAATGAAGAACCTACCAGAGAAGGATTCTTTGATAATCTAAAATCTAACCTGGCTGATGCCTGGGAAGACACAAAAGATTTTGCAGACAAGGCATGGGAAAGCACAAAAGATACGGCTAATGATGCCTGGGAAAAAACAAAAGATACAGCAGAAGATGTAAAGGCAGAAGTGAGAAAAGCAACCAATTAGTTTTTAAGTTAGTAATAGTTTTTCACAACGAAAGGAGAAGATTTTTAGAAGTCTTCTCCTTTTTATTTTATATTTGCTGATTATTATTCAGCAATGAAAAAGCGTTTTGTATTCAGTTTATTTTTACTCGGTTTTTTAGCAAATTCCCAAACATTTACTCAGGAGTATGCGAATGTGAGCAATCTTGTTTCACAAAGCAACATCAATACTTACCTCCAGGAATTTGAAACACTTGGTGTTAAGACGACGGGATCTACAGCTAATAACAATGCTTATACGTGGCTAAAAAACAAATACCTGTCTTTTGGCTACACAGAAAATGATATTACGAAAGACAATTTCACCTACAACGGACAGACCACATCCAACATCATTGTCACCAAAAAAGGTACAAAATACCCAAACATCTATGTCATTGTCTGTGGTCATTATGATACCATTGTAGGAACCGGAACCAATGATAACGGCAGCGGTGTATCCGTGATCCTGGAAACAGCAAGGCTTTTAAAAAATATACCCACGGAATATTCTATAAAGTTCATCAATTTTTCCGGTGAGGAACAGGGACTTTTAGGCTCTGCTCACTATGTCAGCAACGTGGTAAACGCCACCAGCCCAAAAATGAATATCCGGCTGGTTCTGAATATTGATGAAGTAGGCGGCATAAAAGGTCAGACGAATGATACCGTAACCTGCGAAAGGGATGAATCCAATTCTCCGAGCGCCAATAATACCGCTTCCAACACCTTCACGCAACAGCTGATTAATTGCATCAAACTATATTCGCCGCTTAAAACCAATCTGAGCTATGCTTACGCTTCGGATTATATGCCTTTTCAATCCAACGGAGAAATCATAACCGGCCTTTTTGAATATAACGAAACTCCATACGCCCACACAGCGAATGATAAATATTCCAATCTGGATCCTGTCTATATCTACAATATAGCAAAGGGAACCGCAGGAGCGGTACAGCATTTTGCCGTTGCATCCACTGCTCAGACTCTGGACACTTGTACGCCGAAACAAATTGCCGGAAGTTTCAGATTCTACCCAAATCCTGCAAAGGATTTTATCCAGCTCGAATTTCTCAACAGTAAAACCCAACGCTTCAGCTTTGTAATTACTGATTATGAAGGCAAAGTTCTCAGCAAAACAGAAAATCAGACCAGAGTTGATATTTCCGGTCTTCCAAAAGGAATTTATCTGGGGACTTTCTATGTAGAAGATCAGCAGATCAGCAAAAAAATCATTGTGGAATAAATCTTTTAGCTATTATATAAAAATTTAGGGCAATCCCCTCGCCTTCGCTTTTCCCTCGGCTCGGGTCGTGCTATCCGCTCATATCTTTTTTACCAAAGCTTTTGTCAAAGCAAAAAAAGGATAACCGCTGCTATCACTATTGCAGCATCTGTTGGTTATATTTATTCTTTTTACTTGCAAAATTGCTTTGAAAATAAAACAATCGTAATAATATAGTTTTACGAAATCAAAAATTCTTATCTTTGCACCCTATGCAGAAAATCTTAATCGTAGAAGACGAAAAAGCAATATCGGGAGTTCTACACAGTATTTTATCAGACGAGTTACCAGATTACCATTTCGAGATCGCAGAAGACGGTCTGGAAGGTTATAAATATATCGAAAAAGAAGATTTTTCTTTGGTAATTTCCGATATCAAAATGCCTAAACTTTCCGGGACAGAACTGCTGAAACAAACTTTGCAGCTAAAGCCTGACACCACATTTGTCATGATTTCCGGACACGCCGATATCGATACAGCCGTGAGCTGTCTGAAAGAAGGCGCCTATGATTTCATATCGAAGCCAATTGACATCAACAGGCTGATTACAAGTGTGAAAAATGCTTTAGATAAAGGTAATCTTCAGAAAGACAACAAGCATCTTAAGCAGGAAAACAATCAGCTTAAGAAAAAAGTCAATAAGAAATACCAGATGGTTGGTGAGTCTGCAGCACTGAAAAGAATTCAGGAAATCATAGACAAAGTAGCGCCTTCCGACGCCAGGGTTATGATTACCGGGCCAAACGGAGCGGGTAAAGAGTTGGTTGCCCACGCCATCCATTCACAAAGCGAGCGATCCAGAGGACCTATGGTTGAGGTAAACTGTGCAGCCATCCCTTCAGAACTGATAGAAAGTGAGTTATTCGGACATGTAAAAGGGTCATTTACAGGCGCCATAAAAGATAAATCGGGTAAATTCGAGCAAGCCAATGGCGGAACTATTTTCCTGGATGAAATTGGAGATATGAGCTTGGTTGCCCAGGCAAAAGTTTTGAGAGCACTGCAGGAAAGCAAAGTTTCCCCGGTCGGAAGCGACAAGGAAATCAAAGTGGATGTCCGTGTGATTGCAGCTACAAACAAGAATCTCACTAAGGAAATCGAAGCGGGAAAATTCCGTGAAGACTTGTTCCACAGGCTTTCTGTGATTGAAATCAATGTTCCGTCACTCAATGACAGAAGAGAAGATATTCCTTTGCTGGTAGAATATTTTACACAGGTTATTGCGAATGAAAACGGAAGCTCGCCTAAGAAATTTGATGATAAATCCATCAAAGCGCTGCAGCAATTTGACTGGACCGGAAACATCAGGGAGCTTAGAAACGTAGTGGAAAGATTGATTATCTTAGGTGCAGACCCTGTGACTGCCGATGACGTTGCGAATTTTGTAAAGAAATGAGATTAAATAGATAAAATATTTAACCGTCTCGTTCTTTTCAGCGAGGCGGTTTTTTTTGATTAAAAGTGAAAAATCTGCGATTATGATTTTTCACTGACTAAAATAAAATAAGTTATGATACGATTTTTAAATAAACAATATACGCAGGAATCCCTGAAACTGGCTCTTCCTGTCATGCTGACACAAGTGGGACAAGTTTCTGTAAACCTGTTCGATAATATTATTGTTGGAAAACTTTTAGGAGCGCAGGCGCTGGCATCGGTTTCACTAGGCAACGCTTTGTTCTTCTCGATTTTTGTTTTGGCACTGGGTTTTTCTTTTGCGATTCCGCCTTTGGTTTCCGAAGCCAATTCCCAGCAGAAACATAGTGTAATTAATTCGGTTTTCCGACACGGATTTGTAATTAATTTAGGCATCGGCATTTTTCTGATGATCCTTTTACTTGCCGCATTGCCATTGATCTATCACCTGGATCAGCCTGCAGAAATTATTCCTAATACGATTAATTTCCTGAGCATAATGGCATTCACAATGATTCCGTTTATGATGTTCCAGACCTTGAGAGAAGTTTCTGAAGGACTAGGATTTACAATTGGCGTTACCAAAGCGACAATTATTGCAAACGTCATTAACATAGCATTGAACTATGTTTTTATCAAAGGGCTTTTTGGGTTACCGGCAATGGGTGTTCAGGGTTCCGCTCTGGCAACGCTTCTGGCAAGGATTTTTATGGTGGGATTTCTTTATTATGTTTTGGTAAAAGAACCTAAAACAAGACGATATATCAAAGAATTTTCTCTTAAAGCCAATCTTTTTGCCAAAGAAATGTTTGCCAAAATGATAAAGCTCGGTTTCCCTACCGCAATGCAAATGTTTTTTGAAGTCACTGCTTTTGCTGCCGCTGCATTCATTTGTGGGCTAATAAGTTCCACTGATATAGCGTCTCATCAGATTGCGTTATCTATGGCTAGTTTTACATTCAACCTCTGCATCGGTTTTAGTGTAGCTTCTACAGTAATGGTGGGCAACAGAATGGGTCTGAAAGATTTTGAAGGATTAAGAAAAATCGGGATCAATAATTTCAAATTAACCTTGATCTATATGGGATTTTGTGGGCTGATGTTTATACTTTTCAGAAATATTCTGCCTCATTTTTTCACGAAAGAAAGCGATGTTCTGGTAATCAACCTGGCATCTAAATTAATGATTATTGCAGCACTTTTCCAGTTATCAGACGGAATTCAGGTGACTGCTTTGGGTTGTCTCAGAGGGATTCAGGATGTGAAAATCCCTAGTATTATTACGTTCATTGCGTACTGGATTTTCACGATTCCGATGGGTTATTTTCTATGTGTCACAATGAAAATGGGTGCATTCGGAATGTGGATTGCACTGGGCGTTGGTCTTACAATTTCAGCCGTTCTTTTGGTAATTAGGTTTTTGAGACTGAGCAAGAGAAAAGCATTAGCCGGAGCTAATTAATAATGAAGAAGTAATAACGAATTAAATTACTCATAATCTCTCGCAGATTTTGCTGATTTGCCGATTAAATAGCATAAAATCTGTATAATTTGCCCAATCTGCGAGAATACTTTCAACAAATTCAAGTTATTAAGCAGATTATAATTTGTGACTTTAGATAAAAACCTATTTTAAATTTTTAAATTTGCAACACAAAATTTCGAAATGAATATTAAACAAAATATACAGTCAAAAATAACAGAAATTATTGCTCAACTCTACGGAATCGAAGGTGTGACGCTGGAAGTTCAGAAAAACAAAACTGAGTTTGAAGGTGATTTCACTATCGTCATTTTCCCTTTGGTGAAACAGGCGAAAAAAAGTCCTGATGTTATCGGAACCGAATTGGGCGAAGAAATGAAAAATCAAATTGACTTTGTTGAGAATTTTAATGTGGTAAAAGGTTTTCTTAACCTGAAAATCAAAGACCGGTTGTTCGCCGAGCAATTATCCGAAATCAGCAATGATTTTGATAATGTAACGCCAAAAAACCAAACAGTAATGGTGGAATATTCTTCGCCAAACACCAATAAACCGCTCCATTTGGGACACATCAGAAATAATCTTTTGGGTTTTTCTGTGGCAGAAATACTGAAAGCAGACGGCTACAATGTCATCAAAACTCAAATCATTAACGATCGAGGGATTCATATCTGCAAATCGATGCTGGCCTGGGAGAAATTCGGAAATGGTGAAACGCCGGAATCCACTGGCTTGAAAGGCGATAAGCTGGTCGGTAACTATTATGTAGAATTCGATAAACTTTATAAATCTGAAATTAAAGCACAAATGGCTGACGGAATAGATGAAGAAACTGCAAAAAAGCAGGCGCCGTCTATCATCGAAGCTCAGGAAATGCTTTTGAAATGGGAACAAAACGACCCTGAAGTGCGACAACTTTGGAACTTGATGAACGAATGGGTTTATGCAGGATTTAATCAAACCTACTCCAGACTGGGTGTTAATTTTGACCAGGTTCAGTATGAGAGCAATACTTATATTCTGGGGAAAGATCTGATTCAGAAAGGTCTGGAAAACGGAATTCTTTACAGAAAAGAGGATGGTTCTGTTTGGTGCGATTTGACTGATGAAGGTCTTGACCAAAAATTGTTGTTACGTTCGGATGGAACTTCGGTTTATATGACTCAGGATTTGGGAACTGCTGTGGAACGTTTCAAAGATAATGACATCCAAAAACTGATTTATACTGTTGGAAATGAGCAGGATTATCACTTTCAGGTTCTTTTCAAAATCCTGAAAAAATTAGGTTATGAGTGGGCAGACCAGCTTTATCATTTGTCTTACGGAATGGTAGAATTACCGGAAGGAAAAATGAAATCGCGCGAAGGAACCGTGGTTGATGCCGATGATCTGGTGGAAGAAATGTATAAAACTGCGAAAGAAAAATCTCAGGAGTTGGGTAAACTGGAAAATCTGAGTGATGAAGAAAAAGAGCGTTCTTATGAAACAGTGGGTTTAGGTGCTCTGAAGTATTTCATCCTGAAAGTGGACCCGAAGAAAAAGATGCTTTTCAACCCTGCGGAAAGTATTGATTTCAATGGAAATACAGGTCCGTTTATTCAATATACTTATGCCAGAATTCAGTCGCTGCTGGATAAAGCTGGCTTTGAAAGAAAAGAATTTAACGATTCTTATCTTCCAAACGACAGTGAAAAGGATCTGATTATGCTTTTATCCGAATTCAAAGATGTAGTAAACAAAGCTGCGGAATCACTTAGTCCGGCTCTGGTTGCGAATTATGTCTATGAACTGGTAAAAAGTTATAATTCTTTCTATCAAAATAATCCGATCCTGAATCAGGAAAATGAAACGGCGAAACAATTCCGTCTTCAGTTGTCTGACTTGACAGGAAAAACCATAAAAAAAGGATTATCATTACTTGGAATTGGTACTGTAAACAGAATGTAAGCGTATTATTCAATAAAAAATAAAATAGCCTCAAAATTGTTTTCGAGGCTATTTTTATTATAAAATTCCGGCTGGATTATTCCTTGATAACTTTCTTAGCTATAATTCCGGATTTTGTTTTAACTGTCACTATGTAAAGACCTTTTGGATATTGAGCAAGACTTAATGTCTGAGATTTGGAATTATTCAAACTTTCGAAAATCATTTTACCATTCATATCAAACACCGCAATTCTTTCCGGATTATCCTCAAGATTCACATTAACAATATCCTTCGTTTTTGTAGGGAAAACTTTTACTTCATCTTTTGTGATGTCAGCAGAAGCCATTGTTATTTTTTTGGTTCCTGTAGCAACCAAAGCAAAATCCTGTGTTGAAGCATTTCCGTCCTGGTTTACCAGCGGATTCTTATTGGTAACCTCTATTCTGTATAATCCGTTTGCGGTTGGATTATCAATAACAATCTGTTCTATATTATCTACCGAATTATCACCTTTTGTAGCGTTGGCATTAGGATTTGTAATATCAAGTTTCCAGGGATAATAAACGATACCGTTTCCTTCATCAATTACTCTCACATCCAGGTCATTTACCAATCGGGAGGTGTTGTTTTGCTGAAGATCTGTATCATTGGTAAAATAGGCAATCGCAGGATCTACCCAGGAAATACTGACTTTCAGAGGTTCGCTTCCGGTAGCTTTGATCTGTTTTGTAAATTTAACACCGGACTGCAGATTATTTTTTTCCAGGTAAGCATCTTCATTCAGCCTGTTGACCAAAACCTGAGCTGCTTTTTTGGCGTCTACCAATCCCCAGCCATACCATACATCAGGACCTGGTCTTCCCGCTTCATTAGCAGTATGCGTTAATAAAGCCTTCATCTCATCTGCTTTAAAAATAAAAGAACTGTTGCCGGATATATTTCTTTGGATCTGAGTCAACGCACCTGCAATTCCGGTTACGATTGGCGCTGCATAAGATGTCCCATAATTTACTACATACAGATTGGTAGCATTCGGGCTGGATGTAACGTAGTTTGCCATTATCATATCTACACCAACGGCTGTGAGATCCGGTTTCACGGCACCGTCTTTCCTCGGACCGGCACTGCTGAAGCTTCCTTTTACGACATCAGAAGCCTGAGTATACTTGTGATTGGCCGTCGTCAGCTGATTAACTGCACCAACTGTAATAATATTTTTGGCTAATGACCCGAAATAGATACAATTATTACCCTGGCTGCAGTTTGCCGGCGGCACTTCATCATTGGCTCCAAAAAGTACCCACGCACTAGTAGTGGTATCATATCTGTACTTTACAGAATTAGCATCCGGGCCTACACCATAATAATTTCCTGTAGATTTTACAATAATCTGTTGTGGCTGCGAATAAACGATTTTGTCAAAATTATAATCCTGCACGCCATAAGCTCCGGCATAAGTATCCTGGTGATTAAGATCATAATTGCCGTACCAGTAATAAGTGTTAGCTGTTCCCGGTTTATTCCACCCGGAATTGATTCCGTAAGAATGGTTGGAGATATTAAGATCCGGAAGGCTTGCCAGCTTTTCATAATTGTTCTGAACTGTGCCGTTGATGGTAGTTGCAGCAAACATATAATTGTCTGTTGTAGCCTGCGGAAGTATCCCTTTTGCATTGGCTTTAGGATATGAGACGCTGCTTTGGGTAAAATTTCCCGTTGCCAAACCGTTTCCTATCAGCAAACTGTTAACATTGGTTCCGTGGTAATGTTTCGCTTCTGTAGAAGCTTCTTTGTTTACAGCTCTGTTCGTTGTAAACTGTTCGTGGGTGTCCTGGATGCGGCCTGCATCGAAAATAGTTATCTTGATACCGTTTCCTGTTACAGCAGGCACTCCTGCGACTGTCCCGGCCTGCAATTCATCCACATTAGCGGTAGCATTGGCACTGGTCTCTTCAACGGAATAAAAAAGCGGAATCTGTCCTGCAAATCCGGCCAGATTTTTCTTAAGATTTTCAGCTGATTTATCAGAATACTGATTGGCATTCTTCTGAAGGAATTGATCTAACTTTTTTTCATTTTCAACACGCTGCAACGCAAACTCATTTTTCAGTTTACGATCCTGGCCACTGACATAATATAATGAAAATAAAAAACTTACACTGAATAAAATTTTTTTCATTGGAGCTGTTTTGTGCAAAGATAATCATTCATTCAGCAACTTATTACCTTTTTAACACTATTAATATCAATAATAATTATATACTTTTTTTGTGTCTTTCAAAACTGTAACTTTACACAAATTTCTAATGCAGATGTATTTAGTTTTCGATACTGAAACCACAGGTTTACCAAAAAATTTCAACGCTCCGCTTTCCGATTCCGACAACTGGCCCAGAATGGTTCAGATTGCGTGGCAGTTGCACGATGATGACGGAAATTTAATTGAAAATCAGGATTATATCATCAAACCGGAAGGTTATGATATCCCTTTCAACGCTGCGAGAATCCACGGAATCACTACCAAAATTGCTAACGAAGAAGGCCGGGATCTTCAGGAAGTTCTGGAAGAATTTGCGCAGACTCTTGAGAAAGTCAGAGTCGTTTCCGGACACAATGTGGAATTTGATTACAATATTGTAGGCGCCGAGTTTCATCGGAAAAACATCAAAGACAATCTCCAGGAAAAGCCGAAAGCCGACACAATGATTCTGGGAACTGATTATTGTAAGCTGGAAGGTGGCCGTGGCGGAAAATATAAATCGCCGAAGCTGGAAGAACTTTACGAGAAATTATACGGTCACAAATTCGATGAAGCGCACAATGCGGCAGCCGACGTTAATGCAACTGCTCAGGTCTTCTTCGAGATGATGAGAATCGGTGTGATTCCTGCGGATGTCCTGAAAATCCCTGAAGCGAAATTAAAAGAATATCAGGCTGCCAATCCGAATCCGATCAGGCCTTTCGGAATTGTGATCAGAAGACAGGTTGCCAGCTTCAACAACAAGAAAAAACAAACCGATTTCGGAAGTGTGGATGAAATCGATCTGGGGAAATATTTCCATTTCGACAACCACAGCGTTTTCTCCACACTCACAGCCACCACCAACATCAGTGACCTTATCAGCAAAGCCAAGCAGGATAATTTCCCTGCCGTCGGAATGGTAGATCTGGGCAATATGATGGGCGCATTCAAATTTGTGTCTGCAGTGGAAGGCGCCAATTCCGACATCAGTAAAAAACATAAAGAATATCTTGCCAAAAAGCAGGAAGCTGAAGAAAAAGGAGAAATTTTCAATGAAGAGGAACCGAACGCTAATCTACTGATTCCCATCGTTGGCTGCGAATTTTATATTTCCGACCGCTACGAACAGAAACAATTTACCAAAGATGACCCGGACAGGAGAACACAGGTGGTTCTTTTAGCCAAAGATTTCAACGGTTATAAAAATCTTGTCAAATTATCAAGTATTGGCTTTCAGAAAGGATTTTATTTCGGCGTTCCAAGGATCAGCCGGGAACTGATTGCCCAATATAAAGAAGGCATAATTGCCCTGACTTCAGGAATCTATGGTGACATTCCCAGCACAATTCTGAACATTGGTGAACAGCGCGGGGAAGAACTGTTCCAGTGGTGGAAAAATATTTTTGGAGACGATTTCTATGTTCAGATCCAGAATCATAAATTGCCTGAAGAAGAACATTTGAATGAAGTTTTACTGCAATTCGCAGATAAATATAATGTCAAAATCCTCGCGCAAAACGAAACTTTTTACACCAATAAAAGCGATGCCAACATTCAGGATATTTTGAGCTGTATCAAAGACGGCGAAAAATTATCGACTCCGATTGGAAAAGGATTCGGAAAAAGAAAAGGATTGACAACAGACGAATATTACATCAAAAACGCGGATGAGTTAAAGGAAACTTTCCTTGCTTATCCCGATGCTTTCGAGGCATATGAAGAATTCCTGGCCAAATTCACGCCTTACACTTTGAAGCGTGATGTTTTGTTGCCGAAATTTGATATCCCACAGGAGTTCATTAATCCCGAAGATGATATCGATGGCGGAAAACGTGGTGAAATGGCATATCTTACTTATCTTACTTACGAAGGCGCCAAAAAACGTTACAATGAAATTACTGATGAAATCAAAGAGCGACTTGATTTTGAGCTGGATGTTATCGCCAACACCGGTTATCCCGGCTACTTTCTGATCGTTCAGGATTTCTGTAACGAGGCCAGAAATATGGGCGTTTGGGTTGGTCCCGGCCGTGGATCTGCAGCTGGTTCGGCAGTAGCCTATTGCATCGGAATTACCAATGTTGACCCGATTAAGTATGATTTACTTTTCGAGAGATTCCTGAATCCGGAAAGGGTTTCGATGCCCGATATTGATATCGACTTTGATGATGAAGGCCGTGATAAGATCATTAAATGGGTGGTGGACAAATATGGTCAGGACCAGGTGGCACAAATTATCACTTATTCTGTTCTTGGCGGAAAATCTGCGATCAAAGATGCCGGAAGAGTTCTGGATGTTTCGATCCCGGAAACCAATATGATCGCCAAGCTGATTCCATCCACACCCGGAATGAACATTGCAAAAGCCTTATCAAAATATGATAAACTGAAGCCGGAAGAACAGCAATTGGTGGATGAGATGAAAGCGGTACTCAACAACCCGAATGATTCCAGATTTTCGGTTCTGGAAAGCGCCAAAAAAATGGAAGGCTGCATCAGGAATACCGGGATTCACGCCTGTGGTGTCATCATCACACCGGAACCTGTAAGTAATCTGGTTCCAATTACTATTGCTGCGAAAGATGCGGACATTTTGGTTTCCCAGTTCGACAACTCTGTTGCGGAAAGTGCAGGTCTTCTGAAAATGGACTTTCTGGGTCTGAGGACATTAACCATTATCAAAGATGCTGTTAAACTGGTCAAAGAGCGTCACGGCATTGACATTGACCCGGATGCGATTCCACTGGATGATGCTAAAACGTATCAATTATTCAAGGAAGGACGGACAATCGGGATTTTCCAGTACGAAAGCCCTGGAATGCAAAAATATATGCGTGAGCTGAAGCCTACTGTCTTTGCGGATCTGATTGCAATGAACGCACTATATCGTCCCGGTCCGATCAAATATATCCCGAACTTCATCAATAGAAAACACGGGACTGAGGAAATCATCTATGATTTACCGGAAACCCAGGAATATCTGGAGGAAACTTATGGTATTACCGTTTATCAGGAACAGGTAATGCTCTTGTCTCAGAAACTCGCCAACTTTACTAAAGGTGAAGCCGATACACTGAGAAAAGCGATGGGTAAAAAGCAGATCGATGTTCTTAATAAAATGTATCCGAAATTCATTGAAGGCGGCAGAAAAAATAACCTTGATGAAGAACGTCTTGAAAAAATCTGGAACGACTGGAAAGCCTTTGCGGAATACGCTTTCAACAAATCGCACTCCACTTGTTATGCCTGGATCGCTTATCAGACGGCTTACCTGAAAGCCAATTATCCGGCAGAATATATGGCAAGTGTGATGAGCAACAATATCAATAACACAGCTTCTATCACAATGTTTATGGAAGACTGCAAAGCGATTGGTGTTGACGTTCTAGGACCGGATGTGAATGAATCTCAATATAAATTTTCCGTTAATGACAAAGGTCAGATCCGCTTCGGACTGGGCGCTATCAAAGGTATAGGAGAAGGGCCGAGTGAAGCCATTACCCGTGAAAGACAAAACGGAAGATTCAAAAACATTTATGATTTTTTTGAGCGTATCCCGTCTTCACAAGTTAATAAAAGAGTGGCGGAAAGTTTGGTGATTGCCGGTGCATTTGATGAATTGGATTCTTACCACCGTGGACAGTATTTTGATATCGACACTGCAGGAAGAACCAACCTGGAAAGACTTTTACGTTACGGACAGAGTTTCCAGGACAGCAAAAATGAAATGGAGAATTCTTTATTTGCCGATTTTGCAGAGGAAGTCCAGATTGAGCAGCCAAAACTCGCACCTTGCGCCGAGTGGCCAAATATGCATAAGCTGAACAGGGAAAAGGAGATCATCGGTTTCTATCTTTCTGCCCATCCTTTGGACGAATTCAAATACCAATTCCAGTTTATGCAGGGCGTACTTTCAAAAAAAGCAGTTCTGGAAGAGAAAAAAGAGGAAATTGTTCTGGAAGAAGTGGTTCCGATTCTGGAAGCAGACAGTGTTCCGGATGAAGATGTGCCGGATATTGTGGTTTCGGATGAAAGCGGCCTTGATGATGAAATCATCGAAGAAATTACTGTAAAAGCAGAGCCAAAAGGAAACTTTAACTTCCTGAATCTGGATGAGGTGGAAGCATTTAAGGATATTGCATTTCCAGCTAAATCTCCCGAATTATTTGAAGAAAAAAAGAGCTGGAAAGACCGCCAAAACGAAAAAGATAATACCAAAGAATATACTGTTGCAGGCCTAATTACAGAATACCGAGTTGCAGATGGTTTCCGAAGCGGTGAGAAAGTAGCATTCGTCAATCTTGAAGATTATACGGGTTCTTATTCATTTCGTTTAGGAGACAGAGATTATATGCGGCTGAAGGAAAAGCTGGAGGTTCAGCGTTTTGTGATTATGAAAATCAAATTCTCACAAGGAAAAGACGGCCGTGTTTTCGTAAACGTGAACGACGTCCTGGAACTCAAAGAAGCTTTTGAAAGATTTGCCAGAAGCCTTTCTATAGTTGTTCCATTGGAATCTCTCAGAGAAAGTGACATTCGTTTCTTCAAGGAAAACATTGTTGATAACAAAGGAGATCAAAAATTACAGTTTTTAATAAAAAACCCTGAGGATCAGTCCGTTTTAGAAGTTATTTCTATGCAGCATCAAATCAGTATTAATGAAAATCTACTAGAAGTGATTAATAAAATCAATAAGTACAATTTTTTTTTGAATTAGTAAATAATTAAACAATCGATTAAAATTACAAACCGTCAATAATTTATTGACGGTTTATTTATTATATACAATAATTAACAGTGAAATTGATGCTATTCAATAAATTAACATTAAATTTTAAAAAAATCTAAAAAAATTGTTGTTTAATTAAAAACAATAAACTATTTTTGAAATACTTAAAAAAATTTAACAATTATGAAGAAAATTCTACTTTCAAGCTTTATGGCTTTGGGAATCCTTGCTAACGCACAATTCTCGGAAAATTTTGACGCTTCTACCAGTGCTCCTGCCGGATGGACGGTTATAAACGGAGGCGGTACATCTACCTTTATTTTCTCAGCAGGTGCGCCAGGTTCTGCACTATCTGCACCTAATGCAGCGCAAATCAATTATGATGCAGTTGCTCATGATGATTACTTAGTAACACCGGCAATTACTGTAACAGCAGGTGTTAATGACAGACTGACATTTTTTGTGAAAAACCAGGATCCTGCTTATGTTGAAAATTATGATGTAAAACTTTCCACTACTACAGCAACAGCTGCCGCGTTTACGACATTTCTAAAAGCTAACGGGCCAGCACCTAATGCCTGGACACAAGTTGTTCTGGATCTGACTCCGTATGTGGGACAAACCATTTACATTGGTTTCCACGCAACATCCACAGATAAATTCAGACTATTGTTTGATAATGTTGTTAATGATACAGCACCTACAGCAGCACCAAACTGCCCAAGTCCTGCCACTCCGGCCAACAACGCCACTAACATTGACAATACAGCTACAACACTGACATGGACAGCACCTACAGGTGGCGGACCAGTTTCCTATTATGAACTCTATATGGACACTAATGCTAATCCTACCACAAAAATCGGGAATTATGTAAATCCTACAGCCACATTCAGCACTGCTACAAGTAATGCACTTTTAGCAGGAACTCAATATTACTGGAAAGTTGTGGCGGTTAACTCAGCAGGGTCATCTACAGGTTGCAGCTCAGTATACAATTTCACAACTAAAGCAAATCCTTTCCAGCCATATTGCTCAGGCAGCCTTACCTACAGCAATGCTATAGAGCCAATCACTTCTGTCGCAATAGCTGATATGACTAATGCTTCAGCTGCAACTTCAACCGTTTCTCACGAAGATTTCATCAGCAAAGTAGCAACTGTGGAACAAGGTAAAACCTACACAATTACTTTCCAAGGTAACACAGGAGGAAATTTCACAGACAGGTTCCTTGTTTTTGCAGACTGGAATAAAGATGGTGATTTTGCAGATTCTGGTGAAACATTCTTCGGAACAACCGCTACTGCAGTTGCCTTAACAAACTCTACCGGAGCAGACGGAAAAACAGTAACCGGAAGCATCACAGTACCTGCAACAGCTACACTTGGAAATACGCGTATGAGAATTAAGAAAAACTATGGCACATCTTCTTTCTATCTCAGCCCATGTTTCTCCAGTGGAACTACTACCACTGCAACATCAGGAACTACGGGTTACGGCCAAGCAGAAGATTACACCCTTAACATCATTGCTCCAGTATTAGCAGTTTCTGATATTAACAAAGGTGCAGTTTCTGTATATCCTAATCCTTTTAAAGATGTCTTAAAAATCTCTGACATCAAAGGTGTTGAATCTATCCAAATCAGCGATATGTCCGGAAGAGCAGTAAAAACGCTTGAACCAGCATCCGAGATCAACTTATCGAGTCTAAAAGAAGGATTATATATCATCAACCTAAAAATGGAAGACGGAAGCACAAAGACTTTTAAAGCCATTAAGAAATAATTTTAATTAATCAAAAACCGCCTTATTCAGGCGGTTTTTATTTATGTTCAAACAAATAGTTATTTAATTATCAAATAAATAAAAACATTTACATTATTATATTTATAATTAAAATAATCATTAGATTTGCAATACAATAACAATAACTGTAATTAAACAATTATGAAAAAAATTCTATTAGCTTGTGCTTTCGCACTTGGTTTCGGAGCAAATGCTCAGTACAACTACACAGCAGATCCTACGACGGATGCTAACTTAATCTATTTCACGGTTGCCCCTACTACAACAACCGGATGTGTCGGAGGAGGACTATCACAAGTTGCAAATGCAACCAATACTCAGATTGGAGCAGGTATCAACCTAACGACTTTATCGGACTCTGATCCCGCACAGACTAACAACGGACAGGCTGCAACAGTAACTTTGTCTTATAAAAAGACAGGAACAGGAACAGGAACATTGTATCTTGTTTATTTCGATGTTGATGCAGGCGGAACTACTTGGTCAGTTAATCCAATTACAAGTGTTGCCATTACAGCAAGCACTGTAACAACTTGTACTACTTTAACAGGAACTATTCCTGCCGGTACATTGAAGACAGACGGATCAAAAGATTACGCTTACGGATATTTCTTTGTGAGAGCCAGCGGTAATACTACAGTAGTTACTGCAGATTACAAAATATCCCAGCCAGTTGTAACTACAGCTCCTGCCTGTACCACTATAACCGCTCCGACTAACGGTTCAGTAATCTCTGCAGGACAACCATCCATAACCTGGACAGCTGCACCTACAGCAGTGAACTACAAATTGATGATCGGAACATCATCCGGTGCTAGTAATGTATTCAACGGAACAGTAAGCGGAACAACATATTCTTTCCCTGCTGCTGTGAATACTACTTATTATGCTAAAGTCGTTCCTTCTAACCTATCCGGTGATGCGACAGGATGTACAGAAATATCATTCAGCACAAATAATACTGTTGCATATTGTACAGCAAGCGGACCAGCAAGTGCACAGTATGATAAGATTACGAATGTAGCTTTCTCTAACATCAACAATACTTCTCCTGGAAGTGTGACACCTTACCCACCAGGATATGAAGATTATACATCAGTTGTAGGTAACGTTACAAAAGGAAATTCATATGGTCTTGTGGTAAAATCTGACAAAGTATATGCTGGAGATATTATCCGCGCTTTCATCGACTATAATAACAATGGAAATTTTGGAGATGCCGGAGAATTGGTAGCAACTGTAAATGTTACAGCAAACTCAACTGCTTATACAAGTCCTACTACCAATGTAACTATCCCTAGTGGAGCAATTACAGGAACAACGCGTATGAGAGTATTGGTATATGACAGCACTGCCACTTTCTCTTCTACTCTGGCAACTACAGGTTGCGGAACCGCTTCTTTCGGTCAGGTTGAAGATTACACATTGAATATCTCTCCTACGATGGCAGTTTCTGATGTGAATAAAAATGCGATATCTGTTTATCCTAACCCTTTCAAAGATATCCTGAAAGTATCTGATGTGAATGGTGTTAAATCTATCCAGATCAGTGATATGTCTGGAAGAGAAGTAAAATCTATGGCTCCAGCTGCAGAGATCAATCTTTCTAATCTGAAAGAAGGATTATACATCATTAATCTTAAAATGGAAGACGGAAGTACTAAAACTTTCAAAGCCATTAAAAAATAATAATCATCTAAAGTGATTTAAACCGCCTTTTTCAAGGCGGTTTTTTTATTTTACAATCAATCTTACAATTCATTATATATAAAATAAAAATATTGTCATATCATAATGCATAATTAAAATAAATTATTAGATTTGTGAAATAATAAAATAATTAAATAATTATGAAGAAAATTTTACTAACGAGTTTTGTTGCCTTTGGTTTATATGCCAATGCTCAGGTTGATGTTACAGCAACCGCAGGTACATCCACAGCAACATATACCACATTGAAGGGTGCTTTTGACGCTATCAATAACGGGACTCACCAAGGTGATATCAAACTCAGTATCACAGCAAATACTACTGAAACCGCTACGGCTGCGCTGAATGCCGTAACTACTTATTCATCTGTTCTGATCAAGCCTACGACTACAGCAACGATCACAGGTGCGATTGCGTCTAATCCGATCCTTAAAATCCTTGGTTCCAACGTGACCATAGATGGATCCAGCACAGTAAACGGAACCAGCAGAGACTTAACTTTCAGTAATACATCTACAACCAGCCCTTCTGTTCTTTTTATGGGATCGTCGCTCAGTGCTTCACCGATGACAAATGTCACCGTAAAAAATTCAGTATTAATTAACGGAAGCACATCCACAACAAATCTTGTTTTAGCAAACGGGACAACCACTGCCGGTTACTTCAATAATGTAACGATTCAGAACAATGATGTCAGAACAGGTTTCAACGGAATTTTCGTATTAGCAAACACGGCTACAGGAAATGGTAATAACTTATTAATTACCGGTAACACGGTTGGAAATGGTATCGTTCAGAACGGTATATTGGTTTCCGGTGTGGGCGGAACTTCTACAGTTAGCAATAATACTATTTCTAATAGCAATCCTACAGCAGGAACATCGACTACTCCAGCAGCATCGCTAGGTATAAACATTTCAACAGGAACAAATAATGCAACAGTTTCCGGTAATACCATCAGTGTAAAAAGCACTGCAGCCAGCGGAACAAACTATACAACTGGTATTGCTCTGAACGTGGGTGCTACAAACGTTTCTACAAAAGTTTTCAATAATAACATTATTGAAATCAGCGGTTTTCTTACCTATATTAACAGTAATGCCATATACCTGGGAGGAGCTACTCCAAATGTAAGTATTTACTCAAATAAAATATCCGGACTTAAAAATACTAACACAACCGGCACCCCGATGCAAGGTATTCTATTGGGATCAACATCTACTGCTGCTAATGTTTTGGTTTACAACAATGCCATTTCTGATATACAAGCTACAGCAGGAGGCCAGGTCTCAGGTATTTATGCTTATTCAGGTGCAGGGTATAAAATTTATAACAACACTGTAAACCTTAATACATCCAACGGTGAAACAGGCATTTCGACAGGACTTTATGTTATCAATACCATAACTGCAGCCGGCGCGCTAGACATAAGAAATAATATCCTTGTTAATAATAAGACAAGCGGTACCAGATATGCTATTTTCTCAGCGGCGGCAAATACGGTTTTCAGTAATATCAACTATAATAATTATTTCTCTGCCGGAACAGCGCTGGGTAACATCGGATCTACCGACAGAGTTACTTTGGCAGATGTCCAGACGGGTTTTGGAGGTAACGCCAATTCACTTTCTATAGCACCAGTGTTCATTGGAACCACTGACCTGCATCTTAATACCAGCACAAATGCGGGATTAGACAACACCGGAGTATCTTTAGCTGAAGTAACAACTGACCTGGATGGGAACGTAAGAAGCGCAACACCTGATATGGGAGCGTATGAGTTTACATATGTTGCACCGGTAACAGCACCAAACTGTACTACAGTTTCTGCACCGCTTAATAATGCCACGAATGTTCTGCCTAATCCGGCCACTTTCAACTGGGCTGTTGCAAATGGCGCAAACGCCTATAAAATCTATCTTGGAACTACTTCCGGAGGAACTAATGTAATTAATGGTACAACGACTACCGGAACGTCATACAATGTCAGCTTATCCGCAAATACTACTTATTATCTAAAAGTCGTTCCTACTAATAACATTGGTGATGCAACCGGTTGTTCGGAAGTTACTTTCACAACTGGCAATGTAGTTTACTGTGCTGCAGGAGCAACAAATGTAGGTGCAGGGCTTGAAAGAATATCTAATGTTAATTTTGCCGGAATTAACAATAGTTCAGCGGCTACCGGTGCTACCACAGGATATGAAGACTTTACTGCTATAAAAGCGTCTGTAGAGCAATCCAGAAGCTATCCGATTTCTGTAAGTATAGGCACTGCAGATGCTGATCAGGTAATTGTATGGATCGATTATAACCAAGATGGTACTTTTGATGACAGTGAGAAAAATATCATTGGAACATCCAGTTCAACAGTAACAACAGTGAACGGAAACATCGCAATCCCTGCAAATGCTAAGCTAGGTGTAACACGTATGAGAGTCAGAGCACATTATACAGCTTCTTCTGCTAATGCAACACCTTGCGGTAACTCAGGATGGGGACAAGTGGAAGATTATTCTGTAGAAGTTAAGGAATTCCTTGCTGCATCAGACATTACCAAAACAGGAAGCATTGCCGTATATCCTAATCCTTTTAAAGATGTATTGAAAATTTCTGAAATTAAAGGTGTAAAATCCATTTCAGTTAATGATATGTCTGGAAGAAAAGTGAGATCTCTTGCACCATCTGCAGAAATCAACCTTTCTAATCTAAAAGATGGATTATATATTGTTAATCTTCAAATGGAAGACGGAAGTGTTAAATCTTTCAAAGCCATTAAGAAATAAATTATCTTAAAAACAATCAGGCCGTTCAATATTTGAACGGCTTTTTTTATTATCATTAAGGTGGAATCTCTTTTAGTGTTAATATTCTTTTATTAAACAAAAAAAAATTTTATATTCGTATCAGTTTTAATAAATTTATAATATTATGAAAAAAATTCTATTCTCTTGTCTTCTGGCATTTGGTATTGGTGTGAATGCCCAGTACGATTTTTCCCAGGATTTTGAAACGGATCTGACGGGATTCAGCCATTTTGGTGGTGGTAATTTAAACACTGTCAACTATTGTAGTGCGTCTACTTCAGGATCGTTAACTTACAGTTCTAGTGTAACGCAAACAGGATGGATGGCTGATCTTTTGGAAGTTGGTGATCTTTATGGACAAACCAATAATGGACAAGCACTTACAGTGAGTTTCAATTATAAGAAAGCGGCAGGACTTACAGGAACGCTGTATGTGATGTACGCGCTTTATAATGAAAGTTCAGATAACTGGACAATCTATACTGTAGGCACTGGAGTTGCTTTAACAGCAGGAGCTATCACTAATTGCGCAAGTCTTAGTGCTACCATTCCTGCAGGAACATTCGACCCGAACAAAACATATGGTGTGGGAACGTGGTTGCAAAGATCAGGCACTTCAACAGGTGCATTATATATTGATGATATTGTTGTTAAGCAGGCGGTTGTCACTAACCCACCGGCTTGTACTACTTTTACCTACCCAACTAACGGAAGTACAATATCTTCCGGAACTGTAGGATTTACTTGGCCAACTGTAGCAGAAGCTGCAACTTATAAAGTAACTATAGGAACTACCGCTGGTGGATCTAATGTTGTTAACACCAATATGATCGGTACCTCTCTTAATGTTTCTTTAGCAGCAAATACCACTTATTATGCTAAGGTGGTTCCTACAAATAATGTGGGTGATGCTGTCGGATGCCAGGAAATATCATTTATGACGAACAGTAATGTTGGACACTGCGGACCATTGACTTCCAGCGCTCCAACAGCAATTGCTCCTATTAAATCTGTAACTTTCGGAACTGCTACCAACACTTCTGATCCTACAGCCACTACAATCGGGTCATTCCCAGTTCATCAGGACTTTACCAGTACAGAATTTGTTGTTAAAGATGATGTGACTTCTGTTCCTTTGACAGTTCTTGGTACAACTAATGGTAATTCTGTTAATGGATGGGCCATGTCCGTATTTGTTGACTGGAATAATGATGGTGATTTTGATGATGCCGGTGAGTCTTATTTCAATACTACCGCAACTATGATCAGAAAAGCAGGTGTTACAGATAATCCTATTTCTTTAACAGGAAACATCGCAATCCCGGCAGGTACAACGCTTGGTAAAAAATTCATGAGAATTAAATACAATTTCTCTGGAACAACCATCCATACTGCATTAACAACAGCTTGTGAAAATATGATAAATGGTCAGGCAGAAGATTATACAATTGATTACAGAAGTGCCCTTGCAGTTTCTGACGTCAATAAAAAATCAGTTTCTGTTTACCCTAACCCATTCACAGATGTTCTTAAAATTTCTGATGTAAAAGGTGTTCAGTCAATTTCTATTAATGATGTTTCTGGAAGAGAAGTTAAATCTTTAGCTCCAGCGGCAGAACTTAACCTTTCTAGTCTTAAAGCTGGTTTATATATCGTAAACCTTAAAATGGAAGACGGAACTGTTAAGACCATTAAAGCAATCAAAAAATAATCTTTATAGATAATTTATAAACCCGCTTCTACAAGCGGGTTTTTTTTATGTTGTAATTTGACTATCAGTTTCTAATTCTTAATTGAAGATTTAAATCTTAGGAATCTATACACGGGATGTAAGCAAGATCTCTGTGGAATGATAATAATTCTATTTATTATTGAACTATAATAAATAAGGATAATCATTTTGTAATCAATCAGATTTTGAAATAATTAATAAAGAGAATTTAAAAATATTGAAAAATAAAAATCCTGTGAAGCAGTTCACAGGATTTATAATCATTTTATGATTTAGATTCGATATTTACCAGATCTTGATCCTTTCTTCCGGCTTTTTGTAAAGCTTATCGCCTTCTTTAAGATCGAATGCCTTGTAAAATGCATCTGTATTAACCAATGGTCCAAAGCTTCTGAAGAATCCCGGAGAATGCGGATCAGTCTTAACCTGATTGCTCATATACTTGTCCGTAGACAATGTTCTCCAAACGGTTGCCCAGCTTAGGAAAAATCTCTGTTCAGGAGTATATCCGTCAATTTTGCCAGGATTTCCTTTATCTTTAAGATACATCTGTAATGCATCAAAAGCGATATTAACGCCGCCAAGATCTGCAATATTCTCACCGTTGGTAAACGTACCGTTTACGTGAACATCTTTCACTGGCTCATATTTATCATATTGAGATGCTAAGCTTTTTGTCGCTTTTTCAAAATTGGTTTTATCTTCAGCTGTCCACCAGTCAGTAAGATTACCATCCCCATCGAATTGTGCACCACTGTCATCAAAACCGTGTGTCATTTCGTGACCGATTACCCCACCGATTGCTCCGAAATTAACCGCAGCATCTGCATTTGGATTAAAGAAAGGAGGCTGAAGAATAGCAGCCGGGAAAACGATTTCGTTATTAACAGGATTATAATAAGCATTCACCGTTTGCGGAGACATTCCCCACTCGGATTTATCTACCGGTTTGCCTATTTTCTCAAGCTCTTTATTATAATTCCAGCTCTCTACATTTTGAAGATTAGAATACAGCGTTCCTCCATCTTTCTCAGATTTCAGCTGAAGTTTGGAATAATCCTTCCATTTATCCGGATAAGCAATTTTAACTGTGAACTTATTCAGCTTATCAAGAGCTTTCTGTTTGGTCACGGATGACATCCAGGAAAGATTATTGATGTGCATCGCAAAGCTTTTCTTCAGATAATCGATGTAAGTCATCATCTGAGCTTTAGCTTCCGGTGTAAAATACTTTTCTACATATACCTTTCCGAAAGCCTCACCTACTACACCATTTATCAGTGATAATGCTCTTTTGTTAAGTGCTCTTTGTTCCTTTTGACCCTGAAGATATTTGCTGTAGAAATCAAACTTAAGATCATCCATTTTCTGGTTAAGATAACTTGCGCTACCGGAAGTCAGATGGAATTTAAGATAATCCTTGATCAGCGGAATATTTTTTTCCGTAAGAAAAGTGTCAAGATTTTTATAGTAATTCAATTCTCCGATAATTACTTTATCTGTATTAACGCCAGCATCAGTAAGATATTTCGGAAGATTTACATTTTTTACCAGCGTTTTTAGTTCAGGTAATGTTTTCGGATTGTACTGCAGGTTGGCATCACGGATCTGCTCATTAGTCAGCAATGTTTTCGCCATTTTCTTTTCAAAGTCCACAATTTGTCCTGCAACAGCATCAGCATTTTTATATCCGATTTCTGTAAGCACCTTTGCTACATACTTTTTATATTCAGCAATAGTTTCTGCATTCTTAGGAGATTCTTTCTGATAATAATCTCTTCCAAGCCCGAATGATGCATCGCCAAGATAAACAGCATTCATTTTAGAATTTTTGAGATCTCCGTCTACACCCCAACCATAGAATGCATTCTCTCCTCTTCTTGTGGCTTCGGTTAGGTAATTCTGAAGGTCGGAAAGATTTTTAATGGCATCAATTTTTGCAAGGTCTGCTTTGATAGGATTTAGTCCGTCAGCATTACGCTTGTTCATATCCATATAGGTTTCATACAGCGCTTGGATTTTTTGACCTTCGGATCCGTTAGCAAACTTTTCTTTCAGGATATTATCCAAAAGAAGAAGTGAGTTGTTATCCGTAGTTTCCCTAAGTTGGTTGAATGAACCCCAGCTAGGCTTATCTGCCGGTATTTTAGCCGTTTTCATCCAGGTCCCGTTCACATAGCTGTAGAAATCATCTTGCGGACGCACAGATGTATCCATGTAGTTGAGATCTAATGCGGCCTGTTTTGTCTGTGCAGATGTAATGCCGAATAAAGAAGCAAGCATCAAAGCACTAAGAGAGATCTTTTTCATTTTTTTTGATTCTGATATTTAAATTAATTGGTATAAAACATTGTGGAAAAGTTACAATCGGATGTAAAAAATTACAGGAATTAAAAATAACAATTTAATAGCGAACTAAACTTATAATCTTCTATAAATTAAATATTTAAGTAACACATAACACTTATAACAATTCATCTTTCATATAAATGTGCAGATCTTTAGGATTTTAGAATGTATAATTATATTTTTACACTCAAAACTATCTTCAAAATTATCAAAATGCATCATAATTTATTATTGATACTGGCTTTACTGTTTTCCGTGTTTATGATGGTAATGGCTGCTCAAAAAATGAAAATCGCTTATCCGATATTTTTGGTTTTAGCAGGATTAGTCATCAGCCTTTTACCAGGAATCCCAGAAGTGGAACTGGATCCGGATCTTGTTTTTCTGATTTTCCTGCCGCCTTTGCTTTATGAAGCTGCCTGGTACACATCCTGGAATGATTTCTGGAAATGGAAACGCCCTATTTCATTGTTAGCATTTGGGTTAGTATTTGCCACTTCTCTGATTGTCGCTTATCTATCACAAGCTCTGATTCCCGGTTTTACATTAGCTTTAGGATTTCTTTTAGGCGGGATTATTTCTCCTCCGGATGCTGTTGCCGCGACTTCGGTTCTGAAAGGCTTACCCGTACCAAAAAGAATCCTGAGCATCCTGGAAGGCGAAAGTCTGGTGAATGATGCCTCATCGCTTATTGTATTCAGGTTTGCACTGGCTGCTATTCTTACCGGAAGCTTTTCTATGCATCAGGCTGTTGGCCAGTTTTTCTTAGTTGCAGGAATGGGAATTGTAGTCGGATTGCTTGGAGCAGGAATCATGTATCTGATTCACCGCTTTTTGCCTACCACTTCAGCAATTGATGCAGCACTTACCATAATGACGCCTTATCTGTTATATCTTGGTGCGGAGCAATTTCATTTCTCAGGAGTAATGGCTGTCGTTACCGGCGGACTTTTTATATCGTACAGATCTCACGAAATCTTCAGAAACGGAAATACAAGACTGAATATGCTCGGCGTATGGACCACAGTTATTTTTGTAATGAATGCAATGGTTTTCATACTGATCGGCTTATCTCTTCCATCCATTATCAAAGGTTTGGAAGAATCCTCTCTTATTCAGGGAATAAAATACGGCGTCATCATCAGCATCGTAATTATTCTGATAAGATTTCTCTGGGTATATCCAGCCGCCTTCATACCAAGATGGCTTTTCAGGTCTGTTAGGAAAGAGCAATCCCCCGGCTGGAAGGGACCTTTGGTTATTGGCTGGGCCGGTATGAGAGGTGTCGTATCTCTGGCAACCGCCCTTTCCATTCCTTTTGCTTTAGAAGATGGCTCTCCTTTTCCGCATAGAAACCTCATTCTGCTCATCACCTTTATAGTGATATTCATAACGCTTGTAGTACAAGGTCTGACATTGCCTTTTCTGGTGAAAAAACTGAAGATCCCGGCTATGGATTCAGTCTTACCACAGGAACAGCAAGAGGCACAGATACAAATCAGGCTTAACAGGCTGGCACTTAATCATATCAATATGAATTATCATGACATGATTCAAAAAAGTAACCTGCTAAAAAACTACTATTCACAGATTTCAATCGAAACGGAAAATACGGAAAACCAACTTGATCTTTTAGAATGCAATACTTGTACAACTGAAGAAATTGATAGATTTGAAAGTATTCTGAAAGAAATCTACGACAAGCAGAGACTTGATATATTCCAGATGAGAAGAGAAAAATATTATGATGACGAAGAAATCCGGAAAGCTGAACTACAGCTGGATCTCAATGATCTAAAAATCAACCCGAATTTCCATTAATACAAAACTCTTCCATATTGGAGGAGTTTTTTATTTAATAACAATTCCATTATGGTGTAACATTGATAGATGCAGATCTGTTTCATATGGTATAATCCGCTTTTCTATTTTCATCCCTTAGGATTTTTCTTAACTATAGTAAACTGCAATATAAAAAATAAAAAATCCCACAACTAAAAGTTGCAGGACTATGCGATCCGGACGGGACTCGAACCCGCGACCTCCGCCGTGACAGGGCGGCATTCTAACCAGCTGAACTACCGGATCAATTTTTTTAAAGTAAATTGATAAAACTTATGCGATCCGGACGGGACTCGAACCCGCGACCTCCGCCGTGACAGGGCGGCATTCTAACCAGCTGAACTACCGGATCTTTTGCCATAACTAAGGCTATTGCCTTTCGTTATTGTGGTTGCAAAAATACAACAATAATTTACATCTCCAAATTTTTTGCACAAAAAAACGTCTCCCGGAAGGAAAGACGTTCATTTTCAATTATATTATTTTCTTACAAGTAAGAATTTAATTTCTCTGCGATAACTTCTTTTGGCGCCACACCTACGATTTTATCAACTACTTCCCCGTTTTTGAAGATCAAAACTGTAGGAATGTTTCTGATACCGTAATCTACAGAGACCTGTTGGTTGTTATCTACATCCACTTTTCCTACCAATGCCTTGCCTTCAAAATCTGCTGCAACTTCTTCAATGATTGGCCCTAACATTCTGCAAGGTCCGCACCAAGTTGCCCAGAAGTCAACTAATACTGGTTTATCTGAATTCAATACTGTTTCCTGAAACGATTGATCTGTAATTTCTACTGCCATGATTTCTTTTTCTTTATTGTTTTATAGAACAAAATTACAAAATTTATAATTGATTTTATCTGTTGATTATCTATGCAGACTATCAGCTTTTTCTATAATGAATGGTTTACCGATTTCTTCCAAAGCATTTACAAAAGTATCTATATCTGATTTTTTTGTAAAATGGCTGAATGATACCCTAACCGGAGTTGAATGTTCCAAATCATCTTCTGATAAAACAGACATCAGAACCATTGATGGTTTCGCAGCACCCGAACTGCAAGCACTCCCCTGAGAAATGGCAATTCCTTTCATATCCAACTGAAGACCTATCAAAGGATTTTTGTAAGGTAATAAAATATTCAGCACAGTGTACAGGCTGGTGTCATCCGCACTTCTTCCATTGAATTTTATTCCCTGTATCTTATCTTTCAGCTGCTCAATTGCATAATGTTTGATCTCTACAATATGGTTTTTGTAGTATTCCATTTTTGCCTGAGAGATTTCCCATGCTTTTCCAAGGCCAGCAATTCCGGTTACATTTTCTGTTCCGGCTCTTAAACTTCTTTCCTGTGGTCCGCCCGTGATAATTCCTTTCAGACCAGATGATTTTCTTACGAAAGCAAATCCGGAACCCTTCGGTCCGTGGAATTTATGCGCACTGCAAGAGGCAAAATCAACCGGAATTTTTGAGAAATCAAGATCCAGATGAGCCATTGTTTGCACGGTATCGGAATGGAAAAGGGTGTTATTTTCTTTGCAAAGATGCGCGACTTTTTCGATATCAAGGATATTTCCTATTTCATTATTGGCGTGCATCAGAGTTACCAGTGTTTTCTTTTCGGAGTTTTTCAGTAATTCTTCCAGTTTATTCAAATCGAAATCACCTTTTGAATCCGGTCTTAGATAAACCAGTTCCACGCCTTTCAGTTTTTTCATTTCAAGGCAGGTTTCGGCCACACATTTATGTTCCAGCGCTGAAGTGATGATTCTTTCTACACCAAGATAATTAACCGCAGACTTGATGATCATATTGTTGGATTCGGTTCCGCAAGATGTAAAAACAATCTCGCCCGGAGTCACTCTCAAAGAATCCGCAATCTTTCGCCTTACTTCTTCCAAAATGGTCTTGGCTTCCTGTCCCAAACTGTGTGTTGATGACGGATTGCCATAATTGAATTTTAAAACATTCACCATACAGTCTATCACCTCATCGTCGAGAGGTGTAGTTGCTGCATTATCCAGATAAATTCTTTCCATTTCTAATGAGATTTGAAGCCAGAAAAGGCCAAAAAATTAAAGCACTAAATTAGTGAAAAAATCGGTAATGCGATTCATTAGCAAATTTAAACATTGGTTTATCCCCTGAAGTATCACCAAAAGCGATGATTTTACCAAACTTTTTATCGCCTATTTCAATTTTTACCCGTTCAACCTTTTCCTGTTTATTACAATTTTTTCCAACGAAATTACCTGTAAAAATATCATTTTTGAACTCTGCCTGAGTGGCTAACAACTTCATATCAAGCTTCTCTGCAAAAGGCTTTACCCACAGATCCAAAGAGGCTGTAATAATATAAGATTCAGTATGCGCTCTATCGATATTACTGATGAAATCCAAAGCATTTTCTCTAAACACTGCCGGATAATTCTCCTCAAAAAATTGTTGTGCTTTTTTCTCTAACTGATATCTTGACTGACCCTTCAGAATAGCTGAAATAAAGCTTTTTTTGACCGCTTCCGCATCTGCTAATTTTAATTTTAATAACGTGAAAAGCGGAATATGCTTAAGAAACTGAACAGAAAATTTTGCAGGATCATAAAACTTCAGAAACAAAAACATGGTGTCTTTGTAAGTTAAAGTGCCATCGAAGTCGAATAGATATAATTTTTTCATTTGTTAGCTTTAAGGGTTTTAAGGTTACAGCAAGAAAAACATTTAAATCCTACAACCTGCAACCTAATTTACAGCTTTAATTTCTTAAAAATAAACTCTGGAATATTTCTGATGATCATCATTATGATAGCCCAAATTGGTAAAACGTAAGCAAGGTCTTTTTTATTTTTATAAGCTTTGTAAATTCCTGCAGCCGCCTTTTTGGGTGAAGCTGTCAGAGCGGGATTTAGTGGTAAACCTTCTGTCATTTTGGTGTCCATAAAACCTGGCTTTACCGTCAGAACGTGAACTTTTTTATCGAAAAGATAGTTTCTAAGTCCACTCAAATAAGCCGTTAATCCAGCTTTGGCACTTCCGTAAATAAAATTACTCTGTCTTCCTCTTTCGCCGGCAACGGATGATAAGACGATCATCGTCCCGCTACGTTTAGACTCCATTTTTCTGGCGAAGAAATTAAGTACCGGAACTAATTTAGCATAATTGACATCAATAATCTGCGCTGTATTTTCGGCGTCATAAAGTCCTTCTTCCGTTCCTAAACCGAGATAACCGGAAGCACAAAACAACAATTCGGAATTGATATTGTCTAATGTTTTATAATCGATTTCGTTCATCAGATCCAAAGGAATAATCTCAGAATTCTGAAGAAATTTGACCTGAATATGACCGGCAAATTTCTCTGTCGTTTCCGGATTGGAACTTAACAAATAAATTATCGGAAATTTTTCTCCCTTAGCTAAACATTCTTCCACAAATGCCTGTGCTACTTCGGAATTGGAACCAAGAACAATCATAATTTGGTATTAGGTTTAGAGTTTAGAATATTAGAGTTTAGAGAATTCTCATCAACCATTATTAATAATTCTCTTGTGTTGTAAGGAAACAAATTTGGAAGAATTGACATTCTCAAGATAATTGGTAAGCGAAGACCTGCTCATACTGTCTTTCGTCAAATAAATTCTTCCTCCGAAATTTTCCACGATGGTGTCTAGCTGATACACCAGTTTTTTCAATCCTTTGTTCACTTTAAAATCCAAAGCCAATGTATAACCTTCTTTCGGAAAAGAATTGTAAGCCAGCGGATTATCCTTCCCAAACAACTTCAAAACAGCCAGGAAAGATCCATTTCCGCTTTTGGCAATCGTATCAAGAATCTGCCGCATTCCTTCTTTTCCGTTCTCTTTCGGAATTACCATCTGATATTGGATAAATCCGCTTTTACCGTAGATTTTGTTCCAGTCATTGATAACATCCAATGGATAGAAAAACGTTTCATAGTCAATAAAATTATTGACCTGTTTCTTGGTTTGTTTGTTATAATAAAGGAAATTGAAGATCTTGATTGTCAAAGCATTCAGAACAAATCCGGGAAAATAGAACGGAACAGTCGGTTTGAATTTTTCCTTTAATTTCAAAGATTTATTCTGAAGATTGGATGGCAATTCAGCTTTCAGAGCGTGTTCACCTCTCATCAAAATTGAGCGACCCAGATTTTTTCCCTTCTGGAAGCAATCGATCCAGGCCACATTATAAGTCCAGTCTTCACTCTCATCAAACAACTGGAAAACCTCATCCAGATTTTCTGCTTTGATACTTTCTTGTCTGATATAAGCCGACTCTATATTTTTCAGTTTGAATTTAGCTGAGAGAATAATTCCCGTTAAACCCATTCCTCCGATTGTTGCCCAAAATTTATCCTGATTTTCTTCACGGGAACAAGTAATAACATCAGAATTTTCATTTAATAATTTAAATTCGGTTACATATTCTGAAAAACAGCCTTCAGCGTGATGATTTTTACCGTGAACGTCCGAAGCAATTGCGCCACCTATAGAAATGAATTTAGTCCCGGGCGTGACATAAAGAAAGTAACCTTGCGGAACTGAAACTTCAAGGACTTCGGAAAGCAGAACGCCCGATTCACATTCTATTATTCCATTGATCCTGTCAAATGAAATGAATTTATTGAGTCTTTTGGTAGAGAAAATATGTTCGCCAAGAGAAGCATCGCCATAGCAGCGGCCATTTCCTCTGGCAATCACTTCATTATTTTCTCTTACGAATTGTTTGATCTTAGAAAGAGAATCATCCGACTTCATTTCTTTTTCTACAACAGGAAAATTTCCCCAGTTTGTAACTTTCTGAACAAAATTCGGTTTCATCTGCGTATATTTTTTTTTGTACGATGCAATCGCATCAAGTTTTTCATCATCATTTGTTTATTAATTAAGATAGCAATTTCATTACTTAAAATAAATCTGCAAAAGGAAAACGATAACCCACAAAACAATTGTTATCTGGATATACCGGTCCTTATAAACAATTTTGGTTGGTGACTCAGTCTTATTGTAAACCAATGTCTGCTGAAGATATCTCAGGAAAGCAAAAACCACAAAAATCACCGTGTAAAAAACACGAGGGTGAAATCTTGCCTGCACTTCCGGTGAAAGTGTGAACATCAGATAACAGATTATTGCTAAAGTACAGCTGATAGACAATGCAATATCAGCAAACTGAACGTTATAACCATCCAAAGCCTTTCTGGTTTTTCCGGAAACCTGCGCATTGATCAGTTCTCCTCTTCTTTTCCCGATTGCCAATACCAATGCTAAAACAAATGTGAGCAAAATAGCCCAATTGGTAACTATAATTCCTGTAACATAACCTCCCGCTAAAACCCTGAGTACGAAACCAACCGCAATGATACAGATATCAACAATGGCAACGTGTTTCAGCTTAAAAGTATAGAAAATATTCAGAATAAAATAGGTCGCAATAATAACACCGAATTTCCAGAAATTGACCTGAAAAATATAGTTGCCTATAAAAATTGATGCTACTGACAAAAGGATCAATATCCCGAATAAAAATTTTGCTCCCAGCTTGGAGACTGCTCCACTCGCCAAAGGTCTGTTCTTTTTTTCAGGATGTTTTTTGTCCGATTCTATATCAAAATAATCGTTCAGTATATATATTGAACTTGCTGTGAATGAAAATACAAAAAACGCAAACACACTCTCATAGAAAAGATGCGCGTTCATAATATTGCCGGAAAAAAACAATGGCGCAAAAACAAATAAGTTTTTTACCCATTGTTCTACACGCATTAGTTTTAGATAATTTTTCATCCCATGTTTCAATAATCCTACAAAAGTAGCATTAAAATAAAAAAACCGCAAATTGCGGTTTATTTATTATCGAAAGTTATGAGACAAATCCTTATTAATTTCCGGATTTTGCATCATTGATCATTTTCTCGTTTGCCGTAATTGCAAATTCTACTCTTCTGTTTTTAGCTCTTCCTGCATCTGTATCGTTGGAAGCAATCGGGCTTGACTTTCCAAGGCCTTCTGTAAACATTCTTGAAGCTGAAATACCGTTAGCTACAAAATAGTTTTTAACTGCTGCAGCTCTTTGAGAAGAGATTCTCAGGTTTACCGCATCACTTCCAATACTATCAGTGTGACCATAAATATTGATATTGGTGTCAGGATTGTTTTTAAGAACAGTAACCAATTTATCTAAGTTGGTTTTTGCTAATGGAGTCAGATTTGCAGAGTTAAAATCAAAATTCACTGTATTTTCATTAAGAGTAACTTTGATACCTTCCCCTACTCTTTCAACTTCAGCACCTGGCAACGTTTCTTTAATTTCTTTGGCCTGCTTATCCATTTTATTACCGATAACGCCACCGGCAACACCACCAACAACACCACCCAAAACGGCTCCAAGCGGCGCATTACCACCTTTACCGATATTGTTTCCCAGGATTCCTCCGATTACAGCACCGGCTGCAGTACCGATTACAGCACCTTTCTGAGTATTATTAGCATTCTGAACTGCTTCACAACTTGTCAGCAATAAAGAACCTGAGATAAAAAATGCTGCGATGTTTAGTTTATTTATTTTCATTTTAAAGTGTTTATTATTTACCTTTTCTTACAAAATTATATCTGATATCCATTGGTTTTCCGTCTGCTGTTACAGATTGTAACAAAGTGAAGGAATCTGCGGTCGGATTTTCCAGCATAAGCTTATAGCCGGCAAGAACTCTTTTAGCTTTTTCTCCGTCTGCTACTTTTTTAATAGATACTACACTATTCTTATCTACGCTGAAAGTGATCGCCTGAATTTTTGACGGGCATCCATTTTCTCCGTGCAATGTGTAAGTTCCCGTATAATTATTCGGGATCAGCGTCCAGGAACTTCCAACGAAGCAATTGATACTTGCACCTTCATCAAATGGTTTTACGGAGTAGTTTCTGTCATAGTCAATATTGGAAATATCCCACTGACCTTTTAGTTTCATTACATCTGAACGAAGCGCCTGCGCTTCGCCGGCACTCACTCCACTTTTATTGGACGAGCAGGAAGTTGCTACTAAAGCTGTACCTAACATTCCTAAAAAAATTAATTTTCTCATAGTTTTATATTTACAGCTAAATTATTATAAAAAATTATGCCAAAGGGTAAAAACAAAAAAAATCTGAGAATATCTCAGACTTTTTTTGTTATGGTAACGCTATTAAAGTTTGGTTTTGTCAATAGCTTTATGTGGCTTTTGCTTTTTTACAGGTTTTTTAGTCGATTTTGTAGGCATATCAGCTTTATAAAAATTCTTATAGGCATATTCTGCTGCTTTGGCAACATCAATTACGCCTGCAGATCTGGAAAGATTTTCGAATCCGTTATTGGTACTTGCATTGGTTGTCTTAACCAATGACTCAATGATCTGTTCAGGTTTCAGATTTGGCATGTAAGCCAATAAAACTGCTGATGCACCAGCAACAACCGGAGATGCCATAGAAGTTCCCTGCAAATATTCATATTTTCCGTCCGGAACGGTGGAATAGATCTCAGAACCCGGCGCAAAAACATCCACCATTTTCTTGTCATAGTTTGAAAAGCTTGATTTCAAAGCGTTGGCATCATTCGTATTAGAGCCTACAACTATCATATTACTGATAAAAGGCTTTTCATCAGAAGTAGATTTGAAGTTAGTAGGAAAATACTGATGTTCCGCTATATCCTCGTTTTCATTACCAGCAGCTTTAACTAAAAGTACGCCTTTGCTTTCCGCATATTTGAAGGCATCCCACACCACATTTTTACCAGGCGAAACAGGCTTTCCAAAACTCATGTTAAGGATTTTCGCACCATTGTCCACAGCGTAACGGATCGCATTTGCAACATCTTTATCTCTCTCATCACCATCCGGAACGGCTCTGACCGTCATGATCTTTGCAACTCTGGAAGCAACTCCATATTGCGGCTCAGAACCATTCGCCAAACCGGCAATAATTCCTGCAACGTGTGTTCCGTGCTTTGCATCCGGACCTTCGTAATGATTGTTTCCATATTTTTTTTCGGAATAATCATCATAATTATCCCCAACGATTTCTTTTCTCGGATCAAAGTCCAGATTGTAGCCTTTTTCCGCTTGAGGCGTGAAGTAATCCAGCGCTTCCTTCATCTGCCCTTCCATGTAAGTTTTAACTTCTGAAGCCGGCTTGCCTGCAACCTGAGGATCATTCGCAACCTGAGCCAGAACCTGCATTGCCATAGCTTCCTGCTGGGTGGAAGGTTTAATTGCGGCCAGGTTTTCTTTAGTTAAGGTTTTATCTCCCAATAATTTCACCATATCCGGGATAGAATTATTGATCATCGTGTAAAGCTGCACATTCTGCTTTGCTTCCTGACTCTTTTTAGTGAAAATCTCTTTGGACTTCATATACATTGCAAATTCCTCCGGCATTTTAGCCTGGTTTTCTTTATTCTCTGCAGAGTCCGTTCCTTCGAAAACTGATTGGTACTTTTTCACCACTCTTGTGACTTCCATATTATCTACATCAATGTCACCGTTTTTACCGCCTAGAAAATTCCAGCCGTAAACATCATCAACATACCCGTTTCCGTCGTCATCTTTTCCGTTGTTCGGAATCTCATTCGGGTTTTTCCACATATTTTTTGCCAATCCCGGATGATCTACTTCCACTCCGCTATCCAAGACGCCTACAACTACAGTTTTCGGCTTTAATCCTTTTGACTCCAGGAATTTGTAAGCATTTTCCGTATTGACACCATACACTTTCGTTGTGGCGTAATCTTTATGATACCATGTTTTCTGGTCTTTATCATTCGGACTTGCTGCCTGCGCTGCAATCGTTGCAAAACCTGCGTAGAATGCTGCCGCTATTAATATTTTTTTCATATTAAATTATTTATTTAGTTCAATTATTACAGATTGTAGAAATAGACTATTCTGAATATTAACTGAGTTTGATATTTTTGATATAAGTCATACTTTCCGGCCCAATGTTACAAAGCAAATCCAAAATTGAAAGGTCTTTTATAAAACCATATTTATCTGAAAAGCTCTGGTAATAATCTTCCATTTGATAGTTCGACTCAGATTTTGCTGAGAATTGTTCCCTTAAATCCTGAGCGTCGGGCTGTTTGATATATTCTTCCGTCAGCTGAAAATCTTTTTCTGTTTTCAGGATCTGAAGAATTACTTTGATCGTTTTAAGATCGAATTCCAGAAGTGAGCTGATTTTTTCATCATAAATTGATTGCAGTCTGTCTTCGTAAAACTCGAAATATGGCGTACTCTGATACGCTGTTTTGATAGACTTCCAGTGTAGCTTTTGCCAGTCTTCCGAATAAGAAATTTCGATATCTCTCATTTCCCGCTTTCCGTTGTGTTTTATGGGAATGATGAGCGGTAATTTTCCGTTTGCGCCATAAATTGCAGCACGGTTTCTGTAGGTCTGCTTCGGAAAGTTTTCGAATTGCTCCAGAGAAATATGGTTGTCTTCATCTAAAAATATAGAGAACCAGGAAATTGGCGGAAGGTAAAATATCGGTAAAAGAATTCTGTTTTTCATTATTTTTATTAAAAAAAACTTTGCCAAAGATAATAAACCTCTGGCAAAGTGCTGTATTGTTATTTTGAAACTGAAAGCTCATAGCCCCGATAGAAGCGGCATCCTTTTTTGTTTTTTGTATGTCCTCACTTTATTTGGAATAGCAAACCTTGTGAAAAAACAAAAAAGATATAGCGGATAGCGGGATTAAGCTTCTGAAAAAATTATTCTTCTTCTTTTTTCCTGAAGAGTTTGGCAAAATAATCCCAGCCGAAGAACAGAATTAAGATTCCGGCAGCGATCCACCAATAGGAAGTTTTATTTTTCTCGCCGGTATTGGTTGCTTTGAACATTCTGTCCCAACGCACTTTGAACGGTGCCTGGTAAGAAGAATTGGCATCTTTGAAAGCGCCTTGCAAACTCATCCAAGTGAACATTGGTCTTCCCACAATATTTTCCTCCGGAACCACGCCAAAAAACCTGGCATCCAAAGACGCATCGCGGTTGTCTCCAATCATCATATAATAATTCTGCTTGATGGTGTATTGGCTGGTTTCCTGGCCGTTGATATAGATTTTCCCGTTTTTATTTTCCAGCTTGTTGTGCTCATATTCTGAGATGATCCACTTATAGGTTGGCAAGGTTTCCTGATCCAGTTTCACAACATCACCTTTTTTCGGGATTCTAAGCGGACCGTACCAATCCTGATTCCAAGGCTTGTTGATTGGGTAGATACAGTTTGATGTATCTATCTTTTTAGTAAGCATTGCATTGCCAGATTCATCCCTCACAACTTCTCCTCTATCTTTAATCGGAAAATACGCAATATCATTGGATCCTTTTTCTAAGATGTCCTCTTTAATTTCTTCAACTTCAGGAAGTTTTTTTATATCCGCTGCAACTTCATTTGTTAAACCTTGAAAAGCATATAAAAATCCTGTATTAGTCTGATATTCCTGAACCGGAAGAAAGCCATAAGCTTTGTATAGCTGAGGAATATTCAGTTGACTTGATGTTTTAACAATGAATTTATGCTGCTGTTCCTCATCACCAAGGATTTTTTCCGGTTGATTATTCACAAATAATCTTCCTGCACGGAATTCGATAACATCTCCCGGAATGCCTACACATCTTTTTACATAAGGATCTTTCCTGTCGATAGCTGTGTGAACGGAATCCTGCGGGTAATTGAATACTACAATATCATATCTTTTGATTTCATCATAGCCCGGTAACCTGAGATAAGGTAATTTTACTGCATCGACATAAGATTTTGGGTCGTCTTTCGGGTTTCCTTTTTGGCCTGTATCGAAGATCGTTCCTTGTAAAAAAGGTAAAGCGACAGGTCTCATCGGCATTCTGTAACCGTACGCCCACTTGTTAACAAAAAGGAAATCACCAACTAAAAGCGTTCTTTCCATCGAACCGGTCGGAATTCCGAAAGGCTGCGTGATGAAGGCGTGAATGATGGTTGCAAAAACCACTGCAAAAGTCACGGAACCCAGGAAAGTTTCTTTTTTCTTACCTTCTTCCTCCTCTTCCTCCGTTTCAATTTCAGGATCTTTGCTGTAATTAACAGTTGCCATAAAGATAAATGGTAGTAAAACAGTTAAAAGCCCGTTTACAAAACCTCTTTTCCCGAATTTTCGCATCAGAAAAATATGAAATGCGGACATCATAATTGGCCCGACTATCGGAAGATAAGATAAAACCGCCCACCATTTCGGATGATTGGTCTCTTTAAGAATTATAAAATAATTGTAGAAAGGAATGAAAGAAAATAAAGGGTTATACCCCATTTTTTTAAATAACTTCCAAGTGGTAAGCCCCATCAGAACACTGATAATGAGGACATAAATGGTATAAGTAATAATGTAATCCATATATTGACTTTTGGCAAATGGCGATTCGCTTTTTGCTGATTTTTATTAATTAGTTTTTTATGAGATGTTTTTGTTACAGTTTTTTATAAACCTAAAACATCTTTCATGGAAAAAACACCTCGCTTTCCTACAATCCATTCCGCCGCAATGACCGCTCCAAGCGCAAAACCATTCCTGTTGAAGGCGGTATGTTTGATTTCTATCTCATCTACTTCAGATCTATAGAAAACACTATGCGTGCCCGGAACTTCATCTTCCCTGATGGCAAAAATCCCCAATTCATTGTCCTTGGTTTCATCCAGTTTCCAGGCTTCATATTTTGAATTTTCGATAATGCCCTCCGCAATGGAAATGGCAGTTCCGCTGGGGGAATCCTTTTTATGAATGTGATGGATTTCTTCCAGCTGGCAGGTATATTCCTTCACATTGCTCATCAATTTTGCCAGCTTTTCGTTTAGTGCAAAAAACAAATTGACACCCAAGCTGAAATTAGATCCGTATAAAAATGCGCTATTTTGTTCAACAGTTATCTCTTCGATTTCGGGCTTTTTATCCAGCCAGCCGGTTGTACCACAAATGACAGGAATTTTGTTTTCCAGGCATATCTTTATATTTTCAAAAGCAGCTTCCGGATTAGAGAACTCTATTGCCACATCCGCATTATTTAATGATTCTTTGGTTGGCGTTTCCTTTAATCTTGCCACCACTACGTGTCCGCGGCTTTGGGAAATTTCATCAATGATTTTCCCCATTTTTCCGTAACCAACAAGCGCTATTTTCATTATTTAGTTAATATCGATTTTTAAAATTTAAAAGTGAGTGCTAATCCGCCTTTACTTTCGAAATTACTGAACCTGTCATGGATTACAGCAGGCGTAAGTGCTAAATCAGGATCTTTTCGTCCTTCATAAAGATGTGCATCTACAACGGCATCAACAATATTCAGGATATAAATAAGCCCTGTGATCCCGATGGCATAATCCCTTTGTCTTTTAGACCTGTCCTGAGCATTTCCCAAAACAGTTTTATCCACGCCACGGATCCCGGAAAACTCGTGAGGCAGTCCATTTAGCTCCGCAACAAAGGCATTCCGGTAACGTTTATACTGATTATCGTTCCAGACCGCAATCCCGATTCCGGTTCCTACTGCGCCCCATACAATAGGGATTTTCCAGTATTTTCTATTATAGAACTGGCCAAGTCCCGGCAGAACCGCAGAATACAAACCCGCTTTTGTGGGACTGAACTTTCTGAGTTTGGAAGGCGCATTGCTATTGGCAATATTTCCCAATATCTCGGGTTCAGTTCTTGGCTTCGCCGCAGGAATGCTATCTTTAGGAAGATTCTCTACACGAATTGTATCGTTTGGGTTCACCTGAGAAAAAATCAGGCTGAATGCGAATAGCAGGAAAACTGAAAATAACTTTTTCATTTATCGGATATGGGCGAGAATGCTTTCCAGCTCTTCTTCGTTTTTAAAATCCAGAACAATCTTTCCTTTTTTCCCATTAGCCGACGTTTTGATTTCGACATTCACATTAAGAATATTGGAAAGGTTCTGCTGCGCTTTTTTCACGTGATTTGGAATGATGGACTGCTTAGCAACCTTCTCCTTGTCCTGCGAATTTTTGAGTTGAGATGCCAGTTGCTCTGCCTGTCTTACATTGAGCTGATCTTTGATAATCCTGCTAAAAAGATCCTCGCGCTTTTCATCTGTATCAAGGCTCATAATTGCACGGCCGTGACCGGCAGAAATCTGCCCGCTTCGGATTCCGTTCTGGATGTCCGGAGACAATTTCAGAAGCCTGACACTATTTGTAATCGTGCTTCTCTCTTTCCCGACACGCTGACTCAGATTTTCCTGGGTCATTCCGACCTCATCCAAAAGTCTTTGGTACGTGAGTGCCACTTCTATCGGATCCAGGTCTTCTCTCTGGATATTTTCTACCAAAGCCATTTCCAGCAATTCCTGGTCATTAACCAAACGGATATAGGCCGGAATAGAACTTAAGCCTGCAATTTTGGAAGCACGGAAACGTCTTTCCCCGGAAATGATCTCAAACTTTTCGCCATCTTTTCTTAACGTAACAGGCTGAATGATTCCCAGACTTTTAATAGATTCAGCCAGATCATTAAGCGCTTTTTCATCAAAATAAGTTCTTGGCTGGTTGGGATTGGCGTAAATATCTTCAATCGGGACTTCAACAATATTTCCGACGAGGGTTTTTGCGCCTTCGTCTGAAGCTGTGTTGATATTGGTTTTGCTTTCCGCATTCAGGATTGCTCCCAAACCACGTCCCATTGCTCTTTTTTTGTCTTTCATTTTATGCTAATCGCTAATCGCTAATGGCAAATAGCTTTTTAATTTTTAACTAATTTTTCATTTTTCAATAAAACCTCTTCCGCCAGCTGAATGTATTGGATTGCACCTTTGCTTTCTGCATCATAGCTCAGGATGCTTTCCCCGAAACTTGGCGCTTCGCTCAGACGTACATTCCGGCTGATAATGGTTTCAAAAACCATTTCCGGGAAATGAGAATTCACTTCTTCCACTACCTGATTTGATAACCTTAGTCTGCTGTCATACATTGTAAGCAAAAGGCCTTCTATATCCAGATCCTGATTGTGGATTTTCTGAACATTTTTAATTGTATTCAGCAATTTCCCCAGACCTTCCAATGCAAAATACTCACACTGAATAGGAATGATAACCGAATCTGCAGCTGTCAGGGCATTGATGGTGATCAAACCTAAACTCGGCGCACAATCTATAATAATGTAGTCATATTGATCTCTGACAGACTTCAGCGCTTCACGCAGCATATATTCTCTGTTTTCCCTGTCCACCAATTCTATTTCCGCAGCCACAAGATCTATATGAGAAGGAATGATATCAACGTTAGGCGAACTGGTGGGCAAGATACATTTGGTAACTTCCGCACTGTGTTCCAGTAAATTATATGTGGAGAAATTAACTTCTTCCACACCAAGACCGGAGGTTGCATTGGCCTGCGGATCTGCATCTATCAGAAGAACTCTCTTTTCCAGAACGCCAAGCGCAGATGCCAGGTTAACAGCTGTTGTAGTTTTACCAACACCTCCTTTCTGGTTTGCAACACCTATAATTTTTGCCATAAACATTAATTTAATCCTCAAAAATACAATTTTTTAGCACTTAGAATATTTTGAAAAAATCGCAACGTCGTTAAAGTATTGTTAATTAACGATTTGGCTTCTAAAAAAATTATCCACATTTCAAGCTAAAATGTGGATAATTATAAAACCTTAATTATTTAATATACTGTAAGTCTGGTAATCACATTATTCTATTCTCATAGAAATTGGCATTCTGAATGACGAACGCACTGCTTTTCCTTTCAGCTGGGCAGGCGTCCATTTTGTTTTAATAGATTTTACAGTTCTTTCCGCTTCCTGATTGAAATCTGAATTAGCTCCGGTGATTTTAATGTTAGAAATACTTCCGTCTTTCTCTACCACGAAAGTTATAATGGCCGAAACCATCCCGGACTGATCTACGGATGAAGTATCAAAACCCTGCGCAACTTTCTGGCGGAAAGCATTGATTCCTCCTTTGAATTCAGCTGCAACATCTGCTTTAGCACCATCGATAATAACATTTGGATCTTCAGCCGGAGCAGGAGGCGCAACAGGCGGATGATATGTGGTAGATGGCGGACCAACAGAGATCGGTGGCGCAACTGCTAATGTCGTTTCTGTACCAGCTTTAGTCTCTGTGCCAATTGCTGCACCTTCAAAATCTTTCTTAGTTGGCAATGATATTTTTTTCTGAATTTCACGAACTGGTGTAACTTCCGGATTAGCTACAGTTTTTATTTGTGGAACTGCAACACGAGGCTGTGGCTGCGGTCTGTCCGGCATATCAACATTATCCAGAATAACCGGGCCTGTTGGAACAAAATCTGTAATTTCCGGTTTTGTTTGAAATGCGGAAATAACCAACGGAACAGCCGACAACGATGCAAAAAAAGCAACACCTACAAATAGTGCTTTTGTAAGCTGGTTAGAATAATCATTTCTCAGCGCATAAGCACCATAAGATTTATTTCTATTAGCGAAAACCACTTCGTCTAACTCATTTTTTCTGAGGCTAAGTAATAAATTCTTCATCTTAAATAAATTTTAAATTAAACATTCATCAACAATTTTAAAAATAGAATGAAAACTTATCAAAAAACATTCCAACAAACACACATTATATCAAACAAATTATGAAATACATAAAAAATATACAAATGATCAGATTAATTTTTATACTTGCATTTATAAAATTTGTAACTTGATTTTATGAAAATCCGATTATTGATATTATTCTTTATAAGCTGCTTAATAAGTGGACAACAGGGTTTTATGCTGGAAAACGCTGACAAAACCGTTATCAAATTCAAGCTCATTAACAACCTTATCTTCATCCCGATGAATATAAATGGCGTGGAACTGAACTTTATGCTGGATTCTGGAATATCAGAAACCTTGCTTTTCAGCCTGGAAAATAAGAATGTCGATTTTAAAAATGTTGAGAAAATTACTTTTCGCGGATTGGGAGAAACTGTAAGTGTTGATGCTCTGAAATCCATCAATAATGAAATAAGGATCGGTAAAAATTTTGTAGACAGATCTCACACCGTTTTCATAGTACTAGACGAAGATTTCAACGTTTCCCAAGATATTGGTGTGCCTGTAAACGGTATTATCGGTTATTATTTCTTTAAAAATCATCCTCTGGAAATCAATTACCTCAATAAAACCATTACAGTTTACAAAGACAGCTCAGAATTTCCGAAAAGGATCAGGAATTTTTCAGAATTTCCCATCAGTGTGGAGATGAACAAACCTTATATGTATGCAGATGTAGAGATGAAGCACGAAAAACAGAGTTCCAAGCTGCTGCTGGATCTCGGAAACACAGATTCGGTATGGCTTTTCCCTACATTGATTAAGGATTTTATTTACAATCGTCCTAATATTGATGATTTTCTTGGACAAGGATTCAGCGGCGATATTTTTGGAAAACGGAGCCGGATCAACTCCTTATCCATCGGGAAATTCCGGCTAAATAAACCCATCGCATCAATGCCTGATGAATATTCTATACAGCATCTGAAAATCGTAAAGGACAGAAAAGGATCAATCGGTTCGGAAGTATTGAGAAGGTTTACCGTGGTGTTCAATTATCCTGAAAATAAGGTTTATTTCCGCGCCAATAAACACCTGAACGACCCTTTCCTGATTGACGGAAGCGGCCTTGAAATCAAACAAGACGGACTGGTCTGGGAAAAAGAAGAAGTAAAAGTAGAAACCGCAAAAAGGAATTCTGCAGGAAACGAAATCAATGTAATAGATAACAGTCCTGATAAATTTCAATACAAGTTCAGCCTGAAACCAGTCTTTAAAGTTGCGGGAACGAGAAAAGATTCTCCTGCCCAGAAATCGGGAATCTTAAAAGGCGATGAAATCATTAATGTAGATGGCAAAAAAGCCAATGAACTTACGCTCTACAAAATCCATCAGATCCTTAAAACGGATGAGAACAAAACCGTAAGCATAGAAATAAAACGCAACAATATACCCAGAAAAATAGATCTGTTTCTGGAAGATCCTATTCCATATATAGAAGAATAGCAGTTGAAAAATAATATGAAAGACAATAGACTTATAATAAAATTTATCTTTAATTATTTCCAACAACTTTGGTATTAATTTAAATTCATAAAATTTAGTATGAAAGAAACCCTGAATCATATAAGAAACAGACCACGGTTCAAAATGTATAGCAATCTTTCTCCCGAAGAATGTGAGAAAAACCTGAGAGCGTATCTCACTAGTCACAATGATGAATTCTTTGGAAATATCAACCGCGAAGTGGCAACCATTTTTGTAAAAACCACTGAAAATAACTACTGGAAACCAAATCTGGCCATACGTATAGAAAAAGAAGAAAGTACAACTGTCATACGAGGTATTTTCGGACCGAGTTCTGCCGTCTGGACTTTTTTCATGTTCCTTTATTTCCTGTTTACTGTTGCGTGGATGGCATTTTTCACCCTTTACTATGTAGAAAAGCAGATCAATACCAATAATTATCCTTGGGCATTACCGTGTTCTTTCACAGTTCTTGTGTTCATTGGTTTAACATATGCTGCCGCAAGATTCGGGCAATATCAAGCAAGAGAGGAAATGAATGCGCTCAGGAGATTTGCTGAAGAAGCTACTTTTCCTTTGGAGAAAGAGGAGTAAGCTTTCTTAAATCGGAAGTATATTTTATGTTAAGTCCGATCTTCATCAGCAGATACTGGAAAGGCTTTTGTTTTCTGTAATATTTTTTGATAAAAATAGCCATTGCGCCATAAAATCTTTCAAGATATACTTTATCCTTAACCGTGCTTTCGCCTTTATGATGAAGGATTGAATACTTGCCATAATAGAAATTCCTGTAGCCCTTTTGCCGGATCGTATAACAAAGATCAATGTCTTCGCCGTACATAAAATACTGCTCATCGAACCCGCCAACTTGTGCATAAACAGATTTCTTCACCAGAAGATTGGCGCCCGTCATAATATCAACCTCAGCGATCTCAAACTCGCCGACATCATTTCTGTAATAGCTTTTAGAATTATTATTGAATCTGGTAAAAAGCTTCTCAAATGAATTGATCAGTGCCGGAACAGACCTTTTGCTCTCCGGCAAAAACTCGCCTTTTGCATTATGCATTCTTAATCCCAATGCACCGAATTCTGCCTGACTATCCGCAAAATCAAGAATTTCCTTAAAATAATCACCCTCTATTTCCGTGTCCGGATTCAGGATATAAACATATTCGCCTCTTGCCTGCGCCACCGCCAGATTATTTGCTTTGGAAAAACCAAGATTGTCTTCCAGAGGTAGAAAACGGACATCAGGAAATTCTGATATTAATGATTTCCAGTCCGGATTGGGCGAATTATTATCCGCAACAATGATTTCATACTCAAAGTCATGAAAATACTTCTTAATAGAAAGTATGCAGTTTCTGAGCAAATCCTTTACCTGATAATGAACAATAATCACACTAACTTTCATCACGTTGCCTCGTTATAAACCGTTCTGTTGGTGATAGATCTTCCGAGCGAGATCTCATCTGCATATTCCAGCTCATCGCCCACGGCAATTCCTCTTGCAATGCTGGAAAATAAAACCTGATGTGTTTTGAATTTTTTGTAGATATAATAAGCGGTAGTATCGCCTTCCATTGTTGCGCTCAGTGCAAAGATAAGTTCTTTTACAACACCTTCATTCAGCTTCTTTTCAATGCTTCCGATTCTCAACTGACTCGGCCCGATGCCTTCCATTGGTGAAATCTTACCGCCGAGAACCAGATATTTGCCCCTGTATTTTCCCGTATTTTCTATCGCCATAACATCCCGGACATCCTCTACAATGCAAAGCAGTTCGTCATTTCTTTTATCATCATTACAGATCTCACAGATGTCAGAATCCGAAAAATTATGACATTCTTTACAATATCTGATGTCTGTAACCAAATTCTGAATCGCATTTCCCAAAGCAATCCCCTGGGAAGAAGGCTGACGAAGAAGATGCAGCGCAAGTCGCAAGGCCGATTTTTTACCAATGCCCGGCAAACCTGCAATTTCTTCCACGGCTTTCGATAAAACTTTGCTTGGATAATCCATTTAAATGGTGATAGTTGATGGTTGATGGCTGGATTGATATCCAATTTAAAACTACGGCTTAATTATTCTCTCGAAGGTCTGGAAGCAAAAACTGTATTCATTCTTTTCGTCTTTACCAAAACATTCTTCATCTGTTTTCTGCCAGATTTTCGGATCAATTGCCGGGAAAAAAGTATCAGCATCGGGATCCGCATCTACTAAAGTAATTTCTAGCCGGTCTGCCTGCTCCATCGTTTGTTTATAGATCTCGCCCCCGCCGATGATGAAAACACGCTCATCAATTTTTTTTGCAAACTTGAGTGCTTCTTTCAACGTGGATACTATCAGAATTCCTTCCTCAAACCAGCCAGATTTCCTGCTGACAACAATATTAGTACGGTTTGGCAAAGGTTTACCGATGCTTTCATAAGTTTTACGTCCCATTACCACGGGATGATTTTCGGTAAGTTCTTTGAAATGTCTGAGATCTTTTGAAAGACGCCAAAGCAGCTGGTTATCTTTTCCCAAGGCATTATTACGGCCTATTGCAGCAACAATTGTTATCATATTTACAAAGCTACATATTATGTTTAAATTAATAAAATTTTATGAAATTTTAATTTCTATTATTTTGTATTTTTGAGCTTTCTCCGACGATGTAAAACTATCGGAACAAATCTATTTCGAATGAAGAAAATTTTCATATCAGCTGCCTTCGCTTTGCTTATACTTGCAAGCTGTAATAAAGACAAGGAAATCCTTAATACATTAAACGACTATAACCTTGGCAAACAGGATCAGGGTTACCATTTTGGCGAAAAAATCCAGGTTCCGGAAGATGTGATGGATTATGCAGAAGCCATCACCATCACTTACAATGACAAGGAAACCGATAAGCTGATTATAGATCCAGGCTTTTTTTCACTTGGGGAAAACGACATCACCTTTAACATCAAAACCAAAAGTGGTGAGGTTTTACAACAAGATGCCACCATCAATGTTTTTGCGAAAGCTGCCCCGAAAAAACTGAACTATGAAATCGTGAATCAATATCCTCATGATACTGATTCCTTTACAGAAGGTTTTGAAGCACACGGTGACATCATCTATGAAAGTGTAGGTCTGGAAGGTAAATCAAAAATTATAAAATATAATCTTGGAAGCACTCAACCCATTCAGGAAGTTCCTCAAAATAATGAATTTTCCGAAGGTCTAACTGTTTTCGGAGATAAAATCTATCAACTTACTTACAAATCGAAGAAAGGTTTTATTTATGACTCCAATATTAAGCTTTTAAAAGAATTTACTTATCCGAGTCAGATTGCTGAAGGCTGGGGAATGACCAACGATGGTAAAAACCTCATCGTTTCCGACGGTACCAAATTTATTTATTTCCTGAATCCTGATAATCCGTCGCAAATTGTAAGATCTATTGCAGTTGCAAGCAATACAGAAGGCTATGACCAGATCAATGAGTTGGAATATCACAACGGATCTATCTATGCCAATGTTTGGCAGAAGCCTATCATCCTGCAAATCAATCCTGCTAATGGTGAAGTGACCGGCATTCTGGATTTCAGTAATATAGCCAAACAAAATACCACAGGCAATGATGATGTCCTGAATGGCATCGCCTTCAAAGGAGAAAACATGCTCATCACGGGAAAAAACTGGAGCAAGATTTACGAAGTCATCATAAAATAAAAATGCAACTAAAATAGAAAAAGCTTCAGAAATTCTGAAGCTTTTTCTATTACTGAATTACAGCCATCGCTGAATTTTCATCGGTTTTCACAACCGTATGTTTTATACTCAGATTGGTGTTATCCGAAAGAACTTTAAAAGATTTGTAAGGAGTTTTACAAACTTCTGATTTCATTTCGTAACCACCGCGTTCCAGAACAATACTTTCTGTATTTTTTGCCGCTACCGGCAGAATGTAATTGTTCTTTCCTGTGATACTCATCGTAAAATCACAATCAGAATCATTACTGATCATAAGTATCATTTTTTCGTTGGAAGGGTCTGTGTTAAATAACTGATTGAGTAACATCACTGCCTTTTGCTCTACGGAAAGTCTTTTTGGAAGCCTTACCGGATCTGAAGCCAGTATAACATTTGAGTCATTGCCTACAAAAACCGGGGATACGGAACTTGTGGCACAACTGGTTAGTGAAACGGCTAATGAAAAAAGTAAAAACTTATTCATTGTTTAATTGAAATTTGATGTAAGTGATTGTCTTGCCTTTGGATGAGAAAAGGTCTTCATAGTAAGTTCTGATGTCCTTGAGCAAAGGCGTATCCGGCTGATACTCTTCTGCTCCGTAAATGTCGTGGTGGGAAGTAAGGATCCTGTGTCCGAATCCCTGTAAAATCCCCAATGTGTAACCGTGCAGGAACTCAGAATCTGTTTTCAGATGAATAATACCGTCTTTCTTCATAATCTTACGGTATTTCTCAAGAAAATCTGGATTGGTAAGCCTGTGCTTGGTTCTCCTGTATTTGATCTGCGGATCCGGAAAAGTGATCCATATTTCGGACACTTCATTTTCCGCAAACAAATGATCAATCAATTCAATCTGTGTTCTTACGAAAGCTACGTTTCTAAGTCCGGCCTGAACAGCTTCTTTTGCCCCGAACCAAAATCTGGCGCCTTTGATATCGATCCCGATAAAATTTTTATCCGGGAACGCCTTTGCTAATCCCACGGAATACTCTCCTTTACCACAACCTAACTCCAGAACTATTGGATTATCATTCCCAAAAAACGCTGCCCATTTTCCTTTATGCTCAAAACTGCCTATCGCTTCATCCCGCGTTGGCTGTATAACATTAGGTAATGTTTTGTTTTCTTCGAATCTGGCAATTTTATTCTTCCCCATTTCTTAATTTCTGTAACTTATAAAAACCGGATAAAAATAAGATAAAAAGAATCATTTCCAAAAAAATAATTAACATTTTTTAAGAAATTTACAACAGAAGCTAATTATCTTTTCAGATCATCTGTAACTTGCATCAGATGAGAGTTTTGCAGTCTGCGTAAATAGATAGGAAGATATTTCTCGATATAGATTTTGGAAGCCTCAAAATTATTGGAATCCAGGAACACTGTAATATTATCCGAACTGTAGACAAATTGCAGAAAATTAGGAATCAATTCTTTAGGAATTTTTAACCGCAAAAAATAATCATCTCCAAAATAATCCTGCAGCGCTTTGATGCTTCTGCTCATTTTCTCATACTGCTGGTATCTTTCTTTCTTTTTCTGCTCCCCGGAAATCAGGTCAAAAATACTGTCTATACTGAAACTTAATCCCTGGTTAAAAGACAGAACAGGAATATCGGGAGAAGAGCCGTCACCTTTCGGTTCCGGAAGGCCGATCATTTTTCTGAGTTCGAAGGCTTTTTCTGAGGACTTGAGCATAGAAACATCTTTTCTTAAGTTACCAGTCGGGCGAAAGGAACTGATAATGACTTCCTGAATTTCGTAATAGGCGATCTGAAGCTCAATAAAATTCTTACTCAAACTAAGCATCTGTGACGTAACAGTAATATCTTTTCTTTCTGTTGCTATGGAAGTAAACCTGATGAGATCGCCTTCTTTTGCAGCAATTCTGAATTCTCCGTTATAATTAGCCAATACACTCTGATGAGCATTGATGTTGGTAACATACACCTGATTAAGATACAGGCTGGACTTATCTCTGATATAGATTTCCCCATTCAGCACTTGTGCGTGCAATGCTACCAGGCAGAAAAGCAAAACGATTGTAAAAATCTTCCTCATAATATGGGGACAAATTTATAGAGAATCGGATATAATACTGGCACAAAAAAAATCCGGCAAGGTTAAAATTTTATTAAACTTTGCCGGTCAATTGTTAAGTAATCAGAATTATAATCCTTTTTGGAAAAGAATTGTTAAATCTGTTAATCCGACTGTCTATTCTTGAGAAAGATCCAGCCTGTAAGAACATCCGGTTCAGCACCTTCAAAATCCTGCCATTGCAGCTTATACCAATAGGTGCCGGTCGGAAGTATATTGCCATTGATACGTCCATCCCAAATAAATTGATTGGCTAGAGATCCTTCAAATACTTTTTTCCCATTCCTATCAAATACCTGAAATCCGGGATTAATTTTTCTGGTAAGGCTATACATATCTATGACATCATTTTTTCCATCATCATTTGGTGTAATCACATTGGATACACCTATAACCTCAAACGTCTGGACAACAGGATTACAATTATCTGCCGACTTGACATAAACGGTATATAATCCTTTTCCATCTTTTATTGGCAATGGATTACCTGTAAAATATTCAGATGGCGGTAAATAATCCAGCGCGCCATTCTTTTTTATATAATATGAATATGGCGGTGTGCCGAGAGATGCACTAATAGAAACCGAAGTATTGCCATGCAGATCAATGGCATCAATAACAGGCAGTTCAATACCTTTAAGCGATATCTCTGCCGGAAAAGAGCTGTTATTACAACCAAACTGACTTGTAACCTTGACGTAAACAGTTTTTCCAGGCTCAGACTTGTAGCTTTCTACCTGATTGTATTCATTTGTCAAATCAATTTCAGGAATTTTATCCAAAAGTGCTTTATCTTTAAAATATTCATACGAAACATAGGTAGCATCTTCATTTGCCGGAACTTCAAAGATCTCTCTCAGATTGTATATGCCTTGATGATCAAAACCTGTACATTCGGCAGCTTCCTGATTTTGCAGCTTTATTTGAGCAATATTAACCTTGACGATAACCTCTTGGGAAGCAGGAAACACTCCCAATCCTTCAAAATAATATTTAAAAGTTACCTGGGACAAGCTGGTGTTTTGAGGATCGTATGTAATGAAAATTTTGCCGTTATCTATAAAAGGTTTTGAAACAAATCCTTCTTCAGGCTGTTTTGTAATGATCACGCTATCAAAATTTACCGGCTTTAGAGGATCACCTGAAAATTGAATTAGTATGGGTTCAGCTGGTTTACAATTTCCCGAGGATATTACTGAACTTACAATAGCCGGACACTGAATATAAGGATAGACAGAGGTTATAAAATCTCCGCAGCTTTTTTTAGAAACTTTGCAGTAATAATTTCCGGAACCATAATCTTCCGGATTTATAGAATATAAGTTTCTTCCGGAGACAATTAATTTATTGTCCAGATACCATTCGTAGGTATCATAATAATTATCTACTTGCAGTTCTATCCCTTCATTACAGTTTCCGGATTTTGTTATCTGCGGCACAGAATTAAACCCGCTAAAAAATCCGCCGTAACCAATTTCTCCAATTCCGCCAACAAAGCTTCCGATAAAAGCCGCTGTAGAAGTAACATTAATACTTCCTTTGATTCCTTTTTTAATATAATGTACCCAGTCCGGATTTCCTGAAATAGGATAAGGCCCATCCGAACCATTAAGCAAGACGCCATCTATTGTTACTTGCGCTCCTTTTTTTACTATAACATTCACCGTTGCATTAAAGTCGTCTTTTAAGCCTATTTGGTTGGGTGGTGCTAAATTTATGGTTTGATCCGGCAACGTACAGTTAATAGCCGGCACTAAGCTCATGCTACCGGAGCCAAAGTAATCTGTAAGACCATCTGAACTTGCAAATAATTGATAGACATAGATATCCTCCGTACTATTGACATACATATTATAAATGCCTGCAGCTTGTTTTTTGTAAAAAGATGAAGCGTATAAAATCTTAATATCTCCTCTGTTCAAAGAATATGTAACCGGGCTGTCATTGATTTTAACTTTCGTGTTGTTTTTAGTCGCAAGAACTATCACGCGTTCCATATCTGCACCGCCGCCGCCGGGAACATCTAACCGGCCATTACCTTTAGCTATTATATATTCCTTACCAAGCCTGTTAACAGGAACAGCCTGATCCATCAAGATATCCGTACTTAAGACAGGATTGATGTAAGTTGAGTTAAAGCTGCCATTGGTAACACTCACCGGTTTATCCGCTAGAACATTTGCTCCCAATAAACCAGCACTGTTTTCATAGGGATCGCCGGGAAATCCTGTAGGACGATCTGGTCTTCTGTAAGGAAGCACAGCCATATAAGACTCACCTTTGTTTAGCTTTACAGTCAATTCAGAAGCTTGTGGGTGGTTTAGAAATACGACGTTGGGATTATAGCCTCTTTTTTAACAGTTGTATTATTTTCTGTTGCAATGATATTGACCTGAGAAGTGAAGCTTTCCGACTGGAGAGCGTGTTCGGCCATAAATACAAGAAAATCTGTTCCCACTGCAGCCAGACCTTTAGAAGTTATAATTTCTGCGTCTGGTCCGCGCAGGATTCTTAAACCAGCATAAAATTTCTGAGGCCCTATCAAATGCAGGCCTTTTTTCCCGACCTTGAATGTATCTGAAGGATTGATGGTGGTAACTATATTGGATGGAATTTTAATATACTTTGGGGCTTCTTTCCTAATGATAGTTCTTTCTAATAAATTATCTCCATTGTATATATCTACTGTAAAATCATCAGGAAAATCTGTTGACAGATATAAAAAATCTCCGTTTAAGCTGTTATCATAAGATGGCTTTGGATTAATGTATGTATCATATATCGGTGCAAACCAATGCTCCGTATCGGCCTGCGCCGACATCTCTATTGAGATTAGAAATAAAAAAATAAAATATAAAATTTTATTCATTCTAAAAGACTATTAAGGTTATAAGTTTTATATTATGGTTCATCAATTTCGATTTTTCAAAAGGATCCACCCGGACTTCTGGGTTCTTTTTGAAGTTGAAGACTCATTCCATTCCAAAAGATACCAGTAAGAAGAAGTAGGAAGTTCTTTGCCCGCAGATTTCCCATTCCAAATGTAGCGGTTTTCCGGTGAGCCCTTAAAAACGACCTTTCCATTTCTGTCATAGACTTCAAATCTGGGATCCAGCTTGGTCATTAAATCAGAATAATCTATAAAATCATTTGCACCATCATCATTGGGGGTGATAACATTAGATATACCAATGACAGAAAAACTTTGTGTGACCGGATTACAATTATCTGCAGATTTTACATAGACCATATATTTACCTTTACCATCATTTATTGGAAGTGTTGCAGGAACTTTGTCGAAGTAAGTGTATGCAGACTCTGGTATAAAATCAGTTTCATTTCCATTTTTTTTGACATAGAAATAATAACCCGGTGTTCCTTTGGAAACATCAATTTTTACAGAAGCTGTGCCCGAAACTTCTATGGTATTGATTTCCGGTAGCTCAAAAGTTGCCAATTGAACTTCCGCTGGAGAATTGCCATTATCACAGCCATAGATAGTACTAACCTTTACATAAATAGTTGTACCTGGTTCAGACTTATAGCTGATTACCTGATTATATGGATTAGAATTATCAATTTCCGGAATTTTTTTTGTGAGCGTTTTGTCTTGAAAATATTCGTAAAGCGAATAGGTTGAATCCTGATTGGCAGGAACTTCGAAAATTCCCCTTAGATTATAGATACCTTTCCCATCGTAACCAAGACATTCTGTGCCTTCCTGATTTTGCAGTTTTATTTGGGCTATATTCACGGTCACTGTTACTTCTTCCCTATCCGGAAACAGATCAGTATCCTCAAAGTAATATGTGAATGTAACTTTGGAAAGATTAGTATTGTCAGGATTATATTTGATGTATATTTTGTTTGTTATGGGATCAACGTAAGGTGCAGAAACGCTTCCTGCTTCCGGTTGTTTGGTAACAACGACACTTCCCAGTTTAACGATTTTCGTCGGATCACCCGAAAACTGGACTAATATAGGATCTGTAGACTTACAGTTACCGGTTGTGAGATCTGACATAGTGGTTAAAGTGGGACAATTAAGGTAAGTAAATACATTTGTAGACTGTGTTTTACATCCGGTTTTTGTGATTGTACAAACATAATTTCCTTTTGCCTTTCCGGGATCTGAAGGATAATAGCTTAGCGGGTCAATAGAACTTAAATTGGGTCCGGAATCCAATAATAATCCATTATGCTCCCATTTATAAAAATCATAACCCTCATCAACTTCCAATCTCTGTCCTTTTGCACAGTCTCCTGTTTTGGAGATAGCCGGTTTTGAACTGAATCCCGCAAAATAACCACCAAAGCCAACCGCACCATTTCCTGAAGCTATCCCGGCCGTAACAGCTTTGTCTGAATACACAGACACATTGCCCGTAACACCCTCCTTTGTGAATAGCTGCCAGTCCGAGTTTTCGGGAATAGGATAAGGCGTTAAAAACTCCCCGTTAATATTAACCTTAGCTCCAAATTCTGAAATGATATTAATTTTTGTCTTGAATGAATTATTGAGTCCAATCTCGTTAATTGCCGGAAGTTCTACAATCTGATTAGGAAGGAAACAATCTAATGAAGGAATCAAATTCATACCACCGCTTGCCCTGCCATTGGAATAAGTATCATCTCCCGCCAAGAATTGATAAACATATACATCTTCCGAAGTCTGTATGGACATGTTATAGACATTATTACCCTGATTCACATAGTACAACGCTCCATTCACCCATTCTTTTTCACCTTCATTAATTGTTTTTATGTATTTACCATTAATTATTATATCCGTATTATTCTTTGTTGCTACAACAAGTGCCATTTCCATCCCATATATAATATTTCCATTCCCTTTTGACAATACATGGTTTTTTCCTATCCGCTCTACCGGAACAGACTGATCCATCAGAATATCACTGGTTTTAGCGCCCGAAATGTAACTTGCCGTAAAATTTCCATTGCTTATACTAATGGGTTTATCAGACTGTATTTTTGTACCTATCAGTCCATATTCATTCTCTGCAGGATCCTGAGATGTATCACACCTTGTAGCCATTATGTAGGACTGGCCTTTATTTAATTTTATGTTTAATTCTGTCTGAAAAGGATTATTGTTCATAAAAGCGATATTCTGATTATAGCCGGATACATTAATATTTGTATTATTTTCTGTTGCTATGATACAGATTTGTGAGTTGAAGGTGGGTGAACTATCATAGATAGGAGCCATTCCTGCGTAAAAAACTTTACCAAGTCCTGCGAATCCTTTAGAATTAATAATCTCGGCATGCGGACCTCTAAGTAATCTCAGATTTGCAAAAAATTTACGACTACCAACCAAATGTAAACCCCTGTCCGAAGATAAAAAAGTATCTGAAGGGTTTGTTGTTGTAACTATGCCCGGAGGAATCTGCACATACTTTGGACTTCCTTTACGAACGGTAATTTTATCTATAACTATATTCCCAGAATATACAGTTACTTCAAAAGGATCTGTAACATCTGTAGATACATATAGATAATCTCCGTTCTTAGTATTGTCATAATCAGGATTAAAAACAGTATAAGTATCATACATTGGCGCAAACCAATGTTCAGTATCCATCTGCGCAAATGATTTTACTGAAATAATAAAGACTAATAGAAATTGTAATGCTTTCTTCATTGGATCAAAACAGTAATTGATACAAATGTAAAGAAAGCAATTTATTTTATTGATACAATCAATTTCTATTTTTCAAGAGTATCCAGCCGGTACTCTGAACACGTTTTGGGTTTCCGGATTCATTCCATTCTAATATATACCAATAAGAAGCGGTCGGAAGCGATCTTCCGTTTAACTTTCCGTTCCAGGTGTATTGATTTTCCGGCGCTCCGCGAAATACCAACTGCCCATTTCTATCATAGATCTCAAATCTGGGATCAATTTTTGTCATAAGATCTGAATAATCAATAAAATCATTAATGCCATCATCATTGGGTGTGATCACATTTTTAATACCGATTATAGAAAATTTCTGAACAACAGATCCGCAGGCATCTTTAACTTCTATGATATGATCACCTTTTGAAACGGTAAAAACATTGCCTGATTGGTATGGAGATCCATCTAGACTGTAAAAATATGGTGGAATTCCATCAGCTGTAAGAATAGTGACTTTATTCCCTTCTATCAAAACATTATTGATAACTAAATCTTGTGGTTCTGATATTGTGACAGACTGCTTGTAAACACATCCATTAAAACCAAGTTCTACAATGTAATTTCCAGCTGTCAGATTTTTACCATAACGGTTATTACTAATAGACGTTTGCAAAGGATCCGATTCTTTATACCATTTGTAAGAATTGAATCCCAAATTAAAAGCGGGATCAAAACCATCACCGGCATCCAGATCAATCATAGTCCCTTTGCAAATAATCGTGTCTTTTAAAATCGATGATTTTTTAGGCTGTTTGAACCTTAACTTAAATGAAGAGTAATTATCACAATAGTTTCCCGGCTTTTTTATCCGGATGTAAAATGTCTTTTCAGCCTGTGTCGGGCTTAGTGTTTGTGATTTGCTGATTGACGGGTTATCTGCTTTGAGCTCTGATATTTTATCATAAAATTTGACATCACTCGGGTTGAGCGTTTCTGTTGTCATTAAACCAATATAATCATCCAGATTCACCGTTTTACTTCCTTTGAGCTCATTGTCGCAGACATCAAAAACCGGAATCGTGGCCGGCTGCTGCGGATAGTTCATCTGGAGTTGAGAACCGTGGTAGAATCGTAAAGTGTAAGTATCCGGAGCACATCTAAATGCGCCGACTTTCACCGTAATATCCTGAGGATTCTGTGTAAATTCAAAATTATTGTCAGGATTAATTTGCGTTCCGGATTGAGTAAAATACTCAACTTTGAAATCTCTGTTAAAATTGGTGACAATCTGACCCGTAAACTTAGATAACTTTTCAATGTATTTTCCATCAAAATCATCGTCACAAATCATTATCGGAGAATTATCAATAATGGCAACCGGTGCATCTTCAACCTTGACATTACCTGCCAGTGTACATCCGCTGCTCAGCACCACTTCCAATCGGTAATCTCCCGGAACATTAGTAGTGTAAGAAGTTTGATTGAGTGGCAAACCTAAACTAACATTATCCCTGAACCAGTAATATTTTGCACCGGAATCATTAATATCAGTTGCTGGATTTTTAGGTTCTATTGTAACATTAGAACCATTACAGATAATAGCAGAATCATCTGTTTCGATAGCAGGAATCATGTCAATATTACCCGTAAAACTTCCAGCTTCCAGAAATACTGCAGAATCATATTGCGAGTTTGCGTTTTTGCCTTCGTCTGCTATTACGAGCTTGATGTGATATTGTACTCCGGGAACAATTTCTGCCACTGCAGTCAGAATCTTGGTCTGACCATTAAAATTTGTAGCACTGTCATTGCTGCCACTCTGTTGGCTGTAAAAGCCAATAAATCCGTCAAAATACTTGCTGTTATCTCTGTCATTAATTGTCGTGACGGACACTGCTTCGCCGGTTCCGGGAACAACAGCAATATTTTGGTAAGGATCCGTGCTGCCTTTTTTCTTTATGAGAAATGCAAAAGCATCGCTGTAGTTATAGTTTCCGGGATAGTATTCCTCGGACAAAAACAAGTACCGAAAACTGATTTTGTTGCTTAATGTAGATGAAAAATCAAATTCCAAAAAAGTTGCATTGGAAAGTTCTGACATTGGAAGCCCGGTCGCATCTGCAAGATCCTGATCTCCGATCCAGTTTAAAGCTGTAGCACTTTGAACTGGCTTAGTCTTTGGTCCTGGTGCTGCTAATATATTACCTGTCGATAATATAATTCCTTCGTTCATCCCGAGATTGCTTGTTCCTTTGTTAAAATAGCCGTAGCTTGAGTTTCCTGCCCCAAGATTCCCACCTGACACAGTTACATTGGAAATAGATACGCAACTCAGATTTTGAGTCCCTATAAATTTATCCGCAACCAGTTGTTGAGGTGTATAGGTAGTATTATCCACAGTGATAAACTGTGCGCTCATCCTCCCAAACAGCAAAAGCAGAACTGTGATAAAAATCCTATACGAAGACAAAGAATATTTCATTTAACGAATAATAAGGATTGCAAATTTACTCCGAAATTTGATAACAAAAAATCCCACTAAAAATTTTAGCAGGATTTAGGTTTATTTTAAGGTAATGTTTTGATTATGAAAGAGCAACTCTTACAAAACCTGTCACTTTAAGATCACCATTCACAGATTTTACATAGTCTGCAACAGAGACGCTGCTGTCTTTGATGAAATCCTGGTGTACCAAAGTATTGTCTTTGTAGAATCTCTGCATTTTACCTTTAAGGATGTTATCGATAATGTTTGCAGGTTTTCCTTCTTCAGTAAGCTTGTGTCTTTCGATTTCCAATTCTTTATCGATCGTTTCCTGGGATACAGAATTCTCATCAAGAGCAATCGGGTTCATTGCAGCAACCTGCATAGAAACAGCTTTTGCAGCCTCATCAGCACCATCTACTTTAGCAGAAAGAGAAGTGATAGCAGCAATTTTGTTTCCTGCGTGGATGTAAGCCCCTAAGAAAGCACCCTGGATTGTTTCAAAAGAACCGATCTCGATTTTTTCACCGATTACACCAGTCTGCTGGATCAATTTTTCAGCAACAGTCTGTCCGTGGAAATCAGAAGCAAGGAATTCTTCTTTGTTAGCATAGTTGATAGCCTGCTCTGCCAGTTCGTAAGCCAGCTCTACGAAAGCTTCGTTCTTAGCCACAAAATCAGTTTCACAGTTAAGAGAGATAATTGCACCAAGTGTGTTATCCTCATTTACTCTTGCAATTACTGCACCTTCGGAAGAATCTCTGTCCGCTCTGTTAGCAGCAACCTTCTGTCCTTTTTTTCTAAGGATATCAATTGCTTTTTCGAAATCTCCTTCAGCTTCTACTAGAGCTTTCTTGCAGTCCATCATTCCTGCACCCGTTGTGTTTCTTAGTTTTGCTACGTCTGCAGCTACTGGTGTATAAGACATAATATAGATTGTTTTTTATTTAATTTTCAGATTTTCCTCTGTTCACTATTTTCAGCGTGCAAATATAGTGAATTTTATAAAAAAAAGATCATTTCATATAATGTTAATAAGCAGCTTTATATCACTACCATAAAAATTACCTTAATACCATTCATATCATTTTTTTTAGTTAAAAAAGACAATACATAACAAGATTTAATTTATTTTTACGTTTTAGTTATTCAAAGTGTTATCAAAAATATAATGAAGAAGATTCTTTTACTACTATTCCTACCTTTATCAATCAGTTTATTTTCCCAGGTCAGTGTTTTTGAAGCCAAAAGAACTACAGACCGAGCTGTGGTAGAAAAATTTATCCGGGACAACCCAAACCATCCGGCCGTTTCTGAACTCAAACAAAAACTGTTGTCTATGAAATACGGCGGCAATCCTCAGGTTGCTAAACCCACTGTAACCACAATGACGGAAAATAAAATTGAGAAAACATCAAAAGTGGGCACTTCCGCAGCAAAAGGAGAACCTTCTGAACAGGCAAAAAAAACAGCGGCGATGCTTACCAGCCTTTTCAATAATGACCCGAATAAAAAGGAAGCTATTGTGCAGTTCGTCAATAAATCCAAGTGTAACCTTATCATCAAAATAAGCGGAAAAAAATTCTACAACCTTACGGTTCCTTCTAATGGGCAGAATTACATTTTGGTAGACAAAGGAAGTTACAATGTTTCCACCTCCATCTGCGACGCTGTATACAACCAGAACAAAGCCCTTACGAAAGACCTCATCATCACACTGAATGGGCCAAAGTAAATCATTTCAAATATTACTTCTTGAAGCTAATTAAGTTCATAGTGTTTTTCAGTTGCATCGTTATTTTCTCTCAAAAGAAAATTGACATTGATTCTTTGCAGCTGAAAGATACAAAAGAACTCTTAGGTGATGATTACGGCAACATATACCTCTACAAAGCGAAAGATCTGAGCTTCACAAAATACGATTCAGTGGGGAGACAACTTGGCAAGCTGATGATGACTTTTCCATACAAGGTTCAAAGTGTCAATAATCCTCTTAATATTGTGATGTTTTCCGATAATGCTCAGGAAATCAAATTTTTTGATCAGAATCTAAATGAGATCCAGAAAATAAACCTTAGTCCTTCCTTTGGCTTTATCACCGCGGTTTATGCGGAAGATCTTCAATTTGCATGGCTGATAGACGACAGCAATAAAACCCTTATCCAATACAATTTCAGAAGCAATTCTGTCATCAACTCATTTCCTTTCAGCATCAATCTGCAGGCCATAAAAGATTTTATAGTCTATAATAACAGGGTATATATTTTACGGGAAAATAATTTTGAAGTTTATAATACCAAAGCTACATTATTATTTTCTGCGCAGATGACTCGTGCTAAAAAGCTCAGAAGAGCGAATGAGATTATCAATATCTTCAGTGATAACCTCGTCATGAAATTTGACGGAAAATCTTTAACGGAAAGCTTCCGGAATCCTGATGCAAAAATTGTTGATAAAAACACTTCAGGATTTTTGGCACTCATAAAAGACAAACTATATCTTTACAATCTTAAATAATTAAAATAGATCTCTGATAAATCATTGTAAATTTATCATTGGTTATTATCCATCATTTATCAATAATAAGAACGATGCATATAGCTGTCACAGGAAACATCGGTGCCGGAAAAACCACACTCACTACAATGCTGTCCAAACATTATGGCTGGGAAGCACAATTTGAAGATGTAGATCATAATCCTTATCTGGATGATTTCTACGGTGATATGTCCAAATGGAGTTTCGCACTTCAGATCTATTTCCTGGGAAGCAGATTCCGGCAGGTAAAGGAGATCCGGGAGAGTGGTAAAAATGTAATACAGGACAGAACCATCTATGAAGATGCACATATATTTGCTGAAAACCTGGCAGAAATGAACCTGCTTTCCGATCGCGATTTTAAAAACTATCTTTCTGTCTTTCAACTGATGAAAGACTTCGTTTCGGCACCGGATTTGCTGATCTACCTCAGAGCCGATATCCCGACACTGGTGAAGCAAATTGCAAAAAGAGGACGGGAATACGAGACCAGCATCAGCATAGATTATCTCTCCAAGCTCAATAATAAATATCAGAACTGGATAGAGAATTATAAAGAAGGCAAGCTTCTGATCATTGATGTTGATGATCTGGACTTTGTAGAAAAGCAGGAAGACTTTGGTTACATCCTTGAAAGAATAGATGGAGAACTGAACGGTTTGTTTTAATTATTCCGGCAATAATTTTGACAAACCTCAAAATTGAAATGTCGATTAAAAACAACACCGAAATCATGTTAAAGGTAATCCATAATAACAAATGTCCAAAATCCAAAGCCATCCTGGAATATCTGGACGAAAATGATATCAAATTTCAGATTATAGATATCAGCAGAGAACCACTCAGTCTTTTTGAATTGAGAACTCTTTTTAAAAAACTCAATAAAAGACCAAGCAAAATTCTCAGAAAATCTGCAGATCTCTTTAAGGAGTACTTTTCTCAGGCTGAAACAGTAAATGAAGAAAAAGCGCTGGAAGTGATTGCAGAACATCCGGAAGTTATCCAATGTCCTATTCTTATTAAAGGAAAAATTGCAATGCCCGGAAATCCGTTGGAAAACGTAAAATTCTTTATAGAAAATTAGATTGACACTAAATATAGCAGAAGCATAAGCGTGAGGCTCAGAAATTAAAACTCAACGCTTATTTTTTTGATAATTAATCTAAAATAATTTGTCCATCTGAAAAATAATTCTTTATTTTGCACTCTCAAATATTCATTAGTCAAAAGAACATCGAGATATGTCAAGAATTTGCCAAATAACAGGTAAGCGTGCAATGGTAGGAAACAACGTTTCCCACGCTAATAACAAAACGAAAAGACGTTTTGAAATTAATTTACTAGAGAAGAAATTTTATCTTCCTGAGCAAGAAAAACATGTTACTTTAAAAGTATCTGCTCACGGATTAAGAGTTATCAATAAGATTGGTATAGAGGAAGCTATCGAAAGAGCAGCTAGAAACGGATTCATTAAAAATACGACTAAGTAATGGCTAAAAAAGGTAACAGAGTTCAGGTAATTCTAGAATGCACTGAGCACAAGGAAAGCGGCGTAGCAGGAATGTCAAGATACATTACTACAAAAAATAAAAAGAATACTACAGAAAGACTGGAGCTTAAAAAGTTCAACCCGGTTCTTAAGAAGTATACTGTTCATAAAGAAATTAAGTAATTTATAAAAATAATTTACAATGGCAAAAAAGGTAGTAGCAACGCTTCAAGGTGGTGCTGGATCAAAAAAAATGACAAAAGTAATCAAAATGGTGAAGTCCTCTAAATCTGGAGCTTACGTTTTTGAAGAAAAAGTAATGAACGCTGACGAAGTTGAAGGTTATTTGAAAAAATAATCCATAAACTGATACAATATAAAAACTACTCTTTTTAGGGTAGTTTTTTTGTTATCTTTGTTTCTGATTCAAAATAAAAGTTTAAGAATCATTTATTGATTCTCATTTATCATTACAAATAGAATGAGCTGGTTTAAAAAAATATTCAAAAAAGAAGAAAAAGAAACACTCGATAAAGGCTTGGAAAAATCCAGCCAGGGATTCTTTGACAAAATATCAAGAGCGGTTGTCGGAAAAAACACTGTAGATGATGAAGTGCTTGATGACCTGGAAGACGTTCTTATCGCTTCTGATGTAGGTGCGGAAACAACTATCAAAATCATTAAACGAATTGAAGATCGTGTTGCAAGAGATAAGTATGTGAACGTTTCTGAACTGGATCTGATTCTTCGTGAAGAAATCTCCGGACTTCTTCTGGAAAACCCACATTTGGAAACTGACAACATCGATACTTCCAAAAAACCTTATGTCATTATGGTAGTTGGCGTCAATGGTGTGGGGAAAACAACAACTATCGGAAAACTGGCAAATCAATTCAAGTCTCAAGGACTAAAAGTAGTTTTAGGTGCAGCTGACACGTTCCGGGCTGCAGCCGTAGATCAGCTGGTAATCTGGAGTGAACGGGTAGGTGTTCCGATTGTAAAACAAGGAATGGGTTCGGATCCTGCGTCGGTGGCTTTTGACACCGTGCAGTCTGCTGTTGCCCAGAATGCCGATGTTGTAATAATTGACACCGCCGGAAGATTGCATAATAAGGTGAATCTTATGAATGAACTCACCAAGATAAAACGCGTTATGCAAAAAGTAATTCCCGACGCACCACATGAAGTCTTGCTGGTTTTAGACGGATCAACCGGGCAAAACGCCTTTGAGCAGGCAAAACAATTTACTGCCGCAACAGAAGTTTCTGCTTTAGCAGTTACAAAACTGGATGGAACTGCCAAAGGTGGCGTTGTGATAGGAATATCGGATCAGTTTCAGATTCCTGTGAAATATATTGGTGTAGGAGAAAAGATGGAAGACCTCCAGATTTTTAACGGTATGGAATTTGTTGATTCATTTTTTAAAAAAAGAAAATAAACACAAATTTTTTAACTTAAAAAAAAATAAACTATGGGTATTTTAACTTGGATTATCTTCGGACTAATTGCCGGAGCCATCGCAAAAGCTATCCATCCTGGTAAAGATCCGGGCGGCTGGCTTGTGACTATTATTATAGGAATTGTAGGTGCTTTTATTGGCGGTGCAATTGGAACTTACGTTCTTGGTTGGGGTGATGTGGATTCTTTCTGGAGTCCCAGAAGCTGGTTGCTTGCAATAGGTGGATCAGTATTATTATTGTTTATTTATAGTATGCTTACCAAAAAGTAAATTCAACTATAATCAAAATTTTTAAATTATTATTATAAAAGCGTCAGATTTTCTGATGCTTTTTTGCTTTTAAAACTATATATTTGGGATGAGAAAAATTAATTAATAATGAAGAAAATCTTTACTACTCTTCTTTCTTGCGGTATGATGACCGGTGCATTTGCACAATGGACGCCTACAGCAATGAAAGGAAACAAGCTACGAGACACCAAAGTCACAAATTATTACAGTCTGGATCTTGATGCTATCAGAACCCAATTGGCAACTGCCAGCGAATCCGGAAAGAACAGTAAGCCGGTAATCATCAATCTTCCTACCTTAGAAGGAAAAATTGAAAAATTCGAAGTTTACAGCTTACCTGTTGTGGAAAAATCAATGGCGGACCTATATCAATTAGGTTCTTATGTCGGCGTTAAGGCTGATGATCCTACTGTTTATGTAAGATTTAGCGTATCACCTTATGATCTTCAGGCAATGATGTTCCGCAATGGTCAGTATGAATTCATTGAACCTCAGGACAAAGAAAAAACAGTTTACGGTGTATTTCCAAAAACTAACAAGCCTACGGGCGGAAAAGCTTTTGAATGTAAATCTACTGAACCGTTCCTGAACAAAAAGCAAATGGATGAACTGTCAAAATCTACCGATTTTACACATAATCCTACAGATTTCAGCAAAGCAAACGATAAAAAATACAGAACGTACAGACTTGCGATCTCTGTAACAGGAGAATATACGCAGTATTTTGGCGGAGTTTCTCAGGCAGCGGCAGCTATCAATGCTACAATGACCAGAGTAAACGGTGTTTTTGAAAAAGATTTTGCCATTCACATGAATGTGCAGAATTTTCCACAGTTGATTTATACAGATCCTAATACAGATCCATATTCTCCTGCATCCACCGGAGCAGGAGGCGCCTGGAACCTGGAGGTTCAGAAAACTTTAACCAGCGTTATCGGAAATGCTGCTTATGATATAGGACATCTGTTCGGAAGATCTGGCGGCGGCGGAAGTGCAGGAGATATCGGAAATGTTTGCAGAAACCCTGCAAGTACTAGTGATGATACGTCAAAAGGTTCCGGTTTCACATCTCCCGGAACAGGAGGACCGGAAGGTGATAACTTTGACATCGATTATGTAGCACACGAAATGGGCCATCAGTTTGGTGCAGATCATACGTTTTCTCACGGTATTCAATCTGCTCCTTATAATACTGCACATATGGAACCAGGTTCCGGGTCCACGATTATGGGTTATGCCGGAATTACGAGTGCAGATGTTCAGCCACATTCGGACGCTTATTTCCACGTAAGAAGTATTGAGCAGGTACAGACTTATGTCAATACGCAAAGCTGCGATGTGAACACTACAATTGCTAACAACCCTCCTGTTGTATCTGCATTGCCTAATAAAACAATACCTAAAGGAACAGCATTCGTATTGACTGCTTCTGCAACTGATGCCGAAAATGATCCGTTAACCTACAACTGGGAAGAATATGACAGAGCTACCTCTGCAATTACGACTGTTACCGGAAACAATACAGCCGGCCCAAAATTCAGGTCATTGCCAAGCTCTGCTTTGCCTTACAGATATTTCCCTAAGTTGAGCAATGTTCTTGCCGGTAATCTTTCCAGTGCCACAGATTGGGAAGCGGTGTCCAATGTAGCAAGAACCATGAATTTCCGTGTTACCGTAAGAGATAACAATGCTGATGTCACTAAACAACAGACACAGATCGGCAGCCAAACTATAACAGTAGGAAATGACGGACCATTTAAAGTGACCTCAACAAAAGTTTACAATAACGCTCCGGGTGCGTTTACATGGGATGTAGCCAATACAAACGCTGCTCCTTACAGTGTAAGTAATGTTAAAATTGATTATACAACAAACAATGGAACAACCTGGACTGAACTGATTGCTTCCACAGCCAATGACGGAACAGAACAGCTAAACTTCAGCGGAATTCCAACAGATTCTCAAATTATTGTGAGAGTTTCTGCTATAGATAATGTTTTCTATGCTGTAGGAAAGGTCACCGTTTCCGCAATGGTCAATTGTGACGGTACAGCTCCGGCTGGTCTTGCTGTATCCGGAATCACTCAGACCGGTGCAAAAATAGATTGGGATGCTGTAGCTAATGCCACTTATACAGTAAGATATAAAAAAGCTGCAGACACCAACTGGACGGAAGTCAATAATATTACTACCAATACTTACACGATCTCCGGATTGGTTTTAAATACAGCCTATAATGTGGGTGTAGCTGCTGTTTGCAGCGGAACAACCGGCGCGTATTCTACAGCTAATTTCACAACAAAAGGCATTGAGTATTGTACAGCGGGAGCAACATCTACAAGTTTTGAGAAGATATCTAATGTGACGTTTGCAAACATTAATAATAATTCTACTTCTACAGCTGGATATGAAGATTTCACTACTGTTACAGGAAATGTAAATGCTGGTCAGACTTATAATTTCTCAGCATCATTTACCGGAACTTCTTACACAGATGACCAGGTTTTAGTATGGATAGACCTTAATCAGGATGGTGATTTTGACGATGCAGGTGAGCAAGTATTGGTAACAGCTAAAAACAAATCTCCTTGGACAGGAAGTGTTGCAATACCAGCCACTGCAAAAATAGGACAAACCAGAATGAGAGTACGTCTTCACGATTCTTCTCTGACACCAAACTCTACACCTTGCGGAACATCAAGCTACGGACAGGTAGAAGATTACAATCTGAATGTTGGTCAGCTGGCAGTTTCCGATGTTAAGAAAAACTCGGTGAATGTTTATCCTAACCCAGCAACAGACATCATTAACATTTCTAATGTGTCCTCAAAAGCTCAGTTTGAGATCTATTCTATAGGTGGACAATTGGTAAACCAAGGAACAACAGATGGAAAAGTGAACGTTTCTAAATTAACAAAAGGCGTTTACATCTTATCCGTAGAAACTAATGGTGAGAAGGTTCAGACCAAGTTTATCAAGAACTAATTCAATCAGTTCAATATATTAAAAACCTCCCCGAAATTTATTCGGGGAGGTTTGTTTTTTATAAAATGAGTATTATTCTAAATCTTCTGCAAAGGCTTCCGTGGCAATACGCAAGGTTTCAGGATCAGAATTGTTGTAAATGACATAATCCGCCAGTTTGATCTTTTCTTTTTCAGGCATTTGCTTCTGCATTATGGCTTCAATTTCCCTGTAGGTTTTTCCATCCCTGTCCATCGTTCTTTTCATTCTCAGATTATCATCTGCCGTTACGAGAAGAGATTTGTAACAATCCTTGTTGAGCTGCAGTTCAAATAAAAGCGCTGTTTCCTTGAATACAAACTGGCTGCTTTGCTTTTTAACCCATTTTTCAAAATCGATTCTCACGGCTGGATGAATAAGATGATTTAGCTGTTCCAATAATCCGGCATTATTAAATACTTTTTCCGCAACATATTTTCTGTTGTAAACATCATCAATATAAGATTCACTACCCAAAAGCTTTATAATTTGATCTTTCAGCATAGGATCTTTGTTGACTATATTTTTTGCTTCGTCATCCGAATAATAAACGGGAAAACCCTGCTCTTCCAGTATTTTTGCGACTGATGTTTTACCGGATCCTATTCCGCCGGTCAGGCCGATGATCTTGGGTATGGGAACATCCTCTTCCTGATTTTGATTTATATCTTGTATTTCCATAATATTTTAATATCCAAAAACTTCATTAAAACTAAAGGTCTGATCCAGCTTGACGCCCTTCTCGGTCATCTTAAGACTTGCCAGCTCATTAACTGCATCGTGTTCAAAGAACAACAGATAGTCATTATCCACACATTGTTTCAGGAACTTTCCTTTTTCTTCCAGGGTAAGCAGCGGTCTTGTATCATAACCCATCACATAAACCTGCGGAATGTGCCCGACAGTCGGGATCAGGTCTGCAGCAAATACAATAGTTTTCTCCTGATATTGCAATACCGGAAGCATTTGCTTTTCTGTATGGCCATCAACAAAAATCACATCCATCTTAAGATCCGGCGCAAAACCGTAATTCCCTGTTGAAGGCAATGGTAAAAAATTCAGCTGACCGCTTTCCTGAAGAGGCCATATATTTTCTTTAAGGAAACTGGCTTTTTCCCTTGGGTTTGGTTCTGTTGCCCATTTCCAATGGTTTTCATTGGTCCAGAACTGTGCGTTTTTGAATGCCGGCCTATAACCTGTTTTATCATCATTCCACTCTACTGCCCCACCGCAATGGTCGAAGTGAAGATGGGTAAGGAAAACATCTGTAATATCTTCTTTTACAAACCCGAACTTCTTAAGATTTTTGTCCAGGGAATCATCACCCCAAAGAGAGTAATGCCCAAAAAACTTTTCATCCTGCTTGTTGCCAAGTCCGCAATCTATCAATATTAATTTTTTGCCGTCTTCCACCAAAAGTGAACGTGTTCCCAATTCGATGAGATTTCTTTCATCGGCAGGATTGGTTTTTTCCCAAAGTGTTTTTGGAACTACGCCAAACATTGCACCACCATCAAGCTTGAATTTTCCGCATTGTATTGGATATAGCTTCATATTAATTTTGTTTTTTTACTAATATAAGAATTATAGTCGAATTGCCAACATCGAATTGCAGCAGCCCGACCTGAGTGGAGCTCTTTTTCCGGAATTGCGAATCCAAGTTATCTTTAATTGATCTGAGTTTCTTCGCAATTCCGGAAAAAAGCGGGAACGGAGGGCGGAAAAGCTGCCCAAATTAAAATAATTCTCCAGGATTTTTTGGTCTGGAAATCCCGAGATGCTTGTAAGCTTTTTCCGTAACTTCTCGTCCGCGAGGCGTTCTGATGATGAATCCTTCCTGGATCAGAAATGGCTCATAGACTTCTTCCAGCGTTTCGGGATTTTCGCCAATAGAAGTTGCCAGAGCCGAAATACCAACCGGTTTTCCCCGGAAATTCTCGATCATTACACGCATTATTTTATTGTCCATATCGTCCAGCCCAAACTCGTCTACATTCAGAGAATCCAACGCATATTTTGTGATGTTGATTTCGATTTCGCCATTACCCTTGATCTCGGCAAAATCCCGGACTCTGCGCAAAAGAGCATTGGCTATTCTGGGTGTTCCGCGGCTTCTTCTGGCAATTTCAAGCGCTGCATCTTCATAGATCTTAACGCCAAGAACCCGTGCACTTCTTTCGATAATCATCCCGAGAAGTTCAATAGAATAATACTCTAAACGGCTTTGGATCCCAAATCTGGCAAGCATCGGCTTGGTGAGCATACCGCTTCTGGTGGTAGCGCCAATTAATGTAAACGGGTTAAGGCCGATCTGAACGCTTCTGGCATTGGGACCGGTTTCCAGCATAATATCAATTTTATAATCCTCCATAGCAGAATAAAGATATTCTTCCACAATCGGGGATAGCCGATGGATCTCATCTATGAAAAGGACATCATTTTCTTCCAGATTGGTGAGCAATCCAGCCAGGCTTCCCGGCTTATCCAGAACAGGACCAGAAGTAATTTTGCAGTTCACGCCCAACTCATTGGCAATGATGTGGGATAAAGTGGTTTTTCCTAATCCGGGCGGACCGTGCAGCAAGACATGATCCAGCGCTTTTCCTCGGTTTTTGGCTGCTGCTACAAACACCTCCAGATTATCTAGCGTTTTCCGCTGACCGGCAAAATCCCGGAAGCTCTGCGGACGAATCTTTTCTTCCTGAATCAAATCGTCATCAGAATAATTGTCTTTATCGGGATGTAAAAAATCAGGCATCAGGTTAATAATTGATAAATAATAATTGGTGAATGATGAGAAGTTATTTCTGACTTTCACTCTTCATTCAACATTCAAAGATAGAGAAATTCTGAGGGAATCAAGGTGCGGATTTCTCTAAATCACTGATGATTTTTCTGAGTTCCGACCTTTCTTCTGAAGTCAATTTTTTCTGAACGAATCCATTTTTATCACGTTGAGGGAAAACATTATAATATTCATACGTTTTCAGCCAATATAATGACATTGCCGGAAACGGTGTTTTGTATATTAATTTTCTTGTCGCATTGAATTTAAGATTCCCAAGCTGATAAGATTTATAGCTGTCTTCGTGAAATTCAACAGGCCTGATGAGCTGTGATACGGTAAATCCCGACATCCATTTTCCCATATGAAATCTGTGCTTCACGAAACCCGGAAAACTAAAAAGAACAGCTATCAAAACCGATAAAAACACAGCATTGAAATTTGTTTTATTATAACCAACCTCCTTGAATAAAAGAAAAAAGGTAATTAAATAAACATCAATAAAAAAACGGTATTGACCCGAAAAGATAATGAGTATGGCGAACTTTATAAAAATACTTATAAAAATCAATTTATAAATCATTCCTTGTCTTTTAACTGCTAAAAAGCCTAAAATAGCTATACAAAAAATAATCCCGATATTGAAGGCCGATTTATAGCCGGACATCAGCCAGTGATAAGTCTTCTGCCAGATATTGAACTCTGATATCTTCTGATAAGAATATGCCATATCATAGGATTTCATCAATCCGATTTGAGAAGAATAAGTCAATATTTCCTTACTCGGCTGCCAAGGGATATCAAGGTCTAATACTGATAATGGAAAAACAGGAAACCCAAAAAGCCAGAGATTTTTTACTATAAACAACAACCCGAAAAGAAAAATTGGAATCAGAGATTTTAATTTAAAGTTCCGGGAGTAAAAACTTTCTAAAATAACCAGAATTGGTAACCAAAAGGAAATAGGCTTTATACAAAAAGCAAAGAGTGAAAGCGCCAGAATAAAAGTATTATTTCTTCCCTCAATAAGCTCATTAACAACAATCAATGTGAGAATAAATACCGGCAGATCCGGACTGGGCTGCTGTATGAAAATCAGAAAAAAAGGAAAAAACAAGAGAAAAACCGGTCTCTTATTTTGGTAAATATAGATCAGAAAAAGGACTAAAACATAGGTATTAATCCTGAAATTAACATCAATAAAATCAGAAAACCCTGCCTGATAGATATGCCAGAAAGAGGTCTGCCCAAGCAAAAGATCAAGGTTTGATACTCCTTTTTCAAAACCTGTTTCCTTAAGATAATTTATCGCGGGAACATAATAGCTGTAATGGTCATATAAATAAGGAGAAAATGATCCCAGAAAAAGAATGAGGATCAAAAACATCCAGAACCAGAAATCTAAATTTTTCCGGAAGGCCAGTATTGTAAAATCTTTTTCCTTGATAAACCACAAGAAGCCTGATAAACTAAGCATGAACAGTATCATTTCTACTCTGCAATCCAAAGGTAAAAAAAAAGCAACCAATGTTTGAATAAAAATGGTTCCCATCATTCCGCACAAAGAAACTTTAAGAAAATCAAGTTCTTTAATTTTCAGAAATTTACTGATGAGAAATCCATTACCAAAATTGATAATGAGAAGGAATATTACGGTTTTTAAAATTATAAACATAAAAAAGATTGCCTATAAAAATAAGCAATCTTTCCGTGTTAAAAATATATATGAAGAAATTTACTCTACTTCTGAACCCTTCCGGATTTTCTGTCCTCTGCCCTACCAATTGTATAACCTGTTGCACCACCGGCTATACCACCGATTACCGCACCAAGACCAGGATTTTTCTTAGAGATAATTGCACCGGCAGCTGCACCACCAACAGTACCAATAACTGTACCTTTTGCTGCACTACTCCAGCCTTTTTTCTGCGTTGCGGTAGTGCCTGTAGAAGACGATGTTCCTGAAGAACTGGATCCTGATGATGTTCCGGCATATGAACCTGAAGAACTTCTAGGACTGTTTCTGTAGACTACACGCTCTTTTACCTGCGTTTTTTTTGCTTTCTCTTCGGCAACTTTATTTAAACTGTCTTTTTGTTTTTCGAAATTGATTTTTTCTTTTTCAATGGCAAGCTTTTGTTTTTCCAAATCTATCTGTCTTGCCTGGTAATCCAATTTTTGTTGTTCCAAAGATGTTGTCGTCTGCAGTTTTTCATCTTTATTACAAGAAGTTAATAATAAAACTGAAAACGCTCCGGTTAAAAATAAGCTTTTCATAACATTTAATTTATTCACAAATTGTGAAGATTACAAATCAGAGATTTCAATTATGATTCCAAAATTGATTTTTGATAGTTAAAATTTGTTAAAACAAAAAAAACCGGAATAAATCCGGTTTTACTTTTTGCAAGATATAATTCAAAAAAGCTCTTTTCTGATAATGTTCTGCGACCGCTCCGGACCTACAGAAACAAGGTAAACATTAATACCCAGATGCTCTTCTATAAATTCAATATACTTCTTAGCATTGGCCGGAAGCTCATCATAACTTCTGGCATTGGTTATATCTTCATCCCAGCCAGCCAATTCTTCATAGACTGGCTCATAGTCATAAAGCTTTGTAGTAGAAGATGTAAAATAATCAATAATTTTTCCGTCTTCAGTTTTATATTTTGTAGCGATTTTAAGCGGATGAATTCCGGTTAAAACATCCAGTTTTGTAATCACAAGATTGTTTATTCCGTTAATCATACAGGCATGTTTTAAAGAAACAAGGTCTAGCCAGCCGGTTCTTCTGGGTCTTCCCGTAGTCGCTCCGAACTCGAAACCAATCTGTCTGATTTTTTCGCCAAGATCATTGTCTAATTCCGTTGGGAAAGGGCCATTTCCAACTCTTGTGGTATAAGCTTTTGCTACGCCTATCAGATTTTTCAGCGCTGTAGGAGGCACGCCTGCACCTGTACAAACGCCACCTGTGGAAGGTGAAGAAGATGTGACATACGGATAAGTCCCGAAGTCAATATCCAGCATCAATGCCTGTGCACCTTCGAAAAGAATATTCTTTCCATCGGCAATAGCTTCATTGATTTCCAATTCGGTATCAACTATTCTGTCCTTCAGTTTCTCGCCCAGAGCCAGAAATTCCTGATATATTTCCTCAACATCTAAGCCCGGCTTTTCAAAATATTTCTCAAATAACGAATTTTTGACTTTCAGGTTCTTTTCTATCTTTTCTCTCAGAACAGCCGGATTAAGAAGGTCTATCATTCTGATGCCCACTCTCGCAATCTTATCCTCATAACAAGGTCCGATCCCTTTTTTGGTAGTCCCGATCTGTGTTCCACCGTGCTCCTCTTCCCTGTAAGTGTCCAACAAAATGTGATAAGGCATTATAACATGAGACCTACGGCTGATGAAAACGTGATCCGTTTTTAATCCTTTGCTTTCTATCTGCTCTATTTCTTTTATAAATGCTTTGGGATTAACGACAACGCCATTAGCGATGATACATTTACCTTTACACTGAAGAACACCAGAAGGCAACAGATGCAAAACAAACTTTTCATCTCCTACATATACCGTATGTCCGGCATTATCACCGCCCTGGAACCGGACAACGTAATCTGATTTTGCTGAGAGGACATCCGTAATCTTCCCTTTGCCTTCGTCTCCATACTGAAGACCTACAACAACATAAGTTGACATATTTACTTTTTATTTAGATTATTGGCAAAGTTAAATTTTAAATATGGCTTAGCAAAATCACAGAAATAAAAAAACCCTCTTACAATCAATAAGAGGGCAAAAACACAAATGATGAAAAAATTATAAACGCATCACTGCATCCATAATACAATTTTCAATACAAAAATCGTACTTTTTTTTAATAAAAGCATCAAAAAATAATAAATTATATTATAAAATTAAAAATATTTTAAAATTAAAACAAATTAATTTAAAAAATCAAAGCATATCAAGTCAGAATACTTATTATATTAAAAAAAAACATTAAAATGCTTTATTATTAATTTGATAGTATAAAAAATTCATTAAAACTATTTTATCGATTCAATAAAAAGAATTTAATCTACCATTTTACAAAATAAATCTTAAATAATTAACCAAAACCTATTTTTTATTTCGTTTTTAAATTTACACCTTTACTTTTGTATTATAATTTTAATCAGATAAAAAAATACTATTAAAGATGTGCGGAATTGTATGTGTGTTTGACACGAAACAAAAAAATGAAGTAATCAGACCCCAGATTCTGGAAATGTCCAAAAAAATAAGACACCGCGGACCGGACTGGTCAGGAATCTATCAGCACGATAATGTGATCTTTTCTCACGAGAGACTGGCAATTGTAGATCCTACTTCAGGAAAACAACCTTTATTTACAAAAGATAAAAAAGTAGCTTTAGCAGTTAATGGAGAGATCTATAATCACCAGGAATTAAGAAAAGAATTCCCGGATTACGAATTCCTGACACAATCCGACTGTGAAGTTATTTTAGCATTATACAGAAGAGACGGCAAAAATTTCCTTGAAAAGCTAAACGGGATTTTCGCATTTGCACTTTATGACGAAGAACATGACGCTTACCTTATCGGACGAGATCATATGGGAATTGTGCCTTTGTATATGGGCTGGGACAAGAACGGCAGCTTTTATGTAGCATCTGAACTCAAATCGCTGGAAGGCATTTGCAATAAAATTCAAGAATTTTTGCCGGGCCATTTCCTGTATAGTAAAGATGGCCAGGAATTACAGCAGTGGTATAAAAGAGATTGGGAAGATTTTGAGAACGTTAAGGATAATGAAACCGACATATCAGCAATCAGAAAAGGCCTTGAAGACGCTGTACACAGACAGCTTATGAGCGATGTCCCTTATGGCGTTCTACTTTCCGGCGGCTTGGATTCTACAATTATCGCCGCCGTTACGGCAAAGTTTGCCAGACAAAGAATAGAAAGCGGCGATACACAGGAAGCCTGGTACCCGAGACTGCACAGCTTTGCTGTTGGCTTGGAAGGATCACCGGATCTGGCAGCTGCCAGAAAAGCAGCAGACCATATTGGCTCCGTTCACCACGAAATCAAGTACACCGTTCAGGAAGGTCTGGATGCCATCAAAGATGTAATTTACCATTTGGAGACTTATGATGTAACAACTGTCCGCGCTTCTACGCCAATGTATCTTTTGGCAAGAGTGATCAAATCGATGGGCATCAAAATGGTACTTTCCGGTGAAGGTTCCGATGAATTGTTCGGCGGTTATTTGTATTTCCACAAAGCACCATCTGCACAGGCTTTCCACGAAGAAACGGTGAGAAAACTAGGTAAGCTTCACCTTTACGACTGCCTGAGAGCCAACAAATCGCTTATGGCTTGGGGAATTGAAGGAAGAGTGCCTTTTCTGGACAAAGAATTTATGGATGTCGCAATGACCATTAACCCAAAAGATAAAATGATAACGCCGGAAAGAATGGAAAAATGGGTTCTCAGAAAAGCTTTTGAAGATATTCTGCCGGAAAGCATTGCCTGGAGACAGAAAGAGCAGTTCAGTGATGGTGTCGGCTATTCCTGGATTGATACATTGAAACAAGTTGCAGAAGATGAAGTAACCGATGAAATGATGGCTCAGGCAAAATTTAGATTCCCGATCAATACGCCTATGAGCAAGGAAGAATACCGATACAGAACAATCTTTGAATCCCATTTCCCAAGTGATTCTGCGGCAAGCTGCGTCCCGTCTGTCCCGTCTGTAGCGTGTTCCACACCGGTTGCTTTGGAATGGGATGAAGCCTTCAAGAAAATGAACGACCCTAGCGGACGTGCTGTGAAAGTGCACGAGACGGCCTATTAAATTTATTAAACTAACTATACTAACAAATGAAAAGCACAACTTTCGGGTTGTGCTTTTTAATTTATCCTTAATAATATTCGATTCTTCTAATCCATTTGTACAAATCTTTCCCATTCACATTCTTGACAATCTCTGTCCAGTTTTTTTGTTTGTCAAATTTGTACTTAAAAGTGATTACTCTGGGCTCTACTGGCTCATCTTCCCTTCCGAACTTATCTAAATAATATAGCTTGCTAATATAGTTGTCTTTGTATTCAAATTTTTTATCATTACATATTTTATGATCATAATGCGTTGTTATCTGTTCAAGATTGTGATTCTTACTATATATAAAAGTTGTAGTTAAAGTTTTTCCATAGTCCTCATTCACCATTTCTTCGATTACTTTTCCGGCATTATTAAATAGATAACTATGTCGCTTTCCATCTCTTACATTAGTTTGTTTTTTAATTTTTCCAGATTCATCATATTCATATAAAATAACTGTCTCTAAAAAGACTTTTTTCCGAATATAGTCATCCTTTTTAAATTTTTTTTCTTCGATTAGTTTAAACTTCGAATCATATTTTTTCACAAGAACTAAAATAGAATCAATAGCTTCAATATAACTTCCATTGCTTAGACTTTTCATATATTTATTAGTAACTGAAAAAACACTATCTGTCTTCGTTAAAGAATCAAACTTCGTGGTGAACAAAGGTTTAAAACTTTCCATATTATTTCTGAATTTTTCTACGGCTTCATTTTTTCTTTTATAATAAAATTCCTTAAATTTTACTGTTTTGCTATTTCCTTCATAAAATTACGAATTGTTCTTTCTGAATATTTATTTTTAGATTTTTCAGTTATTAGCCTATTAAGATAATCATATTTATAAACATATGCATCAACTATCTCTCCAGACTTATAGTACCATGTTTCTTTTATAATATTTCTATTTTCACTGTAATAGGTTTCATTGTTTATGTACCTGCAAAAATCAGTTTCAAACCAGGTATCTTTCATACTATTTCTTAAATTTTCTGGTGTCATAATCATAGCGTGACCATATTCATCATCACCTTCCATAAAAGTAAATGGACCAGAATTATTTAGAAATACTACCGATTCTTTCACAAATTTTGGTTTTCCTAATACAGTGTCTTTTATGACTTGACAATTTATAAAAGTAGAAGTAAGGATAATAAAAAGTAATAATTTTTTCATCATTTAAAATAAAGCCCCCATTGCAGGGGCTTTTATTATTGCTTAGTAAAAACAAGGTTTTCCGTTTCCGGCAGGTAGATGGTAATATCCAGATTAGACGGACATTGATTTCCTACAAAAACCATATCATTGGGATAATAGCTCCACGAAAGTTGTGTGCTGTTTAGTTTTTTTAAAGTAATTCCACCATTACCAACACTACAGTTAGTTCCTCCATATATAAATGCAATACTCCCGTTTTCAGGATTTGTTTGAGAGCTATAAATAGTATTCTCTATCTGATTGGGCTGGAAATTTTGATTTTGAGTGCTCTGAAGAATTTGTCCGGATGAATTCTGAACGGTATATCTTACAGACAATACATCTTTATAAATCTTATAAGAAATCCTGTCAAAATATTTTTTTGTTTCTTTAGTGATATAAAGAGTAATTTGTTTACCATTAAAAGATGCTTTGTATGTTCCAACATATGGATTTAATTCATTGTTGATATCTTTTAAGTATGAATTCTGTGGTGATTCAAAAGGATTAGAATTTAAAGGAAGTTCTTGTGATTTACATGATAATGAAATCATCAGAATAGCTATTAAAAATATATTTCTCATCAATTTAAAAATAAGCCCCATTGCATGGGCTTTTATTATTGCTTAGTAAAAACAAGGTTTTCCGTTTCCGGCAGGTAGATGGTAATATCCAGGTTAGACGGACATTGGTTCCCTACAAAAACCATATCATTGGGATAATAGCTCCACGAAAGTTGTGTGCTGTTTAGTTTTTTTAAGATGATGCTACCATTTCCTACACTACAATTAGTTCCTCCATAAGTAAAAGAAACGTTGTTGTTAGTAACAACAACACTATATATTGTATATAGTACTTGATCTGGAGTGAAATTTTGATTTTGAGTACTTTGAAGTATTTGTCCGGATGAATTCTGAACTATATACCTTACAGACAATACATCCTTATAAAACTTATAAGAAATTCTGTCAAAATACTTTTTAGTTTCTTTAGTAATATAAAGGGTAATTTGTTTGCCATTAAAAGAAGCTTTGTACGTTCCAATATATGGATTTAGTTCATTATTTAGATCTTTAAAATAGGAATTTTGAGGAAGCTCAAAAAGATTGGAATTCAAAGGATATTCTTGCTGCGCTTTACAAGATAATGACATTGTAAAAATTAGTATTAAAAGTATATCTTTCATAACCATACAAAGCCCCATTGCATGGGCTTTTATTATTGCTTAGTAAAAACAAGGTTTTCCGTTTCAGGCAGGTAGATGGTAATATCCAGGTTAGACGGGCATTGGTTACCAACAAAAACCATATCATTGGGATAATAGCTCCAGGAAAGCTGTGTGCTGTTTAGTTTTTTTAAGATGATGCTACCATTTCCAACACTACAGTTAGTTCCTCCATAAGTAAACCAAATGCTTCCCATTGTAGGTTTAGTTCTTGAACTAAAAATAGTATTCTCTATCTGATTGGGTTGGAAATTTTGATTTTGAGTAGTCTGAAGGATTTGTCCTGATGAGTTCTGCACAGTATATTTTATTGAAAGTACATCTTTGTAATATTTGTTTTGAGCATAATCAAATAGTCGCTTTATCTCTTTTGAAATATATAAAGTAATTTGTTTATTACCAAAACTCGCTTTATATGTTCCTACATATGAATTTAGTTCATTATTCATATCTTTAATATAGGAATAGCTAGGAAGGCTATATTGATCAGAACTTAATGGGTATTCTTGTTGTGCTTTGCAAGAAAATGGCAAAACACTGATTAGTAATAAAAATATATTTTTCATAATTTAAATATTTGTTAGAAACAAGGAACCGGAATTGTAGATCCGTTGCTGGTTTTGTTAATGGTATAGATATTATTGTATTGATCCACTTTTTGCAAAGTTATTTTATTTTCTAATCCCATTTTTTTTAATGTGTCAAAAAATAGTTTTTCAAGACCTAAATTATTTAGATGTAAATAATCATTTGAATACAAGGAATTTTCTACATTTAAATCTCTTTGCTCTAATTGAAATTTAGTCCATTCGTTTAATTGTTCCGGCGTAAAATTATACCCCGCCAGGTCAGAGCTGGTTCCGTCAAAACGTATGATATAATGGTTGTCACTGGATACCATCCCAAAATAGGCATTACCGGGACCATTTGCCACCGTCTGCACACTGGCAAAGCTAAGCAACGTATTAATATCATAAGGGGAAAACATATGGATACCTGTAAGGGTGTGATTATGATAGCCTCCTTGTGTACCACTTATATCATTAAATGTTACCTGGTGTGCAGCATTGATATCACCCGGCAATATGGTTCCGTCATTCATTTCTTTGAAGCCTAGTTCGCCACCACCGGGAGTGGTCGCATTGTTTTTGAGGTTTTGGACTGCATTTTTCACAGCGGTCTTATTGATCTGCTGCTGAGATCTCTGGCAGCCGGTAGCATTACCGGTCAGGTATTCCTTCTCGTGGTTGTAAACCGAGTTTGGCGGTGGTGGTGCGGAAACGCAAGACATGGTGGTGGTATACACATAGGACACCGTTCGGCTCACCAGAACCGAATTCATAAACTGTGTCACGGTCTGCCCGGTAAGCGCATCCTGGTAGATCTTGTAATAATCGATATAGGTATAGGTCTCTACAGGATAAGAGACTTCAGTCGGAACACAAGTCGGCTCCTTATTGGCGGTAGTGGCTGCAGATAAGACAGGACTATAATTCAAAAAGCCAAAATCCCTGCCTTTGTCTTTGGAAGCGATATATTTTCCGTTGTAGAACGCAACATTGTTCTGGATATTACCATCCAGAGTATAAATATTGACTGTCCCGGTTGCAAAATTGCCTGTGAGATAGAACTTGTCCGGGATATTTTCATTAGAGCACCGCTCCACAAGATAAGACTTAAAGTCGCCTTTTGAATCATTATAAGCAACCACCGAGAATCTGATAAACTTGAAAAACGAAGAAAGCTCATAGTTTTTCAAATCATCTGCCTTCACCGGGTATTCGTAATAGGTTACACCACCGGATCTGTGTGTGGCAAAGTCCGATTTATCGAAGCTCAGGTGGTGCTTCATGTAGTAGGAATTAAAATCTTTGAACTTGAGAGCGGACTCAATTTTACCTGCAAAGTAGGAAGATCTGTCACGCTCTGTGGTTTCCTGGCCCAGGCTGTCTTCCCGGCAAGAAGACAAGCCCAGCAAAAGCATGCAGCACATGCTTAGTAATAGTTTTTTCATCTCTTGGTTTTTAAAAAGTTAAATATAATTATTTTTTCAAATCTAATTAATTTTTTTAATTATGGCAAATATGCCACAATAATTTTTATCTATATTCTTAATCTTTGTTTACGTGAAGACAAACATAGATCAAGAGTTTATTATTTCGTTTGGCAAAAACTTAAGAAAAGTAAGAGAGTCAAAAAATATGAGTATGCAAACTCTGGCTGATATCATAAACATAGAATATTCACAGATAAGCCGCATTGAAAGAGGATTAATCAACACTTCAATTGGTATTATTTATGAAATCTCCAAAGCCCTGGAAATCGACATCAAAGAACTTTTTAATTTTACTATAGAAAAATAATCATTCACATTTAACTAATCAAAACCCAACACAAATGAGAAAGTACATCATCTCTATCCCGGCAAAAGCCGTTACGGATACCTACACTGCAACCATTACCGCAGCCCTTACACCACTAACGCCCTACAAGATCAACCTCACGGATGATGAGAAACCCGGCTTGCGCACCATGGCAGAGGGCAGAGAAGGCTACGCCAGATTGATATCAAGAATTGCAACACAATTCCCCGATGCGCTGAGCCGTGCAGATAACCCGGCGGAACTTAACGGGCTGCTGGACTACTACAGCAACCTGGAAGGAAATAGGATAGCCCTCCTGCAAAACCTGGAAACGGTAGAGGAAATCCAGCTGGGCGCCTCTGCAGATATCATGACACTGGCAGACCGCTACAAAGATAATCTCCAGATCTCAAGACAAAATGACTCCGCCCTGGATCTGGCGATGAGAGAGGTAGATGCCTGGAACAGCAGGTTCGGCAGTAATAAAAACAAAACCACTACGCCGCCAGCAGAATAAATTTTGTTTCGGCTCATAAAACAAAAACCCACCTCGGACATCCAGGGTGGGTTTGCTTTTGAGAAACAGTAATTAACCTGAGTTAGGGATAAGAGATATTTCAAAACATCAATAGGAATGGGCTTTAGCCCATTTTATAGTAAAAGAGAATGCTAGGCTTTAGCCAAAACTTAAATTAAATTTTGGCTAAAGCCTACTTTAATCTCTAAATTTTATGCATTGGGCTGAAGCCCAACGCTATTGATAATACAATTGTAGGATATACAATTATTTAAAAAATTCCTTATCCCTAACTCAGGTTAATTAATATATTCGCAAAAATAATACTGTTTTATATAACCAAATCAGCGCTATCTGGATTTTGACCTTGCAATTTGCTAGGTCTACCTACCAAAAAGATAGGTGAACCTATGCGTTTGCTAGGTCAGCCTGTACTTTTGCTAACTCAACCTATGAATATAACAGGTTGACCTACACTTTTGCCAGCCAAACCTATACTTTTGGTAGGTCTGCCTGCGACATTGGCAAGTCAACTTACCGTTTCAATAAGCAAGGTTATGAATTCGGCAGGCTCGTTTATCTTTTTTGCAGGCAACTTGCACTTTTGAAAGGTAGATGATTAAAAAACCATCGTATAGATGGCTTTTTATTTCAAATTCTTCTGAGCCTGCTTCAGGCGTTTCTTTCGGCGTTCGTAGATCACTTCCGTAATCTTTCCGCCAATCCAGGAGAACGGGAAAAATATCAGGAATATGGAGATCTTATAAAATACCGGGTGATACGGGTAGATGATGATATCCAGCATCGCTATAAAAAGCATGATAAACCCGATGAGAATCGCGTAGGCCACTTTTGCATATTTTACGATAATAGCAGTCACCACACCGCCAAAAGTCACCCCAATACCGCCAAAGAAAAGCAGGGCAATGAAAAAAGAATCTTTTTTCTGCACCGACTGAAGCAAAAGCTCCCAATGCTCAAATGGTGCAAACTCCTTATATGTGATCCAGTCGGAATCGATCTTTATCCCGAATGTGATAATGAGCGCCGCCACGGCAAGCCCGGCCAAAACACCAATTGTATTCCTTAGAAAATTCATCCTATCCTTTAAAAGCAATGATCGATATTTCGACATCTACATTTTTCGGAAGACAGGAAACCTGCACGGTCTCTCTTGCCGGAAACTGATCATTACTGAAATAAGAAGCATAGATCTCATTCACCACCGCAAAATCATCCATACTTTTCAGGAATATCGATGCTTTTACTGCATTATCAAATGTCATTCCAGCCTCTGTAAGAATGGCCTTCAGATTTTTCATCACCTGATGCGTTTCCTTTTCTATGCCTTCCACCAGCTTTCCTGTTTCCGGATCTACAGGGATCTGACCCGAGATGTACAATGTTCCGTTTACAAGGCAAGCCTGTGAATAAGGACCTATAGCAGCAGGCGCATTTGGTGTGTGGATGATCTTCTTCATGTTCAATAATTAATTTTTACAAAACTATATAAATTAGTCGGAAGTAAGAAGCAAGCAGTCATAAGATTCTTTTTTTGTCGATGAAAAAACTTTATAATGCTGATTACCTAACTTTTAACATTAACTACAGGGTTTTAAAAAGTACTGTTAGGCTGTGTAAAACTTCTCTCTTTATACTTCACAGCATCTTTCAGAATGTTGGCCTTGATGCCGATAAAGAAATCATATACTTTATACTGTCCGAACGGTACCCAATTGAAGGTGATGGTGAAACTTCTCTGGTCTCTGGAGAAGCCTAACCTGGTATATGCCAAAGTTTTATTGACGATGTCATAATTGGTGCTTCCGTTGATATTCCAGTATGGGGTGAGCTTGATGCTTCCGTCCAGCCCTACGGTCGCAACCTTTGTCCCAAATCTGGAAAGTCCCCTTGTATAAGCATAGTTGGCATTGACGTTCAGAGTCCAGGTCGGGATATAATGGGCGTAATTATCATCATCAAAATAATAATTCTCATTCCGGATCTCCCCTTTCTTCTTGTATTTTTTAGACAACTCTTCCTTTTTCCCGAATATGGCATCGCTCATCGGATAAGAAAGCTGCAGATTGAAACCCTGCAGGCTGAAGTGCCCGAAGTTCTCTGTTCTGATCCCTATATCGCTGCCATCGGCAAACACAATCTGATAAGGCTCAATGGTAAGGCTGGAATTGACATTCAGTTTATTATCAAAGAAAGAGGATTGTGCATTGACACTGAACACAGACCATTTATATTTTTCTGCAGCAAAGTTATAACCTCCGGAAACATTCAGGTTTTCAAAGATCTTCACCTTCTTCACACCGGTAGAATCGCTTTTGGATTTTACCTTCATCTCTATATTATTAGCAATATTGAATCCCAGGCTTTGTGTAAGACCTGTGGAAGGAGCGCCATAAATCCCGCCTTCAAAAATAGAGTAAGGCGTGATCTCGCCTCTTGCATTGGCATAATCCCTGTAATAACCCCAGCTTCTGGCTCCGAAATCCGGTGAATAAGTAAAGCTGAAGCTTGGCGTCATCATATGCCTGATAGCGACAACAGGTGAGTTCTTTCCAAAATTCTTCTGTCCGTATAATACGGTCTGCAAGCTCGCACTGGTGGAGAATGTGGAATAGGCTGCGATCCCGTTATTATAAACATTATCAATTTTATTGGTAACGGGATTAAAGCTTTTTTCAAGCGTTTTGGTAGTCAGAACATTATCTGCGTTGGCACTCAGCGAGAAAGTAAAAAACTTTGCCAATGTTGTATTGGTAGACAGCGAGATATTATTTTTAGCCCCGGTTTTCATATCCTGCCACATCTGCTGTTTGAAAAGCTGGTCTTCTGTGGTAGTAACATAATTACTGAGCGCAAATCCTGTATTGACGTTGATATTTTCCAGCAATCCCGTTCTGACGCCTGTTTTTGGTTTAAAAAGATAAAACTGGTTAACCGCGACAGTCATATCAGGCAGACGGATGTCCGTGAGACCCGTAGCAAAATTCTGGTTATAGCCCGCACTCGCACTGATGGTGATAGGCAGATTCAGAAATCTCTTCGTGACATTGATCCTTGAGGTCTGAGTGGTATTGAGAACGTTTCCGTTGAAAATATAATTATTGTTCACTGTATTATTGTAGAATTTACTGCTCACAATATCTACACTGGCATTGAAAGTGAAATAAGGATTAGCCTTGGAATCCTGGGAATGGCGCCACGCAATACGGAAAGTCTTGGTTCTGGAATAATCATCCAGTCCTTTTATTCCCCGCACTGTATAGCCATAATCAGCCGCAAAGTTTCCGGAGTATCTGTATTTTTTGAGATAGTTCAGTTCCGGTTTCAGGTTCCAGCTCCCTTTGGTGTAAAAATCCGAGAGAATTTTAAGATCAAAATGATCACCGATCGGCTGATAATAACCTAATCCGTTAAGAAAAAAACCGACATCCTGCCTTTCTCCGAAACTCGGGATTAAAATACCGGCGGATCTTTTATCCGAAAATGGAAGAATCGCAAAAGGCATCACCAGCGGCGTAGGAACCTGCTCTATATACAGCTGAATAGGGCCTGTAACCAGCTGAGAACTATTTTTACCTTTAATCAGCTTAATATTTGGTGCGGACATATGATAATCCGGCAGTGAATCTTTTTTCTTTATGAAATATTCGTCCGTAGTATAAATAGCCTTTCTCATAAAGAACACGGAATCATTATACTTCTTGGTTTTCTCTGCCACAATTACCCCTTCGCTCTCCTCTGTTCTCGCATTGAAGGCAATAGCCTGCTTGGTTTTGTAATTGTAGATTACTTCATTATATTCGTATTGTTTCCCGCCCTGTGTCGCAATAGCCGGCTTTATGATCTTGCCTTTATCATCCTGCTCACCTCTTGCATAGATCTTTCCCGTCTCCCAGTCTATACGGATGTAATCTGCATCTATCTGCATATCCTGATAGATAATCTGGGCCTTTTTGTTGAGAGAGGTTTGTTTATTGGATATGGATGAGCTGCTTCTGTATTCAGCTTTGGTTTTAACTATATCTTCCAGCTCTTCTTTGGGAAGAATGCTGTCTTTTTTTGCAGTTACAGTGTCTTTGCGTATAGTGACGGAATCCTGAATACCACTTTTTCTATCAATATTTTGAGGCACAGTTTGTGATAAAATATTGTTAAAAATTAGGATATTTAAAATTAGTAATATATTTTTGAAAATACTTCGAGCCAATGCAGTCATTCTGAAATTGGGTTCAAAATTAATTAAATTTTAAAGATTAAAATGATCAGGCCTACACTTTATAAGAAATTTTTTTTTCTCTTAATATTTTTTGTTGGTTTTAGCAGCTTGCATTCCCAGAAAAAATTCACAATTGTCCTGGATGCAGGACACGGTGGCAGCGATATTGGAGCCAACAGAAACTACAGCGACATCGGAACTGTCATGGAAAAAAATGTGACACTCGGCATTGTTCTGAAACTGGGAAGAATGCTGGAAAAAAACAAGGACTACAAAGTGATCTATACCAGAAAAATCGATGAATATCCTTCTTTGACATACCGAACAGACCTGGCCAACAGGAGTAAAGCTGATTTGTTTATTTCGGTTCACGTTAATTCTTCCCCAAGCAAAAGTGCGACAGCGCAGGGTACAGAAACATTCGTACAGGGACCAAATCAGAATAAAACCAATCTGGATGTTGCCAAAGCCGAAAACGATGTTATTTTCCTTGATGAAAAGGATAAAGAGAATTTCGCATCATATAATCCAAGCTCCCCGGAATCTCTTATCGCACTCAAAATACAGCAGAGTAAGTATCTGCAGGCCAGTCTTACAATTGGTGGTTTGGTAGAAGAAAATTTTGTAAAAAAAGACAAAAGACTGTCACGGGGTGTGAAGCAGGAAAACCTGCACGTTCTAAGAATGAATGCAATGCCTTCTATCTTAATTGAAACAGGCTTTGTAAATAATTATGACGACGCCCATTACATATCTACCGAAGAAGGCCAGCAATCTATTGCAGAAAGTATCTATAATGCTATTGTAAGCTATAAAAAGCTGGTCGACAGAAATGTAAAAGAACCGGAACCTGAAAAACCGGTGGAACAGCCTCTGAAGAATGATTTCAGAATATTGCTGATGAGCACGCCGACAAGATATACTGAAAACGATCCTGCCCTGAAAGGCTTAAAATACATCCTTCCTATCAAAGAAAACGGAAACTACAAGTATTATTACGGCACTACCAACTATGCTTCCGTGAGAGATAACAATCTGAAAACCGCAAAAGATTCCGGATTCAGAAATGCCATCTCTATCAGTTTTGTTCCGAACCAGGCATTAGCAAGTGGTTTTTACACGATAGAGGTTTATGCCGGAAGGGATAAACTTGACTCAAAATCCTATATTATGAAAACCCTTCCGGATATGGAAAGAAACAAAGAAAATGGTGTTTTTTACTACACATACGGAAAATATAAAACTTTGGAGGATGCTGTAAAGGCACAAAAAGAACTTGAGAATAAAGACATTACAAATACAGTGATAGAAAAAAGAATAAAATAGCCTGAGAAATTTGCAAGAATACAAGAAAGTCTCTATTTTTGCACTCCGAAATCACAAACGGCCTATTCGTCTAGTGGTTAGGACTCAAGATTTTCATTCTTGCAACAGGGGTTCGATTCCCCTATAGGCTACAAAATAAATTTTAAAAAAATTATTAAAAAAAGTTTGCAAATTAAAAATTAGTTTTTATCTTTGCACCCACATTTGAACGTTATGGCAAATCATAAATCAGCACTTAAAAGAATCAGACAGAACGAAGTTAGAAGACTTCGTAACAGATACTACCACAAGACTGCAAGAACAGCTTTGAAAGTATTAAGAAATGAAGCGGATAAAACAGCTGCTGCTGAGCAATTACCAAAAGTAATTTCTTTATTGGACAAATTAGCTAAAAGAAACATTATTCACAAGAATAAAGCAGCTAATTTAAAAAGTAAATTAACTAAGCACGTTAATAGCTTAGCTTAAATAAAATCCTGGCCCGTTCGTCTATCGGTTAGGACCTCAGATTTTCATTCTGGTAAGAGGGGTTCGATTCCCCTACGGGCTACAAACCTTCGGAAAAATTTCCGAAGGTTTTTTCTTTTATCTATCTTTGATTAATATTTCAGAAACTATGAAAATCCTGATCATAAACGGACCTAATCTCAACCTGCTCGGAACCCGCGAACCAGAAATCTACGGCTCGGTTTCTATGGAAGATTATCTCAACGAATTAAAACTAGAATTCTCTACAGATGCCATACTTTACTATCAATCCAACATAGAAGGTGAATTGATTAACCGCTTGCAGGAAGACGATTTTGAAGCTGTGGTTATTAATCCAGGCGCTTTTACCCATTATTCCTATGCCATTTCCGATTGCCTCAAGAATATCAAAAAGCCCAAGATTGAAGTCCACATCAGTAATATCTATAAACGCGAAGAATTTCGGAAGAAATCTGTGACTGCAGAAAGCTGTGATGCAGTGATTTCCGGGTTTGGGATGAAAGGTTACAAACTGGCAATACAAAGTCTAATATAAAATAAAAAGAATCTCAAATGAGATTCTTTTTGCTTATTCTATTTTCAGGAAAAATTTTCCGACTGGCGTTCCGCTTGCCATATTGCTTTTGGCAAGTATCAGCCAATATTCACCTTTTTGCCTGGTTTCATATTCAATCGTTTGTCCAAAAGGGCCGTCAAAGGTATTGTCCGGCAATCTGATCTGGTTGAACCGTAAATTCATCGGCTTTTCAGTTCCCAAGTAACCTTTGATTTTTGGCTGATCGAGATTTTCTAATCTTAAAATCAATTGGTCATTTGGATTGGTGATCTCGAGGTTGAGGCGGATTGGCATTTTAGATGCGTCCACAGTTACGATATTTTGATTGGACTCTTTTTCGGTTTTCAAAATAGTCGATAATGAATCAACAGGTTTTTTAATCGTTGTAACAGTATCTTTTTTTTGTTCCTTGATTTCTGGTTCTTTTTTACAGCCAACAAGAAAGAGTGGAATTAATGCTAAATATTTCCAATTATTTATTTTTTGATTTTTCAACGTTAATCGTTTCATAATATAAAATTTTTGAGAGAAAGTTTTCTTTCTGATAAGATTCGATTCTTTCTTTGAGCTTGCTTTTCATTTCGAGGTTTTTGGTTTTCTCGGCGTAATCCAGCAAAATTTGTTCATTATAATTGATGGAAACCAAGTGATAATTTTCCGCAAAATCCTTCCTTTTGATATTGTTGGACGTGATAATGCTTCCCCAATTAATGTAACTGCAAACCAAAATCAAGCCATAAGCCACCCAAAACATCCGGTTAAAAAGGAAGGCATTGGTTTTCTTTTTCTGGATTTTAATAAACGTGAAAATCAAGCCGATCAAAGCCATTGCAAGAAATGCATAAACGCCGAGACGTTTATAAGTCAGTCCATAGCTGATAATATATTCCAAATTTTTGAGCGATGCTGAAATTACTAATATAGCATTCAGAGCCAGCCAAACCTTAGCTGAAAGTTTAATTGATTTTGCCTTGTCATCAAAATTAAAGCCACTTTTGAAATAAAACAAGATCACGAAAATTGCCATTATGATAGACATTATCACAGCATTTACCCGATCATGTGTTTCAGCGCTCAAACTATCAGCGGATTTTGAAACTTCAAAAAATTGTTCATAGTTGTAAGTAGTAATGAAAATCAAAAGCAGAATATTAAGTGCACAAAAAGAAATCAATCCACTGATTCTTTCTGAATCGATGTCAAGAAAAGAAAAAGTTGGTTTTTGAATTTTCGCAAAGCCAGAAAATTCATCATTCAAGTATCTGTTTTGTTTGAAAATGAATCTTTCAACTCCGAAATTCCAGAAAATAAAACCAATGTAAAATCCGATAATGGCTAATACAATAAAAGTCAAAGGTTGGAACTCGAGTTGCGAATCTCTGAAAATATTGGCAAAATGATCACTGACACGGGCGTAAATAAAAAAGAAAATTGCAATAAAAAAAACCGGGATCAAAATAAATGCAATAAGCTTTTTGGCAAAATTTCTTTCTTTGGATTTTTCGTACCATTGCTCTATGTTGAAAACTCTTCCCAGAAATGTGAAGAGATTCAACAATAGAATTTCAATATATAGAAATGGTTTTAGTTTCGGATAAGTTCCTTTAAATCTCAGCAAAAATACAGAGACAAAAACAGAGACAAACGAAATTGCATCTCCAAACCAAGCGAAAGCCAATGATGAGAAAACAGAGGTTATAAAAAGTATGAGAAATGTTCGTGTTCTAAATTCGGGTTTAGTTTGTGAGAATGTTAAAATGCTCATAAAAATTCCAAAAATGCCGAGATTGAGCGCAATATATTCTTTGTAAAAAAGAATGATAACTGCTAAAACAGTAATGAAGATAAGATGATGTTTTTTCATAATTATGATTTTAAATTGATTATTATCGTAAAAAATTAAATCCTATAACTGATAAGATCAATGCTATTGGAACATTGATTAAAAGAATTGCTATCGCTTGAATACATTCTTCATATTTAGATTTATATACAAATGCACAAATCAAAAAGAAAAATCAAAAAGAACAGATTTATCGGAATTGCTAGTAAAATGAAAAAGAATCCATTTACTGCATATCTATTTTATCTGTAAGGAAAAAAGAAATGAAAATTCCTATTCCAATAATTAGAAAAACTCTGAATATAAATTTTGCCGTCTTTAAAAAGTTAAAATTCATCATAATATAAAGTTCTTTGAATTACAAAGTTAATTTTCAAAAAAAATTGAGATTACTTTCCCAATAATTTTTCTAAGTTATTGATATGTTCTGTGAAAGCATCTCTACCCTTTTGGGTGACACGGTAAGAAGTTTTTGGCTTCTTCCCCACAAATTCTTTTTTGATTTCTATATACTCTACCTTTTCAAGAGCTGAGCTGTGGCTTGCAAGGTTTCCGTCTGTTGCGCTCAGCAGGTTTTTCATTTCGGTAAAATCAACCCAATCGTTGACCATCAGAACGGACATAATGCCCAATCTTACACGGCTTTCGAATTCTTTGTTGAGTTGATTGATGTTTAACATATTAAAATAGCTGATAAATAATAATTGATGAATGATTATTAAAAAGTTTTAGTCATATTTCCTATACATCAAAATCCCATAAAAAATATGCAGCAATCCAAATCCGATCGCCCAAAATATCAATCCCCAACCAAGCCAAAACAATGCAATAATTCCTAAAACAACTTCACAAATCCCAAGATATTTGACATCACTCAATGTATATTTCTCTGCATTAATCAAAGCCAGACCATAAAAAATAAGCATTGAAGGCGCAATTAAAGGAAAATAATGGTGATACCAAAGTGCCAGACAAAAAAATCCGCCAGCCAGCAAAGGTATTACAAAATTAATCAAAAGCCTTTTGGTTATAGAATCCCAGACTTTCAGGTTTTTCTTCTTACTTTTTCTCGCAGTAAAAATATAACCGCTGGAAATGGCTAAAACCAAAATCACCAAAGCAACAAAGAACAGTTCCTGAGCTAGAGCTGGCGTGTAGATGTTTCTCTCACCATCAAAGTAATCGACGCCTTCTCTCTGGAAAATGAAATACACATAAACAGAGCCGAGCAATGCAACAATCCCCGCAACAACGCCGGACAAACCACTGAGTGAAATAAATCTCGAACTGCGTTCCATCATTTGACGGATATGCGCTAATTCATCCTGGTAATTTTTAGAATCCATAAAAGAACTTTGAATTACAAAGTTATAATTTATTTTAAAACTTCAAAATTAATTTTGAAGTTTTTATATTTATTTTCGACAATCCAACTAAACTTTGAATGGCACGCAGCCCGACTTGAGCGGAGCTCTTTTTCTTTTTTTAAAAGAAAAAAGCGGGAGCGGAAGGCGGATGAGCTGCCCAAAAATTATAATACTTTCAATTCGGTTACCTTCTTACCAATTTTATAGACCGTTCCGCGGAAACCTGCAACAACTTCATCGTTCTGGTTTTTGACGGTAATGTCATAGATTGCGGTTTTCCTGGTATCTGATAAAAGAATACTCTCCGCTGTTAAAATATCACCTTTTTTTGCTGCTTTTGTAAAATTAATATAACAGTTTAGAGCCACTGCAGCTTCGCCATTATTATTTGAGGAAAACGCAAGTGCCGAATCTGCAAAGGCAAACGTAACACCGCCGTGAACGGTTCCGAGTCCGTTGATCATTTCCGGCTTGACAGGCATTGTGATCAGGCAATAATTGTCCTTGATTTCGATAAGTTCTATTCCGAGCCATTGAGAAAACAAATCTTTCTCTAACATATATTCTGCAATTTCTCTTGCATTCATTTTTTATAAATGATAATTGATGATTGATAAATGATGGATGATGGATGATACAAAAGAACTCCAAAGTGCTCCAACTCTCCCACTCTAAAACTTATTTCCCTTTGTAATTTGGCAATCGTTTTTCTATGAAAGCCGCAACGCCTTCTTTAAAGTCTTCGGTTTCTGCAGCATCCTGCTGAATAATGGATTCATAATCCAGCTGTTCATTCAGGGTAAAATTATAAGATTTATTAAAAGCTTTTTTGGTGAGATAAAGCGCTGTTGTTGCAGCGTGAGAAAGCTGCGTAAGGACTTCCATAGATTTTTCCACAAACTCGGAATCTGAAAAAACATCAGCAACCAATCCTATCTTCTTAGCTTCCTGAGCAGGTACTTTTTTTCCTGTGAAAGACAGATAACTTGCTAACTGCCTTCCAACTAACTTTGGTAAATAATAAGTTCCGGCTGTATCAGGAATCAGACCAATATTCGCAAAAGCGAAAGAGAAATAGGAACTTTCCGCTGCCAAAGTGAAGTCACAGATAGAAGCCAGCATTGCACCAGCTCCAACTGCCGGACCATTAACCAAAGCAATGACCGGTTTCTTACACTTCACAATTTCCAAAACCATAGGATTATAATATTCAATCACGAATCTCTGGATAGTTCTGTCATCATCATCAAATCCTAACGCTTCCTTCAGATTCTGACCTGCACAAAAAGCCTTGCCCTTCCCTGCGATTGCAATGCATCTTACATTATCGTCATCACTGAATTTATGAATGGCATTTCTTATTTCACCTAACATTATCTGAGTAAGGCTGTTATAACTTTCCGGCTGATTAAGATAAATCAGTTGTAATTTACCTTCGAACTGGGAATCAATTTCTATTTGTGAATACATAGTTTTGTTTTTTAAACCTCAGCAATTTAATATATTTTGATGAAAACGCCGAAAGAATTTCTATTCTTACAATAACAAAAGCCGGCTTTGGAAACCGGCTTTTGAATCTATAATTATCAAAATATTATTTGATGATCAATTTCTGGGTATAATTAGCTTTTGGAGATGTCACTTTCAAAAGATAAACACCTTTAGCCAGATTAACATTGAACTCATTGGTAGATTCGCCTGTCAGTCCATTAAATCCGGAAGAATGAACCAGTCTTCCATTCATATCATAGATTGTGACATTTGCATTACCGCCAAGATCTCTCGACTTAATGAAGAAATTACCACTGTTTGGATTCGGATAGACTTTAATATCCTTAGAATTGAATGCACCTTCATTTACCGCTAATGCCTGAGAATCTCTTGTACAAAGCTCTAATGACCAACTTGTAATTTTGCCTGCAAGATTTCTTACATTGTCAGAAGCAAAAAGATTCCAGGTTCCTTTGGTATCGTTTCCTTTAAAAATATTAAGAGCTTCATCCGGTTTTACGGTTCCTACAATCGGAGATGCGCAGACATAAGTTGTACCTTCATCACTGAACGTTGCATTGATACCTGAGCTATTACATTTTCTGTTCCACAGCCAGGCTGTTTGCCCCATCGGTCCTTCGATACCTACTACGATCTGGCTTGTTCTAGGATGATCTACTACAGGTTTCACCCGGATCTTTGTAATCACACCACTGTCGGTAACATTGATAGGAACTAATATCTGTGGTGAAGAAATCGGGCCGCTTGTAGATCCTGTTCCATCATTGATATCCACAGCAGGGCCTGTATAATTGTAAGTATTACAAACTTCTCCGTTTACGCTGTAATCTATCACAAAGCTGGAGCTCATCGCAAAATAAACATTGTTAACAGCTTCAATCATTATATAAGCATTAGCTGTTGTGGAACCCGCAGGAATCGTAACAGTTTCATCCCCGTCATTAGCCGTATTGGCAGCAATAGTACTCCATGTTTTGCCTCCGTCTGTTGACAGTTTGACATTAACTGTTGCAGTATTTACAGGAGCAACATTGGTATTGGCAACATTCCATTTAACACTGTATGTATTACCGGATGTAAGTGCATCGCCAAATGCTGGTGCTGTTACCACAAACGGACCCGCAGCAGCACTCACAGTGATCTTCATAGCGTCTGTCTGCGTTTGCTGACCATTTGGTGAATTATCCCTTGCTGTTAATGTAAAATCAAGCGTTCTTGCAACGCTGGAAAGTGCTTCCCATCTTGTAGCATTCACACCGGCTAAAACTTTTCCGTACTCCGGGAAATACCTTACAGGAGTGGATTTCGGAGGGAACATTTTGAAGTTAGGACCTCCCGCTTTTGTTGGTGAAGCATAAGAGCCAGTTGTAAACTGAGCAGTTCCTGATGCCGAATTATTCTGTTCCCAGACATACGTCATAGGATCATTTTCTGCATCTGTAACAGTACCTTTCAAAACAAATGGTGTACTGATAGGGATTGTCACATCCGGGCCGGCATCTACAACCGGAGGTGTATTAACTATCGGTGTATTAACAGCGCAAGCCTTGCTTGCAAGGTTGTTCTGAATTTGTAAAATATTTCTGTAAGTAAAGAAATCATTGGAATTGAACTGCGTATCATACTGACCTGTGATACCAGTATATGCCATGATTGTATTACCGCTTCCCACTTCTACCTGCACCCCGGATCCTTCGGAACCGCTGTAAGTATGCGTATGGTTTGCGCCTACCTGGTGACCCATTTCGTGAGCAACGTAATCAATATCAAAAATGTCACTTACAGGAATGTAGTGCGAAGTAAAGCCAGAGCCTTTATTGGAACTTGTACAGATACATCCGATACATCCGGCATTACCATTCGGGCTGTCATAAGCTAAAAGATGCCCTATATCGTAATTTGCAGATCCTATTACAGAAGTGATTGCAGATTGAACCTGTGAATTATAAGAGCCTGATGTCGTATAAGGATCCGTTGTTGCATCCAGATAAATAATATCCAAATTATTCGGGATCAGATTAAAGTGTACTGCAAGATCTTTTTCATAAAGAGAATTCACACGGTTCACTGTATTATTGATAGCAGCAAGCACAACCGCTTTCTTTTCAGCATCTGTTGCAGATCCGGCGTTGGCTCTTGTGATGTGATACTGCGAATATTCCGCCTGAGCAGACATCGCCAGTCTGAATGTTTTGTATACCTGATTGTTTGACTTACCGGCAGTGGTATGCACATCTGCTTCTTCAGCCATTTCATTCATAGTGCTGCATACAAACGCTTCTTTTTCATCCAGTAATCTGGAAGTAGATTCATATGCCGCATATACATTGCTTCCTTGCGCATAAGGTTCAATGAAACTGGATCCGCCACTCTTCAGCATTGTTGAAGATACGCCCAGATCAGAAATACTGAATCTGAGGTAAGCAGTAGGATCTGTGATACCGATTCCCATATAGGATCTGATATTTGGGAACTGCGCCTGCAGTTCAGGCGAAAAGTTGGAATATTCCCAGACCTGAAATTTTTGCAATTGTCCCTTCTCATCAGGCATCAGGATTTCAATACCTCTTTGCCCGGAAAATTTCTGAGGAGCGTTTTGCAATTGGGAAAGCAGCACATCTTTATTAAGTGCAAAAAGCTGTTTTTCCTGAAGATTTGCAAACTCCTCCTTTACTTGTCTGCCAGTAAAGTTACTGACTTTTGACCATTGGCTGAAGCCTAACAGAGGCAACACCAATGCAGATAACAGTAGATGTTTCTTCATATGAAAATTTTTGTGCAAATTATGAAATTTTTAGCAATTATCAGTAATAATTAATTATGAAACAGCCTTTAACATAAAATATTATTGATAAAATAAGGATTATTATGTTAAGTTGAGAAGCTATTCAATGCATAAATGTCATAATAACAAATTAAAAAAAATATAATTCGGCATTTTTGTCTTTCATAAATCCAATATTTTTACATTATTCGGAAATTTTGTCCTTTTTTTTTAAAAATTGAACAATAGAACACTTTTTGAGATTAGAGAATCAGAATTAAATGATTGATGAAGCATTAAGATTAGAATTAGCAACTTTAATCTTAGTGTTTTTTTAAAACAAAAATCATTGTTTTAAAATTGAGAATTGTATAAATTTTGATAATCAACCAGCTATAAACCAACAACAATCAACCAAAATATTATGAATCTGAATCAATATACCGTAAAATCACAGGAAGCCATCCAGGCCGCGCAACAGGTAGCAATGGAATTCGGCAACCAACAAATCGAACCTCAACATTTACTTGAAGGAATTTTCCAGGTAGATGAAAATATATCGCCTTTCTTATTAAAAAAATCTGAAGCAGATGCTAATTTAGTAAGAGAGCGCAACCGTGAAAATTTAGAGAAACTTCCTAAAGTACAGGGAGGAAACATTTATCTTTCACAATCGGCGAACAAAGTTTTGCTTGACGCGCCCAATATCGCAAAAAAAATGGGTGACGAATTTGTAACCATTGAACATCTTTGGCTTTCATTATTGGAAACCAATTCAGAAGTTTCCAAAATGCTGAAAGATATGGGTGTTACAAAAAACCTATTGGAAGGAGGAATTAAAGAATTAAGAAAAGGAAGCAAGGCAACTTCTGCAAGTTCAGAAGAAACTTACCAGTCTTTAAATAAATATGCTAAAAATTTTAATGAATTAGCAGCGGAAGGAAAGCTGGATCCGGTAATCGGACGTGATGAGGAGATCAGAAGGGTTTTACAGATTCTTTCGAGAAGAACCAAAAACAACCCGATCCTGATCGGGGAACCCGGTGTCGGTAAAACGGCTATTGCCGAAGGAATTGCTCACAGAATTATCAGTGGCGACGTTCCGGAAAATCTGATGGATAAAACATTGTATTCACTGGATATGGGCGCTTTGATTGCCGGTGCAAAATATAAAGGGGAGTTTGAAGAGCGTCTAAAATCTGTCGTGAATGAAGTAATCAAGTCTGACGGACAGATTATTCTTTTCATCGACGAGATCCATACTCTGGTGGGAGCCGGAGGCGGTGAAGGTGCGATGGATGCCGCCAATATTTTAAAACCGGCTTTAGCAAGAGGCGAATTAAGAGCTATCGGTGCAACGACTTTAAATGAATATCAGAAATATTTTGAAAAAGATAAAGCGCTGGAAAGACGTTTCCAGAAAGTAATGGTGGAAGAGCCGGATACGGAATCGGCAATCTCTATCCTTCGAGGAATTAAAGATAAATATGAAGCTCACCACAAAGTAAGAATCAAAGATGAAGCGATTATCGCAGCAGTTGAAATGTCTCAACGCTATATTTCGGACCGGTTTTTACCGGATAAAGCGATCGATTTGATTGATGAAGCTTCTGCGAAATTGAGAATGGAAATCAATTCAAAACCTGAAGAGCTGGATGTTTTAGACAGAAAGCTGATGCAGATGGAAATTGAATTAGCTGCGATTTCAAGAGAGGGAAATCAGACAAAAATCGACCATTTAAAAGAAGATATTTCAAAAATTTCTGAACAACGAAATGAAATCAACGCCAAATGGCTGAAGGAAAAACAAAAATCTGAGGATTTAACTTCCATTAAAAAAGATATAGAAGCTTTGAAACTGGAAGCCGAGCGTGCTTCAAGAGCCGGAGATTACGCCAAAGTTGCTGAAATCCAGTACGGAAAAATTAAAGAGAAAGAAGATGCTTTGCAGAAACTTGAATTGGAGATGCAAAATCATCAGAATGAATTGATTAAAGAAGAAGTAACTTCTGAAAACATTTCTGAAGTGATTGCAAAATGGACGGGAATTCCGGTTACCAAATTGCTTCAATCTGAAAGAGAAAAATTATTACATCTTGAAACGGAGCTACATCACAGGGTTGTGGGTCAGGAAGAAGCGATCGAAGCCGTTTCCAATGCAATCCGAAGAAACAGAGCGGGATTGAGTGATGATAAAAAGCCAATCGGTTCGTTCTTATTTTTAGGAACCACCGGAGTCGGAAAAACGGAGCTGGCAAAGGCATTAGCCGAATTTTTATTCGACGATGAGAATAATATGACGAGAATTGATATGAGCGAGTATCAGGAACGTCACAGTGTTTCGAGATTGGTGGGTGCACCTCCTGGATATGTAGGGTATGATGAAGGCGGTCAGTTGACCGAAGCTGTGAGAAGAAGACCTTATTCTGTGGTGCTTTTAGACGAAATTGAAAAAGCGCATCCGGATGTTTTCAACACGTTATTGCAGGTTTTAGATGACGGTCGTTTGACGGATAACAAAGGTCGTGTAGTGAATTTCAAGAATTCGATTATCATTATGACCTCAAACTTAGGCTCGCATATCATTCAGGAGAATTTTGAGAATATTACCGAAGAAAACCAGGATGAAATTGTTGATCAAACGAAAATTCAGGTTTTTGATTTGTTGAAACAAACGCTTCGTCCGGAATTTCTGAACAGGATTGACGAGACGGTATTGTTCCAGCCTTTAAGAAAAAAGGAAATCGGAAAGATCGTTCAATATCAATTGAGAGGGTTTAATGATATGCTGGCAAAACGAAATATCATTATGACCGCAACCCAGGATGCCTTGAATTACTTAACTGAAAAAGGTTACGATCCTGTTTTCGGAGCGAGACCTCTGAAAAGAGTCATTCAGCAGGAAGTTTTAAATAAATTATCAAGAGAAATCCTTGCTGGAAACGTGAATGACGGAGACAGAATTACCCTGGATTATTTCGAGGAAACAGGTTTGGTTTTCAGACCTGTAGAATAAAAAATTAAATTTTTCTTCATATTAAATAACTATTTTTAAAAAGTCTTTCTGAAATTCAGGAAGGCTTTTTTATTGGCCAAAAATCCGGCTGATAGAGTTTTATTGTGAAAATAATTTTTAATTTGCACAAAATTATTAAACTATGAAACTCTATGCTCTATTCTTTGCTTTTCTAAGCACCGTTATCAATAGCCAGATCAAATTTGAAAAAGGCTATATAATTACTGACAATGGCGAGCGTAAAGACGTACTGATAAGAAACGTGGATTGGTCTGACAACCCTGAATCTTTTACCTACAAATTTACAGAAGAAGGAGAAAAAATAACCGGACAGCTTACTAACATCAAAGAATTCGCAGTCCCTCAGCATTTCAAGTATGTGAGATATACAGGAAATATAGACATTTCATCAAATAATATTAATGAACTCTCAAGCAATCAAAATCCTGTTCTGGAAAAAAAGACCATCTTCCTAAACGAATTAGTTGACGGAGAATTAAAACTATATCAGTATAAAGAAAAAAATATTGAGCAATTTTTTTATGCTAAGAATAATGGTGAAATCACTGCTCTTGTATATAAAAAATATAATCCCGATAGTGATACTTATAAAATTGCGGAAAACACAAAATACATTAGTCAGTTAAAAGAATTGTTTGCAGGAAACACGCCGGCTTCCTTCCAAACAAATAAAATGACGTATGAGAAAAGCCATCTGGTAAAAGCTTTTGAAGAATATAACGGAATACAAACTGAAGTTAAAAATAACCGGATCGATTTCAATTTAAGCATCAGGCCTGGTATTAGCTCCGCCAAGTTAAACCTTGACACCAACAGCAGTTATTTTAATGTTGATTTTACCAATAAAACAACCTTCCGCATTGGCCTGGAAGCAGAATTAGTGTTACCATTCAACAAAAATAAATGGTCAATCCTGGCAGAACCTTCTTACTACAGATATAAAAATGAAAGCATATCTAAAGACGGAAACTACCAGTTCGAGACCAATTTTGATATGGTGGATCTTGAAATTGGTTTGAGACACTATATGTTTCTCAATGACAGATCCAAATTTTTTATTAATGTTGGTCTGGCAGCCAACTTATATCTCACCAAGGATGCACTGATCACTTATAAAAGCTTAAAAGCAGGATACTTGAATGGCGGTTCTTATTTTAACACAAAGAGCAGTTATTTCAATGTCGGTATCGGATATAATTATAATAATAAATTCAGTGGCGAGCTAAAAATTTCTACCGGAAAAGAACTTTATGAAAGAGGCTACTGGAATGCTGAAATCAGCAGAGTCTCCTTCATTTTAGGTTATAATATTTTTTAGAAAATCTAAAAACCTCAGCTATTTTGGCTGAGGTTTTCTTATTTAAAATGATTTTTACAAACTCTTCAAATTATTCTCCGGCGTGTAATCCAAAAAAATCCCGCCATCCAGATTAATGGATCTGATTTTTTTCTTGGTCGAAATATTAAGATTCAGCAATTTTTGATTGTTTTCCCAAATCTCAGGTGTAAAATGCTTTTTCTCTGTGGTTCCGTCTTCATAGGTCAGAACCACATCAAACGGAATAGCAAAACCTCCAATATTGTCGATATTTATATTGATTTGATCATTTTGCTGAGAAAAAGAGCCTATTTTCAGATCAATATAATTATTGGTAAAAAACCAATTATTAAAAAACCAATTCAGATTTTTACCGGAACCTGCATTCATAGAATTGAAATAATCCCAAGGAATAGGATGTTTCCCGTGCCAATTGTCCATATAATGATGAAGTGCTTTTTTAAACAAATCATCCCCCAAATAATCTTTTAAAGCGAGATAACTCAACGCCGGCTTAACATAGGCATTATTTCCGTAACCTGCACCGGACATTTGAGAACTCAGCGTAATAACAGGCTGATCCTGTTCCGTGGAAGCATCATTAATCCAGCGTTTCACACGGAAGTCCTTCATAAATTGATCCGCTGCTTCCTTCCCATTTTCATCAATACCGATCAGATACTCCAGCATCGTTGCCCAGCCTTCATCCATATAAGCATATCTTGTCTCGTTGATTCCCATATAAAAAGGAAAGTAAGTATGTGCAATCTCGTGGTCAGCCGTGAGTCTTGCATCCCGAAGATCATCAGGAATACTTGTATCATTAATCATCATAGGATACTCCATATCAGCATAACCTTGCACAGCCGTCATTGCAGGAAAAGGATATTCCACACCCGGCCAGTTGTCGGTAAACCATTTCAGGTTATAGCACATCCATTCTGTGTATTTTTCAAAATCTTTCGCATCGGCTTTATAAGCAGCCTGTACACTTGCTCTCTTCGTTTTTAATTGAACACTGGAAGCATCCCAAACATAATGATTGCTCAGTGCAAAACAAAAGTCGACAATATCATTTGCCTTGTATTTCCAGATATTCCAATCGTTTTGTTTTGTTACTTTTCCGGATTTCATTTCGTTGGCATTCGCAATATGAATAATTTGATCTGACTTTAAAGATTCTTTAAAACGTTTCAGATATTCCGGCTGAAGCACCTCTTCCGGATTCTGGAAATCTCCTGTGGACCAAACCACAAAGTTTTTAGGCGCAGCAATTGAAAAAGAATAATCATTAAAATCATTATAAAATTCCTGTCTTCCGTTATGCTGAAGCATATCCCAGCCATTATAATCATCATAAACCGACACTCTTGGGAAAGAATAGGCCACATAAAAAGTTTCAGGATCAATTTGTCCTTCCCTTCCACTTTCCTTGGCTAATGGATATTCCCAATCAATTCTGATTTCAGCCACAGATTTAGATGCCATTGGTTTTACTAATTTCACCGCCTCAACTGTTGACCAGTCATCACTGTTAATATTATATTTTTCACCATTGATAGAGAAAGATTTGATTTTAAGACCAGCTGTCAAAGCATCTTTGGAAATATAGCCTGCTCTCGGTGATTGTGGTTTAGTCATATTATTAACAAACCGAATCGCCAAAACCCTGAGTTCATCCGGGCTGTTATTAGAATATTGAATGGTCTCGGAACCGGAAACAATTTTGGTCTTAGCATCCACTTTCACATTCACCTCATACACACCTTTGTTCTGCCAGTAGTTTTTACCGGGCTTGCCGGACATATCGCGTGTCCCGTTAGCATAAGCTTTTTTAATATTTCTCGGCATATATAATTCCTGCGCATTGACTGCCGTCCCTAATAAAATCAATCCTAAAAATAGTTTTTTCATTATCCCTGAATTTTGAATAATCAAAAGTATAAAATTTATTAAAGGATCTATGTAGTTGATTTTAAGAAAAATATAAAATTAACTTAAACAAACGATTAATTAACTAATATTCAATACATATCAAAATACATTAAACATTATTTAAAAAACAATATGTTTGAATGAAAAAAATATATACATTTGATAAAAATTTTAAAAATATAATCCTTATGAAGAAAACATTTTTTTATCTGATCTCGGCTGCCGTTTTAACAGCTTGTAACAACAGTTCTGAAACAGAAAGCATTGCTTCAGACAATCCGACAACCTCTGCTACTGCCAGAAGAAGCTGCCCGTCCGAGGAGATCCGTGCAGAATTATTGAAAAATGATGCAGCGGCGAGACAACGCTATGCAAACATTGAATCTGCTGTACAGTCTTTTGCAGGAAAGGTTTTAGCTGATGGTACCGTTGACATACCTGTTGTGGTGAATGTAATCTATAAAACCAGCGCAGAAAATGTTTCGGATGCAAGAATCGCTGAGCAAATCGCAATTCTTAACGCTGATTATGGGGGCACAAACACAGATGCATCAAAAATACCAACTGAGTTTTCTGGCGTTAAAGCCGGTGATACGAAAGTGAGATTTCACCTTGTAAAAACAGTTAGAAAATCAACTACAAAAACAAAATGGGGAACCAATGATGCTATGAAAAAAGCATCTACCGGCGGAATTGATGCTACTTCTCCAAGTAGTTATTTCAACCTTTGGGTAGTCGGAAATATGGGAGGAATCCTTGGTTACGCAACTTTCCCTGAATCTGCGGGATTGTGGAATGACGGTGTTGTAATTGCAGCGCCATATTTTGGAAAAACGGGCGCTACATCGCCTTATAACCTTGGCAGAACCGCAACGCACGAAGTTGGTCATTATCTAAACCTAAGACACATCTGGGGTGATGCTACCTGCGGTAATGACTTGGTTGCAGATACACCTACTCAGACTGGTGCAAACTACGGAAAACCAACATACCCATTATATAATACTTGTAGCGGTACTTCTAGATCTGTTATGTTTATGAACTATATGGACTATGTAGATGATGCTGCGATGTTTATGTTCTCAGCAGGACAAAACACCAGAATCCAGTCAGTAGTGGCTTCCGGCGGAGCAAGATCCGGACTAAGAGTATATTAAAAATAATATAGACCTTATATTCAGAAGCTGTTTTTGCATTAGCAAAGGCAGCTTTTATTTTTTACATTTATAAAATCATTATTTTTACAATATTAATGACTCAAAGAGAGACAATCAATCTAAAAATAAGTTTTTATGAAAAGAAATACGATTTTACTTATAGCATTTTTATTTGGAATAATCATTTCTGCGCAAACAAGCATTGATCAGAAAGTCACTGATCTTCTTTCAAAAATGACTCTGGAAGAAAAAGCCGGACAACTCGTCCAATACAGCGGTTTCGAATATGCTACCGGACCACAAAATTCCAATTCCAAAAAGGTATTGGAAGAAATAAAACAGGGAAAAGTCGGGTCTATGCTGAATGTAACAGGAGCAGAAGAAACCAGAGCATTTCAAAAATTAGCCTTAGAATCCAGATTGAAAATCCCATTGCTTTTCGGGCAGGATGTTATTCACGGATTTCGCACTACGTTTCCTATAAATCTTGGCCAGGCAGCAAGCTGGGATTTGGAAATGATAGAACAATCTGAAAGAATTGCAGCTATTGAAGCATCTGCTTACGGCATTCACTGGACATTTGCGCCTATGGTAGACATTGCCAGAGATCCCAGATGGGGGCGCGTGATGGAAGGATCCGGCGAAGATACTTACCTCGGAACCAAAATCGGATTGGCAAGAATCAAAGGTTTCCAGGGGAAAGGTTTAGGAAATATTGATGCGATAATGGCTTGTGCAAAACACTTTGCCGCATATGGCGCAGCTGTTGGCGGAAGAGATTATAATTCAGTCGATATGAGTTTAAGACAACTTAACGAAACGTATTTGCCGCCTTTCAAAGCAGCGGCAGAAGCTGGCGTTGCAACCTTTATGAATTCCTTCAATGACATCAATGGGATTCCGGCAACGGCTAACAAATACATTCTGAGAGATTTATTAAAAGGAAAATGGAACTTCAATGGTTTTGTAGTTTCTGACTGGGGAAGCATTGGTGAAATGATAAAACACGGCTACGCCAAAGATAATGCAGAAGCCGGTGAAAAGGCCATCCTCGCCGGAAGTGATATGGATATGGAAAGCCGGATCTATATGGAGCAGCTTCCCAAATTGGTAAAAGAGGGAAAAGTGGATATCAAGTTTGTGGATGATGCGGTGAGAAGAATCTTAATCAAGAAATTTGAAATGGGATTATTTGATAACCCCTACAGATTCTCAAATTCCGACAGACAAAAACAACAAACCAACAATATTGAACACAGGAAGTTTGGGAGAGAATTCGGCGCAAAAAGCATAGTTCTTTTGAAGAATGAAAAGAAATTACTGCCACTTTCGAAATCAACCAAAACCATTGCTTTGATTGGTCCATTTGGGAAAGAAGCAGTGGCGATGCACGGATTCTGGTCTGTTCCTTTCAAAGATGATGCACAGAGAATCGTTACTCAATTTGACGGTATCAGAAATCAATTAGACAAAAACTCAACATTGCTTTATGCCAAAGGTTGCAACGAAAATGACCAGGACAAGTCGATGTTTGCTGAAGCTGTAGAAACAGCCAAAAAAGCAGACGTTGTGATAATGACGCTTGGTGAAGGTCACGCCATGAGCGGCGAAGCAAAAAGCAGAAGTAATCTGCACTTCTCTGGTGTTCAGGAAGACTTACTGAAGGAAATTGCTAAAACAGGAAAACCAATCGTATTGATGATCAATGCCGGAAGACCTCTGGTTTTTGATTGGGCAGCGGACAATATTTCTACTATTGTTTACACGTGGTGGCTGGGAACAGAAGCCGGAAACTCTATCGCGGACATCTTATTCGGAAATGTAAATCCGGGTGGAAAACTGCCAATGACTTTCCCGAGAACGGAAGGACAAATCCCGGTTTACTACAACCATTATAACACGGGAAGGCCAGCAGAAAAATCTACAGACAGAAATTATGTTTCCGCATACATCGATTTGGATAACGATCCGAAATTTCCTTTTGGATTTGGATTGAGTTATACGGATTTCAAATACTCCAATTTTAATCTTAGTTCTGATAATCTTAAAGGCAATCAAACTTTAACAATCAATGTCAATGTTGCCAACACAGGAAATTTTGATGGCGAAGAAGTGGTTCAGCTATATATCAGAGATTTGTTCGGGAAAGTGGTGAGACCAGTAAAAGAACTTAAAGGTTTTCAAAAGATTTTCCTGAAGAAGGGTGAAAGTAAAACCGTTACTTTCAAATTAACACCGGAAGATTTGAAATTTTACGATGACGAACTGAATTACGATTGGGAAGCCGGCGAATTTGAAATAATGGTTGGGACTAATTCCAGTGACGTGATGACTAAGAAGATTGTTTGGGAAAAGTAAATTTTTAATAAAATAATCTCGCAGATTTAGCAAATTCAGCAGATAGGAATGAATCTGCAAAATCTGATTGATTTGAGAGAGACAAAATAAAATCCTCTTACTCAAGAGGATTTTTGCTTTGTTTATTTCTTAAACTTAATCTCCGCCAAAATCGGAAAATGGTCCGAAGGATACAGCAGATTTTCCCGCCGGTCATTAATGGTTCTGTTAGATAGCACATCAAAACCTTTTACAAAGATGTAATCGATTCTTTCTTTTGGAACTGTGTTGACATCAAATGCAGTGAACGTTCCAACTGGTCCATAATGTGGCGTCTTGGAATGGTAATAAGCATTATCCAAAGATTTTGAAATAATTTTAATCGGTTCAGAATCATCCGTCAAATTGAAATCGCCTGTTAATGTTAAAGGCAGATTTTTCGGATTGAGTTCCTTGATTTTTTCAAGAATCAGCTTTGCAGAATTCACTCTTGCAACATCGCCAACGTGGTCGAAGTGCAGATTCATTGCCAGAAATTGTTTTCCCGTTTTCTTGATTTTGAAGAACGCATAAGTGCATATTCTATTATATGCAGCGTCCCAGCCTTTGGAAGGTTTTTCCGGTGTTTCGCTTAACCAGAATGTTCCGGATTTAGTGACTTCCAATTTCGTTTTATCATAGAAAATCGCCGAATATTCGCCTTGGTTTTTACCGTCATCTCTTCCGACGCCCACATAATCGTAATCTTTTAAACTAGTCTTGATGTCAGCCATTTGCTGTGGAACCGCTTCCTGAACGCCGAAATAATCCGGATGATAGTAATTCATCAGCGCCAAAGCATCTTCTTTTCTATTGTTCCAGGAGTTTTCTTTATCACTTTCCAATGAGAGTCGGATGTTATAGGTCATTACTTTCAAATCCTGGGAAAAGAAAATATTAGATGTCAATACCAGTCCGAAAAACAATTTTTTCATTTTAAAATTTTATTAATTAGATTTAAATCTATAGAATATTTTTGAGTCTGACATGCTGAAGCAACATAATTGTCTTCGCATCCTTGATTTCACCTGTGTCAATCATGCCAAGTGCTTTCTCGATGCCGAGTTCCAGAACTTCTATTTCTTCCTGCTCTTCTTCCAGTCCGCCTCCGTTATTAATTTTCATCAATTTGGAATATTCAGCAATAAAAAAGTAAAGGATCTCTGTTACCGAACCCGGCGACATATAAACCTCGAACACTTTTTTGACATCCGAAATCTCATATCCCAATTCCTCTTCCGTTTCTCTTTTGATGCAATCTTCGGGATTGTCTTTATCCAAAAGTCCTGCGCAGGCTTCAATCATCATTCCGTCATCATTGCCGTTGATGTATGTTGGTAAGCGAAATTGTTTCGTCAGAATAACAGTTTTTGAGTCTTTGTTATAAAGCAAAATCGTTGCGCCATTCCCGCGGTCATATGCTTCTCTGCTTTGAATTTCCAACGTTCCGTCTTTTTTCTGATATTCGAATGTAACTTTGTTCAGTGTGTACCAATTATCAGAAAGGATTTCTGTTTTTAAAATTTTGACTTTGTTGTTATTCATTTCTTAGAATCTATTATCTATTCTTCTATTATCTAAAAATCTAAGCTTTATAATCGTCAAAATTCTGAATTCCATTAAGAAAATCTTTAACTGCCATTCTTTTCTTACCTTGGATCTGGACATCCTCCGGATAATAGATTCCGTCCTTTGTATAGAATTTGAACTCGTTTTTAGAAATATCAAAATCTCCGGCTTCTCTGGAATGTGCTTCTACTTCAAAGTGTCCTTTGAATATTTTCAGTGATTTTTCTTCATCTCCAATTTTCAAAACAGTAAAAGCCGTGGGATAAGGAGACATTCCTCTTACGAAATTATGAATCGAATCAGCACTCTGATTCCAATTGATTTTCAGATTTTCCTTGAAGATTTTGTAAGCTGTTTTTGGATTTTCTTTTTCAGGCTGAGGTTTCTCTGTGATAGAATTTTCAGCTAATCCGTTCAAAGTTTTAATCACCAGACCAGCACCGATTATCATCAATTTATCGTGCAAAGTTCCGGCATTATCTTCCGGTAACACTTCGGTTTCTGCCTGGAGAAGAATATTACCTTCATCTATTTTTTCATTGATGAAAAACGTTGTCACGCCGGATTTCGTTTCACCATTGATGACCGCATAATTGATTGGTGCTGCGCCACGATAATCGGGCAACAAAGAACCGTGCAGATTAAACGTTCCCAATTTCGGAATCGAGAATAAAACCTGCGGCATCATTCTGAAAGCAACTACCACAAAAACATCTGCATTGAGATTTCTGATTGATTCCAAAAATTCGGGATTTCGAAGTTTTTCCGGCTGGAAAAGATTGAGATTGTTCTCTTCTGCAAAAACTTTCACGGGTGAAGGAGTGAGTTTCATGCCTCTTCCACTTGCTTTGTCGGCTGCTGTTACAACGCCGACAACCTTATGATGAGATTGGAATATGGCTTCCAGAGAAGCTTTTGCAAAATCGGGAGTTCCGAAAAAAACGACATTTAATGATTTCGTCTGCATTGGTTTTATAATTGATAAATGATAGTTGATAATTAATTTTCAGGGCAGTTTTTCCGCCTTCCGCTCCCAAATCTTTTTTGCAAGACAATTATCCATTTAATAGAAATTGAATAAAAGCAAAAAAGCATTTCCACTCAAGTCGGGCTGAGAAAGATTCCACGTTTTATTGATTGAGCATATACGTTTTATAGTTCAACATTTTCACTTTTCCGATATCCAAAAGGAAAATCAAAGTTTCCGAAATGTTTTCTTTCGGATAAAAATTAAGAGTTGCACTCATTTCATCAAGCGTCATTGGCTTCTTTCCAAGCTGAAGAATGATTTCTGATGAAACATTCCGCCTGGAACTTTTTCTCTTTCTGCAAACTGAGCATTTTCCGCAATTTTCCGCATCTTTCTCGCCAAAATAATTAAGAATTAATTTCATTTTACAGAAGTCAGTATCCCGGACAAAGAACTTGTTCTCTTCCCATTTTCTTAGTTTATTCTTCTGAATATTGTTGAAAAGCGTCCAATATTCTCCGAAAAGATGTCTGTCATTTCTTGGTTTCAGAAATTTTACTGCATGCTGACCACCATCAAGATAGTCAAGATAACCGGCTTTCTGCATCTGCTTTAATTTTACCTTGAATGACTGGATATCGAAATGATTCTTATTGCAAAAAGCGGCATCACTGAAATAAACTTTCTGTATTGCCAATCCTGGCAGATTTCTGAAAAGCAATTCCATAAAATAAGCATCTGAAGGACTGAGCTGCTCCAGATCCTGTGGTTTTACAAAGCTCTGAATAGTGGAAGCGGAAACCGAATTTTTATAATAAATCAGTTCCTGATTATGGAGAAATGAAAGTATGTTCCGGATTTTAGCTTTTGACAATTGAGTTAGATTATTTAACCGTTGGATTTCTAATGAAAAAGTCTTTTCCGGCAAATCATTTTCCCCGATCTGAAACATTGAATAAAGATAGGTCAGAATTTTCTGATATTCAGATTTACCGGGAATCTGATTCCGGAATGTCTCATCTATATGTGTGAGTTCCTGATCATTCCAAAGTAAAATGGCTATTGCTTCTTCTCCGGCTCTTCCGGCTCTTCCGATTTCCTGATAATAATTTTCCAAAGTGGAAGATGGTGACAAGTGAATGACGAATTTCACATTATCCTTGTCAATACCCATCCCAAAAGCATTGGTAGACACCAATACGTGAAACTGACTGGCGATCCATTTTTTTTGTAATTTCTCTTTTTCATTTGCAGCTAAACCTGCGTGATAGAAGTCAACATTCTGGAGCCTGTTATTTTTCAAATAGTTTGCTAAATCTTCGGCCTCTTTTCTAGTTCTGGTATAAATGATTCCGGATGATGGGTTTTGTCTCAGGAATTGCAGTATACGATTATATTTATCCGCAGTATTTTCTATAATGATATTGAGATTGTCTCTTTTAAAGCTTTGCCTGAAAATCTTCGGATTATGAAGGCCGAGTTTGATTGAAATTTCATCAACCACTTTATCCGTAGCTGTTGCAGTGAGGGCAAGACAAGGCACCTTTTTAAATTCCTGGCGAAATTGTTTTATATTCTGATAGCTGGGACGGAAATCCGAACCCCACTCAGAAATACAATGTGCTTCATCCACAGCCATAAACGATACTGCAATGTCCTGAATATTCTTTAAAAACATTTGATTCTGTAATCGTTCAGGAGAAATATACAGAATTTTCACTAATCCTTCTTTGCATTTATTATAAACCTCTTCTTCTTCAAATTCGTCTAATTCGGAACTGAGTAATTCGCCTTCAATTCCTAATGATTGCAACATCAGGATCTGGTCTTTCATCAATGCCAGGAGTGGAGAAACAACCAGGCAAACACCTTCTAATACTAATGCCGGAAGTTGATAACAAAGTGATTTACCTCCTCCTGTAGGTAAGAGCGCTAAAGTATCTTTCCCCTGAATGACGGAAAGTATGATCTCTTTCTGCGAAGAACGAAAATCATCATAACCCCAAAAGTATTTCAGGGTTTCAAAAATTAATTTCTCGTTAGAATCTACGGAAGAAAGCATGCGTAAATTTAGTTAAATATTGAACATAAAAAAACCGCATTGCTGCGGTTTTTTTATATAAATCTGTATATTTTATTTAGCTTCAAAGTAAACTCTTCTGTTTGCTCTGTTTTTCCACTCTTCGCATTTTTCAGCCGGATCGCATTCAGGATAAAGAAGATTTTTTTCTCCCCTGCCGATGGCTTCAAGTTTTTTCCCGTCAGCACCATTTTCAATCAGATAATTTTTAACGTTATTGGCACGCTTTTCAGATAGCTTTTGATTGTATCTGTCTGTTCCTCTGGTATCTGTACCGCCAATTACTCTGAATTTAGCTCCTGAAGCATTAATGTAATTGATGGCCTGAGTAAGGATTGGTGTATTAGATGGAAGAATTCTGTCAGAATCCAGATCAAACTCGATGCCTTTCAGCAATCTGTCATTATCAGTTACAACTCCGGTCTGAGGTGTAGAAGTATACGGACATCCATTATTTTCTACAGGTCCCGGAACAGTCACACATTTATCATTAAGGTCAATTACACCATCCAGATCCAGATCCAGCGCAACACCTGCTCCATCAACCCTAGCACCTGCAGGCGTATCCAATTGTCTGTCCCAATCGTCACAAACGCCGTCATTATCAGCATCCCCTTTTTTACATACTTCGATATCCTGCGTCTTATCATTAAGAACATCCAGCTTGTAATAAATTTCCTGAAGCGGATCGTGCCACATCAAATGAGACTCGTGCTTACCAAGTTTAAATGTTAAACCTAATGTTCCATTAAAGAAGTTATCAGAAACCTGATCTTCTATAAGATTGTACCCATTCTGTCCAACACCTGCTCCGTCAAACTCATCATCACCAGTTATAACATACATCAAACGTCCTTCGATGTCAATTCTATTGTTGACTTTGAATTTAAGTCCAGCACCTGCCTGACCGAAAAGAGATCCAAGCTTGAACGGTTTAGCTTCATAATTAAGTACCTGATTAAAAACCGGCCCAGGATCTTGTCTGTAAGATCTGTAAGCAAGTGTTCCGACTCCGGCATACCCGTGAAGAGCCCATCTGAACGGAGACTTATTATCTACTCTTCTTAAAAGGTTGGAGAAGTTGATATCACCCAAGATAGAAATAGCATCATATTGTGTTCTTCCTGCCGGATAATTTCCTGCTAATGGCTTATGATCCTTAGTATTGATCTGACCTTGTCTGGTCTCGCCACGGTCATATTGTAAATTAATACCGAAGGCGTGAGTAATAGCTTTACCAATACTTATGTAGGCAGAATATCCGAAAAGGTTTTTACCATTTCCATTCTTTATAGAAGTCATATCAGCAGACTGAATTAAAGGAACACCAGCTCCTACCGAAATAGACCAGTCATTGAATCTTTTTGATGCCTGCGTAAATGGCGAAACATTCTGAGATCCCGAGTTAGCATCTGTAGATGCTGTCTGACCTGCTAAACTCATAGGCAACAATAAAGCTACAGCTGCTAATGATAATAAATTTTGTTTCATATTTTAAATGTTTTTTTCTAGTTTATTTATTTAGCTACAAAATAGACTCTTCTGTTAGCTTCATTCTTCCATTCAGGGCATTTTTCTGCAGGGTCACACTCTACATATTTCAAGTCTTCTTTTCCTCTGCCTTCCGCTGTAAGTATATCCGCCGGAACTCCTTTATCTACAAGATATTTTACAACAGCATCTGCTCTTGATTGTGATAATTTTTTATTATAGATTGCAGAACCTCTGCTATCCGTAGCACCAACTACAATAAATTTCTCTCCGGTATTCAGAGTTTTGATAATTTCTACCGCTTTATTAAGATCGTTATAAGATTTTTCTCTTATGATATCCTTGTTAAGTTCAAACTCAATACCATGAAAATACCTGTTTATTTCATCAATTGCTGCGGTTTTAGTCACAGATACAGTTTGAGCAATAGGCTCTTTAGGACAACCCCTATTTTCTATTGGTCCTGGAACGGTTACACATTTATCATTCAGATCAATAACGCCGTCCAGATCAGAATCTAATGCTACTCCTGCTCCATCAACTCTGGCACCTGCAGGCGTATCCAGTTGTCTGTCCCAGTCATCACAAACGCCATCATTATCCATATCGCCTTTTTCGCAAACTTTGAAATCTTTGAATTTTTCTTCTAAATTACCTGCTTTTGCATAAGCATTCTGTAAAGGATCTACCCAGCGTAAATGGTCCGGATGTTTACCTAATTTAAATGACAGCGCTAAATTGAATAACCATGCATTGTCTGTATAGGAATCATTAATGAGATTGTATCCCGGGTATGCATTTCTAGACCATCCACCACCATCAAATTCTTCGTCACCACTGATTAAGTACAGCGCCCTTAACTCCAAATCAAGAAGTCTTGATACATTATATTTTAAACCTGCACCTCCGATGTATGAAAAGCTGCCAATATTCATTTTCTGCTCAATGTATAATGGCCATTTGCTCAAAACATTATTATCCTGCAAAAATGTTTTGTAACCCATCAGTCCGATACCAGCATAACCGTGCAGGGCCCATCGGAACTTTGAATGGTTGTCCACTCTTCTCATCAGATTGGAGAAATTAATATCTCCTAAAAGTGCAACCTGGTCAAATTTGGTATAACCGTGTCCCACTCCGGCAGCATCATTAAGGTAAGCTTTCTGCTTGGTCTCACCTTTTGTATACATCAGTGATAAACCAAAAGTATGGGTAATCTGTTTATCAAGGCTGACAAATCCATTCCAGCCCCAGTTGACCTTCCCATCATAAAATGAGGTAAGATCAGCATTAGCCATAAAAGCTGCTCCGCCACCAACAGTTACAGACCAGTCTTTAAAAAGCCGGCTCTCGTTGTTGAAAGGTTTGGTAGCAATTTCACTTTCTGAAGTCTGAGAAAGACCTAGAAAAGGAAGAAACAAAAGTAAACATAGTTTTTTCTTCATAATTCATTTGTGTGTTATAAAAATTTATTGCACTTGTTTAATAATTTCTTTTGCAAAATCTCTTTCATAAAGATTTTTAGAATGAGGAATTATTAATTTTTCTGAAATAAACTTTATATTATTATACAGTATTATGTCAATATCTATAATCCTATCCTGATAAGCTCCGAGATCAGCAGAATCTTTGATACGACCCATACTTCTTTCGATATTCTTAAGTTCAGTAAGAAGCTTAAAAGGTGAAAGTTGTGTTTTTATTCTGACTGCAATATTACAAAAAAAATTGAAACTATCAAATTCTACAGGTTTTGATAATATTATTTCAGATTTTACTATTATTGCACCTATTTTTTCTTCAAGCTCCGATAATGCTTTATTCACATTATCTTCAGGATTTTTTATGTTGCTTCCGAGTAACAAAATGACATCATTATACGACATATAGAATTATAATATAAATTAGATGAAAGGATTTTTCAAAATAGTTTTAGCAAATTTAACCGCAATTTTTATTCTATTTGCCGGTTTTTTGCTTTTTTTTATTGGCTTTCTGATTATTTCTTCGCTTTCAGGAAGTGTTGATGTAAAGCAGGATTCGGTACTCACCTTAGATTTGAAAACAAGAGTAATAGACAGTCCATCAGAAGACCAGGAAGATATTTTTGCTTTCAAGAATGAGCAAAAAGCAGTTTTATTATATGATATTATCAATGCTATCGATAAAGCGAAAGATGATAATAAAATCAAAGGAATCAGTTTGGAGATTGATAACTTCCAAGCCGGAATTACACAGATGGATGACATCCGTAATGCACTTATTGATTTTAAAAAAAGCGGGAAATTTGTTTATGCTTATGGTAATACGGTATCACAAGGCGCTTATTATCTGGGCTCTGTTGCAGACAAATATTATCTTAATCCGGCCGGGCTTATAGAACTGAAAGGTCTTTCTACAGAGGTCACCTTTTTCAAAAACTTTGCAGAAAAGTATGGAATCGGAATCCAGGTGATCCGTCACGGAAAATTCAAAGCTGCTGTAGAGCCGTTCCTTAGAGATGAAATATCGCCTGAAAATAAAGAACAGCTTTCTACATTACTAAATGATATCTGGGCCAGCACTTCAAAGAAGATTGCTGATTCCAGAAAGATTTCTTTGCCTGAACTTAATACCATCACAGATAGCCTGTACAGTTACCTTCCGAATCTCAGCCTTAAATATAAGCTTGCTGACCAGCTGATCCAGAAATCTGAATATGATAATATCATCCGTAAAAAACTGAATATTGATGCTGATAAAAAGATCAACAAAATTTCTTTTGCCAAGTATTCCGAATCTCTGGAATCTGAAAGCGATGGTAAAAAGATAGCCGTTTTGTACGCATCCGGAGCAATATATAACGGAAAAGGTTATGATGGAATTTATGCTGAGAATTTTGTAAAAGAAATCAAAAAACTTCAGAAAGACGATGATATAAAGGCTGTTGTTTTCAGAATTAATTCGCCGGGTGGAAGTGCCAATGCTTCCGACGAAATTTTATTCGAAATGCAGCAACTAAAGCGCAAAAAACCAGTCATTGTTTCTTTTGGAGATTATGCTGCTTCCGGCGGTTATTACATTGCAATGGGTGCGGACAAGATATTTTCCGAACCTAATACTTTGACAGGATCTATCGGAGTTTTTGGTGTAATCCCTTATTTTAAAGAGCTTGCTGAGAAAAATGGAATCCGTAGTGATGCTGTGACTACCAATGCCAACTCTAATATGATATCGGCAATCAACGGACTGAGTCCTGGTACATTAACCATTATGACCAGAAGTGTGGAATCTACATACCAGAGATTTGTGCATTTTGTCTCACTGAACAGGAAAAAAACTTTTGAAGAAATTGATTCAGTAGGTGGCGGAAGAGTTTGGTCCGGTGTCCGTGCAAAGCAGATCGGATTAGTGGATGAATTGGGATCTCTCCAGGACGCCATTAAATATGCCGCTAAGTCTGCTAATATCAAAGATTATAAGGTTTCTGCTTATCCTGCGAAAGTTTCTAAATTTGAGCAGATTTTTTCTTCTGAAACTGAAGAAGATTTCTCAACCAGGCTGATCCAGAGAAAGCTTGGGAAAGAGAATTTTAAAATCTTCCAGCATATTACAGATCCTGATACTAAAACGGCTGTGCTGATGGAAAGCCCTTTCAGCATAAAGATTAATTAATTGCAGTATAAAAAAATAAAAAGCCTTGCCAGATTTTCCGGCAAGGCTTTTTTATATTTTACAAGGAAATAGCCCCGATTGCAGCGGCATCCTTTTTTCTTTTGTCCGGGGAAAAGCTATGGCAAAGAAAAAAGATATAGCGGAAAGCGGGATTAAGCTCCTGAAAATTTTAAAACTTATAGGCCAGATTCCAGCTGAAACCCATGTTGAAACTGCCGGAACTCCTTCCAAATCCAGGAACAATCATCGGCGTTACGCCGTCCTGTTTTGTAGTATAGGCAAGATATCTTGGCTGGATATTGACATCAATGAAGAAATTGCTTTCAAAAACCTGAATCCTCGCACCAATAGCGCCTTCTATCCAGTAGCTGCTTTGTGTAGACGGCTCCAATGATACCGAGATACCTTCATTATTTCTGCCTTTCACCGGTATCGCCATATATTCCTGGGAATAGAAACTCCCTGCTAATTTTGCACCGGCATAAAAACCGTTGAATGCATTTTCCGGATCCGATGCCAGCATATAAAACCCGCCTGCTTTCAGAAATAAACCGTCGGCTTTTGCATCATAACCATTTTTCTGATAGATGTTTTTATCATATCCCAAATCTACCACTGCGTGAATCCTCCTGTTGATTCTGCTGGAAATAAATCCCTGATACAGCTTTCTGTCACCGAAAAAACCTGCTCCTAGATTCAATACATCTGCACCAATAATAAAATTGGGGGTATACTTCCATTTTGCCGAATCCTGTTTCTTGGCCTCCGATTTTTTCTGAGAAAAAGCAAATACCGAAAACAAGCTAAAAGCGGAGATAAAAATTGACTTTGCTTTCATCTGTGAGTGATGTATGATTGGATTCGACATTAAGAAGCGGATTGGGTTTTATAAGTTCGGATTTCAGATTCTCATAATTAATTTTAAATCCGCAGGCCGGAGATACATAAACTGCATTTTTGTCATAAGAGATCCGAACCTTGGAACTATCTCCATCTTTTGCCGTTTTGAAATAGATATCCGTGTAAGGACTGTCATCAATTCTCAAAGGAATAAAAACGGTTTCCGCATTGGCCTGGGCCAGGATATTGGTGAGTGTATTATTTCCGTAATCCACATTGATATACAGAGAATCAATCTTTGTGAGCTGTCCTGCTTCATTTTTGAATTTCACCTGCAATCTTGGAGTTGACTCCGAACTCAGACAAATGTCATCATCGCTGCCGCAACTTGTGAGAAGCAAAAAAAAACCCAGAAGAAAAAATAGTTTTTGCATTGAATAAAGATAATACAAATTGTTTATTTTTTAAGAAGTAAAGCAATGTTTTCTACGTGATGCGTCTGCGGGAACATATCGACCGGAAGAATTTTCACCAGTTCATAACGGTCCTTCAGCAAAGCAATATCTCTTGCCTGTGTTGCGGAATTACAGCTGACATAAACGATTTTTTCCGGTGATAATTTCAGGATCTGCTCCACTACTTTCTGATGCATTCCGTCTCTCGGCGGGTCAGTAATCAGCACATCAGCTTTTGGATGGTTTGCTAAAAATTCATCATTAAAAATGTCTTTCATATCACCGCAATAAAAAGTACAGTTTTCCAATCCATTGATGTGTGCATGTTCCTTAGCTGCGTCAATAGCCTCCTGTACAGCTTCTATCCCGATCACCTGTTTTGCATTCCTTGCAACATACTGAGCAATAGTTCCCGTTCCCGTATAAAGATCGTAAACGACCTGGTCGCCTGATAAATCAGCGAACTCGAGAGTTTTTCTGTATAATTCCAAAGCCTGCCTATAGTTGGTCTGGAAAAATGATTTCGGCCCTATTTTGAATCTGAGTCCATCCATTTCCTCATACAAGTATCCCTCACCAAAATAATTTTGGATATCAAGATCATAGATGCTGTCATTTCCTTTCGGATTGATGGCGAAAACCAAAGTCTTTATCTGAGGAAATTGGGATAATAAATAATCAAACAATCGTATTCTTTCCGATTCCATTTCCCTATACAATTGGAAAAGTACCATCCATTCCCCTATAGAATTCTGACGGAGCATCAAAGTCCTTAGAAAACCTTCCTGAGCTTTTACATCGTAAAATTCCAGCCCGTTCTCCACAGCATATTTTTTTACTGCCAAACGAATCTGGTTAGATGGATCTTCCTGCAGATAACATTCTTTGAGATCAAGAATCTTGCTCCACATCCCCGGAATATGAAATCCCAAGGCATCTCTGTTGCCGAAGTTTTCCTCGGAACTAATCTCATATTGCGTGAGCCAGCGCGAGTTGGAAAAAGAAAATTCCATTTTATTCCTGTAAAAATATTGTTCCTTAGAACCTAAAATAGGAATAATTTCAAAATCAGAAACACCTCCGATTCTTTTGATATTATTAACGACTTCATTATGCTTGAAATCAAGTTGTTTCTCGTAAGCAATATTCTGCCATTTACAGCCACCACAAGTTCCGAAATGGATGCACTTTGGTTCAACCCTGTTTTCGGAATATTCTATGATCTCAACCGCTTCACCTTCAAAATAGTTACTTTTTGACTTTTTAACTCTGACATTAACCAGATCGCCCGGAACCGCTCCCGAAACAATAACTGTTTTTCCTTCTTCAGTTTTACCAACAGAAACTCCTTTCGCACCGGCAGAAAGGAGTCTGATATTTTCAAGAATTTGATTTTTTTTCTTATTCTTCATTTACTATTTTGTTTTTGCAGAATCAGCATTTGGATTCTGTTGCAATAAATCGTTCTGAAGGGTTGCCTGAGGATTAACAGTTGGTGCCTGCAAACCGGAAATTTTATTCATTTCCTCTACAAACTTAGCGTCGCCAAGATTGTAAAAAGTCTGGCTCGCCACTTTACCATCTTTTCCAATAATGAAAAAACCAGGAATTTTGAAACCGTAAATAAAATATTTTTTGGCATAGTCTGATGACAGCCCGCCTTCTGCATAATAATTTGTTCCCGGAACGCCTTTCAGCATTGCATTAGCTGTTTTTGTAAATTGTTCTTTTGTATCATCCACATTTACAAAAGCAAAACTTACTTTAGATTTATAAAAATTAACGACTTCCTTTAGAACAGGAATGGTAGATTGAGCGATATACGGATTCCAGGAGGCATAAGTCATAACCAGAGTCGGCTTTCCGTTTGATTCCAAATTAGCCGATTTTCCGTCTAGTTTTACAAGATTAACTTTTGGTGCTTCTTCTCCTTTTTTCAATCCAAATACAGCATTAATTGCAGAATTAATATCTTTCTTAACTTCAGAATCTTTAATATACTCCTCACTAACTTTTTTCACCTTATCAACATCCGAAGTATATGGATTAAGATCAAACTTAGCAATTACAAAAGCAAGAAGATAATCTTTTGTTTTCTGAGATAATTCCTTGTTTTCTGATAAATATCTTGCAAAGATAGCAGACATGCTGGCAGTGTTTTTATCTTTTTGTTTTTCTGCAAAAGACTGGAAGTTTTGCCCTATTTTGTTCAAAAGATAATTTCTGTAAACCGGTAAATCCTCAACCATTCTATCATTATTCTTGGTCAATGAGTTTTCATAATCGGTGAAAGCTTTTGATACTTTGAAAGAAGGGTCACCGCTCACCTGGCCGTGAGAAGCCTCATACTGCGCGAGAAAAGTTAATACATTAGTGGCAAGCTCATCTTTTTTAAGTTTTACCACATCACTGTCAGGGCCAATTTTATCGGCAGTCTGATCCATGTTTTTTTCTAAATCAGAATAGATTTTTTTTATTTCATTAAGGAAATCTGATTCCTTTTTCTGTAGCAATTGCATATTCAGCTTAGAGCTGTAGGTTTGAAGATATTTTTGAGTTTCCGTAATGAAATCATTGTTCTTTTTTGCATCACCTTCAATTTTATAAACTTCGGGAAAGGAGCTGGCTTCACCAGAAATTTTCAGATCCTGGCCTTTTTTCAGATAAATGAAATTCATTTTACCTGCATACGTCATCGCATACATTCCATTCTTAGGTGCTTTAAATTCACCTTTGAAGTTGCCTTTTTCATCTACACCTATATTGATTAAAGGCAGAGTTGCGACGCCGGAAGCTTCTATGAATTCTATTCTTTCAAGAGGAGAGCCTCCTTTTACGTTTCCTTCCACTTTAACTTTGGAACAAGAAATCACCAACAAAGAAATTAAAAGTAGAAATAAATACTTTTTCATTTTAAAAATTAATTTGTGCAAAAATAATCTAATTAAGATTTTAAAAAAAATGAAATCTGTTTTTTTATCAAAACATTAACAAAATAAAGCTATTTTAAAGATTGTATAATCTAAATGTTTGTAAAAGTCACTAATAATGGTATTGAAAACGGCGCGATTTATAGAATAATCAACAACTGCTTGCAAGTATTTTCAGGATTATATAAATTTATCTCACTTTCCTGAATAGTAATATTTCATAATTTAAAATAGTGATTGTGAAGTTATATTGGCGTGGTAATAACACAAAAAAACCTCATACATTACTGTATGAGGTTTAAAAAAACTGGCGGCGACCTACTCTCCCGCTTTCGCAGTACCATCGGCGCTGGTGGGCTTAACTTCTGTGTTCGGAATGGGAACAGGTGAGCCCC